>Ga0160472_100003_pt1 | contig 833437 bp, 654 predicted proteins | sample HID1973M_E11MG_FD_108267 | JGI IMG/M metagenome (GOLD analysis project Ga0160472, IMG submission 108267) | Enriched mosquito-associated microbial communities from UW Madison campus, WI, USA - HID1973M_E11 MG | ecosystem: Host-associated > Arthropoda: Insects > Digestive system > Unclassified ... | reverse complement strand
TCTCTTTTTAAACGCTCCACCAGAGGGGTCAATTTGCTCCGACGCGAGGGGGTCAGTTTGCCCCGGCGAAGATGGTCAACTTACCCCGGCAGCTGGGGGCCATTTGCAGCGGTTTTTCCAGATACGCCAAAGACAAAAGAAATTGAAAAATACAAATAAGATATCCCTTTAAGTTCACTTTGTTTGACATTTAAGTTCTTTTAACATCGCTGACGCTTTTTCATACCCTAAAGTTTTGCTTCTATTTAGGTCACTACAGGCATCCTCCATGTCCCCTAATATTCTATAAGAAACACCTCTAAAATAATAGACCTCAGGATCATTCGAATTAATTGAAAGCGACATTGTGAAATCAGGAATTGCTTCTTTATAGTTGCAGAGCAGATAATTTGCGTATCCTCTATTCGCATATGCTTTTTGATTCGGAAGTATTGTTAATGACATGCTGAAATCACCTATTGCAAGCGGATATTGCTTTAGTTCTAATCTAACGAACCCTCGATCATTGAAGAAATATTCCCTGGAAGAATCAATTGAAATGGCAATGTCCTCATCCTTAATCGCTTCAGCAAAATTACCCAAAGCAGCTTTTGCAGTTCCTCTTTCATTATACGAGAAAGCGTCCTTTTTATCTCCTTTGATTGATTGATCGTAATATCTAATAGCTTGTTTGTACTCTCCTTTAAATAAGTGAAGTTTTCCTAAATAATAATAGATCTTGGCATTACTCGAATCATATCTTTTTGATGAGTCCAAGTCAACAGCTGCTTCGTCAAACATTTTTAGAAATGCTTTTGCAGCTCCTCTATACATGTACGACTTTGCTACTTCCTGCCTGTTCTCAATGGCTTTATCAAATAAAGGAATACATTTATGTAAATCTCCATAAAAATATTCTCTACTTGCTAGTTCAAAATAATCTTGTCCCTTACAATTGAAATATACAGCTAAAAATAAAAAAGTGATTATTATTCTCATGTTTCGCCTGAATAAAGGTTCAAATTACTATCTGTGTTTACCCCCAAATTCATAGCCCATTCCTGCCGAAATTTCCAACGAGCCAACAGATTTACTAGGCATTGTTCCGGAAGGCGTTTCATGTGCATTATAGAATGCCTGATGTACCATGGCGGCCATAAAGAAAGAAAACTTTCTATTATATTCAAAATTCACTCTAGAAATTCCTGATATTCCAGAACAGGTAGTGGAGGTACCCACCGTTTTACTAATACGATTGCCTGCCAGATCGTAGGCATAACTGATTGCGGGGTTACTTATCGTTAAAATCTTTCCATAAACTTTCCATGTAATCAACATGTTCGAATCAGCTTTTAAATTTCCAATTGAATCATATTTGTAATGAAGTGCAGAATGCAAAACTCACATTTGAGAGATAGGTTGTCAGGCAAATGAAATAGCCTGATAATGCAGAAATAGTAACGCCACCTAAGGGTGGCATTTTCATATCTGTTCGATACAATTTCAGAAAAAAGCTGTTACCCTTAATGTAAATTCAATATCTGGTCAAAATATTTTCAGATTGTTTTTATAAAACCGTGGTCAGTACTTCACAGGGAAACGGATATTTGATTGAAACAGAAAAAGCCACTAACGTGGCTTCTAACTAACGGTTATGCTAAGAATGATTATTTGAGTTTCTCTATTAACGTTTGCAACAATTCATTTTTCTCTTTTTCTGCCTGAAGCAATCTTTCGTACAAGTTTACAATTTTAACTTCATACAATTCAATAATTGAGAAGTAATAATGGTAGAACGCTTTCCATGCCTGTCTTCTATAATATCCATAAGAGAGGAACGACTTTGTGCATCTAAAGTTTGTAATCCAAAGTCAGCGACGCAAACATATGACATCTTAACAACCTTCCATTCCTGTGGGTATACCTAAATAGCGTCTGTACAACTATTTTATTATCACACTCTGCTTCTCGGATATGAACACCGGGTTGCAAAAGCTCAGTCTCTTTTCTCCTGTCCACTCAAGATGCTGTTCGTAAATGCCGAACAGTATATAACCATAAGGCGTGAGAAAGTCTACAAAATGATGAAGGGGCACATGTAAATGATTATATGGATTCATTCCGGCCTCTACCTGGATAAAACTAATATTACCCGCTTTCAACATAGAAGAGGAGCCTTTTAAAACCTCGATATCAAAACCTTCTGTATCTATTTTCAACACATCAATGTGGAAAATGTCTTTGGATCGGCAAAGTTCATCAAGCGTATTTATTTGTACCACTTCTGTTCCGTGACCATTTTTTTTCACAGCATCTACAAATGAGTTTAAAGACGAGTCTTGGCAAAGAGTAATTTCAGCTTGTTTTTTTTCAGCACCCAAAGCACACTGATAGTACAAGATATTATTAAATCGGGATGTATTTTCTTTGAGCGCAGCCATGGTTGTACCTACTGGTTCAAAGCAGTGGTATTGCGCTTCAGGAAAAAATTTATGCCATTTGATTGCGGTTTGACCAATGTTGGCTCCTACATCAAACACGATTTTGGGATTATAACCTAGTTGAAGTTTTCGCAAATCAAAATAAAATTCAAATCCTTGAGGAACATGTTTGGTAATACCTAACAAAAAATTCCTGTACATGAGGGCTTCAGCCGTCTTTTTAATGAGCTTTCTTGTCATCATAATGACTGGATGGCTTGGGGTTAATGCTGTGTCGATTTTGGAACCTGCCTATTATTCTACGGGAAAGAAATTTCAGCAATCAGCACATCATTCAAAAATATATTAAAAAAAATCGTAATCATAATAACTTTACAGAATTATTGTTTTTAAATGAAGCATTCAAATAAGAAAGTAAAAGGTCCCTTTTTCAATAGCCATCCTAATTTAGGGATATAAAATATTCAATTTAAACATCTCCACTGCCAACGAATAATTCGGAAACGATAAAAGATAATTTTAACTATTGAGAAATATTGAACTCAACTCTTCTGTTCCTTTGTCGCCCCTCTACAGTATTATTATCTGTAATAGGCGCACTAAAACCAAAACCATTTGTTGTTATTCGCACCTCTTTAATTCCTTTACTCAACAGATATTTTTTTACCGCTTCAGCGCGCCTTTCAGATAGCTTTTGATTAGCTCTTTCAGAGCCTATGTTGTCAGTATGCCCGTCAACCGTTATTCTTACGTTCTCATATTTATTGAGAAAATCTACAAGCTTATTTAGTTCTATAAATGCAGTTGGTACGAGCTCCGCACTGTTTGAAACAAACTGAATCGCGCTAGAGTGAAAACCCGATAACTCTAATGACGGACAGCCATTGTTAGTAACATCACCAGGAATTTCGGGACAATGATCCAAAGAATCAACTATGCCGTCGTTGTCTCTATCAAGTATAGGACAACCACCATTACTTCTCGTTCCTGCTACAGTTGGACATTTATCGTCCTCGTCATTAACTCCATCTTTGTCTGTATCAGGTATCGGGCACCCCTTATATTTTGCAACTCCTACCAAAAGAGGGCATGCATCTGCTGAATCGACGATTCCGTCTCCATCAGAATCTTTTAATAAAGGGGCGGCATCTGCTATCGAATAGCTATTCCGAGTACCCGCACCTTTTTCTTTTTTTTGAAAAACTGGGCAACTGATTCCGGCACTTAGTTGAAAGTGATTGGCTGTATTTGATGTTAATTTCCATCGGTATAAAACATCCGCTACAAAGAAAAGTTGGTTCGTTAACCTAACTTGTATACCAGCGTTTACAGGAAACAGTATTCCAAAATTCTTTGCGTATAGTGATGGGGTTATACCTATACCCATATATGGCATCAACATGGTAGATAGATTAAACTTTCGCTTAATTAGGACATCTGCCTGAAATAAAAAACAATTATCACCTTGCCCTTTTCTATCTATTGGATAATCTACGAATGAACCATTAGCTGTAGTTGATATGTTATAATTGTGTGCAATCCCTTTTGAAAAATTAATTGCGACACCTTGCGAACTGGCGTCTTTCTTATCAATATTGGTCTGAAAAAAACTAGTAAAAAAAAGTATACCTAATGCTGATGGATCATTTAAAACTACTTTCTGGGCGTCAGTAGTTAAAATGAAGCAACAATGAATAACCAAAAGGATAATCTTTTTAATCATAATAACTTTTCAATTCGACGACAAATTGACCCAACTATCTTCACATCAAACAATCTGATAATCCCACAAAACTCATTAACACCTAAACATCGATCAGAATTTGCATCAAATCCATCCAAATTCTTTGTTATCATATCCAAAGTATCCTTTGGCGACAAAGAACTTTTTTGAAACTGACACCCATACCAATTTATTGATATAACAAAGAACCAGACATCTAAAAATTTAGTATGCGCCAGGGAAAGGCTTTAGTTTTCTTATATAGGTGCCATTTTTTTCGTCAATAAAAAAATATAAATCAAAATGATACCTTTCACTTGATACCCGGTACCATGTCTGTGTCTTTATGTTAATAGTATCAACGTATAAAACTTTTGCTGAAAATATATCTGGACGCACTCGCCAACAAAACTTAGCATTTTTTGCATTAAAATATACTTTCGCACTGCCATTAGGGCTTAGCATTTCATGTGTTTTTCTATCAACCAAGGTATATCCTACAATTTCTTTTTCATCAACAGGGTAACCGAAGGTTGAATCTAGCTTCAAAACATCAAGTTCTGTTAAGCCGAAGCGATCGCCGGGCCTAATTACTTCAATGTATGCGTTTGTCATATTCAAAGATGGGGCCTTCGCACAACTAAGTACATACAAACTGACACTTATGTATATTAGTAATCCTTTCATAACTAAGGAGTCTCTTTTCAAAGGGCTTGGCTTATTTGTTTTATGTTCCTTAGCTTTGGTTCTTGATTTATATTCTATCGGTGGCTAATTTTTAGATATTATGTATTGAGTTGAATATTTTTGCTCTTTTGTCTTCTTTTGTAAACAACATCAAATCAAATATAGCAATTGAACACTTGGTTAGGCAATTTGTTTATTTTGAACTTCCCGATAAAAATCAATCCTGATAACCATTCGAATTGATTTTTACATTACCATTTTCAAACTTTCGCTTTTCTAAAACGGCTGCAGTTGTTAATCACTCAATGTAAGTAAACATTGGATAAAAACAGAGGCATTAATACGCGCCAGGAAAAGGCTTATACTTTTTTATATAGGTACCAGTTTTGGCATCTATATAAAAGTATAAATCAAATTGAACCCTTGCAGTCGTAACTCGATACCAAGTATACGGTTTTATATATATCGTATCAACGAATAACTTATTTGCGGAAAATTTTTCGGGCCAAATTCTCCAACAATATCTCTTGTTTTTAACGTTAAAATAAACTTTTGCACTTCCATTTGGACTTAATGTTTCATGTGTAACCCTATTTACAAGCGTATAAGCTACAAGGTCTTTCTCTTCTATTGGATACCCAAATGTCGAATCTAGTTTTGAAACCTCAAGTTCTACTATCCCAAAACGATCGCCGGGTCTGTTTACCTCGATATAAATATCAGTCATATTTACTGACGGCAACTTTGCACAGCTAAATATTAAAATAGTGATTGAGATAAAAATTAACTTCTCCTTCATACGTTTAGGGAGTTGTCTTTGGTAATGGTTTCACTGTATTTCTTCTATCTTCCGAAGCAGCACCACCCGATTTACCTAAAAGTCGTTTTGCAAACCAATCTTTGCTAAGGAACTTTGGTTTCCAGTCCCCAAATATAACCTTTAATTGGTCTTTGGCGCTGTTTATGTCTAGGTGTTGGCGTTGCATCTCTCCAACTTTCCAATTTTTATATCGTACCACAGCAGAAAAGAATGTTGCAATCTTGGATGTTCTTAAAAAGTCTTCTTTTGAATACTCTTCACCTAGAGTCTCCAAGACCCCTAGCTCGGCATTTTGTAGTAAAATTCTATCCGAACGAAGAGTACGAACATCTTCCAACCAGCCTTGAGGTTGTTTTATTTCGGTTTCCTGCATATAATCATGATTCTTTGATATGGCATCAGCATAACTCATCGGTTTATAGCCAAAATCATAGTCATTATTCAATTCACTATATTTTCCTGTGGTCGTACCAGGGCCAAACTTTGTAATAGAACCTGAACCAGAATAATAACCGGAAAATTCATCCGCGTTATATAATGATTTTGACTGCCTCATCTGCCATATAGGATCGCCTATTTGATTCATTTTATCATCATAATAAACCCATTTAAAACCTCTTCCTTCTGGACCAAACGATTCCGAATAATATTTATAAAAGTTTTTAGCATAGTCTTTGTTCTGGTGAATTTCAGCCATCCCTTCCGCGGATATCCCTCTAAAATCCTCTACAATATACTTTCGAAATGAAGGTTTACCATCAGCATTTGTCGTAACAATAACGTGAAATACTATGTATTCTTTGCCATCCATATCTATACCATCAATTGGTCTATTTGATGCAAACTGATAAGGCGTAAGATTTGAAAACGATTTTGTTAGCGGATCAACACTTAAAAATCTTCCAACTCGCGTATCATAAATCCTAGTGCCGTAATCTTGTTGATTGCCTACTCCTTTGACATCATTATTATTTGCTTTACCATTAAATCCAAAACGGTATGTATTTGCTGGTGTGGTGCTTCTTTGGAATTGTCTGCCGGGCATTTGCATACCAAATGGATAATAATCTTGTGCCAATATCACTACTGCTTCATAGTGATCAAACGTCGTAGGGCTGCCAGTTTGAGCTACTGGTCGTTTTTTATCTTGAACTGTAGCTACGACATTTCCGAGATGATTGCTTAATTCAAACTGCTTCTGTCCAGTCATCCAATTTTTTATCCCCCCTTGAGAAATTGCTCCTAACTCTGCATTAGCGGAAACATTTAGAAACCCTAACCGATTAATTCCATAGACGTATTGCTCAGCTAAAGTTAAATTGTATTGTTGCAAATCCTTGGACGTTAAATCTACTGCTTTATAGGTACTTAGTAAATTTCCTTGAGCATCCCTTACAAACCAAGTGTAATTTGTTTTATCGTCTTGTACTATGGCTTGACTAATTCTGTTTCCCGCAGCGTCGTAGGTGTATTTAATGGTGGAACTATTATTGTTGCCAAAAGGTATTGGTACCCGATCTATCTCCACAATTTTGCCATAAACATTCCACTTTATCGAATCAAGCACATTATTCGCATCTCTGTCTTTAGTTAAATTACCAATTTGATCGTATACATAATTGTTTGATTGTTGATTGTCGATATCTGTATATAACCAGCGTCCTTGATCAACCGTGTCGCGAATAAATTGAAGTTTGTTCGAGTTGCTGACATAATTATAGGTCAGGCTGTCCATTACCCTGGCTGAATTACCGTAACGGAGATAGTTTGTAATATTTCCATTAGGATCATATTTCACTCTTTCATTATAGTCTTTGGATGCATTTAAGGTATCCCATTGGTTGATTACCTGGTTTAAATTCCGATACACATTCATTCCCGTGATGCGATTTAGCTGATCATACTTGTAATTATAGATTTGAGGTTGATTAAACTGATCAATGTTAATCGCCATGCTGCTGATGTTTCCGTTGTAAAGCGGGCGATTGTCGCCTGCATCTGCGGGCCTAAAATGAGCGGAATGTCCGGGAAACGGATTTACATTGCCGATAGGTATATAGTCTCCGGTGAAATAATTCAAGTTGAATCCTAGTACATCTTTTGCCACATTTTGATTCAAGCTACCGGTTTTACTATCTTCACCCATATCAGTATTGCCGCCGATCAAACTGATACTGTTAATGCCTTTTAACCACCCTTGTATTGTATAAGCAAAATCCAGTCCTTGCACCTGCTGATCTCCGAGTATGGTCCTGGCGAGTGGTCCGTGCTTATAATAGAAATATCTTGCGTCCGTTTGCCAAATTGCATTGTCAACGCTTGTTCGAACTCTGGTCAATCGATTTTCTGCATCATATTCATAGGCATGATACGATGCATCGACCTTATTCCGTTGATATGCAACAGAGTTCACCTTCCCACTTATTAAATCATAATTATATACTATCTTTTTGAAACGATTTCCGTTGGCATTCATTATGTTTCTTGTCGCAGTAACAAACATATTGCTGCCATAATCTTGTAAAAGGGTATCAACATTACCAAGAACGTCATAAGTGTACATGGTGGCTTGGTTGAACTGTGCAGTGTTATTTCCATCCGTATAACTCATGTAGGCAACTCTGTTTCGCAAATTTCTTTGAACGACCTGGTCATCGACGCCGAAACCAGCGTATCCGGCGTAAGCTAAATCATACACGGTAGAAGTAATCTGCGATTTACCAGTTGCGGAATTCGTAATCCAACTTCCTAGCAATGTAGTATCTCGTGAAATAGTACTATTCATCGAATCCGTGGAGGCATTCTTAATTTCGCCGATTTCAGTAATTCTTCCCAAATAATCATAAAGTGTATAACTATATAGCCTATTGTTCTCCGTCGTGCTGCTTGCTTTTTGTTTTGCATTCTGAGAAATTGTTATTCTTCCTAATTTATCATACCAGAACCTGGACAATCCTGCATCTGGAGTTCTCTGGGCTGAAACCTGGTTAAGCGTATTATAAGTATACTGCGTAATATACTGATGGGAGGAATTTATTGTAATTCCTGCAGCGCGTGCAGCAGCAACATTGTGAAGAGTTGTAGTAGAAAAATCAGGCATTACTCCTTTCGGTGGAATTGTTTTAATGAGGTTACCTGCCTGATCATAATAATAGAGCGTATATTGATATTCACGTTTATCATGCGTAACAGTGAACAATTCATATTTGTAAGCCTGCATGCATTTGTTGTGATAGGCACTATCAAAAACGTTATTCAACGAATCTATATATTCCTTATACAACTCTGTCGACTTGCTTACAATAAAGAAAGTACTATCGCTACAATTATCGACCTCTTCCAAATTTGTAGCGGCGAATACAGGATCTGAACTTCCACACAATATTGGCCCGACATAAGGTTCACCACTTTCACATTGACCAGCGCAGGCAACACTTTTTTCAGTTGTATCGTTTTCAGGAGATAATGTTATATTAACAATATTATACTCTGTAACAGGAACCTGTCTCCAACCTGTATCTATTATTGATACACCGGTATTATCGATAGTAACACTATCTTCTTCTGCAACATTACAATTGCCCGCAATTCGTCCGGCACCGTCGAAACGGCGCAGCGCAATAACACTGGTAAAAGAAGTCGCATGCATTTCAAATATATTATCGGACGGGCCTTCATTCAAATGAAAAAGTACACTATAGTTGTAATTGGGCTCCTGAATTTTATTTGCCCAAACTACCTGCGGATTTTTAATGTTCAGTTTCTGTAAAATAAAGTGGTCATAATCGCTGGTGGAAGAAACCGTTAGGATGCTGTCATGCGATAGTATTTCAGAAACTGCCGGACGCAAAGAGTTATTGTCATGTATTTTAAAAGAGCTCACTGACGAAATGTTATCGTCAAATTTCAGGAATGCTGCACTGCCAAAGCCACTAACCGACTTCTCATATGTTAAAATCAAACCATCTGACAAAGAATGTATTTTTATATAATCTGGAAAAGGACCCACTGGCTTCCACATGCCGGCATTCATTCGTTTTGAGTTCAATAAAGACGCATTTGCGCCAGTTACTCTGCTGACGATTATATTTCTTTCATCCGCCGAATATGGATCTGGAGCAGAATAGCCGCCTATATATAATTGTGAATTTTTCTCACAAACGCTCAACGCAACTGATACTTGTGGTATGGAATCATTAAACTCATTCCAAAAACTAATACCGCCGGATTTGTTTAATTTAAACACGATCGCATTTGTATATCCCATATTGGATTGATCCCCTTCAATAGGCACAGCTCCTGTGAAGACAATGCCGCTATCAGCAGCTTCAATCATGTCACTAAGGTCAATTGAATACCCTTCAAAGTTGGTTACATAGACTGCTTTATTCCAGACAATATTTCCAGAGCTGGTGCACTTTATAATCATAGGATCAAAAGTGCTCCACTTTTCATTTCCAGTTATCACTCCTCCTCCTATTGCAAAACCACCATCTTTTAATGCTATCACCTTGTTAACCCTAATAAGTGGCGTTTTGCCTAAAGCACTGCTGAATTGGGTAACAAGGTTTTTATTCCAAAGTACATCACCGGATGTTGAATAATGAATGATGTTAATTTTATTATCTTCGTTATAGGTAGTATTTGCAACAGAAATAAGAGTTCCATCGGCTAGGGTTGTTGTCGATATGACTGCAGGTACACTAGTTGTATAATGATTTTCAAAAAAATCATTATCGCAATTCGAGGTTGGAGGCGGCGTATAGGTATAATGACTGCAGGTATCTTTAAAATTCAAATATTCCCATGCTTGCTTACTATATCCCAGGTTGTAGTTCATAAAACCAGCAAAGACTTCATTTTTCATTCGTTGCACGCTGTCATTTTCCGTTTTTGATGGAATCATGTCGGGATAGAGGGTAGTAAATTTTCGATAAAGGGTGTCAAAAACGTAGCATTCGACACAGGATTGGCCAATGTTACACTGAAGCCCCACAGGTAAATTTATTGGATGCGATAAGTATCGGCATGTCCCAGTTGGATTACACATCGATAGCAGTTGATCAATATCAGCCTGTGCAATATTGATCTTTCTTACTCTTAGCAGGTAAGCCGAAAGAGTTGTGTCAGAACTGATCTTTCTTACTATATATTCACTGTTATATTGTTGAAGTTTTGTACACTCGCAGTCGCTCGGCTTAGAATAAATAGGCTTTTCACTGTATGGAATTTGCTTATCGTAAGGCTTAGGCGCGGTAATCAAAAACGGTGAACAATAGGGCCTATATTTGGGATACAGCGCATTGTGTTGGGCTATCGCCTCTTCAAATGTTTTAGGCGTGTAAGTGCTTGATGGCCGAACAGAACTGGACCCATATTGATGGTCTATATCTGATCCTTCCTTGCAAATATTAATTAGAATAGGCATCAGAATCGCAGAATCGCCAGGGTCATAATCACATGCTTTTAATTGCTTTAACCATTGTGTAACATAAGCCCTACAATTTGCGTCATAAAAGTCGGCAGCCTTTTGATTAACCTGTACCTGATACTCACTGGCAGAAGATCCGTCCGTCGGAAGGTCTACACCCGGCAAGGCTGACATATCTTCAGCATGGCTGAAATGAGGCTGATACCCCGCCGTAAACAGTTCCGAAGTTGTTGGGTGGAAAGGAGCATCACAATCTTGTGGCGTATTATGGGCCACAATATCTTTATCAATAAGTTTACGCTTAAGATCCAGATACATTTGACGAAAAGCACGCCATTCCATATCCAAATCCCCGTTGCAATCGTCGACAAATGAACTATCAACTGATGAATAATGGTTAAAACAACTTCCACCATTGTCAGGGCACTTTATAGTAATTGTCGCTAGTGACCATAAGTTCATTTTAAGACTGGCTCCATTGACTGTAGCCTTGTAAGTTTTATAACCTTCCAGCGAATCCTTCAATATTGAAAAGTTGCCCGACATTGTAGCGAGCGGATCTCTGTCTATCAATCCGATAGTTCCATTAAATCTTCCGTACTTAGGATCAGTTAGCCCAGATGGATTTAAATAACCTTTTTGCAAAGCCGCTGCATATGTATCCGTTTGCTCAAACCTTTTGTCCCAAGCCTGGCTTAGCGAATATTCCTCAAATGTTTTGAGTTTACAATACTCAGGATGATACTTTAATAATGCTTTCGCCCATGAAAGTTTAAATTTCTGAGCAAATTGCTCTTCGTCTAGCTCTTGTGGCAACACCAACTTCCCAGTATGATCATCAATAACCGAATCAAGTTTTCCATCATCATCAACATACCCCGTTGCTGTTCTATAGGGCGCCGGTACAACAATCACGGTGTCGTTATATACATTGTGAAAAATGGAAAACGCTTCACTTGAACGAGATAGCGTTGCGTATTGGCCGCTGGGTGGGGTAAGGTCAAGCAACATTGCTTTTAAGATATCATCTTGTTCAATATTGGTCCCACATAAAATATTACAATCATCAAGCGCCTGTTGGTAAGCGGAATCTATTTGACTATTATATGAAGTATCCGACAACTGAATTCCAGCAGATGTTTTATATTTAATGGTAAAGCTGTCAAGAGTACCTAAGCTTGCCCGGCAATTTTCACAGCTTGGTTTACACTGCTGGTTAATCTGCAATAGCGATCGTTGTTCTGCAATAAAATCATTAAAAGATCGACAAGTGTTTCTAATAGCAAAAACGCTGTCTCTATAGTATTGCAATGCAGTTTTGTTTAATGACAACCGTTTTGTGACAACATAGCTTCCAGGCTGAAGATATTTGGTGAATACAAATGAAAATCCCTGCGGCCCATTCGTGCAAGTCGTATCAATGGCTTGCAAATTAAAGTTACGCAAGGTCGTATCGAAAGCCACCCCATCAAAATTTTGGTTGTTGCAATCGTCTGTTATGGTAATTTCCAAATCGTAAAGACAGTCATAACAGACAGGCACACTATCGCAAGCTAAGATCTGCAGTGCTGCCGGTGACAATTGATAATTGAAAATGTAGTTTTCACCAACCGGTACAAGCAACGTCCTCTTTCCTTCCATGACAAGATCTTTAACTACGTTGGAGGTAGAATCAGCTAAAGTTTCTGTAATATTTGTCTTTATATTCGAGTCAAGTGTGTCAAGTTTTGCCTGATCTGGAATACCAGCTAGCGCAGTAGCAATGGTTCGGCCATGCATATCTACATAGCTCACACTAAACTGTCCATTTGCGTCCTTAACCATGTTTTTGAAATAATGAGAGGCATATCCCACTTCGGTGCCAAATAATCCATCAAGCTCTTCCTGGCTGGGTGTACCATAATAGTATTTTGTTTCATGGCCACTCCCCAATTTATAACTGGGCCCTAAACCACCCTGCCGGCTTATACGACCGGTATTATCCTGAGTATACTGAACTTCTGTAAATGGATAGCCTGCTGCATCAGGTATAAATTTGTTAAATCCCGATTGATCGGGGTTATTGGGTGAATAATATCTTGCAGCTCCACTATCGATACTCATGGCTTTTGCGCCCGAATCGCAATAAGTATTTGGATCCACCAGATCATCAAAATGTTCTTTATCATAAGCTGTGCCATTTAATCCGACATTAAAGTTTCTTGCATAGCCAATAACAGAACTGAGTGTGGGCGTTGGTAAAACCTGTATAACAGATCTGCCCTGATTATCGTAGAAATTTTCGGCTACAATCGTAGTATTAGTGGAATTATCTTTTGTAACCATTTGCCTACCACGCAAACTTCCATCAAAATATTGAACAACACTTTTCCTCTTTCCCTCTTCGGCAAAAGACGTCGTTGCCTGCCAGTTTAATGTGGGTTCATGGCCACCAAAAACAAATTGGCCTAATCCTCCACTTAGCAAAAAATCAGAACTCCAACTGGATTCCATCCTGTAGCCTTTCCATCCATTCTGGGCTGTTCGCACCCTGAAAAATAAAGTACCCTTTACTCCATACAATAATGGAATCTTGTAAGTATTTGCCGGAGTAGTTACACGGGTTGCATTATTAAGAAATATTTGATTTGCACTTAAACTATCGCCAACATTATAAGCTCCATCAGCCAATGCAGAGGAGTCTACAAAAGCCCACTCCAGGTCATATTCATCGGCTCCAACTTTGGTCGGCCATGAAACAGATAGTTCATCTGCGTTAGCAGAAGGCGTGATGTAACTCACTTGTTGCACCGCATCATCTGAACAATTAAAATTAAATCTGTGGGTAGATTGCATCTCACTTTCTAGAATTAGTGCAGGTGCAACATCCCAACTTACATTCTTTGTAATCTTTATAATTGTTGCCTTCGTTCTAAACCCATTGTTGAGTACATAACTTGTAATGCTTGTATAAGTTGAAGCTGCAGCAGAATCATAATTTACTACAAGATTTACAGTATCGGTCCAATAAGTTGTAGTGTTTATGTAATAGTCAACACTTATCTTTACCGTTACTGAAAATGGGGAAGGAAAAAAGATGGCCTGCTCCTGATTAATCTTTAGCCTGAATATATTTTTCTCTGGAGCAGATCTTCTTAATTTACTATTGTAAGCAGGATCAAAATATAGGCTGTCTACTATGGTAATTGATGAGTCTACCTTAAACTGACCTTTGCTGCCATCCAAAACTTTTACAGTTGACACTTGGCTTTGGCTAGCTGCCGAAAACGAAAGCCCCATAATAATTACTATACCAAGAATAAATCTTTTAAAATAGCGCATACTCATAATAGTGGGTTTATAAATTAGGAGTGCCTACGAATATTTTGTAATTTTCAAAGGGAGGATTGGCAATAAAACTATCGCCTTGCCGGGTGAAATATTTTCGACTATCGATAAAAGACGTCCCAGTTTCTTTCCTATAATTAGTCATCACCATTGATACAACAGCAAACTTATTTTCCGTTGTTAGCAAGGATTTTACCGATGGATCATACAACTCGGATGCCCTAACAACATTGTCAACACGTTTGATTAGAAAGCGATTGCCGTCAACAGTAAACACCATTTGTTTGTATACATCAACACTATCAAATTCAAATGAAATTTGATAGTCAGCTCCTGTCCTCACAAGCGAAAAATGAATATTCTTGTTATTGAGTAATAGTGTATCAAATTGCTTAATTGGGTCTTGGGGCAATGCTTTTTTTGACGGTGCCGATAGATACATTAACCTGTCTTCCTTAAAAAGCGTGACAGTAAAAAACGAATCACTGACGATCTCCGTATTATCAAGGCCGTACCAAAAACTTTTCTTGTTTAGTATGCATTCGCCGGACAAGGAATCTAAAAGTGTATTGGGTTTATCCGCATCTGCATAGTAATATTTAATCTCAAAACGAAGTGGTTCTGTTGAATATTTGTCACTGACCATTTGAAAGACTCTTAATATTTCTGATCGATCATTCTGTGCATTTACTTGCATGCACAGCATGCTAATTATCAAAACAAACAAACCACATTTATTATATGAATTATTCATCTTGTAATAATTTGATTAATTGTTGTTATTGTTGACCATTGTTGAGTTTCTGGATTCCTTTACAGTTTTAACACCGCGTTCTGTTTCTTTCTTAACTCGTATTAGCGTTCCATCGTCATCGTATTCATAGAACGTGGCATAATTATTCTCATCCAATTCCGCCATTAATCTTAAATTCAAATCATCATATACAAAAGATTTCATATTGGCATTAAATGGATGAATACGCAGGTCGTCAAAGTATGCAGGATCAGAGCTTGTTGACAGCAGGCCGACAGTCATCCAGTTTGCATTCGTTGGTATGTTAAAGCTTGATTCATATCGCTGCCAACCTTCTATGATTGGTCCGGATGGACTAAAAATTATTTTATTGGAGGTGTCGCTGTTAAAATAAATTCTAATCTGGTTCCTGGTATAACTTGTATCATTGCAGGGTTTTCCCTCTTTTACCCATGCACTGATAATCATTTTTTGACCAGCAATGGGGCCAAACTCTTTTAATTTTTGGGTTGTGTCCATTCCTATCGAATCCAGGACCTGTTTTGAAATACCAGGACAGCTATATCCAGAAGTTGTGTATGAACTGCGGGGAATGATACTGTCACTCTGTAAAGGCGTTACAGGCGTTGTTAAAACTACCGGATGCAGCGAATCAATTAAAATACTGTAATGTCCCGAATGCCGTTCAGTATTAACGATTCTATCTGCAAATGGTCTAAAATTCCAATGCTTGACTGAACAGGTATCGCAGTCTCCATTGCCAAAACCATAATCTTCAAAACCGTCGAAAGCAGACTCTCTATAACGACCATTTTGAACTACTGCTATTGGAAGAGATTCGTTGTATCCATATATACCTGCCTGATGCCTTCCAAGCGGATCGACGTTTTCTACTTCTAACCCTTTCTTATTAAATAGCTGTGTAGAAGCAGTCCATGACCATACTGTTGAATCGGCAAATGGTAATAACTTACCCGAAGTAAATTGCCAAAAGCTTTTATAGTTTTCAAAGGTTCCATCACGCCTTATGTTTGAGTTTTGGTATGGATTTTTTTCTGCTCTTAGCGCATAATAAGTATAATTTCGTTTAGGTCGCCAATTTCCAAATTCACCGGTTGTAAATGGATTGGTGTTAGTGGGCTGTTTTTGCAGGATTTTGGCTTTTTCAACAATCTTATTGCATATTGTTACATCGCCGCTATTATTGTAGCCAATGGGACAAGAATAACTATATTTTGTCTTTCCTATCCAGTCTTTTGTGCTAAATATTATGTTTAACGGGTGATCGCATCCATCGCCATCATAGCATGTAGCATTTCTTAATTCAGTTTCTGTATTATGATAGATTTCGCAACCAAATAATGCGGGCCCGCTAACATTATAGCCTTGAACAGTTAACGCATGGTTTCCAGCAGTTAGTTGGATAGGGTATATATACCAAATGGCAAAGGTTTGGCTGTTATAAACCGATCTTCCTGCAATAACCTGTCCGTCTAGCGAAATAGCGATTCGATTATCGCCGCCATATCCTAGGTAGTAGATTCCGTCAATAGGTATATTTATGGAGTCTGTCAATCCAACCCACTCCTCCACAGGAAGGTCTCCCCAGTAAGGATCTGGATCTCCACACACCCAAATTCCACATCTATTTAAAACGCCAAGAGGAGGAGGCTCAATGAAAAGTGAAACGTTTGTTTGTTTATTGTGGGTAGTTGTATCAGCATCCTCAATATCGAACTGCATAGTCCTCAAAGCAGAAAATGTGGGATGGTCTTCCTCAACCGGTGGCACAAAGTAATAAGAACAGTTAGCAGGATCTCCAGTCCAAAAACCAGCGTCATCAATATGACTAAATGTATTAGTTGTCGAATCATAGATATAGGCTCCGCAGGTTGTATACTGTTCATTATATCCCCCCTTAAAACAAGCGGAATCTACTATGGTTGCTGCAAAAGAGGTATCAAAGTAACACTTGCCGCCCTGCTCATAGGTACCTGCCGGACACAAAAATTTTTGCTTGTTGCAGGTGTCCTGGGGCATTGGCCATTTTTGATTAAATACAACAGCTCCTGCGGTAATGATTTTAGATGAGTCATTTGTACTGAGTTGCCAAACGTTGGAGCCGTTTCTTTGAATAGGATCTTTTAGTGCGGTGAAAGATCCTATTGATGTCAAAATGTTCTTGCGTCCCGACCTAATAATATGCAATGAAACATCGTAACCATTATATGGCTGCCCCCTTTCATCAAGAAAATAGAATGATTTACTTCCTCCATTGACATCGCTGGTGTCTAATGCCCAAACTTTTGAATAGGTAGGGAATGAGGCATATTTATCATCGCAATAGGTGTTGCCATCACCAGTTTTTTGTTTGCCAGCAACCAGAATTTCATCTCCTGAACTAAATATGCCAAGTTCGTTTTGTAAATCACTGACAATTTTACCCTTTGCTATGGTAACATGCTCGATGACTTTATCTATGTTCTTATAGGCCAAGCCCATTCCATCATAAGCCCAATGAGATGGATAGGTAAAACTAAACACGGGATCATTGAATTCGTTTTGAGTTCTTGATAAAGCCGAATTACCCGTTTCACCGTCATAAAGAATATCCTTCGTTGAAACAACACTTCCTTTATCTATTTGAATAACGCTGTCAATGATACCATAACGTTGAATGACCTTGGTAGCAGCAATAGACATATATTTTGTTTCTTCTCGTTGCCCCAGGTTCAATAGCGATGGTATTATAAATACAGGAGGAATTGGAAAGGGAATCGTAAAAATATCTGCATTCACATTAATGTTATAACCATTGGTTATACTTTGCTGTTCTCTCATATCCAGCATTAGCTCAACATCCTTTCCAATAATTGCAACAGTATCAATCGATCCGTCAGGCATAATTGCACTAACGTCATTTTTTAGTGTTTTAAACTCCGATAATGGATCTACTACTTTATATATATTTTCTGTATAAGTAACGGGGTTCGCATAATCTGTCTCCGCATAAGATGCTTGGGATTTTAGTTTCCCGTGCATGTCATTTAGCTCTATCTTAAAACCCTGCGTTAACCCCAGGTAATGTTTTGAATTAATCCGTAAAAAACTAGCCAGTCCCGGTTTGTACCTTTTCTTGGTGGTATCATCCAATAAGGAACGATCTGTATAGGTCGGAAAATCGTAAGCTGTATAAAAGCAAGTTTCATCAAATCCATTCGCTGAGCGAACATTTTTGTAGTTGATTGATCGTACCTTTACCCTACTATATCCTACGCTCGCGGAAGGAAACAACGATTCTCCAAGTGGTTCCTCCACATACCCTAGTGTTACTGGACCGAGTGGAGCAATCTGTTCAACATACTCAATCGGTTGATGAAATGGATTTTCTTCTCCGCCAATTCCAGGCTCATAACTTGCAACACCGCTGCTAATTACCAGTGTATCACTATTTACAACTTTCTTCGTCGTATAAATATATTCTTTACCATATACAGCCCTTTTCTGTCCGGTCATTTTATCCCAGTTATCATATATTATTACTCGCTTAACACGGTGACCTCCACCGATTTTTTTATATCCGGGACTATTCAACCGTACGTATGATCGATTGAAGTCAATCGTTTTTGCATATCCTTTTTCTCTCGCTTGTTTGTCAAAAGAATTAACAGCATCCTTAATGTTGTCTGATGCGGTGGCGATCATTTGAACAGCCTTCGCCAAATCGATGTCATCATCATTCTCTGAATGCGGATATGCTTTTGATGGAAGATTCAATCGCAAAAATTGTATTGCTGATGTAGCAAGTGGACTATAATTATCTGCTTTAATCGGGATAGTTGCTACTTTTACCCAAATCGTGGTATCATTTATTCTTCCATATCCGTTGCTACCTTCCAACGAAGCATAACCAGAAACATATTCGTAGCCACTTCCAAAATCATCGGTTGGCATTTGGACAAAAATTTTAAAATAAAGCTTACCTAAACCATCAATATACTTTTTATATATATCCGTATTATTTTGCACGTGATCTGCAACCCTAATAAAGACATATAGGTTTTCAGTGTTCGCATCATAAAGTTGATTTGAAGCATGAATAAAATCAGGAGTGCTGCCCAGCCCGACAATTTTGAACATCTGCATTGCTCGCCTATTTTGAACAAACGCATAATCGTCGCTTTCGTAGGTCACTTTCATGGAACCACCAGAGGGAAGATAAATGGAGTCAAGGTCCCAGGCTGCTGCATTTTGTGCTGCGATTGTACTGTCCTGTATTGCATATGGATATTCAGTATTTGTAATAATGTTGCCTGCTATTGATCCGGGATTCGAAACAGGTGCCTTGTAATTTCCCCAACGGTCGTTTGCTTTGGTGTCATAGCATGGATTTTTGCTATTATAGTTAAAAACATAGGGAGCCTGGTATCGAGATGCCTTGTTATTGCCGTTATATGTAAACCAAACTTTTTTTAACGTGAGTTTCCCTGTGTCGCCGCTTACCTTATTGCAAAGTTCATAGGAATAAGAAAAATGGACGGTCTTTATTGGCCTTGCAGAAATTCCCTTTTTCCGAAATTCAGCTTTGCTATAAAGGTTGATTTCCTTTAATCTCTTAGCTACGCTCGTTACAGAATCTTTATGTCCTTTTTCATTTATGGAGGGCAGGTCCTTCCGGTCTTCCAAAACAAAAAAAGCGACCATTGTTTTCGATTCAATTGCGTGCAGATACCACAATTCTTTTTCTCCGTACACATAGTTTCCTTTGTCATCTCTTGTATCTGTTTTTAAGCCCTCATTGTAGTTTACCCAATTATCGAGCGGATTGGGAACGCTATCAGGTGTATAAGGCACTCGCCAGGTATAAGGCTTATTAATCCCGGCCAATTTGGAATAATCAAATTTGACAGCATCCCCTAAATCGTCGTCCGAGATGCCGTCACCTGTCTTATCTACATAGTCTGCCGATACTATACCTGAGAGTAAAAACGTATGCGCATAAGCAGGAATCTCCTCGCTATTAAAATAGCTGTCTTTTCCGTTTTGGTTCAATGTGGAATTATCTACGCCGTGGTTATATTTGACAAGTGACTTTTCAGGGTTAGTATATGCGCCATTGACAGCAAATGTTGCTTCCTTTTGTTTAAGGTTGTATACCGGAGTTCCGTAGATATATCTACGTCCATCATCATTCAATACTGACAGCTGTGATATATGTGTACTTTTACGAAAGCTGTTAACTCTTTTCTCTTTAGTAACATATCCTGAATTAAATTCTGTCGAGGCTGGTGGGTATAAATAATTGGCCGGTATAGGTCTTCGAGTTTGATCTGTTGGCGTTTTCCAATGTAATCGAATTTCAGACTTACCGCCGCGTTCGTAATACTCAAGTTTAATTTTATAGAATTGTCCGGCAACAAGATTAAGATCAACTGAATTGTCAGTTGCCGAGTGCTCCTTCTTATTGCCTATCACAATAACATCGTTGATTGTTAGTTGGACCCCGTCATCGGATCTTGTAATAAAAGTATAGGCACCCGTTGTTGGCACCTTGAGTTGCCCTTCCCACCGAACAGAAAAATTATCTGACCCAAGTCCAGTCAAACCAATACCTGTTGGCTTACCTTTGTACCAGTCAAAATCTATTTGTTTATCTGTTCTTTCTTCATAAGTACCTGTAAAGTTCCGAGTAGCAAAATATTTCCCGGGCAAACCTGAACCAGCACCGTCTGGATCTTCATAAACAACATTTTTACAATTACTTAATTGAAAGATATTGGGCGAGTAATTTTCAATGTATTTGTCAAGTCCAGCGGCATCTGCTTCTGTAGCATTCAAATAAGAAATTACTTGTGTTCTTTTATCTGGATCCTTTTTAATGACACTGTCCTTCTTCAACAAAATTTTGTCATAGGGCCTTTTGTTTCGATACCTGGTTAGGTAATTTGTTGCCTGAATGATCGGGCTGCTTTTATTGCTTTGATAAAGATCTACCGAAACCAGATCATCCCCTCCTACAGTGTTATAAAAGGATTTTGAAATAATGGCTTTCTCACCGGGATTTCTAAAATACGATGGCTGACTAAATGCCACAATGTCTTTAATGGTATTCTGCTCAATCCATGGACCGGTTTGTGTAAACGCCCTGTTCAAATTTAGGTCTGCTCCTGCGTGCACCAGATCGGTGACGCCAATGTCTATGCTAAAGCGATCTGAAGCATCCTTTGTCCTTATAAAGTGATCGTTTACATAACCAATGTCACTTCTGTAAGCCCTAAACATTCCCCCAGTTCCCTCACCGGTTATTGAGAAGGCATCATAAGTATACATCGGTATCGCAATGTTGGGAACCGCTGGTTTTTCACGATATGGAATTTCTTTTTCACGATTAAAATCCAGTAATCCTGCAGGATTCTTAGCACCATCCTGGAAGTACATGTATCCATAAGATGGCAATGCCAACAATGTGTCTTCAGATGCTATTCCTTGTTTTGAGACATACCCACTCACATAGACCGATGGATGCACAACCTTTGCTTCCCATCCGACTTTTGCGGTATACGAATATTGTTTACTTGTATATGGAATAGTAATGCTTGGGGTAAAAGTGGGGGATGCAAATGAAATTACGGAGGAGGGGAAGCTTCCTCCAACTGAACGCCATTGATCCTTTCTATTTTGACCCATTTGGGTAAGTCCCACATTCATTTGCAACGATTTCAAACCCGAACGAGAGTTGTAAGCGGCACCTATGCTAAGACTACCGGCCATCCCAGACTTTTCGTCTTCATCATACTGTTTCAAGCGAACACTTAAAGATGGAGATACGGATAAGCCCTCCTGTGAATTATTTGTAATTGACAATCCCGCAGTGAGGCTACCGCTACTTTTTTCACCGGAATTAATACTGGCATTAAGCCCCGTTTCTGTGCCCCAGCCCTTATAAGTGTTGTGGAACAAACCTATGCTGGCACCTACTGTTACCGGAGCGCCTACTAATTCTAAATCAGCGCCTACAGTAACACCAATGGTTTTGTTCTCCTTGATTGACGTAATTTTCTTTATCGAATCATTTGCGCCGGTAAAATCATCCGGCAATCCTCTCAAATTTCTAGTAATAGAACCTGGATTAATATTCCAACCTAATCCAACCCAACTCGCTTCCTGATCCATGGTTATTCCACTACGATATGACAGATTGAGTGGATAGCCTCCGACATCCATTAAAGGGATAGAATAAGAAAAATCCCCTGAGAATAGATCAACCAAATTATTGGCATTCACAGAGCTAAAGGACTGCGATTCAGGCTGTGTAGGCCCGCCAATATCTTGTTTCTTCGTCCGAATCTTTTGTTGGGTATTGTTATTCACTTTTCCTTTTTCTTTTTCTTTAGTATCGAGCCCAACCAACTTTTGATCGGAAACGCCATGTTTATTTTTATTGTCGCTTGGCCAATGCAAATTCTCACCAACCAATTTCTCATAGTGTAGATTACCAGCTGCGTTTGCAACACGTGGCAACAGAAAGATGTCTACATAAAATATACTTAATAAAAGCCAGGCAATAAGTTTGTTATGCTTTGCGAAAGTATTTACAAACATTTATCTGCGATTTAAGGTTAATATTATTGAGCTTGTTTATACTGAAAACGTAAATAGTATTTCTCGTTAGAAGCAGTTGATATTACTTCAAGTAAATAAAAATGGTTATTTGAAACATTCGCTATTTCATCAATATTCATTTTTATATAATTAGTTCCGTATCGTATACCGACAGAGGAAGAATCCATCGGCACTTCTATTCTTTTGGAACTGGTCACATCAAATAAGTTTACAATTAAACTGGATTCGTTCTTCTCGTTGACATATTCGTATTGCAAATTACCGTTACATATGATGAATGATGGATCCTCTATCTTCTTCAGCTTCGCATATACACCGTCTCTCATGATGATAGGCTCATTGGATTGGTTTTTAAGACTAAAAATCCATACTTCACTTGTAGCAATCGAAATCCCATTACTTTTTGCAATAATTTGCCATGCATATTTTTTTCCTGTATCCAGGGCTGCATAACCGGCGGGGTATGGCTCGCTCGTTGTTGAAATATTGGAACGTTGATAAACGGGCACATTTTGTTGAATAGCATCTGACTCTGATTGTGTTTGATTAATAACAACCAATTTCAAATCATAGCTTAGATTGCTAAACAAATTCATCGGCATTGGTGGCAACCATGTAAATAGGGGTCTTTCAGCGTCAATTTGGTCATTATTAAACGGCTCGACAAGCGTAGGCGGACTTGTAGGTTCAACTTCAATTGTTTCACACTCTTCCGCCAATTGTTCAACAGCATCGTTATTCAGTTTTAACAACCGATAACAAACGACGAACACACCAATTGGCAAAAAGCCATTTGGGCTAGCATCAACACCATAATTTGAATTAGCAATAGTGTATACTATTGGACTAATTTCATTCAATTGAATTTGCTTAACTCCTTTGGTCAAATAAATCGACTTTGTAGTCGCCGTAAAAATGGACTGGCCTGTCGCATTATCTGTGAATGAGAGTTCGATCTTTACCTCAGGTTGTTCTTGGCTAGTATTGGTTAAAGACAAGCTCCACAATTGATTTTTTGTATAGATGCCCAAAGTTGGTAGCTGAGCATTGATTACCACTTGCGAAAAGGACGTCTTAAATACAAATAATGCAGCAATGACAAAATAATATTTCATTGTTTCATGATATTAAAATGACTGGCTATAGCCAACGTTTGCGTAATCGCTTTTCACAAGAATATTGGATTGTCCCGGATAATACATTTGATCATACCCGATGTGTATGGCAGATTTATTATTAATCCGAAAATGAAAATTTCCATAACCTCCTATCCTTGTCTCCAACCTGTTCAGGTTGATTATCCTTACACCAATATTCAAATTGCCTTTCGCGCTAACAGGAAGACAAACCTGTTCATCCAGAGTACTCATTTTATAGGCACTGTTTTCGCTGAGAGAGACACTTAGTGTTTCCGTAAGCGAGGAAATGAAAATATTCTGAGTAAAATAAAAATTGAGCGCATTAAAATATTTGAATCCTGAATCGTTTGGATTATTTTGAAACTTGTTAAATATAAATGCACTGGAAAGCCTTTGAGACCCAATTTTATAGGAATGATTAATACTTGCATTGAAACTATAAATCTTGTTTTCATACACATTTTTATCAATCACGGAATACTGCGACGAAGGCATATAAGCAGCAGAAATGACAGGCCACTTTCTTTTTCTAAATGTTACCTGCACACTTTTGAAAATATTATTCGATGAATATTGTTGTATAACATATGGATTGGAATAGTCGTTGCTTCTTAATGCTCCTGAAATCTTTAAAATCTTTTTAAATAAATATTTTTCAGCCTTTATGTACCATACATTCATATTAGCACTTGTCTGGTAATTACCGAAATATTGATAGTTGGCCCCGGTATATTTATAGTTTCCTTCAGCCGTCAAATTGATCTTTGGTATCGTTGATCGAAAAGAGATTGCAAATGCCTTATTTGAACTGTTGTTTAGTGACCAGAAACCTGTTTTCTGCGATGACGTTTGTTTAGGATCATTTGCTACAGACTGGGCTACTTCTGCTTTAACGTACGTAGTCTTTGTAATTTGAAGTTTTGATTCTATACTAATTCCGCTAATAGGCATACTAACTGGATTCTGCCCACTGACAGTATTATAGGTATACAATTGTTTTCTTCCCCCAAACACTGATACAATCAAATAATTTCTAGAAAGATTTCCAACGCCAAGCCTTCCGATATAATAATACTGAGGCGAACCTTTTTGCCTTTGATAAGCAAATTCTCTGAATCTCATATCAACGACACCCGCTGAGAGTGCTGCGTAAAACCATGTGTTGTATTCAAGATTAATACCATTCAACGGAACATTCTTCCCTGTCAATTCGGAATAACTTAATTGCGATTTGCCTAGGCTCATTTTTCTTAGGCCCAGTACCCAATTATATTTTTTTTGTGCCGTAGAATCAATACTGATGCCACTTTCCTGTAACATCCTTTCAGTTTGTTTTAGAGAATTCCAATCAGTAATGCTTCCTGGATTTTTAAGAATCTCTTTTGCCTTATTGATCTTTGATAACGACTCATGATATAGTAAGTTTAAAGAATCATATGTTCTTTGCAAATGCGCCAATGTATCTCTTTGCCTTTCATAATATTGGATAAATCTCTTGGCAATTAAGGACATTGAATCTGCATGCAATTTAGCAATAGAGTCTGGTAATTGTTTGTCATACAGCATTTCCGGTACATTCAATACTTCTTTTGACTCTAAATACTTTTGCTTTAACAAAGGCGAATTATACCTTGTCAAACATGCTTCTAGTCGCTCTTTTATTTGATTATAACTAGTCTTCAATGCTGAGTCGAGGGAATTGTCCGCCAACTGCATCAGTCGTTTTTTATAATCTTCCATGATACGCTGAGAATACAAACCGGGATCAAAATCTACTCGCACATTATAGATATTTCGAAGAAAGCATGAATTACTTATTTGAGTAAAAAAAGAAATATTAAAAGGAATCCTGTCTACAATGTCTAACCCAATCCCACCAACAAAATTATTTTGTATCAATCTTTTATCCATAAAAGGTGTATCGATATTTGTCCTGTAAAGAATGTCCTCATTAATCCAGCCGCCGCGATATCGCAGCAGTATTTTCGGCAAAGAGTCTACTATTGATATATTGTTTACGGAAGATTTTAAATTATTCTCCGCGCTATTGCTCAGTGCGTGAGTATTTAACGAACGATGTAAAAGGCTATCTTTATTATGGATTTGCGTTGCCAACACTGAATTGGCAGAATCTGTAAACCTCTTGACAGTGATGAACTTCGAGGCGGTGGTTAAAGAATCATTTCGAGTTATTATTTGCCCATTGCTTCTCAATCCTGTTAGAAGTATCGCTATTAAAATGATAGCGCACAAATGATCCTGGATGATATGTAATAGAGCGTTTATCACCGTTAGGTAAAGGTTTAAGGCCAATTCAATAAAATGTAAAAAGTGGATCAGAGCGAGTAAGCTAACAGGTAAGGATAATTGTAGTTCTAAATTATCTAGTGTATTTGAGAAATGCAAGGGTTTATAAAAAAATTATATTATTTCCCCATCGACCTCTCATAAATTAAGATTTTCGGGTAGTCATGGAAGATAATTTATGCATTTGTCATTGCACAAACCCGTCGTTGTGGAAATATTAGACAAATAACAAAAAGTAAACAGGTACAAAGCGGGTCCAACTTTCTTCTGGACTTGACATCATCAACGTAACACAATTCTTTTAGGAGCGACAGGATATGCTAACGCATATCATTTCTAAACCTAAAATATTGTATATGTTGAAGTATTTCAAAATGGCTGCGGGCATCGCAGCCGTGTGTGTAGCACCACAAATATTGTTAGCGCAGGATCTTGGAGACAACATTCACAGTTTGCAGCAAGTATTAGACAACGCTTATAATGATGTAATACCGCTTTGTAGTAGGCTGATCATAGTAAGTCAACTAATTGCCGGCTTTGGCGCTTTATGGTACATAGGATCGCGCATCTGGAAACATATCGCAAACGCCGAACCCATTGATTTTTTCCCTTTGCTGCGTCCCTTTGCAATTGGCCTTGCAATAATGTTGTTTCCGCACGTTATTGACCTCATCAATGGCTTTATGAAGCCCACCGTTACCGCGACATATGAAATGACCAAAGATTCCAAAAAAGCCATTGCATCACTCCTAAAAGAAAAGCAGCAGGTTACGAATGAGTCTCAACTCGGTCAACTTTTTCTTGCTGGAAATGGCATTCCTGATCCTGATAAGTGGCACAAATACACGCATGATGACAATAGCTCTGAAACTGGCATTGGAGAAGATATGAAATATGCTTGGCAAATTGCTCAATTCGGCGTCCAGGGTATGGTCAAACAATGGCTGAGTGAAATTTTACAATTTATATTTCAGGCGGCAGCCCTTGTTATTGATACGCTCCGGACTTTTCAACTTATTGTGCTTGCGATTTTGGGACCGCTGGCATTTGGATTTTCTGTGTTTGACGGATTTCAGCACACCCTGAAAGCATGGCTGGCAAGATATATCAATGTTTTTCTGTGGTTGCCTGTCGCCAACATTTTCGGCAGCATCATTGGAAAGATCCAGGAGAACATGATAAAACTAGATATTGCGCAAATCCAGGGTACAGGCGATACTTACTTTGGTCCTACAGATGTCGCTTATCTTATCTTTCTTTTGATTGGCATCATTGGTTATTTCAGCGTGCCTTCTATAACCAATCATATTATTCATGCGGGTAGCGATAACAGTGTAACAAGAAAAGTTACTAATATAGCATCTTCCGCAGTTAGTAGTGGCGCAAGCGCTGTCTATGGCGGAACACAGGCCCTTGCCCAACGACTTTTTGGGAGTTCAGACGTGGGAAGCAGTAATAACCAACCATCGAATCAAATGGGCAGTGGATCAAGTGCTCAGGGTTCCGGTTATATGAGAGATAAGATTTCCGGCAATTAGCTATTAATTAAGTTAGAGCAAAAATTAAAGCCACCCTTTTGCGGGTGGCTTTGTTCATAGTGAGTGATTATAAACAAACTATTTGATTTTTTTTAAAACTTCCTGCAACATTTCCACTTTCTCCTTTTCGGATTGCAATAGTCTTTCGTACAATTTTTTATTTTCTTCTAATGCTTCAATCCATTTTTCGATAGGGTTTATGGTACACTTATAATTAAAATTTGCACCATTATTGATACTATTGTCATTAAAAGTATTGACATAGTTTATCGCAGCTTCCTCATCAAAATTCTTTATTGCTTCAACAGGTACTTTCAAAGCTTGAGCAACCTGCTCCAGTATTTTTGGGTCAACCACTTCTTTTTGTTCTAGTGCAGAAACTTTGCGCTGATCCCAATCATCACCCAGCTCATAGGCTAAACCTTCTTGTTTCAAACCGAATACTTCTCTAAATCGTTTGATGTTCCGGCCATGATGAATTGTCTTTTCCATATTGTAGGTTTATGATGACAAATATAATAAACGCCTTCGGTTTTTTACGCCGTAAAATACGGCCATTTTCCCTAAGATACGGCTAACAGTGAATATTATACGCCTAAACAGTTTTGAGCTTTATGATTCAAAACTGAAAGCGTATGAAAATAAACAGCATGCGATCAAAACAACCCTTCATCATTTCACTTCTGCATGATGGTAGGCTAACAAGCGAGTCCCTGGAAAAACAAACAAACGGTTGCCTTTTCAGTCGGGGGTGGCACGATACTTGTCTAAAATTCATATCGTTCGAAAAAGGCGTTCTAACACTACGCAACTCCTGCGGTGATGAGTCTTACATTTTACATATACAGGTGAAACAACATGAATTGCTCGTCACCTGCGATTGCGGGCATGATAACAAAACAATTTGCATGCATGCTTACTGGGCACTTAATCGTATTCATTGGAACTTCCATGAAAATTATTTTCCAAAATTTGCAGCACGTGGGATGATGGACCTGGCATTTAAATACCCCTTGCATTTTGATAAGCAGGAAAGCAACGCGGGGCTTAATGTGTTTCCAAGGGCCGAACTTAAATCTATTTATCACCTGGCTCCCACCGTTCCCATGCCGAATCTCGAAGCCATCCTACAACTTCCACTCCCCGTAATTAAAGCAATTCCAGTTACCCCTAAAATTCCTGCCTCAGCAGTTTATATTTCCAAAGAAAAAGCAATGACTTACTTTATTATGATTGCTCACCGCTATGACCGTCTACCTACTGTGATACCCGTTACCGGGAAACCAACCGTCAAAAGAAATACTATTAAAGCCTTTGACAGTTTCACAAGCGGTATACATAAAGCCACTACCATACACCTTAGCAATGAGCAAAAGGCTTTTCATGAGAAATGCCTGGCCCTATTCAAATGCACCGAGAAAATAGGCGGAGAATTGCTGGCAGATGGCTTATTCAGCAAACATTTGGTTATGCTGACCAGGGTGTTTAACGACTGGTTACAGGTATATGAAAATCTGCTGACGCAGCCGTTCGTATTTGCCCATGTTCTGTTCCGCCCAAAGCAACTTCTCACAAGACCCAACCGGAATTATTGGCGAAAAGTGACATTGTCGCGGGGCATCCCTGTTCTTTCATTTGTACTCGCTGACAGAGGCGATCACTACTGCTTTACTATGCAAGCGCACGTGGATGGAGTGTTGCTGGAAAATTTGTCGACCGACACACCACTTTTTGTTGCCCAACGCTACGAACGGTTCTTCAGATTAAGTTCTCTTCGCGATGCTTGCCTGGTGGAATGGCTCAATCGTTCTGGAGACAAGATCATCATTTTTAAAGAGCATTTTTCCCTGTTTGAAAAGGAAGTACTTGCCCCTTTACAAACCTGTTACACGGTAAGTGTTGTTAAACAATAATTACCCTTTCAATCAACCAACATGAAATTATTTTCTTTTCATCAAAAGTTCGTTGATCTCATAGCAAACACTGAGCAAAAGATCATTCAATTACTTTCTGAGACCATTGAGCTGGAGGCCGTATTCTTGCTCGGAGCCACCCTTCACCGACGAAAAACAGACAGCATTTTTTGCAGCGGGTCACCAACAGCGCAGCATATAAATGATTACTTTTTGCTGGTAATTGTAGGGGACACGCAAGACAAACCGCTTTATGAATGGCAGGACAAAATGGAACAATACCTGAAGGACCACTGTAGGGTGACTGTGATTGTACTTGATACAACTACTTTCAAAGAGTGGCTGGCTAATGGTCATAAATTTGCCACAAACGTGATGGAGTTGGGGGTGCCAATATTCAAAAAAGACGGGGTTCAATTTTCGCTCGGGCACCGGCACCCTTCATCTATAAGTTCTAAAACAGACGAAAGAGTATTCCAGGAAGGCATAACAAGAGCCAAAGAATTTCTCGCAGGAGCCGAACTTTATATCCTGCGAAAGCAATTCCGATTGGCTGTTTTTATGTTGCACCAGGCGACCGAACACAGCCTCTCGACACTGGTAAAAACAGCCATCGGTTATCACACGCATACCCATAATTTGGAAAGATTACTACGATATGCGAGTATGGTTTGCTATAGACTTCCTGACATATTCCCAGCTAATACGGAACCAGAAAAACTGCTCTTAAAGCTCCTGCAAAAAGGATATTCAGAGGCACGGTACAGTGAAAATTATGTTATCCAATACAAGGATTTGCAACTTTTATTTGAGCGGGTGAAAGATGTAATTGACCTTGTTGAAGCCAGTCGAAAGGAGATAAATAACATGCTCTGCAAGAGAGAAAATTAAAGCTAAAATCTTTCTTAAAGTGTCTACCATTTTTTGCAATCTGTACCAATCAAGACCCAATCCGTTTCCCTAGAATTACTAAACATCTGAGCCTTCTAGAAGCTCATCATTCTTTTACAAACGGAGTATATTTTGTTTAACAATTTAAGATGACGATGCATCGTTAAAGCATCTTGTTTTTAGTTGTTTCCGGCCATTATGTCACCAGCTTTTGTTAATAGAATCGAAAATATTATTTATCATTTAATTGTAATAATCCAGTAGCATGAAAGGCTTTACAAGGTTGATTAGACTTGTATTTGGACAGACTTATAGCATGTCAAACATCTGCTTAATGCACCGCCCACGACTCCGGAGTAAGGGCGGCAAGATTCGGTTGTTTAACAACCGGACATCTTGCCGTTAGCGAAAAAAACGGCTAACCTAGTTTTCCTGTAGTTTTATCTACAACTTCTATTATATCAGAAATTAAGACAGGCTTTTCATAATCACTTTTTCTTACACTGGCGAAAACAAATATTTTCATTGTTGCCTTCGTAATGTTAAGGCATTTGAATAGTCTGGGCATTCGTCCTGTTATAGATCTTTTATAGAAGACAACTGCAATAATGTCTGTAGATTTTGGCCAAGTTTTTAAAGCATTTTATTCAAGAAAAAAACAACGCGATTCAGCATATTTTATGACATACAAAAAGAGGAAAACAATCATTGATAAACCCGACTTACCAAGATGTTTATTTTGGGAATTCAGGTATGATGATATCGAGTGGCGGGAGGAATACCGTACGGTAATCGCACGTGTTATTGAGCGAGGCATCCCGGAACATTGGTTGGAGATGATCCGTTATTATGGGGAGTCTTTTGTAATTAATGTGATCAAAAACGAAATAGTATTTCTTGCCGACTATGCCATCGAAGAGGTATGCATTTATTTCTCACTCAGGCCAGAGGAGTTATTATGCTACAGACGCAAACAGTCGAAGCCGGGACACTGGATTTGATAAAATCTCTATACTTATCTGTCGTAAATCATCTGGTTATTTTGATTATAATCTCAGCCAATTTGTGTTCTGAAAATGATCTGTAATGGATTTTTCTGAGGACAAATAAATAATCAATTTATGCCAAAAAAATGACCGCTGAGTTAAAAAAAGAAGGTTCGACTATGAACTGAGAAAATTGAATATACCTGTTCGAATTCTTACAGCTTCGGACCTCTTTTTTTGGGTTTGATTTGTTTAACATTTATTTTCTTTTTGATCTCTTTTATGTCTGCAATATCCCTTGCTCTTCCAGAAGCTTGTTTATTTCTTACAAAGTCGTGTAAACCGATGTAATTAATAGTAAAACCGTCTTCATCTAACTGTTGCATGTTGTTAATTGCCTCTTCGAATTTTAGCCCATCAATCTCGTTAAGGATGTCAATACGCAAAGGAGGGTAACCAATCTGTGTAATGAAGCCTGGTTTCAAAAAATCTTCCTTTGCAAAGCCCAACGCACCCATGCCGAAATCTTTAAGCACCTTTAATATTAGGCGAGCATTTTCCTCTGAAATATTTATCCAGATATCCAAATCTCCCGTATGCCTTGGTAAGCCATGGAATGCAAGCGCGTAACCGCCTACTACCATGTAAGCAACCTTATGTTTGTTTAACAGTTTGACAAAATCCTCAAAATCTTGGGCTAAAATCATGCTTTAATTTTCTGTTTGTTGATCATTTTCTTATTCATTCTCTCCCCCTTTTTTAAGGATTGCGAAATGATAAAAGTTACTGCAGCTACTCGCTTTGATGCTGGCTGGGAGAGCCAATATTCTAAATCACCTTCACTATTTTTGGCTTGTTTTAATGTCATCCTTTGAACGACTGGAATAATTTTGCGTTGTGCACTGCGTTCAGCTACCGATTTGGGCTGGCTGATAACATTCTTACGTTCAATTCGCACATCGTCATTTTCGTAAGCCACTTTCGCTTTGCTTAAGTAATTGTTTAATGTGTTATAATTATACTCGGGATAACTTAGGCATAAATTTCTAAGATTGGAAAAAATTTCCATTAAAAATGGCTCTTGCTTTTTCCAATAAATGGTTACAACCCGTCTGCTAATAGATGTATGCATGTGGAACAAATTTAACAAATAAATCGACATTATTTGTCAAAATAACCGCTTTAAGCTAAGTGACATGGGACTGAATATCGTGTAACTATTTGAAGGTATCACCATCCATTATTAAATAAAATATTACTTGTAGACAGGTCTGATGTAATACAACTAAACCGGTTTCTAAACGTATTTAAAAATCATGGGAGAGACAGAATTCCTATTACCTACAGTAACGCTTTCATCAGCAAATTGAGATAGAAATGTATCAGTGAACCAACTATTGGAAAATAGGAGCTTATTCGTTTATATTGTAACGGAAATATAGTTTGCATGAGTCCAGAAAATGACCACCTATTAACCCAGCTAACAGTACGCATCGATGATATTAATACTGCTCGACCAATTGGCAGCGGAATCTTATTCAGTAACCCTATTTTAAATGATTCAATTTATCTTCTAACCGCAGCCCACTGCCTGTACGAAGATGCTGAAAAGTTTGAACAGCCCAGACAAGAAATATCTATCAGCTTGTTTAGTCCGAGCCTTAAATCTTATGAATCTTTAACAGTTACTATCAATCACAAACTTGTTTCCAAATCTCCAACAAAAGATGTCGCCATTATTGTAATAAACAAGCGCGAGGTGGAAGTTATTACCGGTATATTACCGATAGTAGAAGCTCTTAAGGAACGGCAATCAATAGTCTCTTTTGCACTGAAGGGGTTTCCAAATGCAACTCAAGGGAGGGAAATTGTTTTAACTAGACCGGAGTTTGTACAAACTCAACCTGGAAAAACAGAATTTCAACTACGCCTAATTGACGACTTCTCGACAGAAACTAGTGCAGAATCGAAAGTCGATGGTTTTTCGGGAAGCGGGGTTTTTCTTGAGAATCATAACAGACTTTATCTCTTCGGTATATTTACAAGATTCCGAGAATCACAGAAAATTATTTATTGTCAATATATTGAAGTCGTCAACGAGTTTCTTCAAGCGGCTTATTTGCCGTCAATCCCCTTTGCATACATTGGAAGTTACGGTTTAACTAAAGAGTTTTTTGCCAGACACAATGAAAATTCAATTAGCAACCTTGGCCCACGATTTAGCGAACGTCTAAATTTCAAGCAACCAATCGCATTCAATTTTAACGACATAGCAAAAGACGAAGTTTTTAAAAGCAGATTATTAGAATGTCTGGATAAATTTCTTTTGTACAGAAACTATTCAGATTACTCTGAAACGGAAGGTGTATTAAAAGAATTGGTTGAGAAACTTAAGTCGCTTAAGAATTCGGTTATTTCATGGGTAAAATCCATGCGATGGGAAGCTGATCAGCAAGTGGAATTAACACAGTTGGCCAACGGCTTACGAGAGTTAAAAAGTAGCATTGAAACGAAACGACAGGAATTGCATAAGCTACAAAGACAGGAGTTACAAAAGAAAAAGGAAGATGGGAAAAACAAGGAGGACGAGGTGGGTTATAATAAAATGCCGTACGATAGCGAACTGTACTGGCTAAACAATACAGAACGGTCGATATACGCGTTATCAACTTCCCTAGGAGAGATTTCTATTAGGCTAGCAAATTCTCCCTTTCTTATTATTCAAGGTGAGGCTGGCTGCGGTAAGTCACACCTTTTGGGCGATATCGCTAATGAAGCGACAAAATCAGGAGTTGCCAGGCTTTTATTTTTAGGTCAGCTTTTTCACCGTGGCCAATCAATCTGGCAAAACATTATAACCCAGTTAGGGCTAAATTGTACAAAAGAGGAGTTATTGATTTCTTTGAATGATATTGGTAGACAACAAGGTATTCGTTTGTTGATCATGATTGATGCATTAAACGAAGGACCGGGGCAAGAACTCTGGAAGGATGCGCTGCCGGGTTTTATTGAGGATGTAAGAAGACATCCGTTTGTGGGATTAGTGATGACTTTAAGATCGACATATTTCAATGCGATTTTAAAGGAAAATATTCAAACCGATGATCGAATCACTTTTATAAATCACGAAGGTTTTAAAGGAAATGAGTACGCAGCCTTAAGACTGTTTTGCGAGTATTATGAACTACAGACTCCCAATTTTCCAATGTTAGCTCCCGAATTTACCAATCCATTATTTCTTCAACTCATATGTCAGGGTATTCAAATGTCAGGTGAAAGAATATTTCCCCAGGGGTTTCAAGGATTAACGCAGATTTTTAATTTTTATAGAGAAGGAATTAGTAAAAAGCTAGCAGAGAAAAGGGAAGATTATTTTAACAAAAAACATGTAGTAAAAAATGCAATAAGTGAATTTGCTAAAGCTTGCTTTGAAAAAAGTAAAATTAGGATGCTGACAATCGATGAGGCTGACAGGTTATTTGAAGAAAAATTTCCTCGGTTTCCCAATTTGTTGAATGATTTAGTTCACGAGAACGTTTTTATTCAAACAACACAAACCGATTATAGTTCGCAGGAAGAAAGTGAAATGGTTTATTTCGCATACGAACGTTTTGGTGATTTCTATATGACGGAACGCCTACTTGGTAAATATTCTTCAGTTGATGATGTAAAAATAGCTTTCCAGCAGAATGGTCAATTAGGCTATTTATTGGAAGGACGTTTCTGGCGCAACAATGGCATCCTGGAAGCTATGGCAGTCCGCTTACCAGAGTTATTTAATTTAGAAATTGTTGAAGTATTTGATTGGGCTTTTCAATTAGCAAAAAAATCAATGTATCGTGATATTGACGAACGACTGTCGCGCTTTTTATGGGATAGTTTAAAATGGCGCCAGCCTTCAAATGTGAATGATGATAAAATAACATCTATAATTCGCGGTGGCTTATTTAAAATTGATCAAACCCAGTATCTGCTGCGTTTGTTAGAGCTAACAACGGTGCATGATCATCCTTTTAATAGTGATCGACTTTTTAGATTTTTACATTCATTCACAATGGGGAAGAGGGACAGCTTTTGGCAGAAATTTATGAGGGGGTATGGTGGCATGGACGATTATGAAAACGCATTTCCAATCCGAAGACTTATAGATTGGGCGTGGCAAAAAGAAGTATTTAAAGCAGTTGATGAAGAAACAGCGAGACTAGCAGGACAAACTTTAGCATGGTTGCTTTCCAGTACTGAGAGACAGCTTCGCGACCAGGCGACTAAAGCAATGGTCAACTTACTGCAGGAGCAGCCGAACGCTTAATAAGAATAATTGAGACCTATAAGGATATAGATGACGCATACATTTCCGAGCGCTTGTATGCAGTTGCTTATGGTTGTGCACTGCGAACAGAAACGGACACAAATTTGGAAAAAATAGCAACATTTGTCTATAACAAGGTGTTCGAAAAAGGTAATCCCCCGGCTCACATACTCTTACGGGATTATGCTAGGAACATAATTGAGTATGCATTCTACAAAAAGCTGGTTTCCCAAATAGACATGAAATTAGTTCGCCCTCCGTATAGAAGCAAATTTCCAGATTCGCTGCCTTCGACGGAAGACATAAAACAATATAATGCTGATAACAAGGATTCCGATGACAAATCAGAAAAAGAGAAAAATAGAATTTTTAGTCAAATACATTTTTCGACTATTTATTGGGATTTTGGTAAGTATACGATAGAAAATGCTTTGAGAAATTTTACACCCATAAGTTTTACGCGAGAATCCGAGTTTAAGATTTTTAAACAGAGCCTAACAAGAGATCAGCGCCGTTTTGTTAATGCTATTGCTTCGAATATTGAGATGCAAGCGTTGCTAAATGAAAAAAAGGAAGACGGAATAAAAAAAATCGGAGATCAACATATAGAAAACTTTATTGCAGAAACATTACAGTTTTATCAGCAATTTTCAGATGCTTTAGCTGAGTCGTTAAAACCTGAAGACTGGATGCAGTTCCAAAATAAGTATGTTCCTTATTTGCATGGAAAATATACAAACAACCAGTTCCCACGCGGTTCTATAAAATTTGAACCCATTAAAAACTGGATTGTCAAAAGATCATTTGAACTTGGGTATGACATCGAATCTCACTATGAATTTGACAGCCTTGTAGACCGATTCAATTCCTACGGTCATGAAAAGAAAATAGAACGCATTGGGAAAAAATACCAATGGATCGCTTTACATGAGATCATAGCCTTGCTTGCAGATAACTATTATTTTAAGGAAGATGAATGGAGCTCAAAAGAAAAAAGGGGCTTTTTTCAAGGACCCTGGCAGCAACATCTTCGGGATATTGATCCAATTTTTATCACCCATAAAAATCAAGAAGACACTGATGACAATTTTGCTGTAATAAGAAATCGACAGCAAAAGAAATGGTGGTTTGATACCGATTATTCGTATTGGGATCAGGCAACTGATCAATGGATAAATAACTTACTAGATTTGCCTGACCCTGGGAATATCATTTTGCGAAAGGATGAGCATAACGAAGAATGGCTCTACCTTAAAGTAAATGCTAACTGGGAGGAACCGAAAGAGGTTGGCCAAGAACGATATGACCGTGTCCGCAAAGAAATATATTATTTGATCAATGCTTACTTGGTTCGCAAAAAAGACTTTAAAAAAAACATTGAGGGTATTTCGAATAAGAATTTTTTTGGCCGATGGATGCCAGAAACCTACACCGTCAGTACAAGTCTTTTTAATAGAGAGAATTATTGGTCACCTGTTGCAATTAAAAACAATAAGAATAGTAAGAAATGGGAAACAATTCATGACACCAAACTACAAGTGATGATCACTACAAATGAAGCCGTCGGTGAGATGACCGAGGATGATTCAGGTGCACATTTCCGATTTGACATGCCTTCTAAAGCCTTGTTTGAAGGCATGGAATTAAGTTACGCTCCAGTTGATGGTAGTTTTAAGAATAGCAAAGGCGAAGTCGTAGTTTTTAATATCTCTTCGCATGGCGTTATCATAAGAAAAAAGGAATTGATGGCATTTTTAGAAAAGAATAACTATGAGATAATTTGGACGTTACTAGGAGAGAAAAACGCGATTGCTGGCTCGTCATTACGAGATAACAATCAGCTTAGAGCCATTAGTGGTGTATTTTATTTAGAAGGTTCAAAAGTTATCGGCACTCTTTCAATTTCAAATCGTCACTAAAACATATGCGTATTAGATTTTACAAAGTTGAATGCGGCGATGCTGCAAGTATTTTATATAAAGGTAGCGATGGCAATCCGCATCATATTTTTATTGATTCAGGATACGAACGTACGTATAGGGATATTCTGGTGACTGAGATTAAAAGTATTATAAATGCTGGACAGCAAATAGATTTATGGATAATCTCTCATATTCATGATGATCATATTGGTGGAGCAATTGGATACATTAAAGCAATTGAGAAAACTGAGATTGCCGATGCTGTCGTGAATTGGTGGCACAACCATCCAAAAATAACAGACAATATTGTACCGTATGACAGTAATATTAATCACATCAGCGAAGTTAAAAGTTTTGCACAAGGCGAGCGACTTACTTCATTTTTATTGGGCAGGGCGAGATCCCCTAATGTAGACATTGTGCAATCCAGCGAGAAAGAAAATATTTTCGGCCTAGAAATTATTGTTCTTTCCCCGACGATTTCGGCATTGCATCGACTAAGAAAGAAATTTATAGAAATAAACACTAATGCTATTAATTATCATGAATTAACTGCAATTAGTGAACCAAAGTCATTAAAAGCCAGCGATTATCATCGTCTGGTTGATAGTTTCGATCGTAATTCTTTCACAGAAGATACGTCAGATGAAAATGATTCTAGTATCACTTTTCTTACCGAATTCAACGGAAAAAATATTCTTTGGTTGGCTGATGCATTTCCCAGTACCATCATCAACTCGTTGAAAAAACTTGGCTACTCAAAAAACAACCCGCTGTGTGTTGACATTGTAAAAGTGTCACATCACGGTAGTTCTGGAAACAACAGCGTTGAACTTTATAACATGATTCAATGCAGTAAATATGTTTTTTGTGCTAATGGGGACAATAAATATCAGTTGCCAACCAAGGAGTGTTTAGTTCGGATTCTCACGAGTAAGAATAGGCCAAATAATTCATTTTATGAATTAATCTTTACTCATGACAACCCTTTGCTTCGCGGCATTTTTGATGTGGATGGACATGACATTTATGAAAGACTAGGGTTCAAAATGGTTTTTTCTTCAGGTAATTGGATCGATATTGATTTTTGAATAAAGTATCGAATCAAAATATTTCTTTTTGTTACTCTAGAGATTTGGTTAGCCATAGCTAATTAATTACATCTTTTGATTTCAAGTCTAGTAATAAAAGTTGGTACGTCTCATTAAAACAAATATTTACACCATCAATTGAAAAATTCTTTTATTAGTAATGGGAGAAAAATTTCTTGATCATTTTCAATTAAATTTTCCTTTTCAGGCAAAGCAGCCCTTATATTAAGATTTAATTCTCTACCTAAGTTAAATTGTAATTGTCTGCCATTCGTTGGCTGCATTAATTGCATAAAACCAGCTTCGCCTATGCTTGGTCTTAGTTGTTGGGCTATCTCAAAGTTAAAGTCAAATGTCCCAAGGTATGTAGTTGCTTCGTCTCCAACTGGCGCAGAGAAACTAAAAAGATCGTCATCGTACTTTACTATTATTAATGGATTACTCCCTAAAATTACAAAACTGTCAGAATCTTTAAATCCTAACCTTTTAATATGTAGTCCAAGATCTTTACTAAGTTTTTCATCGGGATAGACAAATACATTTAATGGATTAATCAGTTCTTTCAACATACTTCGGTAGAGATCTATGGCCTTTAACGAAATATGAAATAACGGTTTGGATCTACTAACATTATAAAGAACAAAATCATGTCCATTGCAAAGTGCAAAATAATTTACTCTAATTTCAGGATGTATTGCGTACGAATATGCCTGTTCGATATGTCTGGTATCCGTTATTTGTTCAAAAGGTGATTTTGCTTCCAATATCCAAGCTGGTTTCTCATTAACCTGCATTAGATAGTCTAGAATTACAGTAACCTTTTTTCGGCTGGACCCAATCGATACAAATGGGTGTTTAAGCCCGTGATTTCGGATTATTTGTGTATTTCCTGAGTTGGTATACCCAAGGTCTCTAATCAAAGGGGCTATCAGTTCCTCCCGGACACTTTCCTCCTTAAACCTGGGATCGTCTAACAATGAGAAATTAAAGTCCTCAAAGAGTTTGTCTTTCATGTTTCTTGGCGTAAGGTTTAGGTTTGTCTAAGCATCTTTAACTCGAAAAAATGGACTGTTACGAGCCTGAAATTTTGGAAATAAGGTCTGATAAGCAAACGCCGATGTTAAATACGGCAGTAAGGCTTTAGGCTTCGGTTTTTAACATCCTATCATGTTAGTCAATACCTATCGTTGTAATACAATAAGTTCATCTGTTTCAATTACAATAAAATACGATGCTAATCGGCCTTTGCGGTTTTTAATACAGCATTAAATTCTTTAAACCCTTCAGGTGGGTATATTTTGCATTCAAAAGCAGTTTGAGAGTTGGGATTAAAAAATTTGTAAATTGGATATTCGCTGCTTCCAATTTCTGTTTGGGTTTCCGAATAAAATTTAACCAGTATTACAGCATCCTTAAATTTGGCAATAGTAGAATTACAGTACAGGGTGCCTTCGAGAAGCCAACCATCTGTTTTAGTATGGTGAAATAAGTCCGGCTTCTGGATTATGTTTTCCCGCATTTTTATATTTGAAATCTTTAGATAGTTTAGGGGGCTCGCTTGTTCTTGTTGTTTGAGCTCGAGTTTGAGTTGTGCAGCCTTTTGTTGTGGATTTAGTTGGGCGTAACTGTTATTTGATTGTAAATTTGAATTAGAGTCCAGATTGCAAGCATAAGTTGAAGTGATAAGTGCACATAAAAGAATGTGTTTTATAGGGGGCATAAAATTCCAGATTTAGGTGATATAACGACTGATTCTTTTTTTCAGTATGTAATTAATGAAAAACAAGGCCAATTTATTATTATAAAAGCTATTGCTTGATGAATAAAGATAAATTCGAATTAGCTAAAGCCAGAAAAGGACTTTTGTCTTCTACATTTTTTGAAGGCTTGAAATTTTTATTTGTTAGCCTAGGAATTGATGGCGAAAAATAAGTAAAATCATAAGTTTACCGGCAACTACTTAGTAGAATTCTTTCAAGACTGGATGTAGTATCATAGCGAATAATTAATTTGTAGCCGATTGATCTTCTATCCACCAAGCTTTGCAGATACTTTTATTGTGTGCAGTTTTTAATCCTTTTGAATTTTATCAATAGTCTTTTTTAACAATAAAACATCGTTTTTATTGTCAAGGAAAGAACCATCTTTAATAACTACTGTTCTTGAATCGGGAATCAGTTTGTCAATCATTTGTTCTATTTCATCTAAAACAGGTTTTATAATTTTAATGTCTCTATTGAATGCTTCTTTAGCTTCTTCAATATTATTTAATCCCTGATGCATGTGATTATACAAATTAATTTTAAATTGTATATCATTCGGATTCCCAACCAAACGACTATAGTCTTTATTCATTACTCGGTTACTCGATTCATATAATTGTTCAGATATTTCGTTAATTAAATCGTCTTTACTCAATTTTGAGTGAGGATAAATTTCAGGCACCATTTCTTGAGGCATTGTCTTTGAGACTAATTTCAAACTTAACCGTTTAAAAAGGTAAGGAGCAGCAACACCAACACTAAACACATGTATTTTATGTTGAAAAAGTAGTTCGAATGTTATTTTCTGCTGAATGTGCTTGTGTATTTGAGAATTAATAAAATCAAGCTGCTGTTTGTTGAGTACCCCACTTACATCAGCAATGGTATTCATAAGCTTTTTAAATTCATCGCCCTTTATGAATCTAAAAAATTCTGTACTGTATCCAAAGAAATCTACAAACCCTAAATTTATTCTATCCTTATTTTCTGTATTTCCTATTCGTTCTTGTAGCGATTTTAGATCAATATCTGTTAACATTTTTAATCCATAGTCATCTAATGCTTTCCTAATTAAATTGTCAGCACCTTCCAAATCAATAACTGACATTATTTTAAAAAAGCTCTGGGCAAGTTTGATATTAGAATTTAGTTCTCTTGATAAATCTGTCGAATTATAATACTTAACACTTATTTTCTTAAGAATTTCAATGATAGCCTGTGTTGGTGGGCTTGCAGTGAAATAGTTAAATGATTCATACTCATTTATTACTTCTTCTGCGTACTTGCTTATTACGTTATCTATTATTTCCTTTTCAATTTCGGATTTGAAAGACATTATTAATGTCAATGTTGGCTCAGTAATGTCATAAGAAACAAATAGAAAGTATTCGAAGCTTTCCCGTTCTGGTAATATTTCAGGGTATTTAATAGCAAATAGTGCAAACTTTACTAACTCTTTTAGAAATTGAGGTTTAGTAAATCTTGCTTGATACTTCTTACATTGTATTAATCCTGAGATTTTCCCATTTTTATAAAGAACACAATCTCGCCCCCTTTCAGCCACACCTTGCATTAATGCAATGTCAGAATGATTTCCAAACGAATCTTTTTCAATTTTTTCTTTTATTAAAAGATATGAAAGCAATTCAAACTCTCTATCTGATAAATCCGAAAAAGGAAAAGAAGTTATACCTGATTCAATCGTGAGAGGTTTATACTTTCCTAATAATTCATTTTGTATTTGTTCTTCTGAAATTTTCATAGTTTGTCAATTCGCACTAATTTTTGTGATGGAGTTAATTGCACAGAATGATCAGGGCTTGGTGAAGAACCTCCATTTTGGCAATGCACTGTTAACTGTCTTACTTTTACGGTTCTATTTTCAGTCCATCAACTATTTTTTGGAAGATTTTCTGAAAATCATCTTCATTGTATCCTCTCTTGTTGAAGGGAGTAAAGTCCAAAGCATTGATTCGTTTTATCTCTTCAATATTCTCCCAATATTCATCTGCTAATTCTACAGGTCTGATTTGATTCTTTTTAACCTTAAATAAATAGTCGTCTATGGTTATGGGGAAAAAAATATTGTTCCATGAAAGTTCTTGTTTTTTTCTTGCTGTGGTCAACTCGAATTGACAAGCCTTGCTACGAATTGAATATTCAGATGCAATAAATAAAAGCTTGTCATGAGCACCAATTCCAGAAGTCATAATATCTTCCAAAGGTTTACCGCCCGGTGCATCTTTTTCCCACATGAAAGTTCTAATGCCCTGATTATTCAAGCTGTCATTTATCTTTTTTGCAAATTCAGAATCTTTAAAACTGTATGAAATAAATACTGTCGAAAATGTCTTTTGTGTTGTCATTCCTGAAACTATGGCTTTTAAGTTTACTTTGTTCTTAATATTAAAATAGCTTGAAAGTATTTCACCATTCAATTCATCGCTTTGTAAAATTGTTTGAAAGTCCATTGTGGCATAACTATCATACTTAAGCTTTTTTGTAACAACAAAGCATTCATTATCTACAAAACAATCTATAAAGCCACTTCTATAAAGGATAGTGTCGACAAAGCGACTATTTCTTAGGTTAAGCTGATGAAAATTTGAAGAGTCAATTCTGCAGTCCTGAAACAACATGTCTATGAATTCATCATCTCTTTCAATATTATTGTCTTTATAGTACTGCAGTGTCATAAAATGGGAGTCGTCAATATCGCAGTCATAAAACCTAATATTTTCAGAAGGAAATAGACCAGCAAACCTACATGTCATCAATGAGCAACCATCATACGTTAAATTGAAAACGCTTCCCTCGTCAAGTTCAACATTTCTAAAATGGCACTTCTTAAAGTATAGGCCGTTCCAATCCATTTCTAAATGTGAAAACCTGCTATTTCTAAAGGAGCAGCCATTAAACTCGCAATTTTGAAAAATGCAGAAGAATCCCCAAATACCGTCAAAGTCACAGTTAACAAACTTTACTCCACGAAATTCAATTCCATGAAGATCTCCCGTAAATGCAAAATCCTTGAAAGTCCTCCTGACAATTCTATTGGGTTTTTCATAGAAGCCCTTTTTTGAAACTCCTATACTTTTAGGGAAATTCTTTTTCAAAAATTTCATCAAGCGGGAAGTTCCGTCAATTACAGTCTTTTGTTTTTCAATCGCCATTTGTTGCAGTCAGATGATAGTATTAGTATTACGGCTAAAGTTGAAATATAAACATGTGGCATATTCAGTGTACCGCTTGCCGATACGGACGCTTAATAAGGAACCAAAAGCGACTATATATTCGTCAACACACCTTATTGCCGATGCAATGTTGTGTGTTGTTATTTGTCAACTTAAACTACTTGACAAAACCTAAAAGCATTTATTAAGTTTATTGTTAATAAGCCAAGTAATTCCAGCAGTGTTGCATAAAGTCTAGTGCATCCTTGCGAGTTCTGGAATTTTTATTACTGAAAAGCCATAATAACTGATTAACTTCCGTATAATCGGAATAGTTTTTCATATCCTCATATATTTTTACAATTACATTTCTTAATGTCTGAGAGTAATTGCCAGATATGAAGTTTGGATTTGGTACATTATACACCAAGCATTCGATAAAAAATGATGATGCTAGTTTATCAGGGATGGTCCCATTGTCAATAAGTCGATAGTTTATTACTTTTAAAATCCTGACCATACGCTTATACAAACGAAATGTTTGTTCAGTTTTTGCTGTTCCATTGGAATAATGTTGGTTAGGGAAGCTGATAATTTCATGATTGTCGTCTGAATAGAATTTGATGCCTTCTGCTTCTATTGTTTGCAATGTTTTAAACCTTTTCAAAACAAAACACGGTATAACGTCTACGTTAACACGGTAGCCATTACCTTTTACTTGGATGCATTTATTTTTTCTTTCAACATCTGTAGTAAAAACTGCCTTCAAAGCTGCTTGAGTATCCGCTTTCAATTCATCAAAATTGTATCCCGAATCGGTTCGTTGAGCATTATATGCAGTCTTGTCTTCTTCGGACAATCTTTGCAAGTCTGGATAAAAAGCATTGTCATATCTCATGACAATGTCAACATCACTATTCTGTCGAACATTTGTATTGTTTCTATAAGATCCTTGAAGAAAAATTGAAATTTTACTGCCAAATTTCGCTTTCAAAGCAGGGGTAATTTGATTAATTGCATTTTGGCATTTTTGATCTTCTGAAGTACTTACAGGTCTAGACCAAGTAATTAGTTGCTGTTCTGTAAAATTCATCTCTAAGCGTTTGTGTTATAAATTTTTACATGATCAAAAAACGAAAGTACCTCTGGTTGAACTGCAGAATGATACCCAGCTTGATCGCCCATTCCTTTGAGAGTTTTCAACGCACTACTATGGGCAATATCCATATCAATCATACCAATGTGTTCTTTTGAAAGCTGTGGAGCAGGTATTCGGTAGTAGGTTCCTGATGGTTCAATATGTCCAATTATATTAGTAAGAAAAAAATCATTGAAATAAGCTTGCCCGTCCATCGAAGCTTGAAAAAGTTTATTTCCCCAATGCCTGAATGATCTGTTTCGTTTAGAAGTGGAAGCCCATCCACTTGGCTGGGTTACGCTGGAAACCGACAGGATTTTGAAAGTCGAAAATTGCTTCTGAGGTCCAACAAAAAATTTCAAAGCTTCCAATAGCCCACAAAGGGAGGGGTTATTGGCCCATAATCCACCATCAGCATATAATATATTTCGATGCTCATGTATCGGTAGATAAGTTGGTGCAGCCGAAGTCGCTAAGGCTACATCCACCATTTTTATGTCTTTGTCCATAAAAAAATCTCCTTCTTTATGGGGAAATTTAAATACCCTAGGCATGCCATTAATTAGATTATAACTTGGAATACACAATAAATTTTTTGCTTCTCCCATAGTGGTTTCACCAAACATCTCTTCCAATATTTTACGTAAAGGCTCCGCAGAAAATTTCCCTCTCCATAAAAGCTGTTTGAAAAATTGCCATTTTCGTTGAAGGTGTCTGAGTGATTTATATTCTGAAACAGGAAATATTTCTCGACCTTTATTAAAGTACATATCAGCAATTTCTTGCGCAGATATCCTATTACTTAGCGCCAACGCAATTAGCCCCCCTGTCGATGTGCCACAAATCATATCAAAATAATCACCAATTTTTTTGCCTGTCTTTTCCTCTATTCTGGCAAGGATTGATGCACTATATAGCCCTTTTATACCACCGCCATCTATCGTGAGGATTTTGAAAACATTATTATCATTTGGTTGCATCGACATTATTTGGGTTGCGAGTTTGTTTACGTTCACTCTAATAGCACAACGTTAAAGCATCGGCAATGTGGAGGTATTCTGTTTTTCATCTGCCCAGTGCCGCCACTGATTCAAAGATACACAAGCTCATTGTTTATTCTGTTGCTCGGTGTTATTCGTTCGTCAAAACTGAAGCTGAATAGCGAACAAAAAGCATTGAATAAATTCGTCGACCATCACAACAGCAATACCGTGTTGCACGTACGTGCTTATTAAATAATGGATTTTGTATTATTCTTTCCTAGGATGCTTTTTGCCTCAACCAATGCTTGGTTAACTCTATTTGTTAACGTGTCAAACTTGTCCTTTCCTTTCTTAAACTCTGTAACACCGCAAGAGACGGTTAGTTTGAAAGGACTTTCGTCGACAACAAATGTTGTATTGGCAATTAGTCCTCTTTTTCTCTCAGCAGCTTTAATAGCGTCATTCAAGCTTGTGTCGTTCGCGATAACTACAAATTCGTCCCCTCTTAAAAACTGTCTAAACGTTTCGTCAGTAGCCCTTTTATCATTGCCCAGCAATTCACCTAATTTTCCTAGAATCTTATCAGCGGTATTTGGATTGTAGTCCGAATTAAACCTTTTAAAATCATCTACGTCAATTATTATAATTGAAAAAGTTCTGTCACTTGTAATTCTGTTATTAATGTATTCATGAAATGCTTTATGATTTTTTAATCCAGTCAATTCATCTGTAAAGTTGTCGTTCCGTATAACCTTATATTTTTTATTGAACAATAATGAAACTACAAATACGGTTAATCCAATAATTCCAAGTCCAACTAATAAAATAGTATAGGTCGAAAGATTGACCTTCTTTGTAAGAAATAGTCCAAATGAGCTTGTGTTAGGAAACAATTTTGTCGCAGCAAATACTAGTATTGCAAGAAATAACCATTTCAATAGGTCATAAAACACTTTTGACAAAGCATCTTGTCGAAATTTATCCAAGGATTTCTTTATATAACTCATAAGTAGTTTTGGTCGTTCTAAAAGAATCGCATGCAACGTGCAGGTATTTCCGCAGTTTGGATATTTCGCGTTTAGTCACGCTGGAACTGCTGCCGATGCCTGAACTATTGTTGATTGTTTATTCGATAGTCAAATTTATAATGTCAAGGTGAAAATTGAAGGTGATTTCTTTTACTGTTATTGAAGTGTACATTGTCCGGCCAAAATTGCAGCAATACCTATGTCGACAGATGTTCAGGGTCAGGCTTCACCTCATAAATTTGATTATGCCATATGTAAATTCAACAACAAAGGCCATTGCTGGAGCAAAGAAACCGAGAAATATCTGATTTCTGTACGGTAATTTTCTCAATTCTTTGAGGGCAACATTTTCATCTTCAATACTCATTATTCGCTGGAGTGAATTTCTTACCCTATCATCGAAAATTTGCATGAACATGTCAAAAAAGTTTGTCTCATCGTAGCTCAAACTTTTTAGTACTTTCTTTCCTCTATAGTAGTAACTATAAATATTTTTCAATAATACAAAATCAGCAATCATGAAAATAGGCATCAAAAAAGAGGCAATAATTATGACGAAAGGTTTCTCATAGGTAACCCCTGATCCTACTCCCGCAAGGTTAACCGTGCCTAAAAAAATACCCAATCGTAATCTAAAATCCTGAGTTGAGTTCAATGAACCAAACAATTTATCTATTTCCATTTCTTGGAGCTTATTTGCATTTTCCATTTTGTAATTTTGAATATCTGCTAACTCATAAATATACACATGTTCTTTCCCTCCAAATTGGGAAGTATATACAAGTTGTTGGTTTTTTACTTTTTATTCCGACAAACCCAAGTAAATTGACCTTAATATGACTTGCGTGAATACAATTTTCTATTCCGTAAAACGTTCACAAGTATCGCCGAATTTAGCACACCGCTACTGACCTTAAACTACGGGCCCCGATTGTTGTTTTATCTAACATATTTTCAACAAAAACTTCTGGCCTTGCTTCAAAAAAATGATAGCATCGCCTAGCTAAATTCTTACAGAATATGATCCACGTAATCAGCAAGTGTGTTGGATGCTGTCAGAAAAGTTGAAATCAATAATAGCTCGGGGCAATGCTTCGCCACCTCGGTCACATGACGAGGGTTTAAAGGTTAATTGTGAACTTAATATTTTTCTCCATAAATCGAAAGTTTTTTAAGAAAATGGCACCTCTTTTTTTCAAACCATCTATTTTGCATGTTTGACTCTACTCGTTTCACCCTGACAATATAGACACTCACCATCGGAAAAAAGACATTGACCAACCAAATTATTAGCGAATATAATCTTCATTAACTTGTGAAACTCTTTTGCACTCCGCCTGGCCTAGGTTGGACTCTTTAAACCTAAGGTTATGGAGAAATTACAACCAGAAAAGATTGTTCAACTACTTTCTAAAAAAGGAGTGGTATTGTCGCTTGAACAAGCCAAACAAATCCTTGATTTCTTAAAAAAATTGGCCGAAATTGCTATTGATCAATATTTACGAAAATGAAGACGGCAGACTTATATATCCGAGTGAGTACGGATGAGCAAGCAGACAAAGGATATTCTCAACGCAGCCAGGAAGAGCTGCTGCGAAAGTATTGTGATATCAACCATATTGACATCAATAAAGTCATATTTGAGGACCATTCTGCAAAAACATTTGAACGACCAGAATGGAAAAGCTATTTACTTGATTTGAAGAAACGAAAGAGTCAGAGTGACCTAGTGTTGTTTTTAAAATGGGATCGATTTAGTCGTAATGCAGGTGACGCTTACCAAATGATAAATATTCTTCGCAAGCTGGGAGTAGAACCTCAAGCCATTGAGCAACCGCTCGATCTCTCTATTCCTGAAAACAAAATGATGTTGGCATTTTACCTAGCTGCCCCGGAAGTGGAAAACGACAGGCGGGCTTTAAATGTAATCCATGGAATGCGCCGAGCTAAAAAAGAGGGCCGTTATATGGGTCTGGCTCCAATCGGATACATTAACAAGACAGATGAAGCCGGAAGAAAATATATTGCCATTCAACAACCACAAGCTGAAATCATTCGCTGGGCTTTTGAAGAAATAGCCAAAGGACAATATAATACAGAGCTGGTTTATAATATGGCAAAAGATAGAGGGCTTAGCACTGCCAAAAGCTTATTCTGGTTTGCTTTACGTAATCCTGTTTATTGCGGCAAAATATTTATACCAAAATACAAGGATGACGAAAGTTACTTTGTAAAAGGCCAACACGAACCGATTATAAGTGAGGCGTTGTATTATGAAGTCCAAGATGTTTTGGATGGACGCAAAAGAGGTGGCTACAAGCTCAAAGTAATTTCTAATGCGGCGTTACCTTTAAGAGGGTTTCTAACTTGCCCCAAATGCGGCAAATTGCTTACAGGAAGTGCATCAAAAGGTCGTAACCGGTATTACACCTATTACCACTGCTTTGACGGCTGTAGCTTCCGTATTAATGCTGCAGATGTTAATGAGCAGTTTGAACAGGAATTGAAAAAATATGTTCCAACCAATGAAATGTTGGAACTTTTTGAAATTGTATTACACGAAACCTGGCAGGAGCAAAATCAAAACAATTCCGAAGATAGAAAGCAGCTACAAAAACAAATTAAAGATATAGAAGAGAAACTCTCATACATAAGAGAATTGCTAACCTCAAAGCAAATAGACCCTTCTGATTATAGAGAGATGAAATCAGAATATTCGATCAAGCTCGAAAAACTGCAAACAAAACTTAATGCATCATCGGGTGAAAGAAGCAATATCTGTGAGCTGATGAAAAAAGGAATAAACACAGTAGCAAAGCTGGATAACCTTTATAAACATGCGGAAATAGATGTAAAACGTCAATTGATTGGTTCGATGTTCCCTGAAAAAATGCATTTTGAAAATAACTCACTTCGAACCGGAAGAGTTAATGAATTTGTACAGTATATCTATATGCTAAACAAGAACTTGCAACAAAATAGAAAAGGACAAAATAGAAAAAATTCTATTTTGTCCTCTGAAGTCGGGGTGGCAGGATTCGAACCTACGACCTCCACATCCCAAATGTGGCGCGATACCGGGCTACGCTACACCCCGCCTTTTGATTAATTTTAGCAGTTACTATCCTTAATCGTGGGGTGCAAAAGTAGGGATTTTGCCCAATACAAAACAAACATTTTGAGAAAAAAATTTCACCCTTTTAAAGACATGGGTTTCAAATGCTTATCTGGCGTGTGTTATGAGGAGAAATAAAATGTGTCGAAAAATTGAAAGTTGAAAATTGAAAGTTGAAAATGAGCAACCTGAACCATGTTTGCCTTAATTTCGATAAGTCACACACAACGCACTTTCAATTTTCAACTTTCAATTTTCAATTATTCTCCTAGCTCACTCCAGCTCCGGCATTAATCACGTTCTCAGGCTTTACGAAGTGTAATTTGCCCGCAGTATCCTCCGCCATTAATATCATGCCATTGCTTTCAATACCACGCATTTTTCTCGGTGCAAGATTGGCCACCACAACTACTTGTTTATTGATGATCTCTTCCGGTTTAAAATGCATTGCAATGCCGCTTACAATCGTTCTCGTTTCAAAGCCAAGGTCAACACTCAGTTTTAAAAGCTTGTCGGCTTTTTCAACTTTTTCTGCTGATACAATGGTTCCTACTTTCAGATCGATCTTCGCGAAATCATCATACACAATTTCTGATTTGAGTGCCGGTGCAGGTTTTTCGGCTGGCGCTTCTTCTGTTTTTACAGCGCCATTTGCGGCGGCTTTAATTTCTGCGGTTGCTTTTGCCAACCCGGCTTGCAATTTTTCCACTTGTGCCGTTACTTCTTCATTTTCTATCTTTCTAAACAACAATTCAGGGGCACGCAAAGTATAACCTACGCTCAGCAATTTCATTTTACCGGCATTCTCCCACTCCAGCATTTTATCTACCACTTTCATCATGTGCAGCATTTTTAGCGCTGTATTTGGCAAAAATGGATTGATTAAGATTGCGAGGTTGGCACATAATTGCAGGCTAATGTGCAGACAGTTATCAATTTGTTTTTGCAATTCAGGCTGCTCAGCCAGCTTTTTTTCAACTTTCCATGGCTCTTTTTCCTGCAAATATTTATTGCCAATGCGGGCCAGATTGATTACTTCAAAAAGCGCCTCTCTGAATTTATATTCTTCAATAAGTGATTCTACTTTTTGTTGTATTCTAACAATCTCATCGCCTACAAACTTGTCTTTCTCATCAAAAACATCTGCATGCAATGGCGGCACTTTACCACCACACAGTTTGTGCATTAACACAAATGTTCTGTTTACAAAGTTCCCGAAAATGCTCACCAGCTCGCTGTTGTTTGCATCCTGGAATCCTTTCCATGTAAACTCACTGTCTTTTGTTTCCGGCGCAATTTGAGTCAGGTAATAGCGCAACACATCGGCCATTTGCGCACCGCCGTTTTCTTTTTTCACAAAATCATCAATATAATCTTGCATTTCGAGCTTCCAGTTGCGGCTGGTGCTCATCTTATCTCCTTCCAGGTTCAGGAACTCATTTGCCGGCACATTATCTGGCAAAATATTACCATGCAGTTTCAACATTACTGGGAAAATAATGCAATGGAAAACGATGTTATCCTTGCCAATGAAGTGAACCAGTTTCGTGTCTTTATCGTTCCAGTATGGCTGCCAATCTTTGCCATTGTCAATGGCCCATTGTTTGGTAGCACTGATGTAACCAATTGGCGCATCGAACCACACATACAATACTTTTCCTTCTGCACCTTCCACTGGCACTTTAATGCCCCAGTCAAGGTCGCGGGTTACGGCGCGTGGCTGCAAACCTCCGTCGATCCAGCTTTTACACTGCCCTACTACGTTTGCGCGCCAGTCATCTTTGTGATCCTGCAATATCCATTTGCTCAAAAATTCTTCGTGGCGATTCAATGGCAGGTACCAGTGTGTGGTTAGCTTTTTAACCGGAGGTTGTCCGCTCAATGTACTTACAGGATTGATCAATTCATCCGGGCTCAACGCTGTTCCGCACCTTTCGCATTGGTCACCATATGCGCTTTCATAGCCACAATTAGGACAAGTACCTTTTATATAACGGTCGGCCAAAAAAGTTTTAGCCTGCTCATCATAATATTGTTCAGTTTCTTTTGTTTCCAATTCACCGGCGTTATTCAATGCTGTAAAAAACTCCTGTGAAGTTTCGTGGTGCAAAGGCGAACTTGTGCGGTGATATATGTCGAAAGAAATGCCAAGGTCCGCAAAGTTTTGTTTGATCAACTCATGATATTTGTCGATGATCGCCTGTGGAGTTGTATTTTCCTTCATCGCCTGGATGGGAATCGCCGTTCCATGCTCATCGCTTCCACACACAAACGCCACATCTCGTTTTTGCGCACGCAGGTAACGCACATAAATATCCGCAGGCAGGTATGCGCCAGCCAGGTGCCCAACATGTTTCAATCCATTCGCATACGGCAAAGCCGCCGTGATCAAATATCTCTTAGGTTGTGTCATCATATTCATTTTTTGAAGAAAGCCCGGCTTTCAATTATCTGCAAAAATAGAGCAATTTGAAAATTTGATGATTTGAAAATTTGAAAATGATACTAAGCTTAAATAGCCGAAGAAAACTCAGGCATCCTGCATTGTCAGAATTTTCAAATTAGCACATTTTCATATTTTCAAATTAATATATCTTTAATTTATGAACCGTAAAAACTTCCTTTCGTCGACTATACTTGCTTCCGGAACATTATTTGGCTTCACTAACCCGCCTGTGATCGACCCTCCGGAGGAGGAAAAAGCGATGATCATTCCCCCTTATTTAAAGCCGGGCGATACAATTGGGATCACTAGTCCCGCCGGATTTATTAGCACGGACGAAGTGAAACCGGCAGTTCAACAGATGCAAGATTGGGGATTTACTGTAAAAATCGGACAAACCATCGGAAAAAGAGATTTTACATTTGGCGGTACCGATCTTGAACGCAGGAATGACCTGCAGGAAATGATGGACAATAACGCGGTTAAGGCCATTATGTGTGCGAGAGGCGGCTATGGACTTGTAAGAATTATTGATAAATTAAACTTCAACAATTTCAGATCGAATCCAAAGTGGATAATCGGGTTCAGTGATGTTACTGTGATGCATGGAGAATTGAATCGCATGAACATTGCCTCTATTCATTCCAAAATGTGCAATAGCTTTCCGGATAATTTTGCAACTGCAGATCCAGTTCAGATAGATACGATCCTGTCTATTTCAAAAGCATTAAAGGGAGAAAAGATGCGTTATGTAACCACACCAAACGAAAAAAATATTGTCGGCATTGCAGAAGGTGTACTTGTAGGTGGCAACTTAAAAACGATTGAAAGTTTATCGGGTTCCGCATCCGATATAAAAACAGATGGTAAAATCTTATTCGTAGAAGATACAGGTGAATATTTATATAGTATTGACAGAATGTTTTGGAACCTCAAGCGAAGTGGCAAATTAAATAACCTTGCCGGGCTTGTTGTGGGCGGCTTTAAAATAAAACCAGATGATCCCGGTGAAGCATTTGGAAAAACAGTGCAGGAAATTGTAATGGAAAAAGTGAGCATGTTCAATTATCCTGTTTGCTTTGATTTTCCAGTGGGTCATCAAAAAAATAATTTCGCATTGAAATGTGGTGTGAAACACAGACTGGAAGTTGGCAGCATCAGATGTTCTTTACAAGAGATTTAAGTAAATACAAAAGCCAACGCAATAGCCAGATAAAAAACGACTCTACTTCTTGCAAATAAAAACTTCAACGGCAATTCTAATTGCCGTTTTTCTTTTCAGTGCATTAGAAAAGATGATTTACTATTGAATAGAGACAAGTTTACAAGACCAAAAAAGATTTCGTTGATCTTGCACTCTTTATAAGCAAACTTTTAGAAAAGTCCTTTTACTGAATTCTCTTGTCCTTTTTCGAGGCTGCCAGTCCACATACGTCTATACTTTTGCCAAGCATTTGAAACAAATTTGAACCATATCCTAAAGCAGTTTCAAATAACCTATCCTTGAAAAAATCAACTCCAATAGATTTGTTAAACCTAAGCACGGTGTGATATTAGTAATTAGTTAACACCCTATTCTATGAAAAAACGGAACGCCTCGTGCGGCTCCGTTTTTTTCGTTTCTCCCAGAGGGACTGAATAACTGAATACACTGAATAGACTGAATAAAACCGCCAGCTGCGTAACTATAAGAATCTTTCTGGTTGTTGTTGTTAGGCTTTGAACAGACAAGATATTGTAAGCTACTTATTTCGACTACTCAGTTTATTCAGTCCACTCAGTCTATTCAGCCATTCAGTTACTCAGTCATTCAGTTATTTCTCCGCTCAGGCAACCTTTCAAAGGATAATAACATCTTAGTCCGCGCAGAACATTTTAAAGCCTCAATTTGACAAAAGCGAATATTAAACTGTCGCTTTTAAAAATACACTAGTCCTATTTTGTAAATCAGATACTTACCACTGAAAATAATTTTATATCTGATACAAAAAACTCTTCTCAAAAAATGACGATAAGAAAAGGGAAAGCATAATCGCGCCTACTAAAATCAGGCGTTTCACGCCCTTCATTTACGGACTCACTTACGTCCGGAACTCAGTTTACATACCTTAAAAGCATTATTATGAAAATCCAATTTAAAAAGAACGGAATCAGCAATGAATGGCTGTACAACATAGCTGACGAAATAAACAAGAATTTTAACTCGCATGTTATTGTCGAAAACAATTGCATTATTTTTCCTCCCGATATCGCCGAAGGATCATGTACATACTATAAATTATCAAACGACGTTGATATTTGCATTACTGACATCGTATATAATGTTCGCATGGTTTACGAACGAGCGGCTACAACAGAATATCCTTATTATTCTATGCACCTCAATTGCAGTCCCTCATCTGTCGAGCATTTTTCTGATGGTAAAAAACACAAAATGGGAGGAACTGCGAACTCAAGTATCTACTGGTCCTCCTCGGCAATTCCTGTATCATTCAAAACGGAACCTGGCGAAAAATTTCAGACCATCTTCATTTGCATGTCAAAAGAATATCTTCAAAACACTTTGTGGAATACAGATTCTCCTTCACACCCATGTGCACTAAAGGATAAAATGTCACAGTCCTGTACACTGGAAACAAATAAGGAGTGTCATTGCAAAGCCGGCGACACTAAAGACAAGTGCAACGTTTTTATGGAGTCAGAACTAATTAACAGCAATCTTTATACTACTTTGGGGACAGTCAAATATAATCTTGTGCAGGAGATCCTTAATATGCACAAGGGAGATTCTGTGTCTGAGAAAATGATTATACAAGGAAATGTATTAAAAATACTTGCACATTTTATTCAAAAAATAACATCGGAGAAGTATAAAAAAACCAAGGGCCTGCTGTTTGGCGATGCTGCGAAAATTATGCAGATAAAAAAAACCATTGATGACAGCGCACATTTTCAGCATTTTTCGCTGGATGAATTAGCCAAACTTGTGGGAATAAGTAAAACAAAATTAAAGATCAGGTTCAAAGAAATTGTAGGAACCAGTGTTTACAAATATTATCTTGATGTGCGCATGCGGCGGGCAAAGGATATGTTATACAACAATCCACGCTCCATTACCAATCTCGCTTATGATATGGGTTTTAAAACAGTGAGCCATTTCTCACAATTGTATAAAAAATATTACGGCATTAATCCGAATAGTATTATTGTGCAAAACAGGAGAACCTTTTTATAATTGAAAATGGAAAGTGGAAAATTGAAAATGAAACGCCTGTACGATAACTTGCGACCACTTCATTTTCAATTTTCCATTTTATACATTCTTCATTTTCGATTTTCAATTTTCAACTTTCAATTTTTTCAACTAAATTTATTTAATTTCGATAAATTAGTTGTTTAACTAACCATTTTCATTGACCGAAAGTTGCAAATTGAAAATTGAAATGAATTCGATAAGAATCGACCATTCATATAGTTTTCAACCTACAATTTTTTAATATTCAACTTTCAACTTTAAATTTCGATTGCATTTTCAATTTTCAACTTTCAATTTTCAATTAAAAAAGTATGAAACGTACGATCAAAAAAGTTGCCGTATTAGGAAGTGGTGTTATGGGTTCGCGTATTGCGTGTCATTTTGCGGGCATTGGTGTGCAGGTCTTATTGCTTGATATTGTACCAAAAGATGCAGCGGACAGTACTGATAAGAAACAGAGAAACAAAATAGTTGATGATGCGCTTACCGCCACATTGAAAAGTAATCCCTCTCCTGTTTATAGCAAGGATGCGATTAAAAAAATTACTACCGGAAATTTTGACGACAACATGAAGGACATCGCAGCTTGCGATTGGATCATAGAGGTGGTAGTTGAAAGACTCGACATAAAAAAAGTAGTGTTTGAAAAAGTAGAGCAGTTCCGCAAGCCGGGCACGCTTGTCACTTCTAATACTTCGGGTATTCCAATTCATTTAATGACAGAAGGAAGAAGTGATGATTTCAAAGCGAATTTCTGCGGATCACATTTCTTCAATCCTCCACGATATTTAAGATTACTGGAAATTATTCCTACACCGCACACATCGCCTGAAGTGGTTGATTTCCTTATGCAATACGGTGATCTGTATCTAGGAAAGACAACGGTGCTTTGTAAAGATACTCCTGCATTTATTGCCAACAGAATCGGTGTATATGGCATCATGGCAATCTTTAAGCTGGTTGAAAAAATGGGCCTTAGCATTGATGAGATCGATGCATTGACAGGGCCAATTATCGGCCGTCCGAAATCTGCCACTTTCCGTACGGCGGATGTGGTGGGTATTGATACGCTGGTAAAAGTAGCGAATGGTGTAGCAGATAATTGCCCTAATGATGAGCAAAAGGATACGTTTAAAATTCCGGCATGGCTGGATAAAGTAGTGGCGAATAACTGGCTGGGAGACAAAACCGGTCAGGGCTTTTTTAAGAAAACAAAAGGCACGGGCGGCGAAAAAGAAATACTGGTGCTGAACCTCTCCACGCTGGAATATGAGCCTCGCAAAAAACCAAAATTCGGAACGGTAGAAGCGGCAAAACCAATTGACGATCTTAAAATAAGATTGAAGGCATTGGTAAGTGGAACGGATAAAGCGGGTGAATTCTATAAACAGTTTCACTATGGTTTGTTTTCCTATATTTCTCACCGCATTCCCGAAATAAGCGATGAGCTTTATCGTATTGATGATGCTATGATGGCAGGCTTCGGCTGGGAAATCGGCGCCTTTGAAAGCTGGGATGTGCTGGGCGTAGTGAAAACAACAGAAGCCATGAAAGCAGCGGGCTACACAGTAGCACCATGGGTGGAGGAAATGTTACAAAAAGGGTTTACTTCTTTCTATAAAGTGGAAAATGGCAAACGCCTTTACTATGATATTGAAAGCAAATCTTACAAGCCATTGCCTGGCGGCGAAGCTTTCATAGTAATGAAGAATTACGAAAACCAGACTGTCTGGAAAAATAGTGCCTGCCGCACTTATCACCTGGGTGGCGATGTACTGGGCCTTGAATGGAACACTAAACTGGGAACCATTGGTGGTGAAGTCTTGGAAGGTATTCAAAAGTCGATAGCGCTTGCCGAGGAAAAATACAAAGGACTTGTTATTGCAAACGATGCACCGAATTTTTCTGCAGGTGCAAATGTGGGCATGATCTTCATGTTTGCCATTGAGCAGGAATATGACGAATTGGATATGGCCATCCGCATGTTCCAAAACACAATGATGCGTGCCCGTTACTCTTCTGTACCGGTGGTTGTGGCGCCACATGCTTTGGCGCTTGGTGGCGCGTGTGAGCTTAGCCTTCACAGCGATAAAGTTTGTGCAGCTGCAGAAACCTATATTGGTCTCGTGGAGCTTGGCGTGGGTCTGATTCCCGGCGGAGGCGGTACTAAGGAATTTGCGCTTCGTGCTGCAGATGAAATGCACGAAGATGAACCAGAAACCATTACTTTAAAAAACCGCTTCTTAACTATAGCAACTGCAAAAGTAGCAACGTCTGCAGCAGAAGCTTTTGATATGGGCATTCTTAGAAAAGGTCATGATGAAATTGTAATGAACCCGGGACGAAGAATTGCTGATGCTAAAAACAGCGTGATAGAAATTTACGATCGTGGCTATACAACTCCGGCTCAGCGTACAGATGTAAAAGTGCTTGGCCGCTCAGCACTGGGCGCATTGTATGCAGGCATTAACGGCATGTGGCGTGCCAACTACGCTACTGATCACGATGTGGTAGTGGCAAAAAAACTTGCTTATGTTATGTGCGGTGGTGATCTTAGCGAACAATCTCTTGTTAGCGAACAATACCTCCTCGATCTTGAACGTGAAGCGTTCCTTAGCCTTACGGGGGAAAAGAAAACGCTAGAGAGAATACAAAGCGTGTTGAAGGGAGGGAAACCGGTCAGGAATTAACTGAAAGTTGTTGGTTGTTAGTTGTTAGACAAGAATGTCGACTATTCAAAAGTAAAATCTAACAACTATAAACTAACAACCAACAACTCTATAAGCAAAGAAAAGCCCCGTAATTAAATACGGGGCTTTTCTTTGCTTATGAAAATTTACAACCAAAATTTATTGGAACAATACTTTCGTTACTGTAGTTGCTCCTGTTGAAGTATTGTAAACACGCAACACATAAATACCCGGACGAATATTTCCTCTTTCATATTTCAGCGTAGCGTTCTGGATATTCACTTCTTGTTTAGTGAACACACTCTGACCCGCCATAGTGTAAAGAGACAGTTGGTAGTTCTGTGCTTTTTTGCCTGCAATGCTTACATTAAACTCCGTTGTTACAGGGTTTGGCATTACTACTATCTCAGCCTTGTCTTCTTTCTTAATGGTTATCTTGTTGGTGAATGTGGATACGCCATTTACATCAACAACTCTTATTCGGTAGTTGCTAACAGCAGCATTGGCGCTCTTGTCAACAAACGCATATCTGCATGATGACTTTGTATTCTTTGGACTTGCGGTTGCAATTGCTTCATAATTGTCACTGCCGAACGAACTTCTTTCTATAACGTAGGTTTGCACACTCGTTTCACTGCTTGCTACCCAGCCTAACTGATTACCGTTGCTGGTTTCTTTACCTGTTAATGAAACCTTCAACGACAATACGCCATCGCAATTTCCGGTTACGTTAAAGTATGCCATCTTGGTTAAACAGCCACTGTTTACGGACATTTTGCTGAGATAAACACCTGCTTCATCAGGCATTAGTGCAGGCATGTGCAATTTGGTGCCAGTGCCTACCAGTGTACTGTCAGTGTTGCTATTGATTTTGTACCATTCAAAAGTTGCATTTGGAACGGTGTCCACACTTAACGTTACATCTTTATAGAAGCAGTTTGCAGATGCCGTTACTATTGAATTTGCCAACGGCAGAATATTAACATCGTTTAATGTCGCGTTACCGCAAGCATCCACTGCACGCAAACGAACGAGAGAATATTCCACACCATTGTCAAAAGTAAACACAGGGTTGCTTTGCGGCGGAGCCACAATAGACGGGAACTCAGGCGAACTACCGATTACTTCGTAAGTAAACGGCCCGATGCCGCCTCTTGGTGATGCTCCCACGCTAAAGCTATTGTTGTCGCACTGATAAGCGGCAGACTGCGCAAGACTTGGATATGCATAAGGAGCCACTGTTACAGTATCATAAACGTGCCCTGAACAACCAGATATTGAATACTGTAAAATGTAAGTTGCAGGTTCTATGTCAACAAACTGGAATCCGTTTCCTGTTGTGATGGAATAGTTGATCGTTGTTGCTATCCCGTTTTTGGAAATGATTGTCGGCGTTGCCGTTCCAAGGTTCGATGATGTTGTGATGCTGATCAGTGCCGCACCATTTTCCCATTGTGCCGTAGGGCATTTGGATTGGAAGCTGATGTTGCGATTTACATAGCTGGCTACCGGCGTTATTTTCGCGGTGTCTGCCACACTACATTTATCGGTTCCAATGATTGTGTACTGTTTGTTGTTATCCAAACCTGGCAAATCGTTCAGCATAATAGTATTGCCGTTAGATGTTTGAGTACTTACCACATCACCATATGGATCGTACACAGCAACAGTGTATGGAGCAGAACCGGAGTTAAATACCACTTTGATATTGGTAGCTCCTATCGCACAAGATTGTGCAGCGGATAATGAAATGCTTATCGGATTTGGCAACACACTGAAGCAACGCTTAATAGTTGTATCGTAACAGCCATCTTTAATCATGATGCAATAATCTCCATAAGGAATTGCGGGAAATGCACCTGTTCCATTTGGCGTGCCAAACTGGTTACCATTTTTATCATACAAAGTATATGTAGGGTTGGCAAGATTGGTTTGGCCAGTGATCTTCACATCCATTGATGCACAACCTTTAGTAATATTCACGTTTTGGTCAACCGACAATAACGCATGGGCCGCAGAGAAATAACGGATCATTGTTGTATCATAACATGGATCATTGTGAATCTTTACACTATATGAACCATAAGGTATGTTAGTGAAATTACCTGTTGTTGAAGTTCCTGCCTGATTGCCATTTGCATCATACAAAGTATATGTAGGGTTTGTAAGATTCAATGAACCAGAAATAGTAGCATCGAATCCTGTGCAACCTTGATTCCCCAATGTATACTGTCCTGCACTTGGTAACAGCCTGTTTGCTGTGAAACAAGTTTGCATAGTGGTATCATAACAGGATGGATCGTTTTTCAATTTGATACAATATTTGCCATAAGGGATACCTGTGAAAACACCTGTTGTGTTTGTCGATCCAACCTGGTTGCCGCTTGCATCTACCAATGTATATACAGGATTACTTACCGCAGTATTGCCTGTGATTTTAACGTCAAATGTTGCACATGATTTTGTAATCGTGTACGTACCTATTGCAGGCACAGGACGATTTTGAGTAAAGCATTGCAGCATTGTAGTATCATAACATGCAGGATCATTTTTAATTTTGATGCAGTAAGAACCATAAGGCACATTATCAAACACACCAGTTGAATTACAATCGCCCACCTGGTTACCATTTACATCATATAAACAAAACGACGGATTGTTCAGGTTGGTAGCGCCACTGATGGCAACTTTAAATCCAGTACAAGTCAAATTAGAAATTGTATAGTTGCCTTTGCCCATTGCATTTCTTGCCACCGTTACTTGTGTTACTAACGTAGTGTCGTAGCAAGTTGCGTCATTCTTGATCTTGATATAATAATGACCATAAGGCACATTGGTAAACTTACCGGTTGTATTACAATCGCCCACCTGATTGCCGTTGTCATCATATAAACAATACAGCGGGTTTGTCAAATTGGTTGATCCTGTGATGGTAAGTGTGAAGCCCTTACAATCTTTGTTTGAAACACCGTAGCTTCCAAAGGTTGGCTTCTTTCTTTTTCCGGAAACAGCAACATACATAGTGGTATCATAACAACTTGCGCTGTTTGTTACTCTTATTTTGTAATCGCCGTAAGGGATATTATCAAAGACACCTGTGTTGTTGCAACTACCGATCTGACTACCGCTCAAATTAAAGAGGCAATAAAGAGGAGTGCTCAAATTGCTGCCAGATGCTGTTGCAGAAAATGTTGTACATTTTTGATTGCTAATTGTTGCGTTTGCATTTACACTTGGTTGCGTAGGCTTCTGACTGAATTGCAATGTGATAGTAGTATCGTAACAAGCGTCTTTAATTTTAATAGAGTATGATCCGTATGCGATACCAGTGAAAACGCCATTGGTATTGGTTGCCACCTGCGCACCATTTTTATCATACAGATAAAATTGAGGGCTCGATAAGTTTGACTGACCGGTTACCGTTGCGTCAAATGTAGAACATTGCTTACCGCTTACGCTTACTGTTGCATTTACCGAAGGCTTAACTGGTGCTGCAGTAAATGTGCGTGTAATGGTTGTATCATAACATGCATCGTAAGCAGTCACTTTATATGTTCCGTATGCAAGACCGGTAAATGTTCCGGTAGTGTTGTTCGCTATCTGCTGGTTTGAGCTGTTGTATAATTTGTACTGTGTTGGTGCAGTAAAATTCACCTGACCTGTAACCTGAGCGGTAAATGTTTTACAAGTTGGTGTTGTAGTTACATTTGCAGCCAATGATGGAATTAAAGTATTCGTCCAGTTGATTGTCTTTGTATTCCCACAAGGATCTTTTACTACAATAACTGCACTTCTTTTATTTGCTAAATGAAATGAAAAACTGGAAGAACCAACATAGGTTGTATCTCCCTTTGACAAAGTATAACCAAAAGTAAATCCACTAAACAATGTACCTGATCCGCTTACATTTCCTTTGTTGTCTTTAAGGCCAATGGCAACGTTTACCAGGTCACAGCCTGCATTGGTGATGGTTTGGCTATCTATCCACCAATCGTAGTTAAGAATGGTAATGCGGCGTGTTTGTTTACCACCACATGAATCTTGTAACTGTATTACATATTCACCACTCAAGAGGTTGGTGAAGTTACCTGTAGTATTGGTTACGCCAACAGAAGAAGGAGAAGGCGCCATTATGGTATATATAAAAGGTGTTCTCCCATTCACCGCTCCCGTAACAGAAATTGTACCGTCACTTCCGTTTTTACAGGTTACATCAGTTTTAACCAATGCGAAACGTGGATCACTATAACTTCCTGGTACAACTACGTTCGCGACCGTAATTTCACACCCCTTTACGATGTCTTTTACATAAACGGTGTAAGTACCTGCAGAGAGACCTGTTAACAAACGTGAGGATGTATAAGAGGTTGTAACCGGCCCATCAACTCGATAATTATAGTTGTTGCTACCACCGGTGGCTGTTACCTCAATAGAACCCGTTGCTGTGCATCGAGACTCTGTTGCTTTGGTGGTGGCTGTAAGGCCGGAGCAGTCTTGCGAATATGCAAGTTGTACTATGAGAAGTTGAAAAATAACCGGCAATGCCAGTTTGAGTAAAGTGTAAAGTTTTAACTTCATAGGTACTTGGATTTAGATTACGGAAACGGATACGACTGAATACAAAATAAGAGACTTCCTGCGTGTTTTACAAGGGCTAAAATGAAATAGTGCAAAAGTGCGCGAACCTCTGTAAATCTACGATGAGGAGTTTTACTTGTCGTTTGTAGAAACCCGTAGTCATTTTTATATGTAAACAATTAGATTTGTTGTGAGTTGTGAGTAATGGGTTCTGAGTGGCAGCATGTAAATGATGTGATTAATTAATTGTTACGCATAACTCACTACACATAACTTATAACTTATAACTCCATGGGAGAAGCTTTTCTTGATCATCATTCACAATCACTCGTTATTCATTCGAGGTTATTTTTTTACGGTGATGCGGCAACCGAATCTCTTGCAATGCAGGTTGCGAAAGACATTCAGCAGCAATGGAATGAGTTTAACAAAACGGTTATCATAAAGAGAAACACCTTTTCATTTGTTCTGCGCATTGAAGGTTTTTACAAACCTGATCTTACTCCGGAGGAAGTTTGGTACAATGATGATCCGAGAGATAACTACTTCCGCATTGAAGAATTTTCTAACCAGGATATTTCATTTGTTGATGGCATTGGTTGCAACACGGGTTACTTCAAACTCGCAAACATTCTTGATCATTCCACAACTGCGGCTCACGAGTATGGACATACGCTTGGACTACTTCACCCCATTCAATTGGATATAAGGAGAAAGGGTGCACCAGGAATTATGTATCCACGTGGCACCATCTGCGACCCCATGTATCAATACAGTGCTGTGGCAGCGCCAGCCACGCCGGGCGGCACCTTAAATCCAATTCATAGGAAAGTACTTCAAAGCGATGTAGACAATCTTCAATTGCATAAACTTTCTTTCAAAAATGACAGCGCTGTGGTGGGAGATTTTTCGAGTGTTTATCATGCGAGGCACGGCAGCACAATTAAGAATTAGGAATTAAGAATTGTTTCTGTGCAACAACAGAATAATCACAATCTTTCTTGACTGCTCAGGTTTTGCAACCGCATATCATTGGAAATGCGCAATTCCTAATTCCAAATTTCTAATTCCTAATTATTCCTTTATCTTGGTTGAAAATCTCAAACCGTGTCTATCCTTTCTATTCAAAACATTTCAAAATCTTATGGAAACATCAAGGCGCTGAATGGTGTTTCATTCGAAGTGCCGCAGGGCGCCATATTTGGTGTACTGGGCCCAAATGGAAGCGGCAAAACTACTTTGCTCAGCATTATTGTTGATGTACTAAAGGCGGATAATGGCAACTTCCTGTGGTTCGACCAACCAGGTTCTCCGGGTACCAGAAGGCAAATTGGTACGTTGCTGGAAACGCCTAACTTCTATCATTATCTCTCTGCATTTAATAATTTAAAAATTACGAACAGCATTAGCGGTAGAGGCAACATTAACGAAATAAATGTTGTGCTGGAAAAAGTAAAATTGCTTGAAAGAAAAGACAGTCGCTTTAGCACTTACAGCCTTGGAATGAAGCAAAGGCTTGCTATTGCAGGCGCTTTACTCGGCGAACCGAAAGTGCTTGTTCTTGATGAACCCACTAACGGCCTTGATCCCGTAGGCATTGCAGAAATAAGAGAATTGATTAAAGAGCTTAGTATTGCGGGACATACCATCATCATGGCGAGTCATCTTTTGGATGAGGTGGAAAAAGTTTGTACACACGTTGCCATTCTAAAAAAAGGAACGCTGATTACCACCGGCTCGGTTGATGACGTGCTGGTAGATAATGATATTGTTGAAATAAGCGCAAATGACAACAATGCACTCCTGAACATTCTGCAATCATATAACGGAAATGAACAGGTTATTTTAGAAAACGGCTTTGTGCAAATTCATTTGGCGAAGGGCACAGCCCGCCCTGAGGAGATAAATGCATTTTGTTTTAGCAAAGGCATAACGCTTAATCACCTTGTGATTAAAAAGAAAAGACTCGAAGCGAAATTTTTTGAACTAACGAATAACTAAAAACAATTAAGAATTAAAAATTAAGAATTAAGAATTGTTGATGATCAATGTCTCTGGCAATAACGCCAATTTGCGAAAGGTCAAACAATTTACAGTGTTACTATACTCAAAGAAAGCAGCACCGGACGAATTCTTAATTCCTAATTCTTAATTCCTAACAACCACACATATGTTGAATCTAGTAAAAACAGAATGGCTAAAGATCAAGAATTATCCTGCATTCTGGTGGGTCATTTGTATCACTGCTCTTTCATATCCCGGCATTAACTATACCTTTCTAAGCATTTATCACAATATTACTGCTAAGCAAACGATGCAGGGGCAGATTGTAAAAGCGTTGATGGGCAATCCTTTTTCTTTTCCCGAAGCATGGCACACTGTTGCTTTTTTTTCATCACTGTTTATTTTCATTCCGGCCATTGTGGTGATCATGCTCATTACCAACGAGTACACTTACAAAACAAATCGCCAAAATATTATTGATGGCTGGAGCAGGCAGCAATTCATGTGGAGCAAATTTATCAGCGTTATTATTATTACGTTGATTGTTTCCGCAATCTATTTTGTTGTGAGCCTTATTATTGGTTCTACCAATACGGATGATGTGAACGCCAGCAAATGGGACCAATTTTATTATGTGCTGTTATTTGCCTTTCAAACATTTGCCCAATTGTCAATTGCTTTTTTGATTGGCCTGCTGGTGCGCAAATCGTTTATCGCGCTTGCCATTTTCATCTTTTATTGTATTATTCTTGAACCAATTTTAGTAGGCATCCTGAAGTTCAAGGCAAATGATATTGGCCGTTTTTTGCCACTGGAAATTTCCGACCGGTTGATTCCAATTCCTGCATTTTTAGGAAAGATTGATGCCGATACTTACAAAGCAGCACTCGCTGCCGTTCAATCGCACATTTTTTTAACGCTGGTTGGATTGATAATCACGTGGGGTTTGAGCTTGTTTGTGTATATGAGACGTGACCTTTGACAATAATTGAAAATTGAAAGTTGAAAATTGAAAATGACTCAATAGCCGAAAGGCTTTTCGAATAGAAGCATTTTCAATTTTCAACTTTCAATTTTCAATTTCTAAAACACTTCTCCCAAATTCACAAAAAATCCCTTCGAGCCGTTTTTACCAAAGCCATAATCAACACAAAGATTGGCGCCGGAATGTTTGTTTAATTTTAGCCGAAGGCCAACGCCATAGCCGGGGAATATTTGATTGTAAGTAGACGATATATCTGACGAAAAATTTTGAAGGTTCACAAAAGCGACACCGCCAAGCAAGCCATTTCTTGTAATAGCAAAGCGATATTCGCTTTCGCAGTACAACATGCTTTTTCCTCTGAAACGCCCTTGTATATAGCCCCTTCCAGTATTGTAGTTATCATCCCAACCCGTGCTTGGCAATAGCAAATACGAAGGCGTGCCGTTTAGTGTGAGCCAATCAAACATCCAGAATGCCAGGATATTTCTAGAGTTGGCAGGAAACTTTAAATAGGTTCTTGCATCAATTTGTAATGATTGCCAATTGCTGTCGCTACCCAGTCCTTTAAAACTGGTACGATAGGTCATATTGTAATACAGGCCCTGTTGAGGGTTCAATTGATTTTGCCGCGAGTCATATAAAAAGCGAAATGCGGGTCCCGAAGCAGTTTCCTCTGTGCCCAATTCTTTTGTTACACGTTTATTGATGGCTCTAGATTCCGGATCAACTGCTTTTATGTCCCAGAATTTATCAAAGTAGTAGCCAATGCCTGCATAGAAGTTTTTCGACAGATCGAACATTACCGTCTGGTGCAGCTTCAGGCCTTTGAAGTCAATAGTATATCCTTTGTTGGGATCTGTTCTTCCGCCAAGGCCATAAATATCTGAAGGGTAATCAATGAAGCGCCAATCCAGTATAACGTTCATTTTATTGCCGGGCGTCCAAATGCTCATCTGCAGTGGAACGATGGTTTGATTGTACTGAGAGTAGGTAACACTTGTGGTGATGGTGGACATTTTTTCTGCAGCAGATGTATCACGATAGAATGCACAGTTGGCACTTACAATGCCCGCAAATCCTGTTTGTAAGGTATAACCGATAGCAGGCACTACAGAGAAATGTTTTTTGGTGTCCTTTCTTTCTAAAGTGTCAGCATCAATCGGTTTATGTGGAGAGAATAAATGATGCACTACATCTCCCATATCTTTTTGTGCGACCTTTTTTACCTGCTTTGCAGCAGATCCGGTTGCAGTCAATGAAGTCTGAGCTTGCAGGTTTCCTAAAAACGCAATTAATGCAAGTATGATTAAAGGACCTATCTTTTTCACAGTGCTCATTCGCTTACGCTGCCGGGGCTTTTAAGGCTCCAAATAACACAAAAAGCGAGTCATTTAACACGGTTGTGCCCGGTTTAGTAAACGGTTAACAAAGACGGGAAATTGAAAATTGAAAGTTGAAGAAAAGTTGTTAGTTGATAGTTGTTGGTTGTTAGCCTTAAATACCAAAGAGTCGCGACTAAAGTCTAACAACCAACAACTATCAACTAACAACTAAATCTGCTATCGCTTTCTCCACATCCGGATATATAAACTGAAACCCTGCCTTTCTCACTTTTTCATTGCTTACGGTGGTGCTTTTTAAAACTTCAATGCTCATTTCACCGAGCACAATTTTTAACACAAATGAAGGCACATAGATCGGAATATAAAACCTGCCGCGTTGTTTGAACGCAAGTGTTTCATTGAGTTTTTTATTGCTAACCGGATGTGTAGCCACAGCATTGTAGGCGCCTTGCATTTTATCGTCTTGCATTGCCTGTATATACATTCTACAAAGGTCGTCAATGTGAATCCAGCTGATTGTCTGGCTGCCACTTCCGAGTATTGTTGACAAACCAAATCGAAGCGGCTTTCTAAATTCTGCCAACGCGCCGCCGTCCTTGCTTAGAACAATGCCTGTACGCAGTTTTACAAGCCGAACATTCATCTTCTGCACCGGCTCTATACTTTGCTCCCATTGTAAACAGGTTTGCCCAAGCAAATCATCGTTTGATTTATCGCTTTCAACAAATGGCTTTAAGTTGGGAATGGAAGGATCGGGGCCGTACCAACCAATGGCAGATGCACTCACAACGGCTTTTACATGATGCGATGTTTCACTAAGTGCCTTTACAATCAGCGCACCGCTGTTCGTTCTGCTTTCCAGGATTTCTTTTTTTCTTTTATCGGACCATCTTTTATCTGCCACCCCAGCACCGGCGAGATGAATGATATAGTCTGCTTTTTCTACGGCGCCGCGATCAATGGTTTGTTCTTTTACATCCCACTCTGCGAAAGAAAGATTGTGATAACCCGTTGTCTGCGGATCTTCCAACTTGAAATTTTCTGAGGCTTCAATTTTATTTCTTGTGAGGATGATAACACTGTATCCGTTTTGCAATAACAACAATGTGAGTCTTTTTCCGATTAATCCTGTGCCGCCGGTAATGAGGATCGTTTCCATTTGGATAGTATTGAGTAAAAGAAAAGTTCTTAAGTAGAGAGGTAGCAAAGATACGCAGATTATGGAATCTGTTTTACCAGCATTGTTACAATCATCTTCACACAACCTATGGTGAGATGTTGTTCTTTACCACTAAGTCACTAAGGGCCTAAGATTCACTAAGAGGTTGCCGATAATCAAACTGCCTTAGTGGAACTCAGTGCCCTCAGTGTCTTAGTGGTAAAACTCTTGAAGCTATTGCAGTCAACCATACCACTCTATCATTGAGATAGTAAAAAAAGAAATCCCCTTGAAAAATCAAGGGGATACAACTAAAAACAAACATGGTAGCTAAGCGACCAATAAGTTAGTCGGGCTTGTTACCGTCTAGAAAAGTATTTATCGTGCTGATTTTTGCGTTATTATTCTCGTCAGACTTTACAGTGTAGTTGCTGTAAAAATTCTCTACCGGATTTGTGTTGTTGTAGAGTTCCAGGTTGCGGCGGATATATGCCGGCACAGTTTCGAACTCATTGTTTGGATCGGCTGAGTTTACGTTGAATGACAGATTACGTAGTTTCTGTATTCTCTCTGCCGCTCTGCGTCGCTGGTCCTCTGCTTCGTCCGGCATCGCCGGGTCCTCAACAAAAGAGTTATTGCTGGCAGTTGAATAAGTCTGTTCTGTACGCTGCACATCCGCCGCAGGAACTTCATCCTTAATCACCAATTGCAGGTCTAAAGAAGGTTCCTCTTCTTTTGGAACAGACGTTGCTTCCGGTTGCTGAGGGATGTTAGGCTTCGCGTAAGGCGCGGCCTGCGCTTTTGGCGCACCTTGGTCTGCCTTTGGTTCCGCATAAATATTGGATGGCTTGGCCAAGTATCCTCCAGACGCTGCAGACGCTGAAGAATTATTTTGAGTAAATTTCGGCTGTTGTGGTTGTGACAAGTTCTGTCCTGGCATCTCCGTTCTGGCTGGATGTGAATATACTAACTCAAAAAACTCCGGACCATTTTCATTCCCTCCTTTTTTATCCACAGTATTTTTACTGTCGTTTTCGTCCGTAAAAAACACAACAGAATCCTTACTTGATGGGACTTCTACGAGGGTAGGTTGAAGATCCTCTCTCAGTTTTTCCGTTGGCTCTTCCGCCACAAAAGAGATGATGCCGTTATCCATTTCATTTTCAACCACTTCTTCCACCCTCTCATCCAAGGGCAAGGAAAAAGATGTTGAAACGTATGCTTTCGGCTCTTCGCGCTGAGGCTCGAGCTTCATGATGATCTTCTCTTCTCTCTTCGGCTGTTCCGGTATTTCCTTCTCTTCTGTTCTGTAAAAAGGGTCTTTATATTCAAAACCAGTTGCAATCAGTGTAATGCCAATTTTTCTTTCCAAAGAATTGTCATAACCCAAACCAAGAATCACGTCAGTTTCTTCTCCCGCCTGGCTCAACAAATAATTCTGAATGATGTCCACTTCATCCATTGTGAATTCGTGGTCGCCTTCTGCAGAGTTAATGTTGATCAATATCCATCTTGCACCTTTAATTTCATTGTCGTTCAGCAATGGAGAGTTCAATGCTTCTTCAATTGCTTTCTGCGCACGGTTTTCACCCTCTACTGCTGCGTTACCTAATATAGCAACACCTCCGTTACGCATTACTGTACATACATCGGCAAAGTCAACGTTGATCTGACCAGTGCTGTTGATCACATCAGTGATACATTTTGCAGCTGTTGCCAAAACGTTGTCCGCTTTTGCGAATGCATCCTTCATTTTTAAGTTACCAAACTGATGACGCAATTTATCGTTGCTAATCACCAACAAGGTATCTACATGGTTCTTCAAATGACTGATACCTTCTTCTGCCTGTAGTTGTCTTTTCTTTCCCTCGTAAGAAAACGGTGTGGTTACAATGCCCACTGTTAATATGCTAAGGTCCTTACAGATCTTAGCAATGATAGGTGCTCCACCTGTTCCTGTACCACCGCCCATACCGGCAGTGATGAAGGCCATTTTGGTATTTACTTCTAAAATGCGTTTTATCTCTTCTAAACTTTCTTCTGTTGCCTGCTTACCAATTTCGGGATTGGCACCTGCACCAAGCCCTTGAGTAAGATGTGGCCCCAGTTGTATTTTATTCGGCACATTGCTTTGCGAAATAGCCTGCGCATCAGTGTTACAAATAATAAAGTTCACGCCCTCAATACTTTGACTGAACATGTGATTAACAGCATTGCTGCCACCACCCCCCACACCTATCACCTTTAAGATAGATGATTTCTCCTTCGGTAGATCAAAGTGAATCATAGTTAATAAATTTCGCCAACACTGTAAATGCCGGCTGTGAATAAAATGGTTAGTTAGTATGAAAACCAGTTGAAAATTGAAAGTTGAAAGTTGAAAATGTTAGTGTACTAATAATTTTCAACTTTCAATTTTCAATTCTCCATTATTACAAAGCTTTATCTTCTTCTTCCTGGAACAGATCGATCAAACTGTGTTTGAATTTGCCCCAGATATCTTTAAATCCCGAATTGCGATTGTTCATTTTATCTTTCTGAATAACCTGCTCTTGCTGCTGCTCTTCTTCGATTACGATCGGAGCTGCTTTCACTGCTTCGAGTTTTTTCAAATTATCAGGAACAGGAATTTTCTTGAAATCTTTCTCGAAAACTTTCAGGTTGTTCTCGTAATCGTTGTATCCTTTTAAAATCAGGCCAAGACATGTTGCGTACATTGGTTTTGCCAATTCTTCAATATGACCCGGAGCAAGATGTTCTGTAGGATAACCGATGCGCGTATTTACGCCGGTAACATATTCTGTTAACTGGATCAGATGTTTCAATTGAGAACCACCACCTGTCAATACGATACCGCCATTCAACACTCTGCTATCCATGCCCACTTGTTTCAAATGATAGGTAACAAAATCCATGATCTCATTCATACGAGCCTGTATGATGTTTGCAAGATTCTTTACGCTGATCTCTTTAGGTGGCATACCACGCAAACCAGGAATGGTAATGAACGCGTTTGCTTTTGCTTCGTTTGCCAAAGCACTACCAAACTGCACTTTCATTTGCTCGGCTTGTGTTTTCAAAACACCAAGACCAGTTTTAATATCGTTGGTAATGTTTTCACCACCAAACGGTATCACAGCTGTGTGCCTTAATATACCATCGCAGAACACAGCAAGGTCAGTCGTACCACCGCCGATGTCAACAATGGCAACGCCTGCTTCCATATCTTCATAACCCATTACCGCAGCCGCTGATGCCAACGGTTGCAATACAAGGTCTTTGGTGTGCAGTCCGCTTTTTTCAACCGCGCGGTTGATGTTGCGAATCGCATTTTTATCACCCGTGATGATGTGGAAATTTGCACCCACTTTTACACCGCCGTACCCAATTGGGTTTGGAATGTTTTGAAAATTATCAACCGTAAATTCCTGTGGTATCACATCAATGATCTGATCACCTGCAGGGATATACGTTTTATACTGGTCAGCGACTAACTGATCAATTTCACGCTGACTGATTTCTTCATTGTTATCATGGCGAACGATGTCTCCACGGGTTTGCAAACTTTTAATGTGATGTCCGGCAATACCTACATACACTTCATTGATCTCTAAATTAGGATTGCTGGCATAACAATTTTCAAGTGCAGTACGGATAGCTTTGATGGTTTCATCAATGTTCAATACCTGCCCGTGCTTAACGCCATTAGAGTTAGCACGTCCGAAACCTAAGATCTCGAGCTTACCGAACTCATTTTTTCTTCCCGCAATGGCAGCTATTTTGGTAGTACCAATGTCGAGGCCGACAATAATGGGTTGTTCGTTGTTCATAAATATATGTTTGTTTATAGTTGTTACGTTTTTGAATATGGTGTTGCTATCGTCGTTGCCTGTTGTTTCTTGCAGCCCCAGGTTTTGGTGTTGTCGTTGCTCTTGTGGCAGGCTTTGCAGCGTTGCTTCTCACGTTGCTTGCCGGCGGTGCGATCGCGTTGATCGCCTGTCCTGCTGCGGCTCCTGCACTACTGTCTTCGTCGATCAGTGACAGCGTTGAGTCGCTCAGTGTTTCAGGTTGCATTTGCTTTACCGGCATTTGCGTTGTTGAACTGCTGTCGCTTCTCATTTGTCTTGCTGCCAGCAACATTTGTTGAATGTTTCTCAATGCCTGCAGCGAATCAATCCTGTTGTCCGCACCACGTCTCTTTCCTATCACTTGTTTTTCGTACTGCACGTTCACCGATTCGTATTTGTTCAATCCGACTTTAGGCAAAATGTTTTTATAGAAAATCATCAACCTATCAAACTTTGCTTCTACATTTTCACCGTTGCCAAATATGATGATGTGATTTCCTACAGTTGGCACCATTTCGAATGTTCGCATTGGCGTGATATCCACTTGTGCAATTTGTGCTGTCCAGAATGAGTCTTTGGCAATAAACAAACTCACTTGTTTGATGTATTGCATCAGCGTGCTGTCTGCCTTACTCAGTTTCACCGCATCAGTCGGAAAACCTGTAAACACTGGTAACTTCACACTCATCTTAGCGCTCAATGGCAATTTTGCAAAAGCGCTGTCGATATAATATGAATTTCCGTTTACCGCGAAAATTCTTGCTATCGGTTCACGCTCTTCTACTTTTACGTGCAGTATCGCTTTGTTATCAAAGAACAGTTCGGCATCTTTCACCCACAGATTTTTTTCCAGCGTCTCCTCTAATTTTCTTAAATCGAAACCCGTGATGGCCCTGCCTTTTACGCTTTTGTTTGGTGAAACAACATTCAGCACATCTGTCTTGTCTACAAAATAATATTCACCAACACCTCTTATATCAATTTCAATGCCCTTGCATTGTTCATTGTTTTTTTTGCCAATTGCTGCAACCAATAATACCACAACGCCGCTCGCCATTGCTATCCAAAGCACAGCTGTTATCACACGTTTGATATTTATTTTCTTCGCCACTTTATTTAGTTCTAAATATTATTTTCTGATCACTTTAAAAATCGTGACCGTTTTTAACACAGACAAGGCAATGCCTTGTCTCTACTTTGGTGTCCCGCCCAACAGTCACACTTCAATTTCAGTCGATTGTTGGACGGGTACCTGTTGCACAGCAGCCCACTGTACAGAATATTTTGAACAATTAGGAATCACGAATTAAGAATTAGGAATGTTGCAACCACTGAATTCGTAATTCCTAATTCTTAATTCCTAATTGTTTACCTATCGGTTCTACCAAAGCATCAATGTCTCCGGCACCAGCCATTATAATGACTTTGCCTTTCACATCAACACCCTGTGCCCATTTTAAAAGATCTTCTTTGCTTAGCACTTGCTTGTGCTGACTTTTCATTTTGTTCAGAATCATTTCGCTGCTTACGCCCGGTATTGGAAGTTCCCTTGCCGGATAAATTGGAAGCAGTATCACTTCATCAGCTATATCAAGGCTTTCGCCAAATGCATCCTGCAGATCGTTTGTTCTGCTGTATAAGTGCGGTTGAAAAACAACTACACATTTTTTATCAGGAAACAAACTCTTCGCACCGGTGAGCAATGCTCTTAATTCTTCCGGGTGATGCGCATAATCATCGATCAAAATAGTGTCGTTATCTTTTCTGATATACTCGAATCTTCTCTTCACTCCCTTGAAAGACGCAATTGCTGCTTTAATTTTTTCTTTCTCTATTCCCAGTTCGTACGCCACAGTTATTGCCGCGATTGCATTCTCCACGTTATGTTGTCCGCCCATGTGCAGTGTCAACCCTTCAATTCTATCGTCGTTTATCACTACGTCAAATGAATAACTGCCGTTATGCATCTGAATATTTTCAGGATGAACATCTGCTTTATTTTCGCTTACACTATAGCGCAGTTGCTTATCCGTTTTAAAATCTTTTTCTCTCGCCAATCCGTATTTGCTTATTAGCAAACCACCGAGCTTGATCTTTTCACTGAACTGAACGAATGTGTCCTGTAGCGCTTCCTCTGTTCCGTAGATATCCAAATGATCTGCATCCATCGATGTGATAATTGCCACATCAGGACTTAATCTTAAAAAACTTCTGTCGTATTCGTCGGCTTCTATCACACACACATTTCTTTGATTGCTCCAGAAATTGGTGTTGTAGTTTACAGAAATACCACCGAGAAATGCATTGCAACCATAACCGCTGTCGCGTAACAAATGCGCCACCATTGTTGTGGTAGTTGTTTTGCCGTGCGTTCCCGCTATACAAATATTAAAAGAGCCTTCACTGATGATCTGCAACACTTCGCTTCTCTTTCTCACTTCATAACCATGTTGCTGATAGTACACCAATTCCGCATGTTCTTTTGGAATGGCTGGTGTGTATACAACCAGTTGCACATCTTTCGGAATAAGATTCACATCTTCCGTATAGTGAACCGACATGCCGCTTTCTTCCAGTGCCTTTGTTAATGGTGTCGCCGTTTTATCATATCCACTTACTTCAATCTGCTGCGAATGAAAATATCTTGCTATCGCGCTCATACCGATGCCGCCGATGCCGATGAAGTAAACTTTCTTTATGTCCTTTAATTGAATCATTTCATTTTTTTTGAACGCAGATCTTTATGATTTTGATGATTAATGAAGATTTTTTATTTGAAAAAAAATCATAAGAAATCTTCACAATCTTAAAGTTCAACGTTCCATGTTCTCTAATATCGCCCTGGCGATCACCTCGTCTGCATTCTTCACTCCAAGCTTTCCAATGTTCTCTTTTAATTCTTTTTGCAATTGTTCGTCTTTTGCAAGATTCACTATTGCTTCTACCAGTTTGTCTTTCGCCTCGCTGTCTTTGATCAATATGCCAGCGTGTTTGGCAACAAGATTTTGCGCATTTACTGTTTGGTGATCTTCAGCTGCAAAGGGATAGGGTACGAATACAACCGGTTTTTTCACTACACACAATTCCGCGATCGCCATGGCACCGGCTCTTGAGATCACCACATCTGCCGCAGCAAATGCATATTCCATTTTGTTTATAAACGTGTTTGACCAAACATTTTTATTATCGACTGCTACCTCTGCTCCGCGTGCCGCGTAAGGCTTTCCGGTTTGCCAGATCAATTGCAGATCATTTTTCGCAAATGCTTTTATGCCGTTATCAATTGCAGTGTTGATGCTTTGTGCACCAAGGCTTCCACCGATTGACAGCACTGTTGTTTTTGAAGGGTCCAATCCGAAAAACTGAATGCCTTCTTCACGTGTAACCGTTGAGTTAGCAATTGTCGCACGAACAGGATTTCCGGTGATCATGATTTTTGCGGCAGGAAAAAATTTCTCCATTCCATCACTTGCTACAAAAACTTTCGTTGCGTTCTTGCCAAGCATTATGTTTGACCTTCCGGCAAATGAATTCGACTCGTGAATGAATGTTGGAATATTTTTCTGCTGTGCATATTTCAACACCGGAAAACTCGAGTAACCGCCAACACCAATTATAGCAGCCGGTTGAAACGAGTTGATGATCCTTCTAACCTGGAAAAAACTTTTAATCAGCTTTATCGGTAGTCCGATATTTTTTATCAAAGAACTTCTGTTGAACCCTGCAATGTCCAGCCCTTCTATTTTATAACCAGCCTCAGGCACTTTCTCCATTTCCATTTTTCCTTTCGCGCCTACAAACAATACCTCAATGGATGAATCTATTTTCTTCAATGCATTGGCAATGGCTATTGCTGGAAATATATGCCCACCTGTGCCGCCGCCTGCTATGATTATTTTTTTCAAATTCAAAAGTTAAAAGTCAAAAACTGTGTCCGATCAATGTGTCCATCTTTGCGACTCACACTATTAATTCTTAATTGTTAATTCCTGCTTGTTCTGCCTTCTCCACATTCCTCGCCACACTCAGTATAATTCCTATCGCCAAACAAGTAAATAAAAACGAACTACCTCCCATACTCACCAGTGGAAGTGTTACGCCTGTTACCGGAAACAAATTCACATTCACCGCCATGTTTGCCAATGCTTGTATCACCAAAGTGAAGCTCAGCCCTAACGACAAAAAGGCCCCAAAGGCATAAGGGCATTTCCGGAAGATCTGTATGCTTCGGAACAGGAAAACCATGTACACAAATAAGATGAGCGCTCCGCCAACCAATCCGTATTCTTCTATTATGATTGCGTAAATGAAATCCGAATAAGGGTGCGGCAAAAAATTTCGCTGCTCACTGTTTCCAGGTCCGAGGCCCATTACGCCACCTTTCGCGATGGCAATTTTCGCCTGGTTGATCTGGTAGTTATCATCGTCGTCAATATCTTTCCCCCCGTACATGAAGTGCTCAACACGGCTTACCCATGTACCCACGCGCACAAACAATCTTGACTTACCTTCAACTTTCGCCGTTGGTGTGGATGCAGTTACACCGCCGTTGTTGCTGTGACTAATAACTGCCGCCATAATTAACATCATCACCGGAATCATTGCAATGCCTATGATCAGCAAAAGATGTTTCATGCTAACCCTTCCGATGAACATCAGCAACATACTTGTTGCGCCAATCAGCAATGCCGTTGAAAGGTTTGCTGGTGCGATCAATATACACACAATGCCAACCGGAATCGCGATTGGCAAAAAACCTGTTTTGAAATCTTTGATCACATCTTGTTTCTTGCTCAGCAATCGGCTCATGTACATAATGAGTGCAAGCTTTGCTAAGTCAGATGTCTGGAAGGTAAGATTGATGATCGGCAGGCGTATCCAGCGGCTACCTTCATTCAGCTTCACACCAAAGAACAATGTATATACAAGTAATGGTATAGCTACAAGAAACAATATCCGCGCCACTTTGGAGTAAACGTTGTAGTTTACCATGTGAGCGAAATATATGATGCCGATACCTATTGAAATAAAAACTATCTGCTTGAACAGGTACACCTCGGTGTTGCCTTTGTACATTTTGTATGCAAGCGAACCCGTAGAGCTGTACACTACCAGCAGCGACACCATGGCAAGTAGTATCACAATGGACCAAATCACTTTGTCCCCTTTGGTTCTGCTGCTTAATCCCCTGAAAGCATTTTGTTCTATGTCAGCAATGTTGTTCATTCTGTTTTGTTCCTAAGGTGTTGCTTTGTTTTGCGATAAGTTGTTGGTTTATGGTTGTTGGTTGTTAGTGTTTGGCACTGGGCGAATTCAATTCGCCCCTACAAATTCTTTACAGCGTCTTTGAATTGTTTTCCTCTGTCTTCGTAATTTTTGAACAGGTCGAAACTTGCACAAGCCGGGCTCAGTAAAACCACATCTCCTTTGTTTGCCAAATGAAATGCTGTGTGTACAGCTTCTTCAGCGCTTGATGTGCTTGCAATTACAGCTACATCATTTTTAAAAGCATTCTGTATTTTCAAATTATCCAAGCCCATGCACACGATCGCTTTCACTTTTTCTTTTATCAAGTCACGGATCGAATCATAATCATTTCCTTTGTCAACTCCACCTAAGATGAGGATGGTTGGTTTTTCCATACTCTCCAAAGCGTACCATGTGCTGTTGATATTGGTTGCCTTGCTGTCGTTAATAAAATCTACTCCACGCACGGCTGCAACAAATTCCATTCTGTGCTCCAATGCTTCGAATGACTGAATGGCGTCACGTATCTTTTCTTTTCTCAGGCCAATCGATGAACCGGCCAGTCCTGCTGCCATAGTGTTGTATTGATTGTGTTTACCTTTCAATGCAAAATCATATACACTCATCTGCATTTTTTCTTCTTCCGTGGCTATTACGACTTCTCCATCCTTAATGTAAGCGCCTTTTTTCAGTTCATTTCTCATAGTGAATGGTAATAAGTTAGATTTAATTGAAAAGTTGTTTATGTTCTGCATGGTTACTTCATCATCCGCACAATAGATAAATGTATCGCCCTGCTGTTGATTCATGATTATTCTGAACTTGCTGTCTATATAGTTCTGAAACTTATAGTCATATCTATCCAAATGATCCTCCGTAATGTTCGTCAGCACTGCTACATCTGGTTTGAATGTTATGATATCATCCAGTTGAAAGCTGCTTATCTCTGCTATGTACCACGGCTTCGGATCTTCTGCTACCTGCTTTGCAAACGAGTAACCAATGTTGCCCACCAACGCACAATCCAATCCAGCTGTTTTACAAATGTGATAGATTAGTGATGTGGTGGTTGTTTTACCATTACTACCAGTTATGCCAATGATCTTGCTGTTTCCTTTATATCTGTATGCCAGTTCTATTTCACTTATTACCTGTATTCCCTTCGCTCTTATCTTCTTCACCATTTCATTTTTCTCGGGAATGCCGGGGCTCTTCATCACCTCGTCTGCATTCAGAATTTTTTCTTCTGTATGCTTTCCTTCCTCGTATTCTATCTGGTGTTGTTCCAGTTCTTTTTTGTAAACGTCTTTAATGCTGCCACCATCAGATACGAACACAGCATATCCTTTCTGTTTAGCAAGGATGGCTGCGCCAATCCCGCTTTCACCTGCCCCGAGAATTACAATACGTTTGCTCATAATTTACTTTCCCAATCGGATTTTGGGGTTCTTCAAAAGAATGGATTTGTTAGTAACCGCACCTCAATGTCTTTTGATCGCCTTAGGGTGGTCATTCAAGAATAGGATTTTAAAGCTATTGATCCGGTTTTTCAATATTACTGTTAGCGGATCTTCAATGTTACAATTGAAAACACAACGCATAATATGGTTACTATCCAGAAGCGGGTTACGATTTTACTTTCGTGATAACCGAGCTTTTGATAGTGGTGATGCAATGGACTCATTAAAAAGATTCTTTTGCCCTCGCCATACTTCCTCTTGGTATATTTGAAATAGGAAACCTGTATTACTACACTGATATTTTCTACTAAGAACACGCCGCAAAAAATAGGAATCAACAATTCTTTACGCACTATGATTGCCAACGCTGCAATGATGCCTCCCAATGTTAAACTCCCTGTGTCGCCCATGAACACTTGTGCAGGAAATGCATTGTACCAAAGGAACCCGATACATGCTCCTACCAATGCTCCTATGAAGATGGATAACTCACCAAGGTTGGGTATGTACATAATGTTCAGGTAATCGGCCAACCTAAGGTTACCACTTGCATAAGCAAATACGCCCAAGCACACACCAATGATTGCCGAGACGCCGGTTGCCAATCCATCAATCCCATCTGTTAAGTTCGCTCCATTGGAAACAGCAACCACAATAAAGATTACAAGAGCGATATACAGAACCCACGTAAAACTTCTTAAAGCTGGCGGTAACAATTTTGCATAATTGAACTCGTGGCTCTTTACAAACGGAATGGTTGTAACCGGATCTTTCGCTTCTACAAAATGCCTTTCCACATTATCAAACTTCACGGTCTTCACATCTTTTATGCCTGTTACGTCACCGGTATATTCACGCCAAACTTTTACATTCTCATTAAACAATAATGTGCTGGCGATGATTATACTCAAACCAACCTGTCCAAATATCTTGAACCAACCTGCCAACCCATCTTTATCTCCTTTTTTATATGCAACACCTTGTTGTTGTGCAATGCGTTTTGCTCTTAGTTTTAAATAGTCATCTATAAAACCAATTATTCCTAACCAAATGGTGCTAAGGATCATCAACCTTATATAGGCTTTGTGTAGGTCCGCCAATAGTAATGTTGGAATTAAAATGGCAAGAATTATGATGATACCGCCCATTGTTGGCGTACCTTTTTTCTGTTGTTCCCCAGCAAGACCAAGGTCGCGAACTGCTTCACCCACTTGTTTGCGACGCAAATAGTTGATAAGCGATTTTCCAAACACCGTCGTAATTACCAGGGACAAGATGATGGCCAGCAAAACACGAAATGTGATAAACTGGAACAACTGTCCTCCGGGAAATTTCCACCCTTCAGATTTAAACCATTCAAATAATTGATAGAGCATTTATAGTAACTGAATAATTGAATAACTGAATAACTGAGTTTGTCGCCGAATACCAGGACTCTCCGTTTTTTACTTTTGCCTTCTTACTTTCCGAACAACTCGAACATTTCCATCAACACTTCCTTGTCATCAAAATGATGTTTGACACCATTTATTTCCTGGTACTTCTCATGGCCCTTTCCTGCTATGAGAATGATATCTTCCGGCTTCGCCAAACTCAATGCTGTTTTGATCGCTTCCTTTCTATCTACTATTGAAATAAATTTTCTTTTTGCGGCAGTGTTCAATCCTGCTTCCATTTGTTTGATGATCTCGTTCGGATCTTCGCTTCTTGGATTGTCCGAAGTAAAGATCACTTTGTCGCTGTAGTCGCACGCTTCCTGCCCCATCACTGGACGTTTCGCCGTGTCTCTGTCTCCACCGCATCCAACAACTGTAATAATTTGCTCGTGACCTTTTCTCAATTTTTGAATGGTTGTCAACACGTTCACCAAGGCATCCGGAGTGTGAGCATAGTCCACAATTCCGATGATCCTTTCTTTTGGTGACACGATGTAATCAAATCTTCCTTCTGCACCGGTCAATACGCTCAAACATCTCAGCACTTCGTGTTTGTCTTCGTGCAAACAAATCGCAGCGCCATAAACAGCGAGCAAATTGTATGCATTGAATTCTCCGATCAATCTGAAATGCACTTCCTGCTCATCGATGATCATCACCAAACCCAGCAACCCATTTTCAAGGATTTTTCCTTTAAAATCTGCCAAAGTGCGCAGGCTGTAGAAATACTTCTGTGCGTTGGTGTTTTGCAACATCACGGCACCATTCTTATCATCCTGGTTTGAAACAGCGAATGCATTTGTTGGCAATCCGTCAAAGAACGATTTCTTTACGCGCAGGTATTCTGCAAATGTTTTGTGATAGTCCAGGTGATCATGCGTGATGTTGCTGAAAATGCCTCCGGCAAATTCCAACCCGCTGATCCTGTGCTGGTCTATTGCATGCGAACTCACTTCCATGAAAGCATGTGTACAACCTGCGTCTACCATTCTTTTCAGCAATGCATTTACACTGATCGCATCCGGCGTGGTATGTGTTGATGCCAACACTTCTCCGCCTATCTGGTTTTGAACAGTGCTCAGCAAACCTGTTTTGTATCCCAATGCTGTAAAGAGCTTGTACAACAATGTAGCGATGGTAGTTTTTCCGTTTGTGCCCGTAACCCCTACCAGTACTAGCTTTTCAGATGGCTGTCCATAAAAATTATGGGACATATTACCTGCTGCCACACCACTGTTTTCTACCTGCACATAAGTAATGCCTTCTTTCAAGCTCAGCGGAAACTGCTCACAAATAATAGCAGTCGCGCCTTTTTCAATTGCTGTATCTATATATTGATGTCCATCTACATGAACACCTTTGATCGCTATGAATGCCGACCCTTCGCTTATCCTACGCGAATCGATCTGCAGGTCATTTACATTTACCTGCATGTTTCCCTGCACGGAGCGAAGGCTAACCTTGTATAATATATCCTGCAATAATGCCATTAACTCAATTCTATTATTACTGTTGATCCTTTGGTAACGGGTGTTCCGGCGTCCTGCGATTGTGCCGTTACTTTCCCTCTACCTTTTGTAATTACTTTTATCTTCATATTCTCCAGTAAATACAATGCATCCTTCAATCCCATTCCTTTTACATTTGGCATTATATTTTTCTGCACGGGTCTCGCTGTTAGTACAGAGCGATTGTCGTTTGTTGCAACCGATGTGTAGTCAATTCTCTTCACTGAATCCACATAAGGCAATTTCAATGTTCTCATTACACATTTCACTTCATCACTATTGCCAGCTCCATTGAAAGCAGAGCTGTCTTTTCTGATAGCGCTCATTGTGATATTGAAAGAACTTTTGTCTACATTCATCGCATACAACTTGTCGGCAACTTCTTTAAATACAGGCCCTGCAACTGATGCGCCGTAAAACTTTTTCGCGAACGGCTTATTTTTTATCACCACTATGCAAGTGTATTTCGGGTTATTTGCCGGAAAATATCCTGCAAACGATGACTGATAAATTCTGTCTGCATAACCACGGCTGCCATTTGCAACAAGCGCCGTTCCTGTTTTTCCTGCTGTTCTGTAATATGGCGATTGTAAGCTCCTACCTGTTCCTTCCAGCATTACACCTTCAAGGCAAGACTTCAGTTGTTTCAATGTTTGTTCGCTGCAAATCTTTTCTTCCAGCACCACCGGTTGATTTTCCTTTACTGTAATTCCATCTTTTTGGAAGGAGTTAACGAGATAAGGCTTCATCATTTTTCCGTTGTTCGCTACTGCGTTATACAACATCAATGTTTGCAGCGGGCTCACCAGCACCTCATACCCAAAGGCCATCCACGGCAGCGATGTAGCGCTCCATGTTCTTGACTTCGGCGTTTTGATCACCGGACTTGTTTCCCCTATGAGGTCAACTCCAGTTAGTTGGTTCAGCCTTAATCTTTTTAAATGGTTGATGAATTGCTCAGGATTTTTGGTATAGTAAGTTGTTGCCAGCTTAGCCATTCCCACATTTGAACTTTCTTCAAATGCCTCCTTGATGGTTACATCATATTTCCCGTGTTTTTCACTGTCAAAGACCGTTCTGCGTCCGTACTGCCATTTGCCACCCTCCAAATTCACGTGTGTATTCAGTGTCGCATATTTATCTTCCAGTACTGAAAGCATTGTTGCCAGCTTGAAAGTAGAACCGGGCTCTGTTGCACGAAGTCCGTAGTTCAGATCTTCCCAGTAATTACCTTCCGGCGTTCTTCCAAGATTGGCGATTGCCTTTATCTTTCCTGTTGCCACTTCCATCACCATACAGGTTCCGTGTTCACATTCATTTTCGATCATCATCTTCAGCAAAGCATTTTCTGCTATGTCCTGTATGTTTACATCGATGGTAGTTGTTACATCTTTTCCATTCTCAGCATCTACTTCATAGCCTTCAACGGGTACGGCTACACCACCTGCTATGAATCTTACGAGCTTCTTTCCACTTTCACCTTTTAACAAACTGTCGTAAGTTCTTTCCAATCCCACGTTCTGTGCATTCTCACGGGCCAGACCTATTGTTCTGTTTGCAAGCAATCCAAAGGGATTTAATCTTTTAGATTGTACGTCTGCAATGAAACCGCTCTTATTTCTTCCCAACCTCACCAGCGGAAAATCACGCAGCTGTTTATATTCTTCAAACGAAATATTCTTCTTTAGTAAAAAATACCTGTTCTTATCCTTGTAACCTTTCTTCAGCATGTTTTTATACTCCTCACTATTCGCATCTTTAAAAAGACCTGCTAAACAAAGGCTAAGCGAATCAACATTTTCTTTAAATCTTTTACCTTCCTTGTCACGCAACCCTTCTGCACCAAAATCTATGTAAATGTTGAAGTAAGGAATCGAGGTGCTCAGCATGCTACCATCTTCACTGTAAATCGTTCCTCTTTCTGCATCCAGGTTTACAATTTTTGTGTGCAGACTATCACTCTTACTTCTCCAATAATGCCCTTCCACGTTCTGAATGTAAAAAGCGCGTCCAATTACAGCTATACCCAGGAACAAAACTCCCAGGAAACTTAAATACACCCGCCATAGTATGTCGCGTTTTACCTCCATAAAATCAGTCGTCGTTGTGTGTTGAACTATCTGCTAATATTACCGGCGGGGTTGACAATTCTTTTAATCCCAATGGCTCAACCGCTTTTGATAATTCACTTTGCTTGCTACGAAACATCACTTCACTTTTCAGCGTTTTGAATTCGAATTGCAGCTCTTTTAAATCCTTGTTCGTTTTGTTTATTTCCTTTATCGTTTTGTCCGAAAAGTGTCCGTTGTATATATAAATGATCGCCAGCACACTTAGAAAAAGAAAAAAAGGAATGTTCTTCACCACCCACGCATACTTGAACCATCTTCGCCAGGAAGACTTTTTCTGTTTAACTTCCGATTCCTTATTTTCTACGACCTCGTCCATTTAATGATTCGCTTTTTTGTAGAGACAAGGCATTGCCTTGTCTTTGTTTATCATCCTGATTGTGCAGACAAGGCAGTGCCTTGTCTCTACGGGTTCCTCTCTGCTACTCTCAATTTCGCACTCCTCGATCTTGAATTCCTTTTCATTTCTTCGTCTGTTGGAAGGATCGGCTTTTTAGTCGTTGGCTTCATCAGCGTTTCTATCTTCTTACTTTCAAACGGATGATCTTCTTCTTCCTCAAATGTGCCTTTCTTAAAAAAGCTTTTTACAATTCTATCTTCCAATGAATGAAATGTTATGATGGCCGCCCTTCCTCCTGGTTTCAAAACTGTTGGAAGCTGTTCCAACATTTCTTTCAACGCTCCAAACTCATCGTTCACTTCTATTCGCAATGCCTGGAAGACCTGCGCGAAATATTTATTCGGATTTCCTTTCACCACCCCTTGCAACGCGTTTTTAAAATTGTGAATCGTTTTAAGCGAAACAGCTTTTCTGATTTCTACAATTTTTTTCGCCAGCGTCTTGGAATTAGTCACTTCACCGTATTGTTCAAACAGCTTGTGCAATTGCGATTCGCTGTAAGTATTTACAATATCGAAAGCCGTTGTCGTTTGTCGCTGATCCATTCGCATATCAAGGTCCGCATCGTAACGAATAGAGAACCCTCGTTCTGCTTCATCAAACTGATGGCTACTTACGCCTAAATCTGCCAGCACTCCATCGACCTGGGTTATTTTATGCAAACGAAGAAATCGCTGAATGTGACGAAAATTATGTGGCACAAACAACACACGTTCATCGTCGGGCAAATTCTTTTTCGCATCTGCATCCTGATCGAAAGCGATCAGCTTTCCTTCAGGACCAAGCTTTGCCAAAATGCCTCTTGAGTGGCCCCCGCCCCCAAAAGTGCAATCCACATATGCGCCATCCGCTTTTATTGCAAGATTATCAAGCACCTCGTTGTATAGTACAGGTATGTGATAATCGCTGCCAGCGTGTTGCGCATCATCTCCGGCCGTTTCTTTTTTATCTTTCTTCATCACTACTTTTTTAAATGCTTAAAGAATTAGCTTTTTGCCGGAGGTGGAGGTGCCATTACTTGTTGCGCCAGACTACTGAATGCATCAGGCGAAACGGTGTCAAAGAACTGCTGATATTTGTTTTTGTCCCAGATCTCTATTTTATCGAAGGCCGCAACCAACACAATGTCTTTTTCCAATTCCGCATGTGCCTTAAGGTTTGGCGGCAACAACAATCTTCCTGCACTATCAAGCTCCAAAGTCGTGGCTCCGTTTAAAAAATACCTGCGGAATTCACGTACCTTCGGATCAAAATCATTCAGCTTGCGTAACTCATCATATACCGGGTCCCAACTCTTCATCGGATATAATGTCAAACATTTTTCAAATCCCCTGTTTATCACAAAACGGCCATCATCTTCTTCTGGCAATTGCTTTTTAAAGCCAGCCGGAAGGAGAAAGCGACCTTTTGCGTCCAATGTAGCCTCATATTCACCTAGAAATCCGTTCATTTACAGGAATTTGACACAACTCAAACATTTATTACCACAAAATAACACTTTTTCCCACTTTTAAGACAAATTTTGATTTCTTAATTTTTTCCACATGCCCAAAATGGGCTCAAACGCAATGCAGTTAAGCGATTGAAGGGTGGAAAATGACATTAAAAACGCCAAAATGTGAATTACGTGTGAATATCCGGTGGATTACGGGGCAGGAATTGTGAATAACAGATTAACTGAATAACTGAAGTTTTAGGTTTAATCAAGCTATTTCCCTTCGGCCATTCAGTTATTCAGTCATTCAGTTACTCAGTTATTAATCCGCCTCTTTAACTTTGACGATTCAGTTATTCAATTATTCAGTTATTCAGTCATTACATGCACCCTGAAAAATTATCTATCAACGACTATACGTATACGCTTCCCGAAGAACGAATTGCGAGGTTTCCACTGCAGGAAAGAGACGCTTCCAAGCTCTTAGTGTATGAAAGTGGGAAAATCGAACAATCAACTTATAGCAATATTTCATCATTTATTCCTGAAAATAGTTTGCTCGTTTTCAACAACACCAAAGTGGTGGAGGCAAGAATACTTTTTCAAAAACCAACGGGTGGTGTAATTGAAATTTTTTGCCTGGAGCCGTCTGATATTTACCCGGACCTTACGACTGCCATGTTGCAAAAAAATAAAGTACAATGGAAATGTTTGATTGGTGGCGCGAGCAAATGGAAGCATGGGCAGATACTGGCAAAGACTCTTCCGCATAATCTTGCAGATAGCGCAGACAAGGCAGTGCCTTGTCTCTACGCAAAAATGATTGACCGTTTGCCTGATTGCTTTATGCTGGAACTTTCGTGGGAACCGGCGTCGTTGAGCTTCGCAGAAGTGTTACACACATTTGGCATCATTCCTATTCCTCCTTATTTAAAAAGAGAAACGACTTCAGAAGATAGTAGCACTTACCAAACTATTTATGCAGAACATGATGGTTCAGTCGCTGCACCAACTGCGGGCCTGCATTTTACTCCCGCTATTTTCGATGCATTGAAAGAAAAAAATGTTGAACAGGCTTTTGTTACGCTGCACGTTGGTGCCGGAACATTCAAGCCCGTAAAGGCAGAACGCATGCAGGATCACGAGATGCATGCTGAGTTTATTGATGTTGATAAAGCAACGATTCAAAAATTAATAGATTTTGCTCCGAGCATTTTTGCGGTTGGAACAACTTCTTTACGAACGCTCGAAAGTCTTTACTGGATGGGCGTTAAAGCATTGATGCATCCTGACGCCAATATGCATGAACTTGAAATTCATCAATGGGATGTGTATGGTGAAGCGTTGCAGCAAATGAATGTAACGCTTATCGACTCAATGAATGCGCTGCTGCAATGGATGCAAAAAAATAATCTCGAAAAGATTTTATCCAAAACGCAAATCCTTGTTGCGCCCGGTTATTCTTTTAAAGTGATAAAAGGATTGGTTACCAATTTTCACCAGCCACAATCTACTTTGTTGTTATTGGTCGCAGCGTTGATTGGTGAGGATTGGAGAAAAGTTTATGATAATGCGCTGGAGAACGATTTTAGATTTTTGAGTTATGGAGATGGAAGTTTGCTGTTTAATTCTCAGTTGTAAATCTCGTGCTCGCTTATGGTTCGTGAAGACATGAACCGCTGCACCCGCGGCACAAACTGCGGCACAGCGAGGTTAAGTCCAACAAACAATGACGCACGTCATTGCGAGCGCAGCAAAGCATTCTCATGCTTCAGGTGCTGGAGATTGCTTCGCTACCCGCATAACGTGTGACATACCTCTTGAAGACGAGCTCAGTGACAGTGCGCTCGCAATGACGGTGTGACTTATGAACATTAGAAATTACAATCAAAATATTTAGACAATAAAGAACGCCACTCAGTAATGAATGGCGCTCAACAAATTATTCTTTATTAATTATTAATTACACTTCCTCTACAACTTCTTCCTTCGTCTGCAGCGGCAGTTCTATCGTAAACACAGTTCCTTTACCAAGCACACTGTCAACCTTAATTTTTCCATTGTGTGCATCGATGATCGTTTTAACATAGCTAAGGCCAAGTCCAAATCCCTTTACATTGTGCACGTTGCCCGTATGTGCACGATAGAATTTTTCGAAGATCTTTTTCAACGATTCTTTGCTCATACCAATACCATTGTCTTCGATTTTGATTTGTAATGAATCGTTCACATTTGCAGTACTTACACGAAGAACAAGATTGTCATTTGAATATTTTACCGCATTGTCAATAAGATTTGAGATCAGGTTGGTTACATGCACTTCGTCACCGTAAACAAGATCGTTTGTAGCATTCAAATTCATAAACGCCTTTCCGTTCTTATCCTGTAGTTGCAAGTTAAAATTATCTATAACATGCCCTATAACATCATGAACATGTATTGATTTTCTGTTCAGTCTTATTTCCTGTCTGTCCATCAAAGCCGCTTGCAGTATGGTTTCCACCTGTTTGTTCATGCGGCGGTTCTCTTCTTTAATGATGTCGCTGAAGTATTGCATCTTCTCGCGGCTTTGCATTACTTTTTCATTCTTCAACGCATCGACGGCGAGCGAGATCGTTGCGAGTGGCGTTTTAAACTCGTGCGTCATGTTGTTAATAAAATCGTTCTTTATCTCACCTAAATTTTTCTGTCGCAACATCGTCCGGACCGTTATATAGAAAGTACTCACGAGAATTAATGTGAATAAAATTGATGCAGGTAATATCCACCTCAGTTCCCGCCAGGCCTGGTTTTTGATGTCTGGAATAATCACCACCAGAAGCTCGTTTGAAACGGACTGTTGAAAATTTATATTATCCGAATTTTGAAGGAACGGGTAAATGAACTGCTTGTTGTGCACGGTGTCATTCATCACGTTAGAAAACCTTTTCGATTTTAATTCCAAATTGTATAAGCCCGCTGTAGAAATAATTGCAAACTCATACCTTGTCGATGTCAAACCGATTTTTTTAAAGGTCTTGGCAATTTTTTCATTGACTTCAAACTCGGTAAATTTTTCTGCAATGGTTGGAGGTTTCATCAGCTCTTTCATTACCTGATCCGAAGGAAAAGAAAATGAAGGACGCAACCTCGAATTGCGCAGTGAAGGAAGTGTTCCCTTTTGTTCTGAAAGATCCGATGCCACCTGGGCGATCGCATCGATCACTTTACGGTCAAGCTCTTCTTCTTTGTTCTCCATCATTGATCTGAACCAGGACACCTGAATGATAATGATGCCTGCAAGAGAAAGCGTGATCAGTAAAATTATAACGGGGAAAATTTTCTTCATCTACAAAATTATTTAGCAAATAAGTTTTGGAGCGACAATATAGCAAATTGCCGAGTGTTTTAACGAAGGTTTTGCATTGTTTCAGCTAAAAATTAGCAAAATGTGAGAATTTGAAGATTTGAAAATGTGAAAATTGGCTTGATTATCGATTACTTAAAATGTCAATTGCCTTTCAAAATAGTATACGATTTTCAGATCACAGAGGCGAGACATACCTTTTGCATTTTCAAATTTTCAAATCTTCAAATTTTCAAATTTAAAATTAATAGCTTAATTTGATAGTATGATTGAACCCGCACCAGGCATATTATTAGTAGCCGATCCATTTTTAAAGGATCCTAACTTCATGCGAACAGTGGTGCTGTTATGCGAGCACCGTGATGAAGGCAGTTTTGGTTTTGTAATCAACCGTTTTTACGAATACAAGCTCAACGAATTGATCAATAACGCCGATGGCCTTGAAATACCCGTGTATTATGGCGGCCCGGTACAAATGGATACCATTCATTTTCTCCATCAATATCCCAACCAGATCGAAGGCAGCATGATGGTGAGTGAGGGAATTTATTGGGGCGGCGATTTTGCCAGTGTGCTTGAACTACTGCGCAATGGCGAGATCAGTCCGACCAAGATCAGATTTTTCGTTGGTTATTCAGGCTGGGGAGAGGGCCAGCTGGACGGCGAGATTAAAGAGAAATCATGGCTCACCGTTGGAGCGACCCGTAATATTGTGTTCCACAACGATACAAACGAAATCTGGAAAGATTCTCTACGACATATGGGCGGCAAGTATGAGATAATGATCAACTTTCCGATAGACCCACAATTGAATTGAAAGTAGAAAGTTGAAAATTGAAAATGGGCATCATCAGGATGTAATTCGTTTTCAATTTTCAACTTTCAATTTTCAATTACCTTAAGAACAGGCTCACCAAAAACAACGCTGTCAATACATACATCACCGGCGATATCTGGCGGTAACGTCCACTTAATATTTTCAGGAAAACATAGGAGAGCATGCCGAACACAATACCCTCCGCGATGCTGTAGGTATAAGGCATCATAACGATGGCAAGAAATGCAGGCACCGCTTCTGTGATGTCGGAGAAATCAATTTCTTTTACTGCACTCATCATTAACATTCCCACTATTATTAAAGCCGGAGCTGTTGCGGCGGCAGGAATTGCCATAAATACTGGTGCAAAAAATAGCGAAAGAAAAAACATACATGCAACTGTAAATGCAGTTAAACCGGTTTTGCCTCCAGATGCTATGCCACTGGCGCTTTCCACGTAAGCTGCTACCACACTGGTTCCCAGCAATGCGCCCGAAGTGGTTCCAATAGCATCAGCCAGCAATGCTTTTTTGGCAACAGGTATTTTTCCATCCTTATCCAGCAAGCCAGCTTTGCTGCACAATCCAATTAGTGTTCCTACGGTATCGAAAAGATTTACCATCAGCAGCGTAAATAAAATCACCAACATATCAACGGTGAAGATTCTATTGAACTCCAGTTTAAAAAACGTAGCGGATATTGAAGGAGGTAAACTTATGAAATGGCCATTTGCGGGCAGTTTGGTAATGCCTAACGGAATTCCGATAATTGCCGCAACAATAATTCCGATCAACAATGCCGCATTTACATTTTTCGACATCAATACTGCGCTTACCAGCAAACCAATAACAGCAATAATGGGCCCGGCAGACTTCACATCTCCCAGTTTTACAATAACGCCATCTAAATTATTGTGTCCGATATGCTGCATGCCCGTTTCCACAATGCCTGCATTTACCATTCCTATCAACGCGATGAACAATCCAATGCCAACTGAAATTGCGTGTTTCAAATTGATGGGAATACTGTTGATAATTGCTTCCCGTACTCTAAAGAGCGAAAGAAGTATAAATAAAACGCCTTCCAGAAAAACCGCAGTGAGCGCAAATTGCCATGTGTAGCCCATTCCCAATACAATGGTATAAGCAAAAAAAGCATTTAAACCCATGCCCGGTGCCAGTGCAATAGGAAGTTTTGCATACAGCGCCATTACGAGTGTCCCTACAATTGCGGCGAGTGCCGTTGATACAATTTGCGCCTCGAAGGGCATTCCGGCTTTTGACAGAATTACGGGATTAACAACCAGTATGTATGCCATGGTTGAAAAGGTTGTGAGTCCCGCAAGAATCTCTTTTTTTACAGTGGTATTGTTTTCTTGTAAACGGAAAAAGGATGCCAGCATTTCAATTTGAAAATTTGAAGATTTGAAAATTTGAAAATTGACAGGTGCGGCATTCGTCGTTGGTTACTTTTAGGGGAACAAGAGCCATTAGCATTCATGAGCCGGAAAATCAGCGACTCCTACTCATATCTAAGGGCTTCGATCGGGTTTAATCTTGAAGCTTTGAATGCTGGATATAAGCCAGCCAACAACCCCACTATGCTACATATCAGCACGCCCAGTGCCACCCATCCCCAGGGGACAACAAAGCCGGTGCCCATTAGTACACTCACAATATTTCCCAGCAATACGCCTATTATGATACCGAAGATGGCGCCGAACAAACTGATAATGATCGATTCAAAAAGGAATTGCATTCTTACATTGCGTTGCTTGCCTCCTATGGCTTTGATCAAACCCACCTCTTTTGTGCGCTCGGTAACAGCCACGAGCATTATATTCATTAACCCGATTGCAGCGCCAATCAATGTTATAAAGCCAATTACCACCGCCGCCGTGGTAAGCCAGCCTAATTGCTTCATCAACATTTCAACGAAGCTGTCACTTTTATCGATCAGAAAATTATCATCGTCCTGAACGCTCACTTTTCTAATTGCCCTGAATGCGCCTTCTGCCTCACCAATGGCAACATCCATATTGTTCACGTCGTTTACTTTCACTCCTATCGAAAAAGAAGCATTAGTGCCTGTATTGAAAAAACGGCGGACATTTTTGTAAGAAGTTATGATGAGGTTGTCGAGACTCATTCCAAATGTCGATCCTTTCGATTGCAAGGTTCCGATTACGCGATATGAAATACCGTTTATGCTAATCACCTTATCAACTGCCAGATCATCATTTCCTTTGAATAATTTATCTACAATATCCTTCCCGATTATGCATACATTTCTTGCCGATGTAACATCGAGTGTATTTATGTTCCGGCCCACAGCAAGGTCGTAGCCATTCATATCCACATAGTTTTCATCACCACCATTTATGCGCACAGTTGGATTCGTTTTCTCGCTGCCGTAGTTCACAATATTGTTTCCCCCGCCTCCAATCGAAATGCTCACCTCAGAAGGATATTTATACATTTCTTTAAATGCTTCGGCTTCCTGGATATTGATCGTTTTGTTCGCGTTAGAAGTTTTGAGCCTTCTGCTTTTCTTGCTTTGCATTTTTACGCTCGGTCTTCCAAACTGCACATTCACCTGCCTGTAGCGAATGGTAAATCCGTTGGCACCCATAGATGAAAAGCTTTCCTGGAACTTTTGCGCAATGGCCTGAATGGCTGTGTTGATACCAATTAACGCAGCGATCCCCAAGGCAATTATGGCGACCGTAATTGCGGTACGAAGGAAATTGCTTCTAATTGTGCGGAACGATAGCGAAAAGGTATCAGTCAACTTCATAGGACTAAAATAAGAAATGATTTATAGATCAAAGAATTGTGAGATGAAATTCGGGGAGAAAGCTGGAACAGAGGCACATTGATGACACGGATTGGACTGATTTGCACGGATTTTCCTGCTGATACCTGAATCGTAATTCGACTAAAACATCAACGATTTTTTTAGAGCGATCCCGTCAACAATTGCCCCGGAAAAGTTGTTATTAGATGAAATTGTTTGCAAATTAAAAACACTCGATAAGTTGTTCATACTTTTATAAAGCAATGCAATAAAATCAGTTAGTAGAGACGCGTTGAACGCTTCTCCTTATCCGTTGCACACCTCTTCTGTACCCATTGATAAAGCGTACCAAAAAATGTATTTTTATAGTATTGAACCACCCATAAAACCTTATTATCATGAGGTATAAAACTTTACTTACCACCATCTCACTTGCTGCTTCTTTTCTTTCATTTTCACAACAAAAAAGCAACTACGCTTATGTGATCACTTCTCCGGGTAACAACAAAACAGTTGGCTGGACAGAAGTAAAAATGATTGATCTTACCACCGGACAATTGCTGCAAAATGTGTTTGAAAGCAATATGAATTATTCGCTTTTTGATGCCCGTTCAAAAAAATTACTAAAAGAATCTAACAAGCCAAATGCGTTAAATCAAACCGCACCTTCCGCTGCAACACCGTTGATTCGCGAGCCGTTTGACACCTATAGCGCAGCTGCAGCCTATGATGCAAAACATCAAAGGCTATATTATACACCAATGGGTATTAACCAGCTTCGTTATATAGAACCAAGTTCAGGCAAGATCTACTATTTCAACAATGAAACATTTGGTGTGGCAAAAGATCTGAACGATCTGCCAAATCATATCACAAGAATGACATTTGACCCTAACGGCATTGGCTATGCGCTTTCAAACGACGGTAATCACTTCATTAGTTTTACAACAGATAAAAATCCTGTGATTACTGATCTGGGCTCAGTTTCAGATGCTGCATCAAATAAAGATGTCTCCGTTCACAGCCAGCAAACAAGCTGGGGTGGAGACATGGTGGCTGACAGAGTGGGCAACCTCTATCTCATAACCGCACATCAGGCGTTGTTTAGAATAAATATCCAAACACAACTTGCAACATACCTGGGAACAGTTTCTGGTTTTCCTCAAAACTTTTCCAGCAATGGTGCAGCCGTGGATGATGATGGCAACCTTGTTGTAAGCAGTGCAAGTTCTACTGCAGGATATTATGTGGTAGATATTCCGTCTCTCACCTGCAAAAGATATGGCTCCTGCGATTCCAGTTATGTAGGTTCGGATCTTGCCAACGGCAATTTTTTATTTGAAAATAAGAATCTGAAAAAAGTTGATAATAGTAAATTGTCAGTGTATCCAAATCCAGTCGTAAACGGCCTTGTTTATACAAACTTCAACAATCTCCCGGCCGGAAAATATTCTATTCAATTGCTTGACCAATCTGGCAAATTATTAACTCAAAAAACAGTTGATGTGAAGTTCGCCGGACAAATAGAATCAATTGCAACAGGTTCGCAACTTTCGAGGGGTGAATATGTGGTGAAGGTTGTGCCGATCCAGGGAAGTAAAAATATTACAGTTACGAAAATACTGGTGCAATAAATCTGGGATTATCAGGAATCAAGGGTAAATAAAAACGGCAGAAGGAAGATACTTTCTGCCGTTTCTTTTATCGCAATGTGTCTCTCCACACAGAGGTGCCTGGATCTTGATTAGTAAGAATAAAAGTTATTGTGTGATTACAATCTTATTGATAAATCTAGATGGCCGCCTAATCCGAGCTCAACGATTTTCTGAAGTGTTGATATACGAACCTCTTTGATGTCATTCTCTATTTTTGATATATAAGATTTTGTAGTTCCAACTTTTTGAGCAAGCTCATCTTGCGTCAACCCTTTTTGAAGTCTGGCCTCTTGAAGTAAAACTCCGATTTTAAAATTTTCGTAGCCAGCTTCTAACTCGTCGCGTTTTTTGGTGCCCCTTTTTCCGTAGTTCTTTTCTTTGAACTCTTCAAGGGTCATTACATTCTTATTTTTCGGTTTCATATTCGGTCTTTATTTTGAGGGCGAATTCAATTTCGCTCTTAGGTGTTTTTTGAGTTTTCTTCTGAAAACCATTTGCCAATACGATTAATTGTCCTTTGTCGAAAAAACAGAAAATGCGGAAAATATCGTTTCCAACCTGAACACGAATTTCATAGATTCCGTCTGTATTGTCAATGTGTTTAAGATAGGTTTCAGGTACTCTTTGTAAATCTTCAATCACCTCTAACGTCCAAACTATTTTTGCTTTTACTTTTCTATTCTGTTTCTCAAAAAAGGCGTGAAAATAATCCCTATAAAAAATTACAATTCTGTGCTTCTGTTTTTTGTCCACAAGACAAAGCTACAAAAAAAGTTTCACTAAAGTGAAACTTCTAATTTTATAAAGGAGGCAGCCATTTACAATGGACAATCATTTTTCCTACCGTTTCAGCAACTGCTCAAACTTTTTGAGTTCAGCAACTTCCTGCGACGACAGTATTTCATTGTTATCATACTTTGCTTTGAAAAAAAGGACCCTCTTGTGTTGCGGATATTTTGCAAGGATTGCCTCGATCATTTGACCGTGAGTCTCATCTTTCTTTTCATAAAGAGGTGTAGGCGCAGGTACTTCAGATTTGAAGCGTGTAGGCATTTTTTTAATCAGGGCCTCCAGTGTAGCAAGTTTGGCAGGTGAAATATCCTGTATTTTGGAAGCTTTGCTATGTAGCCCTTCTAACTGCTTTTTACTCAAGCTTCCACGCTTGATATACTGCTGGTATAAACTAATTACAAATGAAGAAACCGGATAAGCAACAATGCATTCTTCCAAGACTTCATTCACGATATCTATTTCTGGTTTTCTTATCATTATAAAAGCAAAAGTAGTGAGCTTTGATTGCACAAAAACAAAGCCGGTTAACTTTCTGCTAACCGGCTTTGTTTCTACTGTAATGTCTATTCTAGAAATACATTTGACTCAGCAACAATTGCGGGAAAATACCCAGCAAAATCACAATACCTGCCAACACGATCAACACATATTTAAAGGCAGGAGTGATAGTTGCAGTTTCTGCATTTCCGGTTTTGAAATACATGGATTGTATCACACGGAAATAATAATACACGCTCACCGCAGCACATAACACGGCAAAAATCACCAACCAGAACTGCGTGCCATTTTTAATTGCCGCAGCCAACATGTAATATTTAGCGAAGAAGCCGGCTGTTAAAGGAATTCCTGCCAATGACAACAAGAAAATTGTATTGGTCGCAGCAAGTATAGGTTGTGATTTTCCCAAACCGTTGAATCCTTCGAAAGTGTAATCTTTCATTTTGATCAAAATCGCAAAGATGCCGATTGTAGCAAGGCTATATGCTGCAGCGTAAAGAATGATGCCTTCCTTTGCAAATTCATTGAATCCAAACAAAGCAAACAACATGAAGCCTGCTTGTGCTATGGAAGAATATGCGAGCATCCGTTTAACACTTTGCTGGAATACGGCAGTAATGTTTCCTATAAATAATGTCAATAAAATAGTAATAGAAATGATTGATTGCCATGCGCCTTTCATTTCGCCATATGCACCGTCAAACAAGCGAAGGAACGCCACGAAAATAGCAGCCTTTACAATGGTGGCCATGAATGAAGTGAACACCGAAGGAGCACCATCATATACATCTGGTGTCCAGAAATGGAAAGGAGCTGCCGATACTTTAAATGCCATCGAGATGAATAACAACAACAAACCAGAAACCAACCAAACGTTCAAGGGTGCATCAGCGGGCCCGGTAACAAGTGGAGCGATGCCTTTCAACATGAAGCTTCCAGTTGCTCCAAAGATCAGCGTGATACCCATCAACATGATACCTGTGGAAAATGAACCCATCAGGAAGTATTTCAAAGATGCCTCGTTGCTTTTCAGGTTGCGTTTGTCTGCACCTGTCAAAATATACAACGGAATAGAAATGATTTCAATACCGATGAACAACAAGAGTAAACTATTGAATGATGTTACGATTGCTACACCGCACAAAATGAAAAATATAAGAGCGAAATATTCTGCTACGTACACGCCCACTTTTTCAATGTCACGACCAGACAGTAAAAAGTAAATCAAAGTGGATGCGAATGCAATGCTGTTGAACAATAAGCCATATTTTTCAAAGCTCATCATTCCCTTTGTGTTGATATGAAATAGCTGGTAGCCGCAACCCTCGGCCATGTTTAGGCCAAGCAAAACAATAAGCCCGACAATTGCGACATTGCGTATAGCAGAAGTATTTTTAGTCAATACTCCGCTGTACATCATAACAACTCCCAGGATAGCAGAAATAATAATCGCGTTCATAATATATTGATAACTTAAGTCAAAATTCAAAAGTCAAAATTCAAAAACGTGCGAGTTGCCGTATTAGAATTATTGCGATGGCTTTCGTTTTTTTACTTTTTTAATTTTTACTTTTTACTTTTTTACTTGCCCATTGTCAGTGTCATCTTGCTCAGCAACACATCAACCAATTCGCTGGTTACGCCAAGCATTGGTTTTGGATACACGCCGAATAACAATATCGCTCCAACAATAATCACCAATGAAGCTTTTACAGAAAAACTGATATCTGTTGTCTGAGCCGTAACTGCACTTGCTTCACCAAATAAAACTTTCTGCAGCATTTTCAATGTATAGACAGCGGCAAGAATGATAGTCAGTGCCGCACATACAGTAAACACAACGTTGAAACTGGTAACAGTTGACGCAAACACGCCGTTAAACATCATGAACTCACCAACGAATGCGTTAGTAAGCGGAAGCGCGATATTTGCGAAGGAAACGATTACCAACAATATTGCCAGGCTTGGTGCTTTTTGAGCAATTCCTCCCAGCTGAGACATTTTCCTTGTTCCGAATTTCTGCTCGATCGCGTTTACCACGATCCACATACCGATGATGTTGATACCGTGGTTAAACATTTGGATCATTACACCCTGCATGCCGCTTTTTGTAGTTGCGAATAATGCAACAACCATCAAGCCGATGTGTGCGATAGATGAATACGCCACCAAACGTTTCAGATCGTCTTGCTGCATTGCAACAAGAGACGCGTATATCATACCGATGATCGCCATCCATGTGATGGTATCACCATATTGATAAAAGCTGATAGGCAATACAGGAGCCACCCAGCGGATTACACCAAACACACCCATTTTCACCATTACACCGCTCAGGATCATTGTTACTGCTGTTGGCGATTGCTCGTATGTATCAGGCTGCCATGTATGGAAAGGAACTAAAGGCATTTTGATAGCAAATGCGATAAACATTAACCAGAACATCAAAGCATCTTTGGAAGAGGCTAATTTGATGTTGTAGAATGCCTTGATATCGAAACTCTGACCTGCGTGGAAGTATAGATATATCAATGCAGTCAGCATTAATAATGAACCTACGAATGTGTAAACGAAGAATTTGAAAGTAACCTGTATTCTTCTTTCACCGCCCCAATGTGAGCAAAGGAAATAAACCGGAATCAGCGCCAGTTCCCAGAAGAAGTAGAACAATAAAGCATCCATTGCCATGAACACGCCCATCAAACCGGCTTGGGTCAACAGCATCAGCGCGTAGAATCTGTTTGAATCTTCATAACGATTACCAGACGTTGCCGCAAAAACGATTGGAAAAGACAATGCAGTAAGTAACGTCAATACTTTACCCATTCCATCCACTTCCATATGGAAACGGCTGTTCAATGCCGGAAGCCATTCTTTGTTTACGATCAAATATTCGCTTCCGTTGGCGCATGTCATGCCATATAGCGCTACCACTAACGTTACAATGCTTGATAGTAGCGCCAGCGTCTTCACACTATTTTCGTTCTTCACTGCAAACAGTGCAAGCCCGCTAAATAAAGGAATGAGTAATAATAATACAGGAACCATAATTATATTTTCAAATTCAAACGAGTAATTAATTATCAATTTGAAAATTTGAAAATTTGAAAATTCTGAATGTCAATCTGTCTTTCTTAAATTGAGTTTCTTGAACTTAAACTCATTTTCAAATTTTCAAATCACCGCATTTTCAAATTGAACAGTTATTTTTTGAAGAAGAACTGCATCACAAAGAACAACACAATACCAATGATCATGAACAACACGTAGCTTCCAACTTGTCCGCTTTGCAGCAAACGTAATTGGCGGCTGCCGTACTGCACGCTTCTTCCCACTCCGTTCACGATCCAGTCAACCAGTTTTTCCAATACGTTGTTGCAGAATCTGCCCAAACCATAAACCGGTTTTACAATGATGGCATCATATAATTCGTCGATGTACCATTTATTGGCCAATACTTTTCCGAAGCCCTGAGGTTCTTCAACATCCGGTTTCTTAGAAAATATAGACCATGCTGCAATTACAACGATAACAATCAATAATGTAGAAATGCCTGTAAGTCCCCATTCTGTACTGTGACCCAGTTCATGCTGAGGCATCACCTTCATTGACTCTGCAAAAATTGGAGAAAGGAACTTATTCAAAGAATGTGCATCCGGCTGAATAAACTCAGGGATACCCACGTAACCACCAGCAAATGCCAGCACCGCCAAAATGATCAAAGGAATGGTGATCGCTGCCGGACTTTCATGCAAGTGATGCTCTTGATCATGCGTACCGCGGAAAGACCCTTTGAATGTCGTTGCGTACAGACGGAACATGTAGAACGCCGTAAGCAATGCGCCAAACAAACCGATATAGTATAACACCGGATTGCTCATGTAAGCGTGTGCAAGTATTTCATCTTTTGAGAAGAAGCCTGAGAAACCAGGAATACCAGCAATTGCCAGACATCCGATCAGGAATGTGGTGTGCGTTACAGGCATGTATTTTCCTAAGCCACCCATTTTACGAATGTCCTGCTCGCCGCCCATTGCATGGATCACACTACCAGAACCAAGGAATAACAATGCTTTGAAGAAAGCGTGTGTCATTACGTGGAAAACGGCGCCAGTGTACGCTCCAACGCCAAGCGCAAGGAACATATAACCTAACTGACTTACTGTAGAATAAGCCAATACTTTTTTAATGTCATTTTGCTTCAATGCAATAGTCGCAGCAAATACAGCAGTTGCCAATCCAATGATCGCTACTACATGCATTGTTGCCGGAGCGAGTGTATACAATATGTTACTACGGGCAATCATGTAGATACCTGCTGTAACCATCGTTGCAGCGTGGATCAATGCAGATACCGGTGTCGGACCCGCCATTGCATCTGGTAACCATGTGTACAAAGGAATCTGCGCACTTTTACCGGCTGCACCAACGAACAATAATAATGTTACGATTACCAAATCAGATTTGCTGAAAGCATTTGTGTGGGTAAAAACGTCTGCGTAGTTTACTGATCCCACTTTTGAAATGATCCAGAAGATCGCGATCAAAAAGCCAAGGTCACCAATGCGGTTCATGATGAATGCTTTGTTCGCCGCATTTGTATAAGGAATGCTTTTGAACCAGTAACCGATCAGCAAATAAGAACATAAACCTACGCCTTCCCAACCAATGAACATTATCACATAGTTTGCACCCAATACCAGCAAAAGCATAGAGAACACAAACAAGTTGAGATAAGCGAAATATCTTGCGAAGTGCTGGTTCTCTTCTTCATGCATATAAGAGGTAGAGTACACATGTATGAGGAAACCAACGCCAGTGATAATCAGGAGGAACAAAGAAGAAAGCTGGTCAACCTGGAACGCAAAAGGAATCGAAAATTTTCCCAGATTGATAAATTCAAAGTAGCTCACAACGCCTGTGTGCCCGGCTTTAACATCAAAGAACACAATAAGGCTCACAATGAAAGATGCCAGGATACTCCCACTGCCAATAATGCCCACCAATGATTTGTTTAGATAGTTTCTACACAAACCATTTAGCAAAAATCCTACGAGCGGAAACAGTGGTACTAAGTAAATTAAGTTCATAATATTCAAAAGTCAAAAATCAAAAGTCAAAAGTCAAAACAGATCAGCGTCTTTTTGAATTCTCAATTTTGATTTTTTAATTTTTAAGTCTGTTTAAGAAATTAACGTCTACAGAATGCGTATTCCTGTACATCATCACTATGATCGCCAATCCAACACTTACTTCCGCTGCGGCAACCACCATGATAAAAAATACAAACAATTGTCCGTCGATACCTGATGTCACAGCTTTCGCAGGGTTCGCCAGGTACGCCATGTGAAACATTTTTGAAAACGCTACCAGCAACAGGTTCACCGCGTTCAGCATTATTTCAATACACATGAAAATGATAATTGCATTGCGACGAGTCAATACTCCCGTAATTCCAATACAGAACAATGCAATAGCTGTGATGATGTAATAATTTATCGGCATGTTATTAATTAGATAATTTGAAAATTTGAGAATTTGAAAATGATGAGTGCATCAGTCTTTCAAGAAATCAAACTTTCTAATTTTTATAATTATAAATTTAAACTCTAACTGTTTTCGATCTATTTTGGGAACTGCATTCTCTCATTTTCAAATTTTCAAATTCCCACATTTTCAAATTATTCTTTCTTTCCTATCACAACCGCACCTACCATAGCACTCAGAAACAACACACTGCTTATTTCAAAAGGAAGTACATAGTCATTAAACAAAGCCGTACCCAGGTTTTTGATCAATCCGATGTCACCACCGGCTAATTGTGCAGCTTGTGTTTTAGCTTCGGCATTCTTAATTGCCGCCACTATAACAAGGAACAAACATAGGCCAGCTATAAAACCTGCGAACTTTAATATTTTACTTTTTTGTGGTTCAACCTCTGCATTGAGGTTCATCAACATGATCACGAAGAGGAACAGCACCATGATGGCACCTGCATACACGATGATGTTTACAATTGCGAGAAACTGCGCATTTAACAGAATGTAATGGCCGGAGATGGCGAAGAAGGTAACAATCAGGCAAAGCACACTGTAAACAGGGTTTTTGCTAAGCACAACTCCCAGTGCACTTCCCAGGGCCAGCACCGTTAAAATCCAAAATAATATTTGCGAAATATTCATAGTTGTCAATTTGAAAATTTGAGAATTTGAGAATTTGAAAATGGATGGTTCATCATTCTTCAAAAATCAATTCTTTAATTTTCGTATAATTCAAATCTAAAAATCAAGAACTGTCATTTTAAAAATTTTGGGGTTACACTCTCTCATTTTCAAATTCTCAAATTCCCAAATTTTCAAATTATTGTGGCTTTTTCCTATCACCTAAAGCCTTAGCATACAGCTCAGGATCTTTGTTGGGATCAGGAATCAAAAGATCATCTTTCTTATATATAAATTGTGCTCTCGTAAGATTAGATGGTGTGAAGGTCTGGCTCAGATAGATCGCATCTTTAGGGCAGGCTTCTTCACAAAGACCACAGAAAATGCAACGCAACATGTTAATCTCGTAACGTGCCGCATATTTTTCTTCCCTGTATAAATGCTCCTCGCCTTTCTTTCTCTCAGCAGCTTCCATAGTAATGGCCTCTGCCGGACAAGCTACGGCGCAAAGTCCGCAGGCTGTACATCTTTCACGCCCTTGCTCATCTCTGTTCAAAATGTGCAAGCCGCGAAATACAGAACTGAATTCCCTTTTTTCTTCAGGATATTTGATAGTAGGCTTTCTTCTAAAAAAGTGCTTAATGGTAATCATCATGCCTTTGGCGATTTCCCAGAGATAGATTTTCTCCAGAAATGTCATTGGCTTACGATCAACCGGTTTTACCCTGTTAGTTAATGATTGCATGATCTATAATTTCATACGCAACGTAATGCTGCGCAAATATATTTTTTAAAGTTAAAAATGCCAGTTGTTGTACTTTAATAATGCTACAACCGCCGTAATCACCATGTTTGCCAATGCTAATGGAATAAGACCTTTCCAGCCAAGATTCATCAATTGGTCATAACGGAAGCGTGGCACTGTCCAACGAATCCACATGAATACAAATATGCCGAAAATCACTTTAGCCATCAAACAAACAACCTGTGCCAAAGCTGCCCAGTTACCTATTTGTTCATATAAATGAGCATCGTTTACAAAAGGAATATCATAACCGCCGAAGAACAATGTTGCCATAATAACACAGCTAATGAACATATTTACGTATTCGGCAAACAGGTAAAAACCCAGCTTCATTGATGAGTACTCCTGGTGATATCCAAAGTTCAATTCGCTCTCTGCTTCTGGTAAGTCAAACGGAGTACGGTTACACTCGGCCAATGCACACACAAAGAATATGATAAATCCCAGCGGTTGGTACCAGATGTTCCAGTGACCGGTAGATTGTTGCTCTACAATTGTTCTCAAACTCAAAGTACCAGTCAGCATCAACAACGCGATCAACGAAAGACCCATTGCCAATTCATAAGAGATCATTTGTGATGCACCGCGCAGCGCAGCCATCAAAGAGAATTTGTTGTTACTTGCCCATCCTCCGATCATAACACCGTACACTCCCAAACTCACTACACCAAACACATACAAAATCCCGATGTTAATATCTGCAATTTGCAAAGGCACTGTTCTACCCATTATTACAAGATGTCCGCCCCATGGAATAACTGCGCTGGTCATCATTGCTGTCAACATAGCGAGGCCGGGTCCCATTACGAAGAGGAACTTGTTGGAAGAATTTGGGATGATCTCTTCTTTCATAAAGAGTTTCATACCATCGGCCAATGGCTGGAAAATACCGCCCCAGCCCGCTCTATCCGGCCCAATACGATCCTGAATAAATGCCGCGACCTTTCTTTCGCCCCATGTTTCATACATCGCAATTACCAGCGACGCAACAATCACGATAGAAATAAGTATCGCTTTTTCAATAATTAAAAACCAATCGAAAGATAAGAGTACCATAATTTTTTATTAAGTCAAAAGTCAAAAATCAAAAGTCAAAATCGGGTCGCTGTTCGACTGCTCCGCTTTCTATTTCTAACTCATTTTATGTTATGACTGCTTTTGTAACCAACGGTAGAATAAGGATTGATCATCGTTGCGTCGCACCCTTGTACATTAGTACTCTATTCACCAACTCAAAACTCACTACTCATCACTCGCTTCTACTGCTTTTTAAAATCATCCGAATGTGCCGGGCCTTCTATCTCGCTCAAATCCACGTTGGGATCGTTTACCCCACTTACTGTATGGATGTCCATTAACAGTTGTGGCTTTCTTCCCATTACTTTATCGATTGTTTCGGCTGGTTTTGTTATTCCTACATAATGACCTTGTGAAATCACAGAGTGACGGCTCACTGTGGTTGGACCTTCGATTGTCCAGTCACTCACTTTCTTTCTTTCGAAGCGGCAGGTATTACAGATCCACTCTTCTACTTCACCCCACTCATCTTTACGTGCAGTTACGCGGAACACTTCGTCACCACGCATCCACAAAGTTACTTTTCCGCTACACTTATCGCAACCGCAATGTGCATCCACCGGTTTAGTGAACCAAACACGGTTTTTGAAGCGAAAAGTTTTATCTGTCAACGCTCCTACCGGGCAAACGTCTATAACGTTTCCGATGAAGTCGTTGTCCAAAGCTTTCTCAATGTAAGTTGCTATTTCAGCATGGTCGCCTCTATCGAGAACACCATGAACACGTTTATTAGTCAATTGATCGGCAGTGAACACGCAACGGTAGCACAAAATACAACGGGTCATGTGCAGTTGGATGTACGGACCCAAATCATGTTTTTCAAAAGTTCTTCTTGAAAACTCATAACGGGTACCTGCTTTTCCGTGCTCGTAGCTTAAGTCCTGCAAGTGACATTCGCCAGCCTGATCGCAGATAGGGCAATCCAGCGGATGGTTCAGCAACAGGAACTCAACCACACCTGCACGCGCGTCGATCACTCTTTCGCTGGTAATGTTCTTTACGATCATACCATCCATAACAGTGGTGCGGCAGCTTGCAACAAGTTTCGGCATTGGCCTTGGGTCCGCGGTAGAACCCGCAGCTACTTCTACAAGGCAAGTACGGCATTTACCACCACTGCCTTTGAGTTTGCTGTAATAGCACATGGCAGGGGGCGCCACATCACCGCCAATTTTACGTGCAGCATTCAGGATCGTAGTTCCCGGCTCCACTTCCACAGTGATGTTGTCAATTGTAACCTTAAAAAGTTTTTGTTCTTCAGCCATCTTTATATTGTTTTCACGCGAGGTGAAATATTTGATTTCACGCAAAGCTACATAAGGAGCCAAGGCGCAAAGTTTATAAGTTATTTACAACCCGATGTATCCCGTTCTTAATAAGAGATACATTGAAATTTATCAGCAAACCCAGTTTGAGACGGCTAAGTTTCAAATAGGTCTGAACTTGCTTATAATGAACATCAAGCAGTTGCTCAACCGACTTAAATTCAACAAGAACCTTCCTGGAAACTATTACATCTGCTCTGAATCCAATTTCTAATCTTACATTCTCATGAATCACAGGAATAGCCTGCTGTCGTGTAAAAGATAATCCTACTTTCTCAAGCTCATAACAAAACAGTTCTTCATATACACTCTCAAACAATCCCGGTCCATATTGCTTATGCAGCTTAAAACATATATCAACTACAGTTCTCGAAATGTCATTCTCTATGCAATCTATCATTGTGTCTGCCTCTGCGCCTTATCTCCTTATGCGCCTTTGCGTGAAATAATTATGCTACAACCTCGCGGGCGTCTGCATAGTGCGCCAGACCAAAGTTCTGCGTGAGGCAAAGTTCCGGATTATTTACGTGCCACTCGAACTCGTCGCGGAAGTGACGGATTGCTGCAGCTACCGGCCATGCGGCGGCGTCGCCGAGTGGGCAGATAGTGTTGCCTTCAATCTTTCTTTGGATGTCCCAGAGAAGATCGATGTCAGTCATTTTACCTTTACCAGTTTCGATGTTCTTAAGAATTTTTTCCATCCAGCCTGTTCCTTCGCGGCATGGTGAGCATTGTCCGCAGCTTTCATGACGATAGAAGCGAGCCAATGTCAATGTATGTTTTACCACGCACTGATCTTCATCCAATACGATGAATCCACCAGACCCCATCATCGAACCTGTGGCAAAGCCACCGTCGCTCAGGCTTTCGTAGTTCATGATTCTTGTTTCGCCTTTTGCCGTTTTGAACAACAGGTTAGCAGGCAAAATAGGAACAGAAGATCCACCCGGAATGCAGGCTTTTAATCTTTTTCCGTTTGGAATACCACCGCAATATTCATCACTGTATACAAATTCTTCCACGCTGATGGTCATATCAATTTCATAAACACCAGGTTTGTTGATATTACCGCAGGCAGAGATCAATTTTGTTCCGGTTGATTTACCAACACCAATTTTAGAATACTCTTCGCCACCCATGTTGATGATTGGAACAACAGCAGCTAAAGTCTCTACGTTGTTCACCACTGTTGGTCTGTCCCACACGCCTTTCACGGCAGGGAACGGAGGCTTGATGCGTGGGTTACCGCGTTTACCTTCCAGGCTCTCGATCAAAGCGGTTTCTTCACCGCAGATGTAAGCGCCTGCTCCTCGTTGAACATAGATTTCACAATCAAAACCACTACCCTGGATATTTTTTCCCAACCAGCCGTTTGCTTTCGCTTCGTTGATGGCTTGTTCCAGAATATCAGGAATCCAGGCGTATTCGCCGCGGATGTAGATATATGTTGCATTAGAACCCAATGCAAAAGATGCAACGATCAATCCTTCTATTAGAAGATGCGGCAGGAACTCCATCAGGTATCTGTCTTTGAAGGTACCGGGCTCGCTCTCATCCGCATTGCACACGAGGTGACGCGGAACGCCTTCTGGCTTGGCAATAAAGCTCCATTTCATACCTGCAGGGAAACCAGCACCACCACGACCACGAAGGCCGCTCTTTTTCACTTCTTCCACGATATCTGCGGGAGACATTTTCAATGCCTTTTCCACGCTACGGTAACCACCTTCGCGACGGTAAACATCGTAATAACGAATTCCCTCTACATGTGCTTTGTCTAATAAAAGTTTTACTCCCATATCTGTAAAGCTTGCGCTTTTTAATAGTTCTGATCTATTTTTTTGTCAATACGTACATATCTGCCAACGGCCCCGTGATCTCTTTTCCACTCATGTCCAACTGCCTCAATTTATTTTCTTCCACTTTGTATTTCATGCCCGGTTGAAGCGTTAGTAAGTTACCACTCACTTCCCATTTGCCTTTGGTCGTATTTGTAACCGGTTTCTTTTTACCCTGGTATTCGTCTGTTAAGACAAATGTCTTATCAGCTTTCAATTCCAGGCTTTCTTTAATTCCCTCGCAATCTGCGCAAGGTAATTTACCGGTGTATGTTCCTGCTATGTCAAGCGAATTGGCCGCGTTGTGAATAGTGTCTGCTGTCGCGGCTTTGGTTGTTTTCGCTGCTGCTCGGTCCTTCGCTGTTACATTGTCCTTCGCAATTGAATCTTTTACTTCTGCTGTCGTTTTTTCAGATACGGTGTTGCTGTTACAAGCAGCAAACATTAAGATCGAAAAAGCAAAGAGTATTTTTTTCATATGCTTCGGTTTTCTTTAGTTATTCGCGGCTGCATTTCTTCTGCACTCTTCAATGATCGCGTCCACTTTTTCTTTTGTAAGGTGTTCGCGATAATGTTTTCCAAGTTGCATCATCGGCGCATAACCACACGCTCCTAAACATTCAACTGTTTTCAACGTAAACAAACCATCAGAAGTTGTTTCGCCTACTTTAATGTCCAGTTTCTGTTTGATATATTCAATGATGTCTTCACTTCCACGCACCATGCAAGGACCGGTTTGGCAAACCTCAAACATGTATTTGCCCACAGGTTTTGTATTGTACATGCTGTAGAAAGTAGCCACTTCATACACTTCTATTGGCTCGATCTGCAACAGGCCCGCAACATAATCCATCGTCTCTGAACTGAGCCAGCCGAATTGCTCCTGTGCCAAATGCAACACAGGCAGCAATGCACTCTTCTGTTTCCCGTCTGGGTAACGTGCAATGATCTCTTTTACTTTCGCCAGCCTCTCTTCTGTAAATTGTGCCATGTTAATTTGAAAATTTGAAGATTTGAAAATTTGAAAATGACTAATGCAGTCTGGTTTTCTTCATTTCAAACTCAAAAATTTTAATAATTGAATGCTACTTTCAAAAATCTCTTATCAGCTTTGTTATGTAATCAGCAGTTGTACTTTCTTCAACACTCTTGCGTCGCACACTTCAACTGCAGTAATTTATTTGGGCGATTTGCAACTTCATTTTCAAATTTTCAAATCACCACATTTTCAAATTTCCTAAGCATCCATCTCCCCTGCAATCAGGTTCAATGAGCTCATTGTAATAACTGCGTCTGATAACATTCCTCCGCTTGTCAATTCAGAATAAGCCTGGTAATAAATAAAACAAGGCCTTCTGAAATGCAGGCGGTACGGGGTTCTGCCACCATCACTGATCAAATAGAATCCCAACTCTCCGTTTCCACCTTCAACACTATGGTAAACTTCACCTTTAGGAATTTCTGTTTCACCCATTACTATTTTAAAGTGCCAGATGAGGGCTTCCATTTTGGTGTAAACGTCTTGTTTTTTAGGAAGATAATATTCAGGAACATCGGCATGATACACTTCTGCATCCTTGCCTTTGAACTGTTTTACTTTCGCATAAGCCTGTTCGATAATTCTGAGTGATTGCCACATTTCCTGGTTTCTCACAAGGAAACGGTCGTAGCAATCGCCTGTTGAACCCACCGGTACTTCAAATTCAAAATCTTCGTAGCTGCTGTACGGAGTGTGAACTCGAACGTCATAGTCAATACCTGCTGCTCTTAAGTTAGGGCCTGTAAACCCGTAGTTAAGGGCTCTGTCAGCACCAATAGGACCTGCACCGATCAAGCGTTCCATAAAAATCCTGTTGCGGTTGAAAAGGTTTTCAAACTCTTTCAATACGGCAGGATATTCTGCAAGGAATTTCTCCAGTTTAGCAAATGCTATATCATTAAAGTTTCTTTCGAAACCGCCAATGCGGCCAATGTTTGTTGTTAGACGTGATCCGCAAACTTCTTCATAAATTTCGTAGATCAACTCACGGTATTGCATTACATAAAGGAACCCTGTAAATGCTCCGGAGTCAACACCCACGATTGAGTTACAGATCAGGTGATCAGAAATGCGGGCCAATTCCATGATGATGATGCGCAGGTAATCCACGCGTTTAGGAAGTGTAATGCCCAACAGTTTCTCAACTGTCATGTGCCAGCCCATGTTGTTGATAGGCGAAGAACAATAGTTGAGCCTGTCCGTAAGTGGAGTGATCTGGTAAAGCGGACGTCTTTCTGCAATTTTCTCAAAAGCTCTGTGGATATACCCAACAGTTTGCTCAGAAGAAACAATGCGTTCGCCGTCTACTTCCAAAATATTTTGGAACACACCGTGTGTAGCCGGGTGCGTAGGACCAAGATTAAGCGTTGTAGTCGTCTTTTCTATGGACCCATCCGGAAGTACAATGTGCGGATCTTTTATATGTTGCAATTCTGACATAGAATCAAATCAATTAGGCAATTTGAAAATTTGAAAATTTGAAAATTGGGATCGCCGCATCTCAAACTTCCTATGTTTTGTGTTACACTTCTTTTTGAAAATCTGCTAATAGGACAATCATTTTCAAATTGCCATATTTTCAAATTTTCAAATTACGGAGCCTCCGCGTCCAAACATCTCGTCATCCTTATCTACCCTGGATTGATCTTCCAGCGGATATTGTTTAAGCATTGGGTAGTAGTCCATTTCTTCTACGTTCATTATACGTTTAAGATTTGGATGGCCCACGAAGTTAATGCCGAAGAAATCGAAAGTTTCTCTTTCGAGCCAGTTGGCTGCTTCAAACAATTTTGCCGCTGTATAGATGTCTGCCGTGTAAGGAGCACCGGCTTCATTTATCGGTGAAAATACTTTGAAACGGATACGAACATTATCAACAAGGTTGTGCAGCAGATACACAATGGCAAGTTCTCTTCCTTTGTTGTCCGGATAATGTACAGCGCAGAGGTCTGTTAGAAAACGGAATTTCAAATGCTCATCATCGTACAGGAACTGCAGCACTTTCAGATTCATTTCTTTTGGTGCTTCAAAAGTCAACATTCCATACGGTGATTCAAAGCCTGTTACAGCTTCTCCGAATTTCTCAATCAGCCTTTGTTTTATATAATCTTGATCCATGAGTTAATTTGAAAATTTGAAAATTTGAAAATTTGAAAATGCCTGAACATCTAAATCTCAAATTTCTTATCTATCATTTTCTCTATTAAAAATTCTTAGCGTCTTTGTTTAAATTGAAGTATGACTGCACACACACAATTTTCAAATTCCCACATCGCCACATTTTCAAATTATTGAATGCCGTAGCCATTCAACAATGCCTTGTATTGGTCGCTATTGCGGCGGCGGATGCTTTCATTTCCTACGAGGTCCTGCACTTTCATAAAACCATCTAAAATAGCTTCTGGTCTTGGCGGGCAACCCGGAACGTAAACGTCAACTGGAATAATTTGATCGATACCTTGCAATACGCTGTACGAATCAAAGATGCCACCAGAGCATGCGCAGGCACCAACCGCTATTACCCATCTTGGTTCTGCCATTTGCAGGTAAACCTGTTTTACGATAGGTCCCATTTTTTTTGCAATCGTTCCCATTACCATCAATAAATCACACTGGCGGGGGGAGAATCCTACTCTTTCGGCACCGAAGCGGGCAAGGTCATAATGAGAGGCCATTGTCGCCATGAATTCGATTCCGCAACACGATGTAGCGAATGGTAAAGGCCAAAGCGAATTCTTTCTTCCCAAACCCACAACATCACTCAATTTAGTAGTAAAGAAGCCTTCACCAGTAAAGCCGGCTGGGGCGTCAACTATATTGATAGGTTTACCACCTTCATTTTTCACATTAAACGATACAGGACGAGACATAATATTTTCCTTTTTAAGGCACTGCTGTTGGTTAACAAACAGGCTCTCTTTTAGTTGTAATTTCAAAACCAGCTAATTAACACCAAACAGGCACTAATTATTGCTTAATCTTCCCAGGTAAGGGCTCCTTTTTTTATGATATAGATAAAGCCGAGGATAAAGAAAGCCACAAACATTAAAACTGCACCTAAACCGTGCCAGCCAAGTTCCTTGAAATTTACTGCGTAAGGATAGAAGAAAATAACTTCCACGTCAAACAACACGAAGAGAATAGCCACCAGGAAGTATTTAATAGCCATTGGCTGACGGGCGTTCCCCACACTTTCAATACCACTTTCAAACGTAGCCAGTTTGTCACTGGTGTTACGTCTTGGCCCAAGGATGTTAGCTATACCTAATGTACCCGCCACAAAAAGAGCAGCGAATATTAGTTGCAATGCAATTGGGATGTAGTTGGCAGAGGTATTGGCAACTACCGGAGTACTTACTTGCAAAAGGAACAAGTTCATAATGAGAAGATTGCTTAAAGCGCAAAAATAGGTTAGCCGATGATATAAACCTCAATAATGTGAAATATTCTAGCTGATTATTATCAACCTGTCCGTAGAAAGAGTTTTTTACCCGATTTCAGATTGAAAAAACTAGTGAAAACACTTATTCAGCAACCATTCGGAAAATAAAAAAACTGCCCCAAAGGACAGTTTTTTTATTATATGCAGAGAAGATATAATCTATCTACTTGGCCGTGTGTCCACCAGAGCTTTTTGTAGAAGTTCCGGAGTTACCCGTTGCTTTTTTCTGTGGAGCCGCTGCTGGTTGTTTAGCCGGTTTTTTCAATTTTTCAATGATTTGAGTAGCATCGGTGTTAGTTGGATCAAGTGCTACTACTTGTTGTAAATAACCGATTGCTGCATCTTTATCTTTCTTGATATCGTTTGAATAAGAAGCCAGGTAATAAAGAGACTGAATGATCAAACTCTTCATTTTCACTGAATCTGTTTTTTTGGCAACTTCTACAAATTTTTGATAATCAGGAACAGCCAAACCGTTTGCCATGGTTGTATCGATCGCTGCGTAAGAACGTGCGGACCACAAATAACCATAGATTTCTTCAGGGTATAACTCTTTGTATTTTCCAAAGATAGCTACTGAAGAATCGTACACTTTCGCCTGGTAGTAAGCATATCCGTAGTTATACAAATCTGTTTTTGTTGATTTTGGATCTGTGTAGTAAATCTGTCCGAGCCATTTTGCTTCTTCCGCTCTGTTGCCCAATTTCTTAGCCAAACCCGCTGCGCTGTTCATCAGCTCGATTTTTTCAATTTTAGAAGTGTCGGCAGCTACAGCTTGCTCATAAGCCTGAAGCGCTTGAGTTTCATTTCCGGGGAATTTGCTCAACAATTCTGCTTTGAAAGCATAATCCTTCGGTACGAAGTTCTCTGCTTTTTGTTTTGCGAAATATTGATCAAGGTAGCTTTTCGCGTTTACCGAATCTTTTTTCGCATCATAAGCGTAAGCGATCAGTTTGTAATAACGTGGATCTGCCTTATCGCCCTGAGAAGTAATGTATCCCTGAGCAGTACTAATCGCGTTGTCGTAGTTTCCAGATGCGAAAATGATACTTGTTTTTTCGTAATCATTGTTCGGGTTTGGATCAGAAACTGACATAAATCTCTCATAGAAATCTTTTGCTTTGTTGATATCACGGTTGAACCAATAGTAGTACAACTCATAATATGCAGGAGCAAAGCCTGGGTCCATTTGCACGGATTGCTCTAATGCAGGAAGGAATATGTCTTTGTTTCCCTGTGTCATGTACAGTTTCGCAATTCTGTATTCAGCACCTGCATATTTAGGATCAATGTTCAATGCTTTTTGATAAGACTGAACCGCGCTACCGCCGTCGCCCAATTTACGGTAAGCATCACCAATCACGGTCCAAACTTCAGGACTTTTAAAGTCCTTGGCTTGTGTAACCGGAGTCAGCTTTTCGATTACAAATTGCGCATCTCCGTTTTTAGAATCTACGATAGCATGGCCAATTGCTGCCATGATATTTACGTCTTTATTTTTAGTAAGGTTAAGTGCGGTTTCGAAACGTTGGCGAGCATCGTCTTTTTTACCTTCGTTCAATTCAATCTGCCCCATGCCCACCAGCATTGCGGGTGCATTGTTGCTGGTTGTTAAGCCTTTTTGATACAGGGCCTTCGCTCCTGCAGTATCTTTTAATTCAAGCAACGTTTGACCCAACCAATAGGTAGCAATCACATCGTTAGGATTTGAAGCCAGTGCTTTTTCAAATTCTGCCTTAGCGCTGTTGAACCTTTCGTAGTAATAAAATTTCTTTCCCTGCTCAACATTTTGCGCAAACAAAGAAGTAACGGACATAACCGCTGCCACTGCAATGCTTAAGGTAATTTTCTTCATTGTTTATTTTTCTGGTTTACTAAATATAGATTTTTATATAAAACTGTTTTTTACATTCCCGCATCCCTTACGATAAACTGCATTTTTGCAGGCCATAAGTATGCTCTTCTGAAAATTAGTTGCCCTTTTTCGTACAACATGAAGTTGGCGAACCCGTTTCCAAGGCCGTCATAATTTTCTTTCAGCACATAATACAAACCACGTACCAACGGATAGCGTCTCATTGCAATATTTGCCTGATAAGGCTTTACATATGTTTCCTGCGGACAAATACCGCAACGGATTGATGCAATTCTGACTTTTTTCAAAAAACTAATTTGTGATGTATCCTCCGGATTTCCGATCCAGCTAACTCCTATAAAACCAATTGCATCCGGATTATTAGATACGTAATCTATCACTCCAAGGCTGCTTGTGGCGGCCGTAACATTTTTGCCCATTGGCTGGCCCTGCAAAATAGAATCCATTGCATAGCGAACTGTGCTTGTTGCAGAAAGGCCGTCGAATACAGGTTTTAGTTTGTAACCACTTGTACCTTTTAAGATGGACCTAACGTCGGTCATGTCAAAGATGGAGTCTTTCGCCTGGTTGTTTACGATCAATGTAACTGCATCATAAGCAATTTTGCCCTGAAGTGGCGAGAATTTTTCTTTATTTGTTAGAAGCTCTACTTCTTTATCCGTCAATGCCCTTGTAATGATAACCATTCTTACGCTATCATTATTCAGGTCCTTCAAACACTCAGCTTCCGACTTATAATGAGCTATTATTCTGGCATCTTTATTAAGTGCCTCAAATACTTTGATTTGAGAATCAATTACCGGTTTAAAGCTTTCGTCAACACTTATGTTAATTGTTCCCGAATTGGTAGTGTCTCCAAAAGGCTTTTTTTCAGCATTGTTGCAACCCGCAAGCACACTTACGAAGAATACAACAACCCAGGTTGAAATAAATTTTATTTTTCTAGAGGCAATATATGATCTCATTCGAAATAGTTCTTTTGATAACCACGGTAAATTCGCCATCCTCCGTAAATGATACACAATCCGGCAAAGAAATATTTTAGCAGGGGTTCAACTCCAAATTTAAAACCGAGCTTGTCTGAAAACGCGAAAAAAATTCCAAAACACAGTATTACGATGCCCATTCCGTAATCCTTCACGGACCTCATTATGCTGTAGTTTTTTTCTTTTCGCTGCTGAAACTTATCGTCCATATGACCCGATTTTAAATAGAATGGGGCAAGATAATAAAAACATACCTTTTTCGAACGCTAATTCTTTAAACTCTTTTACATTTTTCAATTTTATATTTCCTTCTTTAAATTTTACCATTTTTTATTGTGTGCCATTATGTTAGATTGAAATTTTCGTGGTTTTTATATTAAAAAAATACGCAATCAAACACCTGAAGGTTATCCCGCAAGCATATTATATTTTCATGAAAACCTGTATCAGCTTTTGTTTCATTTCAAAAAACGGTATGCGGCCAGCACAGCAATGAACTTACCGGCTGACCGCAATGGCTAAGGTTTAAATAGGGGTTATTGATCCATCATCCAAAGTCCGTCGTAAATATTTCAAAGCACTAATCTGACTCAGTTTGGAACACTACTGGCAATGTCATGTACACATTTACAAGGTTTCCATTTTGAGATCCGGGTTTCCAGTTCGGCATTTTTTTCATTACTCTTAAAACCTCTTTATCATATTCCTCTCCGCCTGATCCTATGATTTCAAATCCTGTTACTGCACCTGTTTTGTCGACTATGAAACGAACCAACACTTTGACTGTGCGCTCTTCCTCATTTGTAATCTCGCGCAGATTCTTTTTGAGGAAACGTATCATCGCGCTTGAGCCTCCGGGGTATTCAGGCATATATTCTGCGCTTTTGTAAATGGTGTTATCTTCTACAGGCGGCGTTGTTACATTATCGTTTCCAGGACCAACACCACTGCCATTGCCTTGTGATGGCACAGTTCCATCTGACTCGATACCAGCCTTTGTTTCAGTACCTATTGCTTTGTTTTCCATTGCCTCAACAGGTGGCACAGTCGTCTCTTCTCTTGTTATTATCGGGGGCGTACTCTGGATTGTTGCAACTTGCTGTTTTGGCGCACCTGCGTCAAGGCGTGGTTTAATGACCGGAGGAACCATGTCTTTCTTCTTTGGTGGAGGAGGAGGCGGAGTAGTACCATCCAGAACAATGTCTACACCCATATCAACCGGCCCAACCTTTTCCTTGGATTTAAAAGACAGACAAACAACCACAATAGCAACCAGCGAAAACATTCCTCCAATAGCCGTCATCAGCCTTTTATTGTAGTCTTTCCTTAATGTGTATGCGCCATATTGTTTGTTACGGTTTTCAAATAGTATGTCAAGCACATCACTGTGTAAAATTGAATTAGCATTCATAATAGTATGTTTTACTTGGGGAAATTCGTTTTGTACAAACCAGCGCTGTGTTCTTAATAATGAGATGCGGGAGTAGAATTATTCCATAAACATTTCTCAAATTTCAATAATTGAATAACTGAATGGACTGAATAAACTGAGCCGTTGAATGTCGAAGGGTCTCTATATCTATAAAACATTCAGTTATTCAGTCTATTCAGTTATTCAGTCTATTCAGTTATTCAGTCTATTCAGTTATTCAGTTATTGCTCGTTATCTTTGCGCCCATGAATATCTTGATGGTATGCCTGGGCAATATTTGCCGGAGCCCATTAGCAGAAGGAATTTTACAAGACAAAGCAGCGAGCGCAGGATTGGATTGGCATGTAGATAGCGCCGGCACAAACGGCTATCATGTTGGAGAAGCCCCTCATCCATTGTCACAGAAAGTGGCGCTGATGAATGGCATTGATATTAGTGCGCAGCGTTCAAGAAGATTTGTAGCAGATGATTTCGATAAGTTCGACAAAATATATGCAATGGCAGAAGATGTGGTGGATGATATGCGACGCATTGCAAAAAACAAATTCGACGAAAGCAAAGTAGAACTTTTGTTGAACGAATTGTATCCTGGAAAAAATATGGATGTGCCCGACCCCTGGTATGGAACAGAACCGGGATATCACAAGGTGTATGCATTGATAGAGGAAGCGTGTGAGATGATCGTGGAGAAGAATAAGGTGTGAGTGAATGGAATATACGGAGTACGATGTACGCCACAGTAACAACAAGATTTTAATATTAAGAAAGAACACAAATAAACAAGTTAATGAGTAAGCCGTCTTTACCGCAGGGAACAAGAGATTTTGGCGCGGAAGTAGTTCGCAAACGCAATTACATTTTTAATACAATTCGCAGCATATTTGAACTATATGGATTTCAACCGCTGGAAACACCAGCAATGGAAAACCTTGAAACATTGATGGGAAAATATGGCGAAGAGGGAGATAAACTCATTTTTAAAATATTGAATAATGGGCTGAGTGATTCGAAAAATATTGATAAAGCAAAAGCAGCTTTTGAAAATGTTTTGTTGGGCAAGAATGACAAGAATCTTACAGAGCGTGCTTTGCGTTATGACTTAACCATTCCTTTTGCGAGATATGTGGCAATGAATTACTCTTTATTGCCCATGCCTTTCAAGCGTTATCAGATACAACCTGTATGGAGAGCAGACCGTCCGCAACGAGGCCGCTACCGCGAGTTTTATCAATGTGATGCAGATGTGGTAGGAAGTAAAAGTTTGTTGAATGAAGTGGAGCTAACCAATATTTATGCAAGTGCATTTGAGAAACTAAATATTCCTGTTGAAATAAGAATCAACAGCAGAAAAGTTTTGGCAGCATTGGCAGAAATCTGTGGAGGCGCAGATAAAATGATCGACATTACCATTGCTATTGATAAGCTTGATAAAATTGGCATTGAAAAAGTAAAAGAAGAACTGCAGCAACGTGGTTTAAACGCAGAGCAGATCAATACAATTGAGCAGTACCTAAATATTTCAGGCACCAACGAAGAAAAGATTGAAGCTTTATCAAAATTGATTGGCGATAATGAAACAGGCAAAGCAGGTTTGAATGAAATCAACTATTTGCTTTCGAACAGCCGCTTAACATCTGCTACAAGTCAGATCGTAACTGACTTTACACTTGCACGAGGTTTGAATTATTACACAGGTATTATTTTCGAGATCAAAGCCATTGGTGCCAACATGGGCAGCATCGGCGGCGGCGGAAGATATGATGACCTCACAGGCTTATTTGGTGTTCCAAATGTTCCTGGTGTGGGCATCAGCTTTGGTGTGGATAGAATTTACGACGTAATGGAGGAGCTAAACTTATTCCCTTCGGATGTTCATACAGGAACACAGGTTTTGTTTTTCAACCTGGGAGAAGCAGAAAGCGCAGCGGCTTTTCAATTAACGCAACAACTACGGAGCAAAGACATTCGCTGCGAGCTTTTCCACGAAAACAGCAAGTTTGATAAGCAATTCAAATATGCAGAGAAGAAAGCCATTCCTTACATCGTGATATTGGGCAGCAAAGAACTTGAAGAAAGGAAAGTGAACATCAAGAACTTGTCTAGCGGTGAGCAACAAACGATAAGCTTTGATGACTTGCTGAACTTTGGATTTTGAGAAATCCGGAACGCCCGCCTGAATGATTAGTCGGGCAGGCAGATTTTCATGATTGTCATGATTGTTATGATTTTTCTATAAAGGGAAAGGCTTCGAAATAATCGAAGCCTTTCCCTTTTATATGTTTCGTGAAGACTCGAAACACGGCAGAGAAGTCTTTTCTATTAAAAATAAAACCCTAACAAATCATGACAATCATAAAAATCTGCGTTCCGTGCTGTCACACGCGCTCCACTATCATCGCTGTGCCCTGCCCTACGCCTACACATGCGGAGGCTAGTCCATAACGAAGTTGTGATCGAAACATTTCGTGCACCAACGTAGTAACTATTCTTGCGCCGCTTGTACCTAAAGGATTTCCTAAAGCGATGGCTCCGCCGTTTACGTTTACAATGCTTTGATCAAGTCCCAATTCACGCATACAGGCTATACTTTGCGAAGCAAAAGCCTCATTCATTTCTGCGATGTTGATATCCTTGATCTTGAGGTTTGCGCGTTGTAAAGCCTTCTGCGTTGCTGGAACGGGTGCTATGCCCATTACTGAAGGATCGACTCCTGCTACCGCCATGGAAACAATTTTTGCCATCGGCCTCAGGCGGAAAGCTTCGACCGCCTCAGCGCTCGCCAATAACAAAGCGGAAGCTCCGTCATTTATGGAAGAGGAATTGCCTACCGTTACCGTTCCGTTTTTTATAAAAGCTGGCTTTAATGCAGCTAACCTTTCTAATGTGGTTGATCTTGGTGGCTCATCTTTACAAACTACTTCCGGCTTGCGGGATGTTGAAATATCTATGCCGATAATCTCATCTTCCCATTTACCAGCGGCTAATGCTTTCTCGTATTTTATTTGCGAAGCGTAGGCAAAAAGGTCCTGTTCTTCCCGTGATATATTCCACTGCTGCGCCACGTTTTCTGCTGTTTCACCCATGTTATAGGGGTAATACATTTCGGCGAGCTTTTTATTGGTAAAGCGCCATCCGATGGTTGAATCGTGCATTTCCTGTGCCCTGTTCCACGAGCCCTCTCCTTTTGATAAAATAAAAGGCGCCCTGGTCATGCTTTCCACGCCTCCTGCAATGTAAATATCTCCTTCATTGCACATGATGGCGCGGGCCGCATCCATGATGGCCTGCATGCCTGAGCCGCAAAGCCTGTTTACCGTATTGCCTCCAACAGATACTGGAAAACCAGCCAATAAAACAGCCATTCGGGCTACGTCGCGGCAATCTTCACCCGCCTGGTTTGCATCGCCGGCGATTACATCTTCAATGGCCTGTAAGGGAACATTTGACTGGCGTTTCATCAATTCTTTAATGGTGTGCGCCAGCATATCATCTGCTCGCACATTTGCTAAAATGCCGCCATATTTGCCTATAGGGGTTCGAACTGCGTCGATTATGTAAACTGGTTTCATGGGAAGTTAAAAGTCAAAATTAATAAGTCAAAAAGGTTCCTAATTCAAAATCCATTTAGCAATCCTTTACCTCCAACATAAACATACAAAACTCATTATCAAATGATTGCAAACAGACTAGTAAGTCTTTTCTTTAAAAGATTATGCAAATATAGTTGCTGAAAAAACAGCCGCTCTTTTAACTTTTTAATTTCGCCTTTTAACTTCCTTCCTTGCCCCTCCGCCCCTTTTATCGTACCTTTGCACGATGTTAAACACAGACAAGAAGAATATTCGTCATTTATCGCAGGATGAATTGACGCAGTATTTTGAGGAATTGGGGGAGAAAAAGTTCAGGGCAAAACAGGTTTACGAGTGGATTTGGCTTAAACAAGCACATACTTTCGAGGCCATGACAAACCTGAGTAAAGAGCTTCGTGCGAAACTTTCCGAGCACTTTTCTTTACCGGCATTGACAGTTGATGCGACACAATACAGCGCTGATGGCACCGTGAAAAGCCGGTTCAGAACTACTGACGGTCATTTGGTGGAAGGCGTTTTAATTCCTACAGAAAACAGGCAAACCGCCTGTGTATCTTCACAAATTGGTTGTTCGTTAAGTTGCAAATTCTGCGCTACCGGTTATATGGACCGCAAGCGTAATTTGACTTACGACGAAATATACGACGAGGTGGTTTTGATCAACCAGCAGGCAGAACGCGTGCATGGCAAAAAGCTGAGCAATATCGTTTTTATGGGCATGGGAGAACCTTTGCTGAACTATAAAAACGTGTTGAAAGCTATTGAAAGAATTTCTGCGGAGGACGGTCTCGGCATGAGCCCTCGCCGTATTACCGTTTCAACTGCGGGCGTTGCTAAAATGATCAGGCAGCTGGGTGATGACAAAGTGCGTTTTAAACTGGCATTGTCACTTCACGCGGCAAATGATGAGAAGCGCCACCAGATCATGCCGATCAACGATACTAATAATATCAAGTCATTGATCGACGCGCTGAATTATTTTTATCAGCAAACCGGTAATGAGATTACGTTTGAATATATCCTGTTCAACAATTTTAACGACTCCCTGCAAGATGCAGATGAGTTGATCAAGATCTATCGCCAGGTGCCTGCAGATCTTATCAATATCATCGAGTACAATCCAATTGATCTTGCACAATTCAGCAAACCCGATGAAGCAACTACAGACAAGTTCATGCAATATCTCGAGAAACATCGCGTAAATGTTCGCCTGCGCAGAAGCCGTGGTAAAGATATTGATGCAGCATGTGGACAACTGGCCAATAAAGAGGTTGACGTTTAGAGGATCAATTAAATATTTTAGGGGTCAATGCGATTGACCCCTACTTTCATAACTACTGTTGAAAAACAGCAAACTTTAAAATCATGGGAAGAATTTCACAGTTCGAGAAATTTATCAACAAGAAAAAATCAGGTACTGTAAAAGAAAAGTACAAGCAAGACAGAAAAGCCGCTAAAAAAGAAAGAGCCGCTGCTATTGACAAGCACTTCGAAGACAAGAGAAAGCAGAAAGCTGAGGCATACGAACTGAAGAAAGCAGGACTTACTGCTTCCGGGTCGCCTAAAGTAAGTAAAGAAGAGATCAGGGCACTTAAAGGCGGAAATGCGAAAAATCCAAAAGACGCGAAATTCAGGAAAACCGCTGAGCCTACAACTAACAATACAAAGCCTGAAAAGCCAGCAAGCAAAATTTCCATTTCAAAAAATACTGATGTAAAAGCGAAAGCTACTCCGGCTGGCAGTAACAAAAATGTGCAGGAAGAGATCATGGGCGATCACGCTGGAATGCCTTTGAATAAGTACATTGCGCATGGTGGGGTGTGTTCACGCAGAGATGCTGCCACTTTGGTGAAAGAAGGGAAAGTAGAAGTAAACGGCAAAGTGATTACTGAACCTGGTTACAAACTCGGTGAAAAAGACGTGATCAAAGTGAACGGCAAAAAGGTTATTCCTACAAAGAACCTTGTTTACATTTTACTGAACAAGCCAAAAGATTACATCACTACGACTGATGATCCGCAGGGAAGAAAAACGGTTTTGCAATTGATCAGAACAGCTACAGAAGAACGTGTTTATCCTGTTGGCAGACTAGACAGAAATACTTCCGGTGTTTTGTTGCTTACAAACGATGGCGATCTTGCACAAACACTAAGTCACCCAAGCCACGAGATCAAAAAAATATACGAGGTAACGCTTGACAAACCTCTTACTAAAAACGATTTCGACAGCATTGCTGCGGGTCTTACATTGGAAGATGGTTTTATTGCTCCGGATGCTTTGGGTTATGTTGATCCAAAAGATAAATCGATTATCGGCATTGAAATTCACAGTGGTAGAAACCGTATCGTGCGCCGCATTTTTGAACATCTGAAATATGATGTCAAAGGTCTTGACCGTGTTATGTATGCAGGTCTTACAAAGAAAAATGTGAACCGCGGTAAATTCCGTTTACTGAACGAAAAAGAAGTAAGAACACTTAAACATTTCAACAGATCGGTTAAAAAAGGTCAAAAGTAAAAATTCAAAAATCAAAAGCCTTGGTGCTTGATGATTATGGATGAATGCCCTTTTGAATTTTTAATTTTGAATTTTGATTTAACATGAAGCTGGAAATTATTTTTGAGAACGACAATTTTATTGCTGTCAATAAACCTTCGGGCCTTCTATCTGTGCCTGATAGAATGCAGTCCGAAGTTTCTTTAAAAGACATTTTACTCGATAAATACGGAACAATTTTTACCGTTCACCGCCTTGATAAAGATACAAGTGGTGTGATTGTTTTTGCAAAGAATGAACAAACGCACAAACATCTTTCGCAACAATTTGAGCAACGTGAAACAGAGAAGTTTTATGTTGGCTTGGTGCTGGGAAGACTGTCTGTACCCAATGGTCTTATTGATATGCCGATCATTGAGCATCCTGTAAAAAAAGGCGTGATGACCACCAATAGAAAAGGTAAGGCATCACAAACTGCATATCAGGTGTTGCAAGAGTTTAATAACTACTCATGGATGCAGTTTCAAATCTTCACCGGACGTACGCATCAGATACGTGTGCATATGAAGCACCTTGGTCACGCAATTGTTTGTGACGAAGTGTATGGCGACGGACATCCTGTTTTGCTTTCCGCAATCAAGAAAAAATTTAAACTAGGCAAAGATGTGTTGGAAGAAAAACCTTTGCTTAATCGTCTTGCTTTGCACGCGCAAAAGCTGATCATAAAAGACGAAGAAGGAAACGCTCATGAGCTGGAAGCTGCGGTACCAAAGGACATGAGAGCGACGCTGAATCAGTTGGAGAAGTGGAACTAGAAATAAATAAAAAGTCAAAAGGAAAAATTCAAAAATTGGAGACTCCGCTTTTTGAATTTTTCCTTTTGACTTTTTATTTATACGAGATGTAAACCTATCGATAATACTCCACCCTATTTTCCTTCGGCAAATGCGTTTCTGCGTACTGTAAAAGATTTTGTTTTAACATGCCGGCAGCGGCCGCGTTTGGAGCGTAGAATGTAACCATATCGTCTCCGCAAATAACATTATAGGGCAAATACCATCTTGCCACTTTCACCCAATCTTGAGAGATGTCTGGTTTGAACCATGAATCGTAAATCATGATTAGCTTTGTATCATTCTTTTTTACCAACTCGCGTAGGAAGGCCGTATTGTAATAATTGTCTTTGCGTGCTTTTGTTACTTCGTTATTGGCAAGTCCCCAAAGGTCAAGTGTTTTGATATCACCAAAATAGCTGATCGCACCGATGTCGTTAGCAGCAATGGCCTGGCCGTTGTAATATTCTTCTACAAATTTTCCCATCTGATATTGCTGGTCATAAATATTGTGAATGGCACCGGCTGTTTTGCGCTGTGCATTGGCCACGCGGAGTACCAGATTAGAACACATAACAATGGTGAACGCACCAAAAATCAACGTAGCAGGTTTTCTCCATTCCTTCCAGTTGAATTCCTGTAGGAACATTTTCAATAACTGAGAAACTGCCAATACAATCAAATAAGCTTCGTAGCGGAAAAACCAACCGAATTGGGCGAACACACTATGAAAGAAAGTTGTAATAATGAATATTGCTACGAGATAAAAATCGCGATCGTACAAACCCCGTTTCATTCTGTCGTATGCAACGAGACATGCTACGATCAAAATACCGCCAAGGCTCATGGACAATGCAGGCAAGGATATCTGACCACCTGCTATGGATTTAAAGTTTGTATTTCCTTTAATCAACACTGAATTCGGAATTGGAAATCCTCCTTTGCTGTAAAAGAAAATGCCAAACAATACTACGGGCACAATGCTTGCTGCGCCTATTAAAAATGCAGGGGCAATTTTCTTTCTCAACAATAGTATTCCACAAACTGAGCCCACCAGAAACACATTTTCATATCGTGTAAAAACCATTAGCGCGGCCAACATTGCAACGGGCCAAAATGATATCTTTTTGTCGTCGGAAACAATATATGTTGCTGCGGCATGCACAAAAAACAAAGTGAATGATATCTGCAGCGTGTGTTCCATTCCTGATAATGATAAAGATGGAATGACAGCGAGTATCATTGTAACGATCATTACCAGTATTTTCTGCTGATTAGTAAGTGTGCTGTTGTTATTCAATTCTCTTGACAACGCATACATCACCAATATACCTCCCAATAAACTAATGATGAATGGAGAGTAAATATTTACACCGACAATGATATAGCTTAGCGTTAGCACCAGAGTGTAAAAAGGAGACGATGACGTTGACACCCATCCGCTGTTTGTAACGCCCCACACATGGCTCACAGCGAGGTTTTTCGCCACTGACATGTGGATAAAAGCGTCATCTAAGGGATAACAAAAATGGCCGCCTGTTCTATGTAGCGCCTGCATCTCCAACAAAGCAACAAATACCAGCAGTAACGCGGTACAAATTAAAAAAGGACTATATTTTTTCATTGCTATTTTAAGGGAATGAAGGGTTGAATGTTAAGTCAAAAAGAAAAAGTCAAAAGTCAAAAAAAACCAGTCCGACTCTTGTCTCTTGCAAAATTCCTAAACGCAAATAAATGCAACGTGTCGCACTTATTAATTCTTAATTACTAATTGAACTAGCGTTTGTCTCTTTCATAACTGGCAAGCAATTCATCAAACGGCATACCTATCATGGCTTCCAGGTCAAGCTTAATAACATTGAGGTTGCGTTGCATTTCTATTTTTTGAGATTGCTCCTGTGTCCATTTTTTAAATCCTGCGTTGTATTCTTTTTGCTCTATAATGCCATCAGAAAAATCCCTTTCCTGTTGTTTATATTCCTGGAAAGCATCTTGCGTGATCTGACTTTGAAATTCCAGCTTTTGTTTTGCCAGTAAATAATCTTCATAGGCAGTAAGTACCTGTGCCTTGATAATGCGATAGCGTTCATTTCTTTCTGCCTGTGCAATACCAAGATTTTCTTTAGCGATCTTGATATCTCTGCTTCTTGTAATGAACAGGTCCAGTGGCAAAGTGGCTCCGATATTGTACCTCGGATACAATGTATTGTAGCCGTTCGCAGGTGGGTTGATAGTGAATTCATTTACGTTACCGGCAATGGTGATCTGTCCAAGTATCTTCGTTTTTGTTCTGCTCAATTCCTGATCGGCGATTGCTACTTTTCTATCGACCACTTCATATGTAGGATTTTGAATTGCCAGTTGCACCAGCTTTTCGCGGATGTCAGTTTTCTTCGCAGTGTCAGCAGTGAGATAAGTGCTATTGCTTGCAGAGGAGCTCTGCTTTTTCTGAGCAAATCCACTAACAAACAATCCAAAGGATACAAGAAGTAAGCCTAATGTTCTTTTCATAACACGGTATTTATATGTTGCTTTTTTCCGGTGTTGGTGTGTCATAGTCAATTAATTTGTAAATAATAACCAGCAATGGGTAATAGAAATATGAATAGGGATAGCCACCGTTGGTTATCTGGGAAATTTCCCCCACCAATAATATAAATAAAAAAACTGTGATTGCAATATATGCGTTCTTAATTTCAGGTCTTTTCGCTTTGTAAAACCCTTCAAGTCCGGCTTTAAGCACTATAAAATAGAAAAGCATGTGAATGGCATATCCCAGCCACCCCTGCTCCGCCAATATTTTCATGTATCCGCTATCTGGTGGATAGTTGGCCAGATAGTGCGAGGGATTGTAGTTCTGCCCCTCGGCTCCTGTTGTATTAATACCCCCGCCCAAAGGATGTGACCATATGTATGGCTGAACGTTGTGCCGGTTATAATCGCGAATGTTTGCGGATGCATCTTTGTTACCTTCGAGGGTAGATTTCATCCGGAACACAACGGGATTATTTTGAAACGGCCCAAACAGCAATGCTCCCGTGAAAAATACGAAAGCAATAATAAGAGCCGCCGTTCTCTTTTCATTAATGGTAAATATTCCGTAGGCGGCGATACCAGCAGCGATCATCAGGTTGGCAGTACGTGTACCAGAATAGCTTGATGATAGAAGAATCAAAATGCCTGCAATAATAAGCAAGATGCGGTTTCTCTTATGATTGCTTCTTATGCCCAGAATTAAAGTGAAAACGCCAGTGGACGACATACATACTCCAAAGCCCGCGGGATCTGTAAGAATGGAGAACTTACGCATAAACCCAGTTTGAAAAAACAAGTTTACCCTTTGAGCATCTGCATAGATCCATCTTTCTTCAAATTCAAAAAATCCGAGCCACTGCTGCTTGATTCCCCAGAGAGCTATGAACAAGGAAATGCCCACCCAAACAGCAAGAAAATCGAATATCTTTTTTTCGTTATCGAGCAGTAAATAAGTAATGTAGTAAAACATTAAAAAGCTAAGCTGCTTGCGAAAAAACAACGACCATCCAAACAGACTTTGAGTTTCGGGGTTGAAGGCTTCTATGAGAAAATATGAATACTGAATGATCAGGATAACGGAGATGGGGTTTCTCCAAAACTCTCCTACGTTGATGCGTTCGCGGTATTGCTTGGCCAATACGCCAAAGAACACCACGTATGAGAGCACCTCAATTAACAATCCCAATGGCAGCGGAATATGCACGAGCCGGTCCGGCAGCGATATAAAGGTGGAAATCAAAATAACCATGTAGTATCCCCACATTGGCTTTTTAAGACAAAGTATTACGATGAATACGCCTACAGCGCAAAAACAAACAATAACTGCGGTTACAGCCTCTCCTATGGAAGTGGCATATGCAAGTGCAACCCCTACGGCGGCCATAATCAGCCAGCCTAACGGGGAGTCCATTTTTTTAGCTACAATCTGATCCTGCAGCCATGAAAGAACAGAGTTGGTATATATTTTCAGTTGGTCGAACATTCGGTTGTTTTTCAGAAAAATAAAAAGTGCGCATACATGTACACGATATAAGCTCCCACGAATAGCAGCGAGATAATGCGTAGTACTTTGGTGTCGTTTTTTTGTTCTTCAGACATTTTTTAAGTTGACAGTTGTTGGTTGTTAGTTGTTAGGCTTTAGGATCAATCTTTGTTCCATCGGCGCAACATATTCACAAGTCTTTTTGCCCTTCTTGAAATTCATTTTTAATAAAGCCAGTTACACAGAAACAATTCCTAATTCTTAATTCATAATTCCTAATTCATAAAACGCATCTCCCATCAACCCTATGCTATTCTCCCAAGTATGCGTTTTGGCAAATTCGCGGCGCTTCATTTGCTGGTCTAAACTATTGAATTGTTCCGGGTGTTGCAAGATGTTGTTTACATGTGCCGCATAATCTTCTTTGGTTTTGCACAAAAAAGTATAGGCCGCAAACATATCCATCGCCTTCGTTGCAGTTGCCACCACCGGTTTTCCCATGGCCAGGTATTCGTCTACTTTTCTTGGATAATTACCCGCCGTTACTTCATTAAACATCTGCGGATTGATGCAAATATCGAAATGGGCAATATAAGCTGGCAATGTCGCCGGATTTCTCCTTCCTAAAAAATGGACATTCGCCAATTTATTCAGCTCACTTTTTTGAAAGAAATCATCCACCGGACCCACGAGCACTATCTGGTGTTCGGGATTGTTATTCGCCAGATGAATCAACACTTTCTCGTCGAGTCTTACTTCGCTTATGAAGCCAACATAACCAATGATTGGTTTTTTGATGGCTTTTAAGTCATCCGGCATTGGCAGGTTTTCAGCAAGAAACGGTGTGAGGTCACAGCCTTGTCCTATGTCAAAACTGTTTTTATTGAACTGCCTGGAATAGTCTGCGAGATAAGAGGAATTTGCCACAACCAAATCTGCCTTTTTCATCACGCCACTTTCCAGTCTTGCGCCGTGCCTTTTAAAGAAATCAACGGCAAGCATGTAATCTCTTATATAGAAAATATATTCTTTGCAGCCGAGCATTTCTTTCAGGTAAAAGCCGCGGGTGAAATCGTTGTCATTGATGAGTAATACATTTTTAAAATTCAATCGCTGAACGGCTTTTTTAATTTCGTCAGCAATTCTTCTATTGTTCATTTTGTTCAACGCATCATGCACTGTTGCCACCGGCACCCAGTTGATTGATTCCACTATCGTTCTTGGATTGTGTACCCAGATGTTTTTGCTTACTTCAGTTAACTCGCCTTCACCGTTTTGAATGCTGGCGAGGCGTGCAAAAACTTTAGGGTCATTTTTATCGCGCAGGCGGGACCTGCGGTCGAGCGCACGGTTCACAAAAAGAACCCTGTTTCTTTTTGCAAGTTCGAGCGCCATATCTTTAAAGTTGCTTCCTATTTCTGTGTCCCACGGTTGGAAGCTGAACATAACAATATCTCTATCGTGTATAAACTTATGCTCCATAAGGTTCAATTATTGCGTGCCGGTATATGATTTTCCAGGTGTTACTGTTTCATAAACCTTGTTAGAGGCCAGCAATTTTTTTTTGTATGTTTCCTTGGTAAAATTTAACTCTTCCACCGGCTTCTTCAAACTGAATAGCCACCATGCACCTGCTTTCGATAGAATATTGTAAATGATTATTGGAAGTGTGATGCCCATCAGAATGCCTGCCGTTAACAGCACCGGTACACTGCTTATGTCAAACACATGAGTGAGCAATGCTCTTGTAGCCGCAAGCACTATAAGGTGCATCACATAAATGAACAATGAGTGATAACCTACTATGCGCAAAAATTTCAGGATGCTTGCTTTCTCCAACAAAAAACTTATCTGCACAATGAAGCAACAGCCCGTTAGCGCAACAACAAGAAAAAACAAAGGCATATAGTGCTCTATGTAATAATCCTGGTTGTGACGCAGGTTGATCTTGGTGAAAAAATAATGCGTAATAATGAACAGGACAAATACAGGCAAAACATACCTGAGTTGCGTAAAGTATTTGGCATTGTCTTTATTTAATACAAACTGCGAAATATTGTCACCTATTGCAAAGAACAAATAATAGTGAAATACGTCGGTAAAAATGTAAGCTCCCGTTCTTATTGCATGCAGATAACCACCGATGCCATAGAATACCAAAGCCACTGCAAGATGCTGTAAACTGGTAAGCTTTAATTTCACTTTTATAAATGCATAAATTACTCCTACAACAAACAACGCATTAAGATACCAGAACTGCTCTATTTTGCGTGGGTAAATAATCAGATTGAGATAATCAATTACTTCCCTGCGTGCATTTACATATGGCGCAAACTGTAGTTGCAGCGTTATTTGAATGGTTCCCCATACAAGCAACGGGTAAAAGATGACTTTGAAACGATCCGAAACGTAATTACCTAAACCCTTTTTATTCAGACTTGCCGACACAAACAAACCGGAAACGATAAAGAACAAAGGCATTCGAAAACTGAATAAAAATACATTCAGATATTTGAACACGATATATCCCTGCGTTTGTATATCGGCATTTGTAAGACCATCAAAGCAATGCCTGTAGCATACCATAATGATACATATGCCTCTGACGTAGTCTATCCACGGCTGTCTGTTCCTGCTTAATACGAAGTCCGCATTAAACAAATTGTTCTTAATACCCACTGTTTTAGGTTTTCTAACAGCAGCATGCTATCATCACTGATGAACCATTTTTTTGTAGGATTCAGGTTTAAATATACACACTACTAGAGTTCGATATTATCTTTTTCAATACTGTTCAATACGCCCCCCACAACCTTGTTGTCAATGGTTTTGAGGAACTGTAAAGATTCTTTGTCCAGTTGATTAAGGGTATTATCGGCAGAGAACACAACCACAACGCCTTCTACATATCTTGAAAGTTCGCGGCTGTCTGAGTGCATATTTAGTCCGGCGCCTTCAATAAAGATGTAGTCATACTCGCGCTTAATAAGCGCAAGATGCTCGAGCAGGTTGTGCTTAGGCAATATCTCCAATGGAGAATAGTTACCTTGTTTACAGCCAATAATGTCAACACCGGGTATGGGAGTTTTGCTGGCGATTTCGTAAACGCCTTTTTCGTGTACGGATTTATCTGGATTAAAGTTTACGCTTTCAAGCGTAGATTTAGGGATGAATTTTTCTGTAAGGGTATTGTGCGGAAAATTAGTATCTATCAAAAGTAACTTCTTTTTCGCAAGACTCATGCTATAAGCCAACGCTTCTATCAAAGTTGATTTACCTACGTCTGATTTTGTGCTGGTGAAAAGAATAATTTTCTTCTCGCCGTTCTCAATTTCATAACGAAGCTTTCTTACACTTTCAATAAAAATGTTTTCTGCAGAGTTCGTTTGTCTTGTTATCTCAGATACATTTTCAAATTGATCAGCAACTGTTCTTGTCCTCAGGTTAATCTTAGAAACAGTTGACAATAATTTAAGTTTAATGTTCTTATGATAAATTGAAGGCGCACGCACTGAGTTGTCCAGGAAGTCGATGATGATGACTACCAATGAAGACACTACCAATGTTGTCAATGCACACAGCAATAAAATTGTTTTCTTCTTACCGGGCTCAGGTTTGATGGCAGGCTGACCAACGATGGTTTGTTTAAAGTTGATCTCTGGCGCCACGTCCACGTCCTGAGAGGTTTGCATTCTTGCAAGCAAAGCCTGGTATTCAGTATTGAGGCGATCTACTTCGTTTTGCAGTTTTTGCACTTCCACTTCATCGCCACCACCTGTATAAGCCATGCCTTTATAAAGGTTGATTTTATCATTGATGGATTTTGAGGTCTGAGACAATGAAGTTATCTCATACTCAACGTCACTCTTCTCTCTTGTCAATTGATTTCTAAGACCAGAAACATCTCCTTTACCTGCTTTGAATGTTTCAAGCTTTTGGATCTGTTTTGTGTTGTTATCAATCTGGTTCTGCAAATCTTTATAAGTCGCTGCTCCAGCCGTGGTTTGTTGCGCGGCCAGATCTCTGTTCTTTTGTGTAAGTGATATTATGTCGGAATTTGCATTGGAAGCGGTAACAGTTCCTGAGCTCAATCCTTGTATCTGATCTTTTATGGAACTAAGGCGACCTTTCAAACTGTTTAATTTGCCCTCATTGTCATTCAATTGCGTGGTCAGGCTTTGCATCATTTCCATGGCTGCTTTTGCCCTGTCACCCACGTTAGGAGAACCTACTTGCTCTCTGAATTTTTGCAAGATCGTAACCGCATTGTCGTACTCCTGTTTCTTCTGTTGAGTAAGAGTAGAAAGTTTGGTCATAGACTCTGTGGTACGTGTTGCGTTGATCTTTGTAAAGAAGTTAAAGAATTCGCGACCAATTGAGTTTACCACATAAGCAGAGAGCTCAGGATTTTCTGATTTAAAAACGATGTTCAAATAGTCAGTTCCCTGTACACGATCAACACTTAGACTGCCCAGCAAAGCTTCGTGATTGTATTGATACAATTTGATGAGCTCAAATACTTTTGATTCGGAAGGATCGTAGGCCACCAGCAGTTCCTGGTTATCTACCTTTTGGTGCAATACTTTTTTTGCTTCTTCCACGTTAAGGCCGGCAATTAAAGGACTGGTCTTCTCTTTTGCTGTAAGTGTACGAAAAGGCCTTTTCTGCTCAAGATCGTGGAGCATTAATTCGTAGGACAACATGCCCACTACAACCGGAGATTTGAAAGTTTCAATTACGTTTTTAAAACGTTGATCTGCTTCCGCAAAACTATATCCGACATCATCTTTGATCTTTACCTGTTGTTTCATAGTAAAGCCTGTGGAATACTGGGCCACGGATACGTAATATTGATCTTTGGAGAATACGAAGATGAGCCCTGCAAGCACACCCGCAATGGTACAAATGAGTATGACCCATTTTTTCTTCAGCAGTGCATGTAACAAAAAGACTAGATCCATTGGTAAGTTCTTTGTGGTTTTGTGCGAAAAATAAAAAAAGAATCCGGGAATACGAAACTCCCGGATTAAAGGTAAGTTAAGGCTACTTATTTATTTTAATCAACTTGATCACGCTATTGGTTGCACCATCATTGCTATGAACCCGCATGAAGTATATGCCTTGCTGTAGATTCGCCTCTGCGGTCGAAATCCTGATGGTATTTGTACCTGAAGGTACGCTGTTAAACACTTTGGCAAACATTATCTTTCCGTTACTATCAAATATCTGTATATCCAGTTTGTCAATTGTGTTTGCGGTTTCAACCTGAAGGTTCAAATGATCGTTGAATGGATTTGGATAAGTGCTCAATTCTGCCGCCACTCGTTTTGTTGAGTCTCTTCTCGCTGCACTATCTGCCGCAATACCTGAGTTAACTCTTATCGCCTGGCTCGCCACAGGGTTATCTGTCGCTGAACCGCCAGGAACATAAGTGTATGCCTGCAACACTATTGCGTTCAGTAAAGCATATGGTGCGTCTGTTGCGGCAGCAAAAATATTAGCAGTAATCTCTCCGTTTGCATTCGGTATCACAGCATCGATGTAAACTGCTTTGGTGGTATCGTACAATGCGTTCAGATAAACGGTGCGATTACCTATCGAATAAGCAGTGTTGTAATTAGCTGCCCATGTATTTGAACTACCGGAGAAGCCTACACGATAACGTTTGCTTTGATCAAGGTTGCTGAACTTAACAGTGGCCGTTGTGCCATTTGCAACGACGTAGTTGGATACAATTACGCTATCCGGGAAAACGCCTCTGTTCGCTCCGGTGCTGCTTCCGCCGCTGCCTGAGTTAGTAAAGTTGTTTACAATAGTCATTGTGTATCCGGTAAAGTTGCCCCTTGGATCGGTTAATGCAAACACGTCTCCTGCTACAGGTGCTTTACCCGTATTGTTCCATGGAGATCCTCCAGGATTTGAATTCTTCATGTTTACATAAATGATATTGCTTGGGCTTGTTGTAGTTGCAATGTTGCTATAAGCAGAGAAAGCACTACCATTTTTCACTCTTACTTTATAATAGTAACGTGTATTGGTGGCCGGCGTTACATCTGTGTAAGTTACCGCATTTGCTGCCGTAGTTGCCACAAGCGCATATCCGCTACCGTAAACTGTTGATCTATACACTTCAATACCTGTTTCTCCATCTCCGCGATCGCTCCAGGTTAACTTGATCTTGTTTGTGTCTATTGGTTCCACGCTTAGGTTAGACGGGCTGAGATTTGGTGTGGCAACTGGATCATATTCCTGGATGATCAAGGCACTGATACATGCAGACTGACTGTTAGAAGCTCTCACCACATCGAATGAAACACTGCTGTCTGCTGCAGGCACAAGACCATTCAATCTAGGCAATCCGTTGGAATTGTAAGAGCCGTTGAATGTTACAGATTTTGCACCTGAAGTTACAGTGGCCGTATAGTTGTTGCCGGAGTTCATCGCAGAAACAATTCCAACAGAATACTTCTTGTTCGGGTCCAAACCTGTTAGCTTGAACGTACGCGCCGTTGTTTGACTAGCATAGATACCGGTAAACAGTACTGTATCTGGCACTACACCCGCATCGTTACCAGCTTTGAGGTTTTTACCAAAATAGCCGTCAAATTGCGTTACGAGTTGCACGTTCCATCTAACTGCCGCACCTCCATCATCTGTCATTGAAGTTGTTGCAAGACCCGCTACAGGGAAACCTGAACCGCTTGGTACGTTGTTCCATGGTTTTGGCAATGTAAAACCAAGACCACCAAATTTTACCAACGCAGTTTTCACGCCATTTTCACTTACAAGAATATTAAACTTCTTCGGAGTAACACCACCTTTATTGTCCGCAACATTGATGGTAACGGTATAGAAACCAACATTGTCCAGTCCTGGATTAGCTGTAACTGTATAGCTCGTAGAACCACCTGTTAATGTAGCGAATGAAGTTGGCAGATCCGGACTTGTTGCACTCAACGTCGACACGTCAGCCGCATCGTCTGTTGCGCTAAAGGTTATAGAAGCAGAGCTTCCTGCTTTCACATACAAATCGGTGATTGTTCCAATGATCGGCGGATTATTTCCTGTTACCAACATTGACGTATCAGATGATGGAGAATCACCTACGCCGTTAGATGCCACAACATAGTAATAGTATGTTGCATTAGGCGTAGCTGTCGCATCCAGATAGCTGGAATCATTTTGGTTTGTTGCGCCAGGATTCAATTGTGTATAAGGTCCTGCGCTGGTCGATGAACGATATACTTTATAGCTTGTTTCGTTATAGGCAATATCTTTCCATGTCACTTTAGCACCACTACCAGGAATAAATGTAGAAGCAATGCTTTGTGCTTTTGCCGGTGCAGTTCCATCATCGTACACTTGTTCTATTATGAATGCATTAATATATGCATTGCGTGTTCCTGCAGCAGAACCTCTGTACCACTGAATGTTTATATTTCCTAATGCATCCGGTTTGATTCCCGCGAGATATGCCGTATTTGTTGTATTGTATCTTTCTAGAACTGAATCCGTTTTACCTCCAGCACTGAACACTGTTCTTGACAATGCAGTTTCAGTATAGTCGTTTGTAGAAGATAGCAATCTGAAATTATAAGTCGATGCAGGATTCAAATTCTTGATCAAAATGTTTCCTATATTACTCGGGTTTGACAAATAGAAACAGTCACGCAAAACAACATCCGGATAAATGCCACTGTTGTTACCAGTTGTTGAGCCTGAAGAATACAGCGTGATATTATTCGGCGCCGAGATAGTAACGCCCACCGTAGTTGCGACACCCGCAGTATTTAACAGGTTGGTTGACACACCACCCACGTTGTTCCACGGTGCCGGTGCTGTTGAATTAGCAGGGCTGCCATATCCAGGGAAATAGACCTTAACGTTCCATTTGGTGTTCGGTGATTTATCATTCACAGTAATGGCAAATGCCTGGTTTGCCTTTCCGCCGAATCCATCATTCACGGTTGCTGTTACGTTGTACACGCCAGAAGCTGCATAGCCCGGAGCAACGGCCATAGTTCCATTACCGTTTCCATTATTTGTAAATGTTACAAATGAAGGCAGACCGGTAAATGCCCATGAGATATTTGCATTTCCTTCAGGGTCGTTCGCGGACACATTCACGTTAGATGTCGATCCTTCATCAATTGTTATGTTGCTTATCGTTGCGATAGTTGGCGGATTGTTAGAGTTCACAATAAGAGTGAACCTCATTGTATCTGTCAAACCATTATTGTCATTTGCCACAACGGCTATAGTGTAAGTACCTTGTGTTACAACAGTTGGTGTGAAGGTAAGTGTAGCATTACCATTTGAAACATCCGCTGCTGTTGCGAATACAGGTTTATTCAGATAAGAGAATACGATATCATCGTTATCCGGATCAGATGCTTTGATTGGCAACACGAATGTTGTACCGTACTTCATTGTGAAGTCCGCAATTGGCGTAAGCGTAGGTTTGTTATCCAGTGTTCTTCCTGTTACTTCGTTTGAGTATGCGGAATTATTTCCAACAATCTTAGCTCTTACTTTATAGAGATAGGTTTCGTTTGGCAATACACTTGCATCTACATAGTTAACTGTATTTGGCCCCAAAGTAGCAATCACTCTATAGTTAGTATTATCGTTAGATGATCTCCACACTTCCATACCTGTTTCTATACCAGAGTTATCTGTCCAGTTAAGTGTTATTTGCTTGTTAGAATTAACAATTATGCCAAGTGCACTTGGTGCGCCAGGCGCCGCCGGGGCAGCTTGTGTAGTCGTATTTGCTACCGAAGTAAAACTAGAACCTCCTGCTGCATTTACAGCTCTTATTTTGTAATAGTAAGCAGTCGCTGGATTCAATGCAAACGTATCGACAAAGCTTGTAGCGGCAGCGGCTGTTGTAGCCAGTGATGTGAACGGACCGCCAGAAGATGTACCTCTTACAATTTCAAAACCTGTTTCAGTTGTACTGTTATCTTTCCAGCCAACAGTTATTTGGCGATATGAATTTACCGTTGCTGTTGGGAGCGATGGTGCTGTAGGTACACTACCTCCACTTATGTTGTCTGTGAAAGCAGTGACTGGTATGGTTCCTGATGAAACACCGGGACCGCTCCATGACAATACAATGGATTGATCACCTCCCTGCTCGAAATAAGCGACAGCAATAGGATACACGCCGCCTGCAGGGAATGTGTAGGTGCCGGTTTTTGTGGCACTGGCATCATGGGCTCCATCATTGTTTACAGTTGGAGTTGCAAGATAATTGTAAGACGAATTCACCCACATAGCACTTCCATCATCAGACTTCAATCCAAAAGTATAAGTGCCGGCTTGTGGAATTTTAATGTAACCTTCCCATACAAATCCAAACTGATCGTTTACTCCACTTGGACGTACACCGATATTTACAGTTGTGGATATGCCCGATGACACAACCTTTTGCGAATAAAAGTTTGGCAAATTATAGTAGTAGTTCTGATAGAATCTCCATTTAAACCCAACCAATACAGTTGACGCAGTCACCTGGTTGCTTGGCTGCGATACATTGCCCGCTTTATCTCTGGCTTTTACAGTAAATGCGTATGACGTAAGAGGGGTAAGATTGTATACAGTTGTGAAAAGCGAATCGGTAGAGTACATTTTCACACCGTTTACATAGATATCATATTTATACACGCCAACATTGTCGGTAGCAGCGCTCCAGGACAGGTCAACAGTTGTACGTGTGGTCCATGCTCCCGCCGCTAAATTTGACGGAGCAGTTGGCGCAGTTACATCCGCTTGCGTGGTTGCAGTAGCTTCATTGCTTACAGCACCCGCAGCGGTCCCATTTATTGGTCTTATAATGTAATAGTATGTTGTGTTAGCAGTCAAACCATTGTCTGTGTATGAAAGGGAGGTTCCGGGAATAACACCAACGTAGGTATAAGGACCACCCGCTTTCGTACCTCTGTATACTTCATAGCTGGTAGGCGGATTCGTAACTACAGAATTTTTTGCCCAGTCCAGCAGAATACTAGCTCCACTGAGCTGCGTTGCATTCAAATTTTTAGGTCTGTCCGGCTTAGGAGAACCATTTGCATTTACTACGGTATACACAGGGGTAAATGACGAATAACATCCTGATGTGTCCATTACTGCCGCATTGTATTGACCGGCGGGAGCATTGAATACTTGCGAAGAACTTTTAATAGAGTTGTCTACAGCTGACACCCATCTGTAAGCTACATAACCGGCAGGCTCCATTAGCGGAACTGAATAGGCACTATCCGCACCTGGTAACACATTGGTGTGTATGCCCTGAATAGCAATAGCTGGCGCATTGTACCTTGGTCTTGTTAACACCGTTACAGGATTGGGGGACCAGGCTGACCACGCGGAGGTAGCAGTGCGTTGAAACCTTGCACGATAGGTTCCATATGCTGTAGCTGTATATTCTGATGTAGTTGCTCCTGAAATTACCGCACCATTCAAATCCCACTGGTAAGCATAATATCCAGCCGTCAATCCCATACGTACCTTGATGGCAGAATCAGGGCACAGCAGGTTATTTTGAAAATAAACCAGAGGGTTTGCTTTATGCGCAGTATTGAGTTGTGAAAGAAAATAAGGTTTGGCCCACTGATCGTTCCATGTGTGGTGGTCATCAAGCGGGAAAAAATCATAAATAACACTACCCCCGGCTTGTTTAAAACTGTTATAGAAGGCTCTCGCTGACGCTGAATCAGGATTTGCGTCTAATCCACCGGAAGCCATCCAAAGTGGAATTTGCAAGAACGAAGGAATATTGGGTGTAAGCGTACCAACCAAAGTTGGTGAGGCTGCTACAATTCTTGCAACACGTTTTGGATTTTGGTTGGCATAGCTCATTGAACCCTGCCCGCCAATAGATAAACCCATAGAAATAACACGGTCAGGATCTACTTTGCACCATTTATATAATGAATCAAGTACATCATTTACACGACTGAAATAAGGCTCCCAGCCAATGGCTGTCTCCTGCGGAAAAAGCATAAATCCATCGAAGCCACCAGATGCAATCTGCGCCTGGAAAAAATCACCACCATTATACAATTGTAGTTCATTGTTGGTTATTGGCGCAATTTCACCACCACCGTGCCAAAACACCACAATAGGATATGTTTTGCCATCTGCTACTCCCTGCTGATATGATTTTGGGTAGATAAGACGGAAAGGCATTCCGTTCCATATATAGGGCTTGTAATTTGTGGTAGTAAAAGTTACTTGTCTGCCAAGATAAGCTGCAGTGGTCCTGATCCACTTTGCCATTGTTCCATTATTTGGAACTACAGGATTATAAACACTGCCCGAAGGCTGAGTGTTATCATACGTATACACGGGATCATTCTGGTCGAACACATTCTGGGCAGAAAGTTTTCCGATAAGCAGCAAAACTGCAGTTGTGGTAAGAAGTACAATTCGTTTCATACGAAATACATTGATAAAATAAATGGATGATCTTATGATGTCCAATGCAGAGTTACAATTGTCGTAACGGGCTAAATGCAAGGAAACATAAGAGGCATATTGGAGAGTAAAACGAAATTGGCTTCTCTAAGAATAATAAAAGTGTTAAGCACAGTTAGTTTTCCGATGGGGATAATGAATGTACGTATTCTACTATTTATGATGAGAGAGTTAATCTAGAAGTCAGTCTCAAAAATAATATAATTTTTCAATTGTTAAAATAAATCGACCAAAAACTGAGCAATTCCCTTTCGAATTGAAAATGAATAAATTAATATACTGAATTATTGCTAAAAATGCTGAAAGAAACGCGTGTTTTTACGCATATTTTTTAAAATAATGTGCGGACTCACCATTTACCTTATCGAAGAGGCAAAATAGTTTCTGTACAAAAAAGATCGGAGAAGCCGTCTCTGAATTGGTAGAATATAAAGTCATTGGCAGGCAATGTAAAAAAATCATACCAGTGGGGTATACGCTTTCGAATCTGAACCGAAAGCATTTTCAAATTTTCAAATTTTCAAATTTTCAAATCATCAAATTTTCAATTTACGCCTTCTCCTCTTCACCGTCATCCATAAAGCCTTCAATATCGCGGCGTTGTTTTTTGGTGGGTCTTCCTACTTTACTAAGGCGTTTGCCCGTATGGAACGATGCTGCCTGGAAGCGAACTCTTTCCATTTCTTCCGGAGGCGTAAGATCTTCGTAGTATTTTATAGCCTCTACATATTGAACACGATTGGCCAGCAATCCGGTTACTTTAATCACCCATTTTTTTACTTCAGTCTTTACTTCATACTCATCCCCCACATTCACGGAACGCGAAGCTTTTACAGATTCGCCATGCATTTTCACACGTCCTTTTTCCAACGCATCCGCTGCGATGCTTCTCGTTTTAAACAAACGGATTGCCCAGAGATATTTATCAAGACGAAGTTTTTCTTTATCGGTAGCCACTTTCTAAAGTTTATAGTTGCATTCTGAGTTGTTAGTTGTTGGTTGTTAGTTGTTAGGATTTATGCAAAGTTTTCCTGATAAAAGAATGTCGCACAAAATGCCTAACAACTAACAACTATCAACAAACAACTATCCCTCCGCAAAATACTTGTGGAAATACGGAATAGTCTCAATGCCTTTGTAATAGTTTGCCAGATCATATTTTTCGTTAGGGCTATGCAGGTTATCGCTATCCAATCCAAAGCCCATGAAGATGATCTTTACACCTAATTCTTTTTCAAACAACGCGCAGATAGGAATACTACCGCCACCACGCACTGGAATCGGTTGTTTACCAAAAGTTGTTTCAATTGCTTTCGCAGCAGCTTTATATCCTTTGCTGTCGATTGGCGTCATGTAAGGTTCGCCACCGTGATGCAATTCAGCTTTGATCTGGATGTATGGTGGGGCAATTTTTTTAAGATGGTTGATCAGAATTTCAGTGGTCTTATCGGATGTTTGATTAGGCACCAAGCGGCAACTGATCTTAGCATATGCTTTTGACGGCAGTACAGTTTTTGCACCTTCGCCTGTATAGCCGCCCCAAATGCCATTCAACTCAAGCGTTGGACGAATACCAGTGCGTTCATTGGTGGTATATCCCTTTTCTCCCAACAGTTCATTTACACCTAAATCTTTTTTGTATTCTTCTTCGCTGAATGGCGCTTCAGCCATCAGCTTTCTTTCTGCCGCAGAGGCTTCTACCACATCATCATAAAAACCAGGAATGGTAATGTGATTGTTTTCATCATGCAATGATGCGATCATTTTTGCAAGAATAGTAATTGGGTTAGCAACTGCACCACCGTACACACCACTGTGCAGATCGCGGTTTGGCCCGGTTACTTCTACCTCAATGTAACTCAAACCACGCACGCCAACATCCATAGAAGGTGTATCAAGACTGATCAATGCGGTATCACTGATCAATATCACATCAGACTTTAAAAGCGCTTTATTTTCTTTTACAAATGTTGCCAGGTTAGGGCTTCCAACTTCTTCTTCTCCTTCAATCAAAAATTTAATGTTGGTTGCAAGCGTATTTGTTTTGCTCATGGTTTCAAAAGCTTTCACGTGCATGTACACCTGGCCCTTATCATCACATGCGCCACGGGCAAATATTTTTCCATCTTTAATTACCGGTTCAAAAGGACCACTGTGCCACAGGTTCAGCGGGTCTGCGGGTTGCACATCATAGTGACCATACACCAGAACAGTTGGTTTGGAAGGATCAATAATTTTTTCACCATACACCACCGGATGGCCCGCTGTTGCATAAATTTCAACTTTATCTGCACCGGCTTCCAGCAAGCGTGTTTTAAGCGCTTCGGCACAAGCCTGCATATCTTTTTTATGCTCGCTTCTTGCACTTACACTTGGAATGCGCAATAACTCAAGCAATTCATTCAAAAACTTGTCTTTATTTTTTTCCTGATAATCTTTCCAGGTTTGCATAACAATCAGTTTAATTTAGGTGAAAAGTAAACGAAATTAGGGGTTTACGCGGAAAAAAAAGAATGGCACGCAGATGACACTGATTGGGCTGATTTACGCAGATTTTTTCAACCGCAAAGACCGCAAAGCTGGCGCAAAGGAAGAAAAGAAGAATCCAATCTTTGCTTCCTTTGCGCTTTTGCTGTGGCCATCTTTAGAGTAATGCTACTTCGCGACCTTTGCGGTTAAAAAGACGCGTCAGTATAACTATGTAATTCGAATACTCGCCACTCAAGCATTCTTAATTCTTAATTTCTTTTGCCCCATTTATGTAATGCATCTCTCCTCCGCATCCTGCCAATACAAAATTGGTATTTATGAAAAAGAAGATGCTAGTATGGATGTTTATTGCCATTGCTTTTACAGCAAAAGCAGAAGATAAAGTAACAGTTCCCGCGACTTTGAAAGCAGTTACCATTTACCGCTCTGGTGCAGAAATGAATCACGTTGCAAGCGCCACGCTTAAGCCGGGCAATAACGAATTGATTATTGAGAACATAAGCAACAAGGTTGACATTAACAGTATACAAGTAAAAGCCCCTGCGGCCGTAACCATTATGGGCGTTGAGTTTTCCAACAACTATCTTGTTTCTACAGAAAAAACACCACGCGTTAAAATGCTGGAAGATTCTTTGGAAACGGTTAAAAATAAAATTTCAAGAATTGATCTTGCTATAAGCAATACAGGTAAACTCATCGATGTATTAAATGCAAACCGCGACATCAAAGGAACACAGACGGGACTTAGCGTTGCAGAGTTGATGAAGCTAATGGACTATTACAAAGCAAAACTCAATGAGTTGCAAGATGATCTTCTCCAGCAAAATGCCAAAAAGGAAAAAGAGTATGAACTACTCAGAAAAATTGAAGCGCAATTAAAGGAAGAAGAAAGCAAAAATGTCGCGACTTCCGGCAGATTGATATTGCAAGTGACGGTAGCTACGGCAGGAAAATTCGATTTCAATATTTCCTATATCGCCCAGAACGCTTTCTGGACGCCCTACTACGACATTCGCGTGGAAAGTACAGACAAGCCACTTAAAGTCATTCAAAAAGCGAAGATCAACCAATCAACAGGCATTGACTGGAAGCAGGTGAAGTTATCTTTATCTACTTCAGTGCCAAGCCAGTGGGGCGATGCGCCAATTTTATCGCAATGGTTCCTTGGCTACATTGATCCCGTTAATGTGATGAACAAAGAGCTTATGATGAATTCTATTTCCGGGAGGGTTCCTGGTCTCTCTATGGCTAAAATGGAAGAAGTTGTGGTAGTGGGTTACGGCACAAGCAGAATCGATGATGAAGACAAAAAAGAAGAACGCATCACAAAACCAATCTACGTGGTAAACGGAAGCATCATGGACGAAAACGAGTTTGCCAAAATCAATCCGTCTTCAATTAAAAGTATGGACAAGCTAAAAAGCAGCGCAGCCACCGCATTATATGGCTCACGCGCAAATGCAGGCGCAATAGTGGTCACATTAAAATCCGGTCTTGAAGATTATGTTTCAGTAGCTGATAACACAATGGATGTAACATTTGATATCTCCATTCCTTTCGACGTTCCTACCAACGGAAAAGAACAAACAGCTACTATTCAATCATTAGAAGTTCCCGCAAACTATAAACACTACTCTGTGCCTAAACTTGATAAAGATGCATATCTGCTTGCACAAGTAAAAGGCTGGGAAAAATTAAACTTATTGCCCGGTAACGCCAATATTATTTTCGAAGGCACCTACGTAGGCAAATCCTTTATTGATCCTAACTCTGTGCAGGACACACTAAACTTGACACTGGGTAAAGACAAGCGTGTTGCTATCAAACGTGACAAATTAATTGACTATAGCAGCCTGAAGTTTTTAGGTGCGAACAAGCTGCAAAAATTCACTTACGAAATCACGGTAAAGAATAACAAGAACGAAGCAACAAACGTACTGCTGAAGGACCAGTTTCCAACTTCTACGAATAAAGAAATAGAAGTAGAATTATTGGATGCCGGCGGAGCTGAAATCAATAAGGACCTCGGTGTGCTGAACTGGCAATTACAACTCGCCGCAAACGAAACAAAAAAAGTGCGCTTCACCTACAGTGTGAAATATCCCAAGGATAGAACGGTTAATCTTTAATTGAAAATTGAAAGTTGAAAATTGAAACCGGGGAACGCAGATTTTCATGATTATCAAGATTAGAGATGATAAAATTTAAATCATGAAAATCATCACAATCATAACAATCTGCGTTCCATTCTCTCTCATTTTCAATTTTCAACTTTCAATTTTCAATTATCCAAACTGTGTTTCTTATTCGAAATAATATTCTCTAGCGTCCATTCAATGCGCTTTTGAAAGGGGTGCAGACGAACGTCGCAGTCTTCTTTTATGCAAATCGCGCAGGAGAAATCAAGGCATGCATCTGTGTGCACAAAGAACTCTACACTTTCGCCAAAATTCTTTGTGATGAGGTCTATCAATCCATCGATTTCTTTGTGCGCTTCAACAACATTTAAATACCAGGGAACAGTAAGATGGCAATCAATATGCAACACGGCGCCATACTTGATCACACGAAGGTTGTGAAGATCAATCCAATTTGGACGTCGGTTTTGATTAAGCACTTTTACCAGTTTTCCGAGCAGCTCCATGTCAGCCTCGTCCATAATGCCCGCGATGGATGAACGGATGATCTTATAACCGGTGAAGATGATGATCAATCCGAAAATAGCAGCCACTATGCTATCGATGATCACAAGATGCGTGAAATAGATGAGCACAAGCCCAACAACAATCCCGATGGTAGAATAAGTATCAGACTGCAAGTGCTTACCGCCGGCGACCAACGCAACTGAATTACTTTTCTTTCCCTGTTTAATGGCATAAGCGCCAACAAACCAGTTTACCACACCTGCGAAAACAATCATCAGGATACCATAATCAACCTTGTGTATCTCTTGTGGCTCAATGAAATTTAGAATCGATTTGTATATAATGAAAGCACCTGCAATGCTGATCAATGTGCCTTCAACTGCTGCAGATAAAAACTCAGCTTTACCGTGTCCATACGGATGATCGATATCTCTTGGCTTTGCTGCTACAAACAAGCTGTACAAGCTTATGCAGCCAGCTACCACATTCACAATGCTTTCCAAAGCATCTGTTAATATGGAAACAGATTTTGTGAGGAAATAAGCTATGATCTTAACAATGAAAAGAAAAATCGCAACAACAACAACGATCTTTTGTATGCGAATATTTACCTGCGCTGAATTCAAGTGAATCGAGTTATAAGTTATGAGTTTTGAGTTCTGAGTTGGAGCCGTCGCGAGTGTTACGCTTTAAGTAATAGCAGCCGTTGAGTTTTAATACAGTCTTCCAACGGTGCTGTTTGTAATCAGTACCAAAGAATGCATGAAAACCAAAAACTCATAACTCAAAACTAACAACTCAAAAACTACCCAACAATCGTCTGATATCTATCCTGGACAAATTGCCAGTTTACCACGTTCCACCAGTTTTCAATGTAGTCGGGACGTTTGTTTTGATATTTTAAATAGTAAGCATGTTCCCAAACATCAAGACCCAAAAGCGGAATACCCTTCTTTTCAGAAATATCCATCAAAGTGTTGTCCTGGTTCGGTGTGGAAGTTATTTCAAGGTCCTTGTTGTTGTTTACGATCACCCATGCCCAACCGCTTCCGAAGCGGCCTTTAGCAGCATCATTAAACGCGGTTTTAAAGTCCGCAAAAGATTTGAATTTAGTTTCAATAGCGGTAAGCAAAGCGCCGGAGGGAGTCCCGCCGCCATTTGTTTTCATGCTTTTCCAAAAAAGCTCGTGGTTATAGTGACCACCAGCATTGTTGCGCATTTTGGTGGAATATTTGGAAATATTCGCGAGTACGTTTTCAACCGATGAAGTATCTGTAACGCCTTCTGCTTGCGCTGCATCTTTCAGATTTTTTGTATATCCGGCTGCGTGTTTTGTGTAGTGAATTTCCATCGTCATCGCATCTATATATGGCTCCAACGCCGCGTATGAATATGGCAAAGGTTGTTGATCAAATGGTGTTTTAATTTTTGAAGGAACAGCGGCCGCAGCTTTCTTGCTTGATCCGCATCCTTCTATAATAGAACCGCCTACCATGGCGCCAACACCTAAAATAACTGTAGTTTTTGCTGAATCTTTTATGAATGTCCGGCGTGATGATTGTTTCATGCTAGGAAAGTTTGCTCAAAATTAATTATTTAAAACCAGTCAGTTAGATAAAAAATTATACTGCTAAAAGTTTAACCTTAAAACCTTCTCCCGATACCCTATGCCTCCTTTTTTCCGCGCCTCAATTTCTCCAGGTAAGGACCTATATTTTTAAGCATCCTGTGATAAAACTCTTTGTTGAACAACTGGGAATCCCGCATTGCTTTGTACGTTAAAAACATACCAATCGGCACCAGCACAAAGGTCGCCATCCACATTCCCACCACTGGACTCAGCACGTCTTCCTTTACAAACTTTTTACCAAAATTGTTCAAAAGGAAAAACACCACAAAGAATATCACCGCAAAAACCAGCGGTGTTCCAATGCCTCCTTTTCTGATGATGGAACCAAGCGGCGCCCCAATAAGAAATAAAACAAGACATGCCAAAGACATGGAATATTTCTCATGCCAGCCGATTTTGTAGTAACGCAGTTCTTGACGTTTACCATCATACGCAGGAAGCATACTTTCGATAGTGGATTTAATACCTGTAGCCTGGGAAATCAATCTGTCATTAGTTGAGGTCCACGCACTATCGGGAATGATGTTCTTGATAGTTTTCACTTTTTTCACCGAATCAACCTTTGCCCAGCCAGAGTCCACATATTTAACAAAAGGCAGGTAATTCATAGCTGTCACTTTCTTTTGAAGATCAATCATTTTACTAACGGAATCAATAGATATCGAAAGTTGTCGCACACTCAACATTTGCCAGTTGTTCTTGAATGCACTGTCACTCGTGTTGTTAAACAAAAACGAGCTCATGTCAAATGATTTCTGAAATTCTTTGAAGCCCAGCCTTATATATTCCGTACCGCCGCCACGGCTTCCCCTCTCCTGGTATCGCCAACCGTTTTTAAATTTGAATATCATGAACCTTTTATCCGGTGACAAAGAGATCACTCCTTTTTCCGCAACGATGAAATTGTCCTGCAGGTTATAATCTTTTTCGTAGATAACAACATTCGTTACAGTAGAGTCATCTTTCTCTTTCTTACCCACTTTGATCGCGTAACCCGGAATGCTGGTGTAGAACGAACCTTCCTTTAAATCAAAGGCAGGTTTCTTGTTGATGATATCATATTTCAACCTGTTGAAACGAAGATTACAAACAGGGATGATGTAGTTGTTGAACATAAATGCGACGCCGCAAATAAACATCGTGGTGACAAAAAGCGGTCGCATAAATCTGAGTAGTGGAATGCCTGCAGATTTTATGGCAACCAACTCAAATGTTTCACCAAGATTACCAAAGGTCATAATGGATGAAAGCAAAACGGCCAGCGGCAATGCAAGCGGAACCACCGTTGCAGCCACATACATCACGAATTTAAGAATGGTAACTATATCGATACCCTTGCCAACAATATCGTCGATATACAGCCAGAAAAACTGCAGCACCAACACGAATGATGTTATAAAAAGGGTGGCAATAAATGGTCCTACGAAGGCTTTAACGATTAGTTTGTCTAATTTTTTTATCACGGGCCGTAAATAAATTCGTGAATATCTTTATGCAATTGAATCGAAATAAGATGTGCATTTACATAACCACAAGTCTTACCACACTCTTTCGACTTATAACTCACAACTCACTACTCAAAACGCACAATTTTCCATACTATGAGCGCGACAAAAATAATGCTTTCAGAAGATGAATTACAGTTAGTTCAAAATAGCGGGTGGATTTTAACAAAGAATGCCATAATTGAGAAGGTTTACACGATGTTTGGCAATGTTGCACATCAGTTGCATGATCACATAAACACACGCCAGCAAACGCTTCCGGAAATTTGCTCAGCCAACAACCCTAAAATTTCCAAAGGAGAAAAATATGAAGACCTTCCTTACGTGATATTGGACTATCCGCGTTTTTTTACGAGAGAAGAAATTGTGGCAGTAAGAAATCTTTTCTGGTGGGGGAATTATTTCAGCACCACGCTGCATATGCGCGGCGAACACAGGCACAAAGTTGCAGAAAGTATTCTTGATCGATTTGAACACTTAACGGCAAAGCAATTCTATTTGTCTACAGAGGGAAACGAATGGGCTCACAATATCGAAAGCAGGGATTATTCTTTGCTGAGTGGCTACAGCAAAACTGCGCTGTCCGATGTTTTGGAGAAAAGTACTTTTATAAAACTTGCAGTAAAATTTCCTCTTAAAGAATGGTCTATTGCAGAGAAACAATTGGAAACCTCTTCAATTGAAATGCTTACGCTTTTATAAAAAGTAGTAAAGCTTTGAGGCTTTACCGCTTTTTATTTTATCAATTAACTTCCAATACGGTGCAGCAGGTCCTTAACCTGGTAGCTCCATAGCTGACTTTGGTCCTTAATATCTTTTTTGTCTGCAAAATCCTTCACAACCAAAATTGTTTGATTGCTTACTTCAGATTTTTCAATGCGAAATTCAAAGTATTCTTCTGCAGGTGCATGTTGCCAGTGAAATCGAATGAAACTTTCTTCCTCGCTTTCCACAACGTCGGCCTTTTCTACAGAACCGTTCCATGAAAAGCTAAAAATATTATCTCTTTCATCCACTTTGTCTGCGAACCATTCCTGCAAGCCGGAGGCCGTGCTCAGGAATTCAAAGAGTATCGATGGTGAACACCTAACGGGATACTCGAGTGTAAAAATTTGTTTTTTGCTCATCTACCTTATTCAATTCAAAAAATTACCAATGCGCAATAATAGAAAAATAATTAATGTAGAAAAGAGATTTGCACAATAAATTTTGCTAGAAATTAGTTTTCATATGATTACACAACGTATTTTTTCTAATTTTTCGGAAAAATACCATAGAAAATAGATTTTTTGGGTGGTGTTATAATATTTGTTAAATTGCTAATGCATAGGGAGGAGTGGAGAAAGACGCTTTGTGAGTAGCAAAAACTTAACCATAATTTTTTTAAAATATACCATTCATAACCAAAACAGCTTTAGATAAAAAACCTCACCTATGAGCATGCGACAACTCAAAATCACGAAATCTATCACCAATCGTGAATCACAAAGTCTGGAGAAATATCTCCAGGAGATTGGTAAGGTAGAATTGATCAGTCCCGAAGAAGAGGTCCGTTTGGCCCGCCTGATTAAAGAAGGCGATCAAAGGGCACTCGACAGACTTACCAAAGCAAACCTCCGTTTTGTTGTATCCGTTGCAAAACAGTACCAGAACCAGGGTTTATCCCTTCCCGACCTGATTAACGAGGGAAACCTCGGCCTCATAAAAGCAGCCCAACGTTTCGATGAAACACGCGGCTTTAAATTCATCTCTTACGCCGTTTGGTGGATCCGCCAAAGTATTTTACAAGCACTTGCAGAACAATCCAGAATCGTTCGTTTACCACTTAACAAGGTTGGTTTGACAAACCGCATTCAAAAAGCATTCTCGCAGCTTGAACAGGAATACGAACGCGAACCATCACCCGAAGAACTGGCTGAAATGCTGGAACTCGATATTGATGAAGTTTCATCAACGCTCGGTGTTTCTGCCCGCCACGTAAGCATGGATACTCCTCTTTCTGAAGGCGAAGACAATACACTGATTGATGTTCTTGAAAACCCCAACGCCGAAAGAACCGAAAAACGCATTGAGCACGACGAATCTTTAAAACAAGAGATTGACCGTTCTTTAAAAGCGCTTACCGAACGCCAGAAAGAAGTTATCTGCTTTTTCTTTGGAATTGGTGTAGATCACCCAATGAGCCTTGAAGATATTGGTGAAAAATTCTGCTTGACACGCGAACGCGTTCGCCAGATCAAGGACAAAGCGATCACTAAATTAAAATCAAACTCCAGGTCGAAAGTTTTGCGCAGCTACCTTGGCGTTTAATCCACAAGACGGCACTCTATAGAAAAAATTTACTAGAAAGAGCTTTCAAAAGCTTTCGTATACCTTTTATACCTAATTGATTGATAGACGAAATTTTGTTGAAAATGCATAGATGCAACTCATTTTCAAATTTCAACTTTCAATTTTCAATTTAATTTATATTTGCAAACTTATTAAGGTGAATGTATCGTTACATTCACCTTTTCATTTTAGAAAATCGACAAAAATATGTTTGAGTCATTAAGCGAACGGCTTGATTCGGCCTTTAAGAGTTTGAAAGGTGAAGGCAGGATTACGGAACTTAATATTGCATCTACTGTAAAAGAAATTCGTCGTGCGTTGATCGATGCTGACGTCAACTATAAAATCGCCAAAGAATTTACTGATAAAGTAAGGGATAAAGCAGTTGGAGAAAAGGTTATCACCGCTATCAGCCCTGGTCAACTGATGACCAAGATCGTGAAAGATGAATTGATGGAATTGATGGGTGGTAACGAGGTGGAACTCAATGCCAAAGGCAATCCTGCGGTTATTTTGATTGCAGGTTTGCAAGGTTCGGGTAAAACGACTTTCAGCGGAAAACTCGCTAATTACCTGAAAAGCAAAAAAGGCTTCTCTCCTATGCTCGTTGCAGCGGATATCTACAGACCTGCGGCGATCGACCAGCTGAAAGTACTTGGTGGCCAGATAGGTGTGGATGTGTACAGCGAGCCCGAAAACAAAGACGCCGTTTCCATTGCGCAAAACGCTGTAAAAGAAGCCAAAACAAGAAACAAGAACGTTTTGATCATAGATACTGCCGGTCGTTTGGCAGTTGACGAAGTAATGATGACCGAGGTGGCAAATGTAAAAAATGCCGTGAACCCTCAGGAAATCCTCTTCGTAGTGGATTCAATGACCGGTCAGGATGCCGTAAACACTGCAAAAGCTTTCAATGACAGATTGAACTTCAGTGGTGTTGTACTTACAAAACTGGACGGTGATACCCGCGGTGGTGCTGCTCTTTCCATTAAATACACGGTAGATAAGCCTATTAAATTCATCAGCAGTGGTGAAAAAATGGACACGCTGGATGTGTTTTACCCTGAAAGGATGGCGCAGCGTATCCTTGGCATGGGTGATATCACCACTCTTGTGGAAAAAGCACAAGCTCAGTACGATGAGGTGCAGGCCAAGAAGCTGGAAAAAAAGATCCGCAAAAATCAGTTTGATTTTGAAGACTTTAAACAGCAATTGGAACAGATCAAAAAGATGGGTAACCTGAAAGATTTGATGGGTATGATTCCAGGTGTGGGTAAAGCAATTAAAGATGTGGAGATCAGCGACGATGCGTTTAAAGGCATTGAAGCAATGATCAATTCCATGACTCCTTACGAAAGAGCGAACCCTGATTCTATCAATCCGAGCCGTCGCACAAGGATCGCTAAAGGAAGTGGCAAGGAACTTGCTGATGTAAATGCCTTCATGAAGCAATTCGAACAAATGAAGAGCATGATGAAGATGATGAATAAGATGCCAATGGGCCGCATGGGCGGGTTTGGTAAGAGATAGGTTGTTAGCTGATGGTTATTAGTTGTTGAAAAAGTAACAAAGAAAATTTGCCGATTATATTTGACTGGTTGATTTTCAAGCCCAACAACTCTTAACTAAAAAACAAACAACTATTTAGAAATTTCTTAGCATTTATTAAATTTGCTAAAACGAAAAGGATTGGTATTTTTGCAATCCTTGAAAAGAGTAAACCCTATTTGTTCAAGCATTTAAATTTCTATTTAAGATGCCAGTAAAAATGAGACTTCAACGCCACGGCTCTAAAAAAAGACCATTCTACTTTGTAGTGGTAGCTGATGCACGTGCGCCTAGGGATGGTAAATTCATCCAAAAAATCGGTACTTACAACCCACAAACAGTTCCAGCTACAGTTCAGCTCGATCGCCAAAAAGCGCTTGACTGGTTGCACAAAGGTGCTCAACCAACTGACACTGTTCGCAGAATCCTGTCTTTCAAAGGCGTATTGTACCTGAAGCATTTACTGCGCGGAGTTAAATTAGGCTTGTTCGACGATGCTACTGCTATGATTAAGTTCGAAGCTTGGCATAAAGAACACGAAGTTCAAATTAAACGTCGCCAGGAAGAGCACAGAAAAGCAAGATTTTCCAAAAGACCACAACAACCGATCGTAAAGAGAGTTGAGCGCAAAGCCGAAGGCGATGCGGGTGCTGAAGGATAAATCAATTTTTTGCGAAAAAAATTAAAATCCCGGTGATTTATCATCGGGATTTTTTTCTTCAATGGAGAATTGAAAGTTCCTGCCCGACTACCTTTAAAAATATTTAGTCGGTCAGGCGGGGAAAATGGAAAATTATTTCCTACTCATTTTCAATTTTCAACTTTCAACTTTCAATTAATGACAAACTATAACACTCTCGGTAAATTCGTGGCCACCTTTGGCGTAAAGGGAGAATTGGTTCTCCAACATCATCTTGGCAAAAAGACGGCGCTGAAAGGGCTAGAAGTCCTGTTTGTAGAGGTTAAGAAGGATGAATTCCTTCCCTACTTTATCCAGGAGGCACGAATGAAAAACGATAGTGAAGTATTCATTAAACTCGAAGGCGTTGATACAAAAGAAGTCGCGCAAAAACTCACACAAAAACAACTCTGGCTTCCCGAAGAAGATTTTCAAAAGTATGCCGGCAAATCTGCTCCGGTTTCACTGCTCGGCTACCACCTGATTGACGACGGCAAAGACCTTGGCGAAATTCTCGAAGTGATTGATCAACCGCACCAGGTGCTTGCAAAAATCGATCTTAATGGCAACGAAGCACTTATTCCCATCCACACCGATACGCTCGAAAAAATAGACCGCAAAAACAAAAAGGTGCATGTTATATTGCCGGATGGACTGCTGGAATTGTATATGTAATATTTTCTCCCAATGCAATCGCGGCATTTTTTATCTGGATCATATGTCTCTGTTCATGCGCAATTAAAAAGCGGAAAGTATCGCCCAGCTTAAGTTTGATAGCTTTTGTTAGAGTGATTGGTATCCGCCATCTGCCCAAATCAATATTCTCAGCTTTGGACAATAACAAAAGCAAGTAACGCTGTTGTTCCATAAACTCTTCCACGACTTCTTTTGCATTCAATTTTGCCGAAGGAACATGTTTAGCTGGAGCTTTCATTTTCACAGGCTTTAGCATCATTTTCGTAAAATAGTCTCCCAGCCAGCCCGGCACAAATGAAGCAGTATTCTTATTATTCAGTAAAGCAGCCTTATCAATCGTTTTTTCAATGGCAAGCAGATAATACCTGCCGTAAGTATTCATATGTTCCATTGCCTGGGCAATGCTCCACTTGCCTGCTGCTGGTTGTATGAGTAACATATTCTCCGGCAAATGTGCGTAGTTATTCTGCACCGCTTCCAGAACGTCGATAACGTCTGTCTTCAATTGTTGTAATAGAGATTTAGAAGAGTAAGATGGCATTGTTGTAAATTTTAAACAAAGCTATAAAGCCGGTTTTTATAAAATCTTGGTCTGCGCCAAGATTATTGATATCTGAGACGGAAAGCGGTGATAGTCACACGGATGACACAGATTAGACTGATTTACACGGCCGCCTGCAGACTTTAGTCGGGCAGGGATCTTTCTACTTTCAGATTCGTACGGTTGCCATGAGCTTGCTGAATGTAGTGGGATCGAGGCCAAGATAGGAAGCAAGATATTTATGCGGAACTATTTGTAGAATGTGAGGACTACGCTTTAGCAAGGTGCGGAATTTTTCTTCTGCAGAAAAACAACTCAACTCTATTTGTCTTTCCAATATGCCTGAAACAATGAACGACAACGATTTTCTAACATAACGTTCAATGCCCAAACAAGTCTCCATTTGTTTTTCAATATGCCTGTAAGGCGCACGCAACAAGGTGCTTGATGTTAGTGTTTCTAAAAAATACTTTGAAGGTTGTTGTAAAAGAAAAGAATCGATAATACCAGAGAACGAATAGGGATACGAAAAAACAATGGTCACTTCTTTTTCACCATTCGCGTAAAAGCCGCGCTGCACACCATCTACAACGAAATACAAATACTTTTCTGTCTCACCGGTCGCAGTTAAAATAGCTTTTCGTTTGTACGAAACCGTTTGCCAACCCTCCAGAAAGCTTTCCCATTCACTTTCCCCAAGCGGCTGCAATGCGAAAATTGTTTTCTTCAAAGCCAATGCATGAGCTTCTTCCATAGCCTATGAGAGTTTCGTTAAGCGAAAAATATTTTGTTCAGAGTCTTGAAAAAATTGCGTCAATATCACACTACAGCGTTTTTACTTTTGATTTTTTACCTTTTACTTTTTACTTTAACCTAATGACCTGCTTTGATAAAATCTGCGAGTAGTTTCATGCGGTAATACAAATTGCTCACCATCAGAGAAACATTGTTTTTTACCTGAGTCACTGAGCCGCTGTTCATCTTTTTAAGATTCTTCAACTCTTCTATTTTTTCGTCAATTTTCTCCAGCAGTTTCTCAGCCGTCCAGCCGATATATCGCTTGTTCCGTTCTTCGTATACATTTTGCGCATCAATTTTTCCCTGGTGCAATTTCTTGAAATTGAAATTGGCGGTGATCGCCTGCTTAATGGCGTCGTTAGACAACATATCGATCAAAACATCGTATGCCACATTGTTCTTGAACCCGTTTTTAAAAACGTTCAGATTGTTTTGCAACTCACGTATTACCTGCCTTTTGTGAACGTCATTCGTGTCGGATTTCTTCTGTAAAAATGTTATTAAGCTTTGAAGCGGACCTAATCCCGCTTTTAACCATTCTAATTGCATCTCTAAAAATATGAATTTTAGTCATATATGAAAGAGCAATTTCAGAACAATTTCATTGCTCATTCACATTCAAATACAGGCAGTTAAATAAACTAATATATTAGTTTTTGATAAAAATTGTAGCAAAAAACTAAAAAATCCTAAGCGGGGAAATTGTGTAACTTACAATCGAAATTCAACTAACTGAGTAACCGAATAACTGAATAATTGAAGGTTCCTAATCATCAGTCGCTACGTTACTCAACCACTCAGTTATTCAATTATTCAGTTATTCAATTATTTTCCTTGCAGCGTTACATAGCACATTTCGATCTGGATTCATTTTTCGTAAGCGTGGAAGTTATAAACAATCCATCGCTTAAGGGAAAACCTGTGCTTGTGGGCGGGCACAGCGAAAGAGGCGTTGTAGCGGCTTGCAGTTACGAGGCCCGGAAGTTTGGCATCCATAGTGCCATGCCGATGAAAAAGGCGATGCAGCTTTGCCCACATGCCATTGTTACTAATAGTTCACGCGGAGAATACAGCCGTTATTCACGATGGGTGACCAATATTATTGCAGAAGAAGCGCCGGTGTTTGAGAAAGCTTCCATCGATGAATTCTACCTCGATCTAACAGGAATGGATAAGTATTTTGTTCCTTTTGAATGGACGCAAAAGCTTCGCCAACGTATCATAGACGAGACCCAATTGCCCATTTCTTTTGCGTTGGCAAGCAATAAATTAATTGCTAAAATAGCTACAGACGTTGCCAAGCCAAATGGTTTTATTTGGGTAAGGCCAGGTGAAGAGCTTGCATTTCTTGATCCTCTACGCGTAAATAAAATTCCAGGTGTTGGGGAAGAGACTTATAAAAAACTTGTCACTTACAATATAGAAACGATCAAAGATATCCGCTTTCGTAAAAGAGAGGAAATGGAAATGATCCTTGGGAAATACGGCGGCGATCTTTGGGACAGAGCCAACGGCATCCATACCCGCGTCGTACAACCTTACCATGAAGCGAAATCCATTTCCACAGAAAACACCTTTGAAGAAAATAAAACCGACGTGGATTTTCTGCTGGTGGAACTAGTGCGAATGACCGAAAAGGTGGCTTATGAATTAAGGCAGGACGATAAAACAGCGGGATGCATTGCGGTGAAAATAAGATACGCCGATTTTGAAACGACAACTAAACAGGCTACAATCCCATACACTTTTTATGATGATGAATTGATACGCTCGGCTAAAGAATTATTTCATAAATCGTATCGAAAAGGACAAGCTGTAAGGCTGATTGGCGTACGCCTCAGTGAATTGACTGACGAGGCAATGCAAACGAGTCTTTTCACCGATGTACAAAAAAAATCGGGTTTGTATAAAGCTATTGATGATGTTAAAAATAAGTTCGGTTCCGATTTGCTGACAAAGGCCACTGTAAAGCAAAATGAGCAGTTTAAAAGTGAACACGCAGCATTTAACCGAACCGGAAGAAAAAACCTTAAAAAGTGACCGTTCGTTCGCAAGAGAAAAAGAATAAAATCCCGCGTTCATTACCGTTTTTTCAATTTTTTATAACCAAATTCACTCTCTTTAAAAAATCCTCTGATTAATCCACCTTTTTAGTAGAGAAATAATATCTTCGTAGACAACTTATAACTAAATAATCAATAAATCATCTAACTATGAGCTTACGTTTGGGCGATGCTGCTCCTAATTTTAAAGCAGTTACTACTGAAGGAGAAATAGATTTTTACGAATATCTTGGTAACAGCTGGGGTATTCTTTTTTCTCACCCTGCAGATTACACTCCGGTTTGTACTACAGAGCTTGGCAAAACTGCTTTGCTGAAAAACGAATTTGAAAAAAGAAATGTAAAAGTTCTTGCTGTAAGTGTTGACGGAATTGAAAAGCACCACGGCTGGAAAAAAGATATAAACGAAACACAAAATTGTTCAGTAGAGTTTCCAATCATTGCTGATGAAGACAGAACTGTAGCTAACCTTTACGGCATGATTCACCCTAACGCTTCTGAAACTTTCACAGTGCGTTCTTTGTTCGTTATCGGACCAGATAAGAAAGTTAAATTGACGTTGACTTATCCTGCATCAACAGGTAGAAACTTCAATGAAGTTTTGCGCGTGATCGATTCTCTGCAATTAACAGCGAACCACAGCGTGGCAACTCCTGCTGACTGGAAACATGGTGAAAGAGTAATCGTAGTTCCTGCAGTTTCTACAGAAGATGCGATTAAAAAATTCCCTAAGGGAGTTGAGGTAGTAAAACCATACTTGCGTTATACTCCGCAGCCGAACCTAGATTAATTGAAAATTGAAAGTTGAAAATTGAAAATGGAGAGTGCTGTCACTCCGTTTTTGATTGAGACTTTGAATAAATAACAGAAGGGCTTTGACGATTTGTCGAAGCCCTTCTGCTTTATTAAGAACGTTGAAAACAATAAGCCGGTTCGACTAAAATAATTGTCAACTTTCAATTTAATCAAGTCTTGACAAATCAAAATACATCAGTCTTGTTTTATCTTTAATGTCATCATCCAATAAAAATTGGAAATCATTCTTTACATAGTAGTTCAGCTGTTGCGTTTTATTATAGGCGTCCAACAATAATAACCTGCACGCAGGCTTAAGCTCCAGAGTTGTCCATCCCTTTATAAAATCCATTAACTGATTGGCTAAACCTCTTCCCTGATAAGATTTATTTATTCCGAGTCTGCCAATTTTCATCGAAGGATATTGCCTGATCCTTTTTTCGTTTGGTAACTTTATTCTTCTATGAAACCTGTTCCATGCATTATTGGAATATCCCAAATCATTAAGGCAATCATTCGAGATGCTGAAGAAAGCTATAATTTCTTCGTTACGATCTATGAAACAATAAGTATTTGCAATCTTTTGTTCCTGATAATTAAAAGCGTCGTCTTTTAAGAATTCGTTTATGTCTGCATCACCGCAGTCAAAATCTGAAATACGTAATGCTTCACAAAAAGTGGCAAATTTAAAATCACTCAATTCCAACAAACTATAACTTCTTAGTATTTGAAATAACTTTTAATACCAAATCCTTCATCTTCTGCCTTTTTTCTGAAGATATCTTATCAGATTTTTGAGCCGCAAGCATCTCGTTAAATCGAATAGAAGACTTGTCTTTCAATACAGGGGTTATTTTAATTGGAGTTGCCATGATGCAAAACTAATATTCTAATTATTATTGCCAAATAAAATTGAAAATCAATGACTTATTATATAAAACATCAACCCTTTACATAAATTTCGCTGTATAACTTTCCTTGCTCTTCTTCAAATCGGCCGGTCTTCCTGCGAATACAAGTGTACCGCCGCCATCACCGGCTTCGGGCCCCATGTCAAGCACCCAATCCGCGCTTTTAATAACATCAGTATTGTGCTCAATTACAAGAATGGAATGCCCTTGTTCTATCAACGCATTGAATGATGCCAACAGCTTTTTAATATCGTGAAAATGCAAGCCGGTCGTTGGCTCATCGAAGATGAAAAGTATATGACCCTGAGCCTTTTCTTTTCCTAAGAATGAAGCCAGCTTTACACGCTGAGCCTCACCGCCTGAAAGCGTATCGGACGATTGACCCAGCTTTACGTAGCCAAGGCCAACATCGCTCAGAGGTTTTATTTTTTTAGAAACATCTTTCACATCTGCAAAAAATTCGATTGCTTCATCAACACTCATTTCCAAAACATCGTACACACTCTTGCCTTTGTAAGTAACTTCCAGCACTTCATCTTTAAATCTTTTACCACCGCATACCTCGCAGGTTAAATGCACGTCCGCAAGGAATTGCATTTCTACAATTTGTTCCCCCTCTCCTTTACAAGCATCACATCTTCCTCCATCTACGTTGAAAGAGAAATGTTTTGGCAAAAAACCTCTTATTTTGCTCAAAGGCTGTTTGGCAAACAGATCCCGTATTTCATCATACGCTTTGATATAAGTAACAGGATTGCTTCGTGAAGATTTACCGATCGGGTTCTGATCGACCATCTCAATTTGTGAAATGTAGTCAATGTCGCCGGTGATGCCTTTGTGCAAACCAACTTTATCCGCAAATTCACCTTTTATTTTCTGCAATGCAGGATATAAAATTTGTTTTACCAGCGTTGTTTTTCCACTACCACTCACGCCGCTTACCACACACATTACATTCAATGGAAATGTTACGTCGATATTTTGCAGATTGTTTTGCCTAGCACCTTGAACGGTTACAGATCTTGTCCATTTGCGTGCATTTTTCGGCGCGTCAATAGTATACTCTCCGCTAAGGTATTTACCGGTAAGGCTTTTTTTATTGGCTACTATCTGATCGTAATTACCTGTTGCTATCACCTCGCCACCTAAGTGCGAAGCCAACGGGCCCATGTCAATAATATAATCGGCTTCACGCATCATCATTTCATCGTGTTCAACAACAACCACTGTGTTGCCAAGATCACGCAACTCTTTCAAAACCTGAATAAGTCTTGCCGTATCTCTCGAATGCAAACCGATTGACGGCTCGTCGAGAATATATAATGAGTTGGTCAGGTTGCTTCCCAAACTTCTCGTCAATTGAATACGCTGGCTTTCACCACCGCTCAGTGAATTGGCAAGACGGCTTAATGTAAGATAACCAAGACCAACATCGAGCAATGTCTTTAATCGCGTATTGATTTCGATTAAAATTCTTTTCGCCAACTGCTTGTCGTGTTCACTTAGTTTCAAATCAGCAAACCATTGGTTGAGATCCTTCACCGGCATGTCACACAGTTCACCAATATTCTGTCCTCCTACTTTTACATACAACGCTTCTTTGCGCAGGCGATATCCGTTGCAATCCGGGCATTGCGTGCGGCCGCGGTAACGGCTCAGCAATACACGATATTGTACTTTGTACAGGTTCTGTTCCACTTCTTTAAAGAAATCATCAATTCCCTGCACATGTGCATTTCCTTTCCATAGCGTATTGTACTGTTCTTTTGTAAGGTCAATTATTGGTGTGTGGATTGGGAAATCAAAGCGTTTTGCACCCTTAATAAATTGTTCTTTCCACCACCCCAATTTTTCACCTTTCCAGGGGGCCACACCGCCTTCGTATATACTTAGGCGTTTATCCGGAATTACCAGATCGGCGTCTATCCCCAAAACTTGTGAAAATCCTTCGCAAGTAGGACATGCGCCAAACGGGTTATTGAACGAAAAAAGATTGGGAACCGGTTCTTCGAACGTCAAACCGTCCAGTTCGAACTTATTTGAAAAATGACGCGGTTTATCATTATTCACTTGTATGTACATTTCGCCTTCTCCCTCAAAAAACGCTGTATTCACAGAGTCGGCCATGCGGTGAAGATCATCTTCCTCGAAGTCTTTTGCCACCAAACGATCAACCAACACATATACAGGAGCCGCCTTTTTCGATTTTGGTGCCAATACAGAAACATCCTCTAAAGTATCTTCAATGTGTAAGGTTTCCCCGTTAGTGTATAATCTCGAAAAGCCCTTTTGGATTAAAATGTTTAGCTCTTCTTTAACATCTCTATTTTTATGCTGACGAAACTCCACCATTATCAGCACCTTATCTCCTTGGGGAAGAGATCTAATGGCGTTCACCACATCAGTAACGTCGTCCTTTTTAACTTCATTTCCACTAACAGGAGAAATCGTTTTGCCGGCACGTGCAAATAAAAGTCTCAAATAGTCGTAAATCTCCGTCATCGTACCCACGGTTGACCTGGGTGTACGGGATATTACTTTCTGTTCAATTGCAATGGCTGGGCACAATCCCTTAATATAATCAACATCTGGCTTATCCATGCGCATAAGGAACTGCCTCGCATAAGCGCTGAGACTTTCTGCGTAGCGTCGCTGCCCTTCGGCATATAAAGTGTCTATTGTAAGAGATGATTTTCCCGAACCGGAAACGCCGGTTACCACCACCAGCTTGTTGCGCGGTATTTCAACATCCACGTTTTTAAGATTGTGGACCCTCGCGCCTTTTATCAAAATTGAATTGTCCGAATTGGTAATACCTGCCTCTGCTATTTTCTTTTTCTTTGTACTCGTATTCATTTATATATGTGTGTAGCTATAAAGAAGCTATAGACAAATTTATTGCAAATATGACCAATAACATGGCGTAAAATGAACGTTGAGTTATGAGATTGTAATTTTATTGTGCAGGTTAAATAAAATTTTGCCAAAAATTTGCTTCTTAAAAAAATAACAGTATTTTTATTTATCATTTGTTATGTACATGAAAAACCTAAAACTTGCGCCTATCGCTTAAAACACTACTAAATTTCGTCTAAATCACCCTAGACATTGAAGACTGTAACCAATATCCAATAATAACAAAACTCCAGTAGTTAAGTTTATGAAATCACATTTGCAAAAAACTGATCATGAGCTGATCCATCTGTTTATGGACGGCGAAATGGATGCCCTTGAATCCCTTGTAATAAGACACAAGGATAAACTGTACACATCCATACTCTTTCTTGTAAAAGATAAATATCTCGCAGAAGATATTTTCCAGGATGTTCTCATAAAAATTATCGACACTATTCGCAGCGGCCGTTACACAGAAGAAGGTAAATTCCTTCCTTGGGCTATGCGTATCGCTCACAACCTTTGCGTGGACCATTTCAGAAAGGTTAAACGCACTCCTTCTATCAAAACTGGTACTGACCAACAAGACATTTTTGACGTTCTCAATTTCACAGAAGAAAGCGCAGACGTTAAAATTATGAAGCGTCAAAGCCACGATCGCGTTCGCAGATTACTTGACCTTCTTCCTGAAGATCAAAAAGAAGTAATCATCCTTCGTCATTATGCAGAATTAAGCTTTAAAGAAATCGCATCTTTAACAAATTGCAGCATTAACACTGCGTTGGGTAGAATGCGTTATGGCTTGATCAACCTTAGAAAAATGATGATTGAAAAAAGCATTGCTTTATAATTTGAAACTTTATTAACATATTAAATGCGGGGCAATTAAGAAATAACTTATTTTGCACCCGCATTAATCTTTATAGAGAAACAACCAAAAATATTGTCATTCCGTTTCTCCATCTAATAAAACATCGAATGCTTCGCCGTTTAGAAGGCTGACCCGGAATGACGCCTAATTGAAATCCCGCAGTAATGCGGGATTTTTGCGTATAGGGAAAGTTGTTCGTTAATGGTTGTTGGTTGTTAGCGTCTATTTTCGAATAGTCGTCATTGATACCTAACAACCAACAACTATCAACGAACAACTCCTGTAATAAAAAGGCCCGGGATTAACCCAGGCCTCTGCTTTATCTCAGTTTAATTCTTATTTCTTTTTAAAACCCTCTTTTACTTCATCGAGGATTTTTATAAATCTTGGAATACCAGGTTCATACCCTCCGGCATTCTTGATTATTTTGCCATCGAGATCAACGAAAACGTACTGAGGCTGAGAGGCTATTCCCGTAAGTACTATTTCAAAATCAAGATTTTTATCTCCCACATTTTTTTTCAGTTGACCATCACGCTTAGAAGTATAACGTTCTTCTTCCGGCAACTTGTATTTATCATCTACATACAGTGATACTACGATAAAATCTTTCTGCAATTTGGAGCTTACATCTGTGTTGTTCAGTACTTCTTGCTCCATTTTACGGCAGTTTGCGCAGCTATGTCCCGTAAAGTCAATCATAATAGGCTTATTTGCCGCTTTAGCGGCTTTCACAGCCTCTTCATAGTCAAAGAAAGCATCTACCCCTTTAATCTCCGATTCAAGGAAATCGGTGTATTTAACAGGCTTAATTGCATTGCTGCTTCCCTCAACTGCAACCACATTCCCTCCAGATACCTTATTTAAATTAAAATCTTGGGTTTTCATTTCCGGCAACCACGCACTGATTCCTTTAAGAGGAGCACCCCATAAACCAGGAACCATGTACGTAGCAAAAGTTAAGGCACCAATAGCGAAGAACAATCTTGTAACAGTCAGGTAAGGATGGCCATAATCATTCTTAGGCAACTCATCATCGTGATGAAACTTCAACTTACCCAAAAGGTATAGACCAAGTAAGCCAAATATTACTATCCACAAGCTCAAATAAACTTCTCTGTCAAGTAATCTCCAGTGGTAAGCAAGATCCGCACTTGACAAAAATTTCAATGCGAGCGCCAGTTCGATGAATCCAAGCACAACTTTTACCGTATTTAACCATCCTCCGGATTTGCCCATTTTATTTAACAATGCAGGGAAAAATGCGAACAATGCAAAAGGCAAAGACAATGCTGTAGAGAATCCAAGGAAACCGATCAATGGAGCCAATCGACCACCCTGTGCCGTCCAAACAGTTAACAGACCGATGAATGGAACAGTGCATGAGAAAGACACAATAACCAATGTTAAAGCCATAAAGAAAATGCCTGTATAGCTTGACAAATTGGCCTTTGAATCAACCTTATTGCTGAATGAAGATGGCAATGTAATCTCAAATGCGCCAAGAAAGGATATCCCAAAGACTACAAACATTGCAAATACAAACACGTTGAACCAGGCACTACTAGCCATATTGTTTAGCGCAGAATCTCCAAATATTGTCGTGATCAGGAATCCAATAAGAGTAAACACAAAAATGATTGAACCGGAATATACAAGCGCATTCTTAATACCCTGCTGACGTGTCGTACTGCGTTTTGTAAAAAAGCTAACTGTAACCGGCACCATTGCATAAATACAAGGCATTATGAACGCTCCCAAGCCAGCAAGGAAACCACCAAGAAAAAATGACCACAACGAATTGTCTTTGGAAGCAGTATCTTTTGCCGGAGCGGCAGAAAGTTCAGCTTTCGTTACAGTCACATCAAAGCTTTCATCGCCATTTTTATAATCGTCTCCTACCTTAACCATGTAGCTGATCTTTCCTTCAAATTCTCTCTTGTCGGCGGGAGTTTGTACTGTTTGTGACCAAATCACAGAATCCTTGTAATATTTCACATCGGCAAGAAGCACTGTATCCTTTTCTGTAATGGCTTTGCCGGACTCCTGTATAGAGCCTTTCAATTCTTTTTGAACAGATGAATCGAATGTAACTGAAGAGCTTACTGACTCTTCAGATTTTTTGTCGATCGAATAAATTTTATTTCCTGGGGCAGTCGTTACTTTCAGGCGAATAACACTTTCCTTGTCATTCAGCCTTTCTTGGGTGGCAGTTACTTTAATCACCGAATCTTTCTGGGCAAAAAGATTGCAGCCAACCAGCAATAGGAAAGCAGTTAGTATTGTATGTGTATATTTTGACAACATTGGAGTTAGAAAAATTAGGCAGTTAAAAAGAAACGAGTTCCTTTTGCAAGAACTCGTTTTCACTATTTTATTGAGAAATGCATCGCGGACGGTGTGTTAGTCGATTAACCGCCGATTGCAACTTTGAAGTCTACGTCAGCTGGAGGTAAGCATTCTTTGTCATTACAAACCATAAATTCTACTTTACCTGCAACGTTTGTTTTTGCTTTGCCTTTTACTTTTACAACCTGTACAAAGTCTACAGTTTTCTCGTAGTAACGTACTTCAGAGCTGAAAGACTCTTCGTACACTTTTTTCATTTTACCTACTTCTTTCACTTTGCCATCCATTGTCAGCAGAGGATTTTTTGTGAAAGTGAAGCTTGTTGAAACAGGACCATCACCACCATCCTGTGCATACATGTGCCAGTTTCCGTTGATGGTTGCTGTCATGTGTATTTCGTAAGTATTGTCGGCTAATTTTTTGCTGGAAAAATTCCACTTTACCTGATTTGTACTTTGCGCACTCAGACTAAGGGTGGTAACCAGGGCCGCTACTAAAAAAAGCGCTATTTTTTTCATCAGTTTAATTTTAATTTCTTAACCAAAAATCGACGATTGATTGCTAATAAAAATCTAAAATTGTACAAACCCGTTCTTATTCTATACAAACTCCGTTTTCGGCGTTTTCAAGCCATTTTGAGTTACGGGTTTTTAGTAATGAGTTATGAGTATGGAGCGTAAAAAAGCAAAATTTCTCTGTCATCGAACACTCAAAACTCATCACTCAGAACACACTACTCACAACTTTACTAGCTCATCAACAACGTCTTCAAAATAATTTGTCCGTCTATATTGCCCAGGGCATTAGAACTTGCTCTTTCAGGGTGTGGCATCATACCAAATACGTTGCCGGCTGTATTTCGGATTCCAGCGATATTATTGGTAGTTCCGTTTGGATTTGCTTCTGCCGTAATATTGCCGTTTTCATCACAATAGTGGTAGATAATCTGGTTGTTTTTTTCCAGTTCTTCCAATGTTTTCTGATCAGCGAAATAACGTCCCTCGCCGTGTGCGATAGGAATTTTCAAAGCTTTATCGCTTCCAACGCCTTTCAGATAAACATTTTTACATATAAACTGCTGATTAGCATTGCGTAAAAGCACACCTGGCAACAACTGCGCCTCGCACAAAACCTGGAAACCGTTACAAACGCCTAACACCTTTCCTCCTTTGTTTGCAAACTCAATTACGCTTTGCATCATTGGGCTGAAACGTGCGATAGCACCGCAACGCATATAGTCACCATAAGAAAACCCGCCAGGAAGAACGATACAGTCATTTGTTGTAAAACTGCTGATATCTTTGTCCTTGTGCCAAAGCATTACAACTTCCTGATTTAGATCATTTTGCAGCGCTTCCTGCATATCGCGGTCACAGTTAGAACCTGGGAATACAACCACTCCAAACTTCATATTATAAGAGGGATTAAATTTTGAAAGGGCAAAGTTAATGAATTGAAAGTTGAAAATTGAAAGTTGAAAGTGAATTGATAGCCAATGTCCGCCAATATTTAACGGATTTTGCATCGAACACATTTTCAACTTTCAACTTTCAATTTTCAACTAAACAAGCCGTTGTATTGCAGCAGGATCACAAATCCGAAAATGAACCAGTGCAGGATGAGTGCGAAGAATTTTGAATTGGAAAAATAATATACTGCCGCATGGAAAGTGGCCAGCGGAATCGTAATCATCAACCAGTGTTGGTAACCTGTGCCGGGATTAATGAGAATAATGATCAGAGAAACTACCAGCAATACCAGCAAGAGGCTCCATGTTTTACGAACCTGTATCAGCATCTTATTGAGGTTATTTTGCACGTAAAATGCGCCTATAAGAAACGGCAACACGAGCAAGACAATGCCTCCTGTAATCCACAATGAGGTGGTGAGCTTTGGTAGATAGAAATGTATTGGTGATATGAGTTTTTGCCATTGCCACCTGTTAACCAGGTACAATATGACAAAAAGAAAATAATACGGAGTAATCAATCCCAGTACTGAGATGAACCATTCTGTAAGTCTGAACGGTCTTGTGATAAGCAAAGCCAACACCAGAACAAGGATAAAGGCAATCGACGGGCTGTATATCAGCGGCAGAATGCCCACCAATATGCTCGTGTTGAAAATATTGGTTTTGGGCTGATTGCTATTGTACCATGTATTGGTTAAATACCATATCCAGATCAACAGAAAATTAATGAGCAAGGGTGCTGAAAAATAACTCCACTCCTTTACAAGCGAGGTTATCAAAAGGTAAGACATGCCTACCAAATAATTTGGCCTTGGAAATAACTTCAGATTATTGCACAACCGGTTAATCAAAGTGCTTTGCGCAAATAAAAAGATAAATGCTATGATGGGAAACAGCACTGGCGCTGACGATGTAAGAGGATTCAAAAACTTAAGCACCAGATGGTAAATATAGTTGTCGCCCTCCAGCTGCACAGCATACTGGCCGTGAATGAACATTGGAAACTTTATTACCAATGCATACAGCAAAAGGAAAAAGGCATTACCGAGGTTATTTTGTTTAAAAACTCCTACCACTGTTGTTAGTTTTTAGGGTTGGGGTGTTTGAATAATGGATTACTTAAAAATCAATTTTTGCGAAGCACAAATAATTCTTGTACCAGCACGGAATTATTATTTGCTTGCTGCTCACCTGTTTGGCAAAACGCGGCATAAACTCGTAACCCCTGTCAAGGTTTTTAATAGTCGGATGACGCGAAACTTTACCATCGGGTGCTATACTTTGATCAGTTAATATTTGAACTTTCTTGTCCATCTGGTTGAACAGGAAATGCAGCTCTCCACCAGTGTTAATAAGGCCGTAGGAAATAGAGTTATCTGACTGATCATCGAACTGCTCTTTTGGTATAATATTGCTCCATTCCATCGTGCCGTCATTCGAAAATGAAAGAACCATTATGTTGTCGGCAAAGAAACGAGTGTTTGAATAATCCGGAAATCCACCGCGATTCCATGGCATGTAGTATGGGCTGTAGTACGGATAAGAATAGTAGTCCATCGGCGATGACCATGGGCTTCCCCAGTACGGATTGTTCCACCTGTTATAACTATTTCCACTGGAGGAAGAATACAGCGATTCTGCCAAAAGCAGATACCCGCCATCTTTTCTTACGATTATATTTTTTATGTAGAAATCATCGAAAGCCGTTTTCTTGCTTCCATCCTCGCCTTTGGCGGCGGCTCTCAAATCATCGTTGAAGAAATAAGTAATGTCCCTTATTTTCTCGCCCTTTGCGATATCCCAGGTGAGCGCATACAATCCTTCCACACTACCTCTTTTCTGTTTATAGTAAAACGATGTCAATGCAGCCCTGCGTTTGGAGTTATCTATTTTAAGCCTTAATTCATCCAGTATTTTTGTCCCTATATCAACGGGCCTTACAGTAAAGTCAAGCGAATCCGGGTATTTCATTACCAGGTTTACGTTGGTCACAGATTCAGTACTGTTGCCGCTTCTATTGAATTTTGCGAAAATAAGTTCACTATTGTTGCTTAGGTAGAAGTCTGTAAAATTATTGTTGCGTTCTTCCATTGCCAGATCCGCTCTGCTCTTGTCCACCAACTGCATATTATTGTCAAACAACAGCATCGTGAAAACATAGTTCTTTGGATTTTGGCTGTTAATTTTCAACAACATTACACGCTGTTTGTCGTCGCTGTAAATAACAGTATATACCTTGTCTGCAGAAGTGTTGAGACCATTCAGATGCGTACTGTCAAGTTCAACCGGCTTGCCAATGACTTTGCCCATCCCGTCAAGTTTCGCAACATTGCAGTAAACAACATTTTTACGTTGATATTGGTAAATAGCGTAGAAGTAATCAGGGAAAGCAATAAAATCGACATTTATGAAACGGTTTTCATCAATGAATTCCATTTGAGAACGCGTTACCAGCTTCATTTCATTGTCGTAAACGCAGATAGAGTGAACCGTACGGTTATTTTTGTAGGTAACGAAATTGGGCCCCATTTTCCCGATCACCTCAAAATTCGTCCTCTTCGAATCATCTCTTTCAGGCTCTGAATAATAGACCCTGAAATTATCCTGGGCAATCGTCGAAATAGTCAATAGCAAACAACCTACTAAATATAAAAGCCTGTTTTTCATACTTATCCAATTTCTTGTCAACTAAATATACAGGTTCGATAACAAAGGGAAAAGTCAATTTTGATAAATAGCGCCAGTTGGTGGTTGTTGGTTATTAGTTGCTAGGCTTTGACGTCTTGTAATGCCTCTAACAACCATCAACCATCAACAAACAACTCAAAAAAACAAGCCGTGAAGATGCGCTCTGTTCAGTCAATCTCCACGGCTTGCACTTTCCTTTATGCAAACGAAAATATGTCTCTAAATATTATACCACCGTCAAATGCACGTAAACGTAAGTAAAACGGGCACTTTCCGGAATCATCAGCATAAGTGTATCACCTTTTTTCAATTTTCCCCCGTTGAACAATTCCTCCAGCATTACGTAAGGAGCGGCGCTGCCGATATTGCCCACACGAACCAGGTTCGTATACCATTTTTCAGGTGCCACCGGAATGCCGGTTTTATGCATTTCTTCGGCAATTTTATCTCTAAAATATTCTGAAGAAATATGCGGAAGGAACCATGTAAGTTTATCCAGGTCAACATTATGTTTTGCCACAAGTTCTTTCATAAAAACGCCACCCATTGGCACGATCTTCACGCCCAATAAACGTGTATCCTGCTTGAAAGAAAAAATACTTTGATTGCCCCACTCCTCCGGTTCGAAATCAGGGAAGCCAGTCATAGTGCCGTTCGGTTGTTTTACCGCGCCGGAATACATGCAGGTTGGCAATTCGTTGGCGTAAGATTTTATCTCCACCCAATCCACTTTCAAAGAAATACCATTTTCATTCGGTTTATCCTGCAACAAAGCAGCACCAGCGCCATCGCTAAGCATCCAGCGCATGAAATCCTTTTCAAATGCTATGATTGGATTCTCGTCAATCTCCTTCAGTTTTTCAGCTTCCTGGTTAAATTTTTCACCACGTAACCAGGTTGAAACCTTCTCAGAGCTGCAAGCAGCGGCAATCTTTTTATCACCACTCTTTATTGCCATATAGGCATATTTGAATGCTTGAAATCCTGCTGCACAGGAACTGCTGATAGATGCTATTTCAATGGGTCTGCAGGCAAGTTCACCGTGTACCATTGCGGTATGGCTTGGCAATAATTGATCAGGAGACATAGTACCACAAACAAGCAGCTCAATATCGTTCTTGGTGATCTTATCGTCAAACAAGCCTTGTATAGCCGTGGCAGCAAGCTGTGCATTCGAGTGTGTACTTTTCCCGTTCTTATCCATTGCATAATAGCGGGAAGTGATTTTATTATTGCTCAAGATCTTTGTCCGTGCTCTTGAAGGTTTGTTATCAACCATACCCAAAACTTCCTCAATTTCGTCGTTGCTTACCGGCTCATTGGGTAGGAACTTTGCCATCCTTGTAATATACACTTCTCCCATAGTTATATATAATAGTTATGTTTTACACTTTTAAGTTGTTAGTTTTTAGTTGTTTGCAGAGAGCCTGATTTATTGCGCTAAGGTTAAAAATAAAGCCCAACAACCAACAACTATCAACTCCTAATTAACAACTCACTAAATAACTCCCTGTTTATATTCTATCCCTTTAAAATAACTCAAAAGGCTTTTAAAGGATCTCTTCTTAAAAATACTCTGCAATTTAGCTGTTGCACCTGAAATGGGAGACAATACAAAAATGCCCGTTAATAAAAGGCGTTTAAAAAGCATTACACGCGATTTTCTCTCAGGATTTCCCCTATCTCCTTTCTCTCTTATGTACTTCGCGAATTTCCTAAAATTAGTAATCCCACGACGCTCCAATACAATAAGAGTTGGTTTCAATTCTACGGCTTTTTGGGCAAGCAATGCCGGTTGTAATTCATCTAGTTTTTGGGCTTGCAAACTATTTAAAATAGTTGAACCAAAACGTGTCGCTGCATTAATATCTGCAGTTTGCACCCCTGCTTCAGGCAACATCCCAGACGCTTCCTTTTTACCCGTAAACATCCAGCGGATGATGGTAAACAAAGCGACCAGGTTATGATTGGTATCTGCAAACACTATATTACCTACTATTCTCGCACCAACATTTTGCAAACTTGCTTTGATTCTCTCCTGCGCATTCAACCACATGTTCCGGCAACCGACTACGGTAAGTACAGGTTTTCCCTTTAATACTTTTGCGTATTCGCTCTTCAGGAAACTTGTTGTAGGCACTGACGGAGAAAGGAACCATGGCTGATAGCCAAGTATCACAAGATCATAATTCTTGTCAGGAATTGACATTGGCTTAATAGCTGCCGGGATTTCTTCCACGCATTCCGGCATGGCATCAAAGAAAGAATCTGATGACCAGGGAAACGGAAACGGATTTACAAGCTCAATTTCTGAGTAAGTAACATCAAGTTCATCCTTAACCGGTGCCAACATGTTGTCAATGATGGTACGTAATTGGCCTGACTGCGAAAAATAGACTACTAATACGCTTGGCTTCATAAGTTGGTGTTAATATAAGCCGCCTAAATTAAGACAATAGCGGAAATGCAAAAAATACTAAATGAATGCCACACAAAATTTCTGCTTTAAATACCTATCTAAAACTCGAAACGATAAGAAAAGCGACAAGAAATGATACAAGCGCCGGTCCAAGGTACGTATACCATGGGTGATTGAATTTTCGCTTTAACTCTTTGGCATCCGGGATAAACTTGTCTTCTATGGGCAAATTATATCGTTTAAGTCCACATTTGCCACATTCACTGTTTGCTTCCTTATCCATCGGCCAAAATGGAATCCAGTAAACGTGAAAATATTTGCTTGTTACGTACACATCCGCGTCTGTGTGTGCTTCACAACACGGGCAGGGCATGTACAACGCTTTGTGGCCAATAAATCGTTGTTTGGTTCCGTAAAAAAATATCATAAGGGTTATAGAGGTTTAGATTAAACAAGTAAATGCCACCGATCGGCAATTTATTTCCATGGCATATAATTAGCAACAAATAAAATCAACTTTGGGAAATATGCCTATTTTTGTTTGCTTTGTTAAAATACTCAATCACACATGGACGACTTCAAAAAAGACCTGAAACTGCAGATCATAGAGGCGCTGAACTTACAAGGAATGAACCCCGATGATATTGACAATACCGCACCACTTTTTGGAGATGGTTTGGGACTGGACAGCATAGATTCCCTCGAACTAATGGTTTTGCTGGAAAGAAACTACGGCATTAAAATCGAAGATGCCCGTGAAGGAAGAAAAGTGCTTGAGTCAATAGATGCAATGGCTGCGTACATCCAGGCCAATAGAAAAAAATAGTCTTCATGCCAGGAAAGCGTGTGTTTATCACCGGTATGGGAATCATTTCTGCGATAGGTACCGGTGTTGAGGAAACACTGGTGTCCCTGCGAAATAATGCATCTGGCATAAGTTCCATTGAAATAGTCGATACACTTCTTAACAGCAAATTGATTGCAGGCGAAATAAAAGTGCCTAATGACAAGCTGGCGTCATTGACCGGCGTAAAAAAAAACACCTACTATACCCGCACATCTCTTTTAGGAATTGCTGCATTGCAGGAGGCTATGCAGATGAGCAAACTAGATCCATCCCGCCAAAAAACCGGATTCATTAATGCCACTACAGTTGGAGGCATGAGTGACATGGAAAAACATTATTTCGATCTGGTTGATCCCATCACAAAATCAAATGAAAACGGACTCGCAGATTGTCTCGATTGTGCAGACTGCACTGAAAAAATTGCAGATCATTTCAACATAAAAGATTGGATCGCCACTATAAGCACCGCGTGCTCGTCTTCTGCGAATGCCATTTTATACGGCGCAAGATTGATCAAATCCGGCCAGCTTGATGTTGCCGTTTGCGGCGGTACAGACGCACTTACCCGTTTTACCCTAAATGGCTTTAATAGCCTCAAAAATATTGACCAGTCGCCCTGCATGCCCTTTGATGAAAATCGAAACGGCTTAAATCTAGGTGAGGCGGCGGCTTATGTGATTCTTGAAAGTGAAGAACAATTACAGCGTTCCGGCAACAAGCCTCTCGCAGAACTAAGTGGCTACCGCAACTTTAACGAGGCGTTTCACCCAACGGCTCCATCACCAAACGGAGAAGGTGCTTTAACGGCAATGCAGGAGACCATACAAATGGGAGGCTTGCAACCAGCGGATGTTTCGTATATTAATGTTCACGGCACTGCCACACTCAATAACGACCTTTCAGAAGGAATTGCGTTGAAGAGATTGTTCGGAGAAAAGGTTCCTTTGTTCAGCTCTACAAAACCATTTACCGGGCACACACTGGCCGCGGCTGGCGCAGTAGAAGCAGTTTTCTCACTACTCAGTTTGCAGGAACAAATAATCTACGCAAATCTTAATTTCAAATCACCAATACCAGAACTTGGTTTGTATCCGGTTACTTCATTACAAACGGATAAAGCTGTCAATCACGTTTTAAGTAACTCTTTTGGATTTGGCGGAAACAACGCCAGCCTTCTATTTAGTAAATATGTTTAACCCGGTTTACATAACGTCTGCCCGTGCAATTTGTGCGCAGGATACTTTTAGCAACAATAATTTGCCAGAAGAAATAAAGGTATTTGAGCAAAACATTCTCAATTATCACGAACCGGACTACAAGCAGTATTTTACTATTATGCAGCTGCGCCGGATGACACGCATAATTAAGATTGGTTTAGTAACCGCGATAGAGGCATTGAAAGATGCAAAGCTTGAGCAACCACATGCTATCATTACCGGCACAGCGAAAGGCAGCATGACTGACACGGAAAAATTTCTGCATGACATTGTAGATTTCAATGAAGGCACGCTTAACCCCACAGCATTTATACAATCCACATACAACGCATTAAATGGCTTGATTGCACTGCATCACAACGCAAATGGCTATAATTCCACTTATGTTCATCGGGGTTTTTCCCTGGAAAACGCTTTGATGGATGCCATTATGCTTTTTGAAGAAAATAGAATTGAGAATGCGTTGATCGGATGTTTCGAAGAAATGACTGCCGAACATTACGAGCTGAAGAAAAAGATGGGTTACTGGAAAAATAAGGCTAAGAAAAACATAGATTTACTTCAGTCTACAACTGAGGGTACTGTTGCGGGAGAAGGTACATTCTTCTTAACGTTAAACAAAAGCGCAGAGAACGCAATCGCCAAGCTTAGCGGGTTGCGCATGTTGTACAATGCTGATGAAACGCTGGTAAAAACGACATTTACGAACTTTCTTGCAGAACACAATCTGGCGCCGGACGAACTCGATGCAGTGTTCTTAAGTTATAATGGAAATATTCAAACACGCCACTTTGAAGACACCATTTCACAACAGCTTTCGTCCAATACAAATCAATTGGCCTTCAAACACCTTTGCGGTGAATTTGATACCGCCGCAGGGTTTGCGCTATGGGCCGCTACAAAAACGTTACAGCATCAAACCATCCATCCTTCGCTGATCCTGAAAAAAGGAACGTCCCCCAATCTTAAAAATGTGGTTATCTACAACCAATACAACGGAAAAGAGCACGCATTTTATTTGCTCGAAAAAATATAGAACGAGAATTCATAAACTGAATAACTGATTAACCGAATAACTGAGTGTCTATGTTTATCAGCCACTTGGACGTTGGGCATTCAATTATTCAGTTACTCAGTTATTCGGTCATTTGAAATATCTGTGTAAATCCGTCTAATCAGTGTCATCCGTGTGCCAAATAAAAAACCCTCCGAAACTCGGAGGGTTCTACTTATATTGAATCTCTTAGAATTAAGCGATTTCAACATCAGCACCAGCTTCTTTCAATTTAGCTGCGATGTCTTCAGCTTCCGCTTTAGAAACACCTTCTTTTACATTCTTAGGTGCACCGTCAACTAATTCTTTAGCTTCTTTCAATCCCAAACCAGTCAAATCTTTAACGATTTTAACTACGTTCAATTTAGAAGCACCACCGTTTTTCAAAACTACGTTGAAAGCAGTTTTTTCTTCAACAGCAGCAGGACCTGCTTCGCTGCTAACTACAACTGCAGCAGCAGCTGGTTCGATACCGTACTCAGCTTTAAGTACATCTGCTAATTCTTGAACTTCTTTTACTGTTAAGCCTACTAATTGTTCAGCTAATGCTTTTACGTCTGCCATGATTGTTAAATTTTTTCCGCCTTCATCGATACCTCCGGCGGAGAGTTTAAAAAAATTTGTTTTATCTAATTTGAAAATTTGAAGACTTGAGAATTCGAAAATTCCGCCTCTTCAAACTTCAGAACTATTCAATTTATATGCTTGAAAACTGATTAAAGAACAACCTCATTTTCAAATTTTCAAATTCGCATATTTTCAAATTACTCAGCTGCAGCTTCTGCAGGAGCACCTTCTTTCTCAGCTTTGTTAAGCAATGCAGAAAGTACGCGTTTTGCAGGCGATTGCAACAATCCAATAACGTCGCCGATAAGCTCGTTTTTGGTTTTGATTTGAGTAAGCGCTTTCAATTGGTTGTCACCTACAAACAGGTCACCATTGATGAAAGCAGCTTTCAAAATTGGTCTTTCACCATTTGTTTCTTTACGGAAAGAAGAAATGATTAAAGCTGGTTCTTTAGGGCTTTCGCTGAACAACAAAGCAGTTACATTGTGCAGAGATTCGTAAACCCCGCTGTATTTTTCAGCATCGATAGATTCCAATGCTTTTTTAATCAAAGTGTTTTTAGCCACTTTCATTTCCACTTGCTTGTTAAAGCAGTGACGACGCAGTTTGCTAACTTGTTCTACAGTTAAGCTTTCTGTATCGGCGATATAGAAATTATTATATTGAGCGAACTTACCTTTCAGCAGTTCAATCACTTCATTTTTTTGATCTTTATTCATGACGCTTTTTTTATCTGTAAACGCTTACGCGGCAACAGTATTAACTAATTAGTGAATAAAAGTTTTGGTGTCTACTGTAATACCAGGGCTCATTGAGCTTGCCATGCTAACACCTCTCAGGTAAGTACCTTTAGCGGTAGCTGGTTTCAATTTAATAAGCGCGTTGATTAATTCCTGGCTGTTTTCTGCGATTTTGTCAGCACCAAAACTTACACGGCCGATAGAAGCGTGTACGATACCTGCTTTATCAACTTTGAAAGCGATTTTACCGCCTTTTACTTCGTTAACTGCAGCAGCTACATCATTTGTAACAGTACCTGTTTTAGGGTTTGGCATCAAGTTACGAGGTCCCAATACTTTACCCAGTTTACCAATTTTAGGCATTACAGATGGAGTAGCGATAATTACATCGATATCAGTCCAACCGCCTTCAATTTTTTGGATAAATTCATCCAGACCTACGAAGTCAGCACCAGCACCTTTTGCATCGTTTTCTTTATCTGGCGTGCAAAGCACAAGTACGCGTTTAGTTTTACCAGTACCGTGTGGTAATGTTACAGTACCACGTACAGCCTGGTCAGCTTTTTTTGGATCAACACCCAGACGGATGTGAACGTCAACAGAAGCATCAAACTTTGTAGTGTTAATTTCTTTCACCAAAGCAGAAGCGTCTTTTAAAGAATATATCTTGTTTTTGTCAACTTTAGTATTTGCTACTTTTCTTTTTTTACTGATAGCCATAGCTCAATTTTTTTACGGTTTCAGAATTAGTTTTCCCATGGAGCTTTACCTTCTACAGTCAAGCCCATGCTGCGAGCCGTACCGGCAACCATGCTCATAGCGCTGTTAAGCGTGAAAGCATTGAGGTCAGGCATTTTGTCTTTTGCAATTTCTTCCACCTGAGCCCAGGTTACTTTACCAACCTTGTTACGGTTAGGCTCTTTGGAACCGCTTTTAATTTTCGCAGCTTCCATCAGCTGAACCGCAGCCGGAGGAGTTTTAATTACAAAGTCAAATGACTTATCAGAATAAACAGTGATTAATACAGGTAGAACTTTACCCATTTTGTCTTGAGTTCTAGCATTAAATTGCTTACAGAACTCCATGATGTTAACGCCCTTAGAACCCAGAGCTGGACCAATTGGAGGTGCAGGATTGGCTTGACCGCCTTTGCACTGCAACTTTACGAAACCTGAGATTTCTTTTGCCATGTTAAAATATTTTTTGGTGATAACGTACTGCTTAAGGCAGCACTCCCAAAGCCATTCGAATCGAAAGAACTTTATTTTGGGGATGCAAAAGTAACTAAACTTTCCAATAAATAAACATTTTTTGCTGTCTATTTTCTGTGAAACAGTTGACAATGTTGGTTTTCAAGCTACTGCAAAGATAATACATCAGTCAATACCTCATATCTAAATCATTGACATAAAACATTTTACTTATTTAAGGCAGTATCTTTGGGGCCATACTTTTGTCCACTAGTCTGTATATCAGTGTAATACCCAATTGCGGAGTTAACGCAAATTGTGAAAGCCCGGGAAATGGGAGAAAATCATCAGTTGCCGCAATACCGGCGGGCTTTGTCTCATCATAATAGTGAAAACCAACGCCCCAATAATATTCAAACTTCAGCCGGTTCAGCCGATCCCACTTTGTCCCTCCGGGTTTTCGCAAGGGCGACTGAGTTCCGCAAAGTAAGTTCAGGCTATAAGATCTTGCATAAATCCTGACATCTTCATACTTCTCATAAGTCGGAATATCGTTTTGTACCTCATGTGGTACCCAGGCCTGCTCTTTTTTTTGAATGTATTTGTAGTGGAACTGGGCTTCAAAAAAGAAAAAGTGACGTAATGAAGGGTAATATTTTACCGCCGGCCTAATGAGATATCCCGATACCTTCCCCCCTTGACTTGGCGAAGCAAATATCCAGCCTGCATCCACCAAAAATGACCAGTGAGGCAAAAATCGATACTCTGCCCCCGTTGTAAGATTGCAGCTCAAGGGATCGATCATGCCCGGGAAATTCCAGCGTACGCTTAGGTCTCCTTTTTGGTCGTACCTGGATTGTGCAGAAAGTTGTGCAGCAATGACGAGGCAAAACAGCACACAAGTGGCTTTGTTTTTCATTGCGTTTAAATGTTGGCTAGAAAAACAGGATTTCGGTTGTCTGAAATATCGTAAAGCTTAATGCCCGCATCTGTCCAGCAAATGAGCATATGATTGTAAGGGATTACATCAGAATAAACTGCCTCCTTAATTGCCTTTATCACCGCCGGATTGTACGGATTTTTGATATCAATAACCAAAAGTCCCGACACTTTATCGCATACATATAACACATCGTCGTCGTAGCCGAGACCATACGGCTCCTGAAGCGTAAGCGTGCTTCTTTCCACAGGATTTGTAATTTCCTTTATATCATACACTGCTAAAATACTTCGGGTTCCACCGCAAGGGGCATTGGCCCGAAGTGTCGCAAATGCCACGGTATCTTTTGCCACTACAGGGTCACAACGTCGCATTACAGTAGGCGATAACGCAGTACCTAATGCTACTGGCTTTGTCGGATCTTCAATTGAATAAATGTATACTGCCGTGCTGGAGCCAATAAATAATTTATCATTGAATGGAAATATAGTTTCGATATCGAATCCCACTGACACAGTATTCTTCAAAACGGGATGAATGGGATCGGAAATATCAAAAGCCTTCAAAGAAGTTTCGTCGACTGAGTACAAATAGTTTCCTGCAATAGCGAATCGTGCGGTAGATCCCCCTTTTCCACCGATAGACGAATTCAGCGTTGAGGAAGAGGTAGTAGATGTACTGGATTTAGTGCATTGCATCAGCAAGCAACTAAGTATGATGAGTGTAAAATTTCTGTTCATAAGCGTATTTTTTAGCGTCTGCATTTAGGAGATTTAACTGTTTCCAATTTCCAGCCAACAACTACTCCTTTACTCGCATCAGGGCATTCAAATAGCACGTTGGTATAAGGAGGATAATTTTGATTAACGGGCGTAAATACATTTTCAATTCGCTTAACCATTACCGGTAGAGATGGATCGCTGATATCAAAAACAACCATGTCTTTGTAGTTGTCAGCGTATAGGTAATGCCCTTTTACAGCTAACTCATTGTTAAAGGGAATGTTTACAAAAGCCGTTTTACGGGGATGTTTTTTGTCACTCACATCGATGATATGAATGCCAGAGTTCTTATCATTTTGAAAAATGTAGTTTCCGTAAGCATAGATTTTTCCGGGATCAGTTGTAGTCTTGGGAGCCCCTGCCGAAATCTGTTGGATTTTTTGTTCGGCGTAGTAAACCGGTACATAAGCCTGCCCTTCTCTGGGCGCGTCGTTATCTGGCATGCAGGCTGTTCCGGCAACAACAAAGCCTGCTATAACTAGGATCATTAAGCGTTTCATAAATGGTGTTTTGTTTGAAGTATAAATGGACCGCGATGAAAAGTCAATGCATACGAATGACATTTCCGCAGATCATATTTTTCTGCAGATCATTTCTATTTCAATCACACTTATATCCGAAACACAAAGTTGCTTTTATGAGAAGCCTAGTTGATGATTCTGTGACATTCACAGCGTAGGGTCCGCTGCGGTGGCATTTCCTTCTTTAACGTAATAGCTGGTATTCGCAACTTGTTAACTTTGACATATGGGCAACATAAAACGTTGCTCAACAATTAAGGCGAGTTTTGAATTAAAAGAAATTTAACAATGTAATACCTCGTAGTTTTTTATTGCGCCATGTAGTGAATAACGAAGGCGGCCACATTAAGAACGCAGGCATATATTACCATTATTCGGAGCAGCCATCTGGGAATGCTATTTGCGCCAAGTGCAGTGAGGATAAACAATAGTGGTAGAAAATCCAAAGTAAATCGCATGCAGTTCACTTGCGAGAAACCGTTATTGTGATAGAACAAAATACCGGTCAACATTATTAGTATTGTGATCCAGCTAACCCATAATAATTTCTTTGGCCAGTTTGCTTTTACACTAGCAATCAAAAAAGGACTGGCAGCTGTTAGTGATGTACCCCATAGATCTATATCCACAATCTTTAACCTGTCCGGACCAGCAATAATGATCGTAAAACCTTTCATGAACAAACTATAAAAGTTAAACCAAAAATATCTCAGACTGAATACACCGTAGGTCGCAACACGGTCCTTTAATATTCCAGCATATTCAATATAATTGTAGCCTGCATTTAATGGCTGTCCAAACCTTACATAGTTATAGACAAGATACAATCCCACGAACACTCCTATAGACGCACACAGGCTGATGACTTTTTTATAAAAGGTGCTGTCTAACTTATCCTTGTTTATATAGTACAGATATCCTAACGCGAACACTCCATAGAATAATGTGAACTGACGTGTAAGGAAGCTGCAACCAATAAATATTCCTACAAGCCACCACCTTTGTTTCCCCAATACTTCATTTATGGTAAGAAGAACTAAAGAGGTTGCGATTATATGGGCAAACTGATAAACGTGATGACTGGTTACTAACACATACCAATAGCCTGTGCCGAAAAAAAACGCAGGAATTAACAATGACTTTATCGGTTTACTGATCTCAAGCTTTAGAAACACCTTGTAAAGCAAATACAGATTCGCACAACTGCAAATAAGCGCTATAAGTATGGTATTTACATTGGGGCCAAAAATGGCGGCAAAAGGTAGAAGTATAAGTGAAGGAAAAGGAGGATAGGGCAAATAATGTTTCCCGTTATAAAATATCATGTCCAGGTAATCGTAATTATCTGCCTGAAGAGAGATATGACCTTTCAATAAAGAATTTGCGTAAAGCAAGTAAGCATTTACCCCTTCATGATGCAATACAGCGGGAATGTGCAACAAAGCAAAGAATCCAAAATAGATCAGCCACTGATACCGGGTGGGATTCTCGAAATATATTAGTCTTCTCAACGCCTGTTGCATGCTTTGGTAGTTAGATTAAGGTACAAATTACAGGAAAAGGGTATTTTGACAACAAGATATAGAATGATTTTTCAAAAAAATAATAGCAATAAAAAAACCGCTCTAAATGAGCGGTTTTTTCAATATTCTGAAACTAAGATTATCCTAGCTTTTCAACTTGCATATAGTTCAATTCAACCGGAGTAGAACGACCGAAGATCTTCACAGTTACTTTCAACTTCTTCTTCTCGTCGTTAACTTCTTCAATGATACCATTGAAATCATTGAACGGTCCTTCGATAATTTTTATTGTTTCACCAACGATGAATGGTTCGCTCATGGTAACACCACCAGCTTCCTGCATTTCATCCATTTTACCTAACATTTTATTTACCTCTGCTTTACGTAAAGCGATAGGATCATCTTTACCAAGGAAGTGAATAACGTTGGTTGTATTTTTTATAAGGTCGCGTAAATCATCAGACAATTTACCATCGGTAATTTCAATCATAACATAACCAGGATAATAGTTACGTTCACGCATCACTTTTTTACCGTTCTGAACTTTATACACTTTTTCAACAGGTAAAAAAACTTGCTTAACCACTTCTACCCAACCGCTACGTGAAATTTCTTTATCGAGGTATTCCTTTACCTTACGCTCTTTGCCGCTTACAACACGCAGCACATACCATTTGGTCTCAATTTGATTTGCTGCTTCCATTATTTAGTGTTTAAAGAAAGAGTATAGGAAATTTAAAAGAGAGTGTGATGCAAAATCCATTACACCTACTACAACAGTGATCAAAAGTGTAGCAACCAACACAATTACGGTCGATTGTTGCAATTCATTCCATGTAGGCCAGGTCACTTTCTCAACTAACTCTTTGTATGACTCGCTAAAGTATGTTCCGATTTTATTCATAGAGAATAATTATGAATTTGAAAATTTGAAAATTTGAAAATTTGAAAATGCCGCTTCCTTTGCTTGTCAGATCGCTCCGTTCTCAGCCATTCTAAAAGCGCAAAAAATGTGAAAATCTGAAACTTATTTCATTTTCAAATTTACACATTTTCAAACTTACAAATTAATCAGCACGGGCACTAGGATTCGAACCCAGATCAAAGGTTTTGGAGACCCGTATGCTACCGTTGCACCATGCCCGTGTAAAAAGCCATTAGCAAAAAGACCTTGTTTTACAATCAGCAAATTAAACAAATTTGCCAAAAGTAGGGCTTAAAGCTAATGGCTTAAGCTATATTATTTCACTATTTCAGTAACCTGACCAGCACCTACTGTACGTCCACCTTCGCGGATAGCGAATTTAAGACCTTTTTCCATCGCAATAGGTTGGATCAAAGTAACTCTCAATGAAGTGTTATCGCCTGGCATAACCATTTCAGTTCCTTCTGGAAGAGTAACTTCACCAGTTACGTCTGTAGTACGGAAGTAGAACTGAGGACGGTATTTGTTAAAGAATGGAGTGTGACGTCCACCTTCTTCTTTGCTCAATACGTAAACTTCACCTTTGAATTCAGTATGCGGAGTGATAGTACCTGGTTTGCAAATTACCATACCACGACGGATATCTTTTTTCTCAATACCGCGCAACAGTAAACCTGCGTTATCACCAGCTTCACCTTCGTCCAATAATTTTTTGAACATCTCAACACCTGTAACAGTAGAAGTAAGTGGTTTTTCGATCAAACCTACGATTTCAACACCTTCACCCACTTTAATACGACCTCTCTCGATACGGCCAGTAGCAACAGTACCACGACCAGTGATAGAGAATACGTCCTCAACGCTCATCAAGAATGCTTGATCAACCGGACGTGGAGGAAGAGGAATATAAGTGTCAACAGCTTCCATCAATTCGTTGATTTTCTCAACCCATTGTGCTTCACCAGCTAAAGCGCCAGTTGCAGAACCTTTAATGATAGGAGTGTTATCGCCGTCAAAACCTTTTTCAGTCAACAACTCACGAATTTCCATTTCCACAAGTTCTAATAATTCAGGATCGTCAACAAGGTCAACTTTATTCATGAATACCACCATACGAGGTACACCTACCTGACGAGCAAGCAAGATGTGCTCACGAGTTTGTGGCATAGGACCGTCTGTAGCAGCAACCACAAGAATAGCACCGTCCATTTGTGCAGCACCAGTAATCATGTTTTTCACATAGTCAGCGTGACCTGGACAGTCAACGTGAGCATAGTGACGACTAGCTGTTTGATATTCTACGTGAGCTGTATTGATAGTGATACCTCTTTCTTTTTCTTCAGGGGCACCATCAATTTCATCATAATTTTTCTTCTGCGCCAAACCTTTCTTGCTCAGAACATCGGTGATAGCTGCAGTCAAAGTTGTTTTACCGTGGTCAACGTGACCAATAGTACCAACGTTAACGTGGGGTTTATCCCTCTTAAAGGTCTCTTTTGACATCGTTATAGTTTTTAGTTGCGGTTTTAAATTTGTTTTCTAAATTATGAATACTGTTTTAACAACAGGAAACATCTACTGATTTGCCATTTACCTAAACCTCAGTTTCTGAAAAAATGGCTAGCCGTTGATAAACCCCATCTTTTAGGTGAGATAAATTCACGGCTTTGTGCTTGAGCTGTCGAAGAGAATATTTTCTCAATCGTCCCGATCAAGATCGGGATGCCCATTTCTGAGCCCGGCTTTATACTGAGCCGTTGAAGAGAATTGAACTCTCGACCTCTTCCTTACCAAGGAAGTGCTCTACCACTGAGCTACAACGGCATATACCCAGTTGGCAGTTTTTTTCAGCTTTGCAGCACCTAACAATTGAATATTAAACGACTGCCGACTGCTAACTGAAAACAAAGAGCGGAAGACGAGGATCGAACCCGCAACCTATAGCTTGGAAGGCTATCGCTCTACCAATTGAGCTACTTCCGCACGTAATAATCTGAAAATATAAAAATTTGAAAATTTGAAAATCGATTGAGGATCTAAACTTCATTTTCAAATTTTCAAACTCTCTAATTTCAAATTTGTCTGTGGGCAGGAGAGGATTCGAACCTCTGAAGTCGAAAGACAGCGGATTTACAGTCCGCCCCATTTGGCCGCTCTGGAACCTGCCCGAGTTAATTTGAAAATTTGAAAATGTGGTAATTTGAAAACTGAAAGAGCAGTGCTGACTTTCATTTCAAACTTTAAGCATTTCCTAATTTTCAAATTAAATAAGAGCCGAAGATGGGACTCGAACCCGCGACCTACTGATTACAAATCAGTTGCTCTACCAACTGAGCTACTCCGGCTTACTATATTTTTAACTGGTTTTTTATCACCTTTTTTAAAGATGACAACTCCTTGCTATAGTTTGAAAATCAATATTATCTAAGAGCTTTTTTCGTTTCGCAACGCCCTGTGTTTTTTGGGAAGGCAAAGGTAAGAGAATTCGAATAATACCCAAATTTTGACTCAACTTTTTTTTAGCTTTTTTAATTATTGTTTCTGATTTATAGTTTTTAAAGCTACTTTTTGGGTTTAAAAACTCACTTCAAATTCGCCGAAACCGTTGAAAACACTGCAAAATTAAGGATGTGTATTGAATTAAAGATGCGATGAAAATATTTTGAAGAAAGTATTGTTCACTTGATAAAATTCTACTTTATAAAGAGGTCATATTAAAAAAAAAGACCTCCTTTCGGAGGTCTTGAAATATTTTTTATGCGGCTAAACGTTTCTCTTTTTTTCTTTTCATTTGATTTACGAGTGAATCAAGAGCGCAGTCAAAAGATTCTTCGAATGATTTTGAACTGGCTTTTACAAAGAAATTGTGCTTGGGAACATGAACCCTGATTTCTGCGACTTTGTCTTTAATTGTATGAATTACATTGTCAAGTTTTAAAAACACATCAATCTTAATAATCCTGTCATGAAAGGTAGGAAGTTTTTGAATTTTAGAATTTACGAAATCAATCAATTTAGAATCTGCGTCGAAGTGCACAGTCTGAATTTTAACGTCCATAACAATCGCAATTTTAAACGTGAAACAATAAATTAAAGAACTAACATTTTCACACTCATTATTTAATAAAATAATAATGTTAGAGGGACTATGAAGATAAACCAACCTCCTATGCTTTCCAAATAAAGACTTCTGATTTTTCTCAGGTTTGCCAACTTTTTAACAACGTCTAATTTTCACGCCTTGGGGTGTGCTTTTTTGTGCGCTTCCTTTAATTTTTCGATGGAATTATGTGTGTAAACCTGTGTAGACGCCAAACTACTGTGCCCTAGCAGTTCTTTTATTGCATTGAGATCTGCCCCGTGGTTGGTGAGGTGCGTAGCGAATGTGTGGCGTAAAATGTGGGGGCTTTTTTTCTGCAGAGTGGTTACCTGGGAGAGGGATGATTTTACCCTGAGATATACATATTTGGTGTAAAGTTTTTTGCCTTTGGGAGTTACAAAAAGATACTCGCTATCAAAGTCTTCGAAGAGCTTTCGCTTGCTTTTTTGATACTCTACAAGATTCTCAATCAACTGTTTGTTTACCGGAATGATCCGTTCTTTATTTCCCTTTCCTAAAACCTTAATTGAACTTGAGCTACGGTTGATGCTTTGTTCTTTCAGGTTGATAAGTTCGCTTAAACGGATGCCTGTGGCATAGAAAACTTCAATGAGTAACTGGGTCGTTTTCCCATCCCAATCATCCGGAAAAGCGATTTCCTTTAACAATACGTTCATGTCGTCTTCCATAACAAAAGAAGGCAGTCTTTTGCCAATTTTAGGGGCAGAGACATTGGTCATCGGCGTAGAGTCAATATTGCCGAGTTTCAGCTGGTATTTAAAGAACGATTTTAGTGAAGATGCTTTTCGATTGATTGTCTTGGAGGTAAGCTTTCCATCTTTCAAAGATGCCATCCAGGTTCTAACCATGGAAGAATTAATCTCAGATACATCTGTTTGCCCGAAATTACTGTTTAGATAGTCGAAAAATTGAGTAAGGTCGTCGTGATATGAGCGGACCGTGTGTTGAGAATAACGTTTCTCAAACTGCAGATAATCAAGGAATGGAGAAAGAATGGATGGTGGTGTTTCCATAAACTAAGATAGCCACAAAGTTAATACTTTGCAGCTATCCCACTATGAATAAGCTTAAATAACTTAATCGAATTTGCCTGATGCTACTTGCAACTTATAAATTGCCTTTAACACTTGCGTGCGGCGTTTTATAGAAGGCTTAGTAAAAGTCTGACGCTCTCTCAACTGAAGCAAAGTTTTTGCTTTTTCGAACTTCTTCTTGTACTTTTTAAGCGCTTTGTCGATGTTTTCGCAATCTTTTGAGTCTATGATTAACATATTTTATATATACCTCCTTTAGGCGATTTTGGAGTGCAAAGGTAAATAGTTTCAAATAAAAAAACAAGAGAAAATAGAAATTTGAGATTTGAGATCTCGTTTTAGTATTAAACTTTATTTACATCCTGATTATTAACCACTAATAAATAAAACGAAGCCCTAATTCTTATTTCCTAAATCCTAATTCCTAATTTGCATATATGTTTACAGGAATCATAGAATCATCAGCAAAGGTATTGGAAGTTATTACTTCAGGCACGAACAAAAGTTTCTGGTTGCAAAGCGCCATTTCTGATCAATTCAAGATAGATCAAAGTGTTTCGCACGATGGGGTTTGCCTCACAGTTGAGGCAATTGCGGAAGACCGCCACCGCGTAACTGCCATTTTAGAAACATTGGAAAAATCGAATCTTGGGAAATGGGAAGCGGGTGCTGTAGTTAACATAGAAAGATGTTTGCAGATGAACGGTCGCCTCGACGGCCATTTTGTTCAGGGCCATGTAGACACTACCGGCATTTTACAGGAAGTAAAGGAAATGGATGGCAGCTGGCAACTCACTTTTTCTTATCCAAAAGCATTTGCGCACTTAATGATTGAGAAAGGCTCTGTTTCCATGAACGGGATTAGTCTTACTGTTTTTAATGTAACAGAAAGTACTTTTTCGGTTGCTATTATTCCATACACATTTAATCATACTAATGTGAGAAATATGCGAACCGGCGATACTGTGAATCTGGAATTTGATGTTGTGGGAAAGTATATTGCGAGGTCGTTGGAGTTGGGGAGAGGGATGTAAGCACAGACACGCCGGGCTGCGGAGGCCGGGCTGCATGTCTGCGCTAATCAATGGGGTGCTGCCGTGGCCAGGCTGCATGTCTGCGCTAACACACCAATATCATTTTAAACAAATAACCATCTTAGATTGTATCTTTAATCATAAACTTTAAACAACCATGAGCACTAATAAACTTATTCTTGTTGTTATCATTGGCCTTATTGTACTTCTTGTTGGATGCGGCGGATGTGGCGCCGTTAATTTTCAGCGCAAAGCTGTTGCCCAGGATGAAAATGTGAAGGGAAAATGGGGTAATGTTCAAAACCAATACCAACGTCGTTCCGATCTTGTTCCTAATCTTGTGAATACTGTAAAAGGTGCTGCGAATTTTGAGCAGGAAACACTTACTAAAGTTATTGAAGCAAGAGCGAAGGCAACTTCTGTTCAGATAAACGCAAATGATCTATCTCCGGAAAAAATTGCGCAATTCCAACAAGCGCAGGGCGAGCTTTCTGGTGCACTTAGCCGTTTGCTGGTGAGTGTAGAGGCATACCCTACTTTAAAAGCGAATCAAAACTTCCTTGACCTTCAGGCACAGCTTGAAGGAACTGAAAACAGGATAACTGTTGCCCGCAAAGATTTTAATGACGCGGTTCAGGAATATAATTCTTCCATCCGTACGTTCCCGAATAATTTCTATGCCGGATGGTTCGGTTTTAAGTCGAAAGGATATTTTGAAGCACAACCTGGATCTGACAAGGCTCCAGAGGTGAAATTTTAATTATTAAATTTTATTTCTGATGCCATTTTTTTCTTCTTCCAAAAGTACATTTCTTGATAGCCACGAGTCAGCAGATATTATTGCTGCAATAAAACAGGCAGAGAGAAGAACGAGTGGCGAAATCCGTGTGTACATTGAAAGTAAGTGCAGATATATGTCGGCTATTGACAGGGCTGCAGAAATTTTTGATGTGCTGAAAATGGAAAGAACCGACAATCACAATGCCGTTCTTATTTACCTGGCAGTGAAAGACAGGCAAGTCGCAATATTTGGCGATCATGGTATTCACCAAAAAACGGGCGATGAGTTTTGGGAAAAAGAAGTTGGGCATATGTTGGAACATTTTAAGCAGGAACATTATGCCACGGGTATTTGCAAAGCAATCAGTGATGTTGGGGAAGCATTACATTATCATTTCCCATACGATAATGAAACAGATAAAAATGAATTGCCCGATGATATAGTTTTCGGGAAATAATTATCATAAGCAGGTCGAAAGGCCTGCTTTGAATTTTACGCATGAAAAAGTCACTTTTTTATTTATTGTTTTTTTTAACGGGTACATTTTGCTTTGCGCAAAATATTCCTGCAAGACCAACTCCACCTCGACTGGTCAACGATTTTGCGAATATCCTCACACCGGATCAAAAGGCAGCACTTGAAAGCAAGCTTGTCGCGTATGACGATAGCACGTCCAATCAGCTTGTGGTTGTAACGCTGAAATCGATTGGCGATTATGACGTTCAGGACGTTGCTTTAAAAATTTTGAGAGACTGGGGAGTCGGCAATAAAAAAACAAATAACGGTATTATTTTGCTTGCTTCGATGGAGGACCACAAGCTAAGAATTGAAGTTGGTTATGGACTTGAGGGTGCAGTTCCTGATGCGATTGCAAAGCGAATTATAGAGAATGAAATAGTTCCAAATTTCAGGGCGGGAAATTATTACCGGGGTTTTGATGAAGCGACCGATGCAATTTTCAAGGCGGCGGCGGGCGAATACAAGGCTCCGGAAGGCTATGATCAAAGGGGCGAACACGAGGGGCGTGGCCGTGGTAGTAGCATTATCTCCATCATTGTAATCATCATCGTAATCATTGTCATTTTCTCGAGCAGAGGTGGTGGTGGTGGTGGTGGTGGAATGATGAGCAGACGGGGCTATCGTGGCTGGGGCCCACCTATTTGGTTTCCAACAGGTGGCGGTGGATGGTCCGGCGGTGGAGGAGGCGGCGGTTGGTCCGGCGGCGGAGGAGGAGGTTTTGGTGGCTTCGGCGGTGGCAGTGGTGGAGGCGGCGGTGCCAGTGGTAGCTGGTAGTGCAACGAAGGATAAAGTTTTAATGTCAGCAGCAAAACACCCGAAAATGAAAAAGACGCTATTACTAATCATCCTATGTTTTATGCTGATTCTTGCTGCTTGCAAAAAAGACCATGCTGACAACAAAAAAATCACTTCTGTGGCTAGTGTAATCTGGGGCGGTGAGCCAGCGGCCGACGGATCTGGTTGGTATATAAAGCTGCAAGACAGTAGTGAGGTTCATCCGAATAATTTACCGGAAGAATTTATGCAAACGCAAATTATAAGACAATCAGTAAAAGTTACTTTTGAATATACAGGAGAGAAATATCAAACAGGCATGATGGTGTACTCAATTCCTGTTGTCAAAATTTACAGTATAGAAAAACAATAGTTTTTAAACCAATAATTATGGAATTAAAACAAGTATTTATTCATCACGTATTTTTCTGGCTGAAAAATCCTACTGATCAAAAAGATCTGGCTCAATTGGAAAAAGGCTTGCGATCTCTGACAGAAATTTCGACCATAAAATCATTTCATATTGGCAAACCAGCGGCAACCAACCGCGGCGTGATCGACAATACTTATTCACTTTCCTGGATGATCATTTTTGATAATGCCGCAGACCAGGATAGTTACCAGGTTGATCCTATTCACTTAAAATTTGTGGAAGACTACTCGCAGTTGTGGCAGAAGGTGGTGGTGTACGATGCGATCTAAGGACCGAATAACTGAATGACTGAATAACTGAGTGGCCGATTGTTGTAGGGCAAAATCGAAAATAAACACTCAGTTATTCAGTTATTCTGCTTTTATGGATTTGTCGACCACATACTTGCGTCTTTAATGAAGATGCGTTTGTTCAGTTTTAGCTGGGCAATTATCAGTTCGGCTATATCTTCCGGCTGCATTACTTTTTCAGGGTTACCGTCTGTAAGTTTCAAGTTAACAGCCATGTCTGTTGCAACGGTACTTGGCGTAAGGGTTGTTACGCGAATGTTGTGTTTTCTTACTTCGTACATTAGCGATTCTGACATGCCGATCAAACCAAATTTTGAAGCACTGTAGGCGCTTGTTACAGCTGCTCCACGTAAACCCGCAGTTGATGCAATATTGATAACATCTCCGGTTTTTCTTTCAATCATTGATGGCAATACAGCGCGTGTTACGTAGTACACACCAAGCAGGTTCACTTTTATTATTCTCTCCCACTCTTCTGGTTGCAGATCCATAAAACCGCCGAATGCTCCAACTCCTGCATTGTTGATGAGGATGTCAATATTGCCCAATTCTTTCACAATATTTCCTACCGCGTTGTTAACCGCGTTTATATCGGCAACATCTGCTGTCGCTATTGCTGTTTTTACACCAAATGATTTTATTTCGTTCGCAAGTTTTTCAAGATCAGCTGCGCTTCGTGCAACGAGTCCCACATTTACTCCTTCCTTTGCTAATGCTACGGCAATAGCTTTTCCAATTCCCTTTCCCGCACCAGTTATGAGAGTGATTTTTCCTTTGATCGATTCCATAGTAATTCGTTTTTGTACAGCAAAATTAGGAGAAACAAAGTTGTTGGTTGATAGTTGTTTGTTGTTGGGCTTTTGTGCTATCAAACATTATAAATAAAAAAAAGCTCCCGAATTTCCTCGGGAGCTTTCAATTTACTATATCGAAAAAATTATTTTGCCTTTGATTTGATATAATCGATTTGCTCTTGTGCGGCCGTTGCATTTGCTCCCGCTAACTGAGCTTTTTTCTTGCCGGCAATTCCCATTAACACCATGTTGTTGATGTACGGAGTAAGCTGAGATTTATAGGCAGCAGGAATTCCTTCGCGGAACTCAACAATCATGTCAACACCTTTTTTCACTAACGCAGTGTTGTTCACTTTTGCGATGTAGTCAGCCAAAGGTTGCAGCATTTCCATTTTTGCTTGAGACAATGGCATTTTATCAAAGTTACCTGCTACGTAATCGAAATCGGCTTCTGAACCTGCATCGATCAATACGCCGCTGATTGATTCCATCAACTTGCCTTTAGCAGGTTGCGTTTTCAACTGTTGCGCTTTTGCCAAAGCTGTAGCGGGATCAATTTTTCCTAATGCTTCTAACGCTTCACCTGCTACACTGTAAGAAGAATCGGTAACAGATTTTTCGAACAATGTTTTGTATTCAGGTTTGTTATAAGCTGCTAACAAACTGATCGCCTGTGCACGAACAGTCGAGTTTTTGTCAGTTTTTGCAATGTTTGCAATTGTTGATTCAAAGCCTTCTTTAATAGCAGCATTATCCATTTTCAATTTTGACAAGGCGTAGTTGCGCAAGCCAAAATATCTGTCATTTACTGCTAATTTCAATAATGCCTGAGCATCTGTATTGTCAGCATTTTTTACGCAAGCATCAATTGCTTCTCTCCTGTCCAGATAATTGCCGGCGAACTTGTATTGGTGTATGAAGTTTGCCAGCGATTTATCATCTGTTTTTTCACAAAGCAAAATTTTATCTCCGTCTACGTTTACTAATTCTGGTTTTGATTTTCCGTAAGGGAGAGTAAATTTCTGCTCGCGATCAGTCATTTCAACATTGTAGCGAACTTTTGCAGAACCATTGTAAACATCTATTGCAAACGGCAAACGGAAAACTTTGTCTCCATCCTGTGTTTGCTTTACAGTTACAGTTACTTGTTTTGCAGCATCATCATATGCATAGCTGATGTTCAATTTTGGATGGCCAGCGCCGTAGTACCACTGATTGAAATACCAGTTCAGATCTTTACCTGTAACTTCTTCAAAAGCCAATCGAAGATTTTGTGCTTCGGCAGCTTTGAATTTATTTGTTGTAAGATAATTATTCAGAGATTTAAAGAAAGCACTATCTCCAACATAGTTACGAAGCATGTGCAGAATACGGCCGCCTTTGTTGTAGCTTACTGCATCAAACATGTCTTCTTTATCTGCATAGTAGAAACGAACGAGGTCTTTCTTTTCGCTATTGCTTTGCAGGTAACCGCGCATGTCAGAATAGTTTTGCGCGTCGCCGGCATCTTTACCATGTTTGTATTCATCCCACAATGTTTCGCTATAGTTTGCGAAAGATTCGTTTACAGTCAGGTTGCTCCAGCTTTCTGCTGTAACAAGGTCACCGAACCAGTGGTGGAACAATTCGTGAGCAATTGTACTTTCCCAGCCGTTGCCATCAACCAATTCGCGGGCATCTTGTTGTGCGCTCTCCTGGTGCAAAGTAGCGGTAGTGTTTTCCATCGCGCCACTTACGTAGTCACGGCCAACAATCTGAGAATATTTTTGCCATGCATAATCAACGCCGGTGATGCGTTTGTAAAAGGCCATCATTTCCGGTGTGTAACCGAAAATTCTGCGAGCTACTGGTTCGTATTCTTTTTCTACATAATAGCTTACTTCTTTATTGCCGTATTTATCTTTTACCACAGCATAGTCGCCAACGCCCATAAACATTAAGTAAGGAGCATGTGGCAAATCCATTTTCCAGTAGTCGGTTCTTGTGCCGTCAGCATTTTTCTTCTGGCTGATCAACAAACCGTTTGAAAGTGTAACGTATTTCGCCGGAACGGTCATTGAAATTTCGTCTGTCGTTTTTTGGTTTGGCTTATCGATTGTAGGGCACCAAACAGAGTTTGCTTCAGTTTCGCCTTGCGTCCAAATTTGCGTTGGCTTATCTTTTTCTTCACCTTTCGGATTTATAAAGTACAAACCTTTAGCATCAGTAATAGCTGCGCTTCCTTTTACCTTAAGTTCGTTAGGCTTTGCAGTGTAATCGATGTATACTGTGTATTTTTCGCCGCCTTTGTATTTTTTGTCGAGTTTAATATTCAACATCCATCCATCGTACTCATATTTCAACGGGGTTGTTGCGCCACCTTTTACTATGGCCACTTTTTTTATGTCCATGCCTTTGGCATCAAGCGTCAAAGTATCGGTTTCATAAAAATGAGGTTGTAATGTGATCCATGCTTTACCATACATGTAGGATTTATCATAGTCGAATGCGACCTCCAATTTTGTATGTACAAGATCGTTAATCTTTGTGGCAGTTGCCTGATACATTAAGGGCTGGGTTGTAGCTTCTGATTGCGCGTTTGCCTGTGCAAGCATTAAAAGACCGCAAGCAGTAAATAGGAAAAGCTTTCTCTTCATACTGATTTATTAAATAGGGCTTAAAGATATAGTTTCGATTCATTCTCTTTCTAAAAAAAATGGTAAATGGCAAGCTAAACTGCATTTTCAAGTAGTTTTGCTGTAACATTGGATATTATGAAATTAGGTTTAGCAATACTATTGTTCCTTTTGACGGGCTTTGGTGCATTTTCTCAGAAAGATTATTTTATATACATACAGACAGACAACAGCCAACCATTTTATCTTTTGATGGATGGAAAAACATACAGTTCCAGCGATCACGGGTACCTTATTTTATCCGGTTTACAGGGACAGGCTTATCAGTTTGTAATAGGCTTTCCTAAAAACGCTTTCCCTGAGCAAAATTTCATCCTAAATATTTATAATAAAGATGCGGGTTATCAATTGAAAAATTTCACCGATAAGGGATGGGGACTGGTAAACTATCAAACTTCGGAAGCAACGATGAACCGCAACAGCGAGCGTGGCAATTCTATGATTTCCGGAACGAGAAAGACAGACAATTTTTCCGTTCTGCTATCCAATGTGGTGAACGATACCAGCATTTTGTATGAAAGTGTTACACCGCAAATCGCAGTTGTGCAAACGGCCGCTGCATCCGCTCAGCAGCCGGCTGCAACCCAAGCTGACACAGCACAAGCTTCTAAGGAACAGCCTGCAGCACAGGCTGCCAGCAATTCACCGATTCCGACCCAGGGTACGGGAACAGCAGCAGTGGCGCCAGTTGCCGCCGTTACAGCCGCCACAGCCACATCAAACAATGCAACAACGGACGCAAGCAAACAAGTTGCCGATACAGCGGCTAAAGCGGCCGTAGTTGCAGCTGAGCCATTAATTGCAGCAAAGACAGATACATTGGCAACTGAGAAAAAAATTACATCAGATTCGACCGTCGCAAAGGTTGCAGTTAAAACAGATTCCGCAGTCGCAGTAGTTCCCGCTAAGCCAATGCTTTCTTCTGTTAAGAAAATAAGCGTTTCATCCAGTGAAATCGCTTTAGAGGAAGTTTATATCGATAGCACAAGCTCTGGAGTGGACACCATCAGAGTTGCTACACCTTTGATAAACGAAACTATAGTCCAAACGCCTGTTGCTGTTGGCACTGCGGTTGCACCTGTGGCCGTAACTCCGGCCGAAACGCTGAAGGCAGATACGACCCATAAAAAAGAAACTGCTGATGCTGATACAACAGTTGCGATAACAAAGCCTGTTGCACATCATGCACAAATCAACAACTCCGATTGTAAAAATACCGCGACTGACGCTGACATTGATAAACTTCGCGTGAAACTTTTATCGCTAAACGATCTTGACGAAAAAATAGCAACTACGAAGAAGCTATTAAAGTCTAAATGCTTTACGGTGAAGCAGCTTAAAGCCATCAGTGAGCTATTTGCAGAAGACGAGAGCATGTACCAGCTTTTTGAAACAGCCTATCCATTTACTTTAGACACTTATAACTATTTCACGCTTGAAGATTTGCTCAAATCTGATTATTATCGTGACAGATTTAAAGCAATGATCAGGAGGTAAGTTGTTAGCTGATGGTTGTTAGTTGTTAGTTGTTAGTGATCAACGTCGACCATAAAGCCTAACAACCAACAAGCATCAACTAACAACTATTCCTAAAACCGTTTTCCATGATAAAGAAAATTATTTGGGCTGCCTTAATCGCAGCCGTCATTGCAGTTGTGTTTGTAGTTATTGCGAATGCCAATATCAAAAGTGCGGCCAGTAACAAGTTGTATAATGACACGGCATCTATTCCCTACAATAAAGTGGGATTGTTATTGGGCTGCTCTAAGTTGCTAAGCAACGGCTATCCCAACTTATACTATCAATATAGAATAGATGCTGCTGCTGATTTGCTGAAAGCGGGAAAAATAAAATATCTTGTCATAAGTGGCGATAACGGCCGCAAAGAGTATAATGAACCGGAAGATATGAGGAATGACCTTATTCACAGAGGAATTGATTCTTCGAAGATCATTCTTGATTATGCGGGTTTTAGAACTTTTGATTCGGTGGTGCGTTTAAAAGAAATTTTCAGTCAGCAGTCTGTAACTGTTATTTCACAGCAGTTTCACAATGAAAGGGCGATTTTTATTGCCCAAAAAGAAGGTATCGATGCAATCGGTTATAATGCAAAGGATGTTGTAAAATATGCCGGCTTTAAAACGAAACAACGTGAAAAACTGGCAAGATGCAAAGCTTACATTGATTATTTAATTGGAACAAAACCGAAGTATCTCGGGGAAAAAATAAGGATAGAATAAAAGAAAATTAGAAGTTGCTTCTAACTCTCTTTTTCAACTTTCAACTAAATTAGAATGCGGTATTTCATAGAAGTAGCATATAACGGCGCGGCTTATAGCGGTTTTCAGATTCAGGAAAATGCTCATTCTGTTCAGGCGGAAGTGGAAAAGGCTTTTAGTATCATTCATAGAAAACCAGTTGAGCTCACCGGCTCTTCCCGCACTGATGCGGGGGTGCACGCTCTGCAGAATTTTTTCCATTTCGATTATGAAGATGAGGTCAATCCACGTGCGATTTATAAAATGAATGCCATTTTACCGGCAGATCTCGTTATCAAAAATATTTACGCAATGCCGCAAGGCGCCCACAGCAGATTTGATGCGCTGAGCCGCGAGTATAAGTATTTTATTTACGGCGAAAAAAATCCCTTTCTGCACGACAGGGCCTATTATTTTCCTTACACACTTGATATAAACCAATTGAAACTTGCGGCCAATGTTTTAAAAGAATACACCGATTACACTTCTTTTTCCAAACGAAATACCCAGGTTAAGACTTTCAATTGCAACATTTCTGTAAGTGAATGGATCGAGGAAAATGGCTGCCTTGTTTATCATGTGCAGGGGAACCGCTTTCTTCGCGGGATGGTAAGAGCGCTTACCGGAACTATGTTACGCGTGGGTCGTGGCAAGTATTCCATCGATGATTTTCGAAAGATCATCGAGGCCAGGGACTGCACTCAGGCAGATTTCTCTGTGCCTCCACAGGCCTTATTCCTGGTAAATGTGCAATATCCGGAGGGTTATTTGCAGCAGATGGAATCGCCTAAATTCTCCTGAAAACGGCGCCAGCTTCCGGCACACATTACATCTTTGCCTTAAAATCTCTTAAATTCGCAAATTCTATTCAGTTAATAGATCAATAAAACAATTATGTCCAGTTTATCCAAAGAGTATTTAGTACAGTTAGCCAACCAGTTTGGAACGCCTCTTTATGTGTATCATGCAGAAAAAATAAAGGAACAATACAACAAGTTAAACAGCGCGTTTAAGGATGTTAATGCGCGTTTCTTTTATGCATGTAAGGCTTTGTCTAACATCAATGTACTGAAGTACGTGGAAAGCATTGGAGGTTCTTTGGATTGCGTGAGCATTAATGAGGTGAAGCTTGGTTTAAAAGCTGGTTTTACGCCAGACAGAATCCTTTTCACTCCGAACTGTGTAGACTTTGAAGAAGTGGTGGAAGGAAAAGAATTGGGCGTTCACCTGAACATTGATAATATTTCCATCCTGGAAAAATTCGGAACGCGTTTCGGTAACTCCTATCCTATTTGTATTCGCTTTAACCCGCACATCATGGGCGGTGGTAACTATAAAATTTCAACCGGCCACATCGATAGCAAATTTGGCATTTCTATTCACCAGATGCGCCACATCGAGCGTGTGGTGAAAAGCACCAAATTGCACGTAAGAGGCATTCACATGCACACAGGAAGTGATATTAAAGACGTGAATGTTTTTCTTCAGGGTCTTGAGATCATGTTTGAACTGGCAACGCATTTCCCTGAATTGGAGTTCATCGATCTGGGAAGTGGTTTTAAAGTTCCTTACCAGGAAGGTGATGTGCAAACTGACATCAATTTGCTTGGCCAAAAAGTAGCGGAAGCATTTCATAGTTACGAAAACGAAACAGGAAAGAAAATCCAGGTTTGGTTTGAGCCAGGTAAATTTTTGGTAAGCGAAAGTGGATATTTTGTTGTGAAAGCAAACGTTATCAAACAAACTACTGCAACAGTGTTTGTGGGCGTTAACAGCGGATTCAATCACTTGATCCGTCCGATGTTCTACGATGCTTATCACCGCATTGAAAATATCACCAATCCAAATGGTCACGAAAGAATCTACACGGTTGTAGGAAATATTTGTGAGACAGATACTTTCGCATGGGACAGAGCTTTGAATGAAGTTCGTGAAGGAGATTTCCTTGTGTTTTACAACGCAGGAGCTTATGGATTTGAAATGAGCAGCAACTTTAACTCAAGATTGAAACCTGCCGAAGTATTGGTAAAAGATGGTGAAGCCATTTTGATCCGCAAGAGAGATGTGTTTGAAGATCTGATGAAGAACCAGATCGAGGTTCTGTAGAGAGCACGCAGATGACGAACGAGTTAAAAATAACCAAAAGGCCATGAAGCATAAACGCTCATGGCCTTGTTGTTTTTCATATGTCAATGCTCTATGGAGCTGTTTTCACCACTTTTTTAATACCAAAACTTCTGTTGATAGTGAATCCAAGTGAGAAATTACCTTGTTTAAAGTCGCTTGTATTTCTTGACAGCTGAGTGATGTTGCTAGCTGCTGTTGTACTACTTACATAGAATTGGAAAATGTGTCCGCCGGTATCCCAGTCATAACCCAGGGATATGATATCCGGATAGTAGTTGATCATTCCGCCTGTTTCAGAAGAATATAGGTCCTTATAGCCATTCAGCTGACGGGAATATTCAAATGTCAAAGCTTTCTTTGAAGTGAATTTATAACGTCCGCCTATGCCTACAGAGAACACGTTATTTGCCTGGTGCCCACCTGATGTTTTGTAATCATAGAATGGAGTGTAGTTGTAGTGGACATAAGACGGAGTTAATTGCAATGAAAGTTTGTCGCTGAACTTACGTGCGATCAATAATTGATGCAGGTACGACATTCTGTTCCACACGAAGTCTTCGGGGCTTGGCCCTTCAGAGCAATCGATGTGCATGGTGGAAAACCAATCGAGTGTAACAGGAATATTGCGTTCTCCAGTTTGTTGTCTTAACAGTTTTACTTTTCCCCACAGCTCATATTGAGCCTTTCCTGTAAGCGCAAGACCTACGTTGCCCCAGGTTGTCGGAGAATAGTCAAGTGACAAAAACGTGTTTGCAACGCCACTATTGAGGCCGAGAAAGTTCGCAAGATTTGACCATCCTTTGCCATTTTCCCACGCGTTGCCAAAGTGGTGGGATATCATGAACTGCAGGTTGCCTTTACCGGTTATCTCAACACTCTGCATGTTGATTACACGGGTTGATTTAAAGGTACCGGTTGTTATGTTCTGTTTAGGTTTCGCGCTATCCTCTTTCACTAAATCTCCCAACAAGTCATCTTGTGCCATTGCTTTGAACTGGCCAAGCAGTAAGCATAGTACTGTAAATAATGTTATTCTTTTCATCTGCGTATTCGTTTTATTTTGGTCAGATGCCCGCCTGAATGACCTTGGTCGGGCAGGGAATTCGCCCGCGCCATCTGGCAGGCCGGGCTCATTCCATCCTGATAAATATTTTAAACCTATTGGTTTAGTTGAAACTTAATGGTAGCGCTGATTGGAGTTTGATCTGCCAATTTTGGTTTTACTACAGCGGGAATATCGATATTGAATTCTTCTGCTTTTACAGGAAAATCGCAGTAGAATGTTGCTACTTTATTTTTCACTTCCAGTTTTACAGGAGATTTAAAATCTTTTGTAACTCCATGCAATGTTATCTGACCTTCTGATGAAAAATTATAAGTGCCATCTTTTGCCAACATGTCTTTTGTAAAACCAATCAACTTGCCTTTGTAAGAAGCATTTGGAATTTTATCTGTGTGCAGATAATTTTCGTTGAAATGTTCTTCCAACAATGCATTGTTGAAGTGGAAAGTTTTCATTGGCACAAGCAGTGCAACTTCAGAGGTCTCAACCTTGAGCACAGCTGTCGCCTCTTTGGAAGCTGCTGCATAGTCTTTGTGACTTTGGTCCTTATTTGGATTGAATGTCAGGTAGCCATCTCTTGTTTTATATGTTTGAGCGTTTAATGCGCTTACTCCCAATACGATTGACAATGTCAATAAAAGAATGTGTTTCATAATTCTGTTTTTAAAAATTTATTACTGTTTACAATCTGACTAATTATTGAGGCATACCGGCAGACAACCAAGCATTGATAGCGGCCCATGTTGAACTTCCTAACGTCAGCTTTCCGCCAGGGTGTCCTGATGCACCTTTTGAGCTAACCATGGCAGTTAATTTGTCTTTATCGCCCGTAAGCTTTGCAAACGTTAACGTTGGTCCAATGCCACCGTGACAAGAACCACCTGCACATGTGCTGCTAACCATTGACTGTATAGTGTTAGAGAACGTAACATTTGTTGGAGTACCGCCAGCATCTCTGTCATCCGGAGATCCTTGATTTATCCAGCTTCTTAGAATGCTTACTTCCTGTGGTGTCAGATATACGTCGCCACCACCGGGGTGTTTACCGCCGTTTATCCATGTTTCTATCAAAGATGTTTTCCCAAGAATTGCATCGTAAAGGATGGTGTCTTTGCCATTATAATTTCCATTAGAAAACCTTACAGCGTTTGCACTACCCAGTGAGCTCGACATCCCTTGTGTGTTGTGGCATCCGCAACCGCCGGATACATATATGGGCACTACTGATTTTGTAAACGAAATGGTTGAATCCGGCAATACTATATCCGCTTTATTATTGTAGCAAGATGGTGTGTATAAGGCAATACCAACTAATACTACCATCGCTATAACTAATTTTTTCATTTTGCTTGTTTGAATGTTTTATTAATTATTTCCTGGTTATAGTGTTACCACCTTTGTCTTTATACAGACCTCTGTTATTGGGACCATACTTCCATGTATCTGGCACATTAGGATCGAGGAAGTACCAGCCTTTAATGATGGCCACTTCTGAGGAATTCAGGTGCCCGTCTCCGTAAGCCATGCTGCCAGCAGCTTTTGTTACAGCACCGGTTCCACTTATAAGATAAACTGTTGAGTCAATTCTTGTTATCAGCGTAGTTGAAGTGGTCGCCAGGTCAGGCAGATAACTGTATTTATTTGTTCTCAAGCCTTTTGGATAATTGATATCAAATAACAGATTTGAATAAGTATTAAGCGGGCCCATTGCAGTACCTATCGATTTTTTAACTTTGAAACTTGCATAAGCCAATGTATCGGAGTAAAACTTGGTTACACTGTCGCGATACAAATTCCATACGCGGGTTATCATTGTATCGTTAACCGCCACACAGCCAGCTTTACCGAATGACAAGCCAGTTACAGTATCCTGAGCAGAAAGCACTCTTCCAAAATCTTTGTAAGTTCTTGCCCACGCACCGATTGCTACGTTTTGATTGTGACACTGTGCGGTACAACCACCAGTGATCAACCTTACCGCAGTTGGTCTGTAGTCAGCCAACACAGGCGTTTCGTTTGCGCCATTTTTAATCCAGTTGTAGATTGAAATTTTGTCCTCTGTAGAAACTGTTTTTTCAGTTGTAACAGGCGGCATTGCTTTGTTCAGATCGTTTGTAGTAATTACCTGCCAAAGTTTGCTCGCTTCAGGATTACCAGGCACTACCAAACTCTTGATGTCATTGAACGTAACCAGGTTTGGTTTAATGTTGTTATTGTGGCAATTGGCACAATTTGCTTTTATGATCGATTGAATACCGGTTGTGATAATGCTGTCGTTAATGGACTTTGCAGTAGAAATGTTCAGAACCGTTGTGTCATAAAATGGCGAAAAAATTGTAGAGTCAATGTCTGAGGACGCCAATCCCCTGAAGATCGAAGAGGCATTTTTGCCTTCCTTTTTGCACTGCACCACTACTATAGATATAAGCACGGCGCATAGCATAAAGGCTAGTGTTTTGATTGTAATTAGATGTCGTTTCATTGTACTTAAAAATTGAGATGTATGAAAGCGAAATGGTCTATTCAAGAAGCAAGCAGTAATAGCGTGAACTTGTGTGACAAAACTATGACGATGAAGAACGGTTTTTCATGACAACCATTTTCCAAAAAAATGATTTACACGTATAAACGAAGTTCAAAACCCTGACCATTGTTATCTTTTCGATTGAGGACTATTATAAAATTTGAGAAATATGGGGTATACTTTTGAGTTAGATTAAGTAACGAAAAATCATCGAACCGTTATGAATAAGAAAAAATTTATACTACTTGTTTTGGCAATGGGCATTGCCGTTGCCAGCTGGGCCACATGGTATGTTTTCTTTAAACCACACAGAAATGTAGGCGCAGAGAAAGCTAAGTACGAGGTTACATCAACTGTACTTTCAGGCGAATTCAAAACCGATACTGCATTGGCTTTGAGGAAGTATATCAATCAAGCTGTATTGATTCAAGGAAAGGTTACAAATGTGGATGGCATCACAGTTTCTCTGAATAATATTGCGTGCAATATTGATTCAACAGATATGAGCAAAATAAGCGGCATTAAACCCGGAGACAATATTAAAGTTCAGGGCCTGCTGGTGGGTTACAATGATTTAATGGAAGAAGTAAATATCGCTGAATGCGTTATTAAAAAATAACAAGGGCATTGTTTTTAAGGTTTGATTTAGAACGCTCCCGATCATAAAAATGATCGGGACGTTTTTTTTATTTAGAAATCATATACAAGGCTCACCCCTCGCACACTAAGTTTCGAACCACCAGGAAAATCTCCTGTTCCGGGAACGCTTATGTAATGAAGGAATTTATCCTGTATAACTCCAGCGTTTGGAAATGTTGTGTCCGTTACTGTCAGGTAATTATCCGGTGGCAATGTGCCCGGAGGTAAGTTAATGAACGACATTTCAATTTCACCTGATGGTGAGTTCCTGTTTGCATGCTTGCGCAAAAAGAAAGCGATCACTGTATTTGTAGTAGTATTCATGTAGTGAATAGAAATAGATTTTAATATCGCTCCTACAGGTATTGGCAATGCGACGCTGAGGTCTCCACCTGCGGCAGCGGCGCATCTTCCGTCTTGAAAATGATCTACATATCCTGTCGCACTGTTAAGCGGAAAAAATGCAGCACTCTCAATGTAAATGGTGTGCCTTTTTTTCAGAATTTTTTCGATAATTCCTTTTGCCGGAATTTTCTTTGGCGCCGCCTTCTTAGCGACTTTTTTTGCTGGAACAATTTTTTTAGCAGCAGATTTTTTGGCAGTTGCTTTTTTAGCGGGAGTCTTTTTAGCAATTGCTTTTTTAGCGACACTCTTCTTTGGAGCGGCTTTCTTTTTTGCTGAAGCCATAGAACAGGTTTTTTAGTTACTAAAAGGTTGACCTCTTAAGATAAACATATATTTCGGCTATTTAAAACTCTTGACCTTATTGAAATGTTTAAAAGAAAATTTTTAACTTTCTTCACGCTTATTATTTCACCAAAAAGAATACCGTTATGCCAATTCGAATGACAGACGACCAGCCGGAAGAACAATTCAATGATGACAACAGTGGTGGCGGCGGCCGCGGGGGCGGAGGCTTTGGAGGAGGAGGCGGTGGCTTGCTGGCGCTGTTACCTTTGCTGTTAAGTTTGTTCAGAGGCAAAAGAATTTTTCTTTTGATACTCATTTTGATAGGTGGCTATTTTCTTTTGGGCCGCGGAAGTGGTTGCGGCATTGGTGGCGGAGCAATTACCAATCAAATTGCCAACGGTCTTTCTACCGGAGGTTTCCTTGATCCGAAACAGTTTGAAAAAGCCAACATCTACGAATCATTGGCTGATGACGATAGTAAAAACCCATTGCCGGAAAGTTCCAATCTCCAAAAATTCGCGCCCGGTGTTGGCGACCAGGGAAAACAAGGCAGTTGCGTGGCATGGAGTAGCGCCTACGCGGCCAGAAGTATTCTTGAATCTGCCAGAACCGGTCAGTCTGGCGAGGCCGTAAAATTCAGTCCGGCGTTTTTATATAATCAAATTGGACTCGATAATTGTGAAGGCTCTTATATCATCCGCGCTATGGAATTCATGACGCAAAGAGGTGCTGTTCCTTATGATCAATTCCCTTACACGGATCAAAATTGTAGCAGACAACCATCTCAACAGCAAATGCAAGACGCTTCTCAATTCAAAATGAGGGGTTTTAACAGGCTTTCTTTGGGGGATAGAAATGATGTGATTGACCTTCGTGCCATCAAAGAAAATTTATCACAGGGCGCTCCTGTTGTTATCGGCATGATGGTGGGCGAAAGTTATATGCAGGATATGAAAGGGAAAGACTTGTGGACACCGGCGCCGGGCGACCAGCAAATGAACGGTTTTGGCGGCCACGCACAGTGCGTTGTAGGTTATGATGATAAAAAATATGGCGGCTCATTTTTAATCATGAATAGCTGGGGACCTGATTGGGGAACCAACGGTTTCGCTTGGGTGCGTTATGGCGATTTCAAATATTTTGTTCGCGAAGCATACGGCCTTGAACCAATGCAAAAAGTCGGAGCTGCGGCAAACGCACCGCTAAACTGCGAAGTTGGTCTTGTAGAGGTTCAGTACGACAATAACCAGAAACGCACTATTGCCCGCGGCTATATTCCTTTGAAGTTAACCGGCGGCAATACATTTGAAACCGTTTCTCCCTTAAAAAGAGCAGGCACCCGTTTTAAAATGGAGGTTAAAAACAGCACCGAATGTTACGTGTATGTTTTCGGTAAAGAAACAGACGGCACCTCTTATACTTTGTTTCCTTATCCAAGAAATGATGATCCCACAAAAACAAAATACTCTCCGTTCTGCGGCATTGCAGGATATCGCTTGTTTCCAAAAGATAAAAGCATGCAGCCGGATAGCATTGGCACAAAAGATATAATGGCAGTTGTGGTAAGTAAAAAAGAATTAAACTGGAACCAATTGAATGCGAGCATTGCTCAAAATCCTTCGCAGGATTATGGTGCGAGGCTATCAAAAGCATTGGGTGCTGCACTGGTGCAAAATGTAAGGTTTCAGCCATCCTCAAAAGGTAATATTGCATTCTCGGTGCCTGCTACAGACAATCAGGTAGTTGCTTGTTTGGTGGAGATCGACAAGCAATAGAAAATACAAGAACGCAGATTTTCATGATTGTCATGATTTGACAAGATTTTTTGATTTGAGATTTGAGGTTAGCTGACAGCGTCTCCTTTTTAAATTTTAGATCATAACAAATCATGAAAATCTTGAAAATCTGCGTTCCATCTTCGTTCTTGTTTTAACTTAGGAGATGAAACAGATTTTATTCATTCTCGCTTTAAGTTTGCTTAGCGCAACATTCACGTTCGCGCAAGACTCTACTTTCAATATTTACAAACCATCAGAAAATGCGGTGATTGCTTTAAACAAAGCCATCAAGCAGGCCAAAGACGAAAAGAAACATGTATTCGTTCAGATTGGTGGTAATTGGTGCGTTTGGTGCGCAAGATTTTACAAGTTCACTACGATAGATGTACAAATAGATTCGCTTATTAAAGCTGATTATGTTGTGTATCATTTGAACTACAGCAAGGAAAACAAAAACACTCAAATGCTGGAAAAGCTGGGATACCCGCAACGATTCGGCTTTCCTGTATTTGTAATTCTGGATGAAAATGGAGAACGTTTGAATACGCAAAATTCTGAGTATCTTGAACAGGGGCATTCCTACAACAAAACAAAAGTGATGGAATTCCTCCAAAACTGGAACGTAAAGGCGCTCGATCCTAATCAATACAGGTATTAAGTCAAAAGGAAAAATTAAAAAGTCAAAATAGGAAGCTCAGACATTATTGGACTTTTAATATTCATCGAAAGACAAGATCGAGATGCTGTTACACTTGGAACTTCTACTCAAAACTCATAACTCACAACTTGCCTATGCCAAATAAGTTTCTCCAACTCGTGAACAATTCGTTTAAGTATAAGCTTTTTCTTTTATCAAATTTACCGGCAGCTTATTTCAGCGGTGTTCGTGTAAAGCATGCAGACGAAGCGTCATGTACGGTTACGGTTCCTTTCAAATGGTTTTCAAAAAATCCATTCAGGTCAACCTATTTTGCTTGTCTCGGTATGGCGGGAGAATTGAGTACGGGCGTTTTGGCAATGGCACATTGTTATCAATCAGAACCTGCGGTGTCCATGTTGGTAAGAAACATGGAAGCGAGTTTTACAAAGAAAGCAACGGGTCTTACAACGTTCACCTGCAACGACGGCGAGGCAATTAAAAGCACCATTGCTAAAGCAAAACAATCCGGTGAAGGAGAAACATTGCGGGTAAAATCAACGGGCATAAATGAAGCAGGAGAAATAGCTGCGGAATTTTATATTACGTGGGGTTTTAAGGTCAAAAGTTCGCAAGCTAAAACCTTAGGGACAGCACAAAAGAGTGGTTGAGAGATGTAACGAATCCCATTTGTCATCCCGAGGAACGAGGGATCTGCAACTTGCATTAGCAGCTTGTTTGCAAAGCACCCAGATCCCTCGTTCGTCGGGATGACAAGCAATCATTTTTTACTATTACAACCATTCGGTTATTTGAGTGAATCAAATATAAATTCACTTTTGTTTCACATAAGAAGTTTCACATTTGATTTTCTTTTTTGACTTCAAATAAAATTTGCTTTTATGAAAATAGCATTCCACGGCGCGGCCAGAACAGTTACGGGTTCTAAACATTTATTGACTCTTAAGAATGGAAAAAAATATTTACTGGATTGCGGTATGTTTCAGGGTATGGGCGATAAAACAGATGCGCTCAACCGCACATGGGGCTTCGATCCTGCGGAGGTAAACTATTTGATTCTTTCGCATGCGCACATCGACCATAGCGGTTTGATCCCAAAACTTGTCAAAGATGGTTTTCACGGAAAAATTTTCTGCACACCTGCTACCAAAGAATTGTCTCAAGTGCTGTTACTTGATTCGGGCGAAATCCAGGAGGACGATGTAAAGTATGTAAACAAAGTGCGTGCATCTCAGGGAGCGCCTTATTTACAGCCACTATACACAATCGAAGACGCGAAGAACAGTTTTCCTTTTTTTAATGAAGTGGACTATGATCAGTGGTTCCGGATCGATGAAGATGTTGAAGTAATGTACACAGATGCGGGCCACATCATTGGCAGCGCCGCCGTGCATTTGCGCATACAAGAGAATGGCAAAACCAGTCGTCTTTCTTTTAGTGGGGATGTTGGAAGATATCGTGACGCGATTCTGCGATCACCGGAAGAATTTCCACAAACAGATTACATGATCATAGAATCCACTTACGGCAATAGTTTGCACGATATGGAAATCACTACGCCTGATCAGTTACTACACTGGATTGAAAGAACATGTTTGCAGAAAAAAGGCAAGTTGATCATGCCTGCATTCAGTGTTGGTCGCACACAGGAAATTCTATATTACCTTAACCAACTTGAAATAGAGAGACGCCTTCCTGATCTTGATTATTTTGTTGATAGTCCGCTAAGTATTGAGGCAACAGAAGTAGTAAAACACTATTCCCGTTATTTCAATAAAACAATACAAGAGTTGTTGAAGACAGATAATGATCCGTTTGGTTTTAAAGGATTGAAATATATTAAGTCAGTGGAAGAATCGAAGCAACTTAACTTTCGTAAAACCCCGTGCGTAATCATTTCAGCAAGCGGTATGGCAGATGCAGGAAGGGTGAAACACCACATCAGCAATAACATCGAGAATAGCCGCAACACGATTTTAATGACAGGTTATTGCGAGCCTAATTCACTCGGTGGTCGATTATTAGCCGGTAGAAAAGAGGTTTCCATTTTTGGCGTAGAACATGAGGTGCACGCAGAAATAGCTTCTGTAAAAAGCATGAGTGCCCACGGCGACTATGAAGATCTTTCTCAATTCCTTGCTTGCCAGGATGCCAAACAGGTAAAAAAATTATTCATCGTTCACGGCGAATATGAAGTGCAATTGCACTTCAAACAAAGACTAATTAAGAAAGGGTTTTCAGATGTAGAGATTCCGGAAATGCACTATGAAGTGGGACTTGGATAATTGAAAATTGAAAGTTGAAAATTGAAAATGAAGCCCGGCAAAACTCTTTGAATATTATCCACCCTAAATAAATGAGGGGTCACTGGGGAAAATGCATTTTCAACTTTCAACTTTCAATTTTCAATTACATAATGATGGCTACATACCCACTTATCGGCTGCCTTCCGTTGTGCGGCTTTATTACCCAGTAGTATGTTCCCACAGGCAACTTGGTGCCATTAAATTTTCCATCCCATGGGGTGCCATAGCCAACCGATCTATACACCAATTGACCGTAACGGTTAAAGACTTCTACTTCACAGCCCGGATAGTCAGACAAAGATGTGATGATCCATGTATCATGAATGCCATCGCCATTTGGAGAAAATGCGTTCGGCACCTTCACATACTTCAGCACTTTTACATTTATATCCGTATTGGCTGTGCAGCCATCAGCAGATGTCGCAGTGAGTGTATAGGTGATGTCATTCGATGGCGAAATGGTTGGCGTGAGTGTATGACTATTTTCCATAGCCGTCGGGGGCTGCCAGCTATATGATAAGTTATTTCCTGAGGCTGTTGCCGGTATCAGCGTGGTGCCGCCCTCAAGCGATGTAATATTTGGTTGTACGTTAACAATCGGAGTCGGGTTAACCGTTATAAAACGTGTTGAATCGGCACTGCATCCGTTGCTGGCCACAAATGTGTATTTAATTGGAAACTTGCCCACTCCCGCTCTGCGTGGATCAAATGTTTTTCCCGACACAACTCCAGCTCCTGTATATGCCGCAGTACCTGCAAATCCGTCGGTGTTAGAGGCCGCAGTTAAAACAATGGGTGATGCCTCCTGGCATATCGGCGACAATGAATCAAATGCCAGTACGGGCGTTTGTTTCAAAATAATGGTTGTATCAAACTCATCGAAACAGGTTGCTCCGGAGTAAGCTTTATAGTGCACGGCAAATGACTTTTCACCACTGGCTGCCGTAAAACTTTTATACAAATGCGCATATCCTTTACCGCTATACGGGTAATCATCTGTTGTTTTTTCGGATGGATCATTATTATAATCCCACCAGATTTCAAGCTTTACTAAGTTGCCAAACGTAACCTGTGAAGTATTGGTAATGTCAAGCGCAGTATTGCTGCAAAAATTGGTGTTATTAATGGCAAATTTCGCCTGCTTTACGGTACCGTTTATCGTAAAACTTTTGATCGTGTCAGATGTGCATCCTTTGTTTGAAGTAACAGTAAGCTTTGCCTGGTAATTGCCCACTGCCGTATAGTGCCACTGAGGGTTTGCATTTGTTGGGTAGGCCCCTGCGGGAGACGCGCCGTAGTTCAGATCCCATTTGTAGATTAAAGTAGAATTATCACCTACCAAGGATGAATCAGTAAAGGTGGCGATGCCATCGTCGAGACAATTTCTCGGTGCGCCAAAGTTTGCCAGCGGCTGATAGTTAACAGTTGTGGGAACTGTTTGAACGCTGCTCTTGCAGCCACCGTCAGATTCAACAATTAATGAAACATTGTAGTTTCCTTGTTTCGCGTAAGTATGTGTAGGCGATTGCACAAATAAACTGTCCGTATTGTCTCCAAAGCTCCAGTGCCATTTTGTAACATTTCCTTTGGCTACTGAAGATTGATCAGTAAAGGTAACTGCTTTGGTTTCACACAAAGGTAGCGAAGTGCTGAACTGAGCGACCGGCAAAGGATTTATTGAAATCGTTTTCACGGCAGTATCTGACAAACATCCCACATCAGTGATGTAAGAATATTTGACTACGGAATCGCCAATAGCTTTAAAGACATAGTTTGGACCTGTGGTATCAATTATTTTTCCATGCCCCATATCCCAGCGTGTCAATATTATTTGTCGTGAGTTATTGGGGTCCACAATCTCTTTGAAGCTTACCATATCCTTGAAGCAACCTGAGAAATTATAAGAAAAATCGGCCTTGGGTTTATCAAAAACTTCTAAATCGTAATCTATTTCTTGTTCTCCGGTGCATCCATTTGTTACTGTTGGATTGTTTGCGATAACCGATATCGGATAAGTGGCCGGCGTATGCACAGTGTAGTATCTGTCAAGCTTATAACGATAAAGCGTTCTCGTGCCAACGGTCCATGTAGAATCGTACACGGGGCTGTTGATCGTAGTATCATTGAACAAGCCATTGAACAGATATTTTAGGCTTAGCGGTTGATACGGGAAAACATTATAAAACTGAAACGGATCGTCTTTGCACGCCGCCGGAAATTTGACCGTTGCGTAAGTGTTCTTAATAGTTATATACTGGTAAAGATCAACTAGGTTGGTGCCTGCAGAATAGCCATACGTTTCGTGATCTCCCATACCATATGCGATGGCGTTAAAGCCCGAATCGCAGTTCAGGTTATGCGTACCCGGCTCTACGTATATCTGCGCGTAAGAGTATTTTGAATCCTGCGGTAATGTGCTGAAATAGTTGGCTATGGGACTACCATCCAAGCGCATACTGCTCAGGGCCGCTCCTTCATTCTTCACAGCAATATTGATATATTGTTCCTGGATCAGAAAATTCTTTGTAGAGTTTAGCGTCACCTGCCGGATGGTTTGTTCAACGGGATTTATAAAAATCATTTCAGGGTCATTGTAAGTTCCCTTTGTTCCATTGCCGCCTCCATTTGAATTACAGGACTGTGTTGGGAAATATTGCGCCACCATAATGGGCATATCAGATTCGATAACGTTGGTGGTACTATTGTAGAACTCGTAATACAAATTGTTGGTAAAGCTTCCTGCGGGTATTACAGTTCCATTTACATATACCTGGGCAGCGGGGCTTGATTTAACAACGCGGTAGATATTGAGGGGTCTTCCACTGCTTGGCACCGTAATATATTTTTTGCCCCAGGTGTTGGTGGGATATACTTGCTGAAACAAATTGTCGGCAGTGGTACATCCAATATTTTCCGGTGTATTAATGTAAACTTTTCCACTTCCGCTATACACGGCAATTCGTTTACAGCTTCCGGTTCCATTGGCAATGGATTTGATGGTGGAACCGGTAAGATCCTTGTTGGCTAGAACCTGGTAAACCTGTCCTGTATTCAACGTCACTGTATTTACAGAACCTGCTGCCCAACCGCCAATCGTTGCCTGCGCCGGTGTAATTTGAACGGTTGTATTATCCTCTGTAGCAATTACGAAAAAATATGAATAAGACGGATCTTCATTGCTTTTTTGTGTATAGTTGATGGAGTAATATTCTTTTCCCAGTGTATTTGTGGGCAAACAAACAGTGGCACCTGATACAGCCGAGGCATATATGTGTGCATACACAACAACTGCTTTGGCTGACGTAACATGAATGCCATAATTCGAAAGTCCATCCTTTAGCAGCCGCGCCGATCGCGGGATGGCTATCTCAATTATCTGATTGGCAGTAACGGTAAAATTCTGGCTAAAAATTCCACTGATAGAAACGGTGCCTGTTGTATTAACATCAGATGTGATATAGAGGGCCATCTGATCCGCCTGGGTTTGGTCGGTGGCGTACATCTTGACGTGGTTGCCATACCCGATCCAAAAATCCTTTCCTTTGTTTGAAAAGTCCTGCGCCTTTGTGATCCAAAAGCTCAATATTAATAGAGTAAAGAGATATATTTTCTTCATGACCAAGTACGGTATTCAAGCAATTTATCCAATAAAATAAACAGATTCTCTTTCGAGGAACTGGTTAACAAACTGTTTTCTTTAGTAATAAGGCAAGTCTTAGGAAGGAAAAATTATCACAGGTAGTTTGGCTTTTAAAAACAGTCAATTTTCATAAAATTAGGTCTGTGCCAAATGCGAAGTACAATGTATCGATAAAATGGAGAATTATGTAGTTCGGCAGCTGACTATTTTTTTTGAAATGGCCCAATGAAGTAAAAAGTAAAAAGCAAAAAAAAGTCCCCGTGAATGGGGACCTTATTATTTCAAGTCAGCAGTTTTTGAATTTTGAATTTCCTTCTAGCTCTTATCTATCGCCTGCAATATATCATTCAAAATATCGCTGACATTTTCCAGGCCAACGGAAATACGGATAAGCCCCGGCGTAATACCCACTTTTTCGCGCTCTTCATTGGTAAGCTTAGCGTGCGTTGTGCTCGCAGGATGCGAAGCAATGCTTCTCGTATCTCCAAGATTCGCCGTTAGCGTCAGCATTTGCAAAGCATCCAGGAAATTACGACCGCCCTCCAAACCGCTTTTTAATTCAAAACAAACAATGCCACCGCCATTTGTCATCTGCCGCATCGCAATCTCATGCTGAGGATGCGACTGCAAAAATGGATAGCGAACGGAACTTATTTTTTCATGACCTTCCAGTGCCTTTGCTATTTTCAGCGCGTTGGACGCGTGGCGCTCCATACGTACTTCCAGCGTTTCAAGGCTACGGCTCAATATCCAGGCATTGAATGGAGAAAGAGAAGGTCCGGTGCTTCTGCAAAACAGGTACACTTCATGGATCAATTCTTTCTTGCCCAATACAACACCACCTAACACTCGCCCTTGTCCATCGAGCCATTTGGTGGCAGAATGCACGATGATGTCTGCACCATAATCAATCGGTCGTTGAGCGATTGGAGTGGCGAAGCAGTTGTCCACGTTCAGTAAAATATTATGCTTTCTGGCAAATTTACCCGCCGCTTCCAGGTCAATCACTTCCAATGCAGGATTAGTAGGTGTCTCCAGGAAAAACATTTTCGTATTTGGCTTTACTGCCGCTTCCCAGCTTGCTACATCACTTGCCTCCACATAAGTGTATTCAATGCCGTATTTGGCCAAATATTTTGTAATAACGGTGTGTGTACTTCCAAAAATGGCACGGCAGGAAATCAAGTGATCGCCGCTTTTTAGAAAAGTCATGAACGATGCAAAAATGGCGCTCATGCCGCTCGCAGTAGCAAAGCCTGCTTCTGTGCCTTCCAGCGCCACCATTCTGTCAGTAAACTCCTGAACATTGGGATTACTGAATCTCGTATAAATATTATTGTCGTTTTCATCCGCGAATGTCGCACGCATTTCCTCCGCATCATCGTAGCAAAAACTACTGGTAAGAAACAAAGGCGAAGAATGCTCCATCTCATCTGTGCGTGGCACTTGTGTACGGATTACTTTAGTTATAGGATGATGTGACATTTTTTTTAGTTGTTGGTTGTTGGTTTGTAGTTGCTAGGAATGGAAAGTTGAAAATTGAAAGTTGAAAATGACTTTGCCTGGAACTTCATTTTCAATTTTCCATTTTCCATTTTCAATTATTAACTCATCTCCACCATTCTCACTTCCCACGTTATCTCGCAACCTGCTCTGCGGAGAGTTTCAGCCACGGAGCAATATTTTTCCATAGACAGCTGAGCAGCACGTTTAGCCTTGTCTTCATCTACAGAATCGCCCAGTTCAAACACTATTTTGGCACTTTTCCAAAGGGCAGGCTCTTTACCGGTTTCTCTTTCCGCTTCTACAAACATTTTAAAGTGGGTAATTTCCTGGCGCTGTTTCTTTAAAATACTTACCACATCAATGCCGCTACAACCGCCAAGACCCATTAAAAGCACCTGCATTGGTCTGGCTCCATAGTTATTACCGCCTGTTTCGGGACTTGTGTCCATTTTTACCACATGTCCCATGCTGTCTGTTGCTTCAAAGCCGTATCCCGGCTCAGAAAGGTTTATCTCAATATTTACCATGGCGAAGAAATTTTAAAAGAAAAAAAATTTTAGCAAAGGTAACATCACACGCCGTTACTTTGCACCCTAATTATTTTGATTTTAGATGTTGCAAACGCTACATATTAAAAAAAGCTTTGAACTTGAAAGCGGTGATAACCTGCCGGAACTGACTATCGGATACCATACCTATGGCACTATGAATGCCAGCAAAAGTAATGTGGTATGGGTTTGCCACGCACTTACGGCCAACAGCGACACTACCGACTGGTGGCAGGGTGTGGTGGGCGAAAATTCAGCCATCGATCCCAATAAATATTTCATTGTCTGCGCCAATATCCTGGGTTCTTGTTACGGCAGTACCGGCCCGCAATCCATTAACCCGGTGACTGGTCAATCTTATTTCTCCGATTTTCCATTGATTACCATTCGCGATATGGTAAAAGCGCACATTCTTTTAAGGGAGCATTTGGGCATTTCCTCTGTTCATCTGTTGATGGGTGGCAGTATGGGCGGCTACCAGGTGCTGGAATGGAGTGTGATGGAGCCTGAAGTGATCAAAAACATTTTCCTTATTACAACTTCTCCGGCCGAAAGCGCCTGGGGCATTGCTATTCATACTGCACAGCGACTTGCCATTGAGGCAGACGAAAGCTGGAAAGAAAAACGCATCGGTGCAGGTGAAAAGGGTCTAAAGGCCGCAAGAGCCATTGGCATGCTCACCTATCGCAATTACGATATGATGGTGCATCAGCAAGCCGATCATGATCATGAAAAGCTGGATAATTTTAAAGCCTCTTCATACATCAACTACCAGGGCGATAAACTGGTAAAAAGATTTTCTGCCCAAAGCTATTGGGCCCTTACCAAAAGCATGGATTCGCATAACATTTCACGCGGACGTGGTGGCAATCTTGCCGCGGTTTTGAGACGCATTCCACAAAGAGCTTTGGTAATGGCAATCGCGAGTGATATTCTCTGTCCACCAAAAGAACAGCAATTTATAGCAGAGCATTTGCCAAACGCCACCTACATAGAAATTGATTCCTCTTATGGGCATGACGGGTTCCTGGTGGAGTTTCAAATTATTTCTGAGGCATTGACGAGATGGCTGGGGCACGGAGTTGAATAACTGAATGACTGAATAAACTGAGTGGTTGAATATTATAAGCACTAATTGAATTTCAACCACTCAGTTTATTCAGTCATTCAGTTATTCAGTTACTGCTTTTTCATCTTCTTCACCTCATAGTTCGCTGACTTGTTCGATTTCTGGTACAGCTTTACATCTTCAAGTTTCATGTTTTGCACGCTGTCGAGATTTTTAGTGTACGCCTCCAATTGTATCTCTTGCTTCTGAAGCTTTTCGGAGTTGTATTTTTCTTTAGATGCCTTGATCGTTTTTAGCGTACTGTCTGCTTCCCTTTTCGCAGTTTTATAGTCGCCGCGGTCAACATCGGCAAGTATTTCATCAAATTTTTCCGCAGAGGTAAACACTGCAATCATCTCCTGCACCACCGGATCTCTGAACTTTTCTACCTTTTCTTTCTCTTTTGTGAGATTAATAGTGGCATTTCCTGCAAGATTTTTTTCCTCGAAAGTAGACGCATCGGTGTACGAAAGATTACAATTAAACGAGAAGGTTGCCTTTTGTCGATTTACCGGTTTTAGTTTGATCAACACGGCTTTTTCATCGTTGGCATAAATATCATTGAATTTGATCTCAACTTTGCTATTCTTTAGCTCGTATGGATAACCGTACACTTTTTCGCATTCCATGCCATCAGGCAAGGTAACAGATAAGGCTGCATTCTGCCCCACCACGCTTAACAGACCTTTCAACTCACTCGCAAAAATTCCAGGTATTTGATCCGCTTGTTTTATGAAATAATAGTTTGCGCGGCCCGTTTCTGCCAGCAGGGTTAGCAGATCTTCATTATAATCTGCCCCAAGCCCAAACGTGGAAATCGCAATACCTTTTTCCTTGTACTTATTGTCCACCAGTTTTTTTAATTCAGATGGGTCCGTAATGCCCACATTCGCCAGGCCATCAGTTAGCAATAACACACGGTTCACATATCCAGCCTTCATTGTTTTTGCCACCTGGAAATACCCTTGCAAAGTGCCACCCGACAGATTCGTGGAGCCTCGGTCGCAGATCTGATCTATGGCAGCCTTTAGCATCTCCTTGTTTTTTACAGGCTGTGAAGGACTGGTTACTTCTACTTTGTCATCATAATTCACGATAGATAAAATGTCATTGCTGTTTAACTGATCCACCACAAACATCGCCGCCTTCTTTGCGTATTCTATCTTATCACCCGCCATTGAACCGCTGCGATCCAGCACCAGTGATATGTTCAGGGGAACTCTTTTTTTATCGTTTTTATTTTCGCCGCTTTTGATATTGATGTACAGGTATGGATCTTCATTGCCATCATAAAGGAAGTAAGCACCAGAGGTCCTCACCTGCCAGCGAATCAGGTTGGAAGAGTCGTCAATAGCAGCCTTTTGTGATGTAGGCGAATGCTCGCCCTGTCCGCTGGAAAAACTACAAGATAAAACGATACAGACTGCAGCAAATGCTAAACACAAGCCAGTCAATTTCATTTTGAACGGTTTTAGTTGTTTGGGAAATGGTGTGAACAAAACGAAGATGCTGAAAATATTATTTTGCACAAGCGTAAAAACCTTTTTGCTTTTCTTTCACTTTTGAAGGCTTTTTCAATTATTCAGTTAATCAATTATTCAATTATTTTTATACAATGAAGAACCACATGAAAAAAATACTGATTCTCTCCGGTGCATTGCTCGCCACCACAACGTTCGTAAAAGCGCAGGACCTGGACTATCCTGATTTTCGTCAAAAAAAGGATCAATGGTCGCGTATGGCGGAAAAAGATCTTAAATCTGATCTGGCAGCTTTTACAATGGCCGGGATTGAGGAAAGCATCAATAAAAAGCCATTTGCCAAACTTCCATTGCGGGATGTTAACAGCAATTCAGTAGCCTATTCAGGAGAAGGAATTACTGTCTATATTCAAACGGGAAGATTTGTTCCAACAAAACACAAATTGTTTTTAGTAGAAGATCATTTGGTGAGAATAGATGGAAAACCGTTCTATGGCTGCTATGGCGTTACACCGCAAACAACCATCGATTCTATAAGTGTGATTATTGGTAAAGACACGGTAGCAATACCTTCTGTTGCGTATAAAGACCTCTACAACCCAAGTTTTTCGTTTTCAAATGATGGCAACGAGAAAACACGCAACGCAGTCTATATAACGCCGGACAAAAAAAATATTTACATCTACATGCTCGGCATGGGCGATCGCGGCACGGAATACACTTTCATCATTCGTGATAGGAAGTATGCTAGAAGAGTGCTGGATTGGGGAGTGTTGAAGTAGGAAACTTTACCTAAACAATATTGATCCTGATGTGAAGACGCGTATCGCTTTTGATATACAAAAACGCATCAGGTTTTTTTATTTTTCGAAGAGCAGACGAGATGTCTATAAACGAAAAAAGCTCCGAATTTCTTCGAAGCTTTTGTACCGCGTACGGGAATCGAACCCGTCATTCATCCGTGAAAGGGATGCGTCTTAACCGATTGACCAACGCGGCGTTTCCGTTAAGGGAGTGCAAAGATAAGCCTGCGATTTATTCTACCAAAAAAATCTTCAAAAACTTTCAAATTATTTTTTCAATCATCTGTAAATAAATGTTTTCGCATGCTAAAATCGCATAACCACGGTTAGAAAAATTTCAAACACCATTCACAAATATTGAAAGATCGGTGATAAAAATCAGGTTCTGCCTAATAACAAAAAAATATCTCTCAAATAATTTTGCAGATTTGTAACTTCGCAACTCCCAACATTAAAATAACATTTGCGCTATTGCAAAAACATTAAAACGACATTTAAGTTATGAGCACAGTTAAAGTTGCCATCAATGGTTTCGGAAGAATAGGTAGATTGGTTTTCCGTCAGATTTACAACATGGAAGGAATTGACGTGGTAGCTATCAATGATCTTACCAGCCCGAAAGTATTGGCACATTTATTAAAATACGACAGTGCGCAGGGAAGATTTGATGCTGATGTTAAAGCAACTGACGACTCTATCCTGGTTAACGGCGAAACTGTAAAAATATATGCACAAAAAGACCCAGCTCAAATTCCATGGGGTCAGCACGATGTAGATGTTGTTATTGAAAGTACTGGTTTCTTTGCAGATAAAGACAAAGCTGCCGCTCACCTTAAAGCCGGTGCAAAAAGAGTTGTAATCTCTGCTCCTGCTACTGGTGATTTGAAAACTGTAGTTTTCAATGTTAACCACAGCATTCTTGATGGTAGCGAAACTATCATCTCTTGCGCTTCTTGTACTACAAACTGTCTTGCTCCAATGGCTAAAGCATTGAACGATGCTTACACTATCGAAGTTGGTAGCATGACTACAATCCACGCTTACACTAACGACCAAAATACATTGGACGCTCCTCACGCTAAAGGTGACCTTCGCCGTGCGAGAGCTGCTGCTGCCAACATCGTTCCTAACTCTACAGGTGCCGCTAAAGCTATCGGTCTTGTATTGCCTGAGTTGAAAGGTAAATTGGACGGTGGTGCACAACGTGTTCCAACAATCACTGGTTCTGTTACAGAATTGACTGCTGTTCTTGCTAAGAAAACTACAACAGAAGAAGTTAATGCTGTAATGAAAGCTGCAAGCAACGAGAGCTTCGGTTATACAGAAGACGAAATCGTAAGCACTGATATCATCGGTATCCACTACGGTTCTTTGTTTGATGCAACTCAAACTAAAGTTGTTACTGTAGGCGACAAACAATTAGTAAAAGTTGTTAGCTGGTACGATAACGAAATGAGCTATGTATCTCAACTTGTTCGTACAGTAAAACACTTCGCTGGCTTGATCAGCAAATAAATTTCTCAAAGCGGAGCTCCACAGTTCCGCTTTTCTCTTTTGTCTCTAACGATTACTCCGCCAAGAGTCTAAACCTATGCAAATTAAAAACCTGGGCAACGTAAGCCTGGATCAGCTTTCGCATGAAGTTGATCAGGGCGGTCGCTTTGTATTATACCAATACTGCATTTCCGCACTTGTTGTAACATTTAAGCGACGATCCGACATCTATTACATTCCTCCGGGGCAAAGCCGTTATACAAAGGGCTTTGGCTTCGCCGCATTGTCTTTACTATTCGGCTGGTGGGGATTACCGTGGGGACCTATTTACACGGTAAGTACGCTCGCCACAAACTTTAAGGGTGGTAAAGATGTTACCATGGAAGCGATGTTCATGCTGCGTCACCAGGACGATAAAATGCTAGACTACGACAATCCGGACGCCAACTGATCACTACTGCTGGCTACGGCGGCATCAAAATTTATTGCAGAACGAACCTAACTTTACTTTATGTCACAATTCTCCGAACACAACTTTAAAGGTGAAAAGGCCTTGATCCGCGTTGACTTCAACGTTCCTTTGGACAAACAAACACTGGCAATTACAGATGATACCCGCATGAGAGCGGCTGTTCCTACCATAAAAAAAATATTGAACGACGGCGGCAGCGTTATCTTGATGAGCCACCTCGGTCGCCCGAAAGACGGTCCTGAAGACAAATCTTCTCTTAAACATATTGTGCAGCATCTAAGCGAATTGCTGGGCGGTACTACCGTTTTGTTTGCGAATGATTGTATTGGCGAACAAGCTTTCATGACTGCCAACATGCTGAGGGCCGGTGAGGTTCTATTGCTTGAGAATCTTCGTTTTTACAAAGAAGAAGAAAAAGGCGATGAAAAATTTGCTGAGAAATTAAGCAAATTAGGAGATGTATATGTGAATGACGCCTTCGGTACCGCTCACCGCGCACACGCTTCAACAGCGGTTATTGCCAAGTTTTTCCCTAAAGACAAAAGAATGTTCGGTTTGTTGATGGAAGGCGAAGTTAGCAGCGCAGAAAAAGTACTGCACAGTGCACAAAAACCTTTCACAGCAATCATCGGCGGTGCTAAAGTTTCTGATAAAATATTGATCATCGAAAACTTACTGGAAAGAGCAACTGACATCATCATTGGTGGTGGTATGGCGTATACTTTCTTTAAAGCACAAGGTGGCAACATCGGTAATTCACTTTGCGAAGATGATAGACTTGATATGGCAAAGGACCTGCTTAAAAAAGCAGAAGCAAAAGGAGTTTGCATTCACCTTCCTTCAGATTCTGTGATCGCAGATAAGTTTGCTGCTGATGCAAATACTTCTGCTGCGCCAAGCAATAACATCCCCGCAGGCTGGATGGGACTTGACATTGCAGAAAATGCATGTGCTCAGTTCAGCAATGTTATCAAGAATTCTAAAACCATTTTGTGGAACGGACCAATGGGCGTTTTTGAAATGGAAAAATTCCAACACGGCACTAAGGCTATTGCTACTGCTGTTGCTGAAGCAACACAAAACGGAGCTTTTTCTCTTGTAGGCGGCGGTGATTCTGTAGCTGCAGTTAACCAGTTTGGGTTTACTGATAAAGTGAGCTACGTGTCTACCGGCGGCGGCGCTATGCTTGAGTATTTCGAAGGAAAAGAATTGCCAGGTATCGCAGCGGTGAAAGCGTAGTCAATTGAAAATGGAAAGTTGAAAATGGAGAGTTAAATACGGCTCTCTGCACATATTAAGAGTGTTGTCGTAACGGGCAACACTTTTTTAATTTCTACCTCTTCCTTTTCACTTAAAAACAAAACCCGCAACTTTCGTTGCGGGCTTGCTAATTGTTATAAGGATGCAAAAGAGACTATTGTTTTTCTTCCTCATCTTCATCGCCTTCTTCTTCTTCATTTTCGTCTTCGTCGTCCTCGTCATCGCTTTCCTCACTATCCGATCCGTCGAAGTCTTCATTGCTTTCTTCTTCACTGCTTTCGCCAGACTCTTCACCTGAACCTTCTTCTGCGAAATCAGCCTCTTCCATGTCTGCAATTTCTTCGTCACCAGTTTCGCTGGTTTCTATTTCTTCATTCACAATGTCACTTACCTCTTCTTCCGTATGATTTTGAGAAATATGATTTTCTATCAGTTCACCATTTTCCGTTACTTCAAATACCAGTTCTTCGTCAGTTTCTGTTTCAGTTTCAGTTAGCGTATCTACAATTACTTCATCTTCTTCGCCTTCCTCACCCTGCGTTTGACCGTTTACAATTGCGGTTGGCATAATTTGTTCAGCCAATACTTCTTTGATCTTTGGAAGATCTTCCGGAGTGTTCAATCCAAAATAATCCATGAAAGATTTAGAAGTCTGGTATAGCAAAGGTTTGCCCGGCAATGTTTCGCTACGGCCACAAATGATGATCAATTCTTTTTCCAACAATTTTTGGATGCTGTAATCTGTGCTCACACCACGAATGGATTCGATCTCCCCTTTTGTGATAGGCTGTTTGTATGCTATGATTGACAGCGTTTCCAAAGCCGCCGCGCTCAGGCGTTTCAGGAACTTATCGCCATTCAGCTGTCCCACAGTTTTGTGGTAAGCCTTTTTGGTAAGAAACTGTAAACCACCGCCGCTTTCGCGAATTTCGAATGGATAAAACTCTGCATCGTATTTTTCTTTAATGCCTTCGATGCAGCTTTCAATTTGGTCCAGCGTGATCTTATCCTCCATAAAACCAAAAGCATTGTTGATCAGTTCGGTAATTTCCAAAGCAGTCAACGGCTTATCACTCGCAAAAATCAGCGCCTCTATATGTGGTATAATGTGTCCTATTTCCATGTAAAAAGTTGAAAAGTCAAAATTAAAAAGTCAAAAACAGTGCCTCAAAGCTCAAAAACCACCTCTGACTATTACAGCTGCAAGCTTCAAAAAAAAACGATAACATCGAAAGTAGTTTATACACAATGTGAATAACAGCGGAGCGAATTAATAATTAAAAATTAATAGGGTGGCGACGTAAACAAAAGACAGATCTCCATCTGTCTAAAATGAAAATGGGCCACATTCCTTAAGGAATGCGGCCCTATTAATTATTCTTTATTAATTATTAATTACCCCGCTAATGCTGCTGCACCACTCACGATCTCTGTAAGCTCAGTGGTGATCGCTGCCTGACGAGCGCGGTTGTAGCTAATCTTTAGGTTGCGCAACAATTCGTTCGCGTTCTCACTTGCCTTATCCATAGCCGTCATACGTGCGCCGTGCTCAGAAGCATGTGCATCCAGAACTGCTTTGAATAATTGTGTATTCAAAATTTTCGGGATCAACTCAGCAATCAGTTCTTCTTTGCTTGGTTCAAAAATGAAATCCGTTTTAATATTTTTGTTGGCGGTAGCTGGTTTTGCCAAAGGCACCGGCAAGAAGCGGCTCGCCAAAAATACTTGTGTAGCAGCATTTCTAAACTCGCTGTACACGATTTCCACTACATCAAATTTGTGATCTCTATAAGCCTGAACTGCTGCTTCTGCACAAGCTTGTACGTTTTCAAAAGTCAGGTTCAGGAAAATATCTTTATAAGTGTCAGTTACTTTGTAGCTGTTTTTTGCAAAATGCTCAAAACCTTTTTTACCGATTGACCAGATGGTAACATTACCTTTTGCTTCCTGAGCAGCATAATGCTCTCTGATGGTTTGTTTAGCCAGCTTAATAACGTTACTGTTATATGCACCCGCTAATCCACGATCACTGGTAATAACGATCAACAACACTTTTTCAGGAGCACGTTCAGTTGCAAGATCGCCGCCTACAGAACCTTCTGTATTGCTCAAAATATTGCTCAGCACTTCTTGCATTTTTTGTGCATAGGGACGCATTTGTGTAATGGCATCCTGTGCACGACGCAATTTTGCAGCACTCACCATTTTCATGGCCTTTGTGATCTGCTGAGAACTTTGTACCGATTTGATTCTACCGCGAACTTCTTTTAAAGCACCTGACATATAATATATTTATATTGATCTTTTAGGTAAAAACGGGTCTTTAATACACCGCCTCCGAAAATTTGCGCAAAGGTAACAGAATAGACGTAAAATGGAACATTTAAGGGCACTATTTACTTCACAGATTTTTAAAATGTTAATTCAGCTACAATTTGGGACAAACGGTTTGGATTCTAGCTTCATATGTAACTATTTTAGCACACTTCAAAACTTAAAAATGAGAAAAATAGCAGCACTTCTTGCCTTCCTGCCACTTTTTGGCCTTGCACAGGACAAAGGCATTCATTTTCAACACGGTTTGAGCTGGACAGAGATCCAAGCTAAAGCCAAAGCTGAAAACAAATACATTTTCATGGACTGTTTTACCACTTGGTGCGGCCCCTGCAAATACATGAGCTCGACAATTTTCCCGCAGGAATCTGTTGGAAGCTACATGAACGACAAGTTTATCAGTGTAAAAGTTCAGCTGGACACGTCTAAAAACGACAATGAGGATGTAAAAAAATGGTATGCTGACGGACACGAGATCATGCAGAAATACAGTGTTCGCGCATTTCCCACTTTCCTGTTTTTTGCACCGGATGGTTCTATCGTGCACAGAATGGTGGGCGCAGGCGAGGCAAAAGAATTTTTAGAAAGAGCTTCTGCTGCGGTTGATCCTGCGAAACAATACTATCCGCTGATTGAAAAATACAACAAAGGCGAAAGAAATCCTGACTTTTTGAGAAAAGCGGCAATGGCGGCAAGTGACGCATACGACGCGCCAACAGCCAAAAAAATCTCAGCTGAATATTTGCAAACGCAGAAAGATCTTCTTACAAAGGAAAACATCGAGTTCCTAGATAAATTCACCAACACCAGCAAGGACAAGGGTTTTGAGGTATTCATGAAAAATCCAGCTAAGGTAAACGCGGTTTTGGGTGCTGGAAAAGCAGAACAGAAAGTGAGGACCATTGCCTTTAATGAAGATGTCGTTCCAAAAATTTACGATAACGAAACCAGGCAGTTTATTGAAAATGTTGACTGGGTTGCATTGGAAAAAAATCTGACCGCAAAATATCCTTCGCTTGGAGGTGAGTTGGCTTCTTTCGGTAAAGTAACTTATTACAAGTACAAAAAAGATTGGAAAAACTTCCAGGCGGCGATCATTCCATATATGGAAAAATACAGCGCGAAAGCCAGCGACAACGATTTGAATGAGTATGCGTGGGCAATTTTTGAAAATTGTAACGATGTGGCTTGTTTGCAACAAGCGCTGGAGTGGAGCAAAAAGTCTTTCCAAAAAGATAACAACGCGGGATTTATGGATACCTATGCCAACCTGTTATACAAAATGGGCAAGAAAGACGATGCCATTGCATGGGAAACCAAGGCTATGAATGCTTCTCCTGAAGGTGAGAGAAAAAACTACCAGGAAACTTTGGAAAAAATGAACAAAGGAGAAAAAACCTGGAAAGATTAATAGGAAATCAAACGTAAATATTGTCTGATTTTACCCGAGGGAATGATAGAAATGTCATTCCCTCTTTTGTTCGACGAATCAGTGTTAAAAAATCATCATTTCCATTTATTCAAAACTATTTTATAATATTTTATTTTACTGATAAGCAGACAATTGCAGCAGAAAAAACAATTTAAAAAAGCTTTAGTGCGGTATTAATATTTATTAAAAGTTTGCCCCCAGCTTTTCCTTACCTTTGCTACCCTGTCAAATTGGCCTTAAAAAATTTGTAGCATCGTATTTGACAGCCTGTTATATCAAAATAATTAGAATAATTATAATTAATAAATATGCTAGGGTTCATTCAAAAGCTATTTGGTGGAAGTAAGTCAGAAAAAGATGTAAAAACTATTCAGCCTATTGTTGAAAAAATCAACGGATTTTTTACGGCTTACCAATCCCTCACTAACGATCAACTCCGTGCCAAAACTCAGGAATTCAAACAACGTATCCAATCTCACCTTACAGAGATAGATAAAGAAATAGCGGATCTAAATGCGCAAGCTGAGGCTTTGCCATTTAGTGACTTTGCAGGAAAAGATGCCCTTTACCAAGAGGTGGATAAACTGAAAAAGGACCGCAACGATAAAATTGAAGAAGTTCTTAAAGAAATCGCTCCTGAAGCATTTGCTGTAGTGAAAGAAACTGCACGCCGCTTCAAAGAGAATACAGAAATTGCTTCTACCGCAACTGATCTTGACCGCGATCTTTCTATTAAAAGAGATCATGTTCGCATTGAAGGTAATCAGTCTATTTATAAAAACTCATGGAGCGCTGCCGGCGGTACCGTTACATGGAACATGCAGCACTATGATGTGCAGCTTATCGGTGGTACGGTTTTGCACCAGGGCAAAATTGCCGAAATGGCAACGGGTGAGGGTAAAACACTTGTGTCTACCCTTCCAGCTTACCTGAATGCGCTTGCGAGTGCAGGCGTGCACGTGGTAACGGTGAACGACTACCTTGCACGACGCGATAGCGAGTGGAATGGTCCGATCTTCGAATGGCTCGGTTTGACTGTTGATTGCATCGACAAGCACCAACCGAATAGTGAAGAAAGAAGAAAAGCTTATATGGCTGATATCACTTATGGTACCAACAACGAATTTGGTTTTGACTACCTGCGTGATAACATGGTGCACAATCCAGAAGAAATGGTTCAGCGCAAGCACCACTTCGCGATGGTGGATGAGGTGGATAGTGTATTGATCGATGATGCACGTACGCCGTTGATCATTTCTGGTCCTATTCCAAAAGGTGATGATCAGCAATATCATATTTTGAAACCACGTGTGCAGCAATTGTTTGAGGCACAAAAACAAGTGGTGAACAAATTCCTGAACGAGGCTAAAAAGAAAATTGCAGAAGGCAACGACGATCCAAAAGACGGCGGTTTGGCCCTGATGCGTTCTTATCGTGGTTTACCTAAGAACACTGCATTGATCAAGTTCTTAAGTGAGCCGGGTATTCGTGTGAAATTGCAGAAATCAGAAAACTATTACCTCGCAGATCAGCAAAGAGAAATGGGTAAAGTGGATGAGGAATTGTATTTCTACATCGAAGAAAAAAATAATTCAGTAGATCTTACAGAAAGAGGTCTTCAAATGATCACTAAGTCTGGCGAAGATCCAGAATTCTTTATACTTCCGGATATCAGCGTAAAGCTTGCCGCTATTGAGCAAGGCGCCGGTACACCAGAAGAAAAATTACAACAGAAAGAAGCGCTTTTAAATGACTATTCTACAAAAGCGGATCGCATTCACTCTGTACAACAATTATTGAAAGCATACACTTTGTTTGATAAAGACGTGGAGTATGTTGTAATTGAGGACCAGGTGAAAATTGTAGATGAGCAAACAGGTCGTATCATGGAGGGCCGTCGTTATAGCGATGGTTTGCACCAGGCGATCGAAGCGAAAGAAAATGTAAAGATCGAAGCAGCGACACAAACGTATGCCACGATCACTTTGCAAAACTACTTCCGTATGTATCACAAGCTTTGCGGTATGACCGGTACTGCCGAAACAGAAGCAGCTGAGCTTTGGGATATCTACAAACTGGATGTGGTTACTATTCCTACCAACGTTCAGGCGGTTAGAAAAGACGAGCAGGATCTTGTATATAAAACAAAACGCGAAAAATATTCTGCAGTAATCGACGAAATCGAAAGACTGCGTAATGCGGGCCGTCCGGTACTTGTGGGTACAACATCTGTAGAAGTGAGTGAGTTGCTGGGACGTATGTTGCAGGTGAAAAAAATTCCGCACAATGTATTGAACGCAAAACAACACGCTAAAGAAGCACAGGTAGTTGCTGAAGCCGGTTTTGCAGGCGCGGTTACTATTGCAACGAACATGGCGGGTCGTGGTACGGATATTAAGCTGGGGCCAGGCGTGAAAGATGCGGGTGGTTTGGCGATCATTGGTACAGAGCGTCACGAGAGCCGTCGTGTAGACAGGCAGTTGCGTGGTCGTGCCGGTCGTCAGGGTGATCCTGGAAGCAGCCAGTTCTATGTATCATTGGAAGATGATTTGATGCGTATGTTCGGCAGCGAGCGTATCGCAAGCCTGATGGATAAAATGGGCTACAAAGAAGGTGAAGTGATCCAGCACAGCATGATCACAAAATCTATCGAAAGGGCACAGAAAAAAGTAGAAGAGAACAACTTCGGTATTCGTAAGCGTTTGCTGGAATACGATGACGTAATGAACAAACAAAGAAATGTTGTTTACAAAAAACGTAACCACGCTTTGTTTGGCGACAGACTTGCACTTGATCTTGATAACGCTTTCTATACAGTTGCTGAAGGCTTGATCAACTCGTTCAAAGAGCAAGAAGACTACGAAGGTTTCAAACTGGCGGTGATCATGAACTACGGTATTGAAACTTCTATTACTGCAGATAGTTTAAAACAAGATAATCTTACAACACTTACAGAAGTATTGTACAATGAAGCATCTGCAAACTATCAGCGCAAGCAGGAAAATATTCAGCAACATGCTGTTCCTGTTTTCCAAAATATTCGTCAGACACAAGGCGAGCACATCGAGAACGTTGTAGTTCCATTTACTGATGGCAGAAGAGGCGTGAACGTGTTGAGCAACATGCGTAAAACACTTGATACAAGCGGAAGAGAGCTTACCAATTCATTGGAAAGAACAATTACGCTTGCGTTGATCGATGATGCATGGAAAGAGCATTTACGTGCAATGGATGATTTGAAACAAAGTGTGCAAACAGTATATCTTGAACAAAAAGATCCATTGGTAATTTATAAAGTGGAAGCATTTGATCTGTTCAGAAACATGGATAGTGAGGTAAACAAAGACATCGTGTCTTTCCTTTGCCACAGCGGTATTCCAATGGAGCAACAACATTCCGGACATATTCGTGAGGGCCATGAAGAAAAAACAGACATGAGCCGTTTACAAGCGAATAAAGAAGAAGTTGATGCAGCAGGTCAGGACTATGCAGCAAACGAAAATGATTACTACGATCCGTCCGGCGCTGCAGTAAAACAAGAGCCGATACGCGTAGGACCCAAGGTTGGCAGAAACGATCCTTGTCCTTGCGGAAGCGGAAAGAAATTCAAACAGTGTCACGGAAAAGATTTGTAAACAATCTTTTTACGATAATAAAAAAGCCGATCAATTACGATCGGCTTTTTTTATCGAATTAAGAATTAAGAATGAATAATTAATAGGCCGGTTTGCAAGGTGATTTACAACCGGTTCGCTGCTTGTAGAGACGCATTGAATGCGTCTCCGTAACACCTGAAGAATGCTACGGAAATAGCACGCATCGACATATAAAACACCAAATGGTGTGGGAGACGAGTTCAACGCGTCTCTACGGGGCGCGTCACAAAATAAAAAGCGAGCTGATCAATACGATCAGCTCGCTTTTTATTACAAATAATTTTCTAGCAAAATGCTTTTTGAAATGCGTCTTTTGATAATTGCAATTCGTCGAGCAAGTTAATAGTATTCCACTCAGCAATACCATCTGTGTATAAACGTGTGTCTTTTAGCAATAGCAAATGCAAGAGGCTTCGTTGAAGATCGTACAATGTTTCACAAGGCGATGATGTTTCAATCTCAATGATGAGTTTGTTGTCTGAAATTTTAACCATGTTTTTTGTTGGTTAACGATTAAAAAAAATTGTTTCATCTTATGTGATTTTGGAACTACAAATGTAATTTCTAATGACAACTAGCCTTTATGAAATCTGTCAATTATTATTACCTGCAAGGCGTGAGATTGCACACTGTTGGCGCAAATATGCAGCTTAGCTTGTGCGGATGTGTATCTGTGCCGGCACTATGAAGTCGCCGGCACAGATAGGCCCTTGCGCAAAGGCAGCGCCGCATATCTGCGCCAACTTCGTATATGTGCACCAACTTGGTGTATGTGCACCAACCCACCTAAAAAGAAAAAGCTGATCACAAGTGACCAGCATTTTTCATTTCTCATACAGCAAATATTATTAAACAATTCAGTTTTACTTAAAACTAAAATCGAAGGCTCTTATTATCTCGCCGTTATCTCTTTGCAAACAAATAATTTCATCAGATTGCGAAGTAACCAGATTTAAACTCTCTCCTTCAATAATCCTATTAAAATCTTCAGGAGACACTTCGATATATTCATCTTCTTTCCCCGGATAAAACAGCAGATATTTTTTTATCAATGCGTGGTAATATTTGTGCACCACAAAATGATGTTGCCAGCATTTGGCGCAGGAGATATCTTTTTTCAAAGGCGATATATCCCTTCGGATATCTCTTACCAGATAAAAAGTAAATAAGCAAAAAAAGGGACCAGAAAACGCACTTATGATTCCCCAGCCATACGCTGAAATATCTGCGAGATGCTCAACTCTGTGAAGCAACAATGCCAGCATGATAATTACCACCCCATAAAAAAAGGCATATCTCGAGAATATTGATCTTTTCTGCCACTGGAGTTTTTCGATCAGAAGGGCTTTTTGTCCTTCATTCATTCCTATTTCTGAAGATGCTTGAGGAAGCATTATTGTAAAGTGTAAAATTTTATCTTATAAACCCAGATATATTTAGTCAATAATTTTATTTCTCATACCATACATGATGAGGCCCGCAATTGTCTTCGCTCCCACTTTTGTCTTCATATTCTGCCTGATCGTTTCTATGGTACGTGGGCTAAGGAACACTTCTTTCGAAATCTCCTCGGTGGTTTTGTCTTCCGCGAGTAGTTTCAAAATGCGCACTTCTTTTTCTGAAAACTTAACAGGATTGGGGTAAAACTGGCGAACGGTGCGGCGGGTTTGTAACCTCGACAGCACGGCCTTGTTTACCATGTCATTAAAATAGAAGTCCTCGTTCATACAGGTGAGAATGGCCTGATAGATCTCTTCAGGATCTGTAGTTTTTGTGAGATAAGCATTTGCGCCCATTTCCATCATTTTGGTGATCATTTCCTGATCATCATACATGGTGAGCACAATAATGCGCACATCCTCGTACTCTTTACGCAAGAGAGGAATGGCGTTTATGCCATCTACTTCAGGCATTCTGATGTCCATCAGCAGTACATCAGGCTTTTTCAGTTGCATTTTATGCATGAGATCTTTACCGTCCTCGGCTTCCCAGAGGATTTTCAGGTAGTCTCTGCCTTTTAGAGCCATCTTAATGCCGTCCCGAAATATCTTGTGGTCATCGGCTATAGATACTCTAATAACCAGTTCAGAACTCATAAGGTTGGTTGTATTGGGTTTGGTTTTTTACTAATAGGAAATTCTAATTATTACGATAGCACAATGTCTAAAATACGCTTAAAAATTGTACTACAACATTAAACGCAATAAGAAAAGTACTATTGTAATAACTAAGCTACGTTTTTTAAAATATTATACAAACTAACAGGCCAATAACCTGAATAATATTTACATAGATCAATTCACAACCCTCAAAAAAGTTTCAAATTAAAGTTTTTCGCCATAGAACAGAGCGAAAAATAAAAAAACGATAATAGTAAATTTACTATCATTGCATCGTCTTTTTACTCATTTTAGATTAGTAGACATACGAACGAACCAATCGTAAAAGCCCTATGGCATTGAATTGCAGGCAATATAGTAATTAAACTGCGCAAATTACGCTGTTGGTTTTTTTTTTTTTTGGTGGGTTATTCACGGTCTCATTAATCTAAAATTCAAAAAACTTACTTGTGATGCAAAAAGAACTTTTACACTCAAACCCAGCCGCTGTAGGCGAAGAGATCGGACAAGAATTAGGTGCAAAATTCGTGAAAGATTTCCAGGATGCTCATCCAGATGAGGTTCAGGCTTATTTCATTGGCCGTAACATTATCGAGCAAATGCTTGCTCAACCTGACTGTGTAGGCATCCGCTTCTACAACGCTTTGAACGAAGCTGGTCAAAAAACTTTGGTTTATGTTGGTATCGATTCAAAAGATAACATCATTAAAGAAATCACTTCTATCAATCAGTTTGGTCAATTGGAATCAAAACCGGGCATTACTGCAGACAGAGTTGTTCCTAATGACGACGCTGTAACCTGGAGCTGGTTCTAATTTTGAAAATAATTATTTTTTATATCATACCGTTTTATATTTTTGGATATAAAAATTCATAGTTATCACGGTATTACAATATATAAGCACATTTTCAAGCCTGATACCCATAATGTTTTTTCTTTTTTCAGGTAAAAAGGAAAAAACATTATGGGTTATCTTTTTTTATTGCTTATATACCTTTATTAATGATGGGCTTTTGATGTCTTCTTTCCCGAGCAGGCTATCATCAGGAGTCATTTCCCGTAAAGCTCTTCTCAATGTATTTACGATCGTTGAGTTCACCTTATTTGCCAGCTTCTTTTATTTAACCTTGCAAAAGCAGCTTGTTAAGAAGATCATTCTCGTAATTTCACCCATTTTTCTCTTTTTTTCAATATTTTATAATTTTTCGGCCGCCGCTTCGTTTGATTCTATTCCGGTGACTATTGAGGCTATTCTGATCATAAGCCTTTGTATATATTATTTCTTTGAGGAGCTCAACCAAATGAACGACGAGTTCATTTATGCAAAGCCCGAATTCTGGGCAGTAGCAGGAATAATGTTATATTTAGCAGGAACTTTCTTTCTTTTTGTGCAGGCGGGGCAGTTATCACGCAATACCCAAATAACTTTTTGGGTAATCAATCTTGGATGTAATATATTGAAGAACATTATGTTCGCTGTAGCATTTTCTATAAAAAAAAACAAATATCAAAACATAAGAAGTAACTCGAGGATTTCGCAAACCCAACTTAATTAAAGTACCAACCAACCCTTACCCGAAGTCAACATGGTTCTGCTTCAAATACTCAATAGCGCCAGTCCGGTTTCGCAGATGATATTCTTCGGGACCATAGGGATGCTGATCCTCACGATCGGGTTGATCTTTCTTATAATATTTCACCAGAAAAAGATTATTCGTTATCAAATGGCATTGCAACAGCTGGAATATCAACAGCAGAAAATGTTGCTGAACGCCTCTATTAAATTACAGGAAGAAGAACGGCAACGTCTGGCCGCAGATCTTCACGATGATGCGGGCCCGCTTTTGGCCACTGCAAGGTTGTATCTCAACGAAAACCTCGTGAACCTCGACAAAACCACGCAGCTCCAGAATATTTATAATGCAAAGCAAATTATAGACGAAACCATTCAGCTGATAAGAAACATTTCACACTCACTGATGCCGCCCACGCTTAAAAACTTTGGCCTTGAGTCGGCAGTGAATGATCTGTTCCAAAAGATCAGCGGTGCAGGAACAATTACCGGCAGTGCACGGTTCCACGACTACAAGGAAAGAATGCCTGCAGAAAAAGAGCTTATTGTATTCAGAATTATCCAGGAGCTTGTAAACAACATTCTCAAACATAGCAATTCAAGCTTCATTCATATCACTCAAAACATCAACGGCAACAGCTTCTTCATTCGCCTTCACCACGACGGCAAAGGCCTTACGCAGGCTGATTTTGAGAAGCTAAATAAGAGTTCTGGCGGGTTGGGTCTTAAAAATATCCAAAGCAGGTTGAACGTGTTACAGGGAAAGATTTTCTTTGAGCGCGACAGTTCACAAACCTACTACAAGATCACAATCGAATTAAACCTTAACGAGGAGGATATTAAAACCGATTAATAAAATGCATTAAATACCTAGAACAATTTCGAATACCTGCCGGTCCAGTCAGGAGGCCGCATAATTGTTTTACTTGTTTAACCATCGACATTACAGCCGATCTGAAATTTATTTTTTTGAATTATAGTAAATTTCAAATGGGCAGAATTTGTATCTTTAATAATCGTAATAATAAGCCAATATCATTTTTTTCACCTATGAGAATAATCAAAGTTGCCATTGCTGATGATCACAAAATTTTCCGTAAAGGGGTTATTCTTTCTTTAAGGCCTTACACCAACCTGAAGTTTGTACAGGAAGCAGAAAATGGAGAAGAACTTATTAACGGTCTTTTGCAGGCAGACCCTGACGTGGTGCTGATGGATCTTCGTATGCCCCAGAAGGATGGAATTGAAGCAACAAAATTTATTACAAAAAATTATCCTCACATTCATATAGTGGCCCTTACCATGTTTGAAGACGAACGTTTTGTTGGTCACATGATGGAAATTGGCGCCAATGGTTACCTGCTGAAAAGCGCAGATCCTTCCGAGATCAGAAGAGCCATCATGGACGTTATGAATAAAGGCTACTACCTCAATAATTTCGTAAACAGAATCCTTCTTAAAAAAGCGCACGCCAAACAAAAGGTAATTCCCAACCTCAATTCAGAAATTACATTAAGCGACAGAGAGCGTGACGTTATCAAATACATCTGCATGGAATTTACAGCCGCAGAAATCGCCACAAAGATGGAAGTAAGCCCAAGAACTGTGGAAGCCATCAAGGACCGCCTAATGGAGCGCTTTGGCGCCAAGAACACAGCGGGCCTGGTGTTTTATGCAGTGAAGAATAATTTGGTGGACTAAGGCAATTGAAAATGGAAAGTTGAAAATGTTAGGCTTTCAGCCAAGGCCTTTCAATTTTTGCGTTTCAGTTTTCGCATATTCAAGCACATGAAAAAGCGGGGCGTTAAAAACTTTCAGTTCTCAACCTACAATTCCATTTTCAACTTTCAACTTTCAATTTTCAATTCGCATATTCGCATATTCGTGAATGTTGGAAAGGGCGAATGCGATTCGCCCCTACGGCACCTAAAAAGAAATAGCCGCCAACTACTCGTCGACGGCTACTAAGGATACTGGGGTTAAACCAAAAAGTTATTCCAATAAGCAATACAGGGAATGATCAATAAAATCTTTTACTATAGGGTACTAAACGAAAACAATAGGGAACGGATCAGGTCAAAATTAACCGGATATTAGATTCTACCAATTTCCCTGCATGCTTATTGGAATTGAATTATTTCACAACAAGATTACCTTTCTCAATTTGCTCTTCATCGCTGTACACATGAAATACATATGTACCTTTTGGCAACTGCGCTATTAAACTCGTTTGACGATTTCGCAGATGCAACTCTTTAATCTTGTTATTCTCCTGATTGAAGATTGCAAGCTCGTACACTTTGTTCTCTTCGCCACTCACTGAAAAGAACAGCACTTTATTAGAAGCATTTGTATAGAGCTTTACGTCGTATATTTTACTGGTGGTGGTTTTGGTAATTATTATACTATCTTTTAAAACACCTCTTTTACTTTGATCAGGAAAAATATTTTTACCTTTTGTTGTTAGCACTGCGTATGCTAAACATGGCGCCAATACAATTAACAACAGGTAAAAGTATTTTCTTCTTCCATTGGTAAAAGAGGATGTTTTCATAAGGTTCTATTTAGTTAACAAAACCAACCTCGCATGTAACAATCATTGTAATCGTTCTTTCGTATACTAGTAACGGAAAGAAGGACAGCGGGTTGAGTTCGCCCAAGGATCTGCAGCCTGCAAACGGAAACTAAGTTTTAAACCGATCGTGTAATACGCATCGTTGTTAGTTGGCGTTCCGCGTTTGTTATCACCTGGTGTTATAGTGATTCTTTGGTCAGCAATTCTTTTTGCCATTTGTGCTTTTGCAGAGTTTGTACCAAAGTGTTGATCGAATAATTTAGGATCAATATAGTCTGTACTAACATCATCAATGTAGTCAGTAAATGTTTTGCGATAGATGATTTCAAGACCCAAGGCGAAATTGTCATTCAAATAATATTTCAAACCGAGTCCCATTGGAATACAAAGCTGTGTAAGGTTGTAAGGTTTTCTGTCAGGATATTGAGAGAAGCCTTCACCTTCTGTGCTCAGTGGTTTCAGATAAACCCAGTTACCTGTTAAAGGATCTTTTCCTTGCGGATTGAAGTGGAACGCGCCCACACCAATTAAACCATAAGGGCGAAGTTTGTGATACACATCATTAGGATTTTCTTCGAACATAACTGTCGGGAAAATCTCAGCTGCTATCATACCTTCAAGCAAAGAAGATTTGAAACGTTGGTTACGATTTAATCTTGCCTCTTCATAACCACCTTTGGGTTTGATCACATCATCATCACCTTCAAGTGTACCATAGTTGATGGCAAGACGAATACCTATTAATGGATTAGGATTGAATGTTAAATGACCACCAAAAGTAAGCTTGGTCATTGGGAAGTTGTTATCCTTAAGGAAGGTTGTTCCTTTACCGGCGTTACCACCAAGGTCTCCCAAAAAGTTAGATGGTCCTACTGTAATACCAGCTTCTGAATTGTCGAACAGGCGCATCTGGCCGAAAGAAATAATTGACAGGCATAAGGCGCATATAGACAGAACACACTTGCACGCCAAAGCATGAACACGGTTTTTCATGTGAATATGTTTAAGTTTTCGAATAGTATTGGATAATAGATATAGTGTAACGACTCTCTCTTTTTTTAGTCGCTATATATTAGTTATGTGATTTATTAAAGGATTGATTACTTCGCGAAAGATGCTTCGCATAATGATAGACGCTGACGGATAGGCGTAGAGTTAATTTCATACTAATGGATTTTGTTTTCGAATATTGTTGTACCCTACCCTATAAACGGAGTATTTTAAATTTTGGTGTGTTTGGTTTAACTTTTTTTTAAAATAGGCATTACCTCATAGTATAATTACGAAACAGTTAGTAACATTTCGATATGGTCTATACCGTCTTCTACGTAAATCTCGCTGCTTTGGGTAAATCCAAAAGATTCATAGAACTTCTTTAGATATAGCTGCGCACCTATTTTAATTATGTCTGCGTTAAAAAGTTTTACGCATTCACCTATAGACTGCTCCATCAATAATTTGCCGATACCCTGATTCCTTGCTCGCGGAGAAGTAACTACACGGCCAATAGATACATGCTCATACGCAAAACCTGCGGGTAACAGTCTCGTATAGGCCAAAAGATCGTTTTCATTCCAGCACATATAATGGTGTGCGATCTGGTCCTTATTATCTGCATCAAGAAATACGCAATTCTGCTCCACAACAAATACCTCACTTCGCAAGCGCAGTATATGATATAATTCATTTGCGGTAAGATCGTTGAATGTTTTTAAAGTCCAGGTTAGTTCCATTTTTACAGTTGTTAGTTGTTTGTTGATAGTTGTTAGCGATGGCTAATAGTTGTAGCGATTTTTTGAAAACAAAGCCCAACAACTAACAACCATTAACTAACAACTAGTATCTATATTTCTCTTTCCATCTGTCTTTTAAAAATTTTCTTATTTCATTTTCTCTTGCGTTCTGGCCGGGCTCATAAAATTTATTGCCACTTATTTCTCCCGGCAAATATTCCTGCTCAGAAAAATTGTTTTCATAGCTGTGAGAATATTTATAGTCTTTACCATAATCCATGTTCTTCATCAGCTTTGTCGGCGCGTTTCTTATGTGCACGGGTACAGGAAGATCGCCGTAGCTGCGCACTGCTGAAAGGGCTGCATCTATTGCCATATAAGAAGCATTACTTTTGGGCGATGTGGCAAGATATACTGCGCATTGTGATAATATTATTCTTGCTTCAGGATATCCGATTTTGTTAACTGCTTCAAAGGTAGCGTTGGCAAGAAGCAGAGCATTTGGATTTGCATTGCCGATATCTTCACTTGCAAGGATCAACATTCTGCGGGCAATAAATTTTACGTCTTCGCCGCCTTCAATCATTCTTGCGAGCCAGTATACGGCGCCATTTGGATCACTGCCGCGCATAGATTTTATGAATGCGGAAATGATGTCATAATGTTGCTCTCCTTTCTTATCGTACAATGCAATGCGCTGCTGCGCTATTTCCATCACTTTCTCATCTGTAATTTCAGTGTTGTCACCAAGGGCATCGGTTACCAGTTCCAGCAAATTCAATAGTTTTCTCGCATCGCCGCCGGATATGTTTATTAAGGCAGACGTCTCTTTAAGAACAATATTTTTCTTTTTAAGTTGTTCGTCGTTTTTTAAAGCGAACTCAAGCAAAGCAATAAGATCTGCCTCATCCAGTGGTTTGAGCACGTAGACCTGGCAACGACTGAGCAAGGCGCTGTTTACTTCGAATGACGGATTTTCTGTTGTGGCACCTATCAACGTTATCGTTCCTTTTTCAACGGCACCCAACAGCGCATCCTGTTGTCCTTTATTAAAACGATGGATCTCATCTATAAACAAGATTGCCCTTTCTTTTGTTTTGGCATCTTCAATAACCTCACGCACATCTTTCACGCCGCTGCTAATAGCACTCAGCGTATAAAATGGCACGTTCAATGCATGGGCGATAATATTGGCTATGGTTGTTTTACCCACTCCCGGCGGACCCCACAAAATCATGCTCGGAACTTTTCCCTGCTCAATGGCTGTACGTAAAATACTGCCTTTACCGGTGAGGTGTTTTTGACCGGCCAATGCGTCTATTGTAGATGGACGCAATCTCTCTGCTAAAGGAATCGCTTCATTACTCATGGTAGGTAAAATTAATTGAAAATTGAAAGTTGAAAATTGAAAATTGAGTACCGGAACGCAGATTTTCACGATTTGTTACCGTTCCTATTAAACAATCATATTAAAACCTGTATCCCTTCTCATTTTCAACTTTCAATTCAAACAAAAAACGCCCGGCACATGGCCAGGCGTTTTTTATAAATGTTTGGTATAAAACTATTTTTTTCCACCAAAGTTTTTAGATATCCCAACAGAAAGTCCGCTGCCAAAATTCAAACCGAAATTTGTAGTGTTATCTCCACCACCTTTAGGTTTTGTGCTGGTAAAATCAATACTACCAAAACCTACGTTAAAACAAAAATTGTTTTTAACATTAACGGAAACAACCGGGCCAGACAACGATGCATAAAGACCTCTGTTACTAGTGCTTACATTGTATTTGCTCCCATTAACTTCATCATAGGCTTCACCTTGTGATACATACCCAACACCTAATTGAGAATAGACAGAGAAGATGTTGCTAATCGGGTACGTGTAACGCCCGAAAGCACCTGCCTGAAATGAAGGGGAGTGATACTTCGCGGCTTGAACACCTAATTCAACACCGGCGGTCCAATTTTTAGTAAACTGATAACCTACGCCTGGAGCAAAATTTAAACTGCTGGATTTAGCGTCACCGGTTTTTTCTGTATTCAAACCAACCTTGCCAAATACTAAAATGCTTCCTTGTTGTGCCTTTGCAGAGAATGCAGCGCTGGCCAAAACGAATACGGCCAATAACAATTTTTTCATAAATAAATTTTGTGTTTGCCTTTTAATCAAGTTCGAGGCAAAATAACAGACCAAGCCAGAGATGATTGTTATGAAAAAGGATAATTGAGTTTAGAAAAAGAATAGTTTTAGCGCAAAAAAAATGCATCGCGGGTGCGATGCATTTTCTATCTATGATTTATTTCGTCATTCCTGATCCCGATTCTCATTCTGGCTTTTGTACCATCTTAATAATGACATGCTCATTAACACATTTACTAAAACTGCCAACCCAAAAACTACCATTCCAACCGCGAACATTTGATATAGCAATACAAAATTCACTTTTTCATATGCCTCAATGTGTTCAGCGAATACCTTTTTGTTTTCCTGTACCACATCTTTCGCATTTCGAAAAAGGTCAAAGCCAATTCTAATAGTTACAAAAGAAAAAAATATGGCTATAAAACCCATTACTTGTAAGCTCAATGGTGTTTTTCTATCCATCGGAGCGTTATAGAGAATGCTATTGCGAAGTCTTAAGGTTTCATAGCTGTGTAAGCCAATAGCACCAAACAATACGACCATCACAAATCCTACTTGCGGACCAATTATCGCTGAAAGAATCAGCCCAAACAACGCGCATCCACAAGACACGACAAGATTAATCCAGGATAAGATAACGGAGGTTCTTAGTGCAGTCTTCATGTGCTTTTGTTTAGAATACGTTGGTGAATAATTAAGAATTAAGAATTCTGTTTGTGCATCTCTCGAGTTATTCTGATTGCATCCAAAAATCTGCAAACAGAAAGACAGGACTGATAAATCGAAAGCATTCTTAATTCCTAATTCTTAATTCCTAATTCTTAATTCTTAATTTCTAATTACTACCCTAGTTTTATCTGCAATTCCTTCAGCTGCTTGTCATCAATGGATGATGGCGCATCGAGCATTACATCGCGGCCGCTGTTGTTTTTAGGGAAGGCAATGAAATCACGGATGCTTTCGCTTCCACCCAGGATAGAACACAAACGATCGAAACCGAATGCAATACCGCCGTGTGGTGGTGCACCGTATTCAAATGCTCCGAGAAGGAAGCCGAACTTATGCTGCTGTTCTTCTTTGTCCATACCCAACGCTTCAAACATTTTTTCCTGCAACTCACGTTGGAAAATACGGATGGAGCCGCCGCCAATTTCATTTCCGTTTAGCACCATATCATAGGCATTTGCCTTGATGTTGGCATAAGGATGCTTCAAATATTCTGCCGCATTTTCTATGCGAGGATTGTTGTCAATCATTGTTTTAATGTCGCTTGGTTTCGGCGCGGTAAACGGATGGTGCCTTGCCACCCAGCGATTTTCTTCTTCTGCGTATTCGAACAATGGGAAATCGAGTACCCACAATAATTTGAACTCATCTTCTTTACGCATGCCAAGACGCTTACCCATTTCCAAACGCAGCTCACTCATTGCTTTTCTTGTTCTTTCTTCTGCTCCGGCAAGAACTAAAATAAGATCTCCTGCTTTTGCACCGGCTGCTTCTGCAATGGTCTTTAATTTATCTTCCGAGTAGAATTTATCTACGCTGCTTTTGAAAGTTCCGTCTGCATTGCACTTAATATTTACCAATCCCTGCATGCCTATTTGCGGACGTTTCACCCATTCGGTCAACTCATCAATTTGCTTGCGTGTGTATTCTGCTATTCCGGGAACGGCAATAGCCACTACTGTTTCAGCATTATCGAATACGCCGAAGTTGGCGCCCTCCAATACATCACCTGCTGCTTTTGCTTTTGCGGGGAACGTATGCTGAGGAAATTTCAAGTTGGCGATCTTCATGCCGAAGCGAATGTCCGGTTTATCATTTCCGTAAGTCCACATGGCTGCTTCCCATGTAGTACGTTCTACCTTCTCTGTAATTTCTACACCTTTCACCGTTTTGAAAATATGCTTGATCATACCTTCAAACATGTTCAGAATATCTTCCTGCTCTACGAAACACATTTCGCAGTCGATCTGTGTAAACTCTGGTTGTCTGTCTGCACGCAGGTCCTCATCACGGAAACATTTTACCACCTGGTAGTACCTGTCGTAACCACTCACCATCAGCAATTGCTTAAAGGTTTGCGGAGACTGTGGCAGCGCGTAGAACTGACCGGGGTTCATCCTGGATGGCACTACGAAATCTCTTGCGCCTTCCGGAGTGGATTTGATGAGGAACGGCGTTTCAATATCCATGAAGTTTTGTTCATGCAAAAAGTTTCTTGCTGCACGGTTCACAGAATAGCGCAGTTCGAGATTTCTCTTTACGGCATTTCTGCGAAGATCGAGGTAGCGGTATTTCATGCGCAGGTCATCTCCCCCATCTGTATCATCCTGGATGGTGAACGGAGGAACCGCTGATTTATTTAAAATGGAAAATTCCTGTACAAGTATCTCAATATCGCCGGTAGGAATGTTGGCGTTTTTGTTACTTCTTTCACTCACTTTTCCTTTCACCTGAAGCACAAATTCTCTTCCCAGTGGATTTTCATCCAGTTGTTTATTCAATTCTTCTCCAAACAAAAGTTGGGTAATGCCGTAACGGTCGCGAAGATCAATAAAGGTGATGCTTCCAAATTTGCGCACGGTTTGCACCCAGCCGGCAAGCGTAACTTCGTTGTTTACATTAGTGAGTCGTAATTCGCCACAAGTGTGTGTTCTATACATGAGATTCCGGTTGATATTAACATTGAGGGGTAAAATTCCCCTAAAATTAGAGGCGCAAAGGTACAATTGGGAATTAAGAATTAAGAATTAAGAATTAGGAATTTAGGTGTTGCGTTACTGTGGCCGTTTCTAGCAGCTAAAATGGGCTAAAAAAGCGGCCCGACGAGCTGCCCCCATTCTTAATTCCTAATTCTTAATTCTTAATTAAACTCCATCCCTTATTTTCGATAATAATTTATCATTTTACCCGTTTACCTTATATACCGCAGTTCCAATGGAAGAAATTTCTTCTGAACCGATTTTAACTACATTGTTGCTTGTTGGCGGCATTTTCCTGGTGGGAGGCTATTTTTGCGCCTCGCCGATAAGGAGATACTTGTATAACAAAAAAATATCTTCCGTTGTAGAAGCAGAGCTCTCTTCCAACTGGAAATATTATGATGATCTGCTTTGTTCTTATAACAATTATTACAAAAGACTGGACGCAGACAACCGGACCAAATTCATTACCCGTTTACTTCATTTTCAGCATAGTAAAGAGTTTGAATTTGTACAACTTGATGCACAACCGGAAATGCCGATCCTTGTTTCGGCGGCCGCTATTCAGCTGACTTTTGGCCTGGACCATTACCTGCTCGACTTCTTCAAGACGATCTATATAACGGAACGCGACTATTATTACGGGCTGAACCAAACGCCTTTCCAGGGGCATGTAAGCAGCCAGGGCATTTATCTTTCGTGGAATAATTTCATTAAAGGATATCAATTCGATGATGATGCCCAAAACGTTGGGCTGCATGAAATGGCGCATGCGCTGGCCTATACGAACTTTGTGGCGCATGAGGACATGGACTACGATTTCATTGCCAGATTTTATCGATTTTCCAGAACTGCCAGGCCCATTTTTAATCAAATGCAGATGTACAACGATGCACAAATGGCTAACGATACCATTCTTGATAAGTATGCAGCAACGAACTACAATGAATTTTGGGCCGTGTGTGTGGAAACCTTCTTCGAAAAGCCGGCACAGCTTAATGACCAAATGCCGGACCTTTATGCAGCATTGAGCGATTTGCTAAATCAGAACCTGTTGGAATCAATTAAGAATTAGGAATTGGTGGCTACCTGGCGGTTTCGGAAGCGAATAGTTATGCGTCTTTACTAATTCATAATTTCTAATTCAATGCCGTTTCCTCGGCAACGGGGCTTCGACAAGCTTAGCCTGACACTCTACTTTCGCTGTCAGGCTGAGCTTGTCGAAGCCCCGTCGAACAGAGCCAATGTTTAAAAATGCTATTAAGGAAACTACATTGATTCCTAATTTCTAATTTTGCCTCATGCTCAATAGTTACCTAAAAAGTCTTTACAGCAAAGTGGACAGAGCTGTAAGGGACACCAATACGCTTTTAGATTTTTTGGAACCCAATATTGAAAATTTGGCATTTTCGCCAACCGAAAGTGAGCAGGGTGTTGAGTTCAATGCCTATTGTGAACTGTTGTCCGACATAAAGAAATCCGCTGAAGCACCTCCGGAAAACGACAACAAAGACGTACAATTTATTACCACACAATTACAGGAAATGCCGGAATTGTATGCAAATGATTTTACATTCATTTCAGCAGCCTCTCTGCCTCGCATTGAGAAACTTGAAAGCATTGTTTCTCTTGCAAAAACATTACAGGAGATAGACGTTAAGTTGCAGGCAGCTGCATTTAGTTTGAATTTAAACATAAGGTAATTGAAAATTGAAAGTGGAAAGTTGAAAATGATTAGTTTATAGTTGTCAGACATTCTGTTCAATACCGCAGAGACTCAATGATGCATGTTTGAAATTCTTTCTTGGAAATTTAATTGTAAACTACTTTCTCTCGTAAGCGTTAATAGATTGTTTGACTGTTAACAATAGCTATTCATTCAATCTTTATTCATGCTGCGCAAAAAACTCCTGTTGCTTGTTGCTTTCCTGAGCCATTTCCTTTTACATGCACAAGATGCCAATTATTGGATCAACCACTATTCACCGGGAGGTTTCTTTTTACCGGGAGCGGTTGTCGCAAACAATGGCGATAGTGGCGTATTTTTCTATAACCCTGCGCTACTTACTCAATCAAAGCTTATAACACTTTCCGCGAGCGCCACTGCCTATCAGTATGACAAAATAAAGATCAAAGACGGCGCAGGAACCGGCAAGGACCTGATTTCAAGCAACACCGGAGCAACCGCTTTAATGCTTGTGGGGAGCCTGAAAATTCCGGGAAGGCATCCATGGTATATCGGCTATGGGCTTATTCAGCAACCGGCGTTTAATTTCTCGGTCACACAAAGGCGCGACGATGTTTTCAATGTGCTGGATGACAGTTACAGCCCCGGTCCGGAAACATTTATCGGTCAATATCTAAATGAAAATTCGTCCAGAGAGGCCAGTGGTGTGGTGAGTGCCGGTGTAAATGTTTCTAAGAAATTATCCTTGGGTCTAACAGTAGAAGGCTATCATAGAAAGCAGGTGATCAACACATCTTATTACGCAAGAGCTTTGGTGAATCCAGGAGCAGGCGCGACCATACAGCTTGTCAGTTATGATGCCTCCTACTATGCCAACTACAACACTAACGGCGTAAGATTTAGATTAGGCGGAGCCTGGGATGGAGACAAAGATAAATTCGGGCTGCTGGTTTCTTCTCCCAATATCAGCATTACAGGAAAGGGTACTATTCTTACAGACAACGTGATCAACAATATTGACTTCGATCTTTCCGGAAACCCGACGAGTCTGTTGGCCAATACCAGGCAGGAGGACCTGAAGGCCACATGGAAAAAGCCGTTCAGTATTGCGGCAGGATATTCGCACTTCTTTCGAAAATGGACAGCTTATGCAAGCCTGGAATATTTTGGAGCGATAAAAGAGTACAATATTCTTACGCCTAGAAAAGAATTTTTTATCCGTCCGGATACAGGATTCAATTCACTTACGCCTGACCTTTTAAAATTAAAAGATGTACGGCAAGATGTGCTGAACTGGGCAGTTGGGGCCAGCTACCTGATCAACCCAAAATACACGCTGTTTTGTTCGATTCGAAGTGATTATACCTATGCCAATAACAATCTGTATAAAAACACCGACGGCTTTATTGCCAATGCTTCAGAATGGAATATTTATCATTTGCAATTGGGGCTAAATGTAAAGAAGGAAAAATTCAATTTCAGGGTAGGCGGTTATGTTAGTTACGCAAAAACAGGAAGCTATCCGCAGCAAGAAAATTTTGACGATCCTAAAGAAGAAAATTTCTTAAACGGAACAACAGGTTACACGAGCGCTAAATACTTTTCAGCAGGGCTATTGATCGCTTATCTGCATAACTTTTGAAGCATTTTCGTTGGTAATAATCTATTGACATCGTTTCTGTTTGACGAGGCTTCGACAAGCTCAGCCTGACACCCGGTTTATGCTGTCAGGCTGAGCTTGTCGAAGCCTTCTTAATTAACACCAATTACTTTCCTTTAAAAATAAAACGCTGGATAAGGTTCATTTTGAAAGTCGAGTAGTTTAGGAAAATCATTTCCAGGAACAGACTTAAATGCAGGCGTAACACTCGGATTCGAAGGATATGTTTTCCCGTTGAACTTAAGTAGATGATATTTTCCGGAACTCATTAATATCAAATCGTTCCAGTTGTTTGTTTTTGTATTACTGATCACTACAGGATAATTCGTCACCGAAAAATAAGTGATCGCGTCTCCTTTGCCTGTTAACAACATTACACTACAACCACCTGAACCGCAGAAGTAAGGTCCACTCAGTCCCACGATTATTTCTTTATTTCCATCGCCGTTTAAATCGTACTCATACATTCTGAATTTTCTGCTGGCAGAATCTATAATCCCTTTGGCGATATCATCCTTATATCTTTCTCTTAATTTGGCGGCTACTATTTCCACTGCTTCTTTGCGGTAAGAATCGGGCTTGTACGAAGCGACGGGAAAAGAATCTGTAGGATCAGGATCGGCGGGATCGTTCAATTGCTGATTAACTTTTTTAGCAGTGTCCATATTCTGCACTTCCACCAACGAATCTACGGAATCAGACCTGTGATTCTGCGATCCGCAAGCTGATAAAAGAATGCCGGTTGCAGCGGCGCAAGCGAGCATTTTTCTTTGTATGAATATCTTACTTAGCATTGTTGTCTTCACTTTTTTTATCCGGTAAATTATGAACATAAATATCTTGTTGTGGAAACGGAATAACAATTCCCGCCTCTTTAAAAGCCAGGTCAATTTTTGAAATGATCTCACTTTTCAAGGTTAGCGAATATCGTATATGCGGCGCCCACACGAGCAATTCAAACTGAATAGAGCTATCTCCAAACTCTTTAGCGATCACGACTGGCGCAGGATTTTTTAGCACCTGGTTATCATTCTCTGCAATATCCAGCAATATCTTTTTTACCTTTTCAATATCTGTGCCATAAGCCACTCCCACGGCAATGTTAAGCCTGCGTAGGTTCTTACCCATCGTCCAGTTTACAAGGCGCATACTAAGCAGATCTCCGTTAGGCACAACAATGTTGGAACCATCGGGCATAATGATAACGCTACTTCGAAAGCCAATTGATTTCATGGTGCCAAGCTTGTTGTCTATCTCAATGATGTCGCCCACATTTACAGGCTTCTCGAATGCAATAATGAGACCACTTACAAGATTGTGCACAATGCCCTGCAACCCAAGGCCAATTCCAACGCCCAACGCTCCGAGTATGATCGTTAACCTGTCCAGCGGAATCCCTGCAGCGGCAAAAGCAAGATAAAGACCGAGGCATATCACGAAGATCCTCATCAGCAAAATCCAGCTTCCGAGATCGGCTCTGCGGGATTTCTTTTCAGTCACATTCATGTATTCCGGCTCGGTAGTGAAAAAAGAAATGACACGGGAAATAAACAGGGAACAGACAAGAATTAATATGAAAACAAACAATCCTTTGATGGAGAAATCGTAACTACCTAGTGTCCTTTGCGCATTCAGAAAATCGTTAAACGGATCTGCAAATGCTTTAAACGAGTAAAAATTTCTGCCCACAAGAATTATCCAACCCGTTACCAGCAGCACATACAAGATGGCCGGAACTTTATTTCCTACCTTATTAAAATTAATATAAAACGATCCCATCCCCGGCTCTTTATAAACACTTGATGCAAAACCAAGCACTTCATTTAAAAGCCTGACCGTCCACAAGAATGAAATGGCAATTACAAGGCCCATGAATCCTCCGGTAAAAAATGTTTTAGATAAATTGAACCTGCCAAAAAGGTTCAGAAAAAAGGAGATTGTTTCAAACGCAATCATAAACACGATGAAGTAAAGAATACCTCTTTCTCTTAGTTCTTTTCGATGACTACTCATTGCAACAATGCTGCCGTATAGAGCTCCTAAAATCGACAACAATAACATTACCCATCTTTCTTGCATAGAGGCCTGCAAAATAAGATTGTCTATACTGGCCAGCATAAACATGGCGGCGAATGACAGCCAAAAAACCATCCAGAACGTGCTGATAAATTTGTAAAAAATAATACTCAGGCATACGAGCGAGATAAACCACAGCAACGCACTAAAAATAAATGGTGTTCCTATAAACATGAACTGGCCGAGGTTTACCATTATGAAGATGGACGAAATCACGGGAAACCGGAGTGACAACTTTCCTTCAAAATCAATAGGAGACTCATCTCTGCTGTACACAATTCTTCTGAGTGAATAAATAAAAACAGTTGATAGAATTATAAGGATACCAAGTATTATGATCTTCGCAATATTGTCTTTTAAATAAAAATTGAGCGCCAGAAAGCCTTTATGTTTTGATAAAGCTATTACCTGGGCGAGGGATTGCGTTGTATTAAACGGCGTAAATATCCCCGGCAACTCTCGACTCAACGAACGGCCATGCAACTGCAGCATAAAATTTTCCACATCCTCCTGCGTTGACTTTATTTCATAAATGGAGTAATTGATCCTGTTCTGCAATTTCTGCGTACTCTCCAATGATTTATCAATGGCACTATCCACTGGTGAAACTTCTTTTGCCACTACAACAAGTTGCTGCATATATTTCATCAGCACTGCCGAATCTGACGGAAACTGATACAAAGTTGTATCCGTAGCAAGCGAGTCAATGCCGTTCCTTAATTTAAATAATGCGGCTTCGTATTTGTCAACGATTCTTTTTCTGTTTTGCAAACTCAAAATCAACTCTGATAATATCGCTGATGATTCTGTAAGATTACGCTGCGTTTGTCCAGCTTCGTTATTGGTAAAAACGCCGTCCCTTACTATTTTTAGATCCCTGCCGGCAAGCTCAAGCTCTTGTGCAAGCTCAACCGTATCTATCCCTTTTTTAAGAAGAATTTTTGCCGCGCGGATTAATTTTACCGTCTCATCAAGGGTCTTCCTGCGGCGGCTCGTTACCTGTGCATCTTTGAACTTTGCAATGCTTAGCACCTCTTCCTTTTCGGCCACATCCTGAAGTTTTTTTACAAAATGAGATTTCGTTTTAACCGTATCGTTTACAGAAACAGAATCCTTCTGCTGTGCCTTTGTCATATAGCAAACACAGATGATTAGCAGGCATAATTGCAGCCGGATTATAAAGACCATTAATAGCGTAGTATTTGTTAAAAAAAGGGTTAACAGAACCTTAATTGTTCTCTAACAAATTTAAGTCCTTAAGGTTTAGAAAAGTTGCCAGTTATCAGTTGTTAGTTGTTGGTTATTAATTGTTCGGCCACATGTGCAACATTTCCTTCTAACAACTACCAACTAACAACTTACAACCTTCAGTCATTCAGTTATTCATTTTTTTCTTACTTTTGCACCCTCACTTAAAACAAATCGATGTAAAATAATTTCTTTCAAAAAATAAAAATGACAATCAGTTGCTCACTTTTTAACGAAAGAAATTATGCTTATTCTTCAAGGTATAACCTATACCCATGCGAACAGGGATTTGTTGTTCGACAATCTAAGTTTTACTATAAATCAACAAGATAAGATCGCCCTGATAGGCAATAATGGCACAGGAAAATCTACGCTTTTAAAAATAATAGCCGGAGAAATTCTGCCGGCAAAAGGCGCTGGAAAAACAGATTCCAGACCGTATTATGTTCCGCAAATTTTTGGACAGTACAATGACCTAACGGTTGCGCAGGCCTTGCAAATAGAAGACAAACTACACGCCCTGAAAGACATTCTGGATGGCAATATGACCGATAAAAATCTGAGTGTCTTAAACGATGACTGGACAATCGAAGAGCGATGTGCCGAAGCGCTGGCGCATTGGAATTTGACAGATATCGATCTCCATCAAAAAATGGAATCACTTAGTGGCGGACAGAAAACGAAAGTATTTCTGGCTGGGATTATTATTCATCAGCCGGACATCGTGTTGCTGGATGAACCAAGCAATCACCTGGACACTGCGGCAAGAGCAATTCTGTATGACTACATACAATCGACAACGGACACGCTTATTGTAGTGAGCCACGATAGGATGCTTTTGAATTTTCTTGATACGGTGTATGAATTAAGTGGCAAAGGAATTACAGTGTATGGCGGCAATTATGAATTTTACGCTGAGCAAAAACTGATCGAAGAAAATGCTTTTGAACAGGATTTGAAAAGCAAAGAAAAGGCGCTGCGCAAAGCAAAAGAAACGGAACGTGAAGCAATGGAGCGAAAGCAGAAGCTCGATGCACGTGGAAAGAAAAAGCAAGAGAAAGCTGGCCTGCCCACCATTTCCATGAACACATTCAGAAACCGGGCAGAAAAAAGCACCGCGCAAATGAAAGATGTGCATGCAGAAAAAATCGACTCACTATCGGATGCGGTTGATAAGATGCGCAAGCAATTACCGGACATCGATAAAATAAAAATCGGTCTGAATAATTCGTCTTTGCATAGAGGAAAAATCCTGATCAACGCGAAGGACATCAATTACAAATATGGCGACAACCTGCTTTGGAAAAACAATTTAACTTTCCTTATTACAAGCGGCGAACGCATTGCCATCAAAGGTTTGAACGGTTCGGGAAAAACAACATTGATTAAAATAATGCTGGGCGAATTTGAACCTTCATCGGGAACAATTGACCGTGCTGCAAACAAAGCGATTTATATCGACCAGGATTATTCACTGATCGACAATCGGCTAACAGTTTACGAACAGGCGCAGAAATTCAACTATGATCACTTACAGGAACATGAAGTAAAAAACCGTTTGAACAGATTTTTGTTTACCAAAGCGCATTGGGACAAATCATGTAGCGCATTGAGCGGCGGAGAAAAAATGCGTTTGATGCTTTGCTGCCTTACCATGAGCGATCAGGCGCCGGATATAATTGTACTGGATGAACCGACGAACAATTTGGACATTCAAAACATTGAAATACTTACCAGAGCAATCAATGAATACAAGGGCACATTGTTAGTTGTTTCGCATGATGAATATTTTTTGAAGCAGATCAGTGCGGAGGAGGAATTGATTGTTGGTTGATGGTTATTAGGCTTTGTCTGCCACATTCCCTTCTTGCTGCAAGCTCGCGATGGAGATTGTTTCGACCGATGGCCAAAGATCGATAAGACTGCTCATTTTCAATCTGCATTCTCCGCCGGTCTCGCAATGACGGCGCACCCATTTTACATTTCAAAAAACATATTGCCCTTGCAAGACTCGCAGCAGCACGTCATTGCGAGACTGGCGGAAATTGATTGATTGAAGATTAAAAAACACCTCGTAAAACAGGAACCGGGCGAAGCAATCTCAAGTTACAGGTTGACGAAAAGAATTAACCTTTGTACATTGCTTTAACCACAAACTTACTATTATGCGTAAACTTTTAATTGCCGCGATTCTTTGTGCAGCTTCACTATGTGCAGGAGCTCAAAACTCTAATAAAAAATTCAATAAGGCATTAGCAGACTCGTTAGGTGCGGATGAGTATGGCATGAAAATGTATGTGCTGGTTATTTTGAAAACAGGCAACAGCACCATTACGGACAAATCTAAAATTGATAGTTTGTTTAAAGGGCATATGCAAAACATTGGCCGTCTCGCAGATCAGGGAAAGCTTGTTGTTGCAGGGCCGATGAAAAAGAATGATAAAAACTATCGAGGCATTTTTATACTGAATGTGAAAACGATTGCTGAAGCAAATGCACTGCTTGAAACCGATCCGGCTGTTAAAGCAAAGTTGCTGGATGCAGAAACTTACGAATGGTACGGGTCAGCCGCGCTGCCATTGTATTTGAAGCATCATGATGAAGTGAAGGCAAAAGATTTTTAAAAATTCATTCCAAGATATAAGAGAAAAAAGATCACGTTTTGTGATCTTTTTCTTTTTATAAATTACCGATTAACGTCCTTGTGTATCAATAGCCTGTTGAACGGGTGATGCTATTGATTTTATATACTCATAGTTACAATCTTTATTACTTAATATTTCCATGACGAATACAGGTTTTTCTCCGATGATTCCATTCTTTGACTTTAGAAATTCATCGTACTTATCGTAGGTAAGATAAGCTAACCTGCCGCTGACTAATCCTACTATCATATTGCTTCCTTTAGTGTCGAGCGGAACAGTTTCGTTATCATACGAACTTTGATATCCATAAATGCTTTTGTACAAAACACCAATTATTTCAAGCTTTAGTTTATTGCCCGCCGAATCTATAAAAACAGGTTTTACATTTTTCGTTGGATTCGAGTTATCTGACACCAACATATCACAATTATGGCCTCCCCAGCGACTTATGGTAAAACTTCTAAACAAGTTGTGAAACCTAAACTCGCTAAGCGCTCTGTTCCGTTCAATTATTTCATTTAATCTTTCAGCCTCCGTCTTCTCCCGAAACTTTTTGCCTACTTGCGCAGCTTCCATTTTTCTTCTGGCAGCAATTTTTGATTGATACTCTTTATTCTTCTTATCAAATTCTTTCAACGCAGCTTTATAATCTTTGGATTCAAAAACGGGCTTGGCTTTATAGAGAACGGATTTTTTGTTATTGCCGAATTTTACGACATATTGCCCCTTGCTGCTCCCCTTTTGCACTTCAACGTTTGTCCATTCCTGCAAAGTATCGGAGGGATTGAACTGCTGGTTGGGCTCGAGTTGAAACTGCAAATTGTTATACCCCATGAATTCCTTTAGCGACGAAGTGTCAATTTCAATTCTGATTACAGGCGTTTTATCATTTGCTTCCTGTGGTTTTACTGGGGGCTCAATGTTCATTGCAGCAACTTCTGCTACATCGTGCGTCGCACTGTCTTTAGCCGAAGCAAGGTGTATGATCTTGTTAGCGCCTTCGTAAACCCATCGCTTTTGCACCGTATCTAAATAATAAAGATTGTGGCCGGGCTCACCATTATCAGTCGCCATATTGATAATCGGCTTACTTGCCGGATTTACAAAAACAGGTTCGCCATCTTTGTACGCATATATTTCACACATTGCTGAAGAGGAAAATAAATAGTTCTTTCCCGCAGAATCATATTGCATAGGAATGCCCGCGAGGTAAAAATCAATGGGACTGGAAAACTCTCTGTATTTCACCTGCACTTTTCCGGTTATTAGTTTTCCCTGTTTGTCGACGAAGGCATTGGCGGGAAATTCTAAAATACTTCCGCTGGGGTGAAATAAAGTGTCACCTCGCGATGCTTCGACCGTGTACTCCTTGTAAGGAATGTTCCATTTCTCGTTTGGAGGATTGATAAATCTGGCCTGACTTTGCGGCGCTTGCGGTTCATTCTTAATGTTTTGATTGCAGCTCATTACAGCAACAACTAAAACACTGACCAGGATAGGACGGATGGACATAAGTAAGGTATTAGGGGTTAAGGATGTACTAACGTTAACGTACATCTTTCTCCAATTTTGCAAGGAAAAATGAAGTTTGCAAGTTTTTGTTTATTAAAGAATTCCTAAAGTGTAAAATGTAATTAATTTTGTGTCCGCTACACTCCTACCAATCATGATCTTCAGCATTTCTTATGGACAAAAGAATTGAAAAAATAAAGGGATTCAGAATTTTTCTGTTACAGCAGATCGAAGATCTGACAATTGATCAGCTTAACAAAATTCCAGAAGGTTTTAACAACAACATCATCTGGAACATTGCTCATATGACAAGTACAGAACAGATTGTATGTTATGTAAGATCCGGTCTACCTGTTATTATTGAGGATAAATATTTCTCGCCTTATATGCCGGGTACAAAACCAACGTCATTTGTCGATGAAAACGATGTCGCAATCATCAAGGATTTTTTCATCAGGACTATTGACCAGCTAAATGCCGACCTTGATCATAATGCATTTGCTAACTATACTCCTTCTGTCGCCATTCCAAAAACTTACAGATTTGAAGTGAACAACATTAATGATGCACTTGAATATTTGTTGTATCATGAAGGCCTTCATTCCGGTTACATTATGTCTTTGAAGCGAATGGTGACAGCTTGATTTTCACCACTAAGACACTAAGAACACTAAGGTTCACTAAGGGTTGTTTTAATTTTAGCGCTCTCTTAGTGAACCTTAGTGCCCTCAGTGCCTTAGTGGTAAATGTTAGAGACTACGCAATTATTCAACTCACCGCGCCATTCAACGCATTCAGCATTTTGCTCCACGCAGCTTTTGCCTGTTCAGTGAAATTTTCCGCTTCTTTGGCCATCTCGTGCGTCAGCGTCATGGCGCAGCCGATGCCACGCGGCTCAATGTCAATCACTATCTGCGATTTCGCAGGAAGATCTTGTCGTACCGCCCATGTGAACACAAGTCTTTTGGGTTTGTCTATTTCAACATATTCGCCAATGTGCTCATAATCGTTGCCCTGGCGACGCACAATAAAGGAAAATGAATCTCCTACTTTTTTGCCGGGATGAATACTTATGATTTGTTCATCACGCAGTTGCGGACCAAACATAAATCTGCTGATCATCGCCGGATCGAACCATGCATCAAACACTTTTTCAGCTGGAGCTGCAAATGAATGCGTAACAGTGGCTTTTACAGGAAGTTCCATGATGACGTGTTTTTACTAATGCAAGTTAGATAAAGCCAAAACTTATTTGTTATAAATCCAATAAAATATCGTTCCATAAATAAAATATTTACTCAGGCAACCTTTATTTGCAATATTGCATTTAACCATTTGTAACTAACCAGATAAACACCCTATGAACGTAGCGGATCTATTACTGGAAATAAAGAAAGGAAGTACGGCAGCGCAAAAACTATTGTTCAATATGCTGGCTGACAAAATGCTTACGCTTTGCGGCAGGTATGTAAAAAACAGGCAGGATGCGGAAGAAATAATGCTGGATGGCTTTCTCAAATTCTTCAACAATATCAGCTCGTTCAATTATCAAAATGATGCAGCATTGTTTGGCTTTATCAAAAAAATAATGATCAACGAATGCCTGATGTTCCTGCGTAAAAAGAATGTGTTTACCATCGTTTCAGAAACTGCGATTGAAGAAGTCCCCTTTCCGGAAAGTGCTTTGGATAATTTATCAGCGGCGGAAATATATGCGCTTATTGTGCAGCTTCCTGTTGGTTATCGAACGGTGTTTAACCTTAGTGTAATCGAAGGAATGGAGCACAAGGAAATTGCGGGGTTGCTGGGCATTTCAACGGGTACCTCAAAATCGCAACTGAGCAAAGCGAAATCGTTGTTACAAAAATTGATCACTCAAAAAGGTATTGTATATGCACGTCAGGGATCTAAATAGTGAAAAAGACTGGAAGGCAGCATTGTCTGAACTGGAAGGCATTCCGGATGAAATGCCTTTGAATAAAGAAACGGCTTGGGACACGCTTCACCAACGCATGGAAAACAAAAAGCGTTCTCGGAAATTCGTTTGGTATTATGCTGCGGCTGTTGCTCTTATTGCAATCAGCTTGTTGACATTCCTTTCCGGCAAGCAGGAAGACGCCATTGTACAAAAGGAAATACACAGCAATCACGCACCTTCAAAAGGTAGTACAGAAACAGCTTCGATTATATACACAGATTCTCCGAAAACAGAACTGAGTAAAATATCCAATCGAAGTGCTATTAAAAAAATACCTGCAACGAAATCTCTGCAGCCTGTGCGTTTAGCGATTATCGATAGCGCCGCACAAACCAACATCCTAACAATTGATACATCGAACAGCATTAATGACACTGTCATGCTCGCTATAACGGCGCCTCCAGTGAAGAAGAAATTAAAAGTAGTACACGCTAATGAAATAGGACCAGCTTCTACAAACGATCCTGACATGGCGATCAGGAGAAAAAAAATTTTGCTACCATTCTTCAACAATCCCGGAACATCAACACCTGTTGCCAATTCTGACAACAATAACGGTGGCCTTAAAATAAAATTTAACTCAGCAAACTAAATACAAATGAAAAAAGCAGTGGCTTTATTGATGCTTTTGATAAGCATCACAGGAAATCTTTTTGCCCAAACCAAACCCGATCCAACTTTTAACGTACCGGAAGGTTTTGTGTTTCATAAAATGATCATGTTCCATCTTGACAAAGGCAATAGGTTCAGCCTGGAACTGGCGGATGGCGCAGATATTTGGCGTGTTTCGAATGTTGATTCTTTGCTAACAATGTACTTGAAAGACATGTCATTTCTAAAGGATTCACTTAGCGATCCGTCCACTTCCAAACGAATTGACTATTCGATAGACTCTGCAGGAATTGTAAAAATCCGCTTTCAACAATATCAGCCGAAAGGTTCATCGTTTCTGCTACGGGGCAATGAAGTAAATGCACTGAAGACAGATCAGGATACTATCAGCATTATCGGAGTTGTTACAAATCCGCCAGAAGCCACTACAAGACTGAATCCCGGCTTACCACGATATTACAGACTTATAGTTTATATAAACAATCTTGATGAGCTAACGGATTATCTCGATGGTAGATTGAACAGCAAAGTGCAGGTATTTGAAACCAGCTCGCGACGCGACATCTGGGTGAACAATAGCAGCAAAAACTTTTACCTGAAAAAAGATCCCTCTATCACCACTTCGCGGCCAGGCGGCACAAATACCGATGCAGTAAATTATATATCGTTCAATGCCGACATAGCCATTCAAAATTATAAGAATTACTTTGTGCCTTCTATGCAGGCTGGCGTTTCTTTTGCATTTCCTAACCGCAGCCGTACCTGGAAAAACGAAATAGGTGTTTCGGTAGAGGCGGCTTTTCTATTTGCAAAAGACGACAAAGACAAAGTGCAAACCTACATAAATCACTTTGTCACACTACATTATTCCGGCCATCGATTTAGTGATAGCAATAATTCCGGCGCAAACAAAAACAACGGTTTTACGCCTGCTGCATCGCTGGGCTATCTTTACAATAACAAAGGCGGATTCTATGATAAAAACACCTTTCGTCTGGGCGTTGGTCAATACAAATTTCAAAGAACAACTATCGAACCTTGCTTCTATTTCAGCGGATTCTTCAAGTCAATAACGCCTGGAATACGATTGGTACAAACGTTTTAAAAATCAAAAAAGACCAGACGGGTTTTTAGAAATCTGTCTGGTCCTGCTCTTTTAGTTTCGCGGAAAATGTTTTAAGTTCACCATTAATCAGGTCCTTAACAAATGATTGAATGGTAACGTCTATGAAAGAATATCAATTTCAATATACCAGTATTTCACAGTCGTTTTTTGTGGCTATTACTTCTATTGTAATGTCTGTGTTAACAGGCTTTTTGCTTGGCTATCTAACATTAAATTTTCTTTGGCTATCGGCTTCGATGCTGGTTGTGGGCTTTGGTGTGTTCCGCTTACTCAGAGGTAATGCCATTCACAGTTGCACCGCAAAGCTGAGTGAAACGGCTGTCGATTTTGAATTTGATGATTCAGAAAAGAACATTCAATTTAGTGAACTGACCTCTTACAAATTCTACGACGGAAAAAACGGACCTATTCTTTATTTACGAACCAACACTGAAAACTTCAAGCTATTTACGAACGAAAACTTTTGCCAATCAGATGACTTTAAAGTTTTCTGCAATGATATCATGGCACAGCTCGATCGCTATCGCATGAGCAATCCCGCTGCCATCCTGATTCATGAGGGATCAATATTCGAAAAGAAAGGCATGTTGTACTTTTTAGCGATTGCAACGGTAGCCTATTTACTGGCACTTTATTTTGTGCCTTTCAAAGAGTTTAGAATTGTATTTGGCCTGTCCATAGGATCTTCATTTTTACTGATGTGGGTGAAATATTTTTCGGCTAATAAGAAAATGACAAGTTAAACGTTAATATTTTTTACTATGCTAAGGAAATTGATTAAATATATTCTTTGCCTTACGATTTCTTGCAACGCGACAATTTTTGCATTTGCGCAATCTAGTAGTTCCTCCCAAAGTCTGTCAAACATTTCAGACAGCATAATAAAGAAGGAGATTGCCTCTTTTACAAAATCTGGAAAACCCTTGCATCCAGACACTTTACAAGCAAAGCTTATTGAGATACCAATTTCCAGTTGTTCAGATAAATCGATCAACTGGGCGGCAAGTAGTTTCTTTAGTTCAGTCAGCACATTCATCCATATTTACTTTTTGCAAGAAAATTCGGTAAAAAAAGTTGACTCCATATTTTTTGTTACTCATTCTCATTTTTGGGTGAAGTTTCCGAAGGATGCTTACAAAGGAATAGTTGCACCTGCTTCATGCAATTTTAGCGGAGGAAAAAAGCAAAGATTTTATTCTGACGATTATAAAGCGTTTTATTCGAATGATAAGAAGCGTCTTTATATTTATTTGCTTGGCGGAACAGCAGCAGACAAGTATGAAGTAACGTGGGTTGTGGTGAATGATAAATATTGGGGAAGAGTGATGGATGTGGTTGATTGAATGATTTCAATGAAAATTCAAATGGAGCGGTTTTGGACGCCGCTGTTGGTGTGAAGCATTGCTTCTGCGCTTAGCTCACCAACAGCCTGTCCCACAATTGTTGTTGGTAGGCCATTTCACGAAGCCAAACTTCGATACCAACAACGGCATCAAACGAATGCAATAAGAATACTCAAAGTAATAGCCGCCAACTAAAAAGGCCTGACAGGTTTTTCGAAAACCTGTCAGGCCTTGCAACATTCTTCACGGTTCTATTTACCACACATAAGTTCCCACTGCGCCGCTACTCAACGCAGTTGTAACAATTCTGCTTCCAACTTTTATATTGAAAATTTCCTGTGCGGCTCCTTTGTTAAGGACAATCAATACTTTCTTGCCGTCAGCGTTTTTGAAGGCTACTGTAAACAGATTCGATGTTTGTGCAGAGGAAATGCGCACTGATCCTGGCCTTACAAATTTTGATGCGTGGGCAACAATGTAATAAGAAACATTGCGCGACACAGCATCACCGGAAATTGTCAGTGCTCCCTGGCAAGTACTGCAGCCACCATTTGTGTGCGGGTTATAGCCCGGGTCAGAGGCAAGGTTCCACTCGAGAACATTTTTGCTCCAGTTGCGGGTAGCGCCAATGATCAGATTTTGTACGTGCCATTGCAGATCACCGCCAAAGTTGCCGGGGCCACCTACCCACTGCTCTGTAAAGTAAACGCTTTTGTCAGGGTATGCATCATGCACCTGTGACAGTGCAGTGATGGAGCCGCTGTACAAATGAAAGGCTGAGCCATCAACATACTTTTTTGCATCAGCATCGGCGAGGATTGCTAAAGGATAACTTGCAACGTCTGCATTGTGATCCCACACAATAATTTTTGTATTGATGCCTGCAGCTTGAAATGCGGGGCCCAGATTATTTTTCACGAAGTTTGCTTGTTCGCTGGCCTGCATTACAAGGCTCGGGTTGTTGTTTCCATTCAAGGGTTCGTTTTGCACTGTAACGGCATCAATGGGAATGCCTTCTGCTTTCATTGCCTGTATATATTTTATGAAGTACTGTGCATATGCTGCATAACAATCCGTTTTTAAACTTCCGGCCTTAAAAGAATTGTTGGTTTTCATCCACGTTGGTGGCGACCACGGAGAGGCCAATATTTTTATGTTGGGATTGATGGCCAATATTTTTTTCAGGATCGGTATCAAATCTGTTTTCTCCGCATCAATACTAAAGTGGTCGAGCGGCATGTCTGTTTGTCCGCTTGGCATATCATCGTAGGTAAATGTATTTGCACTGAGATCGGAAGCGCCGATGCTTATGCGCAAATAACTCACGCCAATGAATGTGCTGTCAAACGCAAACAATTCTTTCAAAATATTATCCTTGTTGGCAGAGGTCAGCGAGTTCAGCAACGTGGCGCTGCCGCCTGTGAGGCAATAGCCAAAACCATCAATCTGCTGATAGGTTTGAGTATCATCCACGTCAATGTTAGGATACGAATTGCTGGTGGTTGAAAATACCAAACTCGTTGTTTGCTTTTTAAACAGAACCGTCTTGTCCGACAGTGTGAGCCAAAGCTCAACGTCGGATTTAGGAGTTACTACTACCGGCGGATTATTTGAGTTGTCGCCGCCGCCAGGTGGATTATTATTGCCGGAAGTTTTTTTTCCGCAGGCCAACCCAAGGCCCATGAATAATGGTAAGGACCAAAGCATCGTGGTTTTCATTTTATGATAGTTAATTAATTTGAAAATGTGGCAATTTGAAAATTTGAAAATGAACGCGTGCAAACCCGAGGCTGCAGTTCAACAGCCGCAGCGGGGCGAAATGTTAGTAGAAAAGAAAACGAATTAGAAAATTAAAAGCTAGCATCAAAAAAGGGTGACACGCTAAACATCGCAAGGAGAAAAGGAAATCGAATGAGCTGAAAAAAAGCTGCCGTGTAGAAACACGGCAACTTATGACTGCTTTAAGGTTTAAGAAAATTTGAAAATGTGGTAATTTGAAAATTAGGGCCGCCGAATTTATAAATGCTCCTGGTATTTGAACCAACTATTAATTCAAATATTGTAGCATTCAGCATTCACTTAACCAGTCGCACAGAATGAATTTTCAAATTTTCAAATTCCCATATTTTCAAATTGCGCCTTTTAATTATCGCTATAAAGACTTACGTTAGAAATCGCAATCGAAGTAAACGAACTTCCCGTGCCAACTTTTATAGTGAAATAATAAGTTCCTGAAGTAGCCGGAGTAAAACTACCTGTTTTGGTGCTCGATGTAAATGCAGTGGTGCTGCTTGCCCAGCTAACAAACGTAGGTGTTGAAGCACTTGCATTTCCTGCAGCAGGAGCAGCCGCTCCATAATCAGAACCGTTAGCAGGTTGAAATTTGCCTATCCATATTTCACCCCAGGTACTGTTATATGAAGTAGCAGCAGAAGTTATCGAGACATTGTATTTCTTACCCGCAACTAAATTCACGGCTTGGTAGATACCACTGTTTTTAGGGTTTCCGGTTACAGTAAAATTACCCCCTGCCAATACCCAGTTTCCGTTAGGGGCGCCCTGATCAAAACGGCTCCAGAACGCATCGTCACCTGCTCTCATTTGTCCACCTTTTAATAAATACCTCGGATCATTAGCAGTTGTTGTAACACTTTTTGGAGCAGAAGTGTACAAACGACCGCGTTTATCCGCAGCCTGCATTGTGATGTTGTATGTTCCTGCCAAAGGGAAAAATACAGTATCTGTTACTTTACCCCCTGCATATCCCGCTCCCTGGTCCAGGTTCCAATATGTTCCTATGCAATTACCGGCAGTTGTATTTTTTACAACAAATTTTGTGTCACTGCCCGGCACAGGCGTTACAGTAAAAGTTGCAGTCAAACTATCGACAGGCCCGTAAGACTCGTAGCTGCTGTTTGTTTCCTGTTTGCTGCAGGCCGCCAGCAATGCGGCCCCAGCAAACAAAGGAAATATTGAGTTGATTATCTTTGAATTTATTGACGACTTCATAATCATAATTGTATTAGCGTTTATGAATTCCTGAATTAAGTTTTATTACCAACCGTTGTTTTGTGTCCAGCCGGTTTTTACAATTTCATTCTGAGGGATTGGATACCAGTTCATTTTTTTATCATCGAACACTCTGTCTTCCAGTTTTTTCACAGCATAGGTATATGCGCTTCCGTTCAAAGTGATTTCTATTCTGTTTAAAGGTGCATTGAAATAAGTGCTTCCTTTTTTCCATCTGCGTACATCCCAGAAGCGGTGACCCTCAAATCCGAGTTCCACTCTGCGCTCGTGCATAATAGCATCTTGCGTTAGGTCAGCAAGAGCCGGCATAGCAACACCGGTACGTGCTCTTACTTTGTTAAGTGCCTGCAATGCAGTCATGCTATAACCTTGTGGATTACCGGACGCACCATATGCGTTGTACATAGCTTCTGCAAAATCGAGCAACAAACCACCGTATCTGAAATACAACCACTGGTGTTTTGTTTTTGTAGCATTGGTTAAACTAACAGTTTGGTTAACATATTTTGACAAATAGTACCCTGTTCTGGTAGAATTCAATTTTGGCTGGCCACTGTTTCCACCAACATAAGTTTGAACTGTGTTAGAGCTAAACGTAGAACCGTTGTACACTACAGTTGCCGCCAGGCGTGGGTCCCTGTTCGCGTATGGATTAGCTGCATGCGTTGGATTGTTCCAGTCAAAAGGAGCAGATGTAGAGCCGCTTTTTACTTCAAACTCATCTACGAAGTTTTGGCTCGGCGTAACACTGTTACCATTACTTTTTTCAAACATAATGGGAAAGTTATTGTACTCGAAACCATTCTGGTCGCTATATCTTTTGAAGAAAATTGCTTCAGTAGATGTTGCGTTGCCGGCGCCAAACAAATTAGCATAAGAAGCATCAAGGCTGAAAACATTCATTTTGATAACATCATTTGCGGCATCAGCAGCGTCCGCCCATGTATAGGTTGAACCTGCATCTTTAAACAAAGGACTTGCTGCAAACAACAATGCTTTTGCTTTGAGCGCTTTGATCGCAGCATAAGTAGCCCTGCCTGATTCATACCATGTGGTAGTGGAGCTTGTACGTACGCTATCCGGAATAATCACAGCAGCCTTATCGCATAGCTTAACGATGTATTTGAAAACATCGTCCACTGAATTTCTTTGAAGGCCCTTCCATGAAGCCGTGTTATTGTAATCAACCGCAGTATCTATAATTGGTACTGCACCGTAGCGTTTTACCAATTCAAAATAGAAGAATGCTTTCAGGAAATAACATTCACCCTGCATGTAAGCCACATTCAATACTGCTTTTTTGTATGCAGTGGAGTCGTTGTTAACGATACCATTTGAAAGATAGTCGAGGCTAATTTCTTTCCTGTGTGCCAGGTGAAGGTTTGCCTGGTAAATGCCGTCAAAGTAATTGGACCAAACGCCATCAGGGTTATAGAACTGCGTCCATGTACCGTTATTGAAAATATGAGAACGGTTGTTAACGTTGGTATGGTAAGCATCATCTGATGCTGCTTCCAAATCCACCGAGTTGTAGCTGTCCGGCAAATAACTGTATGCTTTCCACACAACATCTTGTGCGTAGTCATAAGTTTTGTACATCATGTCTATGGGCATGTCTGCCGGTATGTTTTTTACATCCAGGAAGTCTTTTTTACAAGAGCCGAAGGAGAATGTAGCAAACACTATAATGATGATATAATAGTACTTTTTCATTTTTTGTGTCTTAAAGTGTTCGTGCTTAAAATTTTGCTTTCAATCCAATTGTAACTGTTTTCATCAACGGATATCCCATTGAAAGTCTCTCTGGTTCCAAACCATCGATTTTGTTACCCAACAAATTGTTGCCATTCAGGAATACTCTTAGAATCTCTGTTTTTTTCAGGAACCCTGTGCGAGGCAAAGTATATCCTACTTCTATGCTGCGCAATTTCCAGAAGTTACCATTGCGGAGCCAAAACTCAGCAGGCACGCTATTGTTGTTGTTAACCAGTGTAGACAATCTTGGCGAAGTAGCAGTAGCTGCTGTCGCTGGTGTCCACGGATTGTTGGAGAAAGCAGTGATATTAATGTTATTGGCTAACGGGTGCGTATAGCTGTAAGCATCATCCAATAAACTAACTGTTCTGTTCATTACACCTTGTACGAAGGCATCTACGTCAAATCCTTTGTATTTGAAGCCCAGGTTGAATCCTAAAGTAATTTCAGGAAGCTTGGTGTACTTCATCGGTACGAGGTCGTAGTTATTGATCAATCCATCACCATTTACATCCACATATTTCAGATCGCCCGGGTGTACCGTTCCATAAGTAGATTTCACAACACCTGCGTTCAGATTGCCATTTGCGTCAAAATCTGACACCTGGTAGAATCCGGCATTTTTAAATCCTCTCGATTGAAAGATGCTATATCCTTTATTGTACAAATAATCATAGGGCTGCGGATCTTCAGCGGTTTTTGTTTCTTTATTGCGGGCATATGCCATAGAAGCTCCTCCGTAATATTCAAAGCCGCTTTTGGTTTTGTCGCGATATTGAAGCGATAGTTCAAAGCCTTTGTTCACCACTTCGCCTGTGTTCATGTTTTGAAAATTAAACCCTGTATAATCAGGCACGCCAACTGGTGCTTGCAAAATACCTGTACGTTTTTCTTTAAACACATCCAATGTTGCGTTCAACTTCTTCAAGATGGTTACGTCAACTCCCAGGTTCGCACTTTGTTTAGATTCCCATGTAAAGTTTGAATTCGGAACGGCCCCTTCTGTTCTTCCATTTTTTGTACCATCAGTTGTTCCAAGTATGTAAACACCGGCTGTATAATTTGCCCACTGCTCATATAGGAAACGATAGTTCTCGTTGGTGTTGGCAGTTTTGCCATAAGATCCTCTAACCTTTAAGAAATTGATGACTTTACTGTTTTTCAGAAAATCTTCGTTGCTCGCTACCCATCCCAAACCTATTGCCGGGAAGAATCCAAAGCGATGACCCGCTTGAAAATCAGCAGAACCAAGATAAGAGTAAGACAGATCAACAATGTATTTTTTGCTGTAGTCGTAAGTAACATTGCCACGCAAACCTTCACTCAACACGGCATATGTCTGGCCATCATGTCCGTAAGTTGAACGAGTGTATTTTATCATTCCGGTAAAGCTGTGTTTACCAAAACTTCTGTCATAATCAAAACCGAAGATTGATGAAGATCTGTTCCAGTGATCATTACCACCGTCAGTTATACTCTGGCTCGTAGCTCCCAATGTTTTATAAACCACATTACCTTTTGCATCTATCACAGGGTTATCGTAAGCGTCTTTAGTAATTTCGTAAGAAGGTACTGTAAAGTTTTTTACATAAATCCCTGTATATACGTTGGCAAATGAAACACCACCACTAAGCGACAATCCTTTGGTCACTATATCCAACTTTTCTTTAAAGCTCACGTTTGTTTGCAAGTACCTTGTGTGAGAGCTGTACACACCGTTTTGTCTAAGTAACTGAACCGGATTGAAATTGTACACAGAACCATTTCCCCATGAACCATCCAGGTTCTTTACAGGAAACGCCGCTGAAGGCAATGCCATGATATTATTAAACACCTGACTCGCAGTAAAGCCAGCTGGCGTTTTGCGATCCTCTGTAATACCGGAAACAGTTGCTTTTACGGAAAGATTTTTATTCAGATTCAAATCAAGGTTAGCTCTCAAACTAATCCTGTTATATTTCGCATTTGTACCAAAATCTTTATCGATAACATCTGCATCTTTATAGATACCGGTGAAACTTGTGTAGCCACCCAATACAAAAAATCTTGCTTTATCATTACCACCACGGAAAGAGATGTCGTAGTTCTGCGTAGCAGATTTGTTGGTCAACATTTTGTCGTACCAATTCACATTCGGGTGAAAAGGATCATCAGAAGCTTTATACAATTCAGGATTGTAGTATTTGGTTGGCAATCCATCATTTTGCAAAGCCTGGTTGTAAGCGCTTACATAACCGTAAGCATCCATTACCTGTGGTAATGCGATTGGGCGCATGGAACCATATCTTGCATTCGCTTCAATTTTCGTTTTACCAGATCTTGTTCCTTCTTTAGTGCGAACACTCAATACGCCGGCACCACCATCAAGACCATATACGGCAACGGCTGCAGCATCTTTCAACAAGGTTACTGATTCTATTTCGTTAGGCGATAAAGCAGAAAGAGAGTTCATGTCCACCTGGTAGCCATCGAGATAAATAGCTACTCTGTTACCTGTTATGTTCCAGCTGCTTTGACCACGTACATACAGCGTTGGTGCGTCATAACCAGGCTCACCAGAACCAGTCATTACAGTCAATCCCGGGATTCTTCCCTGCAGTGTATTCAGCAAATTACCGGCGTTTGTTTTTGCCAGCTCTTCACCTGAAAGTGTAAAAGTTGCTCCTGTATTTCTCCAGCTCTGCTCACTTCTAATGCCTCCGTCTATAAGTTTTGTGGTATCGCTTTTCGCGGTCAGCAATATGGCGGAATCTACCTGGGCAGACTTCTTCGTTTGCGCCTGGGTCACATCCAACCCGGCCAGGAAAAGCAGCCCTATAAAGAGTTTAATATTTATATTTTTCATGTAGTTTATGATTGTCGATTTTCAAACCTTAATTACCATCCCGGGTTTTGACCATCCCAGTCTTTTCCTCCCAAATACATCATGCTTATTTGATCAAGTGGGAACGGCACATAGTAGTATTTCATAGGAAATGCTCTTTGGCCATAGTTAATCGTTTCCCAGTTGAGGAATGGATTGGTTGGTTTTGGTGTAACGCCATTTGTTGACGCTGTAACCGCAAAACCGTGAAAAGTTTGACTTAATACGATGTGAGCTGTCAACCAGCGGTGCAAATCGTTGTATCTGTGATTTTCAAAAGCAAGTTCTACAGAACGTTCGTTTTGAATGGCAGTACGGAAGTCGCTGGTAGATGCAGGTGTTTTAGCTGGCATGCCGGCTCTTGCCCTGATCAGGTTCAAATAAGAAATAGCGTCAGCACTAGGTCCTGCATATTCATTTAACGCCTCTGCATAGCTGAGATAAAATTCAGCCAAACGGAACACTGGCCATGCAAAGTGGTTATCATTCATGTTGTCTACACGAGCAACAAATTTTGTAGTCTCTACTGCGCTACCTGTAGCATCACCTGCGTTGGTATCATCAACCATCGCGCCTTTGGAATAAGACTGAGGAGCATCTGTAGAACCTTTGTAATAAGTAACGAACGTTCTACCACTGGCACTGTTCCATCTTTGGCCCGCATATGCAAGACACTGGTATGCACGAGGGTCCAGTTGCAATCCTTCGAAATAGGCTTTAAAATCTTTTCCTGTAGGAGTAGCTGTCCATGTGGTACCATCTGTTTTTTCATACATCTGCAGGAACTCAATAGGCACGTTGTTTTTAGCGCCCCAGCCAGCCATACGAATCTTAGATGAGTTGTAAAAACCCCACTCGTTCCACTGGCTCTTATCCGGATCTTTTTGGTTGAATGTATTTACCAAAATCATTTCCTGGTTACCATAAGAACCCGTAGGGCCATACACGTTGTTGCATACTGCTTCGTAATCACCAAGGCCCGCATAGGTATCAGTGTTAGCAGTTGTAGTAGGTTTTCCAGTGTTGTACAATGAAACCCCTGCGGCAGGAGCTGCGTCAATAACAGCTTTCGCTGCATCTGCCGCTTTTTTCCAACGCTCTTTATCATATGTAGTATAACACAGAACGGAATCTTTCTCGTTGCCAAATCTTGCACCTGCGATAACAGATTTCATCTCGCTTGGTGTGTTGTAAAGCGGGCTCGCAGCATATAATAAGATTCTTGCCTTAAGAGCCAACGCGGCAAGACTTGTTACTTTCCCATAATCCACCGAACCGCGTGTAGCTGGAAGCATTGTTGCAGCCTGATCGCACCAACTAACGATACTATCTACTACAGACTGAACAGAAGAACGGGGAATAGAGATCTTGCCATCACCCGCCAATACAGTTGTTACGATAGGAATACCACCATACATACGAAATGCACTGTAGTGTGCCATTGCGCGGCAAAAAATGGCTTGTCCTTTCACATCATTGACCCACTCAGGCGTTGCATCTGTTACGGCATTAATATTCTTAACAACAAGATTTGCTTTTCTTATCGCTTTGTACCATCCGTTAAAAGGAGGTGCATCTGCGCGGCTGGCAGCAGTAGGGCCCCTGTCGATAGTACCAGAAGGGGTCATGTTGCCGAAAATATAATATTGATAGTTGTAGTTACCAGCTACCCAGGCAGCGCCGGGAAGTGTTAAGTACACATTGTCTGTAAGAGCATCCTCACGACAATCTGCAGACTCAGTTAATACAAAGCCGGAAGGAATACACCATTTGTACATTTCGGCAACAGCATACTGTGCCTGCATTTGTGTGTGGAAAATGGTGTCAACTGTTACGGCACCACCCTTAGGTTTTTCCAAAAAATCTTTATTGCAACTACTCATCACGCTCGCCGAAATTGCACCGGCAAAAAGCAGAAGAGGTAAATATATTTTTTTCATCTTAATTTTCTCTTTTGGGATTACTAATTAGAAACTCACTTTAAGTCCTGCGTTGTATGTGCGTGTCAATGGATAACCGAGGTATCCAAGGTTTTCAGGATCTCCCCAGATCGCATTCTTGCTCCATGTGTAAATGTTGAATCCATTCACATATACACGAACTGAACCCAATCCAGCTTTTGATAAAATGCCTTTTTGGAAAGTATAACCAACTTCAGCATTTTTCAATCTCACATAAGAAGTGTTGAGGTGGAAATAGGTGTTCTTGTTTGCCGGACGATTGTAAGCTGCAATCGGGAAATCGATTTTATCTCCTGCATTGTAACGATCAAGCGTAAAGCGGTTCCAGTCTACTGCGAAGAGCGCTTCTGTTGTACCATTGAAGTGCAGGTTTGTTGATGGCATTGGATCTGCCGCTACACGTCCAGCACCTTGGAACAATACAGAGAAATCAAAACCTTTGTACGTAAATCCAAATGATACACCGTAAGAGATTTGAGGAATTGATGTATAACCCGATCTTAAATAATCCTTATTGTCGATAACGCCATCATAGTTCAAATCTTTCATTCTTATATCACCAGGTTGCAACGGCACTCCTGAAAATGATAGATCTTTTTCAAGAACAGTTTGTCCGCCGGCGTTTGTGTATTGTTTACCATTCGCATCTTTTGCAGCAACTGGTTGTGAAAGAATAGGATTGTTGTTTGCATCAACAGCATACAATTGTGACCATGATGTATATAAACCATTTGCCTGCAGGTAAGATCCCTGGTTGATCGCTTTACCTGTTTGTGCCTGGTACTCAAGACCCGGTACAATTGGCTCATCACGGAAAACAATCTTATTCTCGTTGTTGGAGATGTTCGCTTTCACCCAGTAGTTAAAGTTGCGGCCAGCCTTGTCGTTGTAAGTAACTTCAAGTTCATTACCCCAGTTTTTTACTTCTCCTAAGTTGTAAGGAGGCAAACTTGCGGCAACAATGCCCGGAACTGTTCCTCTGTAAGAAAGGATATTTTTTCTGTGCTCGTTGAAGTGATCGAACGTAACGCCCAGTTTGTCTCTGAAGAATTTCGCTTCAAAGCCAATATTCATTTTCTGAGCTCTTTCCCATGTTACATTAGGGTTGCCAAGTGTGCTTTCATATGCACTTTTTATTTTGTTACGGTTAGATCCGTTTACACCAAAATAATAACCGCCCATATCACCGCCACCATAGCTCCATACATCGGGTAGATACAAGTAACGTGCATAAGTATCTGTTCCTGGTATTTTAATACCATCATTACCCACGAAACCAAGCGATCCTCTGATCTTCAAAAAGGTAACATATTCGTTTACTGGCCAGAATGATTCGTTGCTTGCTACCCATCCCAACGAGTATGCAGGAAAGAAGCCGAACCTTTGTCCATCAGGAAAGTTTTCAGATCCGTTGTAGCCAACGTTATATTCTGCTAAGTATTTGCCTTTGTAACCATAGGTAACTCTTCCAACAATACCTTCATATGCGTGTGGCAAGTTGAAAGCTAAATCCGGATCGTTCTTCTTTTCTGCATTGACCATAGCCAAAGCAGTAATATTATGATCACCGAAGGTGCGGCTATAGTTGATCGCAAATTCTGCATACCATTTGCGCCATTTGTCTTTATACCAGTTGGCCCATCTTTGAGAAGGAGCCTCATTGTTCTTTTGTACTAAGATCGGGTCCAAAAGGTTTCCGTTAGGATTAGGACGAACTGAATACATTACGGGGAAAGATTGTCCACCGGAAGCACTGGAAAAATAGCTATCATAAGCTGCTCTTCCACTTACAGAAAGTCCTTTGGTAATAAAGTCAAGCTTGTGCACAATGCGAACAGAGGAGTTAAGCGTACTGTTGTTGCTGATGTTGTACTGGTTACGCATTGCCAAACTGTACAACGGATTAAACTGCTCCGCCTCACGTTGCCAGATAAATACAAACTTACCATCGATGTAACCCGGAGAACCCATTGGATTCGTCCACATCAGGTTCTTTTCATAGTTGTACTGATCATTATTCATACCAGTAACCTGAACAAACTGAGTTCCCAGATCCACTGAAATTTTCAGATTGTCGTTCACATCAAAATCGAAGTTACCTCTTAAGTTGTATCTGTCCTTTTTATAGTCCATCTCATCAGAGAAAGGCATATAATCTGTTTTGAACAAACCAGCTTGTCTGAGGTAACCACCCGAAAGGAAATATTTCACACCCTTGGTTCCACCAGTGATGTTGATGTTTGCCTGCGTTTGAGGTGCATACTTTTTGTAGATCTGGCTTTGCCAATCCTGATCCGGGTGGAAGTATGGATCGTAGTAAGGATTTTTTGATCCGTCAGCTAATGTTGGCGTATGAGCATTTTGAAAATACTTCATATCCTCATCAGTGTATTGCGGCGTATAACCGGCTTTTCTTTTGTCAACGAACGTGGCCCAGCCATTAGGGTTGTTCGCAACATCCGGGTCGTTGGCATGTTGTTGCCAAAATGTTTCATATATCTGCTCATTTCTCAGTGTTGCATACTGAGGAGAGTTAACATACTTCGGCATGTTTAAGAAACTTACCGCAGCTGTTTGAGCAGTGGCACTTACTTTAGGGGCACCCTCTTTACCACGTTTCGTGGTAATAAGGATAACACCATTCGCACCACGCACACCAAATACAGCAGTAGCTGACGCATCTTTAAGAATGCTGATGGTTTCTATTTCGTTTGGATCTATATCGTTATAAGTGTCTCTTACCACACCATCTACCATGATCAATGGTGACGCAGAACCCGTGTAAGTGCCCACCCCTCTGATATAGAGGTTCGCAGCATCTTCACCAGGTTTACCTGAAGACTGAACGGAGATCAAACCCGGCAATCTTCCTGCAAGTGCATTACTGATGTTGGCAACAGGAGACTGAACGATCTCTTTAGAAGATATTGTACTGATTGAAGCAGTTACGGAAGCTTTTTTCTGTTGGCCATAACCCACAACCACAACTTCTTCCATTGCCTGGTTTTGTGGGATCAACGCCACTTGAAAATCTCTTCTGCTGCCAACCACAAATTCCTGTGGCAGGTAACCGATCATAGACACAACGATAACAGCGGTTGGTCCCGGAACAGCTAATTTGAAAACACCGTTCTTATCGGTCATAACACCTTTTGTTGCGCCCTTTACAGTTACGCTTACGCCATCGAGTATTTCTCCCTTAGCTGTTGAAGTGATTTTGCCGGAAACAGACACGGTAGTATCAACCGGCGCCTTCACCTGTACTACTTCTTCGTTGTTTTTTATGTTCAACGAGAGCATCAAACTTTTAAGCTCTTCATTGTTTGCATAGATTACATAGGCTTTTTTTAGAACCTTTTTGTACTTAAGTCCGTAAGGCTTAAGAAGTTCGTCAAGAAAAGCTGTAACGGTTTTGTACTTCGTTACGTTCATGGCAAGCGCAGCGTCTGGCAAGACGTTTGATTCGTAGACAAAGTCTACATCAAACACTTTTCTTGCTTCCAGTAAAAGTTGGGAAATGGTTTTCGATTCCGCATTCGTTGGAGAGGTGTGTTTTTGCTGGCTGAAGGCTATTGCATTTACTGCGGTTTGCGCATTCGCTACGTTGACCACAGACATGACGATGCCGATCAGGAAAAACACTTTCCTGGGGTAGAGGCTCTTTTTCATACTTCTTTTTTGCGATCGTTAATTAATCAGTTTTGGTTTCGTTTCGATTTTTTCGGAGCGCTGGGAGCGCCCGGTTGTTTTGGTTTTTTCTGTTGTTGTTGTTATTGCTCTATGACGAGCGTTTTATTCTTGATTGTTATTTTCCTTTTAAGGATCACTTCAAGCACCTTCGCCATATCCTCAATATTACCTGCCCGCAACTCACCGGATATTTTGGCCTGCCATAAAGTAGAGTCCGAAATTACAACGCTGTAACCATAGGTATCTTGTATTAGCCTTGCAACTTCAGTCATTGACGTATAATTGAAGTGGAACTCATTGCGCGCCCAGCCTGAATACATGTTGATTGTAGAGTCCGCGTCCAGTTTCACTACGTCATTTTTATTCACTACTGCTACTTCACCTGGTTTCATTACCACAGGCAAATCCTTCTTGCCGGCTCTGGCTGAAGCGATATCTTTTACCGCCAACTGCACCTTACCTTCTTCAAGGGCCACAGTCGACTGGTCATTTCTTGTATTTACATTGAACCTGGTTCCGAGCACTTCGATGTCGACATCTTTTGTATGTACAACAAATATGTCTGCCGAAACCTTCTTTTTGGCAACGGTGAAGTATGCCTCCCCTTCTATCCAAACATTTCTTTTGCCGTTGTCTTTCCAAACCTTGGGTACTTTAAGAATGGAGTTTGCATTTAGTACCACAGTCGATCCATCGGGCAGGGTAATGCGTTTTATTTCGCCGGAAACAGTTTTTACTTCTGTCAGGTACACATTTTGGTTTTCATATTTCAGGAACAGCCAGATGGAAGTTGCTGCTACCAACAGGAAAGACGCGGCCACCAGCATAGGTCTCAGCCACACTATTCTTGATTTTTCCTTCTGAATAGCGGCTTCTACCTTCGACCAGTTTTCAGTTTGTATTTCAGGGGGAACGGGCTCCTTTCTGAACTCAACCTTATTATTTCCTATCTTAAAAAACCCCGGCATTCTTGTGTTTTTATTGTATTAATGATAAAGACACGGAACTTTCCATGTCATACTCTTTAGGAGCAAAAAATTTTTAACTTTTTTTTATTTAGGATAAGGCGTGCGTTGCAGTGACTGAATAAACTGAATTGACTGAATAAACCGAGTGATTGATTTTCAATCTTGTACCATGACTTTCAACTATTCAGTTATTCAGTCAATTCAGTTTATTCAGTTTATTTGTAATAAAGACTGCAGCCAAAAAAACGGAGAGCAGCTGCTCCGAGCGAAGCTTATTGAGCGCTTTTTGGATGAGGTTCAAAACTGATTGATAATTAACGTTCATGATCTCGGCGATCTGCTTGTACTCCATATCTTCATAATAGCGCAGGTAAATGGCTTCTTTTTGGCGGGCGGGCAGTTCGTTCAGAAGCGCCGTGAGCTTCGTGTGCAACGATTCTTCCGTTTCCTTTTCTACAATAATCTCTTCTATCGAAAAACAAATATCAGGTTCTACTGACATCTTGATTTTCAGTTCACGCAGCTTTAATGATCGTAACTGATTGAGTATCTGGCGACGAAGAACAGTGAAGAAGTAAGGTTTGACTTTTTCCAGGTTGCCTATAGAAGTGCGTTTGGTCCAGACTTTTACAAAGAGTTCCTGCACGGCATCATCCGCGAGGCCATTGTCATTCAACAACTTGGATGCATAGTAATACAATCCATCAAAAAGTGCTTTATGAATGTCGTTGAAGGCTTCCGTATTTCCCGCCAGTGTATCGGTCCACCATTGTCGCAGTTGTTCGGTCTCTGATCTGGATTCCATTAGGCCGGCTAAAGATTTTGTATTTGTACTTCGCATTACCACTCTCATATAATATTGCCTGCAAGAACACATGTGTTTTTTTCAGGCTCTACATATGAGGGCTCAAAAATAAACACTAAGTATCGTATTTAAAGTGATTTACGAATTAAAGTTGTGACTACAATGGAAAATTGAAAGTTGAAAGTTGAAAATGAACAGCTTATTGTACTGCACACCGCTCTTAAGGCGGCTCAGGGAATTTTAGAGTTAGCCAAACAAAAATCAGTTAAGTCCGTGCAATTTTGTTTTCTTTGAAATGGAAAAATAACAACAGCCTAAACTCCTTTCCCAATGAAACTCATCACATTATTAATTCTTACCCTCATCAGCATTTCGTCATTTGCTCAAATAGCCATTACAAAACTCGACGCCAAAACTTTACCCAAACACCTGAAGTACGAAGGTCATGTTATCGATGCTGTGAAATGGACAGACAGCCTCGGTTTGAATTATGTGATCACATCAGAAACCGGCAAAATACCATCGAGGGTCAAAGACTCCGATGGCCGCGACGCTTACCTATATGCCTATCATTACGTCGTAAAAAAAGATACGGCCAAACTGGTTTGGAGAATTTATGATTTCAGCGACGACTGTCCGGTTGACCTAACCGTGTTCTTTATCAACAATACTTTTGCGGTTACAGATTTGGATAACAATGGATTGGCTGAAGTTTGGGTAATGTATAAAAATTCCTGTCACGGAGATGTTAGCCCGGTGCCTACAAAAATCATCATGTACGAAGATTCTAAAAAATATGCACTGAGAGGGGAAAGCAAAGTAAAAGTTTCAGATCAAGACTATGGTGGAGGCACTTACAAACTGGATGAAAATTTTAAAACCGGCAATCCTCTATTCCGTAAATACGCGGAAAACCTCTGGAACAAGTACAAGATTGAAACATGGAACAGGTAAATTAATAGGGCCATTCTAGTACCTGAAGCAATGTCGCGTAGTTAGCGAGAAGGCTTCGACAAGCTCAGTCCCGCTAACACCAGCGGGACTGAGCTTGTCGAAGCCTCGTTTGAACAGGAACTATATTGAGAAACAGTTCTAGACTATATCACATCGAACCTCTATTTCCTAATTCCTAACTCCTAATTCCTCTCACCGCTTATGTTCCTCAATAAAACTCGTCAGCTCTTTGCTGAGGTCCTCGAGCAGTGATTCAAACTCAGCAAGGTCATTATTTTTTTCTGAGGCTTCCTTTTTGTACTTCGCAAGATGTTGAAGACAGGAGGTATATTCTTCGCATAAAGACCTGAACATACTGTCTTGAGAATAAAGCTTTTCAATGCTTTGAGAGTGCATTGGAAAATCTTTCTTTACAACATTCATAAAGTAATCGCTAGACTCCAGCATTAATAAAATTTTAATATTCTATTTCTAAATTAAATCATTCAAGCGCTACACGCTAGTGTTTGCAAGGGTTTACGGTTAAATGCAGAATTTGAAAATTTGAAAATTTGAAAATTTGAAAATTATTGTGCGCCGGACAAGAACATTTTGTATTACCCTAATTGTCAAACAGTATCTATTCAAATACTTTAGGTATGATCCACAAAAAGCATTTCCAAATTTTCAAATCCTCAAATTTTCAAATTGCCGATTGGCCTTCGGCCAGCGGCAGTGGCACAATATTTTAGTGCGGGCGAACAATTCCAAATCCGCGTTGTTGTAAATAACATTAGCCGTTCAAAAACATGGTTTTCCTGGACCATGACGTAAAGGTTCTGCTTCGTAAATACGTGCCATGCCAGACGTATCTGGTGTGAAAGCACAAAAGTCCCGTACCTGTTTATCGAGCATTTTTTGAAACAAATCATTAAATATGCAATCCCTAACTGCAACGTCAATTGTTCCAGGTGTTGATTTATTTGAACAACAACTGGAAAAAATATCAAATGATCCACTCTTTGCGGAGGCGGGCATACTGAAAAAGTTTCTTAGATATATTGTATTGGAAACATTGCATGGCCGTTCCAATTGCCTTAAAGAATATACAATTGCCACCAATGTGCTAGGCAAACCACTGGATTTCAAGCCGCAGGAAAACGGCATTGTGCGCATACATGCAGGAAGACTGCGCAGAGCACTTGACCATTATTATGAAAACGCAGGTGCAAATGACGAGCTGATCATTTCTATTCCCAAAGGAAAATATGTCCCTGATTTTGCCATGAGGGATGCACTTGCTCCCGATAAAGTTTTGCATACGCTTCTTGATGACGCATCTGCAGAACCCGAAACTGATTCCGCTATTGCTGTGGTCCCTTTGTTATGTGATGAAGAAAATCCTCTCACCAGACTTTTTATGAGCGGATTTTGTCTTCAGCTAAGCAACAGCCTAATGGAGCTAAAAGACTTCTATGTGATATCCTACCAAACAATAAAAGGGATGGTAGATACAGACAAGGATCTGCGCGACCTGCACCATACCGTGGGATGCAGCTACATTGTGTCCGGTTGTGTACAACTGGTAAATCATCATGTGAGAGTAACACTTCAGCTTTTCCTTGCAAAATCCGGACAACAAGTATGGTCCGAGATGTACGAAAGAGTGATGACCAAAACAAATGTTTTACAAATCCAGGATGAGCTGATAAAGAGAATACTTCCTTCAATTAGTGAATCTCTTTTGCATTTAAAAGAAAAAGGAATGGTAGCAAAATTGGAAGCGGTGTAAATAATTGAAAATTGAAAGTGGAAAATTGAAAATGAGGAAAGAACGAAGATTCTCATGATTGGTCACGATTTTTCTCAACTAAAAATATCTTGACCAATCATCAAAATCATTAAAATCTGCGTTCCCATTTTCAACTTTCAACTTTCAATTTTCCATTAAAAAGAATACGCTATCCCAAACACAATACCAAAATCAAGCGTCCTGCTTCCCGCCACGGGAGGTTTGGAGTCGTAGCTGTTGTAGAAACTCAGGCTAAGTTTAAAGTCGTTAAAAATTTCCCAGGTCAGATCAGTTGAGCCATCATAACGAAAGCGATCCTTCTGCGTAAGGCTGTAATAAAATGTTTGGCTTGTCAGTAAATTAAGTTCAGGTTTACTGAATCTAAAGAAATTAAATTCAATTTGTCCGAACAACTCCGATTGCGTACCGGTAGTAACATCTTCTGTACTTTTTTCCTGGTTAAATACCATCCCCATTCTTCCCCACGCATACACACTCTTTCTTGTGAGAAATTTATTTCCTGCACCAATACCTTCCTGGTAACGTCTGCTAAGACCAAGTTCTAAATTTCGCTGATAAGCAAGAAAGATTGTACCAAACCATGTGGTGCTGAAATAATAATTATTCTTCATGGTGATATCCTCGCGATCACGACTGAACGAAGAATCAGAAATGGTATAAATGCCAGACGCAGAAAACGTTTGTTCATCTTTCTTTGAAGTATATGAAAGCCTTGTATCAAAATTTAAGCGTCCAAGATCACTCGATCTTGTGAAGCTATATCCGAGGCTCACATTTCCTGAAAACCGCTCCAGCACTTTGTTTTCGAACGGATATAAAACTGAGATATGTTCCAGCAGCAACTCGGTTGTGTCATAGCCGCGATTAATAAATATTTTGGTGGCTGCGGTGTCCGATAAAATTCTTCCAAAATAAACTTCGCCCTTAATTGCCTCGATTCTAAACACACGTGTACGTGCAGAAATGGTTCGTATTTTACGAAGTTGAATGCTAATATCATTCGCGTCATCGGGATCAAAGGTCAACACACCCAACTTTATTTTTTTTATCTCCCCTACTACCAGACTGCCGTTCAAAAAATACACCGTATCGCGCTGTGCATATAACTCACCGCAAATCATTAACAATAAGCATATAAAGATTGCTAACCTTTTCATGGTGATCACGGCCATGCTTGTCTGCGCATTTTGATTATGAAAATAAACTCAAATAAAAAGGTTGTAACAGTTTACCGTAAACAGCAATAGGATGTAACCGTAAAGTAAAATGCACCTCTCTATTTCAACACCCAGCGTCTACTTTTGGTTTATTCAACTATCCTTTTTGTAAACTCCGCGGCAGCCCGCTTAGTAGTGTATCACAATTGAAGACCTATTTCCCAATACAAATTGCAATTTTATGAACCGCTCACAAAAAAAATCCAGCATCCTTCTGTTGCTTATTGTGCTGCTAGTCATCCCCCGCCAGTTGATGGCGCAGGATGACAAACAAAAAAGCATGGAGATATATGGCGCTATCCAGACTGACGCCGGATATAATTTCAACCAGATAGATCCGGATTGGTTTGACGTAATTCGAACAACAAAACTTCCCTCTTACAAAAACCAATATGGCACAAACGGCAATGTTTATTTTTCCGTAAGGCAAACAAGACTTGGTTTTAAAAACTATTTCCAAACCGCTTTGGGCGAACTGAAAACTACTTTTGAGTTTGAGTTATTTGGTACCGGAGTAGATGCCGGACAAACAACATTCAGATTGCGCCACGCATATGCAGAGTTGGGCAAATTTGGTGTTGGTCAATACTGGAGTCCGTTTATGGATATAGATATTTTTCCCAACACCCTTGAATACTGGGGGCCCGTTGGAATGCCACTGTTCAGAAATATACAGATCAGGTACATGCCCATCCAGGGAGATGATAAACTAACATTTGCACTCGAAAGGCCGGGTGCAAGCGCCGATCAGGGTAAGTACGCAGGTCGTGTTGAATTGCAGGGCGTTAATCCGAGATTCCCCGTGCCTGATTTTTCTGCAGAATACCGGAAAGCATTTAAATGGGGATACGTTGAACTAGCGGGCATTTTGCGTTACATTAAATGGGAGGACCAAAACAATGATCAATACAATTTCAGTGGAGATGCTTTAGGTTGGGGATTGAATCTTACCTCCAACATTAAAGCAGGCAAGAATACTACTTTTCGCCTTGGGGTGGTTTACGGCGAGGGTATTGAAAACTACATGAACGATGCGCCTGTAGATATTGGAGCCAAAAGCAATCCGGGCAATGCAGTAACTCCTCTTTTAGGAAAAGCCTTGCCTGTATTGGGCATCACTGCTTTCGTTGATCATAACTGGAACGAAAAGTTCAGTTCTTCTCTTGGTTATTCATCTGAAGACATTACCAATTCCGATGCACAAAATGCCAATGAATTCCACAAGGGACAATATGCCATTGGCAACCTTCTTTGGTATCCCGCAAAAAATGTAATGGCGGGCGTAGAGCTGCAATGGGGACACAGAGAGAATTATAACGATGGCTGGAAAACTGATATAAGCAAATTGCAGTTTTCTTTTAAATACAATTTCTCGCAGTCGTTTTATAGGAAGTAGTAGTAATGAGTGATGAGTTGTGAGCAACGTGTCAGCTTTCAATTTTTCAACTTTCAATTTTCAACTAGAAATATATTACAATGAAAAAATCATATCACATATCAATTTACAAAGCCGTCATCTTCTCTTTGTTGATGACGCTTGCAGGAAACGCCATCTGCTTTGCACAAGCAAAAACAGATCTTTCAAAAGCAACCATCGAAAAACTGCTGGATGAAGCTTACAACAAATTTAAAGACGTAAAAGAAGGCAAGAATGCCGACTATATCAAAGAGTTGGCGAACGTTGATCCAAATATTTTTGGCATTGCGTTGGTCACTACAGATGGCACCGTATATACAAAAGGAGACATCAGTTCCATGGTATCCATACAAAGTGTGTCAAAAGTTTTTGTAATGGCGCAGATACTCGAAGAACTTGGCCCACAGGCCATTCAGGATAAAATAGGAGTAGATGCAACAGGCGTTCGCTTTAATTCTATTGTTGCTGTAGAATTGCAAAAAGGAAGGGAAATAAACCCAATGGTAAATCCTGGAGCTATTGCAGCAACGAGCCTTGTAGCAGGTGCCGACTCTGCTGCGAAATGGAAAAGTATTCTTCAAAAACAAAGCGATTTTGCAGGGCGCCAATTAACAGTTAACCAACCTGTTTACATAAGCGAAGCAGGAGACAATCTTCGCAACCAGGCCATAGCACATCTACTGTTAGCTTATGGTCGCATGTACTTTGACCCGGTTCAGGCAACCGACATTTATACAAAACAGTGTGCTATCAATGTAAATGCAAAGGACCTTGCTACGATGGCCGCCACACTTTCAAATGGCGGTGTTAACCCTGTTACAAAGAAAAAAGTTGTATCACCGCAAACGGTACAATACACATTGCCTGTTATGGCAACAGCGGGATTATATGACGATTCCGGCATTTGGTACTTCAACTCGGGCTTACCTGCCAAAAGCGGAGTGGGCGGAGGATTGCTGGCCGTGTGCCCTGGCAAATTCGGCATTGCCGTTGTATCACCTCCGCTTGATGCCGCAGGCAATAGCGTGAAGGCGCAAAGGGTGATCAGGTATGTTGTAGAACAATTAAAGGTTGATCCGTTTTTGATCGAACCCAAGAAATAAGAACGAATTAATAATTAATAATTAGTAATTAATAGGTGATCAGTCTTTACGTTTTCTGAACATCATCCATGATTGGAAAAAGAACAGAATGTTGCACCTTATTAATTCTTAATTATTAATTATTAGTTGATCAAACTCTCTGCCAATCACCAAACAATGAATGACATGATTATAAAGCATTCGTTCCTTATCCTGACAATATCCTTGTTGAGCCTGTCCAATCAATTGTTTGCACAAAATGACACACCCGTACTCGACACACAGGTGAATGGAACGTTAATGGTCAAGCGTGGATTAATTAACAATGACAGCGCCTATACAAACTACGCAAGTGGCGAGTTTACACCGGGACGCGGATTTGATTTGGTGCGAACAAAATTCGGCACGTTGAACATCAGTATTTATGCAATGGCACGTTACCTGAATCAAATGCCGGGAAACCAAACATGGGAAGATCATTTGGGAAGACCACATGATTTAACAGGTCGTAATGATTTCTACTGGCACAGAAGTATGATCTGGTTTTCGGGTTGGCTGGGCACACCCAAGTTTACTTATACAGCGACAGTGTGGACGGTGTTTACAACGCAGCAAACACTTATCTACGGAAACATGCAGTACAAGGTCAACAAACACCTTCGGTTCGGTTTAGGTGTTGGCCCCAACCTTTCTGTTCGCTCCATGCAGGGAAGTTTTCCTTTTTATTCATCAACGGATAGAACGATGGGTGAAGACGCATTACGTGGAGGTTTTACGCATGGATTCTGGATAACGGGAGAAGTCGTTCCGAAACTTTATTACAACGTTATGTTTGGCAATAACCTCAGCACGCTGGGCATTCAGGCTTCCAAGCTTACAAGAAATATTGCGAAAAGTGCATCAATCTGGTGGATGCCTACAACGGGTGAATTCGGTCCGCGTGGAGGAATCGGCGATCTCGAAAATCATGACAAGGTTGCCACTCGTTTCGGTGTATCTTATGTGAACAGCCGTGAAGACAGATTTAACAATATAGGCACTCCTTCTCCAGACAACACGCAAATAAGAATGACTGATGGTGTGCTGTTTTTTGAAACAGGCGCATTGGCCGATAACGTAACGATCGACAACGCTACCTACAATATGTTTTCTATCGACGCAGGTGTTAAATATCGGGGATTCAACCTGCAGGCAGAATTTTACGGAAGAAAGCTTTCAAAATTTGCTGCGGATGGTCCTCTCCCGGTTAGTGAGCTGAATGACTTCGGCTACAGTTTACAGGTAAATAAAATGATCCTCCCAAAGAAATTGATTCTGTACGGAGTGCACTCATATTTCTTTGATGAATTCAAAAGACACCCATGGGAAGTGGGTGGAGGCATAAATCTTTATCCGTTTAAAAACCGTAGCTGGCGCCTGAACGGACAAGTGATGCACGTATACAAAACCGCTGCGGGTGGTACGTTTGGCTTGTACACCGCAGGGCAAACAGGCACTACGATTACGTTTGGCAGTGATATTCTTTTGTAGGGAATAAACAAATGCAAATAGATACAGTTGTGACTCGCGTCGTCATTGCGAGGCCTTCGGATAACGAATGATTGAATTGATCACAGAAAGATAAACAGAAAACAATTGGCCGAAGCAATCTCAAGTGCCATGCAGATTGCTTCGGCCGCTTTTCGAATTTCAAGCAGTTTCCGGATAATTCATACAACGAACTCCGCAGGCCTCGCAATGACGATGCTGACACATTGGATGGAAATCAAAAATCCATTTCATCTCAAAAATTATTTTATGAAATTTGCACCTTTCTTTTATCTAAAAAACATACACCTCCTTTGCGCCATTTCTTTGTTGTTTTCGTTTGCTGATACAAATATCTATGCACAGTCGAAAAAACAAAATGCGGCTGACACTGCTTTATTTTTCGACTCGCATTTTCATTTAACGAATTATGTGCAGGAAGGCATCAGCATACAAAAGTTTCTTTCCATTATGGGAACAACAACGGGCAGATCAACGCTTTTTGGTATTCCGTTGCAACAACAATGGTCGTATTCAAACACAGGCGATTTTGCACCGACGTACTATCTCGCCAGCGATGCGCCACTGTATTACTATTCGTTTACCGATGCATACATTGCCATGACCTATCGCTCTTTATCCGCCAATGATCAAAAGCGTTTTGACCCAATGATAACGGGTTTCAATCCTGCAGACATGTATGCAGCTGATCACATCAGGCGTGTGTTGTTATTATTTCCCGGCGTATTTAGTGGCATTGGAGAATTCTCCATTCACAAAGAATTTGTGTCATCAAAGATTGCCGGCGAAGTGGCGTCGCTCACTAATCCGGCATTAGATCGCATCTTCGACTTCTGCGCGGAATCAGGCTTGCTATCCATTCTTCACAATGATATTGATATGCCTTTCCCAAAATCCGGTCAGGACCCATACCTCATCAAACAGATTGTTGAGCTGTTTCGCAGGCACAAAAACACAAAGATCATTTGGGCACATTGTGGATTGGGAAGAATCGTTCGTCCTGTTGAAGAACAAATTTCTTTCCTTGATAAATTCTTATCCGACCCAACGCTTAGTCATGTTTGTTTTGACATTTCCTGGAGTGAAGTAGCAAAGTATATTGTACGAACTCCGGAAACCATTAAAGCAACTGCTACGCTCATTAACAAATATCCCGATCGCTTTTTGTTTGGAACAGATGAAGTAGCGCCGCCTGATGCTGAAAAATACCAGGCAGTGTATCGCAGCTACCAGCCTTTGCTTGCCCAGCTAAGCGCTGAGGCGAAATACAAATTACTAAAGGGAAATTATACTCGTTTGTTTGATGCTGCCCGTGTGTCGGTACGCGCATGGGAAAAGGCACATCAGAATGATAGCACGGTGACAGTTCCTGTATCAACAATAAGTTCTGGAACGGGAGATTAGTGAGTTGAGAATTAAGAGTTGAAACTAAAGTTTAGAAACTCGGCTGCTTATGCGATCTTTTTTCGGATCGCATGATGCTTTTGACCTGTAACCAAAGACTGCTTGTCATCCCGACAAAGGAGGGATCTGGGTTTCACATTCACGAACACTTTGCGTAAATAAGCACACAGATCCCTCGTTCCTCGGGATGACAAGCACATTGTTTATTCTTCTTAAGCAGTCTAGCTATACAACATTGGATTTGAAGTTGAAGATGACAATAAACATATTGACAGAAAGGAGTGTTTATATAAAAAAGGTTCACAGCATGAATAAAAGCAGGAAGCATATGCGATTTGTTTCGTGTGCATTGTTGCTGCTATGTTTCGTTGATCTATACGGTCAAGACAGTACGGTCGTTAAAAAAGACAGCAGCAAATTTGACAAGTTCAATGCGAAGGCAGAAAAACTTTTCAAGATCATTCCTGTGCCCATATTTTCTTACTCAAGTGATGCCGGTAATGTTTTCGGCCTGGCAAAATTCAACTTATTAAATCTATCAAAGAAAGATACTATATCAAAGCCTTCTAAATTATCGGAGGTGATGACTTTTTCTACCAAAGGAAGGATCAATATTTCAGTGTCAACAGAACTGGTGTTTAAGGAAAATAAATACATCGTTCTTGCCTACGTAAACTACAAAAAACAACCTGAGTATATTTTTGGCATTGGTAATGATGTTACAAAAGAGACCGCGGAACAAGTGCAGTATGAACGATTCAAATTTTCTGCGACGACACTTAGAAGGGTTGCTAAAGATTTTTATGTCGGCATTCCATTCAATGTGGCCAGCTATTTTAATATACGTCCGGATAGCGGCAGTTTTTTAATCAAGGACAGTGTAACCGGTGTCCAGGGCGGGTTCTGCGCAGGAATTGGTTTGGATGCGGCCTATGACAGCAGGGACAATCGGTACAACCCACGCAAGGGCGCATACATTTTGGGGGTGTATGTATATCAGCCGGCTTTTATGAGTGCATATCAATTTGGCAAATTCACGTTAGATGCCAGGAAATATTTTACGCCGTGGTTACGGCACGTTATAGCAGTGCAGGCTACTACTACATACTGTTCGGGCGATGTGCCGTTTTATGAATTGGCATTGCTTGGTGGCGACAATCAAATGCGTGGTTACTATCAGGGGGCTTTCCGCGACAAAGTGTTGGTGGATGCACAGATTGAATATCGTATGCCTGTATGGAACATCTTTGGTATAACCACCTGGATAGGTACTGGCCGCGTGGCAGATAAATACAGCAATATGGCCATTAATGGTTTTAAACTTTCTTATGGTGGTGGTATTCGCATAAGGGTGGATTCAAAACATGATACGAACATGCGTTTTGATATGGGCTTTGGCCCGGGAGGCATCAGCGGGTTCTATATCAATTTTGCAGAAGCGTTTTAGGGCGTGCGATGTAGGCACTAGAGTGCTACAGATGTAACCGCAGAGTGCACAAAGAAGGAGCAGCAAAATATATTGTAACTCACGAGAGCGCAAAGGAAACGAAGGCTGGTTTGTGATGATGAGCCACTCTTCGTTTCCTTTGCGCTCTCTGGTTTAGCTAATAATTTCGCAAGTACTTCTTTGCGTTCTTTGCGGTAAAAAAATGCGGCCCTCACTCGAAGACCGCACACTAATGACTTTCGCACATCGTACACAGCTTACCAGCCGCCCCCCAGTGACTTATACAATAACACTATCGAATTAAGTTTTCCCTGCAATGCCTGTGATGCCTGCAGTTGGGCGTCGAACAGATTATTCTCCATGAGTATCACTTCAACATAGGAAGTATAACCGAAATCATATCTCGCTTTTGATAAAGTCAGCGCTTTGTCGGCTACCTCGACTTGGAATTTTCTTTGCTCGTATTCTTCACTATAGGTTTTGTAATTATTGAGCGCATTGTCCACATCACCGAAAGCAGCAAGCACCGTTTGTTGATATTGATAAGAAGCCTGCTCTGTACGTCTGCGTTCAACTTCCACCAAATTTTTCCTTTGATTGAATTGGAAAATAGGACCTGTAATATTTCCAAAGCCATTTGCAACAAAACCCTTTGCATCAATGAATGAACTTAGCTGAGGGCTTGCAAATCCTAATATACCTGTTAAACTAATTGTTGGAAAACGGTTTGCCTGCGCCACGCCAATTTGTTCAAACTGTGCCTCCAGGCCTTTTTCCGCGGCCATGATATCCGGCCTTCTTTCCAGCAATTGAGAAGGCAAGCCTACAGGAATATCCGGAGAAAGTGTCTGGTCAAAATTGCTGTAGCCTCGTGAAACTCTGCCTGGCCCCTGTCCCATCAGAAGACGGATGGCATTTTCCGTTTGCACTATCTGGCGTTGAATGCCTGGAATGGTTGCGGCTGCAATTGCTTCCTGCTGCTGGGCCTGTAATTTATCAAGCTCAGGCACATAACCTTTATCGAATCTCTGCGATATAATATTTGTGCGTTCTTTTCTGTTTTCTAGTGTTTGCTGTGCTATATACAACCTGTTATCAAGATCTCTTAGTAAAAAATAATCTGTTGCTACTTCGGACACAAGGCTCACCTGCAACGCATTTCTATTGTTCACAGATGCAAGAAACTGTGCCTGGAATGATCTCGTGTTGTGTCTTAGCTTACCCCATATATCAAGTTCCCAGTTCAAGACACCAAAGGCATTGATCAGTCCGCCTTCTATACCTGCGGCAACTTCTTTTGCGGCAGAGCCCGCATGCCCTCCACCCGCTTGTGCAGAGTAACCAAACTGCGGCAACATGTTTGCTTTCACAACAGCAGTTTGTGTACGTGCTTCTTCAACGCGGGCTGCGGCTGTAAGCAGATCGCGGTTGCTGTCGAGGGTAGTTTTGATCATCGCTGCGAGAGCAGAGTCCTTATAAACATCAAACCATTTCGCCAACGGTATAGTGTCTGTCGCCACCGAATCTCTATAAGAAATGTTAGCCGGCGCTGTTGGCGTCTGATATTTCTTACCCACCATACAACTCGCGGAGAGCAGTATGACAGCGAAAAAAAGATATGCATGTTTTATTTTCATGGTCTATTACAAAATCGTCGTGTGACAATTAAGAATTAGGAATTAAGAATTCATTTCATGCAAGTCACAAACAGACTTCACACCTTCGTTTCTTTGCATTTTCAATTTTCAATTCCCTCCTATTTTCAAATCTTCAAATTTTCAAATTACTCAATGGCTCGGTGGATGCGATTGATCGGGCGGATTCGATTCACCCGCACCGGCCGCGGCAGCCTTCTTCTTCTTTCTTTCAATCAATACAAAGAATGCAGGCACCAGCAACACGCTCATCACCGTGGCGGCGATCATGCCTGAGAACACCGCCATACCCATTACCTTTCTTCCCTCAGCACCAGCACCACTAGCTGTTAGCAATGGAATTACACCGAGTATGAACGCAAGTGATGTCATGAGGATTGGCCGGAAGCGAAGCTTTGCACCATCTATCGCGGCATCCATTACATGATCGCCGGCTTCATGTTTCATCTTCGCAAACTCAACGATCAGGATCGCGTTCTTCGCATTCAAACCTATCAACATTACCAAGCCAATTTGTGCAAATATGTTGTTTACATAACTCAATGATGTTATACCCGCGATGAACAATCCGAGAAATGCTCCCAGTACTGCCCATGGTGTTCCCAAAAGCACACTTACAGGGAGTTTCCAGCTTTCATACTGCGCAGCAAGGATGAGGAACACAAAGCCTAGTGCCATAAGGAAGGCAGAACCAGATGAACCTTCTGCTTGTTTTTCCTGGAATGAAATGTTGCTCCACTGATAACCCATGTCCGGCGGCAACACTTGCTTGGCTACTTCTTCCAAAGCTGTCAATGCTTGTGCAGAACTATATCCACGTGCCGGCACACCACCTATTTCTGCCGCACGATAAATGTTGAAGTGGTTCGTGTATTGAGGACCGGTTGTATCACGCACCGTAGCTACAGTTCCTACCGGCACCATTTCTCCCGTCATATTCTTTACATAGAATTGTTGCAGGTCCTGTGGTGTCATGCGGTAGTTCTGGTCCGCCATTACGTAAGTTTTGTATTGTCGTCCAAACTGGTTGAAGTTGTTTACAAACGTACCTCCCATCATGGATGAAATGGTAGTATTTACATCATTTAACTGTAAACCGAGTTTGTCTACTTTTTCTTTGTCTACTTCAATATTTTTTTGAGGAACGTTCGCACGAAACAGTGTGTACACTTTTCCAATTTCTTTGCGTTTGCTGGCTTCTGCAATAAAGCGCTGCGCCTGTGCAGCAAGGTATTGCGGAGTATTACCTGCACGATCCTGCAGCATCATTGAGAAACCGTTACCGTTACCCAAACCAATGATTGGCGGCGGTCCAACAGCCAGCACAGTTGCCTGAGATATCTCTTTCATACAAATGGCATTGATCTCCTGTACCAGGTCAAGTGCAGTTTTGTGACGGTCATGCCATGGTTTCAATGTTATAAAGAAAGTAGCGGAGTTTGGAGACACCGTATTGTTCAAAAGGTTGTTACCATTTACGGTAGTATAAAGTTCTATTTCAGGTATGTTTTTTAATATCGCTTCCACTCTTCTTGTCACATCATCTGTGCGTTGCAGTGACGCCGCATCCGGCAACATGGTACTTACAAGGAACCAGCCCTGATCTTCTTCCGGCACAAATCCTGTTGGTATGGCTTTACCAAGTGCTACTGTACCTACAACGATGCCTATGAGAACGATCATAGTGATCACCAGTTTGCGTGCAAAGAATTTTGCAACGCCCACATATCCGTTTGTGAACTTATCAAAGAAGCGGTTGAATGCAGCAAAGAATTTTGCCAACAACCCTTTCTTTTGAGTTTGCGGTTTTAACAACAACGCCGCAAGCGCGGGGCTCAACGTCAACGCATTGAAGGCCGAGAACAAGACCGATATCGCAATGGTGATTGCAAACTGTTGATACAATCTTCCGGTAATACCTCCGGTAAACGCCACCGGCACAAACACCGCAGCAAGAATAATAGCAATGGCCATAACGGGTCCACCCACTTCCTTCATGGCTATGCTCGTTGCTTCCTTGGGCGACTTACCGTGTTCAATGTGATGCATTACGGCTTCCACCACCACAATCGCATCATCTACCACGAGACCGATGGCAAGTACAAGCCCCAACAATGAAAGTGTATTGATAGAAAAACCAAGTAGCGGGAAAACGATGAACGTACCGATCAACGATACCGGCACTGTAAGCAACGGAATCAATGTTGCGCGCCAGTCTTGCAGGAAAATGAATACCACAAGAATTACCAGTACAACGGCTTCAAACAAAGTATGCAGGATCTCATTAATACCTTCTGTTACAGCGAGTGTGGTATCAAGAGAAACATCCATCTTCATATCAACAGGAAATCTTTCTTCCAGTTCATGCATTCTTTTCTTAACTGCTTCTGCAACAGCCAACGCGTTTGAACCAGGGATTTGATATACAGCGATCGTAGAAGCAGAACTGCCATTAATACGGCTCGTCATGGTGTAGTTCTCTGTTCCAAGTTCTATTCTTGCAACATCTGACATGCGCACCAATGCACCATTTTCATTTGATTTCAAAATGATTTTACCAAACGATTCTTCTGTTACAAGACGTGATTGTAACATGGCGGCATAAGTGTTTTGCACACCTTTTGGCGCAGGTTCTGCACCAAAGCTACCACCGGGTTTGATAAGATTTTGCTCTTTGAGTTTATTGATAACATCCTGTACAGTGAGCTTGTATCTGGAAAGATCATCTGGTCTTATCCATATACGCATTGCATATTCTGATCCGCCAAATACAGACACATCACCCACACCGTTAATACGTTTTAATTCATCAACGACATTTATAAATCCATAGTTGTTTAAGAATTTTGAATCGTAAGTATTCTTAGGAGAAGAGAGTGATACCAGCATGAGCGGAAACGTAAGTGACTTCTTTACTGATACTCCCATTGAGGTAACTTCCGGAGGCAGAAAAGGATTTGCCAGTGCCACACGGTTTTGTGTAAGCATATTGGCGTTATCAAGATTGGTTCCTACTTCGAAAGACACTTCCAATCTCATCGTACCATCGTTCGCATTTACGGAACGCATGTACAACATTCTTTCCACACCGTTTACCTGCTGTTCGATAGGCGTTGCTACAGTTTGTTCCATGTTTACAGAGTTAGCGCCATTATAAGTAGCGTTCACCTGTACCATCGGTGGTGTGATCTCTGGATATTGCGATATGGGAATACCTTTCAAAACGAGTACTCCAAGTACTACCATCAGTATAGACAGTACCATCGCAAAAATGGGGCGCCTGATAAAAAACTCGCTCATGGACGGTGTAATAAAGTTTTATAAATAAGTAACCGGACTTATTGCTTTGTTGATGTTGAGTCGTAGGAATAAGTTTTGGGCACAGGCTTAATCTCCATGCCTGCCTTGATGAACGCATTTCCCACAAGCGCTACATTATCACCTGGCTTCAGGCCATCTGTTACAACCCAGTTGCTACCCGATCTTTCTCCCACTTTTACAGGACGTGGATTGATTTTATTACTATCATTCACCAGGTATGCCATGTACACATTCTGCATTTGGTTGATGGCCTCTTGCGGAACCATTATAGCGTTAGGAAACTCATATGCTTTGAACCGAACTTTAACATACTGTCCGGGACGCAGCAGATTTGATTTATTTTCAACAACCGCCTGTACCAGCAATGATCCTGTAGTTGGGTCCACTTCACGGTTGGCGAAATCAAGTCTTCCTTTTTCGGGAAAAATAGTACCATCATTTAAAATGAATTCTACATCAAGACTCCTGAGTTGGTCCGGTGTCAATTTCTGTTTAAACATCAGGTAATCTTTTTCAGTAATCGGAAAGCGTACACGAAGCGCTCCTAGCGTTGATACAGTGTTTATTGGCGCCTGGCCAATATTCTTCACGTAATCACCTACCTGCACTTTCGATATACCGATGACGCCATTAATGGGCGAAGTAATTCTTGAATAGCTTAATTGCAAGCGGGCGTTGCTTAGTGAGGCCTGAGCGGAACGTACGGCTTCTTTTTGTGCGTCGTATGTAGCCTGCGCAGCATCAAGATCACGCTTGCTCAGGGCGTTCATATCTGCGAGTGGTTTTACCCTGTCGAGATCAGACTTTGCTTTTACAAGCATGATGTTCGCCTGCGAAAGTTCAGCACTTGCAGCCTGTTCACGATCTTTCAGTTCATCATCCTGAATCACATACAGCAGCTGTCCTTTTTTAACTGACGAACCTTCCTTGAACGCGATGTTTTGCACCCAGCCATTTACACGCGGCTGAATTTCTACATCGGATTGACCAAAGGTCTGTCCAACATATTCCATAAATACTGGCAAATCTCGCTGGCCAACTTTTACAACCTGCACTTCCGGTACGGGTTGCTTGGCCTGCTCATTCTTGTCTTTGCACGCGGCAAAGGCCGAGAAAAGAAAAAGGAACGGTATTGCTTGACAGGGCTTCATAAATGTCTATTTACAATGAACCAGAGTCTTTATATAATGTTGTGATTGAACAACTTTTGTTGAGGATAGGTATAGCTGAACACAATACTACAACATGTCATAAACAGGAAAGGTTTATATTTTCCTAAAATTATCTTTCTATGAGTTGTTAGTTGTTGGTTAATAGTTGCTAGGCATTATATGCGACTACTACTAACAACTAACAACCAACAACTATCAACTCTTCTAACACCATGCATAACCGATTTTACAATCCAAACCGATACTGCAATCCTCCAATGAATTGTTGCCGCGCTCCAAGAAAACCATACTCTGCACGTATCATCCAGCTTTTATTTATTTGGTATTGCGTTCCCACAATAAAGTTCCACATGTTTTTTGGTCTTTTGTCGAGCGAGTATTGCACGCTCGCATTTCCTGCGCCACTAACCACTTGCGATGCCTGATCAAGAAATCCTCCGGCTCTTTCCAGTGCATTATTCGCTGTATTATATTTTGCTTTATTCACCGGATTTCTTTGCTCCGCGTCTGTTAGCCCGTTCCACCATGCGTCCACATTCTGCTGAGCATTGTTTACTTTCATGTACCCAGTGTCGAGTTTGCTTTGCCATTGGTCTATAGGAAAAAGATCTGTTGCATTTAAGGAGCCGCTCGTTCCGCTATTCAGTTTCACGCGAAAGCCACCCACCCACACAGCGATGTTGCTTTTTTTATTAGGCAAAGTAAAATTCTTACCCAGCCTTGGGCCAAATACAAATGCATATGCAGGCTTCTCAAGTTCCGCTATGTCCGTCCAGGTAAAATTCATATCAATCGCCAAAAATGCACCGCCGATACCAAAGGTGGGCGTAAGACCAAATCCGTAAGTAGTGGCATCGAAATTTGCTTTCGTGTTAATTGGCAATATCTTATTCCACGCGCCACTGCTGTCTGGAATATATATGCCTGCATTGATGGCCGTAGACAATTTCGATTTGGCAAGAATTCCATAAATATTCAAGAAGGGGAATAACCAAAAATCGGGTCTGATATTGATACCGTTGGATGTTGACGTTGCTTTATCGAACCGAACGATCTGATCGAGATTGTATTTGGGTCCGTTGTTGAATCCAACTTGCAAATTATTGATAATAATATCCGACTGCTGCCAGAGGTATTGCATACTTAGCCCTGCGGAATATGGAAGGTTATAACCTTTTGCAACCACCTTTTTACCCCAGATCGGCAGCATATAAGGGTATTCGGTACGAATAAGACTATCGCGCAAATCAGTCTTTTTCTTTCCCACTACTTTATCAGTCGTGTACTGAGCATAGGTAAACGAGATTGAAAATAAAGTGGTTATCAGAGTCAGGAAAATACCGAGCTTTTTCATAAGCGAATGAGGGGGTTTTATCAGAAAAATGTCCCCTGGTATTTTACAAAACAACTGGTTTGTAAAAACAGTTCGCAGGACATATACAAGTTACCCCGTAAAAGCGTGACTTTCCTGTGTTTTTGGCATTTAACGGTTAAATCAGGAGGTGCTTTTTTTTGTTTTTGGGAATGTTGTGGGAAAAGAAGATTCGTGTATGCGTAAGTGATAGTGATAAATCTATTGTTCACCGACAAAACACATCTCAAATTTCATTTGGAGAAACGTTGAATTTCTTTTTAAAAGTGTAACTGAAATGCGCCGGATTTGAAAAGCCAAATTCGTATGCTGTTTCAGTCGGAGATTTTCCTATGACCAGGTTTTGCTTTGCTGCGAGCAAACGGTAATGCTGATAGTATTGATAGTAAGACAATTTGAACATGCGTTTGAACAACACTTTAAACTTGGTAAGGCTCATGTGCACTTTGTGCGCCATTTCTTCAATGCTGGGGCAATTACCCGAAAGGTCACTCACCAGTACGTTCCTTATTTGAATCATCCTCGATGCTTCCAATATGCCTGTTTCTTCCTGCAGCTTATTGCTCTCAACATGTATTTCCTGTATCAGCGCAGCCAGCAAATTGTAAACAGATGCCAGAAAGAAAAGTTTCTGTACATCTTCCGACCAGGTATAATCAAAAACCTTGTTCACCTCATCAATCATTGCTGAAGTCATGGCTGCGTATCCTTTTACCGTATCACCGTTAAATACATTAAAGCGCTCACCGTCGGTTTTTTCCCACAAACCATCCAATGCATTTTTCGAAAAAATAACAATAATTGCTTTCGACGTTTCATTGGGTATCACCCTGAAAAGCGTTTGTACATCTGCAGAGAAAAAAATCGCAGAATGTTTTGCTGCAAGACCTATACGATTCATTTCCTCATCCACGTTGCTGAATGCGTGCAGGTCGATACTCTCCTTCAGAGAGAACAGACAAGAGTAAAAAGCAGGTTTTCTTATCGCAACTCTTCTGATGCTCACTTGCTCGCCAAACAAAACATTGAGCCTGAGTAAAGAGATATGTGGAGTAATAGAGAAGAATTCAATTTTGCCTTTTGCTGTTTCATTGTCGAGAGAAATGGCATCGCCAACCATAGCGACACCGGTTTGGTATGACTTTGAAAGCTGTTCATACAGTTTTATGAAGTTAGATTTGTCAAGACTCAGATTGACGCCAAATTCTCTCATGGAAAAAGTGTTGGCATGATTAACAAGCGGTAAAGCAAAAAGTTCTGTTTCAAAAAGCGTGCGTTTCCTGCCAGACAAGAACAAAAAAAATCCGGTTATAGAAATAACCGGATACATACCTTACTAAGAAAACTAATGATAATAACCCTATACTGATAAAACGTTTATTGCCGTCGTAATTGATAATGCAAGATTACGACGCTAATCATTTTTTTTCTTTCTGATTCTGACAATAGGCTTTCAAAAAAAGGCGCAAATAACGTTAACAAATGGCCATCATCATTTCCTGCTTTAAAATCACTCTTTTACAACACTTTACCCGACATGGCTCAGTGCTTTTCGCAATACTGCCGGATCGTGTAAAGCAAATGCCGTTTTTTGTAAGTCATAGTATTTCTCCGGCAATACCTTTGCTTCATCCAATTATTCAGATGCTATGTTTTCAGAATCAAAGAATAACTAAGCAAAAGAAAAACCAGCGTTCAATAACGCTATGAAAGACCACGGCATGTACGTTGTTTCAACAACGAAGAAAGGAATCCACTTTCTATGAAGAACAAGCCGTATACAAAGAGCGAGTTACTGTGGTGACTCGCTTCTTCTTTTAAATCGTACTTCAACGGAAATAATTTGAATTGTGACGTTACATTAAAATCAAAAAGGACAAACTATAACAGCCTGTCCTTTTTAGATTTATATTTTCCCCGTTATTGAACGATAAACTGCTTCACCCAAACATTATTTTGCGTAGCGATCTTAATAAAATAAACACCCGGCGCAGCGTTTATTAACCACTGCCTGCGGTCGGAGCCATCGGTTATAAATGAACGATTGAGAATCAGCTGCCCGTTGACTCCGTAAATACTTGCATCAGCGCATTGGCCGGAAGGCATATCAAAAAACACTGTACACATTTTCGAACTTTTGTTGTAAGCAACGTTCCAATCAGATCTGTCGTCATTTCCTTTGTAGGTAGCAATAGATGAATAAAGAACATTCCCGTCAATATCAACTTGTTTAATACGATAATAAGCAATTGCACTGCTCACATTCTGGTCAACAAAACTGTAATTTTTCGTCTCTGCAACATTTCCATTTTTGGGATACACGGTGCCGATTGTTTCAAAAGCATGGCCATCTCTGCAACGCTCCACTTCAAAATGGTCATTCTGCACTTCATTTGCAGTGCTCCACTGTATGTATGCTTTGCCGTTATTGTCTGTCACTTTAAAGCTAAGAAACGTAACGGGCAATACGTCATCTTTCAATCCTGCATCGGCACTTGCAAGGGTATAAGGACCAAAGTTGCCGTAGTAAGCGCCAGACATAACATATTGACCGGACGTAGTGCCGCCTCCGTTTGTCCACTGGCTGCCATCCCATCTGGCCACACGAAGCATATTTGGATCTGCAACGCCACAACTCCTTTTACTGTCGTAAGAAAGCCAGATATAAGCAGAAGTAGTTTTCCCCGCCTCCCTGTCTATAGTCCAATACTCGCATTTGCTAACACTTTTCAGGTTAAGCGGATCATCGATCTTTGAAACATCATACGGCGGCGCCGGGTTCTTCCTGAAATATCTTACAGTGAAATAGGCATCAGGAGCAGCTCCGTCCCTTTGTTCCGTAATACGTACCGGCGCATAGTAGCCACCATTACCTACCGGATATTCTACAGGACTCCAAGCGCTTAGATATTTAAATGGGCCATCTACGTAACTCTTATTGTTGGCACCTGTAATCTTGCCAAGGTCCATTTGAAGATAGTTAGCGTCAGTTGCAGATTTAACAATTCCGTTCTTAAAGTTAAGCGCCTGAGATCCCCAACCAGATATGATAAAAGGCGCGTCCAATATTATTTGTCCGGATGGCTTATCAATTGTTACGGGGCAATTGAAAAAGTCAATATTGTTCGGATGCGCATTGAAGAAATGCTGATCAGTGGTTCCGTTAATAAGAATGTTTATACTTTGTAAATATTTTTCAGGTACCGCTGCAGTTGCATTAAGATCACCTTTTAAAACAACAGTTGCATCTGTTGCGGCAGGAACTATAACGCCTGTAACCAATGTCAGAGTGCCGTTAATAACCAGCGTATCTTTCGACTTGGGCATTATGCCACTGTTAGCCAAATTAAGGTTGTAAAAATTCTCAACATGATTCGTAAACTCGGTGTAGTTGGCATTAGCATTTACAAACACATATGTGCCATTGTTATGCAAAAACTGACCACCGTAATTTATGTGTCCCCCTTTGTTATAAAAATAATTTGATGTAGACTTAAATGTTCCACCCGGCTCTATTATCAGCTTGTCAAAAAAACTGATGATGGGTGAATTGTCGGGAAACTGTATAATACCGCGACGCACCGTAAAGTTGCCGCCGTTGCCTATTCTTATTGTATCATCAATGCCTGCCTCAAGCCCTCTGTAAACATTCACCACTGTTGCACTGGTATTTTTTACAATGCCTACAAATGAACTATGTCCGCCTGCCGCCAAGGGGCCATTAAGTGTAAGGTTACTTGTGTTAGCGCCTGTACAGCCAATGGAAACCGAAGTTCCATCAAAGGTGGACGCTTCAACTAAATCTTTTTCTATTTTAAAAAAACCATTACCTAAGAGCTGTCCGTTTGTAAGCGTTAGCAGGTTATCCACCTGGAAAGAATCTGCAACGTTCGCATTGAAACTCGCACTCTCATAGTCTTGTTGCTTATTGATAACGAGGTTATAAAATCCAAAAGAGCCCCCCGCATTATCATTGATTGTAACAGTGTAAGAACCGCTATTCATCGTAACAGTGCTCGTACCAGGCTGAAACGCGGAAAGGCTTGTCACGCTTAAGTTTGCATTCAAATATATTGAACCCTGGTTGGCGTTGAAAACACCACCACTTATTGTGCTGGACTGATCTGAAGTAATACGCAAGCTTCCTGTTCCTGCATCGAAAGTACCGGCGGAAATTGCAAACGTTGCCTGAATGGTTAAATCGCCTGAGGAGCCAAGCGAAAGTGTACCACCGGAAATCGCAACTGAATTTACAATCACTACATTATTTAGCATGCAATTGTAAGGCGCGTTGGCTCTATCAAAATACGCGACATCCGAAGCGCCTGGAATGCCTGCGCCGCCTGCACCTCCAGACACTGATGCCCAGTTGTTTTTATTGTTCCAGTCACTTGAAGAAGTTCCAACCCAATAAAGTTGAGTTGCGTTTGCTGCAAGAACTTGCAGTAAAAGGCTGAGAAGTATTACATACGTTTTCATGGTATAAATGGATTTTATAAATCAATCATGAATCAACATGATTAACCATTATTGGAAAACCAAAAAGAATTGTTGATTCTAATTGTAAAACACTTCCAGTTGACAGGAATTATTAAGAAGCTTTCTTGAGATCTATATTATCAGGTATGTAATCGAGTGCAAGGTATAGCTGAAAGTTTAGATATTACATAACATGTGTATATCTCAGTATCTGGACTTCGAATAAAGACTTGATTATTACGAAAAAGGACAATTAAGAAAATCTTATTCAATCATAGTATGATACGATGGAGATAGTTGCGTACATCATCTTATCCCATTATATTTATTGCGGCTGGCGGACAATACATCGCCAGCCTCAGTTGGCCGAAGTCCTTAAAACCTGAATATTTAATGAGAATTTTTATCATACTTTTCACCATTCCTTTTTTAATGGCAAAGGTGGATATTAAAAAGTTCACAGGCTGGTCAAATGTCTGCCTTGGAGCCGACGCCACCCCCATTGTCGAACAACTTCAATTAGACGATAGCACCTTCATCGCCAATAGCGTTATAGGTAATGGGATATCATTGAAAATTTCATGGTCGGGAAATTGGGTGAGGAACTGTGATTCCCTTGTCTTTATCAACATTAAAGAAACCACGCGAAGCGCAGTAATAATTTCCCCATTCACGCAAATTGATTTTGAAAATGGAAATCTTAATAAAGAGGCAGTGCTTTCACAATTGGAAAGCTTCATTTCGATACGCAAAGCGCAGTTTATTGTAAAAGGAAACACCGTGCTGAAAATTATGAAAGGTACAAATGTTCGAACAGCATTAGTTGAGTTGCGCTGACTCTTCAAACGAGAATATATTACGAATTAGAATGCCTGTGATTTAGCTATACAATTCAAGTTTTGTTATGTTTTGTAAATTTGTAAGCTCAAGCCGAATTTTTACGACATCACACATCTAATATTTTTCAAAATTTACATAACCATGCAGGCCGATAATCTACTAAAACAGATAACCTTCATAAAAGAAATTGATAAGCTGAAGTACATTCTGCGTAAAACGAAATTGTTTAACAGCGACCGTAATGAAAATGATGCAGAGCACAGTTGGCATTTAGCAATGATGACGGTTATACTGGCAGAACATTCCAACAAACCTATCAATGTTCTGAAGGTTTTGAAAATGGTATTGATCCACGACATTGTTGAAATTGATGCGGGTGATACTTTTCTCTACGACTCTGCAAAAAGCCACACCAACACCGAGCAGGAATTGACTGCTGCAAAGCGCATATTCGGATTGTTGCCCAAAGAACAAGCAGACGAGTTTATTGCGATCTGGCAGGAATTCGAAGACGGCATTACTGATGACGCAAAATTTGCAAAGTCAATGGATAGACTCGAACCTCTTCTTCAAAACACTTCGAATAACGGCGGTACATGGGCAGAATTCAATGTGCCTTATGAAAAAGTTTACGACAAGAAAAAGGCAATCAAAGAAGGCTCAACTGCCATTTGGGAGTATGCAGAGACCCTGATCAATGAAAGTGTTGAGAAAGGGATTCTGAAAAAGAAAGATTGAGTAATCAGGTTAAATTGGAGTAAACCGGTGCAGATCAAATTCTAGTTCGCTCTATTGTAAATATCAATCGCCTCAAATAAAACATCAGAGTGTTTTACCATCTGTTTGGGAAGGCCGTTTTTTTCTTCGCCACCAAATTGATGTTCAAATTTTTCATAAGCTTCTTTGTTGTCCTTTAGGCACTCGGCTATATCGCTGGTTCTAGCGTGTCTCAAAGGCTCATCGCCTTTTTGTATAGCAAAATATACAGGGCTGTCATATTTGCTGCTGCCCCACGGTGTAGCAAAGCCTGTGGGATGTTGTGCATCATAACAATAGAGATTTATTTTTCCTCTTTTTACCTGTTTGGTCCAAATGAAGCTACTGTCGCTTCCGAATTTTTTATAGAATGTTTTTCCATCTTGCAGGGCGACAATTCCATCTGACGGCAATTTTTGGTCATCCAATTTTACCCATTTTGCATACGCGTTTATTGCCGGTGGAATAGAAGCTTCTTTACCTTTAATGGTGTCCCCATTTGCTTTAACGATGAGCGGTGTGTTATTATCAACAAGCATTTGTTTTTCTTCCGCCTTAAAGGTTTTGTTTGTTGCGCAGGAGCAAAGGAAGAGCGCACCGGCCATCGTTCTTAAGATGGATGCTTTCATGACCTTGGTTTTAGTTTAGGTAGAGCCCACGCTAACAAAACAAGCTGGTAAGGAAAATTGTTCTTGCCTTTGCCTGCTTATTGAACAAATATCCAAAAATTGGCAAGCGTTTTTTTACCACTAAGGCACTAAGGACACTAAGCCTCACTAAGGGAAACCTGTGAGTTTATACATTCCCTCTTAGTGTAAACTGAGTGTCCTTAGTGGTAATATTTGTGATGCATACCCAAAACTACTTCACAAAAGCCTTTACAACTTTTGCTTTAGCACCGTTTTCATTCGTTATTTTATATGAACCCGCCGCAGCAGGAACAGCAAATGTTTCAGCATAATTGTAGCGCGTTTTAAAACCATTCTTTGTCTCTACAATTATTGAGCTTCCTTCTACCAGCATCAATACATGGCATTTATCATTTGTTTTCACTTCCATGCTATCCGCAAATTCTAATCTGTGTATATCGTAAAAATGTTCCGCATGTGTCGGCTGGTGCACGATTTGCCAGTTATCTCCTTTTTCAATTACGGCTTCTTTCGAAATCAATTCTTCCTGTACCTTTTTTCCTTTGCGGGAAAAGTCTAGATTTTTGAACGCATGTTCAATGTTGATCGGCCGCGGCTTGCCATTCAGATCAAGCCTTACCCAATCATACATTTTAAAAGTAAAAATATACGGCGTTGCACTGATCTCCAGCACCAGGTTGTCCTTTCCTGAACTATGTATTGTGCCGTTTGGAATCAGGAAAAGATCATGCTTGTGTGCATCATGTTTTTGTACAAATTCTTCTATGTCGATCGCTTCGTTCTTTTCTACACTTTCTTCCAATGCTTTTCTGAACGTTGCCGGATCAATCGTTTCCTGAAAGCCCAGATACACTTTCGCATCGTCTTTACACTCCAGTATGTAGTAGGTTTCATCCTGCGTGATGTTCTCGCCGAAATTTTCCTGTATGTATTTCAATCTCGGATGACATTGTATGGAAAGATTGCCGCCATCAAAGGTGTCAAGAAAATCAAAGCGAATTGGAAATTCAATGCCGAAGCGGCTTTCATCTCCACCAAGAACTTCTTTCGATTGCAACAGCATCAACCAGTCAAATGCAATTTCCAGCAAGTTGCCGCCGCTTTCAAACACTAATCCATTTTCCGGCACTATCATTTCAAATGACCATGCGTAGTTGATTTCGTCTTTGTTGAGGCCGTTAATATTTTCTTTCATCCAGTTACCGCCCCACGCACCGGCTTCAAACCATGGCCTTACGCGAAAAGCATTTTGTGAAAGATAATGCAAGCCTTCGCGAATATGCTTAAAGAATGCCCATGTAATAGTTTCATTCCATTGACCATCAACGACAATGTCAATTGATGGAAGAATTTTACTTTTATATTCATTCAACACCACCCAATCCACAAAATAAAATCGCTTGTAAGTTTCCTGGTTATCATCACGATGTTGTTTACCTAAATTATTTGCATTACCTGCACGCATGCGATACTGTAATTCATTTTTCGGCAAATCAATGTAAATAACAGGCGCATCCTGGTTAACGAGTGATGCACCCACTCCAATTGCAATGTTGACGGCGTTTTGCTTCAAGTGATTCTTTGACAATTTATTGCCATCAAAAAAAGCCTCCAGGGAAATGCTCGCTCTTCTTCCCCACACTTCTCCTTTTTCTCCAATGAATGGTTTTACAAGCTGCTCTATCTCACTTTCTGTTTTTAACAAATCAGCGGTCCTGATCCAATTAATTGTTAAGCCATCTTCAGATAATATTTGATCGAGTTCTTTGCACACATAATTCCAGTCAACTCCAATATATCCGTCAATTGCAACAGCGCTTTGGTTCTTTATCCATTGTGCAAGACTTTTATAGCCATTGTTGATCTGGCCCTCGCCAATACTGGCAAATGGATAAATGTCATACATCCCAGTGTTTACTTGTTTTACATCTTTTGTAACAGCAGGCATTAAAGGCTGCGTTGTTTTTCTCCAATTCATCATATCTTTTTATTTGGTGGCACACACCCGCCCGGCTGAAACCGTTCGGACGGGGATGACACTGATTATACTGATTTCGACAGATTTGTCATATCGTTTCCGCATCTATTGCCTCTTGTCGAATTTGTTAGAATAATTATTTAATGCTTGTTGGTTTTGAAACAAAAAATTGTTTGCATAAATAAGCAGCTCCTGTAATGGCAGACTCTTCGCCTTTAGTTGAAATATACACGGCGGTGTTTAGATGATTTACTTCAAAAACTTTTTTCAATGAGGGTAAAAAAAATGGATGTGATTTCCTGACATTGCCGCCAATAACTAAGCATTGTGGATTAAATGCAGTGAGCCACGGTGCTAGTACCTCTCCGAGCACCGTTCCCATTTGGCTGAATAATTGTTGCGCAGATATATTGCCACTTAAAGCAAGTTCATTGATTTCTTTTACTTCCTCTACCTTGCTTTCTGTTTCATCATTGAATGTTTTGATGAGCCAGCGGGAAGAAATATAATCCTCAGCAATACCCTGTTTATACGGCAACTTATATAAATAGCCGTCTTCAGGAATGTCGTTGCCGCTTTTTTGCACCTCGCTGTCGGTAATAAACGCGCCGCCCAATCCTGTTCCTAAAGTAACCGATACAAGGCGTTTACAGCCCGCGCCTTCACCCAGCCAGCTTTCACCGATACCAAAGCAGGAAGCATCGTTTTCAAAATATATTTCGCCCGAAAACTTCAATTCTTCTTTCAGGAGCTCTTTAACGTTGAGACCGTACAATGACTCATATTTTGCCAAGCCGCGTATGTAAGAAACTCCGTTGGCGTAGTCAAACGGGCCCGGCATAGCAATACCAATGGCTTCAATAACGGCTTCGCTTGCAGTCATTGAAGTCTTAATTGCATCGGCCCAACAAGTAATAATCTCATCGGGCGATGCAGCAGCATTCACTTTTTGTTTGCAGGAAGAGCCTGCTATTATTTTCCCTGATTGCAGATCCACTGCCGCAGCCGTTATGTGCGAGCCGCCAACATCTGCACCTATCACCACATTACTGTTCATATCTTCTAAAATTTCAACTTAAATTCCCGATTGGTTTTTATAATGTTTCACCTACAGTTTAGTTATTGTTAAAAAGCGTTCAAGAGGGTAGTGCCTTTCTATCCCCGATGACTGAAGTCAACGGCAATGAATTAGGTGTAGCATGGTCCGTTTCTTTTTATCATTCCTGAAAGCCATTTCAACATTGTATGTTTCACACAAAGAATTCTTAATTCCTAATTCCTAATTCTTAATTGCCTAATGAATAAACAACGTCTCAATATCCTCCAATGACTGCCCCTTCGTTTCTTTTACTTTAAACAGCATATATACAAACGCCACTACACACAACGCTGCATAGCAAAACATTGTATAAGACGTACCTAAATGTTTTGTCATCACCGGGAAGGTTAATGTAACTGCGAAATCGGCCAACCATAAGGCAAGCGTGGCAATAGAAAGTGCCAGACTGCGGATAAGATTAGGAAAAATTTCAGCAAGATAAACCCATACAACAGCGCCGAGTGTGCAACCAAAAGAGGCCACATAAAGCAACATAAAAATGAGAACGAGATAATGATCGAAATAATGGTATTTGAAACAAAGGCCCACTGCTACAAGTGAAATACCCATCATTACTGTTCCGATCAACAAAAGTTTTTTGCGGCCGATTCTGTCCACCAGCGCAATTGCTCCAATAGTGGAGAGAATATTGATAACGCCAATTCCAATTGTTTGCATAAGTGATGAGGAACTATCAAGCCCGGTTTCTCTAAAAATCTCCGGTGCGTAATAAATAATCGAGTTGATACCGGTTACCTGCTGAAATATCGCGACTGTGATGCCGAGATACAAAACCGGTCTGTAAGTTTTGCTGAATAACTGTTTTAATGAAACGCTTTTCGCATTATGAAAACTGTTTTTTATTATGTTCATCTCAGCTTCGACTGGTGAATTTCCTAAAACTTTTTTCAGAATTTTTTCTGCCTCTGCATTTCTTTGCTTCATGATGAGCCAACGTGGCGTTTCTGGCACGAGGAGCAACAGTAAAAAAAACAACAAGGAAGGCGCGGACTGCGAGGCAAACATCCATCTCCAGTTATTTGCACCCATTCCGTCAAAAATGAAATTGGCAAAATAAGCGATCAGAATTCCGAATACGATTGCAAGTTGATAACAGGCTACCAATCTTCCGCGCCATTTTGCGGGTGCTATTTCAGCAATGTACATCGGCGAGACCATTGCCGCTGCACCAACGCCCAATCCGCCAATCAAACGAAATGCTATAAACATCGTAAGGTTAGTTGCGAGGCCAGCACCAATGCCTGACGCGGCAAACAAGATTGCACAGATGATCAACATATAGCGTCGGCCGTGCTTGTCTGCAAGCTTACCTGCCAGCAATGCGCCCACGGCACAGCCGATCAATATGGAACTAACGGCCCACCCAAGCCAGTATTCGTCAAGAGAAAAGTAAGATTTAATGTAAGGAATGGCTCCTGATATAATGGCGGTGTCAAAACCAAATAACAAGCCGCCCAATGCCGCCACTCCGCTGACCAGAATGATGAATTTTTTATTGATAACGCCAGCAGCGCTGTCGTCCGCCGTAAACTCCAATAATTCAGCACCGGCATTTATTTCTGTTGTAGAATTCTCCATATAGCAAGTGTTAAAAAAGTGAACCCACTCAGTGCAATTGTCTTAGTAAGTTCCTTCTTTTTTTAATAGTTCTTAAATTGATCCGGGTCAATTTTCTGACCTTCGAGGCAAGTTAACATAGGGCAGCGCCCTGAGTTATGTCTGTTTGCGAAAAAAAACCGTCATTTTGCGAAGAGAGGGAGGCCGCGGGCAGAGTGTTTAGGATTATTTGCGGTGCAGCACACAAACGGTTCTATGCCGTTTCCTCAAGAACATTGGCTAACACCCTTCTGTTCAAACGAGGCTTCGACAAGCTCAGCCTGACAGCGTGAACGGAGTGTCAGGCTGAGCTTGTCGAAGCCTTCTTGCTACATTGAATTTCTAATTTCTAATTCCTAATTGTCCTGCTATTTAAATCGATTGCGATAATCCTTAGGATTTATTCCGGCGTATTGTTTAAAATACCGGGTAATATTGTCGAAGTTTCTAAAATTTAATTCGTCAGCAATTTGCTGAATCGTAAGCTCAGAATTTTCAAGCAGGAATTTAATTCTTTGTATCCTCACTTTCTTTATTTCTTCGAGCACAGAACTTTTAATGAGCGATTGAAATCTTTTTTCGAGAATGCGGCGAGACAAGGTGGTAACATTAACAACGTCGTCAACAGAAATATCTCTTGAAGGCGCAGTGTTCGTAATATAATGTAATGCAGCACGCACCTGTTCATCGTCGATTGCCAATGCGCTTGTGGAGCCACGTGTAATAACGGCTCCCGGCTCGGCAATAATATTGCCAACAGGTTTTTCGCCATGCTCTATCCATTTGCTCAATGCTGATGCGGCTTCAAAACCTGTCTCTTCTGCATTTTGGTCAATGCTCGATAATGTGGGGCTTGCCATATCGCAAAGCATCTCATCGTTATCAACTCCCAAAATTGAGAAATCGTCAGGCACCCTTGATTCTGTTTGATCGATCGCGTTCAACAAGTGCATGTTCAACTCATCTGTGGCGGCGAAAATTGCACACGGTCTTTGCAGCGTCTCCACCCACTCTGTTAGTCGTGCAGGAAGACGCTCCCATAACAGTTGCGTGTTGTCAAAAATGAATGTATTTACTTTATATCCAGATTTACTTAGTTCTTCAGTGTACCCTTCCTGTCTTTCGATGGACCATTGAAAATCTTTAAACCCCAGGAAGGCATAGTGCTTGTATCCTTTTGCAATAAAATAATCCGCTGCCGTTTTGCCAATTCCTTTGTTATTGCCCCATGAGTTTATTTTGTCTTTGTACAAATTCGTGTGGGGAAATATAATAAGCGGAATGTCCAAATTCAGCAGCAATTCAAAGTCATCGATCTCCCTGGTCAAAATGCCATCGGGCTTCCAGTCTATTACCCGGTTGATTGCGTTCGCCTGCGTGCCACTGTGCACGTACTTTGGCGAAAAGAAAAAGAAAATAAACTTGTCGTGAATTTTGTTGAAGGTGGTAATTCCAGCAAGTATATCCCTGTCATAAGCTCTTGCTACATCCAGCAATACCGCCACTTTCTGCTTGTTTTTCAAATTTTTGGGTGATTTGTTTTCATGGCAAAAAACTTCTCTAAAGTAAAAAACTTTAGAGAGATTTTAAAAAAGACGTAAAAACGGTTTAATCTGGCAAAACAGCTCAAGCAGAAACGAGGGCTAATGCAATTCGCCCCTACGAATTCTCCAATCATATTCGATTACCACGTACGTAAAAAAGCAACCACACAAATATTCCGCTTTTCAACAAAAAAATCGCTGAAATTCCATGTATATCCAGTATTTTCCCCTTACATAAGATTGTTGTGCCATGAAAGCTATTGAATGTCGCTTACCCCAGGAAATTGACAAATCATTTATCGTGTTTCAAGAAAGAGGAACTTACTTTCCTTATCCCTGGCATTACCATCCAGAATATGAGCTGGTGCTTATTACCAAAAGCACGGGTAGGCGAATGGTGGGCGACCACATCGGTTATTTTGATGAAGAAGATCTTGTTTTCATGGGACCAGCGCTGCCGCACGTGTGGGTGAGCGATGAAAAATATGCGAGCGGCAACGGCGAAACAGAAGCAGAAGCAATCGTGATACAATTTGTAGAAGGATTTCTTGGCGACTTTTTTCTGAATATTCCGGAACTGGAGCCGCTTAAGAAAATGTTGCAACGATCTAAACGCGGCATGGCAATCAATGGAAAAGCACGCGAACAGATAAACAGCCTGATGAAAAAAATGCTGCACCAAAACGGATTGCAACGACTATCGTCACTCTTCGCCATTTTCGATATTCTTTCAAGTTGCAGAGAATATGAACTGCTCGCAAATCCTAATTACGAACAACAGGTACAGGCAGCAAATTGCTCCGACAGGTTCAGTAAAATCACTGATCACATCATGCGCAACTTTAGCAGTGATATTGCATTACACGAAATTGCTGCCGTTGGCAACATGAGCATTACTGCTTTCTGCAATTTTTTTAAGCAGCATCATAAAATGACTTTCACTGAATACCTGAATGTTGTGAGAGTAGGCCATGCCTGTAAATTGCTGGGAGAAAAAGATAACAACGTGGTTTCAATAGCTTATGACTGCGGTTATAACTCGCTGGCAAATTTCAACCGTCAATTCAAGAAGATAAAAAACATGACCCCGAGTGAGTACAGAAAGACATTGGCGATTTAAGAACCAATGTCGTTTCTTTGAGCTACCCGCTTTCTATCATATTAATGTCCTACGGACAACTTCTGCTTAGGCTTACATTTCCTATTGATATTAATGCCCTACGGGCATTCGTTCCGCATAGCGGAATAATACAAATAGAAATCTGCATCTGTGGTTATATTGCCCGTAGGGCATTAATAGCTAAGCTACTGACCTTAAAAACCGATTTTGATTAACCACTATCACTTCTTTAATTTACGCAATAGCTCAACAGCCGCATCTACAAGCATTTCGCCGGAGCCTGGCTTTACAATAGAGTTGGTCACTTCGTAGCTACCTTCTGCAAATGCCTTGCGCGTAGGGATATAACTTGTTCTGTTGTTACACACCGTAATCACGATGGTATTTTTGAATGGAGATGCTCGTTTAATGGAAAGCCCAAGCTCCGCAAATATTTCTCCGGGCAGACCAACGATTGCCGTCTCATTGTCAATGCGGAACACCTGCACTTCTTCTTCTATCGTTTGTTTGCGTTGTGCCAAATTGAGGTACTTACTCATTTCTACACGCTTTAGAAAATCGCCCGATTCACCACCTGCATTCTTTACATATGCACCGGCTTCTTTTGCTTCATACAATCCATTGATGATGATTCTTGCAGAGTCTACCTGTTGCTGTGTTGGCACTTGCAAGGGCAGCGAAACTTTTTGCGACAGCATCGCCAATGCAGGCGTTTTCACCGCTTTCATTTTTGCAATATTGTCAATCACAGTGGAGGCAAGGGCTTTGCCGAACTGTTGGGGATAAACAGAATCGTAGATCGGCAGGTCCTTCGTTACGTCAATATGATTGACATCACCACAAGGACCAAGTCCGAAGGCAGAAAAATAGTTTTTACCGAAATATGCTTTCAATGATTGCTCGAGGTAGTAAGGATAGTCTGCACCAATGTCTGTACCACCGACACAATCGGCATGCATGCCAAAAACAGTAAGGCCAGACACCGCATTTTTAGATTTCGCATCGCGAATCAAAAGCGCCTCAACGTCAGGATCAACGGGGCCCGCGGGTGATACAATATTTGGATTCAGTGGGCCGGGATTGAACATCACGGAGCCATCTTTCATGTAGTAGCGCCTGTTGTGAGAAAAGTTTTGTTTATCAACGAGTACTTCCAGCTGCACTGTTTTGATGCTTGCATTTGCGTTTACAACAGCATTGGCGATTTGTTCTTCGAGAAATGCCGGGTAATCATTTTTTTCGTGTGGGTCCTCTCCTTTTTGCAACGCCTTATCGTGAAAATAATTTCGTTGAAATCCATAAAAAAGAGGGCCGGTATGGCTGTGTGTAGCAGCGACTATGATATGATTTACCGGGATGCGTGTCCGCTCACTGGCCATTGTACGGGCCTTTGACGAAATATCTGTTGTAATGCCGATAAGATCGCAAAACACAAAAGCATATTTTTCATTTCCCTGTTGTAATACGATTGCTTTGGCCCATAATAAATCGTGAATGCCGGTAGAAATGATCTCATAAAAATGCCCTGCCAGTCTGCAACCAACAGGTGGTGTAATGTTTGCTTGCGCCACTCCACTTTTCACGGGTAACGTTTGCGCCTGTGAAAGCATTGACATATTCAACACAAGCGATCCAAATACAAAGGCACGTATCAACAATCTCATTTCTAACTTTTTTGTTCAAAATTTAAACACTCAAATACTTACCACTAAGGCACTAAGTACACTAAGTTCCACTAAGGGTTCTCTAAGTGAGGCTTAGTGTACTTAGTGCCTTAGTGGTAAAAGAAAGTGCTGCACTCACATTTTTTTCAAAACCTTAGCTGCTACTTCAATCGCGTGATCAATGTCTTGTTGAGTATGCACCGCATTAATGTACCACAAACCTCTTCCAATTACACGCACACCACGATCGTGCATTTGCGAAATAAATTTTCCAAGTCTCGCCTTATCGCAAGCCAATGTATCTCTGTGATCTTTTATTTGAGCAAGATCCGTAAACGCTGTATTGAACATTGGCCCCGGTCCCTGCACAAGCAAATCCTGGTTTGCATCGAACGCTGCTTTTCTTAAGCCTTCCATCAATCGATTCCCCAGTTGAAACATGCGGTCATAAGGCTGTTCATTTTCAAGAACCTCTATCGTAGCCAATGCTGCAGCAATGGTTGGATTGCTTGCGTTCATGGTGCCGGCATGTATTACTTTGGCATCTTCAATGGCATCCATCCACTCTTTCTTGCCAACTATTGCACTGATCGGGTAACCGCTTCCCATAGCCTTCGCGAAGATGGACATATCGGGGGTGATGCCAAAATATTCTTGCGCTCCGGCAAGTGAAAGCCTGAAGCCGGTAATCACTTCGTCGAAAATAAGAGCTATGCCATGCTTTGAACACAACTCGCGCATGCCTTCTAAAAATCCCTGCTCCGGAAGAATACATCCATTATTACACATCACAGGTTCGGTGATGATCGCAGCCAATTCATCGTGATACTTTGCAACGGTTTCTTTCAGTAATGCCAAATCGTTCCATGGAAGAATGATGAACTCATCTCTTGCATGTTCCGGCAATCCTTCACTCCATGGATACACATTGGGTGCATCGCGCTCTCCCAATGCGGGTGCATTTCCCGAAAGACCCCAGGCAACATTGTCGAACCATCCATGATAGTGGCCCTCGAAACGAAGAAACTTTTTTCTTCCTGTTTTCGCTCTTGCTACGCGAAATGCAGTGTGCACCGCAGAGGAGCCGTCGAGACAAAAACGCATCAACTCCGCAGAAGGTATAAGCTTGTTCAATTTCTCTGCCAGCTCAATCTCTTTTATATGTTGTCCTGCAAATAATTGTCCTTTCTCTGTGTAATCAGCAACACTCTTTAACACATGTGGATGCGAATGCCCGATGATCAATGGCCCCTGGCTCAAAGTGAAATCTAAGTATTCATTCCCATCCACATCGTATATGCGACTGCCATCTGCATGACTGTAAAAGATGGCATGCGGATGATTGTATTTTCTAAACTCAGAAGAAACGCCACCTGCCAAAACTTTTTTCGCTCTTTCCAGTAGTGACGCGGATTTTGCGTAAGATACATTCTCCATAATGATCGATTTTTAAAAATTTAAAAGGCAAAAGTCAAAAACTGTGGTGCAGTGCTGCTCCCATGAAAAGAATCGTGAGCTGCATTTAAAGCTTTTGAATTTTTACTTTTGACTTTTGACTTGCAACTTCCAGTTTCCAATTCTCCAGCTTATATCCTTTGCTTGAAAAAAATACCAGCACCAGGTAACATGGAACCAGCACGAGCACTGCATTCTGTGGCCTTATGCTGTTAAGATCGATCAGTTTGCCAAACAACAAAGGAAAAACGCCGCCGCCTACGACAGACATCAACAGCATTGCTGAACCCACTTTTGTAAATTTCCCCAGGTCCCTGATTGCCAGGCCCCAAATCGTTCCCCAAAGCATTGCAGCGCCAAAACCCGTGCACACAAGGCAATACATGGAAATAACACCAGAACTGTAATAGGCGCCTATCGTCAACACAATGCCTAGTATGGCACTCCACAACAATGCTTTTTGTTGTGATAAAAAACGTGGAATAAGAATCGTGCTCGCAGCATAACCTGCGATCATTGCATACAAAGTATACTGCGTGAAATGACGTGCCTCTTCATAAGGAACGCCAAGAGATCTGCCGTAAATCACAATGCCATCGATGGGCAATCCTTCACATGCAGCAGAAAAGAAAAGCGCTACAATGCCTATCAATAAATAAGGATAATGGAAAACACTTGCTTTGTGTGTAACAGTCGTAACTTCTTCACCGGCACCTTCTCCCGTCTCGCTTATCTCAGGCATTTTTGAAAAATATATGATCACAGCCAGCACAAGTAAGATCAACGTTATGATGATGTAAGGATTAACGATCTTCAACGAATAACTACTTAGCAGCGCTGCTTTCTCTGCGGCAGAAACTTTGTTTACATTAGCCACAATGGCATCTGCATCGAATAAGAAAATGGAGCCAAGAATTGCGGTACTCAGAATGCCGGCAAATTTATTGGCAAGCCCCATGAAACCAATTCGCTGTGCCGTGCTTTCTATAGGACCAATGATGGCAACATAAGGATTGACGGCAGTTTGCAATAAAGTAACGCCACCGCCCGTAATAAATAACCCGGTAAGAAACAACGGATATGTGCGTGTGTATGCTGCAGGAATGAACAACACTGTTCCTATCGCCATAACAACCAAACCGATCACCATTCCATTCTTGTAGCCGCTTCGTTTCAGCACCCATGCAGATGGAAGCGCCATTGCGAAATACGCAATGTAAGATGCGAACGCAACGAGCGATGCCTGTACGTTTGAGAGATCAAGGCATATTTGAAAATAGGGAATCAAGATACCCGTGAGCCACATCAAAAAGCCAAACGAAAAGAACAATGTTGCGATGATGGAAAGCGGGTAAATGTATGATCTTGTCTTTGTTGTCATTGCCGATGATGTTGATAGGTTCGTACCAATTTTTAAAAACTTATTTACTATACCCTAGTCTTCTTTTTTTCACGTTGCGACGGATACATTGCTGCAAGCCTGTAGATATCTACGTTGAACGCTGCGAATGCTTCATCCCATCGTTTTGCTTCATCGGGTGTATAAGAATAAAGACCGAGGCAATTGCGTGTGCCTTTTGCATTTTTATCTACCATCTTTTGCATTAACGAAGGTATTTGTTCGTCGTTGCAAAAATGCGGAGCGAGCCTGTTGTATGTTTCAAATGCATCTTTCAGACCCATGTAATCCATTCTTCTGAATATGCCCATGAGCGTTATCCATGAACCGACATCATACCGGAATGCTTTGTCAACATCTTCAAATGTTGCATCGCCTTTGGCAACAATGCTCAAGCCTTCTCTGTACACTGCGTACATCAAACGGTTGGTAACGAAGCCACGAATGTCTTTTCGCAATAGCGTAGGTTCTTTGCCCCAATGATGTGCCAGCTCATATACCCATTCAGCAAGGGCCGCATCTGTTTGTGCACCGCAGGTGATTTCCATAAATCGAGTGAAATAAGAAGGCTCTGCCCAATGAATACCGAGGAAACGTTGTGGCACAAAAAGCCCCTTTTGCAATTCACTGATTGGGATCGCTGATGTGTTACTTGCAAGAATAGCATCGGTGCTAATTATCGCTTCTACCTTTTTGTAAACAGAACGTTTTATTTCCGGAATTTCTATAACGCACTCCAGCACAAGATCGCATGGAGCCAAAAGAAGATAATCCTCTGAAATCACCAGTTGTGATAAATAACAATCAACAGGCCGGTCAAGCGTTCCAGCATCTTCACAAACCATCAAATGTTCAAGAATGCGTTGCGGCGCATCCTTCATATCTTCCGGAATGGGCGCTATAGCTTTCACCTTGTGACCCGCGATCAGCAGCGTTACAATAAGACTTGTTCCCATAAGGCCAAGTCCTACTACGCCGACATTTATTTTCTCTGTATCAATACTTTTCATTGGGACGCAATAATATTTTTGATCTTGTAACTTCAAGACTGTGCTTTATTTGAAAATATGGGAATTTGAAAATTCATTCTGCGCAACTTTCATTTTCTCAAACTACCTCTTCAATTATTCGGGAGCAACTATAAACTCAGAATGACTCGCCTAAAGCATTTTCAAATTTTCAAATCTTCAAATTCTCAAATTTTTACAATGCAATCAATCTCCACTTTAATGCCTTCAGCGAGCACGGATTGTACAGTAGTTCTCGCAGGTTTTACGCCCTGGAAGTAACTTGCATATACTTTGTTATACCGGTCAAACTCTTTGATATCGCTGAGATGCACTGTGCTTTTTACAATCCTGTCCATTGTTGTGCCTGCTGCTTCAATGATTGCTTTGATATTGTCAAGTGTGCGTGTCGTTTCTTCTTCTATGGTGCCCAGTACAAACTGTGACGTTTTAAAATCAACAGAAGCCTGGCCGCTCACAAATAAAAAGCCGTCCATAATTACGCCATCGGAATAAGCGCCTGTAACGAATGAAGGATCTCTGTCAGGGTGGTTCACTTGTATCTTATCCATAAGTATGTTTATTTCACAGCTTAAGCAATGGCAAACAAAATGAAAGAATCTGCCGACATATCGCTGCGTTATTTTTTTCTATTTTACTGTAATTGTTGTTTGCAATAAGATATTATCTGATGCTGTGCCAGCCTGCAATTCATACTCTCCTGCTTCTACCACTTTTTGCATATCAGCGTTGTACAGGTAGAGTTCGCTTATAGGAAGATCGAATGCAACTTTTGTTGTACTTCCTTTTTTGATCAACACTTTTTCGAATCGTTTCAATTCCTTTACTGGCGTTTCTACTGAACTCACTTTATCACGCACATACAATTGCACCACTTCTTTGCCATCCATATCGCCAGTGTTACTCACGGTTATTTCGATATGGCAGGTGTCTTTTTGAGAGAAAAGTCTTTTCGATACTTTCATATCGTTGTACTTAAAGGTTGTATAGCTTAATCCTGTACCAAAGGCCCACAAAGCATCAGGGCTTGAGAAAACATAATCTCTTCCCATGCTGTCAACGGAACCGGGTTTGTGATAATAGCCTTTATCAGAAGGATAGTGATTGTAATACACAGGCAAATGGCCCACACTTTGTGGAAACGAAACATTGAGTTTGCCCGAAGGATTTATTTTACCAAACAACACATCCGCAATGGCTGTACCACCTTGCTCGCCGGGATACCATTGTGTGATGATGGCTGGAATATTTTTCTTCACCCATGGCATAGCAAAAGGCTTTCCTGCTACAAGCACTACTACAACAGGTTTGCCCGTTGCCTGCACGGCTTTTATCAAATCTTCCTGTGCACCTGTAAGCGTAAGATCAGTGAGATCATAACCTTCACCACTTGTTGCATTTGGATATTTATGTCCGGACGATGCGCTTGCTGATCCCACGAAGATCACCGCTGCATCGCTCTTTTGTGCCGCTGCAACTGCTTCTGCAATACCGCTTTTGTTTTGTGTATGTATCTCGCAACCTTTTGCATAGTTGAGTGTAACGCTATTTCCTACAAGTGTGCGAAGACCTTGCAATGGTGTTACTCCATATTTATTGTCTCCTGTCCATGTATAATCACCAAACTGTACCTGATCCGCACTTGGGCCGATCACAGCCAATGATTTGATATTGCTTTTGAATGGCAACAATCCATTCTCGTTCTTCATCAGCACAATCGATTCTCTTGCAATATCCAGTGCAAGCTGAACAGATTGTGGTGTATGGATAGCCGTTTTCAACAGTTCAAATTCAGGATAAGGATTCTCAAAAAGACCGATCATAAATTTTACACGCAACACTCTGGCCACTGCCGTATCAATATATTTAACAGGTAGTGCACCGCTTTTTACAAGACTATCGAGCGTGCTATAGCAGTCGCTCCACACTTCCAGGTCAAGACCTGCTTTCACTGCTTGCAAAGCCGCTGCGGCTGAGTCTTTTGCTGTATAATGAAAATTGTAAAGCATTTGAACGGACGCCCAGTCGGAATAAACATATCCTTTAAAACCAAGCTCGTTGCGAAGTATATCTGTAAGTAAATGATGCGATGCAGCAACAGGTACTCGGTCATACGAGCTATAAGCATTCATGATGCTGAGAGGTTGCGCTTCTTTTATTACAGCTTCAAAAGGTTTCAGATAAATAGAACGCAATTCTCTTTCGCCACCAGCTACTGTCGCCAGATTCAACCCACCGGCCGGCGAGCCGTGTGCCACAAAATGTTTAGGCGTGCAAACGATATCGGCGTCTTTGAATCCTTTCACGAAAGCAACGCCCAGGCGGCCCGTGAGATAAGGATCTTCGCCATAAGTCTCTTCTACCCTTCCCCAGCGTAGTTCGCGGGCAAGATCGAGATCAGGAGATAGCACCTGGTTGGAGCCTTGTGCCTTTAGTTCTGGCGCAATCATTTTCACCATAGCATTTACAAGCGATGGATTAAATGTGCTACCCAATGCAATGGCCTGCGGATAAATGGTGGCACCACCGTGCACACAACCATGCAATGCTTCGGAAGATGTAAACACCGGAATACCGAGGCGGGTATTCTCCACCATGTAATGTTGTATGGTATTGATTGCTTGCGCGTATTCCTCTACTGTAAGACCCATGCCTTCAAAAACGCCATAACTAAGACCCTTGAGTCTCTTATTCATTTTGTCCGCATCGATCGTTTTGCCATCAGCAAAGTCGCTGAATGACAGATCCTGCATTTGCGCTACCTTTTCCTGTAGCGTCATTCGCTTCATCAAATCCTTTACCCTTGCTTCTATTGGCGCTTTCGCATCTTTATAAAGAGGTGCTTCAACAACTTTTCTTTTGGGTTGAGCAAGCATAAGGCCTGGTAACATGGCAAATAAAAAAAACAACTTCTTTTTCATACGGTCACATCATTTTACGATCTTTCTTCAATCGCTCATTTCAAAAATAATTAAACCCTATTTCGCTCTAGCATACTATTTACAACAATTATGATACTTTCTTACAGGGATGGTTTAAGAGTCGAAATTCAATGTCGCTTAGTTCAGCATAGTAACTTCGCCATGTTAATGTCCTACGGACAAAATCGCCTGGTTGCTACATTTTCCATTGATATTAATGCCCTAAGGGCAATTCTTTTCCGTAGGGAAACAATATCAGTAGAAAAGGTATAACCCCACATTGTTGCCCGTAGGGCATTAACACTGTTTAAGGCGAAATCGCCGTTGTTGGTATCGAAGCGTAGCATGACGCGCAGGCGTACCAACAACAATTGCTCGGGTGGCTGTTGGTGAGCCATAAACAACAGCGGCCCTTCACACCAACAGCGGCGGTCCGAATATTGGCGACGTCGTTTATCATCAACCGAGACTTCGACAAGCTCAGCCTGACACTCCGTTCGCGCTGTCAGGCTGAGCTTGTCGAAGCCCGTCCTGACCGGATTCAGCCGGGCGGGCCTTTTCGCTAACCAAACAGCATTGAATTACAATTAGAGAAATAGCATGGCTCACTCATCACTCATCATTCATCATTCCTTCCTACACCTCTATCTCAATAAATAATCCGGAAACTCTGCAGCCTTTGAGCCGGACTTGCTGCGCAGATCATTTTTTCCACCGTTGTCGGGATATAATGGCACGTACATGCCTTGCCCCTTTTTCAACTCATCAAACATATCCTTGTTCATTTTCGTCACAATATTTTGAGAGGCAGAATCTCTTATTAAATTTTTCGTTTCCTGCGGATCGTTTTGCAGATCATATAGTTCATCTGTGTCCCATATTCCCGTGTAGTGAATATATTTATAACGATCGCCGCGCAATGCATGGATAGTAGGCGTTTGAGGGAAATTGCGTTCCCAGTAATATTCATACAGCAATCCTTTTCTCCACTCAGTCTGTTTGCCTTGCAGCAACGGAAGAAAACTTGTCCCATCCATGTATGATGGCGCTTTCAATCCTGCAGCATCAAGGAATGTCTCTGCCACATCAATGTTTGCAACCACATTGTTTACAACAGTGCCGGGTTTGATCAGATCAGGACAATACGCAAGCATCGGTACACGCATAGACGCTTCGTAAGCTGTGCGCTTGTCCATGAGACCGTGCTCGCCAAACTGAAAACCATTATCGCCCATGTAGATGATCAGTGTTGAGTTCAATAAACCTTCCTTTTGCAATTCATCTAATACGCGGCCAACATTTTCATCAACGCTGTACAATGTTTCTGCATAACGTTTGTAATACTCGCCAATATCAAGACTGCTGTGGTAAGGGAACTCCACGCCGTGCCATGAGTTCCGTTGATTTTGCAACCACATGGGCATATCTGTGCAGCTACCAGGTGTCATGGTGAGTGGTGCCACAAATGTGTGATCTTTGAACATTCCTTTGTTGCGTGCGGCCGGCACAAAATCTGCATGCACACCTTTATGTGAGAGGTATATCATGAACGGTTTGTTCTTATCGCGGTTTTTCAAAAAGTCTATTGCATAGTCAGTAAGCTCATCTGTGATGTATCCTTTTTGTGCTACGTGTTTTCCATTTACATTTAATCCATTCGCCTCTGGCAAATAAGAGCCTTGCCCTTTGAAAGACACCCAGTAATTGAAGCCACGTTGCGGTTCATCATGGTCACCACCCATGTGCCACTTGCCTATCATTGCAGTCTGGTAGCCTATTTGCTGCAGGTATTGAGGATAGAAAACAAGATTCGCATCAACAGGATTATTATTATCAACTACTTTGTGTTTGTGTGCATACAAGCCGGTGAGAATAGACGCACGTGACGGTGAGCACAATGAAGTTGTCACAAATGCATTCTTCAAATAAGCACCGCCACTTGCGAGTTTATCAAGGTTGGGCGTTTTGATAAAAGTTTGTGCTTTCAGAAAACCCAGCGCATCGTAGCGATGATCATCTGTCAAAATGAAGATGATGTTTCGTGGTTTTGCGCCTGCGATTTTTTGTAAAGTAAGCGAGCCATTAGGTTGCCGTACAATGCCGTTTTGCGCAAGCATATGCATTGGCAAAGCAAAGCTAATGGCTAATGAAAGCAACCAGTGACAATAATTTGATTTTAAGTTTTGCCTCATTATTTGGTCAGTTATGTTATCAATGTCGTTTTTTTCACCACTAAGGGCACTAAGCCGCACTAAGGGTTTTCTTAGTGAAACTTAGTGCCCTTAGTGTCTTAGTGGTAATTCTTGAGATGCAGATCATCTCTGTTTTCTTGCCAATTAAAGTTCGCGTTTTTACAACAACTTTATTGCATAATCGCCAGCTCCCAATTTCACTTTGATCGTTCCGTTTTGTTTATCCACTGTCACATTGGATGCGTTCTTTATTAACACAACATCATCCAGGAATATTTTTTTATTGCCCGGCAAAACAACTTCTCCGGTTGTGTTTGCGGGAATGGAAATATTGTAGGTAATAACATCTTTTGTTTTTGTCCACGCCGCTTTCACTTCGCCATACATGCTTTGGTGTGAGGCTTTTGCCCATGTTAGCTCTGGTGAAAAATACGGACGGAACAAAATGCGTTTGAAACCAGCCGCATCTTTATCAGTATTGATCCCTGCAAGAGTTTTGTAGAACCATGCGCTTACGTCACCAAACATGATGTGGTTGTGCGACTCCGTGCCGTTCCATTGTTCCCAAAGGGTTGTAGCTCCCTGCTCTATCCAGTTGCCCCAGCTGGGAAACGTGCGCTGGTTCACAATTTTGTAGGCAACATCAGCGCGACCATTGTCTGACAATGCATTCAATAAATATTTTGTGCCCAGCATGCCGCAATCAAGATGGTCATCGTTTTTCTTTACGCTGTCTGCCAATGCCGCAAGTGTAGGTTTTAAATTATTTCCGCAAAGTCCCTGGTAAATTGCGCAGGACAGTGCTGTTTGACTTCCTTCTCCATAAACGCCTTTATTGTGATAATAACGTTTGTTGAATGCATCGTTTATATTGATGGCAAGCGCTGCATATTTTTTTGCGTCATCAGTGTAACCAAATATTGTTGCCATTTTCGAGAGTAGCATCGCATCTACATAATAGTACGCAGTCGATGTAATATCTGCAGGCGTTTTTGTTTTCGCAGGCGCCCAGTCTCCCAATCCAATGCTCACGATGTTGTTCTCTGCTTTGGTTCCAAGGTAGTCGACGTATTTTTTTATGTGCGGATACATTTGCTGCAATATCATTTCGTCGCCGCTGTACTCATACATGTACCAGGGAATGAGCACCATCGCATTATCCCACGCGGGACCATTTCCCCAGAAGTAGCCCCAGCCCGCGGTTGGCACGATGGCCGCCAATTCGCCTGTTGCTTTTTGTTCGTCGGCGATATCGTTCAACCATTTTGTATAAGCGTTCTGCGATCTGAAATTATACAGGCCGGTTTCTGCGGCTAAGTGCGCATCGCCCGTCCAGCCATTCTTTTCGCGTTGCGGACAATCGGTTGGGTAACCCATGAAATTGCTTTGGTATGAATTGAGGGTAGCCTGCTGAATGCTGTTGAACATTTCATTGGAACATTCAAAGCTACCGGCACTTTCCATGGCGGTGTGTACTTTAATACCTGTCAGCATTTTCTCATCAGGCGCTTGCGGCAAGCCGCTCACTTCAACATACTGAAAGCCGTGATACATAAAAGAAGGATGCCAAACCTCGGTTCCTTCTCCTTTGCAAATGTATTTGTCTGTCTGCACCATTTTTCCTGCCACGTGTTGTGCTATGTCTGCCTGGTCCACGCGACCATTGGCATCAAGACGCTCCGCATACTTCAACGTGATCGCTGTTCCTGCGGGTGCATTGATTGTAAGCTCTGCAAACCCGGCGATATTTTTTCCAAGATCAAATACATAAATGCCGGGAGACGGTTGTGTTATTTTTTTGGGAACGAATCTTTCCGTTGCGTTCACTGGTTGGATCATTTGCGCTTTCAATTTTCCAGCAGGGCCGCTTACGATCAATGGTACCAACCAGCTTGCATCATTAAAACCTGCGTTGTTCCAACCCTTTGTTTCTTTTGTAGCATCGTAGAATTCACCTTGTCTTATGCTGTTAAAAACAATAGGCCCCGGTGCTGTTTTCCATGAATCATCTGTGGCAACAATGGTTTTGCTGCCGTCTTCAAATGTCATTTCGATTTGCGCGAGCAAACAGGGAGCACTTCTCCACTGCGCATGATCATAACCCCAAACGTCTTTGGTGAACATGTTGTACCAGCCATTTCCCAAAGTCACTCCTATCACATTCTCGCCTGTTTTTATTTTCTCTGTAACATCGTAAACAGAATACAGTACCGTTTTATCATATCGTGTAAAAGCCGGATCAAGCAAACGCTCGCCGATCTTTTGCCCGTTCATACAAGGCACATTATAACCGATGCCGGAAATATAAAGTCTCGCTTGCGTTACTTTTTTCGACACCGCAAATGCTTTTCTGAACTGAGGCGCAGCATCGCCAGCCTCGGGTTTATCTTCTTTGATGTGTGATTTTCTTTGCGCCACAAATGATGCCCAATCATACACTTTAGGTGCAGAGAGCCATTTGCCCTGCCAGTCATCTTTCTTCAGCAATGCCATTTCCCAAAATGAAACATCGCTATATTCAGACGCTTTATCATTGTTGTTCCACACACGTACTTTCCAATAGTAACGCTGTCTTGAATTAAGCTGATGATCTTTAACAGGCACCAACACTGAACGATCGGACTTCACCTTTCCACTGTTCCAGATATCTGCGTTTTGCTCTGTCAACTTTTCGGGTGAAGAGGCAATCAAAATCTGGTAAGCGGATTGAAGGTAGCCTTTCTGTGCACTTTCAATAACCCATGACAGGCGCGGTGTTTCTACATCAATGCCTACAGGGTTTGAAAGATATTCGGTTGTTAACTTCGTTATCGCAACTTGCGCGGATAATGGCGTGCGCGTTGCAGCAATGAGAAAACATAGTGTAATAAATATGAATCGTTTTTTCATTAGTCTAAATATTTGGAAGCTCAATTCCTGTTTAACAAGGCTTCGACAAGCTCAGCCTGACACTCCGGTCGTGCTGAGCTTGTCGAAGCCTCCTTGCTAACTTAACGTCATCGCAATTACTTTTTCGGAGTTACTTTCAATAGTCTTGTAACACCTGTTGGTGTTCCTTCCACAGCCATGATGGTGAACTTAGTTTGTCCATTTTCATTGTTGAAAGCCACCGGACGTCCCCACTCTACATCCATGATTTCTCCCGGCTCAAAGCCAAGTCCTGAAAGCGTTACATCACTAACAGCATTGGATGATTCGTGATTGATGACAAATACGTAAGCTGCTTTATCATTTGCACGCACCGTTACTTCCATGTCAGGGTTGGATGAATAAGCGTGAGAAGAAATTTTTGTGTCTGCAAATACATCATGCATCAGGCTATACAACTGCGTGCGGGAAGCCGTATCTCCTTTGAGATAGGTTTGGAAATAAGTGTCTTGCAAACAAAAGCCGAGCAGGTATGTTTTTCCTTTTCCTGTTTGCTTTTGTATGAGCAATGGCATGCCTGAATTCATTTTGCCTACAACGGTTCTATCTGAACTGCGGCAATTTCTTGGTGAAACAATATTGAGATCATACTGCTTTCCAAACGCACTGCCTGCTGCTTTATCAAATACTTTCACTGGTATTGGCGGCGGCGTTTTTAAACCATGTGCCCACTGTGCAGGCAGCATGGAGAACGGGTTCCATTGCCCTTTTTGTAAAGCCCTGTCAGTTGATGCTTCGCTTACGCCAAACATTTCTTTCATGGCTTGCAGTGGTTGCAATGCAGCGTCCTGCTGTGGCACGCAATCTGCAATCACGATGCCTCCATTTTTCACGAAGCGTTCAATATTCGCAGCCACCTGCGCAGGCAATACTTTTACATCTGCGAGCACGAGTATATCGTAACCATTCATTTTTTCATCGGTCACTTGCTCTTCATGGATGATGTCCATTTCACCAAATGCACGTTGGCAAAGTTCAAACGTGAGTCCCACGTTGAAACACTCTTCATTTAACTGTACATACTGACTTCTTGGAAACAGAAAACATGCACGGGATTTCGTTTTAGGTGCCGTCAATATTTCACCGCCAACTTTTTGTATCGCACGCATACCTTTTCCCAAGTCATCCCAATGACGGGCCTCTTGTGGAATGTTGATGCCTGTGATAATAAAGTTCGCTCCATTTGCTATGGCGGTATAGGCAAGCTCGCGTTCGCCCCAGTATTGTTTTTCCATTTCTGCATTCATGTAGCGACGGAACCAACCTTCGTTATAAGTGCCCAACCAAAATCCAAGTTCTTTCTTGTACGTTGTAGTGAGGTTGCGCATTTGCGCCAGGGTGTAATGCATTTGACTGATGCGGGGATTGGGCAGTTTACCGTATTCACCATAACGATAATCGAACATGGTGTATGGATAAATATCATACAGGAACATATCCGCAAATTCACCACCCCAATGAAAAATATCGTCAATGCCATATCTTGAGTCGGACTCTACACCACCTCCCATCGTGTTGTGACTGTCGTGTGTCATCACGATCTTTGGTCGTGCGTCGAATGCTTTTACTTCTTTGTAAATATTCTTCCATGCCACTACAAAAGTGTTCGACTGGAAGTTGATGAAGTCCAGATGTTTCTTCGGATCTTTCTTTGCTTCTGCATAGCTTGCCGGCATTGTGTAGCCGTATTGCATTTTGAATGCATCAGCGGTTTCTTTGCGATAGTCGAATGCAGTGGTGTCGGCATGGAAAGGCTCATCCATGTAAGGAAACATTGTGTTTGGGTTCGACAACTTTTTTATGCTGCCAAGCACGGGTTCTATTTGTTTTCTTACAGCATTCATGTATTCAGGAGAATACACGCTGTAAGGTGGCGGGTCATTACGTTTAAAGAGTTGGACCCCGTTAGAGGTCCAATCTACTTTCATACCAATTTGCTGAGCGTAGTTTAACACGTGCTCATTTGCACCACTTTTGGAAAATTCACCAGAAGCAATATGAGTAAAACCATGCGCAATAATATTGTGCATCGTTTCCTTCATCAGCTCATCGGAGAGCGGAAGCTCCTCATCTCTCCAGCCTTTGCCGGAGGGTACAGGAGTGAACTGTACCGCCGCCGGAAAAGCGTTGGCTCTTATAGTATCCGTAGGGGCCTTTTGTTGTGCGAAATTTTTCATTCCGGCAAGCAACAAAATAGCAAGTATGTAGCCGTGATTCTTTTTCACTGTTGATTTGGTTTTAAACATTTTGTTTGTTCAATGTCAATTAGTCAAGAACCTTCGCTGACATCGTTTCTCTTTAACGAGGCTTCGACAAGCTCAGCCTGACAGCGCGATTGGAGTGTCAGTCTGAGCTTGTCGAAGCCTTCTAGCTAGCTTCATGACATTGCATTCCAATTCCTAATTCTCAATTCCTAATTCCTGCTCTACTTCACCCATCTCGCATACAAAATGACATCAAGATATATTTGCTTCTTAGTGATGTCATAAGCTGGAAATTTAGGTGCCGCGGTATTTTTAGTAGGATCGGGATTGGCGTCTGCAGAGTTCGCATACCAACCTGCAAATGTGTAACCTGCGCGTACCGGTGCCGGTGCATTTTGCACGAGCAAACCCGCGGTGGCAGTAACGTTTACGGTATCACCTGCTGCGTTGGTCTGGTTAAGAATAAATGTAACCTTGCAGGTTTTATCCACTTCTTCATTATTTTTTTTACACGCATTGATCAGTCCAAAACAGCCGATGAATGCAATGGATAGAAGTGTCAGTTTTATTGTTGATGTCTTCATTGTCTTTACTTAAAACGTTATTGAATGAATGCTTACCATCCCGGATTTTGTGTAAGCGAAGAACCGTTTCTTTGATAGAAATCCACCTGGTAAGTAGGTACACAATCGAAATAGTTTCTATCAAGCACATTACCATTTGTTGCATTGCGCACGGTTTGCGATACTTTCAAATAACCACTGCCTGTAGTTGTGTTCGCAGCAGATGTTACATTACCATTGATATCTGCGAGAATAAGTCCTTTAGTGGTTGCATTTTTTGTTACCCATGCACCAAGATTCTTCTTAGGATACAGTTCTGTGTTTGCATAATCCATTTTTCTCCAGCGTTTCAAATCGTGAAGGCGGAATCCTTCATACAGCAACTCCATTCTTCTTTCGCGACGAATCTCCCAGATCAATGATGGAACCGTTTGATCCCTGTCTGCGTCTTCATACACCGTTGTGCCTACAGCGGGCAGGCCACCGATGATCTTCATATCCGGAAGTCTTGATGCGGCCGCATAACCTGTTCTTTTTCTCAATGCATTGATCGTTATATCGAGATCGCTTTGAACGACTGTGTATTGCCCCATATCTGCCAGCTCTGCTGCAGATTCAATATAGTTTAGCATTACTTCTCCAAGGCGAATGATCGGCGCATCTGTTACGTTAAAACTTTGTACAGAGGTTGCATCGTTTTGCGTAGGCTCATCGAGAAACTTCCAGCATTTGTAACCTGTGGTTGAATAACCGGTTTCGATGTATTGAAGATAATATTTGTCGGTACGGAATGTATTTGCCAAACGAAGATCTCTGTTTGCCAGTTGTGCAGCAGCTGTTTGATCGCCCTGGTACTGCGGGTTCACACCATTCGTTGTTTTTATCGGCATGCCATTGGTGCACAAATAAGCATCTATAACATCTTTGGGTGCGCCAAAACCCTGGATGGTGTTTGCGTTGTTGCCCGACTCAATCGCATGTGTTACCTCACCGGTGTTGTATCTGCGATAAAGGATCATTTCTTTGCTTACTGTGGCCGTAGCACTGATATCGATGGTGCTGCAAAGTTTTTGATAGCTATCTGCAACAGAGTAGCGGCCGGAACTGATTACTCTTGCGGCTGCGTCTTTTGCAGCTTGCAAATAAACTGCCGCTTTTGTTTTATCGGCAGCAGTTTTAGCAGGGTCGTATTTAAGCTTGGTTCCCACGTACAATAACAATCTCGACATGAATGCATCTACCACATCTTTTGTGATCACCAATCCATTAGGACCTGTAAGCGGATCAGTGAGCTTTACATTTTGCGAAGCGTAATTCAAATCTATCAACACGCTGTCCATCACGAGTGTAGCCGGATCACGTGGTTTGAAAAGAGCCGGATCATTGTCTGTGAGTGGTTTGCTATAGAAAGGCACATCACCAAAATCGAATACGAAGTTCGCATAATCAAAGCCTCTGAAGAAGCGTGCAATTCCGTTCCAGTGCTTGTATGTAGCACTATCGTTGAATGACATTTTAGATACGCGATCAATGAAGATATTGTCCTTTCTTATTTTGCTAAAGTAAGTATCCCAGCTACCACCATTTACAGTGGGCTGAGCCGCAAAGCCAGAAAGATTGATATTGGTATAATCATCGTTCAGCGTTTCGCGAACGGAATATGCGCCACCTAAATCGTTCACACCAAAGCCGGGAAATCTGTCAGGGTAATAGCCTTGCGCAAACGCTCTCACGCTTGATTCTGAGGTCCAGAAATCCTCGTCAGTAAAGGATGCCAGCGGTTCCTGCACAAGAAAATCTTTTTTACAACCTGTTAAGGTCATGGAGCCGGCCAATATGTATAGTAAGAATTTATTTTTCATGACAATGTTGAATTTTGGGTTTATAGATCTACCTGCAAGCCGCAAGACCATGTTCTGAAATAAGGATATGTTCTTCCGAAACTTTTTGGATCGGTAAAGCCCTCTACAGAGTTTTGCTGAATTTCCGGATCGATGGACATTGTTAGTTTATCGATCGTGAATAGGTTCTCTCCACTTGCAAACACACGCGCCCTGGCTATACTGATTTTTTGCGTCAGTGCTTTTGGCAATGTGTAACCAACGGTGATGTTCTTCATGCGCACGTATGCCATGTTGAGCATGTAGCGTGTTTGTGGTTGCCAGTTAGCATTGTGATTGTTTGCACCAGGATTGGAAGGAGCAGGATAGAATGCGTTCAGGTTATCAGGTGTCCAGTAATCCATTTGGTTTTGATACACAGCTTCTGCGATGGTGAAGGCAGGAACGAAAAGAGAACCTGTTCCCCAATAATCTCTTTTGCCTACGCCCTGGAAATAGGCACTCACATCAAAGCCTGCATAGTTCAATCCTAATCTCAGTCCATACAGGTAGCGCGGTGTAGTGTTGCCGATCACATGCATATCGCCATGATCAAGGTTGGTGCCTTTACCAAAGTCAACGGTACCACTGCCATCTACGTCTTTATATTTTACATCGCCGGGACCAAAGTGAAATGCAGAGCTTGTGTTCAATGCATCCTGGTTAGGCGTTTTTGCATCATAGTTCCATGTAGGGTTTGCCTGTCCGTTGTTGCCGTTGAAGTCTGCTGTAGTAAACAATCTATCAGTTGTGTAGCCCCAGATCTCACCCATTGTTTTGCCCTGGTAGTTAGGTACATCGTTACCGCCTGGCATAATGTTTACTTCTGTATTTGCAAATTTGGTGATCGTGCTTTTAGCATCAGAAATGTTACCGCCAATACTTATACCAAGTCCGTTGGAAAACACTTTATCATAAGAAATGGCAAGTTCCCATCCTTTTGTAACCATTTCACCAAAGTTGCGTTTAGATGCCGCAGAACCCAGTGATGACGGTACTTCCACACCTGTTGTCACCATTCCTTTTGTTGCGCGGTTGTACACGTCGAAGTCAACAGACAACGCATCGTGGAAAAATCTTGCGTTCAATCCAAGGTCAGTTGTTTGTACTGTTTCCCATGTCAATGAATTGGACACGTTATCATACACTTCCACTTTTGTTGGGTTTTGTCCTGCACCCATCCACCAGCCGGATGGTGATGCGTTCATGCTGCGCAGGTACGAGTTCGATCCTATATCGTTGTTACCGATAGAACCCCAAGAGCCTCTGATTTTCAGGAATGACAATGGCGTTTTGTCTTTCACGCCATCCATGAATTTTTCATTGGTAACAATATATCCCGCAGAGAATGAAGGGAACGTACCCCATTTTTGCGTTGGTGGAAAATTAGATGCTCCATCTCTTCTGATGTTTGCTTCGAGCAAATATTTTCCTTTGTAAGAATAGTTAAGACGACCAAAGTAACCAAGCGTTGACCAGTGTGTCGGATAACCGTTCACTGTTTGTGTACCTGTTGTAAGATTCAATGTAGGCTTGGATGCCAGCATCAATCCTGTTGCTGATGAATATTGGAATTCGGAAATATAATATTCGGCATCTACACCGGCCATTGCTTTAAAGCTGTGGCCATTCACATCTTTTACATAAGTAGTGTATGCTTTGCCTACGTTTCTTTTCGTCCAAACAGCATTCTCTCTTACGTAGTCTTCTGCAGGAAAATAGTTTGCGACAACTTTTGTGAGTGTTGCATCTGTCCAGCTATCAATACCGGATATTGGTGAGGTAGCAACGTTGGAATGTGCGTTTTCAATAGAGTAAGTATAGTCAACATCTGCGGTCCATCCCTTCATGAAAGTAAGCGTGGCACCGGTTTGCAGGCGCGCCTGGTCCGTGCTCAGCGTGTTCATGTGCGCCTGTTGCAATTCAGTAAGAATGTTTTTCATTGGCAGTCCGTTGAACGTGCCATAAGGATATGTTTCAGGATAGCGATAGATATTGAACCAGTATTCATTGGCGCCTGCTGCTGCATTTGCCAGCCTGAAGTTTGGATATTTCTTTTTAGAAGTAAATGCCATCAATGATGCACGTGCTGTGAACCAGTTGTTCACTTTTGTTTCTACTCTTGCCGTACCGTTGAAGCGTGTAAATCTATCCGGCTCCGGTGTTACTTTCACCAAACCTTTTTGATCCATAACTCCAACACTGGCATAGTAGGTTGTTTTGCCATCACCACCGGAAATGGAAAGGTTGTGTTTCATTTGCGGTGACGAGTTATTTAAAAATACATTGTCCGCATCGAATGCGCGGTAGTAGTAAGTTTGGCCCGCACGACGCTCAAAGTCACGTCCTTCTACCAAGTCAGGACCAAGGTCCATGCCGCCGTATAATTTTTTCCATTGTCTCATGCGGTCTATGCTGATATCGTCATAATATGCACCAAGAATGTTGAAGCTTGCTGTATTCGGAGCAGTTCTCCTGTATGCCTGCAGCATGAACTCCGCACCATCTGCGCCATCTGCGATCTTAGGTGTATTCATTGGAGATGACCACGCGAAATTGTTTTCATAAGAAATGCGTGCTTGTCCTTTCTTACCTTTTTTAGAGGTAAGTAAAATAACACCCCATGATGCACGTGATCCATAAATAGAAGCAGCTGCCGCATCTTTAAGAACAGAGATGGACTCAATGTCTGAAGGGTTCACCATCATCATGTTTGCAATGGGTACGTTGTCCAGCAGGATCAATGGAGTGGCGTCTGCATTCACAGAGCCATTTATTCCACGAAGATGAATTTCCGGAGATTGTCCAAGATCGCCGCTGGACGTTGTTATCATAAGGCCGGGAGAAGCGCCTTGCAACCCGCGAGCCAGATCCGGCACGGGGCGGGAGTCTAAAGTTTTTTGCAGATCAATGGTAGAAACAGCACCGGTGAGATCAGTTTTTTTCTGACTACCATATCCCACTACCACTACCTGGTCCAGTGAAGATGCGTTCTTCTTCAAAGTAATATTGATAGTAGAGTTGCTGCCCAGCACTACTTCCTGCGAAGCAAAGCTTACCGAACTGAACACAAGTGTTTGTCCGGTATTGGCCTTAATAGAATAACTACCACCGGCATCAGTATGTGTTCCCTGTTTGGAACCTTTGACGGTGATGGAAACTCCTGCAAGGGGCAGGGAGCCTTCATCCACCACTTTACCATTTACTGTTGCCTGTTGCCCCCACGTGTATATGTGGGCAAGGAATGTGCACAGCAAAAGCAGGGTCATTCTTTTTTTCATATGTCATGTTAGTTTTTGATAGATTAAAGTCAATGTGTCAAGCGTTAGAAAAATATGGGACTACGAAATGTTGTTGTTTTGCAATCGCGTTGTTCCGAAAACTCAAATGAATCCTTTTGCAGCCGTGTGTCATGGCGCATTGTGTTGTTCCTTGCGGAATGCGATCTATGCTTTGAAATTTAATCGTGCTGCATAATGCACGATCACAGTGTTAGTAAACGGGTTTCTTTTCAGGATCGGGTTCTGCACCGTATTCACCACCGCATTTTATCAGTATACCTTGTCCTGCAGTGAGCCAGATGCCATCCTTGTGTCGCGCCTGCACCAATTCACCATTCTCCCCTACATTCAATGTCCAGATTTTTTCCTGGTCTATTTTTGTTTTGATATCAAACTTTGCAGAGCGTTCCAGGCTAAGATTTACGACCATCACATATTTTGTTCCGGTTGCGCTTACAAATTCTCCCACCATCATCGGCGCATCTGTTTCTATTTTTTGCACCCAGTTGCCAGGCAAAACGGGCAACGAACTATCGGGAGCGGGTGATGTAAAATACAATCCTGTTGATGTAAGTTTTTTCATAACAGGTCCCAGCACGCTCAATTGCCTGTTCACTTCCTGCAGGTATCTCCACGTTAATGTCTTGTTCTCGTTTTTATCTATTGGATTGTAGCCGTAAGCTTGTCCATGATAGGTGTACCATCTTATTCCACCTGCACCTGCGGCCAATGTAGTGTATGCCTGGAATGCAAGATTGGCGGGCGAAGGAATGGTTGTGAAAGGTCGTATCTGGTTGGCTGAAACGACATTCACAAAAGGAAGATTATATTTCAGTGCAATGCGGCGCATTTCAACAAGGTTGGTATAATAACTTGCCGCTCTTGTTTTGTTGACCATGTCCATCGACATTTCTACCATGTAGTTGTCATAGCTCATGATCTGCGGCTTTACTTCGTTCACAAATTTTTCAAGATACTCTGTGTACGTTTTTGTCCCGAGTTGTGACTTGAGTTGATCAAGTTCCCAAATGGTGGCATAGTTAGGATAAAGATTGATGGCTGCTAATTTGCCCGGTGCATATTTTTTCACTGCTGCCACTGCTTTTGCCAGCTGCGGGAACGCCAGTGAAGAAGGCTCATCGCAAATATGATATCCAATGATCGATTTGCTTTTCCCGGCTTTCTTGATCATGTTTTTAATGTAGGCATCGATCTCTTCATCAGACATTTTCATCCACTCCTTGCCTGTTAAATGTGGCCCTTCGGAAACGATGACTGACAAACCAAGTTTTTCGCAAAGCGAATAATTCTGTGGATCTGCAGCATCAGCAATTGTAAAGTTGCAGTCCGCCATGCCTTTCAAACCTTTTTCGCGATCAACAAATTTATTGTGGTGATAATCTCTTCCGATAAGAAAAGCATCGGTGGCAAATTTTTGTGATTTGGTTTTTCCGATACCCAATTCGTCAACACTATTATTTGCACTTACATTCTCAATATTTGTTTGCTGAGCAAATGAAGCAGCAGAGAAAGTGAGTGCCGCTAGCAACAAATAATATTTGCAATTGATCAACCCTCCGGTGAAAGTCCTTTTCATAGCGTAATACATTTAAGCAGATCGTTAGTTTAACTTTAAAGACAACCAAAAATAATTTGAGAGATTAGAAATTTCTTCAACTATTGTTTGGAATAGTAATACTATTTTTCAGAAGATAGGTTTGTAGAAAAATATTATAAGGATAAGAGTGGAAGTTAACGAATGACGTTATACCGACCAACGAATAGCTGACCGTCGATATAATAAATCCGATACGGTTAGCATCTACTCCAAATGGTGCTAATAACAGATTTTGCGGTCCCTTGCAATAATGTTCCACGATACAGTAACGGCGCCATTTTCCACCACTACAGCGTTTTTATACAATGCAACTGTAGGACACACATGCATAGGCAACGCATACAGCACATCACCGATCTTCCACGAATGCGCTCCGTTTGTTTTCAGTACAAGATGTTCCTCGCTTTGCCCAACCGGCGTTAACTCCGATGCATTGAGAAAAGAAAAACGGTTGGCGAGCATGTTTTCTGCAGCAATGGCTTTGTGACCCATGTCCACACATATCAGTCCTTCGGCGGGCAGCGACACCACTCTCGTGATGACCAGTGCAGCCGTAAGAAATTTTTGTTCGGGCAAACCGTCGGTATATCCTTTATCCCAAAATATAAATGTTCCGGGACTGCATTCCACATCCTGCTCCTTTGCATATATGGGAAATGAAGGTGAACCACCGCCCACCAGTTGCACATTTTCTTTGTGGCCGCTATTAGTAATCGCCGTTTTTAATTGTCGTACGGACGATAAAATTTCATTGCACTCTCGACGGCGCTTCTCAAGATCTATCTCTTTAATATGACCATCATAAAAATGCAGTCCGGCAAATGCAATTCCTTTCAGTAATGCAATTTGCTTGTACAGTTCGATTGCTTCTTCTCCTGGCACAATGCCCGTTCTATTCATGCCTACATTCAAATCAATGAACACGGGAATCGTTATATTTTCGCTGATCGCTGCGTTTGAAATTGCTTCTGCAATGATTCTATCATCAACAAGGCACGAGTATTTAGTAGCGGGGTAATTTTTAACCAGGGAAATAAATCGCTGCAACTTCGGTCCCACCGGCTGATAGGCAAGCAGCACATCGGGTGCCTGCACCATTCCCAGCATTTCCGCTTCTGCTATGGTGGCACATTTAAATTTTGTGACGCCTTCATCCATCATCATCTGCGTCGCCTCTTTTGTTTTATGTGTTTTTACATGCGGCCGCAGTCGCGAAGCCTCGCCGATCATATGTTTCAGCAACTTCACATTTTCTCTCATTCTTTCTGCATAAAAGATCAATGCAGGAGAATCTATCATGCTACTGTCCGCAATATTGAACCAGTTTTTTGTTGTCATGGCGTATCGATTTGTACAGTTAGTCAAACAGCCCGGATTTTTAACATGTTAATGTCCTACGGACAATGTTGAACACCATGTTTGTCTTTCTATGGATATTGATGCCCTACGGGCAAATTCAATTTCCCGTAGGGAAACAATATCAATAGAAATGCGACAAACAGCCACTATTGCCCGTAGGGCATTAACATTTCATCACGCCCATGCGTTGCGCAGAAACCTGATCCAGTTTTTGTGAAATATATTCTCTACATCATCCTGCGTGTATCCACGTTTGAAAAGTAAAGATTGGTATTTCTGCAGATCTGCGATGCTGTTCATGTCCCAGGGCGATTGTTCGGTACCAAAGATACCGTCAAGATCGCTGCCAATTGCAATGTGGTAACTGTTGCCGGCTATCTGGCAAATATGATCCCAGTGATCGATCAGTTTTTCAAGTTTAATATCCAGTTGCCACGGATCAGAAACGGTATCAATGAAACGAATGTCCATCGCCCAGCAATCAAGCATGCCGCCAATTACAGCGCCATGGTCGAGCAATTGTTTTATCTGATCATCTGTCAGTTGCCTTTGTGTGGGCACCAAGCTGCGCACGTTGTGATGGCTCGCCCATGCAGGGCCACGATATGTTTTCATAGCCTCATCAAACCCATCATCCGTAAGATGTGTAACGTCAAGAATAATATTCAGCTTGCTCATTTCTTTAAGCAAATCTTTCCCCAAGGGCTTAATGCTGCCTTGTGTTTTGGTGCCAGGCGCATATCGTCCCGGCCCAAAGTGTGAGAGGCCCACGGCTCTTAATCCATATTCATAAGCTCTGTGTAAATACGATATATCAACGAGGGAATCAGCACCTTCGAGACTTAAAATATATCCGACCGGTTTCTTTTCATCATCAATATTTTCATCGTTCCACAAAGCGAGATGTGTGTCGAGCTCTTTAATGTTTGTAATCTGCACCATCTCGCCCATTGCTTCCATCTCCCTGTACCAGGCAAGCTGCGCCTGCGTCATGGCCCATGCCTGTTGCGGAGAGTGCCACCCCGGCAGCGAGCTGCCACTCGCTGTTACCCGGGAAATTTGTGTGGCCACTACCAATCCGATCTTACCTTTTCTCAGTTCCGGCAGGCACACGGTGCCGCGTCCTCTGTCGGGTTTATCTTTCATGTGCATTTCCCTTTCCCTTATTTCATGCAGCGGACGCGTAAGGTCGCGGTTCCACTCAATAGCATTCATTGCGAGATCAAGGTGTGCATCGAATATCAAAGTCTTTTTCATTGCTGTTTTTACTGTTCTTCTCCGAAAGGATATTTTCGAATGATGTGTTGCACTTCGTGACTAAATTTTCCTACAACTTCTTTCCATTTCTCCACTGCATCCTTATCATATTCATAGAAGCCAAAACCGTTCTCCATTCCCAAACCTCCCTGGCCCATTATCTCCTGGAAGAATGCAGGCGCTTTTGATGATCGCGACAATTCACGATTAAGATCTTTCATCACGAGCCCATACGCATAGGTTCCCATGAGGTCCATATATCTGAAATTCCCTGCAAACGGGAGATAATACCCTGCATCATTTCTGCATGCACGGTCCACATCCTCTATGGATGCGTAACCATTGTGAACAAGATAAAACGCCTCACGGGCCATGGCATACAGCATTTTGGCGCGCACGCTTACCTCACCCCAAATCAGGTAAGGGTCCTTGTTCCAATGTTTCTTTGCAAGGTTGAGCAGGTTAGCCGCCAATACTTTGTTGGTAATGTCGTTGGTAATAATCTCGAGAAAATGTGTTGTATGCGCGGGCTCTGTCCAGTTCAAGCCCATTAGTCTTTCTGGTTGGCTGCAGCTTTTCTGAAGCTCTTGCAGGGCAACGCTTTCCATGTTTATGGCGATGATGGTTTCTGCGCCAACAATTCTTTCGACAGTACAGATGGCCACCTTTTTTTCAGACAGATCCTCCCCGGTAATAATTATTGCTACGCCATATTTTTTTTCATCACAAGGTTTCGTCTTTATCATTAGCCTGTCCGTTGCTATCCTCATTCCGTTTGCCTTATATGCTTCGTTACAATGTTGTTGTATACAATCTGCTGCCTGTTCATCTTCTGTTATCATAGTCACCCAACATCCCGCCTGTAGCATACAAACAGCTATACTGTGCGATAATTTCCCCTTTCCCCAAATCAACACTGGCAAGCGCTCATAGTATTTATCCATATCAGTTATCATAGTTTTAAACAAGCTGCACCGCTGCTAATAACCCGCATCGAATTACACAACTTGTTGGAACCAAAACTAATTTCAACAACTATCTTTCGCTCTCACTTTTATATGGATTTATGATACAATTTTTCAACGAGCTCAGGTTTGTTCAACGAATGGAAACAGTAATCAATTTTGAAATCTATGATCGCTTTTCGACTTGTCAGGGTCTACAATAGAAAGCGATAAACGGCTGAGATTTTAATTTTTGCAAAAATACTTTGAGAAACAACTTTGGTCTAGAAATTCCGATTATCAGGAGAGTTGTGTTAATGAGGGAGCAATAAAAAAGCCCGCAAATTTGCGAGCTTTTTAAACTTAGATCGACTAAAGCCGTTCCTGTTTTTGATTTTATTTATGCTTAGAATCACTTTGAAAATGTCTCAGCCAAAATTTGTCATTTACTAATAAACAATAAGAAACTAGAAAAGGAATATGGAGGGCTAGTAATTAACTGACCATTCTGCAAAAATGAAGTTATAGAATTAATGCAACCGCAGTCATAACAATTCTCCTGTCTTTGCGGACTAACAATGTCAGTTATTGAAACTGTTAGTCTTTGAGCAGGAATGTATAGTTGCCAATCATAATTGGGATTCAGATAAGCATTTTCGCCTGATACAACGTTCATATCTATAACCGTGGTATCATTTGAAGGAAAATACACAGCTGTTTGATTTGTTATTACAGTTGTATCTATCAAGTCCTGGGCATTGCTTCCTTTTGCATATTTTTTTAAGATGATTGTATCTAAATCAGCGGACGCAAAGCCAACGAATGCTGGAGTGAGATGTTGATCACCACACTTTGTTTTGCAGGCATTCAAAACAAAGCCTATTGTTATCAAACCTAAAAAAAATCGAACCGTTTTCATAAAATAAACTTAGCCTTTTTATCAGAAATAAATATACTTTCCTTCTGGCCAGCTAAGATTGCATCATGCTACTGGCAATCTCACAAACCATGTTCAATGAATCTACTTCAATTTGCCGTAAAAGAAAAAGGCACCGATTACATCAGTGCCTTTTAAGAACACGCTATTCGACATGTTCCGCAGGACATGTCGAATAAAAAGATAACAAGGGAATCTAAAATCCCTAACTCGACTGACCATGGTACAGGATTTATATCCATTTAATCTATCGTTCGAGAGGTCTTGCGCAACATCTCGAACAGCACTGGTTAATTATCTTTGGTCTGGCAACCATGGTCAAGAAATCTACTGTCGGCCACACTGAACCTGGGACATCAGTTTCTATTTTTTTTTTGCACGATACCAATTTTTCCAAGCGGTTAGATCGTCCCGATTGAACAAAAACCATCCAAAAAAATCACCATCAGAATGAGCCTTCAATCCTGTAACAGATTCCATAAATTTAATTGATCCACTACATGTTTCAGACGTATCGTACGGGTTTTTCCTGTTGATTGAATCCAGCATCTTATAGTGATAGTTAAAAGAATCCAGGGGAACTTGTCGACAAACGTAGTAGTTGACACTTGCGCTATTAGCATTTATCGTTTTTGATTGCATTTTACCAGGGCTAACAAGTTGTAAGAAAATCAGTATAGTAATCATCTTTCTAGCGTCTTCGTTATTTTAATTCCATTGTTGATATGTAGCGCAGCCTGAACGAAGGGAATCAGCAATCAATTTTGAAATCTATGATCACTTTTCAATTCGTCAGAGCCCGCAACGGAAAGCAATAAACGACTTTGATTCAATTTTTGCAAAAAATACTTTAAGAAACAACTTTGGTCTAGAAATTCCGGTTATCCGGAGAATAATTTGATGAGTATAAAAGAAAAAGGCGCCGATTACATCAGCGCCTTTTTAAAATCAATTATAACAACCGGAGGACATAACTGTACGAATACTTTTTGTCCAACAGCCTGTATTCATTATGCGGAAGTGCGCCCCAACTATCGTCTCCGCCGAGGCCTCGTTGCGTAAGATCGATGTTTACAAACACCCTTTTCTGCGGCTCAAGATCGGCAGGGTGTTGTTGCTTTTTTGTCATGCCGGGATCAAGGCTCTCCGTGGAATGATTGATGGCACTGAAGCAAATAGGCTGTGTGCCTTCTACCATTAGCCCCTTGCCTTGTTTATTTGTTAAAGTAAACCAGCGAACATCGGTTTTGTAACCACTCTCCTGCGGCCTGATGTAGCCTGCGTAATATTGGTTATCTACTTTGTCCTTGTATAATCCAACAAACGCAGAAAGTTTGCGATCGCTATAATTCTCCCAGGGTCCACGACCATAAAAATCAAGGTTCTCATACTCGTGCCCAAGTTGCGTGCGCATGCCGAATCTTGGTAGTTCCGGCAGCTCTCTTCCTGTCATATCCATCGAAGCAGTTACTTTAATGCTGCCATCATTTTGCACAAGATATTCTACCACATACGGAACAGCTATGGACGTGAGCTCGTAGCTAACTTTTATTGAAAGACCATTTGATTGTTGATCACCTACTTCCACAGATTTAACTGTTCTGCCTTCTTGCGCAGTGCGCCACACACCCAATCTTTCAGGCATTCTGTTACCAAAGTCATTGTCTGTGGGCGCTCTCCAGAAGTATGGTTCAGGCAATCCCCACAACTGCATGCCATCGGCGCGTTTATAGTTTTTGAAAGTGCCTTGTTTGGTGTCAAATTCACCGCTAACATTTCCCGATATAAAATTGATTTTGTTATCGCCTTTGGTAATTTGCAATTTGCCTTCAACAGGGTTGTTCTTCGAAAAATATTCATTGCTTAACTGAAACTGCTCTCTTGCTATTTCATGACCGGCACTCAATATTTCAGTTGCCTTTTTTGTGTAAGCAAATATGTTCACATAGTATTCAACACCTGGTGCAGGTTGTAAAGCAGGCAATGACAGCTGCACATCTTTTTGCTGATGTGGTTGCAGATCGAGTTTGAATGTAGACTCATTTATTTTCTCACCGTTGCGATACAGTTCCCATTTGAAATCGTATTGATTGAGATTGGTGAAATCAAACCAGTTGTACACGGTGATCAATCCCTTGGAAATATCTTTATTGTTGAAGTACACATTCTGGTAAAACTTCTTGATGTCATAGATCCCCGGATCAGGGGTTCTGTCAGAAGACACGATTCCGTCTGCGCAACCATTCTCGTCATTTTGCATTTCGAAGCCGCCAAGGTCGCCACCATACGCCCAGAATGTTCTGCCAGATGCATCTTTCGTTTTAATACCCTGATCAACCCAGTCCCAGATAAAACCACCCTGCATGTTATTTGCATTCATGATAATATCCCAGTACTCCTTGAAGTTACCGTTGCTATTGCCCATCGCGTGAGCATATTCACACATGATGTAAGGTCTCTTTTTTTCAGGGTTCGATGCGTAATTTTTCATGTTGCGAATGCTCGGATACATTGGGCACACGATATCTGTGTTCCAATCTTCTCCAGCTTGTTCAAACTGTACCGGTCTTGATTTATCACGTCCTTTTATCCATGTATAGGCATCATGAAACACCGGGCCATTGCCGCACTCATTACCCAATGACCAAATGATGATACTCGGATGGTTCTTATCTCTTTCTACCATTCTTTTTTCCCTATCCATGTGCGCCGGTGCCCATTCAGGTAAGTACGCAGGGTGTTTGGATTTATCGAACCATGCCTGGAACTCAGCTCCCATTGCATGACTTTCTATGTTTGCTTCATCCACTAAGTAGATGCCGTACTTGTCACATAGTTTGTACCAGTAAGGATCATTGGGATAGTGTGAGCAACGAACGGCATTGATGTTGTGTTGCTTCATCAGCTGAATGTCTTTTAACATCAACTCTTTTGACGGTACGTGTCCGTTCACATCATCGTGCTCGTGGCGGTTAACGCCGTGAACATATGTAGCCACGCCATTTACAAGCAAGCGTGAGTTTTTAATCTCTATTTTTCTGAATCCTGTTTTTGCACCCACATATGAAACGGCTGCGCCTTTTTCATTTTTCAATGTGATGATGCAATCATACAAGTCAGGCGATTCAGCGGTCCACTTCTTCGGATTTTTTATTGTTCCGCTGAATGCTATTGTTTGAAGACTATCAGCCGTTGCAACAAATTTCTTTTCCTGCGAAAATATTTTCTTGCCTACATTGTCAATGATATCAACTGACACACTACCATTCTTTACTGTGCTGTTCGCAAATTGGCGCAGTGTAACATCAGCGTCAAACACACCGTTCACATACTTTGCATCGAGATCGCTTTTTAGGTAAAAATCCCACAGGGTTGTTTTTGGCAAAGCATACAGGAACACATCTCTTTCAATTCCGGTCAATCGCCAGAAATCCTGGTCCTCGAGATAGCTGCCATCGTGCCAGCGAAATATTTGTACGGCCAGTAAATTTTTACCTGGCTTCAGAAAGCGTGTGATGTTAAACTCCGCCGGCGTTTTGGCTGCTTTGCTCATGCCCACTTCCTGCCCGTTCACATATACAAATGCACAACCGGTGATTGATCCAAAGTGCAACAATATTTCCTTTCCATCCCAATTAGCAGGCACTTCAAATTCTTTTCTAAAAGTACCAACGGGATTGTTGTCGCCGCCATAAGGTGGTCTTTTAGGAAAAGGATAAGTAATGTTTGTATAGATAGGAACGCCAAAGCCTTGCAGTTCCCAATTTGAAGGCACTTTGATGTCGCTCCATGAAGTTGTATTCAGATCTGTTTTGTAAAAATCTTTGATCCTGTCTGCATACTTGTCCACGTAAGTAAATTTCCACGTACCATTCAGTGATTGATAAGAAGACGATTTGCTGTAATCATCTGCAATTACATCTTTCTCATTATCAAACAACATAAATGTAGCATGTGGTTGTTCTTTGTTTCGTTCATACAATTGTGGATTTTCCCAATCGTTTTTTTCCTGCTGCGCAAATGCAATGGCAGAAAGCGATAAACATGCTGCCAGCATATTCATTCTGAGGAATCTCATTCTTTCTTTCATGTCGGGCGTTATTAAATTATTATTCTGTTGTCGTTTGATGTCAAGGTTGTCGATCAGGTTCTGGTTAGGGTTCTAATCTTTTGCTCACTTGAAGAAATTCAAATCCCACTCATTCATCCATTGTATGTATGGTACATTATCTTTGAACTGAATGGGAAGCCATATATAGCGGCTGTCTGCGAGATCTGCAGGTTTCCAGATATCTGCCAGAAAAATGAATTTATCTTTTGTATTTTCTACGGGTAGAATGTACGTTGATTGGCCACCAAAAGTCAGCTCCGCATTTTCTCCCTGCATAGGATTATTTGCAGCAAGCTCCCATGGTCCCCATATAGACGAAGCTGTATGGAGCGTTGCTTTATTAGGGGCCCAGCCGGTACAGCCACTTGTTATTAAATAGTATGTATTGTTCTTTCTGAAAACAGCCGGCGCTTCACGATGGTTACTGAACAACATTTTATCTTGTGTTGTTACTGACAAATAATCATCTGTCAATTGCGCCACACGCAGATCATAGTTCTCATTGGAAGAATAAATCAGATAAGCTTTATCATCCTTGTCTTTGAAAATGGTCATGTCTCTCGACATATTTCCATTCGGTCTAAAACTGCCGATGTAAGTATAAGGCCCCGCAGGTCTATCACTCACTGCAACAGCAGCTCTTGCCGCAGCATATCCCTTTCCTTTCAGTTCGAGGTGGAACCAAAGTATATATTTCTTTGTCTTTTTGTTGTAAACAACTTTTGGCCTTTCCATTACACAACCCATGGTAATGTCGCTGGTTGTGTCGGAGGATGTTGCAAGTGCAAGGCCTTCTGGCTTCCATTGATAAAGATCATTTGAAGAATATACGCTTACGCCCCTGGTGCCATGTCTCCCTCTTGTTTCACCAAATAAATAATATTTCTTCGCTGCATAGATCACCGTTCCTCCGTGGGCATTTATCACTTCTCCATTTGTATCTTTCCAAACTTCTCCCGGCAAGAACTTATTTTGTGCGTGTACTGTACAACTCGTAAAAATTATCAGTAAAATTGAAATAACATGTAGCTTCATCGTTGTGCGTTTTGTTCGATTTCTTCAAATGATCGTTTTCTATATTTTTTCTACATCTTCGCCCGCGCAGATATCAGTAGATTTATTGTTGCTTTTGATAGACTCTTACATAGTCAATCTCAAAGCGTTTTGGAAAAGATGTATTATCGGGATTGCCGCCGTTCTGTCCGCCAATGGCGAGATTCAATAACATATAGTGTGGTTGTTTGAACGGGTTAAAATTGCTTCCGTCTTTGTCTATTACTGAATCAGTAATGATCCTGTTGATCACCTGGCCATCTACAGATAACACGATGGAATCTTTTGACCAATCCATTCGCCATGTGTGAAATGCAGCGGACCATTTTTCACCACCAAGTGAATCAGTCGAGTATCGTTTGCTGTGCCACTCCTGTTTACCACCGCGACCAAGCGTTACAAGGTTTGCCAATAACATGCCTCTGTAATATTCCATGATGTCAATTTCTCCGTTTGCCGGCCATGACCTTTCAATGCCCAATGTCCACCAAGCGGGCCACATACCTTTGCTTATATCGATACGTCCACGCATTTCAAAGCGACCATATGTCCAGGTTTTCTTTTTGTTGGTGATGAGGCAGGAGGATGTGTAATTAATTTCTTTACGGTTCTTTTTCCAGCTGCGGCTTGTTGCGTCATAATCGGGATTTGGCTTCTTTTCTCTTCTTGCCTCTATGATGAGGTTGCCATTTTCGCACCACGCGTTATCGGGTTGATACCATTGATCTTCTTCATTGCGTACAAAGCCTTGTTCATAGCCCCAGTTAGTACTGTCGGGGCGGCCGTTCTTATTGAACTCATCTGCCCAAACCAACTTATAACCTTCTTTTTTGTAGAGGTTACGTGCTGCTTTTGTGATCTGCGCGTTTGCGCTTAACGTGATTGGAAAAATCGCCGCTGCGATCAGGAATATCTTTTTCATAACTACTAGGTTAATGCCCTACGGGCAATAAGTTTTTTTTCTGCTGAGGCTATTGATATTTTTTCCCTACGGGAAATGATCCTTTGCCCGTAGGGCATTCATATCAATAGAAAATGTAACAACCAGTATAATATTGTCCGTAGGACATTAATCGTTGTGAGACTTAAATTTCTCAACCAAACAATATTCACTTGTACACTGTAATTTCGAGATCGCCATTGTTGGTATCGACGCTCGGCTTGTAGCGCGGGCGTACCAACAACAATTATGCGAGAGGCTGTTGGTGAGCCACGCACAAAAGCAACCCTTTACACCAACAGCGGCCACGTAATTTTTATAAAGCCACTAAGGCCCCCGAAACAAATTCATTCATTGAAAGATACCTGCTTGCAATAGATATCTTTTGTAAATCCAATTGCCCGGAGTGCCTTAGTAGTAGCTCATTCTCTGACCAATTTGCTACCGGCTTTACAAGCTTTTTGGATAGTTGTTTAGTTTAAATGATGAAACCTTAAACCCTTGACCAGATGCGGTGCCGGGGTAGTTTACAACAAATCCCAAAGAAACCTGTGTTGGTTGAGTCAGGGTAAAAACAACTTTCTTCACAGTTCCTTTCGCTATTGATTTGTCAAACTTGTAATAGTAAATACTGCTGTTGCCTTCAACGTTATTGTAGTCTGGAAGATCGGAGCCCGGTGCAACAACAACATATGCACTACCATTCCCTGCATCCGGCGCCCACAAGATGCTTGCCCATATCCACGTAACATCAACAGAGTAAGTGCCTGCAGGCAGCATAGCAGTTTGATATAATTTCCCGTTAGGAATTGCAGGCTCACCCCAACCTGCTTCAAGATCAATCAACTGACCATCGCCATCGCTACCATAACCACCAAAGCCTGCGTGGCTCATGAGTGCAGCGTTTGCGGTCCATCCAGTTAAATTGCCCCATCTTGTTTGCCCTGGTTTTAAACCGGAGTTCTTAAATGGAGAAACGTTGTTGGTCATGTACAGTGCCGAAACATCATTTGCAGGTCCCATTACCAACTCATTAATATTTACAGAAATGATTGTAGTGCTCAATGCGGGATTCAAATCATATGCTGATGGGTTTGCAATCTTTACTGCCAGCACCAGGTTCTTATCTCTATAAGCCGCAGATTTAAGTTGTGCAATGTCTAGCGATAAACTAAATCCTGCCCCATCGATTTGTCCCGCTGGTACGCTTAACTGGGAAGGAAGTGTATAAAGAGAAGCAGGCATGAGTATGTCTGTAGCAGGATTCAAGGTGCCCGCCGTCAGCATTTTTTGTATCGTGTCGTTGTTAACAGTAATGTCGACTGTATACGCACTTGCATTTACTTTGTTCTTAAGTGTGCCGTTCACAACTGTTCCGGTTGCAGCACTTAATTTCACATTCACTTTATTGTTCGCTACATCTACAGTGTAGTTGTAAGTGGTAGGATCGCCGCCTGTAGGAACGATATATTTTGCAGATGCCTGCGGCATGTAAATGCGCTGGAAAGCATTCAACATATCGTTTACATTCAACATTACCAAGGTAGTGTTTTCTGCAGCGTTTACATTGTAGTTAGTAGGGTTGGCTATTTTAACACCCAATATAAGTGTCTTGCCTGTGTACGCACCTGATTTAAGTTGCGCAGCATCTACTGTTAAATAAAATGCGCCGAACATTTTGCCTTGCTCTACTGTAAGCTTTGAGGGCAATGCATACATTGTTTCCGGCATGACAACGTATGTTGCCGGATCGAGTGTTCCCGCGGCATACAGCTTGGCAATTGTATCATTGGCTACTTGTACATCTACAGAATAACCGAGACTTGAATAGCCTGATAGGGCTGCACCCAGTCGTACCTGTATTTTACCATTAGCCGCATCAATCACATAGTTGAATGAGGAAGAATCGGTTCCTGCGGGCACGGGATAATTTATGCTTGCAGAACCGGATTGTGCCACAGCCTGTGGCATGTATAACGTGGATACTCCGTATTGCTTTGCTGAATCTGCTTTCTGGCAAGCGTTAAAGCCAACAGCAGCAAGAAGCAAACCTGCAACAGCGGGATATAATTTATTGATCAATTTCATTGTTGTTCTTTTTAGTTTTAGCAAATAAATTACCAACCTAAGTTTTGAAGCAGAATGCCTTTTGACTTTGCAATCTCGCTTTGAGGAAATGGATAGTAATACATTTTCGATGCGTCGAATACTCTGTTCTCAACGGTTGTCGTATTGTACACAAATGCAGCGCCGTTCTTGCTAACCGTTACTCCTTTGATTGGTTGATTGAGAACTTTCTCAGCATCTTTCCATCTTAACAGATCCCAGTAGCGATAATTTTCGAAAGCCAGCTCAATGCGTCTTTCGTGTTTTACTGCGTCTCTAAAAGTCAGTTGATCAGGAGCTGTAACAGCAGGCATTGCAACGCCGCTTCTGTTTCTTACTTTGTTGATGGCGTCGCGTGCAGAAAGACTGTAGCCATTGTTATTATCCGGACCATAAGCTTCGTTCATTGCCTCTGCATACAACAGCAAAATTTCGCCGTATCTGAACACCGGCCAGTTGTGCACGGCTGTTCCGCCTTGCGTAAGGTTCAGGCTATTGGTTAAAAATTTCTTTAAGTAATAACCTGTTCTGCTTGCATTTACCTGGCTCATATTGTCTGTACCGGTTGGCGATTCATCAATTGTTCTGCCTGTCCAGGAGCTGTTGTTTGTAACAATGGTCAACGCTAATCTTGGGTCCCTGTTTTTATAAGGATCGGTTGGATCAGGTGTGCCTTTGTATTCATAGTCTGCTACCAGGTTTTCAGATGGAGTAACGCCGCTCTTACCACCTGGCGTGGCGATCGGGTAATTGTTTGTTTCAAGCGTATTGCTTGCTGTATAACGTATTGCCCAGATGGTTTCATTGCTGCCGTTTGCTGCAGTGAGCATTGCGGAGCCAATGAAATAGTTGCCGTAACTGGCATCAAGTGCGTAACCGCCGCCACCTGTTGCTGTTGCAAATACAATCAGGTCGTTTGCAGCTGCCGCAGCTTTTTGCCATTTGGTTACATCGTTGCCGGTGTTGTGCAAAGGACTCGCCGCATATAGTAATGCACGGGCCTTCAATGCAAGTGCCGCTCCTTTACTGAACCTGCCTTCGTTATTAGTAAAGGCTGATGTTTTCCAGTTTACCTGAAGGCTGTCTTTGTAAGTATCAACTTCGTTTACGATGAAATTAATAATGCTATCGTAAGGAGCTTTTGGAATATTCAAGTCATCATTAATTGTCAATGCTTTTGTTACCAATGGCACGCCACCATATCGTTTTGACAATTCAAAATAATACCATGCTCTCATGATGTGTGCCTCTCCGCGATACCAGCCCATGTTGAGCACATCGTTGTTATAATTGATCTTGGCTGCCGCTGAAATAGTATCCCTGTTTACTGACAGCAATCTTTTGTAATCCACTGATTGCTCCAGGAAATAATTGGCAGCCCTGATGCCTGTGTAGTAACCGGAATAATAATTATCCGGATTGGATGCGGAGTTGTAGCTACCATTGTTAAACAACACAACGCTGGAACTTCCGGTGGCTGTTTGTGCCGCTTCGTCGCTAACCGGTGCAAACAAGTTATTGTCGATCATGGTAAACTCGTTGCGGAGGTAATTGTATGGTGCGTTTGCAAATGATATCAATGTGCTGTAGTTGCTGTTCAGCGTTTCTATCGTTTGCGAAGAATCTATTTTAGTATCGAGAAAACTTTTGCTACATCCCAGCAGTGATGAAGCTGCCAGGCAAAGAGCCAATGTATTTATTCGTGATAATTTCATAACTGCTACAGTTTAAAAGGTCAAAGAAATTCCGGCGTTAAATGACTTCAATCCAGGATAACCTGTGATCGTTTCCGGGTCCATGTTGTAATGCTTGCTCAGGTAGGACCATGTAAGCGGATTTACTGCGCTTGCATATATCCTCAATTTGTCGAGGCGCATTTTTCTTAACACAGATGCAGGCAACGTATAACCCAACTCAACATTACGCAGTCTTAAGAAAGCGCCATTACGCATCCAGAAGGTAGAGTTCTGGTAGTTGTTGTTATTGGTTTTTGTTGTGAGCCTTGGATAGTCTGCAGTCGCTCTTGTATCAATGTCTTGCGAGGGATAATAGGCCCATGCATTTCCTGCGATAGGATACACATTGGTATTGTTTACAAAAGCCACTGTTTGATTGTATGCAGCAGTGATAAGATTTACCTGGTTGCCGGATGCGCCTTGGAACAATACAGACAGATCAAAGCCTTTGTATGCCGCTTGCGCATTGAATGAATAGTAAAGTGATGGCGCAGAAGGATTGCCTATTTTGGTAACATCAAACTGATCTACTCTTCCGTTGCCGTCAAGATCTGCATACTTGATATCGCCCGGTTGCACGCTTCCGAATGAGGGTGTTGGCAAACCGTTTTTCAATGTACCGTCTGTATTAAAGTCAGTGATGTCGTACAAGCCTTGTGCAACAAGACCTATCGGCGATCCTATGGATAAACCTGTTTGTTTGCTGAAATCATTAAGCGTTGGGATTTCAGCCATGTAGTCTACCTTATTTTTTGCATACATCAATGCGCCGCCAAGTGAGTAATTGAACCCACCAACGTTGTCATTGTATTGAGCGCTGATCTCATAGCCTTTGTTGGTTACTTTTCCAACATTTCTGTAAGGAGCGGTTGCACCGTAAGTGGCCATCAGTGAATTGTCATAAGTAACTATGCCACTTCTTTTATCCATGAAAACATCTGCAGTAACAGACAATTTTTTGAATAATGTAAAATCCACACCGGCGTCATATTTCACGCTTTGTTCCGCAAAAATATTTGGGTTGGCGGTATAAGATGGAGCAACCCCTGTATTGCCGGTAAGGCTACTACCGCCGGTGTAATATGTTCCGTTACCACCATAGTATTGTTGGTACAAATAGCGTCCCTGGTTGCTTTGATCAGAACCTGATTTTCCTGCAGTCGCTCTTACTTTTAAATAAGTAAGCAGAGAATTATCCTTCAGGAACGATTCATTGCTTGCAACCCAACCCAAACTCACGGCAGGATAGAAACCCCAACGATTGCCGGGCGCATAGTTATCTGAACCGCTATATCCGAATGCTACTTCAGCAAGGTATTTATCATTGTAAGCATAGTGCACCCTTCCGGAAATATTTTCATAGTGATAGAAGATGTTGTTCACTCTGTTAAGTCCACTGAAGTTATTGTTCCAGTCTGTTTGGTAATTGCTCACGTAATATCCTGCTGCTGCAGAAACGCTGTGCAAACCGATAGTTTTATCATACCCTGCTGTCAGATTAAATTGTTTCCAATCGTACTGGCTCGTTGGTGCAGATACATCGTTGGCAACAAGGTTGGTTGTTTTATCTGTGGTTGTATTTACACCGTTGTTGAATCTTGCATATGTGGCCGTTTTGCTGCTGCTGTTTCTTGACCATGTGTTAAATGAAACGGCTTCGTTTAGATATAAACCCGGTGTTATAAAATCAAGTTTCTCTTTTAGGTTAAAATTTGCCTGCAAAGTTCTGTCGTGTGTTGCCGCCCAACCCAGTGCATTAATAGAAGCGACAGGGTTGTTGGGATACGTGGTGGTACCTGACCAAAATCCTGACAATGAATCTCTAACAGGATAAATATTGGAAGGGTATGTTGCCATATTGCTCCAAAGTGTCGGCCCATTATAGTTTGGATATTTCCTGTCTTCTATTCTACCGCCGATGTCTACTTTTGCTTCAAATATTTTGAAGAAATTAAAGTCGAGATTGGAGCGGATATTATAGCGTTGTATTTGCGCACTTGAACTGGTGTAGCCGGGCAACACATTGTACATACCACGCTGGTTCATGTAGTCGAATATCAATCCGTATTTCGATGTTTGGTTGCCGCCGGAAAAGTTTACATTGGCATCCGTGTAGCCACCGTTCTTTTTTAATACTTCATTGTACCAGTCTACATTTGTGCCGGTGCCATCTTTATAAGATTGCAGTGCCGCATCAGAATATTTCGGCGACCACACATACTGGTTTCCATTTAATGAATAGTTGTCGTTGCTTTGCGCAATGTTGTACAATCTTGCATAATCATAGGAACCATAAGGCTTATCAATCATTGTAGGTTTCTGCCATCCGTTCACAACCTGTGCCGTTATTTTTGATTTGCCTGCCTGCCCTCTTTTTGTTACTACCCACAGTGCACCGTTCGCCCCTTTCATTCCAAGTGTTGCAAGAGAAACAGCATCTTTCAGAAGTGTGATGCTTTCTATTTCTGCAGGTGACAAATAGGAAAAATATGATCTCGGCGTTTGAAATCCGTCCACATAAATTGGCAGATCAGTATTATCGTAAGTGCCAATGCCTCTTACATTCAGTTGCGCATCATCATAGCCGGGTTCGCCGGAGCGCTGTAATACAGACAGTCCCTGCAAAGTACCATACAAGGTGTTTGATAAATTTGCCACAGGTGTTTTATATAAAACAGTTCCTGGCACAGAAGGATTTGCAGTTAGCGATTCTCTTTTCCTCACCTTCAGCAGCACACCTTCTTCAAGTTGCTGCACAGTTGTATCTGCGGCTACTGCCTTGGTTTGTTTTGACTGGGCGATGGCAGTATTTGCAGCGATAACGCCTGCAGCAGCCAATAGCCCTATTGTATATTGAATAATATTTTTCATCTCAGTTTTAAAATTTTGAGGTTCACAAGCCTTAGTATCCAGGATTTTGAATGATGATTCCTTTGTTCACTTCGCTTTGTGGAATTGGATTAAGGAATTGCTTAGCCGACCAGAAGGCAATATATCTTTGTCTGTCTTCGTAGTTCTTATTAGCGGTCGCCAGCGCTGCGCTACCATCATTGTATAGGAACGCTCTTATCGAGCCACCAAGGATACCATTACCAATGTTGTCGAGTTTCCAGTGTTTCACATCATGCAGGCGATAGTTCTCTCCACAAAACTCAACAGCCCATTCGCGCTGAATAATTTTGCGAAGTGCTGCCTGGTTGGTTTCTGTAACGGCCGGCAATCCTGCACGTAAGCGAACAACGTTCAATCTTGCGAGTGCCTGGGTTTGCTGGTTCATTTCATTATATGCTTCAGCAGCACTGAGATAAAAAGCAGCCAATCTGAATATTGGAAAATCAAACCATGTGCGCGTTCCAGCTTTGTACCAGAATTTTACTGATTGTGCACAACCGGAATAACCACCTTGAAATATTTTTGACCATGCCCAGTTAGCGTCTCCCGGATTGTTCCACGAGTCGATTCCAGTTCCCTGGAAAGAGGCTTTGAACCTTGCTTCCATGTCATTCATTCTTGTTGTATAGTCGGAGAATGCTGCTACTGTTCCTGCTTTGGGCCATACCTGGTCGGTGCCATCTTGTTTGGAATAGTTCTCCAAAAAGTTAGTGGTCAATACGTTTCCGTATGCTTGCCAGTTGGTACGCGGATTCATGAACACATTAAATCCAGTGGTGTTCACGGCAGCTTTGAAAGCAAGTATCACTTCTTTGTTTGCAGGCGTAGAGGTGGCCGTACCATAATCTATCAGTGCTTGTGCGGCAGTGTTCATCACACCATCTCCAGCTGAGTTTATAATACCAATGTTTGCATTGCCCTCTGCTTCAGTGATCACAGCTTCTGCAGCAGTTGCGGCGGTTGCCCATCTGTTTGCATCTGTGTTGCCAAGGCAAAGAAGTTCGCTGTTGCTTCCGAAATCCATATACGGTTTATCGGTGTTGAAGAGCGGACGGGCTGCATACATCAATGCTTTTGCTTTAACAGACAGCGCTGCTGCTTTTGTCATTCTACCTGTCCATTTATCTTCCCACACAGAAGGAAGTACCTGTGCCGCCTGATCGCACCATGTAGTGATGGAATCAAGTACAAGTTTTACAGAACTTCTTTTTACATTAAGATCTTCAGAACTTGACATACTTTTTGCCACCATTGGAACACCGCCATACGCTATCAGCATTTGCTCATAACGATAAGCAATAAGCGCTTTCATTTCGGCTTTTATTGTTGCCTTGTAATCATCCGTCATTGTTTTGTCGTGCACCTTATCAATGTTCTCATATACCAGCCATGCGCGGCGAATAGCAGAATAGTTATTGTTGAAGCCATCCATATCTTCGCTCGTACCGTTTGCGTTGTAACCATTGATCAGCATCGTTTGCGCCAGTGTCCATGAGAAACCATAAGTTAATTCGCCGGACAAATTGGACTGGATCATTGCGTTCCAGTTATCGTAATCCATTTTGTAAGGAAGTCCCTGGCAAAGTGTTTTCTGGTATACATCTGCAATGGCTTGCTCTGCATTGGTAGTTGTAGAAAACACTGTATCTACAGTGGTTGTATTGGAAATGGGCATTTCAAGAAATTTCTTTTCACATGATGCAAAAAGAACCATCGCAATCATGCCCGTGATCAGCATTTTCATAAATCTTTTCATCATAAATAGTTTTGATGGTTAAAATTGAATGTTGGCGCCTACGTTGAATGTTCTTGTAAGCGGATATAAATAACCCATGCTGTTCTTACCCACGTCAGCCTGCTCAGGATCTATACCGTCGATCAATTTTGAACCCCACGTTATAAGGTTGTTACCGTTAGCATACACTCGCATTCCTTTGATACCCGCTCTGCTAACAAGTTTTACAGGAAGAGAATATCCGACCTCGAGGTTTTTAAGCCTGATGAAATCATTTGGTTTCACCCAGAAATCACTCATCGTGTTGTTAGGTCCGCTGCCACTCATGGAGATTTCAGGATAGTAGATCGCTTCGCCTTTTGCATATTTATCAGCTGTCCAGCGGCCATCATACATGTATTGTAACACCTCTCCCACGTTCTTCGCAAACGGCGTACTTAATATGTAACCTGATTGAGGGAAAGAACCTTGTGCCGTTCCGATGAACAATGCATTTACATCAAATCCTTTGTAAGAAAAACCAAGTGTGAAGTTGTAAGCTATACGTGGCAGGTTGGAATAACCGATAGGCACGTTATCATTTTGGTTAATGATGCCATCACCTGTAACGTCTCTAAACCTCAGGTCGCCCAGTTTGGCTTTGTTGCCATAGTTATTATATGGTCTGTTGTTTAACTCTTCCGGAGTATTGTAAAAACCGTCTGTCAGCAAACCTTTGTATTGGCCAATAGAATAACCAGTCGCATTCATCCATGGATAAGGATACGGTGCTTCTGCCTGGTATTCAATTTTATTGCGTGCATAAGAGAAGTTGCCTCTTACGAAGTAGGAAACATTGCCAATTTTATCGTTCCACGCTGCTTCGATTTCATATCCCTTATTGCTTACTCTTCCCACGTTTACAGGAGGAATATTGCCTGATGGAACGCCCCATGTACCAGGGATCACACCAGATGTAACGAGAATGTTATTTCTTTTTTCAGAGAACAAACTAACCGATAAACTCAGCTTATCTGATATAAATTTCATGTCCGCTGCGATGTTAGATTTTTGTGCTCTTTCCCAAGTAACATTAGGGTTACCCAATGCACCTTCCTGGTATGCATTTGTTTTTGGATTGCTGGTAGAGCCATTGCTGTTTCCAAAGTTGTAGCCGGAAGTTGCGCCGTTGCTGAATGCCCATGTATTTGGCAAATAGAAAAAACGTCTGCCACCAATCTGGTCGTTACCCACTTCGCCATAAGAACCGCGAAGTTTTAGAAAAGTGAGCCATGGATTTTTTGGAATAAAATTTTCGTTCGTTACGATCCAGCCCGCTGATACTGCAGGGAACACACCAAAGCGTTTACCCGGCGCGAAGTTCTCCGTACCATTGATACCGAGGTTGCCTTCTACCATGTAACGCTCTTTATAGTTGTAAGTAAGGCGGGAAACAAAACCCATTAAACCGGAAGGCACATTGTATGACATACCATTCGCTGTATAACGTTGTGCATTGCCCAACACAAGACCGGATACCGTGTGGTCACCAAATCTTCTATTGTAATTAACAGCCGCTTCAAGATATAATTTTCTCCATGCACTGTTTCCCTGGTTATCTGCAGTTGTTGTAGGATTTACAACACCTCCTACATACACGATGTCTGCAGGGTTCGAAGGATTGCGCATAGCTGAATATTGTGGTACGCTGTTAATTTGATTGTATCCTTTTGAGTAACTATCATCATATGCAACTTGCACGTGCGACTCCAAACCTTTTGTAAGATAGTTCATTGAGTGTTTCAATGTTACATTGCTTGTCAATGTTGTGGTGTACATAGTACGTGTACCTGCAGTAAGCAACTGCGCAAGCGGCGAGCTTCCACCACCACCTTTCAAGCCAAGCGGATTTGTTGCAGTACCTGCATCACCAATAAAGCCTGTGATCAAGTGCCCATCCACGATGCCGGGACCAACAAAAGGGCTGCTTTCAAGAATGGTTTGGATGATGGATTGATACCTGTCTGCAAAAGCGGTTGAGCTTGTATTCGCGCCAGGCACTTTAGCAGCAGAAGACAAACCAGCGATGTTGAAACTCAACTGGAAATTTTTCGCCACATCAACATCAAAGTTTGATCTGAAGTTATATCGTTTGTAAAGCGGATTGGTATTGGCGTCGCCGTAATCCGTATTTGAAAGAATACCTCCCTGCTGGAAATAACCAAGCGAAGTAAAGTATCTTACTTTCTCTGTACCACCGGAAACGTTTAAGTTATATTGTTGCTGACGTCCTGTGCCACCAAATTGTTCTTTATAATAGTTATGGCTGGTGTAATATAGAGCAGAACTATTGTTTAGAGCTTCTTTTTGCTCAGCAGTCAAATTTGGCATTGCATCTACTTCTGCCGGTGTGTAGTCTCTGTTGTTCTGGAATTTCCAGATCTCATCATTGGTAAACAAAATATTATCGAAACTATTATCGCCGGAAGCTTTTGCATTGTAAATGGCTTCGTTGCGAAGCGTTGCAAACTGATAAGAATTAATAGTCTGAAAAATCGAAGTAGCTTTTGTAAAACCCTGGTTAGTCGTAAAGCTAAACTGAGGTTTGTTTACGCGGCCCCTTTTTGTGGTAACGATGATAACACCGTTTGCGCCTCTGATACCGTATACTGCAGTAGCTGATGCATCTTTTAATACGCTGATGCTTTCTACCTCGTTAGGATCGATGGTATTGAAAACCGCGTAAGGTTGTTCCGCAGGTTGTTGAATACCGTCAATTACAATCAGCGGGTCCGCACCGTTTGTTGTGGCAATACCACGAATTCGGATCGTGGTATTGTTCAGACCAGGCTCACCTGAAGCCTGCACCGAACTAAGCCCCGATGTACGCCCCACCAACATGTTACTTAAGTTGGCCACTGGCGTTTGCAATAATTCTTTACCGCCAATTACGCCAACAGCACCTGTTACAGTGGGTAGTTTTTGTTTACCATACCCTACAACTACCACGTCGCTAAGACCGGCGCGGTCGGCATTGGGAGCCAGGGAAATATTTATTTCTCCGTCTTTTTCAGCTTTCAGGCTTTTGGTAAGATAACCGAGGTAGGAAAATTCTATAACGGTGTTGACCGGTACGGTGATTGAATAGTTCCCTTTTTCGTCGGACATTTTGCCTTTTTGTTTGGCGCCCGCGGGAATGATAGAAGCATTGCCAAGTACTTCGCCACTCGCGTTTTTGATGGTACCATGAATGGTCACCATCTGAGACTGGCTATAACCGGCAAGATAAAAACCCAACTGAAGGACCAGTGCAAATAATAGATATCTACAAATGTCTTTGTTGTTCATAAGCAAGTTTTGTTTAGATTTTAGTGTTTAGTGCTCAATTGATCCGAAAGATGTTTCGGGTAGAAATGAATTGTTTTGGGAGGAAAATCATGGAGCCCAGCAAGTAGGGACAATCCGAAAATTGGCCGCAATCGTTTCATAAAAAATGTTTTTGTTAGATCGTAAAAGTATTTGAGGAAATGCCAAAACGAGGGGAGTATGAAGTAAATAAAGGGGGTCAAATTGGTAATCTGTAAGAAAATGGAGGGGGAGTATTTTTACACCCCATTGGAAATCAATGATAATTGAAAATGGAAAATTGAAAGTTGAAAATGAAGGGGCGAATTGCATTCGCCCTGGACAGAAAAGTTGAAAGTGGATTCTTTGAGTGAATTTTCCATTTTCAGGACTGCAGAAAGAGGATTTTATGATGGGTAGAATTCATCGATTTTATTTTCGCACCGGACTGTTTTCGGGGAATGCCGAGCAATTTTCGGTGCCACGGTTCGTGTCTTCACGAACCATTCCGGTTTGCCTGGTTGCGTTTCGTGGAGACACGAACCGCGGCATTCGGGAATGTCGAGGGCGAATGCAATTCGCCCCTACGATTCAAATTCGCAACTTTTGAAAACTGGCACATCGCCTGTGCGGAGACGCGTTCAACGCGTCTCTACGGCAAACGCCGCATACAACACATTTTCAATTTTCAACTTTCAATTTTCAATTCCCCCAAATTACTTCTTCACTTCCCCGTTCACGCTCATGTTGTTGTGAAACGGCACCCGGTATTTTTTGATGTATTCGGAGGGGTTCATGGCAAACAGCTTAAAGAACTGTTCACGGAAATACTTTACGTCATTAAACCCGACATCAATTGTCACTTCATTTATATTCTTCTCCGTGTTGATGAGATAGTCCGCAGCTTTGCGAAGTCGCACAAAGCGGATAAAGGAAGCGATTGACTGTCCGGAAACGGATCGTATCTTTTTGTACAGGTTCGAATGGCTCATATTCATGGCCGCAGCAAATTTCTCTGTATTGAAATCGTCGTTTAAGAGATTGCTTTCCACGATGGCGATACATTTTTCAATAAACACTTTATCCTCTTCCGAAACTTTTAAAGAAGATGGCCGCAGGGTGATCTCATTATAAAAATACTTCCGCAGGCTGTTGCGGTTCTTTAAGAGGCTGTTTACCCGAGCGAGCAAAAATTCTTTTTCAAAGGGCTTCAAGATATAATCATCCGCCCCGTCTTCAATGCCTTTTAATTTTGTTTCCGGTGCTGAACTACTGGTCAATAAAATAACAGGAATATGACTTAATGCCGGATTTTCTTTTACTTTTTTGCAAAATTCTATACCGCTCATTCCCTTCATTACAATGTCACTTACTATGATATCTGGCAAGAATTGTTGCGTTAACGAAAGACCGGTTTCGGCATTTTCGGCTTCGTATACTGTATACTTATCTCCAAACAGCTGAGAAACGTACTGCCGCATCTGAGCTTCATCTTCTACAATCAATACCGATGGTTTGGAAGTAACGATTGTTTCATCAGCCGCAACATTGCGGAAATGATGAGCGTCATTTTGCGGAGGCAATTCTGCGTCGATCAATTCTTCAAACACTTTCGAAGTACCGCTGTACGCATGGCTAACACCATTTTGTACAAGCAGTTTTTTATCGAGGGCAATTGAAAAAGATGTTCCTATACCGGGTTCGCTTTCATAAGATATTTTACCGTTGTGATTTTCTACGAAATGCTTTACCAAATAAAGCCCGATGCCAAAACCAGTTTGACCGTGTGCATTATTATTAACCTGGTAGAACTTTTCGAAAAGTTTATCGCCCGCATCTTTATCAATGCCACACCCGGTGTCTTTTACAGTAACAAAAACATCGTTGTTTTTTTCAGCAACACTGAATATGATCTTGCCTTTTTCAGGCGTGAACTTAAATGCGTTGGAAAGCAAATTATAAAACACAATTTCCATCTTCTCTTTGTCAAGGTACAGTTCAAGATCTGTATTGTTACATTCAAAAAGATATTCAATTTGCTTTGCCTTGGCCATTTGCAAAAAGCATACGTAAACATCTTTGCAGAGGTCATAAAAATTAACCTTTCCAACATTTAATTTGTCCACTTCCTCTTCCGCTTTTCTAAACAACAATAGCTGATCAACAAGGCTAAGCAATCGCTTGGCATTCTGCTGCGCAGTATTCAGTTCATACGAAAACTTACTTTCTTCGGTACTTGTTTTTTGAAGTATGTCTTTAATCGGATTGATAATAAGCGTTAGTGGCGTTCTGAATTCATGGGAAACATTGGTAAAGAATGAAAGGCGTTTTTGGTTGATCTCCTTTTCTTTTTCAGCATTGATATGCGATACTTTTATTTCGTATTCAAGTTTGGACTGACGGTTCTTATATCTCACGTAAAATGCAACGAGCGACCCGATCATGATCAAATAACAGCAATAGGCAAGCCATGAACGATACCACGGCGGCAACACTTTAATGGAAAGGATCAACTCGTTTTTGCTCCACTCTCCTTCTGCATTTGTTGATTTTACATGCAAGACATAATTGCCTTCTCTCAGATTGTTGTAATTAATGTTATGGAGGTTTGCCGCATGGTTCCATCCATTATCCAATCCTTCGAGATAGTACTCGTACTTAATTTTTTGGGGAGAAGAATATTCCAATGCAACAAAACCAAATGACAATATTGCTTCGTTATACGGTACAACGAGAGAAGTAATATTGTTCGCATCTGTTTCTACCTTATAATGCCCTGAGTCAGACAGCGTTTTGTTATTCACCTTTATATCAGTAAACAACAGATTGGGCATCGCACGATGTTCATCAATGCTGTCGGGATTAAAAATATTGAACCCGTTAATTCCGCCAAAAACAAGTTCGCCAGTTTGTAATTGCAAAGCCGCACCATACGAAAACTGGTTACTTTGGAGCCCATCAGATTGATAAAAATTCACAAACTTTTTTGCCTGTTCATCGAACCTCGCTATCCCGTTAAATGTGCTCATCCATAGGCGGCCACGTTTATCTTCCAGGATATTTAAAACAGAGTTATTGCAAAGCCCCTCTGCATCTGCATATCGCGCGGTGATGGTATTTTTTGTTTTGTCAAACAATACCAAACCACCGCCTTCCGTCCCTAACCACAAGCGACCATTTTTATCTTCATGAATGGCTCTCACCGGTTTGCCAATTTCGTAATAGTTATGTTGCCTGGTTTTACGGTCCACTTTAATTAACTGATGCGAATTGCCTGCCCACAATATCCCCCGGCTATCTTCTTCCATTGATATGATATCGTAAAGCGTTTCATCAAATGTTTCAAATTTGTCCTGTTCGCGATTTAGTTTGTAAAGCTTTCCATTATAAAATGTACCTACCCACAGATCCTTGTTTCTATCTTCATATATGAGCCAAACGAACTTATTTTCTTCGCCCGTTTTGTCATCTACACATTTGTAGTGTTTAAAAATGCCCGTTCTTTCATCGTATTTATCAAGCCCTCCGCCAAATGTTGCTACCCAAAGCTGTCTGGCATAATCTCTTTTAATATTGGCAACACTGTTATTGCTCAATGATCCATCAAGCCCGATAATGTGTTTATAATTTTTGAAAATATTGCTTTGGCGATCCCACGTCGTGATTCCGCCGCCATCAGTTCCTATCCAGAGCTTTCCATTGGTATCTTCAAAAAATGAGTAAATGAAATTTATAGACAAGCTGTTGTTTGAGAATGGATCACGGGCAATGGTGCGAAACCTGTTCTTTTTCGCATCTAAAATATTTACGCCCCCTTTCATTGTGCCCAACCAGACGCGTGATTCATCGTCGTTATAAATGGAGAATATAGATTCGCTACACAATTTGTCCTGACCTTCCGCGGGCAATATATAATCAAAAGAACCGGTTGATACATTTAAGATATTTACACCGCCGCCATCGGTACCTATCCATAAATTTCCATTGTTGTTAAATGCAAGACTGGCGACATTACTTGAAGACAATTCACCAATTCTTTCCCCGTAGTGCTTTGTATAGGCGTTTGCAGAAATTGCATACTTGTACAATCCGTTGGATGTGCCCACCCAAATATTATTTTCACCATCGACAATCATGCAGTTCGCCGATTTCAATGACCCATTAATAGGAATTATTTTTTCTTTGCTATCATCATACAAACACAGTCCATAGTTTTGGATAAATAGCCAAATGCGCTGACTACCATCTTTTATAATCCCTTGCACAGTATAGTTTGCATTAACCTGCTCTCCTGTTATGTAAGGAATCTGCTTTGCAACATCTTTTCCGTGGTGAACAAACAATCCCCAACCATTTGTACCAATATAAATATTCTCTTTTGCGTCTTTTTCGATGATGTTTACACTGCAGGTGATTTTCTCTGTTCTTTTTGACTCGTATGGTCTGTAGTAATCAGGCGTGAATTTTGAAAACAACCGGTTGTAAATGGCGATACCTTGCCCCGTGCCCACCCACACATTGCCGTGATTGTCTTCGTTGATAGTGTAAATATAATTGTGTGGTAATGAATTAGGGTCGTTGAGTTTGTTTCGAAACACTTTGAACTCCGTTCCATCATAGCAATTCAGCCCGTCGTATGTACCAAACCACATGAATCCATTTTTGTCCTGGTAAATACATCGTACCGAATTATTAGATAGCCCTTGTTCGATCTTTAAGTGGGAGATCGGAGGATACACTTCAGCCTTTACCTGTAAAATCAACAATAGAAAAAACAGGATTGAGTAATACTGTTTACGGTTATGTCTCATACATCAGTTAGTCAATCGTTCCTAACAAATGTAGGAAAAGGGCGCCGAATAAGTGTAAAATGTACGATTATTCTGCTTGAACATGAGACAAACACAGATTTCCTTGATAGATGAAAGTCGATAACGCTTTTAGCGAAGACAGGCTAGAAATAAAAAAGCCCGCAAAACTGCGAGCTCTCAAAACTTCGTTGCAGTGATCTCAGCTACTTGTCTGATCAGCTCAAGGGTTCGAAAGGACACGAATCTTGGCTAGAGATCTTCCTCCTATCTTAAACAGTTTTTTAACTCTTGAAGTTCTCGTGGAAAGCATGTAATGAATTTGAATGCTACTTCATCCAAAATCTTTTTCTCAGTCTTAAAAACCACAAAATTAGTTTGGCGAGTTAACCCACCGGACTCATATATCACAAATCCTAAATTTTTTCTAACCCAACCACCATATAACATTCTTGCATTCGGCTCATTTGAGTCGAAAGAGATATCCAACTCATTGTATTTTTTTCCAGCTTCAGTTAAAATAACACCTTTTTCTTTTAGATATTTTCTGAATGTCTTCGGCAAACATTCAACTTTTTCAATCTTTTTGACAACCGAATCAGACTTTAAAATTTCGTCGAAAAGAATACTTTTGGAAACAACACTAGTTTTTGAAGTGTGTGCACATCCTAAAAGACAACAAAGTATTATTAGGGCAAAATAATGTTTCATTTTTTTGTATTTCAATCGACGTGTGAAGACTGGCTAGAAACAAAAAAGCCCGCAAAACTGCGAGCTCTTAAAATTTTGTTGCAGTGAGGGAGAGATTCTACCAAACTCCGCAAATGTTACGCTCCGCCATTATAAATGTCAACCGCCTCAAGCACTGCTTTTGGATGCTTGCTTAAGTCCGTTGCGAAAACCTTTTTTGGATGATTACCAAATTGACGAACAAATCGCGCATAGGCAATTTTGTTGTCTTGCAAACGCGCGGCCATACCCGGTATATTAACTTGCGCCAGTGGTTCATTACCTTTTTGTACTACAAATGTTGTAACGTACCCATTGATTGTTTTCGAGTCGAAACAAAAGAGATTTATCTTTCCTCTTTTTATCTGCTTCACCAATAAGTCACCTACAACACTGTGAAATGTTGCATAGTAACACCTACCATCTTGCACTGCCACCATACCTCCCGCGTCGACTTTCTTCCCATCAAGTTTTATCCATCTCACGGCCGCATTCATGTTAGAGGGCAGCGTTATGCTTTTGTATCTGACAGTATCTCCATTTGATTCAATGATCAAAGGGGTTCTGTTGTCAATAAGCATTCGCTCTTGCTCAGCCCGAAATTTGTGCACAGAGCAGGAACAAAGTAACATAATAGCAATTGTTGTTGTCAGGAAGATTGTTTTCATATGTTTTTTTTGGCAAGGGGTTTAGTTTGCTTCGTTTAAACAGAGCCGCGAAGCTAATGAATTGTCGGATTATAAAAATAAAGAGCCATTGAATGCACAAAGACCGTTACAATGAATTGCAACGGCCTTTGGATTTATCTACAATGGAATGCTGTCCAATTTTCCTTCTTCTGTTTGCCTTTCTACTTCTCTGAGATTATCATTAATTTTTTTAAAATTCTCTTCTGAATTTCGCAGCGCAGGACACTGCACTTGACTACGAATTATCGACACCAAGCTGAGCCTTTGCTTTTAGCTTAAGCCAACCTATTATTATTAGCATTACAAAAGAAAGTATGGTTATTACACTATAAAATATTGATATAATAAAAACTGTAGGTAAAAAGAAACTTTTATACCTAACATTAGTCATATAAAAATTTCTCTTATCATGTACTATCTGGATTGTATCTCCCACATTCAGCTCAATAGAAAAAGAGGATACCATGTCTTCAAATATCAAACCATTTTTTAGAACCTCCACTTTGTAACCATAAGCTTTCCCATCCATATCATCATATACTGTTTTGCTAATTACTCTCCCTGTGGCCTTTTCAATTCTATTCATTTTAAAGTAGAAAAAATCTGTTACAGACGACTTAATATAATGCCAATTGAACAAATTCATGAATATAACTAACACATAAATGCTTATATATTTAGAACTGGTCATTAAATCAATTTTTTCAATAATAGTAATTGTATTAACGTACTAATAACTCTGATGTTCTATTTCTGTTGTTGTGCTTACTTGTGTTTGTTTTATTTTTTCGGTATGTTTTATTTCAACTCCAGCATTCGTTGTTAATCCCAGCTTAAATGTCTTTGAGCCTGAATTGCTAGTACTATATGAAAAGTTTACGAAACCTACCTTAAATGAATTCTGTGATTCAACAGTGAATTTCAAACTCGCAGGAGAAGGATTCTCTTTATTAGTAATGTAAAAATTAAAAGTACCTTCTTTATCAAATAATTTTTTACTAATCATTGACAACGGCTTCTTTATACTAAGACTAAGTCCTGTTGAAGCTTCAAAAGATCCTGTTAATGTTGTATTTACTGCCATCTTGCTACTAGAGTTACTGAACAAGCTAACACTAGTTGTCTCTTTTAGTTGAAAACCTCCCGTTAACTTTGTAACCGCAGCTAAATTTTTATCACCTGCTTTCTTTGAAGAAACACTAATCTCACCTGAAAATCCAACCTGTTTAGCATTTTCATCCACCCAATTATTAATAGATATACCAGCGTTATTACACCAATTATTAAAAGAATTATTATATGTGGTCCACGCTCTGGGTTGATCTCTCGTAGGAGTAAATTCATATCGCTTATAATCCTCCTTCCACCATTCTTCTTGTATGTATTCATTGACTGTTAATACTCCATGACCTAAAGAGCCGGGAACTCCCTTATTTATTTTCAGGTTATCTATTGTAGACTGTTGAGTTTTTCCCGTTTTATAATTATGAATTGTATAATAAGTCACATCTTCTGCTCCATCTAAGTCAATACACAAAATTGGTTTATTGCCAGCAAATTGATATGGGGTATACCATGGAAATGATTTTGTTAACGGATCCACACTTAAAAATCTTCCGACTCTTGGATCATAGATCCTCATACCATAATCTTGCTGATTTCCCTCTCCCTTTACATCATTATCATTCTCTTTTCCATTGAAGCCATAACGATAACTACTACCTGCAAAACCCCTACCAGGCTCTAACATTCCGAATGCATAATAGTCATTTGCATTCATCACGAGTGCATCATAATACGAAACCGTTGTGCCATCGCTCGTGCGTTGCAATTTCTTATCGCTTACTGTTGCCAGCACATTGCCTAAGTGATTGCTTAACTCAAAGAACTTTTTACCGCGTGTAAAACTACTCATAGTACCTGTACCAATACCAGTAAGCGCTACTGTAACCGGTGTTGCTGGCACCTGCACATCGATGTTCGGTGTAAAGATACCCACGCGACTACTACCGTACAAACTTGTCTCTTTCTGCGTCAGGTGGCCGCTGTTGGTGGTGTCACCCGCGCTGTAGATGCTCATCACGTTGCCGCTTGCATCTCTTACGTAGAATGTCTTGATGGTTAGCCCGCTGGCAGGTTTGTACGTTTTACTTATGCGATTACCCGTCGCATCATAGCTATACGAGATAGTCGTTCCGTCTGTTTTTGTTATCTGCAATATTTTGCCGGTGGTTGGAAACCATAATATTGTTCGTATGTGCTCAGCGCTATCTCGTGTTATATTACCCATGCCATCATAAGCATAGTTGCTTCTTGGCTGGTTATCTATATCCGTATCGTAATTGGTAGCTGCTACGAAGTCTTTTATTGAATCCAGTTTGTTGGAGCCTGAGATATAAGCATAGTTCAATGAATCCATAAGTGCGGGCTTACCTTGCGCCGGGTTGCCATATCGTACCAATTTTTTAATGTTGCCATTGCCGTCATAATCCAGCGATTCCTGGTAGTCGGTTATATTGCCCGTTGCCGTCCAGGTGTTGGTGGTGCTGTTAAAACTGTTGCTCGTTTTCTTATCACGCAGGCGGTTGAGCACGTCATACGTGTAAGTGCTGAGTATAGGAGAGCCGAGCTTCGGCACCGCCGTCGTCATGCCAGCTATGTTGCCGTTGAACAAAGGTTTATAACCGGCGAGTGAACCTGACACATTGATGAAAGGATTCGTTGATGAACCTATCGGTGTGTAGTCCCTGTTATCTCCATAGTAATGCAGTGCAAAACCGAAAGCATCTTTTGCAACCATGCTGTTGGCTTGTCCGTCATGCCCCATATCCGAGGCCGGTGTCATCACCGTCCCGTTCACTCCTTTTAGCCAACCTTGCAGCGTATAAGCATAATCAATACCCTGCACCTGCTGTTGGCCAATGATTGCTCTCGCTAACGGGCCATGTTTATAGTATTGATAAATAGCATCTTTTTCCCAGTAAATACTATCGTTGCTTACCTCAGCGCTGGTTAGCCTGTTTTCTGCATCATAATTATAGCGATGATAGAATGCATCAACAGAACCTGGTTGATAGGCAACATGATTCACCTTTCCGCTTACCAAGTCATAACGATATACAAGTTTCTTAAAGCGGTTGGAAGCACTATCCATTTTGGTACCGTTGAAATCCTGTATTAAAGTATCTACATTACCCGCAATATCATAAGAATAGAAGGTAGCGCTGTTATATTTATTGGCGGCCAGATCGTATCCAGTATCAAAATATTGTGTCCAGGCCACTCTGTTCCGCAGGTTTTTCGCGGTCATTACCGGAGCGAGCGGTCCATACGGCTGGTCGTAAAATGTTTGAGAAAAATAGGACCTTCCTATTCCAACGTTGTTTATCCACGCTTTATATGCAGTGGCGTCTTTACACAATGCAGATGTCATTGGTGTTAAAGAATACAGCTGTCCCACTTCGCTTATACGGCCAAGGGCATCATAAAATGTATAACTAAAGAATACAGATCCCTGCAAAGCATTTTTGGAAAGTGCTAACCTGCCGAGTGCATCGTACCAGAATTTTGTAGTATTTGCGTCCGGTGTTGTTTGCGCCACCACCTGGTTCAGCGTGTTGTACCGGTAGTTTGTGGCAAATGTGTGCGCCGGTGTTTTAACCTGTCCGGCTTTTCTTGCTGCCGCTACCTGGCCAAGCCATGTTGATGACCTGTTTACCACCACACCACTAGGGGCAACCGTTTTCACAAGGTTGTCTGCCTGATCGTAGTAGTACAAGGTGTATTGATATTCATACGTTTTATGTGTCACGGTAAATGACTCATAGTTCATTGCCTTCAGGCACTTTTCGTAGTAATTATTATTAAAGCTTCCACGGATGGAATCTGCATAGGCTTTATACTGTTCATATGCAACACTGTTGATGAAGTAAGCACTGTCAGAACAATTGTTGATGGCATTAGGATCTGCCGGTGTAAATAGCGGCGCTGCTTTACCACAAAGTGTTGGACCGTCTATGCTTTTCTTTGCAACATAAGCTGCAGTAGGATCAAGTTGCATAGCGGAAGCCAGGTAGCCGTAGTTGCTGCCGTAACAACTTTTCTCCGCGAAAGAAAAGAAATCTTCCAACTGAAAATCAGGCATATCATACCAGTCGTACGCGTAAAAACTGTTGTAATAATCTGCCATTGCTTGAGTAAAGCTTGGTCTTGGCTGATTTAGGGATTGATAGTAGCCGTCTGCTTCCCATTTGGCAGTAATAACAATGGAACAATAATAGGCAGCCAGCTGCGCGTAAGACCTTAAGAATAAAGCACTGTTATTTGCTCCCGGACAATTAACATAGTAACCACCAGGCCCAAATACATTCATATACTCATCGTACATCTGTGCATAGTTGTAGTTAGTGCCAAAGCAATCATTGAAAAAGCGCAAGAGCGCATGACTACCGTAGGTGGTATGATACTTTGTTAACGGATCATAGTATGAGAAATAATCGCTTACTGCATACAGTGATGAAGCATCAATGGATGACATTTCAGTAATGCCATACATAGCTAAATTCGTGTACTGGTCATAGTACTGTTTTACATCATAAAAGCTGTAATTACCTCCAAAATAATTGTTGAAGTAATACGTAAAATCTACCGTTACATAGTTTTCGTGCTGATAGGTGTTCAGAAAATCAGTCAGTGCCAATTGAAGATCAAAAGCATCCGACGGCGAGCGATAACCATCCATTCCGGGATAAGTACTAAGGTCGCCGTTGTAATAAAGGTTATTTATCTGCTCAAACGACATCTGCGTACTATAGTTGTCGTTGAAGTATTGTGTGAACGCCTGTCTCTCTGAAGGCCTCGGCACCGGTAGATTAAGGTAATAGTTCTGGAACGTACCCACAAAATCATAAAACTGGTTATCTACCTGCTGCGAACAAATGTCTAAAAAGTGAAGGTAATCCCAGGCATGCAAACCATAACCAAGACGATTGTTCATATAGTTTTCGTACAAAGTATTGTTGGCCAGTTGTGTGGAATCTGCCGGAGAACTAACCGGAGTAATGCCGGGATATTTTGTCTTGAATTTTTTGTCGAGGCTATCGACGAGCTCGCAGGAAGCACACACCTCTCCTGTATTACATTGCAATGAAGGTGGCAGGTTGATGGCTTGCGACAAATAATGGCAAGTGCCAGTTGCGCTACACAAACCCATCAAAGAGTTGATTTCCTGGTCGGTCAGGTTTACGCCTTTGCGCAATCTCAGGTATTGCGGGAACGTGTAGGCAGAGAGCCCGTTCTGGTATTGCGTGTAATAACCTTGCAGTTTGGTACATACGCAATCCGCCGGTTTCGAAATAATCGGAATGGTTGTTAATGCAGCCTGTGCATTATATGGCAGCGGTGCCGTAATCAATTCTGCATTGCAGTTTACTTTATTGATACCCGTATGCTGCGCGTTGTACTCATCAAGCACATCCTGGAAACTCTTGTAAGCATAAGTGCTGGAAGGCCTTACAGAAGAGGCGCCCAGCATGTGTGCGGAGTCGGACCCTTGAATACAAACCTGTACTAGCTTTGGAATGATAATGTTTTTCAGGTCATTGGTATCATAGCAAGATGAAAGTTGCTGCGTCCACATTTTAGCATAGCTATAGCAGTTGCTGCTGTAGAAATTGTTCAGGCTATCGCGCATCTTGCCAGCTACTACTCCAGGATTGGCACTGTTTGTAATATAACCGTAATTGCTTTGGGTTGCTGCTTCAGAAGCTGAGCTAAAGTTTGGATGGAATCCGGCAGCGAAAAGTGTTGTGGCCGACGGCGTACTGCAGCTGCTCACTATACTGTTGTAAATAACATCTTTCTTTGCCTGCTGGTAAAGAGATTTGAATGTGTTCCATGCCATGTCTAAATCTGCCGTGCACATTGTCGAAGTATTGAAAGCATTGGCAGGTGTATTATAAGTATTCACGCATGCTGTGGTAGTTGGATTACACATTACATTGATGGTAGCCAACGACCAAACATTCACGCCTTGGTAGCTATTTAGCAGGCTTTCAAGCTGTGACTTGAAAGTTGAGCCAGTAACTGGTTCTATAGTCAAAGGATCTACTTTAGCAGATACTATTGTATACTTGGTAAGAGTACCTGCCGTGTTTCCCGTAGGGTTCAGGTAACCTTTACTCATTGCACTTGCATACGTGGTTGTATTCACAAAATCAGCATCCCATGCAAAACTTGCAGTATGCTTTTGGTATTGCTGGTACTTGCAATATTCAGGGTGCAACGGCAATAAAGTATTCGCCCAGGAAGGTTTGAATTTTGCAGCAAACTCATCAGGCGAAAGTTGTTGAGGCAAAACAAATTTACCGCTGGCTTCACTGTATATCGTGTCAAGCTTACCGTTCTCATCACGATACTGGAGTGACGGATTTGCATATGGCGCCACCGTTGTGGTTGCACTGTGGTAGAATATGGAATAGATGCTGGTGCTGTTTGACGTGTTTGCATATTGTCCGGACGGTGCGCTCACATCCATTAGCATGGCCAGCATTGTGGATTGGTCCAGCGTTTTATTCTCGCACGTATCACACTCATAGCTACAGAGCACCGTGTTTTGCGCCGCCCTTTGCTGTGCTATAAACTGGTCGAGCGATTTACAGTTGTTCTTCACCATAAATACACTGTCTCTATAATAATTAAATCCTGTTACACTTGGAATCAATTGTTTCGTTACTTCATAGTTGCCGCGCAATAAATACAGCGGGAAGTTTATTACAAAGCCTTTTGCAGAGTCACAGTTGGTAATAATTTTTCCCAGCGAAAAATTATGAATAGTAGTATCGAACGCTTTGCCACCAGGCAGCAACTGGTTATTACAATCATCGGTGATCTTTATCTTAAGATCATACAGGCAATTGTAACACACATTGTTGCTATCGCATCCTTTCTGAATGAACTGCTGGGGAGTTAGTGCATAGTTGAATTTAAAGGTATCGGAAACAGGGACAACAAAACTCTGTTTCGATTCCATTATCATGCCTTTCAGCACTGTGTTGGCAACGCCGCTTAAGGTGTCGGTTACGGTAGCGCCGTAATAAGGATCAACCGTATTCAGAGCCAGCAGACTTGCGCTGTCTGCAACACCTGCAAGAGCTGTTGCAATGGTTCTTCCATGCATGTCGACGTAGCTTACGCTGTACTGACCATTTGCGTCGCGCACCATGTTTTTGAAATAGTGTGAGTGATCCCCCACTTCTGTACCGAACAATGCATCCAATTCATTTTGACTGGGAGTGCCATAGAAGTATTTGGTTTCATGGCCGCTGCTCAGTTTAAAGGTGGGTCCTACGCCACCCTGTCTTTTAATTCTTCCGGTGTTGTCAGGTGTATATTCTGTTTCTGTGAAAGGATAACCTGCAGCAGTTGGTATGTATTGATTGAATCCGCTTTTATCAGGATTGTTTTGCGAATAATATTTGCTGGTTCCACTGGTGCTATCCATTGGTGCAGCACCGGAATTACAGTAGAAATCCGGAGCGGGTAGGGTATCGTATTTTCCTTTGTCATACTCGACACTGTTTAACCCTACGTTAAAGTTGCGCGAGTACTTGATCACAGAACTCAACGTAGGTGCAGGAAGTACCTGTATGGCGGGCCTTCCCTGGTAATCGTACATTGTTTCTGCAACCACCGTTGTGTTAGTCGAATTGTCCTTTGTTACCGTTTGCCTGTTGCGCAAGCTGCCGTCAAAGTATTGAACAACTGTTTTATGTTTTCCATCTTCAGCATAGGTTGTGGACGCTTGCCAGTTAAGTTGCGACTGATGACCAACAAAACCATATTTTCCAAGACCATTGAAATAATTCGAACTCCAGTTGGTTTCTATTCTGCTGCCATTATTTTTCTCCTGCACCGCCCTTACGCGATAGTGTAACACACCGCCATTGTCATACAGCAATGGAATAGCGAAAGTGTTGTTGGGTGTGGTGATGCGGGTGGAGTTGTTTTTAAAAATCGACTCTGTCAGTATTGGGTCCACAAGGGCCGATGAATCTATATAGGCCCATTCAAGATCGTACACATCCGCACCCATGCTGGCGGGCCAGCTTACAACCAGTTCGTCGGTTGAATCTGTGTTGGAGGGATTATTGGAGCTGATTGTTTGTATAGCATTATCGGTAGAGGAGAAAAGAAATTTTGGAAATATCTGCATGGTATTTTCCACCATCAATGCGCCGAGAACATTGGAGGGAGCACTCATCGCCTTGACTTTCACGGTAACTGTGTGCGCATTGTTAAACACAAAATTTGCTCTTGCTGTGTAACTGTTCGCTGTATCATAGTTAATCACAAGGTCCCTGTCCACACTATCTATCGTCGCATCGGGCTTTGTGTAGTAAATGCGCAGGCTTGCAGTAGCGGAGAACTGTGCAGGCAAATAAATAGTGGAGGATTCATTGATCTTGAAAGTGATCACATTCTTAACAGGGTAAGGCGCGTCCATCTTGCCCGCGTAGCTGCCCCCTAGGTATTTGTCCACTGTAGTAACCGCTGAATCCTTCTTCAACTGGTTCTTACTGCCATCCAGCGGGTTTGTTATTATCGTTTGTGCAATACTGCTTTTTGCTATTGCAAACAATGCAATAAGCATGATCCATCGTCCAATCTGTTTAACCAAAATTTTCATACTAGTATTTTAGAGGTTGGGGGATGCTACAAATATTTTATAATCATTGAATGAAGATGCAGGAACAAACTCATTGCCTTGCTTGCTAAAGAAAAGCCTCTCATCAAACTTTGAATCGCCGGATGGCAATTTTGAGTAGTTGGAGAAAACAGCTTCGACCCTCGCATATTGTCCATATCCTTCCTTCGTTGCATCAAAAGTTTGCCTGGCTGTTTCATCTACCAGTTGTTCTGTGGGAATGACATACACCATCTTTGACAGGTATCCGGTTTTGGTATCCACCGTATATTCTATCCGCTTGCACACAGCTACCTGCTCAAACCGGATGATGATTGTCTTAAAATGTCCCGTTGTTGTTTCCTCGTATGAAACTTTGCCGCCTACAGAACCCAGCCGTTGCAACATTTGCAGTGGATCGTTGCTTCTGTTAAGCAAACTGGCTTTTGACAGATACATTAATTTATCTTCCCTAAACAGCACCACGGTGTACTTATCATTTGACATACTTTCTGTGTTATCGAGCCTGCACCAGTACCGGGCACTGTCCATCTCAATGCGCCCCTGCAACGAATCGAAACTTTTGAAAGGATCGGCTTCACTGGTATAGCGATACGTAACATCATATCCTAACATGCCGGCTGATTTGTAGGTGTTTGACATATTGACAAACATGTTTAACAGCGCAGTACTATCTGTTGTACCCTGCGCCCAACAAAACACACAGCAAAGATTGAATAGCAAACAGCAATAAAATATCTTCTTCATTTTCGGCTATTGAACTTGTTCTTTTAATAATGCACTCCTGGTTTCTTTGATGGTTTTCACGCCCCTTTCGGTTTCTTTTTTCACACGTATCAATGTGCCGTCATCATCATATTCATAGAAGGTCGCATAGTTGTTTTCATCCAGTTCTGCCATCAGGCGCAGATTGCCTTTGTCGTACACAAACGACTTCATGTTACCATTGAACGGCAGCACACGCACATCGTCGAAATACACAGCAGTGCCTCCGGTCGCTACAAAGCCGAGTGACAAATTCGTTGCATTGACAGGAACAGAAATTGTGTCTTCAATCCTTTGCCAGCCGTCTATAATATTGCCGGATGGTTTGGCTATCCTGGAGATATTTCCGCTTGCGGTTGTAATCGTAATCGTGAGCTGGTTATTTACATACGAAACACAATTACAAGCCTGTGATTCTTTTACCCACGCACTGATAAGCAGTTTGGTGGATTGAACAGGTGAAAACACTGGTAGCAATGTTTGAGTAGATGTTTTAATTGCATCTAATACTGGAGTTGCTGTACAACTTGCTGTTTTAGTAGTAAAGTTTAGCGCAACAGTGTTGTTGTCTGCAGCCGAAATTGGAGCAGCCATGCCAATCGAAGAATTAGCATTTACACGAAGGCTATAACGACCAGTATGGGCCTGTGCATTGTCGAAATTGGAAGCATAGTTGCTGAAATCAAAATGTCGACCAACAGAACAAGTACCATAGCAGGTGTTCATACCAAATCCATAGTCTTCAAAGCCTTCAAATGCTGCTTCTCTATATCTTCCGTTCTGCGTTACGGCCACGGCCAGTGCCTGATCATATCCGTAGAGGCCCGCATTGTATCTGCCCAGAGGATCTGTGTTCTCTATTTCAAGTCCACGTTTATTAAACATGGTTGTGCGGGTATTCCAAACCCATCTTGTGGTGTCATATTGCGGCACTACTCCGTTGCCCTGGAATTTCCAGAATGGCATAAAAGATGGAATGGTTCCGTTTGTACGGATGTTGGTTACAACAGTAGGATCAGACTCCGCCCTGTCACCATAGTAGACATAACTTTTTTCAGGACGAATGTTACCGATGATTCCATATTTGTATGGATTGGTTGCAGAATCTGTGATTGGATTGTAGCAGATACCGCCGGTAATGTTATTACAACTATTGCATGATTCAATTTCAAGATAAGCCATTGGGGTACAAGGCTTATCATAACCTCTGCAAGAGTAATCGTCGAATGAGAAATTAATTGTGTCAGTATAGAAACCATCCCAAACATATCGGAGCCTGTCAGATCTAAAATCAGATGCACTATCAGTATAACCAGCCTGGTATGTAGTCGCTACCAATTTAATAACACAATTACCAAATTGAGCCTTATAAATGACGTCCCCGGGCGCAAAGTTTTTCATCGTATATATTGAACCGAGCGGAGTAAAAAAGCTATTTGGATACATATAAAAAGGGCCGTCTAAATTGTCTCTTATAAATTGACAATTGACTGTGTCAACAGTAAAGCCTTTCGAATTCGATGCATTTACAAGGTCACGCACTTTAATATTGTCACTTTGAACAACTGCCATTTTATTCCAGTTACTCATGTAACCTAAAAGATTTTCCATGTAGGACTTGAACATTGGAATGTAAGATGGGGGTACACATGTCTTAATAAAATCTTGCTTTTTCTGTTCTGCTACTCTCCACACCTGCTTGTATTCAGCAGCGCCTGCATTCAATATGCGCATGGTGCTGTCTATTTTCAGCGTATAGTTGCTTCCGCTTTTTACAACAGGATTTGCTAAAAGTGTTACCGCACCCACCGTTCCACCAAGATTTTTCCTGCCGGACCTGATTATCTTCAGGGAAACATCATTGCCGGTAAATGCCTTTCCATCTTCATCTACAAAGAAGAGATTTCTTGCACCGCCATAAAGACTGGAATCAACTACCCAAAGCTTTGTCTTAATTGGAAATTTGGCTATATACGGGCTGCAGTCAGTGCCGCCTGTTTTAACTTTTGAATAGGCAAGTATTTCATCGCCACCGGCAAAATAATTTATACTGTCTTTAATAGATCCTGCAGTCAGCTTGCCACTCATGATTGTAAGATGATCAAATACCGCATTGATGTTTTGATAAGCCCCTCCCATATTGTTGTATGCCCAATGAGCAGGATACGTGAAATTGTATATAGAATCATTGAACTCGTTTTGCGTGCGGGTAAGCAACACATCACCTGTCTCTGCATCATACAGCAAATTTTCAGTAACCACTTTACTACCCTTGTCTATTGCAATAACGCTGTCGAGTATGCCATAGCGCTGTATCACTTTGGTTGTAGCAACCGATCTGTACCTGTTCTCTTCTCTTTGAGGCATTGGAAGAAACGAGGGAATAGCAAGCACCGGCGGAACAGAGAATGTAAAGAAGTCGACATTCACGCTGTAATTATTACCATTCGTTACAGATTGCTGCTCGCGCATGTCCATCATCAGCTCAGCATCTTTGCCAATTATTGCTGCCGTGTCAATCGAGCCATTGGGCTGTATTGCCATCACGGTATTATTCAGATGCTTGAACTCATCTTTTGGATTGTCAATTTTATAAAAATTCTCCGTGTAAGAGATAGGCGAAGCACTGTCCGTTTCTGCATAAGTTGCCTGGTAACGCGTCTTCCCGTTCATGTCATTCAGCTCTATTTTGTACCCTTGCGACACTGTAAGGAAATGTCTTGCATTAATTTTAAGGAACGAACTCAATGTTGGTTTAAACCTCTTTTTCGTGCTGTCTTCAATAATTGTCCTGTCAACGATTGTCGGGAAATCATAGCTCGTGAAAAAGCCAGTTTCTTCAAATCCATTGGCTGATTTTTTCTTTACCGTATTGATCGATCTCACTTTCACTTTGCTGTAACCTACACTGGCGCCGGGGAAGAACGACTCACCCATTGGCTCTTCTACATAACCCATCGCAACAGGAGCCAATGGCGCCACCTGCTGGTTGTATTCAATTGGATTATGCCATGGATTTTCCTCTCCGCCCAACATTGGCTCATAGCTGGCAACGCCACTGCTGATTGTTGTATTCACACCATTGATTTCTTTTGTGGTGGTGTATGTATACTCCTGTCCATAAACAGCTTCTCTTTGCTTGGTCATGCTGTTCCAATGGTCGTATATCGTAACGCGTTTTACACGCAGGCCACCTCCATATTTTTTATACTGCGGATTGTTGATGCGCATAAAACTGCGTGTTGTATCAACCTGTCTCGCCCAGAACTTTGCCCTTGCACCACCGTCGAATGATACAAACATGCCCATCATGTTAGTAACCTGTGCCAACAAGATTTTAACCGCATCGGATGCTTCAAAATCGTCACCTGTATCTGAACCAGGATATGCCTTTGACGGCAGGTTCAAACGAAGGAAGCTGATCGCAGTTTTGGCCATCGGGCTGAAACTGCCATCGCCTTCGCCTGATAAATTAATACCCTTCAATTTTAACCAGATAACATCCCCGCTTCCCAGGAAGCCATAGCCTCCCGCAAAATCCGGAGCAGCATATCCCGGCACAAACTCATAGCCGCTTCCAAATTTATCCGACGGCATTTTTACATACATTTTGAAATACAGGCGTTCAATGTTTTCCAGATATTTCTGATAAACTTCCTGTTTGCTGCTTACCGCTTTGGGAACGCGGATGCCTACATACAAATGGTCCTGCGGAATCAATGCCAACGGATCGGTTAACGAATACAGGTTGTTTTCGAGGTCCGAAACGCTACCAGGTTGGCCTTTGGAAAATCCAACAATGCGCATCATTTGCATGGCTCTCCTGTTTTGCACATAGCCATAGTCATCACTTTCATAAGTGATTTTCATGCGGCCACCGGAAGGCAGTACAATCGAATCCAATGTCCATGCGGCTGCATTCTGTGCTGCCATTATGCTGTCCTGCACCGCATATGGAAACTCCGAATTGGTGATGAGGTTACCCGTGGTTGAACCTGGATTTTGCAACGCGTCCTTGTAACTTCCCCAACGATCATATGAGCGTACATTGTAAGTGGGGTTCTTTGTATTGTAGACAAAAACATAGGGATTTTTTACGCCTTTGTTGTTGCCATTATAAGTGAACCATATTTTTTTCAATGTGAGCTTACCGGAATCAGAAGCCTGGTTGCCATTCAGTTTCATGCACAATTCACGTGTGTATTCAAAATGCACCGTTTTAACCGGTTTAGCACTCATGCCCTCTTTTAGAAACGCAGCTTTGGTAAAAAGCAATATAGAGTCGAGCCTCTTGGCGTAATGATTAATATTATCTTTAACACCCGCACGATTGATGGAGAGCTGGTCCTTTCTGTCGCTTACCATAAACATGGCAATCATATTCTTGCTTTCAATGCCATGCAGGTACCACATCTCTTTTTCTCCATAAGTGTAAGAACCTTTATCGTCACGGTTATCTGTTCTCAGTCCTTCATTGTACGAGGCACTGTCAACATACGGAGCACGCCAGCCATAGGGATTACCAATGCCTGCCACTTTACTATAAGTAAACTTTACTCCGTCGCCCAGATCATCATCTGAAATACCGTCGCCGGTAATGTCAACGTAATCGGGAGACATGATGCCAGTCAACAAAAATGAGTGTGCATACGCAGGAATATCCTCTGCATTAAAATAGTTTTCATTTCCCTGTTTGTTTGTGATGCTGTCATCCGCGTTTGCAACGCCGGTTGTGTAAGCAACCATTCCACTTTTAAGATTAGCCTTCCCCGGATTAACAGAAAATGTTGCTTCACGTTGTTTCAGGTTATATACCGGCAATCCGTATACATATTTTCGTCCATCAGGGTTTAGCACGTCAATCTCTGAAATGTGATTCGCCTTACGAAAACTGTTGACTCTTTTTTCTTTGGACAAATATGGTGTTACCTTAAATGTATCCACCGCAGGCATCATATAAAGGTCCTTTAAAGGAATAGCCGCAAAGGAACCGTTCTGGTACGCCCATCTTACCTTCATCACGCGATCATCACCGTGATTATAAAATTCTATTCGAATATTGTATAACTCGCCGGCAACAAGGTTTGCACTGCCAGTATCTACACGCTGGGAGTGATCGGTCCATGCGTTCACTATAAGCGAATCATTTAAAAACAATCTCGCGCCATCATCCGATGTTAGCTGGAAAATATAGTTGCCGGTCGCTTCCGCTTTTAGTCTGCCGGTCCATCTAACGGAACAGTTTTCGTAGCCAATCCCTTTACCTGGAAGGTTTGTACTGTTGTCGATGTCTTGTATGTTTACCGGTTTCTCCTCACTCTTTTTCTGTTCAAAATTTTTTCCGTTAAAATATTCTGCCAGCAAACCGGTTCCGTCTCCATTGATGTTATCGATGGTAACATCTCCGCAATTCTGCAGGCTCCACCAATTGAGCGCATAGTTCTCTATATATTTATTAAGGCCGACTGTGCTTGCTTCTTCTGCTGTTAAATATGAAATTACCTGGCCGCGTTTATCCCGTTGCGTCCTTTTTGCAGTCGCTGCAGTCAGGTCAGTTGTTCTATTGAGCACTTTGTTTTTGTATGCACGCAGTTTGCCCGTTGTTTTAATAAGTGGATCATTTCTTTGCGACTGAAAAATATCGGCCGTCACAACATCATCGCCTCCAATAGCATCATAAAACGCTTTTGAATTGATTGTTTTTTCACCCGGATTTCTAAAATAAGAAGCTTCAAAAAAACCATCGGACTTTTGGAAATCTACAATTCCAGCAAGCGGATTATCAGCGTTCCATGCGCCGGTTTGAGTATATGCATAAGTGAGGTTCAGGTCCGCTCCTGCATGCGCAACATCGCCCACTGCCAGGTCTGCACTGGCAGCAATGGAATTATCTCTTGTTCGCATCATTGGGTCATGCATGTAACCAATATCACTTCTGTATGCCCTGAACATGCCTCCTGTTCCTTCGCCGGTAATTGTAAAAGCATCGTAGGTGTAAGAAGGCACAGCGATTGTTGGCAATGCAGGTTTCTCCCTGTATGGAATATCTTTCTCACGGTTAAAATCAAGCAACACCTGTTGTTTGCCCGCAGCATTGTGGTAGTTAAGATAACCATATGCCGGCAGAGACAATGTCTTGTCTGCGTCTGCTATCGTTTGTTTAGAAACATAACCGCTGATAGAGTTGCTGGAACTTATAAATTTTGTCTCTACACCATATCGTCCCGTAAAGGTGAACATGCTATTGGTGTACGGTATTTCTATAGTAGGTGTATAGGTAGGATTAACAAAAGAAAAGCTGGAAGAAAAAGGAAGGCTTTTGCTGTAATTACCCGTCTGAACGAAATCCCATTTATCGGGAATTTTCATACTCCCACTCACCGATAGTCCCCCAGATATCTGTAAACTCTTCAGACCACTGCGTGAGTTATATGGCAGGGATATTCCAACGTTACCACCAAACTGGTTATTTGAAGTTTCGATAAAAGAAGTCTTGATCGAGAATGATGGCGTAATGGTCATTCCCTCTTGCGAACTGTTCGCGAGACTTAGACCGGCGGTGAACCCTCCTTTAGAGCCAGCACCTGCGCCTAGCGATGCATTAAGACCGGTCTCCAAACCCCAGCCTTTATAGTTGTTGTGCATGATACCTATCGACGTTCCCAGGCCCACATGCAGTGTGCTATTCGGGATGCCGGTAACTTCCACATCATTGCCCAACGTAACGCCTGCCGTTTTGTTTGGCTTGATGGACATTGTTTTTGTAACGGAGTCCTTTCCGTTAAAATCATCAGGTAACCCACGAAGGTTCCTGGTGATTGCACCTGGGTTAATATTCCAGCCAAGTCCAACCCAGCTTGCTTCCTGGTCCATGGTGACTCCACTATGGTAAGAAATATTTACCGGGTAACCGCCAACATCCATCAAAGGAATATTGTAGGAAAAATCACCGCTGAATAAATCCACCATGTTATTGCTGTTTACGCTTTGGAAAGATTGCATTTCGGGTTGCGTAGGGCCTCCGATATCTACCTTGCGGCTGGCTGATTTTTGCGCGCCATGAGCGAGGTTCAATTCATTCACTTGTTTTTTGGTTGCGCCTGGCGGCTCATTAAACAAGTCACTTCCTGGGGAATGCTTTGATACGCCGTTGTTGATTGCTGGCAGCCTGATTGGCTCAAAGGCCATCTGTACATATGCCGCTGTTACAAACTGACTGTAAAACAGCGATATGAAAAACACCGCCAATACCTTGTGATAACGTTCTGCAAAAACCTGTACCATTGGTTCTATTGTGGTTTAGAGTATTTCTTGATTCTTAATTTATAACCTCAAATTCTTACTACTTCCTTTTCGCCTTAATAAACTTGAGCGACCATTGCTCTTTACGCCCATTGACAAAGCTGATCACATACAATCTGTCGTCATGAAATTTGCTCAAAGGCATTTCTATAAAGTTTTGCCCCGGCGTAAGTTTTACATCGCCTTCTGCTATTAACCCTTGCTTTACTTCTTTCAAATCACTGATGGAATAATGGGTAATGGTATCGCCTGCATCATTTTGATAAATTATTTTGAGACTGTTTGAGAATACTGCGTAGGCAGCCTCCGAAGACAACTTTAATGAGTAGAATGCATCACTCTCTGTAATGCTTGTATTTAGCTGCTTTTTATAGCGGAAACTCCAGATATCACTTTGCCCCGCCGGTTGCCCATTGTTGTTAACTGTAATATACCAGGCATACGTTTTGGAAGTGTCAAGCGCCTGGGCACTTAATGTATAGTTGTAAAAATTGGTTTGCAGATTTTTTACTGACAACACCGGGATGTTTTGTTGGATCGCACTCAACTGTGATTGCCCCTGGCCCACTTCTACCATTGTAAGATCATAAGTAGGGTTATTTAACAATGTTGCTGGTGCAGGTGGTATCCAACTAAATAATGAAACAGGCTCGGAGAGAATGCTTTTATCCGCTGGATAGTTTAACAAAAGTGGACTAAGTAGTTGCACCTGGATAGGAACACAATCCTGTGCCATCGCGGCTTCCTTTAAATGGGTGTTAACCAGCGTGTAGCATGCAGTGTACTCACCGACAGGCAACAGACCATCAGTTTGAAAATTTCCGCCATTAGCATAATAAGAATAAGTAAGCGGACTTACCTCCGCGATCTGAACACGGTTACTTCCCTTTGTAATGCTAATCGTCTTACTGGTGGCGCTGAAGACCGGCTGGTTGGTAAGTTTGTTGACAACATCCAATTGTATCGTTACGGAGCCGTTTTGCCCTGATACTACTACAAGATTCCAAAGCTGATCTTTATGCACAATGCCGTAAGGTGGCACCTGCGCCGAAAAACTCACCTGCCCAAAGGTTATAGCGCTCATCAGCATACCCAATAATGCAAATAATTGTTTCTTCACAAAGAATGATTTTAAAAGGTTTTGGTGTATGTAATCCTGCCCATATTATTTTTTACTAATTTTTTTTCCATGCCCGGCAAAAAACTCTTGTCAAATAGAGCTTGTATTTCCCCTAATCCACCTAATTTCATGCGAACCCCGCCCCGGTAGCCCCATAGCTCTTCATTATTTACCGTTTGCTTGTTCCATTTACATCCGGCTTCCAGGCTTAGCCATTTGCAACATTGCCACTGTAACACATTTTCAAGCACCCATAAACTATAGCTGGTATTGGTGGAGTAGTTAATGTTTGCCTGTTCCATCCATTTGCCAAACTGGTATGAATTGCTGACGATCCAGTTCTTTGTATTAAAATACACAAAGCCCGAATCTGTTGCGCGATTATAAAAACGGCTATACAAAACAGAACTCATAGCATGGTTAGCTCCTACTTTATATTGATGAGATACACTTGCATTGAATGAGTAAAAAATATTTTCCTGGAAGTGATCGTTGCTCAACTTCACGATTTGTGAACTTGGAGAAAAGCTTACAAAAAATGACGGCAGTTTTTTATGATGATAGCGTGCGTACACCGATGCAAAAGTGGTGGACGTAGAATAATTAAATTCAACATACGGATTTGAGAAACTGTTTCTTTGTACAGACGCGCCCCAACCAAGATCATTTTTAAATAAGCTATGATCCCATTTCACCTGGTAAGCCAATTGATTGGAGCTATTGTTTAAAATACTAAACGATTGGAAATTGACACCATAGTATTTTACTGTTCCATTTAAACTTCCGTGTATTTTAGGAAAGTTAGACGCGAAGGAAAATCCATAAGCAGTATTGTGTTGCGATTGAAACAAACTACCGGAAGGTCGTTGACCATTTTTATTCACAGCATAGTATGGTGCTGATGACTTGGCTATCTCTAGTCCAATGGTATGATTACGATTAAAATGATGATTCACCAGAAAGGAGACTCCCATTAAATTAAAGTTCGGCTCAATTGTATCTTGCGATGCTACATTATAGTTGTACAATTGTTTTCTCCCCTGGTAATACGTAATAATCGCTTCCGATTTTTCACTGATCTTTTTACCAAAACGCGCAAACACGGCATATTGTCCATGGTTCTCGTTTATTGGCATGAAGTAGTTCCTGAACCGATAATCGATCATGCCACCAGATAGTGCGATATAATATTTTTTTGTTAGCTCTATTGCAGCGCCAGACAACAATAGGTTCTTGGCCGTAAGCGCCGAGTAGTTGATAACCGTTTTGCCAATCGCCAATGTTTTTATACAAAGGAGATTTTGATAACCTTTGGGTAAAATAGTATCTGCAATATGATATTTATCCAACAAAGGTTTGATGGCAGTAGCATCGTAATTTCCATTTAAATACTCGTTTAAATGCAAATGAAGATCGTCAGACGCCTTTTTCATCTCATTATATTTACGCTGCCATTTTGCGATGTCTGTTTGTAGCGAGTCAATTTTTAAATGAATACTATCAATGAATGCGATCCTGCCTTCAAGAGAATCTTTCAACCTGAATACAGAATCCTGAATAGAAGGCTTTCCAAACAATTCACGTTCTTTCAGTTCCACCAGCTTCTGACGAAATCCGTCTGAATTGGTATTTGTTTGCAATAAAGAAAGTTGACCAAGTTTTCCTTTAATCAGGTTAAGCAGAATATTAAGAGAATCCTCATTTGTTTCTTTTTCAAGCGCTGTAACTATCTGTTGACGAACATTACGCTTCAGGCTTTCAACGTTAAGACTAAGATTGGCGCCAGTCCAATTCTTTATAAACGGTGAGTTGTTTATGGTACGGTTTACTGTGAAAGAAAACGGATATTTTCCTTTGTACAAAATATCGACGCCTGCTTGTATGGTGTGCTGATAATAACGATTACCGGTATAAGGCGTATCAACATATCCCTGATTATAGTAATCATACATCACGTTTCCATGGATGGAAATCAGCGGAATTTTAGCTATAATGGAATCTTTTTGTTCGGTAATGAAAACAGGCTGAAGTGTGTTAACTGTATAATAATTTTTAGGAATTAATAGAATTCCATAGGTAGGAGCTTTGCAAAACCCGCGAGTGTGCATCTTATGAATGATCGTATCAAAGCCTGCTGCCACAGTCTTTTGTGCGTGCGCCGCATCTTTGCACGCCAGGAGCAGGATAAGCACGAGGAAATACTTCATAGTTGGTTTTGGTTAGAGGGTAATTCCGGGACAATGCTATAAAAAAGCTTATACTATGTCAATACCAGATAAACTGAATTCAACATAATTGAGTAGAAACTCCTAGAATATTTTCGCTCAAGTAATTATTTACACTTATATATAAATACAGATAATCCCTTAATATAAAACTAAACCTTTATCAGCCACGCTGGAGTTAGCGATTCCCTATTTGCCAACCATAACAAAGCACTGCATATTAACGCAAGTATATGCCTACATAGCTGCGAGAGTAGTGGCAGGCCAAAAGATTCCATTTGTTCATTGTGATGCTGAAACACTTCCACAATTGTATGGCGATTACGAAGGACATCGATTCCTAGAATTAACGACTTAATATTTTCAGCGGTAACAGATCTGTTCAATTCAATCAACTGTCTTTTCGCTTCGAATACCCGTTGCTGTAACGTATCAAGATATTGGTTGAATAGCTTCGCTTCCTCAGTTTTGCCATTGAGTCGTCCCGTGTCGTAGTTTCATTTTTGTAAGTCGCACTGCCTTTTTGAAACTAATCTCAACTGAGCAGCCGTCAACAGTAATTCTTAAATAAATGTCTGCTTCAATTTCATTTTTCTTTCTTGATTTCCTGGGGAAAAATAATAGTCCAAAACTTCTGTTCATAAACACTCATTTTTATAGTTTAAAAATAGATTTAGCGCATAACAATTAACATACATGCGCTCTTACAAAGTGTTAATAAACATACCGTTGTGTAGGTTTCAGTGAAGTCAGATTAGGTAACTGTTCACTGATTTGTTCACTGAACTATAGCTAAAAGGAGCTATAAAGTGGAGACAGGCTAGAAATGAAAAAGCCTGCAAACACTTGATTTTGCAGGCTTCCTTAATAATGCTTTATCTAGAAAAATAGATATCAGCGGTGAGGGTGGGATTCGAACCCACGGTACAGTGTAACCCGTACGACGATTTAGCAAACCGTTCCTTTCGGCCACTCAGGCACCTCACCTACCTAGTCCCGATTTACGGGAGGGAGGCAAAAGTAAGACTTCATCTTATACAATCCAAAAACATCGCAAAAAGTTTTTTAAATAGGCGCTAAAGACGCGCAAATAGACAAAAAATCAGATTCTTATGTTGGAAAAATAAAATATCTGTCCCTTACTTTTAACCTGAAATGAAACCGCGATTTCCACATCGGTTTGCCCAATGTTGCCTCCCATCGATTCAGATCGGTTTTTAGCTCCGATACTTTTTCTGGGAAATTCGAGGAAACGTCACTATGCTCGCCGGGATCTTTTGAAAGGTCATACAGGAACTCCACTTTCTCCTTCTCGTTTATGTAGAGCTTATAATCTCCTTTTCGTATTGCTTTGGAGTAACCATTTCGCCAGTACAAAATATCATGTGGCGCATTGTTGTTCTCACCACTTACAAACGGAAGCAGATTTACGCCATCATACACTTTGTCCGCAGGCGAAGCGATGCCCGCCGCACCAACTGCCGTTGAAAAAATATCAAGCGTACTTACGGGCGCCTGATAGGTTGTTCCTGCCGGAATTTTTTCCGCGTAACTCATAATGTATGGCACTTTTATGCCGCCATCAAATTCACACATCTTGCCTCCTTTGAGCGGCTCGTTGTCGGTGGCAGTGGTGTAAGTGGCTCCACCGTTATCGCTGGTAAAAACGATAAGCGTGTTTTTGTCGAGCCCGGTTTCTTTCAGCTTGTTTATTATTTTTCCTACTGCATCATCAAGCGCAGTGATCATTGCATAGTACACCTGCTTTTGCGGTTCCATATTTGAAAATTTGGCGACAATATCTTTGGGCGCCTGGAACGGCGTGTGTGGCGCGTTGAACGGCACATACAAAAAAAATGGATCGTTCTTGTTTTGTTCGATAAATGCAACGGCCTCTTCACCAAATTTAGTGGTGAGATATTCCGTTTCGTCCACAGGTTTTCCATTTCTTACCAACGCACTGTATTTATACCTGAACCATGTTGGCTTATCCAGAATATCATCTATGTGCTGGTTAACTATTGTCGGATCTTTTTCTGATGCATACAATCCTGCGGCAGCATAAAAGCCGTAGAAGTAGTCAAAGCCTTTTGCATCGGGCAGTTGGTAGTCCGCCACTCCAAGGTTCCATTTTCCTATGGCTCCGGTTTTATAACCATTTTGCTTTAACACCTGGGCAAGTGTTATTTCATCTTTTGGCAAACCATTGGGCACTACAATCGAGTCTTTCGAAAGATCAATAATATCGCCCTCTTTACGTGCCCGCTTGTAGAATCTTTCCTTTTGTTTTAAAGAAAGTTTTCCAATCGGCGCATCCTTTTCCTGGAATTCAAATCCAAAACGTTGCTGGTATCTTCCGGTTAGAATAGCGGCTCTTGAAGGACTGCAAATAGGCGATGTACAATAGCCATTCAACATTCTTACGCCGCTCAATGCAAGTGAATCAATGTGTGGTGTTGGTACCAATTTATTGCCATAGGTGCAAATGTCGTTATAACCGAGATCATCTGCGAGTATGAATACAATATTCGGTTTCTGCTGCGCCTGCAACATGTTTGTGTTTACGCTAAACAGCACGAGAAATGCGGTAATGACTCTCAAAAACATGTTTACAAATTAAATAGAATTAGCGGGGATGTAAAGAGACACAATTAATAATTAATAAAGCAATCTCGTTTAGTCAAGAACATTGGGCAACATTGTTTCTCTTCAACAAGGCTTCGACAAGCTCAGCCCGACACTCCGTTCGCGCTGTCAGGCTGAGCTTGTCGAAGCCTTGTTGCTAACTAAACCATATTGAATTAATAAAGAATAATCTCTTTCTAATTTAGCACCAATGTCAAGGCCGCATTCGTGATTGAATGCGGCCTCTTAATTATTAACTGTTTCTATTTCGTTCTCTCTTCCGGATTGTGCAACTCAACAGGCTTGCTGCTCTTGTTGCTTTTTTTGCGCAAACGCATATTCAACAGTTCAACGCCAAATGAAAACGCCATGGCGAAATACACATAGTTTTTCAAGTGCAGGTCGTGCGCTTTTTCTCCATCCCAACCTTCAATGATCAATACGACACCTACCATCACAAGAAAGGAAAGTGCAAGCATTTTTAATGTCGGGTGTTTGCTGATGAAGTCAGCTATTTTCTGACTGAACAAAAACATGATGAACATGGCAATGATAACGGCAATGATCATAATAGGTACGTGCTTGGCAATACCAACGGCGGTAATGATGCTGTCGAAAGAAAACACCATATCCACCAAAATAATCTGGCCAATGGCTGCACCAAAACTTCCCGCTGCTTTTACGTCGCCGCCTTCTTCGTACCCTTCAAGTTTGTGGTGAATTTCTTTTACCGTTTTATAAATTAGGAACAAACCACCGGCAAGCATTACAAGGCTGGCAAGGTCAAATCCTTTGCCTGCAATCTCAAATACCGGTTTCCCTTTTTGCTGCACGAGCCATCCCAATGCGATCAACAAAAGCACGCGAACTCCAATACCTGCAAACATCCAAATTCTGCGGGCGCTTAGTTGTTGATCTTTGGGCAATCTGCCCATGATGATAGAAACGAAAATAACGTTGTCGATGCCCAGTACAATTTCCAGCACTGTAAGCGTAAGTAGGCTGATAAGGGAATCAACGGTGAATAAATATTCCATTTGACAGAGGGTTGTTTATAAATTCAAAAGTAAAAATTAAAAAGTCAAAAGCGAGGTTCCCAAGTTTTTGACTTTTTAATTTTTACTTTTTACTTTTTTGTTTATTTAAAGGTCTTTATAAATTTTCTTAACGATGGTTGGTCCCTCGTAAATAAAGCCTGTCCATACCTGCACGAGACTTGCGCCGGCTTGCAATTTTTCTTTTGCGTCGGCTCCGGTAAAAATGCCGCCACTTGCAATCACAGGAATTTTTCCACCAGACTTTTCATGTATGTATTGCAACACTTCTGTGGACCTTTCCTGCACCGGCTTTCCGCTTAATCCGCCCATGCCGATTGCGTCTACTTCCGCTTTGTCGGTTACCAGCCCTTCGCGACTTATGGTTGTATTAGTTGCAACAAGCCCATCGAGATTTATTTCAATGGCAAGATCAATAACATCATTTATTTGCGAAGGTGTTAGATCAGGCGCTATCTTCAGCAGCAATGGCTTAGGCTGCACCTTTTGACGGTTGATGGTTTGCAGGTGCGATAAAATTTTGCGCAGCGAATCTTTCTCCTGCAGCTCACGCAGACCGGGCGTATTGGGTGAGCTTACATTTACCACAAAGTAATCTACGTAATCAAAAAGCGCATTGAAGCAGATCTCATAGTCCTTCCACGCATCTTCGTTTGGAGTTACTTTGTTTTTACCAATATTTCCTCCAATGATCAAATCGCTTTTGCGTGCTTTCCATTGCTGCAGGCGTTTAGCCACCACTTCTACACCATCGTTATTAAAGCCCATGCGATTGATGATGGCTTTGTCTTTTGGCAAACGGAACAATCGCGGTTTGTCATTTCCCGCTTGCGGCTTAGGCGTAACGGTCCCAATTTCTACAAAGCCAAAACCCATGGCTTCAAGCTCTTTTAAGTACAACGCGTTTTTATCAAAGCCCGCTGCAAGTCCCACGATGTTTTTGAAACGCAATCCTAAAAACTCTTTTGGTTGTGTATTCGACGGCGCAAACGAAGACCGGATAATACTTCTTACAAAAGGAACAGAACAAAGGGTCTTAAAAGAATTCATTGAAAAGTAATGAACGCCTTCTGGAGAAAAACGAAAAAAGATGGATCTGATTAGAGGATACATAGTGGCCGCGAAGATAAGAAAGTTGACGAAGTTGTTGGTTGATAGTTGTTAGTTGTTAGAACCCGTCCGCGGTTGTGGAGCAGGTATTTTCTGGTGTTTCGGTGAAAAATTAATGGTAAAATCTAAGTGCATATATTATTGAAAAATGCTTCCGCAGATAACATTGCCGGCGCTTTTCTAACAACTAACAACCAACAACTAAAAACTTAGATCTACTCTTTTTTCACTCAAAACTTTCCTTATCTTTGAAATACAAAGTTGCATAAACAACCATTTTTTAAAAACTTTACGATTATGCAAGAAGCTTATATAGTAGCAGGATTTAGAACGGCGGTAGGCAAATCAAAACGTGGTGGCTTTCGTTTTTATCGTCCGGATGATCTTGCAATAAACGTGATCCAGGGGCTCATGGCCTCTGTTCCTCAGCTTGACGCTAAACTTGTGGATGATGTAATTGTGGGAAATGCTGTTCCTGAAGCGGAACAAGGTTTGCAGGTAGGCAGAATTATTGCGGCAAAAGCATTGGGCATCGAGGTTCCGGGAATGACGGTGAACCGTTATTGCGCCAGCGGACTTGAAACTATTGCAATTGCAACCGCTAAAATCAGGAGCGGGCTTGCAGACTGCATTATTGCCGGTGGTACTGAAAGCATGAGCCTTGTACCAACTGCCGGATGGAAAACGGTTCCGGCATATAGCATTGCTACTACTGAACCGGATTACTATTTGAGTATGGGTCTTACTGCCGAAGCGGTTGCAAAAGAATACAACGTATCCCGCGATGCGCAGGATGAATTTTCATACAACAGTCACTTAAAAGCCATCAACGCAATTAAGAACGGACATTTCAAAAATGGGATTCTTCCGGTAACGGTGGAGCAGGTGTTTGTAGATGCCAAAGGCAAGAAGCAAACTAAAAGCTATGTAATGGATACGGATGAAGGCCCGAGAGCCGATACCAATATGGATGCGCTTGCAAAACTGAAACCTGCATTTGCAGCAGGCGGAAGTGTTACAGCAGGCAACTCTTCACAAACCAGTGACGGCGCGGCTTTTGTAGCAGTGATGGGAGAAAAAATGATAAATCAACTTGGACTGAAACCGATTGCAAGATTAGTAGGTTGCGCAAGCGCGGGTGTTCATCCGCGAATAATGGGAATAGGGCCGGTTGCAGCAATACCAAAGGTTTTAAAGCAAACAGGAATGTCGCTTTCTCAAATTGATCTGATTGAATTGAATGAAGCATTTGCATCACAATCGATTGCAGTAATCAGAGAAGCTGGCCTTAATCCTGAAATAGTAAATATCAACGGAGGCGCTATTGCACTGGGACATCCGCTGGGTTGTACAGGCACAAAGCTTACAGTTCAGATAACACATGACATGAAGAGGCTAAATAAAAAGTACGGCATGGTTACAGCCTGTGTAGGCGGTGGCCAGGGAATAGCCGGAATAATTGAAAATGTAAATTAGAGTATTGCATTTCAACACATGAGAAAACAGCAGACCGGTCACAGTTGTGGCCGGTTTTTGTTTGGCTAAACTTTAGAAGTAATTAGTAATTAATGTCTGAACATATCGTTGCTTAATACAACCATATAAATATTTTCTTGCATAAACCTACATTTTACAAATCCCTTTTATATTTTTACTCAACGAATAACTTGCAGCCTTATCCAATTCATCAACGGATAGAATCAATTACTTAAAATATCCTAAACCCTAACCTGAATGATTAGCTTGTTCATTATAGACGACCATGAACTGTACCTTGAGGGATTATCACTGCTGTTAGTAAGGCAACCGGGTATTGAGATAAGGGGCTCTGCGAGAAACGGTCAGGGCTTATTGGATCAACTTCCGGGTCTTGACGTAGATATTCTACTTCTCGATGTAAATCTTCCCGATATTGAAGAAGAGTTGCTGCTTAAGAAGATACGTGAAATCAAACCAGATCAAAAAGTGATTTATCTTACGCTTATGCGTGGGACGCGTTATGTGCATAAACTCACAAAGCATAAAGTGCAAGGCTACATTTTAAAAAATGCTTCTATCAACGAACTGGTTGAAGCCATTAGTACTGTGCACAGCGGCGGTTCCTATTTCAGCAAGGATATTGATGTTCTATCAAACGACGATTTCAGGCACACTATAACCATCGACGATACTAAGGTTGAGGACATTCTTTCCAAAAGGGAAATTGAAGTACTGAAACTGGTTTGTAAAGAATATAGTAACGCAGAAATTGCGGAGAAACTTTATTTAAGCATCAGCACAATTGAAACACATCGTAAAAACCTGATCTCAAAATTGGGTGTTACCAATACGGTTGGCCTTGTAAAGTTTGCTATTAAAAATAAGCTAATAGACTAAAACACACTGTTTTTTTGTGCAATTGAAAGCACTTACCACAATACTACTGCTGTTTTTTACAACGCATCTATGGGCGCAGAAACTGATTGACACCACTGCGCTCCGCAACCTGTACGACCATTGTCTCGACCTTGGCGATGATAAAACCGATTCTCTCTACCACTACTCTCACTATATAGATTCCTGCTCAAAGACGGCAAACTACAAGAACGGACAAATTTTCGCTCTAAGGCTCAAAGGCATTTACTATGAATTTAAAAACGATTACGAAAATGCTGTAAACTATTATCTCCAATCGCTTGCGGCTTCCCGCAAGGTTGACAATCCATCATATATCTCCTGTGCATTGAGCGACCTGGCTACTGTGTATGCTGCGTATCTCAATCAACCGGGCAAGGCAAAGGAGATGTATTTACAAATTCTTGATCTTCCGTCAAGTAGTGGTGTTAATTCGCGTGTGACCAACTACATCAATCTCGGTGCCATTTACAACATGCTAAATAAACCGGATAGCGCATTGGTATATCTGGAAAATGCAAGAACAATCGCGGAGCCTTACAAGGGCAAAATAGACCTTGCCAATCTTTACAACAACATTGGGAATGTGTATGTAAAAAAACGCAACTTCAGTAAAGCGATTGGTTATTTTCAGCAGAACAAACATAACCATGAATTGAATAACGAACGGACAGATTTATGGAGTGACTATCTCAACCTGGCCGACACCTATATTGGCCTGAAAAAATTTGACAGTGCACATGTGTATGCATTAAAATCTTTAGAACTTGCAAAAGATCTTAACTCAACAAACAAAGAGGCCGGCAGCTATGCTGTACTAGCTAAGCTTTATAAAGAAAGCAAAAATTTTCAACTTGCTTTTGAGTATCAGCAAAAATGGTATCAGCTTGACACCTCACTTGTAAATACTCAAACGAACAACAACATTGCAGAACTACAGGAGAAATACAATGCTATTGAAAGAGAACATGAAAATAGTTTACTGCAAGCTCAAGTTGTAGCGGAAAAACTAAACCATAGAATATACATCTATCTTGTGGTGGCAGCGGGCTTGGTTATCCTGGTGGTTTCATTTGCATTCCTGGAAAAAAGAAGCAGTAACAAAAAACTGGAAAAAGTGAACGCAACTATCATGAAGCAAAATGAAAAACTTGCTGAACTTAACCAGGAAAAAAATTCGCTGATCAGCATTGTCTCACATGACCTTAATACACCCTTCTCCAGTATAAAAATATGGACGCAGTTGTTGGAGGGAGACAAAAAAAATCTGACGGCAGATCAACAAAAAGCAATCGACAGAATCTATCAATCTGCAGAGAAAGGAGAACTATTGATCAAGAACATTTTGATCGTTGAAAAAGCTGGACTACAAAGTGAAAAAATAGTGCTGGAATCTTTCGATTTTAATGACTTTATCAAACATCAGATCGATAACATAACACCTATCGTCGCTACAAAAAATATCAGCTTACATTTTGAAAGCAACCGGCAGGATATTAATATTCTTTGTGACAAATCCTACATGCAAAGAATTTTTGAAAATCTTGTTTCAAATGCTCTTAAATATAGCCAGCCGGGAAAAAACATTTGGGTAAATGTTGACCAGGACGAGCATTCTATTTTCCTTACAGTAAAAGATGAAGGCATTGGCATTTCAGAAAAAGAGATCATGCATCTGTTTTCCCGCTATGGTACCGTTTCTTCAAAACCCACAAATGGAGAGCCTTCCACAGGATTGGGTTTATACATTGTAAAACGTCTTGCCGAAGAACTAAATGGCAGTGTAGTGTGCAAAAGCAAAATTGGCGTTGGCTCGGAGTTTACTGTGGCGCTGGGGAAATAGTTAAGCTTAATTGAAAATTGAAAGTTGAAAGTTGAAAATGAGGTTTGAGAAAATTCAGGCTTCACTGTTGCCGATAAAATGCAAAAGGTCGAACATTATAGATATGTTCGACCTTTTGCATTTTCAATTTTCAACTTTCAATTTTCAACTATCGAATTATTTCGCCACTTTCATAACTCTTTTAATCACCATAAGATTTTTGTATTCTACTCTCAAGGCATATACACCATTTGGCAGATTATTAAGATCGCTGATTGTTACATTTGTTAATCCTTTAATCACCTTAACATCTTCTGTTTTTAAGAGTCTGCCGTTGTAATCAAAGACAGAAACTTTAATGGTTCCGTCAAGCGGAGAAATTGCGTTGAAGGAAATAGTGTTGTTGAACGGATTCAAAACAGACTGTACGTCAAACCGCAATCCAACCGGGCTAAGAATAATTGATTTACTATAGTTGAACTGTACACCATCCTGCACTTTCAGTCTGTAGTAGGCAGGTTGATCTAAAACATTTGGATCTGTAAAATTGTAAGATGCTCCTGATCCATTTACGCCTTTTCCGTTTACAATCGCAATCGGCGAATAATGAATATTGTCAAAGCTCTTTTCCAGGGTAAATTTCGTTTGCGCGCTTTCTGTGCCCGATGTCCAGACTATCTGTCCAATATTATTACTATTTAATGTTCCATTAAAATTCAGCAAAGATGTTTCCAGTACATGGCTGCAATTATTAACATACACCATGATAGTTGTGCTGGCAATAAATGAACAGTTTGCATTCGACAAATTCTCCGGTGAGGTTGCGATTCTTAATCTATATATATTACCGTTAGATGTACTATCGCCAAGGAAAGGCTTGTGTCCGATTGTATATTCATATTTACCATTAACATTCTGCACGGCTCCAATATTAGCGGTATCGACTTTCCATGTGTTGCCTTGGTCAATGCTCTTCTCCCACTGCCAGTATGTATAGTTAGGGAAATAACTGCTCACCACGCAACTAAGATCAACCTGATTGCCGTAACAAACTTTAGCATTTCCTGTTGGTTGCATGTCCAGGTTAGGCGTACAGGTCGCTACAGATATATCATCAATTGCCCAGTCGTTACCACCACCACCTGGTGCGTTGTTTCTAATAGTAAGTGTAAACGAAGTTTGGTTAGGCCCGGTTAAATAAGTAAACGCTTTCTTGATCCATTTTCCTGAATAAGAAATATCTCCGGTAGTATAATAATCTACACCATTTAATTGATAGGTAAGATTAGGATGCACTCCTGATGAGTCTTTGGGCGCTGTAGGAATATATCCGTTATTGCTGGGGCCACGACCTAAAGAATCCGCACCGCACTTTGAACAGATGTTATACAACCAGGATGAAATTTCATAGTAAGTATTAGGGCACAAATTTGTAACCGTGTACTGAAACGCATAGTCCGTTTTATAACTCGCATTCACCACCATCATATAACCTGCATTTGAATTCGCCACTGTATCCGCGGCAGAATTACCCGCGTAAGGATCAGCAGCTCCAGTATGGTCACCTATAATATCCCATACACCAAATACACGGTGTGTTGTTGGTGTAGTATTATCTGGCTTCGCCCAAGAATTGCTTGTACTGTAGGCTTCTGTACTCGTGTTATTTGCTACACCATAATAATAGTCATTTGGTGTGCCGGTTGTAAACGTACGGAATTGATAGGTTCCAGAGATAGCAGAAGATGCTCCGCGGTTGCGGGCCTTTCCACTTCCAAATGAACCAGCGTATTCCATACCTATTGCATTACCGCCCACGGTATTCTCACAAATACCACTGTTTTTAAACACACTAATGTTATCCGCATCGAAAAAAATCGTTCGCAGAACGTTGCTCCATTTGTAAGTAAACTTACCGCCGCCAAGATTCATTGTTGTTCCATATGCACTTTTTACAACAATTTCGTATGAGGCGACCATCACGCAAGTGCTTCCCCACAGCGTTGGCTTGTCCGTGTTTCTGATTTGGCCACGTCTTTTTGAAGTAGCTGCTTTCGCGGCAGATGTCCAACCCATGTTAATGACTACAGAGCCGTCTGGTTTAGCGGCACCGCAATCGTCTCCTGGGGCGTCTGTAAATGACTTCCAGATCTTTCCTTCATTTGTAAGAATGTGCAAAGAGCCTGGAACAAAGGTTGAGCCGCCAGGAATGGTATCATAAAATGCACAGCTATCGATTGTGGCAAGTGTAGAGCTAACGACGATGGTTGTACGTATTTGAAGTGTATCTCCGGGTTCAATGGTTCCTCCGGAAGAGCCTTTTGCCTTGTTGACGTACGTTTTACCGTAGTCTAAGGATTGAGAATGAGCTGCATTATAAACGATAAAAAAGAGTATAAGCAACCAAATACGTAGAAAGAAACGTACAACGTTGTGTAGAGGTTTTTTCATAGTAAATAGTTTTTCTAGGTGGATTAAAATATTACCTCAAACATATAACAAGAAAATAGAAGAAGCTATAGTAAATCTACCTATTAATAAACTATTTTTACTATAACCCAACTTTTTCTTCTTTCGTATACCATTAAACGCTTTTTTTGTATCGGAAACTTGATTAAAAATGACCGAATCGTTATTTTTTAATCAAGATTTTTAACGGCCACTAAAATCCGATCCCATGCAAAACCTAAAAAGTGATTTTATCCTAAAATCATTATTGCAGATACTTGCAGTTGTGTTTGCAATACCGGTCCTGGGCCAATCCAGTACTGAAACATGGAATGATCAACAGTTTAAGCTTGACATTCTTCCACACCAAATGAATTATCCCTGGGAAATAACTTACGGACCTGATGACTCGCTTTGGATCACAGAAACAAAAGGTTATGTTATCACGAAAATGCATCCCGGCAATGGCGGCTACCGCACGCTCAAGGATCTGAATTCATTTAAAAAATACAATCCATCAACAGTGGGCATTGGTCCACAGGGTGGCTTGATGGGAATGGCGCTTCATCCTCAATTACTAAGTGGAAAGCCTTACGTGTATGTTGCAATGGTGTATGATTATTTACCTAATACAGGCACCCCAAACAACAGCAGCTGCGGTACCGGCATGTGTTATTACAGAACAATGGTGCTTCGTTTTACTTACAACACCGCAACAAAATCCTTGAGCACAAAAGCAGATACTTTAATTGCCAACTTACCCGGAAGCAATGACCACAACTCCGGCAGGCTTGCTATTGGACCGGCACCCAACTACTACGTCTTCTACACAATTGGAGACATGGGCGCAGGTCAATTCAACAATGCATCAAGAACCAATAACGCGCAGGACACAACGGTATATGAAGGGAAAGTTTTACGATTCAACAGTGAGCCGGATGCAGATGCAACTGATGTAAACGATCCCTACAATCAATGGATACCGAATAGCAATCCGTTTGCGAGCCTAAGCTCCGGGAAGAAACTTGCGATCTACACTTACGGACATAGAAATGCACAGGGTCTTGTATGGGCGAAAGTCAACGGTGTTGACAAACTATACAGCTCAGAGCATGGCGACAAATCTGATGATGAGGTGAATGATATTCAAATGGGCCACAACTATGGCTGGCCAAAGGTTGCAGGCATGCCGGACAACAACTATAGCTCTCTGGACGCATATCCCAATAACAACAAACTGGCGAATAAAAATATCAATTACAGAGAAGACACTTTTGCTGTCAATCACAATCTCACAAGGCCGTTGTTTGTGTTGTTTAATGCCGCCGCATCCGACATCAAAGCAGATGGATCAAACATTTATACATGGCAAACAGTGGCGCCTTCCAGTATCGATTACTATGGCGCCGGCGTTATTCCGGGGTGGAAAAATTCTTTACTGGTAACTTCACTTAAATATGGAATGTATCGCTTGAAACTGAAGACTGACGGGGAATTTGTTGACAGCACCATCACACCAAATTTGGTTGACACCATTCCTTATCTGCATGGCTATCGAATGAGGGACCTCGCTATTGCGCCCACCGGCGATACGTTGTTTTTTATAGCCGATAATACCGGCAACACGTCCGGCCCGACGGGCGGCTTTGATGGTTCAGGCAGCAGTAACACAACGCTTGGCGGTGGAAAAGTTATAAGGCTTGTCTATCTCACAACGCTTCCAAAAAAAGATCCGGACCCATTCAGGCCGTTCCAGGAAAGCTTTACAAAGATCTATCCTAATCCTGCATCATCTTACCTCAATGTGCAAACGAAGCCGGGCATTAAGAAACCTTTGCTTATACAGTTATTTGATATGAATGGCAAACGCATTGTAGAAACAACCACCACTCAGGATAACATAACACTTGATGTAAGCCGAGTTGCTGCGGGCATGTATTTCCTCAAAGTTTCAAATGGTTACGGGGCTTTGGTTACAACAGATAAAGTAGTGATTAATTAATCCTTCAAATATGTTTTCGGTGTCAAGCATTCGTTAGTTTTTGGTTATTTACACAAAAAGAAAACCGGCTGAATAATTCATGCCGGTTTTTCTTTTTATAGCTAAAATGATGTTACAAGCCAACTTCAAGTTTGTATTTGATGGTGGCTTTGCAGGTAAGCGCCTTGGTAGTTGCTTTGCGAAGTGTACCAGAAAGTTTATATGAAAAACTTGTTGAACTAAAATAAGGTTTCAGATCAAGCGTGGTATTTACCGGCAGATTCAAAGTTGATGTTACAGTTTCAGGATTGCTTGTCAATGTAGCAATGCTAACCAGTGTAGTGTTTGTGTTGGAAGACATTTCTGCGCTACATGCAGAAACATTTCCGAAGGAGTTTAAATCATCTGAATTGGTGATTGTAAGTACGCATGATTCCAGCTTTACAGACTTAATATTGATAAGGCCATAGCTTTTCCCTGCCTGCTCTTTGATAAGGCTGTCAATGTACAAAGAGGTGTTGAATTGAGACAGAACACCAGTTCCCTGGTTGCTTGGCTGAATGGTGAAATCAACATCTGCAGACTGTGCAGTAACGTTGATGCTGATCAGGTCCTTTACTTTATTGCAGGAAGAACAAATGGTTAAAAACAAAAATGCAAAAGCGCTTAGCTTCAGGGTAAGTAGTTTCATCGAGTGTAGATTAAATTTTCGCAAAGATATATTTCTGGCGTTATCGTGCAAGTACAATAATTGAATAAACTGAATTGACTGAATAAACTGAGTAGTTGAGTTTCAAGTTTCCATTACAACAATCAACCTTTCAGTTTATTCAGTCAATTCAGTTTATTCAGTTATTCCCAAAAAGCAAAAAGCCCTGACATACATCAGAGCTTTCGCAAAAACTATTCTTGTTCTTATATCTTTCCTACCATGTTCGCAGGTATTACCCACTCGTCGAATTGCTCCGGAGTAACGTAACCAAGTTTCACGGCCATCTCTTTTAAAGTAGTTCCTTCTTTGTGTGCTGTCTGCGCTATTTCGGCGGCTTTGTAGTAACCAATTTTTGTATTCAAGGCAGTAACAAGCATCAAAGAATTGTCAACGTGCGCCTTGATGTTTGCTTCAATTGGTTCGATACCAACTGCACATTTATCGTTAAAGCTTACACAACCTTCGCCGATCAAACGTGCACTGTGCAGGAAGTTATAAATCATTACAGGCTTGAACACGTTTAATTCAAAGTGACCGGTTGCTCCTCCAATGTTGATGGTAACATCATTACCCAATACTTGTGCCGCAATCATTGTTAATGCTTCACATTGCGTTGGGTTTACTTTACCCGGCATGATAGATGAACCCGGCTCATTATCCGGAATGAACAATTCGCCAATGCCACTGCGTGGTCCGCTTGATAACATACGCACGTCGTTTGCAATTTTCATCAAGCTAACAGCAACAGTTTTCAACGCGCCATGCGCTTCCACGATTGCATCGTGAGCAGCGAGGGATTCGAATTTATTTTCTGCTGTAATAAAAGGCAAACCTGTTAACGTAGCAATATGTTTTGCAACATTCTCAGAGTAGTTTGCTGGCGTGTTGATACCGGTACCAACAGCAGTTCCACCAAGTGCCAATTCTGACAAATGTTCCAATGTATTTTTGATTGCTTTTAATCCGTGGTTCAATTGAGAAACATAACCGCTGAACTCCTGTCCCACTGTTAATGGTGTAGCGTCCATGAAGTGTGTACGGCCTATTTTCACCACGTGCATGTACGCTTTGCTTTTTGCAGCAAGTGTATCACGCAATTTTTCAATACCCGGAATTGTTACATCCAACAACATTTTGTATGCCGCAATGTGCATCGCTGTTGGGAAAGTATCGTTTGAAGATTGTGATTTGTTTACGTCATCATTTGGATGAAGAAATTTTTCTTTGTCATCCAGCTTTCCGCCGTTCAACACGTGACCGCGATAAGCCACCACTTCGTTAACGTTCATGTTGCTTTGAGTACCACTACCGGTTTGCCAAACTACCAAAGGAAAATAGTCGTCCAATTTTCCTTCGAGTATTTCATCGCACACTTTACCAATCATGTCACTTTTTTCTTTTGACAAAACACCCGCTTCAAAGTTGGTGATAGCAGCTGCCTTTTTCAGGTATGCAAATGCACGGATGATTTCTTTCGGCATGCGATTGATGTCCTGTGCAATTTTGAAGTTTTCTATACTGCGTTGCGTTTGCGCTCCATAATATGCATCCACAGGCACTTTTACCTCACCCATGGTATCTTTTTCTATGCGGTAGCTCATTGTTTTAATTTTTTAGCGGCCTAAAGGTATATAATATGCTAATTTGAAAATGAGGGAGAACGCAGATTTTCATGATTGTCATGATTTATTAAGATTTCTATCCAGTTGGTCTTGTAGCGCAAGCTTTGCCTTTTTCAAATCATGATTATCATCACAATCATGAGAATCTGCGTTCTCACTTATGACTATCGGCCCGTAAATGCAGGTTTTCGTTTCTCCAAAAATGCAGAAGCTCCTTCTTTCAAATCTTCGGTGGCAAAGCACTCTCCAAATTTCTTGATCTCGAAATCGTAGCCTTGCTGCGTGTGGTCGAAATTGTTGACACACTCGATCACTTTTGCAATGGCTAATGGCGCTTTTGTATGGAGAACCTGTAAAATTGATTTTACGGTGTTTAGCAAATCTTCCTGTTTTACAATGTTGTTGGCAATACCGTATTGCATCGCTTGTTCTGCATTAATCATTTCGCCGGTCATTAACAACTGCATTGCCCTACCCTTGCCTATAACCTGCACCAGGCGCTGGGTTCCGCCATATCCCGGGATCAATCCCAGGTTTACTTCCGGCTGGCCAAATTTTGCGTTGTCGCTGGCTATAATAAAATGACAGGAAAGCGCCAACTCACAACCTCCTCCCAAGGCGAAGCCATTTACTGCAGCCACAATAGGTTTTGGAGAATTTTCTATTTTATCGAAAACGGATTGTTGTCCTTTACGTGCAAGCTCTTCGCCCTGCGAAGGGTCGAGTTGTAAAAACTCGCTGATGTCCGCGCCCGCCACAAATGATTTTGGACCCGAACCTGTAATGATAGCCGATTTAATGGCACTGTTATTATACACTTCGTCAACTGCAGAGGACAGTTCTTCAATTACTGTTTTATTCAGCGCATTGAGTTTATCCGGCCGGTTGATGGTAATAACAAGTGTTTCATTTTCAATCGTTGTAAGCAATGTTTGATAATTCATACCTTAGTAAATTATTTGCCTAAGATAGACACTTATAAGGATTCGCCCTTCGACAAGCCGAAATCCTTATCAGCGTTATAACATACGACAACATTGAATTATTTCCTTTCATGAGTTTACTTAGTTTAATTACCTATACCGGGATATTTGTGTTTGCGGCCACCGGCGCATTCAAAGCAAGAACTTACCAGATGGATATTTTCGGTGCATCTGTTTTGGCGTTTGTAACAGCCTATGGTGGAGGAACTTTGCGCGACCTGCTAATCGGCGTACGACCCGTAAACTGGGTGAATGATTACCTGGCACTGGGTCTTGTTTTTTCTGCCACGTTGATCACATTTATTTTCAAACTTAATTACGATCGTTTTAAAAGAACGATTTTTATTACAGATGCTATTGGCCTCGGATTATTTACTGCTGCGGGAATTGAAAAAAGCATTTTACTTGGCGTAAATGAAATGTATGCAGTGGTGATGGGCGTTATCACCGCAACCTTTGGAGGTTTGCTGGCTGATGTACTCTGCAATGCCGTTCCCAACTTATTCAAACGCGGTGAACTTTACGCTACAACCTGCGCCATCGGCGGCGTTGTGTATGTGCTCTTGCGCAAAGCAGGCTTTGAAGAAAATATAAATCTGCTCCTGTGCGTAGCCATTGTTGTACTCACGAGAGTTATTTCAAAATGGAAAAGGGTTGAGCTACCAGAGATTTAGATAAGTTGTTAGTTGTTGGCTGTTCGTTGTTTGGCTGTGAGTGAAGCTTTGCATAAACAAATCGCGTTTTCTCATGTGTTAAATTTAGAAAAACAAACCTCCCCTTTTAACAACCTCTAACAACTAACAACCAACAACTATCAACTTTCCTTTTTATTGCTGTTGCTGCATTTCCTGGAATCTCCTGTAACTATTCTCGGGCATTGCCGGGTTGTGCGATTGATAAGAAACGACCATTGGCATTTCTATGACATTATTATTGTTTACAGCAATTTTTGATAACCCATTTTCTATACTTACAGAAACTTCAAGGCGGTGATCGGAAGAGCCTTTGTATGTTCCTTTTACCGGCGTGCAATCACCAAAATTTCTTCCGATGGCGAGACGCACATGACGATCGCTGACAATGCAGTTGTTGGTAGGATCAAGACCTATCCATCCATAAAAAGGAATATAAGCTTCTACCCACGCGTGCGTAGCGCCTTCTCCGCGCAGCTCGTGATTCTTAGGACAGATATAACCACTTACATAACGTGCCGGAATATTTATCATGCGAAGCATAAGCAACAACAAATGCGCGAAATCCTGGCACACGCCCGCTTTCAGTTTCCACACATCATCAATTTCAGTTTCTATGTTTGTGACGCCTTTTTTGTATTCAAAATTGTTGTAGATAAATGCAGACAATGCCTGTGCATTGTAAAACGGCGGTTGCTTTTCATTTACAATTTGTGTAACGGCATCACATATATCCCGGTAACATTTAAAAGCATCAATCTTTAAAAAATCCATGTAAGGAAATTGCTCGCTGAGAAATGAAAGATTCTCCCATTGCATGTTTGCGGGCGTATCATCTGCTGGCAGCAGAACAGGATGTGTTATTACATCTATGGTCGAATAGATGGTAAGTTCTGTGTGTGGACGGATGATAGAGAAGACGCCAACCTGGTTGTTGAAATAATCTGTAAACAACTCTATCGTTGGTTTATACGAAATCCTGAGATCATGCTTTTTCACTTCCTGCAATTGATCGCTTACCGGGTACAGCATTATCTGATTGGTACAATCAATCACTGTGGAAGCATATGAGTAGCGGGTTATGTGCTTGATGGAATAAGATGGCATTGTTCTCTTTTTAAAATGTCAGACAATGTTGTTTACGTGTTGCCGAAATAAAACTGATTGAATGAATTAGCAACCTCCGCCAGTTCGGCCCGTGTTTGATAAATAAATCTTTGCAACTCTTCAACGCTTGCTGCGCGAATGTTGCTGTACTTTACGTTGTTCATTGCTTTTCCTATCAGGAACTCAAGCCGGCTATAACTTTCAGGCAAACTCTCCGCATTCAGCCGTTCAAAATAATTTGAAACCTGCTGCAAACAGTATAAGATCGAATGCGGGTAGTTGGTGTTGTACAAAATCATTTGTAACACATTATCTGGTGTAAATGTGCCGCGGTTGATTTTGTAATACAACTCATAACCTGAAAGCGAATGCAGCAGCGATCGCAAGTGCGCTTCCATTGGCATCTTCAGCTCGTAGTTTATTTCCTGTAACTTGATGGTTAGGATATCTGCAGAAAGAAACGCCCTCTCTAACATTTTGCCGATGTTGAGGTAATTGAATCCTTCACCGCGAGGCATGGTGATGTCAACCGTTCCATTGTAGGAAAAACTGTGCTCGATCAAATCATCCAGCACCGTTACAGGATCGCCGACTCTTACCTGCATCTGCATGTTGGAGTTGCGGATAACGTGGTAGTAATCATTGAGGCATTGCCACATTTCTTTTGTGATGTGATCCTGTACCGCTCTTGCACATTCCCGCGACCTTATGATGTTATTGACCACGGAAGAAACGTTGTTCCGATCGAGTAAAATGTGCTCCAATACTTTTGATGAATCTCTTTCGATATCATCAATTTCATTGGCTTGTAAAACACTGTAAGTATTCAAAACAGAGCGCCAGCTAAAGTGAAGCATTTCTTCCTGCGATGAAATGTAGCTTGTGCGCAGAATGCGCAACATGCCGTTGGTTCGCTCCATGTAACGGGCCATCCAATAGATTGTGTCTGCTACCCGGCTTAACATACTTTCCTGTTTAGTGTTTAGTAAAAAAATAATGATGCTGCTTAACTCATGTTAACAGGACGGCCTGTACCTTTTCGCAGGCAAGCAATTCGTTGTATCTGAAGTGTGTGATAAGTTTTTATGATGACCGCTCAATTGATCATAAGCATTACTACTGTTGAACGGAGCGTCGCAAGTATGTTGAAAAAAGAACTGTTGTCGACTTACAAATTCTTCTATGCCACCACCCATGTGTCTTTACTGCCGCCGCCTTGCGAGGAGTTTACTACCAGCGAACCTTCACGCAAAGCAACGCGTGTGAGGCCTCCAGGCACTATATCAATTCCATCCGGGCCGTACAAAGCAAATGGCCGAAGATCCACTCTCCGCGGTTGCAGTACACCGTTGATATAACATGGCGTAGATGACAAACTGATAATGGGCTGCGCAATAAAACTGCGCGATCTGCTTCGATGGCTCTTCTGAAATTTTCCATTTCCTGTTCCGTAGCTGCATTGCCGATCAACATGCCATAACCGCCAGACTCGTTGGTGCGCTTGATCACCATTTTATCCATATTTTCAAAAACAAGTTTCTGGTTGTCCGGCGATGCGAGCTGATAGGTCGGAACGGTTTTGAGTATGGGCTCTTCATTAAGGTAATAGCGGATCATGTCGGGCACATGTGCATACACAGCCTTATCATCTGCAACGCCATTGCCCATTGCATTTACGATGGCAACATTTCCTTTTCTATACGCCCAGTAAATACCGGGAACACCCAATATACTGTCTGGCCTAAATACCAACGGATCAATAAAATCGTCATCCACGCGGCGATAGATCACATCCACTTGTTGCAAACCTTTGGTGGTTTTCATGTACACATGATGGTTGTCAACGACAAGATCGCGACCTTCTACAAGCTCAATGCCCATAAGCCTTGCAAGTGTTGTGTGCTCAAAATACGCAGAGTTATAAATGCCCGGCGAAAGCAATACAACAGTAGGATCACTGCTCTGCCTGTTGGCGAGTGCCAGCAGATTTTTTAGCAGCAAATCAGGATAATGTTTTACGGACTTTATATTATTTTTTGGCAAAAGATCTGGAAAGATGCGGTACGTAATGCTGCGGTTTTCCAGCATATATGACACACCGGATGGCGTGCGCAAATTATCTTCCAGCACATAAAACTCTCCATCGTGGTCACGTATAAGATCAACCCCGGCGATATGTGTGTAAATGTCAAACGGCACATTTACGTTGGTCATTTCCCGTAAAAAGTTTGGGGAAGAGTAAATAAGTTTCGCCGGAACAATTCCGTCTTTTATGATGAACTGATGATGATAAATATCTTTCAGAAAAACGTTGAGCGCTTTTAGCCGCTGTTTTATTCCTGCCTCAATTTTCTTCCATTCATCTCCCATGATAATTCTCGGAATAATATCGAAGGGAAATATCTTTTCTATGCCTTCGCCGCTGCTATAAACAGTAAAGGTGATTCCCTGGCTCATGAAAAGTTTCTTGGCCATTTCATCTTTATGGGTCATTTCGTCGGACGAAAGGTCCTGGATGGCGCCCACGAAGTTTTTGTAGTGGTCGCGTACACCTTCCTGGCTAAACATTTCATCCCAAACGCCTGGCTGATCGCTGTAAGATTGGAGTAAAGTGTTTTCTGTCATAGTTAATTAAATATAGCAAATACTTTGAAAAAATATCAAAATATTTAACTCAGACAGAAAATAAATGCATTATTAACCCAAAAAGAAGAGCATTTAATGCGCTCAAACACTAAAACATTAATATATTTTTAATTGTAATTTAATTATTGTAGAGACGCGTTGAACGCTCTCCGTCCGAAAATTGCTGTATGCTACAAAAAAAGCGTTGTCCGAATTGCTTATCGAATATCGTGACTGTGAAAGGGAGACGCATTCAATGCGTCTCTACAAATTCAACTTCCCGTTTTTTAGTCACACATAAAAAAAGTCCAAAGAAGTAATCTCCTCTGGACTAAATAAATATGCAAAGCACGTCTTACCACTACTTCATTTTCAATTTTCAACTTTCAATTAAAACTCCCTATGCTCTCCCACCCAACCTTGTATATAATTAATAATTTCTGTAGTTTCTGTGCCTGGCGCAAATAGCTTGCCTACTCCCATGTTGTTTAATTCCTGCATGTCGTCATCCGGAATAATGCCGCCGCCGGTGAGCAACACATCGTTCATTTGTTTTTCCATCATAAGTTGAATGATCTTTGGAAAAACGGTCATGTGCGCGCCGGATAAAATGCTTACACCAATTGCATCTACGTCTTCCTGCAAAGCAGCGTTCACCACCATTTCAGGTGTTTGGCGAAGGCCAGTGTAAATTACTTCCATCCCACCATCGCGGAGTGCGGTGGCAATCACTTTAGCGCCGCGGTCATGGCCATCGAGGCCCACTTTTGCTACCAGTACACGAATCGGTCTTTTTACTTTTGTCGTCATGCAATCGTATTTGAGGCAAAGAAAGTAAAAAGTGAAAAGTAAAAAGTAAAAAATTGGACGAGTCGGCATTTACTTGACAGACTTGCATTAGACATTTTTTGCCTTTTTACTTTTGCCTTTTGACTTTATCTAATAAATCTTTTCTTATGTCCTGCAATTATGCGTTCAATAACTTCATTTACTGAATCTGTTGGATTTCTGAATACGGCAAACTTTAACCCGTTTTCTCGCGCAAGGGGCATATTTAATGAGTCAACAATTGCATAGTTTGCAAATTGCCTGTAAGCCGTTTCTGCACTGTCGGGCATATTATGCCCAACAAGAATGATCGCTTTCACCTTATACACGTCCGGCATCCACAATAGAAAAGTGGCATTATCGCTATAAACTTCCGGTAAGTGATATTCGCGGCCATAATAGTTAATCGCGCCCGCAACTCCATACGATCTACAATAGATCAACGTGTGTATTCGAATGGAATCATGTAGCGCATAATAAACGTCGGCAGTTTTCAATGCTATTTCTTTCCATCCCATCATATCTGCAAAGTCTTGTGGCAAGGGATGTTTTTTTTGATCTTCCCATGTCAATGCACCGGTGTTTGCAACGCCCGATTTGTCATAATACTTATGCAATGTTTCCGGCTTTGCTACCGGAAGCGCTACGGGCATAGCGTACGCGCCCAATGTCAAACCAAAGATCAACATGGCGTAACGCGCCCACTTCAATCTTCCGGTTGTTACTGCTTCTAAGTAATAGGCACCAAATGCAAACAATATCGGATAAGCACCCAGTGCATAGTAATCTTTGCCGTGCATTACCAATAGAAAAAGTATGATTAATATATACGCCCAACCAAAGGCGCGGTAAGGTTTTCCTCTTTCTGCAAATACTAAAAAGAACAAACCAGCCACCCACACAAAGATCATCGGCAGGTTCATGAATATTTGCCCGGCAACAAATGAAACGGGGCTAACATATTGCAACTGATATTCCTGCAATTCATGCATGTGAAAAAACACCGGAAAGCGGTGATTGTATTGCCATATAAGATTGGGCAGAAAAATTAAAAACGCAATCGCGCCGGCGTAATACAAGTGCTTGTTGAGAAATATTTTTCTATGTCTTGTAATCAGTAACGAAACCAAAATACATGCAGTGTAAAAAGCTACGGTGTATTTGCTCAGCAATCCCAGGCCCACGGCAATACCAAAGAGATACAACCATTTATTCTGCAAGGTTTGAATGTAACGTACTAGACTAAAACCAATCAATGTCCAGAAAAATATTTCAATGCAATTGGGTTGAAACAAAAAGAATACACGCACATAACCATCGATCAAAAAGGGCAACCAGCCAAGTATCAATGCAAAGGCTCTTCCTCCCAGCGACAGAATAATTCTTCCTACGAGCAAAAACGTGAGCGATCCAAAAAGTGATGGCCAGAATTTTATCCAAAACATGCTGCCACCAAACAAATTGGTGAGCCATGCAAACACCGACAACATTGGCGGCACTTCCATGTATCCCCATGCCATGTGACTTCCTTCAGATAAATAGAGAAATTCATCTCTGTGCGGTTGATAACTACTATCCTGTAAAAAATAAGGAATGATGAGGCGAAGCAGCGCGAGTAAGTATAACAGCCTGGTGTACTGTTTCATGCGGTGGTTGTTTGAGACAAGATACAACAGGAACGCAGATTTTCATGATTGTCATGATCTATTAAGATTTTTTGAGTAAAAAAGAACGCTAGCCAAAATGATTTTATATCACTTCAACTAGCGTTCCTATATTTCAAATCATAATAATCATTACAATCATGAAAATCTGCGTTCCGTCTCTCTACCCGAGCAACGCGAGCGCATGCTTGATCCTCGCTATCGTCTCATCTTTGCCGATGGTGGCAGCAATGTCGAATACGCCGGGACCGAATTTTCCGCCTACGAGCATTACGCGTAAAGGCATCATGAGTTCGCCGGGTTTCATTTGATTGGCGGCTACTATTTCTTTGAATTCTTTTTCAAGATCATCGTGTTGCCATGTTGGTAGCAATTCATATCCACGAATCAATTCTGCAAAAAATTGTTGCTTTTTATCATCCCACTTTGGTTTGATGGCAGCGGTGTCAATTTCTTTTGGTGATTGGAAGAAGAAAGATGCCTGTGGCACAAAGTCGTTCAACAATGTGCAGCGATCTTTTACCAACTCTAAAACTTTTTCAAACTGATCGTCATTCGCAATCGCGATGTTATTGTCTGCAAATATTTTCTTTACCTGGTCCTTATATTCAGCAACCGGCAATTTTTTGATCCACTCATGGTTGAACCATTTTGCTTTTTCAAAATCGAAAATAGCTCCGCTGTGGCTCACGCGACTGATGTCAAATCGCTGGATCAATTCTTCCATGGAAAAAACTTCCTGCTCTGTTCCATCGTTCCAACCCAGCATGGCCAGTAAGTTTACAAAGGCTTGTGATAAAAATCCTCTTTCGTAAAAACCTTCTGTCAACTCTTGTGATTTTGGATCGGTCCAATTCATCGCGAAAATAGGGAAGCCATATTTGTTGCCATGACGTTTGCTCAGTTTGGAACTATCAGGACCTAAGATCAACGGCAAGTGCGCCCATTGTGGCATGTCATTTTCCCAGCCTAAATATTTCCATAGCAAAATATGAACAGGTGCGCTTGGCAGCCATTCTTCACCACGAAATGCGTGTGATATTTTCATGGAGTAATCATCTACTACCACTGCGAGGTGATAGGTCGGCATGCCGTCAGCCTTCAGCAAAACCTTATCATCAACAAGATTGCTGTTGAAGCTTACTTCGCCACGGATCATATCGGTGAACTTCACTTCTTCGTTCTGCGGCATTTTAATGCGGACCACGTGCGGCGCGCCTTCTGCAAGTAGTTTTTGCGTTTCGGCTTCACCCAGCGTTAAAGAGTTTTTCATCTTTTCACGGATCACATAATTGTATTGCGGCGACGGATTTTCGTCTGTCTTAAAATCTGTGCGCATTTTTTCCAACTCTTCTGCTGTATCAAATGCGTAGTAAGCATTGCCTTGTTTTATCAACTGCTCTGCATACTGGCGATACATTTCCTTTCTCTCGCTCTGGCGATAGGGCGCATATGGTCCGCCGTGTTTCGGGCTTTCATCAGGTGTGAGGCCGCACCACGCAAGGCAATTGAAAATATATTCTTCTGCTCCGGGCACAAAACGAGTCTGGTCCGTATCTTCTATTCTTAATATAAACTCACCGCCATTTTGTTTGGCAAATAAATAATTATACAACACTGTGCGAACGCCGCCCAGGTGCAAGCCGCCGGTTGGGCTTGGGGCGAATCTTACTCTTACTTTATTGCTCATAGGCTGCAAAGATAAGAGAGAACGCAGATTCTCATGATTGTCAAGATTATTATGATTTGAATTTTGAATTTTAAGATTGGGGCGCTGTTTTTTAGGCTTTTTTTGTACCGCGACTTAAAATCTTGGCCAATCATGACAATCATGAAAATCTGCGTTCCGTTTCTCCGTAGCACGGAAAAAATTCTTAATTCTTAATTCCTAATTCTTAATTTATATTTGCCACCCACCTATTTACCTGCAACAATTTTTTCCTCTTGTAAATTATTCTATGTTAGTTAAAACGTTTGGAAGCGCTGTGTATGGCGTGGAGGCTATTACCATAACAATTGAAGTGAACGTAAGCGAAGGCAGTTTTTTCGCGGTCGTGGGCTTGCCGGATGTTGCGGTGAAAGAAAGCGCACAGCGCATTGATAGCGCTATTAAAACAAACGGTTTTCGTATGCCGCGCAGCAAAGTGGTTATTAATCTTGCTCCTGCCGATATTAAAAAATCGGGTTCTGCATTTGACTTGCCAATTGCACTAGGGTTGCTTGGTGCATCGGAGCAGGTGGAGCGCATTGACGCATTGAAAGATTACATAATGATGGGTGAGTTGAGCCTTGATGGCACCATTCAACCGATCAAAGGCGCATTGCCCATTGCGATTACTGCGCGGAAAGAAGGTTTTAAAGGATTGATCGTACCGAAACAAAATGCACGCGAAGCGGCGATGGTCAATACCCTTGAAGTGTATGGAGTATCGCACATTAATGAAGTTATTGAGTTCTTTCAATCGGGAACAAATTTGCAACCTGTAGTTGTTGATACAAGAGATGAATTTTTCAACTCTCAATATTCTTTTGATTTTGATTTCAGTGATGTGAAGGGTCAGGAAAATATTAAACGCGCATTGGAGATTGCTGCTGCGGGCGGACACAATGCCATTCTGATCGGGCCGCCGGGTGCCGGCAAAACGATGCTGGCGAAAAGACTGCCGACTATTTTACCGCCGCTCACTTTGCACGAAGCGCTGGAAACAACAAAGATCCACAGTGTTGCGGGAAAGCTGCCTGATAATGCTACGCTTATTTCCAAACGCCCGTTTCGCTCGCCGCACCACACAGTTTCTGATGCAGCACTTGTAGGAGGAGGCAGCGTTCCGCAGCCCGGTGAAATTTCGCTTGCACATAACGGTGTGTTGTTCCTGGATGAACTACCGGAGTTTAAACGAACCGCTCTTGAAGTAATGCGCCAGCCGATGGAAGAACGACGCGTCACAATTTCACGTGCCAAAGTTGCACTCGATTTTCCTGCCAGTTTTATGTTGGTGGCGTCGATGAACCCATGCCCTTGTGGATACTACAATCATCCGGTTAAGGCATGTACCTGCCCTCCGGGTGCCGTCCAAAAATATCTCAACAAAATTTCAGGCCCGCTGCTGGACAGGATCGACCTTCACGTGGAAGTAACGCCTGTGCCATTTACTGAGTTATCGTCTTCTAAAAACGGAGAAAGCTCGGAAAACATCCGCGACCGCGTGATTACTGCGAGAGAAATTCAGGCGGAGCGCTATAAAGAAACCCCAGGCGTTTACTGCAACGCACAAATGAACAGCAAGCAATTAAAGGAAATTTGTGTACTGGATAACGCCAGTGCCAATTTGCTTAAAATTGCCATGAACAAATTGAATCTTTCGGCCAGGGCGTACGACCGCATTTTGAAGGTCTCCCGAACCATCGCCGATCTCGCCGCGAGCGAAACCATTAAGGCAGAGCATGTTGCGGAAGCGATACAGTACAGGAGCCTGGATCGCGAAGGCTGGGCGGGCTAAAGCCTTCGGCTTTAGCAATTTGAAAATGTGGAAATGTGGAAATTTGAAAATTCTTTCTGTGTAGCATGCAAACACTTAATTTGCACTTAAAGATTTGACGATTAATTAATTGTACTAAATTTTCGGCGGTTTTATGGCGTCGATGACCCAATTTTCAAATTTTCAAATTGATTAAATTCTCAAATTAATCGGAATTTTTGTCACTTTGAGTGTCTCGCACGTTGTTTGCTGTTGGAACATCCTTACCCTCCTTTTTTGTTATAATTTAATTTATCATGAAGATTCTTTTACAATATTTAAAGCCGTATAAATGGCTAATAGGATTGGCGTTGTTATTGGCAACTATCAACCAGGTGTTTTCTTTATTTGATCCGCTGATATTTGGTAAACTGTTTGACAAGCTACTGATTCACGCTCACCAATATGGCAGCGTCGATAAGGATAAAGTTTTCCATGAGGAAGGTACCCGTAACTGGAACGACTTCTTATGGAGCCTTCTAAAATACCTGGGAATGCTTATTGGTGTTGCCATGGTTTCACGTATTGCAAAAGCTTTCCAGGATTATTTTGTAAATGTGATCGTGCAAAAATTCGGTGCCAAAATATTTACAGATGGTCTGCAACATTCGATGAAACTTCCTTACCAGGAATTCGAAGATCAAAGAAGCGGTGAAACATTATCGATACTTACCAAGGTGCGTACGGACACGGAGAAATTCATCACCATGTTTATCAACGTGCTCTTCGGAATTATTGTCGGTATCGTATTTGTAACAATCTATTCTTTTAGTTTGCATTGGTCCATCATGCCGATCTATGTTGTGGGCGCTGCAATACTTGCATGGCTTACCAGTGCGCTAAGTAAAAAAATAAAGATCATTCAAAAACGCATTGTTGCTGAAACGACCTCACTTGCGGGTTCTACTACTGAATCCCTGCGCAATATAGAGTTGCTAAAAAGCCTTGGTTTGACTAACCAGGAGGTGAAGCGCCTGAATGCAAATACTTACAAAATACTGGGACTGGAATTGAAGAAGGTTAAAAGCCTCAGAGCGCTGAACTTCATTCAAGGTACGTTTGTAAATTTCCTTAGACAATCAATCGTTTTTGTTTTGGCATTGCTAGTGTTTAGAAATAGCATCACTCCGGGACAAGTGTTGACATTGACATTCTATTCATTCTTCATTTTCGGACCATTACAGGAAATTGGCAATATTATTCTTGCGTATCGTGAAGCGGAAGCATCGCTGATCAACTTTCATAACCTGATGGAGAAAGAGCCTGAGAAGCAGCCGGAGCATGCCAAACATTTGGGCGACGTAAAATCATTGAGCTTTAATGACGTGAGCTTTAAGCACCAAACTGCAAATTACCGTGCTATTGAAGATATTAGTTTCACAGTAAACAAAGGCGAAACCGTAGCGTTTGTTGGGCCTTCAGGATCGGGCAAAACGACATTGATGAAATTACTAGTGGGCTTGTACAGACCGAAAGAAGGAAAAATTTTATACAATGGCATCGATGAAAGTTCGATCAATTTTGATGACCTGAGAAATCAGATAGGTTTTGTAACGCAGGATACACAACTGTTTGCTGGTTCCATTAAGGAGAACCTGATGTTTGTAAATCCAAATGCAACAGAAGAAGATCTTATGGACGTGCTGCAGAAAGCTTCCTGTCAAAAACTATTGAACCGTGCGGAGAAAGGTTTGGATACAATGATCGGTGAAGGCGGTTTGAAATTAAGCGGTGGTGAAAAACAGCGTTTGTCAATCGCACGGGCATTGCTGCGCAAGCCAAAAGTTTTAATTTTTGATGAAGCTACTTCTGCGTTAGATTCTATTACCGAAGAAGAAATTACATCTACTATCAGATCGGTTTCTTCTGAAGGTGATCAAATCACTATTTTAATTGCACACAGGCTTTCTACTATTATGCATGCCGATAGAATTTATGTGCTTGAGCAAGGCAATGTTGTAGAAACCGGCAACCACGAATATTTGCTGGAACAAAAAGGCTTGTATTATGCAATGTGGAGACAGCAAATCGGAGAAAGAAAGAATTTGAAGATAGCCTGATAATTCGCATTTTTTTGCCACTGAGGCACAGAGGACACAGAATCGTTATTTAACCGCAAAAGGAAACGAAGAGTTGCCACTGAGTTACTAAGGGCATTAAGTTTCACTAAGAGTTTCTTATTATTAAACACCTCTTAGTAACACTTAATGCCCTTAATATTTTTTAGTAGCGTCGTGAAGAAAGACCTTCGTTTCCTTCGCGCCACCTTAGCGGCCTTTGCGGTTAAAATCGATGTACCACCTTAATGGCAATATTGACCGCAGGTCAAATTTTTAAACTTTTCTTTAGAAATAATTGTTTTTTTTAGATGCGATTTGAGGTACATGCAACGTTTTAAGTTTTGTGAAGCTCAATATTTTTTTACGCACTTGTACCGTTTAAAACCTTGTTATGATAAGAGCATTTTACAGCCTCGTTATTTTGACAGCCTTGATCTTTCTTCAAAGCTGTACAAAGAACGACGATTCTGTTCCTCAAAATGCTTCAGGGCCTTTGCTCACAAAAATTGAATGGAAGGACCAAAATGCTTCCGCCAATTTCGAATACAATACCAACAACACACAAAAGCAAATCATCTACGATACCCCATACGGAATTGACACGGTAAGTTTCGCTTACGCAAACAGCAAACTCTCCACCATCACCAGCACAAGGTCATTGAAAAGTAGCCAGTATGCATACAATGAAAAGAACCAGGTGAGTAATGTCACGATGTCAAGTATTTACTCTATTGCGAAATATGAGTTTGACTACACTTACACTGCTACGGGAAAAGTAGCTTCGCTGAAATATTTCTTGCTGAATGAAGCAGGCAAACATCTTATTTACAATTCAGTGTATGAATACAATAGTGCAGATGATCTTTCAAAAATTACATCGACTGATAAAAACAATCAGCAAGTCATAATCCTGATCAAATCTTATTCAGAAGAGACTTCGTTCAATCCTTGGCCATTTGTGAGCACCACAGATCTTGAAGAGATGTATGAACTGTACAACTATCCTGTACTAAATAGTTTGAAGAAATTACCAAAGAGAGTTGAAAAAGTTACACCGGGCTATAAATCTATTTACGAAACTGATTTCACCATAAACTCGTTAAAACTGGAAAAAACCTTATCCTCTACTTATTACGAGGACGATCCGGGAAACAAAGTGACGATGGAAGCGGCGTATTTTTACAATAACTGAGTAACTGAATGACTGAATAACTGAGTGGTTGATAGCTATAGTGCAAGATAGAATATGAACCTCTCAGTTATTCAGTTAATCGGTTATTCAGTTATTTGTTCGCAAAATGTCTTATTGTTAAAAATATTCCAACTCCAATAACCAACATCATCACCATTTCGCCATTGCTGATGCCTTTGGAGGAATTTGATTTCGTTATCTGCATCTTGCCACCTTCAGTAAAGAACTCCCATTCGAGCTCTTTCACAATCTTTTTATAATCTTCTTTATATTTATCAAGTTCCTCAACAGAGATATGATCTTTAAAAGTTTGCAGGTGATAGGTTAATGTAACTCTGTTGCCTACGATATTGGGAGAAAACCAAAACTCAAATGCATCATTCGTTATTCTGAATTCTTCAGCCGTTAGGCTCCAGTCTTCCGGAAAATTAATGACCATCGTATTGGTCATATTCATCGGATATGTCAGGGACAGCGGTTCATCTTTTGTTAGTCCCTTTGGGTTTGGCAACTGCCAGTACATGCGTCGACCAAATACACTGAATTTATCTGTGCCGTTTTCTGTTTTCCAAATAGAAGGGATCACATAGGTTTTGGTAACATTTATCGTGTTCCTATCACTGTCATCCTTTATCTCCCAACCCGAATCCTGTTTGATATCTTCATAGCTTGCTGCATAAAAGTCCAGCGAGCTCTTTTCATTATCACGCATACTGCTTTCGGCCAACGAACTACGTACATCATCTGCCAATGAACCTTTATATTCACACTCCACTACAAGATTGGTTTTTTCACCTTTTTTGCCAACCCAAAGCGTTTCGTTGATGGTGGTGGTAGGCTCGCCAGGCAATTCAATAGCGGTCAATGAACCAATTCCTTCCCGCAGGATAAGTGCCTGGCCATACGCCGGAACATAAGTATTGATGAGTGCGCCGCCCTGGTGCGTGTAAGTGGGGTCAACAAAAATATAGGTGCCTGCAGATCTTTCTATCGCCACGATCGCATGGTCAAAATGACCCGGAGCGGGAGTTGCATCCAGCAGCTTACTTCTAAGTGAGGTGTTCACGAGTGCCACATAAGCCTTCATTCCTCCCTTTTGTAAAATGGAGGAATATAGCAATGCCTTGTCCTTGCAATCCCCAAACCTGTTTTTAAAAACTTCTTCAGGCGCATGCGGCCTGTGGGAATTTTCGCCGATCTCCAGCCCAAGATAGCGCACCTGATCCTGCACGAAGCGCAAAGCAAGAGTCGCAAAATCGTCGTTGTAGCCTTTTGCCTGCTTGTACCAGTCAGTGATCTTTGCATTCAATTCAGGCGAAAAAGTGTACTGGTAATTATTGAATGTCTTTAGGCCCCAGTTCACCACTTCGTTCCAGTTGCCATATTCGGTTACACTTAAATAAGGCACGGCAACATACCAGTCAGGAACATTACTTTCACTTTCCCAAACTTCGGTTGCCGGGTTATTCCAATGATACGTAGTAGATGTGCCCTCCGTTGTTTGCGTGGGAGCCTGGGCGTTATTAAAGTATTTAAAGTTGAGTTTTGTGGAAGTAGGCGCGATCAAGGTGAGAAAATAATTACACAAAGCGGTACTGCTTGTAAAGTAATAGCTGTTGTCAAACCGGTTTCCAAATACAGGATTAAATCCAATGACTGAATAGGAAGCTTCAATACGATCATCTTTTCTCACGTCCTTTAAAATAATGAAGGCGCGTTTGGTGCCGTTGTATTGCAGGTTGGCAGATTCTGTTTCTTCCTGCACCAGTTGTATGGCGCCTTGCGTAAGCTGGTTGATCATTTTACCATCGCGCCAAATAGCAACTTTATGAAAAACGACCTTTTGATATGCCGGGGAGAAACTTACAGACACTTCGGAGGCGTTTTCAACACCGGACTCATTTACAATATGCCTTATAAAATGGGTATATTCAGTTTGCAGAGCAATATTTACCTGCTCGTCCATCAGTTCCAGGTAGTAGCCATTGCTGATATCCCGGGCTTCAGGTTTCTTGTCCAGACTGGGGTTTGTTTTGTAAAGCCACGTGGGCATGGCCGTTATAGACACCTTTTCTGCGGCCCTTACGTACAGGCACAGACAGCTTGCGAAGAGGGAAATTAAAAAGAGTTTTCGGAGCATATCAAGGGTTTAGGTTTAAACGCGATTGTAAATATGCATAAAAGTATTTAGACTGGGTTGGGATAAGTATAAATACCTATAACGCATTGACAATGAAGGCACACTTTTTGCCATTGTGAAATGAAAATTTTGGGTAACTGTTTTAAATATCCAAATAAGTTTCTACTTTAGCGGTACCTATCTTTATTCCTATAAATAAGCCAAACATAATTTAATCGCGTAACCGGCATTCTTATCCTCCTATCTAAAGACCAGATTTTAATTAAGTCCCGTCTCCTTTCTTTTTATTATCTGAAACTACATTTCGAAAACAAAAATTTGGTTTATGAAACACTTGTACTCATCTTACAAGAGGGTTTTTGCCGCCTTGTTGTTCTTTTTTATCATCACCTCTACAAAGGCTAACACCTATTGGGTTACCAACACAAATGTTAGTGGTACCGGCTCATTAGGAGCAGCTATTACCTTAGCAAATAACCATGCGGGTAAGGACACAATTAACTTCAACATTACCGGCTCGGCCCCATTTGTATTTCAACCTGACGCAAACGGCTTTCCTGTTATTATTGATCCGCTTTTTATTAACGGTTACTCACAACCGGGATCGGGAGCAGGCACATTTACTTCACGTAGAGTTTTAATCGTTATTGACGGATCTGGCCTGCCTTCTTACTTAAGTGGATTGCAAATTGCTGCAAGCAATGTTGAATTCGCCGGTCTGAACATCAGAAACTTTGGCGAATCTGGAATTACTATTAACGGCGGATTGCAAAACATCAGCATCTGGGGTTCATTCATTGGAACAAACGAAACTGGTACTGCGGCTGCATCTAACGGCAGAAACGGTATCAGAACTTCTACTGGTGCTACCGCAAGCACCTGGAACATTACTATCGGTACAAACGGTGATGGTGTTCAGGATGCGTGGGAAGGAAACGTTATCGGTGCTAACCACGATAATGGTATTGCGCTGGCATTTGCAAGAAATGCAAAAATCTCCGGTAACTATATAGGTATCGGCGCAAGTGGTACTGAAGCTATCGGCAATAGCACCGCGGGTATTGTTTTGGATAAGAGTTCTAAAAACAACCTGATCGGTACAGATGGTAACGGCACTAGTGACGATCTTGAAGGCAATGTGATCGGCAATAACGGTAAATATGGTATATGGCTGTATAACTCTTCTGACTCGAATACCGTTGCGGGTAACACTGTAGGTTTGGATGCAGCAAAGAATGCAGCACCTAACGTAATGGGTATTATTATCTGGAACTCCAGCGCCAATACCATTGGTGGCACTAACAATGCCCAGTCAAACATCGTTGGTTCTAATACTAAATATGGTATCAAACTGCAGGCTGGTGACTACTACGCTGTGCTTGGCGGTAACACTACTCAACATAACATGATCTTCAACAACTCTATCGGAACTTATGGTCTGGGTGTTGCAGACAGAGGTAACGGCATCTTTGGCGTGTATGCTGAAGCAATGAGCGGTTACGATGTTATTAATAATTGGGTGGGTAGTAATAACGACGGTTCTAACGATTTAAAAGAAGGAAACACAATCGCGTTTAACAAACAATCCGGTGTTTCTACATACACAGGTTTTGCGGGTACAGGTAAACTTACCGGTCTTACCATTTCAAGAAATAGAATGTACGGTAACGTAGAGCTTGGTATCGATCTTAAAACTGACCTTACTACAGGCAGAGGTGTTAGCAATAACCACAATAGCCCTACTACAGGTCCTAACAATTATATCAATGCTCCTGTGATATTTGCCATTACTGAACAAGGTGACAACTTTGTTATTAATGGATTCAGTGATCCGGGTGCTATTATTGAGTTTTATAAAGCAGATGGTAAGCATCCTTCAAATCCGCTTCCTTTGGGCTTCACCAAAAGCTTCGGAGAAGGTATCATTTCCTACATTCGCCTGAAAGAAGATGGTGACCTTGATGGCTACTCAGACGACTTACGTATTACCGGCGCGTATGACAAAGTACTTGAAGGTGACAACAACCCGGCTACTATCACAGCCAACCGCTTTCGATTTACCATTCCGAAATCTTTGTTCATTGGCTTAACAACTACTACAGGTTTGACTGCTACTGCTACAGATGCAGATGGCAATACATCAGAGTTCAGTGGTGTTGTTTTCCCTCCGGTAAATGCTCCATTGCCTGTTGACTTCATTTCTTTCAGAGCTGTTTTGTCTAATGGCAAAGCGACTTTAACATGGCAAACAGAGAACGAAGTAAGCAATGACCACTTCGATGTAGAAAGAAGCAATGACGGCAGAACATTTACCAAACTTGGTGCTGTGGCTGCATCTCACAGTTCAGTGGGTAACTATACATTTGTTGACGCATCTCCGCTTAGCAACAACTACTATCGTTTGAAACAAGTTGACATTAACGGCGACTTTAAATACAGCAAAGTAGTTTATCTGCAAGCTCAGGTATTGCAGCTACAAATCAGCCCGAATCCATTTGTTGATCACGTGAATCTATCATACAACCTGGAAAATGCAGGTAAGGTAAAAGTGTACGTTTACGACATGGTAGGCAGACTGATTAAGCAAGTTGATCTTCAAGGAAGCAAAGGCTATAACTCACAATCTGTTTCCAGCCTTGGTAGCTTACCATCGGGTCAATATTTGATCAGATTAGTTGGCGACAACTTACAAACACAAGCAAGACTTGTGAAGTAAAAAATAAGTTTTAATGATTGATTGAATACAGGCTGTCTCGAAAGAGGCAGCCTTTTTTAATAACTGAATAATTGAATAACTGAGTGGTGAAGGATATGACAGTCGAGAAAATCGTAAGTATGCCTGACACAAATATTCAACACTATGGCACTAAGTTTCACTAAGAGCGTTCCAGAGTTTGTACGTCTGGAAATTGATTGACGAAATAAGGGATGTACAACGTTAGAGACGCCTTGAAGTCGTCTTTTGCATATCGTACCTACCCGATCAAATACAACAGGCGCCGGGGTTTTACGAAGACGCATTCAATGCGTCTCTACGAAGTCCGAAACAATTTAAATCGTTGCATTGACAACAGCCCTTAGTGAAACTTAGTGTCCTCAGTGCCTTAGTGGTAAAGAAAATAACTGAATAACTGAATGTTGAAAATCGGAAACGCTTTTCAAATCTGAACACCCAGTTATTCAGTTATTCAATCATTCAGTTATTAAAAAAAGAGGGCCGGCAAGAATGCCGGCCCGAAAAATCAACCTATTGTAACACACTCTTTGGGGACTAGAATTTGTCCCAAAATAATTTGGTTTCTACTTTGTCGCCACCTATTGCAGCGGCACCTTTTGTATAGCTACCACCATTTACTTGCTGTTCAGCAACAGGATAAGGAAGCCTGTTAGGGAAGCCTGAAATTGGCGCATAAGGCAGTGTCAATTTTGGATAGTCAAGACGGCGGATCTCTACCCAACCATCGTACGGTCTGTTATACAAACCGATCCATTTTTGATATGCTATCTTTTCTTTCCAGTTGCTGCCTATAGCTGTTGCATAAGTAACTTGTGGCTGTGCGTAGTAGGCATCTGCTTCTGCCTGCGAACCACCCCATGAAATAATAGAAGCTTTTACCGCATTCATGTAGTGATCTGCAGCCGTACCAGGAACATTGTAACCTCTTTCCTTAGCCTCTGCCAGCAAGAATTCAGTTTCCATGTAGTCCATGAAAATGTTTGGTGCAGCAGGCGCAGAAACCTGTAAACTAGGTTTTGACATATCTGCAAAAGTGTTCACTTTACCAACAACGCCGCCGGCATAAGCGCCAGCATTGTTTGTGCCAAAGAAGTGACTCTTACGTGGATCGTTCAAATCTGTAAGTGGTTTAAGGAAATCGATTGCTGCAACATAGTCAGGACGGGCACCTACAATGATGTCATTGTAAAGAGGACTGTAGTTCGGGCTACCCTCAAGGTAAGTGAATGCAGCTTTTTCTCCGACTGCAAAAGTGTTGGCAGCACCCATTTCAACTGCAGATTTTGCAGCGGCATCATCAACATCGGCGATCACCATACCAAGTTTCACCAGCATTGAATTTGCAAATTTGCTCCACATAGCAACCTTGCCGCCGTAGATGATATCTTCTGCTTTAGAGAACCCTCCTGCAGCAGGTTTCAGATTTCCAATATCTGTTTTCAATCTTGCCAGCAAGTCCGCGTATACAGTTTTCGCATCATCATAATTCGGGAAGTTCACCTCTGCTTTCAAGGCATCAGTGTAAGGAACGTTACCGAATGAGTTTACTAAAATACTGTAAGTGTACACTTCCATGATGTCTGTAATCGCCAACTGGTTAGCTTTTACATCCGCTTGCATAGTGGTTGACTTATTAATTGTGTTGGCACAATCATTCAGGTTAACGAGGATGTCGCGGTACATACGAGTCCACCATGCACCGTTGATATTTCTTGTAAAAAAATCATAGTTTGCCTCATCCTGGTAAACAGCCATCGCCCAATGTTTTACGGTAAACCTGAAAACGTTGATGTTTACGCTTGCATTGTTAAGACCGTCTGCCAATGTTTTTGTTGCATTGGTGAACACCGGACCAGCAGCCACTGTTGCCGGTTTTTTGGTCTCCTTGTTATAGTCTGTAATGTTCTTTGTGCATGCTGTTAAGAAAAGCAATGGCACAGATAATTTTAAAATATTACGCTTCATATTGTATTATTTTTTTACCGCGTATTTCATTTACACTTTTCAGCAACGCGGTAGATCAGTATTGCTTTTTACAATTAAAATCTCAATTTCAGATTAGCACCGATTGTGCGTGTTGTTGGATACGCCCCACTCTGGTAACCTTGTGTGTTCCCTGAAGTCAGGTTCTCCTCCGGATCTGCATAAGGCAAATTTTTGTGGATGATCCAAAGGTTTCTGCCAATGATTGAAAAATCGGCACCTTTGATGAACTTCACGTTTTTCAAAACACTTTGAGGGAATGTATAGGTCAATACAGCCTCTCTCAATTTAACGTAGCTCGCATCATACACAAAGTGTGAAGGAGGTATTGCAGGAGAGTTTGCATCAATTACTACACGTTGAGTGTTTGCTTTACCATCCGGCGTTACACCTGGTAAAATAACACCACCACCATCTGCAAGGCTGTTTCTTCTTGGTTTACCGAGATCGTTAAGAGCGGCCGTTTCAACATACACCCCTGTCATTGCAGCGTAGTATTGATCAAGCGAGAATACATCTCCGCCCTGGCGGATATCCACTAAGAATCCAAGTGAAATGTTTTTATATCTGAAAGTGTTGTAAATACCACCGATCCAGTCAGGATTCATATTACCAATAACGTTGGTAGTGGTAGTGGTTACTTTGTAGTAGCCCGCGCCAGAACCCTGGTCAGCAACAATTTCTTTACCGTCTGCTGTTTTCACAGTTGTTTTACCTTGGATCGTTCCGTAAGGTTCACCCAGCGTAGCGTTTAAGCTGACACCGCCCTGGAAAGTCGCCAGCTGAAGGTTTTTACTTGTGTCAAACAAGGCTACTACCAGGCTCTTGTTTTTTGACCAGTTGATGCGCATATCCCAGGAGAAGCTTTGTGTTTTGATTGGAGTAATGTTTACACCAAGTTCAACGCCTTTGTTTCTAATGGTACCTGCGTTTACCCATTTGTTTGAATAACCTGTGGAACTTGAAACCGCAACAGGCATTGTCTGGTCTTTAGAATCAGTGAGGTAGTACGTTACATCAAAACCCAATCTGCTGTTGAGGAAAGATGCTTCCAAACCGACTTCTTTACTAATTGTTTTTTCAGGTTTTAAACTGCTGTTATTTTTAGTGGTAGGCAATGAATACATCAAAGAGGGACCGAAAGGAGCAACAATTGTGTAAGCATCGTACAAAGTGTTCCACTCTGCATCGTTACCCACTTCAGCATAGTTCAAACGCAGTTTACCGTAGGATAGCCACGAAAGAGTCGGTAACATTTTAGAGAATACCCAGCTACCGGATACCGCGTAGTAGTTGTATTTATTATGCTCCGGAGGCAGTGTTGAAGAAATATCTCTTCTGATTGATCCATCCAAAGTCAACATGTCTCTGTAAGAAAGTGTAGCGCCGCCAAAATAACTGTTAGAAACAATTTGTTTGTCTATTTCTGTAGGTGCTGCCACTGTACCTTTTGAGTTTGCTACGGCATACAGGTTCGGTACAACAAGACCTCCGCTGGTTGTTGCGTAAATTGAATTCTCTTTCAGTTTTCTTACGTTAAGACCTGCCAATACTTTCAGGTTAAAGTCTTTGTTTAGATCCTTGTCAACGTTTGCAAGCAGATCCATGTTGCTCTCGTTAAACGTATGATTGTAACGGGAATATTTTGAAACATCTTTACTGCCTACTGCTATACGCTCTTCCTGGAGCTCATCATAGTGATCCAGGGCATAACGACCAAGGAAGTTTAACCAGCTGTTGACTTTATAAGTCAGGGCCACATTACCAAAAGCTCTGGTACGTGTATCGTTTTGATAGTTTTGATAACGTGTCCAGTAATAGTTATCAGTAAATGCAGGAGCCAGCGAATCGGCAGGTTTAGAAGGGTCCGCCCAGTTCCATGTGATGTTTTTGTTTTGTCTGAAATAAGCGGATTTTTGTTCCTGGATATCAACGTTGGTTTGGTACCACTGACGGAAGTTTTGATTAACATTCAATCCGCTGTAACCAGTTCCGTAGCGACCTTTGCCATCAACTTTAGAAACGTTGATTGTAGCATTCGCGGTAAGACCTTTTGCGATGTTATAGCTAGAACCAAAGTTCACAATGTTTTTAACAATCTTACTGTTAGGCAATGTTCCTTTTTCTTCGTTGCGGGTATAACCGAGTTTGTAAGAACCCCTGTCATTGCCGCCATCAAGGAAAATGCTCGCATTGTTTGAAACAGCCGTTTCGTAGAAAGTTGCAGGTCCGTTTTGCGCGGCAACCCAAGGTTTTGTTTTCATGTAGTTAGGAGAAGCCGGATCAAAAGAATCCCAATAGTAAACCATAAGGCTTGGATCGAATTTAGCACCATAAGACGCATCCTCAGATGTTGGCACTACAAGATCCTTTACGCCGTCGCCATTTGCGTCGAAATAAAAGAACCCATTTTTCTGATATGAATCAGAATAACCGGCACCGTATTGGTTTTGATATTTAGGATACGTTGTTTTGTCGATGGAACCAACTGTTAAACCTGCGTTCACAGTAATGTTTGGTGCTCCTTTTCTACCTTGTTTGGTAGTGATCATGATCACGCCATTAGCAGCACGTGAGCCGTACAATGCAGATGCAGCTGCACCTTTCAATACGTTGATAGATTCGATGTCATCAGGGTTAATGTCGGCAGCAGCGTTACCGTAATCGTAACCACCTCTACCTGTAGATTGATTACCGTTGGTAGCGAGATCTTTGTTAGATCTGTTCGTGTTGGTGTTATCAACAGGCACACCATCCACTACAAACAACGCCTGGTTGTTTTTGAAGAGAGATTTTGTACCGCGGATAACCACGTTTGTGGAACCGCCGATAGAGTTACCCTGGCGAATTTCCAAACCAGAAATCTTACCGGATAATGCGCTTGCGGCATTGCCGGTGCGGATGTTACTTACATCGTCGCCCTTGATCTGCTGGGCAGCATAAGGTAGTGTGTTTCTGTTTCTTTTGATACCCAACGCAGTAACAACAACTTCACTCATTGAAGCCTGCGGTTTGAGTACAATGCCAACTGCACCTGACTGAGAGACTGCTACGTCGCTCGGATCGAATCCTGCGGCAGAGATCTGTAAAGTCGGTTTGGCACCTGTAACCTGGATGTGAAAGTTACCATTTTGATCGGCTGAAGCAGCCTTTGTAGAACCTTTGATTTTTACGGTGGCGTAAGGGATAGGTTGACCCTTATCGTCCTTTACTTGTCCGGAGACCTCCCGGGTTTGGGCATAAGAGCTGATACTAAGCATAGCGATGCCTAGCAGCATAAGCAGCTGTTTTCTCATGTGTGTGTGTTAGTATTTAGTTAAGAAATATCGGTACAATCAAAAATAATGAAATGTTAAATAACTCAAAATTTACTTCTAGATAATTTAAAAAATTTGGTTTTGTCAAATTTTCAGCTTTGTTAACCGCTTGTGAATTAAATTTTTTGCAATTTTTTTGTAGAAAACACATTAAATAAAAATAACATAATCATAAGACCCAAATTTTTTCCCTAATGTTTTTGGGTAAAAACAACTAAAAAAGTTCATGGTAAAACGTTTTAATTTTTACCGAACTTATCTTGATCGCACTAAAAGGGGAAAATCGAAAAAAATGTGTGATTTGATAAAAAGCAAAAAGAGGAGACTGCAGCTTACTAAAAGAAATGATTATGAGAAGTTTACGAACTTTTCTAGCGCAATTTTGTCAGTCCGACCAAAAACAGCCTTCAGGGCACAAAAAAACCGCTTCAAATGAAGCGGTTTTTTAAAGAAAGTAATCTTGAAACCTGGTTTACTTAACATCCCACCAAACTCTGTCGGTGATCAGTTTAGCTCCAGGGAAATTTAGATTTCGTGTAACTTCTGAATTTGGATAAAGGAAACGAGCAGGAAGATCCAGTGTTCCTAAAGCTGTAGCCTTAGAAACAGTCAAAATATTCGGATATCCAGTTCTTCTCCATTCTGTCCATGCCTCAAATCCTTCAGTACCACACAGTGCGTAATATTTCTGAGTGATAATAGCTTTGATCTGTCCTTCTTTATCAGCAGGAAGTTGAGCATCAGGTGCGGTTGCAAGGTATGCAGCCGCACTAGAGGCCAATCCAGATGCAGTAAAGCTTGCTTTAACACCATTTTGGAACAATGTAGCTACATCGCCAGTTGCCCAGCCGCGTGCAACAGCTTCCGCCTGCAGGAAATAAGATTCTGTTGCAGAGATCAATTTTACAGGCGCAGTTGCAGAGCTAACATCGCTCGCCAATCCACCAAGTGCAGCGGTAGGAGTAGAAGGCAGTTTATCCTTGTCCTTAGCAGGGATGGTTGTTGCGTAGCTTCCTTGGGGAATACCCACTGCAACGTTCTGTCCAGTGCTTTTCAACAAAGAATCGTTTGGTGTGTAAAAATACAGTGCACGAGGGTCATTGTTTGCTTTAAACGCATTCACTGCGGTTGAGCTCGCCACAATATTTTGCACAGCTTTCAAACCGGTTGATTCGGAGTATAACGGATTTTGGTTTCCTCCGGTTGATGTGTACTTTATAACAGCATCTGTTGTTAAAAACTCAGCTCCACCAGCATACAACTCCTGGATACCAGCTTGCGCCTTCGCAGGGTCCACTTCTGAAAGTCTTAAATAAACTTTCAACAACAAAGTGTTACCAAAACGCTTCCATTGTGCCATGTCTGAAACTTTTTTGGTAGCGTTGTAAAATACCAGGTCCTCTGTCAGAGGCAATGTAGGATAAGAAGGATCAGCTATGCTGATGCCTTTTTTTACCCATGTAATGATGCTGTCATATACTTCTTTCTGCGTATCGTATTTTGGGTTCGTGTTAGCCGTACCTGCTATTGCCTCTTTCAAAGGCACATCTCCAAATGCATCGGTAATTAACTGGTAAACGTATCCTTTCTCAATGTAGCCAATTGCTGCATATTGAGAGTTTGTAGTTTGTTTGGTTAAAACGTCCAAATCAGTTAGAACGTTATTGTACATAATACCCCACATTCTGTCAAAATCATTGGAGGACAGCAGGTATTGATCCGTCGTTTTATATTGTGATGACGTAGTATTTTGTGTCCAATACTGGGCATAAAAGCTGCCTGGGATCAACATACTGTTTCCTACCAGCATTCCAATACCAGCTTGCGTAGAAGGCAAAATCAGGTTGTTTGCTGCTTTTTCAGGAACGTTAGGATTTGCGTTTATATCCAAAAATTTCGAGCATCCTGTAGCCGCAGACAATCCTGCCACTACCAAAGCTGCGCTCATTATTTTATATATATTCTTCATGATTATTTCTATTTAGAATGTAAACTTCACATTAACACCATAATTGCGAACAGAAGGCTGCGCTCTGTAATCAAAACCTTGAGCATTACTTGCACCTGCCGAGTTCACCTCAGGATCTACATACTTATTTTCAGAAGCTGTTTTGATCCATAGGTTATTACCGAAGATGCTAACTGTTGCTTCTCCGAAAGGAGTTTTCTGCAACAAATCTTTACCTAAACGATAGCTAAGGTTCACCTCACGAAGTTTGATGTATGAAGCGTCAATGACGTTTGTACCTGCAAATGCACTTCCTGAACCTACATTGTTTGCATAATAGTTTTCTGGTGAGAATTTGTATTGTGTATTTTCAACATACTTGCCATTATCCAGGTATACAGAGTTTCTAAAAATATCTCCGCCTCTGTCATAAGAAACAGTTTCCTGAGATGTTCCCACAAATGCCATTAATCGTTTGGTGTCAGAATAGAATTTGCCCCCCTGTTTTGTATCAAACAAGAAACCGAAGCTGAAATTCTTATACGTCACATTAGATCCAAGTGATGCCATATATTTTGGATTGTATGATCCCAGAAAAACCGGCGTGGAGGTAGTCTTAGGCATCCCGTTCGCTGTGTTGATGATTACGCGACCGAGACTATCAGTCAAGATTGTTTGACCATAAAAAGTACCGTATGGTTGTCCTTTTGCAGCAACAATAGACATTCCACTATAACCACCCAATGTTGCTTGAGCGTTAATATCTACAACCTCACTCTTATTGCGTGTATAGGTCCCGTAAACTTCCCACGTAAGTCCATAAGTAGTTTTTACCGGAGTTGCACGCACAGACAATTCGATACCTTTATTCTGAATAACACCTGCATTTACAACCATGCTGGTATATCCTGAAGCAGGTGCCGTTGCCGCTGTAAGAATTTGATTCCTTGATTCATTTTGATAGTAAGAGAAATCAACGAAGATTCTGTTCTTCAAAAATCCTAATTCAGTACCAACTTCAAAAGCTGTGGTGATCTCAGGTTTTAAGTCAGGGTTACCCAACCTGTCACCCTTAGTAAAGCCAGGAACGGAACCGAAGGGAAATGTTGTAGAACCGAATGCGTTACTGATGGTAGTTTTGATATAGTAATCAGTTAACAGATATGGATCTGCGTCGTTACCAACCCGTGCCCAGCTTGATCTCACTTTACCATAGCTCAACCATTTCGCAGCGTTTGTACTTTTCAATAATTCGCTGAAAACAAAAGATGCGTTGACACCAGGGTAGAAGAAAGAGTTGTTTGCTTTAGACAATGTAGAGGACCAGTCGTTACGAGCTGTAGCGCCCAGGAACAATATCTTTTTATAATCGATGTTCAGGTCAGCATACACACCCATCAATCTTCTTTTTGAATAGCTGTCATTTGATTCCAAAGGACCATTGCTATTTGCAAGATTGTAGTATCCTGGAATAACAATCCCTGAAGAAGAGTTTGTTTGAACTTCCAATTGTGTATAGGTTCTTTGTCTTACGTTATGACCCACCATTAACGATCCTGAGAAATCTTTACCGATATCTTTTCTTGCAGTGATCATCAAATCATTCACAACTTCAGAAAGGTTGTAGTTGTACTCACCATAACTTCCAAGGCTTGTTTGCTTGTTTGCAGTTGCCGAATATTCTCCACTTGTGTTATCCAAAGGTGTCAAGCTATATTTCGGAACAGACAATCTTCTTCTGTCAGCGTATACGTCGGTTCCCAGGCGGTCAGTGATGTCCAACCATTCTACAGGCTTGTAAGTAATATTAAAATTACCTGTGATCCTATCTACGTCGTTATGGTTCTTCCAGCTCTTTAATATGTAGTATGGGTTGATAGAGTATGCACCATAATAGCCATACTGAGCCTCATTCACTGTTCCAAAACTATAATAAGGATTACTTAGATCTTTCAGATCCGTCAAAGGAATATTGCGTGGCGTTTGCACCAGGCTGGAATACACTGAACCTGTGGCCTGACCACCCGCCGCTTCGTCTGCGCTAACTTTTGTGTAGTTGATAGAGATGCCGGAACTAAACTTATTTGAAAGCTGTGTAGTTCCGTTGAATCTTACACTGTACTTATTGAAGTTATCGTAGTTGCCAGGCAATATACCGTTTGAATTAAGCGCATTCAATGATAAGTAATATGTACTTTTTTCACTTGCACCAGCTATAGATATATTGTTGTTATAAGCTTTGCCTGTTTCATAAAAATCTTTGATGTTATTTTCAACCGCACTATAAGGTCTCTCTAATTGTTTACCATTGACTGCCTGGCCCCAAGGTCTTACAACACCATCGAATTTTGGTCCCCAGTTCCAGTTTTCTTTGGGATCAAACACAAGATCCGGTCCGTCTGAGTAACCCTGGCCGTATTGATTTTGAAAATCAGGAAGCTTCAAAATATTCGAAAAAGTAAGACCGCTGCTAACAGTGATTTCACTTTTCTTGTTTTTATTTTTCTTACCGGACTTTGTAGTAATGATCAAGGCACCGTTAGAGGCTCTTGAACCATAAAGGGCAGCAGCACCGGGTCCTTTCAATAAAGTAATGGACTCGATGTCATCCGGGTTAACATCGTTACCTCTGTTACCAAAATCAATCGAAGATAATGTACTGGTTCCAGCAGGACCTTGACCTCCTAATTGGTTTGTGTTGTCAATAGGAACACCATCAACAACAATCAATGCCTGGTTATTTCCTAAGATTGAAGAACCACCGCGCAATACTACACGAGTAGAGCTACCAGGAGCACCTGCAGTTCCGGAAACGTTCAAACCGGCAACTTTTCCTTGCAGTGCACCTAAAGCGCTTGCGTTTTGACCCTGTGTTAACTCATCAGATTTAATAACAGGAGCTGAATAGCCAAGAGATTTCTTGTCTCTTTTGATACTGTTGGCAGTCACGACAATTTCATCCAATTTTATATCATCTTTTTGGAGGACGATGTTTATTGGGGAAGTTCCTACCGGCGCTCTCTTTTCAGCAAAGCCAACGCCTGAAATGATGATTGTTTTCGCTGTCGCCGGAGCGTTGAACGAAAAACTTCCATCTTCTTTTGTTACAGTACCAATTTTAGTGTCTTTAACAATCACCGATACTCCGAATATGGGATTACCTTTTTCATCGGTGATTTTACCGGAGATTTGCCGGGTTTGAGCAAAGGAGAAGATACTAAGCAATACCATGCCTAGCAGCATTATCAGCTGTTTTCTCATGTGTGTTTTAAAATTTGATTAAACAATAGGTCGGCGCAAAAGTAAAGCAATGTTAAATAACACGACTTTTACAACAGAATTCTTTGAAAAATTTCCATTCATCAAAAAAAGTAGTTTGTTAATTGTTCGTGAATAGATGTTTTTTAAATATGTTGACGAAAACACTTTCAAAAAAAATATAATAACTACCAATTTAGATTTCGTTCCGGAGTTGTTAAATACAAGAACACAAAAAAACCGCTTCAATTGAAGCGGTATTAATAGCATAAAAAGTTATCTAGTTTGAATGCCTAAAAAATCATCTTCGTTCTTGTGTTAACGTTCTACTTGTTTCCTCGTTTCTCTTTCTTCTTCGTTGTACTTATTAACAAAGCAGGCAACAATATCAAATTCGTAAAAGTCGCTGCAACCAACGTAAGTGAGATCAGCCAACCGAGCGATTTTGTACCGCCAAATCCACTGAAACAGAAAATTACAAATCCAGCGATCAATACAAGGGATGTATATATGATACTGATACCCGTTGTATGAATTGTATCAACTACCAATTGTTTGGAGTCTTTTTCTTCATCCTCATCTTTCTCCTGTTTATAATTTACCAGAAAACGTATGGTAATGTCGATCGCTATGCCCAACGCAACACTGAAAACCAACACTGTTGAAGGTTTCAAACGAACACCCAACCAGCCCATCACGCCTGCAGTAATTAATAATGGAATAATGTTCGGGATAAGGGAACAAATCAAAATGCGCAACGATTTAAACAAATAAAGCATACACAAAGCAATCAGCAGGAATGCCCACATGATGCTTTCCTTCAGCCCATTAATAATAAAACTGCTTCCTTCAAGGAAGGTTACACTACTTCCGGTAAACTGTACATTGTATCTGCTGCTATCAAAATATTGATTCGCTTTCTGTTTTACATCTGCGATGATCTTTGGTAATTCTGCACTACCAACGTCTTTCATGTTTACACTGATGCGAGCTACTTGTTTTGAACTGTCCATGAAAGAGCTTACCAATTTTGTAAAAGTGTTCTGCGACTTGGCGCTTCCACTGTCAGATTTCATGTTCAGATAACCAGAAAGAAATGCTACGTCAAATGAATTCGGCAAACTGTAGTAGCTACTGTCTCCATCGTAATAGGCTTGTCGCGCAAACTTCATCCCTTCTACTATCGACAATGGTTTTGCCATTTCTGGTCGTGAGTCAATGTAGGCGCTCAAAGAATCCATTGCTCCCAGTATTTCGAGTGGCTTCGCACGGAAACCATTTTTTCTTTTTGTATCTACCGCAATTTCCAATGGCATTACACCATTAAAGTTGCTTTCAAAATATTTAAGGTCCTTATAAATTCTATCTGTTTTTGGCAAATCATCTACAATGAACCCCTCTGATTTTAATCTCATCATTCCCAATACCGATAACACCGAAATGATTGCAGTGCATGCATAAATAAACTTTCGGTGATTCAATGACCATTCTTCTAATTTATCAAGTAAACTCAGCAACCATCTATTTTCCAAATAGCGAACATGCTTTGGTTTTGGTGCCGGAAGAAAACTTAATACAGTAGGTATGAAAATAAACGAGATCACAAATATCACCATGATGCTAATACCGGCTACAACGCCAAACTCTTTCAGCAATGGGCTTTTCGTTAACGCAAAAACTGCGAAACCAATTGCTGCTGCTATGTTACAGAACAATGTAACGATTCCCATTTTAGCAATCATTTGTATAAGTGCCGCATGTTTATCCTGGGTATCGCGCCAAGACAAATGATATTTATTGAGGAAATAAATACAGTTTGGAATACCAATTACGACAACCAATGGTGGTATCAATGCATTGAGCAATGTAATTTTATAATGAAATAATTCCATGGTGCCTGTTGCCCAAATCACACCGAAGATTACTACCAGCAGCGACATAATAGTAGCACTTACACTTCTGAAAAACACCATGAGGATGACTGCAGATAAGATCAGAGAACCAATCAGCAACCAACGCATTTCAAACGCAATTCTATCGGCTACCTGTGTCCGAATCAATGGCAACCCGCTGTAATGCATTTCAATTCCTGTCGCTTTGCTAAAGGCATCTCCCGCTGCAACGATGTTGTTTACAACCGTTGTTCTTTCCTTGGATGCCATCGCCTGTTTGTTGATGTGAACTCCGGTGAGATATGCGTTTGTTTCAGGATTAAATAAAAAGCCGCGGTAGAAAGGGAGATTTAAAAATTTGGCTTTACCACTGTCCAGATCCTGTTGGGAAAGATTACCTGCCGGAAATATTTGGACTGCCTTTAGTTTTTCAGAACTGTCATTCTTTGCGAGTGTGATGGAATTGGCTACGCTGATAACATCTTCAACTTTATTTACTTTTTTTAAATTTTCAACGAGCTTTCTGTATTCGTTAAAAACATTTTCCTTGAAAAGATCTTTTGTTTCAAAACCGATTACCAGCATATTTCCATCTTCACCAAACTTCTGTTTAAAGGCAAGGTATTCCTGGTATTTCGGATTGTCGGTAGGAACGGCCCTTGAAAAATCGTAGCTCAACTGAAGTTTACTGGTATGATATCCCATAAAACCTGTTGCCGCTAAAAGTAGGACTAGTAAAATAACTCTGTTTTTCAGTACAAATTGGCCCAGTTTCTCCCACATGGTATGTAATATTATATTGTGAGCAAAGAAAAGGAAAATTGTTGTTAGTTGTTGGTTGATAGTTATTAGCGAATTGCGTGCCAGTGGCCTGTCAGCCTCTAACAACTATCAACCAACAACTCCCCTCTATTTCCTAATTTCTAATTCCTAATTCCTAACTTTCCCCCATGATCACATTCAAAACCAAAGGGCTTGTTTTAAAATCGGTAAAATATGGGGAAACCAGTGTGATCGTTACTGTGTTTACTGAACTTTTTGGTACGCAAACCTATTTGCAAAACGGTGTAAGAACGAGCAATAAGAAGGGGCAGGGAAAAGCAAACCTGTTTCAGCCGGGCGCCATCCTTGATCTTATCGTTTACCACAATGAGTTAAAAAATATCCAGCGCATTAAAGAGTACAAATGGGGCTTTTTGTACCAGCATATTTTTTTCGATGTATATAAAAATGCAGTTGCTTTGTTTATTGTAGAGCTTTTGCAAAAATGCCTCAAACTGCCTGAAGCCAATGCGGAGCTTTATTATTTTATTGAAGATGCCATGATCCATTTGGATGAAGCCGAAGACACCGTTGTGGCAAATTACCCCCTCTTCTTCGCGTTGAATCTTACCAACTTTTTCGGATTCAAAATTCATGATGATTACGAAGCCGGAAATAATATTTTGAATTTGCAGGAAGGCGTATTCCAAAAGGAATATCCGCAGCATCAATCTTTCATTGAGGGCGATCTTAGTTATACTGTTTCCCAATTACTCAAAGTGCAGCAGCCTTCCGAACTGTCGCAAATAAAGCTAAACAGGCAGTCCCGGCAATCGCTCATGCATTCGCTGGAGTTATTTTACGCGTTGCACATCCCAGAGTTTGGGCACATGAGAACACTAGCCGTGCTGCAGGAGGTTCTTTCTTAACTATGAAGTATGAGTTATAAAACAATCAGTTCATACTTCATAGTTACAAAAACAAATCCGGCATCAACTTATTCTCCGGATTCACTGCGTATTTTTTAAAATCGGTAATGCCCTCGGCAGTCAACACTTCTTCATCAATAAAAAAGTTTCCGGAGCATTCGTATGAAGGCCTTTGTAGAATGTAAAATGCGGCGTCGGCCACTATTTCGGGTGTGCGGCTGCGTTGTACAAGGAAATCGCCACCCAGTAAATTTTGTACAGCGGCTGTAGCGATGGTTGTTTTTGGCCACAATGTATTTGCGGCAATTCGGTGGGTAGCCAGTTCCTCCGCCAGTCCCATAGCCACCATACTCATTCCATATTTACTCATGGTGTACGCCAGATGCTTGGCAAACCACTGCGGATCGAGGTTTATCGGGGGAGATAAATTTAAAATATGTGGATTGTTTGCTTTTTTCAAATAAGGAATGCAAGCCTGGCTCATGAAAAACGTGCCGCGAACGTTGATGTCGTGCATCAGATCGAATCTTTTGGCTTCGAGTTGTTCTGTGTTTGCGAGGTTGATCGCGCTTGCATTATTTATTAATATGTCAATGCCATTAAAAGTATCGACCGCTTTTTTTACGGCACTCACTATATCCTGCTCAAAGCGAATATCCAGCTGAAGTGGCAGTACATTGCCGGGGCCTTGTTTATCTATTTCTTCGGCGGCGGTAAAGATAGTTCCTTCCAATTTTGGATTCGGTTCTACGGTTTTGGCGGCAATTACAATGTTGGCGCCTTCGCTGGCCAGCTTCATTGCAATGGCTTTTCCGATTCCGCGGCTACCTCCAGTTATAAAGACAGTCTTGTTTAAAAACTTCATTCGTCAACGTTTTTTGAATAGGGTTTATGCAGAAAAATTTCCTCATGTGAGGCCAAGCATTCTTGAATTTATCAATTTTTATCTGATAAATGAGTACTTATCTTGACCGTTTATGTAAAAATGGGTAATTATCCGAGACTGTCAAATAGTAGTCTTACTATTTTTTATAGAAAAACTGTAAAATAAAATTGAGCGTTTATGCTCTTGCAAACCATGTGCCTTGTGAATACTTTTGTTATAGAAATTGATTGATAAGCGGACGAATCCAATATCCAAGACCAAATATCCAAATCCAGAATAACCGTATTATCTCGTTTATCTTTCAATTAGAAAGTTTATCCAATATCATTGAAGCCTATCCAATCCTAGGAAGAAACCATCCTAAAATTTGTACCTATTGATGGCCCCCGAGTAGCTGGTAAAGGTTTTGTACAAAGAATTAAAAAGTCCTGAAGCATGTCTTCGGGACTTTTTCGTTTTGTTTTGCCACAGAAACACAGAGACACAGAAGGGTAACAAAAAAATTTCAGCTGCTTTCGTGAGATATCAAATGGCTTCTAAGAAGTTATTGGGAAAATGCTCCAATGCGTCTACTGCATGTAACACATGGAGTTCCTACACTTCCTCTGTGCTTCTGTGCCTCTGTGGCAAATACAAAAAAATCCCGAAGTGTATTACCCCGGGACATTTTCTATAGAGTCTATGATTTTACTGATTAATTGATCAACTGAATAACTGAGGTTTTGTGATTATGTCTTACCGTAAGTATTCGATCATCCGTTATTCTTTGCTTACCTCCGCTATTCAATCGATCAATTATTCAATTATTTTCTAGTGTGCCATCGATGTATCCACTTTTTCGCCTTTGTTCTTTTTAGCTTTTACCATTAATACAAATGGCACACACAAAAGGAACAATAAACCGATGTATAAGAACACATCCATGTAAGTCAATACGATCGATTGTTTCATTACCATGTAATCCAGAGATTGGTACGCATCTTTCAATGCTGTTTGTGCTTCGATACCCTTTGAAATAAAGCTCTGCTGCATACCATGTATCCGTTGCATTACCGCAGGATCATCTACCGATAATTTTGAAACAAGATTGTTTCTGTGGTTCATACTTTGCCTTGCGATAAACGTTGTAATCAGCGCCACACCAAACGATCCGCCCAGCTGCCTCATCATACCGGTGAAGGCCGCACCCTGTCCGATCTGTTTTCCTTTTAGTGTAGATAGAGACAGCGTTGTAATCGGCACGAACAACATACCCATACCTACACCACGCATGATCAACATCCAGGTAAACGCTTCTTTACTTGTATCCGGCGTAATAATTTTATAACCCCACATACAAAAGAAGAAGAAAATCACCATACCAATGGCCACAAGTATTTGCTGTTTGGCTCCGCGTTGGAGTAACTGACCTACGATTGGCATCATGAATGCTGTTACAAGCGAGGCCGGAATCATTAGCATACCGGACTGTGTTGCCGTCCAACCCAAGGTTGCCTGAGTATATAATGGAATAATGAATGTCGTTCCATATAAACCAAAACCAAGTATGAACGATAAGATTGTACCGGTTCGAAGGTTACCGTTGCCTAATACACGAAGCTCCACAATCGGGTTCTTGGCTCTGAGCTCCCTCCAGATAAAGAAGAAGATACCAAGTATAGTTGTGATCGCCAGTGTAGTGATCATCGGATCATTGAACCAATCATCTTCCTGTCCTTTTTCCAGCACGTATTGTAATGACCCCACCGATAAAGCCAATAACCCTATACCCGCCCAGTCAACTTGTTTAACACTTAACTTATCTCCATACTTAGGACTACGTACAAACTGCAGTGTAAGCAGCATAGCAATAATACCTAATGGAATGTTGATATAGAATATGTAAGGCCATGAGTAGTTATCGGTAATAAAACCACCCAAAGGCGGACCAAGTGTAGGACCCACAATTACACCCATACCGTAGATGGCCTGCGCCATACCACGCTTTTCCGGAGGATAACTTTCGGTGATTAGCGTTTGCGAAGTTACCAGTAAGGCACCACCGCCCACACCTTGCATAAACCTGAACGCTACGAGTTCCCAAATGCCGTTTGCGTTACCGCATAAAAAAGAGAAAATAGTGAATATAAGAATGGAGGCTGCAAAGTAGTTGCGGCGTCCGAATTGTTGTGAGAGCCAGCTGGTCATTGGTACGATAATTACGTTACCAATGGCATATGCAGTCACTACCCATCCCACTTCCTGTGTAGTGGCGCCAAGGTTACCCTGCATATCGTGCAGTGCCACGTTCACAATGGTGGTGTCTACAATTTCAAGCAGTGCACACATTACCGCTGTAATGGTAATGATCACACGCCTGGAACCATATTCTACCAATGAATTCTGTTGCATGTAAATAATTTAATAATAAAGCGAAGAGAGTAACGGGAATCGTGAATGAGAGTCGCTCATTATTCACGATTCACGTTTCACGTTCTTAGTCCAAATGCACATCCACATTCACGTTCATACCAGGACGCAGTTGCTTAACAAGAGAATCAGAAGGATTTGTGAACTCAAGTTTTACCGGCAAACGCTGAACAACTTTTACGAAGTTACCAGTCGCATTGTCCGGAGGCAATAGGGCGAAACGTGAACCCGTTGCAGGAGAGAATGATGATACTGTTGCTTCAAACTCATGACCAGGAAACGCATCGATAGTAACAATTACTTTTTGACCCGTTCTCATTTTGCTCAACTGAGTTTCTTTGAAGTTAGCAGTTACCCATGTTGACTGATCCAATACTACACTGAACAATGACTGACCCGCTTGCAAATACTGCCCAACCTGCGCATTTACTTTTGAAATTTTTCCATCTGCAGGAGCCAATACTACTGCATAAGAAAGATTCAATTTTGCATTTGCCAAATCCGCTTCACGTTGTTTGATCACTGCATTTGCTACAGCAATTTGTTGTGATGTTGCGTTGCTTTGAGAAGCAGTAGCAGCGGTTTGTTTAGCCGCAGCATTTTTTTGCTCTACCAAAACCTGCAATTGACGTTCTGCAGTTTGTTTAGCAGCAAGCGCCTGCTCGTATTGTTGTTGAGTGATTGAATGATCCTTGATCAAATTTGCATAACGCTCGTAGTCCTGTGTTGCTCTCCACACGTTTACTTTCGCTGCTTCGATCTGCGCGTCTGCAGTTGAAATGCTTGCCTGTGAAGTGGCAATGTTTGCTTTAGATGCATTGGTTGTTGCTTCTGCTACTGAAAGATTGCTCTTTGCACCAAGCAAAGCAGCTTCAGCTTCTTCCACTTTAATAAGAAGATCACGGCTATCAAGAACGAGCAGCGTATCACCTTTTTTCACCAACTGGTTATCTTTTGCACGCACTTCAGTTACATAGCCAGATACACGTGGTATCACAGGGCTAATGTTTGCATCAATCTGCGCATCGTCTGTTTCTTCGTGGTGCTGACCATGAATGTATTTTGAAATACCGAAAGTACCACCGCCAATTACAAGCGCTGCCAGTACTATAATAAAACCGAAGTTCCTTTTTTTAGGTTGCTCTTGATTGTGAGCATCTGTATGATTAGATGAAGCCACTTTATTTTGAGTTTGAGTTTCCATTTTATTAAGTTGTGAGTTTTAAGTTGTAGAGACAGATAATTATCTGTCTGTACTTATAGATAATAATCCGTCTGTACCGAGTTTTGTTATTTGCTTATGCCTTTTTCAGTTGCGATGGTCCCGGCTGCTTGCAATAATTTGTTGTAAGCAACCACTGCATCTGCTTTCGCGTGATTGTAGTTGATCTTAGATGTTAAAGATGCAACGTCCGCATCAAGCAAATCTGTAGTGGTAGCAAGATTATTCTCCTGTTTGTTCTTGGTTATTCTGTAGTTCTCATCTGCCTGCTCTACTGCTTTTGCGTAAACATCTATCTTCTTCATGCTTAGGTAATAAGCTTCGTATGCCTTGGTAATGTCCAAACGAATATTATCGTCCAACATTTCCTGGTGTACTTGAACCTCCTGCAATTGAGAATTTGCTTTGTTCAGCTTTGCTTTTGTTTTCCACAAAGAAGAAACATTATACTTAACCCCTACGCCAGCGGTGAAGGCTGTTGTAACCGTTACAAAGTTTGGAATGTCCAATCCTACATAACCAGCTGTTAAAGCAACTGAAGGATATAGGTCACCTTTCACAGCTTTGATATTTGAGGTGGCCGCTTTTTCATTTAGAGAAAGCACCTGGATATCTTTTCTGTTTTGGTGAGCAAGTTGTTCCCACTCGTCAATTGTTTTGTTTTGTGTAAGTAACTTGAAACCTGCTGTATCAACGATCAGCTTTGTTGTTTCAGGAAGACCAAGCATAAGATTCATATTAACCGTTGTAACCTTAAGCTGTGTTTGAGCATCCATTAATGCAAGCTCAACATTGTACGCTTCCAGTTGCACTTTCAACAGATCGTTACGTGCCATCAATCCGTTCTTCTCTAGGTTTTCAAAATCCGTCACACGTTGTTGGGAACGTACCAGGTTTTCTTTTACTAAATCAACAGATACACCTGCTTTATACAAGTTTGCATAAGCTGAAATAGCATTGGCGATAACCGCGTCTCTGTCATTATCCGCATCAAGCCTTGCAGCTTCAGCGAGATATTGAGCAGATTCGATGCCCGACTTGATTTTGAATCCAGTGAATAAAGGAAGAGATCCGTTTACCATCGCATACATCGCCTGGTTGATGCTCGGAGTTGATGAACCGCTGCTTGAACCGCCACCATTATCCGGCTTTTGATTTTTTAAAGTCAAACCCGGATCAGTCAACCTCAAGTAGGAAGCAGAAACACTCAAATCCGGAAGTCTGGCATCTTTCGCTTCGCGAAGAGTTGCAAGAGCCTCGTCAATTTTTGCGTGGTTCAGCTTTAGGTCTTTACTGTTTTTAATACTTAGATCGATTGCTTCCGAAAGCGAAAGCAATTTGGCCGAATCTGATGATTGGGCCGAAGCGCCTAGCGTCATAAAACTGATGATAAGCGCTAACGCTGTGTGATACCAAAATTTACGCTTCATGTGTCAATATTGCTTTGAATAGTAATTTTAAATGCTCGAAAAGTCTGATTTTCATCGTGGCTTTGAAATCGTCTTCGGACAAATCCTTTAAATCATCGTTCATATACCTGTAGAATTCGATGGTACTGATTAACTGATTGGTTGTGCCGGTCATGGTGAGGATGAGCATTTGGAGGTCTATATCTTTTCTAAAAACTCCCTTATTCTGTCCTTCTATAATTAACTGCTGCATTGCAAGCAGACTCTTTTTTTTGAATTCCTTTAGCATTTCGCCAAGTTCTGTGTCATGATTACGCATTTGCTCTCTCACCATAATCTTGTGAAAACAACTCTGATTGAAAACTTTATCCATATAGTTTTCAATCATGTGGTTCACTTTTTCTAACGATGTCATTTTCTCATCGTTCAGCACCCTTTCCAACTGAAAAGCTGCACTCCTATATTCAAAAAGCGATTGCATCAATTTTTCCTTCGAGCCGAAATAATATGATATCATCGCAAGATTCACGCCCGCCTCATGTGCTATGTCCCGGACTGACGTTCCAGAAAAGCCATTTGTTGCAAACAGCTTTTCAGCAGCCTCAATAATGTGTATTTTCTTTTCTGAATATTCCATAATCATTTTTATCTAGGGATGGATAACTATCCGTCTGATAGTATATAATAATCCGTCATTTCTATTACAAAATTAAACAAACGTTTGAATTAAACAAACGTTTGACCAATTTTTACCATCAATAGTGTATGAAATACAGGTAGAGACGGATGATAATCCGTCTATGAGACAGATATTTATCTGTCTGTACGAAAACAAAGGCTGCTTTGGAAAGCAGCCTTAACCGTTTTGTTACGGTTTTCCACAGGGTTTTGGATTAACCCTAAATATTTAGGAGAACAGAACGCAGATTTTCATGATTGTCAAGGTTTCTGATGATTTTTTGAAAAATCAGAATCCAATAAGGTTCAACGGTATCATTGTAGTGTTGCTTTATTATTATTTGAAAATCACAATTATCTTAACAATCGTGAAAATCTGCCTGCCCGACTAAAGTCATTCAGGCGGGCGTTCCGTATCTTATTTAAAAAACAAAAACCCTCCGGTTTATAAACCTATTTAACAATGAGCCATAAACCTTCGGGTTTTTGCTTCTGCATCAAAAAGTAGCTGATCAACAGTTGTGGGTCGCATTAATCAACTATTGTAAAACTAAAATTGATTTCAGCGGCGTCAAAAGCACATTCACCCGATTTTAAATGGTGGTAAAAATGCCAGGGTTATGCATCTTTGCACCAGCTATTCGCTTTTTATACGTTCAAATATTCTCGTAAAAACACAATGGAACTATTTTTAGACGCTTCCGCAACTGATATAGAAGAAAGACAATACATATTACAGGTATATAAATCACTTATTTACAAATACTCAGCAAGCGTAACATTGATTGTTGATAACACTTCAGATATCCACACTTCCTTTTCAGATTTGGGTAAAGTTGCACAAGCCCCCAAACCGTCCTTGCTGGATAAGCTGAAAGCAGACCATGGCTTTGGCGATTTTGCCTCAAAAACCATCAAAAGAGCACCTGTTTCTACGTGGGTTACAAATCATCCGCTTCACATTTTATCAAACATTGCCAACCAGGTTTTCCTGATAACCAATCTTGAGTTTTTACAGCGTCCTACAGCATTTGACAAAAAGGTTTTTAATAAAAAGATTTTCTCTGCGGCCGTTCAAAATGCGGATCTTGTAATAATACCTTCCGAACATTACAAGACAATTCTGGTAAATGAATTTAAGCTGTCAGAGACTAAAATTCAGGTTGAAAAACTGCAGCCTTCCGAGTTTGCAAAGCCACTAAGTTGGGAAGAAAAGCAGCTAATAAAGGACAAATATGCCTCGGGAAAAGACTATTTCGTTTCCATTATTTCCGGAGAAAGGCATGAATTCATCAATTTGCTGAAAGCATTCACCATCTTTAAAAAATGGCAGCAATCTTCCATGCAATTGATCATCATACACGGAGAAAATGCCCATCAGGATTTCTCCAAGCTGGAAACCTACAAACATAAAAGCGACGTCCATTTGCAGCAATTGAATGAAGAAGAAAAACTGCAGGTTCTCGCATCCGCGTATGCTTGCATGCATGCAGTAACACACGAAAGCCTTCCGTTTACAGTGATCAATGCGATTTTTTGTGAAACGCCCATCATAACTTCTGACCTTGCGGCGATTAAAGAACTGGCAGGCGATACGGCTCTTTACACCAGCGCAACGAATGTGGACGATATTTCCCGGAATATGATCACCATATATAAAGATGAAAATTTGAGAAAAAAGCAGGTGGAGAAGATGAAGGAAACGGTAAGTAAAAATTAAAAAATCAAAAGCCAAAGAGTTGCCATTGTAAGGCGGCCGTTTTGACTTTTTACTTTTGACTTTTGACTTTCCACCCTACCTTCGCACATTCAACTATAAACTATGGATCAGTCAACCATTACAATTGATGTAATATTAGATCGCGATAAAACGCCCGAAAACATTCTGTGGAGCGCTTCCAACAGCACTGTGGACAATAAGCAAAAAGCGAAAGCTATGATGCTGGCTCTGTGGGACGGAACTGACAAAACAGCTCTCCGTATAGACCTGTGGACAAAGGAAATGATGGTAGATGAAATGGCAGATTTCTTTTACCAGACATTTATGACCATGGCCGACACTTACAACCGCGCCACAAAACATACAGAACTGGTAAACGATATGAAGAACTTCGCAAAAGACTTCTACAACAAGTTCCGCGAAGAGCAAATGAAAGAGAACAGCTTGAAATAGTGGAAAATTGAAAGTTGAAAATTGAAAATGAGGCCTAAAACAATGCAGCCTTACTTTCTAACACACAAAAAAAGTTCAACTTTCAGCTTTTAATTTTCAACTCTCAAGCATTTTCAATTTTCAACTTTCAATTTTCAATTAAATAATATGAGTCTTGAACAACAAGTAATGGCGCAAATGAAAGACGCCATGAAAGCAAAAGATGAAGCGTTACTGCGTGGCCTGAGAGCCATCAAAGCAGAAATTATAAAAGCGAAAACAGAACCCGGCGCTAATGGCGAAGTGTCTGCAGAGGGCGAATTGAAACTCCTGCAAAAGCTGGTGAAGCAACGTAAAGATTCTCTTGAAATCTTCACTCAACAAAATCGTGCGGATCTTGCTCAAAAAGAACAAGATGAAATCAGTGTGATTGAGCGTTTTCTTCCAAAACAGTTATCAGCTGAGGAATTAAAAGCGGAACTTGAAAAAATTATTGCTGAAACAGGCGCTGCATCTCCTGCGGATCTTGGTAAAGTAATGGGTATCGCCTCTAAACAATTGGCTGGCAAAGCAGACGGTAAAGCGATAAGCGCTACCGTGAAAGAATTACTTACAAAATAATAACTGAATAACTGAATGACTGAATAACTGAATGTCTTATTCACGATTTCGCTTTACGACTGTCGAACAATCAGTTATTCAGTCATTCAGTTATTCAACTATTATTCTATGATCATCGATGTCCTCTTCATAATTATCCTTGTCTTCGCCATTTACAAGGGCTGGCGAAATGGTTTTGTGGTCGCTATATTATCGGTGGTTGGATTAATTATCGGTCTTGTGGCCGCTATGAAATTATCTGCCATTACCGCCAGTTATTTAAAAGATAGCACCAACATTTCCGTTCGTTGGCTGCCTTTCATTTCTTTTATTATCGTTTTTATCGCAGTTATGCTGGTCATTCGCCTCCTCGCTTCACTCATTACCAAGACAATGGAAGTAGTGGCGTTGGGCTGGGCCAACAAACTCGCGGGTATCCTTTTATACGCAGTTATATATACGATTGTTTTCAGTGTTGTTCTTTTTTATATACAAAAGGTGCATATAATCAGCGATAGTACAGTTGAGCAATCACATTTTTACGGTTTCATTGAGCCGTTCGGGCCAGCAGCTATCAATGGCATTGGAAGAGTGTTGCCATGGTTCAAAGACATGTTTGCCCAGCTTGAAAGCTTTTTTGATAATGTTGCAGCAAAAAGCGGAAGACAGTAGTTTTTTAAGATATGGCCGAAATAAAAATCTCAACGATATTTTAAAATTACTCTGTATTGTATTATTTTTAGTTACAGAAAAACCTCGTCAATACACTTAACAGTAGCTTACCGTTCAATGTTTTAGCTTTGTATTTCTAAAGCCAGGCTTTTTTTGGCGCAAAACAACTATTTTAGCGCTTAATTGAATAAGTGATATTTACAGAACAGATGAATTACGAAATCAAACATCAGGATAAATTCAGATTTATTGAAGAAGGTGAAGGAGAACCTCTAGTACTGTTACATGGTTTATTTGGAGCCCTAAGCAACTTCATGGATTTGATTGAATATTTTAAGCACCACTACAAAGTGGTGGTTCCCATGTTACCCCTATTTGACCTCGACATTTTGCATACTTCCGTAAGCGGTTTGGAGAAATACGTGCATAAGTTTATCGAAACCAGGAACTATCAGAATATTAACCTTCTTGGAAATTCTTTGGGCGGTCATGTGGCCTTGGTACATATATTGAAGCACCCTGAAAGAATAAAGTCGCTTATTCTTACAGGAAGTTCAGGTTTGTTTGAAAATGGAATGGGTGATACCTATCCAAAACGTGGAGATTATGAATATATCCGCAAAAAAACCGAACTTACTTTTTATGATCCTAAAATGGCCACAAAAGAGTTGGTGGACGAGGTGTATGACATTGTAAATGTGCGCCTTAAAGTCATAAAAATCATTGCATTGGCAAAAAGTGCCATCCGCAACAACCTTGGTGAAGAAATAAGCCAGATTAAACAACCCACATTGCTGATTTGGGGTAATAATGATACAATTACGCCGCCTTTCGTAGGACGCGAATTCAACAGACTTATTCCAAACAGTGAACTGCATTTTATTGATAAGTGCGGCCACGCGCCGATGATGGAGGTTTCCGGAGAATTTAACGTGATCCTTCACAAATTTTTAAAAAAGCTTAACGAACCGGCCACCGTCGCTTAACGTATATACTTATATAAACAAGCAATTTGCTAAATAGAGAACTCATATCAACGTCGATCCCCGTATTGGCACCAACCGATAGCGTGGACAAAGCTTTACAGTTAATGTCGGATTATCACTTATCCCAATTACCTGTAATAGCCGAGGATAAATTCGTGGGTCTTATCGACGAAGAAGAATTGCTTAATACAGATAATAACGCAACCGTTATCCAACTGCAGGCATCTTTTGTGAAGCTTGCCGTGCAGGATAATAAATATTTTTTTGAAGCAGTAAAGCTTTCAACAGAATATAATCTATGCGTTATCCCCGTTATAGAACAGGACCTTACATGGGTAGGCGCTATCAACGCCTATGACCTTTTGAAAGAATTTGCGCGCATGACCGGCGTTAACGATCCAGGCGGATTGATTGTGCTGGAAATGGAAAAACAGAATTTTTCATTTTCTGAGATCAGTAAACTGGTGGAGACAAATGACGCGCAAATCACTCAAATGAATACTTACTACGATTCAGCTAATTCAGTGTTCGTAGTAACGGTTAAGATCAATAAACTGGAAATTTCCGACATCATAGCAACCTTCCAACGCTATGAGTATGTTGTTCGATATTATTTTGGTGAAGAACTCTACGAAAACGAGCTTAAGAACAATTACGACCACCTGATGAATTATTTGAATATTTAGACAAATAAATATTTCAGTTTTGATGAGTAGAGAAAACATGTTTGTTTTCTACTTAGAAATGTGTTGATAATGGGCAGAAAAAATTACTTGGTTGTCGTACTATTCTTTTTTGTTCCGGGCATTGTATTTGCCAGGAATGTGTTTTCTTTAAACAGTAGTGTCAATTCTTTACCACCCACAGATAGCCTCCCAGCTGCAGCCCGTTTTGATTCCACCGCAAATGATCATAAGTTAACTGTTGGCGACATTTATATCACCGGCAATAAAAAGACAAGAGCCTATATTATTGAGCGGGAACTTCCTTTTAAAAAAGGAGATACGCTTTCCTTGCAGGCCCTCACTCAAGGGTTTGTAACCGGCCGTCAGCAACTGATCAACACACAACTGTTTCACGAAGTAAAGATTTATCTAAAACAATTTCGTGGCTACATAACTGATATTCAAATTGACGTCAAGGAACGATGGTACATTATTCCACTTCCCTACGTAAAGCCTGTTGACAGAAACCTTTCTGCATGGGCCGACAAAGGCTATAAACTTGACAGACTCAACTACGGTGTAAAATTCTACTATGACAATTTTACTGGTAGAAACGATAAGCTGAAGCTAATGTTCATAACCGGGTATACGCATCAGTACTCTATTTCTTACGATCAACCGTATGCGGACAATACCTTAAAACATGGCTTTGGAGCAAGTGCCTCCTATTCGGCGGTAAAAGAACTGAATGTTAGTACCGTCAATAACAAACAGTTTTTCCTTAACGTAGATTCTGTTGACAATGCTAACAAGTATATCAACGAGCTTTTCAATGTTACGTTAAGTTATTATTATCGTCCGGCTATCTACACCCGGCACATTTTTCGACTGGGCTACACCGTTAATAAAGTTGACAACTCTGTATTGGAGCACAACCCCAAGTATTTTCCCAACGGTTCTACAAGCATGTCCTACCCAGAATTCAGCTATGGCTGGCGCTATCAAAATATAGACTACATGCCGTATCCGCGAATCGGCAAAGCAGCAGAGATCAACTTTCTAAAGCGGGGTTTCTCCCAGGATATGAACCTCTGGCAACTCGCTGCCAAGTACACACAAGCATGGCCGCTTGGTTGGAAACTTTTCTACGTAGGTCAAGTGAATGGTACCGTCAAGCTTCCCTTTGATCAGCCTTATTACAATCAAAAATTAATTGGTTACGGAGATTTTTCTTTTCGTGGTTTGGAAAAATATGTGGTAGATGGAGTTGCCGGTGTTGCGGCATTCAACACGGTTAAAAGAGAAATAATAAATACCAGTTTCCAAAACTTTCTTCCTCTTTCTACAGCGAGAATTCCTTTGCAGGTTTTTGTAAAAGCATATACAGATGTCGGTTACTCTTACTCAAAACCTCCTGTTTACAATTCTTTGCAAAACAGCTTTCTTTATACCTATGGCATGGGTGTAGATGTAGTCACTTTTTATGATCTCGTTTTCAGATTTGAATGCAGCTTTAATCAATTGGGAGAAAAAGGATTCTTTTTTCACCTAAGGAATGATTTTTAAAACTTGATCTGCTAACCTATTGCCCCCGTTGGGGCTTTGGTATGTGATCGTGAAAGCATTCGGAAGTCGTCGCCATTTTCTAAACTTATCACCTATTACTTATCATATATAACTTAAAACTTACTTAGTTTTGAGAACAGGGAAAATTAACAGCACCACACCATTATGAAAGTTGCCATCTACAGCAGGGTTTTAGATTTTCAATTCAAGGATGAGGTTCAAAACTTTTTCAATGAACTGACTCGTTACAATATCGAACCAATCATCTATCAACCATTTTTTGAACAGATCATCAGTTTCGTTCATTTAAGTAACAACATCACTACTTTCAATTCTTATTCAGATCTCGATAATTCCATTGAGTTTGTAATAAGCCTCGGTGGCGATGGCACCATGCTGGATACTGTTACATTGGTCCGTGATCAAAACATTCCCATACTCGGTATTAACTTTGGCCGGCTGGGTTTTCTTGCGAGTATTGGTAAAAACGAATTGGAGAATGCTGTTGCTTCGCTTGTTCATCGAACCTTCGTAGTTGACAAAAGATCGCTTATACACCTCGATGCAAATATTTCCCTTTTTGGCGATACACCTTATGCGCTAAATGAATTTGCCATTCAGAAAAGAGATTCTTCTTCTATGATAAAAATTCACACCTACATGAACGGCGAATTTTTAAATACTTATTGGGCAGATGGTCTGATCGTCTCAACACCTACCGGCTCTACTGGTTATTCTTTAAGCTGTGCCGGCCCCATCGTTTTTCCGGATTCCAGTAGTTTTGTGATCACCCCGGTGGCGCCCCATAACCTGAATGTGCGTCCATTAGTAGTTCCAGACAATAATATAATTTCTTTCGAGGTAGAGGGTAGAACAGATGATTTTATTTGTACATTAGACTCCAGAAAAGAAGTTGTTGCAAAAAGTGTACAGCTCGCCATAAGAAAAGAATCCTTTACTGTAAGCCTCGTACGATTGAATGAAAACAATTTCTTGCAAACATTGCGCAACAAATTGTCATGGGGCCTGGACAGAAGAAACTGATCGCTAAATCCTATAACGCATACGAACATTAAAAATGTGTTACATTTCACATTTTAGCACAATTATGTGGAACGAATTTCGTTGTTGAAGTTCGGCGTGTTTTAAATGCAGAATTTTTTTTGTTTATTACTGCATAAAATTGGAATTCAACATTAGTTTTGTGCGCCTTTAAAGTATATACGGTCCAATAACCAACTCCCATTATCCAATTACCTAGGATCACCATTATTTTTTACCTGTGTTTTAAACGACAGAAAGCAAACTAATTAATTGCATTTATGAAACTATTTAGTCTATTCACGGTGAGCCTATTATTGTTAATGCAAACAACCCAGGCCCAGTATGAAAGCGTTGTTCACGAAGGAGAATTTGGTATCGGCATTGGCGCGGCACATTATTTCGGAGATCTGAATACCCGTGCAAGGATCAACCGGCCCAAGCCCGCGGTCACCGCATTTTTCCGCAAACAATTTGGTAATTACATCGCACTTCGCGTAGGGGCCACTTATGCCCAGATTGGCTATTCAGATGTTTACAACAAAGACAACGAGTACCAGCAACGCAGAAACCTTAGCTTCAATTCCAATATTTGGGAGCTTGCTGTTCAGGGCGATTTCAATTTCTTTAAATACGTTCCCGGCGATCCGATGTTTGCCTTCACGCCTTATGTCACAATAGGCTTGGGAGCATTTAACTACGATCCGTATACTTATTTGAAAGGTCAAAAGTATTTCCTGCGTCCCTTGGGTACTGAAGGTCAGGGCTCGCCAGATTATCCTGATAGAAAACAGTACAGCACAATGGCAATGTGTTTACCAATTGGCGTAGGTATCAAATATAGCCTTACAGAAAAAATAAACCTTGGTTTAGAAATTCTGTATCGTTTTACAACAACAGATTATCTTGATGACGTCAGTAAAACATACGCTCCAGATGCATTCCCTCAAACCCTGCCTGATGGTACCCCAACTGTTTGGTATCAATTGCAGGACAGAAGCTATGAAACCGGCGACCCGATTGGCATCAAAGGGCGCCAGCGTGGTTATCAAAATCAAAAAGATCAGTACGTAACCGCAATGATCACAGCTTCGTTCAATCTTACGTCTTACAGATGTCCGTCGGCTAAATAATTAATAATTGACAATTAATAGAGCGGCATTCAATCAGGAATGCCGCTTTATTTTTTTCCAGATCATCTGTCAGAAAACCAGAATAGATTAAATGATGATTGCCAACTAATTATTAATTATTCATTATTAATTCGCTTATAGTCTCTACGCATCAAAACCGTCTCCCCGCTTATTTCCAGATTTAAATATTTACATAACGAATTTTTGTAACTTCGCTCCCTTCTAAAATCCGGTTTATGGAATCGCTCAAAGAGAGCATTAACAGTCAAAAATTACCGCGCCACATAGCTATAATTATGGATGGCAACGGCAGATGGGCCAAAGAAAAAGGCCAGGACCGCCTCTATGGCCATTTTCATGGCGTGGAGAGCGTGCGCACAATCGTGGAAGGTTGTGCCGAACTGGGCATTGGTTATCTCACTTTGTACGCTTTTTCTACCGAAAACTGGGACAGGCCAGAACAGGAAGTTACGGGCCTGATGGAACTACTGGTTGAAACCATTCGAAAAGAAGTAGATACGCTTAATAAAAACAACATCAGGCTTCGTGTAATCGGTAATATGGAAATGTTGCCGGCTTACGCACAAAACGAGCTTAATGAAGCGCTGTCCCTTACCTCAAAAAACACAGGACTTAACCTGGTAATGGCATTGAGCTATAGCAGCAGATGGGAAATGGTGAACGCCGTTAAGAATATTGCCATAGATGTAAAAAACGGCAAGATTGACCCGCAATCAATTACGCAGGAAACATTACAACAATATTTGTGCACCAGCGATTTTCCTGACCCTGAATTAATGATTCGTACAAGCGGAGAATACAGGATCAGTAACTTTTTGTTATACCAGCTGGCATATGCAGAACTCTATTTCACACCAGTTCGCTGGCCGGATTTTTCGAAAGAACATCTCTATGAGGCTATTATCGATTTCCAAAATCGTGAAAGACGATTTGGGAAAACTAGTGCCCAAATAGATCAGGAAAACGGAGATGCCGACCAATTAGTTAGTCGTTAACAATTTTTCGTATTCACTGGATAAGAAACTATCGCGTTTTAGCCTAATTTCCTATCTATTTAACAAATGCTTACGACAAATCCCTTTAATTTGCTTTTTTTTAAAACAACCAGATGTTAAGAAGAATCCCTGTAGCTACGTCATTGTTGGTTTTTTGTTTACTTACGATAACTGCTTTTTCGCAAGACACAACGCATCCTACATCGATTGATCCGGAACTGGAAGCTATTCCCAATGCCAAACAGCCTAAGGAATATGTGATTGCAGATATAAAAGTTACAGGAACACAAAAATACGATGCCTCCATCATTACAAGTATCGCCGCATTGAATGTGGGCGATAAAGTTGTAATTCCCGGAGGTGACAATTTTAGTAAAGCCATCCAGAATCTTTGGAACCAAAAGCTGTTCGCTAACGTAAAGATCTATTTTACGAAAGTTGACGGCAGAAATCTTTCCATAGAAATTAATATTACTGAAAGACCCACGCTCTCCAACTTCTTTTTCAAGGGTATAAAGAAAACTGAGGAAGATGATCTTAAAAAGAAAACAGGTCTTGTTAAAGGAAGGGTGATCACGGAAAACATGACACGTACTGCGATCGAGCTCATTCAAAAATACTATAGCGAAAAAGGTTACAGAAGCGCCGAGGTTAAGACAGAGTTGAAAAAAGAAGCCGGAATGGCCAATGCCCAATCGCTCACATTTGACATTACAAAAGGTCCTAAAGTACGTGTAAACGAAATCAGTTTCTTTGATAATCATAACATCTCCGGCGACAAACTGAAGGGCCAGATGAAAGGAACAAAGGAAATGACGCATTTAACGTTGTTCCCACCAAAAGAAATGAAAGCTTACGGTGCCAGCGAACGTATGACACTGGACAGTTTCGTAAGAGAGCACGACTATCTCTATCCTACAAAAATTAAAGAATACATCGATCCTTATTTCCGATTCAAATTATTTAGCTCAGCAAAATTCAGCGAGAAGAAATATGAAGAGGATAAAGACAAAATACTGGACTACTACAACTCCAAAGGTTACCGTGACGCCAATATCGTACAGGATACCCAATATTACACTTCCAAAGGAACATTAAACGTAGATATCAGAGTTAGTGAAGGTCATAAATACTATTTCGGTAACATTTCCTGGAAGGGAAATACAAAATATTCTGACTCTCTTTTGACCCTTATAATGGGCATCAAAAAAGGCGACGTTTACAACCTTGATATCCTTAACAAAAAGCTTGGTAAACAAATGGCTCCGGAAGGAGGCGATATCAGCGGATTGTATATGGATGACGGTTACCTGTTCTTCCAGGTAGATCCGGTGGAAACCGCAGTTTACAACGACACAATCGACTTCGAAATAAGAATGCGTGAAGGGCCCCAGGCTACCATCAAAAACATTCGTATTGCCGGTAACGAGAAAACAAAAGAGCACGTTATCCGTCGTGAGATCAGGACCGTTCCTGGCGACAAATTCAGTCGTGAGGCACTGATCCGTTCTCAACGTGAGATTGCTAACCTCGGCTTCTTTAACCAGGAAAAAATTGGTATCAACCCTGTTCCAAACCCTGAGGATGGAACGGTAGACATCAACTACACCGTGGAAGAAAAATCTGCTGACCAGCTTGAGCTTTCTGCCGGTTGGGGTGGTGGTATCGGGTTGACCGGTACAGTCGGTGTTACCTTTAACAACTTCTCGCTTAAGAATATTTTCAATAAGTCTGCATGGGACCCATTACCTACAGGTGATGGTCAAAAACTAAGCTTGAGAATTCAAAGTAACGGACGTGCTTTCCGTTCCGAGAACATCTCATTTACCGAGCCTTGGTTGGGTGGTAAAAAACGAAACTCATTAACCGTGAGTTTCTACAACACCCGTTACTCAAACTCATACGACTACCGTACGGGCACGTATAGCCGTAAAGCGAGTGACACTTCGTATCTGAGAACGTTTGGTGCGTCTATAGCTTTGGGTAAACAATTGAAATGGCCGGATGACTTTTTCACTTTGGTGTACTCCTTGAACTATACTCAGTACAAGTTGAAAAACTATCCAAACCTGTTCCCTGGTTTGAATAACTCTACGTCGCACAACGTGAGCTTTAAAATAGCATTGAGCCGTAACTCAGTTGACCAGCCAATCTTCCCAAGAAGCGGTTCTAACTTCTTGCTAAGTGGCCAGTTTACGCCTCCGTACTCACTGATAGATCCTTCTTTGGTAACATCGTCGCATCCGTATGAGCTGCCTGAGTTCCATAAATGGCGCTTTAACGGTGAATGGTACGTGCCGTTGACTAAACCAAGCGGAGCAGATAAGAGCCACCAGTTTGTATTGAAACTGGCAGCTAAATATGGCTTCATGGGTAAGTACAACAGAAATCTGGACTACTCTCCGTTTGAGCGTTTCCAATTGGGTGATGCCGGTTTGACAAACAACTTTGGTATCCTTGGTTATGATATCATTGCGCACAGAGGTTATCCAATCTATGATAACTCAGATCCAAGTGTGAACCCTGATAAGAGCCAGGCGAGCAGATTCTTTACCATCTTCAATAAATATACTGCAGAGGTTCGTTATCCATTTACAACAAACCCAAGCAGCACTATTTACGGTTTAGCGTTCTTTGAAGCAGCGAATGGTTGGTTCGATTACAAAGATTACAATCCGTTCCGTTTGAGAAGAAGCGTTGGTTTGGGTGCAAGATTCTTCCTGCCAATGTTTGGTTTGTTAGGATTTGACTACGGTGTCGGTATCGACCGTATGCAACCGGGCGGAAAACTGAAAGATGCTGCTAAATTTACATTTATGCTGGGCTTTGAGCCAGAATAATAAACCTAAAAAGATTCTTTATGAAGAAACTAATTTTTTCAGCCATATGCATTCTTGCTATCGTTTGTACAGCATCGGCGCAACGATATGCGATTGTTGATACCCGATATATTTTGGAGAAAATTCCGGACTATACAGATGCTCAAAAGAAACTGGATGACATAAGCGCACAATGGCAAAAAGAGATCGATTCCAAACAACAGGCTCTGGATAAAATGTACAAAGACTTTGATGCAGAACAGGTTATGCTGAGCGACGTTCTGAAGAAAAAACGAGAGGATGAGATTTTTGTAAAAGAAAAAGAATTGAGAGACTTGCAAAGAAAACGTTTTGGTTTTGAAGGCGATCTTTTTAAAAAACGTCAGGAGTTGGTAAAACCAATACAGGACAAAGTTTACACGGCAATTCAGAAACTTGCGGTGGCCAAAATGTATGATTTTATTTTAGATAAAAGTGAAGGAATTACCGTTATATTTGCCGACCCTAAACTGGACAAAAGCGAAGACGTGCTCCGGGAATTGGGTGTTAAATAAACGTGAAAGCGAGTTTAACAAAACAACTAAAAACTAAGAAATAACAACTTCAAAAAAACAATTTCAGAACACAATGAAAAAATTATTAACAGTAGTGTTAATGGCCGGTGCCCTGATGGTAGCAAATAACAAGGCTAACGCTCAATCGAAAATTGGTTATGTGAGTTTGAATGAGATTATCATGTCTATGCCTGAAGCCAAAAAAGCTGATTCTTCATTACAACAATACCAAGCCGCTCTTGTAGAAAGCGCAAAAGAAAAACAAGCGTCTTTCGAAGAGAAAGCACAGAAATTTATTGCTGACTCTGCAAAAATGACGCAAGCAGTAAAAGACGTTCAAAGAAAAAATTTGCAAGCACTTAGCCAGGAATTGGCAGGTGAAGAGCAACGCATTCAGCAAGAATTGCAAAAAAGACAAGATGAATTGACTGAACCAATTCAAAAGAAAGCAATGGACGCAATCGCTGCTGCTGCTAAAGAAAACGGTTACGGTTATGTGTTCGTAAAAGAGCAATTGATCGTTTATCCACCAGCTGATGATTTGGCTCCGTTGGTTAAAAAGAAATTGGGAATTAAATAAGTAATTTTCAAGAATATAAATAAAACGTCCCGCTTAACCAGCGGGACGTTTTATTTTTGTTACATGTCAACAGCATATCATCCAATTGGCGTTTTCGATTCAGGTTACGGCGGGCTTACAGTTTTGAAAGAAATAGTAAAGGAATTACCGCAGTATGACTACATGTATTTAGGCGACAATGCCCGCACACCTTATGGCACCCGTTCCTTTGAAACTGTTTACCAGTATACATTGGAGTGCGTCAAGTATTTGTTTAGCATGGGCTGCCGTCTTGTGATATTGGCCTGCAATACTGCATCTGCCAAAGCATTGCGCAGCATTCAGCAAAATGATTTGTCGAACATTAACCCAGATTACCGTGTGTTGGGAGTGATAAGACCCTCTGCAGAGGTGATTGGAAATTATTCCACGACAAATCATTTGGGCATTCTTGCAACCAAAGGAACAGTCAACTCACATTCATACCTACTCGAAATAGAGAAATTCTTTCCGGAAGCAAAGGTTAGCCAGCTCGCCTGCCCTATGTGGGTGCCGCTCGTAGAAAACGGAGAATATGCGAATGAGGGAACTGATTTTTTTGTGAAGAAATATGTTGATCAGGCAATGGAGCAGGACAAAGAGGTTGATACTATTTTACTTGCCTGCACACACTATCCATTGCTTTTGGACAAAATCAAAAAATTCACTCCGGAAGGCGTACAGGTGATTACGCAGGGAGACATTGTGGCCAAAAGCTTAAAAGATTATCTGGCGCGCCATCCTGAAATGGAAGTTCAATGCTCGAAGGGTGGCAAACTGGAATTCTATACCACAGACTCGACCGAAGACTTCAGTCGCCAGGCTGCTATATTTTTTGGCCAGCCGCTGGAAGCAAAGAAAGTGGAGTTTTAGTTTAAAATTGAAAGTGGAAAATTGAAAATGGCCTTGATATTAAATTCAAAACCAATATTTTAGATTCTTCATTTTCAACTTTCAATTTTCCATTTTCAATTAACGAAAAATCTTTTTGAATTTCCCCCTCCCTGATTTACCTTTGCCGTCCCTTTCACGCCGACGGGTATGGTGACCCGTTGTGAAGTTGAAGTAAAATTGCCGCGAGGCGCATTAGTTAAAACGGGTTAAAAAAGTAATAAAATGAAACGTACATTTCAACCACACAAACGTCGTCGTAAAACCGTTCACGGTTTCCGTAAACGCATGCAAACTGCTAACGGACGTAAAGTATTGGCTTCCCGCCGCAAAAAGGGTCGTAAGAAACTAACTGTTTCTGACGAGAAAAAAGCGAAATAAAACTTAGCTTTATTCCAAATAATTTATAGCTCCGCTGTTGTGGAGCTATTTTTGTTTAAATCATACTCCTTGAGCAAAATACACACATTAGGAAAAACAGAACGGCTTAAAAGCAGGAAACTGATAGACTCACTTTTTCAAAAAGGTAAATCTATGAACGTGTTTCCGTTCCGTGTGTATTATATGTTCACCGAGCTAACTGCCGACACACCGGTACAAGCGGGTGTTAGCGCCAGTAAAAAATACTTTAAAAAAGCTGTAGACAGAAACAGGATAAAACGCCTTACCCGCGAGGCATATCGTTTGCAAAAAATACCTTTGAAAGAAGTGTTACAAGGAAAGAACCTGCAACTCGCTGTGTTTTTTATTTATACTGGCAAAGTCATTCCCACCTATGCGGAGGTGTGTGAGAAAATGAGCGTTATCATCAATAAACTTTCGGAACAAATTGTGCAGCGACCATAACCATATTGAAGAAGTTGAAAAAGTAAGCCTGATCAAACGCATATTGATCTCTCCATTTGTTCTGCTGATCAAACTGTATCAGTGGATCATTTCTCCTATCCTTGGACCAAAATGTCGCTTCACTCCTACCTGCTCCACTTATGCCTTACAAGCTTTCAAAAAGTACGGCCCGCTAAAAGGCTTTTGGCTCGCCTTCAAAAGAATTATCCGCTGTCATCCGTGGGGAGGACATGGGTATGATCCATTGCCTTAGGCAATGGCAATTAAGAATTAGGAATTAACAATTAAGAATTCTCCCATTTGGCCATTCACTACTGGTTGCAAACAGCCTTCGTTAATAATCATTTGACTAAATAAAAAATGGGCAACATTCGAGAAAGAATGCTGCCCATTTAATTCTTAATTCTTAATTACTGTTTAAGCATTTTCACAGTTCTATCCAACACTTCTCTTGCATCTGGCGCTGTGTAAAATTTATATACTTCAGGAGCTTTATCGTTATCAGAACTGAAAGAACCTGGCAATTGATTGAAAGGCCCAAAGATCTGAGCGTCTGTGTTCGCACTTACTTTTTGCAATTTGCCCGGTACGATGAAGAAGTTCTTTTTAGCTTCTGTCACGCCCTGACCGGTTAGCAATTGTTGCAAGCTGTCAACTTTGTCCTGCAACTGAGCCTGTGTAATTTTTGTTTCGCCAGGACCGCTGCCAAAGTTTTTATAACCACCCACCAATGTATCTGTTTTTAAATTCAGTACATATAAGCCTGGTGCATCTACATCAAAGCTTTGTTTGCCGGAAGGTGTTTCCACATTCAATACAACTTTGTCGCCTGTGTTAAAAGTTACATATTGTTCGTTATGCTGAGTGCCGGGTTCTTGTTTGATGTTTGCCATGTTCTGTGCGTCTACAGTAAGCTTGCCGCTCGACATGATCAATACTTTTTTTGTGTTGCTACTGCCAGAGCAGGATACAAGGGCTACAGAAGCAGCAATCGTTACCAGGGAAAATAGTTTTTTCATTTTTGTGTTTTAAATGGTTATCAGGTTGACTTTCGTCTTAAAAAGAATCCCGGAGCTAAAGTTCCGGGATCGCAAATAACAACTTTTTTTTATTACTACTGGTTATTTTGTAGCAGCGGCAAAACGCTCAGCTACTTTGTTCCAGTTAACTACGTTCCAGAAAGCTGCTAGGTATTCAGGACGACGGTTCTGATATTTCAGGTAGTAAGCATGTTCCCATACGTCAACACCCAAAATTGGAGCGCCTTTTACTTCTGCAACATCCATCAAAGGATTGTCCTGATTTGGAGTAGAAGAAACTTCCAGTTTGCCATCTTTTACCAACAACCATGCCCATCCGCTACCAAAGCGTGTAGCACCTGCAGTGTTGAATTTTTCTTTGAATGCATCGAAAGAACCAAAAGCTGCATTGATAGCATCAGCTAGTGCACCACTTGGTTGACCACCAGCATTTGGAGCCAATGACTCCCAGAAAAAGCTGTGGTTCCAGTTACCGCCGCCGTTGTTGCGTACAGCGGGAGAAATAGTACCCGCAGCAGCTACTAATTCTTCCAGACTTTTATTTTCATTTGGAGTTCCTGCGATTGCTTTATTCAGATTATCTACATATGCCTGGTGGTGCTTACCGTGGTGAATTTTCATAGTAAGTTCATCGATATGAGGCTCCAGGGCATTGTGCGCATAAGGCAGCGCAGGTAATGTAAATGCCATAATTATAAGTTTTTAAGATTTAAATGATTGTTCTAAAATTCTTTGACCAGATAACAAATGTAATGGTTTTTGGTTGAAGGGGGGGAGTTGTTAGGGAGCTTAACATTTTTTTGATGTGAGGATTTCAAGACTAGCTTTATTTGAAAATTTGAAAATATGCGAATTTGAAAATTCCTTTAACGCAAGTTTTCATTTTTCCAATTAACTCCCAAAGTGACGCCCTAAAGCATTTTCAAATCCTCAAATTTTCAAATTGAACGTGAACGCCTGCTACTCAAACCCGGACATCAAAAAATGTAATGCTTCCCTCCTAACGCCTCGCTTTAAAAAAACTCTTCATCAACTCAGAACACTCTTGCCTCATTGTGCCAGTCGTAATCACAGTTTTGGGATGAAAGGGAAAGTTGACGCCGGTGATGCGTTTGTGTCCGTTTTTTTCATCATCAGCTCCCCACACGATCCTGCCCACTTTTGCCCAGTACAGAGCGCCGGCACACATGAGGCAGGGCTCAACGGTTACGTACAGGGTAGCTTCCGGCAAATATTTTGCCCCTATATAGTTAAATGCGGAAGTGAGTGCAATAATCTCCGCATGGGCCGTAGGATCGTTTAATTTTTCTACCTGGTTATATCCTCTTGCTATGATCTTATCATTCATCACTACAATGGCTCCCACGGGCACCTCGCCCTCTTCAAAGGCTTTCTGTGCTTCGCGGTATGCCATCTGCATGTAATATTCATCTGTCATGAGACGAAATTATTTAAATTGGATCTGAAATTCGAAATTTGGGATTTGAAATGTTGCACGGCCCTCAAATTTCAAATCCTAATCTCAAAATTAAGACCCATGCTTGCAAACGTTCCGGATATTGTTCCTGCTTCCGCAATGCCTTACACCACATTGACTGGTAATGCAGAAAGACTGCGCAGTTATTATAAATCTGGGGCTACAAAAAGTTATGAATTCAGAAAGCAACAATTGCAGCGTTTCAAGCAAGCGATCATTGAGCATGAAGAAGAAATTTTGCAGGCGCTTTTTATAGACCTGAAAAAAAATGCTGCGGAAGCTTATGCAACTGAAATTGGATTGACGCTTGCGGAAATAAACAATGCCCTGAAGAATCTGCACAAGTGGATGCGTCCGGAAAGAGCGAGGACCAACCTTGTAAATCTTCCATCCAAAAGTTATTTGCTTCGTGATCCGCTTGGCGTGGTGTTTATCATTGCTCCGTGGAACTATCCTTTTCAACTTTGCATGCTGCCGGTTGCTGGAGCAATTGCGGGTGGCAATTGTATTGTGGTGAAACCTTCAGAACTCGCACCTGCAACAGCGGCGGTTATCGAAAAGATCATTACCAAAACATTCACCAGCGAATACATTTCTGTAGTGCAGGGAGATGGAGCTGTTGTAGTTCCTGAGCTGATGAACACTTTCCGTTTTGATCACGTTTTTTATACGGGCAGTATTCCTGTCGGAAAAAGTATTTATGAACTCGCGGCGAAAAAGCTTGTGCCTGTTACACTTGAGCTTGGAGGAAAAAGTCCATGCATTGTGGAAAGTGATGCTGCTTTGAAAACTGCCGTGAAAAGGATTGCGTTGGGAAAATTTGCAAACGCGGGCCAAACTTGCATTGCACCTGACTACGTGCTAGTGCACGAATCTATAAAAGAACAGTTCATTCAATCACTTACGGGGGCAGTAAAGCAAATGTATGGCGATGATCCATTTACCAGCAGTGACTATGGTAAAATCATCTCGAGGCGAAGGTTTGATAATCTGATAAAATATTTACACCAGGGAAAAATCATTTATGGGGGACAAACGAACGCAGACAAACTTTACATTTCGCCTACTTTAATAACTGATGTAAGGCTTGATAGTCCTCTGATGAACGAAGAAATTTTCGGGCCAATACTTCCAATTATTTCTTATTCTACTTTTGAAGAGGCCAGGAAAATTGTTGCGCAAAATCCCGATCCGTTAGCCTTTTATGTTTTCACCAATACAAAAGAAAAAGAGCAGCAGTGGCTGCAAAGCGTGAGCTTCGGCGGGGGTTGCGTGAACAATACGGCGCTACATTTTACGAATGATTATTTGCCCTTCGGTGGTATTCGCAACAGTGGTATTGGTCGTTATCATGGCAAATACTCTTTCGAATTATTTACTCATACAAAAGCTGTATTAAAAACACCCAACTGGATCGACCCTTCATTAAAATATCCGCCATACGAGGGCAAGCTGAAGTGGTTGAAAAAAATATTGAAATAATTTATCTTAAAAGCTTTTACTTAATACTATGACTGGCAGACAAAAAATATTGAAAGCAGTTTATCCTTTATTAATGAAGATTACAAACGTATTTGGCGCAAACACTAAGGCATTGGAGAACACGGAAAAATCGACATCTGTCACTTCTATATATGATTTGCCTTTACAGTTAAACAACGGCCAGCAAGTTCCCATGAACAGTTTTAAAGGCAAGAAAATACTACTGGTAAATACCGCCAGCGATTGCGGCTATACCGGCCAATATAGTGAGCTGCAATCTTTGTACAATGAATACAACAAGGACCTCGTTGTAATTGGATTTCCAGCCAACGATTTCAAAGAGCAGGAGAAAGGTAGCAACGAAGAAATTGCTAGCTTTTGCAAAATCAATTATGGCGTTACTTTTCCCCTGGCCGCAAAAAGCAGTGTGGTAAAAGGCGACAGCCAAAATGCAATTTTCAATTGGTTAAGCAATAAAGAAAAAAATGGTTGGAACGATCAACAACCGTCATGGAATTTCTCCAAATACCTTATTGATGAAAAAGGAGATCTGACAAACTATTTTGATCCATCAGTGTCGCCGTTAAGTGATGAAGTACGTAGTGCGCTGAAAACAGGGAAGTAGATCTGTGTAACATAGCTTTTAACCTAAGACACACAGCGAGCTTTCGCTTCGCGATGTTTAACATGTCGACCCTCTGGGGCTATTGCGAGCTTCCCGGGTGTGGCAAATAGCCCCAGCGGGGCGACACGTTAGTAGAAGAAAAATAGCCTGAAGAATTTATTGCCAGCCCCAGAGGGGCGACATGTTAAACATCGCGAAGCGAAAGTATATTGTGATGCATCTTAAGTTGGCGGTAATGGAGCAAGAAGGACAATACAATGTCGCATCACAACGATTTTCGAACACCATACGCACGTACTTCATACATTTTTACACACGAAGTCTTAACTTTACACCCTAATATTTTCGAGCATGAAAAAGAGAATTGTGCCTGTTGTGTTGGTTATTCTGTTGAGTTTCAGTCTTTCTGTAGCGAAAGCACAATGCTCCATTTGTACAAAAACTGCTCAGCAGTTGGGTGAAAAACCCGCTAAAGCGCTTAATGTCGGCATTCTTTACCTGGGATTTATGCCGCTGGCGATTCTCGGATTTATTGGTTTTCAGTGGTGGAAGAATAACAGGCAGACAGACTAATATTACCATTTTTCAACAAACTCATATAAGTTAAAGCTCTTGTTTTCAAGAGCTTTTTTTATCTCTTCTTTTAAAGACAACTTATCAATGTCCCTCATTCTCTTATGTTGAATTAAATGAAATGCTTTTTCAGTAAGCAGCCATTCTTTTTTATTGTTGACGGATTGTGTCTTCAATTTTTCATTGATCGTGTGAAAAAGCTTCTCCACCCCTTCTCCCTGCGATGCAGTTGTTTTTACAATTGCGGGTGCTTCTTTTTTGTGATTGGTAGAAAGCAGCAGTTGCAGGTTCCTCATAAAAAGATCAGCAGCGGGACGGTCGCTTTTGTTAACCACGAAAATGTCAGCGATTTCCATGAGGCCGGATTTCATTGCCTGTACCTCATCCCCAGATTCCGGCACGAGCACAACCACAGTGATATCGGCCAGGCCAGCAATTTCAATCTCACTTTGCCCAACACCAACCGTTTCAATAATGATATAGTCAAAAGCAGCGGTTTTAACCAGATCCGTCAGTTCAATGATCTTCGGATGCAAGCCTCCTAAAGCTCCGCGGCTTGCCAGTGAGCGGATGAAAACATTCGGATTGTTGTACCACTCGCTCATACGTATCCGGTCGCCTAGCAAAGCACCAAGGTTGAAAGGCGAAGATGGATCTACGCACAACACAGCCACCTGTTTCCCCTGCTTTACCATTTCTTTGATTAACTCATTGGTAAGCGTACTTTTTCCAGCACCGGGCGGACCGGTAATTCCAATAACGGGCGTGGCAATATGTGGGATTGATTTTAAAATGTCTTCATATCCGGGAACTTCGTTTTCAACAAGCGAAATGCTTCGGGCCAAAGACTTTATATCGCGATCTGGCATAGCAGGTTGTGAGTTGTAAGTTTTGAGTTATGAGTTTAGGCTCATCTCAGTTTTGACTTATTATTTGTTTATGACCAATGCGCAAATCTATTATTTACCCATCAGATATCCGCCAACTATTGTTTACTTTGCGGCCCTGAAACCAAAGTTTTGAGATCACTAAACCTTACCCGCCCTTGTTTTAACCCTAGCTGAGATTTGTATGAATATTATTAAAAGTGTAAAAAGTGGTGAGATTTTAAGGAATCACAGGTTTGCTACTTTTTTGTGGTTTACACTGTCGTTTATCGGAGTATTGCCAGAAGTATTGAAAGGCCGCATTCACAACTACTTTGTTTTCAAAAGTGTGTATTTGAATCTTCTTGAACAGCATAACCTCTACATCCCCTTCAATGATAATCTATACGGCCCTTTGTTTGGCATTATCATAGCTCCTTTTACTTATTTGCCTGACGCGATCGGTGCAATTTTGTGGGCTCTTTTAAATGCCTGGTTTCTATATTACGCCATCAACAAATTGCCCGTTTCAAAAAGTCAAAAGGCATTCATTATTATCGTGTCGTCTCTCGAAATGATGAACGTTGCTTCTTATGTGCAAACCAACGCTGCAGTGGCTGCCTGCATTATTTTAGGCTATTGCTTTATACAGGAAGGAAAAGAGTGGAAAGCAGCATTTTTTATTTTGCTTGCAACATTTGTAAAGATCTATGGCATAGTCGGGTTAGCGTTTTTCTTCTTCTCCAAAAAGCCTTTCCAACTTATTCTATGGGGGATCGTTTGGTCAGTCGTATTTTTTGTTGCACCAATGCTGTTATCGAATCCTTCTTTTATTCTGCAATCTTATGTTGACTGGAAGAATACGATCCTAAGAAAGAATGCAAACAATCATGAAAGTCTGTTTCAAAATATTTCCTTGCCGGGCTTTCTTAAAAAAACATTACGATTGGATGTTGACAACAACCTGGTTGTTCTTGCCGGCATGATTTTGTTTCTCACTCAGTACATTCGTTTCAAATATTTTAGCGATAAGCGCCTGCAGTTATACATTCTTTGCTCCACACTTATTTTTTTGGTCATCTTCAGTAGTAGTTCTGAAACGCCTACCTACATTATTTCCTTTGTTGGCGTTTGCCTCTGGTATGTTTTACAAAACAAATCAGCAACCACAAACATTGTGATGATTGCGGCTTTTGTTCTTACGAGCCTTTCGCAAACAGATCTTTTCACGCCACATTTCAGAGATGTTTTTATGAGGCCCTATTGCATCAAGGCGGTGGGCAGCATTGCGGTGTGGTTCATTATTATTTATCAAATCTGGAAAAAACAGTTCCTAATAATTCCTCCTGTTTCTGAAACCGATACAGTACGTGTTGAGAAAGCTGCGCTCGTTTAAGTTGTATTGAAGACAGTTGCGGGAATTGGAGTATCCCAAAAAAAATCGCGGAATGGATCTTTTATCATTCTGGTTGAAAAATAAAAGATCCATTCCGCGAAAATGTCAACTGCCTTATCATTAATCTGTAATACAGATCAAAAGAGCGAATTTACTTTTTTGGAATACAGCAAATGTTTATTGTTTTCTTGTACTTCGTTATATCAGTTCTGCTGTTCAGCTTCTGAACGTCTGCATTGATATCAAAATCTTCGAAATAAGAAATCTCGTATCCCAGTTTAGCGATCACATCAAACAACTCCATCTTGGCTTCGTCTGAGGCATCACCAAAACTTTCGGCAACAATAACAGGTTTATAAACCGACAACAGATCGGAGATTGATTTTATTATTTCCTTGTCATATCCCTCTGTATCAATTTTAATAAATGAAAATTTGTTAAGCCTTTCACTATATTTTGTTTCGAGGAACTTTTTCAGGTTAACGCCTTTAATTTTTTCAGGATAAACAAACTTGCCGTGAGAGCTTTCTTTTGTTGGAGATATGCCGCCGTTGGTAAACGCGGCTTCTGAAGAAACAAAATAAAATTCTTCTTCTTCTTTTGAAATCGCAAGATTTACAGGCACTATATTTTGTTTGCCGGTATTAAGCGCAGCATTCTGCTCTAATATTCTGTACACATACGGATTGGGGTCGAAGCCCAAAGCCATGCCAGAAGAGCCTGCACAAAGCGCCATTGGCACTGTGGTATCGCCGATGTGAGAGCCAATGTCAATAACAAGGTCGCCTTCTTTAATATACTTCTTAAAAAAAGCGATCATCTCAGAAGTTAATGTTACCGGAGTTGCCAGTGGATTTAACCAGTTTGCAAACTCGATGGTACCCAATCCGTCTAAATCAAAACGATCTATTTGAACTGGATATTCCTGTGTAACACGTCTTGCTTTTTTTCTTGCAAAAGAAGCTTTTAAATAATTAAACATTCTGAAAGTTTTTTAAATAGAGGTCAACAAATATATACACTTTATTCAACTAACGTGTCCTGATGCGGTTTTCAGGACTGTGCTTATTTGAGGATTTGAAAATTTGAAAATTCATTCTGAGCAACTTTTCATTTTTAAAAATCATCTCTCCAATTATCCAGGAGCAATTACGAATTCAGAATGACAGACCTAAAGCATTTTCAAATCCTCAAATTTTCAAATTGGCTCACTGCTTTCTGGATAGCAGGTTGTAATTTTTGCTATTTGCAATTTGATTGCCACCTAAAAGATTTTGCTCAACAAAACTCAGCACCTTATACTTGAATCTGTCGTGCTTGTGTTTTTGATAAGTCATCAGGTGCGGATATAACTGATGTTCCCAATCGAATTTTTTTATAAAGTCTTTCATCACTGCGGGGTGACGTTCTTTAAAAATTTTCAGTTTGCTAAGGTTTCCATAATCAAACGCAGTGGACGCTCTTTCATGTCTTCTTTTTGCTTCTTCTGAACCATGGTAGTCGGAGTCCATTAAAACTCTTTTCTTCTGCATTAATCTCGGCGGCCTAACCCATCCGTAGTGATAAATAGACGCGTTGATTTTTACAACGTTGAGCTTGAAAGTATTTTCTTTCTGAGCATAATTTTTTCCGTCAAAACCCGGAATACGGCGGAATGACTGAGCATCGCGCCATGAGTGGATATCCGGATTGTTTCTGACGATTCTAATTTCCTTGTCATACCACGCATGTGAAACTACATAGTGAGAGTAATCGCCCCAAAAATGTTTATAGTCGAACAAAAAGCCTTCTACTTCTATATCCTCTTGAAACGTTTCGCATGCATGTTTGATCGCAGGCAAATATTTTTCATGCACCACTTCATCACTCTGGATATAGAAAAGCCATTTGCCTTTACATTCATTCTTAGCTATATCCGTTTGATGTGCGTATTCTGTTCCATTGGGATATTCTTCCAGATTCCAAACGGTATGAATAATTCTTATTTTATCAGAATTGATCTTCTGTATTTCTTCCAGCGTGTGGTCATCTTCATCGCAATTACCGAGTGCCACTACAAACTCATCTACTATGGGTAATATGGATTCTATCGATTCCCTTATGGGATAATAAAGCTTGGTGGCATTTCTCACCATGCAGAAGCCGCTGATTAATATGTTGTCTTGCTCAGAACGCATAAACTGGAAGTCGGGTTAATATTTTTTGTCAAGATAAGGCTATAAAATAAAGTGCCACGGAAAGAAGGGCCGGATTATTCATTAAAATTTTCGGGTTCTTTCCAGCCTGCCTGTAATTCCTTCAGTTTTAAATATTTGTAAAATGTGTAGTACAAGTCATAAAAGGCAATGGCAAAACCGGCGCGTCCATCAAGGATACCGCCTCTAAAAAAGTATGTCTGTAAAAACGACCATATGCCATGGCTCAAAGCAGGTCTCAATCCGCCTTTTTTCTTATGCAGATATTTCTGGGCACCCAATGTTGAGTACCTGTTCGCCTTGTGCATCATTTGCGCAAGGTTTTCAAAAGGATACTGCCAGATGTGATTATGCAATTTACCCGTTGTCCCATGCACTTCATATTCTTCATGAACCGGCGACAAAGAGTAAGTCATTTTTCCGGTACGGAACAACTGTGGCTGCCTGTAATCAGGGTACCAACCGGAAAATTTTATTTTTTGACCCATGAAATAATTTCTCCTGGGAACAAAATAAGCCACGTGACCATTTTGATCGTCAGCTCGTACAATTTTCAAAATCTCTGCCGCTGCTTCAGGTGTGCATCTTTCATCTGAATCCAAACTAAAGATCCAAGGATAATTGCAAAATTTCATGGCGTCGTTGCGCAGCTTTCCAAAACCTTCAAACGGCACCTGCACAACTTTCGCACCAAGACCGGTTGCAATTTCTGCAGTTTTGTCAGTGCTATAAGAATCGATTACAATAACTTCATCCGCCCAGTTAACCACACTACTTACTGCCGCTGCGATCTTTTTCTCTTCATTGTAACCTATGATGTAAACAGAGACCTTACTCATTTTTCTTTTTTTATTTGCGGCAAGTTTTTGGTTTCCGCGGAATGCAAATTGCTCTAATTTTATGCTATGACCAACTTTATTCCCATATTTCCTTTGGGCGTAGTAGTGTATCCGGGGGAAAATCTGAACCTGCATATATTCGAGCCCCGCTATAAGCAACTGATAAATGAGTGTAAGGATAACAATAAACCATTTGGCATTCCTGCAGTGATTAATAATCACGTGAGCGAACTCGGCACTTTGGTTTCCATAACAGAAATCTCGAAGACTTACGACAACGGCGAAATGGATATTAAAACCACCGGCGTAGAAATTTTCAGGGTACTGGAAACGATCAACACGATTCCCGAAAAATTGTATAGTGGCGCCATTGTTAATTATCCCGAAAACATTGAGGACAAAGGCAACCGCGAATTAATGCAAAAAGTAGTGCTGGCTGTAAAAAATCTTCACGAACTACTGAAGATCAAAAAAGATTTCAATAAGCCGGATGAGGCACTTGTGAGTTACGATATCGCGCACCACGCCGGGTTATCGCTGGAAGAAGAATACGAACTGCTGGGCCTTTTGCAGGAAGTACAACGACAGGAATATCTTAAGCGCCATCTCAACAAAGTGCTGCCAATAATCGCCGAAATGGAACACCTGAAAGAGCGTGTGAAGCTGAACGGACACTTTAAGAATTTGTCGGGGCTGGACCTCGAAATTTGAGGAGAGAAAGAACGCAGATGACGCAGATTGTGATGATTTGCCATGATTTTTAATCTCATTGATAGAAACGCAGATCGTAATGGTTACCTAATGATTAAATACAAATCTTGATAATCATCACAATCATCACAATCTGCGTTCCGTTTTCTTCCTACTTTTGGCGCACAAAAAACCTAGCTGTGGTAACTACTATTTGTTTTGACTTTGGAAATACACGATTGAAGTATGCTGTTTTCGAAAATGATCAGTTGAAGGCGGTTGAGAACCTTGAAAGGGCAGACGGCGAGGAAATAACAATGTTGCTGGAAAAACTGCAACCTCAAAAAACAATTCTCTCATCTGTGATCAATCACGATGAAGCAATAGAAAAAATTCTCGCGGAAAAAACTTCTTTCCATAAACTCTCTCATCTTACAAAACTAAATTTTACGACACCTGTTGCAAAGCCTGAAACCATTGGCGCTGACAGGCTCGCATTAGTAGCAGCAGCGGTTAATCTTTTTCCGGGCAAACACAATCTCGTGATAGCCCTTGGCACGTGTATTACATACAACTACGTGAACAAATATCACGAGTTCATTGGTGGCAGTATTTCACCGGGCATGCATATGCGTTTTAAAAGCTTGGAAACTTTTACTGCAAAACTTCCATTGGTAAAAGAGAATTGGAACTTTCCACTGATAGGATATGACACCAACACAAATATTTTAAGTGGTGTGCAGCTGGGCATGGCCAAAGAAATAGATGGCATTGCAGAAGCTTATGCCGAAAAATACACTAATTTCAATGTAGTGCTTACCGGGGGTAATGCACAATACTTCGTTCCTCATTTGAAAACGCAACTGACCGCCGATCCTGACCTGTTATTTAAAGGGTTGTATGCCCTAAGTGAAGCGAACTCGTGATGGCGTGAATGACCATCATTCATCACTCATCATTTATTATTCATTACTAATTTTGTCCCATGTCAGAACATGCGTCCTCGTTTATAGCTAAAAGCACCATTAAAGCAGCCGATCTTGATCATAGAAGAAAGATCAATTTTAATATTGGAAAATATAATTCTGTTGTGCCTGTCGGCAAACAACAATTTTCTGATGTAAACACTGCGAGAGAGCGGGCCAAAAACGTGAAGTGGCGCGCCATAGAGACGCTTGATCAGCAACTGGAAGAATTTGAGGCTAATCTCACCAAACGTGGCGGCAAAGTAATTTGGGCAGAAAATACGCAACAGGCGCTTGACGAAATTTACCAGATATGTCTTGCTAAAAATTGCAAGACAATTGTGAAAAGCAAAAGCATGGTAACGGAAGAAATTAAACTGAATGAATTTCTTCACGAAAAAAATATTGAAAGCGTAGAGACTGATCTTGGTGAATATATACAACAATTGGATGGTGAAACGCCTTACCACATTGTAACTCCTGCGATGCACAAAAGCAAGGAAGATGTTGCCAAACTGTTTGCAGAAAAACTCGGCACCGATCCCAAGCTTACTCCGGAAGAACTCACTCTTGTTGCGAGAGCAAAACTTCGCGAAAAATATGTACAGGCAGAAATAGGCGTTACGGGCGCAAATTTCATCATCAGCGATATTGGAGGTATTGCCATCACGGAAAATGAAGGAAACGGCAGATTGAGCTGTGGGTGGCCGAAAACACATATTGTAATTGTGGGTATAGAAAAAGTAATTCCTTCGATGGCGGACCTTGGCCTTTTCTGGCCATTGCTCGCAACTTTTGGTACCGGGCAAAAAGTTACTTCTTACAATACCATCGTTTCAGGTCCGCGCCAGGAAGGCGAAACGGATGGCCCTGAGGAAATGTATGTGATCTTACTTGACAATGGCCGCACCAATTTGCTCGCCAATCCTAAAACACGTGAAAGCCTTTACTGCATTCGTTGCGGCGCCTGCCTCAACGCCTGCCCTGTTTATAAAAACATTGGCGGCCATAGTTACGAAACCACTTACAGCGGACCGATTGGTTCTGTTATTACTCCGCACTTAAAAGAAATGAACGAGTGGAAACATTTGAGCTATGCGTCTTCTCTTTGTGGTAACTGCACCGAAGTGTGTGCGGTTAAAATAAATCTCCACGAATTGTTACTTGAAAACAGGTACGAGTCTGTGGAAGAAGGCGATGCTTCATGGGGCGAAAGAGTAGCCTGGAAAATATGGAAACAAGCCAGCCTCCACCGCAGCATGATGAACATGGGCAACCAAAAAATGAAAAACTGGATGGTAAATAAAGTCTTCAAAGGCTGGACGGGGAATCGCGCTGATTTAGACTTTTCGACAAAAACTTTCAACGAGCTGTGGAAGCAAAACAAGCCAATTTGAAAATTTGAAAATATGGAAATTTGAAAATTCTGGCGGCGCAGTTTTCCCGATGCAAATTAGGCTTCAATTATAACAATTAGAGGGCCAGCACAAATCAGGAAAGTCGTACAGAATGAATTTTCAAATTTCCATATTTTCAAATTTTCAAATTGCGTTCATCGCCTGTCGATGAACCTCACCATCTTCCTCCCACCTTCTACAAATTGCATGCGCTGTATCTCTTGTGCAGAGGCATATTTGATAGATGGAATAATGCGGAGTTTGGCTTGTAAAAGCGAACGAATCTTTCTATCGTTTTCTTCTGAATAGTTGGCTGGTAAAATGTGGATCAGCAGCTCATCCATGCCTATGGCGTTAGTAGAAACTTCTGTTACGTAATCCTTTATTTCATCGATAGCTGCAAGAATATCGAACAATACCGGTGGATACAAAGTGGTTCCCTTAAACTTGATCATTTGTTTTTTACGACCAATAACGGGCGACAAACGCAAGGTGCTTCTTCCACAGGAACAAGGTGTCTTTTCATAGCGACAAATGTCTCCCGTTTTATAGCGGATCAACGGCATTGCCTCTACACCTAAAGTTGTAATGGTCACCTCTCCGGCTTCTCCGTCTGCAACTGGCTGATTGTTTTCATCCAGCAATTCTATGATGACTAATTCAGGATTGTGATGGCCTCCTTTGCCTGCTTTGCATTCGGTGAACGCTGTTTGCATTTCGGTGCTGGCATAGGTGGAGTATAGCTGAATGTTCCAGTTATCTGTTATTTTTTTACCCAATGTATTTAAAGAGAAATCGCCATTGCGCAAATTCTCCCCGATGCAAATCGCTTTTTTTACCGACGACTTATTTATATCGATTCCATTTTCATTTGCGAACTCAATTAATCTTACAATGAAGGAAGGAACCGCTACCAATGCTGTTGGCTGTAAGCGCTGAATGATGTCCCACTGCATTGCGGGCACACCGGGGCCTACGCGTATCATGCCGGCATTCATTTTGCGAATGCCGCTGTAGTATGCCATACCCGCCATGAACTGCCTGTCGAGTGTAAGCATCAACTGGTACACATCGCTTTCAGAACCATCTGCGCATAAAAAAGACGAGTACTCATTGTAAGCCAATCGTTCCAAGTCATTGTCTGTAAGAGCGATGGTCACAGGCTTTCCAAGCGTTCCCGAAGTTGCGGTGTACTCAACGATTTTTGATTTTTCAACACAAAGAAAATCCCAATTGCGTTGTTGCACATCTTCCTTTTCTGTTACAGGAAGCAGCTGCAATTTTTCAAGAGCATCTATCCTTTGCACATCTATATTATGCTTCGCAAATAACTCCTTATAAAAAGCAGAGTGCTGATTGACATATGCCAATATTTCCTGCAATTTTTCCAATTGCATTTTATCGATAAACTCCGTTGACGCGAAAGCTGTTTCTGTTGAGTACATATTTATTCGATGATTACTACCGCAGATGCCACACTTTTCAGATGCGACATGGATACCGATATGCGGCTAATATTTTTGTTCTCTAAAAAAGTTTTTGTGTTGCCAAGCAATTGAATTGTTGGCTTACCCAGTTCGTCATTTACGACTTCAATCTCATTGAAAGCAACATTACCAAACCAGCCCGTGCCAATAGCTTTTAAAAAAGCTTCTTTTGCAGCAAATCTTGCAGCGTAATGTTCAAACTTGTGCGCCTTACCTTCACAATACACGATCTCTCCCTGTGAGAACACCAGTTCACGAAAACCGTTCTCCTTACTGATCTTTTCAGTAACACGGTCTACTTCTATTATGTCGATGCCTACGCCGTGGATCATGGTTGATGTTTTTTGATAGCACACAGATAATACTGATTGGACTGATTTTCACTGATCTTTTAAAAGTAATCATGCAACTGAAAACACAGTATAAGAATTTCAATGATTTCCAACGCAGAAAAAAATCAGTGAAAATCAGTCCAATCTGTGTCATCTGTGTGCCAATTCCTCTTCGCATTTCGCAATCTGCCTGCGAATATGTTCTTCCTCCTGTTTTGTTGCGATCACTTTCGTTAACGCAATTGTATATTCCTCTTTTGCTTTTGCAAAGTTCTTTTGTTTAAACAAATAATCGCCGGCTATTACATAAGTATGATAATATTCAGGATTGCTTGTTATAAGGCTGTCGATGTTAATACTTTCTTTATCTGCAACGCGTTGTTTATAACTTCTGTACAGTACAAAATCTTTGTAAGCGCTGGTAGATATAAAACTATCCGCAGGCACGGTTAATGCGCTATCCACTATTTCATGGTTCTCTTTCATACCATGCATAGCAAATACTTTATTCAAATCATAACACACATACTGCCCCAACTGCCACGGTGAAGTAGAAACCCATACCAATCTTTTCTGCGGTTCGAAAACAATCGAGTGATGTGCTATTAGTTGATTGATCGCCTTCTCATTTCCCATTCCAATATTTGCGCCATGCACCCCTTTTTGATCACGCAGAATATTGATGGTTTTCTGAACCGTGTTAGGGCCATTGTTTTGCATCAGCTCTGTTAATCTTTCGTAGCGGTAAACAGATGCACTTTTTTCCATCTGCTCCTTATTCTCTTTCGTTTGCCCTAATAAATCACTTTGAAAATGATTGGCGCAAAGAATGTAATTTTTCTTAGGATCGTACATGGCCAGTTGCTCCGGCGTCTTTTCAATGATCACCGCTTTGTTATCGGCAGCTGATCCAACAAGGAAGGCTTCTGATACGAACATTTTTCTTTTCGCTGCAATAGCATATGCTTCCTGAATATTTTTTGCGTACTGCAAAATTTCTCTTGCCACCAAAGAAACTGGTGTTGCGGAACCTGAAGGTATCGCCGTCTTATCCGCATTGATCGTTACGGTAATCCCCTGATCATTCATGCCGGAAACCGCACCAATAAAGCCTCCCCAGGTCACCGTCATGAACTTATGTCCCTGAGATGGACTTGTAAATGAAACAATTTTGTCTTCTGCAAATTGATCACCCATGTAAAAGTCAAAGTTTCTTCCTATGATCATTGTGCTATCAGCAGAGGCCGCGCCCCAGGTTCCAAACGACGTGCAACCCACGAGCGCCATGCTTTGCAACGCATGCCCGATATCATGCGCCGCGTGATAGTTCAAAATGCGCTGATAGTTCGTGCCTATGTAATCATACTCTGAAGATGCGGCCAGCGACTCACCATAAATTTCTTCTTTGTATTCTTCCGTTACATTCTTTGCAAGATCACGATTAAACCAGCCGATGAAGTATTTGAGAAAATGCAAATAGAAAGTAGATGGAATCATCTTTCTTATCTGGCCCACAAAAACATCCTCTTGTCTTTGTATTAATTCCTTTGACAATTTGCCATTGATCACACCGCGCTCAAAAGGTTCTCCTTCCACATACATTTCATACAAACCACTTTTGCTTTTGCGAAACCAGTTGTTGTCGATGTAATACAAACCATCTTTCTCCGTGCGTTGTAAGGCTTCCACCTTTGCATCACTTATTGTAGGGTTCGGTTCTTTGGCTACGATCACGAGGTATGTAAATCCTGCGAACAACATAATGACCAGCACGAGTAGCGTGTAAGCAAGTATCTTAAATATTTTCTTTATAATCTTCATTTCTTTTTAGTTGTTAGCTGATAGTTGATAGTTGTTAGTCAGTGCTTGAAGCGCTATCAACTAACAACTATTAACTATCAACTTTTTTTGATCCTCTCTAACACCTCATGCATGTTTACCAGCGATGCACACGTTGCCAGTGCACTGATTGTCACGCCCAGTATTCCATGCATGGAAATATTCTGACCAGTAAAAAACAAATTGGGCAATTTTGTTTTAGGCGAAATAAATGTTCTTAGCGGCTCTTTAAAATCCCTCACAATTCCATACAGCGCCCCATCGTCTCCACCAATATAATCTCTGTATGTAAGCGGCGTTGAAGTGTAATATGATTGAATGCAATCTCTCAGGCCAGGAATCTTTTTCTCTGCTTCATGTATCAGCTTTTCTGCTTTTCTTTTCTTGAATGCTTCATATTCCGCGCCGCGATCATCTTCTTTAGAAACAGTATTGAAAGTGCTTTCCCATTTTTTCACGTCATCATACTTCATGTAAGTAAATAACGTGAGACCCTCAACATAGTCGCTATTTTTTGACGAGGATGATGCAAAGACACCAAAGTTTTTCGGCCATTCGTCTTCTGTGTATTGCCAGCTATCCCATACCGCACCTTCTTTATTAAAGTAGATATTGTGCTTAAAAGATTTCAAGCAGTTCTTCTTGCAAACAATATTTATAATGAAACAGGAAATAGTATTTTCCAACGAACCGATTCTGCTTCTGTATGCATTTCTTATCAAGTCTGTTTTCAACATCCTCAAAGTGTTGTACGGATGAATGTTTGATATGAAATTCTTTGCAAAAAGCTTTTCGCCATTATCCAACACCACATAATTTGCGACGCCATTTTCTTCAACTATTTCTGTCACGCTACAATTTCTTCTTATGTCGCCGCCATTTTCGCGTATCACCTGAACAAGATATTTGCCTATTTGCGAACCGCCATCAACAAACTTCCATGAACCTTCAATATAGCTGTTCAGCACGAGTGCATGAACGTAGAAAGGTGATTTATCTGGAAGCCCCGCGTACAAAACGTTGTTGCCTGCAAGCACTTCCTGCAGCCGGATGTTGTCCGTTATCGATTCAATAAATTCCTTCGTTCCAATCTGCATCACTTCACCTTTCTCAAAATTCTCGTCAAAACTCAGATTGTACAAAGGAAATTTCTTGCACACCTCTTGCATCTTATTGCAATACTTACGAATCGCCACTTCTTCTTCCGGAAAAAATTTCAGCAGTTGTTGTACAAAATTCTCATAGCCTTGTGCTAAAGGATACTTGTTATCGTCGTTTTCAAAAACGATGTAATCAAATGCATCTTCATCGAGTTTTTCCAACTTCAGCTTGTCCATTATCCCGAGGTACTTAAATATCTGGTAAAGGTTTTGCCCCTTACCCAAGCCGCCGACATAATGTACACCGGAATCAAAAATCACCCGTTCACGAACGAATGTTTGCAAGCAACCGCCAATCTGTTTATTCTTTTCAAGTACGCACACACTGAAGCCTTCCTTGCTCAGCAAAGCGCCGCAAGTAAGTCCACCCATTCCACTTCCTATAATGATAACGTCGTACATTCTTAAATTAGTTTTACCAGCAAGAGTGGCGAATTAATAATTAACAATTAATAGCGCTGCATTCGCTAACGAATATAACCCTTCAACTTTTAAACAGATTTTGCAGTTGAATTTACTTCAAGCCTGTCGCCCTATTAATTATTAATTATTAATTTTCTCTTCATCACAAACACCACATTTGATGTCAGCTTCGTATTATCCAGTTCTTCGCAACTCATGCCATTTGCTTCTGCAATTGTGTGAATTGTTTTGCCCGATAAAAATGACAACCCGTTGCCGGATGTTTTATTAAAGCCAATCAATTTCGTAGAAAACAGTTCTGTCAGTTTTGTCCCCTTATGTCTTTCTTCCAGATCTTTATTTCCGTCTCTTATAATGATGATGCCATTTTCATTTAAATGATGAATACATCTTTCGATAATAGTCTTCTGCTCATCTGGCTGTAGGTAGTGCAACATATCACTTAAAATGATGGCATCATAGTTTTCAAACTCAAATTTCAAAACATCCGTGTACAAAAAATTGATGTTTTCATTTTTGCTAAAACAATGATTGGCTGTTTCTATTTTCTCTTCATCATAATCAATTCCTGTTATCACACGATCCTTGCTTACGAAATGCAGCATATAGGACATAAAGCCATAGCCGCAACCGGCATCCAGCACTTTGCCTGACTTCGGCACCAGATTGTTGAACAATTCGTAATTGTTCTCCATTTTGGTTTTAATGCGCATGTACCATTCCAGCACCGGCCCTTTGTAAATATAGTTGTTAATAAGCTGTTTTCTAAAATATGCAGGCGTTTCTGTTTGCCCGCGTAAGTTCTCATATTCCTTCTTGAAAAAGCTGCTTATTTTCTTTGTGCGGGCAGTATAATTATCGCCCCAACTTTTATCATCAGGAGCAATGCGTGGCAAATATTGCAACGTCACCGTTCCATCTTTCAAAAAGATATCATTGCGACTTAGCGTGTAACCTGTTCCATGCATAAGGATTGGCAAAATATCGAGCTGCAATTTTTCGGCCAGGAAGAATGCACCTTTGTGAAAGCGTTTTAAATTGCCGTCAACAGAGCGTGTTCCTTCTGGAAATATTACGATGGAGTAACCATTTTTGATTGTTTCCTCTAGCTGCTCAACGCTTACTTCCGCGCCTTCGGAAATCGGATGATAACCGGCCATTCGAATAGCGGCACCAAAGAATTTTGAATGATACACACGCTTGTTGGTTGCCAGTATAATGCGGGGACTCAACATCATCATCGGCAAAATATCCAGCGATGACTGATGGTTGGTAATAACAACTGCAGGTTTACTAAAATCTTCTTTAAGCGGATTGATGATCTTCTTTTTCACATTTCCCATGATATACATGATCGACCACGAAAAGCGACGGATCACGTGATGGTACATAATCTTCGAGCGCTTCTTTCCAAATAGATTCAGCTTCATCAAAACAAATCCAATAGTGGTAAGCAACAAGCAACCGAAAATAAAATACAGAAACGCAAAACCTGTTTTGAAAATAGCTGACGCTGTCCATGGAAACAACCCCTGAGAGGTTCGTTTCTTAATGAGCAGATTAAACAAATACGGTATTAATATCTGCGAAATAACTACCACGCATAAAATACCAATGATAGCGATCAACGCGATTGATCTTAACGCTGGATGTTTTGCAAAAATCAAGACACCCAAACCAACAATGGTTGTAATGGCAGACAAGAAAATGGATGATTTGTAAGAAGCCAGCACTTTTTTGCCGGTCTTATATTCCTGCAACAAACCGTCCATTATAAAGATGCTGTAATCATCTCCCAAACCAAAGATCAGTGTGGAAATAATAATGTTGATGATATTGAAGTGAATGCCGAAAAGCCCCATGATTCCTAATATCCAAATCCATGTTATTACCATAGGAATGAAAGTGATCAGCGCTAATTCTATGCGGCCGTAAGTAATGAGCAACATCGAGAACACCAATATGGATGACATCCATGCAATGCTGTTGAAATCAAGTCGTACGTTTTCAACAAGCTTGCTGGTAAGGTATTGCTTATCGATAGCAGTTATTTCTTTTTTATTATCGAATGCTTTGTAGATGGCTTTCTTGTGCTCATTATCTGTCTTCACAAGATTCACCACCATTGTCTTTTCAGGCAATTCGATCACATAGTCTGAAAGAAAGTTTTTGCGTACTTCATCCAATTCTTTTTCATCCGCAGGAACAAAGGTTTTATTCAGCACATTGTTATTAAAATTATCAAAGGCAGTTGATTTGTATCCCAACGACCTACCTTCTTGTTGCAGCGTTGCCAACAACTGCTGCTTTTTTTCCGGCGTCCAGTAAGCGTTCCATTTTGATATCCTTTGCGTTTGCAAAGCATCAGAAATGATTACCGAAGAAACACCTGCGTACCTGCTAATAACGCCGTCATGTTTTAAATTGTCCAGTTCCTTTACCGCTTCTTCATTTTTTGATAATGCTTCATCCAAGTTTTTTCCCGTAGACACGACATACACAGATTGCAGCGCATGTGCGTTGATCGCATTTAATTGCGCCTCTGCCTTCTGCAATTTTTCCTGCATGTAATTCATGTGGCTCATGTCCGTTTCAAACTTCACATAGCGGCTCGTGTATAAGAATCCTGCAGTAAGAATAAGGATCAGCAAAATAAACTTCCTGCCAAATCTGAAATTGTAAGAAGCAATTTTATCGAGCCATGTTGGCGCTTCATGATGATGCGCATTGTCTTCTTTCCTGCTGGCGATTAAATGAGGTAAAAATATAAGTGAGCAAAGTGCAGCACCGATCAAACTGAATGCGGCAAACAACCCAAGATCTTTTAGCAACTCTGATTTTACAAACTGCAAGATGAAGAAGTCTCCAATAGTAGTGACACTACCAACTGTCATCGGCAATGCGAGATCCTTAATCACTTCGCGGATATTGTCTGCATGCCGGTAATGATTGAAAACATGCATGGAATAATTGATCGCAACGCCCAATACCACGGAACCCGTACCTAAAGCGATCACTGAAATGTGCCCTCTCAGAAAATAAAAACACGTCAATGCAAACAATGCTCCAAACGCAACGGGCAACATCATTAAAAACGGCGCACGCTTCTTTTTGAAATACCATGCAATAAATACTACCAGGAAAATAACAGTGATACCTTGTGTAAATAAATTGTCTTTGCGTATTTGCTGTGCGTTGCCCACGGAAACAGCTGTTGCACCAAAATAAGAAGAACCAACTGTTTTAAATTCCGCAGAAAGTGAATCTGATATTTTATCCAAACCTTTCAACAATAAGGCATTCTTGCCCGTGTTGCTTGGCGGATTTGATGGCGTGATAAAAAACAACAAATGCTTTTTATCTTTCGTCATGATGTAGCTATCGTACAGTTCAAATGTATCGTCGTACTGGAGCTGCTGCAATTTCTTTAGCCCCAAAAAAGAAATGCCTGAAGGATCAGCGGCAATCACTTTCTTCAAAGCAAATCCTGCGGGAGATGAGAGTAGTTTTATGTTTTGTTCAAGATTCTTTTTTACTGCATCTTTTGTGATCAATGTGTCGATCGATTCATAATCCTTGTCAGTAAGATAAACCGGCAAGTGATTCAGAATGTTGTCAAACATCTGCATCACCAGTTCATCATTTACTTTGTCGTCTATTTTTTTTACATAAGGTTGCAGATCTGCATTCACCTTTTCTATGAAACTTTCTGTATAGGCAACAAGACTGTCAGGCTGTGCTTCTTTAGTGGTATCAGCAAGCGAAACCGTTATCACCAAACGATCCATGAAGCGAGAGTTCTGAAAAACTTCGTTTAGTTTTTGAGTTTTCTCGTCTTTAGGTAAAATCGCGGTGATGTCTTCTTCAAATTTTACTTTGAATGCGAACCATGCCATAACACCAAAGCACGCGATCAACAATGCAAAAAGCACTGCTCTGCGTTTTTCAAAAAATTTATATATGGCTAAGAAAAAAGTCTCCATAGATATTAAGTCAAAAGGAAAAAAGAAAAAGTCAAAAAGGTTGCTTAAGTGCAGTACGTTTTAAATTTTCAACATGTCGTAAGTACTTAGCGAGCTTCCTTTTTTTGAATTTTTAATTTTGAATTTTTAATTTTAAATAAAACGTAGAACAGCATTCCAAAAAACACTCCTGCAACTACTGCCAGCGTTATACTTCCAACAATATATTGCTTCAGGCTCTGCTGAATTGTAAGCAATGAAATGCTTTTTGTAAATGAAATATCGACTGCATTTTTCCCCATCCACAATGCGCCCGTTTTTATGCTTGTAAAAATGATCAACGGAATCATTGGTGGAATACTGATGTTTGCTGCAACAATCACCAGCGGTTTATTCAATTTAAAAAGTATCGCCAGAAAAATGGCAACCGCAAGTTGAAAGCCCCAAATGGGAACAATGCCCATGAATACTCCAAAGGCTATAGACATTGCTTTTACTTCGTCACTCTCTCCGGGCACTAAAAAGTAATCGTTCCAAACCTGTTTTCTTTTTTGCGAATCAAATATCCCCTTTACAAAATCACGGGGCTTGATGTAAAGGAAAGTGATCAGTACAAGAATGGTATTCAAAACACTTATTCGAAAAAAATCCTTAAAAGGTCTGAAGTGGGAAACACGCTGCTCCTTGGGTGCGTAATACACGGAAACCGGCACCCAGTCTATCTTTACGCCTTTCCATGCGGCACGGACCAACACCTCTATTTCAAACTCATACTTACGTGTGAAGAAATGCATTTTGCTCAAAGGCTTCAATGGGTACAACCGGTATCCAGATTGAGTGTCCGGCCCTTTGATGCCCGTTTCCACCCGAAACCAAAAGCTCGAGAACCGGTTGCCAAAGCTGCTTTTGCCCGGCACGCTTTCCTGGTCCATGTTGCGTGCGCCAATCAAAAGCGCATCTGGTTCGGATTCTATTTTTTCCAGGAACACTGGAAGGTCCTTTGCAAAATGTTGTCCATCGGAATCAATGGTTACGGCATACCTATAGCCATTCTCCGTTGCATATTTCAAGCCTTGTCTCAGCGCCCAGCCCTTGCCTTTGTTTGGCGAGTAACTGATCACTTTTATGTCGGGAAATGATTGAAGTATGTTTTGGGTATCGTCGGTAGATCCATCGTCGACTACGATTACGTGATTAGTGTATTCAAGCACATCGGAAATAACCTGCCCCAGAGTATGGGCATTATTGTATGTAGGAATCAGAACACATGTGCCGAGAATATCTGCCTGTTTTTTAAACAATGCTTTGATCGTGATCGGGTTAGGGTCGTTCGGCTGTAACTGGCTTTCTATCTCGTTTTGCTTCACAAAAATTTTGGAGTTTGCGTAACCGCAAATGTAAGCGAAAGGGTTGATAGTCCGTCATTTCAACAAAGCAGTTCATCAACGATTTTATACACTTCAGGCAATGTGTATCAGGCAGTTACTTCAATCGATTCCTGTGGAACCGGGGAAATCATTGTTTGTACCGTTTTTCTGCCTTTTACCTCAGCAAATTGTTCGTCATAATCCTTGCGCAGCGTGCCCATGATTCTGTCCCAGAAAAGAAAGTATAAGCCATAATTTCCCTTAAAATGTTGATGATGCTGATTGTGACTCACTGACGTATTGATCCATTTGCCAATGCGACTCTTGCTAAAACTTTTTGGATACAATTCAAATCCTAAATGTCCATAGACATTGTAGATGATGGACATGAAAAAGAAAAGAAAAAAATGCAACCTGTGCATGGGGAGGGTAAACAGAAATATTGGGAAAATGCCTGCTTCTACAACAGCTTCCAGCGGATGGAATGCATATGCGGCCCACGGCGAGGGATTGGTGGAACGATGATGCACGAGATGAAACAACCTGAATACTTTTTTGTGGTGCATGGCCCTGTGCATCCAATAAAAATAAGTATCGTGCATAATAAACATCAAAGGAAAAATGGCGAAGAAATAGAACCATCCACGATCGTCGATGTTTTTGTAAAGTGTTGTGTATGGTGTCAGCGGACTTTTTAGCAATAGCACACTAACGCCGCCAAAGATGCAGATGGTAATTACAGAAAATAAAATTTCCCTCCAGTAGTCGTTGTTTTTGGGAAATTTCAACTGAATCTTTTTGTAACTCACCCTTCTCCTGAAAAGCAAATAAAAAATAATGAAGCCTATGCCCGCCACCTGGAAATAGCGAAAACCTATATGGTATAAATGAATGAAATAGTCTGTCCAATGCATGCAATTGGATTTGTCCATAAAATTAACGAACGAACGCCTGAAAAAGAACGCAGACTTTCAAGATTGTGATGATTTGTTATGATTTTGTAAAGGTGAAGCGAAAACCGACAATCATTGTGGCAAATTCTCTTTTTATTACTTGATCAACAACACTTTTGACGATTTAAGAATTATGTTGTTTTGGCTTTGGAATTGAACGATATAGCTACCTGCACTTAGTCCGCTCGTGTTCAGCTGAATATTATTTTGCGTTCTGTTTACAGAAGTTTTGGTGAGCAGACGGCCCTGCATGTCAAACAAGTTAAGTGTACCGGACGCGGGGATTAAAAATTTAACTACGATATTTTTTCCGCTACCTATTGAAATGTCTCCAGCTGATTGAGACTGGCTAAACGTTTTGATTGGAGAGTAAGTGAAAGTTCCGTCAATGTCTACAAACTTCAAACGATAGTAACTTGTTTTACCCTGTATGGAAATGTCCAGAAATGAATAGTTAGCCGCAATGGCCGGATCATTTCTGGTTTTAACGGTTCCGATCTTTTGATAGTGTATCGCATCTTCACTTTTTTCAACGTCAAAATAATTTGTTCCTATTTCGTGCGAGGTTGCCCAGGATAATAATACACCGTTGGGATTTTCATTTACATTAAATAAGAGCAATGTTAAGGGCAACGGAGATATACATGATTCAGTGCAATTTTCTGTAACTGTTACGTTAGCTCCCCAGTTTGTGTTAAAAGGGTTTGTGTAAAAGGCAGAAGGTGCCATACACACATTCAGAGGCTGCTCCGTCAAAATTGCGTTTAAAGTAACAGCACCCGAAACATTTAGACATATGTTGGTAACTGACGACTCAATATGAAAAGGGGCAAAAGAATTAACTACTAAATTATTAATGTTCACCTGACTGTAACTGATGATGCAAACACCGGGATAGACACTGGGATTAGAACCGTTGAGCGTGAGCGTTCCTGTAACCGTTAGTACACCATCGTCCATATAGAAGGCACCACCGGGAGTGCTGCCAGAATTCAAGGTTGCATCGCCTATAACCGTGGCTGTTGAATGATTTATGGAGATAATGGGTGCATATAAGTTGCTTGCACCACCGGCAAATACAATATTACCGTAGTTAGCGATAAGCTGCAGATTTTGAAAAACTGAAAAGTCCGAATAGATTGTTAGTTTACTGCCCTCATGTACTATAATATCATTTTGAGTACCAAACCCACCTATTTGGCCCACTTTAACTTCTCCGCAAAAATAAATGCGATTGCCATTTCCGTTAATATTGATGCTGGAAATGCTATCAAGCGTGGAGATGCAAATGGTCGCATCATTAGTTGATATAGTATAGTTCTGAGGAGCTGCCACACAATTACTACATTCTATATCACTCGGTAATGCAAAAAGCTTTAGCAGATTAGGTAAGCAGCCGCTCTGTCCGGTTACACTCAAACCGTAACATAGCCCGATCAAAAAAATAAGCCCCATTTTCCCGTAACTCATCAGAACGCGGTTTAGCTTTTGTATTACAAGCTGGGATATCCAATTGTTTCACTCCCGCATCCATCATGGGCGTTTCAATCCAGAATAGGCATTCGGAATTATGTTTTCAATTTTTCTCATAATAAATCGTCAAAATCATGACAATCATGAAAATCTGCGTCCTCTCTTCCCGATTTCGTAACAATCAGTAACTTTTTCACCTGTAAATTTGCAGGCTTATAGGTATAGCATTGCAAAAGAGAAACGTTAATATAGCCCTGGTTGGTAATCCGAATAGTGGGAAAACCTCACTCTTTAATACATTGACAGGGCTGAATCAAAAGGTTGGAAACTTTCCTGGTGTTACGGTGGATAAAAAATCCGGCAACAGTGAGCTGGCGCCGGGAACGGTGGCAAATATCATTGACTTGCCCGGTACTTACAGCCTTTACCCCAAAAGAGCCGACGAATGGGTGACCTATAAAGTACTGCTAGAGCAGGATGAGGAGGTTAAACCAGATATGCTGATCCTCCTTGCTGATGCCAGCAATCTTAAAAGAAATCTCCTTTTTGTTTCGCAAATCATTGACCTTAAGTTTCCTGTGGTAGTGGCGTTGAGTATGCTCGACCTTGCGCAGAAAAAAGGTATTAATGTTGATGTAGAGGGACTTGAGAGAGAATTGGGTGTTCCTATTATTCCTGTGAACCCTCGTAAGAACAAAGGAATTCCGCAGCTAAAAAAAGCGCTGTTTCAAACTGCACAACAATTATACAAAGCACCGGCAAGAGACTTTATTCCCAATAAGGAACTGGCCGCAGATGCAATTGAAAATATCCAGGTTCACTTTCCATCACTAAGTGACTATCAGTCTATTCACTACCTGATCAATCACGAAAACTTTACGCTGGACAATGACAAACAGGAACTTGTAGAGAGCATCGAGGCGAAACATAAATTCAATCCTACCAAGACACAAGCGGATGAGATTATGCAACGCTACCACCGCATTAAGCAAATAATGACGGTAAATGTATCTGAACCTGATCCTTTACAAAAAACTCTGTTCACCGAAAAGCTGGACAAAATTTTACTGCACAGAAAGTGGGGTTATCTGATCCTTCTTAGCGTGTTATTTCTTTTATTCCAAAGCGTTTTCTGGCTGGCGCAGTTTCCGATGGATGCTATCGAGTGGAGCTTTGGTGAATTGGGAGGCTGGCTCAGCAAAATACTTCCCGAAGCGTGGTGGAGCGATTTGTTTATCAATGGAATTGTCGCCGGATTAAGTGGCATCTTAGTTTTCGTTCCGCAGATTATGATCTTGTTTGGCTTGATTACAATTTTGGAAGATACGGGCTACATGGCGCGCATCAGCTTCCTAACAGACAAGCTCATGCGAAAAGTGGGATTGAACGGGAAAAGTGTGATGCCAATGATCAGCGGTTTTGCGTGCGCCGTTCCTGCCATCATGAGCGCAAGGAACATCGAAAATAAAAAAGAGCGCTTGCTTACAATTCTTATTACTCCGCTGATGAGCTGTAGTGCAAGGCTTCCGGTATTTACGATTTTAATCGCGTTGGTTATTCCTGCGAAAAAGATCTGGGGCATCATAAGCGTGCAGGGTTTGGTAATGATGGGACTTTATTTGCTCGGCGTTATAATGGCACTTATTGTTAGTTATGTTGCCAAGTGGTTCATCAAAATCCAGGAAAGAAGTTTCTTCATACTTGAATTGCCTGTTTACCGTGCGCCGCGTTGGAAGAACGTGATCGTTACGATGGTAAACAAGGCTAAAATATTCGTAACAGATGCCGGTAAGGTGATCATGGTGATCAGCCTTATTCTTTGGGCGCTGAGCACTTACGGACCGTCCGAGCGTATGCATAATGTGGAGCAGAAGTACACTGAAATGAAGCAGGCAAATCCTTCGGATGCGCCGATTCTTGAGAAGCAAAGGAAGACTGCCTTACTTGAAAATTCTTATGCCGGCATTTTAGGTAAAAAACTAGAACCCGTTATTACTCCCTTGGGATATGACTGGAAAATAGGCATCGCTTTGATCACATCATTTGCCGCACGCGAAGTTTTTGTCGGCACAATGGCAACCTTATACAGCGTGGGCGACGAAGATGATGGTTTATTGCTTCGCCAAAAAATGGCCGCCGCACGAAAAGCTGATGGCTCGCCGGTGTACACTGTGGCTGCCGGAGTATCGCTCATGATTTTCTATTTACTGGCTATGCAGTGTATGAGTACCCTTGCAGTGGTGAAAAGAGAAACAAGAAGCTGGAAATGGCCTGTCATACAACTGTTTTACATGACAGGCTTGGCGTACGTGGTTAGCTGGCTGGCGTATGAGCTGCTGAAATAGAGAGCACACAGACGACACGGATTGGACGGATTTACACGGATTTTTGTTGAAATAGTTAAGACAATAATTGGTGGTAACTTACTGAAGTAAAAAGGTTGAACTGATCGTTCAACCTTTTTATTTTATGGGCGTATCTAGAATTTTCCGTAGAAGTTAGAGATATCGAAATAAACTGCTTTCTTTTCTCCATCCGCAGTCACAATGTTCAAAATGTCATATGGCTTTTTGTTATAAGAAATCAATTTTTGTGATTGCATTTTGTAGCCGGGATATTGCTTCTTTAACCAGGCATATTCAGCATCTACTCCTGGCATTTCTGATTTTTCCTGTATCACAATTGCTTTTTCGTAAGACGATCCGTCTGCATCAGGATTCTCGGGAGTTGTGGCCGTCTGCTCGGTTTTGACATTTGCAGTCGATACTTTTTTGGAAGAATGACAGGCAACAAATAAAATAACAACAGGGATAAAGAGGGCTTTCTTTAGCATGGCAAATTGGGTTTGGGTTATTAATATTTCATTGATGCATTCATCAAAAGAATTGCATAAAGAAGTGAAATATTTTTCTCGATGGCAATAAGAGTTTTTCTGTAAATGCGATTTTGGAATTCCGCATCTAATTTCTATTTTGTCCGAAGTAACCCAACCCTTAAAAATGAAAAAGTTTCTGGCTCTTTTTGTATTAATTTTTTTGTTCTTTACAGCTCAAAGCAACGCTCAATCCTCAACAAAAGACACAGCTTACATATACGGCAGAATGATTGGAGACGACACGCTCGTTGGCTATTTCTATTTTTCCGATACGATTAAGATTACTGAAACCGGCGTACAATTTGCTTACAGAAAAAATCTTGGCAAGGGATTTAGCAAAATGCTGAACAGCAGTAACTATAAGCGCTTCGAATCTGAAAGCGTTTATATGGAAAACTTCCTGATTTTCGAGTTCGAAGAATATCATCTGTATACGTTGATTCCACTTATTGTAAACGGTTCCATCCAACTCTTTCATCTCAAAATAAACAAGCGCGAATTATTCGCCTTTAAAAAAGATGGCTACAAATCCGAGTTCACTAAAAAGAGTTTTAAAAAACAAATAGCCTATCTATTAGATGATGATGCGGACTTACTAGGGAGAGTCAAAAGAGGTGAGTTCGGTTATAAAGACATTAAACAAATCATTTTGCTGTATAATGAATCGCACCCTATGCAGCCTGTTGAGGAATGAGCAAATCAGTGCAATCAGTGTCATCTGTGTGCCCTCATTTTACAGCCCGTAGCATCTCTCTTTTGAACGGCGGACCCGGAATTTTGGAAACATTGAAACCGGCTGCCATCAATGCCCTTCGCACATCGCCCTTGGAGCAGTACGTTACCAGCACACCATTTTCGTTCATTGCATCAAATAATTTTTTGAAGATCTCTGTTGTCCATAATTCCGGCTGTGCATTGGGAGCAAATGCATCGTAATAAACAAGGTCATACTTTTCTTCGGGTTGAAGCTCTAATAACGACGTTTGTATTTTATGCAAAGTAAAAAATGGAGAAAGTTGAACATCTTCGTTCCATGGGGAAGTGTGCATGGTTGTAAAAAGCGCTGCAAGATCAGGGCGCTGCAATGTGTCGCAATAATTCAATGAAGTAACAATTTCATTTTCCAGGGGAAATTGTTCTATGGAAGAATAGTGAATGTTGAGATTGTTTTTTGCCGCTTCCATATAGGTCACCAGCGCATTCAACCCAGTGCCAAACCCCATTTCAAATATGCGAACATGGTTCGTCCCATGTTGTTGCAACCAATGGTTCAATCCGGCCTCAATAAACACATGTAAAGATTCATTGATCGCACCATGCCTTGAATGATAAGTAATATCAAGTGAAGGAATAGCAACGGTGTGCGATCCGTCTGTAGTGAGCTGAATAGTTCTTTGAGGAGAGAGCATAAACTGAATAGACTGAATAAACTGAATAAACTGAGTGGCCGATAACTGAAGTGTAAAATTGAATTTAAACATCCAGTTTACTCAGTCTATTCAGTTTATTCAATCATTATTAAGAGAATAAATACTCTACGTCCGCTTTCGTCAAATTCTTCACGAAGCCTTCGTCATCGGAGATGAGGTCCTTCGCGAGCGAACGCTTGCGGTCCTGCAGTTGCAGAATTTTATCTTCAATCGTATCCTTACAAATCATGCGATAAGCGAAAATGCTTTTCGTTTGTCCGATACGGTGCGTACGGTCAATTGCCTGTTGTTCAACGGCAGGGTTCCACCATGGGTCAACAATGTACACGTAATCGGCAGCAGTTAAGTTCAAACCGACACCACCGGCTTTCAATGAAATCAGGAACACGCGACATTCATCATTCTTCTGGAAATTCTGAATGGCTCTTTCTCTTTCTATGGCAGAAGTACTTCCATCGAAGTATTCAAACTTAACACCTTGTTCTTTTAATTTCTCACGTATCAAACCAAGCATACCAAGGAATTGCGAGAACACCAATGCTTTGTGATCGCTGATGTTTTCTGTGATCTCTCTTGTCAGTTCATCCAACTTGATAGAGACATTCGGGAATTTTTCTTCTTCATTCAATATTGCCGGAGAATCACAGATCTGGCGCAACTTCATCAAGCCCTGCAAGATCGTAAGTTGTGATTTCGAAATACCTTGCGATTCAATGGTTCCTAAAATTTTATCTCTGAAATCATTTCTGTACGCATCGTAAATGCTGCGTTGTTCTTCTTCCATTTCGCAGAACAAAATCGTTTCTACTTTTTCCGGAAGATCTTTCGCCACTTGCTCTTTTGTCCTTCTCAAAATGAATGGGAAAAGCAATTTGCGCAGGTGATCTTTTCTATCGGCTTCGCCAAACTTGTCAATCGGAATGGCAAATTCCTGGCGGAAAAATTCCATACTTCCGAGCATGCCCGGGTTCAGGAAGTTCATTTGTGCAAATATGTCGAACGTGTTGTTTTGTAGAGGCGTACCACTCATACACAAGCGATGTTTCGCTTTCAAAACGCAAGCTGCTTTTGTTACTTTACTTGAAGGGTTTTTAATCGCCTGCGATTCATCGAGCACAACGTAGTCGAAGTTGATCTCCGCGAGCATTTTGATATCGCTTCTCAATGTACCATATGTCGTAATGATCACATTGCTTTTCTTCAACGTTTCCTTATCACGGGTTCTGTCGCCACCATGATGGATATAACTTGTAAGCGTTGGCGTAAATTTCCTGATCTCGTTTTCCCAGTTGAACATTAGTGTTGTAGGACAAACGACAAGGGCAATTAAAGGGCCGTGCTCGTCGTTAAAATGCTGCAGATAAGATAGTGCCTGGATAGTTTTACCAAGACCCATATCATCTGCCAAAATACCACCCCAATTCACTTCTGTTAAATAGTTCAACCACTGGAAACCGAATGCCTGGTACGGACGTAATATTTTTTGCAAGTGCGCCGGTGGCTCTACTTCGTTAATACTTTTGAAGCCACGCAAGCGTTCATATTTTTCTTCAAGTTGTACGAACAATTCTTCCTCATTTCTTTCTGCATACAACTCGTCGATGACACCGGCGTGATATTTTGAAAGCTTAAGTTCGTTTTGTTTTCCTTCACCTACGCGGAAAAGCAATGAATATTTTTTGATCCATTCTTCTGGCAAAATACCGAGCGTTCCGTCGTTCAGCTGAACGAATTGTTGTTTGTTTGCCAGCGCCTTCTTCACTTCAGAAATGGTTACTTTCTGATCGCCGAAAACGATGTCCACTTTGGCATCGAACCAATCGGTATTGCTGCTGATGTAAATTTTCGTTTGCGGCTTCGCTGTATTAAAGCGGAAGTTTTTCAATGCGTCAAATCCATACACCGGCACCTTCATATCACGCATGGCGTCCACAAAAAGGAAGAACCAGTTGTTGCGCAATACATCTGCACCCTTCAATACTAGGTTGTGTGTCCCGTCGGGTTTTATAAAGTTGGAGTGAAGTGCTTCAATTTTACTGATGAATTGTTGCTCTGTCGGCTTATCGCGATGAACGATCAGTACACGTTCGCCATCCGGAACAATCAACTCGTCTTTATCACCTGCTTTTACTTCAAAGCCTTTGTAAGAAAATACAGGTTGGAAAACAAGATAATCGCCTTTTTCTACCAGCATTACTCTTTTTTCAGGCTCGCCATCTTTTATAGCAGTGACTAAAGTATTTTCAAAATCTACGTGATAATTTTTCGTCAGCGGAATAATCATTGTGCGCAGCTTCTCCGGCCATTCACCTTTAGGAATGGTAATGCTTCCTTTTTTGAAAAAAGGCTCTATCCGGCTGATGTCTTCCACGTCTCTCCAGAGGTATAAATTTTCCTGGTAGAAGAAAAGAATATTTCCTGAAAGCTGATTGTCTGCAAGGCTCAACTCTTGTCCGCTAAGGTTTACCCAACAACTTACTTCATATTGGTTCTTTTTATTAGTGGCAACCTTGAAGTAGGGAACAATTGGCTCTGCTACGATGCCGATTGTTTTAAGATTCTCCGTACGAAAAACCTTATGACTATTGAGATAAAATGTAAACGGATTGCCGGAAATTTCTCCGAAAAGTTTCCTGAGTTTTGGGTGAAGATATTCTACCATCAAACTCTTTGTTTCTTCAGGTAGTTCGTCAGTTTCGTGATGAACAATATTTTCCCAAATACCACTGAACGGAGAATTTCTATTAAGGTATTTTGTGATCTCGGATTCCTGCATTTTGCGAAGCGCAGGAACGAGTAGTTTATCATCATCGCTTAACACATCCACATTGATAAACTTAGAGAGATCAAGCTTTTCTATTTTTCCTAAGAACGCCTGCCGCTCTTCATTTGCTTCGCCTTGTACCGCTTCTACTAAAAAGCCTGGATATGAATCGTGATTGAAATTAAATACCACACCAATTCTTTGAGAAGCCGTCAATACAGTTACTTCTTCCTCTGCCTCTTGCTCTGCGACTACTTCAACAGGTTTCGGTTTAACCGTAGTTGTTAACGGATTAATGCGTTTAATGCTTATATCGAGCACACGAAGGAAAGGTTTTCCTTCTTTATAGCTAAACTCAAATTTGCCTTTGAGATCATCACTAAGTGAATAACCGTAGGCTTCGAGTAATTTGTTTTTTTCCTTGTCCCAGTTGCGAATGGTATCAAAATAATAAGGACCGTGAGCATTGAGTAATTGCAGGAAAACAATCACTTTGGGGAGAGATAAAGGATGCGCTTCATCTACATAATCGCTGCTGGTATCAAAGTTGCGCTCTTCGTTTTTGCGGATAACAACATTGTAGACCTTGCCATCAAGATCCACTTTTGCTTTTACCAGTTCATCTTTTGCTTGTTCTATGGAAGCTTTATTCGTACGCAAATATTGTTCTGCGTCTGTAAGCGTTTGCGGTGAGCAAAGCAAACGGATCGTTTTAAGATCGATCGTTTTCATTTTCACTACCGTGTGCCGCTGATCGTACACCACTTCTTCCATTTTCAGCATGTTCCTGTCGAGCAGTTCCTGCAGCTGAATTAAAGCAGCAGCTTCGTGGCGACAAATATCACCGAGATTGTACGGACAGGTACAACGAAGAGAAAGTGTTTTGGGATCCTTGAACTTTTGAATATGGACCTTATAATAAGTGCTGTAACTGTCGTCTTTAACCCTAAAAACTACAGAGCCCAGCAACTCATCATATTCTATCAGCTCCACATATCCGATAGCATGAATCTTCTTGCCCCTCCTGATCACTTCATCAGTACCATTGGTATAAACGTATTTAATAAGATGCGGTAGCGCCATAGTAACTATTAAAATCGGCATTGAGTGTTCATAGCCGGAAATTTAGTTTCTGCACACTCTCAGGACCGAAAAGGTTAATCTGCAAAAGTAAAGCAAAGTATTGCAGATTTCAATATGTTTCAGGGACGTTTTGAAAATTAATTTATTATAACCAGCGTATAAAAAAACAGTCAGGACTGCTGAATCCTGACTGCTCATTTACTAAATGTAATGATTAAAGTATGCTGTATTGCGTGTAAATATCTGACTATTTAAGTTTGCGATTTTGCACTGGAACCGGAATCAATACGGGTCTTCTCTTCAAAAGCCAATTTAGTATCAGTGAAAGTTTCGATTGTAATTGCTTCATGATGTCTGATTTATTGTATTTACGATGCAAATTTCCGATCTATTTATTTAAGAGTCAATATTCAAACGGCTTGATTAACACATAACATTGTTAATAAAAATCATATGTTAAACTTTTACAGGCAATCAGTAAGCTAATACGCTCACAATGTGATCTTATTGTTAACTACAACGTGAATATCTCGTATTAATTGTAAGTTATCAAAATTAGTTAACAAACAAACTGTTAATGTTATATCCCCACAATTTGAAAATTTGAAGATGTGATAATTTGAAAATTCATTCTGTGCAACAAACTACTTACATTTTCAAAATTGCAAGCTGTCCGAATAACTATCAATACTTTACCCGAGAAACCCAATTTTCAAATTTTCAAATTGACATATTTTCAAATTACCTTTGGTTTCTAATAATCGAACAAATGCAGTTATCCGAACTATATGCGAAAGCGCTGAATTTTGAGTTTTTAAGCGTGGAAGAAGGCGTATTTCTGTTTGAAAACGCACCGTTGACAGATTTAATGCACATTGCCAATACATTGAGGGAAAAACAAGTGCCTCACGGCAAAGTTACCTGGATCATTGACCGCAACATGAACACGACAAACGTGTGTGTGGCAAACTGTAAATTCTGTAACTTCTACCGCATCCCAGGCCATGCGGATGCTTACATCACAGACATCGAAACGTACAAACGTAAAATAGACGAAACTTTTAAATACGGCGGTGAGCAATTGCTTTTGCAAGGTGGTCACCACCCGGAACTGGGTTTGGAATACTATGTTGATTTGTTCAAAAAGCTGAAACAACTTTATCCAAATCTTAAACTGCACACACTCGGACCACCGGAAGTGGCGCACATTTGTAAAGTATCAAAAGTGAGCCATCGCGAAGCATTGATCGCCTTGAAAGAAGCCGGGATGGATTCAATGCCTGGCCCTGGTGCAGAGATACTTGTTGACCGCGTTCGCAGACTTATCTCAAAAGGAAAATGTGGCTCTCAGGAATGGCTGGACATTATGCACGAAGCGCACAAAATAGGACTTACCACTTCTGCCACAATGATGTTTGGCCATGTGGAAACATTGACTGAACGTTTTGAGCATTTGGTTAAACTGCGCGAGGTACAAGCCCGCAAACCTGCAGATGCAAAAGGTTTCATAGCTTTCATTCCGTGGACGTTCCAGGATGTGGATACACTCCTGACTCGCATTCGCGGTGTACACAATCTTACTACTCCGGAAGAATATATCCGTATGATCGCACTGAGCCGAATCATGTTGCCTAACATTAAAAACATTCAGGCAAGCTGGTTGACTGTGGGTAAAGAAGTGGCGCAAATTTGCTTACAAGCAGGTGCAAATGATTGGGGAAGCATTATGATCGAAGAAAATGTTGTAAGTGCCGCAGGCGCTCCTCATCGTTTTACAAGCAAGAGCATACAAGCAGCCATTCGCGAAGCAGGCTTCGAACCACAATTGCGCAACCAGCAGTATGAGTTCAGGCAGGCGCCGCAGGTGATGGAGGAACAAGTGATCAATTATTAATCAATTAGGAATTAGCAATTAAGAATTAAGAATTCTTTTAGCGCTGAGAACCTGAGGAAATATGTATGAGGTACGATGTATGAAGTCGTTAGGGGGTAATACTCTGATGTATTTCAAGCATCGTACTTTTTTTTCAAAGCCTTGGATTCACTCTTAGTGAAACTTAGTGCCCTCAGTGCCTTAGTGGTAAACACTTGCAGCTAAAACAGTCTTGAATTCTTAATTCCTAATTCGTAATTGTTTCAAATCCACCTCCTCACTTTCCTTCTATACTCCGCATATTCTTCTCCAAAATCTCTTTTTAATCTTGGCTCTTCAAAGTAAATAACAAACAAGGTAAACGCGGAAAATATAAGTCCGGAATACATCAGCAAACGAAACGATGCGAAGAAAATAGCCTCGCCAATCAATATCAACATTACGCCTACATACATCGGGTTTCTCGTGTATTTGTACAAACCTCTTATCACTAACTTTTTCGTGGGATCTGCTGGAGATAAAGTGCCTTTACCATCAGTTGCAAAACGGGTAATGCAATGAAGCGTTACAAATAATCCGATTGCAAAAATGAGCATTCCTAAAAAATGAAACCATGCAAATGGCAACGAGACTATTTCACCTATTTTATCACGAATAATAAAATATGGAACAAGACCTGCAACAACGCCAGGTTGCAAAATGGTAAAGAACAGGTTGCGAAGAAATAGTGAAGTCATACTCTAAATTTACTATGAAGCCACCGGCTATGCAAGGCCAACAATATTCTACACTGAACTTGTTTTAACCACAGAGGAAAGGAGTTTTTTTTCACGGAGGGAACGGAGGGGTTGCTTCAAAAATAAACGAACCTCCGAGAGTAATGGGAAGAACCTCACCAATCTCCTTTTCTCTGTGAAAGAAACTCCTTTCCTCCGTGGTTAAAAAAAAGCCGGACTAAAAAGCCCGGCTTTGCGATTAAAACATTGAAGGCCCACCTCCATCACCTGGCGGCGGTCCGGCACCTCCCGGAGGTGGTCCCATGCGCATTCCAGGAGGTCTTTGTTCGTTGTATTGAGTTTCAGGAATAGTTGTTCCTTTTGTTTTAAAATTTCGTAATGTGTAAGTGAACGTCAGCATGAAATAGCGTTGCAACACATTTGTTTTCACGTCCTGATAGTAGGAAGGGTCAACTGTTCGCGTGATGCTTTGATTTTGCTTCAATATGTCATACACACTCAGGCGCAGATCTCCACGATTATCTTTCAGGAATTTTTTACCCACTGCCATGTTCCATAGGAAATAGTTGGGGTTACCAGATATTCCATTGTAGTATGTGTGAGTGACGTCTGTATTGTAAACGAAATTTTTACCAAAGATCCAGTTGAAACGTAAACTTGTGGCCTGACTAAAGTAGTTGTTGTTTGCATAGGATTGGGCGGTGTTTTTAGTTATGTTGTAACTTGAACTCGATGAAATTGTAAAGTCCACCTTTTCACTAATGTTACTCGCCAATACTATACCAACAGAATAGTTCTGTGTTTTCGCAGTATTCTCCTCTGAGTTTACCAAACCCGGAGCATTTGTATACCCTGCAGTTGCGTTCAGGTTAAGATTTGATTTCAAGAAGCCAACAGGAAAACCAAACGTAACGAACGCTCTTGAATTCCAGTATCCATTGATGTTTACAGGGTATATGAATTGTGAACCTTTATGCAGCGTATCGCCTGTAAGCAACACAGAATCTTTAACAGCAGTGATGGTATTGTTCGTAATATAGTTATCACTGAACGATCCGTTGATGAATGCAAACATCGATGTTCCCTTCTGTGTATTCGACTTGTTATAGCGAATGTTCAACGTTTGCTGATACGTTTGTTTCAGATTTGGATTACCGGTTGATAATTGCAAAGGATTTGTTTTATCCAGTACATCCTGCAATTGAGAAATAGAAGGATTGTTTGTATTGGTGCGGTAGTTGATCCTTAAATTTTCACGTTGAGATATCCTGTATTGAAACAATGCCATTGGCAAAATGCTGTTGAAGCCTTTTTGCAAAGTGAATGGCTTTGGGAAATACTGATCGTTGTTCAGGTCTGCCCATTGGAAGGCGCCGCGCACCATCAGGTTGATCTTTTGTTTCTGATAATTATATCCGAGCCCTGCCTGTTGCGTAACGTAATCGCTTTTGAACTTGTTTGTCTGCGTGGTATCCAATTCAGAATACTCTTTCTGATTGGCATTATACAAATACGTTTCTTTATCCGATCTACTTTGCTGATCTGACCACTGATAACTTGCCATTAACTGGCTGCTCTTGCTAAGCGGTTCAGTGTAGGTTCCGTTCACAGCCATCGTCCAACCGTTTGCATTAGATTTTGATATCTGGTTGGTTAATGTTGTGTCACTTGGGGCGCCAAATGCATCGTAGTAATCTGTTTCTGCCAATAATTTTCCATTGCCATCATTCTTTGTAAATCCGTTGTTGATATTCAAAGAAAATGTTCTTCCTTTTTTCCTGAAGCTGTGACGGAACAAAATGTTATTTGTAAAATTATATCCGTTCAAATCAGAGCTTGCGATATTGGTAGATCTGTTTATTGGCAACCCTTCTGGAACTGTATTTGTGTTTCCATTGGTAATAGAACTACCATCGTTTATCTGGTAGCTCAAGCGCGGGCGAATTTGCAATGAGTTAAATGAATCTATTTTGTATTCAAACAAAAAGTTGAAGCGGTGATTCACGTTCATGGTTTTACTCGCCAGATCTTCGAGGTAATGCGTTCTGCCACTATCTTTCAACAGGTTCGTTCTGTCTGTATTTTGAACAAGATTGTTATCGCTTCTATTGAAGAAATAACTGCCGCTGACGTTTATTTTTTTGCCCCAATTGTCTGTGTAGTTGATACCAAATGCATTTGTTTTTGATATACCACTTTGCTGTCCTACCTGGAAGTTGCCGATATTATTGTTGCTTCCTCCAGCACCTCTTCCGCCACCACGGCCACCGCCAAAACCGCCACCACCGCGGCCGCTACCACCAGTGACGCCCAACAAATCCTCTGTGCTGAAGTTCTGTTGATTGATATTATTTGACTGACCAATAATCGATATACGACTATCGCCATTGAAAATATTTATGTTACCACCTGCTGTGTAGTGGCTGTCCGTTCCGTAACCGCCAAACACTTTACCAAACTGCCCGGCGCGACGATTTGACTTTGTAACAATGTTCAACGTCTTATACTGATTACCATCGTCGAAGCCTGTAAACTGCGCCTGGTCGCTCTTTTGATCATACACCTGAATTTTGTCAATGATCTCTGCAGGAAGATTTCTTAATGCAGAAGTCGCATCATCACCAAAGAATGGCTTACCGTCCACCAATACTTTTTGTACATTTTCTCCCTGTGCCTGCACTTGCCCGTTTTGCACAGTAATGGTTGGCATTTTTTGAATCAGATCTTCTGCAGTCGCATCAGGATTGACTTTGAAAGCTTTCGAGTTGAATTCCGTTGTATCATTTTTTTGTTGTGATGGCGGTGTTTTCGCCGTTACAACAACTTCTGATAATGATTTCGCTTCACGCAATACAGTGATATCGCCAAAGTCGATATCTGCATTTGTGACCTCAATATTTTTTTGAAAATTCTTGTAGTTGATGCGTGATATTTTCAAAATGTATTTTCCCGGTTCTACATTTTGAATTAAAAATGATCCTTTGTTGTCGGTAACCGCACCGCGTTTAACGGCAGTGCCTTGAGTAAGTTCTACGTTGGCGTTGGGTACGGCTTTCTTAGCAGTATCTTCTACAATTCTTCCTTTCACAGTATAGCTTTGAGCATTTGTGATAAGTGCAGCGAATACAGCGAAAACCAATAATAAGAGTCGTTTCATAATTTTTTTCCGTCTTAACAATTGAATAACTGAGTAACTGAATAACTGAATGGCTTATGTTCAAAAACCAGATTTGCAATTCAACCACTCAGTTATTCAGTTACTCAGTAATTCAATTACTTGTCTCTCTTTTTAGACGCTATTACTCAACAAAACTTTCGTGCCATGCACAAAAAAAGAGGTGCCATTTTTATTGACACCTCTTATAAATAACCCGTCCAAGTTTTACTGTTGTGGATTGCCGCCGCCTTGTCCACCACCACGCTGGCGCATTTGCTGCATTTGCTCCTGCATCAGATCCTGGTATTTCTTAAACTGATCTGCAGACAAAACTGTTTTCACTTTGTCATCTCTTTCTGCACCCATTTTTTGAAACACTTCTCTCGAAGGTCTTTCTCCTCCTGCGTTACGCAATGAATCTTGCTTTGCAAAATACTCTGTAAAGATTTTGTCCAACTGGCCCTGCTGATCGTTTTTTAAATCCAACTTACTGAATACGTTGTCGTTCCAGCGTTTCAGTCTTTGTTCTGTTGTAGGAGGCGTGCGTTGTCCTCCACCATTTTGTGCAACTGCGGCACCAGCCATTAATAGTGTAAACACCAGTGCCAGTGAAAGGATTTTACATTTCATAGTTTTCTTGTTAAGTTTTAAAAAATGAAAAAACGTGTAAAGGATTTTTTTGAAAAAGGGCATTATACGGCCATCTTAAAGATGGTTCTTTATGAAAAACAGTTACTGATTATTATTGCTTTCTCGGGCCGCGTTGCATGTTGTTAATGCGGCTGATGATGGTGTCCAGCTTGATCTGCTGCTCAGGTGTACAAATACCGCGCACTTTTTTGAAGTGGTAAAAACTTTCTGTTTCCAGCGTGGTCAACTCGGCACCAATTTTCTGTGTGTAATAATTTACTAAAGTAGAATCATTGTTTGCATTAGAGTTGAAATACAAAGAATCTTTCAACACTTTTATACGTGAAAATATCGCTTGTTGTTTATCTGAAAATATTTTGTGTAATGAATCGTGTTGTACCTTCTGTTGGGCGTTAAGTTCAAGTTCTTTTTCAATAAAATCTCTTCCTCTTTTCGGAGGCGCAGGCTTTTTCTTATCACCTATATAAAGATAGGCCAGGGTGGCAGCGTTAATAAGCAATAAAACAATAACCAACCATTTTAAGAAAACAGGTTTTGATAGTGTACTCATCGTCGTAGGACCTTTAGTTGTAGTTATAGTTATTGGAGTTTATTGTGTATTCATTCGCCAATGAAGTGATGGAACCATTGTCATCATTTTGGGTGTCATCCTGCTTGAAGTAAAAGAATGCAGCAATATTTAATCCTGTAAACAAAATCATTGCGAAAGCGAGTTCCCACGAAAGTCTCAAAAACTTCCTGGTCGACACACTTTTGTTTTGCAACCTGTTCATCACTTTAGAGTACAGGAATGGATTTGCCTCAGCGCTTTGAACGCTATCCAGGCTTTGCATTACCTCCTCTACCTTATGTTGAATATCTTCCTTTTTCATCTGTAGCAATTTAATGTTAAAAAGCTATTTTTCACTAATCATATTTGTATAATATTCCGATAAACTGTCTCTCAAATTGGTTTTTGCCCTGTGCATCAGCGACTCGACCGACGAAAGCGACGTGTCCAGAACGGCTGCAATCTGCTGGTAACTCAGCGCTTCCAGTTTATGCAATGTGAACGCGATCCGCTGTTTTTCCGGTAGTTCGTTAATGGCTTTGAAAAGCATTGCAGCATTTTCCCGTTGTTCTAACACCACTCCCGGATGATGAAAGGTCGCAGGTTCTTCAGCCTCTTTCTTTTCCGGGTCAAGGAACCTGAAAATTACGGCCGATCTTTTCTTTCTGTTCTTTTTCCTGATGAAATCCAGCGCTTTAGATATAGCGATCCGGTAAAGCCACGTGCTTAATTTAGAATCACCTTTAAAGCTTTGGATGCTTTCGTAAGCCTGTATAAATACTTCCTGGGTTATATCCTCCGCATCCATTTCATTCTGTACAAGGCCCAAAACCGTATTATAAAGCTTGTTTTTATAATTATTTACGAGTTCTTCGAATGATCTTTCCTCTTTTTGCTGCAAGCCCTGTATAAGTAGAATTTCCTCCAATCAATGGCCGATTTAATTATTAGACGCTGTAACAATATAAAACTTGTGCGTGAAATACAAAATAATTTGAAAATTTGAAGATGTGGTAATTTGAAAATGAGGGCGGTAGAAAGGAAATTTTTCGCTGGATTTTTGCATTTGAGATAAATCAGGACAGCCGGTTATATGCGGCTGTCCTGATTTATTGATAGGTTTTGTTGCCCGATCAGCGGTAATGCTAATTCCTCTTATATCGAAGAATGATTTCATTGTTCTTAAGAATCAAACTATCCTGAGTATGTGCAACAATGCGGTAGCTTGTTGTATCTATGCCCTCCGTATGGTTACCGATGCTTCTGGTCACTAGTGTAAGCGTATCCTGTTTTAGCCACCATTTAATATACAAAAGAGTAGCACTGTTGATGGATTTTGCCGAACTATCGGGCAAAATTTCAAACCCCTGCATTTCCTTTTCCATGCCTGGGATGGGTTCTGTCCAACGCCCCAAAATTTGTGGCCTGTCCGACGCCACCGAGTCCTTACCAACCTTTGCGGTTTCTGATTGACCCGGCGTACTATTTTCGCCGCAAGAATAGAGCGTTATTGCTGCCCCAATGACACAAAAAACTTTTTTCATAAATAACATTTTTATCATCTGACAGAAAATCAGTGATTGCCAACGTGAATGAAATTATAGCTGATATCCGAATAATAATGTTCAAAAAGGAGATTTCTTTAAACAAATTGGCGAGACAGCCCAGTACATTGTTGTTTAAATTAAAAATACCTTTGTCCCAAACTGTAGGGTCATGCGAAAATACCTGTTAATACTGGCTGCATTTGGCGCAGCTTGCTCGCCATCAAAACATACACATTCTACAAGTTCTTCCTCTATTGTCATCGACGGCAAACTCTGGGCGTCTGTTTACCAACAAAAAGCGGCAGAATACAAGGCGCTCTGTTTTCAGGCTTACAATATTGCACAATTGAGACTGGACCAATCTTTACAGGCTGCAGGAAAGCCAAAAGCAGTGGTTACGGATATCGACGAAACATTTCTTGACAATAGCCCGTACGCCGCTAAGCAGTCTTTAAGCGGAAAAGACTATGAAGCCGCAACATGGAGTGAGTGGACCTCACTTGGCCAAGCAGATACACTTGCCGGTGCGCTTGGATTTTTTAAATATGCCGCTTCGCAAAATGTGGAAGTTTTTTACATCACCAATCGAGAGGAAAAAGAAAGAGCAGGCACATTGAAAAACCTTCAGAAATTTGGTTTCCCATATGCCGATGATTCGCATTTGATTATGCGCCAGCCCGGTAGTTCTTCGAGCAAAGAATCGAGGAGGCAAACGCTTCTGCAAACGCACGACATCATCCTTCTGCTGGGAGATAATCTTGGCGATTTCAGTGAATTGTTTGACAAGAAAACCCAAGAAGAGCGTAGCGCTAACACTGCGATAAGCGCGGGGCAATTTGGAAAACGATTCATTGTCCTGCCTAATCCATCCTACGGCGATTGGGAAGGTGCTTTGTACAACTACAATTACAAATTATCTGCTGCGCAAAAAGATTCTGTGGTGAAGGCGAATGTGAAAGGATTTTAGAACAATGGAACGCAGATTTTTATGATTTTGATGATCGAAATTCGATGTAGTTTAGTTAGCGAGAGGCTTCGACAAGCTCAGCCTGACACTCCGCTATTCCGCTATTCGACATGTTAGCGAAGCGCATGTCGAATTGTAGATAAAAGGGATTTCCAATCCCTCACGATAAGAGTTCGCTTTTTTTGCAAGTTACTATCCCGGTTTCCATTTGCGGATTAGAAATCCGCGCTATCTGAAATTCGACATGCGCTTCGCTAACATGTCGAATAGCCTAAATAATTTTGAAATTCATTATATGCGGGAGACAAGGCGGTGCCTTGTCTGTACCGGATTTATCTGCCGCTGTACACCGGCGTTTTTACATCATGGTAAAATAAAAATGTCCAGCCTTCGTCGTTGCCTTGCTGCCACCATTTTTGTCGAAGCTCCATACAGAGCTTTCCGTCGTAATCGTATTTGGCTACGAACTTGCTTTTCATTTGTTGAAGTTGCGGTGCTACATCTGCACCAAAGAACACGGCTTCGCCGCCATCTACAATCCAGAAAACCTGGTGAAACGGACAGTGCGCCCCGGTTACCTGGTATTTGATATAGCTGTCGATCACGCCATCACCATCGAGCCACTTAACATTGGATGCTTGTTTTAAACAGTCGAAGTCTTCTGTTAAATAAGAAGGCGAACCTTTTTCAAATGCGTATTCGAATTCTTTCTTTTGAATATAATAAGTCGCGTTGGGAAAACTTAACTCTCTTGCATTTCCGTTATCAATTTCACGACTGATGCCGCCCGCATGATCTTTGTGCAAATGCGACATTAATACTTTGGTAACGTCTGAGGGATTGATGCCAGCATTTGCGAGGTTTTGATGCAATTGTAGTCTACCGTCTTTTTCAAAACCCAACCCTGCATCAAGCAACAAAACATCTTCTGAAGTAATGACAACGAATGGCTGTACTTCAACAAGCAAACTGCCCCTGGCACGCTCTTGCAGATTATCACTTTCCGTATCAAACGGCACAAAAAGCTTTGTTTTATCTATGGAAAAACTCCCCTCTGATAGTGGTATTACTTTCATTCAATTAGGAATTAGGAGGGCGAATTGCATTCGCCCCTACAAATTTTCAATTTTCAACTTTCAATTTTCAATTACCGCAGCACCATTTGCCTGTCAGCATCAAGGCGAATGAGAATGAACAATAAAATTGTAAAGGTAAGCAATGATGTACCTCCATAGCTAATGAAGGGCAATGGAATGCCAATTACAGGTGCAAGACCAATGGTCATGCATATGTTGATGGCAATGTGGAAGAATATTACGGAGGCCACGCCGTATGCGTAGGCGCGGCTGAAAACACTTCGCTGTCGTTCGGCAATGGTTACGATCCGCATCAGCAACAAAAAGTACAGGCCTAGCAAGCCGAAACTTCCCAAGAACCCGAAGCCTTCACCAATGGTACAGAAAATAAAATCCGTTCGCTGCTCGGGTACGAAATCATATCTCGTTTGGGTTCCTTTCAACAGGCCTTTACCAATTAATCCACCACTTCCGATGGCAATTTTACTTTGCCTGACGTTATAATCTCCGTCGTCTTTTTTCTTCGCGCCGTTTGCCTCCAGATCTGCAATATCTGCTGCATTTTTCGGTACGTATTCTTTGCCGATCGTATCGTAAATACGTTTTACCTGATATGGTTTAAACACATGATCAAACATGAATGGCACGGCAAAACGCTGCACACCTACACACACCACCCAAATACCAATGATGAGAAACAGTAGTCGTCTCTTGCGTTTGATCTGCCTCCGCATTATGTAAATGCATAACAGTGCAATGGCCGTTAATATTATTGCCAATGTATTCGGCTCCATGACTAACGTTGCCACTACCAGCACTGCAGCGGAGAATCCGATGATCAAAATACCTGCTGGCAAGCCTTCACGGAACATTACAAGGAAAAATGAAAAATACACAAGAGCCAAACCGGTCTCGTGCTGTGCAACGGAAATAAATCCCGGTACAAGCGCAATGGCCGCCGCAATCAATTGCGATTGTGTTTTCGAGAAATCTGTTTCCACACGCGACAGATATTTTGCCAGGGCGAGGCACACAAATACTTTACACACATCGGCTGGTTGCAGCTGAAATGCGCCACCAATTTTTATAATAGATTCTGTTCCCTTAATATTTGTGTGGAATGGAAATACGAGCAACAGCAAGAACATACCTGCGGCATACCATAGATTTGCTGTAGCGGTAAAAAACTTACTGTCTGTAAGCAGGATGAATACTGCCAGAATACTTGCTATACCAAAGTATAATGTCTGCCTGCTATAATCTGTTTTTAAAGAAAGAAAACCCTGCAACACGTTATCGCCTTCACGAAAAGTAGCCGCGAAAATACTCATGATGCCAATGCCGGAAAGTATAATGAACAACCATACCAGCAACCAATCTATACCTTTTGATATTTCGGGATTATGCTGATTCATTGCGGCGGTTTAAGGATTTTGGATGATTTGTTTTCTCTGGATCTATCATAGGATTTACTTGTGTTACCGGCAAAGTATTGTCTTTTTTAGGTTGCGGTTTCACCGGTGCTTTTTTAATGTCGTTATCCTGAACCGGCGGTTTGTAGCCTCCTTTTAAGTATTTACGAATAACACTGCTGTCTTTAGTAAGTGAGAAGCGATAATATGCGCGGGCAGAGTCCAATTTATATTGCTCTCTTGGCAACCAGGAAGGTAAAAGATTGGCATTGGAAATGCGATCCACTTCCGTTAACCTTTCTGCACGCAAACTATCGTTGAGATACTTTTCAACTACCAGGTATGCCATCGGACCTGCCCAGGTAGCACCAAAACCACCGTTCTCCACAATTACAGCCACGGCAATTTTTGGATTGTCTCTCGGAGCAAAGCAAACGAATACTGAGTGGTCCTTCAATTTCGTTCTCTTGCCATCCAACACTTTATAGTTTTCTGCTGTACCAGTTTTTGCACAAATGTCAATGCCTGGTATCTTAGGAATGCGTGCCGCTGTACCCACAATGGTTACGTCGTTCATCCCGCCAATAACTGTGTTGTATGCACTATCGGAAATGTGTGTCAACACCTCGTGTTTACTGCGATACTTGTTCAGCGTTGTATCTTCCTTCGTTTCGCCATCATATGTTTTCACGAAGTGCGGTGTGTAATAATATCCTTTATTGGCAACAATGCAAATGGCGTTAGCAATCTGCAAAGGTGTGGTCAACATTTTATCCTGACCAATTCCTATTGTTACCATTGTACAGGAGTTCCATGAACCTCTGTACTCTTTATCGTATTGGGTTGTATCGGGAATGTTGCCACCGTCTTCGCTTGGAAGGTCAACTCCGGTTCTATGGCCATAGCCAAAGGCATTTGCATAGGTCTTCCATTTCGTCAAACCAACGCGTGGATTTCTGTATTGGGGATTGTCAACGATTAATCTGAATGCGTTTGAGAAAAACGAGTTACACGAATGCGCAATTGCCAATCGTAAGTTAGACGCGTGTCCTGCCCAATGCTCCGTACATTTTACTGGTCTGTTACAACCATAGTAAGCACCTGTGCAAGCAATACCACTTCTGGGTGTAATCACACCTTCGTCAAGTCCAATAAGCGCTTCAAGCGGTTTGTAAGTTGATCCCGGCGGATACTGGCCCTTGATCGCTCTGTTGTACAAAGGCGAACTTGCATCCAGCAGGAGCTTATTGGTGTTGGCTCTTTTGTCAGGACCGGTCAATAAGTTGGGATCAAAATCAGGACCTGAAACCATTGAAATGATGCCGCCTGTTTTCGGCTCAATTGCTACGATGGCGCCAATCTTATTTTTCATCAGCTTTTCTGCAAGCTGCTGAACTTCCACATCTATATAAGTGCGTAAATTTTTTCCAGCAATTGCTGCTGTATCGTAAATGCCATTTTCATATCTACCCACCAGCCTGTTCTTGTTGTCTTTAATCATGTACTGCACACCACGTCTTCCCATCAAAGTATTTTCGTAATACTGTTCAAGACCGTTTCTGCCTACATAGTCACCCAGCCTGTAAAATCCGTTGGAACGCTTAATAATCGAGGAGTCCGCCTCAGCAATGTAACCGAGGATTTGCGCTCCGGTATTAAAAGGATAAACGCGTATTGGTCTTTCGACCAAGTCAAAGCCGGGAAACTTCCACATGTTTTCATCAAGTTTCGCATACATGTCCGCCGGCAAAAGATCCCTGAATACAGACGGGCGATAGCGACCATTTTTAAATTTCGCCTCCACCATTCGCCGGTTAAACTCTGCAGTGTCTATTTGCAACAGCGTGCAAAGCAGCAACGTATCTACGTTCTTTACCTGGTTGGGAGTTACCACCAGGTCAAACATGATTGTATTGTTGAGGATTGCTTTTCCTTTTCTGTCGTAAATAATTCCACGGCTTGGATACACCACTTTTGCGAAGACGGCATTGTTAAATGCAAGCTGTTTGTACTTGCCTGAAAACAGCTGCAAGTTCATCAACTGAACAATGATGACGATAAATATACCTAAGAAAATTAAGCGGATTATTGTACTTCTGGACTGGTTAAACACGGACATATAACAAAGATATATGAAGAGTTTGGTCTGTTATAAACTAATGCTATGAATATTTTTATTGCCCCAAAATTGATATCCAACACGGCTTTATCGAGACGTATTGAAGCTGTATTTTAGTTGTATCCAATTAAAAATAATAATAATGGTTTAACCACTGCAACCGTTCGCATTTATTTTTCACTTCAAACACAATAAATAAAAGGTATCGTCCAAAATTCAGCCAAAACAAAAATTCTTATATTCGCGGCCGTCTTACAATTTTAAACCCTTTTAAACTTATCAAATGAAAACGAAAAAGAGCGTTCTTTTTCTGTCTCTCGCACTGAGCAGTCTTGTATTTAACAGTTGTAAAAAAGATTCTGACAACACTCCCGCACCTCCAGACGTTGATTTAGCAAAAGTTTTGGCCTATCCTTATTCGGCACTTACGCCTGCTGAACAAAAGGTAAAATTAGAAAATGAAAGCACAGGTTTTCTTGACAATCTAAATGCAGCCAAAGCATCCAGTGCTATTGAAGCGTTTCAAAACCTCGAAAAGTTACTGGAAGAAAGTCCTGCAGAAGTTATTGCGGACAAACCAGTAAAAAATGTGAAAGAAACCATACAGTACGCTGATGCGTATGGTGTTTTTACCTGGGACAATGTTAAAAGAGAATGGGCAAAAACAGCGTCCACATCTGAGTTGAAATTTATTTTCCCGGCGAAAATCGGCACTACTACCAACACTGCAGTTTTTTCTGCCAAGGCTGTAAGTTCCGGCATTGCCATTGTTGACAGCACCGTGGAGTATGACTGGCAAACGAGCACTAATATTAAGTACGAGACCACTTATTACCTGCCTTCATCTGCTACCGGTACGCTTACCATCAGCAACGCACAGGCTGCAACAATTGAACTAACCGCGTCTTATAAAGACAACAAGCAGACGCCTGTAAGTTCAACTTTTAAAATCACTACCAACGACGGATATGTGTATTCTACCAGTTTAAATAAAGCAACTGAGAACAACGGTTCAATACAGTTGACATTTAATGGTAAAGTATTGCTCGAAGCGGTAGCAAAAGCAGATATTAAAATTGACGAGCTGATCGATTTTAAAGGAAACGACAATTCCGCTCTTCTTGGAGGCGCCAATGCTTACATGAAGCTAACAGATAACCTGATGGTAGTTTACAAAATGGATGTTCAAAACTATTCCAAAGAAAGAAACGCTATCGAAAAGGATTACGATACAAAAAGAGCTGCCCTTTGGTTTTCTAATTGGGAAAAAGACCCGAACCACTATACTTTATATGGACAGTATGAAAAAGAACAAGCTGACAAAAATGCTGCTCTTTGGAATAAATATGTAACTGCTGTTTTGGTTTCTACTAAAGACGGTTCCAAAATCGCAGATATGGTTGAAGTGTCTGAAAAAGATGGAGAAAACTCTGATTATTATGTTTGGAACACGACGACAAAATCTTGGGTTATAGATTGGAATAGCTATACAAAAAAATATGACAGGTACGCTGCTAATTCGTATCTGAAATTTAAAGACAACACCCTTGTAGAAGCGTCTGCTTACTTCTCTGAAGGCTTTGACAAACTTGAAGACAAATGGGAAGACTTTACCAAAGCATTCGACAGATAAGTCGTTGATTTCTTTTGGTTAATAAACAAAAAAACTGTTCTTGTTAGAAACAAGAACAGTTTTTTTGTAAATGCCCTATCCCTCCTAATTTTTATACACTCCTTAAATGGAAGTAATCAAAAAATTGATATCCAAAAATTGTCTGCTGGCATTTTTTATATTGCTGACCAGTGGCTGCTTTGCTCAAAATAAAATTGAAGTCTCGGGCACCGTAACAGACAGTTCTTTTAATATCCTTCCAGGAGCAAATGTTCAACTGATAGCAGGTAAGGATACATTGATACAAAATATTGGCAACGACGGACGTTTTTCATTCCTTATAGCGCCCTCCGTTAACGTTCAACTTATCATTACTCATATTGGTTTCAATTCAGCACACAGATATCTCAGTGCGTTAACTGGCACTACCATCAACATTACTTTATCACATGCTGGAACTCAGCTCGCAGAGGCCGTTGTAACCGAAAAAACAAAACCACTGATCCGCAATTCCAGTCGCGGGGCAATCAATTTTAATACACAAAAATTAGATCAGGTACCTTCATTGTTGGGCGTGCCTGATATCATTAAGGTGTTGCAACTGATGCCCGGAGTGCAGAATTCGGGTGAGGCTAATGGTTATCTCTATGTGCGAGGCGGAGATCCCGGTCACAACCAAATGCTCTACAACAATACGCCCGTTTACGGGATGTCGCATCTCATGGGCATTTTTCCGTTTTACAATGCCGATCATGTCGATAGCATTCATTTCGACAAAGCCGGCTACGATCCCCAGTTTGGTAATCGTCTCGGCGCTACCATTCAGGCGGTTGCCCCCAGCCAAATTCCCACCCGTTTTAGCATTAAAGGAAACGTTGGACTAGCCGCTTCACAAATAACAGTGGCTAGCCCGGTTGGTAAAAAAGCGGGACTAATTTTGTCCGGACGACAGGCTTATGCAAATCGCACAATTATTCCGGTTATTAATTCAATGAGTCATGGAAAATCAATTGATGACCTGGATTACTCTTTCGGAGACGCCAATCTTACATTTCTGCTAGCGCCATCCAAAAACCATAAAGTAACAGTAAATGCTTTTGCAAGTGGAGATCATTTCAGCATTGCAGAAAACAGAATGCTTCTCAACGGAAAAATAAAGTGGGACAATTATGCCGGGTCCGCGGCTTGGGACTGGCAATACAAACCAAATGTAAAATTGACACAGGAAGTTTATTTTTCACGCTATACTAATAATTTATTGCTGGAGCAGGCCGCTACAGATGTGCGCGTTAAGTCGGAAATGCTTGACCTAGGCTTTCGCAGTAAAATCAATTTCAAACTAGGTTCCATTCCGGTTCAGTCGGGCATTGCGTACGCGAATTATCATGTACGGCCGCAAGAGGTTTCGTCCACCCAACTAACCAATTTTCTCGTAGCTGACAATACGGTTAATGCGCAGCGTATGTCTGCATGGATGCAAGGAACATTGCAATTACAAAAATATTTTTCACTTGACTTTGGCATTCGCGCAGGCGGGTATATTGCAAATGATAGCAAACACAAAATTGATTTTCGTCTGGAACCGCGTGTGAGCCTGAATTTTACTGGCGATCAAAAATTGACTGCGTACCTCACATATGCGCGCAAATGCCAGTACCTACATTTGATCACCACATCCAGCGTTGGCTTTCCAACCGATTTCTGGATCGCATCTTCGCAAGGAATACCAGCAGAAATGGCGGACAATTTTTCTATTGGTGGTGGCTACAAAATACTTCCACGCGTGGACATTACCGCGGGAATATTCTACAACAAATTATTGAATCAGCTGCAATACCCGTACAGCATCGTACAATTCAACGAAATCTCCAGCTTCAGCAACGACCTTTATTCAGGAAAAGGCAAGGCTTATGGTGCTGAATTTATGGTTAAAAAAAGCGGGCGGCTTTCAGGATGGCTCAGCTATACCTGGAGCAAATCTAGTCGTGAGTTTGACAAGATTGACAACGGAAAAATTTTCCCATCTAAATTTGACCGCCGCCACAATCTGTCAATGGTTGCGAGCTATAAATTAGCAAAACGCTGGAGCGCAGGCGTTACGCAGATATACGCGTCAGGCAACCGTTTCACTACGCCTACTTCATGGTACTTTATCAACAACACGCCTGTTAAGGAATACGGCACGTACAACAATGCGCAAATGCCGGATTACCTCCGCACAGATGTGTCAGTAGATTTCTATTTAAAGAAAAACAGCCAGAAGGAAAGCGTTTTGAATTTCTCCGTGTATAATTTGTTCAATGTAAACAATCCTATTTATGTGATTCTTGACGTATCGGCGAGCAAGACTGGAAACAGCGTAATGGTTAAGCCTCGGTACAAGTCGTTATATTCCATTTTGCCTTCTATTGGTTGGCGATTTAAATTCTAAAGCATGAAAAGTCGTGATATTATAAAAATAGCAGTGCTTCTTTTTACACTTTCTTCCTGCCGTCGCGAGCAGTATGTTATCGAAGCGGGTGAATCAAAAATCGTAGTTGAGGGTTGGATTGAAGATGGAGAGGAAGCCAGGGTATTGCTTACCCGTAGTGTGCCGATGACGGAAAAGGTAGACTCTTCCAATTTTCTTAAATACGCCATTCGTTCTGCAACTGTTATTGTATCAGATGATAGTGATAGCGACACGCTCCGGCTAACTTCAAACTCAAAATATCTTCCCCCTTTCGTGTATGTTGGCAATAAAATTATAGGCAAGGTTGGCGGCAAATATAAGCTTACAGTAAAATACCTTAACCAGACGCTTACTGCAGAAAGCTCTATTCCGCCGCCAGTTGCAATAACTAATGTGCAATATGTTCGCCAAAATGCGACTGATACGATTGGTAACATGTCCATAGAATTTACAGATCCTACGGACCAGCAAAACTATTATCAGATTGCAACACTGCTCGAAGGGCATGATGAAATATTTGTACCAAGCCTTTATGGAAACCTGAGTGATAAAAACTTTGTATCACCCAATGTAAAAGCGAAGATCACCCGGGGTGTCACCGTTTTTCCCAACACAAATTTTCAGGCTAATTTTAATGACGGCGATACAGTGCAGGTTCGGCTTAGAACTGTAAATGAAGAAGGTTTTAATTTCTGGAACAGTTGGCAAAATGAAGTCATCAATGCGCAAAATGTAATTTTTCCTGCCAACAGCAGCCTGAAAGGAAACATCAAGGGTGGCATTGGTATTTGGTGCGGTTATGGCCAAAGTACAATAAGGATCGTAGCAAAATAGACAGCACGTACTGGCGATCAATTTTCAATTAACTCTCAACTTGTCGTTGAGGGCGAATGCGATTCGTCCCTACACTGTATTCGTTCTGAACTTTTCTTTCCGGTTAAAAAGCAATTCTGCTATAATGATTAACAACAAACTCATTGCGGTGGTAGCCAGAATTTTTCCCAGGAAATAAAGGAAGTTTCCAAACTGCAACCACTCCAGCAATACCAGGTAGATATTATGGAGGAGCGTCAAAATAACCACATAAGTTGCGTAAGGAGCCCAGCCCATACTTGTTATAGAAGGAGACGAATAGTTGGTGTCTGCACCTTCCTGGGAAATCAAAATATTAATAAGGAACGGTCTTATATAAGCGATCAAAACACAGGCTGCTGCGTGAAGACCGGGGCATTTCAGGAAGAAATCAAGTGTTAAGCCGAACAAAAATGCTACAAACATCAATCCTGCCCTCGACGTTTTGAAAGGCAGCCACAAAACGTAAAGAAAGTAAACGTAAGGCACAATGTATTCATGTAAAGGTGGCACCTTGTGCAGTACAAATACCTGAACCAGTATAAACAGGACAAACCTGATAATATTTTTAAGCGTTATACTCATTGATTTTTTTGTGCTGCCTCTTCTAAGGCTTTACGTTCATCCAGCTGCAAATTTTCCACTATATTGACATATTGGACGCTGGAAAAGTTGGTAGCTGTTTTTAATTTTAATGTATAAAAGTTACTGCTTGGATCATTTACAATTTCCGCCACAGTTCCAATCATAATGTTCGGAGGAAAAATAGATGACAGATCACTCGTCAGCACGGAGTCGCCTTTCGCGATTGGGGCACTTTTAGGAATGTTCTTCAGGAAAATATATTGCGGGCTGGCGCCATCCCATTCTACGCGACCGCGGTCGCCGCTCTTTTTCAGTTTGGCGTCTACTTTAAATTGACGGTTCAGTACGCTCATTACGGTGGAGAAATTGTCGCTCACGTTTACCACGCGGCCCACAATCCCCTGCGATCCTATTACGCCCATATCTGCATGAACACCTTGCTTAGCGCCTCTGTGCAGCATGAAATAATTGGTTTGTGTGGTTATGAAACTACCCACCACTTTGGCTTCGTAATATTGATACTTTTGGTATTTAAGAAGGCTGTCAACTCTTATGGAATCTACTACTACTTTCTTCGTGGTATCGTAGCTTTCGTAGTTTTCTTTGAGCATCTTGCGCAATTCAAGGTTTTCGTGAACAAGCGCATCGTTGGTTTTCTTCAGCTGGAAATAGTATTCTACGCTATTGTATTTCTGGCTAACCCTGCCGGTCACTTCGCTTGAAAACCCGTTGAAAACGGCTTCATGATATTTGTTGAAACGAAACAGAAAGGATAATGCAATTATCTGTAGCACCAGGAACAGTAAAAAATTGGAGTACCTCCTAATGAACAGAAAAATATTACGCATATGAGAGGAAGAATATTAGAAATTAGGAACTAGGAATTAGAAATTAGGAGCGAGGAGCTAGCTTACATATTTCTAATTCCTAACTCCTAATTCCTAATTTCTGTAGTTTATCTCATTACAAACGGGTAGCGATCGTAGTGTTTTAAAGCAATCCCTGTACCGCGAACCACACTCTTTAACGGATCATCTGCAATGTGCACAGGCAATTTAATTTTTTGAGCAAGTCTTTTATCAAGACCGCGAAGCAAGGCTCCACCACCCGTTAAGTACAGACCACGGCGATAGATATCCGAAGCCAGCTCAGGAGGCGTAGTTTCAAGTGCTTTCAAAATCGCTTCTTCAATTTTGAAAATGGATTTATCAAGCGCTTCAGCAATTTCCTGGTAGCTTACCATAATTTGTTTTGGAATACCTGTTACGAGGTCACGACCATTTACAGGCAAATCATCTGGCGGATTTTCAAGATCTTTCATTGCGGCACCGATCTGAATTTTGATCTGCTCGGCAGTACGCTCACCAATCAGCAAGCTATGGTAGCGGCGAAGCGCTTCCATAATGTCGGCAGTGAATTCATCACCAGCGATACGGATACTTTGGTCACAAACAATACCGGCCAAAGCGATCACGGTAATACCAGTGGTACCACCGCCTATATCAATGATCATGTTACCAACCGGCTCCTCTACATCGATACCAATACCGAGTGCAGCAGCCATTGGCTCATGCAGCAAGTAAACTTCTTTTGCGCCCGCTTGCTCAGCACTGTCACGCACCGCACGTTTCTCAACCTCCGTAATGCTTGATGGGATGCAGATCATCATTCTCCAGCTTGGTGAAAAGATCGGTTTCTTTGGATAAACCATCTTGATCATTTCACGAAGCATTAATTCTGCCGCGTTGAAGTCAGCGATTACGCCATCTTTCAGCGGACGAATAGTACGGATGCTTTCATGTGTTTTTTCGTGCATCATCAGGGCCCTTTTGCCTACCGCGAGAACGTTCTTAGGGTTATTCCTGTCCAGCGCAACAATTGAAGGTTCGTTTACTACCACTTCATCGTTGTGAATGATAAGGGTATTTGCAGTACCCAGATCTATTGCAATTTCCTGTGTAAAAAAATTAAAAAGGCCCATGTTTTAAGAGTCAGAATTTTGAAAAGAATAACGCATGCAAATTTGATGCAAATAATTTGATTGACAAAGCAAAACCGCTTTGCTTCTAATCATTTTTTATTTTAAAAGCAAAGCGGTTTGCGATTTTACCATGATTCCTTAGCAAGATAAGAAAAATGAGTATACATCGAATTTGAAAATTTGGGGATTTGAAAATTTGAAAATGCTTTAGGTGTGGCCCTTTGAAGCAATTCTTTGCTCCTTGTACATTGAACAGCCGTTTCTAAAAATGAAAAGTTACACAGAAAGAATTTTCAAATTCTCAAACTTTCAAATTAGCACATTTTTTAAGTTTACCTTAAAAACCCAAGTCGCACTTCCATCTCCGTACTCAGTTCCGGAAGTTTTCTTCTTTCGATCAAAAAACTGGTGAGTCGCGCGATTTCCTTGAAAATGTAATGCTTGTCCAGCGCGGCTTTCAGGTAATCTCTACCGGAACTGCCTCCAGTTCCCAACCTCGTTCCGATAATTCTCTGCACCATGCTCATGTGCCTGTATCTCCAAATGCTTAATTGCTCATCTATTTCAAGCAGGCTGTTCAATAATTGAAAAGGCAATTGCAAAATAGGATAACCGCGATACAACATGATGAAAAGAGCGGCCCTGTTCGCTTTTGCGGATAACGATCCGTTCTCAGCTTTTAGTGTATCGCTTTGAAGAAAAATATCGTCGAAGTAAGCAAGGTTGCCAAATTCTGCCTCAGATAAACTCTGGCGATAGCATTCTCTGTAAGTTGCCCAATAGGTATGGTTTCCGTTTGTTGCCTCAATGCCGTCAAAATTTTTCCAATTGTCTTGTTCGTCGAAGAAAGGCATTCTTTCCAGCCAGCTGTTCACTAGTTCCAGCAAAGACTTCTCGTGTTCTGCAGCTTTGATTATTTCAACTTGCTGTGGCCTTAGTTGTGCCGTATAGTATTCTTGTCCGTGGCGATGCTCAAACTTCAATCCCAGCTTGGCTTCTATCGTTTTGAATTGCCAGCTTTGAAATCCGGATGCAGGTCGCAGCATATCTCTGAAATCAAGAAAGTCCATCGGTGTCATGGTCTCCATGATGTCGATCTGATGCACGAGGACCTTTAAAATGGTTACGCAGCGGTTGAAACGGTGAACGATGGTTTGCAATTCGGGCGAATTATCGTTCATGGGTTGGTGCATAATGGCTATCGCAGAATCAATTTCAAAAAGCACTTGTTTGAACCATAGCTCATATGCCTGGTGAATAATGATGAAAAGCATTTCATCATGCGCGTGTAAACTCAGTTTGTCGCTTTCGAGGTCTTGCGCATTCAGGATTTTGTCTAGCTGCAGGTAATCGCTGTAATGCACTGCTTTGTTAGTCATGTTTAATTTAGTTTGGTGGTAGAGACAAGGCACTGCCTTGTCTTTACTGGCACTGCCTTGTCTCCTGTTGCACGTCGATGGTGCGAGAAAAAGACAAGGCGGTGCCTTGTCTCTACGGCGTATCATTACATAAATTCGTAGCCTATATCCTTTCTGAAATACATTCCGTCAAATTCAATATCGGCAAGGGTTTGCTTTGATTTGTTGATGGCGTCGCTTACAGAATCTCCATAAGAAGTAGCGCAAAGAACGCGGCCGCCTGCAGTTACTACCTTATCATTTTGCGCAGCGGTACCGGCATGGAATACCATGGTATCGCCAGAAACTGTTTTGCCACCCAAACCTTTTATCTCAAAACCTTTTTTGTAATCGCCGGGATAGCCGCCGCTTACAGCTACTACTGTGCAGGCAACGCGGCTGTCATGCTCGATTTTAATACTGTTCAGCATGCCATTTTGCGTAGCAATGAAAAGATCAACCAGGTCATTTTTAAGTCTTGGCATCACCACTTCGGTTTCAGGATCGCCCATGCGGCAGTTGTATTCAATTACAAAAGGCTCGTTTCCTACTTTGATCAATCCAAAAAACACGAATCCTTTATAAGTGATATTATCTTTGTAAAGCCCGTCAATAGTGGGTTTTATGATAGTATCAGTAACTTTTTTCATGAAAGTAGCATCTGCAAACGGAACCGGACTCACTGCGCCCATACCGCCGGTATTCAAACCCGTATCGCCTTCGCCAATTCTTTTGTAGTCCTTTGCTTCAGGTAATAACACATAGCTTTTACCATCAGTTAAAGCAAACATGCTCAATTCAATTCCATCCAGGAATGCTTCTACTACTACTTTTTTGCTGGCATCACCAAATTTGCTCTGCTGGATCATTTGTTCAAATTCTGCCAGCGCTTCTTCATGCGATTGACAAATAAGAACACCCTTTCCAGCGGCCAAACCGTCTGCCTTCAGCACTATCGGCAATGAGTGATTCTTAAGATAAGTAACGCCATCCTGGTAATTGTTGGCGTCAAACTCCGCGTAGGCTGCGGTTGGAATATTGTGTCTCTTCATGAAAGCTTTTGCATAAGCCTTACTGCCTTCGAGCTTTGCACCTTCGTGGGAAGGGCCGATGACAGATATAGAGGAGCTGTTTGTTTTAAAATAATCGTACACGCCCTTTACCAATGGATCTTCCGGCCCTACCACTATCATTTCCACATTGTTACCGTCGCAAAACTTTTTGATGGCGTCAAAATCTGTTGCTGAAATGGCTACGTTGGTACCGCATTGCGCCGTACCGGCATTTCCCGGAGCTATAAACAGTTTTGAGCATTTGCTGCTTTGAGAAAGTTTCCACGCCAGTGCATGTTCCCTGCCGCCTGAGCCTAAAAGAAGAATGTTCATTGAGTTGAGCTATTATATTTTAAGTAAATATGAGGCTGAAAAACGGAGCAAAAGTAGAAAATATATAAACGAGGCAACTTTATTTTGATAAAATGCTGCCTGATAAAGGTCGCGTTTGATTACATGTTACAATTAATCAGTATTTTGGGCACTTTATCAACCTAAATTAAACTGAGAACAGAAATTTCGCCGTATGGATACAGCAGTAGCAACCGCTAGCCCAGCTAGCACGACCAACAAAAAACATCCAAAAGGGCTCTGGGTGTTATTTTCGACGGAGATGTGGGAGCGATTCAACTTTTACGGAATGCGTACGCTCCTTACCCTATTTATCGTGAACGCGTTGATGATGAGTGAAGAAACCTCTTCTTTGATTTATGGAGGTTTTCTCGGATTGTGTTACCTGACTCCTATGCTTGGCGGTTTTATCGCCGACAAATATCTTGGTAACAGATATTGTATCATTCTTGGTGGCACTTTAATGGCAATTGGCCAGCTTATTCTTTTCTTTAGTGCTACTGTTTTTACAAATAACCCAGAACTGGCGAAAACGCTATTGTATAGCGGTTTGGGCGTTATTATCCTGGGTAATGGTTTTTTTAAACCTAACATTTCTTCAATGGTGGGTAGCTTGTATCCTGCTCAGGAAAAAAGCAAGTTGGATACCGCTTTTACTATTTTTTACATGGGTATTAATGTCGGTGCCTTCCTCGGTCAATTCATCTGTCCATTCCTGGGAGATGTTGTAGACAAAGCCGGCAATCGCGATATTTTTGCATTTAAATGGGGCTTCCTGGCTGCTTCTCTGGCAATGCTAACCGGAACCATTTCATTCTTCTTTCTTAAAGATAAATATGTAAGAACGCCTGAAGGCAGACCCATTGGTGGCTTACCGAAACATAACACTGCTGAAGATTTTGCCGAAGGCGAAGCTCAAAGCGCTCATTTCACGGGTACCGCATTGATCGGATCTGTGATTGCGTTTGCGATTCTTGCTTTAATTTTCAATAAAGTTTTTGGGCAGAACGTAATTTATTCAATTATTTACGGTAGTGGTCTTGCGCTTGCAGGTCTGATCTTAACCGATAAATCGCTTACAAAAGTTGAAAGAGACAGGGTTTTGGTTATCTACATCGTTTCTTTCTTTATTATTTTCTTTTGGGCGGCTTTCGAACAAGCTGGTTCTTCTCTAACATTTATTGCGAATAACCAAACAGACAGAAACTTCCTGGGTTGGCAAATGCCGCCTTCCATGGTTCAGATATTCAACGGAATTTTCGTGGTGGCGTTTGCGGTGCCTTTTAGCATTCTTTGGGACAAACTAAGAGCAAAAAGCAAAGAACCGATTTCTCCATTCAAACAGGCGATTGGTCTTGCGTTGATCGCACTCAGCTATTTCATTATTGCGTACAATGTAAAATACCTCGGCATTTCGGGCCTTTTGGCAATTAAATGGCTGATACTATTGTACCTGATCCAAACTTTTGGAGAACTCTGTCTTTCACCAATTGGGCTTTCTCTGGTGGGAAAACTTGCTCCAAAACGCTTTGCGTCGTTGCTGTTTGGCGTATTCTTCCTTTCTAATGCTTCGGGATATGCGCTGGCGGGAACGCTTGGTTCTATCCTTCCTCCAACTGGAGACAAATTTGTGAATGCCACTAAAGCTGGCATTAGCCTGCAAGATGTTCTGGACAAAAAAACAGATCCTACCGGACAAGAGCTTTTCAAATTGCTGGAACTTAAAGCAGCTCAATTGCATACCGGCGCAGCTTCTGAGAATAAGCTTGATATTGAGAAAAAGCTAAACAACCTTAATAAATTAAATACAGAGCGTGAAGCTGCTGCTAAAAAGAAACAACCGTATGTAAACAAATTTACATCGGCAGATACTACATTCTCAGCAGAAGAATTTAATGTGATTAAGGATAAGAAAATAATCGAGGTGAAATATCCTGTTTTCGGGGGTGTTACCATTCACAACCTATTCGAGTTCTTCATGGTATTCGTAGTGCTTTGCGGTGCAGCTTCTGCATTGCTGTTTTCACTAACTCCATTGTTGAAAAAGATGATGCATGGTGTGAGATAATTTCTTGAGACTCTATAAATAAAAAAAGACGATGTTGTAAGCATCGTCTTTTTTTATTGAATAAACTGAATAGACTGAATAACTGAAATCCTTTCAGTGACTCGCCCTATTAATTCTTAATTCTTAATTTCTAATTGTGCTTAAACGGAACAATCATTTCAAACGCAGGAATGTTCACGTCGAAAGCTCTTTTATTGCTTAGGTTGAGCATGGAGTAAGTACCGTACATTTTGCCCATTTCGGTGCGGAGATTGCAACCGCTTACATATTGATAGCGTTCGCCGGGATTAAGTGTCGGTTGTACACCAACAACGCCTTCGCCTTCTACCTCACGGTATTGGCCATTGCTGTCGAAAATATGCCAGTGACGGCGCTGTAATTGAACGGGGAAATTATTGTGGTTTTCAATGCTGATGCGGTAAGCAAACATAAACTCAGCCGACATTGGGTTTGAGTAGTCCGGCTGATAAAAGGTCTCTACACTTATTTCTATGCCTTCTGATATCTTGCTAACCATTGACCAGGATTTTGATAAAAATAATGAAAATAACCTAAGGTTTTAATTTTTTGTTACCGAATTATGGGAAGGAACGCAGATCTTCAAGATTATCATGGTTTATCATGATATTGTTCAAAAGTCATTATCCACCCTAAAAAAGATAATAATCTGCATTTCTTTCTTAAACTAAAAATTATCTTTGCGTCTCCATTTTTTATTGACATCTGTTGCTCGCCCTGAGAAGGTTCTTTTTAAACATTAGACTAAAAATTCAATTATGAATATTGCTGTTGCAAAAGGTGATGGTATCGGTCCAGAGATCATGGATGCCGTACTAAAAATTTTCGTTGCCGGAAAGGTTCCCCTTGAGTATGAATTTGTTGACATGGGAAAATGGGTGTTTGACAAAGGATTCAGCAACGGTATGACTCCTGAGGCCAAAGATACCATCGAAAAACTGGGTATTCTTTTTAAAGGTCCGATGGAAACTCCGAAAGGTAAAGGGGTAAAAAGCGTGAATGTTACTGCACGCAAAACCTGGAACACTTACGCTAACAAACGTGTGTTTCAAACTTTACATGGTGTGGATACTGTTTTTAGTAAAGCAGGCATTCCCATCGATGTAACAATTGTTCGCGAAAACATTGAAGATACTTACGGCGGTGTGGAGCACATGCTTACACAGGACGTTGCGTTGAGCCGCCGTTTCATTACCCGTCCGGGTAGCTTGCAGGTGATCAAATATGCTTTCGAAATGGCCAGCAAGAAAAATGCTAAAAGAATTACCTGTGGTCACAAGTCTAACATCATGAAAATTACTGACGGTTTGTTCCTTGAGTGCTTCTACGAAGTTGCAAAGGAATATCCGCACCTGAAAGCTGATGATGTGATTGTGGATGACCTTTGTATGAAGTTGGTTACCCGCCCTGATCTTTTTGATACGGTGGTGCTGACCAATCTTCAGGGTGATATCGTTTCTGACCTTTGTGCAGGTCTTGTGGGTGGTTTAGGCTTTGCCCCTTCGGGAAATATCGGCGACCATATTTGCATTTTCGAAGCTGTTCACGGAACGGCTCCTGATATTGCCGGTAAAAATATTGCGAACCCAACGGCTCTTTTGCTGAGCGGTATCGCCATGTTGCGCCACCTCGGATGGATGGAAAATGCAGCCATCATTGAAAATGCATTGTTGTACACATTGGAAAGCGGCGTACACACAGGGGATTTTGGTGACAAGAGCACGCCTTCTGCAAATACAACACAATTTGCGGATGCTGTGATCGCAAACTTTGGCAAGCAACCTCAGCACGGGGCAAAAGAAATTCTTCCAAACAAGCCGGTTACTCCAACCGTTTTCAACCTGGAAAAAAATCCAATGTTGATCACTGAAGAAACTGCTGCGGAAAAAATCGTAGGTGTTGATATGTTTATTGAGAGTGAAGAGCAACCTGAAGTGATCGCACAAAAATGCCTTCGTCATGCAGGTGTGAAATTCAGCCTTGTAAGCATCAGCAATCGTGGTACACAGGTTTGGCCTACAGGTTCTAAATTTACCAACCTTGTGAACCAGTATAATGCACGCTTCGAAAGCCTTGATGGTAGTGCTTTGAATCAACAAGATGTCATTGGCTTGTATGTAAGTCTTAGCGGAAACTTTAAGATTTGCTCTCTTGAGTTGTTGAATATGTGGGGAGATAAGAAAGCTTATAGCTTAGCGCAGGGACAATAGTTGAATAACTGATTAACTGAATAACTGAAGGTTGATCGGATAATATAATGACTGAATAATTGAGTAACTTTAATTAGGTTAATTTCAATTATTCAGTCATTTTTTTTCAAACATTCACCATGTCAGACGAAATAAGAAAATATAGCAATGGCGACGTAACGATACTTTGGCAGGCTCACCTTTGCCAACATTCAACCATTTGCTGGAAAGGATTGATACAAGTTTTCAATCCCAAGAACAGACCATGGATCAATATGGATGGCGCGACCACGGAGCGAATTATTGAACAGGTGAAAAAATGCCCAAGCGGCGCATTGAGTATTGCTCAGAATTCGGATTCATCAGATTAGTGGATGACTGGATTTAATGGCAAAAACAAATCTCATCTCTTCAGCTAATTTTAATCTAACGAAACGGGTATCACAAAAAACCCAACCATCCTCCAATCCCATAAACCCAAATTCTAAATTATTCACGGTGCTGCTCGTAGAGACGCATTGAATGCGTCTCCGTAACGCCCGCGTGTTGCCGCAAAAAATGTGCGAACATGCATCCAATATGTTTACACGTTTCGGGTGCAACGGAGACGCGTTCAACGCGTCTCTACAGAACATCTCTAATATTCAATCTATTCCCAACCGCCGCCTAACATTCTATACAGACCTATCGACGATATGTACAAATTCTTCCTGATCTCATTCTTTTGCAATTCAGCTTCCAGCACACTTTTCTGTGCAGTGATGATTTCAAGATATGTAGCGTAACCTGCAACATATAGATCTTGTGCAGACGACACAGCGTCTGTCAACTCCTGCGCTTCCTGTTGCTTCAGTGATAACATCTTTTTTCCGTTATCAATATTGTTCAATGTTGTTAGCACTTCACGTGTTGCGTTTGTAACTGTTTTGTGGTAGCTGTAATACACCTCTTTATTTGCGGCAACGCTTATGATGTGATTGGCTTTTAGTTGACGCTGATTAAAAACGGGCGTCGTTAAACCTCCCAGAATTCCATACACAAACGAACCGCCATTGAAAAGCAAACCTGCACCAAAGCTGTTTAACCCGAGATATGGATTGATGGTAAGCGACGGCAGGAACGCTGCTCTCGCGGCGTCTACGTCAGCTTTGGCTGCTATGAGTTGCAGTTCGGCTTCGCGAATGTCAGGGCGACGCAACAACATGGAAGATGGCACACCAGTAAGCAATTGCACCGGAAACTCTTGCCCCGTAATGGCCGTATCTCTTTCGATATGTTTTGGATAACCGCCCATTAAAAAACTGATCTGATTTTCTACTACTCCAATTTCTTGTTTGATGGCATACTCATAACTTTTCGTATTATACACCTGCGCCTGAAACTGTTTAACAGCAAGCTCTGTAGCACGTCCGCCTTCTTTTTGAATTCTTACCACATCCAATGCAGATTCTTGTAGTTTGGTATTTCTTTCAATAATCTTCAACTCATTATCCAGCGCCAGCAACTGGTAGTAAAGCGAACTTATTTCTGCAACAAGAAAAGTACTGAGCATTTGTCTGCCTTTTTCAGAAGCAGCAAATCTTGCCAATGCAGCTTTCTTTTTATTTTTCAGTTTGCCCCACAAGTCAATTTCCCATGTGCTTCTGAAACCGATGAAATAATCAGGCGTTACAGGTGTTGGAATCTTTTGATCGTTGGAAATATTTGGCGATAGGTTCGTATCAAAATTACCTACGCCATTCATTGTATAATCGCCATAGCGATCTGCCGCAGCACTTACCACGCCATTTACCGTAGGCTGAAATGCAGCTTTTGCCATCATTAAATTTGCTCTTGCTACTTCTACTCTTTGCGCAGCAATTAAGATGTCTTGGTTGTTTCGTAAAGTGCTGTCAATAATGCGTTGCAGATATTGATCTTTGAAAAAATCTTTCCACTTTATTGTTGCAATGCTTGTGCTATCTGTTGTATGAAACAATGTATCGGAAACTTCTACTTTATCGGGAACGCCGGTGTTGCGCGATGGTGCGCAAGACACGACAAAAATTATAAATCCGATTGCGACTATATAAAAATATATGTTTTTGTTCTTTTTCATTACCTCTTTATTTTAAATCCATTCTTTGTTCCCTTGGCGGAAGCCAAAGGCTATGAATTAGGTGAATCAGTTACTAAAAGCAGTTGTTGGTTGATAGTTGTTAGTTGTTAGAAAATATTATTCGACTTTCAAGTCTAACAACTAACAACCAACAACTAAAAACTCTCCCTAAGCCTCTAAAACATTCTTGTTCTCCTTCAACGTTCTGCGCGAAACAAATTGACGCTGACTCATTTTCTTGCGACTGCTCAATTCAGATAGTTTTGCGAAAATGATATACAGGCCAGGAATGAGTATTACGCCAAACACAGTACCCATCAGCATTCCGCCAACAGAAGCCATGCCAATCGACTTGTTGCCCATTGCGCCTGCACCGCTTGCTAAACACAATGGAATCAATCCTGCGATGAATGCAAATGATGTCATGAGGATAGGGCGCAAACGGGACACTGCGCCTTCGCGGGCAGCGGCCATAATGGTTAATCCTTGTTTACGTCTTTGTATGGCAAATTCAACGATCAGAATGGCATTCTTACCAAGCAAACCGATCAACATGACCAAAGCCACTTGTGCGTAAATGTTGTTTTCCAGTCCGGCCAACTTCAGGAAAAGGAATGCACCGAAAATACCTGTTGGCAAAGAAAGAATTACGGGCATCGGCAACATGAAGCTTTCGTATTGCGCCGCCAGCAACAGATAAACGAATACCAAACACAACATAAACACGGCGACTGCCTGGTTGCCTGAAAGTATTTGCTCACGCGTCATTCCGCTCCATTCAATGCTATAACCTTTTGGCAATTTTTCCTTTGCTGTTTTTTCAATGGCCGTGATCGCATCGCCACTACTAAATCCTCTTGCTGCATCACCGTTGATCATAGCAGAGGTGTACATGTTGTATCGCGTCAATTGCTCAGGGCCATACACACGCTCAAGTCTGATGAAAGTGGAGTAAGGCACCATTTCACCGCGATCATTTTTTACATAGAGATTCAAAATGTCCTCAGGCTTTGTACGATAACCCGGGCCGGTTTGTACCATTACTTTATACATCTGTCCAAAACGAATGAAGTTGGTCGCGTAATAACTTCCGAGCAATGTTTGCAACGAGCTCATGGCGTTATCTACCGTTACTCCTTTCTTGCCGGCCATGTCGTAATCTACATGTATCAGGTATTGCGGAAAGTTTACGTCGAAGCTTGTAAACGCTGATCCTATTGCTTTTTCCTTCTTTAGAGAAGCGATAAAATCGTTGGTTACCTTGGCGGTGTTTGTCAAACTTCCTCCGCGATTTTTATCAAGCAAACGCAATTCAAAACCACTCGCATTACCAAAACCGGGAACCGTTGGCGGAGGGAAAAATTCAATGTTCGCATCCTTGATGTTCTTCGTTTTTTTCTCCAATCTTTCAATCAAATCCTGCACTGATTCTTTTCTTTTATCCCACGGTTTCATATTAATCATTGCCATGCCATACGATGCACCGGCCACTTCATTTACCAAACTGTAACCAGAAAGACTACTGATGTTTTCTACCACGCTTTCTTTCATCGTAATTTCTTCGATTGCATCAAGCACTTTCTCTGTACGCTCAACCGTAGAGCCGGGTGGTGTTGTAACGTTCACGTAGATCATTCCCTGATCTTCTGTAGGAATGAAGCCTGAAGGCAAAATTGCATTCACGCCCCACGTTGCCACGCAGAAGCCAATCAACAAAGCCATAGTGATGACTTGCCTTCCCGCAATTCTTGTAACAAGAGATTTATATTTTCTTTCCGTCTTTAAGTAGTTCTTGTTGAAGCCATGGAAAAATTTATTGAGTAGATTATTTTTCTTTGGCTTCGTGTCATGCTTAAGCATCAACGCACAAAGCGCCGGTGTGAGTGTTAACGCGTTGATACCGGATATCACAATAGCGATGGCAAGCGTCAAAGAGAACTGCCGGTAAAACACACCAACGGGCCCGGACAAAAACGCAACTGGCACAAACACAGCAGACATCACGAGCGTGATAGCAAGGATGGCTCCTGAAATTTCCTTCATTGCCTTTATGGTTGCTGCCAATGGTGCTAAATGTTCTTCCGTCATTTTTACGTGCACAGCCTCGACGACGACAATCGCGTTGTCCACCACAATACCAATCGCCAATACAAGCGCAAACAATGTAAGCAGGTTGATGGAGAAGCCGAGCATTTGCATGAACGCCAATGTACCAATAAGCGCCACAGGCACGGCCAATGCAGGAATAAGGGTTGATCTGAAATCTTGTAAAAAGATAAACACCACAACAAACACAAGTAGAAAAGCCTCTACCAATGTGCGCAACACTTCGTGAATACTTGCATCTAAAAAGCGCGATACATCGTAGGCATAGTTGAATTCCATGCCCGGAGGAAAACTTGTTTGTTTTAATTCCTCCATCTTCGATTTGATGTTTGCGATTACATCACTGGCATTAGAACCGGGACGTTGTTTGATCATGATAGATGCAGATGGCTGGCCGTTCGTCTTCGACACCATTCCGTAGCTTAACGTTCCAAATTCAACCTCCGCAATATCTTTCAGCTTTAGCACTGTTCCGTCATCCTTCGCTTTGATGGCAATTTCTTCGTACTGTTTTGGTTCGAAAAATTTTCCTGTATAGCGTAAAACGTATTGCACGTTCTGCGCTTGTTTACCAGAACTCTCTCCCGTCTTTCCCGGTGCGGCTTCTATGTTCTGTGCTCTTAGCGCATTCACAACCTCATCTGCAGATACATTGTACGCAAGCATTCTATCGGGCTTCAACCATACCCGCATGGAGTATTCACGTGCACCCATGATCTCTGCAAAACCAACGCCATCAATACGTTTCAGCTCTTGCAGTACGTTAATGTCGGCGAAGTTGTAAATGAACTCTTCATCAGCGCTTGAATCTTTGCTGATGATGTTAAGGTACAGCAACATACTGTTCACCTCTTTTTCTGTTGTTACACCGGCTTTGATCACTTCTTCCGGCAATTCGTCAAGCACTGTTGTTACACGGTTCTGCACGTTCACGGCGGCTTGATCAGGATCTGTTCCTACTTTAAAAAAAACAGTGATCAGCGTAATACCGTTGTTACTGGATACGGAAGACATATACGTCATACCCGGTACGCCATTGATCGCTCTTTCCAAAGGCGTTGTAACGGCGTTGGTACATACTTCAGCGTTTGCTCCAGTGTATTTTGCTGTTACCACTACAGAAGGCGGAACGATATCTGGAAACTGAGTGACTGGCAATGTAAACAGCGCCAGCACACCCAGCAATACAATCAATAAGGATATGACCAGTGATAAGACCGGTCGTTTTATAAAAGTTTCTACCATGAGAAGTTGTTGGTTGTTAGTGAATAGTTGTTCGTTGGTAGTTGCTAGTTATCAGGTCGTGTTACGATGAATGAAATAAATCACAGTGTTACATTCTATGGAATGTCGTACACCGTACACCGTACATCGCACATCGTACACCTCAGTATTACTGCGTTATTTCGCTATTGCAACGCGCTCTCCGTCTCTGATATTCTGGGCTCCTTCAAAAACAATTTTGTCGCTTGTGTTGAGGCCGGATTGCACTACATAACAATCACCCAATCTTGCAGCAGGCACGAAGTTTTTCATATGTGCCACCTGGTTTTTATCTACTACAAAAACATAGTTTTTGTCTTGTATCTCGAACACTGATTTTTGTGGAACGAGCAATACATCCGACACATGTTTAGTGATCTGTATCTTTCCTGTAGCGCCGTGTTTGAGGATTTTTTCAGGATTAGGAAAACTTGCTCTGAAGGCAATGGCGCCCGTTCCCTGATCAAACTCGCCTTCAGATGCTTTGATCTTTCCGGTATGCGGATAAACAGATCCATCGGCTAAAATCAAATTCACATCTCCGTTAAAAGCACTGCTGTCTTTTTTGAAAGCTTTTGATTGAACGAGTTGCAGGTATTCGTTTTCAGAAATATTAAAGTACACGTGCATGCCGCTGATATCTGAAACAGTTGTCAGCAAAGCGCCTTCGCCCACAAGGCTTCCCAGTTTCAACGGAATTCTGTCGATGATTCCGCTGAACGGTGCACGTATTTGGGTGTATGACAATTTGGTAAGCACTTCTTCTTCTACTGATTGAGCCTCACGCACTCTTGCTTCCGCAGCTTTCAGCTTTGCATCTGCCAATTCGTATTCGCTGGCAGATATGATCTTCTTATCTACCAGTAATTTAACTCGCGCTTTCTCAAGCTCCACGGCTTTTGCATCTGCTTTTGCGCTCGCCACTGCAGCTCTTGCTTTTTCAAGTGCTATCTGAAATTCTCTTGCGTTCAACTGAAATAGCAACTCGCCCTGTTTTACTTCTTTTCCTTCATCTACAAATATTTTTTCAAGGTAGCCGGATACTTTGGCGCGTATTTCTACATTTTGCCTGGCATTGATGGCGGCTACATAATTGCTCTGCAAAACGGTATCTTTTTGCGTAAGCTCAACTAAAGGAAAAGCGGAAACTTCCTTGCTGTTATCATTAATATCAGATGCCTTGGTTTGACATGCTGTTATTGCTACTACTATCACGATTATTGATAAAAGGCTCTTGTACATTGCTATTCGGTTAGAATTTATGAAAATGAAATCCCGCACATTGTCGCTCGCAATTCCAGCCGCTATCTGTGTCTATATGGGGAGTTTGCAATTGGTGATGTTGGTGTATGACAATACAATACCATTATCCCCATGCAATCTCTTTGACAGCAACTATGGAATTTTTCTATGGCAACAATGCGGAAAAAAGAATGGTCACAATAAAATGTAAATGGTGTGAACAGATTGATTCACACGAACAGCTCGTATCTAAAACAAGGCGAAGAGATGGAGAAAATTATAGTAGTCAGACAGTATTTTCTTACTATCGGCTGGTTTGTAAACTTTTTTTGTTCCTGTAACAATTGTAGGCGGAACAACTTTTACAAACGGAATAATGTATTGGTAAAGTGGTCTGGCAGCCTGCTTTTGCGAATGTTCAGCGAGGTAAGTAAAGTTTAATTGTCTTACCGGAAAATCATTCTCATCGGCGTGCGCCGGGTTGATCATGTCAACTATTTCGTTGCAGATAAATGTCTGAAATGAAATGTTGGGTCTGCTGCCTTCAGGAAAGGTTGCGTTCGTAGAAAAACCAGTCAGAAAGTGATTGGCAGGCATCGTGAAGCTCATCATGCCGAAGCACAACAGCAACAGTGATAACATACCTTTTTTGATTAACTCTCTTAACATAATTTCCTTAGCGAAAAAAAACAGAAAAAAACATGACTTGACGCAAGTTATAAATTTTTCGCCTTTTGAAAAACGTTATTGGTGAAAACTACCGTCTGATAAAGGATATCAACCGGGATTGAGGCCGGGTTAAGTCAAAAGGAAAAAGTTAAAAGTCAAAAACTCACAGTGCTGCTTTCGTAATGTAATGTTTGATACAGAGCCTTTTACTTTTCCTGCCCGTCCGGTCAGGCGGGGATTTTTTACTTTTTTTAATTCGTTTCAGTCGATGCCAGCATATTCAAAAGAATCAGGCCCGCGATGCAGAAAAGTGTGAGTGCAGTAAAATGAACTTTTTTATAGAGTTGTTCCTGCTCTTCGTTTTCTTTCATTCTTGCCTGCGAGAAAAGGAAAAAACTTATTACAGAAATGATCCCACTTGTAATGGTTAAAAATTTCATCAAGGCAAGAAAGAAGTTGAACATGTGTGTTTTAGTTTAAGCACTCAGCCCGCCTCTCCAGTGGAGAGCTGGATTTTATACCTGCAAAAATGATGCGCTTTATATTTTTTTGGCCTTTGTAAATTTATTTTTCTGCAGCCATTGCAATACTTTATCTCTCTGATCGCCCTGGATGATTACCAGGCCATCTTTTACCGAACCGCCGGTTCCGCAAAAGTTCTTTAATTGCTTGCCCAGCGTTTCGAGATCTTCGTCTTTTCCAACGAAGCCTTCCACAAGCGTTACTGCTTTACCGGCACGCTGTTTTGTATCGAGTTTTATTTTCAATAATTGTTTTTCCGGCGCCAATGTTTCGACTGCTTCATTCTCTTCTTCAAATGAAAAACCAGGATCTGTGGAGTAAACAATGCCGTCTTTGCTGTTGGGTTTCTTCTTGTTCATGATGGGTCAAAAGTAAAAATTTTGATCTCAAATTCTTCGATATTTTTTTACCACTAAGGCACTAAGGACACTAAGTTTCACTAAGAGAACCCTTAGTGAGGCTTCGTGTCCTTATTGCCTTAGTGGTAATGTTTGAGATGCTTCGCATCTCTTTCTGTCTTACACCAGCTTCGCCTTCAAACTCAAATCCAAACTTCTTGCCTGGTGTATCAATCCGCCTACGCTTACGTAGTCTACGCCGGTTTCTGCATAGCTAGTAATGGTATTCAAATTGATCCCGCCGCTGGCTTCGGTTTCGAATTGACCATCGATTATTTTCATTGCTTCAACAATTTGTGCGGGAGTAAAATTGTCGAGCATTATTCTGAACACTTTGCCTTTTGCAAAGGCTACCACTCTTTTCACATCATCAAGCGAGCGGGTTTCTACTTCAATCTTCAGCTGTGGAAATTTTTCCTGCACATAGTTGTGTGCTTTTTCAATTGCTTTTTCAAGTCCGCCACAGTAATCGATGTGATTATCCTTCAGCATGATCATGTCATACAGACCCATTCTGTGGTTTACGCCGCCACCAATCGCTACTGCTTCTTTTTCAAGCAATCTGAAATTGGGCGTTGTTTTGCGGGTGTCGAGCACTTTCGTTTTATAGCCTTTCAGTTTCTCCACGTATTGATGTGTAAGCGTTGCGATGCCGCTCATACGCTGCATGCAATTAAGCACCACGCGTTCGCACTGCAGAATGGTTTGCACATTGGCTTCTACTTCAAAAGCCGTTTCGCCATTGCTCATTTTATCGCCATCCTTCTTAAATGCTGTGAATTTAGTGCCAGGCTGCATGTGGTTAAAAACAGCTTCAGCTACTTTCATTCCGGCGAGCATGCCATCCTCTTTTATCTTCAAAATCGCATGACCCTGTACGTTGGCAGGAATGCAACTGAGCGTAGAATGATCGCCATCACCAATATCTTCTTTTAAAGCCTCGTCTATGAGATGTTGTAATTGCTGTTGGGTTGTTAACATGAGGCAAAGGTAGAGGGAGCAATTAAGAATTAGGAATTAAGAATTAAGAATTCTTTCTGTGCGAGAAGCAACGAATTTGCTTTTTTCCCGATAAAACTGATTTAATGGACTAAACGTATGCGGCGTAGCAACCAATTCTTAATTCCTAATTCTTAATTCTTAATTGAAAATCTAATTATTAATTGCACCAAAAAGGGCCATGGATGAAAATCACATGACCCTATCAGCTTCAAGGGATAAATTGTTTATTCTGTAAACTGGAAACTTATTTCCTGTAGAAATTGTTTATCACCTTTTTGTTTCATGAATAAGGTTGTCCGGTATTTGCCGTTTTTGGTCATCAAGATACCGATGCAATATTGAGAGCCGCTTTTTTCGCCTTTGTGTTTGATCTCAAAATCCTGTACGGAGTTATTGCTAAAAAAATCTTTGAGGATCATTTGTGCCTGTACCCTACTAAAATTATCACTTTTATCTGGCAATTCAATGTCAATTCGGGAGTCGAAAAACCGGGAGAGCATACCTGCGTCGCCATATTTAAGGGCGGTAACGATGGAGTCCATTTCTGCCACTTCAGGCTTTGGATCTCGGTTTACCACCAAAAAAACAGTCAGCAACAGTCCAATAATAGAAAGTTTCATAAACAATATTGAGTTTCAATTTTACAGTCAGCAGGTTTAGCTTTTCGCAGTTTTCTAAAATCTTCCAAAAACATGCCAATTTAATGTTTATGCAATAACTTTATCCGCCCTTTCGATTGATAACGCGTTTTTACGCGGTTTCATTTAAGAAAGCCACGATTGTTTTGCAAATTTTATGGCCGGCCACTAAATACCCTGCATTATTTCACATGAAATAGTCGTGGTGTTATTATTTATGGTCAACCATTGTCAACGGATTTCTGAAAAAATATTTATAAAACAGCTTCAACATTTATGGAAAAAAAACGAGCAATTCTAATCATTATGGACGGCTGGGGACTGGGACAGGTTCCTTCCAGCGACGCGATTCAGCATGCAAAAACGCCTTTTGTTTCTTCTTTATATACCAAATACCCGAATACTACCTTAACTACCTGCGGCGAGCTGGTAGGTTTGCCTGATGGACAAATGGGTAACAGTGAGGTGGGTCACCTTAACCTGGGTGCAGGACGCATTGTAAATCAGGAACTTCAACGCATTAACCTGGCTATCCGCGGCGGAGAGTTTTATAAAAACGAGGAGTTGTTGAGCTCCATTAAATTTGCGAAGCAAAATAACAAACCGCTCCATCTTATTGGCTTGGTGAGTGACGGTGGCGTGCATTCTCACATCAACCACCTGAAGGCGCTGACTACCATGTGCCAAACGGAAGGTTTAACAAATGTTTTCATACATGCGTTTACTGATGGCCGTGATACTGATCCAAAAAGCGGATTGGGTTTCATTACAGAGCTCCAGGAGCACCTGAATACTTCTACCGGTAAAATTGCGAGTGTTAGTGGCCGTTACTACGCCATGGACCGCGACAAACGCTGGGAAAGAGTAAAACTTGCTTATGATGCTTTGGTGAACGGCGTTGGCGAAAAAGCAACTGATGCGATCGCCGCAGTTGAAAATGCATATGCTCATAACATTACTGACGAGTTCATTAAACCAACAGTTGTTCTTGATTCTGCTCAGCAACCTTTGGCAACAATCAAAAATGATGACGTGGTAATTTGTTTCAACTTCCGTACGGACCGTTGTCGCGAAATTACAGAGGTACTAACACAAATGGATTTCCCGGAACAGGGCATGAAACATTTGACCCTGCACTACACAACGATGACGGAGTACGACAAGACTTTCAAAAACGTGAATGTTGTTTTCGAAAACGACAACCTTAATAATACTATCGGCGAGGTGATTGCGCAAAACGGATTGAAACAAATTCGTATTGCTGAAACAGAGAAATATCCGCACGTTACATTCTTCTTTAGTGGCGGCCGCGAGGTTCCTTTTGACGGAGAAACACGTATCATGAAGCCATCTCCTAAAGTTGCTACTTACGACCTGCAACCGGAGATGAGCGCAAATGATCTTACTGATGCATTGGTTCCTGAGATTGAAAATAAATCTGCCGACTTTATTGTATTGAACTTCGCAAACGCCGACATGGTGGGCCATACAGGCGTATGGGAAGCTGCGATTAAAGCGGTAGAAACAGTTGATAAATGCGTGGAAAAAGTTGTAACTGCTGCGCTGAAAAGTGACTATGTCGTTTTCCTTACAGCAGATCACGGCAACTCTGATTACCTGATCAATGGAGACGGTTCGCCAAACACAGCGCACACACTGAACCCCGTTCCATTGTTCATCATTTCCAATGACTGGAAAGGCACTGTTAAACCAGGTAAACTGGGTGATATAGCGCCTACGATGCTTACGTTTATGGGATTGGATATTCCGAAGGAAATGACGGGAGATATTTTGATCAATTAAGAATTACGAATTAGGAATTAAGAATTCTAAAGGTCTGACAGTTGTTTACAAAAAGCTGTCAGACCTTTTTATTTAGAATAAGGGTTGGTTATTTTTCGACTTGACTATTACGCCCAAACAATTCTTAATTCTTAATTCCTAATTGCAATTACTCCGTTCTCAAACTTTTCACCGGGTTTGCTAACGCAGCTTTAATTGCCTGGAAGCTGACCGTGATAAGCGTTATGGCCAACGCGCCGGTTCCCGAGGCAACAATGATCCAGAACGAAATGTTTGTTCTGTAATCAAAGCGTTGCAACCAGCTGTGTAAATAATACCATGCCAGTGGAATTGCTATAACACATGAAATGATAACAAGCAGTGCGAATTCTTTTGACAACAATTGCCACAAATTAAAGACTGATGCACCGAGTACTTTGCGAACGCCAATTTCTTTTTTGCGTTGTTCTGCTACAAATGAAGCGAGACCAAACAAACCAAGGCATGAGATGAAAATAGCAAGTACGGTAAAGAATGTTGCCAACTTACCTATGCGTTGTTCGTCGGCAAATTTTTTCATGTACTCTTCATCGTTAAATTTGTAAATGAAGGGGGAAGAAGGGTTGTATTTTTTAAACACTACTTCTATTTTACTCAACGCATCCTGTATAGGTACCTTTTGTTTTATTGCTACAGTAATCACATTTGCCCATTCACGGTTAAAAAAGAAGACCGTTGGTTTTACAGGGGTGTACGGCGACTCCATGATCATGTCTTTTACAACCCCGATCACTATCATATTCTTGTCGTTGAACTTTATAGTTTCGCCAACAATGTCACGTTTCATATCAACCAATTTCACGGCCGCCTCATTCAATATCATTGCTAAACTATCGGTTGCAAATTCTTTGGAAAAATCACGACCCTCTTTTATTTTCCAGCCAATCGTATTGCCGAAATCTTCGGTTACCGCAATGGTGCCAAAACTCGGTAGCGTGTTGGGATCTTTTCCCTGCCATTCAAAACCTATTTGATTGGACCAAACATCTGTAGTGGGACTGGATGATTCAGCCATATTATCTACAACATTTGTAGCAAGCAGGTCACGTCTTAACGCATCATAATGACCATACAGATCCGGAGTAGACATATTTACGGTGATCAATCCTTCGCTCCTGTAGTTCACCGGTCTGTTTTTAGCGTATTGAATTTGTTTGAAAATAATGAGGGTTCCTATAATCAACGCAATTGAGAAAGTAAATTGAACAACTACCAGCACCTTGCGTGGCAATGATGCAAATCTGCCCACGCGAAAAGTTCCTTTCAATACTTTAATGGGTTCGAATTTAGAAAGATAAAATGCAGGATAGCTTCCTGAAATTAAGCCTGTAATTAACGTGAACACAATGATCAACAGCCAGAATACAAGATTACCTAAAGGCAGTACGATGCTTTTTTCTGCCAGCCTGTTAAACAGCGGCATCAGTACAGCCGCGAGTATAATAGAGAATATCAACGACACAAAAGCGACCAAAACTGACTCCGCCAAAAACTGACCAATCAATTGTCCGCGAACGGAACCAACTGTTTTTCTGATGCCCACTTCTTTTGCTCTTTTTTCACTTCTCGCAGTTGAGAGATTCATGAAATTTATGCAGGCAAGCAGCAAAACAAAAACACCAATTACCGCAAATAACCACACAAACTGTATGCGTCCTGCTGTTGCCTTTCCATCTTTAAATTCACCGTAAAGCCTCCATTTGTCCATTGGAAACAAAGACGCCTGCTCTCTTCCATCTGTTTTTGCAACTTTGTGGTCCATTACTACGTTCTTGATCTTCTCAGTTTCCTTAGCCATGTCTATGTTGTCTGCAACCTGCACATAAACCTGCCATGAGTGATTGTTCCATTGTGTTTCGGCCCTTTTTATCCAGTCTTCTGTAGTAATGTATTTTTTCCATGGCAGAAAAAGCTTTACATCATTTAAACTTGTGTTGCGTGGAAAATCTTCAAACACACCGGCTACTTTATAGTTGTCCTTGTTGTCCAGCCTTAGCATTTTGTTAATAGGATCGGCATCGCCAAATAATGCTTTTGCGGTGGATGCATCCAGTAGAATAGAGGAAGGATCATTCAAAGCGCTCATGTTTCCTTTCAACATTCTCAACGAAAACATGGAAGGAAAATTCCCTTCCACCCACATGCCTTTTGAGGAAATCTTTTTATCACCAATCACCAGTATATGATCGAAATTCCATGAAGCCATGGAAATGTTCTTAAAGTCGCTTCCATACTTAGAACGTAATTCCTTTCCTATTGGCAGACAAACCGCCGTCCCGGTGCCCATCTTACCGTCGTTGTCGATATAAGTGGTCATTATCTGGGCAAGTTCCTTATGATTGGAATGGTATCGGTCAAACGTTAGTTCATCCCATATCCATAGTGCGATCAGCATTGCAACTGCCATTCCGGTGGCCAGGCCAAGCACATTGATCAGCGAGTACACTTTACTCTTAACCAGATTTCGCCATGCCAGTTTAAAATAGTTTTTAAGCATAAAATTCTTCTGATTTAAGTTGTAGGACGTTTTTTCGAGAATATGGTTACAATAACACAGGATATATTCATGGCCAAAAATATGCCCCGTTACAATTAATTGATAAATAGACAGTTAGCAGCAGTCCGGCTTTCTACGGTGTCCGGTTTTGATACGGTTGTTGTATGGTTTCGATACTTGGAAAGTTGTGTCGTTAGAACAGTAGCCGGTGGCCAGTGGCCGGTAATGAGTGTAAAGCATCATCTGTTATAGCAACCTCCACAAATAACAAACAGTAGCGTGCACCTGTTGCTGGCTACCGGAAACCGGCTACCGGCAACTTCCAACAACTTTTTTCCCAAAAAGCCTCGTTTCCCCGCTATTATATTTGAAAAAAAAGGTCTATATTAGAAGAGCAATATACACCATGACTGAAGATGCAATTTTCCAAGGCTGTTTACAAAACAATTCTTCTGCGCAAAAGGAGTTATACAACAGGTATAGCCCCAAGATGCTTGCGGTTTGTTATCGGTATGGCCACAACCGGGAAGATGCAGAAGATATGCTTCAGGAAGGCTTTATAAAGGTGTTTTCGCAAATGCACACATTCAGGAACCAAGGCGCTTTTGAAGGTTGGATAAGGCGCATTGTGGTACACACCTGCATTAATCATTTAAAGAAAAATAAAAAATTCAACGATAGCGTAGATATTACCTACGCTAGTGGTATTGAAATACGTGAAGAAAATATTCCTTCTGTGATCCAGGCCAAGCAAGTAGTTGAATGCATCAGACTGTTGCCGATCGGTTATCGAACGGTGCTGAATCTGTACGCTGTTGAGGGCTATACTCATAAAGAAATTGCTGACATGCTGGACATAGAAGAAAGTACGAGCCGCTCGCAATACACGCGTGCGCGGCAAATGCTGGAAGAGGTTCTCGTTAAAAAAAGCATTATACAAAAACCAAAACAAAAGACAAGACTGCTGGCACTTTTTGCCAAATAAAGCAGTTTTGATCTGTACCCCAAATTGCTTGTAGAAATGGACAGAGACTTTTATACAGACGAATTTGAGCAGTTTTTAAAAAGCAAGGCTGACCAACACAGATTATACCCGTCGGAGATGGTGTGGAAGAAGATCAATAGAACTCTCCACCCCACTAAAAACGGACTGATCGTGGCGGCACTGTTCCTATTGTTCCTGTTCACGGGCGACCAGATTTTACGTATTGAAACTGATAAAAATGAACTATCCGGCTCTATCATCAAAAACGACGAAATTGCTGCAACTGATTTTTTACAACAGATACGGGCTGGCCTGAACCTTACACAGAACAAAAGCACTGTACATATTTTTAACCAGCCCATCTACTCCAATAATATCAATATTTACAAATGGTTGAATGGCTACAATTATGTGGCAAATTCAGCATTGCCAAAAGTGATCGCGGATAAATTGCCAATCGCACAACGCATCACTTCTTCTTTCAGCACGAGGTTCAGTGACTTGCCGCCATTAAATGCGATCGCTGCGAACTATGTGGCCATTCCTGAAAATGAAGTGGGCAAAGTATTTATCAATGACAATACCGACGCAAGCTTAGTGATGAAAGCCTCTACGGTTAGGTTGATAGCAAGCAACAAGCCGATAGCACCCGCAGTTGCAGCGAAACCAATTATCGCTGTTGAGCCCAAGAAATCTTCCACTGCTATAACAATACCTGTTTCATATGCAAGCGTGAAAATTCCTAAAATTGAGGAGCCAAAGCATTTGCAACTGCAATACTATTTCTCACCAACAATCAGTTTCAGAAAGCTGGAGGACCCAAGTTCAAAGTCTTCGTCGAGCCAGGATTTGCCGCTGGCATCCAACCATCTTGACGTAAACAAATTTGTGAACCACTCACCTACCATCGGTTTGGAAGCTGGTTCTGCATTGCTGTTTCCCGTTACAAAAAACATTTCAATTAAAGCTGGATTGCAGTTGAACATGAATGGTTACAACGTGAGTGCATATACTTATTCACGTGAAAAAGCAACCATTGCTTTAACTACGCCGGGAAATATTAACGACACCATCAGGGCGTTCACTTCCATTAGAAATATGAACGGTTATTCCCAGGAAATTTTGCAGAACAGGTACTTCCAAGTGTCAATGCCCGTGGGAATTGATGTGAAGATCATTGGTGATCATCGCCTGCAACTGAATGCTGCTGGTACGTTCCAGCCATTTTATGTAATGGCACATAGCACTTATTTACTTTCCAACGATTACAATAACTACGTAAAAGAACATTCCCTAGTACGTCGTTTTAACTACGCCGCAAATCTTGAAACATATGTTTCCTACACTGGTGCAAACGGCCTGAAATTCCAACTGGGCCCGCAATTCCGCTACCAGTTAAAATCTACTTATTCAGACAGGTATCCAATTCATGAGTACCTGATGGAGTATAGTATTAAGTTTGGGATAATCAAGACATTGAGATAATGACTGAATAACTCGCTAACCAAGTTGTTGGTTGTTAGTTAATAGTTTTTAGGCTTCCTGCTCAACCTTGCTTTACTAACAACTAACAACCATCAACTAACAACTTTTCAGTTATTCAGTTACTTTTACTCTCATGAAGTATTTACAATATTCTATTTTCCTGCTCCTGCTGGCAGCTTGCAATAACAATCAAACTCCAAAAACAGAGGCCAACCAGGGAACTGCGATTGATACTGCAAATCCTAACGTTGATTTTTTTCCGGTGGCTGATTATATCAAAAGCCAGGTGCATATCGTGGATTCAATGCAATTGCCCATTATGAAAACAACCATTGTTGGAAAGGATTCCGTTCCGGCTTCTATCAAGCAAGAAGAGTTTAGCAAGATCGCGGCTGAGTTTTACACGCCGGATATAAGTGATGCCAGCATAAAGAAAGACTATAAAGAAACTGCATTCGCAGATCAGTCCATTCCCAGTGTTACTTTTAATTACACCACAAAGAACCCTTTGCTGGAGATACAACGCCTGGACGTTTTGGTAAACCCAGATCCGGTACAAAGCGATAAAGTTCGCACCATCTATCTTGAAAAATTCTTTGAAAAAGGAGATACGTCTTTTACTCAAAAACTATTCTGGAAGGCAGATAAAAATTGCCAGATCATAACATTCGCCCGACCTAAAAACGGAGCCGAGACTACGAAGATTGTGAAGGTTTCGTGGAGCGGTGAGTAATTTTAAGTTAAAATTCAAAAGTAAAAAGTAAAAAATGGTACCCGGCAATCGGAGATCCTTTTTACTTTTTATTTTTTACTTTTAACTTGCATTATGACAGCGAGTGAGTTTCAGCAGATAGCACATACTATTCCTATCAATCCGGGTATTTACAAATACTTCGACAATAAAGACGAACTAATATATGTTGGCAAGGCCAAAAGCCTTCGCAAACGCGTAAGCTCTTATTTTTCCAAAACCTTTGTCAACTACAAAACACACGAGCTTGTTCAGCGCATCATAAAAATTGAGTTTACCATTGTTGATTCTGAGCAGGATGCCTTCCTGCTTGAAAACTCGCTGATCAAACAGTTCCAGCCGAAATACAATATCAACCTGAAGGATGATAAAAGCTATCCTTTCATTGTTATTAAGAGAGAGCCATTTTCAAGAATATTTCTCACAAGAAGAAAATTAAATGACGGCTCAAAATATCTCGGCCCATTTACTTCTGTTGGCAAAGTGCGTGAACTGATTGAATTCATCAAGCAAAATATTCCACTGCGCACATGCAAACTCAACCTTACAGATACAAATATTAAACGCGGCAAATTCAAAGTATGTCTTGAATATCATTTAGGCAATTGCAAAGGGCCGTGCGAAGGCCTGCAATCACTGGAAGATTACAATGCAGGATTGTTGCAGATAGAAAATATATTGAAAGGAAATCTTGGCCCTATTCTCAGTCAATTCAAGCAACAGATGAGAGTGCACGCGGAAGATATGGCTTTTGAAAAAGCAGAAATGATGCGCAAAAAAATTGAGCATCTTGAAAGCTACCAGGCGAAGTCTGTAATCGTGAGCAGGCACCTTGGCACCATGGATGTTTTCAGCATTTTGAAAGACGGAGATCTGGCATATGTGAACTACCTGATGATTCAAAATGGCACCGTGGTACAAACCAACACCATTCAATTGGAAACGCACCTGGAAGAACCAGAGCAGGAGGTTTTGCAGTTTGCCATTGCGCAACTTCGTTCTACGTTCAATAGCATGGCGCATGAAATTATTGTTCCGTTTGAAATTGAATATCCCGATGACACCGTTGAAATAATTGTGCCTAAAGGTGGCGACAAAAAGAAACTGCTGGAGCTGTCAGAAAAGAACGTAAACTATTTTAAAGAAGAATTGAAGAAAAAGAAAATTCTTCAGCTGGAAGGAAAATCCGATTTTGAAAAGAAGCAGGTGCTGTATCAATTGCAGGAAGACCTTTCGCTTACAGAGGCACCGGTGCATATTGAGTGTTTTGATAACTCCAACTTCCAGGGAAGCTATCCGGTGTCTGCTATGGTTTGTTTTAAAGACGGCATTCCAAGTAAAAAAGATTACCGGCACTTCAATGTAAAAACTGTGGAAGGTATTAACGACTTTGCTACGATGAAGGAAGTTGTTTACAGACGATATAAGCGCCTGCTGGATGAAAATCAAGACTTGCCTCAACTTGTAATCATCGACGGTGGTAAAGGGCAGCTTGGCTATGCTATGCAAGCCATTGAGGAGCTTGGCTTGATCGGCCGGATGACACTTGTGGGCTTAGCCAAAAATGAAGAAGAACTTTTTTTTCCGGGAGATAGCGAGTCTCTCAAACTGCCTTATAATAGCGAGAGCTTAAAACTGATTCGTCGCATTCGAGATGAGGTACACCGCTTTGGCATTACATTTCACAGAAACAAAAGAAGCAAAGGCACTTTTAAAAATGAATTGGAAACAATTGAAGGCATTGGCAAATCCACTGCAGACAGGCTGTTGAAGACATTCCGTTCTGTCAACAAAATCAAAACGCTTACCAAAGAAGAACTAATTGCCGAGGTTGGAAAATCAAAGGCAGAGATTGTGTGGCAGCATTTTAACCCGTAGAGACGAGGCACTGCCTTGTCTATGTATGCAGCCGCATTTGGGTGGAACAGAGACAAGGCGATGCCTTGTCTCTACGGGGGAATCATCATTTCAATTCGAATTCCGCTACATTCTTGGTATCGGAATCGGCACCAATGAATACATTGAATTTTCCTGGTTCTGATTTAAACTCTAATTCGTTGTTATAAAAACGAAGCATTTCTTCGGTAATTGTAAACGTTATGGTTTGTGACGCACCAGCTTTAAGTGATATTTTCTTAAATCCTTTTAATTCTTTTACCGGCCGCTTAATACTACCAACAACATCCTGAATATACAATTGAACTATTTCATCTCCATCGTATGTACCGTTGTTTTTAACAGTAACGTTGGCTGTAATTTTTCCTTTGTTATTTAAAGTTGCAGCAGATAATGCTACTGGAGAATATTCGAACGAAGTATAACTCAATCCATAACCAAAAGGGTACAGTGGTGTACTGGAAACATCAAGATACTTAGATGTGTATTTATTTCCTTCCTGTTCAGGACGGCTCGAATTATTGTGTGCATAATAAACAGGAATTTGTCCTGCATTTCGCGGAAAGGTCATTGTGAGTTTCCCTGATGGATTGAAACTTCCGAGCAGTGTGTTCACAACGGCTTCAGCTTCTTTAGTGCCTAAATACCAGCAATCGATAATTGCGTCCATGTTTTCATTTTCCCAATCAATAATTAAAGGGCGACCGTTCTTTACGACTAACGCAATGGGCTTGTTTAACTTCTTCAGTTCTTTCAATAAATCACGCTGATTCTCCTGTAGCTGAATATCCGCCATGCTTGCGGCTTCGCCTGTCATCCCACCATATTCGCCCATAACTGCAATGATCACATCTGCTTGCTTTGCAATACCAATGGCTTCTGCTTTTAATGCTTCGGTGCTGCGCACGTCTTTCTTCTGATAGATTCTTTCCATCAGCATGTCATTCTCAGAAATATTCGCGCCTTTTGCGTACAGCACTTTCGCCTTACCGTTTATTTGGCTTGTAAGTTCCTCGTAAATATTCGGAGAGCGGGAAGCGTTTGTTGCACCTATGTTTTGTACATCTTCTGTTTTTGCAAATGGTCCAATCAATGCGATGGTTCCCGTTTGCCGCAACGGCAAAAGATGGTTATTGTTCTTCAGTAAGACGATTGACTCCTGCGCCATTTTCAGTGCGTGTTGCAAATGTTCTTCTGACAGAATATCTTTTGCCGCACGTTGCGTATCACAGTACCGGTAAGGATTTTCAAATAGTCCTAACTTATACTTTGCGGCCAGAACATTGTATGCTGCGCGGTCAACTTCCTTTTCAGTTACTTTTCCTGATTGCACAAGTTGCTTTAAATTCTTCAGGAAAAATTCACTTATCATGTCCATGTCCATGCCTGCGTTCATGCTTAGTGCAGCTGCTTCAGCGTCTGTCTCAACAACACCATGATTCTTCATTTCTTCAATGGATGTATAGTCAGAAATTACCAGTCCTTTAAAGCCCCACTGTTTACGCAATAGATCAGTAAGCAACCATTTATTGCCGGAGGATGGAACGCCTTGCACGTCGTTAAAGGATGACATAACAGATCCTACACCCGCGTCTACGGCTGCCTTGTATGTTTTCAGGTACACATCATACATTATACGCTTGCTCATATCCATGCCTGTGTAGTCTTTTCCTGCTTCCGGCGCTCCATACAAAGCAAAGTGTTTCATGCAAGCCATCATGTTTTGATTTTTCAGATAATCTGTCCCCTGAAAACCTTTCACCCTTGCCGCGGCAATCAAACTTCCCAAATAAGAATCTTCCCCTACACCTTCAGAAACCCTTCCCCATCGTGGATCTCGGCTGATGTCTATCATCGGCGCAAATGTCCACGCAATGCCCTGTGAACTTGCCTCGTTGGCTGTGATAGCTGTTGAACGCTGCATTCCTTCTATATCCCAACTCATCGTTTCTGCCAACGGAATGGGGAAAATAGTTTTATAACCCTGCACCACATCTCCACCGATTAGCACCGGAATTTTCAAGCGGCTTTGCATGGCAATGTCCTGCAGAACTTTGGCATTCTTTTCAGGATTGGGAATGTTAAATGAACCACCTACTTGACCACTCTTTACTTTCTGCATATAAGCAGTTTTACTGCTCTCATTGGAATCATCCCAACCACCTTGCAGATTAAGTTGTCCTATTTTTTCATCCAATGTCATCTTGCTTAACAACTGCTTTATGAACGCATCCATTTTTGCGTTGGATGTTTGTGCCACGGATGACAACGCTATGACGCAAAGGATTAGTATTGATAGTACTTTTCTCATTTTATATTTTTTTCATGCACACATTGACGGTTTACTTCAATTCAAAACCTGCTTCATTCATTGTCGCTGAACTTCCGCCAATAAACACTTTGAAGTCGCCTGGCTCTGATGTGTATTTCAAATTTGAGTCGTAGAATGCGAGCATATCGTCTGTAATCGTGAAGGAAATTTCTTTGCTTTCACCTTTCTTTAAAAATACTTTTTGAAATCCTTTTAACTCTTTTAACGGTCTTGTTACGGATCCGACCATATCTCTTATATACAACTGAACCACTTCTTCACCATCGTAGTTGCCAGTGTTGGTCAGTGTTACAGAAGCTTTAATACTTCCTGTTTTCGTCATACTACCTACAGATAATTTTACAGAACTGTATGAGAAAGTTGTATAGCTTAGTCCATAACCAAATTCAAACAGCGGCTCATTAGGAATATCAAGATAGTTGGATTTGAATTTTGTAGGACCGCCTTTTACGTAAGGGCGTCCTGTATTTTTATGATTATAATAAACAGGAATTTGACCAGCGTTCACAGGAAACGAAGCCGTCAATTTTCCTGAAGGAATTTTGTCTCCAAATAAAAGATCTGCCACTGCATTACCGGCTTCAGTTCCGCTGAACCAAACATCAAGAATAGCGCCTGCTTTTTTTGTTTCTTCTTCTATTGTCATTGGCCTTCCATTCATAAGAACCAACACTACTGGTTTACCAGTTTTTTTCAATGCGTCGAGCAATCTTTTCTGGCTCGGTTGCAAATCAATATTTGACAAACTGGAAGATTCTCCAGACATGTTTGCGGACTCGCCTAGTACGGCTACGACAACATCAGATTTGTTCGCAGCGTTAACAGCTTCATCAATCATTTCCTGAGGAGAACGTTTGTCAATGTCTATTTCATTCATAAAGGCGTTTACCTTTTTTGCGAATGCGGTGTCATCAGAAATATTCGCTCCTTTTGCATGAATGATCTTTACATTGCTACCGCCAACATTTTGTAAACCGTGTAATACTGTTACAGTGTTGACAAAATCACCAGACACACTCCATGTTCCGAGCATATTCATGTGGCTATCTGCAAGAGGCCCTATCAGTGCTATAGTCCCAGATTTTTTTAATGGTAAAATATTGTTCGTATTCTTTAACAAAACTGCTGAACGTGTTGCAAAATCACGCGCCGCTGCTCTGTTAGATGCATTAAAAATATCACCAGCGCGGTTAGCGTCACAGTAACGATATGGATCATCGAACAACCCCAACTTATACTTTGCCTCCAAAATTCTTTTACAGGCAGCATCAATTTGCTTGACTGTTACTTTGCCTTCACTTAAAGATTTTTCAAGTGTGGTTAAAAAGCCTTCCCCTACCATATCCATATCAACGCCTGCATTCAATGCCTTTGCAGATACCTGCTGCAGGTTGCCCATGCCATGGTCTATCATTTCATTAATGGAAGTATAATCCGTCACTACCAGTCCTTTAAATTTCCACTGATCACGCAATACATCTGTGAGCAACCATTTGTTAACGGTAGAAGGAACTGCGTCAACTTCATTAAAAGCGCTCATTATACTACCCACTCCTGCGTCCACGGCCGCTTTGTATGGAGGAAAATAGTTTTGAAACATTTGCACACGACTCATGTCAGTTGTGTTATAATCGCGACCTGCTTCAGCTGCGCCATATAAAGCATAATGTTTCACGCAAGCCATAACGGTGTTGTTCTTTGCAAGGTCATCGCCCTGGTAACCTTTTACCATGGCAGTTGCAATTTGAGAACCCAGGTAAGGATCTTCACCTGAGCCTTCTGAAATTCTTCCCCAGCGCGGATCGCGGCAAATGTCTACCATTGGTGAAAACACCCACGAGAGCCCGTCTGCTGTTGCTTCTTTTGCCGCTATTTGTGCGCTTTGTTGTATCATTGGCATATCCCATGAGCATGAAAGACCCAATGGAATAGGAAAGATGGTTTTATGACCGTGAATCACATCCAATCCGAAGATCATTGGAATTTTCAATCGAGAATTGTTCACAGCGATCTCCTGCGCTTTGCGAATTTTGTCGGCGCCAGTAATGCCGAACATTCCTCCTACCTGCCCGCTTTTAATTTTATTATCAACATCGCTGCTCACCACAGCGCCTGTTACAGCGCCTCCGGGCGTTACAAGATTTAACTGACCAATCTTTTCATCAAGCGTCATTTGCTTCATGAGATTGTTTACAAATACATCCATTTTTGATTGTCCCGCAACTGCTGTTTTTGTAGCTCTTTCCTTTGTTTGTGCAAATGAAGGCGCTACCAAAGCAGCTGCAATAAGCAATGCAACTGTTCTTTTACCCATAGTAATTTATTGTTTGTGTTACGAGGCCCCGAGTCTCAAAAAATTTCCTCGCCGGTTCCGTGGCGATTCTTTATTCAGCTTTTGCTTTTGTTAGTGTAGAAACACCATTTTCGTTAATGGCTTCTATCGCGAAATAGTACGGCATTTCTTTGTCCATTGCTTTATAGAAATAATCATTCGCATTATGCACCATAATACAGTTGTACAATTTATCAGGCGCCGTTCCTACGTAAATGTTATAGGCATACGCATTATCAACCGGTTGCCATCTTATCCAGGCGCTGCGTTTGTCATCTTCTGTGCGCAACACAATGAATTGTTTCACGGCATCGGGTTTGGCGCCATTGCCCAAACCAAACACACGCAATCCGGATATAGCAAACTTGCCTGTTGGCATGTGTATGTTCTCCAGCTTTATGTAGCGTGCCTTTACAGGATTATCGAGTTGCACATAGTCGTGCGGAACATCGGTTTTATTATTGCTTTTATCAACCAACACTTTCCATGTTTTGCCATCTGTTGAGTAATACAATTTGTATTGATGATAAGTGCCTTGTTGTTTTCCTAAGAATTCAGCATCCTGATCAGCATAGTTTATTTGTACAGCATTAACGGTGCTTACTTCGCCAAGATCTGTTTGTATCCATTCCCCTTTATTTGCTGTTTGTGCGCTCCAATATGTTTTAATATTTTCATCGACTGCATTGTTTGCATGAAATCCTCCAAGTGTTGATGAAACCTGCACCGGCTTATCGTAGTTCAGCAACATCCACCCAGTGAACTGGCTTTGCAAATGATCTGCTTTGCCGGAAGGAATATAGTGCGGATAATCACCCCATGCAGTGTTGCAGTACATTACATCATCGCCGTCAAAGCCCGCCGGCCATATGCCGATGCGTCTTTCAAAATTATTCTTCACACCAATCACCATTGTTGATACGTGCCAGTAATTATCCCATTTATCTTGGAAGGTTGCTCCATGCCCTGCACCACGTGCAAAGCCGCCTGGTTTATAACTCATCGGTAGTGATGCATGTGTGAATGGACCCAGCGGATGATCGCTGACTGCAACACCGTCTGCATAATGACTAAACTCTGTTCCTGGCCCACCCCATTGCAGATAATATTTGTTATTGTGTTTCGTCATCCATGACCCTTCCATAAACCCTTTGAGAAATGTATTGTCCATGTACTCACCAAAGCGGTGCCAACCGTAACGTTCGCCATTGGTTAACAATGTTTCTTTACGTGTGCCGATGGGAGCAAATGTTTTTCTGTTGAGCTCAATTCCATACATCGGATACACGTTGCTGCTTCCATTGTACATATACAGTCTGCCATCATCGTCGGTGAAAAATGCGGGGTCCCAGCCACCAATTTCGAAATGCTCGACTGCTTTTTCCCATTTGTTGTTTTTAGGATCTGTACTTTGCCAGATGGGAAATTCGCTTGTGTAGGTAGAACCAAAAACAAACATGGTGTCACCTTTTATTCCAACTGCCGGGGCACACAAATCATCATATAAATTAGGATACTTGTCTGTCAGCTCTTTTGTAAGAAAATGCTTGAATACAAAATTCCAGTTTACCATATCACTGCTCCACCAGTATCCCCACTGATTGGTGGAGAATAAATAATAATCGCCTTTGTAGTTAACAATCACTGGATCTGCCGTTGCACGATGCTTTCCCCATGTGGTGAAGTCGGGAATAGGGCAATAGCCGTAATCTATGTTGATAGGATTACAGTAAGTTTTTCTTTGCGCAAACAGAGATGTATTTATGATACAAATACCAAGTAGCAAAAGTAATTTCTTCATAGTAAATGTTTTAAAAAGTCCTAGTCAAATGAGGTTATAACAATTCTATGTCGTTCAGTTGGTGAGAAGGCTTCGACAAGCTCAGCCTGACACTCCGCTCTAGCTGTCAGGCTGAGCTTGTCGAAGCCTTGTTAAACCGAAACAAAGAGTGCGAAATGTTGTTAACTAACCGACATCGTTATAACAATTACGATTTTTTGTTTTTTGACATCAACTGTCCTGTTTCTATTTAGCTGCCGGGCTTTCAAAGCCTAATTTCTTTAAGCCATTCTTTACCTCCGGGCAACTCATAAACAACTTCCACAATAAGCCTGTTCGATAATTTTCAATCATTACTACAATGGGTCCCTGGTCTATCGCGAGATAAGAATCTGCATACCAGTTTTGTGTTTCGTTAAATGCATCTATAAATCCGTATTCGCCCCATATCTTATCTCCAAGATCATAGTAAAAATGTTTGAGCGCCTGCATGGAATACTCTGGCGTGTATGGAAATGCAGACAATGCTGCAGTTGGTGCAATGGTTCCGAAATCATTTGTAGGCGAATGGGCATTATATCCATTATAAGTGTCACAAGCTGTTAGGCCCCAGCAATCAGAATTATAACCTTTGAAATGATTTGGATTGCGTACACAATGTTCCCGATTGATTAATGTATGGTTTCTGTTTTGTTCCCAATAATCGGCATACTGATCTTTCAATCCTCGGGGATCAAGCCCAACAAAAGAATAGTGAGAAAAGAACAACGGTCCGCCGTAATCAAAGCCCAGCGGCAGTTTGATGCCGTAAAACTCTTTACCGTTTTTAAAGAAATCGCTTTGTGCCCAACCTCTGTGATATACGTTTGCTCCTACAGGATGATTGTCCGATGAAGCTGCTAAAACATAAGTGATCAGACATTCATTAAACCCACGCAAAGGAAAGTTCATCACCCAGCCATTGTTGGGACTCCAATGCCAGTATAAAACTTCCTGCCCATCGCGGGTAAACCAGTTCCATTCTATTTCTCCCCACATCCAGTTAATGCGATCGCGTATTTCATGTTCAGCTTTATTGTCCTTATCGAAGTATTGCCTTGCACACAATAAGCCTTCAAATAAAAATGAAGTCTCAACAAGATCTGCTCCATCATCCTTTCTTCCAAAGCGAATTACCTTACCCGTTTCGCCATTCATCCAATGCGGAAACGCACCATGAAAAGCATCTGCTTTCCACAAGAATCTCACGATCTTATTTATCCGCTCCGCTGCTTGCTCACGCGTTACCCAGCCACGTTCTGCAGCTACTATAATGGACATGATACCGAAGCCGCTGCCGCCAGTTGTTACTACTTCGTCGCCGTAATCAAATGAATTATTACTGCGTTCACGTGCCAGCCCGCTTACCGGATGCCCAAAGTCCCAGAAGTATTTAAAGGTTTGTTTTTGTACAAGTTCGAGAAGTGCTGTATCCGTAAGATTTTTCGGCCGCTTTGTTGGGTCAAAGGCGTGGCTTTGTTTTTTCTGAGCGATGCATGACAAAGCAGCAAACAACATACAAGCAAGTAATACTTTTCTGGCCATTTTATTTGATCGCTTAAAAGTTGTTAATAGTGAAACAAGCACTCTAAAAATAAGTTTAAGAGTGCTTGTTTGAAGTTTGAACTGTGTTATCTCAAAAATGGATTCAAATCAATCTCATTCTGCGGAATCGGATAGAATTCAGTTTGTCCTTTTACAAATCCTTGTAGAACATTTTGAGCCTGATCAATTCTGATTAAATCAAAATAACGTTCGCCCCATTCATTGGCCAATTCTGCTCTTCTTTCATCGAGTACATCCTGCAGCGTTGCACCATTGATGTCATTTAACTTAACTCTGTTTCTAACTAAATTTAATGGAGCGTCACCACTTTGTCCTTGCCTGATTTTCGCTTCTGCATTCATTAATAAAACATCTGCATATCTTAAGATCCGGATATTATTATTAGCTCCGTAATTTGTTCGTCCGGACGTCATTTGAATTGATGGAGTATATGCTTTTCCATTGTAACAGGTTGGCATATCTGGATTAGATGTAACCAACGTATCACCAGAAGCAGTTATAGCACCCGCATATAACAACGCTGTCTTGGCTCTTATAGAATCATTTCTAGAATTCAGAAAAGATATTAAGTCGTTAGTTGGCGACATAAATCCCCAACCAGAAATGGAAGATGGTTTATTTTGGCCTCCAGGTCCTTGAAAAGCAAACCAGGCATCGCTTTCAACGATATTACCACTACCCGCGCCAAAATCCGTAAACTGCAATTCGTATAAAGACTCATCGCTCAGCTTACCTGGTATTTTGTATAAATTGTAATAGTCGCCGTATAAAGTAAAGCGTCCACTGTTAATAATTTTATCCGTACTTGCCTGCACACCAGAGTAGTCGCCCATTAACAACTGAACTTTCGCTTTCAAGGTGAGTGCCGAATATTTTGTGACCGCGCCTTTTGCATCTGTGCGCTCATTAGGACGCATATCAGGCAAATTTGCTATACAAGTATCCATTTCACTTAAAATAAACTTTCTGATATCATCCAATTTCGTTTTATGTGGTGGCAGTGTACTACGATTGTCCAGTAATAAAGGAACATCGCCCCAAAAATTAGAAATACGGAAAAATGAATATGCCCGTAAAAAACGAACTTCCGCTGCATAAGATTTATTTGTTTGCCTTTGTGCATCTGTGGTCAAATGTTTGGCATATTCGTTTAACGCAGTCAGTGCGTCATTGGCAACGGAAACAGTTTTATACAATCCTTGCCAGGTAGCATCTAGAGCCCAGTAAGACCTAATTTTATCGTACTGAAAGTTTTTACAATAAGAAAACTCTATCTGGTCATTGGGAGAGCCGCCTTTACTCATATCATCGCCTCTTACTGTAATTAAACCCTGCGCGGCCCAAAATGAAAATTTTGTAGCGGCGGTGCCATATACGCCGGATACTGGCATATACATCTGTGAGATATTAGAATAATCGGTTTGTGTTACCGGCACTTTTGTTTCTGGACTGAGATCGATATATTTTGAGCAGCTTGTAGATAGTATAAATGAACTCATCAACAAGCAAGCTGATATTTTAAAAGTTATTTTTTTCATTACAATTCTTTTTTTGATAAGACCGCATTTTAAAAATGCCGCACTCAATTAGGTTCTTCAAAGACTTGAGAATATTAGTAGGTCAACTTTACTCCAAATGTGTATAAAGATGTAACTGGGTAGATATATTGATCTACACCATTTGCAACTTCGGGAGTAAATGCATTTGCTTTAAAGAATGTTACGGGACGTTCTGCTGTAGCATATACACGCATGCTTCCGCGTTTTAAGCCTTTAATAAGCCTGTTATCAATAGTATAGCCCAGTTGTATGTTTTGAATTCTGAAGTATGATGCACTCTCAATGTTGAAGCTATTAAAATTGCTTACGTTCCAAGGTTTAATTGATCCCTCTGCTGATGGATACAAATTGCTTGTGCCTTCGCCATGCCAGCGATTTACAACTTGTGCTTCGTCGTAGTTAACTGTTGTTTCCCATCTTCTAACTCCTCTTTTCAAATTGGCCATTTTGTTGCCTGAAACGCCCTGAAAATTTGCAGAAAAGTCAAATGCTTTGTAGCTAAATCCAAGTGCAAAGCCATAAGTAAGTTTTGGAATATAAGACCCTATAACAACTCTGTCCTGATCATCAATTTTTCCGTCATGATTTTGGTCTACATATTTAAAGTCTCCAGGCTTAAGCCCATTTGCAACGGCAACAGGATCGTTGTCAATCTCTTTTTGATTTTGATAAACGCCTGCTTGCTTATAGCCATAAAATGCATCAAGAGGTTTGCCTACCATACAAATTTGTCTGAACTCTGCACTACCCGTAAGGATATATGGAATTCCATTCAGACTTTTTACCTGGTTTTTGAGAGTTGATATATTACCATTCACATAGTAGCGAAAATTGTTGCCAATCTTATCGTTCCAACCTAAGGTAAACTCAACGCCCTCATTCAATATCTTGCCGCTGTTTTGCATTAATGTGCCACCTATATTGGGCACAGGGTTATTGATAACTGCATTCAATGTCATTCTATGGAAATAGTCGAACTCGAATGACAACCTGTTTTTTAATGTGCGCAGTTCAAGTCCAAGATCTGTTTCAGCAACTTCCTCCCATCCTAAAATACTGTAAGGACCATTGCTAGCGTATCCAGGTGCTATGCCGTTTCCTAGTACACCAGACGCCGGGAGGTTGGAAGCAAAGCCATCATTTGCAGGAACTTTGTCGTTACCGAGTTTTCCCCAGCTACCGCGGATCTTAAGAAAATCAACAGCATTTTGAGAACTCATGAAATTTTCTTTGGACACAACCCATCCCAAACCTACAGAAGGAAAGTAGCCCCATTTATGCTGATATTTAGAACTGCCGTCTGCACGCATTGTGGCGGTGAACAAATACCTGCCGTCATAATCATAATTCAATCTTCCAAAGTATGAAAGCCCTCTGTCTAAACTTCCATTGTCATTTGTCTTACGACTCGCGTCGTCTGTTCCATTGGTTATATACAAATACTCTTCCTTATCACCAGGTACATTGCTTGCTTGTCCCATAAGAAATCTGTATTTATTACTTCTAAAGGAATTGCCAACCAATACGGAATAATTATGTTTGTTATAATTGTTCTTAAACGTCAGCGTATTGTCCCACACATAGTTTTTATAATTATTAGTCTCTTTACGCAGGATAGAAGATGAAGCTTCTTGTCCATTGCCAACGTAATACTGAGGAGTAAATTTTCTTAAATCACCAAAGGAATAATCCTGGTTAAATACAGTTTTTAATACCAACTTATTCTTCGGAAGCAACATAGCTTCTGCATATATTCCTGGAATTACTCTTGTTACCAGCTCTTTAACATCGCTTTTATAAACCAGCTCCGCCATTGGATTACCAAAATATTGAGACAATCCAACCTGCTGAGGACTAGTGAAAGGTATTGGAGTACCTATCGGGTTTTGTTTGTAATCGTATACAGGGTAAATGGATGGATTCACAAAGGCACTTTGCATTGCGTTGTTGTTGGGTATCCATTGAGTAGAATTTGAAACAACAAAGTTCACGCCCATTTTTAAAAAGTCTGTCACCTGAAAATCAGCTTTGGCTCTCATGTTCAAGCGCTGGTATGAATTATTCACATCCATTATTCCATTTTGCTTCAAATATGTTCCGGCAAAGGAGTATGCAGCTTTGGAGGTACCACCAGATAAATCGAGGTTATAATTTTGCATCAATGCAGAAGATCTCAAAACCTGATCGAACCAATTGGTATTGGTAGAGGGTATTAAATTCGTTTGATCTCCTCCATAAAGTGCAATAGAATTGGAAAGCATGCTGGTGTTGCCAATCTCTTTCATCATGGTCGCATACTGTTCGGAATTGGCCATCTTTAATACATTCACAGGTTTTTGAACACCTAAGTATGTATCAAAAGAAATGGTGGTCGGTCTGTTAAAGCTACCCTTCTTCGTGGTTATTACAACAACACCGTTTGCCGCTTTCACGCCATAGATTGCAGCAGCAGAGGCATCTTTCAAAACGGACATGTCCTGAATGTCATCGTTGTTAAGAAAGTTTATGTCGTCAAACAACATACCATCCACAACATATAAAGGCTGGCCATTTGTGGTAGTGGCATTGGTTCTTGAATTTTCACCGGTTGGAGCTGGCAAATTATAAACGCCCACACCTCTTATTCTAACAGTGGGAGCGCTTCCGGGAGCGCCGCTATTCACTACCTGCACACCAGCTACCTTACCTTGCAAAGCTGACATGGGTGACGTGGTTGGACTTTTTGTCAACTCTTCTCCTTTAATACTAACTATCGAACCCGTGATATCTGCTTTTTTCTGAGCACCATAACCCACCACTACAACCTCATTCAAATCTTTCGAAGCTGCTTTCAATTTTACGTTGATTACAGTTTGTCCCTTTACAACAATTTCCTGGCTTTCATAACCAATAGAGGCAAATATCAAAGTGGCGTTTTCACCAGCCTTAATACTGAACTCTCCTTTTTCATTTGATTGTGTTCCTGAAGATGATCCTTTGATGAGTACACTTACGGAAGGGAGTGCTTCACCGGTGGCGCTGTTTGTAACCCTGCCGGTTACAACCTGCTGCGCCCTTACCTGCATAAAGCTGAAGCATACTGCGAAGAGAATTGCGAGTAGTTTCTTCAGAGTGGCATTTTTGATTTTTGTTAAAAAAATTTAAACGCCGCAATTTGTCAGCAATGGCTAGCCTGACCAAAAAAACCACCTCAACATCTCTACACGCTTTTAAGATTCGGTTGGGGAAGACGGTATTTGTGACGAGAAGCAATCACAATCAAATATTTACAGATGAAAGCGATGGTGTATACATTCAAAATGATGTATATGTTTTTTTATGAATGAGAGGTAATGTTGTGGTGCTATATCTCCAATAAATATTCAATAAGGTTCTTGTCGTGCTCCAAATGCAGTTTCTTACGAAGTCTGTATCGCTTGATTTCTACCGCTCTTATTGTAATATTGAAAATAGAAACAAGTTCTTTGCTACTCATATTCATGCGCAGATAGCCGCAAAGTTTCAGGTCGTTTGGAGATAGTTCGGGATGCTTTTCTTTTAGTTTCTTAAAAAAGTTTTCATGCGCTTCGTTAAAGCTGCTTTCGAATAAATTCCAATCGCGTTCATCATTCATCCCGTCGTTTATTACATGCTGTATTTTCTTTAATTGATTGGACGATAGCTTTTTCCCATCCTTATCCTTCAACTCAACAATTTCATCGTTGATTTTTTGCAGTAACTCATTTTTTGAAATTACGTTCATCGTGGAGTTGGCAAGTTCCCTGTTCTTATTTGCCAAATCGGCTTCCAATTGTTGTGTCTTTATTTGACTAATGCGTTGTTCGTTAAGAAGCGTCTCCTTCAACAAAAATTCTGACTTTTCTTTTTCAAGTCTTTCCAGAATTTTTTCCTTCTGTTTCTCCCAGTGTTTTTTGTAGGCCCGGACAACTAAGGGAATCGCCAAAATGACTAATAAAAAATATAGAACGCGTGCTGTAACTGACGCATACCACGGTGGTAAAATGATAAACTCATAGCCGGTGGGCACTGATTCTTGTTTCCCATTGTTTATCCTTGCTTTTACTAAAAAACGGAACTTTCCGTGAGGAAGATTGGTAAACTCTTTCGTTGTCTGGGTTGTCCACTCCGACCATTGTTTGGAATAGCCTTCTAAAAAATAACTGTATTCAATTTTCGATTGTTGATAGTAAGGTAAAACATACTGTATAGAAATATTATCTCTGTCGTATGGGATGGTGATGGAAGATGTTGCGTTGTTATTTTCTGCGAGAAGACTCACTTTATCGGTAATATCATTTACGCTTCTTATTAAAACCGGTTGAAGTTTTAATGAGTCATTTGTACTTATGCTTGTATTATAGATTGCAAATCCACCATCTATACTTACGAGATAAAGGTTATTGTCAATCTTATTTATGTTTTCATATTTGTCAACCATCCTTCCCTGCAGCACATTGAAACTATTGGAATCAATTTCAATTTTGCCAGGCTGGGAAATATTTGCAAATGCTATCCGCCCGTGATCTATGAACCAGTAATTCTGATCGTCTGCTTTCACTATACTATTCAATGTAAAAAACGATCCGAGCCGTTTATTCAATTCGTCATATTTCACAAATTTATCGCCAAGCGCATCATAAGTATAGATACCATTTTCCGAACAAAACACCAGCTGATTATCCAGTTTAAAAACCGCTGTTTGTAAACTATGCGGTAATCCATTTTTCTCACTGTAACTTTTTATAGAAGCAACTTTTGTCAAATCATCCGTCAAAGTAAGTTTATAAAGTCCTTTATAGTTATGTCCTACCCAAAGTTGCCCTTTGCTATCTTCTTCCACATAACGGGATGGCTCATTGAACCCTTCTATTTTGTTGGAAAAGGTCCAGTAACCATTTTTATCTTTTTTATACACCAATAATCCAACATACATGCCCTGTATTAAATAGTCAGGATGTTTGTTCAACTTTTTAATAACCCAACCACCTCCATAATCTGATATTTTTATCACCGAATTTCCCTCTACCCGGTACGTTTTTTCATTGTGGCAACAGAGCAGCTGGTCATCAATTAAAGAAAGGTTCCACATTTGTCCCTGTGAATTATCGATCAATTTAAAACTCAATTGCTGTGCACTCCCATTATTGTTCCAGTTGCTGACAAATAAACCGTGATTGGTTGCGAGATAAATACTGTTCTTATGAACAACACTGCTGTAAATCGTTCCGAAAGTTCCGCTTTTGTCGAAGTAGTACGATAGCGGAGAATTCAGTTCAACGAGGTCTATACCATTGTCCAGCCCCAGCCATAGCCCTGCACTTCCATCTTCAAGCAAGCTAAGCACTGTGTTATCTTGCAGACCTTTTTCCTTATTAATATGTTGAACTATTTCGCCGTACTCGTTTAAAACAAAAACGCCATTGAGAATGGTTCCGAAAACATAGTTGCCATTTTGCAAATGCAAACCATTGTTCAAGGTATTTTTTTTCAACAGTTCGTTTGCCTCATTTTTCCAGGTTACAAATTGTTTACCGTCATAAAGAAACAATCCGTCCTTCGGCGTTCCTATAAGTAAAGCATTATTTTTAAAAGGAAGAATAGTAAGCACCCCGGAAGTGCCCAGCGGTTGGCTGCCTTCAATAAACTCGAGTGTGGTGTTCTTTAGCTCATACAAACCTTTGGAAGTGACATTCACAAAAAAACGATCGTTGGCTTTTAGCAAAAACAATAAACTATTGCCCGCACTTACCGTAGTTATTTTATTGTTTTCATAGATGTAGATTCGTGCAAAGGATTGAAAAAGAACACGGCTCCCATCCACGTATATTTTCCAGATCTCATCTTTATTCATCAAACCATCGGGAACCAATTTCAGCAACGAGGTGTAAGTAAAAAGGCCTTTCTCATCATACATCCAATAACCCAATTCACCAAAGCCTCCGGTATACACTTTTCCGTTATCACCAGTAGCTATTCCTCTAACTATGAGTTTATTTGGTAGCTGGTACAGTTTCCAACTATTACCATCGTATGTAAGCAGGCCATTATTATTACCATAGTACATTATGCCATTTCTGTCTTTGGCAACGGACCAATTTTGATTGCCGGACCTATAGATTTCTTTTGTAAAATTTTTAATGTGAGGAACACCAACATCTTTACCATCGGCTGCAAATGATGCAGAAAATGAGCAAGACATCAACAAGCAAACAGCAACCAAGAACCTTATAACCGTTTTCATAAAAGCACATCAAATAATTAAAAAATGCGGCAAGTATTCGGTGCGAAAAGCTATAATATATGAGCAATTGAAGGACTTCTGACAACTATAACCATTCCCGCCGAATGACTATACTCGGACAGGAACTAACAACTCAATCCGTAAATGTATCAAATGCAAATAACCCGCAAGTATATTTTTGCGGGTTATTTATATGAGATTGAATTACTATTGATATGCTATTTTCTTTTCATCACACGTTCTGCTGCGGCTACAATGTCCGGCGTATCGAGACCGTATTTTGCGAGAAGTTGTTCAGGTGTGCCACTTTCTCCGAAAGTGTCTTTTGTTCCTACGTACTCAATTGGAATCGGGAAATTTTTCGAGGCCACATGCGCAACGCTGTCGCCAAGGCCGCCAAAAATATTATGCTCTTCTGCTGTTACAGCGCACTTTGTTTTTTTAATGGAATTAACGATTGCTTCTTCGTCTATAGGTTTGATCGTGTGAATGTTGATCACTTCTACGCTTACACCTTTTTCCTGCAAAATTTTTCCAGCTTCAATGGCCTTCCAAACAAGGTGCCCGCAAGCAAAGATGCTCACATCTGTTCCTTCGGAAAATATTTGTGCTTTACCCAAAACGAAATCTGATTCGTTGGTAAAAATTGGCCAAACGGGTCTGCCAAAACGAAGATAAACGGGCCCAACATAATCAGCGATGGCAATGGTTGCTGCTTTTGTCTGGCTGTAGTCGCAAGGCACAATCACTGTCATGCCCGGCAACATTTTCATCATGCCTATATCTTCGAGTATTTGGTGCGTAGCGCCATCTTCTCCAAGCGTAAGACCTGCATGCGATGCACAAATTTTTACATTCTTATTGGAGTAAGCTACGGACTGACGAATCTGATCATACACACGTCCCGTAGAAAAATTCGCAAATGTTGTTGTGTAAGGAATTTTTCCTCCGATGGTTAATCCAGCGCCAATGCCAATCATGTTGGCTTCAGCGATACCGCACTGAAAAAATCTTTCAGGAAACTCCTTAATAAACGTTGCTAGCTTAAGCGATCCGGCAAGATCCGCTGTTAAAGCCACTACATTACTGTTTTTGCGGGCAACTTCTGCGATGCCATCACCAAAGCCGCTGCGTGTGTCTTTTTTTCCGGTTACCTGGATGTCTTTAAGCATAAACGATGATTTTTAATATTAGGAAGAACACAGATTTTTAAGATTGTCACGATTTATTATGATTTCATATAAAGGTCAAACCATTTTTTATAATCATAATAAATCATCAGAATCATAACAATCTGCGTTCCCTGTTAGTTCAGCTCTGAGTTCTGCACTTTATACAACTTCTCGTCTTCTTTTAGTTTCACTTCCCATTTCCATGCCGTGTCCATCATGTCGTCAAGTGTGTATTTTAGGTCCCAACCCAGTTGTTTTACAGCATACGAGTTGTTCGCGTAAATCGCCACTACATCGCCCGCTCTGCGTGGACCGATTGCGTAGTTTAATTTTGCGCCACTTACTTTCTCAAACGATTTAATGGCCTCCAGTACAGTAACCCCATTACCACTGCCAAGATTAAAAATTTCACAGCGTTTGGTTGTTTTAGAATCGATCAAAAATTGTACTGCCAGTGTGTGTGCGTGTGAAATATCGCTCACGTGTATGTAGTCACGCAGGCAAGAGCCATCTCTTGTTGGATAATCATCACCGAAAACTTTCATTTGCGGCAATTTGCCAATGGCTGTTTGCGTAATGGCGGGTACAAGATTAGCCGGTCTGCCGATTGGCAATTCGCCTATTAATATGGAAGGATGCGCTCCTACCGGATTAAAGTATCTTAACAAGATACATTGGGTAGGATTGGCTTTTGAAAATTCTGTAATGATCTGCTCGCCCATTTGCTTTGTAAGACCATAGGGAGATTCAGCATGTTTTAATGGTGTACTCTCTGTAACCGGTATTACATCTGGGTTTCCGTAAACTGTGCAGGAAGAAGAGAAAACGAAATATGGTATCTCAAATTCCTTTACGCATTTCAGGAGATTAATAAGCGAAACCATGTTATTTTCAAAATACATGAGCGGCTGCTCCACTGATTCACCTACTGCTTTGTATGCTGCAAAATGTATGATCCCAACAATATCATCGTTCTCCTGGAAAATTGCATAAGTATCGTCGTAATTGCAAAGATCAACTTTGTAGTTCTTTACTTTTTTACCGGTTATTTTTTCCACTCCTTCCAAAATTCTGGGATTGGAGCGTGAATTATTGTCAACCGATATTACATCGTATCCGTTTTCTATCAAATCAACCAATGTATGCGAACCAATATACCCCACTCCTCCGGTGACTAATATTTTTTTCATGTTGCAGATAATTATTTTTTGGGCTAAACTTTGTGTTTTCGATTAGCAATGTTGTCTATCAAAGATAGTTTTTTAAGAGGCAACCAGTTGCATCAAATATTGTCCGTAACCGCTTTTTAATAACGGTGTAGCCAATTCTACCAATTTTTCTTTTGAAATAAATCCTTTGCGATAAGCGATCTCTTCAATGCAAGCTATTTTAATGCCTTGCCTTTGCTCAATTACCTGCACAAATTGCGAAGCCTGCATCAGTGAATCGAATGTACCGGTATCCAACCAGGCAGTACCGCGATCAAGTATAGAAACTTTCAGTTTTTTTCTACGCAGGTATTCTTTGTTTACATCTGTGATCTCGTATTCTCCACGTGGGCTTGGTTCAAGGCTCTTTGCAATTTCCACCACGCTGTTGTCATAAAAATATAATCCCGGAACTGCGTAATTACTCTTAGGTGCCTTTGGTTTTTCTTCGATTGAAATAGCGTTCATAGCTGCGTCAAACTCAACCACACCGTATCTTTCAGGGTCACTCACCTGGTAAGCGTATACAATACCTCCATCGGGTGTAGTGTTATTGGCCAGCATTTTTCCAAGGCCACTTCCGTAAAATATATTGTCGCCCAATACAAGCGCCACAGAATCCTTGCCGATAAATTCTTCGCCTATTACAAAGGCCTGCGCCAAACCATTTGGCACCGCTTGCTCTGCATAGGAAAGTTTCAATCCCCAGCTGCTGCCATCGCCAAAAAGCCTTTTAAACATTGGTAAATCATGTGGAGTGGAAATGATCAGTATTTCATTAATACCGGCCAGCATTAAGGTAGAAAGCGGATAGTAGATCATCGGCTTGTCATATACCGGCATTATTTGTTTGCTAATTGCGTAAGTTATCGGGTGCAATCTGGTGCCGGAGCCGCCGGCCAGGATAATTCCTTTCATCTGATAATTTTAAGAAAATGGCATAAAATGCCTGGTTAAACAATGTTAAATGGTTATTAGACTATAACAAAAATGAGGAAAATTTATTAATAACCGTGAAATATCAGAAAAGACTAATGCCAAAAGCTTAACGCTAAACGCCTAACGCCGCAGCACCCTGCCTTAAGCGTTAAGCATTAGGCGTTTGGCATTCAATAAATATTCGCTACATTTAGCCGCAATTTTTAACCCTATTATTTCGAAACCTTAAACCCTACTTTGACCCTACATGAAGCCTATTCTATTTGCGGGCGCCCTCCTGCTTTCTCTCACCGGCATTGCCCAAAAAAAATTCGAAAAAGCATTTATCGTTACAAACTCCTCCGATACCATCCGCGGCTACGTTGATTATGTTGAGCAGGATAGAAATCCGGTTGACATCAAGTTTAAAAAGAATTTAGACGACAAAGATTTCCAGACATACAGTATCCACGACGTTCAATATTTTGAAATTGAAGGCTTTGAATACTTTTCAAGGTGGGTGTGCAGTATTAGTATGGACGAGTCTGAATTTTCGCGGCTCTCCATCGGAGTGGACACGAGCACAAGAACGGACACTGTGTTCCTACGCATGGTTACCTCTGGAAAGTATCTTCAGCTGTACAGTTACAAAGACAAGCTAAAGGTCCGTTTTTACATTAAAGGCAAGGACGAGCCTGCACCACAGGAATTAATTTACCATGCCAGTATTGATAATGAGGAAGGCACAAGAGTTAGAGAAGACAAGATCTTTCAGGGTCAGATGGTTCAATATGCGATTAAGAACAATGCGGCTACCGATAAACTATACGCGCTTACCGGAAGAAGCAAATATTCAGAAAGGGACCTTACTAAAATAGTAGAAACGATCAATGGCGGCAATGAGGTTGCCTTTGAAAAAGCCGACCATTATAAAAAAAGCCGTTTCCTTATTGAGGCAGGGTTAAACAGGTCTTCCTTCAAATTCACCGGATCGGACCCTATGGCGGCGATAAAATTTTCAGGTGCCACCACTCCTGCTTTCAGCATTGGTATCGATCAGTTCATAAAACCCGCCATTGGCAAAGTGCTGTTAAGGGGTGAGCTTTCTTTTTACACAGACAGGCTCCACGGCACCAATAAAAGAACCAATACCTGGGAAGATAACTACGAATTGAAACGCAATACGATTGGCATAAGTCTTTCTGTTTTGACCAATTTGTACAATAGCGAATCATTTAAATTTTTTATTGGTCTGGGTGCCGGACTTGATTTTTCAAAATACCCCGAAGTCAGTTATTATGTAAAATATAGCGAGTCGGCTCCGCCAAGTGAGAAATACGCTCATGATTTTAGAACTCAGTCATTGCCTGTAATTGGACGCGTTGGGTTCGTATTAAAGAGCCGCATAGAATTTTCTTTTGTGTACAAAGGAAACATTGGAAGATTAACAGACAACTACATGGCGTTTTCAGATAAATATAGTTGCCAGCAAATTCGCGTGGGGTATCTGTTTTCGAACAGGAAAAAGTAAAATTGGAGTTTCCAGCGAAAGCTGAATAAACTGAATGGACTGAATAAACTGAGTGTTTGAGTATCGAAGACGAAAATCGATTATAAACATTCAGTTTATTCAGTCCATTCAGTTTCTCAGTTATTCAAATCCCTCAAACTGTTTCAATAGTTTTTGTATCTGCTCCGCAGCCTCGCTGGCGGCACCTCTTAGATTTTCAATGGCCTTTTTCATTTTGCGTAGCATGCTGTCGAGTAAAAGTTTTTCGTGCACCAAATTCAGATTTACTATGTTTTGGGGCCAGGGCACAAACGCATGCAGTGCCGTATATTGAGGATGCATTGGCAGCATATGCAATTCACTTTCCAGCTCTGCAACCTGCTCCTTCAATACTTCATTATAAATTTTCAACTTCTCTTCGGAAAGGTTTGCAGCATTGTTTTCCTCTTTATGAATATACTCTAATTCCAGTCTTAACAATGTATGAAGGTCTTTGCTTTCATAGGCGATGGTCAACTGTTTCATCAATTCTTCCTTCTCTATCTTTTTAGCAGGATCTGGCTCCAGATCAGGATGAAACATCTTTGCCAGTTGTTTGTATACATGACCAATATTCTTACTGCGCAGTTCTTCCTTTTGTTGCGCTTTCACTTCGCTTTCAAGTTGCTTCTTTGTTTTCTTGCGTGCTGGCTTTTCCTTATTCATTTCCTCATGCTTACGTTCAAAATCATTCATCATTTTAAACGATTCCTTCAGCAAGTCCTCCTTTGATTTAGCAGATCCAAAGGCGTCAGCATTTACATCGAATCCATACATCTTAAAAATCTCTTCCAATGCTTCCTTATGCTTATCCAATTCCATGGCTTTCATGAACTGATAATCCATTTTTTCAACACCTTTGAATATTTCCTGCATCTCCTCATCAAGCTCCTCTTCCTCTGCTATGTCATCCAGGTGATTTGAGATAATACTTCTCAATAAAGACTTTTCTCTTCCTTTATACAATTTGCTTTTAAAAGCTTTATAGAGATCTTTAACTATTTCCTTTTTCGCCTCGAGCAACGCTCTTTCCACCTGCACCATTTCACTATTATAAAACCTCATCTTTTCATCCAAAAGCTTTGAATTTTGTTGAATAGCGTGTTGGAGCTTTTCAATTTTCTTAACCAAGCCATTGAAAGCCTGTTGGGCTTTGCTTACCTGGGCCTGGCTTCCCTTGATGACTAAACTCTTTTGCATTGTGCTTTTCTTCTGGATGCAAAGTACAGCAATCGGACTGAATAACTGAATAGACTGAATAAACTGAGTGCCCGAATATCGAAGACCAAAATCGATCACAAACATTCAGTTATTCAGTTAATAAAAAACCCCGGCGATTGCCAGGGTTCTTTTATTTAGATGAATATCGATGTTATGTAGTAGACCACCGCGGCGATGATCGCACTCACGGGAATGGTTAATATCCAGGCCCAGAGGAGGTTGATGGTAACGCCCCATCGTACGGCAGATAAACGTTTGGTGGCACCAACACCTATGATCGCACCAGTGATGGTGTGTGTGGTACTCACAGGAATACCTAAATGCTCGGTTACATACAACGTAATGGCACCGGCAGTTTCGGCACTTACCCCTTCCAGGGAGTTCACTTTGGTGATACGTGTTCCCATCGTTTTAATGATCTTCCAGCCACCACTCATGGTACCTAGGGCGATTGCTGTAAAGCTCGCGATAGGAACCCACATATAGTGGTTTACAAATTCATTGAAGGTCAGGTTTATGCCTTGAGTTTTATCGTAGAAGATGATGGCTGCACCAATGATACCCATTACTTTCTGGGCATCGTTGCCACCGTGTGCAAGGCTTAGCAACGCAGATGAAACAAGCTGCAAGCGCTTGAACCATTTTTCAGCTTTGTGCGGTGCAACTTTTCTGCAAATATTTACAATGATCACGGTTATAATAAACGCTATGATCATACCTATTAATGGCGCAAGGAATATGAACAGGAAAATAGGAATCACCTTTACATAGTTGATCACATCTACTCCGTTTACGTGCAATGCTTTCGCGTGTGCCACAGCTGCACCCATAAAACCGCCCAGCAAAGTGTGGGAAGAACTTGATGGAATTCCAAACCACCACGTAAGCAGGTTCCAGATAATAGCAGCTACAAGACCGGCAAATATTACTTCAAGGTTTATGAAGTCTGCATGCACCGAGCTTGCGATAGTATTACCTATTTTAAACTCTCCAATAATGTATTTTGATACAAAGAAGGCCAGGAAGTTAAAAAACGCGGCCCACAATACCGCCTGGAAAGGGGTTAAAACTTTAGTAGAAACGATCGTTGCAATAGAGTTGGCAGCGTCATGAAAACCATTTATGTAATCAAATATCAGTGCCAGGATTATGATGACGACTAAAAATGTCATGGGTCAAACTTAAAATTAGAAGTTAAAAAACTTCAATCGGGATTAAGCGTATTTAATAATGATTGATTCGATAACGTTTGCAGCGTCTTCGCATTTATCAGTTACTGTTTCCAATACCTGGTAAATTTCTCTTTTCTTAATAACCTCTTTCGCGTCTGGTTCTGTTTCGAAAAGGCGATCGATGCTTAGGTCATAAATGTCATCAGCCTGGTTTTCGATGCTGTTTACTTTTACAAGTGCATCGGTGATCTGGCGCATGTTTTTCATGTCGCGCAGTTCGTGTACGGCATTTTTAATATGCTCAGCACCCTGATCGATCAAGTCCGCCATTTTTTGAATGCCGGGATCGTTAGGATTTACCTTGTAAAAATTGATCTTTTTTGCTGCTGAAAAAATATAATCAGCAATATCATCCAGTGAGCTGGCAAGATAGTGGATATCTTCTCTGTCAAACGGAGTGATAAAGTTTCTTCCGAGTTCGGTGAAAATTTTGTGTGTGAAGTCATCATTGATGTGCTCCATGTCTTCCATACGGGAAATATAAGCGGCCCTTTTGTCAAAATCCGGCTCGGCTACGATCGTCTTTAACAATTTTCCCATTTGTGCTACTGTCACTGCCACTTCTTCGAACAAAGAGTAAAATACTTTGTCCTTCGGCATAAAAATTTTCATTACTGAGTTGAGGCCCATATATAATAATAAAATTTGCGCAAAAATAAAGTTATTGATCAGGCTATACTCACAAATTCAGTTGGTAACAATTTCTTAATATAGAATTGACATTGAATATAACGTCAAATATTAAAAAAATGTTACCATTCTCGTTATCAACGCTTGAAGCCGGATAATGTTCGTCAATGATGAACGCGGAATCATGAAGAGATTGATATTCAATATCTTTCGATGAAGTTAACCGGCAAAAAACAATTGGAAAACGTAAATGGTCAATCCTGAATCGAAAGTAATCATCCATTTCCGGGTTCCAGAAAAAGCATCATCATGTTCGCGGTGTGATGGGCTTCGACAAGCTCAGCCTGACAGCGAAAGCGGCGTGTCAGGCTGAGCTTGTCGAAACCTTGGTTCCATTTTAGAGTATCCAATTCAGGATTGAACATTCAGCATTACCATTCCCATCATTCACGTAAACGATTGCGAAACCCTTTATGCCTTCGGCAAATCCTCGTCAACAAAGGCTTTTCATTTGTGTTTTACGTTTCACCATTGCCGATCTCTCATCTCATAAACTATGATCAACACAACATTTTCTCCTTCCCACTTTCTCAAATTGCTTAAATTGCACACTCTTACACACTTATAAAACAAACCATGAGTACTCCTCAATTTAACTTCGGCATGATTGGTCTGGGTGTAATGGGCAGAAATTTCCTGCTCAATATGGCAGACAACAAGTTCAAAGTGATAGGCTTTGATAAAGACAGTCAAAAAACATCTGCATTGGAATCTTCGGCCACTCCGGGTACAACTGTGAAGGGCGTTGGTACACTAAAGGAAATGATTGATCTACTGGAAATTCCACGAAAGATTATGATGCTGGTTCCTGCCGGCAAACCTGTAGATGATGTTATTGAAGACCTTTTGCCGCTTGTTCAGCCGGGTGATATTATTATTGACGGAGGAAACTCTCATTACACTGACACACTTCGTCGCGTAAAATACCTGGAAGATAAAAAGATTCATTTCATCGGAATGGGCGTTTCGGGTGGTGAGCAAGGTGCAAGAACCGGCCCAAGCATTATGCCGGGCGGCGATCCTGTTGCTTATCCTGTTGTAAAGCCAATGCTGGAAGCGGTTGCTGCTAAAGTGAATGGTGTTCCTTGCGTAGCGCACCTCGGTAGAGATGCGGCTGGCCACTATGTGAAAATGGTGCACAACGGTATCGAATACTCCATCATGCAGCTGACCACTGAAATTTATGAAATGCTGCACAAAGGTCTTGGCCTTACCAACGACGAACTACACAAAGTTTTCGCCGACTGGAACGCCGGTGATTTGCAGTCATTCCTCATAGAAATTACCGCTGATATTTTCCTGCAAAAAGATGATAAGACCAACAATCGTTTGGTGGACATGATTCTTGATAAAGCTGGCGCAAAAGGCACCGGTAAATGGACCTCACAAGATGCAATGGAAATTGGTGTTCCGATTCCTTCTATCGATATGGCGGTTACCATGCGCAACATTTCTGCGTTGAAAGAAGAACGCGTACAGGCTTCTGCTTTGTACAAACCTTCTGAAAAAGCATTCCCGGAGAAAGAAGCATTCATTAAACAACTACACGATGCAATGTTCATCGGTATGTTGATCAGCTATGCGCAAGGTCTTGAATTGCTGACCAAAGCTTCTACTGAATGGAAAATGGAAATTCCAATGAAAGAAGTGGTGCGTGTATGGCGCGGTGGCTGTATCATCCGCTCTTCTTTATTGGAAGTGTTTGCAAGCGTTTACGGCCGCAACGAAAAAATTTCAAACATTTTATTGGATAAAGAAATTGCAGATTTGCTGACAGGCAAACTGGCTAACCTTCGCAATGTTGTTTCTAAAGCAGCATTGAACGGTTACGCAGCAAGCGGCTTGATGACAGTGTTGAGCTATATTGATGCTTACACTTCAGACAGATTGCCAACAAACCTGTTGCAGGCACAACGCGACTACTTCGGCGCACACACTTACGAGCGTGTAGACGAGCCGGGCAAGTTCCATACTGAATGGGGGAAATAATTTGAGTTGTTAGTTGCTGGTTGTTAGTTGTCAGCTCTTGTTTTTAAAACAATCTTTCAGCCAACATCCAGTAACTACAAACTAACAACTATCAACTATAAACTAACAACTATTATGCAAAATCATAAACGTCCGGCATCTTCACTCATATTCATATTTGGTGGAAGTGGCGACTTAAATTTCAGAAAATTATCACCCGCTTTATATAATCTTTTCATTGACGAATGGATGCCTTCGAAATTTTCGATCGTAGGTATTGGTCGTCGTCCATATAATAACGAAGATTACCGCAAACATTTATTAAACGGTGTTCAGCAATTCAGCAGAAGAAAAGAAGGAGAAACCGGTGCCGGCAAATGGCAGGACTTCTCTCAATACGTTAGCTACCTGCAAATGGATGCAGAGCAAGATGCGGAGTATCAAAAAATCGCTGACATTGTAAAGCAAAAAGAAAAAGAATTCGGTGAGCATCCGAATGTAATTTTCTATCTCGCTGTGGCGCCGCAATTGGTTCCGGGCATCGTTAGCAAACTCGGACCATTAAACATTTGCGCTGATACAAAATGCACAAGAGTAGTGGTGGAAAAACCATTCGGTCATGATCTTGAAAGTGCGCTTGAATTGAACAAGTTGCTTGCAAGCATGTTCGATGAAAAACAGATCTATCGCATTGACCACTATTTAGGAAAAGAAACCGTTCAAAATATTTTGGCGATGCGTTTTGCCAATGCATTATTTGAACCAATCTGGAACAGAAATTATATCGATCACGTACAAATCACCGCTTCTGAAACTGTAGGTGTAGAAGGCCGTGGTGATTACTATGAAAGATCAGGCGCATTGAGAGATATGGTGCAGAACCACATCCTGCAAATTCTTTGCATGGTGGCAATGGAAGCGCCTGTAAATTTTGAAGCAGACGAAATCCGCAATAAAAAAGTGGATGTATTGAATGCTATCAGAAAAATAAGCACAGAAGATGTTCACCGTTATGCAGTGCGCGGGCAATACAGTGAAGGCTGGATGCAAGGCGATAAAGTTCCTGGCTATTCACAGGAAAAAAGCGTTGATCCGAATTCTAAAACAGACACTTTTGCGGCAGTTAAATTTTACATTGATAACTGGCGCTGGCAGGGTGTTCCGTTCTATGTACGTACAGGCAAACGCATGCACGAAAAAACAACGATCGTTACTGTTCAGTTCCGTCCCGCACCTAATTATGCATTCCCTGCAGAGTCTGCTGATACATGGAGACCGAACCGCCTTACCATCAGCATTGCTCCGGACATGGATATCCGTCTGCGTTTCCAGGCAAAACGTCCCGGTCAGGATATGACGTTGAAGCCTGTTGACATGATCTTCAGCTATAAAGATGCATACGAAGAGCATGAACCAGAAGCATATGAAACATTGTTGCTGGATGTAATGGAAGGCAACGCCACTTTATTCATGCGTTCAGACCAGGTGCAGGCTTCGTGGGAAATTATCAAACCAATTCAGGATACATGGGCCGCAAGACAACCGGTTGACTTCCCTAACTACGCTCCGGGTTCATGGGGCCCTGAAGATGCAGAAGCATTGATCGCCCGCGACGGAAGAAACTGGGTAACATTACCAGCTCCGCACAAAGAGTAACTTTTAACTATGAACTATGAAGTATGAGCTATGAATCGTTTAAAAGTCTACCATACTTCATAGTTCATACCTCATAATTCATACTTCATAGTTCATACTTCATCATTATATGACTTTACATAAATTTCCCAACGCCGACGCACTCAGCAATGCAGCAGCGGCATGGATCACAGATTATATTGTTGATACATTAAAGAAGCAAGACAGATTTTCCATCGCTTTATCGGGAGGCTCTACTCCTTATAAACTGCATACTATTCTTGCGGCATCGCCATTCAAAGAAAAAATTGACTGGAGCAAGTTGCATATTTTTTGGGGAGATGAAAGAGCTGTGCCGTTTGAAGACAGCCGCAACAATGCAAAGATGGCATATGACACGTTGCTTGATCATGTTTCTGTTCCTGCTGATCAAATTCATGTGATGCGCACAGATATTTCTCCGGAAGAATCTGCTGCAGAGTATGAAACAATTTTGCATCGCTATTTCGATAACACACAAACAAGCTTCGATCTTGTGTTGCTCGGCATGGGTGACGATGGGCACACGCTGTCTTTATTTCCAGGAACACCTGTTGTTCATGAAATAGAAAAATGGTGCGTGGCCTTTTTCCTGAAAGCGCAAGATATGTTCCGTATTACCATTACAAAATCCATTACCAATAAGGCAGCAAAGGTTGCGTTCCTCACTACAGGCGCAAACAAAGCACATGCTTTGAAAGAAGTACTGCAAGGAGCTTACAATCCAGATCTTTATCCTTCTCAGGAAATAAAACCGGTGAATGGAGAATTGCATTGGTTTGTAGATGAAGCGGCAGCAGCGCAGTTGTAGTTAACCGCTGAAGCGGTTGTTTTTAACCACGGAGGAAACGGAGTTTTTTTCACAGAGGAAAAGAGATCTGTTTCGAAAGCAATAATACCCCGCAAATAGACAGAGGCAAGGAGGATTTAGAATATTCTCCTTGCCTCTTTTTTCTTACTAGCTATTCGTCTTGCATTACTCCGTTCCCTCTGTGAAAAAACCTCCTTGTCCTCTGTGGTTAAAAAAATCTTGGTCTCCCACTCACACGCAATTACCACCACTTTTACCATTTATCTTTGCATAGAATTTTAAAGCACTAGTTTTAAACCATCTATGAAAAGATATTTAACCCTGTTGTTCCTTATCTCCATTACCGCAACTGCTTTTTCACAAAAAAGAATAACAGGAACCATTAAGGGAAAAATTGTTGACACCGTTTACAAACAGTCAATGGCAGATGCAACTGTATCTGTACTAACAGCGCTTGACTCCACTTCAGTAGACTATGCCGTTGCTGATGCAAAAGGCAATTTTGAAATAACAGATCTCCATGCAGGCAAATACCGCTTGATCATTTCCTTTCAAGGTTATAATAATTACACAAAAGCATTTTCTGTAACCACCAATCAACAAGTAATTGACCTTGGTTTTGTGTACATGACCAAACGTGTTGATCTATTAAAAGAAGTAGTGGTAGAGCGCCCTCCGATCATTATTAAAAACGATACGGTTGAATTCAACGCCTCGTCATTTAAAACAAAGCCTTATGCTACGGTAGAAGATCTCATTAAGAAACTGCCGGGCATGCAAGTAGACAAAGATGGCAACATAAAAGCCCAGGGTGAGCAAATACAAAAAGTGTATGTAGATGGAAAAGAATTTTTCGGCAGCGATCCAAAAATTGCAACGAAAAATCTCACTGCCGATATGGTGGAAAGTGTGCAGGTGTACGACGATATGAGCGACCAGGCGAAGTTTACAAAGATTGATGATGGCAGTCGCCAAAAAACAATCAATATCAAATTAAAGAAGGATCGCAAGAAAGGATTGTTTGGAAAAATAAATGCAGGCATTGGAACCGATGGCAGATATGATGAATCATTAAGTGCAAATAGTTTCTACGGCCCAAGACAAATCTCCATTATTGGTGCAGGAAACAACGTAAACAAGCAAGGCTTTTCGCTTAACGATGTTATTTCTTCAATGGGTGGTTTTGGCGGAATGGCCGCTGCTGCCGGAGGCAACAGTGGCGGCGGCGGTGGTGGATTTGGAGGCGGAGGTTTTGGCGGAGCCGGTTCCCAAATGGTAGCTACGACAAGAACAGGAACTGCGCTAAATGGTGGCGGAGCTTTCGGGCTTGGAAATGCGACGGGAGGAAACACTACATCATGGTCGGGCGGTGTCAATTATCGCGATACATGGAGCAAAAAAGTAGAAGCGAACGGAAGCTATTTTTTCGCCCATACAGACAATGTAGTGGATCAACATTCCTATACGCAATCATTTTTCCCTAATGACTCTATCGCGAACCAAACGGATAATTTGAGTTCTGTAAACCGCAATCAAAATCACCGGTTCAACTTTAGGATTGAGTACCAGATCGACTCGCTGAATTCAATTTTATACACTCCAAGTTTTACCATTCAAAACTCAAGCGGTCATAGTGATGATAGTTTGTACACCATTTCACAAAGTCCGAAATTCAATGAAGGCTATCTCGCTTTGATCGGTAGAAACTACAACTCAACGGACCGCGAAGGTTACAACATTAACAACAACGTGCTGTATCGTCGCAAGCTAAATAAGCCGGGCAGGACACTTACGCTTGGTTGGAACAACTCCATCAACAACAGCAATGGCAACGGATTGAACCAGTCGCCATATCTTTTCTTCAACCCAGACTCTACTTTTAAAAGCAAGCGTGACGTGAACCAGCAAACCACTCAAAAAACGGATGGTCACAACAACGTGTTAAGTGGTTCGTACACCGAACCTATCGGCAACAACAAAATCATTGAGATCAACTATGCTTATACCAACAATCAAAGCACGTCCGATAAAAAGACCTACGATTATGATTCTTTAACGATGAAGTATGACAGCTTAAATCCTGTGCTGACAAACTATTTTGAGAATAGTTATGTTGCCAATCGTGTTGGTGCCAATTTCCGTTTGCAAAAGAAAAAATACAACTTACAAGTTGGCGGAGGAGTGCAATTTGCCACGCAACAAAGCAATAGCCATTTGTACACCACGCAAAAGGATTCTGTTACAACGCAGCATTTTGTGAACTTCTTCCCTACCGCAAGTTTTAACTACAATTATGGCAAGGGCAGAAATCTTCGGGTGAACTATCGGGGCAGAACAAATGCGCCAACTATTTCGCAATTGCAAAACGTCCCGGACCTGAGCAATCCTTTGCAGATACGCACGGGTAATCCTAATTTGAAACAGGAGTTCAACAATAATTTGAATGTTACTTATAACACTTTCAATCTTGCCACGGCAAGGTACATGGCGGTGAGCGTGAATGTGAGTAATACTTCCAACAAAATAAGCAGCAGCATCGACTCCATTGCAAATTCTGTTCAGCTCATCAAACCCGTGAATGTTGATGGTGCATATAACACGATGGGCTTTGTTACGTTTGGCTTGCCCATAAAGAAGCTAAAAGGCGCGATGGTTAATCTCACCTCAATTCTTGTTTACAACCGCGATATAAGCCTCCTATACAGCGAGAAGAACATTTTGAATACATGGATCGCAACGCAAGGTGCCGGATTCAATTACAACTACAAGGACAAGCTGGATGTTGGGGTAAACCTGAACGTTACTTACAACAATGTATCTTATTCCGTTCAGAAGGATTTGAACTCAAGCTATTGGTCTCAAACCTATTCGGCTGATATCACGTACACCTTCCCGCACGGCATTATGTTGGGCAGCGACTTCGACTATTTCGTGAATACCGGCCGTTCAAATGGATTCAACCAGAATGTGCCTATGTGGAACGCGAACATTGGCAAACAGCTTTTCAAAAAAAAAAATGGTGTGATCAAACTTTCTGTGATGGATATTCTTAAGCAAAACCAAAGCATTACCAGGACCACTACGCAAAACTACATCCAGGATACACGCACGAATGTTTTGCAACGTTATTTCATGCTAAGCTTTATTTACAACTTCAATAAGTTTGGCGCCAATCCTATTAACAACATGTTCATGCCGAAATCTTTCAGAAAGAGTATGGATAATATCAGGATTACGAATTAGAGTTGTTCGTTGATAGTTGTTTGTTGTTAGACTTTATGGTCAAATTCTCCTCTAACTACCAACAACTGTCAACGAACAACTTAGAAAACAAAAAAGTCGGCACTTACACGCGCCGACTTCTGCTTTTCATTAATCTATGAAACACCCAAAAGTTATCGATTTTGTTGTTTTTTCTGTTGTCTGCGCTCCATGATCTCACGCTGCGCCATCGCATTAAATTCTTTATCTGCTTTAAAAAACTGGTTCACTCTGTCATCAGACAAAACGGTTTGAAACTGTGATCTATATTTCTTTCTAACCTCAACAATTTTTTCTTCCAGCGCCACTTCATCTCCTCCCCTGTTTTGTATATACACTTCTCTTATCTCTGCGGCATATTTGTTATAAATCGGCCAAAACTTTTGCGCCTCTTCGGTACTCAGGTTTATTTTATTGGTTATGTAGGCGATTTTCATCGCTTCAATCTTACTGCCAGGACGGGGTTGCTTATCCTGAGCATGGAGGATTGTTATCAAAAAAGAGAATGTCAGTAATAGTAAATTTTTTTTCATCGTCGTTAATTGTGCTAAGATAATTTTTCTTTTGAAAGATTAGTTATGCTTAGTTCGTAATAACCTTAGTACCTGTCTGTTCGTATAAATATTGTTGTAAATCTGCGTCAGAAACGTCGGCCAGCATATACTGCACATCATCGTCAGCCAATTGTGTGCTGTCAGTGTAAAACGCCAGGCTTCCGCCGAGTGTGTTCTTTTCCACAAAGTTGTTCAAATCACTATCACTAACGGCCTTTACTTCTGTTTCAATCGCGGCTATACCTCCCCCGTTTGTTGCCGATGGTTTATTTCCCCAAAACAACCAGCCGGCGATAAATACGAAGCCGATTATTGCAGCCGCAGCCGCATATCTGAAAATGTTGTTGTAGAAATTCCCTTTTACAACTTTTGCCTGTGTCGGCGCGGCCGCCTGTTCAATTTTCAATTCATTGAAAATAGCTCCGGGCAATGCTTCAAAATACCCTTCCGGTGCACTATAAGTTTGTTTATGCTTAAGATCTTCTAAAAATGACGGAAGATTCTCCAATTCATTGTTCACAAAATCTATTGCATTTGCACCTGCTAAAACATTGGTTGAAAGCTCATTGAAGTAATCCTGACTTACCTCGTAAGGTGTGTTTCTGGAAATGCCGCTAAGCAATGGAGACAATGACTGCAATTCGCCAGACACAGATTCATACTGCTCGTTGGCAATCATTTCCATAATCATGTCCGGCAGTTTGTCAAAATATCCGGCCGGAACCTCGTAGGGCATTTGGTGGGAAATGTTTGTAACAACGGGGCTAATCTCAAATAATTCGTTCAATATGTACCTGTCACGTGTCATAACTGTTTATAAGATATATTTTTTCTGCATAGGTTTAATGGTTCAGGATATAATCTTCTATTTTTTTCACCGCATGGTGGTAAGAAGCTTTTAAAGCGCCTTCAGACGTCTCCAGAACCCTGCTCATTTCTTCATAGGGCATTTCATCGTAATAACGCAAGTTAAAAACAACTCTTTGTTTTTCAGGGAGTTGTTGAATTGCAAGTTGTAATTTCCATTCCAGCTTATTAGCGTCAAAGCCTTTATCCGCTTTAATGCGATTACTCAGGCTTGATTCTACGTCTTCAAATGACACGGTTGCCTTTTTCTTTTGCAATTCAAGGAATGAAAGACATTCATTGGTTGCAATCCTGTATAACCATGTATAAAGCTGTGAATCCTCACGGAAATTGTCGAGACCTTTCCAGATTCTGATAAAAACGTTTTGCAAAACATCATTGGCGTCCTCATGTTCCACTACCATCCTTCTGATGTGCCAATAGAGTTTTTCCTGATATTTTTTAATTATTGCCGCAAATGCCTTTTCCCGGGTTTCAGGATTATGGAATTGTAACAGCAATTCATTGTCGTGCAGAATAATTGCCATAGATTAAGTTGCTCGTTAAGCAATTTGATTTAATTGACCGTTGGAATTGTATTTAGTTTAAAACGTTGGCAAATTAAAAGCCAAAATACAGCGTGGCATATTGTAGATACAAGGCAATGCCTTGTCTGTACGAAATTCGCGCATGCCGCCATTAAAATAAAAAGGGGCCAGGATAAAAATCCAGCCCCGTTTTTAAAATCCAATATCCTATGAAAAACCGTTGTAAAAATACCAAATGGAATGCAAAAAAAAATACCCACAAGTGGGTATTTTTTTAATTATTAGTTATTTGTCTAATTTCTTAGTATGACCACAAATCCTGTTCGTAGTTAAAGATTTTCTCTTTAATGTTTTCGCCTTCCAGCAAACGCAGAATGTCATCTTTTACATAACCGCTGATGTACTGATCCATCGGGTTATCGATAGTAGATTTAATAATTCTGCTTGCAAACATGCGGCTTTCGAAAAGCTCTTCCCAGCTCATTCTTGCGCCATAGTTTTTACCGTTGTAAGCTTCGTATTTAGCCAACATCGGACGTAAGTCAGGATAGTAAACCCAGAAGATTGGTGTTACGTCTCTGAAAGAACCGTCAGTGTTTTTGATGGTTTTCAAAGGAGCGATACCCAAAATTCTTGTGTAAAGACGAGATGATTCTTTATCGAATACCACTTCTTCTTTCAGCCAGTATTTTTCAACCGCTTCAGGATCGAATTGTTCCACGATCACAGAATCTTTAGTGATTTGTTTAGAACCATCCGGGTCTCTGTTCCAGTCAGGAATCTGTACAACTTTTGGTTTACCCACCAGTTGCTCAGTGATCTCCTTAATGGTGATTGGAGTGGTAAAGCGATCATCAATAGCGCTGAATGCAGTGATATCACCACTTTTAATGCTAGCCAGCAAAATATTGATAAAACGTTGGTTACCGTTATCGTCATCAGCTTTGTAAACAAACGGAAGGTTCATTTTTTCGTGAACATCCAGTTCTCTCCAAAGTCTCTGGCGATAAACCGCATCATCCTCACGGATATGCTCATATGCCAAAGGCGTTCTGTCTTTTACCAGGTTGCGCTCTACCGCGTTATCGTTACGCAGCGATTTGCGAACCACAGGCAGATCCAATTGCGCCTCTGGAAGAGGGGCAGTCGTATCTTTAGCCGGAGCTGTATTAATAGCCGTTTGAGTATTGTTCTTACTGGTTGTAGTTGCTTTTTTCTTAGCAGTTGTCGTACGTTTTGTAGTGGTACGCTTTTTTGCTTGTGCATCAACAACGTTTGTTGCCATAGCAAGCACTACTGCCAGCAAACTCAACCGGATGATGGATTTCTTCATAATCGTCTTTTCTATTATTTCAAGTTAAAGAAGATTCCAGGAAGTTCCCTTACTTTACCATCGGGACCTTTCACACGAATCTGATCAAAAAATATTGAACTACCAGGAGTTGCACGAGATACGATATCAGAGGCTTTACCGGTCCAACGTGGACCTTCGTTTGCAGCTTCCTGATATGTTCCGAATGCACCGCCGTTCGCTCCTAATTTATAGCTAAGTACTTCAAATTTTACATCGAACTCTGATTCCAGCAAGCGTGCAAACACACCACCCTGAGCTTTAAACAAAGCAGATGAAATAGCCCCGCCTTTGTTTGTACCAACCATTGCAGTTGGATCAGGAAGAATTTTACAACGCATTGGGAAAGATGAAGTTTTACCGTCGACAGTTACTCTTACTTCAGCAGGACCTGCTTGTGTTGGTTTAGCAATATAGCCGTCGCCACCTGAAGCAGTTATTGAACCGCCGGTAAATGATACCTGCATGTGCTCTTTCCCTGCAGAACCAGCAGACACTCTTAATGGGTTCTCAACACCAATGTACATTACGTTCATTTTTTCAAGGAACACTGATGCACCTGAAGGCTGACCAACTGTATATTTAACTACTTTAGTCAATGTACCTGCAGAACCATCTGGCTTAGTGTAGTTGATATTTACACTTACAGATTGCTCGCCTACACCACTAACTTGTTTTTTGAATACTGCAAGACCGTCAGCATTTAAAGGAACAGATGCTCCGTTAATTGAAACAGTAGGTTTAGCAGATTTGCTATAAGCTCCGATACCTGCAGAAACTTCCAGCTCTTGACCAGGCATTAAGTAAGTTGAACTTGTTCCTACCAATGGTTGGAATTCGTCAAACACAACTTTTACAGAACCTACGCGGCTTAAGCAATAATCAGCAACTTGTGACTCAGAGTTCTTAACGTCGTTTTGGAATTTGCTAAGAATTGTCAACGCTGCGATAGTTGGCGTCATGTGGAAATAAGCCTGAGTCCAGTTATTGCTAGAGTTACCTGAATGAGATGCAGGGATAGACAAATCCAAAGGCAATGTTTTAGTAAGTCTTTCCTTTTCTTCAGTTACTTCTTTTTGCAATACAGGATCGTTTGCAAATTTGCTAGGATCAAGTACGTTCAAAAGGTTAGTTTTAAACTCAGTCAATTTTTGCTGAAGTTTAGGGCCTTCGCCTTTTGTATCGAAAAATCTAGAAGGAGCATCAATGTTGTCCTCTTTGAATTCTTCAACTCCATCTACTTTGTGTAAACCAGATTCTTCTTTCAAAGTTTGTTTCAAGCCATCCAGGTAGCTGCTCATGTCAGCAGATAACTTTTTTGCTTCTTCAGCAAGAGGTTGCCACAATTTTGCTTTTTCAGCAGTTTGTGGATCTTTTGCCAGCGCATCGAATGAAGAATAAACTGTTTTATTTTTTTCATCAATAACGCCGTTCGCGGTACTGATACTGTTATTTACGGTTCTGAAGGCATTCAGGATCTCCGCTGATACGTTTAGTGCCAGCAATGCTGTTAGCACCAAATACATCATGTTGATCATCTTCTGCCTGGGCTCTTTAGGTAAAGCCATGGATAATGATTTTAGAAATTAGTAATCCTGTTTTAAATACAAACTATGTTAATGATATAAGGGAGATTGTTTTAATTATCTGCCTTGCATTGCGCTTAACATGTTACCATAAACCTGGTTCAGGTTGCCAAGGTTTTTCGCCAGCAATGAAATTTGCTCTTGCGTTTTCTTAGCATCAGCCACGCTACCTGACATAGCTTGAGAAGCCTGAGACAAGTTGTTGTAGAAAGCGTTCATTGCTTTCAGGTGGTTGTTGGTATCTTGTAATTCTAACTCATAAATAGTGTTCAGAGAAGACAAGTTTTTAGTCAAAACCTGTACTTGACCATGGAACTGTTTTGTAGACTCAGAAGCTTCGTTGAAAGACTGCATTGTAGCAGCAGATTTCAAGTAAGCATCTTTCATGCTACCCAAAGCAGCAGAAGCTTCTTTAGTTTTTACAGCGTAGTCGCTTGTAGCAGTAACTACATCACTCGCGTCTTTAATTTGATTAACTGTAGTACCTAATTTGTTGAAGCTTTCGCCCAATTTTTTCAGGTTAGCAGGAGTGATATCAGCCTCTTGCATCATTTTGTCCAAACCTTGCAAAGCAGGGTTGCCGGAACCAGCGCCGCCAGCCATTTTAGGCAAAGCTTCAGCGATGGCAGCCATTTCACCACCTGGAGGCGGTAGGAATGCGTACACGATAAAGATCAAAGCTTCTGTTAAAAGACCTACGGTCAACATGAAGTCTGCAATTGGCTTGTGCAGGATTTTTGCCCAAGCTCCGAAGATTACAACTGCGGCACCCACGCACACAATTACGTTAACGATTCTTTCTGTTGATTTTGATGCTCCCGCCATAATATTTTAATTTTTAAGGTTTAATTCTAAAAATGGGTTTAAGGAATATTGTTTTTAAAATAACGTGACTTTGTTACGAAAATTTTGTAAATACTATTTTTTATTTATTTACGACCCTGTAACGGTGGAAGGTCAATCAAGCAACGGAAACCAATGTAAGATTTAGTTGTATCCTGGTACTCATATGTACGTGTACCGGTTTGCAGGAAGAAACCAACATCTTTCCAGCTACCACCGCGGATTACTTTACGTTTCATACGCGGAGGATCTGAATCCTTTGCGTTGTAACGGATATCCGGGTTCATATCGTGCTGGAAGTTGTAGCCACCTTCATAATATAAAGAAGAGGTCCACTCTGCTACGTTACCTGCCATGTTGTACAAACCAAAGTCGTTAGGCCAGTAAGCGTCTGCACGTACTGTGTAGAAACCACCATCTTCAGGATAGTTACCACGACCAGGTTTAAAGTTTGCCAGCAAACAACCTTTTTTGTTTCTCAGGTAATAGTTACCCCAAGGATACATAGATTGTGAGCGGCCACCTCTTGCAGCGTATTCCCACTCAGCTTCTGTTGGAAGTCTGAAGTCAGATTCACCGGCTCTGCCTTTAGATGTAAGGAATCCATTCAAGTACATTGTGCGCCATTCGCAGAATGCAGTTGCCTGAACCCAGCTAACACCTACTACAGGATAGTTACCAAATGCAGGGTGAGAGTAATAACGTTTTGTCATTGGTTCGTTGTAAGAATAAGAGAAGTCTCTTATCCAAACCAATGTATCAGGATAGATTCTGATATCTTTTTTAACGATGAATTTAGAGCGTGGTACACCGGCATTTTCGCGGCGCGCGGCTTCTTTGGTATCAAAAGTTTCTGAGTGGAAGATCAACTTCGCAGCATCAATTTCTTTTTTACCGAAAATGCGGTTTTCCGGAGAAACGATCATCTGGTCGATTTTTTCAATCGTTGCCTTGTCGTTCCATTTGATAGTTTTTGCTTTTACCCAATCAATGTGTTCTGTACCGTCATTCTTATCCTGCTTTACAAAACCCATAAGTTTTGCGGCAGTAGAATCCCTCACCCAGTTGGTGAACTGGCGGTACTCATTATTGGTAATCTCAGTGGCGTCCATCCAGAAGCCATTGATTGAAATTTGTTTGTTACGCGCAGTGTAGGCATAGTTAACATCCTCATCACTAGGTCCCATATGAAAGGTTCCTGGTGGGATGTAGACCATTCCCGGTGGTTTTGGCATTATATACTTACTGCCTGGGGTTACGCCATGTAACTGACCATCATTAGGCAACCCGCCTTTTGACTTTCCAGCTTTCCCGCAACTCGCCAGCATAGACACTGCCGCAAGTGCCATTACAGTGGTAAGGTTCTTCATTTTCATAACATTAAAGGGTATTGGGCAAAAATAATATTTTGTCAACATCTCTTTTAAAAGTTTATTTTTTTTTCAAAAAACTTTCATGCAGAAAGTAAGAAACGACAACTACTATTATTTTATTGTTTCAAGGCCCAAAAAAAGCCAAGGATTTTTTACAATTGCTTTAACAGTAAATCTACGTTGTTCACTGGTTCACTGCAGGAATAATTTTTACAATGAAATATCAAAGGTTGGCTAGTAACCGATTTTCCAGATAATAGTGGGAATAAGTTATTTTCCTGGGAGGCAGATTGAAAGACTTTGTATGGGATAAAATTAGCCAAAATTTCCTTCCTAACTTCATCTACAAACTCCCCTGTCACCACTATTTCTCTTGTGCCCTGGATTACTTCCAATATTACATCACACCAAACGCCAAAGGAGGTTGGGTAGTTTTCACACATTTTGACTAATGAACCCAGAGCCTTATTGCATCTTTCATGCCACAATTGCACATCAAAAACAACCGCGAGGTAATAAAGGTTTGAAATCATCATAGCATTACCGGAAGGAAGGGCACCATCATAGATCTCCTTTTTTCTAACAATAATATCTTTCTGCTGACTGTCAGTAAAATAAAACAATCCGGTTTCTGCTTCACTGAAATTATCCAGTACATGCGCTGTCAATTCCTTTGCCTTCATCAAATATGATACATCACCTGTGATCTCCTGCAGACTGATTAAAGCCTGTATCAGGTAAGCATAATCGTCTAAAAACGCAGAGATCTTAGCGTGTCCATTTTTGTATGTATGGAATAAATTTTCACCTTCCAAAAAAGCCGCTAACAAAAAGTTAACATTCTTTATGGCGAGCTCCTTATACTCTTCTTTTCCTGTTGCCGCGTATACTTTACAGCAGGCCGTATTCATCAACGCATTCCAGTTCAATAATATTTTATCATCCAAGCCGGGCCTTACTCTTTTTTCTCTCGCCTTTAAAAGTTTTTCTCTTCCTTCTTTCAGTTTCTCCTTTAAAACGGGAAGGTCAATTTTATGCTTTTGGGAAAAATCATCTACAGATGTTTTCATTCGCAGAATATTTGTATGTTCCCAATTACCCGTTTCCGTTATATCATAAAACTTGCAAAACAATTCCGCATCTGCTCCCAAAACTTCTTCTACTTCTTTTTTTGACCACACATAGAACTTTCCCTCCACTCCCTCACTGTCTGCATCAAGCGCAGCGTAGAAGCCATTTTCCGGCGATAAGAGTTCGCGTTTGATAAACGCCATTGTGTGGTCTATTGTTTCTTTATAAAGATCTTTTTTTGTTAGCTGATACGCATCTGCCATTGTAATTAAAAGCAAGGCATTGTCGTAAAGCATTTTTTCAAAGTGCGGCGCGAGCCATTCTGCATCTGTGGAATATCGCGCAAAGCCGCCGCCCAGCTGATCATAAATGCCGCCATAGATCATCTTATCGAGGCTCAATAACCCCTGTTTTAAAGCCGTTTCATCTTTGTAGAAATGGTAATATTTCAACAGATACTGAATGCTGAAAGTTTGGGGAAACTTTGGAGCCTTTCCAAACCCGCCTTCCAAAGTATCCGCTTGTTTCATAATGTTAGTGAAGATGGCTGCAGCTCTCTCGTGTGTGAAATTTTGTTCTGCCTGATCATGGCCGAATGTATTGGATTGTTCAATGTAGCCGGTAAGGTTTTCGGCCTGCTGCAGTACTTCTTGTCGCTTGTTGTGCCATGCGTTTGCTACACCATGCAAAACGTCTGTCCATGAAGGTCTGTTGTAATGTTGCTGCGGTGGATAGTAAGTACCTCCATAAAACGGCTTTCTATCGGGCGTAAGAAATACATTGAGGGGCCAGCCACCACTGCCGGTCATTGCCTGTACGGCATCCATATACACCTGGTCTATGTCCGGTCTTTCTTCACGGTCAATTTTAATGTTGATGAAATATTCGTTCATGATAGCAGCCGTTTCCTCATTTTCAAAACTTTCTTTTTCCATTACATGGCACCAATGGCATGCAGAGTAACCGATGCTCACGAGAATAGGTTTGTTCTCATCTTTTGCCTTTTGTAGGGCCTCGTCGCTCCATGGAAACCATTCGACTGGATTGTAGGCATGTTGCAATAAATAAGGACTTGTTTCGGTAGCTAAATGATTGGGCTTGCTCATGGAGACAAATGTAAGGATGATGTGTGATGTACGGTGTACGGCATCCGAATCTTAACCACTAAGGCACTAAGGGCACTAAGTTTCACTAAGGAGAGCCGAAACTTTGAGGAATCCTAAGTGCGACTTAGTGCCCTTAGTGCCTTAGTGTTTTTATTCTGCGCTTGCACAAATAGTCATTCGCACAAAAACAAAAAAGGCAACCGTATTACGATTGCCTTTTAGTTTCTTTTTATCAGAAGACTTTATTTTTCTGCTTTGATGGATTTCAAGTACATATCCAGTGCTGCTACCATTGAAGGAGCCTGTGGTTGTGGTGCTTTGATATGAAGCTCCAGACCGGCTTCCTCAATTGCTTTATAAGTATTGCTTCCAAATGCACCGATCTTGGTACCGTTCTGTTTGTATTTTGGTAAGTTATCAAATAAACTTTTTACGCCGCTTGGAGTGAAAAAGCAAATGATATCATACTCTGTTTTGGTCAAGACTTCCTTAACATCGCTGCTAATGGTCCTGTACATAAATGGTGTAGCAAACTCGCACTTATTAGCTTTCAGCCAACCCACAATTTCGTTATCCTGTTGATTCTCGGAACATGGATACAAGAACTTCTCGTTTTCCTTGTGCTTGTTTATAACATCAAACAGGCTTTTATTTGTACCATCTGCACCATAAAAGACTTTTCTTTTACGGTACAATATAAATTTTTGCAAATACAAAGCCACAGCTTCAGTTATACAGAAGTATTTTGTGTCCTGCGATACGTTCACCTTCATTTCTTCGCAGATCCTGAAAAAATGATCAATTGCGTTACGGCTGGTAAAGATCACCCCCGTATATGCTGCAATGTCAATTTTCTGCTTGCGGAAATCTTTTGCCGGAATGCCCTCTAATACAATAAATGGAACGAAATCCAATTCTACATTAAACTTCCTTTCCAATTCGAAATAAGGAGACTTCTCAGTTTCCGGCCTGGGTTGGGTGATTAAAATCTTCTGAACAGTTTTTGCAGATGTAGCTGCCTTGCCACCGTTTTTTACCATATGACGCATGCTATGGTTTAGCTAAAATTATACTGTTTTTTCAAAAAAATTCAACAACACCTTGTAAATCAGCAAAAGAGGTGCTATCTCGAATGCGCAAAGGTAAAGAAAAAAGTGAATCTGTTTCACTTTTATTTCACTCCGAATTGGCCCGAAAGATGCCAGGTATCTATAAACCAATGCAATAACGATGAGGATATATGAAATTGTGACCCAAATATCTGCTTCAGCGCTTTGAAAAGCGATTAATATTACCAGCGGAAACAGGAAAAGCGCCAGCAGTTTATTGATAAGGAACACGATAAAAATATAGGTATTTGCCGCGGCTTTGAGGTTAAATACCCAACCTGTAAACTTCAGCACAAGGAACTTCAGTAAATAAATAAGACTGATGACTACTGAGGAATAAAAAACAAGCAACCAGAAATTAACTTCCACGAATTGATTGTAATATCTCAACAGAAAAGCCGCAAAACTACCTGCAACGAGCACAAAAAAGATATTTAACAGCAATGACGGCAAAGGTGTCTGCGACAACTGCTCCCTTATCTGCTTCTGCTTTAAGGAAGCTCTGAACATGACCGTAAATAAATTCTGCATGTATCTGGCAAAAACGACTCTTACGAGCGCAAAGAAAAGAATGATGATCACCAAAAGATAAAATTCATCTTCCTTGTGATCGTGTTTTTTTATCTGAATCCTGGGCAAAACTGGATTCCCTGCAAAATTATAGTACCTGTTTTGTGCCAGCACGCCACCGTAATTGAAATAAACCGTGTCTTTATCTTCCGGAGCAGTTTTGACTATTGGTGCAATTGAATCTTTTACTGGTCGGGTGGAGTCTTTTTTTACAAGCAGTTCCGCCTTTTTCGCCGAATCTAAAACCGGCTTCTTTACTGCTGGCTTTGGCGCTTTTTTTACAACGGGCTTAGCCGTATCAACAGCTTGCTCCTGCGGCGGTGGCGCGGGGGATACAGCAGAATCATTTCCACTTTGGGCAGCAGCTTTTTGAATAAACGAACACAGGACAAAAAACAGTAGTAAAAAATATTTCACAAAAACTGATTGGTTGTTTACAAAAATAAGGAGGAGGAATTAAGAATTAGGAATTAAGAATTAAGAATTCTGCATGTGCCGCTTTTTAAACGAAGCATCAGCCCATTTTATTTTCTAAAATTTGATGGCCCCCCGCTTATGTATGTTGAACCCAAACAATTCTTAATTCTTAATTCTTAATTAAAAATAGGTTACATACCCCAAATGTATCTTCGACTGTCTTGCATTAAACTTCACGTCGTTGCGTTTACCGGCGGCAAAGGAAATGTTGAAAAGGCCGGCGGTGGTTTCAAAGGCGAGGCCGAGGCCGGCACCGATGAAGGTGTTACTGGTATTTGCGTAAATGCTTTTGTTGGCTACCCAGGCACCATCTACAAACGAGAACAGGTAAGAATTCTGTCCGATCAGGAACCTATACTCCACAGTTCCCACAGTGTATTGGGAGGCGTAGATGCTTTCTTCGTCGAAGCCGCGCAGCAGTTTATAGCCACCAATCTGGAACAATTCATTTCTATAAATGGAAGGACTTTGCAGCCAGCCAATATTTGCACCTAACTTTAGCGTCGAGCTGCGTTGAATAGGAAAGAAATGCGCAGCATCCACTTTGATCTTAAACTGATAGGAATTTAACTTAACGGTATCATATAATGACCCGTAGGAAAAATCAGGACTGCTGAGTTTTACAATGCTGTTATTCTTCCGGATGGTTCGGGTGCCGGCGGTTAGCAAAATATGCAACTCATTCCCTTTTCGTGGATTGAATCGGTAATTGGTTCTGAACAATTCGTAGTCAATCCCGAGATTGTTGATGGTTTCGTCGATCTCGTTGGGAAGTGTTTTACTTTCTTTGATGGCATTGGTGTCCAGGTCGAGAAGGTTTGTCCTGAAGCTTTGGAAAAATACCCTTCCTGTTTGCGATGCGGACAGTGCGTACTGAACGCCAACTACAAAATTAATATTGATATAGGACGAGTCTTTTTTCAACAGATCAAATCCCAGGTTTAGCCCAAACGGACTTTTAAAAATGAAAGGCTGCTGGTAGGCGAGATTGAGCCTTGGCGATTTTACCTGCAACTGTTGCCAGTTTAAACTGATTGTTTCTCCACTTCCCAAAGCGTTGCGTAAGTTGATGTTGGCTTCACCTGTAACCAGCAGTTTATTATCGTTCTGATCGCTTGACGGCTGTAGTCCTATCAAGGCATTGATCTGGCTTGCCTTTTTTTGCTTCAGATAAAGATTAACCACCGCACCGGCACTTACCATTGTCATATCCCAGCCTTTTTCTTCCTGTAAAAAAGGTAACTCACGCAATCTTGTACTGATCTTTTGAAGTGTAGATTTCGAATACGGACTACCATTTGGAATGCCTAAATAACGTTGTAAGAAATTGCTGGATATTTTCACGCTGCCATATACCCGAATACTGTCGATTTTGTATAACGGACCTTTGTCCACTTTAAGGCTTGCATAAAACTTACTCTCTTCATATCCCACACTATCGAGTTGCACTTTGGCAAATGGGTGACCGTTATTCTCAAAATAGTCAAGTATTCTTTGCTCGAGTTGCTGAAGTTGTGTAATGTTCAAAGGCTTGTTGAAATACAGTTTTGAGTTCCATCCGATCTGATCCATCATTTTGGCATCAACGGATGTAATGTCGACATATGCCAGTTGATAGCGCTCGCCAAGAAATAAATGAATGGTGGCAAATGTTGAATCCAGATGCAAACTATCCACTGAGGCCGCAGTATAGCCTTTCTCCTGTAGTTTTAGTGGAAGTTCATTAACATAATCCATGCAAAGTTGTCGGCTGGCAAAGTTTTCCTGCAAACGCAGCGATTTGATCACATTCTCATCTCTATCTACAGGTACAATGCGCAACACATACTGCGCCTGTACGGAGCAACATGCCATTACACAAACAGCCAGCAGAATGATGTTAATATAACCTTGTACCTTTGCCATGCATTTGAGTTGTTCGTTGTTAGCTGTTAGTTATTGGGCGTTCTGTGTTACAAGTCGTAAAACTTGCAACCGGTTTCTATGCAAAGTCCTGCGCAGGAAGTCTAACAACCAACTACTATCAACTAACAACTTTCCAATTAAACTGTAATATTCAAAATTTTTTTCGCATGGCAGGCATTTATATTCACATTCCTTTTTGTAAGAAAGCTTGCCATTATTGTAATTTTCATTTCTCTACATCGCTGCAACTGAAACCGGCGTTTGTCGATGCAATTGTAAAGGAGATAGCATTACGCAAAGAATATCTTGCTGACGAAAAAATAAACACGATCTATTTTGGCGGTGGCACGCCGAGCCTGTTATCTGCAGATGAGTTGAACAAGATCTTTACTACGCTGTATGAAAACTTTTCCGTTAACGACAACATTGAAATAACGCTGGAAACAAATCCAGATGATATCAATGCTGAAAACTTACAGGTCTGGAAAAATGCTGGAATAAACAGATTGAGCATCGGCATACAATCTTTTTTTGAAGAGGACCTTCAATGGATGAACAGGGCACACAACGCAACACAAGCAAAACAATCCATTTTGCTGGCACAGGAAGCTGGTATTCACAATATCACCATTGATCTTATCTACGGAACACCAACGCTTACGAATGAAAAATGGCAACAGAACGTGCAAACTGCCATTGATTTGAATATTCCACATCTCTCCTGCTATGCACTGACGGTGGAGCCGAAAACGGCGCTTGAGAAAATGATCGCGCAAAAGAAACTGCAGGATGTTAACCAGGATTTGCAATCGCAACAGTTTCTTGATTTGATGAAATGGTTATCCGATGCGGGGTTCGAGCACTATGAAATTTCCAATTTTGCAAAAAAAGGTTTCAGGAGCCAGCACAATTCTTCTTACTGGCGCGGTGAAAAATATCTTGGCGTCGGTCCGTCTGCGCATTCTTTTGATGGAGTTTCGCGCCAGTGGAACATTGCCAACAATCCTTTGTACATTAAAAAAATTGCGGAAGGCGATAACTTTTTTGAAGGCGAAACGCTTACGCCCACTCAACAATTGAACGAATATATCATGACGGCTTTGCGCACCAGTGAAGGGATTGATGTTACAATGGTGAAAAATCATTTTGGCGAAAAATCTGCCAATGATATAACTGAGGGAATTCAAAAATTTGCGGTCGCAGGTAAAGCTGTTTTTCATGATAATTTCATCCGCTTAACGCATGAAGGAAAACTCTTTGCAGATGGCATTGCCGCAGATTTGTTTGTGGTGTGAAAAGGGAAAGCACGCAGATGACGCTGATTTGGCAGATATACACAGATTTTTTACAAGGTCGCAAATGAATGCGGAAAGGCTTCGACAAGCTCAGTCCCGCTAGTGCAAGCGGGACTGAGCTTGTCGAAGCCTTGTTAAACAGAAACATTGTTATTGAATGCTCATAAGGAAACGACTTTGAATTCTTGATTGCCGATTATTCCTGTGTCCAATTCGGGTATAATTTTTCGGGAATTGTTGTAATTTTAATCTTCTGGAAATAATGTAAAATCTTTGGAAATAACCCCGTCATCTCATCGACTTCAATCCCCCTCAAAAAACAATTGATTTACTGAATCCTTCTATCCTCATTCATTTTTAAACATCAATAAAAGGAGGAAGTTATGGCTCAGGAAAATAATTTTCAGCAGCTAAAAGGAATGCTGCGCGGTGAACTTATTGAACCCACCGATGCGAACTATAACCTTGCCCGTAAAGTTTACAATGGAATGATCGACAAAAAGCCTGCTGCTATTGCAAAATGCAATGATGTAGCCGATGTAATTGCCTGCGTAAATTTTGCAAGAGAAAACAAAATTTTACTCGCCGTACGTGGCGGAGGCCACAATGGCGGCGGATTAGGTGTTTGCGACGATGGATTGGTCATTGCGCTTTCAGGTATTCGCTATGCACACGTAGATCCGGTTGCGAAAACGGTACGTGTAGGCGGCGGTAGCACATGGGCAGATGTAGACCACGCTACACATGCGTTTGGACTCGCTACACCAAGTGGTATCATTTCTACTACCGGTGTTGGTGGATTGACGCTCGGTGGAGGTCTCGGTCACCTTACCAGGAAATGCGGATTGACAATTGATAACCTATTGGAGGCTGATGTTGTACTCGCAGATGGCACTAGCGTTACTGCCAGCGAGAAAAGCAATGAAGATTTGTTTTGGGCGCTTCGCGGTGGTGGCGGCAATTTCGGCGTAGTTACATCATTCCTTTTCAGGCTTCACAATGTTGACACCTTATATGCAGGACCAATGCTTTGGGAACTTAGCGAAAGCAAACGCATAATGAAATGGTACCGCGATTTTATTACAACCGCTCCTGATGAACTCACGGGTTTCTTTGCTTTTCTTACTGTTCCTCCCGGCCCTCCGTTCCCTGAAAATTTGCACAATAAAAAAATGTGCGGCATCGTGTGGGCCTATTCTGGTGCACTGGATAAAGCAGAGAAAATATTTGAACCTATTCGCAATCTTGGAAATATTGCATTGGATTTTGTAGGGCCTATTCCTCATCCGGCTTTGCAGGGCATGTTTGACGCTTTGTATGTACCGGGCTATCAGTGGTACTGGCGTGCGGACTATATGAATGAATTAAGCGACAAGGCTATTGATGCGCACATAAAACATGGTAGCGAAATGCCAACAATGTGGTCCACCATGCATATGTATCCTGTAAACGGCGCAGCGGGCAGAATAAAAAATGATGCAACTCCATGGAGCTATCGCGATGCCACCTGGGCACAAGTGATCGTGGGTGTTGATCCAGATCCTGCAAACAGGGACCTGGTAACCAAATGGACCAAGGACTATTGGGAAGCGCTTCACCCATATTCAGCCGGTGGTGCGTATATCAATTTTATGATGGATGAAGGACAGGACAGAATCAGAGCCACTTATAAAGACAACTACGACAGGCTCGCCATGATCAAAGCGAAGTATGATCCGAATAATTTGTTTAGAGTAAATCAGAATATTAAGCCGGCGGTGATGGCGGCGGCGGGGCACGCGTAATTAATTGAAAATTGAAAGTTGAAAATTGAAAATGATTCAGATGAAACAGTCTAATTTACCCAAAGCATTTTCAATTTTCAACTTTCAATTCTATAATAGTTTCTCCTCTATAAACCTGAAACCCTTTCTCGCGGGCAATTGCTCCCAAAGAATTTTGTAGACAGTTTCTGCGATGGGCATTTCTGCGCCCACTTCTTTGTTGATGGCGTAAATACATTTGCTGGCATTGTAGCCTTCAGCCACCATGTTCATTTCGAGTTGTGCGGAAATAACAGAGTAGCCTTTGCCGATCATGTTGCCAAAAGTTCTGTTACGGCTGTGCAATGAATAACAGGTCACCAGCAAATCTCCCAAATACACAGAAGTTGCGTAATTGGCAACTTTTTTATGTGAAATAGGATTTTCACCTTCATGCATACCTACCTCAATATTTCGAATACCAACTTTTTGCAGAAAGCCTGCCATCTCATCTGCAGCGTTGGAAATAAGTACGCTTAGAAAATTATCTCCGTATTCAAGGCCATGTGCAATACCGGAGCCCAAAGCATAAATGTTTTTCAAAACAGCGGCATATTGCACACCGGTCAAATCGTTATTGGTAGCGGTATTGATGTAGTAAGTGCGAAAATATTTTGCAATCTCTGCAACTTCTTCTTCTTTATTGCCGGAGAAGGTGAGATAAGAAAGTTTTTCAGATGCTACTTCTTCAGCATGGCAAGGACCCATAACGGTGAAGTAGTTTGAAGAAGACACGTTGAATTGCTGCTTCAAATATTCGTTCAGCAATATGTTGATGCCGGGCAATATTCCTTTTACTGCGGAGATAATCTTCTTTCCTTCAAATGCAGTGGGATCTACTGTTCCAAGCACATCCAGCAGATATGCGGACGGAACGCCAATTACAACGCAATCGCTCGCGGCGATTGTTGCGTTAATATCAACACTAAGATTAAGCAGAGTTGTATCGAAGTAAACGGATGATAAATGGGTTGGGTTATGATGACGCTTTGCGAGATGCTCCGCAATGTCTTCCTTGCGCACCCACCAATTCACGGGAATTTTATTATCAGTAAGAATTTTAACCAAAGCAGTTGCCCAACTTCCGGCTCCTATTATTCCAAATTTCATGGCAGAACAATTTTCAAACAATTAAGAATTAGGAATTAAGAATTAAGAATTCCTTCTGTGGAATTTCCTCGCTTAATCATTAACACCTAGGCAAATGTATCTTAAACATTGTTAAGTGCGATGAACAAAAATTCTTAATTCCTAATTCTTAATTCCTAATTGTTTTTCTATTTTTTCTTTTGATCAAACAATTTGTCCTTATCCACCACTTGCACCTTAGTGCCTTCTTTCAGGGTTTTGCTGATCAAAGAATATGGTCCGGAAATAACTTCATCGCCATCTTTAATGCCGCTTACAATTTGAATATAGTTTACATCCTGAATATCTGTTTTCACAACCGCTTTCTTCACCGTTTTATCTGGCTGCAAAATGTACACTACTTCTTCAAGGTCTTCAGCATTTGTTTTTTTGTCTTCGTCGGGCGAGCCAACAGCGTTCCTGGTATTGTTATTATTATTGTTATTGTTGGCGTCTACAGAGTTCTTCGATTTATCGACAGCATTATCAGACCCTTTCTCTCTTGTAGTTACGGCATTGATAGGAACAGACAATACGTTTTCATTTCTCTTTGTCTGGATATCTGCACTTGCGCTCATACCCGGACGAAAAGGTGATGATCCGCCTTTGCCAACAAGGTCGTTATATGAATCAGGTAACAGTCTTATGTACACCTTATAGTTGGTAACATCATTTGATGTAGTAGTGGCAGAAGAAGCCGTAGCTGCAGTGGTATTGCTGCTCGCGATCTGCGTAATGATGCCTTTGAATTTGCGATTGTTGTACGCATCTACTTCTACCAAAGCAGAGTCGCCGAGTTTTACTTTTGGAATATCGTTTTCACTTACATCAACGCGTACTTCAATTTTGCTCATATCTGCAATGCGCATCATTTCAGTACCCGCCATCATTGAGCTACCTACTACACGCTCGCCTTTTTTCACACTCATTAGAGAAACGATGCCACTCATTGGAGAATTGATTGTTGTACGACTAAGGTCCTTCGCGGCTTTATCAAGATTTGCCTGTGCGCTGATGGTGGCAGCCTGGTTACTTTTTATCCCTTGTACGGCAGCACTGTAATTCGCTTTAGCTGATAAATAAGCACTTTCAGCCTGCTCAAATTCAGATTGAGAAATTACTTTTTCACTCAATAATTGCTTTTGACGATCGTACGCTTTTTGTGTTTGATCCATTGAAGCTTTAAGGCCATTCAATTGTTCCTGGCTATTGCTCACAACGGCGCGTTGTTGGTTTACAACAGCTGCCGCCTGATCACGTTGCGTAACATAAATGTCGGGATATATTTTTGCAAGTACTTGACCTTTGCTTACGCTGTCGCCTTCAGCAACAGTGAGCTCGATGATCTCACCGGAAATATCCGGACTGATCTTTACTTCAATTTCCGGATATACTTTTCCGCTTGCATTTACGGTTTCAATAATGGTTCTTTTTGCAGCTTTTTCTGCGGTTACTTTTACTCCTTCATCTTTTCCAAAAGCGCCTGCCTTTTGTAATACTACCAACAAGACAACAAGTAATACTACCGATATAATTATCCAAAGCAATTTCTTGTTCATAAAGTGTTCTTTTCAATTAGAGATAGAATAGTTCGTTTAGGGTTATTGCAATCGAAGGCCCATGCCTTTATAAAATTCCAATACTTTCATTTTGAAAACGTAATCGTATTGGGCATTGGCCAGGTCGAGTTTTGCGCGGGCAAGATTATTTTGGCTGGTAATTAAATCATAGGTATTGAGTAATCCGATATCGTGTCTTTTTTGTGCGTAGTCATATGTTTTTTGCGAAACGTCCACGCTTACCTTGCTGGAGTTGAATTTCTGCAAAGCGGCAAAAGCATTGGTATAAGCAGTGTAAATATCCTGTTTCAACTTTTGATCTGCCTGCTCAATAACAACCTGTTGATTTTTGATGTCTATTTTGGATCTTTCGTAGTTTGTGCGAGCAGTGTAACCGCTGAAAATGGGAACCGCAATGTTAATACCAAGGTTTTGCCCCATGTTACCCGTAAACTGCTTTCCCCAGCCATCCCAATACTGTGCGAATGTTCTATTTTTCTGCAAAAGTGTATAATCCGGCGAATACACCGGCTTTGCGCTGTTTGGATCATTAGGGTCTATTAAAGCATAATCACCATTTGCATTATAACCATTAAGGGTTGCTCCGGTTACCACGCTGGCTGGATTTGAAAACCTTGTATTGAGATAACCAAATGCAGAAATGGTTGGATATAAATTAGCCTTGCTGGATTTAGAAGCAGCTTGTTTGGAATCTAATCTCAGTTGATTGGCTTTTTGAGCAGGTTGATTTGTAAGTGCCAGATTATACACATCCTCCGGCTGCAACGAAGCTATAGGTTCAACCGGAATAATTTCAACAGGAGGAACGTCAATCTCGAACGGCGTCGCAAAGTCAAGATTCATCAATGACTTTAGCTGGATCAAATTCAACTCTGCTGTCGATTTTGCAGTGATCAAATTAGAACTATCAAGAGCCAGTTGAGATTCCAGTTGCAATGCGTCCAGCTCAGGAACCGCCCCAGCATCTACTCTTTTTCTTACTGTATATAATTGAGCGCTGTCCTGCTGCACCTGCACTCTAACAATTCTAACTTGTTCGATAGCCAACAATGCCTGCAAATAGGCTGTCGCCACATTCAGAGCGACGTCATTCTTTGCTTTATCTACGTCTGCAAGTGAGGCTTTGTTTTCCAGTTCCTGCGCAAGAATATTATTCTTTATGCGGTTCCAGTTAAAAATAGTGGCATCAAAATTTAAACCAAAACTCTGCGAAAGGTTATTCAAGTCAATATATGTATTGGTTGAAGGATTGATGTTTCTACCGAGGTTGTAACCGGTACTTGTACTAAAGTTCGCATTCGGAATTCTCGACAGTTTTGCTTGTTTCAAAGTTGCTTCCGAATACAGCTCTTGCACATCCGCCGTTTTCACGGTGAGGTTATGCTGCCATGCATATTCCACACATTCCATGAGGTTCCATTTCTTTTGGGCAAAAGATGTGTTGTTCAAAAACAGACCCGTTAACAATAGTAATAGAAAACAGGATTGGTTCAATTTCACTGTTGAAATCTTTTAAGTTTATAATCAATCTTTTATTAAATATCCCCGCAATAAAACATTATTCCACTATCAATAAAGCAAGCATTCAGAGAGTTCTAACCTAAATTAGTTTTCAAAATAAAGATTTTTCGTTGAGGAATAGTTTTTTATATACTTTTTCGGCCAATTTTATGTTTTAGTGGAAACAGATCGTCCTTAAAACTTACCAAAGCCCAAAGAATGGCACCGTTTATTAAGAAATTCTTTCTTTCAATAGCAATAGTTGCAACCTGCAACTATTCATTCTCCCAGTCAGTCAGCGACACGGCAAAACTCCAGGAAGTTGTTATAAAAGCATACGAGCATAACCGCAACATTAAGGACATTGGTGCCGCCGTTTCCACTGTTCGTGCGGCACAGTTTGATCGCTTTGGCAATGTGTCCATTTTATCGGCGGTCAACACTGAGCCGGGTATACGAATGGAAGAACGCTCCCCGGGAAGCTATCGATTGAATATTCGCGGTAGTTCCCTAAGGGCGCCTTTTGGTGTAAGAAATGTAAAAGTCTACTGGAACGGTATACCTTTTACAGATCCGGGTGGCAACACTTATCTCAACCAATTTTCACCCAACAATTTTTCTTCGCTGGAAATTTTAAAGGGTCCGGGAAGCAGCCTGTATGGCGCGGGTACCGGCGGTGTTGTGCTGGCCAATGGTTTTGATCCATCGCAACCAAACGAACTTCAACTGCAATATTCTGGTGGAAGTTTTGGAACGAACAATGTTCATGCGGGCATCACTTTCGGGGACGAACGTTTTAAAAATAACATCAGTTACAATTATCAAAACAGCAACGGTTATCGCGATCAAAGTGCGATGCGCAGGACAACGCTCTCTTGGGAAACGAGAGGCATCATTTCTCCCAAATATGAAATGTCAACTCACGTGCTTTACGGTGATTTGTTTTACGAAACACCGGGAGGTTTAACGAAAGCGCAGTATAACGCAAATCCAAAAGCTGCGAGGCCCGCCAGCGGCGGCTTTCCAAGTGCAGAAGCAATCAACGCCGCTATCTATCAAAAAATGTTTTGGGCAGGTTTTAATCAGCAATATCATTTTACAGATAATTTTTACAACAGCACTTCTGTGTATGGTACCGTTACGAATTTTAAGAACAGTGCCATTCGCAATTATGAAAAAAGACTGGAGCCACATTTCGGTGGAAGAACTGTGTTCGGTTACAATGCACAACTGCAACAAACAAAACTGAACATCATTGCAGGGGCAGAAGGACAACAGGGATATTTTACGGATAACGTTTACAATAACAAAAATGCTAATCCTGATTCTTTGCAGACAAGCGACGAAATCAACAACAGCCAATGGAATGCTTTTGCGCAAGCAGAAGCGATTTTTAATGGCGGCTGGGTGGCAACTGCGGGCGTGAGCATTAATAAAACGCAGATCAATTTTACACGTACTTCTGTTGTGCCAAATTTCACTTACGATAGCAGGTTCAACAACGAATGGGCACCGCGTTTTTCTCTGTTGAAAAAGTTCGGCAAAATGTCCGTGTACGGTGTGGTGTCAAAAGGATTTTCACCACCTGCAACACAGGAGCTGCTACCGGCTACAACCATTATCAATACTAATTTACAAGCTGAGCATGGCTGGAACTACGAGCTTGGCGCAAGGGGAAATTTGTTGCAAAACAGATTGGTATGGGACGTAAACGTATTCGACTTCGATTTGAAAAATGCGATTGTACAGCGTCGTGATGCAAGCGGTGCAGATTATTACACCAATGCAGGTTCTACAAAACAGAAAGGTGTTGAAGCAAATGTTTCTTATGTGATCACTGATAATAAAAGCAACTTCGTTTCCGGTGCTACTGTGTGGGCGAGTTATACTTATTTCCATTTCCGATACAACGAGTTTAAACAACTAGACGCAAATTATTCAGGCAATCAAATGCCGGGCATAGCACCGAATACAGCGACTGCGGGTATTGACCTTACATTCAAACCGCATTTGTACTTGCATGCTACCTATTTCTACAGCAGCTCCATTTATCTGAACGATGCGAATACTGATCAAGCGAATGAATATCATTTGCTGGGTGCAAAACTTGGTTATAAAAACAATTTAGGAAAACATCTTACCATCGACTTATTTGCCGGAGGCGATAATTTATTGAACCAGAAATACAGCCTCGGCAATGATATCAACGCCACCGGCGGACGGTATTACAATGCAGCACCAACGGCGAATTTCTATGCCGGTGTTGCCTTCGGCATTAGATGAGAACGGAACGCAGATGGTTGTGATTGCGATGATTGATTATGATTTTAAATTTTGAGGCACCAGCTTCCCCGAAAAATGTTGCACGGGGCTAATATCAAATTTATAATCTCAAATAAAAAATCGTGATAAATCATCACAATCATGAAAATCTGCGTTCTCCCTGCGTTCTTACTTAAAACTCATTACATTTGCCCCGTATATGGTTGACGACAACCGTCATTAAAAGGGAAGTCCGGTGTAATTCCGGCGCTATCCCCGTAGCTGTAAGCGTAGTGAAAAGTTCACATTACTGAAAATAAAACCACTGTTAACACGGGAAGGATTTCAGTGAAACGCGAGCCAGAAGACCTGCCACATACGTGTTCATTCAAAGCTTTCGGGTGAAAAGCATGGAATGTAAATGCCAAAACCCAAAGGCAATTTATATTTCTACTTAGTCATTTTATTTACCGAAGGCTCATTGTTAACCGTTCTTTAAAAGCAACATTGAGCATGAAACAACTAACTGCAGGTCTACTATTATTATCCTGCTATGGTGCATTCGCACAAACAGACTCCGTTAAACAAAAGTCGTTAGATGAGGTAGTAGTTACTGCCAACAAATTTGCACAGAAACAAAGTGCAACTGGAAAAGTATTAACTGTTATTAGCCGCCAGGAGTTGGAAAAAAACACGGGCCGCACACTTACACAAGTATTGAACGAACAAGCCGGTTTATTAATTAATGGTTCGCAGAACTCACCAGGCACGAATCAAACCGTTTACATGCAAGGCTCAGGCGCGGCCAACACTTTGATCCTCGTAGATGGTATGCCTGTTAACGATGCATCAGGCATTTCCGCAGAATTTGATTTGAACCATTTTGCAATCGACCAAATTGAAAGAGTAGAAATTTTGAAAGGCACGCAATCCGTGCTGTATGGTTCAGATGCAGTTGCCGGTGTGATCAACATCATCACCAGGAAACAAGTAAGCAACAAACCTGTTGGCATCAACGGAACCATTGCCGGCGGCACTTATGGAACGTTCAAAAGCAACGCTGGTGTTAGTGGAAAAATCGACTGGTTCACTTACAATGCGCAGTACAATCATTTGCAATCAAACGGCTTTTCTTCTGCCAATGACAAAACAGGCAATCAGAATTTTGATAAAGATGGTATCAATCAAAATAACGTGAGTCTTAATCTTGGTGCAGAAACAAAGAAATGGAAAATAAGATTATTTGGGTTGCTCGATCAATACCATGCTGATATTGATGATGGTCCGTTTATGGATGATAAAAACAACAACATCACGAACAAGAATTTGCAACTGGCGCTTTCCTCTGTATATACATTTAACAAAGGAAATGTGACTGTTAACGTAAACGAAAATAACATCAAACGCAAACTTGATGATCCTGTAAATAACCCTGTTGGCGTTAATGACTACGATCCTTCTTTTGGCAATTACAAAGGCAACAGTGTTTTTGCAGAAGCATTTACCAACATCAATTTGTGTGAGCATATCGGTTTGCTTGCAGGTGCTGATTATCGCAACCAGAAAGCCAGCAGCGAAACCACCTATGGCAAACAAGGCGGCGACAGTTCTAAAATTGATATGTACAGTGGTTATGCTGCCCTGTTGTTTAAAAACCTTGGCGGCTTTAATGCTGAATTGGGTGGTAGATATACGCATCACTCAATCGCAGGTTCTAATTTCTCTTACTCATTCAACCCGTCTTACTGGATCACAAAAGAGTGGAAAGTATTTGCCAATCTTTCTTCTGGCTTCCGTGCGCCAAGCATTTACAATCTTGCATCGGAGTACGGAAACAAATCTCTTAATCCTGAAAAATCTGTTTCTCTTGAAACAGGTTTGCAATATGTAAGCACGAACAATTTAATCAGTGCACGTGCTTTGTACTTTAACAGAACAATTAAAGATGTGATCATTTTCCAATCAACATTTACTCCTCCGTATGGACGATATATGAATGGTGATAAACAAAAGGATCAGGGCGCAGAGTTGGAGCTAACTGTTCGCCCAACTTCTAAATTGAGCATCACTGCAAACTACACTTATGTAGATGGCAAGTTGGTTACTCACACAACAAATGGTAAAGACACAAGCTATTTCAACTTACAGCGTCGTCCTAAAAGTGCAATCAACGGACACGTTGGTTATCAATTTACCGACGCATTTTTTGTAAGTGCTGGTGTAAGATGGCAGGACAAAAGACAGGACCTTTATTTCAATATGGATACTTACAAAACTGAAGTTGTTAACCTCGCTAGCTATTACAATCTTGATGCTTATGCTGAGTACAAAATTCCATTCAGCAGTGGCAAACGTTTTGTAAAAGTGTTTGGCGATTTCAGAAACATCACCAACCAGTCATACTTTGATATTTACGGTTACAACACCCGTAAGTTCAATTTCATGGCGGGCTTGATGGTGGGGCTGTAGAACAATTGAAAATTGAAAGTTGAAAATTGAAAATGACTCAGATGAAACAGTCTGATTAACCCAAAGCATTTTCAATTTTCACCTTTCAATTTTCAATTCCCCCTATCTCTTACTCGCTACATCGAACTTCTCCTTAAAGAACCCCATCTCTCTGCTAAGCTCCAGTAAACAATTTCTACACAGGCAATCGCGGTATTTTTCTCCAATAAATTTCTTTTGTTCTTCGTTAAGCGATATGCCGTTACACTGGCAGTTTGCCACATCTCCTACTTTACATTCAAAACCTCCATTGCATCGAGGGCATTTTTTCGGTTCGTGTTTACAGTCGTTCATTGTGTGGATTTAATTCTTTATCGCATAAAAAAACCGCAGAGGAACGTAGGGTTTTCTGCGGTTTTTTGTTGTACAGACGCGTTGAACGCGTCTCTTGAATATTTCGATGTTACATTTCTGATGTTTGCAAACACGGCGTGTTTGCTACAGGAGACGCATTATCATGCGTCTCTACGCGCTGCAACTAACGCAACCTTCTTCCATTGTACACACAGCACCTTCTGCAAATGTTTCTGTGCCATTTACAACAGGGTCCATGTTGGTGCCGCCTTGTTTTTCTACTGTGAATTTCACCGCCTCAGCAGCAGCTTGCGTTCTCAAATAATACATGCCTGTTTTCAAACCTTTTTTCCATGCGTAGAAATGCATGCTCGTAAGCTTTGCAGTGTTTGCCTGCTCAACAAACAAGTTCAAAGATTGTGACTGACAAATGTATGCGCCTCTGTCTGCCGCCATATCGATCAGATTACGCTGCTTGATTTCCCAAACTGTTTTGTACAGTTCTTTTATGTCTGCAGGAATCTCTTTTATGTTTTGAATAGAACCGTTGGCTGCAAGAATTTTGTTTTTCATTTCGCCGTTCCACAAACCAAGCTTCACGAGGTCGTTCAGCAAATGTTTGTTTACAATGATGAACTCGCCGCTCAATACTCTTCTCAAATAAATGTTGGAAGTGTATGGTTCGAAACATTCGTTGTTACCAAGAATTTGTGAAGTAGAAGCTGTAGGCATTGGTGCCAGCAACAATGAGTTTCTGATACCATGTTCTTTGATCTTTGCTTTCAATGCAGTCCAGTTCCAGCGATCAGAAGGTGTTACATCCCACATATCGAATTGCAAAATACCTTGCGATGCAGGAGAGCCTTCATACGTTTGGTAAGCACCATCTTGTTTCGCAAGATCATTGCTTGCTGTTAATGAAGCGAAGTATAAAGTTTCAAATATTTCTTTGTTAAGTGTTTTCGCAGCATCACTTTCAAATGGATAACGCATTAAAATGAACGCATCCGCCAAACCTTGCACACCAATGCCAATCGGACGGTGACGCATGTTGCTGTTCTTCGCTTCTTCTACAGGGTAGTAGTTGCCATCGATGATCTTGTTAAGATTGATGGTCATTTGGTAAACTACTTCGTATAGTTTGTTATGATCAAAAACGCCGTCTGTAACAAATTTTGGCAATGCCACAGAAGCCAGGTTACAAACCGCTACTTCATCCGGAGAAGTGTACTCCATGATCTCTGTACACAGGTTGCTGCTCTTGATGGTACCAACGTTTTTCTGATTGCTCTTTTTGTTGGCTGCATCTTTATAAAGCATGTATGGGTTACCAGTTTCAATTTGAGCATCTATAATGGCAAACCAAAGATCTTGTGCTTTGATCGTTTTTCTCGCTCTGCCTTCTCTCTCGTAACGCTCGTACAATGCTTCAAACTCTTCACCATAGCACTCGTGTAAACCTGGCGCTTCATCAGGACTGAACAAGCTCCAGTCAGTATTGTCTTCTACACGCTTCATGAAAAGATCGCAGATCCACAATGCGTAGAAAAGGTCTCTTGCACGCATTTCTTCTTTACCATGATTTTTTCTCAGGTCAAGAAAATCGAACACATCTGCGTGCCAAGGCTCAAGGTAAATAGCAAAAGCGCCTTTACGTTTTCCACCACCCTGGTCTACGTAACGAGCGGTGTCGTTAAACACGCGCAACATTGGAACGATACCGTTGCTGGTTCCGTTTGTTCCGCTGATGTATGCGCCTGTAGCGCGAATGTTGTGAATGCTCAACCCAATACCGCCGGCGCTTTGAGAAATCTTCGCTGTTTGACGAAGTGTTTCATAAATACCGTCGATGCTGTCGTCTTTCATTGTTAAAAGGAAACAGCTACTCATTTGTGGTTTCACAGTGCCCGCGTTAAACAATGTAGGCGTTGCATGAATGAACCAGCGTTCACTCATCAGGTTGTATGTTTTTATTACATTCTCGATGTCGTTTTTGTGAATACCTACAGACACACGCATGAACATGTGTTGTGGTCTTTCCACTACTTTACCATGAATGCGAAGCAGATAGCTTTTTTCCATTGTTTTAAAACCGAAATAATCGAAAGCGAAATCGCGGTCGTAAATAATGGTGCTATCCAGCAAATGCGCATTTTCTTTGATCACAGCCCACACGTCATCACTGATCAACGGTGTGTAGCGATCGCCTTCTTTATACTCATGCAATTGCTGCATGGTTTTGCTGAAACTTTTTATAGTGTTTTTATGCAAATTGCTGATGGCAATACGGGATGCCAGCAATGCATAATCCGGGTGAATAGTGGTAAGTGATGCCGCTGTTTCTGCTGCAAGATTATCCAACTCTGTGGTCGTAACGTTATCGTAAATGCCTTCCACTACTTTCTTTGCAACGCTGATCGGGTCAACCAATGGATTCAAACCATAGCCCAGTTTTTCTATGCGTGCCGTAATCTTGTCAAACTTTACTGACTCTTTTCTTCCGTCTCTTTTAATTACAAACATGGGTTGAGTATTTTATTGTTCAAAAAACCGGCGGAGCGAATTAATAATTAATAATTAAAAATTAATTGCACACACCATGCGTACATTGGCTTACATCATAGGTTATGGATATGGAAACAGAAATCGTTAGAGGCCCTGAACTATCGGCGAAGTCGTATTAATTATTAATTATTAATTCGATACTCTTAGAAGTCCTCATCAGTAGAGAATACTTGAGAATCCTTAGCTGCTGTCACGCCTGCTTTCTGATAATCACCTACGCGTTTTTCGAAGAAGTTTGTTTTACCCTGCATACCGATCATTTCCATGAAATCGAAAGGATTGGCAGCGTTGAACATTTTTGGATATCCTAATTCAGACAACCATCTGTCGGCAACAAACTCGATGTATTGTGTCATCAATTTTGCATTCATACCGATCAATGCAACTGGTAACGCTTCTGTGATGAATTCTTTTTCAATTTCTACAGCATCGCCGATAATCGCATACACTTCGTCTTTCGACAATTTGTTACTCAACATGCTGTACAACAAACATGCAAACTCACAGTGCAAACCCTCGTCGCGACTGATCAATTCATTGCTGAATGTAAGCCCTGGCATCAACCCTCTTTTCTTTAACCAGAAAATAGAGCAGAAACTTCCGCTAAAGAAAATACCTTCTACGGCTGCAAATGCAACTAGTCTTTCTGCAAAAGATCCTTTTTCGATCCAACGCAATGCCCATTCTGCTTTCTTTTTCACCGCATCGATGGTATCGATAGCGTGAAACATTTTATTTTTCTCGATTGGATCTTTAATGTAAGTATCGATCAGCAAAGCATAGGTTTCGCTGTGGATATTTTCCATCATAATCTGAAAGCCGTAGAAACATCTTGCTTCCGGCAATTGCACTTCACTCATGAAGTTTACAGCGAGGTTCTCATTCACAATACCATCGCTCGCCGCGAAAAATGCCAATACATGCGAAATGAAATGACGTTCACCATCGTTCAGCTTGTCCCAGTCCTTTAGATCGGCGCTAAGGTCAATTTCTTCCGCAGTCCAAAAACTCGCCTCATGCGTTTTGTACATTTCCCACACTTTGGGATAGTTGATCGGCAGGATAACAAAGCGGTCCTTGTTCTCCTGGAGAAGGATTTCATTTTCAGCCATATAAATATTTTTTAAAAGTGGAAGTGTTGCCTTGTGGAGGGGAGACGGCTAGGCGACCCTTTGCATTGCAAAAGGCTAGAGCTGACGCTGCTTCAATCCACGAAAGCATTGTTTTTGACAACCATCTGGAAAGTATCCTGACTTACAGATTAGCATGTGAACCAATCTGCTCACAGTTGCGGGACAGCCCGTGATTTACACACGGTTCCTTTTTAATACCGGATTTTTGATCGGTAACCAGTTGGTCAGTTGCAAAGAACAGGTCAAAAGTATAACGCGAATTCTATGATTTGGGAAACCGTTTTCCACACCCTGTTAAAAAGAAAATCCGAGAATACCCAACATACCGCAGAATGACCAATCCAGCGAAATTCCGGCTTATTAATTATTTTATTTGGCTAGTTCGGCGGAATTACCGTTTGGATTTTGCGGGTAACAAACACTATTTTTATGGCACATAAACACACCTATGGGGATAAAATTTAATGAACTGGTTACGGTTAGCTTCACCCTTTTTGCGATTATCGATATTGTAGGCTCTATTCCTTTACTGATCTCGCTTAAGCGAAAAATGGGCGGACTAAAGGAGCTGTTGGCGACCGTAGTTTCCGGCGCATTGATGATTCTTTTTCTTTTTTTGGGAGAAAGCTTTCTTGGCGTATTGGGACTGGATGTCAATTCCTTTGCTGTAGCGGGTTCTATCGTGATCTTCATTCTCGGATTGGAAATGATCCTTGGCATTGAATTTTTTAAGAGTGATGGCGATGTGCGCTCCGGGGCCATTGTGCCTATTGCGTTCCCGCTGATTGCCGGTTCTGGTACGTTGACCACTATTATTTCCCTGCGTTCTAATTATTCCGTTTCCACCATATTGATAGCCATATTACTAAATCTTGTAATTATTTACATAGTAATGAAATCGCTTGATTTCATTGGCAAATTGATTGGCCCCGCAGGTTTGTTAGCGATCAGAAAATTTTTTGGTGTAATATTGCTCGCCATTGCGGTAAAAATATTTGCGAGTAAGGTAGGTGTGTTGTTTAAGTAGTCGCAAATCTCGCTCTTTCCCCAAGGCCTCGTAGTACAATGGATAGTATAAGAGTTTCCGAAGCTCCAGATACAGGTTCGATTCCTGTCGAGGCCACAAACCACAATTAACTTTAAAGGAACTAAAAATGAGTTCTACTTTTTTGACAGAACTTTTTTAAATTTCGATTCTATCGCATTTTCAACAATTGTGCAATAGTCGCTATAAAGTCGATTTTCTTTATCCAATTCTAATGTTTCTATAATTCCTGGTAGCTTGCTCAAAAATTTGACGTATTCCTTATGAATTGCCGCCGGACCGGGCAAAGTACTGTTGGTGCAGGTTGTAAGCCAATCTCTGACTTGTGGAAGAATATAGAGGTATTGATTTTGACTATGTAATTACAGTTTGCGACAACGCAAAAGAGCGTTGTCCCGTTTTTCCTTCAATGGCAAAACATTTTCATTACAACTTCCCCGATCCTGCAAAAGCAAAAGGAAGCGAAGAGGAGATCATGCAATCATTTCATGAGGTGAGAGAAATGATTAAAAGTTATTGCAAGGATTTTTAAGAAAAAACGGGCCCCCGATTAAGAGGCCCGTTTACGTTATTTTTACAACGGCTATAACTTCATAATTCTTTTTATAGTTTTCTTACCTGTTTTTTCATCCACAATCATTACGTAGTAAATGCCCCGGCCAAATGAGCCGATATCAATTACAATCTTCTTCTCCGCAGATCTGACATTATATTCAAGACTGCCCTCACTATTATAGAAGGTAATGTTCAAATGCAAAGCTGCACTATTAACTATATTGTATTTGTCGATAGCAGGATTAGGATATGTGCTCAAAGCCGTATCCAGCACAACAGAAGGTATTGTATCAATAATTACAGACGCAAGATATCTGACTGTGTCCGACATTTTGCTTAGGCAACCATCTTCGTTTACTTGTACTGTATACAGGCCTGATGAATCGACTTTAATTTGCTTACTTGTCGCGCCACTGATGGGCGCTTGGTTTAAGAACCACTGATTTCCGGAAGTTGAAGAGGAGATAAAAATATTACCTTCTTTTATTATTGTCGGCTTATCGGGTGTTTCCTTTATTACAACTGTTTGTGTATTCAGTAGTGAACCGATGTTATTGTACGCTTTTACTTTATACGAACCAGAAGCCGTAACCTTAAGCGTTGCTCCTGCAGAATCGTAATTAGCCTCCCACAAGTAGGTACAGTTTATACACCCCGGGCTGTTCGCAGTTAACGTAATAGTATCGCCCTCACAGACCGGTGCTGCTGGGCTAATAGAAATATTCAGGATTGAAGGTGGATATCCTGCAGCAGTATCTGCTACGATAAAAATACCAGATCTGCTATTTATATAGTCCTTGTTGCTGATAGTGCCTCCAATCAATGTTTGCCCATACTGAGTTATTTCGACGGTGTTTAAGCTATTTATATCGAGATAATCACCCGAGCCGATCCACTTATTCACTTCCCGTCCAACAGAATCGACCGTAATGTAAAATGCCGATTGCTGATAAGAAGCATTTACGGAATCAACAATATAACCAACTACAGTATATTGATTTTTAAAAGAGTTGAATTTTTGATCAATGGGCACATAGTACTGAGTCTGTGATGCAGGAGTTATTAGCTGTTCCCAATCAGTAGCCCCATCTTTCGAATTGATCCTTCGGATAACCAGACTGTTATTGTTTCGACCAGTGGTGTAAACATGCTTTTGGTCGCTACTTGCCATATCAATTGTGTAATTCGCCTGCTCATCTTTAGACCATGAAAGCATCCGTGTCTTTACATTGAAACGTCCACTTCTGTAATTGCCTTCGTCTGTCTTTCCCATTATTATAACAGTTGAATCATCGCATCTGGCCATATTAATCGGTGTAATCGTAAGATAGGTCCTGAAATTTCGGTCGATTGGTGACATTCCCCCAGCAGACATATAGTACAAATCGACAGCCGCATCAATAGTGTATTTGCTTCTGTTGATAAAAATCATTGTGTCTTTTTCATAGGGCAATAAACCATTCTGCTTTGCATTTATCGTATTAAAGTTACCGTGATAGGCACCGTTATCAGTTACAGCTCCCCGTGAACCTTCTATTCGCAAAAAGTTAAAACCAGTCTGTAACATAATACTGGGTAACCTCTCTCATGTAAGCATACACAATGTTGGTGTCGTTGGCGGCGTACAAACCAACCGATCTAAACCCTTTTGTATTGTCCGCTGGCATTAAATTCTTCTTCTCAAATACAACTGTTCCTGCGGTGTCCAGCTTTATAAAAAAAATACTGTCTGGCGTGCCGTTGTAAGAATACTGGCTGTTTACTTGCGGATGAGCCGTGGCAGAAAAGGCGATTTTGTTATCGGAAGTAACACACATTTTATCTGCTTTGAAAAAAAATCCTCTTTTAAACTTTTTCTCCCAAACAGACTCGTTGGTACGCGAGTTTCTTAGTTCAATCGCAACAGAGTCGCCGAGTTGTTTAAATACAGCATATTTATTGCCCGACACTTTTTTGATTTCCAAAACACTGCTGGGATACCTGAGCGTTGCCACGTAGTTTTTGCTATTAAGTACCTTGAATGTGCCTGAAGTATCTGTCGCAAAAAAATTAAAGTTTCTGTTTACATTGCCCAGATAAAACACTTTATTATCGTAAACAAAGGAGCCAACGCCTCCGCTCCATCCGGAATTATCATCGACACCTTCATTCATTACATTGTGATATTTTAACGTTCCACTGGAGTCAAACTTACATACACCCCATTTGCCCAAACGCCAGTCATTGCCTTGCTCATACCCTGTCGCATAAACGTTTCCCCCGCTGTCGACATCAAATGAATTTACCGCATAATATCCACCATTACTTGTTGGCAACCCTCCCCAATTGGGATTGTAAAATGCTTCCCATTTCTTTTCTCCCGTATTCCTATTGAACTTGCAAACACGATATGCACTATAGATGCCTCCATAAAAAATATGCTTCCCACTAATATAGACGTAATCGCCAGCCACTTTAAAATCGCTCACGTAATCTGAAAGAAAGTTATAGTAAAGATTACCCGTTGCATAAGTGAACCATTTTACGTTGCCTGTGTTTGCATCAACCTTGCCACAAAAAGGATAGGAGCCTACGCCGTAAAAATACACACCATCCGACTGAGGTTGAGATCCCCACACTCCTCCGTTAACTTTGGCAGACCACACCATTGATTCAAGAGTAGGTGAAGAATACTTAATTATGCTATCGCCCTTTGTAATATAGGTTGCGCCGCTTTCATCGAAGGAAAAATTACAATTGTTCTTGTTTTGCGCCGTTCCTGAAATCAATTTTGAAAAAACCGTTTTACCAGTAGTTTTATCGACAAGCTCGTACATGTATCCATTCTCCGAATTGTATGTATAAGCAATTCTATTGCTGTCAGCTATTGCCAATACTATTGCATCGGTTATGCTTTTTCTCCACACAATATTTCCATAAGTCAGATCGACTTTCCATATTTCATCTATTCCCGTTGTTCGTGCATATACTCCACTGCCATCTACGACCAGTTGTTGAATACCTCCATTTACATAAGGAACGCTAATGGTCCATATTGTATTACCTGCTGTATCCAGCTTTATAATAGATGGTATGTGTCCGAGTTGAGCGGTATTAAAAGAGGAGCCTCCTGCATAGATGAACTTACCATGTCGTTGGGCCCAGTTTAACTCCCCTGCTCCTTTGGATTGAAGTTTGCTTGCAAAATAACTTACCGATAACTGAGAAAATGCCTGGTTGATAAAACCAGATAACAATAACACGGGTAAAAGCAGAAGTAAGATTTTTTTCATAGAGGTTGTTAAATCTTTTATTAAGTGCCAGATAATAAAAATACCTTTCGAATTATGTTTATTATCATATAGTCGCCTCTTTTCTTCAATTTTGAGTAGAAACACTCAGTTCTCAATAGCTAAAAAAGAACATCTCCTTCCAAATAAGTCCCATCAAACTGCGCCGCCTTCATTTCTTTTTACTATTTTAATATTATGTCGCAAACATTTCTCGATCAGCTGACGTTTTTTGCGGAGATTATCCCGCTGACTTACATAGCTTTTTTTCATGTAATCAATCCGATCGGCTCTGGTGTGTTGTTTTACAACCTTACACCACTTGCTACAAGTAAGGAACGACGATCTCTCGCAAAGCATATTGCTGTTAATACCTGCATTATGTTGACGATTATTCTACTGATCGGTATTTATATCCTTAACCTGTTTGGCATTACTGTTCCTATAGTAAAAATGTGCGGCGGGTTTGTAATCCTTGCTATGGGCTGGCAATCTTTACAACAAGATGATAGTATAAATGAGGCGGATAAAAAAATGCCTCTGCCTGGTAGTGTACACAGCCTGGAAGTATATAAAGCAAATCAGTTTTATCCATTCACATTTCCTTTTACCGTAGGCCCCGGAACTATTTCGGTGGCGCTTACCATAAGTGCTGAGTCACTCGTACATAGAGGCGATAGGGCGCACAGTCTCCTGCAATTTGCCGGTGCTTTTACCGCAATTATACTAATAGCCTTTACCATTTACATTTGTTATGGTTCTGCTGATATGGTCATGAGTAGATTATCACTTCAGATACGGAAAGTAATTATGAAAATCTTTTCATTTATCCTCCTGTGCATTGGCGGTCAAATTCTGTTTGGCGGAGTGGAGGATTTTGTAAAGTATATTTTGAAATCCATTGCTCAACAGTGATTTAAAACCTCTTCATCATGGCAGATATACAAACATCTATCGCACCGTGGCTTTCAGTTTCAAACGCTGTTAAGGCCGTTGCTTTTTATAAGAAGGCTTTCAACGCGATAGAAACCTACCGACTGGAAACTCCGGACGGGCTTGTGGTAAAACTGTCTGTCAATGGCGCAGAGTTCTGGATCAGCGGAGATTTAAATGATCATCATAATATTAAAACCTTACACCCTCTTGGTGGCAATGCAGTAAGAATGATCTTAACAGTGAGCGATCCTGATTCCATTTTCGCAAACGCGATTTCAGCAGGCGCCACTGAAATATTTCCTGTGGGCGAATCTCACGGGTGGCGCCTCGGTCGTATTGCAGACCCGTTCGGGCTTCATTGGGAAATTGGCTACGAGATTAAAAAGTAGCTCATTATTTATCTTCGCTGTGTTGAAGTAATTGTTGCAGAAAACCATTCAATGCTGCTGTCTTATTTCCCAATTGAGAGAAAAATTCCTTGTCAAATTTCTCAACTGTTACCACTGCTTTTTTAATGATCTTTTTGCCTTCTGATGTTAGTGTAATCACCTTCGCTCTTGTATCGGTAGAATGCTCTGCTCTTGCCACAAAACCTTTTTGCTGAAGTGTTCTCAGCACCGTTGAGGTCGTCATCGGATCGATCTTTGTGTGCGCCGAAAGCCCTACCTGCGTTACTTCTTTATTGTGTAGTAAAAGCCAGTGTGTACTTGCCAATAGCACAAACTGAGAATGGGTCAGGTCGTATTGCTCAAGTGCTTTACGGATTTCCCGCTGCCACAAGTTAGTCACCTGCCAAAGCAAAAATCCAGAACTTTCTTCTGCCTTGTCCACGCTAAATGTGTTGTCGTTCGATTTCATTTTGCTATTTTAAATCACTTGCAATCGCATTATTTACTTTTTCATTCTGAAGCGCAGATGCTGCATTTATCTGCGCCTGCATGTCCTGTGGTAATGATTTGGCCATATTCGCCGCTACAAGTTTGATCCAAACGAATGACAACAACCCCTTCATCGTTAGCCTGTTTGTAACTTTCAAGCCTTCCCGTGTTTCCTCGAAAATATGCTCGTCATAAAGTTTTGCCAAAGGAAAACTGGTAACATCTGTGAACTTCTGGTTCTTAACGGTTTCAATCAATTTCACTGTAACCTTCGGGCCTCCTTTTGGTTTTAACATAAACTGATTCCCTGCTTCAAACTTTCCTTCAAGCTTTGTTTCTTCTAGTCCGCCATCCCAGGTTGGCCATTCGTTTACATTTTCAAAGAGTTTCCACATTTGCTCTTTAGTAGCTTTTGTTGTTACAATGGTGTGTGTGTTTGTCCACATAAAATTTCGTTTTAATTTTATATGTACAAATATAATAAGTGCGCTTATAATATGCAAATTAATTTTATCTGACCCCTTTCAGAATTAACAACTATAGTTTATGCCTGAGAAACAGTAATTCCCGCCAGCTTTTCATAGATAAGACGTAGCTGCCTTATATGCCTGGTAGAATGACAATACACAAATGTTATCCATTCCTGTCCGGTTAACTCGCCAAGACCGGGCAGCGCAAAATCTGTGTAGGTAGCTTCGAGATCCATGGTTTCTGCGGCCTTGCGCATCGCTTCGCGGTTGATTTTCCATGCATTGTATGCTGTATCCTTATCATGTGGCCCGTTCGAAGGAATGATGAATTCAGGCGAGTGCATTTTTATCGTGTAGTCCAGAAAAGTATTCTTGATGATCTCAACATTTGCATCGGGTGCTCGCTGTGTTGTAGTCACATGTCCGCTCCAAATTTTTGCGCAGCCCCTCTCCGCTCTGTAAATATGCTCAGCAACTTGTCCTCCGGTCCAGCTTCCTTCAAAAGGCACTTGGTTAAATTGTTGTTGAGAGAATTGTTGAATGGCTTGCAACATGCCTTCTGTCGTTTCATCTAACCACCTTAAAAGTTCTTGTCGCATATGATTGATTTTGTTTCTCAAAACTAAAATGCTTAAAAAACAATACCGAGGTTAATTGTGACAAATGCTGGGTCGTTTGCGACATTCTATTACTTAATCGCTTTGAAATGATCTTGAAAAAAGTGTATCTTATCTATCCAAAGTTGACGCATGTATTATCAGACTTTTCCTCCTTCACCATTACTTGCACAGTATGTGAGATATTTCTGGGCACTGGAGGGAGAGGCGTGCCGAGAGGTTCCCTACACACATCGAACGATGGCAAATGGTTGTCCCGAATTGGTGTTTCATTACAAGGGGTGTTTTGATGAAATAACAAAACAGGGCGACCTCGAAAAGTCCTTCACCATTGGCATACAGGGGCAATCGCAAATCTTCAGACGTTTTTCAATCAATGAAAACTTTGGCATTTTCGGAGCGTTTCTTTATCCGTTCGCAATCCCAAAACTTTTCGGTTTAGATACCACCGAAATAAACAATTCATTTGTTGATTGGCAGGATGTCGATGTTATCAAAGACTCTGGCCTGTGTGAAAATATAATGAACGCAAAAGACAATTTGCAACGAACAAATATCTTGTCACTTTTCCTTGAAGCCAGAGTAAGACAAAACAACATTTCATCGCCCGCTATTTTTTATTGTATCAATGAAATTATTGCGCAAAAAGGTTTGACAAATGTGCAACAACTTGCGAAGAATTGTTTCTTGTCAGCAAGACAATTTGAAAGAAAATTCAAACAGTTTTCAGGCTTTAGTCCTAAACTTTTTTCGCGCATAGCACGTTTTGAAAATGTGCTGACCTATTATGGCAACCGGAACTTGTCGCTTACGCAAATCGCTTACGATGCGGGCTATTATGATCAGTCTCATTTCATTCGTGATTTTAAAGATTTTTCCGGACATCATCCCAGACACTATTTTTTTGGAGAAGCTGAAGGTACAGAATGGAAATAATAGAATGTCGCGTTTGTACAATTTCCCGAAACCCTCCACTATTAGTTTTGTTTACACAAAAAATACAGTTATGAATATTCCAAAAGGACATCAGACAGTAATGCCTTACCTCATTTTAAAGAATGCACACAGATTTATTGAGTTTACCAAACATGTTTTTGAAGCGGAAAACACATTTGAAAAGCTCCGCGAAGATGGCACCTCTGTTATGCATGCAGAAATAAACATCGGCGGAAGCACCATTATGTTTGGCGAATGCTCAGACGAATACCCGACACAAAACGCCAACATGTTTGTATATGTAGACGACGCAGATGCTACGTATGAAAAGGCAATAAGCTTTAATGCAATCACGCTTCGAGCTCCCGAAGATCAATCATACGGAAGAAGCTGCGGCGTAAAGGACCCGTTTGGTAATACATGGTGGATCACTTCTGTTTAGTATTTTTGAGGCTATAATCGTAACCATGCAAGATTTCAGATTAAGGGTTTTTCATGCAGTAGCGTCCAACTTAAGTTTTACAAAAGCAGCCGCGGAATTATTTATTACGCAACCGGCGGTCAGCAAAAACATTCATGAACTTGAATCAGAGTTTGATATCCGCCTTTTTGAAAGAAAGGGAAATAAAATAAGCCTTACTGCTGCCGGAAAAATTCTTTTAAACTATTCCGAGCAAATCATTGATGTTTACAAGCAAATAGATTTTGACTTAAGCGTTATCAAGAAAAAATTTTCCGGCAGGCTGGAACTCGGCGCCAGTACTACAATTGGTCAGTATGTGTTGCCGCAGGTACTTGCGAAATTCTATCAATCATTTCCTGAAATTAAGCTGAGCCTGGTCAATAACAATACGGAGAAAATAGAAGCGGCATTGCTCGATAAAAAAATAGAACTCGGCATTGTCGAAGGGCGCACACAAAACAAACAGCTTAAGTACACGCAGTTCTTAAAAGATGAACTGGTGGCTGTTGTACATACCAAAAGCAAGCTGGCGAAAAAAGATGTGATCACACTTGCCGAATTGCAAACCACTCCTTTGGTTTTACGTGAAAGAGGTTCTGGCACATTGGAGGTTGTGGAACATGCTTTGCAAAAACACAAGATCAAACTATCGCAGCTTCATGTTGCGATGTATCTCGGCAGTACGGAAAGCATCAAGTCTTTTCTGAAACATTCCAATTGCATCAGCTTCATATCTATCAGTGCCATCGCGAATGACGCTGCCAGTGGCGAATTCAAGATCATTGATATTGAGGATTTCGACATTATGCGATCTTTCTACTTCGTGCATCTGCAAGGCAAGCCCAGCGGCCTCGCCAGCACCTTTATGCGATTTGCAGCGCAGCATTATAACCAGAAGTTATAGTGCATAATTATTTGCGATTTACACCACTTGTCTATTAAGTTCAAATTTGCTTTCATAAATCAAGGTTATGGAAAGCATTTTTAGTACGGAGGGGGTTGGAAAGAAAACAGTTTATATAACTGCAGCTGCAGTTTGTCTGCTGCCATTCGTGAACGGGCTAGAGGCGTTACTTGCCGGTTTTTTGTTGGTGCAGTTCACCGGCAATCCTTTTGAAAAATATACGCATAAGGCAATCAAGTTATTTCTGCAAATATCCGTGGTGGGTCTTGGTTTTGGCATGAACATTCACGAAGCGCTTGAGGCTGGCAGACAGGGATTTCTTTTTACAGTTGCTTCTATTTCTGTTACGCTTATTGTTGGTTTATTGCTGGGCAGATATTTTTCTATTCTGCGTAAAACATCCTTGCTCATTGCCGCAGGCACCGCCATCTGCGGAGGGAGTGCTATTGCAGCAGTGTCTCCAGTGATCAAGGCGAACGAAAACGAGATGTCTGTTTCGTTGGGAACGATCTTCATTCTCAATGCGATCGCACTTTTCATCTTTCCTGTTATTGGTCACTATTTTAATTTGAGTCAGCAACAGTTTGGCTTGTGGTCAGCAATTGCTATTCATGATACAAGCTCTGTTGTTGGCGCGGCACATGCTTACGGACAAGAGGCTCTGCAAATTGCTACAGCTGTTAAGCTTGAAAGAGCTCTCTGGATCATTCCTGTATCCATCTGCGCAGGGTTGCTTTTTAAAAACAAGAAGGCGAAGATCAACATTCCGTGGTTCATTTTATTATTCGTGTTGGCAATGATCATCAGCAGCATGTTCCCTTTGCTTCAAACGCCGGCACTCTATATCTCAGAATTTGCAAAAAGATGCCTGGTGCTTACATTGTTTCTTATCGGCACTTCTCTAACAAAAGATGCTTTAAAGCATGTAGGCGCAAAGCCTTTGCTGATGGGTGTTGTATTGTGGTTGTTTATTTCTGTAACGTCTTTGATTGTGATTATTCAATTTGTGTAAATAAAAAAATAGCTGGCAATGATGAATTGCCAGCTACCAGGTTTCTATTGAAGGTGTGTTGTTATTTTACTATTACCACTTGCTTAAGATACGGCTTGCCATTTACTCTCAGCCGCACAAAATAACTACCGGCTGCCAAACGCGATGGCGCTGTTATATTGAAAGTATGATCGCCGGTTGCATAATATGCGGGTTGAATTAAAGTTTGTACCAATGCTCCGGTAGCGCTAAAAATATCCGCAGTGAGTTCTTGTCGTTGTTTAAGATTAACGCTTATTGTAAAATTGCTCCGTGCAGGATTTGGATAAACGCTCCATCCAAAAAAGTTCTCAGGCTGCACAGCGTTGTTGGTATCACCGGGAATGAGCGGCAACGCTGTCAGATCAGCAAAGAAGGACGGCGCACCGGTGAGCGGAATGTTTGTTGACGAAACCGCGGATTCATTATTGGTTACAGTATAGTTCCATTCTTTTCTGCTAACAGTACTTCCTACAGAACCCAACGGGAAACTGTATGTAGCATTCGCCACTTCTGATGAATCGATGGTTGTTCGCGCCCACAGGACGTACAAATATTTTCCTGACCCATTTTTGAAAGCTCCGCCATTAACACTCGAAGGAAGGCTCAAAGATGCCGTTTTCGTAGCATCGTACCTGTAGCCGGACATGATATCGGATGTTGTTTTGTACGCGATGCCTTCATCTGTATATTGTTGTTTGTAAACACCACCATTTGTTAGCGGACCAATGCCGGCAATCTTTTGATACAGTCCCATTACAAGGTATCCATTCGTCGCTGTGGCATAGTCACCTTCGTTTGCTATTTCATAAACATACATTTGACTGATGCCATTCATTTGCGATTCTACCATTGCCTTGATGATGTAGTTGCGTTGTACCGTAATACCACCAAAGTAAGTGGTGGTAGAGTTTCCGGGAATATTATTTTCCGTGCAAATGAATGTTTTCTTTGGATAGGTTGTACCGTTGTACCCATATTTTGCAAACACATCATCGAATCTTTTCTTCGCGTTGATGTATGAATCTGCACAAGCATCGGAATGTCTTCTATACTTTACAGTTCCTGTTACACCGTCCCAATAAGCAAGGTCGTAAATTGGATAACTATGAAAACTTAAGCAATCGAAGTATGCGCCGCCTTTGTTAGGATAGGCAGCTGTTACACTTCCATCAGTTGGATTGTCAGTGTTGCGCAACAACACATCAAGAAAGCTTGAATAGCCAAGTCCGCCCGGTGCTACATACGCAGTAGGATCGACGGTTTTAATTACTTCATAGGCAATTCGCAGCAGACGTATGTAGTGATACACAGGCGCACGCAGGTTCAGCAGTTCACAAGGCGTTGGTGTATTTTCGAACCAGTTTCCTGCAGCGCCCGGAGCTTTCCAACCATCTACGCCACCATCCTGATCGGGCTCGTTGATAATTTCCCAGAACTTTGTTTGATTCTTGTAAGTGCTTACTGTTTTGTACACATATAACGCGAAGTAGTTGTTGTCGTTGACAGGTGTACCATTTTCACCATTGTCCCAAATGGGTTCATACATATTTGCAAACAACAATGAAGGAGTAGAACACCCTCCGTAGGTGTTGTTGTCTTTGTGCGCGGCAGAAACAGGCGTGCCCAGGAATACTGTCAGGTCCTGCATTCCCAGCGATGCGTAATGATTGAATTGATTGACACGTATATTATAACCCCATGTTTGCAGGAAATCTTCATACAAAGATGGGCGAACAGATTTTATCCCCGCGCCTTTCACACCTTTTGCGGGATTACCGGCGGCAATATCAGCAACTGTTCCATCATCCCATGACGTTCCGTAATAACCCATGTTGCTTCCGAAAAGATAAAAGTTTGTGTATGCCGGCGATCCCTGGGGATCGTTTGCAGTGTAGTTGACTTGTGCAGTTAGTTGTAGCGAGATAAATACACACAAAACAATAGTAAAAATGTTTTTCATTAATGATTGAATTAAAATAGAATACAATTAAGATTCCGGCTGTGTAAGGGTTATAGCGGTGTGTATAAATGCTGTTGGTCCTGAAGCGCCTGATCACAACACAATTATTCTGCCATTTTTCCTGTAATGCTGACTATGCCTTAATTTTATTTATTCACTTTAAATACTGATCATATGGAATTCGGTCGTGTACCCGATAATGAATTGAATAAAGTTGACTTTAGTTTACCACAAGAACCTGCTGATAATAAACTTGTTCTCAAAGGAAAGAAGCAGAAAAAACCTTTGGTTTACCTGGGTTGCGCGAAGTGGGGAAGAAAAGAATGGGTGGGGAAAATTTATCCGAAAGGAACGAAAGATGCAAACTTTTTGGAACATTATGTGAAGCATTACAATAGCATTGAATTGAATGCAACACACTACCAGGTGTACGGGCCGTCAACAATTGAAAAGTGGAATGACAAGGCAAAGGGCCGCGATTTTAAATTTTGCCCGAAGGTGAACCAGAACATAAGTCACTTTGGAAAGCTGGATGACAAACAACCTTTGATGGATAAATTCCTTGAAGGTGTGTTGGCTTTTGGTGACCATCTTGGGCCAATATTTCTCCAGGTGAGTGATAAATTTGCGCCTAACAGAAAAGAAGAGCTTTTCAATTTTCTCGCTAAGCTGCCTACTGATTTGCAGTTTTTTGTGGAGGTGCGTCATCCTGATTGGTTTCTTCCTCAGCACGCCAAAGAACTTTTTGATAAACTACGCGAACTAAATATCGGCGCGATCATTACAGACACAGCAGGCAGAAGAGATTGTTGCCACATGCATTTAACGGTGCCGAAAGCATTTATCCGTTATGTAGGAAACAGTTTACATCCAACGGATTACACTCGTTGCGACGAATGGGTGGAGCGTATGAAATACTGGCTGGACCAAGGAATTGAAGAGTTGTATTTTTTCATGCACATGCATGACGAAGCAACTTCTCCTGAGCTTACGGTTTACCTGGTCGACAAAATAAATAAGGAATGCGGGCTGGACTTGATCAAGCCGCGGTTTGAGGGAGGAAATGGAAACACCTTGTTTTAAGACTGAATAACTGAGTAACTGAATAACTGAACCTTGTGTGCAACTTGCCTTCAATTATTCGGTTATTCAGTTATTCAGTCACCACAGCTTTCACGTATCTTTTCTTCGTTGCTACAAACAGCCCCATTGCAAGTGCCATTACTACAACGCCTGTAAGGCATATGCCTGGCCAACTTCCATGTTTCCATACGATCAATGCGAGTGCAGAGCCTGATGCGGTGCCAATGAACGCGCCGGTCATGTAGATGGTATTGAGGCGGTTTCGCGCCTCTGGAAGAATAGCGTACACTCTTGTTTGATTGCTCACGTGAATTGCTTGCATAGCAAAATCCAGTGTGATGATGCCAACGCAAATTCCTATAATAGAGAACCTGAAAATATAAAAAATGACAAACGAAAGCGCCAATACGACAACGCCCAAGCCTACCGCTTTTCTTGGATGACGCTTGTCGGCACTTCTTCCGGCAAGTGGTGCGAATAAAGCGCCCAGTGCGCCAGCGAGTCCAAACAAACCAATCGTATCACTGTTCAATCCAAATGCCGGACTGCTCAGCCACAGCACCATTCCTGTCCAAAACATACCGAAGCACGCAAATGCAGCGCCGCTTATTGCTGTAGCTTCACGGAGCTCATTGAATTTGAACATTTCGAATAACGACTTCATCAGTTTGCCGTAAGTGCCTTTGAATGCAGGTTGACTTTGCGGTAAGAAGAAATACATTAAAGGCAATTGCACCAGCGTGATGATTGTTGCCAATCCATACATGCCTCTCCAGCCGAAATGCGCGCCTACAACACCACTCAATGTTCTTGAAAGAAGAATGCCAATTAACAATCCACTCATGACATTGCCAATTACTTTTCCTCTTTTTTCGGGAGAAGCCAGCGCTGCTGCCATAGGGATTATCATTTGTGGAACAACACTTGTTACGCCCACGAAAACAGATGCAATGCCAAGCAGCCAAAACTGATTGGCAAATGTAGTGGCAGCAAGACTTCCGACACATATCACTGTAACGGCCATGATCAACTTTTTACGCTCTATCAAATCTCCGACAGGCACAAAGAAGAGAATGCCGAGTGCATAACCTAATTGATTAAGGAATGTAATTTGCCCAGCTTGCGCTTCTGCAATGCTGAATTCCTTTGCTATTAAGGGTATAAGAGGTTGACTATAATAAATGTTTGCAACAATAAGGCCTGTACAAATGGCCATGAAAATTTCCTGAGATCGCTTCATATTCTTTTTCTAAAACTTTGGTTCGCAATCAGCAAAACCATATGGCAGGAGCAAATAAATGCAGGAATTTGTTTTTATACTGAGGCGAAAATGAAGCGCGAAGGTAAATTGTTTTTTCCGGTCTTCGTGGCGTTTTACAAATATTGAATGGTAAAATACGGGGATGAGACAATCAGCCCATTCTCTACAATTTCTATTGACAATTGACTACAAGCGATTTACGCTTTGGAGAGACTCTTAAAGAACCAAGTAATAGATCTTGAAATATTATCGGCCAGTTCGATCAATAGTGTGGGCCAGTTTACAAGGAAGTAGCTTAATTTTTTTGACATGGTAATGCTTTTTTAAGTGTTTAATGGTTGTTGTTTAATCCTGCAATTCTTCACAATAATATCCTACATGTTGCAGTGTGTTTTCAACATGTCTTGGAGAGAGGTTATCAGATTCAATGCGTAAAATCTTGTCTTTGTCGTGCAGATCCACATTCCATCTGATAATGCCTCCAAGCTTCGAAATGTGTTTTACTATCGATTCCACATTTCGTCTGCGTCGAATGTTTGTTTTGAATACAAGAACTTCCATAAGTTATTTAGTTTGGATAAAGTAGTTTGGTTATTCTGTTCCACCTTCACCGGTACGTGTATTCGCGGCAGTCGCACTCGCAGCAGGTTGTTGTTCATTAAATCCTCTTCTCCAGGTACCGCAGCGTTCGCGCATTTTTTGTTTGAATTTCTCTTGTTCTTCAGGCGTCATGCTTTGCCATTTTTCACGCATGCCTTCTTTCCACATGCCCGGTCCGCCGCCCCACGGGCCACCGCGACGAGGGCCGCCTTTAAATCCACTGAATAAAATTTTACTCAATACAAGTATTCCTATTGCCTGTGGAAATGTGATGGCTGATACATGTATCACTGAAGGAAGAATTCCGTTCCACAGACTCATTACAATGAAGCTGAAGAGCAACACAGCTGCGGCGCCAAACAACAGCATCATGATAAATTTTTTAAAGAAAAATCCGCGTTTCATAATTTTTATAATTTTTTGTTTTCGTGTGATGATCGTGAATGGTCACATCTCACGAGTTTAATAATTCGTCTTTTAAAGTGCTCAGTCTTTCCCGTAAATGCAGTACTGCGTATCGTTTGCGGGAGATGAGCGTGTTTACTGTTTCCCCTGTTTGTTCGGCGATCTCTTTAAAAGGAACGCCTTCCAGTTCATTCAGGATAAAAACATCTCTTTGTTCTTTTGGCAGTTCCTTCAAGGCGCTGTCCAATGCCTCCCAAAATAGGGAGCGCAGGTAAGCGGTTTCCGGGTTTTCGTTTCCTTCGGAAAAAAGCTCCGTCCACTCCGCAATTGTTTCTCCGTCTTCAGAAGTGTAAATATCTTCTACTGAATCTGGCTTCTTTTTGCGTTTTTTGTCAGTGATCTTGTTCCGGGTAACTGTAAAGAACCATGCGGTAAGCTGCTCAATCGGTTGTGTATTTCCGACGAACTGGTAAAAAACATCCTGCAGGATATCCTCGGCATCAGCTTCATTATCAACACGTTTGCGTATAAAACCCATCAGCCGCTTGCTATAAGCATTGATTGTATCGGTTATATTACGTTTTTTTTCCGCCATTGCGGTGGTTGATATCGTTGCTGCATCCGTCATGTAATTAAGGTAGACGGGCAGGGAAATCAAATATTTTAAATTTTGTAAAAAAAATTCTGTCTTAAAGATAGACGCAAATCATTGAATAACTGATTAACTGAATAATTGAGGGTGAATCCGATTCGCCCCTACAGCATTTTCAACTTTCAACTTTCGATTTTCCATTCTCCTCTACTCTGTTAAAGTTTTCCACACAAAAAATAAATCCGCCAAAAAAACGTTTGTGGTATAGCAGCGAAAATTATAATGCGGACCCGCTAAACTTTACTCCTGTTAAAAGGTCAATAAAAGTTATGAAAAAGAGAACACTAATTTTTACCCTGCTGGTTGCGGTAAGCGGCTTGTTCGCTTTTAAAGGTCTTGAGCACAGAGTTATGAAAAGACGCTTTTTTCATAACAGCATATCCGGAACTCCCTACATAGTTATCAAAAAAACCGACTACGAATTAAGTGTGTACGATGATGAAGGCTGGTTTGCCACGTACCCAGCGGTATTTGGAAGCAAATCACAGGACGATAAAATGGTGATGGGTGATAGAAAAACGCCAGAAGGTGAATACAAAATTGCTTCTAAACGTCCGCACGAAAAGTGGGACAAAATGATGTTACTAAATTATCCGACTCAGGTTGATATAGATAAATTTAATGAACGCAAAGCACAGGGCCTTGTTCCTAAAGATGCTAAACTCGGCAACGGTATTGGCATTCATGGTACCTGGAACCGCGATGATATGGCTGTTGACTATTATCAAAACTGGACCAACGGCTGTATTTCATTAAAGCGTGAAGACATTGAAGAGTTATACGATATTATCCCCGTGGGAACTAAAGTGACGATTCAGCATTAAGGCTTTTAACAACTGACGTCTTAAAAAACAAAACCCCTGAGAAGTTCTCGGGGGTTTATTTTTTTGAATTATTGAGGGCGAATGCGATTCGCCCCTACAGCATTTTCAATTTTCAACTTTCAATTTTCCATTGCTTAAATCTTCCCCGCCTTTATCTCATTCACCACTCCCGGATCAAGCAATGTGCTTGTGTCACCGAGATTTTCCATTTCACCTTCGGCAATTTTTCTGAGAATGCGACGCATGATCTTTCCGCTTCTTGTTTTTGGCAAACCGCTTACAAACTGGATCTTATCTGGTTTTGCAATTGGACCAATGATGCGTGATACGGTTTGTGTAATATCTTTTCTCGCCAATTCTTCATCACCATGTTGTCCCTGGTAAATAACATAAGCGTAAATACCCTGTCCTTTAATATCGTGAGGATAACCTACAATAGCGCTTTCCACCACACCAGCGTGCATGTTGATGGCGTTTTCTACTTCTGCGGTTCCTATGCGGTGACCGCTCACATTTAACACATCATCTACACGACCCGTAATGCGGTAGTTGCCGTCTTCATCGCGTAGACAGCCGTCTCCGGTGAAGTAAAGATTATTGTATGTAGCAAAATAGTTTTGCCTGCACCTTTCGTGATCGCCATAGGTTGTTCGCAAAATAGATGGCCATGGAAACTTGATGCAAAGATTTCCACTCACACCATTTCCTTTCACTTCCTCCCCCCTTTCATCCACCAAAATCGGTTGAACACCCGGTAGCGGCAGCGTTGCAAAAGAAGGTTTTGAAGGAGTTACGCCTGCAAGATTTGATATCAGCACACCGCCGGTTTCTGTTTGCCACCACGTATCTACGATCGGACATTTTTTCTTACCGATATGTTCATCGTACCAATGCCATGCTTCTTCATTGATCGGTTCGCCTACTGTTCCTAAAACTTTCAACGAAGAAAGATCATGATTTTGCACCGGCCCCAAGCCAAAGCCCATCAATGATCTGATGGCTGTAGGCGCTGTGTACAATACGTTTACTTTGTATTTATCAACGATGCTCCAGAAGCGACCGGCATCCGGAAACGTTGGAATACCTTCATATATAAGCGTTGTGGCTCCTGCCGCCAACGGTCCGTAAACAATGTAGCTGTGTCCCGTGATCCAGCCGATATCTGCCGTACAAAAATGAATATCACCCGGTTGGTATTGAAACACATTTACAAAGCTATACGCAGTGTACACCATATAGCCGGCAGTACTGTGCACCACACCTTTTGGCTTGCCGGTAGAACCTGAAGTATATAAGATGAACAAGGGATCTTCCGCGTCCATTTCTTCTGCTTCGCAATATGGATTGCCTTGTGTTTCTACTTTTTTAATTTCATCTTCCCACCAAACGTCTCTTCCTTTGATCATGCTCACTGGGGTACGGGTACGCGTTAGAACGATCACTCGTTTTACAAATTTGCATTGAATCAACGCATCGTCTATTACGCTCTTAAGCGCAATTTCTTTGTTGCCTCGGTAAGCGCCATCGCAGGTGATAACAAACTCTGCCTGCGCATCCTGCAAACGATCGGCAATACTTTGTGCGCTAAATCCTCCAAAAACCACAGAATGGATTGCGCCAATTCTTGCACATGCCAATACTGCAACAGCAAGTTCCGGCACCATGCCCATGTAAATACAAACACGGTCGCCTTTTTTAACGCCGTTATTTTTTAATACGTTGCCAAATTGGAAAACTTTATTATGGAGCTCTCTGTAAGTGAGTACGCGGTGATGTTCTTCGGGATCATTTGGCTCCCAAATAATAGCAGGTTTATTACCAAGACTGCCGAGGTGGCGATCAAGACAGTTTTCAGTAATGTTCAGTTTGCCGTTAAGGAACCATTTTATATTTGGTTCAGTAAAGTTCCAGTCCAATACTTTGTCCCAGCGCTTGCGCCATAAAAAGTTGGACGCAACGTCGCCCCAAAACCCTTCGGGATCGTCTACACTTTTTTTGTATGCTGTATTATACTGATCTAGATTCGTTACCTGATAGGGATATGCCATACAATCGTTCTTTTGTGCAAAATAATGAAAACAGATGAGAATAATCTTTAACAATCGTTTGTGCGATGTGTAAACAATGCAACTATCTGTCACTTTAAGTGAATAAAACATCCATCGTGTAACTATCCGCTTAAACATTTTTTAAACACTAAAAGGGTAACTTTATTCTATGATTAAACGGATTTTAACATACGGCGTTTTATGTGCTGTAATATTCGCAGCATATTCTTGTAACGGAAATAACGATAAAAAAAGCGACGAAACAACTACGGCAACGACTGCATCATCAACGGATAAATATGACAAGAAAAGAAAGGAAGGAATTGATTTTGTAGCATCCGGCGATCAACCGACATGGGAAATGGATATCGATCTGCAAAAAGCAATCTGGTTCACGACTTTGGAGGAAAATGTAACTGCCTTGAACACGCCTGTTCCGACAGCTGTAAAAAACGGTGATACCACCATTTACCAGGCAATGGTGGACGCGGGTTCTATTAAAGTAATCATTATAAATCAACCTTGTATTAACAGCACCAGCGGAGAGGTTTCCGACCATACTGTTGAAGTACAAACAAGTGGCAAAGTTTTTAAAGGTTGTGGTAAATATTTAAACTAATTTTTGAACATGGGTAAACTGGCAATAAACAATCCTAAAAATCCGTCTTTGATTTTCTGTATCCTCATGGATCTTATTGGCTGTGCGTCTTATTTGCTTCCGGGAGCCGGAGAGTTGATCGATATTATTTGGGCGCCTGTTTCTGCCTACATTTTTTATAGAAGTTTTGGAGGATGGAAGGGTGCATTTGGCGGCCTGTTCAATTTTGTGGAAGAAGCATTTCCCGGCCTCGATTTCATTCCAACTTTTACCATCGTATGGATATGGAACTACTTCACGAAGAAGAAAGCAGTGCCGCTGCGCGGCTGAGAATTTAAACCACAGAGGAAAGGAGTTTTTTTCACAGAGGAAAAGAGACTTGCCTTCTCCTTACCTCTGTGCTCTCGTGAGTTACACCCCTATTTTCGAAATTACTCCCTTTGTGTACTCTGTGGTAAAAAATAGCTTCTTAGCGCGCTTCATTGTTCAATCACAATCATCTCAACATTATTGCCCGCCTTCACTTCTATCATTGAGCCTTCTGCAAGAAATACACTTTCGGGTTTTTCATCTTTTAAGAAACCAAACTCTTTTCCATACACGTTTTCAAAATCAACATCGATATTGTATTCCTTTACTGGATAAACCTGCCAGCGGGGATGAACTACTTCGTATTCCGAAGTTTTATGTTCGCCAAGTTTTGTGTAGCCCCAGTAATGTTCAGTTATAAATTCTTCGTCGCTACCTTCTGCAATTGTGATCAGCTGATTCTCGGCAGTTACCCGGAACGAGTTCCATTTCTCCTTTTTCCATTTATATTCTACAGATATTTCATCGCCTGTTACTTGACAACTATGATCCATTCGCATGGTTTCGTAATTCTCATTGTAAACAGTATTGGCAACAAATGTGAGCGCAGGACGGGGAACAATCTCTTTCACAAAAACAACTCCCCTTTTCCAACCATCTGCAGCCTTGTGGCGCACATAAAATCTCAAGTTGACTTCTTCAAAATTCGTATGAAATGGGATTGGCAATCCTTTCAGCTTTGTGTTGAGAAACATAAAGCCCACAAGGCTTACATAACATTTACCGTTCCACAGATCGAGTTCTGTTTTATGCGGCAAATATGAGGTGAGCAAATCCGAATCAACAATATAATTTGCCATTGCCAGTTTGCGCCATTCCGCTTTTAGAAAAGTCTTTGCCATGTTTATTTATTATTCCTAGTTAACATCTTCACTTTCTGCCAAAGATGTGTAATAAGTAATCGCTGCTCTTATTTCCCCGAAAGAATAATCTTCTCCAAGTTTTTGTTTGATGGGCGTAAGTGATAAGTTATCTCCTGCATCTTTTATTACCGACAAGATGCGAGGAAGCTTATGCGGGGGCACAAGGTCCTCGATTTTTACTTCACCCGTTCGAAGAAATGAGGTAAGGTGACTTTCTATTGTGCCAAATGCAAAACCACGCTCCTTCGAAATTTCAGCCACCGACTTACCATGCTTATACATCTCAAGGGTAATTTTAAAAGTATCGCCTTTTTTAGGTTTTGCCGTAACAGTTTTCTCTTCTTCTGTTTGAGGCGCAATGGTCACAACATTTTTTCTTTGCTCTTCCACAATTGCTAGCAAAGCATCCGGTTGTAGGCCTTTCGCTAAACCAGATGTCACTTGAAATGATTGTTCAAGCTGTTGCTGTTTTCTTAAAAAAACAACTTGTATATTTTTCAATATGCCCACATATTTTCCGGTGCGCTTTTTCACACGCATTGCGTCAATATGTTTTTGCATCGGGTCAATCAATTCATCTTTCAGCGCATTTTTAAAATAGTTTGCCGCCGCTTCCATTCTCGCATTTAATTGCACATAATTATCTGCCTCTGCAGTTTCAACCAAACGCTCAAGTTGAAACAAAAACTTTTGAGCTGTTTCTTTTTGCTTCCATGCGTTCTGTAGAAGTTGTTCTGAAAGTTTTATAGCATCTTCTTTTTCAGGAATTTGGCGGTCGGCATTGTCCTCACAAAGCGTTTCCAATTGCGATACAATCTTTTCCCAGTCAAAAGAAATGAGCAACGATTTTGCGATGAAAATTTTCTGCGCTTCTTCAAGATAATCCATTAGGTCCTCTGCCTTCGGCGCAGTTTGTGCGAATCCAATCACTCTTTCATCTGTGCTAATCGCATGTGGTTGAATGCGCGAAAACAAAACAAGTCCTTCAAGATTTGTCAAGCGGCTCAGTGCCACATACACTTGGCCGGGAGCAAAAGATGAACCAGCATCAATGATCGCTTTGTTGAAAGTGAGGCCCTGGCTTTTGTGTATAGTGATGGCCCATGCAAGGCGAATAGGAAACTGTTCAAACACACCAAGCTCTTCTTCGTCAACAGTATCTTTTTCTTTATTGTAAACAAACTTTACATTCTTCCATTGCTCTCTTTCTATTTCGAGTTCGCCTTCATTATTGGGAAATTCAATAACAATTTTATCTTCTTTAAACGCCTTTATCGTTCCTATTTTTCCATTGTAAAATTTCCTTGCCTCGCCCTTATCGTTTTTAATAAACATGATCTGAGCGCCAACTTTCACACTCAATGTTTTCTCTGCAGGAAAAGCTTTCTCTCCAAAATCACCACTAATCTTTGCATCGAAGGATTGCGATTTCCCGGGCAGCTTTTCCAGCTCGGTGTAATTGATAGAATCCGATTGCGCATTGTGTGAAGTGAGCGTAATAAAATTCTCTTCCTTCCCCGGTCTGTAGCCGGGTTTGTAAAATTGATGAAGCGTATCAAGATCTGTAGCGGTCGCAACGTTGTTACGAATGTTATTGAGAATATTGATAAACAGCAAATCGCTCTGCCTATAAATCTTGTTCAATTCGATATACAAAGTTGATGTTTGTTGCATCACCTGTGCATCAAAAAAGAAGGGACTTTTGTAATGCTGTTTCAATATCTCCCACTCCTCATTTCTTACCACCGGTGGCAACTGGTACAAATCTCCGATGTACAATATCTGAACGCCACCAAATGGTTCCAGCGGTCGTTTTCTGAAATGTCTTAAAATGGCATCCACCGCATCCAGCATGTCAGCACGCACCATACTTACCTCATCAATTACCAATAGCTCTAGCTCTTTGATCAATTCGCGGCGATCATAATTGAAACGAACGTTTCGCAGCAATGCATGAGCATTGGTTGTGCCGCTGTTCAAATCATTCCATCCTGTATATTGCGTTGGTAAAAAAGGAACAAAAGGCAGCTGGAAAAAAGAGTGCATCGTTACCCCACCCGCATTGATCGCCGCAACACCCGTAGGCGCGACAACAGCCATCTTTTTAAAAGTATTCTCCTTAATGTATTTTAAGAAAGTTGTTTTGCCGGTTCCGGCTTTTCCGGTCAGGAAAATATGCTTGTTTGTGTGATTTACAAACTTAACCGCCATCTGGAAACTCTCATTGGTAGAATCGAACATCATTATGTGTGCAAAGTACTAAAATGAATAATAGAAGGTGTAAATGATGCAGGGTTAGAATGGGTGTACAAGGTAATTTTTTTTCGGAAGAATTAATTACCTTGAATAAAATTAGTCTGGAAAATGCATAAGATATTCCTAACCTTATTCTTGCTACTCGCAATAGCTACCCTATCATTTGCACAGTCAATAGAAGAACACAATACAATAAAAACGCCCACCGGCGAGCTAAGTGGTTCATTAATTGCGCCACAGGGCGTTATGAAATTTCCGCTTGTTATTTTATTGCCCGGTTCAGGACCCACCGATAGAAATGGCAACAATGCAATGGGCGTAACGGCAAATAGCTACAGACTACTGGCAGAAGCGCTTGCCAAACAAAAAATCGCTACGTTGCTTATTGATAAAAGAGGAATTTCCGCAAGTGCAAAAGCGTTGAAACAAGAGGACAGCATTCGTTTTGAAGACTATGTAAACGATGCGGTGGAATGGAAAAAATTTATCGAAACAGATCCGCGCATCACCAAAGTTTATATGGCTGGGCACAGTGAAGGCTCACTTGTAGGGATGCTCGCAGCAGAAAAAACGAAGGTGGCAGGATATATTTCCATTGCCGGTCCTGCAAAAAGCATCGATAAAATAATTGTTGGCCAACTGCAAAAGCAAGCACCATTTATAGCTCCCATGGCCGATTCTTTGTTTAACCGCATCAAAAACAATCAGCCACTTGATAGTATTCCCGGCCCGATGAATGCCCTTCTCAGAAAAAGCATTCAACCATATATGGCATCGTGGATGAAATACACGCCATGTACAGAAATTGCAAAACTTAATGTACCTGTGCTAATATTGCAGGGTTCTACAGACATACAGGTTGATGCGGCTGAAGCAAACGCATTAAAAGAATGCCAACCAAAAGCAGAGCTGCACATCATACAGGGCATGAATCATATTTTGAAAAATAGCAGTTCTATAATGGCTGAAAATATTGCTACATACAAAAAACCAGAGCTACCGGTGAATCAGGAGTTAGTAGTTATTATTGTGAATTTTGTAGGGAACAAATAGGACGCCCGCCTGAATGACTTTAGTCGGGCAGGCAGATTTTCATGATTGTCATGACTTGGTGTGATCGTTTATTAACGTGAGAGGCTTCGACAAGCTCAGCTTGACACTCCGTTCACGCTGTCAGGCTGAGCTTGTCGAAGCCTTGTTGCACTTTACAAAATGGCAATTGAAAGCGTCGTCAAGATTATTTAATCGCAAAAGAACCTTATTTAACACATGAATTTCCTTGCACACGCATATTTGTCTTTCAATGAACCTGAAATATTGGTGGGCAATATGATCAGTGATTTTGTGAAAGGAAAGAAAAAACTCGACTATCCTCCCGGCATTCAAACAGGCATACAGATACATCGCAACATTGATGAATTTACAGATACGCATGAAGCCACCAAAAGAGCAATGATCGTGTACAAACCAGCCTATCGCTTGTACAGCGCAGCTTTCGTAGATGTTTCCTTTGATTATTTCCTCGCAAATGATAAAAGTATTTTCAGTGATGCATCGTTATTTGATTTCAGCCAACATGTATATGCAACCTTAGATCGCTATATCGATCAACTACCCGGGCCATTCAAAATGATGTTTCCTTACATGAGGTCGAATAACTGGTTGTATAACTACCGCACTAAATACGGCATGGAAAGAAGTTTCGGCGGTATTGTAAGGCGCTCAAAATATTTAGAGGAAAGCGATACAGCTTTCCAAATCTTCAACAACAATATTCCTTACTTACAGGAATGCTACAATGTTTTCTTTCCGCAATTGGAGAGCTATGCGAAGACATTGGCACACGGAACTTCAAACAACTGAATAACTGAATGACTGAATAAACTGAGTGTTTCTGTGTATGCAGGCATTCTGAGCTCTAAACATTCAGTTATTCAGTCATTCAGTTACTCAGTTATTGTATATTCGTAACTAAACATTTTCCTTCATGTGCGGCATCGCTGGTATCGTTACAACAAATACATCCTTTATTGCTGAGCAGCATTTGTTGCAAATGACAAATGCGCTGCAGCATCGTGGACCAGAAAAAGAACGGCTTTGGATCAATGAGGAAAGAACGGTTGGTTTCGGTCATCGCCGCCTTTGTATTATCGATCTTTCGGAAGCCGGTGCACAACCAATGCATTATCTCAACCGTTACACAATTGTTTACAATGGGGAGATCTATAACTACATTGAAATAAAAGAAACACTTCAAAAGCAAGGTTATTCATTTACTTCTCATTCAGACACAGAAGTAATCCTCGCGGCCTATGATTGCTGGAAGGAAAAATGTCTGCAACAATTTGATGGCATGTTTGCTTTTGCTATCTGGGACAATGTTGAGAAAAAACTATTTGCAGCAAGAGACAGGTTTGGCGAAAAACCTTTCTTCTATCACTTTGACCAAAACAATAATTTTCTTTTCGCATCAGAAATGAAAGCCCTGTGGGCAGTGGGTGTTGAAAAGGAAATGAATAATTCCATGTTGCTCAATTATATCAGTTTGGGTTGGGTACAAAATCCTATCGACAACATGGAAACCTTTTATAGCGGTATCTTCCAGCTTCCACATGCATCTTATCTTATTTTTTCTCTTTACGAAAATGATCTGTCGATAACCCGTTATTGGGACATTGATAAAGAAAAAAAGACAGACATCTCATCAGAAAATGCAGTTGAGCAATTCGCGCAATTATTTACAACATCTGTAAAAAGAAGACTGCGTAGTGATGTTTATGTTGGCACTTCATTGAGCGGAGGGCTGGATAGTTCTTCCGTTGTTGCTACAATTAAAAAAATATCTGAAGGTGCTGACCTCTCAAGCTTTTCAGCCATTTTCCCAAATTTCGAAAAAGACGAATCGAAACATATTAATGATGTAAAAGAAAAATTCAATCTCAAAAGTTTTACGACCACCCCTACTGCCGAAGGATTTATAAATGATTTTGAAAAACTTTGCTATCACCAGGAAGAACCATTTGGATCGGCCAGTATTTATGCGCAGTATAAAGTTTTTGAACTGGCGAAACAAAATGAGGTAACGGTGTTACTCGATGGACAAGGAGCAGATGAAACACTTGCGGGTTACAGCAAATACATTCACTGGTTTTTGCAAGAACTTTTTACCAGCAAGTTTCATGTACTCCAACAGCAAAAGAAAATGCTTGCGCAAAACAATATTTCTTTTGATTGGGGATTAAAAAATTATGTTGCAGCGTTACTTCCTGCGCAGGCTGCGTCACAACTTCAAAAGAAATCAACATCGTCACTGCTCAACAATCGCGATATAAAAAGAGATTTTGTTGAAGCATTTCTGGATAGAGAGACAATGTATAAACCGATTGTTACCAAGCTGAATGACATCTTGTATTTCAACACGATGCAGTTCGGCCTGCAAGAGTTGCTTCGCTATGCAGATCGCAATTCCATGGCGCACAGCCGGGAAGTCAGGTTACCGTTTTTATCGCACGAATTGGTTGAATTCATTTTTTCGTTACCTGCGGAACTTAAAATCAACAACGGTTTTACAAAAAATATTTTACGTCAAACCGTGCAAAACTCGTTGCCTTCTTCCATCGTTTGGCGAAAAGATAAAGTGGGCTTTGAACCACCTCAAAAAAAATGGATGGAACAAAAGCAAGTACAGGATTATATTATGCATGCAAAAGAAAAATTGGTTGCAAAAAAAATACTGAATGAAAATGTTTTAAAGAAACCAGTAAAAGCAAAGGGCTCTACAGAAGGCGGGAACAATGACTTTTATTATTTGGTAGCGGGGAAGATGCTTTGAATAATTGAAAATTGAAAGTTGAAAATTAAGGATATCCATTGGCTCTCAAAATCGAATTTCGAAGTTTAACAACCATAAACTAAAATAAAGATGACGTCATTTTCAATTTTCAATTTTCAACTTTCAATTCTTTACATTTGACATCTAAAAAAATCATTAAATGAAACTTGCCACGAAATATATACACGCGGGATCACATCCGGACCCTTCTACAGGCGCGATCATGACGCCTATTTATCAAACGTCCACTTATGCCCAGGAAGCTCCGGGAAAACACAAGGGCTATGAATATGCACGTTCACAAAACCCAACCCGTACCGCTTTGGAAGAAGCTTTGGCCGCTATAGAAAACGGGAAGCATGCACTGAGCTTTAGCAGCGGCGTTGCAGCGACAGATGCAGTTATCAAACTACTGGAACCAGGTGATGAAGTAATTGCGGGAAGTGATATGTACGGCGGAACCTATCGTTTGTTTACAAAGATTTTTGAAAAATTCGGCATTAAGTTTCACTATGTGAACATGCAGGATGCAAACAATATTAAACCTTTCATTAACAATAAAACAAAACTCATCTGGACGGAAACACCAACGAATCCGTTGATGAACATTTCAGATATTGCAGCGATCGCGGCACTGGCGAAGCCCAACAAAATTTTGGTTTGCGTAGATAATACTTTTGCTTCTCCATATTTGCAAAACCCGTTGGATCTTGGTGCAGATATCGTTATGCATTCCGGCACAAAATATTTAGGCGGTCACAGCGATGTTATCCATGGCTGCCTGATGATGAACGATGACACGTTGAGAGAGAAATTATATTTCATTCAAAAAAGTTGTGGCGCCGTTCCAGGACCACAAGATTGTTTTCTTGTTTTGCGCGGCATCAAAACATTGCACCTGCGCATGCAGCGTCATTGCGAGAATGGCGCTAAGGTTGCTCATTTCCTTCGCAACCATCCAAAAGTTGGAAAGGTTTACTGGTGCGGCTTTGAAGATCATCCAGGCTATGAGGTTGCAAAAAAACAAATGCGTGATTTCGGTGGTATGCTGAGCTTTACATTGAAAGATGAAAGCACTGAAGCGGCTTTTAAAGTTTTGTCTTCTACAAAAATATTTTCGCTCGCGGAAAGTCTTGGTGGTGTTGAGTCATTGATCAATCACCCGGCAACGATGACGCATGCTTCCATTCCAAGAGAAGAGCGTTTGAAAAATGGCCTTTCAGATTCATTGATCCGTTTGAGTGTTGGTATCGAAGATGCTGACGACTTGATCGACGACTTGAATCAAGCCATCGGATAATTTTTCCGCAATACGTTATTAGAAAGGAGTTATAGAACAGACAGGAGTTCTATAACTCCTTTTTTTGGGGACCATAAAGCTGAAGTAAAAGTTTCTCCTGTTTTTACAATCAAGCTGCCTTCTATTCGAACTCTTTTAACGAATCACTGTTAGTATTTCCATCACTTAAAAGCCTTAATCATGAATTATCCGCTGATAAAAACAATACGTTCTTCTATAAAGTATTGGTGGCTCAGTTTAATACTTGGTGTCTTTTACATTTTGCTTGCAATATGGGTGTTCTCTACTCCTCTTGCAAGTTATCTTGCCTTGAGTGTGATCTTCAGTTTGTTCATGTTAGTATCCGGTTTGATGGAAATTATATTTGCGGTGTCCAATCGTAAACACCTCGACGGATGGGGCTGGTTTCTCACTGCAGGTATTCTTGATTTTGCATTTGGCTTTCTGTTGATGAGTTATCCCGGATTGTCAATGGCAATACTGCCGTTGTTTGTAGCGTTCTGGCTCATGTTCAAAGGGATCTCTGCTATTGCAACTTCTTTAGATTTAAAATCTTACGGAGTAACGCAATGGGGATGGATTCTGTTTCTCGGAATAGTTGTTGTTTTGTTTTCGTTCTTAATAATAGCAAGACCGGTGATTGGTGGCCTGAGTATTGTATATACTACTGGTGTATGTTTGTTGTTCGCAGGAATATTTCGAATAGTTCTTTCATTAAAGCTCAAAAGTTTGCATGATTTGATTAACAAGTCGAAATAGATATCAAGCTATTTTGCCGCTAAAAAAATTTGAGAGTGCATGCAACACTTTTCGTTTTAATATTGTTATAATGTAGAAATATTTACCGCGATGGGAAATATTTTGTACAAACGACGACTGACAAGTTCTTTATTTTTTATTCTGCTTTTTTTATGGTTTAAATAAATTAACAAGGCAATCCGGTATTTTAAGCAGACTTATCCACAATTTTTAGTTTTTGGCACAATTTCTGAAATGATAATGTCAGAACGGGATAAGAATCTAAATCGGGTCCCAAACAAGAACAGAAATTATATAGATCAATATATATCAACTAATTAAAGATTTTCTACGGTTTAGGGTTTAGGGGTTAAAGAAGGGGGTAGTCTTGCCCCCTTTATCTTTTTTATAAGGTGAAGGAAAAAAATCAAAGTTTTCAACAAAATTTTTCCAGGTAAATTTCCACTCTTTTCTGCTCTACAGCTTCTACTTTCAATTTCATAAATGTTTGTACAATGAACGATAGTTTTTCTACCAGTGTTATTATTCATGCTGACAGAAAATTTATCTGGAAAACACTGACAGATCCGGCACTAATGACTAAGTGGCTGGGTGAGCCTGACATGCGACTTGAAGTTCATAGTAACTGGGAGGTAAACGAAGCAATTATTATTCGCGGTTTCAATCATGTAAACTTTGAAAATAAAGGAGTTGTTTTACAATTCCACAAAAACAGTAGACTGACGTATAGTCACCTTAGTTCTCTCTCACACCTTGCTGATAAACAAGAGAACTATTCAATACTTGATTTCATTTTATTCAATGCAACCGATGGCATTGAGCTGCAACTCAACATCACAAATTTTCCCACAGAAGTGATTCGTAAACATCTGGAATTTTATTGGAGATCGACGGTTGTGAAGATTAAAAAAATGGCGGAAGAGTGGACGGACAAAGAGATGTATAACAGGAATTGACGTGTCTTAAAACAAAAACGTTTCCTTCTTGATTGAAGGAAACGCAAAAAACATATTTTAACTCAGCCAATTAATGAAGATAATTCTTTGATAAAAGCGATTGGATATTTTCCAAATGCGCCTTTGTTAAACCAATGTAAGGACTTGTTTGTATCAAATTCTCCTTTAAAAAACCTGGCAGTTCATTCAAAGATTTGTCATCATCAATAATGATAAACTCTTCGCTTAATGGATTCAAATTTACCCAATTCACTATTTCTTCTTTTCTGCTAACGTTGTATATATTCTCAGGAAGAGCCTTTAGGTTAAAAATGTCAACCCCTCTTCTAATAAAAATATCCTTCCATTCCTGAATAGTATAGTTTGCTTTGTGAGAGGTTGTAAGCACAACGGTTACATTCTCAGAAACAAGATTTCTGAGTGCATCAGTAGCCTTATTACTAAAAGCGGGAAAGCCATCGTTCAAAATTTCAGGAGCTTTCCAACCTTTTGCGGGAACCATTACACCATCTATGTCAAGGAATATTAACATAATATAAAACTACAATTTATTTGAGCATTTCCAGCAGTGCGTCCAGTCCAATGTTGTTATATGTGGCATCATGCTCATTAAGGATTTTGACTTTGGCTGTTGTGTCCCAATCATTTTCATCAAAAGTTATTGATTTCCAGGAAACTATTCTAGTTGCAGCTGTTGTAAATGAAGGATCAATATCCAGTGGGCTGTTTGCTATTAAAGAAGCTAGATATCGATGATGCCCGTCACAAATACTGCCACCATCAACTTTAATATTTGAGAATTTAATTCCAGCTTTCATCTTTCGATAAATTCTCTCGACGATTGGAACACACAATTTTTCTTGCGTACAACTCAGTTCAATTTCATTTGCTTCGATAAATCTCAACAAAAAATCCTTGCTAATTTGTTTCAACAGATACGGTTTGCTACAAAGACATCGTACGTAACAATTAGGTTGCTCTTTACTGTATTAATGCAACAACAACTCACAAGGTTTCAAACCTGTGTGTTTTTTAAATGCAGTGGAGAAGTGTGAAATGGAGGAATAGCCCAGCATTAACGAAACTTCTGTAACGCTAAGGCCTTTTTCGTAAAGCAGATATTTCGCATGTTCCATTCTCTGGCTCTGATAAAAATCGAAAATGGTGGTGCTATACATTTCTTTGAAACCTTTCTTCAGGTAGCATTCATTCATGGCTACTTTGCGGCTAAGCTCCTTGATGGTAATAGGCTCGCCAATATGCTGAATAAGAATTTCGCGTGCTTTGGAGATCTTTTCGCGGTCCGCTTCGTTTGCAAGGAATTTGCAGCTGAAAACCATTTCTTCTTTTTCACCAATCATACATTCAAGGCTATACAGTAGCAACATTTGCGACTGCGCATTGATGTAAATATTTTCCATGCTGTCGGAATAGCTATGGTTAAGTATAGCCTCCAGCACAAGTCTTGTACGGCTGCACAAGGTCATTGTTTTGGAAAAAGAAGATTTGTGCCGGAACTGCAACACGTCATCGCCGGTATTAGTTTGCTTGATTCCTTTCACAAACTGTGATAAATGGGAGGGAGAAAAAGTAAGTTTGAAAACGTCTACTGTTTCGTCTCTGTCAGAACAGTTTCTTGCATTCAGCTTGCATTGGTCACACTCAGTTTCCTTGTGTTTGCAATACATATTACCGCTGATGCAAAAGCGGAGTTCAAGGTAATTCTGCCTTGGATCTGTTTTCTCGTAATGATATACGAGCATTCCCATGTCATCTACGTTCCACTGAGAAAACCTGCGATAACGCTGGATGGAATATTGCACCGAACCTGGTATTTGCTGCTCTTTTGCATGCAAAACATGCATTTCCTCCTGCATAACAGGAGTTTTTTGAGCGAGTGTAAATATGTCAAGAGGTTGATGCATAACGGAAGCAAAAATATGTTGTTAAAATTTGTAAACCTAATTCATGTTAAAACATTGTTGTAAGGGAATTGTCATTTTTTTGTAATGTGCGAATTTGAAAATTTGAGAATTTGAAAATGAGAGCCTCTCAAACCCTGCATTGGCGCCGATTTGCACGTGACCTGAACTAATTCATACTTTCACTGTCCACTTATTTGGATTTTGACTTTTACCAAAAACATTTTAGCTAAATCAACTTCTCTTCCGCACATCAGATTTCACATAATTTCAAATCTCAAATCTCAAATTTCCAATGCCCCTATCCTTTCCCCATTTTTCTCACAATTGCTTAAAAAAGAACAGAATTTGATGTGTTTTAAACGCCCTTTAGGCCTTATTTTCCGTACATTTGCAGATAGCGTTTTTAATTGTTCACAGACACGATTATTAAATAAATATGAGCGTTGAAACAAATGAAGTAATACCGGTTGCAAGCAACGGTTATGGTGCAGATAGTATTCAGGTTTTAGAAGGTTTGGAAGCAGTGCGCAAAAGGCCTGCGATGTACATCGGAGACATAGGCGTTAAAGGTTTACACCACCTTGTGTATGAAGTAGTAGATAACTCGATAGATGAGGCGCTTGCAGGGTATTGTAAAAATATCGTTGTAACCATTCACGAGGACAATTCTATCAGCGTTCAGGATGATGGTCGTGGTATTCCTACCGGCATCAACAAAAAAGAAGGCCGCAGTGCATTGGAGCTCGTAATGACTGTATTGCACGCCGGCGGTAAATTCGACAAAAATACCTACAAGGTTTCGGGTGGTTTGCACGGTGTGGGTGTAAGTTGCGTGAATGCACTTAGTACCAAACTGCTTGTAACTGTTCAGAACGAAGGAAAGATATTTGAACAGGAATATCATATCGGCGTTCCACAATATGCAGTACGTGAAATTGGCACCTCAGACAAAACTGGTACACGAGTTCACTTTTGGCCAGACACAAGCATCTTCACAGTTAGCGTTTACAACAAAGACATTCTTGAAGGAAGATTGCGTGAGTTGGCTTATCTGAATCGTAAGATCAACATCGTTCTCATTGACAATAGAGAGAAAGATGAAGATGGAAATATTTACACAAAAACATTCTATAGCGAAGGCGGTATCGTAGAGTTCGTTGAAATGCTTGATCAGAGCGCTAAACGTACCCCGCTTATTGCTAAAACATTGTTTGTAGAAGGTCACGATGAAACTACCAACGTTGCCGTGGAAGTAGCGATGAGCTACAACGACGATTTTAAAGAGCACATTTTCAGCTATGTAAACAACATCAATACAATTGAAGGCGGTACACACGTAACTGGCTTCCGCCGTGCATTGACGCGTGTTTTCAAAGCTTATGGTGATAAAGAAGGTTTGTTTGAAAAAGCAAAAGTTGAGGTAGAAGGCGATGACTTCCGTGAAGGTTTGAGCGCAATCATTTCTGTGAAAGTGCCAGAGCCTCAGTTTGAAGGACAAACGAAAACAAAATTGGGTAACAGCGATGTGAGCGGCGTTGTAGATAGCACCGTTGCCCGCGTATTGAACGCTTACCTTGAGGAAAATCCTCGCGAGGCAAAGAACGTAATTCAAAAAGTGGTATTGGCTGCTCAGGCGCGTGTGGCTGCAAAAAAAGCACGTGAACTGGTACAGCGTAAAACGGTTTTGAGTGGTGGCGGTTTGCCGGGTAAACTGGCTGACTGTTCTGAAAGAGACCCTGAAAGATGCGAGTTATACCTTGTCGAAGGAGACTCGGCTGGTGGTACGGCTAAACAAGGCCGCGACAGAAGCTTCCAGGCTATTTTGCCTCTTCGTGGTAAAATCCTGAACGTTGAAAAAGCAATGGAGCATAAGATCTACGAAAACGAGGAGATCCGCAACATGTACACGGCATTGGGTGTAACGGTTGGAACGGCCGAAGACCCTAAGGCACTAAACCTTGCGAAACTGCGTTATCACAAGCTGATCATCATGACGGATGCCGACGTGGATGGTAGCCACATCGCAACGTTGATCCTTACTTTCGTTTATCGTTATATGAAAGAAATGGTTGAGCAGGGATACGTTTACATCGCACAGCCACCGTTGTACCTTGTGAAAAAAGGTAAGGACCAGGCTTACGCATGGAACGATGAGCAACGTAAAGCTTTGGTTGAAAGACTTGGCGCCGGTAAAGAAGATAGCGTAAACATTCAGCGATATAAAGGTTTAGGTGAGATGAACGCAGAGCAGTTATGGGAGACAACAATGAATCCTGATAGCCGCACGCTTAAATTGGTTACCATCGAAAGTGCCGCAGAAGCAGACCGCGTATTTAGTATGCTAATGGGGGATGAGGTAGCTCCAAGAAGAGAATTCATCGAATCTCATGCAAAATATGCGAAAATTGATGCATAGTTTATTGATTTTCAATCCAAAATTGCGATCTTGATAATTTGACAGATCATTTCAAGGGCGGTTTGAAAAATTTTATATCTTGTAACTAATTAATTGTGATTATTTTATTTTTCTAACGATTCAAAAACCATCAAAAATTATACGACATGGCAGACATTAAATTAACAGCATACAACGTAAAAACTAAGGAAAAAGGTGTAGAAATTAAGGAAGCAGTTATCACTAAAACTGCACGTGGAGGCTACATGGCTCAAGGTAATGACGGTAAAGGCAACAAGTTGACTACTATGCTTAGCGAAGCAAATGCTTTAGCTGCTATCAAAGCAGGTATTGCAAAACAAGGCTGGTAATTTTGTACTTAAAATCATTTTAAAGCCTTCTTCGCTTGAGAAGAGGGCTTTTTTTATTCCCCCTATACGCATGAAACCTGCTTCGGCCAGTGACAAAGAGCATTTCGTAACTATTTTATCGAAAGCATTCGACTCCAATCTCAGCGTGAATGAAGTAGTAATTCAGGATGCACGCAGATTGGACCGCATTAAAGTGCTGATGGATTATTCTTTTGAAATAGCCTTTGAAAAAAACGGTGCGTGGCAAAGTGAAGATGGCGACGCGGTTTTACTCGGCTATTACCCCATCGCAGACAAAACAACCCTTAAAGATTTCTGGCAAATGGGCAGGCTAGCATTCAAAGCGGTCGGCATTTCAAGGGTGCGCCATGTCAGGAAGAGAGAAAAATACATACACAAACACCATCCCAAAACGCCGCATTTCTACCTGTGGTTCCTGGGTGTTGATCCTTCTTGTCAGGGACAAGGAAAAGGTGGGTTATTGCTAAACGATTTGCAAGCGTATTGCGGGCAGGAAGGCTTGCCGATTATTCTGGAAACATCTACTTCTGCAAATCTGCCTTTTTATCAGAAACACGGATTTACTGTTTATCACGAATGGCAGGTAAGGGAGGGCTATACTGTTTGGTTTCTTAAATGGGAAGAACAGTAATACAGTATAAAAAGGCTTCGACAAGCTCAGTCTGACAGCGTTCTTGTAGTGTCAGGCTGAGTTTATCGAAGCACTTTTTACTAACCATTAGAACCTATTCTTTTTCACCATAATATGCTTTGCGCATAATCTCCTCCATATCTTTCACAAGCGGCAATCTTGGATTTGCCGGTGTGCACTGGTCTTCGAAGGCATTCAACGCAAGCCTGTTTAAACTGGCCAGCCATTTACTTTCATCAACGCCTTGTTCTTTAAAACTCATTTTAATGCCCAATCTCACACCAAGGTCATACACTGCTTTTGCATATACCTGAGGGCCATCCTTAGGTCCTTTGGCAGGCAATCCAAGCGCCTGGCAAATCTCAAAATATTTCTGATCTGCTTTGTACGTTGTGTATTTTGGCCAAACAGAAAGTTTACCCGGCACCTCACCATTGTATCTGATAACATAAGGCAATAAAATCGCGTTGGTACGTCCATGTGGCGTATGGAACATGCCGCCTATTTTATGCGCCATACTGTGAGAAATCCCTAACATAGCATTAGCAAAAGCCATCCCTGCAATGGTAGACGCATTGTGCATTTTATCCCTTGCTTCATCGTCGTTTTTAACATCAATGTATGTTCTTTCAAGATATTTAAACACCATTTTGATTGCCTGTAAGGCCAGCCCATCAGTGTAGTCGTTTGCAACGATAGAAACATAAGCCTCGGTAGCATGCGTAAGCACATCCATGCCTGTGTCTGCGATTACATGTGCAGGAACTGTTTTGGTAAGCTCAGAGTCGATGATGGCAACAGTTGGCGTAAAAGCGTAATCTGCTAAAGGATATTTTTTGTTCACAGAGTGATCTGTAATCACCGCAAACGGAGTCACTTCTGAACCTGTTCCGGAAGTGGTTGGAATGCAAATCATTTTTGCTTTTTTACCCAATGTCGGGATCTTAACCGCACGTTTACGGATGTCTAAAAATTTCTGTTTTACATCGTCGAAAGAAATTTGGGGTTGCTCGTACATCAGCCACATTACTTTAGCAGCATCCATTACAGATCCACCACCTATTGCAATAATATTATCCGGTTTAAATTCCTGCAAAGTTGCAGCGCCTGCCCTTGCTGTTTCAATACTTGGGTCCGGCTCTATGTTTGAAAATATTCTTACGTCTACTTTGTTGGACCGTCTGTTTAATACGTCGATTATTTTTTGAACAATGCCAAGATTCAGCATCATCACATCAGTTACGATCATCACCTTTTCAAGACCGGGCATTGATTTTAAATAAAGAATAGAGTTGGGTTCGAAGTAGATTTTTGAAGGCACTTTAAACCATTGCATGTTGTTGTTCCTCCTTCCTATCCGTTTTACGTTAATTAAATTGATGGCGCCTACATTTCCCGCAACAGAATTCCGGCCATACGAACCACAGCCAAGTGTAAGAGAAGGCATAAACGAATTGTACACATCTCCTATGCCACCGAAAGTGGATGGCGAATTCCATATAACACGAATGGCTTTTACAGCTTCGCCAAATTCCCGTGCAATGTTTGCATCTTTGGTATGAATCGCAGCTGAGTGGCCCAAGCCATCGAACTCAACCATTTGTTCAGATAATTTAATACCGGCTTGTGTTGAATATGATTTCAGAACAGCTAATACGGGAGACAATTTTTCGCGTGTTAATGGTTCTGCTATTCCTACTTGCGATACTTCTGCTGCGATAACAACAATATCATCGGGCACTGAAAAGCCTGCTTGCGCTGCGATCCATTGCGGTGACTTACCAACAACATCGGGATTTAATTTAGCGCCCGCACAGTTTGTTCCTTTTGCAGAAACGCCAAACATGAATTCTTCGAGTTTTGCCTTTTCCTTTTCTGTTACAAAATATACATGGTGATATTTGAAAGCCGCGATTGCTTCTTCATAAATTTCTTTATCAATAATTGCCGCTTGTTCAGACGCGCAAACCATACCCCAGTCAAATGACTTGGAAAGTACAATATCATAAACTGCTTGTTTTACATCAGCAGTTTTCTCAATGTACGCAGGCACGTTGCCGGCGCCTACGCCAAGTGCTGGCTTGCCACAAGAGTAAGCAGCCCGAACCATTGCATTACCGCCTGTAGCCAATATTGTCGTAATGGTAGGATGATTCATCAGCGCGTTTGTTGCTTCTATGGATGGATGCTCGATCCACTGAATACAATTTGCAGGCGCTCCGGCTGCAACAGCGGCATCGCGGACAACAATCGCTGCAGCCTTCGAGCATTGCTGAGCCGATGGGTGAAAACCGAAAATAATCGGGTTGCGTGTTTTAAGCGCGATAAGGGATTTGAATATTGTTGTGGACGTTGGGTTGGTAACAGGTGTGATACCGCAAATAACACCAACGGGTTCTGCAATTTCAACAATGCCATTTAATTGATCTTCTCCTATGATACCCGCTGTTTTTACGTTCTTAAGTCTGTTGGTTACATTTTCAGCGGCGAACATATTCTTCGTTGCTTTATCTTCAAAACTTCCACGGCCTGTTTCTTCAATCGCATGCAGGGCAAGTGTACCGTGCTTGTCAATAGCCGCAACGGAAGCCTTCGCTACGATATAATCAACTTGTGTTTGATCTAATTGTAAAAAGGCATCAAGAGCAATGGCTCCTTTTTTTGCAAGTTCATTTATATGTGCCACTGCATCAAATGCAGGCGCTTCAAGTTCCTTAATTAATTGATTGGAAGTTTTACTTTTACCTGGGATGGGGAGCACCTCCGAAAGGATTTTTTCTGCCATAATAATTAGGTTTTAAATGATTCAGTTGAATACTTTTGAGTATAACCAGTTTTGTTTTTCAGAAAAGGATATTTCTTTTTTACAATCATTTAGCTCCACTCACTATCGTGGATGCGAATAAGAAGATTGCAAAAAACTATTTCATATGTTGTGCAAGTAGAATGGGCCCTATCTTATATTTCTGCAGAAGGTATTAATAGCTAACGTCAATAAAATTTACTTTGGCAAGTGCATCGTTTTTTCGGCAGGCAAATCGTTGTAAGGGAGTATTTCGTTCGTAACCCTTTTTTATTTCCATTTCAAAGGTAGTACGGTAATAACCCAATAATGCTGATAGCAATCATGCTCAATCAGATTTATATGTGATTATTGACCATATAAAAAAAGCGGATGGTATTCCTTTATCAGTCAGAATGTTATACTTTGTCAGCAAAACGTTTCAAAGGCCAACCGTTTAATACTGAAGAAATTTTAACTCTTTTTTTATAAGCGATACAGATGAACAACACCAATTCATTTCTTAAAAATTATAGTGGCATCTTGTTATTGCTTACAGGCATTTTTGTAGGCAGTATTGCAGGCATTATCTGGGGCGAAAAAATTGCGGTGATCAAACCTATTGGCGACATCTTCATCAACCTATTATTTACAGCTGTTGTGCCGCTTGTGTTCTTTTGCATTGTTTCGGCGATAGCGAATATTGACCGCTCGCAAAAGTTTGGCAAAATACTCGGCAGCACATTCTTCGTTTTTGTTTGCACACTTTTAGTGGCTGCGTTTGTCACAGTGTTGATTGCGTGGCTCTTTCCATTCAGTCAATCAAACGGCGATGGTTCCACGTTTTCAGCTGACGTAACCAAACAAAGCACAGGCGATGAACTCACACAACTACTTACAACATCCGACTTTTATATTTTGCTTTCGCGAAAAAATATGCTGGCCCTGATTATCTTCTCTTTGTTAATAGGCTTCGCAATATTAAAGGCTGGTGATAAAGGGAAACCTTTTCATGATTTTATCGACTCTGGAATGGAAGTAATGAAGCATGTATTGTTGATCATTATGAAGGTGGCACCAATTGGTTTAGGTGCGTATTTCGCTTACCAGGTTGGAACGATCGGGCCACAGCTATTCGGCACCTATGGCAAGGCATTGGCGCTGTTTCACGGAGTGAGTATTTTCTACTTCATCATTTTCTTCAGCATATACGCATTTATTGCAGGAGGAACGAAGGCCGTTGCACTGTACTGGAAAAACAACATTGTTCCCAGTGCGACTGCTATTGGCACGTGCAGCAGCATTGCAACGATTCCCGCCAATCTTGACGCGGCAAAGAAGATGCGCATTCCTCCGTACATAGGCAATCTCGTGGTGCCACTTGGTGCTGCGTTGCACAAAGATGGTTCTTCCATTTCTGCAGTCACAAAAATTGTAGTGGTCTTTGCCATGTTTCACAAGCCTTTCGCAGGTATTGATACAGTTGCTTTGGCGCTTGGTCTTAGCGTGATAGTTAGCATTGTTGAAGGTGGCATTCCAAACGGTGGCTACATCGGAGAATTGCTTATCATTTCAGCATATGGCTTACCTGCATCGGCCGTTCCAGCGGTAATGATCATTGGCACATTGGTTGATCCCATCGCTACGATATTAAACGCCACGGGAGATACGGTGGCGGGCATGTTGATCACAAGAATAATTGAAGGGAAAAACTGGATGGAGAAAGAAGTAGCTGAATAACTGATGGCACACAGATGACGCGGATTTGACTGATGTTCGCTGATTAGTCTTTTTTTACCGAATAAATTTACTGCAGTACAAGTGTGCGACGCAACGAAGATGAATAAAGTCCTGCTGTTGACCCCCAAATATGTTGAGCGCCTAAGCCCTTGCTTTCAGTTATTCAGTTAATCAGTTATTTCAATTATTTCTTCTGCAGCTCCTCAAACACCTTAAATGAATGCGTGTTGTACTCGTTCTTCAGGGTTTGATATAATCCAAGCTTTTCGCTTTTGGTAAGATGAAGGTTAAGCGTTACAGCTTTTTCATGTTCGCCGGGAACATATTGAAATGTGATCTTTTTGAAATGGTCACCAAATGATCTTTCTGTGAGTGCGAGCACATCATTCAGGTTGTACTGTTGCATTTTGTACCATGTGTATTGCAGCGTCAACACAGGCTTCGTGATGATCTCCGTTACATTGTTTGGCTGCGGTTGATAGTCCCACTCGCCGCCTTTTCTGTCGCGTATCTGGAGCATTATAACGCCAGCAGTGTTTTCAGCGATCCAGTCATGAAATACGTTTACAAATCGTGTGCATCCTTCCAGGCCAAAATTGTCGCGGAAGCCAGCATCCATTACATCAACTACAGGCGTTGTTGGCAACCAAACATTGGGCAGTACGTACGGGAACGTTGCGCTCATGCGAAGGGCTGTTAGCAGACGCAGGTTCATTGGGTCCTGCTTTGCAAACAATGCATTGAAATCAATTGCATCGGGCTCCATATGGCCGAGGCTTGCAGTGTCATGAACAGGTTGCATCATATAGCTTACGGGTTGCGTACTGATGATCATTTTGCGACCATCGCCTGTAACCACCGCATTGAAAAACATCAACGGCACACGAGCATTTGCTTCGTCGTCTTTAATATCTTTCATCTGCTTGTTCATCACACCGCCTGTATTTTCATTGAGCTTTTCTTCAAAAGCAAAACCACGATCCTTTGAATAGGTATAATCGCCCACTGAAAACTTTTGCGCTGGTGAGGCCAAGTCCCTTGCGATGAACGAAGAGAACACAGGGTTCAACAGGTCCTTCGAAATATTGTCGGCGTATTTTTTATCCTGCAAATGAATATCTTTCCCGCTTTGTTTCTGGCAATACAATTCTCTGAAATAAGAAGCACCAAGCATACCGCCCGATGCGCCTGTTATCAGGAATGTCTTTTTCATCAACTCTCCTTTGCTCAAGCTGTCAAGTCTTTGCAAAGTATTGAACGTAAAAGTGGCACTTCTTGTACCGCCGCCACTTACGCAAATGAAATACAAATATGGTTTTTCAACACCTTGTTTTGCTTTCCATTTGTTCAGGATGCCAATCATATTCTGTTTGTCCTGCTCTACCTTTTCCTTTGTACATAGTGACGCCAGCGACTCGTGGGTGTACGCGGCTCTTTCCACATTTTTTGAATAGTTCAAGCCATATGCCTTGTTGGTAGCATCAATAACGTTGTACTTGTATAAAACGTTGATGACAATTACCAGCACAATTAAAAAAGGCATGCTCCAGCTTTGCAGGAAATAAGAAAAAGCTCCGGAAACGGCAACCAATATGGAAAAGAAAAGCGTTATGCTGGCTGCTGCAGGCAACTGAAATACGGGATTGTCAAGAAAAAATCCAATGATGATCAGGAATACAAATGATGCAAACACCGACAAGATTGCCGCAAAGTGGTGCCGTCCAAAAACAGTTTCAATAAATTCTTTGCTATAGTGCGAAACATCACGAACAGGCCTTGCAGAAGTTGGTGTATCAAGATACGTTGTCACTTTTATCAAACGACTGCCACCGCTGTTCAATACGATATGCGGACGATAACCATATGCTACAGTTTTCGGCGCGTCCTGCACAGCAAACATATGTCGTGCAATGGTGACATCGGCTCTGAAAAAATATAGAAATGAAAGCGCTATAATGAAAATAAATCCGAATAAAAATCCGCCCGCCAGGATCACAATGTCGAAAGCCGTTAACAACTCCTGGTTCATTCCAAATGCGATGGCTTTAACCAAATAAAAAAGCAAAAAGGCCAGCGGAATAATAAAATTATTGATGCAGTATTTTAGAAACGGTCTTGTAGTTGTAGCAAGAAAACGAAAGTGGCGACTAAACAGAATAAAAGTCGTAATGTTCCACCCCATGATAAACACACCGACCGCAAGCCCCACAATGGCGGTGCTCATTGCGTTTACATCTCCTAAATATTCGGGTGCGAGGTACAGACTATCCACGCCAAATGAAGCCATAAAGCCACCGTTTACCGCCGCAAATAAAACCACCCAAAATATTAAAAGTAGCTGGAACTTCTTGATGTGCAATAACACCAACTGCACTGGGAAGGAATAGAATATGGCTTTAAGTGCTTGCTTCATACTGTAGGGTAACAATGGGTTTCTAAAATACGAAGTGTTTGTGAAAGAACAATGAAGAAGTGCTAAAAGCTGAACACTAATGCTTAACGCGAAAGTACCTGCGTTAAGCATTAGGTGCTCACCTTTTGGCACCAAATATTTATGACGTTGTTTTTCTCAACAAATACAGCTCCCATATCCACACAATCAAAAACATCATTGCAACAAACTGATGGGTAATGCCGAGCCACAGCAGGGCTCTACTATTGCCGGCATTTAGTACGGTGAGAATTCCCAACAACACTTGAATCAAAACTACCACCAACGGCAGCCACTGCGTTTTTTTGAATAATTTCCCTGTGGTAATCTTTGCTGCTTTTGCAAACCAGATAATCACCATGATTGTAATGATATACGCCAATGTGCGGTGAATGAAATGAACCGCGATTGGATTGTCTGTAAATTTTTGCAAGCCACTAAAAGTACGATTGCCGAATGTCGTAATATTCGATGGTACCCACTCACCGTTGATTGTTGGCCAGGTGGGGGCAAAGGTGGCTGCTTTTAATCCTGCCATAAATGCACCATAAATCAATTGCAATACCACAATGGCAATCATCCATCCGGTAAATTTTCTTAAGGAGGGAGCAACAATTCTTTCGTTCTCCGGCACCAGTAACTGGAAAGCAAACCAAAGTGTGTACACCAGCAATCCGAGTGCTGCGATAAAATGTATAGCGAGACGAATATGGTTAACGTATAAATTTTCTTCGTTCAGACCGCTACTCACCATAATCCAGCCAATGGCACCTTGCAATCCGCCCAACACGAATAAAATAACCATTGGGCGCACCATGTCTTTATTCAGGTATTTTTTAATAATCAAATACACAAAACCGACTGCGAATACAACGCCGATCAGTCTCGCCCACTCACGGTGGAACCATTCCCAGAAATAAATGAATTTGAAATCGCTAAGTGTGAAATGCGTATTGAGGTACTTATACTGGCCGATTTGCTTGTAGGTATCAAAAGCATGCTGCCAGGCCGCTTCACTGGTAGGCGGAATGGCGCCCAAAATAGGCTTCCACTCAGTAATGGACAATCCGGAACCCGTTAATCTTGTAATTCCACCCAGCAATACCTGGATGATGATCATTCCCACTCCTATCAAAAGCCAGATTGCAACGGCTTTGTTGCCTTTTTTCGTATTTAGTTCCATAGCGGGGCAAAGATAGAGGAGAATTGAAAATTGAAAGTTGAAAGTTGAAAATGCTCTCAGTGCTGACTTTCAGTGTGTGCTGAAACAGTCGGAGTGCCTGAACATTTCATTTTCAATTTTCAACTTTCAATTTTCAATTAATTAATAGCTCATCTCGTCCAGCTTCACTTTTCCTTTGAACGTCCAGAAAACGAAGCCGGTGTAAAGGCATACAAGCGGCGTACCTATTAAGGCTATGATCAATAATATTTTTAGTGTTTTCAGCGAGGATGCGCCGTTTACAATGGTGATGCTGTTGGCCGGATTATTTGGTGAATAAATCAAATAAGGAAACACTTCGACGGCGACCATTATCAGCAATGTGGCAATGGTGATAGAGGAACTCAAAAATGCGAAACGAAAATTTCCATTCTTCAGGCTCCTTGGAATGTTTGCAATCGCCAGTGTCATTATGATGGGAAGAATAAAAAACGATGGATGCGTTCTTAAGTGATCGCTTAAGTGTGGAATATAGAGCAGTGTATATAAAGTGGAAACCGCAAAGCTTAACACGAAGAAAATTGTAAAATCTCTTGCCAGTAAAGTGAGTTTTACGTATAACCTGTTTACTGTTTTCATTGCCAAGTAAATAGCCCCGTGCATCATGAACAATGCCAATGTGGTGATGGCAATTAAAATCGAAAACGGATTGAAGAACGACATCCAGTTTCCTTCAAACTCATGATCTTTATTTAACGGAATACCGAGTGCTACATTTCCCAACATCAAACCAAGTGATAAGGCGATGATGATGTTTGCGATACAATATGAAATGTCCCATGTTTTTCTCCACCACAACATTGGTTCTTTACTCCGGAATTCTATTGAAATGGCCCTGAAAATGAGTCCCATTAAAAACACCATAAACGGAACGTAGAACGCAGAAAAGATCGCGGCGTAAGCAACAGGAAATCCGGCGAACAAAGCACCGCCGGCAATTACCAGCCACACTTCATTTCCATCCCACACGGGACCAATGGCATTAAGCGCTATGCGCCTGCTTTCTTCTTTATTCAAAAATAAATGCAAAGCACCGGCGCCAAGATCAAAACCATCCAGTATGGCGTAACCGCTGATCACGCCACCAAATACAAGGAACCACCAAACGTTGTAATCAATGCCTAAAAATGTTTCCATTATGAATGAGTTATAAGAGGGTTATTTCTTTTTGTGAATGCTTCGTTTGCTTCATCATCTTCATCGTGGGTTGTTTGAGGACCATGCTGAATTTTCCTGTGCAATAAGAAAAGAAACAGGGCCAGCAACAAAGTATAAACTATCGTAAACATGATGAGTGAAAACAAAATCTGATTGGCAGATACTGCTTTTGAAAGCGCATCACTGGTTCTCAGCAAACCATATACAACCCAGGGCTGACGGCCCATTTCAGCGGCGAACCATCCACATTGATTGGCAATTTGTGGCATCATAACTGACCACACAAAAATGTACATCAACCATTTTTTATCAAACAATGTTCCTTTTCGCCAGTACCAGCATGCAAGTAGTGAAAGAGCAATCATCGCCACGCCCAGTGCCACCATGATGTGATAAAATTGAAAAATGGAATTTACCTGCGTCGGCCTTTCGTCTTCTTTAAAAGCATTCAAACCTTTTACCGGTGCGTTAAAATCATAATGAATGAGGAAACTCAAGCCGCCTGGAATTTTTAATCCTTTCGTTTCCTGCGTTTTGTTATTTACCCAGCCAAACAAATACATATCTGCTCTGGCCGAGCTATCATAGTGTCCTTCCAGCGCTGCAAGTTTTGCAGGTTGATTGCGCGAAACGCCATCGGCGCTTTTGTGACCAAAAAATAACTGCGAGATAGAAAATACAGTTGCAACGACCAATGCAATTTTAAATGCAGGTATTGCTATTTCAAGATATTTTTTCTTAATGATGTACCATGCATTTACACTCAGCACTAAAAATGCTCCGGCCAAAATAGCGCCGACCCACACGTGCATCAATCGTTCAACACTGGATGGATTGAATACCATTGCCCAAAAGTCTGTGATCTCTGCTCTCGCCTGCAACCCGTCTCCTACTATATGAAACCCTGCAGGTGTTTGTTGCCACGAGTTTGCCACGACAATCCATATCGCTGAAAAAAGCGAACCAAGAAAAACCATGATGGTTGCGAAGAAGTGAACCCCACTGCTCACGCGGTTCCAGCCAAATAACAGAATACCTAAAAATCCCGATTCCAATGCAAATGCGAAGATGCCTTCCGCTGCCAATGCGCTTCCAAAAATATCTCCCACGTACTTCGAGTAGGTGGCCCAGTTAGTGCCAAACTCAAACTCCATAATAATACCTGTTGCTACGCCAATTCCAAACACCAGCGCAAAAATGCGGAGCCAGAAACGCGTCATCAATTCAAAACGCTTATCTCCTGTTTTGAGATAAAGCGCTTCCATAATGACGAGTATTAAACCCAGTCCGATGCTGATAGGGGGATAGATGTAATGAAAAGCGATAGTGAAAGCAAATTGTATGCGGGCCAATATTTCTACATCCATAAAAAAGTATTTGGTATACACATAAAAAAAGCGGGAACAAGCCCGCTTCTCAATTTATTTATATGTGGTTAGTAAGTTTGACAACATGTTGCAAAGGTATATTTTTTATGGAAGGCAGATGATTAAGATTAAGCAGATTTTTTATATTTTTTTTGAATACTCGTTTAGAAATCGTGCTTGCTACTTTCCGCGAAACGAGGCTTCGACAAGCGCAGCCTGACTGCTCGCACAGCGCGTCACTTTGAGCCTGCCGAAGGGCGGTTGACATTTAAAGTTCTAAACCTTTACCCAAACTTGTTGTTGTTAGATAGCTTCATCAACTATAGATTTTTTAATTTCGCGCTCTTATGAATTTACGAACTGAAGCAGGAAGAACATGGAAATTATCAGGGCCGATCATTTTGGGTGAGCTCACTCAAATGGCGCTTGGCATTATAGACAGTGCCATGGTGGGAGCTATTAGTTATAAACATCTTGCGGCGGCGGCTTTGGTAAATAGTGTAATGAACATCCCTTTTGTGTTGGGCATTGGCGTAACAATGTCTGTATCGCAAACTGTTTCCATGGCGCATGGCCGGCGCGACAGTCAACAGGTATCACACTACTTCTATAATGGCTTTTGGCTGTGCACGATTGCATCGCTTGTAATCACTGCGACTTTGGTACTTGGCAGAAATATTTTGTTTCATCTTGGTCAGGACCCTGAAGTGGCAGTACTTTCAAAACCGTATCTCGTTATCATGGCTTCATCGCTCATACCAATGTTGATGTTCATGGCCATAAAACAATTTACCGATGGCCTTGAGAAAACAAGAACAGCAATGGTATTGTCTCTTCTTTCATTGCCGATTAATATAGGCATTAACTGGCTGCTGGTATATGGACACTGGGGCTTTCCAAGATTAGAACTTGTAGGCGCTGGCATAGGTACATTGATTACCAGAATTATTATTCTCGTGGCGTTGGCCATTGTAGTTTTTGTACACCCTTTATTCAGCAGATATATTGCGGTAAGAAAAAATCAGTGGATGCTGCGCAAACAAACGATCAGGGAATTGCTACACATAGGCATTCCAAGTAGCTTGCAAGCAGCGATGGAATCTGGTGCATTTGCTGTTTCCGGAATTATTATTGGCACATTGGGAGCGGTACAGCAAGCAGCGCATCAAATCGCGTTGAGCTGTGCGGCGTTTACGTTCATGGTGTCTTTTGGTTTGGCACAAGGCGGTTCTATACGCACTAGTAATGCATGGGGAAGAAATGACTGGCAACATATTTCTATTCTTGGCAAAAGCACTCTATTAAGTGGCTTGATCTATGGTTGCGCCTGCGCGATCTTTTATGTATGTGTAAGAAAAGTTTTGCCACTTGCTTTTAATGATGATGCAGTGGTGGTTTCTCTTGCTGCTACACTTATGTTGTATGCAGCTTTCTTTCAGTTATCTGACGCAACACAGGCAATTGGCGTAGGACTTTTGCGGGGACTGAAGGACGTGTATGTACCTACAATTTATGTTGCTATCTCTTATTGGGTAATCGGCATTCCAACAGGTTGCCTCATGGCATTTACTTTTAAAATGGGTGCCGCAGGAATTTGGATAGGCTTCTTGACAGGATTGACTTTTACATCTGTTCTGTTGAATCTGCGTTTTTTTAGAATTATTAAGAAGAAGGGATTGCTGTAGCTGGTTTATTGTTTGGATTTGCCGAACATCTCTGTTCACAATATTCCTCAATTGCCTTTTGGTGCCGTTTCATTTTTGAAACAACAACAGAGGGCAGCTGATAATCATGATATCGTGCAGTATGAGCTGCGTCCTTAAGTACCCTGTACTTTTCAGAGATTGCAAAATGCAACTTCCGAACCAGTTTCACTGTGACACTATGTTTGGTGTCGCCTGTTAGCTTGTTTTTATCAAAATATTCTTCCAAATCTTTGTAGATAACACCATTCTCCTGATGAGGAAAAATTACGGCTTGTACATAGTGCATTGCGCAATAAAATGCTGTAGTAACAACCCAATCAGGAAACTCATTCGCTGAGGATAGATATTCGCATGCTTTCTTATTATGTCTTGCGTGGTTTAGGCGTGTGCTCATAGAGATGTTTAAATCCGTCTGCAAAAATTTTTTCGGTGTTTAAAGCATCTGAGTCATAGGTAATCATATAATCCCAATGAAAAGCATCGTCATTGTATTGATCAGATATCTCATTGGCGGCTCGGTAAAAAAGCTCAATTTTATCGTCGACGTAATCTTCTAATTTTACAATAATCAGCGAACTGATATTGTCCCAGTCCTCAACTTTTAAATGAAAATCGTAAACTGTAATGTTAAGCGCCGCAGCCGCATTCACGAGCAGATCGGTAATTTCAGACGCTCTTTGAAAAGCCAATTGAAAAAGAGCGTGCCCTCTTTTGATCAATTCAATTTGCAGATCTTTAGCTCCATCTATGCGACCTTTTGCATAAGCACTTTGTTGCAACGCCTCAAGATTCCCATCCGTCGATGACGTGTATTGGTGATTTGGCGAATACAACGGTGGCTTTTTCAAACTTCCAATATTTGACGTAGATAGCATTAAAATTGAGTTTCTTTTCTTAAAGCGAAAAGGCACTGCATTTGGAACGATAGGAAATGTAAAAGTAGCAAAAAATTGCTAAAGAATGAAAGATACCCATCTAATAATCAATTTCTTATCCCACAAACCAATACGCAACCACTACAGAAAGCATCCCTCCCAATAATCCGAGATATACTTCAAAAGGAGCATGCTCGTTCAGAAGAAGCCTTGATGTGCAAACCAAGCCCGTAACAAGAATGGCAATGCTTGCATAAAATCCCATCGATGCACCTGAATGCAATGCCAGTAATATAAAAAATGCCATTACTGTTCCTACTGCAAGGCCATGCAAACTGATCTTGAATTTTATATTGGCCATCTGAGCAATAATGGAATTGATAAATACCGCCAACAAAAATTGAGTGAAAGGAACAGGTATTTCAGCGTCTTTTTTAGAAACAAAATAGATGCTGAAGTAGAAGATCATGCAGATTGTAATGGGTATAATGCGATCTCTCTGGGTCCGCAAATAAATGCTGTCAATAAAGCCCAGTTGCTTCAACAGAAAAACTGTGAAAGAAGGCATAAAGGCAGTTGTAACCACTACTGACAAAAGCTTCAAGACTTTCATCTTATGATCGTATCCTGCAAAAAAATAGGGGTGAATGAAAATCAGGAAAAACGCAACATAGGTTGGTATAAACGTCGGATGAAAAACGAAAGAGAAAAAATGAGCCAAAAACCTTACCGAAGCAGGCTGGTCATTTTTCTCCATATACTCTTTGCCATCGTTTCCGGAAATATTGCCTTCAGAAGTTACTTGCATGTTTATAGTTCTTTTCTCAAACGAGCCACTGGAATGTTTAATTGTTCCCTATACTTGGCCACCGTTCTGCGTGCAATGTTATAACCTTTTTCCTGAAGCATTTCAGTAAGTTTTTCATCGCTAAGCGGTTTTTTCTTGGCTTCGCCAAAAACCATATCGCTCAATATCTTTTTCACCTCACGTGTAGAAACTTCTTCACCGCTTTCAGTGCTTAATGATTCACTGAAGAAAAACTTCAGCCTGTAAGTTCCGAATTCAGTTTGTACAAACTTACTATTTGCTACGCGGCTAATGGTCGAAATATCAAGCCCTGTGCGCTCCGCTATATCCTTAAGGATCATTGGACGCAGGGTTGTTTCGTCTCCGGTTAAGAAAAATTCGTATTGGTAATCCAGAATGGTTTGCATGGTCATCATCAGCGTTTGCTGGCGCTGTTTGATGGCATCAATAAACCATTTGGCTGCATCTATTTTCTGTTTGATGAAAAGAACAGCTTCTTTTTGACGCTTATCCTTTTTGCTACCACGGTCATAATCTTTCAGCATGTCGCGATAACCCTCGCTGATGCGAAGATCAGGAGCATTCTTCGAGTTCAGCGTCAACTCAAGTTTGCCATTACTGTTCATAATGAAAAAGTCGGGCACCACATAGCTCTCGGCTTTGTTTACCTCTCCCACATTTCCGCCTGGCTTAGGGTTCAGTTTTATGATCTGTTGGATCACTTCCTTCAACCCTTCATCATCTATGCCCAAACCTTTCTGGATCTTATCGTAATGCTTTTTGGTAAACTCGTCGAAGTAGTTGGTTAACACATCGATCGCTTTTTGTACGGACTTGCCTTCGCGCCATTTTCTGTGGAGTTGCAAAAGAAGGCACTCCTGCAGATCGCGGGCCGCTACCCCGGGAGGATCGAACTGCTGTATCTTGCGTATAAGCCCTTCTATTTCCGCTTCGCTGGCTTCAATATTTTGCCTAAATGCGAGGTCATCCATTATGGAAGTGGTTTCCCGGCGCAGGTATCCATCATCATCTATACTTCCTACGATTTGTTCAGCAATTCTCGCCGAGCGATCATCGAGCTTTAAAAGTCCCAACTGAGCGGTCAGCATGTCATGAAAACTCGTTTCCACTTTATGCGGAACGACTTTATTATCATCCGCTTCGGGATAGTTATCATCGCGCAGTTTATAATCCGCAACTTCATCATCCCCGTCTGATACATACTCGCTTATGTCGATGTTATCGTAACTTTCTTCCGGTTCATCATAATCATCGTCTGAATCATCTGAAAATTCGTCCTGTTGCTCTTCCGTAAATGTTTCCTCAAATGCATCATCACCCTCTTCCAATGCAGGATTTTCCTCCAGCTCCTCCTTGATACGTTGCTCAAGGTTGGCCGTAGGAACCTGCAACAACTTCATCAACTGAATTTGCTGAGGTGATAATTTTTGTAATAATTTCTGTTGTAAGCTTTGACTAAGTGCCATGATTCCTAATAGGTTTTCGGGGGCCGCAGAAACATAAAAAAATTTTTAAAAAGGCGCGCCATCCACAAAAATCTTGCCGTAAATTTACGTACTAAGCTAAAAAACAAATGCAAAGATTTTTTAAAATTCTTTCTTTAATCATAACTTTCTCACAGTGCAGCGCATTTGGGCAGACAAAATCTTTACCCACAGCGCCTTACAGAGAGAAATATTTTTTTACGGACGGACACATTACGCAAATTAAAAATTTTAAATATGAGGATAAAAAAATGGGAAATTTTCCGTTTTCTCCTCGATACGCCAATTTCCTACCTGTTTATTGCGTTTCTGCCAACGCTTCCGGATGCAATTCTTATACCTTTCAAATCCCCTATTCTACCTACTACCGAAGCATAGGATTTTTCTGCAAAAAAGAACTCCAGTTTCAAAATGCCACAACGGTTCCGCTGAAGTTCAGGTTGGGATCGCTGGATTATGTAAATAAATTGGAGGGAAAGTAGAAAACAGATCAGAAACGGGTTGAATGTGCAGAAGGGCGAATGCGATTCGCCCCTGCGCCCCAAACTAATTTCTAATTCGTAATTCCTAATTCCCTTAACAGTCGTTATTCTTTCGTTATCAGCGGTTTTTCATGTGACTTTTGCCCTTTTTTCGCATCTAATTGTGAAAAGGTACTCATTATGAAAAAGCTAATAATAGTAATCCTATCCTTCGTATTTGTTTCAGTGGCCTCAGCTCAAAAGGTTGTACACGGAGGAGGATATTACAGGCCACATACAGTGATCGTTGGCGGTTATGCGCCATTCTATCCTTATGGTTTTTATGGTGCTCCTTTCTATGGTTATCCGCCTTATGGATATGGCTACAATAACAGTTATTCAAGACCATCCAAACTTGATATGCAGGTTGAAGACATAAAACATGACTATTCCGACCGTATCAAATCTGTAAAAATGGATGATAGCCTGACCCGTAAAGAAAGAAAGGCGAAAGTGAGTGAGTTAAAGCAGGAACGCGATAATGCGATTTACGACGCTAAGAAAAGCTACTACAAATCTTAACACACGATAACCGACGAAAAAAAGAAAAAAAAGCAAACGCCCGGCAGTTTTAAACTCGCCGGGCTTCTTGTATATATAGAAAAATGGTTAGCCTATGCTGTTGCACCTTGCTTTTGTAAAACAGACTTTACAACTTCAACGATCTTAGCGCCTTTTTCTTTAATCTGCTCTTCGGTCCACATCAGGCTGATGGCAGAAGAAATGCAGCGGCTCATGATGGCATCGCTTGCAGCAAATTGTTTAGTTGCGTAAGATTTCAAAGTCGTGTTGATAGCCTCTGTCTGAGGATTCAACGTATGTACATTTTTAAGATGATCCCATTTGCGGATATAGTGCCAGTTGTTATCGAACCAATAGAAGTTACCGGCTAAGATGCCTTGCGCCTTTAATTCAGCTACCACACTTTTTGCAATTTCTTCAGTTGGCAGGAACCAGCTTAAGAAGGTACAACTGTCGCCCTGAGGATCTGGAATCCTTCTGAAACTGATTTCAGGAACCTGGCTCAAAATACCTTTCAGCAAAGCGTGATTTTTCTTTTGTATGGCCAGGAATTGATCCAGTTTGCGGATCTGCGCCAAACCTACTGCTGCATGAAGCTCTGATATGCGGTAATTAAAGCCTATGAACGGATGCAGATCTGCGCCACGATCCACGCCTCTATGATCGTGACCGTGATCTGTATAAGCATCACATTTAATATATACATCTTCACTGTTCGTAACCACGGCACCGCCTTCTCCGCAAGTGATTGTTTTCACAAAGTCAAATGAGTATGTACCGGCATCGCCGATCGTTCCAAGTGTTTTTCCTTTATAGCTTGCGCCAATGCTTTGGCAGGCATCTTCCAGCAACACTAGATTATGCTCTTTGCATATTGCCACCAGCGCATCCATGTCCGCCATGCTGCCACACATGTGTACAGGCATAACACATTTTGTTTTTGGAGTGATCGCTGCTTTTACAGCCGCAGGATTTAATGTAAGTGTATCATCAACATCCACCAGTACGGGAACGGCTCCTACGCCTAATACAGCTTCAAAACTTGCAACAAATGTGAAGGTGGGCATGATCACCTCATCGCCTGCACCAATACCCAATGCCGCCATCGCGGTCGATAGAGCAGAGGTTCCGCTGCTTGTAAGTTGTGCATAGGAAGCACCGAAAGTTTTGCAGATTTCAGTTTCTAATTCTTTTGCTTTCCAATGACCCTTACGCGGGCCATCAAAGCCATAGCGCATCAGAATACCTGTTTCCAATACATCATTCACTTCCTTTCTCTCTTCTGCGCCCCAAAATTCAAAGCCTGGCATATGTAATTATTTAAAGGTGTAACAATCAAATTTCAGCAAAGGTAGGGATTAGAGGGAGAGTTGAAAATTGAAAGTTGAAAGCGGGAGACAATTGAAAATGGAGGAAAGAATGGAACGCAGATTCTCATGATTGTGATGATTAATCAGGATTTTTAATTTGAGATTTGATGGACTCCTAATTTTCAAAGTGCAGATTTCAAATCATCACAATCATGAAAATCTGCGTTCCTTCTCTCATTTTTAATTTTCAACTTTCAATTTTCAATTACTCCCAAATCCTTTGCCAGCAAAGTGTTCGCAGTGTCCGGTATTGATACACTTTTTTCAAAACCGAAGAAAATTCTGTTACAACGTTGAAATATTTTTTTGAAAAAAACTTACCACTTACCACCACAATTTTAATTTAACGCTCACTTAACAGCATTTATCTTTTAATTAAGAAAACTTTTCAAACGCAGTGCTGACAAGGATTCCAGCGATTTCATATTTTCGATCAAATTATCTTGCAAAGAAAATTTCTTTTCATGTAAAAAGTAATTTCTCCATCAGTCAATAATTTATTTTAAGGCGTTGTAACGTTTTTACATTTGTTGCGTCCTATTTCTCAAACAACACACAATCATTAGAACCTTAAAAATTTTGTTATGAAAAAGCTATTAATACTGGCTGCGTTATTCATCTCCTTCAGCAGTTTCAGTTATGCAATCAACGTGAATCAAAAAATCCTTAACTCATTTAAAAAAGATTTCAGCACTGCTGTTAATGTACAATGGAAAGCACTTGAGGAAACTGTATACGAAGCAGAGTTCACTTACAACGGCGATCAATTCAATGCTTATTATAATGAAGACGGCGAGTTGATTGGCTCTGCACGTTATATCAGCAAAGCAAATATGCCGCTTCTGATTTCAAAAAGTCTGCAGGAAAAATACGGCAACTTCCTTATCCGTACTGCCATTGAATATAACAACGGAAACGAAACGTCTTACTTTATTACAATGGTAAGCCAATACAAATCTGTTGTACTGCAAGCTTCGCCTTCAGGAAGCCTTTCTGTGGTTAAAAAATTCAAGACTTACTAAAACAGTCAATTACCAACAAGCACTATTTTAAACAACTACCTTATCATACTTTAAACTCTTTTTTATGAAAAAGAAAACATTCATCGCAAGCCTTCTGGCACTTATCATTACAGTTAGCGTATTTGCTGGCCCTATCAGCAACGCACAAACGAATTTCAATAAACAATTCAAACAAGCAACAAACGTAAGCTGGTCAAAAGTGGGTGAAAGAGAAAAAGTTTGCTTCACTTTCGAAGGTCGCGCGGTGTGCGCATATTATGATGCAGACGGCAAATTGTTCAGTATTACAAGAAGTTTGCTATCCACAGAATTACCGCTAGTTCTTTCTGCACAATTGAAACAAACTTATAAAGATTACTGGATCACTAATGTTAGCGAAGTAGCAAACGACGAAGGCACCAGCTACTATGCAACACTTGAAAATTCGGATCATGAAATGATTTTGAAAAGCACCAATATTTCTGAATGGGCCGTTTTTCAAAAATTCAAAAAAGACTAAACGAGCTGAGGTTTTGTTGATCGTTAACGGGTTCTGGAAGCAGGCCCGTTTTTTTGTGCTCCCATGTTTGCCACAGAGGCACAGAAACACAGATAAGTTGGATTCTGAGGATAAGACCATGTATTTTCTGTACTTCGGTGTCTCTGTGGCAAGTATTCTTAACGTCCTTAGTGGTTTGGCACACCGCCTGAGATATCTCATTTAAGCTTAACCACAAATTCTCCTTTTCATCCCCCGAAATACCTAAATTTGCGGCCTGTTATACACACAAATAAAACTTTTGAAATGAGTAAAGGTCCTGTTTCCCAGTTTATTGAACACCATTACCGCCACTTTAACGCAGCCGCTTTAATGGATGCAGCAAAGGGTTATGAGCAACACCTTTTGGAAGGTGGTAAAATGATGATTACCCTTGCCGGTGCCATGAGTACCGCAGAATTGGGCATTTCCCTTGCAGAAATGATACGCCAGGGAAAAGTGGATATCATCAGCTGTACAGGTGCCAACCTGGAAGAAGATGTGATGAACCTTGTAGCGCACAACAGCTACAAACGTGTGCCTAACTATCGCGATCTTACACCGCAGGACGAATGGGATCTTTTGGAGAACCATTACAACCGCGTTACTGATACTTGTATCCCTGAAGAAGAGGCTTTCCGCCGTTTGCAAAAACACCTTGTGGCACAGTGGAAAGATGCTGAAGCGAAAGGCGAACGTTATTTCCCGCACGAGTTTTTGTATAAAACAGTGTTAAGCGGCGATTTGAAACAATACTATGAAATCGATCCAAAAGACAGCTGGATCGTAGCTGCGGCAGAAAAAAACATTCCTATTATCTGCCCGGGTTGGGAAGATAGCACTACAGGAAACATCTTTGCCAGCTATGTTATCAAAAATGAACTGAAAGCAAGTACCGTAAAAAACGGTATCGAATACATGGTTTACCTGGCTGACTGGTACAGAAATAACTCTGTCGGAAAGGGCGTTGGTTTCTTCCAGATTGGTGGTGGTATTGCGGGCGATTTCCCAATTTGCGTGGTACCTATGATGTACCAGGATCTTGAGTGGCACGATGTTCCCTTCTGGAGCTATTTCTGCCAGATCTCAGATTCTACAACCTCTTATGGTTCTTACTCAGGCGCTGTTCCTAACGAAAAAATCACATGGGGCAAGCTTGATATTCATACACCAAAATTCATCGTAGAGAGTGATGCTACCATTGTAGCGCCTCTTATGTTCGCATGGATATTGGGATGGTAAAAAATGCGAAAAAGTCAAAAGTAGAAAGTCAAAAGTGGAGCAAGTGACAAATATCAACCGTCCGATTCACTTTTGATTTTTTACTTTTGACTTTTCACTTTTGATCATTAAAACTCTCCGCCTCATGGGATACGCCTACCTGAAAGCTTTTCACATCATTTTTGTTGTTACCTGGTTCGCAGGCATTTTCTATATGCCTCGTCTTTTTATTTATAACACCGAAGCCGGCGACAAATCTCCGGAAGCGCGTGACGTGTTGCGCGGCCAATTTAATGTGATGATGAAGAGACTTTGGTACGGTATCACGTGGCCGTCTGCAATCATTACACTTATCCTCGGGTCGCTGGTGTTGCATACCGGAGGTTGGGGACCGCTTTTATTTTCCGAAGGCGGCAGATGGCTTTTGATCAAGCTTTGTTTTGTTATCGTTCTATATGTTTACCACTTCACTCTCCACTCCATTTTCAAACAGGAAATGAAAGGTATTTTCAAATACACTTCCCAGCAACTTCGTATGTGGAACGAGGTGGCGACTGTTTTACTTGTTGCTATTGTCGTATTGGTTGTGGTAAAAAGCGCACTGAGCTGGCTATGGGCAGTTGTGGGTATGATTGGATTTATTGTGATTTTGTTAGCCGCTATCAACATTTACAAAAGACTGAGAAAATAAACGATAAGTAAAACGAAAACTAAAAAGTTTCATCAAGTCACATTTTCTAGCTATTCAATTTCCAACAAGCCTTACATCGTTAGCAGCTTTTGAGCAGAATTGTTGCTCTATGCCAAAGCCCTTCACATTAGTCAAACAATTATACGTTTCTGACTGCGAAAGTCTCGCAAAAAACCAATTATTTTTACATTGTTGATGATGAGCATTTATTAATAAATATCTTCTTCTTAAATAGCTCCTCATTCTTACCCCAAATAGTTTCCCCAAACTTACCGCACAAGTACCTCACCCAATCTTACCAAAAGTCAATTACATGCAGAGCAATTGAAGCTCAGTATCGCTGAATGTCTATTTCAGCATAGATACTCATGAAATTTCTGTTTGAAATTGACGCTACCTCTTAGATTTTAAACCGGAAATCAGATGAAATATTTAAACAACTACCAGGAGCTTAAAAAGCTTTCTCCTCCAGGAATCAGGGGACACGTCAGATCTGCTGCATTAAACCTCTTGTATATAGCAGATCAAATAAAGGGTATAGAAGATTCACTTAATAAGCCGCGCGTTCAATTTTTATACATTCATCATACATTTAAAGATGAGGAAAAGAACCTGGAACACCTACTGAAAAAACTAAGTGAAAATCACACATTTATTTCTTACTCCGACGCAGTAAACAAAGTTTTAAAAAGCGAGATAGACAGGCCATATATTTCAATCAGTTCGGACGATGGATTTAAAAACAATTTGAGAGCGGCGGAAATATTACGCGAATATGGAGCAAAAGCCTGCTTTTTTATAAACCCTGCCGTTATAGGGATGGCATCATATGACAAGATAAAAGAATATTGTGCAAATCGTTTGGAATTACCTCCGTTGGAATTTATGAATTGGGCCGACATTGAGAAATTGCAAACGCTGGGGCATGAAATTGGCTCACATACCATGGACCATTTCGACGTTGCAAAAGTAGAGAAGGATTTTTTTGTAGATGACTGCAATCAAACCTATAACATTTTGCAAAAAAGATGTGGTGAGGCTAAACATTTCGCCTTCCCTTTTGGGCTTTTTGACAACTTCGACGAAGAAGCAAGAAAAATCGTTTTTGACACAGGCTTTATTTCTTGTGCCTCTGCAGAGCGCGGCTGTCATATCAATTCCCATAGCCCATTGTTGAACGATGAATTATGCATTCGCAGGGACCACGTTATTTTAAACTGGAAACTCAGTCATATCATCCATTTTCTCGTTCGAAATGCAAATACAGCAACTGCTTCAAACAGTCTGTTCCCATATACGAACGGCCAATCGAGGATGGCAGTTTAAACGCAATTACGCCTTGAAGCCGTAACTGAAATCTAACTATTAAGTGAAGGATGCAATGTTAAGAATACACAAACAAGCTATGCATAAATTGTTTTCTGTGAAAAGAGTCTGGTTCACAACTTTGGTGGATGATCAGAGAAGTGACATCTTAAGGTTTATGAGAATTCCAAACGAAATGGAGGCCAAATACTACATTAAGAATGACATTCGGTACACAGTAATTAATGACTTGACAAATTCAGAAGATGATCTATTGACGTCAATGAGCAGAGCGACAAAATATGATGTTGTAAGAAGCAAAAAAGACGGAATCAGTATAGCCAGATTTGAGGGCTCGGAATTAAAAAATAATCGGCAACCTCTAGAAAGATTCAAAAAAGCATATCTGTCTTTTTATGAAAAGACAAAAATAGAGGATGTGATAAAAGCCTATAGCGAAGAGGACCTTGATAGTTACGTTGAAAATAATTGTATGACTCTTAGCATAGCTCAAAAAGATGAGTTTACAGTCTATCATGTGCATGTGCACAATGCGGGAAAGTGTATGCTTCTTTACTCAGTTTCCGACTTTAGAAATGAGCATGCTGATAAGAACATTTTAGGAAGGGCAAATAAACTCCTGCACTTCGACGATATGTTATTTTTTAAATCAAAAGAAATAAAGGAATACGATTGGGGCGACATTTCGAGCAAAGAAAATCTTAATGGTATCGATAAATTTAAGCTGTCTTTTGGCGGCAAGATTACAGATGTCTACAACATCTTTGTAGGGAAAACATTAAAAGGTAAACTGCTTGTCTTTCTCAAAAAGATTATGAGTTAAACACAGCAAAAGGACCAATAGCGTTTTAAAAGATTTTGAATAAACTATCAAAATATTTTAAAACGCTATTTTCACATCACAACATTTTCAAATTACTTACTCATACCTCGGTTGAATCATTTTTGCAATAAGGCCCGTCCAGCCGGTTTGATGGGATGCTCCTACTCCGCGGCCATTATCACCATGAAAATATTCATAGAATAAAATGTACTTGTTAAACTGTGGATCATTTTGCAGTTTTTCATATTGGCCATACACCGCTCTATGGCCCTGTGCATTCTTTTTAAAAATATTGATGAGTCTTGTGTTGAGCTCTGTCGCCACTTCTTCAAGCGACATCAATTTGCCGGAACCAGTTGGAAATTCTACTTTGAAACTATCGCCATAGTAATAATGAAATTTAAGTAGCGATTCAATGAGCAAATAATTTACGGGAAACCAAACCGGACCGCGCCAATTACTATTTCCTCCAAACATATCAATGTCGGATTCCCCCGGCATGTACTGCACACAATACTTAATGCCATTGTATTCAAGCTCGAATGGTTTGTCATCATACTCTTTTGACAAAGCCCTGATGCCATATTCACTTAAGAACTGCGCTTCATCCAGCAGTCTCGTGAGTACGCTTTTAAGTTTGTCGCCAAACAAAATAGAAAGCAAATGTTTTTGATCCACACCAGGCTCGCGCCAACGGGAAACAAGGCTGGCAATATCAGGTCTGTTTTCAAGCAGCCATCTTGCTCGTCTTGCGAATTGCGGGTTCTTCAATAATACGTCGTGATCAAAAACTTCCACAGCGTACAAAGGAATCAAGCCGATCAGTGAACGCACTTTAAGTTTTATAGTGCTATTATCCGGCTGCATTATGATGTCATAGAAAAACCTGTCTTCTTCATCCCAAATGTTCTTCTCTCCAATATGTGTCATCGCCTCTGCAATGTATAAGAAGTGTTCAAAAAATTTGGTTGCCATATCCTGGTAAACCGGATTGTAAGTGGAAAGCTCCGATGAAATGCGCAACATATTCAAACAATACATGGCCATCCAGCCGGTGCCATCACTTTGCTCAAGATAGCCGCCAGTGGGCAGTTCAGCGCTTCTGTCAAATGTTCCGATATTATCGAGTCCAAGAAATCCACCCTGGAAAATGTTATTACCGTTGCTGTCTTTTCTGTTTACCCACCACGTGAAATTGAGCATAAGTTTATGAAAAATCGCCTCGAGAAAATTATAGTCGGGCTGACCGGCATAACGTGCATCCAGCTCAAACACGCGCATTGCGGCCCAGGCCTGTACAGGGGGATTAACATCACTAAAATTCCATTCGTACGCGGGCAGCTGTCCGTTGGGGTGCATATACCATTCTTGCGTAAGCAACAGAATTTGCTGCTTCGCAAATGACGCGTCGATCATTGCAAGAGGCACGCAATGGAAGGCCAGATCCCAACCTGCGTACCACGGATACTCCCACTTGTCTGGCATGCTGATAATATTTGCATTGTGCAAATGCGGCCAATCGCTATTGCGAACATAAGTGCGGTTGATCGTTTCAGCAGGATGTGACGGATCGCCATTCAGCCATGAGTACATGTTGAAAAAATAGTACTGCTTCGTCCACATCATTCCCGCAAAGGCCTGCCGTTGAATTTCGCGCTCTTCCTTGTCTGTTACAGGGCGCTGAATGTCCGCGTAAAATTCATCAGCTTCTGATTTTCTCAATTCAAACAGATGCTCAAATGCCTTTTCGCTTTGCAACGCATGACCGGCCGTTAATTGTAAATAGATTGTTTTGCTTTCATGTGCCGGTATCACGAGATCATAGTTACACGCGGCCTTCGTTCCCGTTTGTTTGGGATTAATGCCATTGGTGTTTCCATTTACAATGTATTCATTTATGCCATCCTTATAGTAAGCATTCGGATCGGGTTCTTTTCCAAACAGGGAAGGATTGGTTTCATTCTCACAAAACAATAATTCATTGGAGCCGGGTGCGTGCAACATCATTTTTCCCAAACGAAAATGATCGATCAAAATACCGCCGATATTGGATGACATCATTACCGGTTTGGTGGAGCGTTGCCTGTATTGCCATACATTCCTGAACCATATCTGTGGAAGCAAATTTATCTGTGTGTCATTACTGCTACGGTTATGCGCAGTTATTTTTATGCAAATATCATTTACATCTTTCTTGGCATATTCTACAAATACATCGAGGTATTCATCGTTCTCAAAAATACCAGTATCTACTAATTCATATTCAGGTTCCTTGCGAGTTCGTTTCTCGTTTTCTGCTCGCAGCTTTGAATATGGAAATTCATTCAGCGGATATTTATACAGAAACTTCATGTAAGAGTGAGTGGGCGTGCTGTCGAGATAGTAATACAGTTCTTTCACGTCCTCACCATGATTACCATCTGTCCCCATACCAAAAAATATTTCTTTGATAAACGGGTCCTTTTTGTTCCACAGCGTTACCGCAAAACATAGATGTTGTTTATCATCACAAATACCACCAATACCTTCTTCGCCCCAGCGGTATGTATATTTTCGTGCATTGTCATGCGTAGTGTACTTCCATACGCTTCCATCGTCACTATAGTCTTCTCTAACTGTTGACCATTGTCTTTCGGACAAATACGGCCCCCATTTTAACCATGTTTCTTTTCCTTTATAATGTTCGGCCAGTCTATTTTTTTCTATGCTCATTGTGGTGATTTAAAAGAGTTGTTAGTTGATGGTTGTTGGTTGTTAAGCATTGTATGATACAGTGCGTTTAAAGGGCTGGCACCTATCAGAAGTCGAGTTCCACACAAAGCCTAACAACCAACAACTATCAACAAACAACCGGTTTTCTATAACAATTATGCCGTGAAACTTGTTTGCAATCAGTTTTTTGGATGAAAAATGTTTTACTTTAGGGCATACCCAAACATGAGACAATGGCAAATCGTTTTTTTAGTAAGGCTTTCTTTCTTTTGATATGCATGATGATCGTTTATGGCTGCGCGCCGAAACCATACGCATCTACCAATAAATCGTATAAAAAGCAGGCCAAACAGTTTGCCGAAACGTTAAAATCTTTGCCTGATAACATAGTCGTGGATTCGGTGGCCAATGCTCCTTACTGGGCGGGAACGACAAACTTTAGCATGCGCAAACCAAATTTTGTGATCATTCATCATACGGCGCAAAATAGCTGTGATCAAACCTTGAAAACTTTTACGCTGCCGCGCACGCAGGTAAGTGCGCATTATGTTATTTGCAAGGATGGCACCATTCATCATATGCTGAACGACTACCTGAGGGCATGGCACGCGGGCGCTGGCAAGTGGGGAAATTTAACGGATGTAAACTCAAGCTCTATCGGTATTGAACTGGACAATAACGGCTACGATTCTTTTCCTGCCATACAAATAAAAAGCCTGCTGGTACTTTTGGATACTTTGAAACATCGCTACAGCATTCCGGAGGCGAATTTCATTGGCCATGCGGATATTGCGCCAACCCGTAAGAATGATCCAAACATATTTTTTCCATGGAAAGACCTGAACGCTCACGGTTTTGGCCAATGGTATACGGACACGACAAATGTTATCGTTCCTGATGGCTTTAATTACCTTCAGGGACTTCGCCTTATTGGTTATGATGTAAAAGACACTACCGCCGCAATAAGGGCCTTTAAAAGGCATTTCGAGCAGGATTCGGTGGCTGTTATTGGAGATGCGGATAAGAAGATTATTTATATGCTGTCGCGGTAGGGGCGAATTGAATTCGCCCTGGTTTATTTTTCAACTATCTTCGAGCTTTTCGAGGGCGAATGCAATTCGCCCCTACTAACTAAACTCAATCTTTCGAATGCAGTGGGATAAATTGTACAGCGCCAGAAGAACAGGCTCTGAACACAAGATCAGCTCTTCTCCGGAAACGATCAGGAATTCATTTGTAAGGGATTATGACAGGATCATTTTTTCTTCGGCTTTCCGGCGCTTGCAAAACAAAACCCAGGTTTTTCCTTTGCCCGGGCCCGTTTTTGTGCATAACAGACTTACGCACAGCCTGGAGGTTGCTTCTGTTGGCCGCTCTCTAGGAAAAGCGGTGGGCGATATTTTGGCTAAATATCATCCGGATAATGAAGACTTCCAGGAGTTTTACAAATATGAGTTACCCTCGGTAATAGCGGCCGGCTGTCTCGCGCATGATATTGGCAACCCACCTTTCGGACACTCCGGTGAAGATGCGATCAGGATATTTTTCCGTGAGTTGGAAGGTGATGCAAAGAAAAGATTTGATGACAGGCTCTCAGAAAACCAAAAGAGGGATTTTATGTTCTTCGAAGGGAATGCGAATGCCTTGCGTACGCTAACGCACAACTTCAATGAAAATAGCGAGGGCGGTTTCCGTTTAACTTATTCCACATTAGCGTCTATCGTCAAATACCCAACGGACTCTTTGAACGGTTTCAACAAACAAAACCTGTTTACCAAAAAGTCCGGCTTTTTTGATTCGGAGGTTGAAGTGTATACAACCATTGCAGAAAGCCTGGGCATTCCCAAATTGTCAGACACAGGAAGTGTGTTTGCCCGTCATCCGTTTGTTTATCTCGTTGAGGCAGCTGATGATATTTGCTACCGTATTATTGATTTTGAAGATGCGCATCGCCTGCACATTATTTCTATAGACACCATAAAAGAGCTTTTCCTTTCATTTTTTGATAATGAAAAGGGCTACGATGCGAGAGAAAAAGTGGAGGAAACTTTCAATAAGATCAATGATGACAATCAAAAGATCCAGTTTCTGCGCGCCAAACTGATCAACCTGCTGATCGGACGTGTGACCAATATTTTCATTGAAAGGGAAAGTGAGCTCCTCGCGGGAAAAGTTTCCAAACCTCTTATTGATTATCTTCCTGAAAATGAATTGAAGCTTGTTAAATCCATCGATGAATATTCTTACGCACATATTTACAATCACCGCTCGGTGGTGGAAATTGAGATCGCCGGCTACAACGTGATAGGTGCGCTGCTGAAGGAATTTTTCAATGCGGTACTTTCTCCAAAATCTTCGAAGTCGCAAAAGTTATTGCAATTGATTTCTAAGCAGTTTGTAATAACTGGCGATGAAACGAAGCTCTACAATGACATTCAATCAATAGTAGATTTCGTGGCGGGCATGACCGATCTCTTTGCGGTGGATATGTATAGAAAAATTACAGGAATGAGCTTTCCTCAGATTAAATAATCTGAGGACTTTGAAAATTTGAAAATGTGGTAATTTGAAAATTCATCAATTTCAAATCTCTCCGCAATAATGCTTTCTGCGTTAAAGATGGAGAAACTGAATTAAGGACCAATTTTCAAATTAGCACATTTTCAAATTGAATTGGTCTCTGACCAATTCCTAACCATTGGGAATGCAATGTGGAACCACGCGGTATATTTTGCGGGATGTGTAGTTAGAGAATCTGCAATTTCTTCGACGCTTTTATAGCAATACTCTTTGACCTCGCTTTCATTTATTTGAATGCCATTGTCGTGAATACCTACAAATACGTGGTCAAACTCATACTCTGTGAGCCCATTATCAAATGGTGCCTTGTAAACGAAATCGAAAGCTTTTTTTAATGGTGTAGTGAACCCCATTTCTTCGTACAAGCGCCTTTGCGCAGCTATTTCAACGTCTTCATCAGGAAAGGGATGACTACAGCATGCATTGGTCCACAAGCCGCCACTGTGGTATTTGTTCAGCGCACGTTGCTGCAATAGCATTTCCCCTTTCTTATTGAAAATGAATACGCTGAATGCGCGATGTAAAAACGCTTTCTGATGGGCCTCCATTTTTTCCATGGTGCCCAGCATTTCATCTTTTTCGTTTACCAGAATTACTTGTTGTGACATTTTGCTGATTGCAAAAATAGCCATTGCAATTAATAATTAATAATGAATAATTAACAGGGATGCACGCTTCGGCAAATGCAGCTTTCTGTTATTGGGTTTACAATCAATCATTTTAAGTGACAACAAAAGGGATCTTATATCCCTTTTGTTGTCACTTAAAATCTAATTGTAACTTATTAAGTATTAACTGCCTTTGATTTTAGAATCTCTGAATCTGTTCTTTCAGTAATTTCCTAGCGAAGTGAATCCTGCTTTTAATGGTTCCCAATGGTTCACTTAGCATTTCCGCAATTTCTGCATATTTATAGCCATCAAAATATAACAGGAATGGGTTGCGGAAAATTTCCGGTAATTGATGGATAGCCGCCTGTATGTCTTTAATCTTTAAATGACTTTCTGCAGCGTTGGCCGCTACTACTTGGTTGTAATTCAATAAAAAGTCATTTGGCGTACTATCAAAAATTGTGTTTTGTTTAGTACGTCTGCGATAATTATTAATGAAAATATTTCGCATGATCGTGTAAAGCCAGGCTTTAATGTTGGTTCCAACATTGTATTTGTCCTTATTGGCTAAGGCTCTGAACATTGTTTCCTGGAAAAGATCTTGTGCTGTCTCGTTGTCTCTGGTTAAAGTGATTGCAAAAGGCTTTAAAAAATCGGCGTTGCTGACAAGCATTTCATCAAATTCAATTGTTGACATAGTGAAATGATTTAATGTGTTTTAAGAAGAAAAACAATCATTTTTCACGGGTATGCACTAGGTGTCGGTGGCATAGTCGGTACTAATTTCCAAGGTAGGGAGGTGGAGGTATCTTTTCCCATAGCGCTAATAGCCTTTGGGATCAAACGCCTGAACACTAAAAAGGGGTTTAATTGGTTACTACTAAAAAACAAGCCTGATTAAAAATGGATGGACAAGAAAGCTAACCTCTTTCTTCTTTTGCTAACTAAACTGAGATATTAGATAATGATAAGATATAAGATATAACGTTTAGTTTCCTGGTGCGGGTAGAAATGCATTTCGTATATGAATATGCGAAAAAAATAAATCATATGCAAGTGCTATTTTACGTTATACAAAAATTTAATAAGCTGGGCTTGGGTTTTACCGTTAAATAATACCCATATGCCCTACGTAAAAGCGGGAATATTTTGTGCAAATCGCACTGTAATTAAATCGATTAGAAATGGAGAGATATGGATGGGTAGAAAATATAAATGCCACTAACCAAAAATGTTTTTTTATGGTTAATGGCATTCAGCTTATTTGAGATAGTAGAATTACTAGCCAGTAAATTCGGGATTCAACAAGGCTCCGGCATCAAGTAATTTCTTTACAACGGGCATTATAACAGGGCCGCCCCCACGAAGTGTTTCCAAATGCCTATCGTGATGCATATCCGTGCCTAAAAAACTTACCATGTTGCGGTCGATAAGAAAGGCGGCTATTTCCTGTGCCGTTTTTCCGTAATAGCCGGTTAGCGATAAAAGGTTCACCTGCAGCAAACATCCGGAGCTCTTGATCTCGTCGAAAATTTTCATGTTGCTCCTGAAGTATGAATAGCGCTCAGGATGAGCAAGGACGGGTTGGTAATCACTCATTTGCAAGTTGAATACTTTGTCTTGCCAGTTCAATGGATTGTTTACGAATGAAAACTCAAACAACATATAGTTTTTATGCAGTGTGAGCAAACGTTCTTTCTTCTGCAACAAATCATCTACGTGATCATCAAGATAATATTCTGCCCCAACGTGAATGGTTACGGGAATTTTTTCTTCTTTTATTGCCTCTTCAACTAAGGCGAGGGGCGCCTTCACCGTCTCAGGCGTATTTTTATAAATATCCCAGTAAACGTGGGGCGTTGTAATTAGCTTGCTATAGCCCAATTCACTTAGCCCTTTGATCAGCGTCATGGAATTAAGCAATGTGGCCGCACCATCGTCGATAGCCGGAAGTAAATGAGAATGTATGTCGCATTGCAAACCGCTAAGGTTTGTTTCCTCTTTTATTTTCTTTTTAAAGAATGAAAACATGTGGTGAGTGATGATGAGCTATGAGTAATGAGTTCTGAGTAGGCATTTGTGCCTTTCTACTCATAACTCATTACTCATCACTCAAAACTTTATGCGTTTTTTGTTTTAAACTCTTCGTATACTTTTTCTATTCCTTCTCTGAACCCGATTTTTTCTTTCCATCCTAATGCATGCAATTTGCTTACATCCATCAGTTTTCGCGGAGTGCCGTCAGGTTTTGAAAGATCGTGCACTATTTCACCTTCGTAACCAACGATATCTTTTACCAAAATAGCTAGGTTTTTTATCGTGATGTCGTGTCCCACGCCAATATTTATAAGTCCCGGCTCGTCATATTTTTGCATCAGAAAATAACATGCATCAGCAAGATCGTCTGCATGTAAAAATTCGCGAAGCGGAGAACCGGTTCCCCACACAGTTACTGTAGGCTGATTGTTCTTTTTTGCTTCATGGAACTTTCTAATCAGCGCTGGCAGTACGTGAGAATTGTTGAGATCATAGTTATCATTTGGACCATAAAGATTTGTAGGCATTACAGAAACAAAATTGCAACCATACCTTGAGCGGTATGCGTCGCACATTTTTATACCTGCAATTTTTGCTATCGCATATGGTTCGTTTGTGTACTCAAGTAAACCTGTCAGCAAATATTCTTCCTTTAGTGGCTGGGGAGCCAGTTTAGGATAAATACAAGATGATCCAAGGAACATTAATTTCTTTACGCCGTTCACATAAGAGGAGTGAATAACGTTGTTTTGGATCATAAGGTTATCATACAGAAATTCTGCGCGATAAGTGTTATTCGCAACAACACCACCCACCTTTGCTGCAGCTAAAAACACATAATCCGGTTTTTCGGCTGCAAAAAAATCGCTAACTGCCTGCTGGTTTGTAAGATCCAGCTCTGCAGAGCTTTTGCCAATAATATTTGTAAAACCTTCTTTTTCCAGTCTTCTTTTAATTGCCGAGCCAACCATTCCTCTGTGACCGGCTATATATATTTTCGATGATTTGTCCATAGTATATAAGGGCAGAAAGTAGGTAGTGTAAATTTATGATCTCATAAATTTACACTACCTACTTTCCACTTGATTTCAATTTATTATTCGTACTGATTTTTTATCGAGAAGCCAGATTCTCTCAGCAATTTTTCTTTGCGGAAAAGATTCACGTCACTTTCCATCATTTCTTTTACGAGCGCTGCAAGATCATATTTAGGTTTCCAGCCCAACTGTGTTTGAGACTTTGTTGGATCACCAATTAACAGATCAACTTCTGTCGGACGATAATAGCGAGGATCAACTGCTACCACTTCTTTTCCTATTTCCACCTGGAAGTCAGGATTAGAGCAGGATTTTACAATCCCCACTTCTTTTGCGCCTTCTCCTTTAAATTCCAATTCGATACCTACTTCGCCAAATGACATGCGAACAAAATCACGAACAGGAGTGGTAACGCCTGTAGCGATTACATAGTCTTCTGGCTTTTCCTGTTGCAGAATCAACCACATTGCTTCCACGTAATCTTTTGCGTGGCCCCAGTCACGTTGTGCGTCGAGGTTGCCGAGGTATACTTTATCCTGCAGGCCCAATGCGATCTTCGCAGTGGCACGTGTAATTTTTCTTGTTACGAAAGTTTCACCGCGCAAAGGAGATTCGTGGTTGAACAATATACCGTTTACAGCGTACATGCCGTATGCCTCACGGTAGTTAACAGTGATCCAGTATCCGTAAAGTTTTGCAACTGCGTATGGAGAACGTGGATAGAAAGGAGTTCTTTCACTTTGAGGAACTTCCTGTACCAAACCGTATAATTCTGAAGTAGATGCCTGGTAAATTTTTGTTTTTTTAGTAAGTCCCAAAAGTCTTACAGCTTCCAGTATGCGCAATGTTCCAATACCATCTGCATTAGCTGTATACTCAGGCGTTTCAAAGCTCACGTGTACGTGGCTCATTGCAGCCAGGTTATATATTTCATCCGGTTGCACTTCCTGAATAATACGAATAAGGTTGGTGCTATCAGTGAGATCACCGTAGTGTAATTTCAATGTTACCCCTTTATCATGAGGGTCCTGATACAGATGGTCAATACGGTCCGTATTAAAAAGAGACGATCTGCGTTTAACGCCATGTACTTCGTACCCCTTGTTTAATAACAACTCTGTAAGATATGCACCGTCCTGACCGGTAACACCTGTAATCAATGCAACTTTCTTTGACATACTTTTTAATTAACTTATTACTAGCAATGTTTTAGATGCAGTTCTTTATTCTTATTGATTAGGCAAAGATGCCTATAATTTATCTTTTAAAAAACTGTGTAATTTTTCTGATTGGTTTAAGATACAAAGTGTAGAATTTAGGCTGGAGCCCATTAATCTTCCACGCTTCGCGGTCTTCTTTATTTGCCCTTAATCTGTGTGACAATGAGGCATTACTCATTCCTCCGGCTCTCATTTTTACAATGATCTCAGGGAGATAATGAACCTTAAAATGATTCTTTACAAAAATGCGTATCATCAATTCATAGTCTGCAGCGCTTTTTAGGGTCAAATTAAAGTTGCCGACTTTATCATATACTTTTCTTCTTACAAAAACTGTTGGATGCGGCGGCATCCAACCGCGATAAAATGAACGGGACCTTAACTTGCCAGATTTCCACGTACGGATAACCTTGTTAAGATCTTGTTGATGCACATATTGAAGATCGGCATAGCATACATCTATATTTTCATCGGCAAAAACTTCTGCAACTTTTGCCAACACATCTTTATTAACATAGATGTCATCTGAGTTGAGAATGCCAATCACTTCACCATTTGCAATGGAGAGTCCTTTGTTCATCGCGTCATAAATGCCTTTATCTTTTTCCGAAACAACTTTGGCTACATGCGGGTATTCTTTTATAATATCAAGCGTACTGTCCTTTGACAATCCGTCAATAATAATGTGTTCAATTTCATCGTGCGTTTGCTGTTTAATACAATCCAATGTATCTTTTACAGTGCCTGCACTATTGAATGTTGTGGTAATTATTGAAATAGTCATCTTAAATTAAACTTCTACTTTTTTAGGAATCTCTTTACGTCAATTTTCGTTCCTTAATTACAGTTGCCGGATTGCCCTGATAAATATTGTAGGCGTCCATATTTTTGGTAGCTACAGATTGCACCGTAAGAATAGAGTGCGATGCACAAACAACTCCCGGGCAAACCACAGCTCTGGCTCCTATCCAAACGCCATCTTCCAAAACAATTTCACGTACTATAAGATCGAAACTTTCTTTGGTGTAATCATGGTTACCAGTCAGTAACATCGCGCCCTGTGACAAACAAACATTATTACCAATAGTAACGTGTGAAAGATTATCGATCCAAACATTTTCACCTATCCAGCAATGATTGCCAATTTGAAGCAACCATGGATATTTGATATTTACATTTGGCTTGACAACAACATTTGTCCCCATCTTGGCACCAAACAATTTCAGCAGCTTCACTTTAATACCCGAAGCAGGTAACAATGCCGATTTAAACACAATGATATTCACGTAATACCAAAGTATTTGCTTCACACGAGAGGCACCTATTTTAGTTTTGTACCAATCGTTGTTATACATTGAAAAGTCCACTTTAGGCTTTCCTTCTTTCATATTATTCTCAGGAGAATAAAGCAAGATATTTCTCTTTTAAATTGGAGTTTGTAATATATTTTTTTGCAGTATTCCTTGCACCTCTGCTCCATAAGCGATATTCTTCATCATTCCATTTAACAGCCGTTTCTATCGCTTGTACGAAAGCCGACTGTTCAATTGGCAAATCCATGCCAGATTTGGAAGCCTTCAATTCTCTCCATGGCGTTTGATCGCTTATAATAACAGGTTTACCTTCTGCAAGTGCCTCAAATATTGCGTGTCCAAAGTTTTCGCCCTGCGTTGGCAAACAGAATACGTGACTTTGCTTAATTATCTTATGTACTTCGTTATGTGGTCGCTCCCCAAGATAATTTACAGATATGCTTGGCGGTAGTTTTTTAATTACATCATTACATTCCTGCCAATATGCTTCGTCTTCTTTTACGCCTACTATGTCAAGGCTTACCTGTCCTTCCACCTGCTCGAGTGCTTTAAGCAACAACAAAAGATTTTTTATCTTATGAAGTCTGCCAACAAAAAGCATTTTCAATTTGCCTGATTCTTTATGCAACACAACATCGTCGTCATGCACAAACTCAGGAAAATTTCCAACCTCAATAACGTTTGTGTCGCTTCCAAATTGCTCCTGCACACATTCCAATTCCACTTTGTCGGTGGCGTGAAAAATTACTCTTTTGGGGATCTGCATTCCTTTCAGAAGCGATAAAAATACGTTCTTCTTTTTACTCTTAAACATTAACGCACTTGGCTTCAACATGCCTCTTGGAGAAAGAACGACAGCCCCGTTGATCTTATTTAGCCTTTTATATAAGAGCGGATAAATGGTAAAATATTTTGAAAACAAGCTGTTGCAATAGATATAATCGGGGCGTATATCCTGGGCAACCGTCAAAATGTTTTTCCAGGAAAGATCAGCAGGCGCTGCATAAAATACATGTGCAGAACTAGCATACTTCAACCATTTGCCGGTTTCAATGCCAGGCAGTGTTAATGTTTCCCCCAAATCTCTATCTGAAGTATAGACGTATATATCCAATACATCCTGCATGCTTAGAACGAAATTGACACAGGAGCGAATTGGACCTCCCGCTTTAAAAGCAGGATCGAACCAATCAGCAAATAACAGTACGCGCTTTTTCTGCATTCTAAACTTTTTACCCGATAGGAATTTTATTACATTTTAAAAAACAACTCAATATGCTTAATCTAAATAGCAGCAATTAAAGGCTCCAATAGTTAGCGCCATTAATGCTCTTTCTGTAGATTCCCTTCAGGTCCATCAGTAAACCTGTCTCGTTCATAATGGAACTGAAGTATCCTTTGTCCAGTTTCTTATATTCCTCGTGCGCCACGGCCACCACTACCACATCATAGTCCCCTGTCACCTTGTTGGTCAGGTGGATGCCATATTCTTCTTCTACTTCTTTTGCATCTGCATACGGATCTACTATGTCGATTTGGTTCAGTGAATATGCCTGCAACTCTTTTATTAGTTCTGCCACTTTTGAATTGCGCACGTCACTTACATTCTCTTTAAAAGTAATTCCCATCACCAATACCTTTCCGCCATTCACTTTTTGAATGTTCTTAATGATATGTTGGATCACTTTTTTAGCTACATAAGCCGGCATTTCATCATTGATGATTCTTCCTGCTAAAATTACTTTGGAATTGTAACCCAGTTTCTCTGACTTGTGGGTAAGATAGTAAGGATCTATCCCAATACAGTGACCTCCTACCAGGCCCGGATGAAATTTTAGAAAGTTCCATTTGGTACCCGCGGCTTCCAGTACTTCAAACGTGTTGATGTTCATTTTATCAAAAATGATCGACAGCTCATTCATCAGGGCTATATTCAGATCCCGTTGTGTGTTCTCTATTATTTTACACGCCTCAGCTACTTTTATGCTGCTTGCCGGATAGGTGCCTGCATCTACCACTATTTCATACACCTGGCTGATCGTTGCCAATGATTCCGCATCGCAACCAGATACTACTTTAATAATATTGGAAAAAGTGTGTTCCTTATCGCCCGGGTTGATCCTTTCAGGTGAGTAGCCCAGTTTAAAATCCACTCCCATTTTTAGCCCGCTTAATTTCTCGATTATCGGAAGGCAATCTTCTTCTGTACAGCCAGGATATACCGTGGATTCATACACTACATAATCTCCTTTCTTGATAACCTTTCCTACCGTCTCCGATGCTTTTTGGATCGGGATAAGATCCGGCTGCTTGCGGTGATCTACTGGCGTAGGTACCGCTACTATGAAGAAAGACGCCTCTTTCAGATCTTCAATATTGTCTGTAAAATGTATGTCCGAATTCAAAAAGTCTTCACCCGTCAATTCATTGGAGGGATCGACACCGTTACGCATCATCTCAACCCGCTCTTTATTAATGTCAAAACCGATTACTTTTATCTTCTTCGCAAATCCTAATGCTATTGGTAAGCCCACATAACCCAAACCAATTACCGCTAATTTCGCTTCTTTGTTTATTAATTTCTGATACATAGTATAATTAGTCTATATTTTTACATAACCAGTAGTCCAATACAACCAACATCCACACTTCCATCCAGTTTACGTTCGATTCTTTATTATTAAAATCGTTCCAAAGTGCTAAAACGCTTTCTCTGGAAAAAAATTCTCTGTTTGAAATATTATTAATGTGTTGCTCACAAAAGTCTTTCAGCTCATTTCGTAGCCAGTGATGCCACGGCATTACAAAGCCTTGTTTTTTTCTGTGTACCACTTCAGCAGGCAGCAAATCACCCAGGCTTTCCACTAAAAGTTTTTTGGGATAGTGTGGGTATTTAAGATTATCCGGAATTCCCAGCACATACTCAATCAGTTCATGATCAAAAAATGGTTCCCTTACTTCCAATGCCACTGCCATGCTCATTTGATCAGTATCTTTCAGCAATGTGTTTTGGGTATATCCCAGTAAATCGGCAATGCTCACCTGGCTAAAAGCCGGAAAACTTTGGAGCTTACCGTTATACGCGGTCAACAGTTTATTTATTTCACTGGATTCATTGAAAGTATCCCTCTTTGTAAGCTTTCTAATGTTGGCTGGCGAAATAACTTGCCTTAAAACCGGATAAATTTCTTCTATGCTTGCAGTTTTTGTCTGTAGCAGTTGTTTCCATTTCGAGCTGTCACTCAGGAAAGAAGCTGACATTTTGCGAAGCAAAAAGCTATTGTTCCATAACGCTTTCCTTTGATTCAGTTTATAATATTTTTGGAAAAAAGGATATCCTGCAAACAACTCATCACCGCCAACGCCGGATAATGCTACTGTAATACCGGCTTGCTTTACAGCTTTAGAGACAACATACGTATTTACTCCGTCGCCGCTTGGGGTATCCATCGCATTTAACGCATTGGACAATTCATCCAACATTACAGTTGGTTGTAAAACTATTTTGTGATGGTTGGTCTTGTATTTTTTTGCAATTAACTCAGCGTAAGGTGATTCATCAAAATCTTTTTCATCAAAAGATATGTTGAAAGTTTCTGGAGCAGTTTTACCCACCTTTGCCATTAATGCAACAACGGCACTTGAATCGATTCCACCGGAAAGAAATGCGCCTATCGGCACATCGCTCACGAGGCGCTGTTCTACTGCGTTTGAAAGTAATTGGTAAATATTTTGCTGTACTCCTTTTACATCACCATATTCATAATCTTTCGAAGGCTGGGTAATATCCCAGTAGCTTTTTTGTTCAACATTGCCGTTTTTTATGAGAAGAAAAGAACCAGCCGGTAATTGGTGAATGCCTTCAATAATACTAATGGGAGATTGTATTGATTGAAAACTCAGGTAATCGTGAATGGCTCTTTCATTCACTTTTTTTGGAACCAGACCACTCGCTAAAACACTTCTGATTTCCGAGGCGAAAATGAGAGCAGTATCATCTTGAAAAAAATAAAGGGGCTTTATGCCTAACCTGTCGCGAACAATGTGCAGGGATTTTTCATACTCATCCCAAACAGCAAACGCAAACATTCCTTTGAACTTGCTTAATGACTGAATGCCCCATCTTGCCCACGCTTCAACTAAAACTTCGGTGTCGCTGGATGTTCGCCATGCGCAATCTTTTATCTCAGCTTTTACTGTTTCAAAATTGTAAATCTCGCCATTGAAAACTATACGATACCTGCCCGACGCATCTGTAAATGGCTGATTTGCTCCATTTGAAAGATCTATTATAGATAGTCTTCTATGGCCCAACGCTACGTTGTCGTTTACAAATACGCCCTCTGCATTTGGCCCGCGATGAGCCATGGCATTGGTCATTTCGCGAATAATGTTTTGAAGATTACTGGCGGGTTGTTTAAAATAAATTATTCCTGATATACCACACATTGGATTAAATTGCGAAGTTATTCGTTAAAAAAATAAGATGACAAAGAAAAAAGTTACTTTTTTATCATTTCTATCGACACTGGTAATTTTCTCAATTTTTTTCGATCGGGCGTTAAGAGGTGTTTTACCGTTTGACTTCTATTATTACTATCCTGTTTTTATATTATTTCTAATTGCAGTTGTATTTAAGTTTGGCCGCATATGGATGACCCCCAGATGGTTCAATATTGGGACCCTCTTTATTATTGGAGGTAGCATGATAGGCGGCATCATTAGAAACACGTTAGGATTTGAATTTATAAAGCAGGTGTTCGGCATCTACTTTACTTCAATTGTTTATTACAATCTTATTCGCGTTTACAACTTTGATTTAAAAGAAATATTTAAGGTCTACCTCCGGGCAGCCGCATATTGCGCCATATTTGGAGTGTTCGACAACATATTGCATATAGCAGGGATACATCTTACAACAGTCAATCAAACCGGTCCATTCATGTACCGTGAATATGCCTTTATGGGAGAACCGTTTTATCTTACTCTTGCCTTAACGCCTGCGATCTTTTACTACATTATGCATTTCAAGGAAGCTATTACGTACAAAAAAGTGCATTTCTTTTTTCTTGTTCTGTGTTACCTCCTCACCTATTCATCTACAGCTGTTACCGGATTGATTCTTGCCGGAGTGCTTTACCTGCACAATAATGGATATCTCGGAGGACGGGGCGGCAAGTTTATTTTATTGCCTTTGTTAGTAGTTCCTATGTTCCTGATAGTATCTTCTGTAATCAAAAATGTCGATCTTGTAAATGCCCGTTTTAATGATTCTTTCAATCTCTTTTTTAGCACTGAAATTAAAACCGAGGAAGCACGGAGTGCAAACTCAAGTACGTTTGCCCTTTATTCTAATTACATTGTTGCAAGAGATTCCTTCTTAGAAAATCCGTTAACGGGCTCTGGTCTTGGCTCTCATCCATTAATCTACCAGGAATCCTTTAAGAAATATTTCCCGGTCGAATATTTGCGCGCTTTTGGGGCGCAAAACCAACAAGATGCCAACTCCAAATTCTTAAGATTGATGTCAGAAACCGGACTGATAGGACTCGTAACGTTTCTAGTTGCCTTTTTCAGGTTCAAAATACCCCGACGTTATTACGATCAACCTTTGTACAGGGATTTAGTGATTATCAATCACGGAATATTTATTTATATTTTTCTGTGCCTTATGCGCAACGGAAACTATATAAATATTGGTTTCTTTCTTTTCTTTTTTCTGTATTACTACACCTGGAAAATGTGTAAAACCCAAGCTTTAAGCAAAAGCAATGACAGTGTTTGACCAATCGTTTGGAGTATGACTCAGACCTGCTTTGTAGCTGTTTGCACCCATTTCGTTAAGTGCATTGTTATCTGCGTTAATGATCTTTCGAAGCTTACTCTTCAAATCTTCTTTATCGTTTGCTTTGAACGAATACCCGTTAGAGTCATTTAGAAACAATGAAGCAGCTCCAATTTTTTCGCTTAGTAGTAATGGATATCCTGCTGCTGCGAATTCCTGTGCGGCCACACCCCACGGCTCTTCATGACTTGCCAATACAAAAACACCTGTGTCTTTAATAATGCTATCCCATTGGTCCTTTTGTACAAAACCAAGATGTTTTATTTTGGGATGTATAACTCTTTGATCATACATATCACCAGTTCCCGCACACCATAGTTCCCATTCATTGGGCGCTTCCTCCTGCAATTCAATAAACGCATCCCACAATTCTTTATACCCTTTCCAGGAAACATACCTGGCTACACATAATAATCTTTTGGGAAAATGTGCCTCTTTTTGATCTTTATACTTATTGTAATACTGACTGAACTTATCTGTATCGCAGCAATAAGATCCTTCAGAAATATCTTTCGATTCAAACTGCAAACGCCTTGCATACTCAACCTGCGGCTTACCCGGCACCCAAACTTTTTTAAACGCCTTTTTTAAAACAAAAGGTGACAATAATGCAAGTACTTTCTGCTTTAAACTGTCCTTCCAATGATTGTCCATTGCAAGAACGGTAGCACATTCTTTTTTTGAAAAATGCCTGCAAATTTTTACATACCATTTATTGGACCAGCCGCTCGATATAATAATATCCGGTTGTATAGCTTCAATAAAGTGCTGCAACTCTGCGTCACTCTTAAACTCATTGATACATTTGAAAGTTCCAATGCCACGGAAATCAAAGTCAAAGGGAGCTTCCGGGTTGATAGGATAATGAATAACGGTAAGTTCTACGTCCTTTTTTTGTACTAATGCTTTAAAACAGGCCAATGTATATTCTGCCAGTTCTGTGTATAAAAAAACTATCTGCATATTTGTAATGAAGCGCTGCTAGACTACTTCTAAATTTTAATTATTGTTCTTCAGCAAAATCTTGTCGAGCTGCACCCTTCCTGATGAAGAGATTATTTTAATTTCCGAAATATTGTTTGCCGGCAATGAGCCTATGTTAACGTCTTTGAAATCAGCGGAATTTATTTGCACCGATTTTGTAAAGTTTTCCGACTGAACCCTAATTGTGCCATTCCCTTTGGCCGTGATGATCACATTTGGATTATTTGCGTTCCGAGTAGCTATAGTATAAGATACTACTGCATTCTTTTCCAGTACCACAGAAGTAACAAACTTGCTAAAGTCATACTTACCCCCTGAACTATTAGTGATAAGTTGCAGATCAGCATTTTTATTATTAAATAATTCTGCTTCTACTTCCTGATCCTTGCTCCAATAATACGGGTGCTCATATTGATGCCATTTATCAAGCTGATAGAAAACAGGAGAGCTGCCCGAAACATCCAATACATACATGCTTCCTTGTCGCCTTGCTTCAAAAGAAACCTGCATGCCGTCAAGATTTATAGTGGCAATAGTACTCTGGGGTACATTGCCGGTAATATTGGAATTTGGCTGGATGCTTCCATAAATCAAGTATCTCTTTCCCAGTTTACGCACCAGAATAAGTTCATTCGGTTTTGAACTTTTAAAACGAAATTGTTTATCGGATGCAATGTTGGGATTTAATAGTTCTCCGTTATTAAGAAAATCAGGAATCATAGATGCGATGGCCTGCGCATAGGCTGGCATAGCTGCCTGATAGACGTAACCACTCGGATCATTCGGACCAACTCCGTTTGGCCATTTCCCACCTGCTCCTGTTACGTTGAAATAACCCACATAAAAGAAATCTGCACCCAGCATTACCATTGACTTGAGTAGCGCCAACCATTGTGCCGGCCTTATGTTTTGGTCCTCATTCACCCAACCCGCTGCTACAAAGGGAGAAAAACGTTTGTCACCCATTGCAATCTCTTTCTGTCTGCCTCTTGCTACTTCGCCATAACCGTTCCAGGGACCACTTTTATTTTGCCAGTTATCAGGGCTTGCAGGATAAAAATCGGGAGTTGAAAAAACTTTACCGTTGTTCCACTGATTAATTTTTCTGCGCTGCGTATAATCTGGCCAATATTCACCATTAAACGCTGAAACATTATAGAAAGACATGTTTGTATTTCTAAGCGCTGGCAGCTTTAATATTTCTGCTTTGTAAGTAGAGTCGAGTCTGTACTGAAACCAACCGCTATACTGCGCATTGTTCATCTTCATAGCACTCATTTGCTTTTTTACATCAGGATCAGATTTTAATAAAGCATCCGGGCGCATGTGACCAAACAACTCTCCGTTTTCATTAATTAAAACGGGAGCATTTTTAAGATATTTTAATAACTGTCTCAGGTAAAACTGAGTAGTTTGTCCATCTTTCTGAATGATATCCAAAGAGCTCAAAGGGCTCAACCACTTTTTATTGTCCTTCGTTATCGGTTGTCCATTAGCATTGCGCAGATAATATTTGTCAGGAAGGCTTTGAGAGTTTTCCAAATTCTTGCCTTCACTGAAGCCCGCATTCGCCGGCGTTATTTGCGCCTGATAAGTAATAGTGCCTACTGGATATTGCGTATGCTCATTCGCATATTTTATCAACGCACCATAAATCGATGATGAATTACCATACTGCGCATTACTTGATGAAGAATCTCGAGGAAGACAAGGTACTTCAATATAGTAATTCCAATATTTAGCCAATTCATCTGTCATTGCTACCGCATTCTGGCTGTTTACAGGAGGAAATGTTTTTGTTCCGTTATCTGCATATTCTCTATGCAAATAAGTTATATCCATCCACGAAAAATTTCGACTTGTATTGACAGCCGCGTTATATCTTGGCAAAGGAAATTGCTTCAACTGATCCAGTGCCCGCACATTGTAATTTGGATAACCCGGCGCAAACTCCTTAGGATCTACGGACTCCGATGGTGGAGCCGCTGCGAGCGAAAGCTGGGTTTCACGAACCTGTTTGCTGGCAGTAAAAGAATAATGCTGCTTATTCTTAAAATCCTGATAGTGTTGCTTGATCAACTGCGATGGAATCATCTTGTTATAAAATGCAACCTCATCCAGTTTATTTTCACCTCTAAATGCATCATTTGCACCAAATACAAAATTCGCTCCTTTTGCAACTGTTAGCGTGGTACTTTGCAGCAATTCTCCATCCACCCAAATTTCTTTGGTGCCTGTAATTGTACTTCCAGTAAATACAAAATGATGCCAGTTGCCATCAGTATAGTATCCGTAAGATTTCCTTCCGCTTCCTTTAAGATCAACGTTTAAATTATTTGAACTCTTCGCGTTGCCTGCATCATTTGCGGTTGTCTGGAAAAAAAAGTTCGGATATTGAAACAGTATATTAAGCGTTATATCGCTGTAGGTTGTAAAACTGATTTGATTGCCATTGGATAAAAACTCAATCGAAAATTCATTCTTAACATTGTTCTTCAATGCATTGGTGGCAAACAAACTATAGATATTTCCACCTCCCTCATCTACTCCATTTCCTACGCCTCCTTCTATGGTCTTTATTGTGCAGTTGGATGCTCTTATTGCCTGCTTCATGAACATATCTTCATAAGGATTGGATTCGTCAAACGTCCAATACAAATAAGGCTTAATCGTTTGAGAAAAAGCAATTGAGCTAATGAGAAAAAGCACAATAGACAAAGTATATCTAATTGCCATATTCATTCCTAACCAATTTAACTTAAAGATGAAATCCCGTTTTATAAAGCGGCCTTATAAAGCTGCTTTATATAGTTACCCCAGGCAATGTTTTCCTTGTTCCGGCTCATTAAGAATTTAGGAATAGAGGTGGTGGTAAAAATTAATGACAATAAAAGTGCCTGAAATTTCGACCGGTGCTTTTTTAAAAACAAAACCTGGTTTCTACGCTTGTATAGAAATCGCCAGTCAAGCGCTTCCTGTGTATTGTAGGCGCCGTAATGCAGGATACTTTTGTAGGGTAAAAAGAAAATCGAATAGCCGGCTTTGGTTATTTTATAACAAAGATCCTGCTCTTCGTTGTACATAAAATACTCTTCGCAGAATCCATCAACCAAGCGGTAAACATTTAGTGGCACAATAAAGCACACGCCGTTTATACAATCAACTTGTGCCGGCTGCTCAGCGGTTTTGCTAAGATTAATATCTGAGTATTTTCTTTTAAAGTTGATGATGCTGTTCAAAGACGTTATTGGCAAAATAGTATTCTGAACATCCTTTTCATCGTCCATAAGTACCTTGGGACCGACCAGGCCAACCGTTTTATGCTGTTGCAGAAAATCAACGCATTTTTGGAGATAGGTTCCATCTATTACCAGTGCATCACTATTGATGACGTGAATGTAAATGTCATCCGTTTTCCTGTGGTTATATATCCAATCAACCCCACGATTAACACCGTAACCAAACCCTCCGTTTTTCTCTGATTGAATCAATTCTATTTTGCCTGAATTCTTCTTTTTAAGAAAACTACTTAATGCATCGTATTCGCTTTGTTGAGATTGGTTGTCTACGATGATGATGTTATGATCTATGTCCTTAATGGAATCCATTGATTCTATTAAATCGCAAACAGGTTGGCTTGTATTGTAATGAACTATAACGCTATAGACTGTCACAAATATTCAGTTTAAGTAACCTTTAAAGTTTTGTGGCGAAAACACTTCGCTACTTTTTACACAAACAATTATTTTAAGTAGCCCGTAAAGTTTTGGTGCTTAACAAACAAACGGAAACGTTTCCATTTTAATTTGGCGACGGCCGCATTCATTTTAAACAAAGAAATAAAGGCAACCGCAAATAAAGCACCGGAAAAAATCATCCTATAACTACTGTAGTACAGCTTTGATCTATGGAGTTTGAAATACCTGGAGTATCCATAATAACTGTCAAGTTGCAGATACATTTTCAAACGAGGATTGTAATCGTCTCCCGTTCCGCCCTGTGATTGGTAATGATATACTTTGGCGGATGATACCAGGTATATGGGCGTTCCTCTGTCGTAAATATTCTGACACAGCTCCACATCTGATCCGTAGATGAAATAGTTCTCATCCAATTTTATGTCATTACGAAACAGCAGCGCTGCACCCGCGGGTTGTTCAACTTTTTGACTTTCTTTCAGATTCAGATCATCACATGTATAGTTTCTGTAAGCAGCAAATTTGTTCCATGATTTCATGGGAAGAAATGACTCTACAAAAATTCCCGAGATAGTTGGAAACGTTCTGATATAGTTTTGAACGCGCTCATCAGGATAATATAACAGTGGAGCAACAGCACCGGCATCCGGATGAGTCTTGAAAAAAGACATTAATTCACCTACCGTATTTTCACTTAGATATGCATCAGGGTTAAGTAAAAAAACATACTCGCCCTTTGCCATATTGATGCCCTGGTTACAGGCTTTTGTAAATCCGGTATTAGTAGTATTTATTACCAGTTCAACATTCCCTTTAAAGCCATTCAGGATTTCGGCAGTTCCGTCTTTCGATGCATTATCTATTATTATATATTGCTGACCGGGAGCGTGTGTCAATAAGCTCTCTACGCATTTACCAATAACCTCACTGCAATTATAGCTAACTACAACAAATGAAATCTCTATTTTATTTTCCATTCCAAACTTCTTCTAGTGATGCCGTTGTTTTATTTTTTAAAGGAACAATCATTACGATTATCCGTTTTGCAAAAAGCTTCAATGTTGGCCATAAAAAAGAGATGCCTAACTCATTGAACGACTTCATTAAGCCGCTATAAAATCTTGTGCCGACTTTTGCATTGATTCTATACAAGTTCAATGCATAGTGATAATCGTATTTACATGCCGAGTTAATTTCCGGATTATGTTCCAGTATTGGTTTTAAATTTTCCAACACTTTAACCATCGCTTTATTCATCTTCAGCTGATTACTGGTCATACTTCCTCTGCGCAGCATAACCATCGATAATATCTCATCAATGTAACCAAATTTTGAGCCACCGATACTCATTCGCAACCACAGATCCCAATCCTCCAGCTCTCTGTATTCCTGGTTAAACAAGCCCGCTTTTTCAACAATGTCTTTGCGGCACATTATGGCATTTACGTGAATAAAGTTGCCATACAATAAGGGCTTAAGTATTGAACCTGAATATGAAGGGAAATTTGTAGGAATAACTTTATCCATCTCATTCTCTACAAAAAAAATTGAGTTGGAATATACTGCATCATAGTCCTTGTTATTTTCAAGAAATGCGACCTGCTTTTCCAGTTTTTCAGGAAGTATAGTGTCATCCGAATCTAAAAACACCAGGTATTTGCCGCTTGCATACTGAATACCGGTATTTCTGGCGCCTGCCAATCCTTTGTTCTGTTGATAATAATATTTTACACGAGGCTCACTTCCCCAATGTTCCTTAACAACCTCTTCAGCATTATCAGAAGAACCGTCATCTATTATTATTATTTCGAAATGATCTATAGAAGATTTCAAAACAGAGCCTACCGATAGCGGAAGTAAGTTTGCTGTATTGTACGATGGAATTATTACAGAGACTACAGGTAACATCAGACTTTAAGTAATTTTGACTTTACGAGACTATTGTACGGCAATTGTTTTTTGTTCAGAATCTTTTAAAAGCTTACTAAATAAAGCCGCTCCTCTAAAGTTCAAGTGAGTCATATCTCCAAAACAGCTGTCCGCAAGATTCATATTTGAAAAATCCCACAGTGGAACTTTTTCTAAGTTCTGTTTATAATATGCATAGTAAGCTTCTTTGTATTTCACATTATAAGCGGTATGATGTGTTGGCGCATTTACAAGAATAAGCTGGATCTTTCTTTCTTCGCAAAAGGCAATAATTTTTTCCAGATACTCTTTTTGATAGGACGAATATTTTATATCTGGCGAACCGTTATTACCGTTTAACAGTCGCTTATTTCTTTGAATATCTTCTGACAGCTTATCTCTCATCAAATAATTATACCCGCCAATATTTAAATCTTTAACTGTAACTTTTTTGTGAGATATAAATTTCAGTACCGTACTCCAATGTCTGAAAGGAGCCTGTAAAAGGGCTTGGTAAAAGGAACTTCTTGATAAAAAAGGTCCACAATCTTTTAAATTCATCAGCCAGTAGTAATTGTTGATTTTCTCAAGAATAGATTCCTCTTTGTTTATCCAATTGTCTTTCGACAAAAACATACTGGAATGATCGTAGGCCAACAAAACAGTGTCTATTTGAGGGTTGTCATCAACAAAGGCGCGCAACTTAAAATAGGAGTACAAATATGTGTCAGCGCTTTGGGCCGCATTAACATAATTATTAAGAATAGTATCGTTCATGGCGCATTCCAAATGCGAATCACCCAGAACAAGTACATTTTTATTTTGTGAACATCTAAGAGAGGCCTTTTTCAAAATATAAGTCGTTGCAATAATCATTGCAATGTTTATTAAAATGAAAAGCCACAAGAACAGGAATAACTTGCGGATAAAAGGTTTCATATTAAAATTGAAAATAAATAAAAGATTGTTGCGCTGCTCCGTTCCATATTATCAGTAGTAATAACATGAAATAGATGGGCCAGGTAATCAGTCTTCTATGAATATTGGGGAAAGCGAGCCCATGCTGTTCTTTTCGGTTAATCCATTCAAAAACAAAAAGGATAGCAATAAAAGGCAAAAGGCTTTTAGTAATTTCAACAGGTTTGTCAATGAGACTTTTGGAAAAAATCCTTCTTGTATAAGATAGAGCATCTTTAATCGTTTCCGATCTGAAAAGAATCCATGTAAATACGACAAGAAGAAACGTACCTGTCATTTTAAAGAATTCTTCCAAGGTAGGGAATAAGCGTCCATCAGCCACAACATCAACATTCGATCTGTTTGTTTTTAATAAGAGCAAAGGCATAAAAAACAAAGCATGGAGTAATCCCCAACCAATAAAGGTCCAGTTAGCCCCGTGCCAAAAACCACTAACTAAGAAAATGATAAACGTATTTCTTACTGTGCGGTATTTCGAGCCTCTGCTTCCTCCCAGCGGGATGTAAAGATAATCTCTGAACCAGGTTGTAAGCGACATGTGCCATCTTCTCCAGAACTCAGCAATATCTCTTGAAAAATAGGGGAACGCAAAGTTGCGTAACAGATCAAATCCAAATAATCTGGCTGTACCTATTGCAATATCAGAATAGCCCGAAAAATCACAATATATCTGTATGGCAAAAAAAACAGCTCCTAAAAAAAGGGTGCTGGCTGGATAATTTTGATAATTATTGAAGATGTGATTCACATCAACAGCACAATTATCTGCAATCACAATTTTTTTAAATAGCCCCCAAAGTATTTGTTTTAACCCGTCTATTGATTTAGTATAATTAAACTCCCTTTTCTTTTCTATCTGGGGCAGCAAATGAGATGCTCTTTCGATTGGTCCTGCTACTAACAGGGGGAAAAAACTTACAAACAACGCATAGTCAACCACGTTACGAGTTGGTTCTATTCGTCTATTATAAATATCAAATAAGTAAGATAATCCGTGAAATGTATAAAAAGATATTCCAATAGGAAGGATGATGTTCAAAGTGGCTATATCGCCTTTTAATCCTATCGTATGTAGTAACTCCGAAAAAGACACTACAAAAAAATTATAGTACTTTACAAAAACCAATATCCCCACATTTAGGGTTACGCTAACCACTAGTAAAAGTTTCCTTCTGGATTGGGCTTCGCTCTGGTTTATCCAAAGACCAAACCAATAACAGAGCAAAGTGGAAAAAAGTAAAAGAAAAGAAAATCTATAATCCCAAAACGAATAAAATATATAGCTTGCCAAAAGCAACAATACATTTTGATTACGGTTGTTTTTTTCACCTATAATCCAATAGATAAAAAAAACAATAGGGAGAAAGATTAAGTAGCTTACTGAATTAAACAACATGCTTTTTGGGTGTTAGAAATCTTATAAGGAATAATGGGTAAACGCAGTTGTTTCATACGGCTAGGTCGATTCAATATATGAGCTATAAAAAGCTCTAATGAATTGTTAGGGAAATGCAAATATAAAAGGGAAGATAATGTGCTTCCCTTTTAATAAGAGTATAAATTAAAGTAACATGGTGAAAATCACAATATTATTTATAGTTTTTTGATAAATTCTTGAAAACCTTTTCCAATCATTTAGGTTCTAGGCTTATGAGGTTAAGAAAAAAATTATGACGAACTATTCCACAGCCTGGTGATGCCTGCCCCCTTCACAAACGTCAATCCTGTGTAGTTAAAAAAAGCAAACAAGAGCACTCTGTATTTTGAAAGATTGGTAATTGGTCTTGTTGCATTCATTTTGCCATAGAGATTAGTGACTGGTTTTATGGCATTTAATCTTGTATAAAAAAGCTGGGAATGAAATATGTTGATAACGAACTGATCGAGATACGGCCCATATTGCTTTTCCAAATGCTTTTCTTTAATAAGATCATTTATTTCGCTATAGAAAAGCAAAGTGGAAACTGTTGTGTTATTTAAAGAACTTTCTGTACTCTTTTTAATTCCGTTTGGCAGACGGTAATAACAGTCTGGTCCATGTTCTTTGAATACTTTGAATTGGGGTGCATATTTCAAAAGTACCTTAGCGTGAAATTCCGGATCTTGTAATCGCAAATACTTTTCAGAAAAACGAATATCATTCTCTCTCAGAAAAGAACTTTTCCAAATTGGACAACTAGTTTGCCACGGTAGTTTATAAGACAAAAACATTTCGAGATAACCTTCCGGCTTCTCCGAATATAGGTTGATGACCTCTTTTACGTCTCCAATTTCATTCTGAAACATACCCATATTAAAAACACCAAAATCCAAATCCGGATGTTCACTCATTGTTCTTAATCTGCTTTCCAAACAATGAGGAGCGAGAATATCGTCAGCATCAAGAAAAAAGAGGTAATCTCCTTTAGCATTTTCTATCCCTACATTTCTACAAGTCGAAGCTCCTTTTAAGCCTTTCCCTCTTTCCAGTAAGTGTATCCTATTGTCCTGTTTAGAAAACTCTTGTATAATTTCTGTTGAGTCATCAGTAGAGCCATCATCTACTACAAGCCACTCCCAATTGCTGTACGTTTGATCAAGGATAGATTGTTTTGTTGCGTGAATAAAAGAGCTTGAATTAAAATTGGGGGTTATAATAGAAACTAACATTTAGATAGACGCATTTATTGTAGATAATGTTTCAATTGTTTCCTTAATCACCCTTTCAATGTTGTATTCTTTGTAAACAAGCTCTCTATTTTGTTGAATTTCTTCACTGGATAGTGCATGAATATTTTCGTTATTCAGCTCGGTTTGTATTGAAAACACTTTTACGCCAATCGCTTTTAAATACTTATACACTGGACTGTTCTCTGATAAAAAAACTTTGGCACCCATATACACCATAGCTATAATGTTGCCAACAGCCTGCTGCCGTTCATGATTAAATATTGCGATCTGGCAAGTTTTCAATATTTCATTGTATTCAGAAAGCGCCATAAAATCATTAAGCGGTTTAAACCTTTTGCCAAACAATTCATTGCCATAATTTATGACTGCTTGTTTATAGAGCATGTCCCCACCGTAACTTAATGGAACAACAACATCATGAACGTTATCCAGCTTTTTAATTATCTCAAAAGCATCTACGTGATTTGAAGTAGAGGAATTAGAGTTCCCAACCAATACATTGATATTTCCCCGGTCAACATACATTTCATTGCTTATCATTGTATCTATTGCACCGTATTTAAAAAAAACCTGATGCGCATTAAAATCCGGAAGCTCTTTTAATAAGGCAGATTCGGTTGGAATTACTGTGGCATAATAGTCAAAGCTTTTTATTGCTGAAAGATATTTTTGTCTCGAAAATTCCTGTACTCCTTTTCTTTGGAAAACCAAATTGTAAAGTTGCCTTATCGTTCTTTTAACGACATTGCCCTTCGCTATTCTGTTGTTTTTCCTGAGAATCTTTTTTGTCGCAGGCTGAAACAGATTTCCCTTATACATCTCTTGATCATAAAAATCTGCGCCCCACACAAACCAAACCTTTTTGACTTTTTTGTCAATACGATCAAGAGCTTCCGCTTTATGCTGATCAAGATAGTGTACGATGACAGCATCGTAGGAACTATTGTTCAATGCCTCATTATAAGCCTGAGAAAAGTAATTAGCAGCAGTTATATTTTGATGTTGCGTTTTGGTATACTTAAGTTTCCCATTTCCGAACGTGCCTATCAGGTACTTGTTACTATTAGGATTGCAGATCTCAAATATATTTATAGCATGATCATTGAATTTGTCATCATGCATTAAGTGTAATACGTTCACTACAAATTATTTTGTTTAATAACCTTAGCAGGTGTACCTACCGCGGTACTGTTATCAGGTATATTAGTTGTGACAACTGCGCCCGCACCTATTACGCAATTTTTACCCACTGTAACTTTGGGTAATATTATAGCCCCGCTACCGATGCAGGAAAATTCTCCAACTTTTGCCCCCCCCAGTAATACAGCGCCTGGCGAAATTTCGCAGTACTGTCCTACAATTACATCGTGATGAATATTTACTCTACAATTAACCAAAGCACCCTCGTCTATTCTCACATTGTTGCTGATAAGCGCAAAGGACATAATATTTATACCAGCACCCAAGTAAGCATTATAGACACTTATGGAAGCCAATGGCGAAATCAGCGAATGCAATTTTCCACCAAAGTTTTGTAAAGCGCTGTTCATTTTATGTCTTACATAAGGATTGCCAACTCCCAGAACAAACCGAGGATCTTCTTTGAAAATCTGACGGATATCTTCTTCATTGTTTAGGATTTTGAATCCTAAGACATCTGATCTTGTACTATCAGCTACGTTTTCATACAAATAGATGTTCTCTTCTTTAAGAATACCGAAAACATCTATTATTTCACGGGCATGTCCGCCCGCACCGGCTATTAACATTGGCTAGTTGTTTTGCACGCGTAAGAGAACTCTTGCTATCATTTCCTGCTCTTCTTTGGATAAGTCGTGATATAATGGCAAGCACAACACCTGCTTAGCTATTCTTTCAGACACAGGGCATGTGCTCTTTTCAACATAATTCAACTCGTTCAAAGAAGGGTAAAAATATCGTCTTGGATAAACATATTGAAGATTCAATGCTTCAACTGTTTTTAACAACTTTTCTTCTGAATCAAATACAATAGGAAAATAAGACGCGTTGTAATTGGTCGTTTTATCTTCTATTTTCAGGAACTGTACTTTTAATCCTTTTAAGATCTCTTTATAAAAGTTCCATTGCTCTTTTCTTTTTTTGCTAACCTCCTCCATATACTTGAGTACGCACAACCCCATTGCCGCATGGAATTCAGAGTTTTTAGCATTAATGCCAATACCATCAAAAGTTACTGGTGAAGTATGGCCAAAATTTCTCAATAGCGCCATTTTTTTCAACAACTCTTGTTGCATGGTAAATACGGCTCCACCCTCTCCTGTATGAAAAAGTTTGGTAGCATGAAAACTAGTGGTGCTTATATCACCATACTGGAAAACCGATTTCCCTTTGTACGTGGTACCAAAGCAATGAGCGGCATCGTATATAACCTTCAGATTATGTTTCTTAGCGATGGCTTCAATTGCATCTATATTACATGGATTACCAAAAACATGCGTTGCCAGAATTGCCGATGTTTTGTCAGAAATGGCCGCCTCAATTTTTGAAGGGTCTATATTAAATGTATCCGGATCTATATCAACAAAAACAGGTTTACATTGTTCCCAAACAATGGATGAAGTTGTTGCTACATATGAAAAAGGCGTTGTAATTATTTCTCCCTTTAATTCGAGTGCCTTTATTGCAATTTGAATAGCAACAGTGCCATTACTAAGAAAAAGTAAATGCGGCACATGCAAATAGTCCTTAAGTTTTAATTCAAGTTCGTTAAGCAAAGGACCATTATTCGTAAGCCATGCTCTGTGAAAAATCCCGTTGATATAATGTTGATACTCTTCAAGGGGTGGCAAAAAAGTTTTAGTAACATTTATCATGAACCAATCTATTTATATCTAAAAAATATTACGAGGTAAAAAATAACTGTTTACTCAACTCCGTCTTTCACTTCCTGACCTGCTTTTCTTTTAGCCAGAAAAGCATTACAATAAGTTACTATCATTTCTTTAAGTTCAAGGACCGGAGCTATTTTAAAAACTATTCCGCATAAAATAAAGCATATGGAAAAAAACACTCCTGCTATCATTAATCGCAGAACATCGTGACTTATCATGAACAACGTGTATCTGTTGAAAAGCCATAATAAAACACCAGCAGTTATAGCTAAAATAAATATCGGTATTATGTCTCCGGTTTGCTCTTTAATTGAGTAGTTCAGCAACTTGCCACTAAAATATGTGTTGACAAAAAAACATAGAAACGAAATAATTATCTGCGAATAGAGCAAGCCATAAATACCAAATGGAATGGCACAAAAGATCGCAATAGTGATGAGTATTTTCTTTACTATTTCCAATCTTAGAAACAAATCGCTACGACCTTTTACATTTAAAATTGTGAGGTTATAGGAGTGTATGGGATACATAATTCCTGCGAAGCACAGTATTTGAAAATACGGAACCGCGGGGAGCCACTTTGCTGTAAATAAACATCGAAATAAGGGATCGCCCATTACGGCAAGAAAGACAAGACAAAAGGAAACTGCTATCAAAACCTGTTGCATGAGCTTTTTGTAAAAGAACTTTAATTTAACGGTATCTTCTTTTATGCTTGCAAACATGGGATAAGTCACCTTATTAAGGGCGGTAGATATATTTTGAACGGGGAGCTGTTTTAACGAATCTGCGCGATTATAATATCCCAGCTGAGCAGAAGAGTAGCTTCTCCCAATGATGATATTATACAGATTATTATAAAAATTATCCAGCAATCCGGATAAGAGTATTTTGTAACCAAACTTGAAATGATATCGAAACCGTTCTTTGTCAAAAATCCAGGCAGGTTTCCATCCTGAGCTAAACCAAAGCAAGACTGACGTTATAAATGCCTGGCACAATTGCATCCACACCAGGGTCCATACTCCATAACCTGCGTAGGCTAAAATTATTCCTAATATAGATGAGATAATAAGAGCGGGAATTTGAATAGTCATCTGCAATTTGAAGTTCATTTCTTTTGTCAATTTTGTCAATTGAACTTCTGCAAATGCATATATGATGAAGGATAGCGTATAGAGTCGAATGATTTTCACCAATATTTCCTGCCTGTAAAAAGCAGCAATAAATGGCGCAATCATAAACATTATCGCATAAACTACTATGCTTCCGACAAGATTTGTAAAAAATACAGTTGAATAGTCTTTTTGTGTAGGGTTAGTTGTTCTGATCAGGGAAAACGTTAACCCGCTATTGATTAATGCGCCTCCGATGCCCATGAAAAGAGTGATCATCCCAATCAAGCCGTACTGTTCGGGAAGTAATACCCGTGCCAAAATAATTGAAACAATAAAGTTCACAATCTGTGCACTGAACTGTTGAGAGAATGTCCAAAATATGTTAGAAATAAATCCTTTTCTTAATCCCATTTCAAAGGTATATGGCCGATAGGTTTGTTTGTAATGTTGTTAACTGATGAAAGAATCAAAGAGAATTGCCTTAATACAACCAGGCCCACGTACTGCTCTAACTCTCTCTTAAACAAGTTAGATGCCCATCATCGTTTTTTACTAACTTGTATACTTGTCCAGATTCGCTACAATGGGCAAGATTTGACTCATCAAATTGAAGTGTATGACCATATTCGCTTACCCAACCTACATGTTTTGCAGGGTTTCCTACAACAAGAGAATATGAGGCAATGCTTTTAGTAACTACGGCTCCTGCGCCAATCATCGCATATTCCCCTATTTGAATACCGCACAGAATTGTTGCATTTGCACCAACCGAAGCACCTCTTTTTACTACTGTATTCTTAAATTCATTTTTCCGAGAAATTGCACTTCGTGGATTTGTTACGTTTGTGAAAACGCAGGAAGGTCCAAGAAAAACATCATCTTCACAAATAACACCAGTATATAGCGAGACATTATTTTGCACTTTAACATTGCTGCCCAAAACAACTTTAGGCATGATTACCACATTCTGTCCGATCACACAATTCTCGCCAATTTTGCAATCATTCATTAAATGACTGAAATGCCAAACTTTTGTTCCCTCTCCTATTTTACAGCCTTCATCGACAACAGCTGTTTCATGCACGAAAACCATATGCTACATTTTCTTAGGCTTGCGAAATGAGAACTTGAATATTGATTTTTTCTGCTCATCAAAATAATGGCTCTTTTTACCACTGGCATATCCATAACCATATCCGTAATAGCCGCCATAGCCGGTCACGTGTTTAATATCGTTAATGATAATACCTTGGCCCGGCAATTTTTTCTGGCGGTACATATCTTCGATAAAATCGATTTGTTTTTTGTAAGTATATCCCTGGCGTACGATATATAATGTTCCATCAGCGAACTCACTAAGAACCAGAGCGTCGCTGACTACACCTACGGGAGCCGTATCTACAATTACCGTATCAAAATGCTTTTTAGCATATTCGAAGATTTCCCTGATAGCTGGAGTCAATAAAATTTCCGCAGGATTGGGTGGAACCGGGCCACAAGGCAAAACAAATAGACCGGGCACATCTTCTACCGGAACAATGAGGTCATCAAGAGAAGTGGTACCAACAACGTAGTTTGTAATACCTCTTCTTACATGTATTCCCAAACCTGAAACAACTTTAGGCTTTCGAATGTCGAACTCCATTATAAGTGTACGCTTTCCCGCCAACGCAATAACTCCTCCCAAATTGGTACTTATGAAGGATTTACCTTCTCCGCTAAATGTAGAGGTGACAATAATAACAGGCTTGTCTATCTTGTTCAACACAAATTGAAGATTGGTTCGTATAATCCTGAATTGTTCGGCAATGAATTTGCGGGAATTATTTTTCATTACCAACGGCAGATCTTCAATATCTGAATGCCCAATTTCACCGATTATCGGAGCCTTAGTTATTTTTTCAATATCAACTCTCGTATTTACTTTATCATTTAGGAGTTCAATGAGGAAAGCTATCATTGTTGGAATCGCGAGACCGCCAATAATAAATAACAGATATATTGCCTTTCTGTTTGGAGCAACCGGAGAACCTGAGGCAACGGCTGGTTCAACAATTCTTGAGATAGAAATTGCAGACGCGGAAGATATGGAAACTTCTATTTTTTTCTGAAGCAAGAATGAGTAGAGATCTTGCATGATTTGCTGGCGCCTTTTTATTTCGAGCATTTGTCGAGCCTTCATTGGCATTGACTGCAGCTCGTTTTGCGCATTCGAAGTATTCGTCTTTAAATTTTTGCCTGTAAGATCATAGGATGCTTTTACGTTGTTTAACGCTTCAATCATGTCCTTACGCATCTTTTCCAGGGAATTGTTCATATTTTGAACAAGGACGTTTGACTCGGGAACTGTTTTTAAAAGTGCTTCCCTGTCCAACTGAAGTTTATTATAATTTATTATGTAGTCATCTAGTGCCGGCTCGCTTATACCTAAACTCGTTGGAACTATTTTGTTTTTGTTACTTTCATTTTTCAGATAATTCGTCAACCAGTTCAATATACTTTCCTGAACGTTCATTTGTGACTGCTGTTTATAGTAGTCATTGTACATTTCAAGATAGCTACCGGCCTGTGCATCAAGATCAAAGAGATTATTTTTCTCCATAAAATCCTGAAGTCTTTTTTCAACTCCTGAAAGCTCGTTTTTAATAGTGTCTAACCTATCATCAATAAATTTCAAGGTAATTTGAGCTACTCGATTTCTATCCTCAATACTCAAACTATCGTAAACAGACATGACATTTGCTAATATATCGATAGATAGGTCACGATTCGGCCCTGTGTTGGTTAGGTTTAGCATGTCGGTTCCTTCCACTCTGGCAACTGCAAGACTAGACTTTAGTTCATCAGTTACGCTATTGGCAGGAGCATAGACAACCAAATATTTTGGAAGGTCTTCTGGATTCTGCACCAGTTCAAAAAAAACAGTTTTTGTTATTTGAAGATGTTTCCTGTTATAAACAAATGGTTGATTAAAAGTAAATGTTTGGGAGTTGTCATTAATCTTAAATTCCCTGTCATTGATCACCTGTACTTCCAGGCTAAATGGCGATGAACTCCAAAGAGAATCAAAATAACTTAATGTAATCGGGCTATTCTTGTACAGTAGAGTGGACTTAACATTTCCAACGGTATAATACTTTGTTTGGAGGCCCAGATTGTTGGCCACTCTTCTTAGAAGGGATCTTGATTGAAGTATTTGAATTTCATTGGCTAAGTTCAGTCCGGTACCGGGCGCCATAATAAGAGACCCTAGTCTGGGATCAGCGCTTCCTCCTTCTGTAGAAAGAGCGTTATTCTGTATCAGTAGCGAAGATTGTGCTTTATATTGCGGTATTGAGTATCGTAATTTAATATAACCCAATAACCCACCTAATAGACCACAAATCAATATCCATGGCAAGTATTTTAAATACTTAGCAAAGAATTCCTTTATATTCAGTTGTGATTGACCTTCGTTTAAAGTCTCAGCAACGCCAAATAGATTATCAGCCATTCAAAAATTATAATTATTTAGTTATGGATATTATTAGAGCCGCGAGCGTTGCCACACTTGTTGTAATTGCTATCCATCTCATTGTTTGGTCCGTAGTAACAGCTTTTTTATTCTGCATATCCACATAAATGACATCATTTTGTTTTAAATAATACCATTCGGACTTAAAAACGTCAGGAGATAAAAGATTAAGTCGCCCAAACTCTCTCTTACCATCTTGCTCTCTTACAATTAAAACATTGTCGCGTTTGCCATATATTGTAAGATCTCCGGCAATGCCCAATGCATCCATTATACTCACTTTTTGAACGGGAAACGTATACGAACCCGGTCGATTTACATCTCCCAGAATAGTTACCTTAAAGTTCAAAAATCGTATATTGTAATATGGATTGATTAAAAGTGTTTTGAATTTATTGTCCAGCAATTGCTGTAATTGCAGAAGAGTTAGTTCACTTACTTTCAAAGCTCCCAAACCCGCCATTTGTATACAGCCATTTTTATCAACTTCGTATCCCATCTGAGTAGACTGACCTGCCGACGCAGCGGAAGCTGATTCTGTATTCATCATGTTATATAGTGCCGCTGCTTCTTTGCTATCACTGTATACTTTAATGCTGAGAACATCGCCTGTTTGGATGATAGGCTCCTGATAATTTACCTGAGAAAGTTTAGCGGTATCAAAAGTTCCCTGAAAGTATCTAAGTTCTTTGGGATTGCCGCAAGATCCGAGAATTAGTACCAGCAAAGCCGCAAGCCCTGTATATATTAATCTCATTTTCGTGTATCCTGTTGTTTTAAAGTTTTTTCAGTTTTGTTTTTGGAAGATTGGCTGTCAACTTATAACCCAAACATTCAATTACAAGTTCCACACTGTTTTTCAGAATCTTTTTAACCGTTCCCGTTTTGTCCATTAAAGGCCCCGTTGTTACCAACACTTCGTCACCCACTTCCATAGTTAAAGGTGTAATTTGAACGTTTTCATACTCATTCAAAAACCTTTTGATATTTTCAATTTCATTGTCTCTTATAATTGCGGGCCTGCCTAACCAATATACGAAGTTTACAATTCCATTTATGGCTCTGATTTGGGGTTGGTCGTCTGATGCAATTTTTACAAAAACATAAGATTTAAATAACGGCTCTTCCACAACTTTAATCCGGTCGCTCCATTGCTTTTTTACTTTATTCAGAGGGCAATAACTTTCAATCCCTTTTTGAAGCAAAAGCGCATTGATTTTTTTTTCCCAACGAGGTTTAGTGTAGAGAGCGAACCAGCTTTTTTTTTGCATTATGGTTACTTCTTGAGATACAAATGTAACAAACACTCATTCTTTGAAACTATCGCCAGGACACAGCTTCGCCACCTCAGTCACAATATATTTTTATAACTGATTGATTTTTCGAAACTTCCCCTATGCAATAACCGTTCCTATCTTTTTTACCAAAATACAAAAGGCATAAAAGAGCAATTTGATAACTGCCTCCTATGCCTTAATATTAAAACAAATAAAATATTGTATACTTCTCACAGAATATATTGTTTAAGGGTCCGTCTTGTTTAAAATATTAATCGCCAACAACAGTTAAATCGATATTCTCAAAACCTTAATATCTCTCAACAATCGCCTGTAAACAGGCTGACGGCTGCAAATATATGGGATTTTAGCACCCAAAAAATACACTTCTTCCGTCGCGAACTTCTTATTAATCAATAAATAATTTAGTTATTGACGGCTGCAAGTTATTCGCTTTTTGAGACTCTTCGTTTAGCAAAAAGTCAAAAGATTGTCCATTTTATCTATATATTCGTCATCAAACCAAGCAACTTGAACCAACGATTCTACTCTCTCGATGTTTTTCGCGGTGCCACCGTGGCCCTTATGATTCTTGTAAATAACCCGGGCAGCTGGTCACATATCTATGAACCGCTGGAACACGCGCCATGGCATGGTTATACACCTACAGACCTCGTTTTCCCATTTTTCCTTTTTGCCGTCGGCAACGCCATGGCCTTTGTAATGCCGAAATTGCAAGCCGCAGGAGACGCCGTATTTCTAAAGAAAGTTTTTAAACGAACATTTTTAATATTTATTATCGGCCTGCTAATGAACTGGTATCCCTTTGTTCACTGGCAGGATGGGCATCTTGTTGCTAAATCATTACATGATATTCGGATACTAAATGTATTGCAACGCATTGCTTTGTGCTATTTTTTCGCATCCCTTATTGTCTATTATTGCAAGCCAAAAGGCGCTTTTGTAGTGGGGATGATGATATTATTAATTTATTGGGCATTATGCCTGCTACTTGGCCACGGACCCGATCCTTTTTCTTTGGAAGGTTTTTGGGGCACTCACCTCGATAGAGCAATTTTGGGAAGTTCACACATGTACCACGGCGAGGGCGTAGCTTTTGATCCGGAAGGTCTTGCCAGCACTCTGCCTGCTATTACGCAAGTTATCTTTGGCTACCTGGTTGGATATTTTATTCAGCAGAAAACCAAGGAAAACAATTCTCCGGCTGCCTTTTATGAGTTGCTGACCAAACTTTTTGTGATCGGTTGTGTACTCTTTTTCGCAGGCTTATGTTGGGGAGGCGTTTTCCCTATTAATAAAAAAATATGGTCCAGCAGCTATGTTTTACTCACTACGGGGCTTGCAACGCTCATCATTTCAATAATGATCTATCTGATAGAAGTTAGAAAAGCTAAAGGGTTCGCAACTAAACTGTTTGATGTTTTTGGCAAAAATCCTTTGTTTATCTACGTGTTAAGCCAGTTATTGCCTAAAACGGACGCCATCATAAGGGTAAAAAACGGTGTGGAGGAAGACGGAAGCATTGAATACACGTCGCCGCTAAACTGGTTTTATACGCATGTTTGTGACCCATTGTTTTCCAATCCTAACAATGGCTCCCTGTTGTTTGCCATTTGTATAGTGCTGTTCTTTTGGCTCATCGGCTTTTGGCTGGATAAAAAGAAAATTTACGTAAAGGTCTAATGGCATTTACAGTTAATTATTTCAGGCATTGTTTAACCTTATCATCAATATAATCAGAAGGTTTTGCCAGTTCCTGTTTAAGAAACCGGTGACCTGGATGGCGGATAAATTTTCATCATCGCCAGACAAAACCGCTATCACTCAATCACTTGACGCTCTTTTAAAAGAAATAAGAGAGGGCCGCTCACAGAAAGGTCTTAAGCTAAATGCGGACCTTAGCTCGGGAAAGTATATCGTCTTGTCCGATCAGCATAAAGGAGCAAGAGACGCCGCGGACGATTTTCTGGCTTGTGAAAAGAATTACGTGGCAGCGCTTGACTATTATTTTAAAAACAATTTTACGCTCGTTGGCCTTGGCGATTGCGAGGAGCTTTGGGAAAATAAACCCATAGACGTTTTAAGAAGCTACCGTGATGATCTGTTGATGGAATTAAACTTTCTTAAAGACGACAGGTTTGTCAAAATATTTGGCAATCATGATCTTGAATGGAGTTTTAAAGTGCCGCAATCCCTTTTTCTCAAAAAGAGATATGGTAAACAGTTGCGTATTTATGAGGGGCTGCTGTTAAACATGGAGTATAACAATGAGGTATTTTCCATTTTTATGGCCCACGGCCACCAGGGTGATCAGCGTAGTGACGGTAACGCTTTCAGCAAATGGTTTGTAGCTGCGATCTGGACACCAGTTCAGCGCTTTCTCGAGATAAAAACCAATACACTGTCCGATAATTTTGAATTGGTCGACAAGCACAACATTATGATGTATGAGTGGTCGGCAGAGCAAAAAAATCTTCTCTTCATCTCCGGTCATACCCATAAGCCGGTTTTTGCATCACTTGATCACATTGAAAGAATCAACGTAGCACTTGAGCAAGCAAAGTCCAACAACGATGTTGAACTTGTTACAAAGCTGGAAGCAGAGCTGGCTAAGCGCAAGGAGGAATATGCAGGTAAACAATTCCACAAAACCATGGCCATTCCATCCTACTTCAACAGCGGCTGCTGCTGTTTCAGCGATGGCGACATTACAGGCATTGAAATAGAAAACGGAGAAATTCGCCTGGTAAAATGGAAAGAAACGGATCACAAACCGCAACGCCTCGTACTTGAATATTCTTCACTTTCATACATTTTCGATCAGTTGGGCACGGGCAAATAACGTCAAAATAGTCTGTTCCGATTGAACATTTAAGCGTTTATCATGTTACTCCAATGTAGGGTTGCCTGTGCGTTTTTGCCTGTGCAAATACCCGGTTATTCACTATGAAACACAGATCGTTGTATTATTTCTCCTTGCTCACATTGATGTTTACTGTAGCCTGCAGTAACCAGTCCCATATTACGACAACGTGGAAAAATCCATCGTTTGCCGCTGCCCCTCCCGGAAAGTTGGTAGTGTATGCAAAAATCAGTGAACCTGCTTTTCGCAACCAGGTGGAAGACAAGGTGGTGCAAATATTCAAAAGCAAGGGATACGATGCCATTGCGGCCCACAGCAATTTTTCTGACAATGACTTAAAAGAACGGGAAGCTTTAAGAGTAAAGGCGCAATCATTAAATGCTACTTCACTCATAACGCTGAGGCCGTTAAAAGCAGCAACAGAAGTCAGAAGCACTTCTCAAACAGCGACCAGTACCGGTTTTGGTGGGAGTTATGGCGGTTTTTACAGTGGCTTTAACGGCGCATCGCTTCCCATCTCAGGAAGCGGTAAGATAGAGGAACATTTAATCATAGAAACCAACTATTACGTACAGAATTCCAACAGCGCTGCCTGGCTTGCTACAATTGATGCAAATATGAAAAAAGGGTTGGATGCTGGCACAACAGAACTCATTGAAATGCTGATTAAAAAAATGCAAAAGGAAAAGGTGTTGTAATTACCATCACTTCTTTACAGTAAAGCCTAAGCGATCTCGAACTTCTGAGGGTCGATACTGTTATTGTTACCAATTAAAAGTATAACTATGAACAAGCTCCGGATTCTATTGCTTCTATTGTCTTTTTCTCTTGGTGTTCATTCAATGGCACAAAACGTGCGCGTGAAGATCCTTGCTACCGGCGGTACAATTGCAGGAACGGGTGCATCATCTACAAGGGCCGCATATAAAGCGGGCGAACTACCGATCGATCAGTTACTAAGCGCTGTTCCGGACATTCACAAGCTTGCAAAAGTTACCGGTGAACAGGTTGCCAGCATTGGGAGCCAGGATATGAGCATTGATATCTGGCTAAAAATAGCAAAGCGTATAAACGAAATTTTTAAAAATAATGAAGCCGATGCAATTGTGATCACTCACGGTACAGATACGCAGGAAGAAACTTCGTACTTCTTAAGGCTTACCGTAAAATATGATAAGCCAGTGGTGCTTACAGGATCTATGAGGCCCGCTACTGCCATTAGTGCTGATGGACCTAAAAACCTCTACGATGCCGTTGTAGTGGCAGCATCACCTAAAAGCGCAGGTCGTGGAGTATTGGTTTCCATGAATGAAATGGTATTTTCCGGAAGAGATGTCACAAAGAGTAATTCGACTAGTACAGCTACATTTCAATCTGCAGACTTCGGTCCCATCGGTTTAGTTTATGATGGGCTGGTAGAATACTATCGCAAAACGGAAAGACTGACTGGTACTACTGCTCCATGGGATGTTGATAAAATAACAAAATTGCCTCGTGTTGATATTGCGTACATGTATGCAGATGCACCAGCTACCACCGTTAATGCATTGGTTAAAGAAAAAGTAGACGGAATTGTTTTTGCGGGTGTAGGAAACGGCAACATGAATAAGGTAAACCTTGACGCACTGGCTGCTGCTGCAAAGAGTGGTATAATAGTTTGCCGGGACTCACGCACATACAGCGGCCGCGTGACACTGCATGATGAAGTGGACGACGATAAATACGGCTTTATCGTAGCAGACGATCTCAATGCCCAAAAAGCACGGATATTACTTATGCTGGCACTAACAGTCACTAAAGATCGAAGTAAGCTTCAGGACTTTTTCTTTACTTATTGACAGCATACAGCAGTTAGCTGTTTCTGTATCAAACCTTGCCATGAAGAACATTGCAGTCAGGTATGCATTAATTGCTTTTGTCATTACAGTTGTGTGGACCTTATTTGAACACCAGATGGGTTACAACACTGTTAATCATGCTATGGGTCAGTATACAAGAATGCTTACTGCTTTTATCTTCTATTTTTTCATTGCTTTTGCCATTGCCCGTCAAAAAAGAAAGCAGAGAAATGTTATCTCTTTTAAAGAAGGATTTGTTACCGGCCTTATAGTTTGTGTGGTATATGCTCCGTTGTGTGCGCTTTGGTTTGCCTTATATGGTGAGATAATTAACCCACGCTACCAAGCGAGTCTGATGGACTTCGAAAGAAGCAAATTGATTGCCATAAAAGCATCTCCCATTATTATAGCCGATAAAATGAAAGAAGTACAATTAATGTCCGGCGGCTCGTTTCTTTCTTATTTCCTGCTGTTTGTATTTACGTTTTTAATTGGAGCAATTATAGCGTTTACAACAGCATTGCTGGTGAGGAACCAGGTGAGGTAAAGCAATAACTGAATAAACTGAATGACTGAATAACTGAGTGTTTGACGATTGTGAGTACAAGATCGAAAGTGAAACACTCAGTTATTCAGTTTATTCAGTTATTTCTTTAAGGCTTTCCCTTGTCGCCTGAATCGTTCTATCCAAATCTTCCTTCGTCAATGCATTGTTCAAGAACCAGCTTTCAAATGCAGAAGGTGGTAAATAAACACCACGTTTAAGCATGGCGTGGAAATATTTTTTGAACAGATCGTTGTTTGCAGCTGCAGCACTTGCAAAATCAGTGACAGGCTTATCGCTGAAATGTATGCTGATCATAGAGCCCAGCTGATTGATCACATAAGGCTTGCCCCACGCTTTCAACACTTCGTTTAGACCGTCACGTAAGTAAACTGTTTTTTCATCCAGTTCCTTATAAATGGAAGGGTTTGTATTCAATTCATTCAACAATGTATAACCCGCGATCATTGCGATTGGATTACCGCTTAATGTGCCCGCCTGGTAAACATTTCCAAGAGGCGCAACTACTTCCATTATGTGTCTCTTTCCGCCAAATGCACCTACCGGCATTCCGGCACCAATTACTTTACCATAGGTAACAAGATCTGCCGCAATGCCCAGCTTCTCTTGCGCACCACCGGGTGCGAGACGAAAACCGTTCATTACTTCATCAAAGATCAACACGATATTTTCTGCATCACACAATTTGCGCAAGCCTTCAATGAATCCTTTTTCAGGCAAAATACAACCCATGTTTCCGGCAACCGGTTCGATGATGATGGCAGCTACTTCGTTTTTATTTTCTGCTACTAATCTTTCAACCGCTTGCAAATCATTGTAAGCACAAGTAAGTGTATCATTAGTTACTCCAGCAGTTACGCCGGGAACAGTTTGAATGTTAAAGGTAGCAACACCGCTTCCTGCTTTTACAAGAAAGCTGTCTGCGTGCCCATGATAACATCCTTCAAATTTTATAATCTTGTTTCTTCCTGTATAGCCTCTCGCAACGCGGACTGCGCTCATACAAGCTTCTGTGCCACTGCTTACCATGCGGATCAAATCCACATTTGGCACCATTGCTTTTATAAGCTCTGCCATTTTTATTTCAAGCTCTGTAGGCGCACCATAGGAAGTTGAAAAAACGGCTTGCTCTTGTATTGCTTTTACCACAGGTTCATAAGCGTGTCCCAAAATCATAGGACCCCAGGAAGCGATGTAATCGATGTATTGATTACCGTCTTCATCATACAGGTAAGCTCCTTTTGCATTTTTGATAAACAGCGGTGTACCACCAACGCTTTTGAAGGCGCGAACCGGTGAGTTTACACCTCCCGGAATGGATTGTTGTGCACGCTCAAATAATTCTATGCTGCGAGTATAAGACATTAGTTATGGGTTCTTCTTTAAAAAATTAATGTAAATAATCATCGGCATCTATCATGGCGAACTTCTTCGTTTTCCGCGTTGCCTTAAATTCTATGATGCGGTAATCTGCCATTTTATTTTGAAAAAACGGATCTTCCGCAACGATCCTTTCGATCTCTTTTCTTGACGAAGCAAGCGCCAATATCACACCACCATCGCGAGGTTCTTTTCTGCCGGAGGCAAAAAAATGACCCGATTCATAATACTTTTCAAGGTAAGTCATATGTGGCGCTAATGCGGCATCAATTTCAGCAGGCGGAACGTTGTAAGTTAATTCGATGATGAACATGATGAAAGTTTTGAGTTTTGAGTAATGCCAGCCCAACTTGTCATTCAGGCTGGAGTTTTGAGTTTGAGTTACCGACTCAAAACATTGATTCTATATTACAGTTGATGCAATGTAATGGTTTTCAAAAATTACTTTTCTGACATTGATCAGTAATGAATGCAGGCATTTTTTGGCTCTTCACTCATTACTCAAAACTCACTACTCATCACTTGTTCAACAGCTTCGCCGCGTCTTTCGCGAAATACGTTGCGATCAAATCTGCACCGGCTCTTTTGATAGAAGTTAAGCTTTCTAAAATGGCTTTCTCTTCATTCAACCAACCGCGTTCTGCTGCAGCTTTTATCATTGCGTATTCCCCGCTCACATGATAGGCACTTACAGGAACGTCAACTGTATTTTTGATTTCGCGAATAATATCAAGATACGCCATTGCCGGTTTTATCATTACAATGTCTGCGCCTTCTTCAATATCAATCATTGTTTCCCTGATCGCTTCCTTTCTGTTAGCGTAATCCATTTGGTATGTTTTCTTGTCACCAAAGCCCGGCGCGCTATCCAGCGCATCGCGGAAGGGGCCGTAGAAACATGAAGCATATTTTGCGCTGTAACTCATGATGCCAGTCTTAGTATAGTCATGATGTTCCAGAATTTTTCTGATAATGCCAATACGGCCATCCATCATATCACTTGGCGCTACAAAATCCGCACCTGCCTGAGCATGGCTAAGACTCATTTTTGCCAAGGCTTCAACGGTTGGATCATTTACAATCTCGCCATTTTCAACAATGCCGTCGTGGCCATAAATGGAATATGGATCAAGCGCAACATCTGTCATCACAACCATTTCAGGAACAGCATTCTTGATTGCTTTGATCGTTCTTTGCATTAAGCCATCCGGGTTCCACGCTTCCTTACCGGTGTTGTCTTTTAACTCATCTTTACATTTAATGAACAACAACACGCTCTTTATACCAAGGCTCCAAAGCTCTTTTACTTCTTTAATTGTAAGATCAATGCTTCTTCTGTAGTAGTTTGACATTGATGCAATTTCCACTTCTACTCCTTCTCCCTCATCTACAAAAAGTGGTGCAATAAAATCATTCGGCGTCAAAGTAGTTTCCGCTACTAAATTTCTAATCGATGCGTTTGTTCTTAAGATTCTGTTTCTGCGGACTAAATACATATTGTTCTAATTTTCTGATTTCGTTTTCAATTTATGTGCTCCGTACATCGTACATACAGCCTACGCCCACTCTCTGGGATGCAAACACGCCTGCAACAACTTATCTTCTTCGCTTCCTGCCACGGGTTGATAGTTGTATTCAAATCTCACCGTTGGTGGAAGGCTCATTAAAATGCTTTCTATGCGGCCATTTGTTTTGAGGCCAAAGATGGTGCCTCTGTCATGCACAAGATTGAACTCCACATAGCGTCCCCTTCTTATTTCCTGCCAGTGCTTTTGATCTGCTGTATATGGAATATCTTTTCTCTTTTCCACGATTGGAACATATGCTTGAGTGAAACCATAACCACAACTCTTTCCAAAGTTCACCCAGAATGTTACGTCTTTATCAGCTGAAGTTTTTTGGTGATCATAAAAAATACCGCCAATACCTCTTCTTTCATTATTGCGGTGATAATTCACAAAGTAATCATCACATTCTTTTTTGAAGTTCTTGTAAAAATGTGTGTCGTAATCGTCGCATACATCTTTGTATGTTTTGTGGAAATGTTTGGCGTCTTCTTCGAATAAATAATATGGAGTAAGATCAGTGCCGCCGCCAAACCATCTGTCAACTACATTGTCGTTTTTGTCATACAACTCAAACATTCTGTAGTTGCAGTGAACGGTTGGCACAAAAGGGTTAATGGGATGGATAACTAAAGACAAACCACACGCAAACCATTTCTCGCCTTCAATTCTCAATTGCTTACGCATGATGTCGGTTACTTCTCCAAAAACAATAGAGGTGTTTACGCCTCCTTTTTCAAACACATTACCATTTGCAATTACGCGGGTTTTGCCCCCACCGCCTTCTGGTCTTTCCCATTTATCTTCAACAAAAACAGCCTTGCCATCAACCGCTTCCAATGCTTTGCAAATGTGATCCTGCAACTGATGGACAAAGTTGATCCAGGTTTCCTTCACCTGATTTTCTGCAAGTTCTGTTATTGTAATTGAAGTCGCCATATATGAGTTTTAGCAAAGCTGAAATTGATGTGCAAGATTACGACTGATCTGCATCAGTTTCCAAATCGCTGACAAAAAAATGACGGAAGAGAGACTGAATAACTGAGTAACTGAATAGACTGAATAAACTGAGGAGCTGACTGTGCATCAGACTTCAGTTTATTCAGTCCATTCAGTCTATTCAATTATTTACCTCACAACTACTTCAAAAATTCCAACAACGGCCCTATGAACCTGTCGAATGCTTCAATATGCGGTAAATGCCCTACACCTTCGAGTTCTACGAGCTTCGAGCCTGATATCTTTTGTTGGGTTATTTTGCCAAGTTCGGAGTAGTTGCCGAGCGTTTTTCTAACGTCTTCGGTTACAAGATTTTTGCCTAAAGCTGTTTTATCTAGTAGGCCAATGATCAGCAATGTTGGCGCTTTTATGTTTTGAAATTCATAGCAAACGGGTTGGGTGAAAATCATGTCGTAAGTAAGAGCGGAGTTCCACGCCACTATTGGATAATTGGGGTCTTTTGTCCAGCCGGCGGGAATGGTAACCCATTCGTCATATTCCGGTTTCCATGTGCCGTGATAATAGCTTTGCATCTGGTATTTTTTCACCGAATCGTAATTCTGTTTCAACTCATTGGAGTACCATTTTTCAACAGATTGATAAGGCACTTTTACTTTCCAGTCTTCCAGGCCGATGGGATCTTCCAGTATAAATTTTTCCACCATTTCCGGATACATCAACGTAAATCTGGTGGCTACCATTCCACCCATTGAATGCCCGAGCACGCAAACTTTTTTAATGCCGAGTGTATCTAAAATAGCCTTGGTGTTTTGTGCCAGTAATTGAAAAGTATATTGAATGGCATGGGGTTTTGAAGATTTTCCAAATCCAATCTGATCCGGCATTATCACTCTGTACCCCTTTGCTGCTAATGCTTTGGCTGTTTCTCTCCAGTAAGCACCGCTGAAATTTTTTCCATGCAGGAGCATTACCACATGTCCATTCGCCTTGTCTGGCTGCACGTCCATGTATGCCATCCGCAGTTTTTCTTTCTGGATAGTTAGAGAAATATAGTGTACAGGAAATGGATACTCATAATTTGATAAAACTGTATCCAGCACAGGAATTGCCGGGGCTTGCGCTTTTGAAACAGCCATTGTTATGCTGAATGCAAAAGCCAGAAGTACTCGCAAAAATTTCATTTCCATTGTAGCTGATTTTAGTGAAGTAAACACTAAAGCCATGCCGGCGGCGGAGCGGCGGAGCCGCAAAGTCACTGAGTAACTGAATAACTGAATGTCCATATTCGAGTAGTTTTTTTAACTTTCAAACACTCAGTTATTCAGTTATTTGCCCATCAACAAACAACCATTATCTAACAAATGGCCCTACCACGTAAATCCCTTCACCGTATCCACAAACGCTCTCGCGTGATCCACCGGAATGTTTGGTAAAATACCGTGACCGAGGTTAGCAATGTGTCTGCCTGGACCAAAGGCCTTAAGCATTTCTTTTACTTCTTTCTCGATTACAGGAATAGGAGACATTAATTTAGCCGGGTCAAAATTTCCCTGGAGAGTTATGTTGTTGCCTGCCATTTGTCTTGCCAATTGCGGTGTAATGCACCAGTCAATACCAAGACCATGAGCGCCTGTGGCAGCCATGCTTTCCAGCGAATGCCATGCACCCTTTGCGAAGATGATGGTTGGTACTTCGTCTTTCAACGCGGCAACGATCTGACGAATATATTTAAGAGAGAAATTTTCAAAATCTGCTGGGCTCAACAAACCGCCCCAGCTGTCGAATATTTGTACAACATCAGCTCCTGCTTTTACTTGTCCTTTCAGGTATGCGATGGTTGTATCGGTGATCATTTGCAGCAATTGATGTGCAAGTTCAGGCTGTGTATAACAGAACATTTTTGCTTCATCAAAAGTTTTAGAACCCTTTCCCTGTACCATGTAGCAAAGCAAGGTCCACGGCGCTCCTGCAAAGCCAATCAGGGGAACGCGACCATTCAATTGTTGTTTGATCAACTTGATTGCATCAAACACATAGCCCAAAGTTTCATCTACTTCCGGTACGCGAATGCGTTTGAGGTCGGCAGTTGTTTTAATAGGTTCAGGCAAATTAGGTCCTTTGCTTTCGATCAACTCTACTTCAAGTCCCATCGCTTGCGGCACTACAAGAATGTCTGAGAACAAAATCGCAGCATCAACGCCTACGATATCTACTGGTTGCAATGTTATTTCAGCGGCCAGTTCAGGAGTTTGACAACGTTCGAAGAAACCATATTTTGCACGCAGTGCCATGTATTCAGGCAAATAGCGGCCTGCCTGGCGCATCATCCAAACTGGTGTTCTTTCTGTCTTTTCTCCGCGAAGTGCTCTAATGATCAGGTCGTTTTGTAACATTACTATTTGGCAATTAATAATTAATAATGAATAATTAATAGGGTGAGCTTCAATCAGGAATTCATTCTGTGTAGACTCGAGACCGCTTGCACATGAATTCTAATTTCTAACTTCTAATTCCTAGTCTTGCAACGATGTCCGCTGCGCCTTTTTTCAGGATTTCTTCTGCTGCGGTTACGCCGAGGTCAGCAGCATTGTCAACTGTTGCTTGTTTTTCCACTTCTACTTTAGCGCTTCCATCTGTGGCAACAATATTTCCTTTGAAAACAACTTTGCCATTTTCAATTTGTGCCAAAGCACTGATTGGTGTGGAGCAGCCGCCCATTAATGTTTTCAGGAAATCTCTTTCAATCTTCACACACAGTGCGGTGTCTTCATCATTAAAATTCCTGCAAGCTTCCCATGATTCTTTGTCATTGTTGCGACAAACTACCATGATAGCGCCTTGTGCGGGTGCGGGAAGCATCCAGTCGAGCTCAAACGAATTCTCGGGGCGAAGATTAATTCTTTCCAAACCTGCCGCTGCGAAAATAGCGCCTGTCCAGTTGCTGTCGGCTACTTTTTGCAAACGTGTATTCACGTTTCCGCGAAGATTCTCTATTGTATGATTGGGATAGCGATGCAGCCACTGCGCTTTTCTGCGAATGCTGCTCGTTGCGATGATTACTTGTGATTGTGGATCAGAAATTTTTGCGTCAAAATCTCCTTTGTGTACGAACAAATCTTTGTAAGAAGCACGTGTTAAAACGGCTGATTGCACAATGCCTTCAGGCAACTGTGTCGGCACGTCTTTCATGGAGTGAACAGCTATATCTATTTTATTGCTGAGCAACGCAATGTCGAGGCTTCTTGTAAAAACGCCTTGAACGCCCATTGCATACAGAGGCGTTTGAAGGTCGATATCGCCTTCACTTTTTATGTAAACGAGTTCTGCGGTGTAACCGTTTTGCTGTAGTAATTGCTGTACTTGTGTAGCCTGCCAAACTGCTAACTGACTTTCTCTTGTTCCGATTCGTAATGTTCTCTGCATGATATTTTAGTTAGCCTTGCTGTATTCCATGTAATCGTTAAGCGCTTCGAGATACTGGCAACCATATTGGTTTTGCTGGCGCATTTTCACAGCCATTCCATTGATAACTTTTTGGATTCTGTCATCCTCTGTTTCTGCCGGAATGTAACCATGTGCCGCTTGCAGATACAAATTGCATGAATGAATGGATTTCAATCTTGTTTTCAAGGATTTCAGGAACGGAACATGTTTTCTTAACGCGTACCATTCCATAAGTTCTTCAATATGTTCTGCGATGATCTCTTTCGCTCTTGGCACTTCCGCTTCTCTTTTTTGGAGCGTTTCATCTTTCAGCTTCGAAAGTTCATCCACATTTACCAGTTGAACGTTTTCCAGCTCTGCAGCTGTTGCTTCAACGTTGTAAGGAATAGAAAGATCGATGATCAGTTTATCGCCAGTATTCTCAAGATGTGATTTTAAAATAGTCGGCTTAGGAGAATTGGTCGCTACCAAAATGATTTCCGCCGCTTCAATATTTTCTTTCAACTCAGTTAATGGCGCGGAGCTTAATCCCAATTCTTTTGCAAGAACATCCGCTTTCTCTTGTGTTCTGTTGATCAGCGTAATGTTCGTTGTATCCAGGTAATCGATCAGGTTTTTGCAAGTGTTTCTGCCTATCTTACCTGTTCCAAGCAATAATATTTTTTTACCAAGGATGGATGGATAAAATTCCTTGATGTATTGAATAGCAGCGAATGATACCGAAACAGTTCCGCCGCTTATTTGTGTTTGATTTTTAATGCCTTTAGAAGCCTGCAACGCAGAGTTTACCACTCTTTCGAGGAAAGAGCCGACAAAACCATTTTCACGGGCATGTTTCACTGCATTCTTCAGCTGGCCCACAATTTCGTAGTCGCCTAAAATTTGGGAATCCAGTCCTGCTGCCACGCTGTAAACGTGCTCAACAGCTGCTTGTCCGTTTTTAATGTAAGCAAGATTCTTGAAAGTGCTGATGTCTCCAGCGGTAACAGTACACAATAGGGCGATCATCTGATCGGCACATCCAGCAAAACCATACATTTCAGTTCTGTTGCAAGTGGAAAGAACAAATAACTCGTCTAGTGCAAAATCGCCTGCCTTTATAAGGATTTCTGAGTATTGATCGGCATTAACTGCAAAATTGCCACGAATTGCCGCGTCTGTTTTGCGGTAATTGATGCCAATCACATAAAAATCCGATATACTTTTGGTGCTTTGTGCCTGCATGGAACAGTTTATTCTTTAGAGGAACGTTGGGACAAAATTAACAGTGGGTGCCCGAAATGCAGAATTATCGTGTCATTGAAGTGTCATTTTAAAAGATGATTTTAATCAGGATGCAACCTGGGTGTACTAATTGAAGTTTTCCGTGTATGAATTGCTAGTCATATTTTTAAAGTTCTTAATACCTAATTTGCGAGGCTTCGACAAGCTCAGCCAGACAACCCGCTTGCGCTGTCAGGTTGAGCTTGTCGAAGCCACATCAACCACGGACTTGAAATTTATTTTCAGGTCTACTATAAATTTCAAATCCTTATATAATTTTACAAACTATGAAGGCAACAACCAAACGCGGCATTGTTCTAATGAATTTGGGTTCTCCGGATTCTACTGAGGTTAAAGATGTAAAGAAATACCTGAACGAATTTTTGATGGATGAAAGAGTGATCGACAGTCCTTACCTGTTAAGGCTGCTGTTGGTACGTGGAATGATCGTTCCTTTCAGAGCCGCAAAATCTGCTCATGCTTATCAAACAGTTTGGACGAAAGAAGGTTCACCACTAATTGTAATTAGCAAACATTTGCAGGAAGCTTTGCAGGAGCAGGTTGATGAACCTGTTGAAATTGCAATGCGTTATGGGAACCCTTCCCCTAAAGCTGCATTTGATAGTTTGCTTAAACAGATGCCAGATATTGAAGAAGTAGTTGCCGTTCCTTTATATCCACATTACGCCATGAGCAGTTATGAAACTGCGGTTGAGTATGCGAAGGAAATTCATGCGAAACATAAATATCCATTCAAGCTTACGATTATTCCTCCTTACTATAACAACGAAGATTATATCAATGCACTTGCAGAAAGCATGAAGCCTTATCTGCAACAGGACTTCGATCAAATTTTGTTCAGCTATCACGGCGTGCCGGAAAGACACATTTTAAAGGGTGACATCACTGGTCAGCACTGCCTTAAAGTGGCAGATTGCTGCAATGTAGATTCTCCTGCACACAAGCAATGTTACAGGCATCAGTGTACGAGAACGACTCAGTTGGTTGCAGAAAAACTAGGCTTACCAAAAGATAAATTCAGCCTTTCGTTTCAATCAAGATTGGGAAGAGATCCATGGTTACAGCCTTACACAGCAGTTCGTTTGTCTGAGTTGCCAAAGGAGGGCATTAAAAAAGTGCTTGTTGTTTGTCCGGCCTTTGTAAGCGATTGTCTTGAAACGCTGGAAGAGATTGCCATTGGTGGAAAAGAAATTTTCATGGAAGCCGGTGGAGAATCGTTTACAATGATTCCATGTTTGAATGTGAATCCGCTGTGGGTGAAGGCCCTGGCGAAATGGGTAGACAATACTCATCCTGTTTTGTCAGTTTAGTTTTGGCACTTTTATTCAACTTTAATAACCCTATTGTCGCCACATCTTCATTCGTAGATGATGTGTGTCGCATCATATAACCCAACCCGTCGATTATGAAATATTTGGTTCTCGCTGTTCTAATTTTATCAATTTCTTGTAAAAAGCAGTCCGAAGAAATTATTAACTACCCTCAGAAGCTTTATCTAACTCAAATTTCAAGTAAACAGAACGTGCGTTTGTTTACAAATAATTCTGAGATAAAATCTTCTTCTGCAATTAATAGCTTTATTGGTGATAATTCGAATTTTCAGATAATTGCATCTAATCAGTTTACTCCTAATACTGACTATATTGAATTTTTATCCAGTGACTCAGCAATTTTTTCTACTTCGAATTCATTTAAATACCATGTTACAAAATCAGGAAATCAATTTATTTTAAAATCACAGCCTGGTTTTCTATCTACAGATAACACAGTGAGAAGCATTATGAAGTATCCTAATGAAGTCATAAAAGGTATTCCAGGTTATCCAAATACTGACAGAGAATCTTCAACACAGATTGGTTATGGAAATTACTCAACCTTTGAACTTTGTTGGCTTGCTTACAAAATAGTATACCACTCGATAAACGGGAACTATCTGGCAACAGGAATCCTTAGAAATGAGTTTAATCCAAATGTAATTTCAACTTTAGGCGCACATGATACTTTAGCAATTCAGGAATGTAGATTGTTGTTTAAATAACAGATCAAATATTAATGCACGAAACGTGGAAGCAGACTGCGAGTCGTTTACAATGACTCTACATTTGAATGTAATTCGCTGTGGTAAAGGCGCTGGCAAAGTTGATTGATGCAACTCATCTTTATTTTTTTAATATAGTGCTTTTATGAAGTTCTCGAAACTATTCTTGAATGCCATAGTATTTACGAGAAAAACTAACAACTTACAGCGAAGCATTGGGTACTTCTTTTACATATAGCACATTTGTTTTGCAGACTGAACGCAGTTGCTGTTGTATTTCCAATTCACGAATGTTGATTGCAAGTTTTCGAACACCTTAAAACCAAAGTTTTTCGCAATGACAACTCACTTAATAAAAATGTTTTTAAAGTTTGGGCAAGAAGAGCACATTAGAGATTTGTATCAAAATGGAACAATTTTTATGAATTCAATACAATACTTTAGAAAATTAGAAGATGGCGAATTAAGGGGTGACAGATACGAAGGCATAAATAGAATAAGAAACTATCCAGCAGGACAATTTGAAATTCCATCTTTAAACTTCAAAGGGAATTATCTATCGTTACAAGTTAGAGAAGCATATGAGACAGTTGTGGGAAACATTTTTAGTCTTTATTGTATTTCATCGCACGGCTGGGAGAACCCAAATGACTTTAAGATCGACGAGAAAATTAAGAAATTTGGCTCCCATTGTTTATTAATCAAGGACAATGCAAAATTTCTATCTCTTATTGAAGAAAAACTAAAAGAATTAAAAGTCAAATTCAACCATAATTTTGTCACCTACTATGACAAAGACAAGGTTGACAGAGAAATTACTCTATTTGAAAAACCATTAGAATTTGGATATCAAAAGGAGTTCAGATTGTACGCTGAACAAAAATTAGACAAGCCTTTTATTTTTAAAATCGGCAGTTTGGAAGACATAGCTGAGATCTACAATTCCAAAGACATTGTTGACTCTTTAGAACTTAGGGTAGACAAAAAACAGACAAAGTAAAACTAATTGTAAACCCGCACATTCCATAGAACTCACAAATAATACCATTGGCAATCTGATGCCTATGTTTCCACTTTGTTCCTTAATTTTTTCACCCGGACAAACAATAAAGCCTGATAGACTTCACAATCTATCAGGCTTTTTATTTATGAAAAACTATTTTACACGCATGCAATCTTACCTACTCTGTTGGCATGTCTGCCGCCTTCAAATTCAGTATTGATAAATGTTTCGATCATTTCTTTTGCAAGATCAAGGGCTACAAATCTTGCAGGAATGCAAATGATGTTTGCATCGTTGTGCTTGCGTACCAGGTTTGCCACTTCATTTTCCCAGCATAAACCTGCGCGGATGTTTTGATGTTTGTTGGCGGTGATTGCAACACCGTTTGCGCTGCCGCATAACAAAATTCCAAACGCAGTTTCACCTTTCTCTACACTGCTTGCTGTAGGATGAGCGAAGTCAGGATAGTCAACAGAATCCGGAGAATCTGTACCGAAATTTTTAACAGAATAGCCTTTTTGTTCCAGCCACTTTACAAGCGCTGCTTTATATTCATAACCGGCATGGTCGCAGCCGATTGCTATTGGAAGTGATAAATTAAATGACATAAGCAAAGCAATTTGAAATTTTAGATTTGAAATTTGAAATTTCCCAAACTCAACACTCTTCACTCATCACCTTCCTATCCCCACTCTTCCGCGTCTTTCTTCTTTTTGTCTTTGATTACACGTGCCGCTATCCATATACTTACTTCATACAGGAATAACAGTGGCAATGACGCAATTGTCATACTCACAATATCCGGAGGCGTGATTACAGCCGCAATCAATAAGATAACTACTACTGCATATTTACGGTAAGTGCGTAAAAATAATGGTGTAACGATACCCACTTTTGCAAGAAAGTACACAACCAACGGTAGCTGAAACACAATGCCACAACCCAATACAAGCGACACAATATTGTCTATATAGTCGCTGATCATGAATGTATTTTGAATCAACGGGCTCAATGTATATGCTGCGAAAAAGTTCACACTATATGGAGCCATTAAGTAATAACCGAAAGCTATACCCAGGAAGAAAAGCAATGACACCCAAAATACAACGCCTCTCGTTTTACTTACTTCTTTTTCAGTAAGGGCGGGTTTTACAAAGCGCCAGAACTCCCAGAAAATGTATGGAAACGCTAATACAAAACCTATTACGAAAGCGATGGTAAAGCTCATCAAAAACTGGCTGCTCATTTCTGTACTAATGAGCTTTATGTTGATGTCTTCCAGGCACATAGCGTTACCCATGTGCAGCGCATGGCTGGTTTCACAGAGCCAGCGATAAGTAATGAATTCCTTGTGAGCCGGCCCCATGATGATCTGGTCAAAAAAGAAATCCATTTTCCAGTAAGCAATGATAGAGCCGATCAGAACAGCAAGCAATGCGCGGAACAGATGCCCACGTAAGGCTTCAATGTGGTCAATAAATGACATTTCCGCATTGTTGCCGTTTTTCCTATTTAAAAAGTTAAGTGCCATAAGTTTTTAGAAAGCCGGGCAAAAGTAATTGAAAATTGAGAGTTGAAAGTTGAAAGTTGAAAATGAGATGTTAACGAGGGAGTTGAAAATTGAAAGTTGAAAGTTGAAAATGGTGTTTTTTAACAATAAGTCATTCATTTTCAATTTTCCACTTTCAATTTTCCATTAAATATCAACTATTTAAAACTTTCATTTTAACCATCTCTATGCGGGTGTCGCTTACAGACATGATGTCGAACTCATAGTTGCCTATGATAATTCTATCCTTGGCTTTTGGAATGGTTTCATGCTGCTGAATAATGTATCCTGAAAGCGTTTCAGATTCTTTCTCCGGAAATTCAAGCCCGTATTTTTCGTTGAGGTAATCAAGCTCCAGTCTGCCGGATAGAATATATTCTTCATCACTCAGTTTCTTTTCCTCAAATTCTTCTGTGTCATACTCATCGCGAATGTCGCCGAATATTTCCTCCAACAGGTCTTCCATGGTAACAATGCCGGCAGTGCCGCCAAACTCATCTACCACCCAGGCAATACTTTTTCGCTCCAGCGTAAATTTATTAATGAGATCGCTTACACTCATACTCTGCGGAACGGCAGGGATCGGGTGCAAAATAGATTTGATATCCTGCGGCTTTTTGAAAAGATCCAACTGATGCACATAACCGACGATGTGATCAATATTCTCCTCGTAGACTACCAGTTTGCTCAGCTTGGTGGATATGAATTTCTTTTTCAATTCCGCTATGGACAGCTTGGCATCCACGCCTTCAATTTCTTTACGCGGTACCAAACACTGGCGCACTTTAATATTGGGCAGCGATAACGCATTCTCAAAAAGCTCTGTATTAAGATCGGTGGATTCCATGTCCTGCTCGCCATTGTGTTGGAAAAAATAATCCAGGTCGGCGCGCACAAACGCTTCTTTTCGCTCATCAACACGTATGTTGAAAAGGTATTTCAAAATCCACTCAGATATGTAAATGAAGAAGTTTACAAGCGGGCTCAATAAAGAATAGAAAAACTGAACGATCCGCGCCATGAAGCCCGAGAGCAGCATTTCATTTTTCGACCTCCATATTGCGTAAGGAAGAAAGCTTCCCAAAAGAACAATGATTATTGTTGATACCAGCGTTTCGCAAAGTAGTCTTACAAAGTTGACGTAATTGCCGGGGATATGCTCTTTAATGATTAGCATGTTCCACCAGGGGTCGAGCATTTCACCAATTAAAACACCATATACAACAAGGGAAATGTTAAGACCAATGAGTGTAACGCCAATAAATTGAACCGGATGTTCAAAATAGGCGGAGATTATTTTACCGCTGAGCTTTCCTTGTTTCTTTCTGAGCTCAACTGAAAGCCTGTTAAGATTTACAAAGGCAACGTTGATACCCACAAAAAAACCAGTGAATAAGATTGATACAATAATCCAGATAAAGGTGTACAGGTTAATCATGCATTACGAATGTAATAAAAATTAGACTTTATCGAGATATATTATCACATTTCAAGGAATTTTTCGATGATTCCGGCAGCTTCGTGACAAGCTTTTTCCAGTTTGTCATTCAGAATCACATGATTAAAATGATGTTTGAATGAAATTTCATAAGAAGCCTTGTTAACTCTTGCTTGCAGGCTTTCTTCCGTTTCCGTTCCACGGCTTTCAAGGCGGCGCCTAAGCTCTGCCACTCCGGGTGGTTCTATGAAAAGAGAAAGTGATGTTTGCGGGTATTGTTGCTGCACGTGAATGGCGCCTTTTACATCTATATCCAGCATTGGGATCTGGTCATTTGCCCAAATGCGCTCCAGTTCACTTTTAAGTGTGCCATAGTATTTGCCTTCATACACCATTTCCCATTCTACAAATTCATTCTGGCGGATCTTGTGTTGAAAATCTTCCAGTTTCAAGAAATAATAATCAACGCCGTTTTTTTCCAGTCCGCGTGCATTACGCGTTGCAGCCGATATTGAAAATGCCAGCTGCGGATATTTGTGAAGCAAATAATGCGTGATAGAAGTTTTTCCTGCACCAGACGGCGCTGTGATAATAATGATCTTATTTCTATATAATCCTGCCATTGTGCAAAGTAATAGGGAAATGGGGAAAATTGGAAATCGGAAAGGAAGTTTTGAGCAGTGAGTTATGAGTAATGAGTTTTGGGTAATATGTAGTAAGTTGGAGCTTATAACAATCGTGATTGAGCTGTAAACTCATAACTTAGAACTCAAAATTCGCAACTTGCCAACCGTATCATACCTATCATCACAAATTAATTACACCATTAGTGGCAATGGGAAAAAGATTCTGATATGCTTGCATGGGTATGATGAAAATGCTGATACGTTCGAGATTTTTTGCAATTCTCTCAGCAATAACTACACTTCCATTTGCATTGACATGCCATTTCACGGAAAAACGAGTTGGAAAGAAACGGCAACTGCTGCCGTCGGTAGTCAGGATTGGGAGGAAATAATTACTCGCATTTTGCAACAGGAAAAAATATCCTCTACACAATTTACATTACTCGGTTATAGCATGGGTGGAAGGATTGCCCTGTCATTGTTTGAACACATGCCGCAGAAAATTGAGAAACTTATTTTGCTTGCTCCGGATGGGTTCACCAATAACTTTTGGTATTGGCTGGCCACGCAAACATATTTAGGGAACAGGCTGTTTCGCTTTACGGTGCATCACCCGGCTTGGATATTGCATTTAGCGAAATTGCTGTACACCTTCAGGATTATCAATCTCAGCGTATTGAAACTTGCCAGGCATTACCTGGAAGATAAAGAGCTGGCAGAACAATTATATGCCCGCTGGACATGTTTCAGAAAATCGCGACCGGATTTCAACAAAATCATTCAATCAGCCACCGATAATCAAACACCTGTAAGGCTTGTGTTCGGCAAATTTGACCATCTTATTTTACAAAGGCATGCTACGACCTTTTGTCAATCGATGGGCAGCCTTTGCAAACTAACGGTTATAAATTCCGGACATCATTTGCTGCGCGAGCAGTATATGGAAGCGCTGACAGCGCAGATGTACAATTAAGAATTGGGAATTAAGAATGCCTTGTGTGAGACTCATAGACGAAAATGCAATGGCCAAAACTGCTTATCTTTTTTGATTCACGTACAAATAAGCAATGCAGCACCTGAAGAATTCTTAATTCCTAATTCTTAATTCTTAATTGCCCTTACATTTGTCTCATGATATTGTTTTTTGCAAGTCTGGCTCTACTGATACTCTATGCTTTTCTCATTGCCTTTTATGACAAGGGCTGGAAAACGCTGCCTTCTTTTAGTGAGGCTGATGTAGAAAACTTCACGCCGTATATAAAAATATCAGTGATCATTCCGGCGAGAAATGAAGAGCAGAATATAGGCCGTTGCCTTCAATCAATTATTGCGCAAAATTATCCAAAGCAACTTTTTGAAGTGATTGTGATAAATGATCATTCAACAGATAATACTGAAAATATCATTCTAAGTTTTTCCAATCAAAATGTAACGCTCATCAATCTTGCTGATCATGTAGAAGCAGGTTTAAATTCTTATAAAAAAAAGGCGATTGAAGTTGCGATTTCGCAGGCTTCCGGCGAGCTGATCGTTACAACAGACGCAGATTGCGTTGCGGGTGAAAACTGGTTGCGAAGCATTGCCGCATATCAGGCAAAAACAGAAGCTGTATTGATTGCTGCGCCGGTTAAGATCACATTAAAACCCAGCTTGCTTTCTTATTTTCAATCGCTGGACTTTTTAATTCTGCAGGGAATTACGGGTGCATCTGTGCATCGCAGGTTCCATTCTATGTGCAATGGCGCTAACCTTGCTTATTTAAAGAGCGTATTTTACGAAGTAAATGGATTTAAAAACGTAGACAATATTGCAAGTGGAGATGACATGCTGTTGATGCATAAGATCGTAACGGCTTATCCTGAAAAATTCTTTTTTCTAAAATCAGAAGAAGCCATTGTTTCTACACAACCTGCAACATCATGGAAGGAGTTTTTTAATCAACGAATAAGATGGGCAAGCAAGGCTGATAAATATGACGACAAACGCATTACAAAAGTGTTGTTTCTTGTCTACTTTCTAAATTTGTTTTTACTGCTTACGCTTTTGTACACTGTTTTTAATATTGCTTTTCTATCCTATTTCATACTGCTGATCCTCACCAAAACAATTATCGAATACGCATTTGTAAGTCATGTGGCAAATTTCTTTTCACTAAACAAATTGATGTATTACTTTCTTCTACTGCAGCCGGTACATATTGTTTACACCGTAATTGCCGGCTTTCTGGGCAAGTTTGGCAAATACGAATGGAAAGGCCGAGTAGTGAAATAAATTATATCTGGTTTGTGTTAAAAATTATTGGGCTCGGTTTTGATTTCCCTAACGGGTACGAAGCTTCCATCCTGATGCCTGACCTTGAATTGAAAGGTTGCGTTCTCCGGTATCGACGCCAAAAGACCGCCCACTAAACCAAACATGGCACTTGCGACGGCAACATCACCAGAATTTGCAGAGACTTTATCCTTCCCAATAAAATAAAATTCATCGTCCTGCTTTTGAAGCTGAAAGTAGCCAAACCTTGTCGCAACGTAAGCTGTGCCTTGGTATACCACCGCATAAATATCCTTTTTAGGAGCAAGTTTTATATCCTCTCCATTTTCCGATTTGATGCGGACCTCAACCAGATCGCCTTTCTTTTCTTTAGTAGTAAAATCAATTATATCAGGTTGATTCTTTGAAAAAGAATTGTAACTCTTATAAACACCTTCGTTGTATTTTTCAGCGTTGTAAATAAGCAGGCTTCTTTTTTCGGTACTGTCTATCGACACAATGTCTGCATATGAATATGACTGATTATTTACCGGAGATTTTGTAATGCCCGCAGCAATAAAGTTGTTTAAAATTTCATTTGTTGTTCTAAGAATTTTCTTAGTTACATCGGCGGCCTTAACAATAATCAACGTATCAATATCGCTCACTTTGTAATAGCTATTACCTGCATGTGCGTACAATGCTGCATAAAACCGGCAAAAACCATGTTCGCTAAATGAGCCTGTTAGCTCATGTATCCGCAGGCTTCTCAATTGGAATAAAACTTCACCATCTTTTGCAGAACTGTCAATCATTTTATTCAAAACCTCTGCCAGATTAGATTTGATATTTTTCTTCGCAACAATATTTGCCTTTCTATTGAATGCACCCAATTGCACGAAACCAAATGAAGTAGTATCGTCGCGGGAATCGAGATAATCAATCTTATTGTACAAACTGTTTGACACTACAGTGTCGGGCAATGTAATTTCAAACTTTTCAGTTTTTTGTGCTTGTATTTTCAGGAGAGAAAGACATACAAGCAAGAAGCTGATAATCGTCTTTTTCATTTTGGTCAGGGTGTTAAATAAGACAAGATATCCATTCATCAGCAATTAACCCAGCGTGCCTTTGCTAATTGAATGTGAATAAAATAAAAATAAGTGGAGCAAATATATCCCGACAGCTAAAATCTGCATCAACTGACAAAGAATCAATGCTCAAATTATTGTTCTAATTGAGCGAATAATTAAATCCTATCGAAAAGCTAACCGGAGGCACTTTTGAATAACTGGCTGTCTGACTCTCATAATCATAGGCGTTTTTGAATTTTGAAGAACGAACAGGGTAAAGCAAGATTGCGGAAAGCTTATTATCTCGCCGCCCCATCCTGATATCAACGCCTCCACCAAACGAAGGGCCGTAATATATCTTGTAGCTGTTCCAGGAGCTGCTGCTTTCAATTACCGCGTTATATCCATACATGGCATCAATGATAGGAGTTACTTTGGAGCCGGGCAAAATCTTGTAGGAAACTCCGGCGTTCCAACCCAACCCTGCAATATTGTAACCCGCCCCTCCAAAGATGCCCAGGTATTTTACAGGCACATATTCCACTTTTCCTCCAATGCCTCCATACTCAAGCCCCAAACCGGGACCTACATAAAGATTTACCATCGGATGTTCCTCATATTCGTCTTTACTTTGTGCGGTTGCAGTTATCGAATTGATAAGCATACAAAAAACCAGGGCGGAGCATAATATCGCTTTCATAATCGGGATTTAGGGAAATAAAAAATTCGTATCAAAGACACATTAACAAAATCACAGTTGCAATAGTAGTGGAAAATTTGATCCTGATATTCTTTATTTACCCAAGAATTATAAATGATTTTCGTCAACCTGCATAATATGTTCCGGAATCTATTTAACCATTGTACAAAGGAATGCGGCCGGTAAGATTTGATTTTCTTTTGACGTCGAACTATTAAATTACCTATCTTGACTTCATGTCCGCAAATGACTCTTTACAAAACATGGCATGGAAAAGACTGCGCAAAAACAAGGGCGCTGTTTTTGGACTAGTGATTATCGCTGCATCTATATTTATTGCCTTTTTCGCGTATATAATTGCGCCTGACAGTTCTCCTTACGGCAACAGGATGGTGGTTGAAATTGCAGGACAAAAACCAGGCTTTACGCAAAAATTTATTTTGCTTAACAATCACCGATACATTGAAAAGAAAAAGTTTCTCGATCGTTTCTTCTTTGGCAAAGAGGATAATGCCGATTATGTTCCCATAGTTTCTTACACAGAACACGCAGATAGCATTGTGTATAAAAAATACATTGATGAAGGCGTATCGGAAGATATGTCTGTTGCAAAAAACATGCTGTCACAACCCATTGTGTCAAATTTTGTGACAAAAAAATTCCTGCTTGGTACGGATAAATTTGGTCGAGATATTCTGAGTCGCTTGATCATTGGCATACGGGTAAGCCTCGGTGTCGGTTTGATCGCAGTGATCATTTCACTTTCTATCGGCATTGTTGCGGGAGCGGTTGCGGGCTACTATCGCGGATGGGTAGATGATATCGTGATGTGGTTTGTGAATGTGCTTTGGAGCATTCCCACACTTTTGCTTGTGTTTGCCATCACATTACTTTTGGGCAAAGGATTCTGGCAGGTATTTATTGCAGTTGGTTTAACCATGTGGATCAATGTGGCGCGCATGGTGCGCGGCCAGGTGATGAGTGTTCGCGAACTGGAATATGTGGAAGCGGGAAGAGCTTTGGGGTTCACAAACATGCGCATCATTTTCAAACATATTTTGCCAAATATCTGGGGGCCAATTTTAGTTGTTGCTGCCTCCAATTTTGCCTCTGCAATAGTTATCGAAGCGGGTTTAAGTTTTCTAGGCGTGGGAGTACAACCTCCACAACCAAGCTGGGGACTGATGATCAAGGAAAACTACAACTTCATTATCACCCACAACCCAATGCTGGCGCTTGCTCCAGGCTTTGCAATTATGCTGCTTGTGCTTGCATTTAATTTATTGGGAAATGGATTAAGAGACGCATTGAATGTGAAGTGAGAGAATGGAACACAGATTTTGATGATTGTCACGATTAGTTATGATTTGAAATTTTAGATTTTGGTGCCAGTCTTTGCCGAAGTAGTTATCACTGAGGATTTCAAATTTCAGACTTCAAATCAAAAATCATAAATAATCGTGACAATCATCAAAATCTGCGTTCCGTTCTCGTGGTTGCTCGCCTCTAATTTAACGGCACGCCAAACCAGGAATATTTTTTAAACAAAGACTTTCTGAAAATCTTCTTTGTCTTGTAATATTTTTCGACAAATTCCTTTTGCTCTGAAGTTCTATCCGAAATATCTTTTGAAAGATTTTGGATAGCCGAGTAATTTTTCGCAATATCGTTATTCGTCACATTCACTTTTGAAAGATTACTTTTTGAAAGAGCAAGAAGACTATCTATTTCCGTTAGCATTTTCCTCACTTCCTGTTCAGGTTTTTCGGGTGTGAACTGCTTATTATAATAATCGATGTACTTGTTGAAAATCGTAGACGCATCGTTACATGATTGTCCCGCGATGTTTAGAAAATTATAATTTATAGAAATAATCATTTTTTGTAAATAATCAACTTCTATATAAGTAGAGGTGTTCTTTATACCACCCGCTTTCACCCGACGAAGTACATTTTCCAATCTGCCTACTGTATCTTGTTTTTCAAATGCAGCAATGCTATCAGCATAATTAAAGTAAGGCACTGTGCCATCTTTATTAATTTGGCCATCATAAAATTGCTGGCTGTTTATTGGGTAGCTGAGCAATTGCCAAAGAGGATCAAATGGCATATGGGAGACAATATTTTTCTCTGGAAATATGTTATAATATTCAAAGGTAAATTTCTTTACAAATTTGTTATTCGATGTATAGCCTGCTGCCCAGGTGGCGTCAAATATCTGCCAACCATCTTTTATTTTAGCGACGTTCCATGCATGTGGCGCAGCGTCCATTGAATTTGGCTTTTTAGTGTAGCCAGACACCACATGGCAATTAATGCCGCAGAGTGTGGCGATTTTTTGAAATACCAGAGAATAATCAATACAAATACCTGTTCTTGTTGCTAATGCTTTCTCAATAGCAACACTGTCATTTCTATTAGGATCAATTGCATACATATTTGTAACGTCGTAGGAAATATTTTGCGCTGTCCAGGTATATATAGCTTTGATTTTATCTTGCGTTGAAGTGTAATGGCTATTTATATAATTGGCAATGTTTTCGACAGACGATGCTTGTTCTGTGGGAATATTTATGACGAATGTGTCTTTAACAACTTTGCTGGCACTTGCGATATCTTTCTTTTGCGCTGTACAAACCTTTATTGACACACAACACAATAACAATAATAGAGTTCTCATTTACTACAGGGAAATTTAGAAAACAGGGTTATTAACGAAGTTGCAAAAATAAATGTTAACGTGGATACGCCTGCGATGCACGCCAAGATTAAGCTACAACGGGCAACACTATAGCTGACTTGAAACAAATAATACGGTGCTATCAAAAATCATAAGAGATCATGACAATCATGAAAATCTGCGTTCCATTCTAATAAATACAAAATGGCCACGGTGCTATTCGACATGTTAGCGCAGCGCATGTCGAATCGAGATAAAAAGGATTTGCAATCCTTTTGCTTATCGAGAGACTCAACAAAGGATTAAAAATCCTCCTTATCAGCCAATCGACATGCGCTGCGCTAACATGTCGATTAGCTGTTTAGCTGTCAGACCACCACTAGCACAAGCGCACCATTCCGAATACCGTAATAGTCTCCACAACTACTATTAATATATTCTTCTTCCTTTTCCACAATTCCTGCTCTTACCGGATTCATATGAATGTAATTCAGTTTAACGTCAAAAAAAGACTTAGTAAAAATCTCTTCTCCGTGATAACCTTCTTCCCAAAACCAAATTCTGTCCTCCTTTTTCAGCAACCACAACATCCACCTTTTTCTGCTTTCCTTTGTATTGGCTTCTATCGCACGTACAATTTCACCGGCTGTAAACTTTTTGAAATCACGTATAATGTCACTCAGCTTATCCTTTGTACTGCTTATAATCATGTGAATATGATTCGACATGATCACCCAGGCATGAACCTGCAATCCTTTCTTTTCCTGACAAAAACGAATGCTATCCAATAATATGTCTCTGTATTCTTTTCTGGAAAAGACATCAACCCATTGATGAACAGTGCATGTAATAAAGTACATTCCATGCTGATCATTTATTCTGTATGCATATGCCATTTTATTGTATCATTTTACTCGGATTATAAATCCGTTTTATCTGTCGTTCGACATGCGCTGCGCTAACATGTCGAACAGCGCCAACCAAAATAAATTTCGGTTATGTGTTTGTGTTATGATACAATAATAAGTTTGTGTGGTACATTAACGGAGTTGGATCAGCATTTTGAACCTTTTGTGCCATACAATTGAGCTGTATACATTACAAATACAAAATGGCCGACATTCCGTCGGCCATTTTATTTTTTTCGCAATGCAATCGTGTTAATATAGCATGCAGAAAAATGTTGTAGGTTGTTAACTACTTAGTTTTATACACCTGCACATTTCTGCCAAAGCTTTCATCAAGAGAAATGAATGTTTCTGTTCTTTCTATGCCTTTTATTTTTTGAAGATCGTCGTGAAGAATTTGTCGAAGCTCTGTAATGTCTTTACATACTACTTCACCAAACATAGAATAGTTACCAGTTGTGTAATTCAGACGAACGATCTGAGGAATCTTACGAAGTTCTTCCGCTACGATGTCGTACAAAGAGCTCTTTTCAAGATACACACCAATGAATGCGATCACATCATAACCTAACTGTTTCAAATCCACATTCAATTTTGTACCTTTAACTACACCTGCTTCCTGTAATTTTTTGATGCGCACGTGTATTGTACCCGCGGACACAAAAAACTTTTTACCGAGATCTGCGTACGATATTTCCGCATTTTCCATCATTTCCTGGATGATCTGATAATCCAGTTTATCAAGATTTAATTTAGTTGCCATTTTCTACATGTTTATTAAATAATATCAAATTATTACAAATATAATTACATTTTATCTAAAGTTTCAAATTTTTTATTAAATATTATACACCAAATCGAGGTTTTTATTTAATATTGCATCAGAAAGTTCTTTAACACACTGTGGGATGATGAAATTTTCGGCAGACATGCCCTCTTGTCTCGGGGGTGAGGAAAACAAGACAAATCAACGCTTTCAGCTAGACTAATTGCCTCGTGGAGGTTCGAGTCCTTCTCCTACAGCTCATTAAAATATCAAAGAAACTATTCCAATATTTGAATTTTATTTAAAAATTGCAAATCTATTGTATTCTTTGGTAAATATTGTGGGGTGATGAAATTTTTGGCAGACATACCCTCTTGTCTCGGGGGTGGGGAAGCACGGATAAACATAGCATAGAGCCGACGATACCACGCGTATGGCCGACCGGGGTTGACCACTAAAACTTTGTGCTACAGCTAACGTCCCCGTGGAGGTTCGAGTCCTCCCCCTACAGCTGCTTTTTCTCATGTTTAATTTAGGACCGCTTTGTGTCTACAAAGTAGTAGCCCTTCCCAAACGGAAGGGTTTTTTTATTCTAGGAATCAGGAGTTAGAAATTAGGAATTAGATAAGTGCACATTACTCAAAAGCAATACGTACTCAACCAATCCTAATTCCTAGTTCCTCTATCCTCCTATCAGCGACATACTTTCCGGTACTTTCATTTTTGCAGAGGCTGCTGCTGTAAAACCATCCATGGGTTTGTTGTAAACGGCATTTTGAATTTCTTGTATCAGCGTTGCATCGCTGGCGCCATTGCGCATTAAGTCTCTTACATTCAAAACCTCAATGCCATATAAGCAAGTTCTTAAGCCGCCGGTCGCAGTAATCCTTAATCTGTTGCACGAGCCGCATAAGGTGCGAGAAAAGGCAGGAATAACTGCTATACTGCCCATATGACCTTCGGGCTTATAATGAAGCGCTATTGCGTTTGCAGGATCTTGTTCTTTCTGTAGCTGGTATTTGGTTTCAATGTGCGAGAGAATTCTGGTATAGTTCCACTCAATGCCTGAATACGTATGGCCCTGGCCATTGAATGGCATTTCTTCTATAAACCTCACACTTAATGGTAAGTCTTTCGTGAGCTCTACAAAATCCAGTATTTCATTAACATTATCGCGCATTACAACCATGTTCAGTTTTACGTTGAAATCGTTGGCCAGTAATGCGTGAAAGGAGTTAAGCACTTTTAAAAAATCATCCCTGTGTGTTAGTTGCAGGAACTTATCGCGTTTGAGCGTATCGAGACTGAGGTTCACATTCTTAATCCCCGCAGCCAAAAGATCAGCGATATGTGAAAAAGTGAGAACGCCATTTGTAGTGATTGATAACTGCTTAATATTTTCAATACTTCCCAGTCTCTTTAATAAGGATGAAATGTCTTTCCGTACAAAAGGTTCACCGCCTGTTACGCGAACTTTATTGATGCCATTTTCACTTAATAACGATACCAGGCGTGTTATCTCCTCGTAGGTTAATAATTGCTCACGCTCCACGAAATGCTGGTTTTCGGGCATGCAATAATTGCAACGCAGATTACACCTGTCGGTAACCGCGATTCTCAAATAATTAATATTCCTTCCAAATTTATCAATCAGCATATCAAGCCTTTCAGCAACCATTATTTGGTTTGCAAAATGGAAGGATAAATATACGAAGATGGTGCGATAAGCTTTTTTAAAAACACTTTACATCTAAATCTCGGGAACGTTCCCGAAAATTTAGAATGTTTAACTACTTTTGCGTTTAAAGTATTGTAGACTAATAAATCATCACAATGAGAAAACTGTTGTTCGTAGTAATTTGGATCGTCAGCTTTGTTACAGTTATCGAGGCTCAATCCATCAAGTCGCCAAACGGGAATTTACAATTAGATGTTGCGATTAGAAGCGGCGTTCCTGTTTATGCACTTCAATACAAAAACAAAGTTGTTGTAAAGGAAAGCAAACTCGGTTTGCAATTAAAAGAAGACAAAAAGATCAGTTTCGAAAATGCAGGTGAAGGCAAACAAAATGCTAATACGAACGATTTAACAGGTGGCTTTGCAATTACCAAAACCGAAACAAAACAGTTTGATGAAACCTGGCAACCGGTTTGGGGTGAAGTAAAAAACATTCGCAATAATTACAATGAGCTGACAGTTACTTTAACACAGGCTGCGACTGAAAGATATATCGTTGTTAGATTCAGATTATTCAATGACGGTCTTGGTTTCCGCTACGAATTTCCTTTGCAAAAAAATCTGAACTATTTTGTAATTAGAGATGAAAAAACACAGTTTGCTCTAAACGGCGACGCGAAAGCGTTCTGGCTTCCCGGCGATTTTGATACACAAGAATATAGCACTGTTACTTCTAACCTTTCTGAAGTACGAGGTAAAATGAAAGATGCCGTTACAGGCAATGCTTCGCAAACAACATTCTCTCCTACTGGTGTGCAAACGCCTTTAATGCTTAAGAGCCAGGATGGCCTGTACATCAATATTCATGAAGCAGCATTGATAGATTATTCTGCCATGAACCTTAATCTTGACGATAAAAATTTTGTGCTTGAATCATTCCTAACTCCGGATGCGAGAGGAGACAAAGGTTATATGCAAACACCATGTCAGTCTCCATGGCGCACAATTGTTGTGAGCGATAAGGCCGGAGACATTCTTGAATCGAAGCTTATTCTGAATCTTAATGACCCGACAAAATATGCAAGTACAGATTGGATCAAACCGGTAAAATATGTTGGCGTTTGGTGGGAAATGATTACAGGCAAAAGCACATGGTCGTACACAGATCTGGAGAGCGTAAAACTAGGCGTGACAGATTTCGCAAACGCAAAACCAAATGGCAAACATGGCGCTAACACGCAACATGTAAAAGAGTATATTGATTTCGCTGCACAACACGGTTTCAATGCGGTATTGGTGGAAGGGTGGAATGTTGGCTGGGAAGACTGGTTCGGTAAAACAAAAGATTTTGTCTTTGACTTCGTTACTCCCTATCCGGATTTTGATGTGCAGGAACTTCATCGCTATGCTGCAAGCAAAGGCATTAAAATGATTATGCATCATGAAACGTCAAGCTCTGTAAGAAACTACGAGCGCTTTATGGATACTGCTTATAAATTCATGGTAGCGAATGGTTACAATGCTGTAAAAAGCGGCTATGTGGGCGACATCATTCCACGCGGAGAACATCACTATGGTCAGTGGATCAACAACCATTATTTGTATGCCATCACCGAAGCAGCGAAATATAAAATCATGGTGAATGCACATGAAGCGGTTCACCCAACGGGTCTGTGCAGAACCTATCCAAACCTCATTGGCAATGAATCTGCGCGTGGCACAGAGTATGAATCTTTCGGGGGAAACAATCCGGATCACACCACCATTCTTCCGTTTACAAGAGTGATGGGCGGGCCGATGGATTACACGCCAGGTATTTTTGAAATGGATCTTAGCAAACTTAGCCCTTCCAATCATTCCCATGTAAACAGTACACTTGCCCGTCAGCTGGCTCTGTATGTTACGATGTACAGCCCATTGCAAATGGCTGCCGATCTTCCGGAAAACTATAATAGATTTTTGGACGCTTTCCAATTCATCAAAGATGTTGCTGTTGACTGGGATGATTCTAAAGTCTTGGAAGCAGAACCGGGTGACTACATCACTTTTGCACGTAAAGCAAAAGGTAGCAACAATTGGTTCATTGGAAGCACTTGTGATGAAAATGGTCGTACATCAAACATTTCTTTCGACTACCTCGATGCAGGCAAAAAATACATTGCAACCATTTATGCAGATGCAAAAAATGCGCATTATAAGACGAATCCACAGGCTTATACAATCCGCAAGGCAATTATAACGAATAAGTCAAAACTGAGCCAATATTGCGCTCCGGGAGGCGGTTACGCGATAAGCGTAATTGAAGCGACAGATGCACTACAACTGAAAGGTTTGAAGAACCTCTAAAATCAGTTGAATAAATAGTCTTGAACAAACCCTGCAAACTGAAATAACAGTTTGCGGGGTTTTTCGTTGTGTAAAAAATAAGCTTACCTTCAATCTGCACATATATCCCTTAACCTGTAGTTTATGAAACTTTTTCTGACGCTTTGCAAGATTTTGATTTTTATAATCATCACCACTATAAGTTGTGAATATCTCATCAACCGTGCATCTTCTACAATGCTAACAATTCTTTGCATCATCATAGTAGGCGTAAGCTTCTACTTTCTCATTTATAAAACCCTTAAACAGTACATTTCATGAGTCTTTTCTTATTTGTGTTATCGCTCATTTTTGCAGCTCTATATGTTTTGAACAAACGAAATGCACAATCTAATTTTTCACGTGGAGTTCTTGGAAAAGCTGCGGCAATAGTCGTTGTCGGCTTGATCATTTCTCTCATTCAACCTTTTAAAATAGAGAGAGTTGATGCCGGTCATGTGGGCATTAAAGTAAACCTTACCGGTGACGACAGAGGCGTGAGCAAATTTGAATACAAAACAGGTTGGGTTATTTACAATATCTGGGTTAGTAAATTGTATGAATTCCCTACCTATCAGCAGCACATTGAATATCCTGAACAACAGGTTATTACCAAAGGAGGTTTCTCTGCTATCATTAAACCGTCTTTCAACTATTCACTAAAGCCAGGTGATGTTGGAGATATGTTCCAAAATCTTCGTCTTGACATAAAGTCAATCGAACAGCAATGGCTGCAAACAGCTATTGTGGGAACAGTAAATGATGTTGCAAACAAATGGGCAGTGGATGATATTTTTAATCAAAGAGAAAAATTCGAATCTGATATCGTAGCTGAGGCAAATAAACGCGTTGCAAAATGGTTCACTATTTCGCAGTTAAGAACCAATATTGTTCCTCCTCAGGCACTGCAACAATCCATTGAAGCTAAAACCAAAGCGATACAAGAAGTACAGGTAGCCGAAAACCAACGCCTTGTTGCCATTGCGGAAGGAGAAAGAAAAATAGCCGCAGCGAGAGCAGACAGCGCTGCACAGGTGATTGCGGCTTCCGGTGAAGCCGAAGCAATAAAAAGGAAACAGGTTTCTCTTAACGCTACCTATATTGAATATATGAAGGTGGAAAAATGGGATGGTAAATTGCCAAGCATTCAGGCTGGCCCTAGTAATGGTTTTATTATTTCCCCTAAGTAAGATTTGGATTCGCCAGATTCTGAAATTATTGGATTTTATCCCACGTTTCTGAGTTTAGCTCTTGTTAGCCTCTGTAGAAACAACTTTTTGCTTCTGCAGGGGCTTTTTCAATGCGCCCAAAAGCTACACGCTCAGTGCCAAAATCCAATAATTTCAAAATCTGACGAATCCAAATCTAACTTTCACTAATTTTGCGCCCTTATGGGCCAGAAAAAGTTGATGCGGTTCGAAGCAATAAAATCCTTCCCTAACGTATTACAATACCCCGAGGGAATGCAAGGTAAATGGAGTGATTTCTTCAAAAACGATTCTCCCTTAACACTGGAATTGGCCTGTGGCAAGGGAGAATATGTAGTAGGGCTTTCCGCTTTATATCCAAATCATAATTTTATAGGTGTTGACCTTAAAGGCAACAGAATCTACATCGGTGCAAAAAAATGCATTGAGCAGGGATATACAAATGCAGCCTTTCTACGCAGTCATATTGATAAGATAAACAACTACTTCGCTCCAGGTGAAGTAAACGAAATATGGATCACTTTCCCCGATCCGCAATTGCGTATTTCAAGGGCTAAAAAGAGGTTGACGCACCCAAATTTTTTAAGACTTTATCAACAAGTGTTAAAACCTGGTGGCATCATACACTTAAAAACCGATTCTCCCGTTCTATATAAGTTCACTTTGCTGGTTATTGAGATGTATGGTCTTACATTGCTGGAAAAGGATGATGATGTGTACGCTAAGGAAAATGTAAAAGAGGAGCTGCAGATAAAAACGCACTACGAAAAATTAGATATTGCACAAAGCAACCGTATTCATTATATTCGATTTCAATTGCCATTACAACCTCTATCCAACTTTGATAAACAATTACTTGAACGTGTAAGAGCAAATGAAGAAGAAGCTAATTGAGGGTCTTGATTTTTATTACAATGATCAAGGCTTTATAGTACTAACCGAGAAATACCATAAGGAACGAGGACATTGCTGTGGCAACGGTTGCAGGCACTGCCCGTATGATTATGAAAATGTGCCTGAACCCAAACGTCAGGAACTTTTAGAAACACGTAATCATGAGCGCCAGCAACAAGAAACCATCGCCGTTAACTAAGTTATCAACCGTTCAGCCTTCCGGAAGAAAGGGTGATAATTTTTTTCAACAAGTCTTTGATGTGGTAAGGCAAATACCTAAGGGCCGCGTTACATCATACGGAGCCATTGCCGCGAGCCTTGGCGCTAAATCATCATCACGTTTGGTAGGTTATGCTATGAACGGCGCGGGCAGCATAAAGCCCAAAGTGCCCGCACATCGTGTGGTTAACCGAAACGGCGATCTTACAGGCATGCACCACTTTTCTCCTCCAGAGCGCATGCAACAACTACTGGAAAAAGAAGGTGTGAAAGTAGAAAACAATAGAGTGGTAGATTTCAAGAAAAAATTCTGGGACCCTGCAGCTGAGCTGTGATAGAGAAGGAACGCTGATTTTCAAGATGGTCATGATTTGTTATGATTTTTTCCAACCAGTGAGTGTATCAAAAATCAAGAGTGTAAAACAGAAATCATTTTCAATTTTCAATTTTCAATTCCCCAAGCTTCCATCCAGCAACGCCACATCATTACCGTCGAGCTTGAGCAAAAGTGCAACTTTACTTTTGAAAGGATTTTGTGCGCCGAAAGCAAATAATAAAAATGCATACAGCGCCATGAAGGCAAAGTTGCCGGTAATCACATAACAAATACCACAAAACAAAGTCGGCGCCATTAGAAATGACCAAAATACAATTGATGCGCCTCTATAGGCAGTCATTTTTTCCTGGGCAGAAAGATCGCTGCTTCTTAACTCCAATACTTTTTTCTTGTACAAACGAAACCCGATAAAGCAGTCGCCAATTGCGAACAATACAGCAATCAACTGTAGTGCGCGGTCGAGTTGAACATCTTGATTGATCGTTTTCTTTGCAATCAAAACAATTGACAGCACTACAATTGCGAAGCCTATCACTGCTAAAAGTAACCCGGTAAAATTTTTCTGTAGAGATTTAAACTGGTTCTGCATACAGCAAAGACAAAATTCAAAAGTACAAAGTCAAAAATGTGGTTCTCATATTTTTGACTTTGTACTTTACTTTTTTAATTATAATAAGGACTGATTAACAAATAAACTATCACGCCGGTTACAGACACGTAAAGCCAAATTGGCCACGTAATCTTAGCAATTTTTTTATGTGCGGGCCATTCAGCAACCAATGCACGATAAGCAGTATAAAGAATGAATGGAAGAATAACCGCAGCCAGAAAAATGTGCGTGATCAAAATAATAAAATAGAAATATCTGATGCCACCAACACCACCAAATTTCGTATCGCCACTCAGCAAATGGTGAGCGATATATGATACAAGAAATAGCGTTGACAAAATAATTGCCGCAAACATTATCGCCTTGTGCCTTTCGTATCTACCACTTTTTGCGGCCACTAATCCTAATATCAAAAGCACAGAAACGATCGAATTAATTACCGCATTTATCGCGGCGAAAATGTGCACATTAAATCCAAGATTTACTTCAAGCTTTACTCTTGATAAAATAACTACTGCTGCAAATACTACGAACGACAAAATACCAATGAGCCATTTTGCTGTTCCATCATTTTTTTTAATCAGAGGTTGTAACATGTATAATCTAGTTGAAAATTGAAAATTACGTAGGGGCGAATCGCATTCACCCTCGCACTCTTACGCGTTCTGCTATTTCCTGAACAAATTGCGTTTCTTTTTCTTGTCTTTTTCCAGCATTAGGAACACGATGCCTTCAGCAAGTTTTTCCATAGAAGCGCTGTCTAGCCCGTCATAATAACCACGCACTACGCGATCTTTATCCAGCAACACCATTTTTTGGGAATGTATGAAATTGGAATCGACGCCCTCTCCGTCCTGCAAGCCAAGCTTCAATTCATTTAACGCAAAATCATAGATCGTTTTCTTGTTGCCTGTAAGCATCCACCATACATCATGGTTAACGCCAAAACGGTCAGCGTATCTCTTTAATTGTTCTGCAGAATCCCTTTGCGGATCAACCGTGAAGGAAACAAACTGTACAAAAGTTGTGTCGATCATTTTTGTGTCGTCTTTCAACTTTAATGAACTCTGCAGCTTCTTCATATTTTTTGTGAGTGTAGGACAGATGCTTGGACAATGAGTAAAGAAAAAATCGGCAACAATTACCTTGCCCTTTAAATCACTCAACGATACTGAATCGCCCAGCTGATTCATCAACTTTACGTCCGCAGCTTTATGCCAAATGGTATCAGTAATTTCCTTTCCCCCTTCAACCTTGGTGATTACGCTATCAGCATAATAACGCGGCGGCATAGGAACAGCATTTTCACTAAAGTGATCTACTATGAAGTAACAAACTACGGGTAATAATATTGCAAGGCACAGGCCAAGTAAAGCGCTTTTATTCAAGACAAAAATTTTCAATTAAATAATCGGTAAGCCGGAGGTGTTCTTGAAAACCGGCACAAAGGTAAGTAATTGAGTAACTGAATAACTGAATAATTGAAGGCTCAGGATCGATTTTACACTCAATTAGCAATTCTGTGATTCAGTAGTTTTCATAAAAAAAACCACCGCGTACAGGCGATGGTTTTGTTTATAAAGACTTTCAAATAATTATTCGATCGTTCCTTCTTTTTGAGCACCGTGTTCGTGTTCAACAGGAGCTTTTTTGTCATTTTGCTCGATGTGATACGGATCGTACTTGTTACGAAGGTTTTTGTAAGAATTACCATCTGCAAGAAACGCGATAATAAACCAAACAAACAGGAATAAAGGCACCACGATGGTCATGATAAGGTTTCTTATTTCATGCTTAAGGTGCATAAAGTAAGCAACGATATAAAAGGCCTTCCACAACATCAAGGCACAAATAAGGCCCTTAAGGAAATGTTTGAAAAAACCATCTGGCAAAGCAGCTTTGTACATATAAAAGCCAATTGCTAGTTCTACCAGTGTAATAACAGTAAGGTAGAGCGTAATACGAATAACTTCTTTAGTGCCGCCACCAGCGTGTCCGTGCTCCTCGTGATGATATACTGCGGTAGTTGAATGTTGTTCCATTAAAATAAGTTTATGTTGACTTTTATATGATTAGATTAAGTAAAAACAAGTAAATACGAATACCCAAACCAGGTCTACAAAGTGCCAGTACAAACCAGCTTTTTCAATCATAAGGTAGTGACCACGCTGATCGAATTTACCTTGCAATGTCATGATCAACATAATGATATTGATGATCACACCAGAGAAAACGTGGAAACCGTGGAAACCCGTGATGGTAAAGAAAAAGTTTGAGAAGTTTGTTGTAGCAACAGAACCATTGTGATTAGGGAAAGGATTGTGCCCCCACCATGCGCCTTCATGATATAAGTGCGTCCACTCCCAAGCCTGGCAGCTTAAGAAAGCAAGACCACCGAGAATAGTGAACACAAGATATTTTGCAACTCTCTTTCTGTCCATTTCCTGACCGGCTTGTACAGCCAATACCATTGTTACAGAGCTGATGATTAAAATGAAAGTCATCAAACTCACAAACAATAACGGATATCCGGCACCTAATCCAGGGAACGAATTAAACACGTGGTTTGGATCAGGCCAACTGTTGGTTGCAAAACGAATGGTACCGTAGGAAATAAGGAAAGCTCCGAATGTGAAAGCATCACTCATTAAAAAATACCACATCATGATTTTTCCATACTCCACGTTGAATGGACTTTTACCACCATTCCACCATTTTTGTACTGCTGGTACTGCTTGTGCCATGTTAGTTTTAAAATTATAAGCGCATCATCTAAAATAAATCAGCAATGACCGCTTAGTTAACAATTGAATTTTTCTAAATTAATATCTCAACTCCGTCTCATTTTTTAAGGCTATTTCCAGAGACAGATCTAATTCCTAATTTCTAGTTCCTCATTTATGCCACTGCCAAAAAGAACACAAAAAGATAAACCCACAAGATGTCTACAAAATGCCAGTAAGTGCTCATCACTTCAACCGGAATAGAATTGTAGTTCTTTCTTTTCGCACTAAATGCTTTCAGGAACATAATCAACAAAGCTATTACACCACCTAGCACGTGTAAAATATGCAATCCTGCAATGATATACAAAAACTGTCCTTCTCCTGAACCTTCGAAGGTTGTTCCACTCTTCCACAAGTTTGAGAATCCAACAAATTGAAGAACTACAAACAGCACTCCTAATAGAGCTGTGGTAGTTAACAGCCTTCTATATTTTGCCATGTCTCTTTGCTTAAAATCGCGAAGAGCCATTTGCATTGTCAAACTACTCACGAGCATAACAACTGTTGAATACCAAAACGCTTTCGGAAATTCAATTGTTATCCAGCTTGGTGCACTTCTTTTTACAATGTAGGCACTCGTAAGACCCGCAAACATCATGATAACGCTTGCCAAGCCAACCCATAAAGTGAATTTATGAGGATGAATCCTTTTTTTCTGGTCGCTCACTTGATCATTCATCGCTATATTCATTGTAATAATTTTTGAGTTCTATGCTTTGAGTTCTGAGTAGAGAGCCTATTAAAAACTCATTACTCAACACTCATAACCCATCACTTTTTACATTTTATCTGCCAGCAACGCGAACATCACAATCGGCAAATAAATGTAGCTGCTAAACATCACTCTTCTTGCAGCTTTTATTTCCATTTCATTATATAATCTTATACTTTGAACTACCATAAAAACGTTGGCAGCAAGTACAATAAACATACTTACAAAGCCACTTACGTGTGTGAAATAAGGCAACACTCCTACCGGAATCAAAAGCAATGAATAAATGATTGCCTGTATCGCCGAATATTTCGTTGGTCCTTCTACAGATGGCAGTAATTTAAATCCTGCATTGCTATAGTCTTTATGCGCTATCCAGGCAATTGCCCAAAAGTGGGGAAACTGCCAGAAAAACTGAATGCTGAAAAGCGCCCAGCCGCCCAAGCCTATGCTATCATTGCCTGCTGTCCAACCTATCAAACAAGGCAATGCACCAGGAACAGCACCAACCAACACAGAAATCGAATTTACTTTTTTTAACGGTGTATAAATAAACGCGTATAAAAACAAGCTAAATGCTGCTAGTCCTGCAGACAACCAGTTAAAGAAAAAGCCTAAAATGAAACAACCAGCAACTCCTGTTACTGCTGCAAATATCCAACCTTCCGTTTCAGACATTCTGCCCGAAGCAATTGGTCTGCTTGCAGTGCGTTTCATTTTCGCATCTGTATCTTTCTCCACCACTTGGTTGATGGTATTGGCACTACCTGTAACTAAAAAACCGCCGATAAAAAATAATGCAATCATCCACCAGTTGTATTCGACTACTTTGGGTGCAAGCAGATAGCTTATCACAGCAGAAAACACAACCATCGTGGTCAATGCAAATTTTACAAGGGCCTTATAGTCCTGTAGTTTTTGACCTAATGTAAAAGAACTTGTTTTTTTCGATGTAGTTTCCTGCGACATTACTTTCTACTTTTTTTATTCAAAAAATTTGATCTTGGCTCTTGGTTATCAGAACCAGAAATAAATCTTTCTACGCTTCATCTCCAGTTGGTAAGGTCATTCGGAAAAACACCGTATCAGATATCTTATTTTGATCTTTATAAAAAATACCCCGACGCAAATCGGGGCATTCATATCGATTGAATTTGTAAAAATTCTAGTTTTTATACCCCTTACTCAGTTAATCCTAGTGATGTTCACTTTCATTCGCGCTTATCGGCTCAACCTGAGAAATGAATTCTCTTCCGTCTTTACCGTAATCGTAAGCCCAACGATGAACCTCTGGAATTTCGCCCACCCAGTTACCGTGACCAGGATGGATTGGAGTTGTCCATTCCAAAGTATTTGAACCCCAAGGATTTTCTGATTTCACTCTTCTTCCTTTGAAAATTGAATAGAAGAAGTTGAAAACAAACAACAATTGAACAGCAAATACAATTATTGAAACGATTGAAATGAAATGGTTCAAACCACCGAACTGATTGAAAGAAGCCCAGCCACTGTAATCAAGGTAACGACGAGGCATACCCGCCAAACCTTCATAGTGCATTGGCCAGAAGATCAGATAAGCACCCACGATTGTAATCCAGAAGTGGATATAACCCATCGTGTTATTTAAATAACGACCATACATTTTAGGGAACCAATGGTACACACCGCAGAACATACCAAAGAATGACGCAACACCCATTACAATGTGGAAGTGGGCAATTACAAAGTATGTATCGTGTAAGTGAATATCCAAAGATGAGTTACCCAACCAGATACCAGTCAAACCACCAGAGATGAATAAGCTCACAAAACCAATTGCAAACAACATCGCAGGTGTAAATCTGATATTACCTCTCCAAAGAGTAGTTAACCAGTTAAATACTTTGATAGCTGAAGGCACCGCGATCAACAATGTAAGCAATACGAAGAATGAACCTAAGAACGGATTCAAACCGGTTACGAACATGTGGTGGGCCCAAACAAGGAACGCCAGGATAGTGATCGCGAAGATAGATCCCACCATCGCCATGTAACCGAAGATAGGTTTACGTGCGTTGGTACTCATTACTTCTGACACCATACCCATTGCTGGCAACAGGATGATATACACCTCAGGGTGACCAAGGAACCAGAACAAGTGTTGATATAGAATTGCACTACCGCCTTCGTTAGGCAATGCTTTTTGTGTAGATGCTAAGAAAATGTCTGACAAGTAGAAGCTTGTACCCGCATGACGGTCAAACAACAACAGAATGAAACCAGACAACAATACAGGGAATGACAATACACCCAATACAGCGGTAAAGAACAATGCCCAAATTGTCAATGGCAATCTAGTCATGCTCATACCTTTTGTACGCATGTTCAATATTGTGGAAATATAGTTCAAACCGCCCAATAGTGAAGACACTACGAACAGCGCCATCGCGATCAACCACAGATCCATACCTGTTTTAGAACCAAGCGATGCGTCGCCCAATGCACTCAAAGGAGGATAAGACGTCCAACCACCACTCGCAGGGCCAGTTTGGATAAACAGAGATGAAATCATTACCACACTGGAAATGAAGAAAAACCAGTATGACAGCATATTCATGAAAGGAGACGCCATATCACGTGCACCTATCTGAAGAGGAATAAGGAAGTTTGCAAATGTACCACTCAAGCCTGCAGTCAATACGAAGAACACCAATACAGTACCGTGCATTGTTACAAGTGCATAATAAAACTCAGGCTGAATTTTACCACCTTTAGCCCAGTGACCAAGGATGTTTTCCAACCATGGGAAAGTTGTGTCAGGAAAACCTAATTGCAAACGGAAAAGAACAGACATCAAACCACCAAGAATCGCCCAGATAATCCCCGTGATAAGGAATTGTTTAGCAATCATCTTGTGATCCATGCTGAAAACATATTTGCTGATAAACGTCTCATGATGATGGTGTTCACCATGTCCGTCATGATGCGCTTCGTGGGTAGATACTTCAGATCCGTGCAAGATAGCTTCGTTACTCATTGTCAAAATTCTTTAAATAGATAACTATTATACTCTAATCCTGAATTACAGTTTATTTCTTCGCGGTTGCAGCCGAATCAGCTGCTGGCTTTGCTGATTTTGTAGAATCCGTAGCTGGTGCCGGAGCGGTAGCTGAAGGATCTTTTTCAGGGAAAGCCTGTACGTAATTTGCCTTTTGTCTAGCTCTCCAAAGTATGAAATCCGATTGCGATACAACTTTAATAATTCCTTTCATCGAATAGTGCCCTTTACCACACATTTGATCACAAGAAATTTCATATTCAAAGTTAGGATTATTCGTTTTTTGCTTCATTTCCTCTGTAGTGTACAAAGGAGTGAACCACATTGTAGTTGGTGTTCCTGGAACGGCATCCATTTTCATACGGAAGTGAGACAAACCAACATCGTGAACAACGTCTCTCGAATTGATCACCAATTTAACCGGCTGACCTTTTACAAGATACAACGCTTCAGTAGTTACGATATCATCGTGAGAAGCAGGATCGTCCCAAAGCAAACCTAATTGGTTAGACTGAGCCTCGTTGATATTCTTATAATATTTTTTACCAAATGTGTTGTCTTTACCCGGATAGCGATAAATCCATGCAAATTGTTTACCTGTAATTTCAACAACCATTGACTCTTTTGGCGCATCACCGGTGATTTTGAACCAATAGTACAAGCCAAAACCTACAAGAATAGTAAGAGTAATGGCAGGGATAACTGTCCAGATTAATTCCAATTTGTTGTTGTGTGGGAAGTAGAACACTTTGCGGTTCTCTTTGTACTGATATCTAAATGCAAACCAGAAAAGCAATACTTGTGTAAGAACAAACACAATACCTGTAATGATCAAAGTGATGTATAGCATCTGGTCAATCTTCTGACCATGATCAGAAGCTGCTTCACCTAATATTTTTGGCTTCAGCAAAGCGTTGCACCAATACACGCCTATCAGGCCCAATATAAGAAATGCCAACAGCAGAAAGCCGTTTATGCGGTTATTTTGCTCAAAGGTTTTCTTTTCACCCTTTAATACGGCTACATATTCACTTGCCTTTGCTATTTGGAAAACAATTAGAAATCCTAATAACAAGACTGCTATTATAAAAAATGCAGACATGCTCATGGTCTAATGAAATTTATACTAAGTTTCGAAATATTTAAATCAAAAATAACTCTATTTTATTCTCCAAATTAGGTGTGGTGGATAACACTTTCTTTGAAAAATGGGTCATTCTTTGCCAACAAAGGCGCCTGTGCTAAAGCTCTGCCTGTAGAGAACATAATCAAACCAACAAAACCAGCAGCCACACCAAAATCGAACAGATTAAGCTCAACATGCTCTTTAAACGGTCCAACGAACACCATTTGGTAGAAATCAACCCAGTGACCAAAGATGATTATCACCGCAAGTATTGCAACACTTGTATAGTTACGTTTTGCGTTTCTTCTCATCAACAGCAACAATGGAGTGAAGAAGTTTACGATCAGGTTCAGGAAGAAAATTGCTCTGTATACACCCTGAACACGCGGTTTAAAGTAAATTGTTTCCTCAGGAATGTTAGCGTACCAGATCAACATATATTGTGAGAACCACAAATAACACCAGAAAATTGAGAATGCGAACATGAATTTACCAAGATCATGCAGGTGCTCTTCGGTAACTACTTCAAGATATCCGCGGTTTTTCAAGAAGATTACAAACAATGCAATCAAAGAAATGCCGGATACAAATGAGCTCGCGAAAGTGTACCAGCTATACATAGTTGAGTACCAATGAGCATCGATGCTCATCAACCACAACCATGGCGTTACTGATGCTACTGTTAAAGCGAACCATACGATAAACAAAGCTGACCAGATGGTGCTTTTGAAAACGTATTTTCTACCTTCTGCAACTGAAGCAAGAGGATTTTCATCCAGGAAGCGGCTCATTTGTCTCATTTTGTGGCCAAGTACGATCCACAAACCGATTGACAAAACAGTCCACACGATAAAGAAACCTGTGCTTAAGAAGCCTGATTTTCCTTTAAGGATAGCGTCATGTTGAACATGCTCCTTATCCAACCAGTGGTAGATATGAGTTTGGTCACCCAGCACTATACATAACAATACTATAAGTGCTATGATGCCCAAAGGAATTACACATTTTGAAATAGCTTCCGGAACACGACGGAAAGCCAACTGCCAACTACCCATTGCAAGAGTTGTAGCGCATATAAAGAACATGCTGGCATTTACAATCAAAAGAAAAAACACACTGTTATGCAACATAGTAGCCCAAAACCTTGCAGGCTCATGGGAACCGTACATAAAAAATCCAACTATTACAGAAACAATACCCACCGCCATCAGTGCGAATGAAATGTTTCTAAATCTGCCGGGAATCTCGAATTGCTCTTTAAATGACGACATTCTCAAAAATTTATGCTCAATGAATCAATTTAAATTCTTCAGTTATTTTTTGGCTGCAGCTGAATCTGCTTTAGGTGCTGCAGCAGCTGGTGCAGATGCAGCGGCTTCGCTACCACCTTTTGCTTCCACTTGTTTACCTTTAATATAGTGGATCACCATCCATCTTTGCTTTGGAGTAAGCTGAGATGCATAAGAACCCATCATATTTTTACCGTATGTAATCGCGTGGAACATTGTTCCTTCGCTCATCGCTTCATACTTAGCATCGCCAACCAATGTAGCTGGCTTTACCGGATAAGGACCATCGCCTCCTTTATACAAAGGACCGTTACCATCCAGTTTCGCGCCATGGCAAATACCGCAGTTGATCAAAAACAATCTTTCCGCCTCTACTTTACCAGTCGAGTCAAGCGCAGGCAAAGGATTTACCATTACCGCCTCGTTCGCATACAAACCTGTAGTGTCAGCTGGAGTTTGATAGATCACATCCTCATTTCTGCTTACAGTGCCTTTTACATTCTTCGCATCGTAATTGATGCCATCACTGTTCAGACCACTGTGATCGGAATAAGTTTCCACTGCACGGCTATATGCCATGTCCGGCATATAATTTCTTGAGGGCTTACGCTTTACATCACTACAGCTTATAATAACTACAACTGCAGCTAACAAGGTAAATATGACAGATAATTTTTTCATCTGTTTGTATTATTGTTTTTTTTCAGATAGAACCAATTTTTAACTCGGTTCTACTTGAGTTGATTCTTCTTACAATTATTATTCAAAAGCAGTTTTCTCTTTTCTAACCTGGAACGGCATTGTATCCTGGTCGTAACGACCAAGCCACCAACCTGTTTCGGCATTCTGCACATTTATTTCTTTTGCTCCTGCCTGTGCAAGGAAAGATTTTACTTCATCTTCATTTGTTTTCTCCGTGCACTCGATCACCATTACAAACTGATCGTCCGTAGCGCGTGGGTGGAAGTGGTGCTTTTTCAAAAACGGAGCCAATTGGCACAGATAACAGAAAGTAAGTACCATACCTACTGCAGAGAACAATACTGTTAACTCGAAAGTAATAGGAATCCAAGCTGGTAATGCGAAGTGTGGTTTACCACCGATGTTCAAAGGCCAGTCCTTTGTAAACACCCAGCTAATGCCACCTAACGCTGTCGTGGTTCCTGTAATAGCATATATAAAACCGGCTGTATGAAGACTTGTATCACGCAGTCCCATAGCATGGTCCAAACCGTGCATTGGAAACGGAGTGTATATATCATGAAGCTTGTAACCCGCCTTGCGTACTTTCTTAACTGCAGGAAAAAGTACCGCTTCATCATCAAAACAACCTACTACAAATTTTTTTACAGACATCTTTAAAAAATTCTGAATTTGAAAATTTGAAACTTTGAAAATGAACACTTGAGTTTCGTTATCAAAACAACTCTCAACTCTCAACTTTCAACTCTCAATTTACTAGTGTGCATGTGCTTGTTCGTGAGCAAATTCTTCTGGTGCTTGCGTCTCAATTCCACCAACGCCTTCTTTGTAGCTTTCACCACTTTTCTTCAAGATGTGCTTGATCTCAGCGATGGCAATTACAGGGAAGAATTTAGAGAACAGGAAGAAGCATGTAAAGAACAATCCAAACGTACCCATATAGAAACCAACTTCCCAAATTGTAGGTCTGTAGTATGTACTCCAGCTACTTGGTAAATAGTCACGATATATAGAGGTAACGATGATCACAAAACGCTCGAACCACATACCTACGTTTACGATGATTGACATGAAGAAAGTAACAGTGATGTTTCTTCTCATTTTACGGAACCAGAAGATCTGCGGAGACAATACGTTACAGCTCATCATAAGATAGTAGCTCCAAGCTAATGGAGTTGTAATATCCCATCTGTTTCTGAACGCAGCGGCCTCGTAAGGGTTCTGACCGTACCATGAAATAAACAACTCAGTGATATAGGCGATACCCACGATAGAACCGGTTAAAACAATAACCTTGTTCATCACCTCGATGTGCTCGAGTGTGATATAGTCTTCGAGGCTCAAAACTTTACGTACGATCAACAACAACGTTTGTACCATTGCGAATCCGGAGAAGATCGCACCCGCCACGAAGTACGGAGGGAAGATGGTAGTGTGCCATCCTGGAATTACTGATGTTGCGAAGTCAAAAGATACGATAGTGTGTACTGACAATACAAGTGGTGTACTCAAACCAGCCAACACAAGAGACAAAGACTCATGACGTTGCCAGTGTTTTGTAGAACCTGTCCATCCGAAAGACAGAACACCATACATTCTTTTTCTCCATTTTTCTTTTGCACGGTCACGTACAGTTGCCAAATCTGGAAGCAAGCCGCAATACCAGAACAACAACGAAACGGTGAAGTATGTAGAGATCGCAAATACGTCCCAAAGAAGTGGAGAGTTAAAGTTAACCCACAAAGGACCTCTTGTATTTGGATAAGGCAAAACAAAGAACGCGTTCCAAACACGGCCCATGTGGAAGATAGGGAACTGACCAGCGCACATTACGGCGAAGATCGTCATCGCTTCCGCAGCACGGTTCACACCCGTTCTCCATCCTTGGCGGAAAAGTAGCAAGATTGCCGAGATCAACGTACCGGCGTGACCGATACCAACCCACCACACGAAGTTGGTGATGTCCCAACCCCAACCAACTGTTTTGTTAAGGTTCCACTGGCCGATACCGTATACAACATCACGATATACGGAGTAAGCACCGAAAGATAATAAGAAGAGCGAAATAGTAAACCCGATTTTCCAAAGCTTTGACGGCTTTGCTTCAATTGGGCGAACAATGTCTTCTGTTACCTGGTGATAAGTCTTATGACCTGTTACCAGCGGGTTTCTCGTTTGCGATTCGTATCTTAATAATCCCATATTCTATGCTTTTAGCTATCAGCGGTTAACTTTTAGCTTATAAAGTTTTTGTGAATAATAACTCTCTTAAAATATGCTTAGCGCCATGTACAGACAAGGTAATGCCTTGTCTCTACTTCTTATTTTCAATTAGCTGTGTGCTGCTTCTTTCTTTTCTGCTTTGTGCTCTTCGTGTCCTTCTTCTTCCTCTTCTTTCACACCCAAAACAACCTCTGTGTTACGAACTTTAGCCAGATAGTTAACGTTTGGCAATACGTGCAATTGCTCAAGCGTAAAGAACATACGGTTTTTGTTGTCTTGTCTTGTTTTTGAAATTTGGCTTTCAGTGTTGTTAGCGTTACCGAAAACGATCGCATCAGCAGCACATGCTTGTTGACAAGCTGTTTTAGCATCATTGTCAGTCAATGTGCGATTTTCTTTCTTCGCTTTCAGTTTACCTTCCTGCAAACGCTGAACGCAGAATGAACATTTTTCGATCACACCACGGCTACGAACAGTTACGTCTGGGTTCAATACCATGCGTGTAAGCTCATCGTTCATCATCAACACAGACTCATCAAGGTGACCAACGTCTCCAAGACCACCTGTGTTTTTTTGGTTATCAGGGAAGCTGTCTGCTCCTGTGTAATCAGCCCAGTTGAAACGACGTACTTTATAAGGACAGTTGTTCGCACAATATCTTGTACCGATACAACGGTTATAAGTCATTTGGTTCAAACCTTCACTGCTGTGGTTAGTTGCTGCTACCGGACATACGTTTTCGCAAGGCGCGTTGTCGCAATGCTGACAAAGCATTGGTTGGAAAAGCGTTTGAATGCTGTCTGCATCTGCAGCGTTACCGCTGAAATAACGGTCGATACGCAACCAATGCATTTCATGCGCTCTCAGTACTTCACTTTTACCCACAACAGCTACGTTATTTTCTGCAGTACAAGCAACTACGCAGGCGCCACAACCATAACAACTGTTCAAGTCGATACTCATTCCCCATTTGATACCTGGACGGTCGTAGTGGGGATAGATTGTACCTTGTTTCTCGTATTCAGCAAGGCCACCAAAAGGTGCCAGTTCTTTATCTCTTGCTTCCCAGATTTGCTTTGGATTCTTTTTGAAAGATTCCAAAGTAACTTCTTTTACTACTTCACGACGGCCTTCATAGCTAGCATGAGTTTGAGTTTGCGCAAGTTTGTATATTTTCTTAGCGTCAGTGATAGTTACGTCAGCCGCCGCATAAACAACATTACCATTATTTACTGTTGCAAAACCAAATACGTTTTGTCCCAACGTGCTACCGTCATAGTGTTTAACGGCTTTACCAATTTTCTCGCTTCTGCCGTAACCAACTGCGATTGCAATTGTATTTGCCTGGATACCAGGAACGATGATAGTTGGGATTGTAATCTCTTTGCCACCCACTTTAACTGTAGCCATTGGCTTAGTCATTTCCACATCGTAAGTGTCAGACGCAGTCGCATTCAGAACATCTATGCCGAACAACTTTTTACCTAAAGCAGGCGAAATGATTGCGTAGTTGTCCCATGTAATCCTTGTGATTGGATCAGGCATTTCCTGCAACCAAGGGTTGTTAGCTTGTTTACCATCACCCATGCTCACTTTCTCATACAACACCAATTCAATTTCACCACCTTTTTTAGCGCTGTTGATCGCAGCAGTAGCTTCTGCCACTTTTGCACCGTTGTAAGCTGTACCGCTTACAGCAGCAGCAGGCTCGATAACACCGTCTTGCAAAGCTTTCAGGTAAGCAGACTGTCCGCCTACTTTAGCAGCCCAGAAAGTATTGAAATAATCGTGATAAGCAGTTTTGTTACCACTCCATGTTAACAGTGTGTCCTGTAACTGGCGAGTTTTGAAAAGCGGAGAGATTGTAGGCTGCATTAAGCTGTAGTGACCAGCTTTAGGTTCAGCATCACCCCAGCTTTCAAGGTAGTTATTAGCTGGCAATACGTATTTGCACAGCTCAGTAGTTTCATCCATTTTTTCGTTGAATGAAACAGAAACTTTTACTTTTTTAACAGCCGCTTTGAATTTCTCAGCATCTGCGTAATCGTAAGCAGGGTTTGCATCCCAGATCAACAATGCACCAACGCTACCAGCGTTCATGTCCTCAACCAATTTAGCAAACTCGCTATCTACGCCCTGGCGTGTTTGAGAAGGAGCGGCCCAGTTCAACACTGTTCCATTTGCACCAATCGCTTCGTTGATCGCGTTTACAACAACCTGAATGTTCACGTCGTTGCTACCGCACATTACAACAGCAGCGCCTTTATTTGCCAAAAGATCTTTTGCAACTTTTTCGATACCTGCTTTCAGTTTCGCATCGCTAACTGATACACCCTGACCGTTTACTGCGTTCAAAAGCGATAAAGCAATAGCACCTGTTTCAGACGGACGGTGAGTGAAGCGTTCATCAGCGTTTGCGCCTGTCATGCTAAGCATACTTTCAAATTGGTAGTGCTTGCTCATTTCAGGATTTGCTTCGTTGATCTTTCTTCCCTGAGTGTAACCTTTTTGTTGCTCAAGTGGGTTTAACCAAGTACCAAGGAAATCAGCACCAAGACCTACAACCACTTTTGCTTTTTCCAACTGGTAAGCAGGGAAAGCTCTTTTTCCGTAAGCAGCTTCGTTAGCCAACAACAATCCACTGTAAGAAATGGAATCGTATTGTACGTGGCGGCCGCCAGGATATTTCGCTAAAAATTCTGTGATGATTTGTTTTGTAGAAGGGGAAGTGATTGTGCTTGTAAGCAATACAACCGGAGCTCCACCCAAACCTGCCAACGCTTCAGAAACCATTTTATCAAATGCTTCCAGAGAGCTAACTTCTTTTCCATCAGCTGATGGGTAACGAAGACGTGCAGTATCATAAAGATCTAAAACAGAAGCCTGAACACGTGGAGTAGTTCCGCCTTTTGTGATAGAGGAAAGATCGTTCCCTTCAATTTTGATAGGTCGACCGTCGCGAACTTTCGCAACTACAGGTATAACTTCTCCGCCGGATACATATGTTGTAGCATAATAGTTAGCTACGCCAGGTGTAATTTCAGCAGGTTTATTTAAATAAGGAATAGCTTTTTTAACCGGCGTTTCGCAGCTTGCAGCTACGGCAGCCGCAGCGGTGCTAAAACCAAGGTATTTAAGAAAGTCCCTGCGTGGGGCTTTTGCATCCAATAGTCCTTTACCTTCCAGATCTTCAAATGGTAATTCCTCACGGAATTCGTTCTGTACATTCTCTTGATGTGCTTCTGAGTTGTGTAACTCCCCGAAACTTTGCCAGTATTTTTTGTTAGCCATACTAATATTAGATCGAAGATTATTGGTTACTGCCTATTTATTCAAGACAGTGAATTTCCTTTAATTATTTGTTTTGGTCCCTTTGCACTATATATTAATAGTGACATTTTTGACATTCTGTACCACCGATTGTTTCCACAGTGATGCTATCCAGTTTATGAGGGTTAGCGATCATTTCGCCGTCCTTATTTTTGATAGAATCTTTCATTTGATCGTGGAACTTCTCGTATATGCTGTAGAACTTGTTGTCTGTGAATTGAACTTTTGTTTCACGGTGACAGTTGATACACCAGCCCATGCTCAGGTCAGCGAATTGGTAAACTTCATTTTCTTTTTGAATTTCACCGTGACATGTTTGACAAGCTTGTTTACCTGCTACGACGTGTTGAGAGTGGTTGAAATATACGTGGTCAGGCAAGTTGTGGATACGAACCCATTCGATTGGTTTTGGCTCATTAGCGTATTTCTTTTGCGCCGGATCCCAACCTGTGTAGCTGTAAAGTTTTTTGATTTCCGCGGTTCCGTTAACTTCTGTTCCGTCTTCGCGATACAGTTTTTCACTTTTATCGCTATACTCGTTGATAGCCATGTGGCAGTTCATACAAATATTCAAAGAAGGAATATTTGCCTGTTTGCCCAATTGCGCACCACCGTGACAATACAAACAGTTGATCTGGTTCGTACCTGCGTGAACTTTGTGAGAGTAGAAAATTGGTTGCTCAGGCTGGTAATTTTTGTTACGGCCCAGGCCAATGGCACCTTGTATAATATAGTAACCACCGATCACAAACAAAACCAACATAAACAAAGTGATGTAAGTTTTATTTCTGTAGAAAGGAACCGGCTCGTAAGCTGGAACGCCTTCCTTATCGTCGGAAAGTTTTTTCAGATTTGAGTTAACCTGCAATAAGATCAGTGTAATAACTGCAAGTATCAGGGAAAGAATACCGAAAAGAAGACTGTTATCAGAACCTTTTTCTTCTGTTTCAACTGCAACAGCACCTGCGGCAGGACCAGGAACTGGCGTGCTAACATACTTCAGGATAGCATCGATTTCAGCATCTGTAAGACTTTCAAACACCTGCATTGGTGTTTTATTGTACTTAATATACAAGTCATTGAAATACTTGTTACCAGTAGCCAATACCTTTTGGTTGTTGTGAATCCAGGCGTGCAATAATTTCTTGTCTGGAACGCGCTCTTCAATACCTGCTAATGCTGGACCGGTCAAATCTTTATTTACGGCGTGACATGATGCACAATTTGCCTGAAATAAAGCCTTACCGTCTTGAGCCTTCAAATTCTGGAAAGAAATTACAAGGAGCAAAAGGATACTGAATATACTAGTCTTGGCTATTCTGCTTTGATAATTCATATTTCTCAAAATATCTGTGGATAATGTGGAAAAAATATCCGGAATCGGGTGCAAAAATATGACAGTCAATTGACAAAACGCAAACAAGCTCATATTTTTTTTTTCCGCTCTGGGCTTGGGTTTCAGCCGATTTAGGCAAAAAACACACATTATACCTGAAAAAATTTAAGATAGCTTTAGAACTATTTTTAATATATATAAAAATGTGAATAAAGGTTAGATCATCTCCGTCAATTTCATTTATGATTGTTATCAATCTTATTTTAAAAACTCTTCAATTGATAAGTTTTCTGCTAATACCTTTTATTTGTAAAATATTATAAGTCAAAACCCTAAGTTGCAATGTTCGAAAATCTTCAACGGAAATGGCAGATAAATGGCTGGCAATTTGTACTCGTGATCTTAACGTTTGCCATCGGAGGAAGCCTAACAGGTTATGTGGGTAGAAAATCAATGTCGTTACTTCAAATTGAAGACACTGTACTTTATACCGCTCTATATATATTATTAATCACCATCCTTTGGCCGTTGGCGGTTATTGTCGTTAGCATTCTGTTGGGTCAGTTTGCTTTTTTCAAAAACTATCTTAAGCGTATGGGCAACAGAATGACAGGCAAAAAAGTTGCTTCGGCTAATGCTGCCAAAGAACCTATTTTTGCTGCTTCAAAGAACATATCGCATACTCACATGACTAAAGTAGCCGTTTTTGCATCGGGAGCTGGTTCTAACGCACAAAAGATAATTGACCACTTCAAAGCACATTCTTCTGTACAGATCAGTCTCATTGTTTGCAATAAACCTGGTGCCGGTGTTTTGCAGATTGCCGAGAAAGAAAACATTCCTACTTTGATTATTGAAAAGGAACAATTTTTCAGAGGCGATAATTATGTACATGCATTAAAGGCACATGGCATTACTTTTATAATACTTGCAGGATTTCTTTGGAAAATACCCAGCGGTTTGGTCGAAGCATTTCGTGGACACATCATTAATATACATCCTGCACTTTTACCAAAATATGGAGGCAAAGGCATGTATGGCCAATTTGTTCATGCAGCAGTAATAGAAGCGGCAGAAAAAGAGAGCGGTATTACCATTCATTATGTCGATGAACAATATGATCACGGCTCTACCATTTTCCAGGCTACTTGTGAAATAACGCCCGATGATACACCGGAAACACTGGCTCAAAAAATTCACGCTCTGGAGCATGCACACTTCCCAAGAGTGGCAGAAGAAGTTATCTTACAATTAAAAAGTTAAAATGAAATTTTATTGATCGAATAAAATTTTTTCGATGTAATATCACACCCAATAAAAGCATTTTATCTGATCAGATATTTACTACTAATCGTTGTTTGTTTTTGCACCATTGCAACAAATGCACAATACGTCACCGTCAAAGGAACGATAATGGATGAAACCAATACGTTTCCCATTCCTGGTGTGAGTGTATTGTCAAAATCCGGGCGCGGTACCACTACTGACTCATCCGGAAAATACTCCATCACGCTGCCAGAATCTGATTCCATTTACTTTTCGTACTTAAATAAACCAACAGCAAAATTTGCAGTGAATTCCATTGCAGACCCTAACGCCTTCAATGTGGCTATCCGCATTCCTGTTGCTTATTTGAAAGAGATCAGGGTTTTGCCACGCAACTACAAAATGGATTCCATACAAAACAGGATAGACTACGCAAAGGTTTTCAATTATAAAAAACCTGGCCTTAGCATAACGGCTCCCGGTTCAGGCGCGCTGGGTGTTGGTCTTGACCTCGACCAAATCATAGGCATGTTCAACGTGCAAAAGAACCGCCGCATGAAGCTTTTCCAAAAAAGACTGATTTGGGAAGAGCATGAAAAATTCATTGATCACCGTTTTTCAAGAGGAGTCATTCGCAAGCTTACGAAACTCGATAGCACAGCGCTAGATACGTTTATGATCGTTTTCAGACCAAGCTATTTATTCACGGCGTCCACCAGTGATTATGACTTTTATGACTACATAAAAAAAGCCGGAGAGGCCTACAAAGCCGGCGTTCGACATAATTATCTTTTGCGCAAGGAAGACTATATGTACGATTATTACGATCAGGATTACGACAATTAAAAACCGCAACATGGACCAATTAACTCTTGGCATAGGCACACGTTTACAACATACACAATACGGTCCCGGTGTGATCGTTGGTGTAAAATATGCCGTCTACATAATATCATTTATTCATCACGGCATTAAAGAGATCGATAAAACTGACACTCATTTGGATGAGATACTTCCGGAAAATGTAACAACAGAAGTGGAAACGACTTCCGAAATGGAAAAATCGTTGCTGAAAATTCTTCGTTTGTGGGGCGACGTTACTGAGCCGGTTCATTTGGGTGACAGGTGGACGGGTGGCACAATGGTTCTGCAACCAAAAGACAGTTCCTTAAAACCTAAAGAAATTCCTATCGAGGCATTTTTCCATAAAATAGTAATGCTGCGCGACAGGGTTCGCGTAATGGAGCAACAGATCAATAGCCACAAGACTTTAAGTGATGAAGACAAAGTGAATCTTCAGCAATATATCACGCGCATTTACGGCTCCCTCACTACGTTCAATGTTCTTTTCAAAAATAAGGAGCAGTGGTTTGTTGGCGAAAAAGGAGCGAAAGAGGACTAGTTGTTAGTTGATAGTTGTTGGTTGTTAGACTTCATGTGCAGCACACAAAGCCTTGTTCTAATCGTTTTATATGGTGCGTTATCGGCTTGCACTAACAACTATCAACTAACAACCAACAACAATTTCTATTTCTTTTTCTTCTTCGTTTTCTTCTCCGTTATAATTCCATTAAACGAAATAGGCTGTTTGCTTGTGCTTGTTACTTGCAGCGTTGCGTAGCCGTCTGACGACACGCTTAAACTCATCATTTGCACATCCTGCACATCTTTTGGTTTGATGACAATGTCCCATCCCTGTTTTTTGCCGGGCGTTACCGTATATTCAAAATCTTTTGAAATAAAATGTATGCCGCCTTGGGTTGGATCCATCGGTGCCGTATATGCGCGGCCATAGTATGGCAGGTAAGAATTAATGGTATCCTTACTCACCTTCAGATCATAATCATAATTGAGCTGGCGCGTTGTGCCGGACATCGGCATTGCAGACTGCGCCTTAAAAACATAATTCTGCGAGTCGATCAGTGCTTTAATAGCCGCCTGTTTTTTTTCCTGTTTTGAATTTTGTGCTATTAAGTTATTGTTATGAAACAGCAAGGCAATCATTACTAAAGAAAAATAAATGCCTGCCGAAAAAATCTTTTTTCCCATTGTTTCAATGCTTTAAAGTTTGCTAATTGTGCTTATTAAATATAACACTTAGTTTTTATTAAATATATACCCAACAAGCTTATAGCTTTCTTAAAAATGGTTGTTATATTGCAAGTCTCCCCTTTCGCAACTGAGTGGTTGCAGCCCCGCCGTGTGGTCTAATTTTCTAACCTTAAAAAACAAACTCATGACCAAAATTAGAATCGGACTATTTGGCTTTGGCAAAACCGGAAAACAAGTAGCTGGTGAATTTCTAAATGATGCGCATTTCGAGTTGGTTTGGGTCGTTCGAAGAAACGAAACTGACCATGGCAAGTATGCGAGTCACTTGTTAGGACATGAATTCAAGGCAGGAAAAATTTTTTCTGTTAAAGACGTTGAAGCCGATTTCTATAAAAGAAATCCCGTAGATGTGTTGGTAGATTTTTCAAGTTCAGATGGCATTCACTATTATGAAGCAGCGGCTGAACAAGGCATTAAGATCATTTCAGCTGTCTCCAAGTATGAAGAACGGGACTTGCAACTATTAGAAAAATTGAAAACCAAAACAGCAACGTTATATTCTCCAAATATTACGCTGGGCGTGAATTTCTTGCTAATTGCTTCACAGGTTTTACAAAAGATTGCACCTCATGCGGACATTGAAATTGTTGAAGAGCATTTTCGGAAAAAAAATGAGACATCAGGTACTGCATTAAAAATTGCCGAAACACTTGGCCTTGAAAAAGACAAACACGTGAATTCAATTCGTGTGGGCGGCATCGTTGGTAAACATGAAGTGATCTTTGGTTTACCCAATCAAACGATTCGCATCATTCATGAAAGCATTAGCCGGGCTGCGTTTGGTCAGGGGGCCATCTTCGCCGCAAAATGGCTGGTAGAGCAGGCTGCTGGGTTATACAACATGGAGAATTACATCACAGATTTGTTCAGAAGAAATATTCCGGTTTACTAGAACGGAACGCCCGCCTGAATGGCTTTAGTCGGGCAGGCAGATTTTCATGATTGTTATTATTAACGCAGATAACTTTTCATCATAACAAATCATGAAAATCTTGAAAACCTGCGTTCTTTCTCGTTAATTTCGAGCCTCCAAAATCATCTAATCAAATGAGTAAGAAAATCATCGTTACAGATAAAGCACCGGCACCAATTGGCCCATACAGTCAGGCAGTGCAAGCCGGTAATATGTTGTTTATTTCAGGACAAATTCCTATCAATCCTGCAACCGGCAATGTTGAAGCAACCGACATCCAGGGCGAAGCAACACAAGTGATGGAAAACCTGAAAGCCATTCTAACGGAGGCTGGGACTACGTTTGCCAGCATTGTGAAAACAAATATCTACTTAAGCGACATGAGCTTATTTGCGCAGGTAAATGAAGTGTACGGCAAATATTTTGAAAAAGATTTTCCCGCACGTGAAACTGTTGCAGTGAAAGGATTACCAAAAGGCGTTAATGTTGAGATCAGTATGATCGCCGCGTTATAATAACTGAATGATTGAATAACTGGAGAGACGCATTGAATGCGTCTCTTTTTTTATCAGGTACGTGACACCCTATGGCAACAGATTGATTTTTGTGCGGGATCGTTTGGGTGTAACAGGAGACGCGTTCAACGCGTCTCTACATCCTGCAACAACTTTGTGTTCTCTGTGGCAAAAACAAAAAACGTCCCGAAAATTTCGGGACGTTTCAGTTATTGAGTTACTCAGTTATTCAATTATTTCAACACCCCCAGCTCCCTGCCCACTTTTGTAAAACCGGCAATGGCTTTATCCAAATGTTTTTGTTCGTGTGCGGCACTTAACTGTACGCGAATGCGTGCCTGACCCTTCGCTACCACAGGAAAGAAGAACCCAATCACGTAAATATCTTCTTCGAGCAATTTTGCCGCGAATTGCTGTGCAATTACCGCGTCGTACAACATGATCGGAACGATCGGGTGATCGCCAGGTTTAATATCAAATCCGGCTTCCGTCATTTTAGAACGGAAATATTTTGTGTTGAATTCGAGTTTATCGCGAAGCTCTGTGGTTTCTGTGAGCAGATCCAATACTGCTATGGAAGCACCAACAATAGAAGGGGCAACTGTATTAGAGAACAAATAAGGACGGCTGCGTTGACGAAGCATTTCAATCACTTCTTTTTTACCACTGGTGAAACCACCACTTGCACCGCCCAAAGCTTTACCCAAAGTACCGGTGATGATATCTATTCTTCCCATCACATTTCTGTACTCATGCGTACCACGGCCCGTTTTTCCCAAAAACCCTGAGGAGTGGCATTCGTCGATCATTACGATCGCATCATATCTATCTGCGAGATCGCAAATTTTATCAAGCTGTGCGATTGTTCCGTCCATGCTGAAAGAACCATCGGTAACAATGATGCGGCTACGAAGATTCTGCGTTTCTTTCAGTTTCTCCTCCAAATCTTCCATGTTGTTGTGCTTGTATCTATAACGCTGTGCTTTACAAAGACGAACGCCATCAATAATAGAAGCATGGTTCAATTCATCGCTAATGATCGCATCCTGATCGCTGAAAAGTGGTTCAAAAACACCACCGTTTGCATCAAAAGCGGCTGCGTATAAAATAGTATCTTCTGTGCCTAAGAACTTTGCAATTTTTTGTTCCAGCTCTTTATGAATATCCTGCGTTCCGCAAATAAAACGCACGCTGCTCATGCCGTAACCGTGAGAGTCGATTGCTTTGTGTGCCGCTTCAATTACTTTTGGATTTGCAGACAAACCGAGATAATTGTTTGCGCAAAAGTTCAACACCGTTTTTCCATTTACTTGAATTTCAGGGCCTTGCTCACTGGTAATAATGCGTTCCGTTTTAAAAAGGCCGGCTTCTTTTATCTCTCCCAGCTCTTTGCCTATGCGTTCTGCGAATTTGGTATTCATTGATTCATGTTTAATTTGGAGCACCAAAAATAGGGAACTTGAAGCCTGAAACACCAAATCTTAACCATGTAAAAAAACTCTAATTTAAGTGTAACCTTTTTTCTGTACCTTCGTCTTACTTCTAAACTTAACGATTATGAAAGCAACAGCGTTATATAGGCTGGCTTTTTTATTGATCATCCTTGGTGCAAGTGTTTTCCTTTATGCGTACAACCATAAAGAAAAGGCTGCTACCGATGATTGCACAGAAGGTGGCAAGAAAAGTTGCTGTGAGAAAAAGGCAGACAGCGAATTCATCATTCTTGAGTCCATTGTTGATCGCCTGACAGCTTGCAGATAAAATATTAATTTCATCCCTACTCAATATAACCAGCTTCGGCTGGTTTTTTTATAGACGTGAAGTGCGTGAATGGGACACCGAACGCTTGAGAACCAGCACATTTTGAACTTTCGCACTGTGCAAAGAACCGCATTCACAATTCACCTTTCACGATTCTCGTTTTTTTCAGATTTTTTGTAACATTCCCATGCCGCCCTGCGTATAACTATTAAATTAAACATCAACATTACCGTTAGAGCTGCTGTTTATGACAGAAAAGGACTACAACGAATGCGTTAGGAACTATGCCGATAATGTTTACCGGTTTATCGTGAAGAATCTTCGTCATGAAGAGGATGCGCGGGACGTGGTGCAGACGGCTTTTGAAAAATTGTGGCGCAACAGGGAGGAAATTGACGCAGAAAAAAGCAAATCATACCTTTTTACCATCGCTTATCATCAAATGATCGATCATTTGCGAAAAGTAAAAAGAATACACCTGAAAGACGAGTTTCACGAATCAACGAGCATTAGCAATAAACCAACCAACAACCTTAAACGAATACTGGAAGAAGCCTTATCCAGACTGAACGAAACACAGCGAAGCCTTGTGCTGCTGAAAGATTATGAAGGATATTCCTATGAAGAAATCGGTGTGATCACCAACCTGAGCGAAAGCCAGGTGAAAGTATATTTGCACCGGGCACGTATTTTATTGAAAAACTATTTGGTAAGTCCTGAAAACGTTTTGTAGGACTTATCAAACAACGAAATGACAATGGAAATAAATCGCCATAATTACGAAGAATATTTTCTACTGTACATTGACAATGAGTTGTCGATTGCGGAAAGGAACGCCGTTGATGTATTTGTGGAACAAAATCCGGACCTCCACGCAGAATTGGAAGCCCTGCAACAATCTCTTTTTTTACCCGAAGAAAAAATTGTTTTTCCTGGCATAGAAGGCCTTTTCAAAAATGAGAACTCAATAACCATAAGCGCCGATAACTGTGAGGAATATTTTGTACTGTATCATGATGGTGAGTTAGTCGCTTCTGAAGAAAAACTGGTGGAAGAATTTGTTCACGATCATCCGCAATACAAAGTTGATTTTGAGCTTGTTCAAAAAGCAAGACTGGAAGCGGATAAAGCAATAATATTTGAAAACAAAGAGGTTCTGTATAAACATGAGAAGACCGAAAAAGTGGTTTACTTCGCATGGCTGAGATGGTCCGCTGCTGCGGCTGTGATTGTGGTTGCAGGGTTGTTGTGGTTCAATAAGAACAGTTTGTTTAGTAGCAAATCAGTAGATGGCCCAATTGCATCAGTTGGTGAACATCCGAATAAAAGTGCAGTTGAAAGCAATCCGGCGCAAGCCAAAATTGAACCATCTACGCAACCGGAAAATGTTACGTCGGCAAATCCGCAAAATGAAAATCCGGATGGCATTAAAAACCCAGTTGCGGCTACAACACATGAAGTAAAAAGCAGAGTGAATACAGATGCCCAGCGTACTGGAACACCTTCTGCAACAAATGGAAATGAGGTGAAAAACAATACAACGACTGATCCTTCCGTCGTGATAAATGATGAGCCTAAACTTACATCCACCCAGGTGGAACCTGTGAAAAACGACGTTGCAGTGAACGATCCGAGCATAGCTAAAATAAACGAACACTTCAACAAACCCAACATAACGAGCGCCACACTTGCAAGTGAAAGCAATGAGCAAACAACCGACAATACAGATATTGCCAATAACGAATCATCTGTTGGTAGAAAAAGCGGACTAAGAGGCTTCATCCGCAAAGCTACAAGGGTGATCGAACGTAATGCAAATATTGATCCTGAAGAAAGACCAGGCATTATGATTGGCAATTTTGCAATCGCTACAAAATAACACGGGCGAATGCGATTGACCCAACAACAGCCCAACCATTATTCCAAAATTCATTAATTCTTTTAAACAACAAGTATATGCACAAACTGTATTTACTACTAGCCGCCTTATGTATCACTACCATTAGTATGGCACAATCTGATACTACCCGTTCTCAAGCAGACACAACTAAACCTAAGAACGATACCATTCATGTAGGTGGAATGATCATTATAAAAACACCCGGTGAGCAGCAGCAAGAGCCGGAAAGACACAGCAAGAAAGATTTTTACGTGAACATTCCAAAGAAAAAACATAATCCAAACCTGAGTACCAACTGGCTGGTTTTTGACTTTGGATTTAACAACATGAACGATAAAACAAATTACTCTTCGCCGGCGGTACAACAACTATTCTCTCCGGCGGGAAGCGGTAATGCAGATTGGTTCGATCTTCGCAACGGCAAATCGGTCAACGTAAACATCTGGTTTTTCATGCAGCGCCTGAATTTGGTTCAGCACATTCTTAATCTGAAATACGGCCTTGGTTTGGAACTTTACAACTTCCGCTACTCGCAGCCTGTTCGTTTTGATACTGACCCTACAAATGGTTACAGTTACTATCTCGATCGTGCGCAAAATTATTCGAAAAACAAACTGGCAACGGATTACCTGGCTGTTCCTGTAATGTTGAATTTCAACTTTACTCCTGGAAAAAAAGCATGGGAGAGCTTTGGATTGAGCGCGGGTGTTAGCATGGGCTACTTGTATTCTTCCCGTCAAAAAGTTATTAATGAGCAAGGGAAAAATAAGATTCACAACAACTTTGATCTGGAGCAATTTAAATTGTCTTATATAGCGGAATTGCAATTAGGTTTCATCAAACTGTATGGTTCGTATGCCTCTAAAAGCATTTTCAAAAATGGTATTAATCAAACACCATATGCAATTGGTGTAAGATTCAGCAATCAATCTTTTTAGTAGAAGAAATTAATAGTTGAAAAGCTTCGGCGGGTTTGACTCGCCGAAGCTTTTTGTTTGTGCCATAATCCTAATTGAGCTTTCTTTTACCACAGAGAGCACAGAGTAGTTTACAGCGAAATGAATAGCGAATCACAAAAGCACAGAGTAAAGAAGGAGGGCTCACTATCCTCCTTTACTCTGTGAAAAAAACCTCTTTTCCTCTGTGGTTAAAAAAGTGCAGCACAAAAACCACAGATTGCAAAACTCATCTTATTTGTTTTCTTTTGTATCGGACTTCCACTAACGATTGTTTTGCGCTTCCAGCCAGGAAATACTTCACTGTGTATTGTATTTACATCTTCGCAACCGCTAAATCTCTCTTATATGCAACGCAGAAGTTTTCTAAAAGATGCCGGCTTGTTGCTTACAGGCGCATCCATATTGCCAAAAATTTCCCATTCCGAATCCTTACATAACGTTCCCTCCAAAATTGATTCATGGGCCGCCGTACGCCAGCAATTTTTGCTGCAGCCTGATTATATTCACATGGCATTAATGCTGCTCGCTTCACATCCAAAACCAGTAAGAGACGCGATCGACTATCACCGCAAAATGCTGGATGCAAATCCCTGTGGATACTGGGAAAGCCAGTACCCCACTATGGAAGATAGCATCGCGGAATCTGCAGGTAAATTTTTCGATGTGGACCCAAAAGAAATTGCTTTGACAGATAGCACGACCATGGGCCTCGCCATGTTGTACAACGGATTTCGACTAACGGAAAATGATGAAGTGCTTTCAACCGTGCATGATCATTACGCCACAGAAAAATCACTAGAGTTCGCAGCTGCAAAAAGCAATGCAACGATAAGAAGAATCACACTATATGAAGATGCCGCAAAAGCCAGTGTTGATGAAATAGTAACGGCACTTACAAATGCCATTACGCCGAAAACAAAATTGGTGGCTGTTACATGGGTGCATTCATGCTCCGGTGTAAAACTACCGATCAAGGCAATGACAGATGCTGTGAAAGCTGTGAGTGCAAAACAAGGAAGGCGCATTTATTTTGCTGTTGATGGTGTTCATGGAACAGGTATTGAAAACTTCACCATAAAAGATCTTGGTTGCGATTTCTTTGTTGCCAGTACGCACAAATGGATATTCGGACCACGTGGCACGGGCATTTTATGGGCGAAAAAAGACACATGGAACCAGCTTACTCCAACCATTCCTGCATTCTCGAACTATGCTTATGGCATGTGGTTGGGAATGGTGCCAGAAGGTAAAATTCCATTTGGTGATTGGTGCACCCCGGGAGGGTTCCATTCTTTCGAGCACAGATGGGCGCTGCCAAAAGCTTTCGAATTCCATACTCAAATTGGCCGGGACAAAATTGAATCGCGTAGTCATGAACTATGTACGCTGCTGAAAAGCAATTTGAAAGAGATGAAAAACATTACGCTGCATACGCCAGTTTCCCCTTCGCTATCTGCAGCGATCAATTGTTTTGAAGTAACAGGCTTTAAAGATCCCGACAAGGTGGTTGCACTACTACATGAAAAAAAGATAATTGCCAGCTCCTCACCATACCGTGTAAGCTACGTAAGGTTAACACCATGCATTCTTAATAATGAAGACGAAGTGCAGACCTGTGTAAAGACTTTGCAAACACTGAAAGTTTAATTGAAAATTGAAAATGCTATGGGACGCAGATTCTTATGATTATCACGATTAGAAAAGATCTTTAAACTAGGAGTTATTCAAATTTCAAATCGTGACTAATCATCACAATCATGAAAATCTGCGTTCCATTTTCAATTTTCAACTTTCAATTTTCAATTAAGAAGGATTTGATTAAATTGAGGCTGTAAACAAAGCGGTAGATTAAGTTTAACGATTGACTATGATTACAAATCCAACGAGACTTTTTGATTGTGTTCAGTATCATTTGGAAAGAAGCCCTATTGAAGACATGCTTGCTGCAAAGGAAAACGGACAGTGGAAAAAATACAGCACGCAGGAAGTAAAAGATATTACAGAAAAAATAAGCGGAGGTTTATTCAATTTAGGCATTAGCGGCAATGACATGAGCCTCGAAAATCGCGACAAGGTAGTTATTCTCGCCAAAAACCGTCCGGAGTGGATCATGCTTGATCTTGCCGTACAACAAACCGGCGCTGTGCTGGTTCCTGTTTATCCAACTATCAATGTACATGAGCTTGAATTCATTTTGAATGATGCCCAAATAAAAATGGCCTTCGTTAACGACGAAGAAACCTACACCAAAATATTCAGCATCAAACACAAGGTGCCGAGCTTGCAGCATATCTTCAGTTTCGAACACATCCCCAATGCGGCGCATTGGAAAGAAGTTTTGCAAAAGTCCACACCAGAAGCTATTGAGAAAGTAAAACAAATTGCTGCAACCATTGGGTACGAAGATCTTGCTACTATCATATATACTTCTGGAACAACGGGAACTCCCAAAGGAGTAATGCTTTCTCACAAAAATATTCTGAGCAATGTACAAAGCAGTATGCCTTGTTTTCCGCCAGGTAACACTTTCAGAGCATTGAGTTTTTTACCGCTCAATCACATTTTCGAAAGAATGGTTAGCTACATTTATATGTTCAAAGGAGCTTCCATTTATTATGCGGAAAGCCTTGACACCATTGGCGAAAACCTGCAGGAAGTAAAACCAACCATGTTCACTACCGTGCCTCGTTTGCTGGAAAAAGTATATGAGCGCATCATGCAAAAAGGCGCTGACCTGACCGGAATTAAAAAGAAATTATTTTTCTGGGCGCATGAGCTTGCGACAAAATTTGAGATCAATCAAAACCAGGGCATGTGGTACAATATGCAGTTGGCCATTGCAAACAAACTCATCTTCAGCAAGTGGCGCGAAGGTCTTGGTAATAATCTGCAGTGTATTGTAACAGGTGGCGCGGCTTGTCAGGTACGGCTTATAAGAATTTTTACCGCAGCCGGCATTCCTATTATGGAAGGTTACGGACTTACAGAAACATCGCCGGTTATAAGTGTTAACAGATATAACGAAGATGGCAGAAAATTTGGAACTACCGGCCCATTGATTGACCAGGTGCAGTCAAAGTTTGCGGAGGATGGCGAATTACTGGTAAAGGGAGATAACATAATGATGGGCTACTACAAACGCCCTGATCTTACTGCCGATGAAATTACCGATGGCTGGTTTCGCACAGGCGACATCGGTACAATGGTAGACGGCAAATTTTTAAAAATAACTGACCGCAAAAAAGAACTGTTCAAAACAAGCGGCGGTAAATACGTTGCGCCATTGCCTATTGAAAACAAATTGAAAGAGTCAATGTACATTGAGCAGGTAATGGTAATAGGCTCGGAAAGAAAATTCGTGTCGGCAGTTATTGTCCCTTCTTTCTCCAATTTAAAAGAGTGGTGCAAAAAGCAAAACATTCCATTTACCAGCAACGAAGAGATTATTAAAGAGCCTCGTGTAATCACTTTTTACAAAGAGATCATCAACGAGTATAATAAGTTTTTCAATCATGTAGAGCAGGTGAAAAAATTTGAATTGCTGGCAAACGATTGGTCAGTAAACTCTGGTGAGCTTACTCCTAAATTGAGTTTGAAAAGAAAAGTGGTAATGGAAAAATACAGACCGGTAATTGAAGCGATGTACGCATAATTATACCCGTCAAAAATAAATTGAAGGCATCACCGGCTCTCATTAATAATGGAGCCGGTTTTGTTTTGTTTAGTCGAGATCAAAACACGTTTGGGTTCTTTTCCAAGATTCTACATTATTAATTGAATTTATTGCTTACTAACTAATTGATACGACATATCTTACTAGCAGTGGTTACTGATATGAACAAAAGTTTTCGCTGGAAAAATTTTAGGATTGCCGACTGATACTTTAATAAATTGAGTAGAAACCACTATATTGCCTAATCTTAATGAAGGCTTATTAACTGCTGAGGACACCTGTTATCCGCTGTACAGTTATAACAACAGACAAACCATCGACACTCTATTACAACTGCAATTGCTTTATGAAAGTTTTATTTTTTGTTATCACAAAACGATAGAACCAGTTAACCAAAACGGCCTATGCGATGTCCCTTTATTAAACGAGAATTGCTTTTAATCACGTACCTGCAAGTGCTGCTGGCATTTATTTGTTCATACTCTTTTGGACAGAACAAAAACAATGAACAGTTCTCCGCAGACACGGCGGCAATCAAAAAACTTTGGATCGAAAGTCATAAGATTAGAAATTCCCAACCAGAAAGATCGCTCGCTCTTTTAAATGATGCTTTGGAAAAAAGCAAAGAAATCAACTATGGCAATGGCATCGTAAACACGCTTGTAAATATCGGCACATGGTTTTCAGGAGCCAATATTGATAAAGTTATTGAGCAGGGAAATCTCGCACTCTCGCTATATTCAAGATACAATCTGACAAATGCCAAACTTAAAGCAGACATACACGTTTTGCTGGCAGAAGCTTACGATGAAAAAGGCAAGAAAGACTCATCTGCCTATTTCTACTACTTGCTAAACGATGAAATAACAAGCGGCAATATTAATGCGCCGGAGTTTGAAATCGATGTATATATCAAACTCACTGCGTTTTGGCTGAATATGGATTACGACTTTGCGCACATGGAGTACACGGCTCACCAGTACGTTGAAAAAGCAAAGCTTGCGGTTAAGCGCATCCAGGATACTACAAACGTTGTCGCAAAACTATATTTTCTACAAGGGCTGTATTATTATGCAGCCAAACAATATGAGATGTCGCGCAACTACTTCAAGCAATATCTCATCACGCAGGATAAGGTCATTAATTTACCACGAAAAATTTCCACGCTCCTAAATATCTCTGAAGCCTATCTTATTGAAAATAAACCTGCAGAGGCATTGGTATATTTAAACCAGGTAACGGATCTGGATAAGATTCCAAAATACCGCGAGTCGTATGCGTTTTATCTCATCATTGCGAACCTTATAAAAGCGAAGGCTTTATACCAACAAAAGAAATATGCTCAAACAATAGCGCTTGTTAACGACAACCTGCAGCGTGCAAAAGAAACTGGAAGCCCGATAAGAAACGAAGTCATCGATGCACATAAAATACTCTCTGAGTCGTACAAAGCACAAGGTGAATATGAGAAAGCATACCAGCACGCAGATCTTTACCTGAAGCTGCACGATAGTGTGATGAAAAAAGATAAGCTGGACATGGTTAACCAGCTTGAAATACGGTATCGTCTTTCCGAAAAAGATAAAGAGCTGGCCAAACAAAAATTGGCTATCGAAGAAACCAAAAACAAAGTACATAAAAGAAATCTTTTGCTGGGATGCATGAGTATCGTAGCTATATTTCTTACGGTGATGTTTTTCCTGTGGAGAAAGAATAGTTTGCATAAGCAAAAACTGCAGCAGGAAAAGATCAACAGCTTTGATCAGCAAATGGAGATCACGAGGTTGAACGCAACCATTAATGGTGAGGAAAGAGAACGCATCAGAATTGCGCAGGAGCTGCATGATGGCATTGGCGGCTTGCTCGCTATATCTACCATCAATTTCGAACAGGTAAAAAATGATCTCTACCTGGAAAATGAAGGCAATTTTGCTGAAGGATTAAAATTGCTGAAAGAAGCTTCTGTTGAATTGCGTAAAACGGCGCACAACATCATGCCGGAAATACTTTTACAAAAGGGATTGGTAGAAGCGGTCAAATATTTTTGTGAAAGAATGGCGGGAAACAATTCGATCAATATTTCTTTCCAGACAGTTGGCACCGTAAAAAAATTCAACAAGGAATTTGAATTGCTTTTATATCGCATTACCCAAGAACTGCTGCATAATATTCTTAAACATTCCAAAGCTACGGAGGCGCTGGTGCAAATCTGTTTTCATGAAGAGGGCCTTGATCTTACCGTTGAAGACAATGGTATCGGCATGCCACCAGAAAGACGTTCATCTTCTTCAGGAATGGGTCTGCAAAGTATCCAGGACAGAATTAAAGCCACCAATGGCCACATGGAAATTAAAAGTGAACCGGATCATGGCACGGGCATTTATATTGAGTTTCTGCGTAAAGATGCTTTTATAGAAGTCATTTCATGATAAGTTCATGCAATTTGTTTTCCCCAAACGGCTTTTTTTCAATAAAAAATAGAGTTATATAACGGAAATGGTTGTACGAAAGTTTATTTTTTTCTTTTTTTACGATCCATTAAACTTAAAAACACTCTATTATGAAAATCGAAAAGTTTTTCCTGCTTTTTGCGCTTTTCTGTTCTGCATGTATCATCATCAGCTGTAAAAAAGGAGAACAGGGCCCTCCGGGCAACGCCAATGTGGAAGTATATAATTTCGGAAGCCAAACAATAGCGGGAGGAGTCGTCAACTACACCTTAAATATTTCAAGAGGTAAAGTAGATTCCAGTCTTATACTGGTTTATTACAATCCGTCAACGGAAAACGAAACTACCTGGTACCCTATTCCTGGCATCGGCTCAGGAAGCTTGTATCAAACAAGATATTTCATCTATCAAACATCGACAACCCCAAGTGTGTATACATTGGGCGTTCGTTTAACAAAAATGGACGGTTCCATTTATTCAAACGCTGTAACATTTACCAAACTAAAAGTTGTTATAACTCCTGCCTCCAGCATTCAAAATGCATCAGTTGATCAAAACAATTTCTATTCAGTAAAACAATACCTTCATTTAGCAGACAATTAATAAAGAAGCCGGTTGTAATAACAACCGGCTTTTGCTTTCTCTCATGTTCACTATGCGGATTACATCAAAACCACAAGGCTTTTTATAACCGCCGAAAGTCTTACTGCATCATGAATACGTTGCTTAGCTGTACCATGTCCGATCAATGCTTTTTCGTGAGATGTTACACACAATTCGCAACCGTTCAAAGCACTGACAGCGAGGCTTAGCAATTCGAAAAATTCTTTTCCGAGAATTGGATTGGCCATAATGCTCATGCGAATACCGGCTTGTGCGTTGTTATAAAATTCATCGTGCATAAAGTGACGGAAACGATAGTACACGTTGTTTGCTGTAAGCAAACTTGTACAGCTTATTGTTTCGGCAATTTCTTTTTCGTTTGCACCTTCCGCTTTTGCAAATACTGTAAACGCATTCTGAAGAAGCGCATTCTTCTCATTAGTTGCAACTGCCAATGCCAGCAAATAAGCTTCTTTTTTGGAAAGCGTTTCTGCGGTCAGTGCATTTGTAACATTTATCTTAAGGTCGCGCAAATATTTGCTGTCAGTTGATGCCAGCAATTTCAGATTGTCGCTTACATGCTCTTCATTAAGACCAAGATCTTTTAAAAGCGCCACTGCATTATCCGTTGTATTTGTAGTTCCAAACATTATTTTCTGTTTTTAAGAATATACAGCGTCAGCAACAAAGGCTGAGCTATAACAAAAGTATTTGAGCAAGAATCGTTGTAATTGGTATGAAAGTATACCGGAGAGGGAGAAAAAAGTCCGGCAAAAAACCGGACTTTTCTATATTTCTTAAGCGTTTAAAGTTGCTTCGCCTTTTTGCCAGTTACAAGGGCAAAGTTCGTCTGTTTGCAAAGCGTCCAATACACGCAAAACTTCTTTTACGTTACGGCCAACACTCAGGTCATACATAGAAACCCAACGTACAATACCCTGAGGATCCACAACGAAAGTAGCGCGGTAAGCTATTTTTTCGTTTGGTTCAAGGATACCCAATTCTTCAGCAAGTGATTTTGAAGTATCTGCCAACATTGGGAATTGTAAGCCTTTCAGATCTTCGTGATCTCTTCTCCATGCTACGTGTACAAACTCGCTGTCTGTAGAAGCACCGATCAGGATCGCATCCCGGTCCGCGAAGTCCTGGTAATGTTTGTTGAACTCAGCAATTTCTGTTGGGCACACAAAAGTGAAATCTTTTGGCCACCAGAACATCACCATCCATTTACCACTGTTCTTGATTTCTTCAGAAGAAATGTCATAAAACTCTTTTCCTTTTTCTATTGATACTACTGCCTTTTTGTTGAACTCGGGAAACTCTGCTCCGATTGATAATACTTTGTTGCTCATATTCGTGTTTAATTATTTTTCTAATGGAGGCGCGAAAGTAGCTAAGAATGATCATAGACATAGTTGATTTTATCTATGATGCCATAGAGAGTGTCTATAATGCATAGAAAACAGAATAAACTGAATAGACTGAATAAACTGAGTGGTTGAAAGACGAAAAGATTCTTCGATCATGAACATTCAGTTGATTCAGTCTATTCAGTTCATTCAACTTAAAAATCAGCGCAAATCAGTCTAATCAGCATCATCTCTGTGCTCTCTAAAACTCCACATGGAACCTGGCAGACAAAATGCTCACAGGACCGCGATCCTTGTTGTAGCCTGGATTTAACACAAATTGGTAATCGCCCGAAAACCAGATGGGATATTGTTTGAAAGGTTTTACTTTATAGTAGATTTCAGTAACGTTTTCAATAGCATAATTTATGGTTCCATCACCGAGTATAAAACCATTTCCTCCAAGCTTAAGATATTCACGGTGATCTTTTGACAAACCGCCTAACGTTGTGGCTATACCCAGTTCATCATCTTCTCTTTTCCATTTTTCTCCATCGATCAAAATACCTGCAGATAAATTTTGGTCGATCTCAGTAAAGCACCATGTTTCATTTTTGCCATCGTTCCATCCTGCACGTGCAAATAGACCTGTGTATTTTCCGATCTGCTGACTGAAGTTTACGCCGAATCCATATTTGGTTCTGCCGAACTCTCTTGTAGCTGTTATATCAGGCTCTATCATTTTAATAGCTGAATCGTAGTTGCCCATGTTGGCTCTGTTGCGAAACGCAAGCAGCTTGATACTTCCGGGTCTGTTGTTAATTGTGAAACCTCTTTCAATCTGTGCATTCAGCGAAAGCGCTTCAGACAGATCGGTGTTCAATTTGCTTCCGTTGGCTGTTGTAGGAAGAGCTGCCGCACCCGCCTTAAATGCCCAGTCGCCTAACTGCAACATCGCAGAGACACTATAAGTATAGCCGCGTACATCCGCTGCATAATCCCAGGCACCATTGTTCATGAATGCCCAGTTAAGGAACTGTGTTCTTGGCGCATTGCTGTAATCGTTGTTGTCGAATATATCGCCAAGACAGAATTTCCCTGCGAGTACGCGAACGAAGTTTTTTGGTTCTTTACCTCGAAGTTGGTTCGCTGCGTCATCTACATCTTCATATCCGCCTTTTAGTGCAAATGTTTGTTGTAAATAAGCTCGTCCCAAAAATAGAGTTGGTTCAGGATTGCCTACGCGAAAGGTTTCTCCATTTGATGAAGCGCCCATACCGACGGCGCCTGTTAAGCCGCTACCACCAACAATTTCAGGATTTATGAAAATGGCAGCGCCTTTCCATAATCTTGCACCAAGATATAATGTTGCTGAAAGAGAGTTTTGTTTTTCTTCTTCTCCCGTCAAGCTATTTGTTCCGCTATAGGGAGAGTGGAAAGAAGGTTTGTACTGGTATATGTAAGTCGTCTGAAAATGAAAGTTAATTCGTTGAGTGCTGTCTTTTGTGGTTTGAGCCTGCGCACAAATGCCGCCAAGTAAAGCCAATGCGATCGCCAAAAATCTCATCCTGTTTGGTTTTCCGCAAATCTACAGCGCGGAAATGAAGAGAAAGTAAATTCAGGGAACTATAAAATTTACACAACGATGCAAAAATACAGGAACGCAGATTTTTAAGATTTTGATGATTTGTGATGATTCTCAAACAACTGAGCAACTGAATGCTTAAAAATTCAACAGTCCTTTAGAATGTTACAATTCAATTACTCAGTTATTCAATTTCAAAAATCTTAATTAAATCTGCTAAATCATGAGGATCTGCGTTCCTCTCTCCTACTTTATCCAGTCCATCGTTGGTAATGGCGCGGGATCTTTAAAGTAATTTAATCGCAAACTATCGCTCCAGCCATTTGGATTGTTTACAAAAGATTTGCTGGAGAAGAAGATCATGCCCTGAACATTTGGTGTGTTACGAAGCATTTCTATTTGTCGTGGTAATTGAGTCTTATCGCGCCATGCAGCATTAGTGTTGGCTCTGTAGGCCCCAAGACCTATGTAACAATGTTTGCCATAAGTGTGCTTGCTCCACCAATCGAGCAATACTGTATAGTCTGCCACTTTGAACCCAATCTCCCAGTATAATTGTGGCGCCACATAATCAATCCAGCCTTCTTTTAACCACAGTAAAATATCTGCATAGAGATCATCGTAGTTTGTTTGACCAGCTTTTGTTTCACTGCCTTCAGGGTCCTTGTCTTTATTTCTCCAAACACCAAACGGGCTTATACCAAACACGCAGGCAGGGTTGGTTTCTTTAATAGCTTTATTCAAGCTCACAATAATGGAGTCAACATTCGATCTGCGCCAGTCATCTTTTGACAAGCCATTGCCATACTTCGTGTAACTCGCATTATCAGGAAATTCTTTTCCTGCAATTCTGTATGGATAAAAATAATCGTCGAAATGAATGCCATCTACCGCATAGCGACTTACAACATCTCTTATGACTTCCGTTACAAATTTTTGTACATCTTTATTACCAGGATCGAAATAGCGTTTATCACCGTAAGGAAGGAACCACTCAGGATGCACTTTGGTAATGTGTGTTTGAGCAATAGAAGATTTGCCGATCAAAAACTCGGCCCTGTAAGGATTGCACCATGCATGAAAAGCCATTCCACGCTTGTGCGTTTCAGCAATCATGAACTGTAGCGGATCGTAGTATGGAACAGGCGGTTTGCCTTGCGTACCCGTGAGCCATTGGCTCCACGGCTCAAAAGATGAGGGATAAAATGCATCTGCTGCAGGTCTTATTTGCACAACCACCGCATTCAAGCCATTGCGCTTATGCATTTCCAGCAAATCAATAAATTGCCGGCGTTGGTTTTCTGTATTGTATTCACCCTTGTTTGGCCAGTCAATATTATCAACAGTGGCTATCCAAGCAGCTCTGAATTCAGGTTTTGCGTCCTGAGCAACTGATTTGGATAAAGGAGCAAGCTGAAAAAAACAAAATAATCCTATAATAAGCCTTTGGGCAGTTTTCATCATCATATGGGTAAAGAGATTAATAATCTATTCCGCGTTGCATCCACCTCTCACTTTGTCCAAAAGTGTATTCAAGGTTTTTGCTTCCTCATCAGACAAACGGCTGAATAAGCCATCCATCTCATCCTGGTATTTATCAAGCTCTGATAACAACTCAAGGCCCTTTGGGGTTATTGTAACGTCCACAAGCCTGCGGTCATTTTCACAAATCACTTTTTTAACAAGTTCTTTAGCAATTAAGCGATCTACAATGCGGCTGGTATCGCTCATTTTATCGAGCATGCGCTGCCTGATCTGCAAAGTGGAAAGTGGGCCGCATTGTCCGCGAAGTATTCGCAAAATGTTAAATTGCTGAGAAGTGATATCTTCCTTCTCTAATATTTTCTTAACTCTTTCCATGAACCAGTTGTACGTATAAATCAGGTTTATAGCAGATTTCTGATGCTCACTTCTAAAAGTCGTTTGATATATATCTTGTTCGATACCCATGGCAAATAAATGTTCGGTTACTAAAATAAAAAAGTTTAGGCAAGTTTACTAATCGGGAATCAATGTCGCTATCTTAGGCAGGTTCTCTCTGCGTGAGATTGCCCGCCCGGATGAACATCCGTTCGGACGGGCTTCGACCCATTGCCTCATTTTCAAAATGCTTCTCTTACACAATCTTCTTTCTTCTCAGGGTCTCGCAATGACGATGCTGCTTTTTTTGAGCTTTACCCAACAAACTGTCATTGCTAGTTCAAGTGTCGCACGTCATTGCGAGCGAAGCGAAGCAATCCCATTGCTGTCGCCCAACATCAACTCGCGCCACTCAATTCCACACCGTTGTTCCTTCACTGCAATTGGCACAAATGTCAATGTTTTTGCGACTTTGCAAGATATCTCTTCTGAATTTTACATATTCATCGCTTTGCCAAACCTCCTTGAAAGTTTTATCTTTCAGACTACCCAGTTTGTGAGTAGCATCTTTATCAAAGCAGCAGGGAACCACCAGTCCATCCCAACTTATTACAGTCGCGTGCCAGAGGCGCCAGCAGTGATTCTCCAGCTTGTTCTTAAATTGAACCACGCCTTCTTCATTCTTTTTGTACCGGCTGTATTTTTCAATAGTAGGTATCAATTGATGCGGATCATTTTCATAATCGTATACCTGCGCTGTTTTCAACCACACATCATCCACACCTATTTTTTCAGCCAATGCTTTAACATCCACTATCTGGTGCTCATTTGGCTTTACCACTAAAAACTGAAAGATCACGAATGGCTTTTTGCTGTTCAATTCTTTTTTCCACTTCACAATGTTCTCTGCGCCTTTGATTACTTTTTCCAATTTTCCGCCCACCCTGTATTGCTGATACACGTCTTGCGTAGTGCCATCTATGGAAATGATCAACCTGTCAAGCCCGCTTTCCACGGTTCTTTTTGCGTTCTCATCTGTTAAGTAATGCGCGTTTGTAGAAGTTGCCGTATATATCTTTTTCTTAGTGGCGTATTTTACCATTTCCAGAAAATCCGGATTCAGGTATGGCTCTCCCTGAAAGTAAAACACCAGGTAAAAAAGATCTTTGTACAGTTGATCAATAGTTTGCTTAAAAAAATCGTTCTTCAACATTCCTGTTGGTCTTGTAAAAGCTCTCAGGCCGCTGGGGCATTCGGGGCAGCGAAGATTGCAGGATGAGGTGGGCTCAAAAGAAATGGAGACAGGATAACCCCACTGGATTGGCTTCTTCGTCCACTTGCTTACGTAATAACTGCTCAAAACTTTAATGCCGTTCCATGCACGTCGTGGCGTCATCCGGGATAAAAGGTTTAAACTGTCGTTCCAATTGAATTGACCCATAGGGAGCAAAGTTAGGGCTTATTAATAACTGAATAAACTGAATGGCTGAATTGACTGAATAAACTGAGTACCGGAAATTGCGAGTCTATAATCAACTAACAACCAACTAATTATCCAACCTATATAGCTGATAGCTACGCAGTACATTCAGTCTATTCAGTTTATTCAGTCTATTCAGTTATTCCCTTATTTTTGCGCATGGCCCAAACCAAGAAATCGAAAGTTACCGCAAGATCCCTTCTATCCTTATTGATCTTAGCCGTATTGGGAGTGTTAGCCTGGTGGCTCTACAACAGAAACGTTCCCAAGTTTGCCCGTTATCCTGAGTTTGGCATTGACATTCCTTACAATTTTACCATTCATGGCATTGACGTTTCCAAGTACCAGCGGGATATTGATTGGGCAGAGGTAAAGGCCATGAACGTGGACAATATACAAATCGGCTTCACTTTCATTAAGGCAACAGAGGGTCTGGGAAATGTTGATGGTTATTTCAAGCAAAACTGGCGTGATGCCAAAAAAGCGGAAGTAATAAGAGGGGCGTATCATTTCTTTCTGGCCACAAAAAGCGGAAAGACTCAAGCCGAAAATTTCATTAATACTGTTCAACTGGAAACCGGTGACCTTCCCCCGGTTCTAGATGTGGAACAAGCCTATGGCGTGAGCGGCGATAAAGTAAGGCAACGTGTAAAAGAATTCCTTGATACCATACACGAGTATTACGGTGTAATGCCTATCATTTACACCAACGTTGATTTTTACAATCAATATCTGAAAAACGATTTCGACAATTATCCGCTTTGGGTGGCGCATTATCTGCAAAAAGACAAACCCCGCATTACCCGCGAATGGACCTTCTGGCAACACAGCGAAAGCGGCCACATTAATGGTATAGCCAATCGCGTAGATTTCAATGTTTTCAATGGAGACTCGGCGGAGTTTATGAAGCTACTGATTGAGTAGTTGAATCACTGAGGGGTTGATATTCGTGATTGTTATTCAATGTGGTTTCTGTAGCAAGAGGGCTTCGACAAGCTCAGCCTGAAAGCGAATTGAAGTGAAGGACTGACCCCGTTTAACAGAAACAATTTAGTAAATGCTCTTGAGGAAACAACATTAAATAATTAAGTGTAACGCTCCTTCAATTATTCAAAGATTCAATCATTCAATTATTTCAACAAATGCAGCCCTAACCATCTTATAGCTTAGGGATAGTATTGATGGTGTCGGGCTGGCTTTCTTAGGTAGATATGCTGGCCGGTTGTTAGTTTGTGTCAAACTTAAAACTCAATGGTGTTATTCAAAAAGTCAAAAAGCTAATCGCTCTCTTTATAAAACAAAAATAGATCCTATACAGGCAGAATCAAAGCTACAAAGGATATATAAATTTAATTAAAAGCTAAAAACTGAGCGGACGCTGTTAATAAGGATCACAACTCGCCGTCGGAAATTCGAATATTCCTGCTTGTTCTTTTGAATGGCAGCTTATATTATTTGTTGTTTGTACAAAAACAAAAGAGGCTGTTTTGCAACAGCCTCTTCAATCTGACAAAAAAAAATCCATTTTTTAAACACATTCACCCAGATAAGCTGCACACATATCGAAGTGCAACTCGTCTGCCTTGCAGTGAATCCTTCAATTGGAGCACAAATGTAGATTAGACAGATGCATTGCCTACGATAAAAAGAACATTTAAGTTGTATAAAAGGATACAAATCAAGTAGGGTTATTTGCAAATTTCACAAGCCAAGGTATCTTTCATTTTTATAAACATCGATCTGTGATTGCAAGTTTAAACCATTCAGTAATTCAGTATTTATATACGGCACTTTTTTGTAACTCATCAGTGTGCTTATTATTTATTTTATGTATATGCATGGTTACAATGATTAGCACCAGCACCATAAGTACAAATAACGGCTCTCGTATTTTTACTGTTGCTTCTTTTTTTGCCATGCACGACTATTCTTTTATTTTTTATTATTCCCGGTAACCGTTATCATGGAAACCGACTGCTTTTTTAATTGCGCTACTTCTTCTTCAAATTCAATTCTCATTTCCTCAAGTTCCTGCCGAGCGAATATGCGCCCAGACTCCAGATAGAGTATTCGACTATCCACTTTTTTTTCGATATCCTTGTATCTTCTTCCGGAATAATAATAACCTGCCGCAAATAATACTGGTAATACAAAAACAATCCATAGCAGGTGTATAAAAATACTGGCTCCGCTCATTGTACGATGGTTTTATGCTTTCTTTGCAATCATTTTTTGAGACAAAAGCATAGTGCTTCGAAAGGCTTTCTCATTTGACTGATAAAGCTTTCCGACACTATGCTGGCAATCGAACATCTTAGTATTGTAGTTCGATAGTGTTAGCTTACGCTGTTTAACAACTATTCCTTTACTACTTTAAACGTACCTACAAACTTTCCCTCCTCTATTACCTGAACCAGGTAAACACCTGAAGGCAAGTGAGAAATGTTTACCATGCTATATTGGTTAACGCCACTGTACGTTTGCAGCACTTTACCGCTCATATCTATAACGTTAACAATAGAAGAAGCAGTTAATCCCTTTACATAGAACTGACCCCTTGTTGGGTTAGGTGCTATGTACACGTTCACTGAAGCTGCGTCACCAAAGAGCACGGTTTTTACCGGGCTATAGGTTGACTGACAATCAATATCTACCATTTTAAGGCGGTAGTAGTTGGTGCCGTTTTGTGCGTTGGCATCTGTAAAAGTGTAGTCCATTTTACCGGCATAATTGCCTGCGGCTTGCACGGTGCCTATTGCGGTATAAATTTTACCATTAGTGCTACGCTCTATTTCAAAACGGCTGGTATTTACCTGCTCAGCCGCTGTCCAGTTTAGCAAAGCTGTATTTGTTTTACCACTTTGTGCTGTAGCTGTGAAGGCCAAGAGCTTTAAAGGTAAAGGCGTGGGTGTCAATGATAAAGTTTGGTTGCTAGCTCCCTGCCCAGAAACTTGCGCCGGCGGAAGAGAACCAGGTGTGCCATCTGCACCTGCACTAGGCTTTGACTGATAAAACAAATGGTCATAATTGTTAACGTCTATACCGCTTGGATCTACATACATTGCCCAGATTGCTTGTTCCGTAGCTTTACCTCCATATGGTGTTGCATTTTGATAATCAATAGCATTAACTATAGCGCCACTGATAGGACCTGAAAAAGCAACAGTACCCAATACTATCTCCGTTGCTGGAAAATCATATGTCTTTGCGTAGGTAGGCACTCCTATCGAAGACCATGTAAAAGTTTGCAAACCTGGTGCATCACCCGTTCCAGAAACCGGACTAAAGCCCGAAAGCGCTGCCAATGGCGCTCCTGGCGTAAATGTTGCTGTAAGTGCGCCATTAGGGTTGGTGACCTGTAGGGCAAACTCAAAATATTGAACCGGATGTACACCCTGCCCCTGTGGGGGGGCAGTGTACAAGATATCTACCGAATTGGTATTAGGGTTTCTTCGTATGGAAAACTGAGCATACGTGTGAAACGTTGTTAATACCAATATAATTATTAAAATTCTTTTCATGATAAAATTTGTTATTGATGTTGCGAAATAGCAGTATTAATACCCAATACATTCAGCAGGAACGTATAGTCATTAACGACAGCAGCACCTGTTGCCCGCACCGTACCATCCATGTTATAGTCTGCATTAGAATAACCAGGTACTGAAGTTGCTCCGTTTAACACTGTCAATATAAACTGATAATCATTTACAACTGCTGCGCCTGTTGCTCTAACATTAGTAGCTCCGCCACCTGTATTGGCACCATTTCCTCCCCACATTGCAAATAAACCATTGCCAAGATCTTTCATGGCCGGGTTCGTTGTAATTGCAAGATCCTGGTAAGCTTGTGCTTCTCCGGAAGTAAAGTCATACAAAGTTGCGGTACTACTCAACGCCTGAGTGTTTGCTGAGCGGATACCCAGGTGATTGCGGTGGCGGATAGCGATATAATAGTTGCCCGCTGTTGCAGTTGAGAAACTTACCACCGACGAGCCATCAAGATCGACTACGCTCCCATCACTTTTTACAAACGCAGCTCTGGTAGCCACAACTGTGCTTGGAGTGTTTGCATCACGAAGCTCTACCAATACCCAATCCGTTACACCTGCTGGTATACTTGGTACCGATTCGGTACCTGCATAGTTGAATGGCGCTTTGTTATATGGCTGAGCCGTAGGCATTATGGTTGGCGCGTTTAGCTTGGTGGTCATTGCTGTACCGCTCATAGCGCCTTGCAGTAATACTTTTGCAGATACCACTACTCCGCTTACTGCCAATCCTTTTGTAAAGTAGGTATTGGTGCTAAAGTCGGTAATAGCTGCTACTGTATGCGCACTACTTCCTGCTACTGTTCCTGCTGCCTGTGTGGTGGCACTTGCTGAGGCTGCTTTCCAGTTTGCGGTAGCCGGTGATGACAATATTTGCGCCGTTGCATCTACGTAAGTTGTTCCCTGGTTGGTGGCTGTGTTGTGCTGTAGACCAAGGATAACATTACTTCCGCCCGGTGTCGTTTCTGCAATCTGCCAGCTACGGGTAAGGTATGCCGAAGCATTGCTGCCCGGTGCCGGTGTAAGGGGTGAAATGGCGCGTACATTGTACTGATCGGCGGTACCGCTGTTCTGCATCACGGCAGGAAGATAATCTCCCGGCACGTCGCTGCTACCTACAGGAAAGGCGAAGGCTGCCGTAGCCAATCCCTCTTTTGCTACAGTACCGGTGCTCGCCGTTACGGCAAACTTGCCGGCATCTGCGCCCGCAATAGTGGCCACGCTGCTCATTACAAGATTCTGTACATCTACATACAAGTGACCGCTGGTAAATGTAAGACTGCTCCCGATGCGTGTATTGCTACCCATTAGTTTTACACCGTTGGCATTGTTTATTTCTATGGCAACAAAGGTGTTGGCAGTAGTGCTGCCGCTGTTGCCACCTATCAGTACCTGTTGATTGGTGCTGCCGGTATTGGGGTTGCTTTTTTGGAACACTATGCTCCCCGTGCCCAGCCCGGGAGTAAAACTGCTCCATGCGGCGGCTGTGCCCAATATTTGTGCGCCCGGGTTTACTTTTAGCGTATCCCCGTAAAAAAGGATCTTTGCGCCATCCTCTATCGTCACTTTGGCGTTGGGGGCTATTTCCACATTGCCGTACCACCGGAGGGTATCGCCGCTTTTCACGGTGAACGCGCTGTCTATGTAGATGCCGTCCGTTGTTTGGGCGTACATCCCGCTGCTGCAGAGCAACAGCAGTGCGACTAGCCCTAGCCGTGGTTTTATATTCTGTTTAAAAAATTGCTTCATTGTTTTTTGTTTGTTTTGAGTGGTGAGTGTTGAGTTATGAGTCTGTTTGCATCATTGCATTTAACTCATAACTCATTACTCAAAACTTATTACTCTTAACTACGATTAGTTATCCAATTGTTTCCATGCAGAACCTGTCCAGCCCCAAAAGTGACCGACATTGAAAATGATGGTACCGGGCCCACCTGCAGGTACAGGAGTAGTTTGACCTGTAGCCGTAACGTTATAAGGGCCTCCAATTTTAACTGCACCGGCCACCTCTAGTTTCTCTACAGGAGCAGTTACACCAACCCCGATATTGCCAGCACCAACTGAACCTGTAATTGCAGTACCATAGATTGCATTACCTATGCTCAATTGATTCGATCCAGAGTTATTAGGAACGTCTGCGCCATAGCCTATAATAATATTTTTATCTCCGCCGTTTAAATTGAATCCTGCATGATCTCCAATCGCCGTATTACTACTGCCTGTTGTATTAGTAAACAAGGCATCTATTCCTATTGCTGTATTGTTAGCCCCTGTTGCATTGTTAAGAAGTGTTGCATAACCTAAGGCAGTGTTGCCGTTAGCAGTAGTGTTACTTTGCATAGATACGTAACCAACCGCTGTGTTGAAGGTGCCCGTTGTGTTGGATTTCAGTGAATTATAGCCTACCGCAGAGTTTTGAAACCCCGTGGTATTACCATTTAATGACTGGTATCCCAAAGCTGTGTTTGTATTAACATTCCCGCTTCCCATACCAACAGTTAGGCCATTGACCAGGGCGTCACCGTTTATGTCTAATTTTTTTTGTGGCGTAATGGTGCCTATACCGATATTACCATCTGACTGAATACGCATTTTTTCTCCTCTTGCACCTGCGTTTATTGTGGTAAAGGTTAAGGTTCCAGCTTCTGCACCAGCTGCATGATTGTTCATTACGGTTTCAATAGCCGTAAATAGCTTGGTAGAAGAACCCATTTTAATACCAGTCGTATTATTGTTTGTCAAATCATTGTTAATCAATGAAAGCGTACCAGCGCTACCGCCTGCGGGTACAGGAACAGCAGCTCCATTGTTAAGTTCGGCCGTAATAGCTCCGCCCGCAACATGCAGTTTTGAGGCTGGGGTCGTAGTACCAATACCGATACTGCCAGCCCCGACCGTAGCAGTGTTAACACCGATTCCATAGATCACATTGCCTATGTTCATTTGGTTAGATGCGGTAAGGTTAGGTAATTGTATAGCCGAACCAACAACAATGTTATTGGCACCTGCTGTCTGGTTCATACCAGCCTGATAACCTACGGCAACGTTATTGTCGCCTCCATCAATACCATATAAAGCATCAGTTCCCACAGCTGTATTTCCTCCTCCTGCTACGTTTTTAAAAAGTGTGGCATAACCCAAGCCAACATTGCCTGTACCATTGTTAACTGCCAAAGAAAAAGCCCCGATCGCTGTGCTGTAGTTACCTGTTTTGTTGGCATTTAACGATTTGAGTCCTATTGCCGTATTTTGATAACCACTAGTATTGCTGGCCAATGCAATGTTACCTAACACAGCATTGGAAATATTAGCGCCATTTCCGGCACCAACTGTTATCCCATTAACGGTAATATCCGCATCTCTATATATGATAGATTTTTTATCACCAGCCGCATCGCTTCCACCCTTTAAACGCCACTCCGTGCTTGCAGGAGCAGAATAAGAAACCCAAGTAGAACCATTGTAAGTATATTGCTGGCCAAAGTCAGTATTTGGGTTTTGTGCCGCCCAGTCATTATTTAAGTAAGTCAGCGTATCTGTGTAAATGGTACCTGGAGCCGCTGCACCTGTTGGTGCATTATTGCCTAAAGTAGATGTTTGGCTGGATGTAACAGCTACCCATTTTGTACCGTCGTTGTAATATAAACCCGGTGAAACCGCTGTACTACCCGTGCCTGCTGATGCAGTGTTATACACATACATCCCCATTACGTGCGCACTTAGCGGAGACGCCGCTGTAGTAGAACTTAGAATCACTCTTGGCATTAATAAACCTTTGTTGGCGCCTGTAGCATCGCCCAGCTGTAGATAGGCATCTTTATTGGCAGGGCCCATTGCTCCGCCTATTTTTGTTTGTGCCTGCGAGAGCATAGCAGCCCCCACTAAAGAACATACGAGTAACAGTTTCTTTTTCATAAAATTTGATTTGTTTTTTTAAAATGTTTGATGGCAAGGTTATCTACAATGGTGTTGTTTAGAAATACTGATTAACATGATCGATAATTGTAGAATAGAAAGCAAAACCTTTAACAGCGGGCTTTTGATCGAATTATTCAATGAATACGTAAAACGGATGTCATTTTTTGACTCTATATTCTATCATACCTTTTTGATATGTGACCGCAAAAGTATATCTCGGTCAAGCGGGATGATATGTCTAAAGGACATTAGTTTTTAGTTAAAGGACTTTCTCCTGTCTGAATTGTTAAAAAGGATTCGCATTTGCGAAAGCGATATTTGTATAATGCATAGCTTTTTTATCATGATACTGCGGGATCATTACAAAAAACCCATCAAAGCCAATTCAATATTGTGTTTGGCTATGAACTGCCAGCATCTAGTGTCGTTACTCACGAGCGTTTATAACATTGTTGCTATTTAAAAGAGGGCCGATGCAAGATTTGCCTGCCTTAACCAAAAATTAATTTTTTCTTCGTTAAACTTTCAGCGGCAATATGTTTCTTAGCGGAGAACGGAGAGAGTGACTGAATGACTGAAGGCCGAAAGTCGAGATTGCTTCGCCCCCGCATTCACTATTTCGTGCTTTCGTTGTTTTATGCTTGCTCGATGTATGACGGGGGCTCGCAATGACGGTGCGGTTTGCCTTCAGTTATTCAGCTACGCAGTTTATTCAGTTATTCAACCTATTCAGTTACTCAGTTACTTCCTATGACCAGAAGAGACATTTTTAAAAGCTTTTTGCAAAAAGAACAGCCCGTTGAGTGGCAGGAGGCTTCCTTTCCCGATATTGAAAGCGGATTGGAAACGTTCAAGAAGCCGTGGGATGAAAGTGCGGTGCGGCACTTGCTTCGCAGAACGCAATTTGGAGCGCCCGTTGCAGAAGTGGAATATTTTAAAAAACATTCCGCGAAAAAAGCAGTGAAGGAGCTGCTCAACACAACTCCCATCAATCCCGCTCCTCCGGTAAATAATTACAACGACGAAAAGGTAACAGATGAACAAGTGCCTTTAGGACAAACATGGGTTAATGCCACCAACAACAGCGGTATGCTAACGGCAAGACGCATACGATCTTTCAAAAGCTGGTGGATGATGCAAATGATAACGCAGAACCGCAGCATACATGAGAAAATGGTGCTGTTTTGGCACAATCATTTCGCTACCCAAACAGCAACAGTCAGGCATCCGCAATTTATTTATCAGCACAATTTGTTGTTGCGCAAATACGCGCTGGGCAATTTTAAGGAAATGACGAAAGCCATCACCGTTGATCCTGCTATGCTTCGATATCTTAATGGTGCATCCAATACAAAGAAAGCGCCGGATGAAAACTACGGGCGGGAGTTGCAGGAGCTCTTCACGATTGGCAAAGGACCGGGATCTCATTATACCGAGGGAGATGTAAAAGCTGCAGCGCGGGTACTTACGGGATACAAGATCAGGCCACTGATGCAGGACACTGCGTTTGATCCGCAAAGGCACGATGATGGAGACAAGCAATTTTCTGCATTTTATGGAAACACCATCATCAAAGGCAGAAGTGGGAAAGACGGGGGAAGTGAACTGGACGATTTGTTGAACATGATCTTTGATCAACAGGAAGTGGCAAAGTTCATTTGCAGGAAACTGTACGTATTTTTCGTTTATAGCAACATTACTCCGGCTATCGAAAAGAATATTATTTCGCCATTGGCGGAAGTTTTCAGAAAACATGATTACGAAATAAAACCTGTGCTTGAAAAACTGCTCGCGAGCAAACATTTCTTTGATATGGCCAATCGCGGTGCCATCATCAAAAGCCCGGTTGAGTTCATTGTGAGTTTGTGCAGAGAATACAATGTTTCCTTTCCTTCAGAACAAAATTATCTGAGCCGTTATGACGCTTTCGAGTTTATGCTTTTGCGAAGCGCATACATGCAACAAAACATTGGCGATCCGCCAAATGTTGCAGGCTGGCAGGCATACTATGAAAGCCCCGCTTTTTATAAGCTTTGGGTAAATTCAGATACACTGCCAAAGCGCAATCAGTTTAGCGATAGAATGGTTTTGTTTGGCTATAAAACAAAACCTCAGGGCGATTTTATTGGCATTGATTTGATTGCTTTTGCCAAATCACTACCAGCGCCAGAAAACCCCGATGCACTTATTCAAAGCTCTGTGCAATATTTATTGGGCACGGACCTTCCAACGGATCAGCAACAGTTTATTAAAACATCTATCCTGCTCTCCAATTTACAGGACATGGCAGATCACTATTGGACGAACATCTGGACGAGCTATGTTCAAAATCCAACGGACGAAAACAAAACGATAGTTGAAACAAAATTGAAACAACTCTATAAATATTTGATGGACCTACCGGAATATCAACTGTGCTAGAGGAATTAAGAATTAGGAATTAGGAATTAAGAATTCTTTCTGTGATAGTGAGTAAGGTAAACATTGCGTGGCTTCTGTGTAAAGGAGGCGTTTGATGCTTTTCTGCATTGCTGGTGCCTTGATTCGTGGCTATTTGTGCCCTGGTTCGTGTCTTCACGAACCACCCTGCAACGCGACATTGCGGTTCGTGGGGACACGAACAGTGGCATTGGACACACACAACGAGCTCGCGCCGTCATTGCGAGGCCAGCGGGGAATGAATGGTGAACTACTACGGCGAGCCAAACATAAACCAGGCGGCCGAAGCAATCTCGTTGCACCGTCAGGGAGATTGCCCGTCCGACCGGTCATCCGGGCGGGCTTCGGCCCGCATACGTTAAGCGCGTACAACCCGCAAGAACAGTTGCATTCATTAATGGCCGGGCCTCGCAATGACGTGCGGCGTGGAGCGCTTAGCAGCCTCAGCCTGACAGGCCTTCGACAGCGCTTCGACAAGCTCAGCGTGACACTCCGTTCGCGTTGTCAGCCTGAGCCTGTCGAAGGCCAACCGAAGTTTTGTAGAGCCTTGTTAAACTAAAACCACATCAACCTGTGACCAAAAAACAAAACCAATGAAAAGAAGAACATTTTTTAAATACACCATCCCTTCAATAGTAGCACCGGTCTTTATCGGTGGTTTCAATCTGCGTGCATTCGCCGCGAGCCCGCTGGTGCAAGCTTTCAACGATTCATCTACCGCGGGAAATGTTTTGGTACTGATTCAACTCGCGGGTGGCAATGACGGTTTGAATATGGTCATTCCAGTTGACTTTTACAGCCAGTATTTTAACGCCCGAAAAAACATAGCTATTGAAGAAAATAAAATTCTTCGTTTGTCCGGCAACGATAGCACAGGTTTGCATCCTTCCATGACTGGCATTCAAAATTTGTATAATGACGGTAAAATATCGTTGGTGCAGGGCGTGAGTTACCCCGCTCCAAACTTTTCGCATTTCAAGGCAACAGATATTTGGTTGACGGGAGAAGACGCAAGCGACAACATTACAACCGGTTGGCTTGGCAGGTATCTTGAGCAGCAATATCCCGGATATCCGGAACATTATCCTAACCCGCAAATGCCTGACCCGTTTGCTATTCAAATAGGCTCGGTAGTTTCTCCGGCGTTGCAGGGGCACTCTTATCCAATGGGCATGGCCATCAGCAATCCTGAAAGTTTTTATAAAATGCTGGAAGATCACCAGGATAAAAATGACGATCATTTTAATAGCGATAGAGTTGCCGATCAGCTTTCCTATCTGCGCCAGCTTTCCGAAAAAACAGATGCTTATGCAGGCGTAATAAAACAAGCTGCAAAGAAATCAAAAACGCTTTCTACAAAATATGAGGACAAGGGAAAAAATAATCTGAGCGAACAGCTGAAAATTGTCGCACGCCTTATCAGTGGCGGATTACAAACGAAAGTGTATGTGGTAAATATTGGCGGCTTCGACACGCATGCCGGCCAAACGGTAAACACAGATACATCAAAAGGGAAGCACGCCCAATTGCTGGAAAATTTATCGCAATCGATTGAGGCGTTTATGGATGATCTTAAACTGATGGGCGTTGATGATCGTGTGATGGGTATGACTTTTTCCGAATTTGGAAGAAGAATAAAATCCAATGCCAGCGGCGGCACGGACCACGGTGTGGCAGCGCCGGTAATTGTTTTTGGTAAAAAAGTAAAAGGCGGACAAATAGGCCACAGTCCAATCATTCCAGACAGTGCAACGGTGAACGACAACGTTACTATGCAATATGATTTCAGAAGCTTGTATGCCTCCATTCTAAAAGACTGGCTTGCGGTGGATCAGAATGCATTGTCATCAATTTTGTTGCACAATTTCGATACGTTGCCTTTGATCGCGTAGAGAGGACCGCAGATGACGCTGATTGGACTGATTTACGCTGATTTTTAATAATTGAATAACTGAAAGTTCGTGTTTTTGACAACTTATGCTTTTCGATAAAAATCAGTGCAAATCAGTCCAATCAGTGTCATCTGTGTGCTCCCTCGAACCTTTTGCACCAACTGCATGTTATAACATTGTTGTTCTTTTTTATCATATACCAAATGCCGGTTACGATCGGCATTTTTTCATGTATCTTATTGAATCTTATGTATTTGTTAAGGCTATGAAATGGAATGAAATTTTAATAAATTTAAACTTACATCAGAACTTTTTTTAAATAAACTTTTATGGCAAATACAAAATTATGGAAGGTAGATCCTACCCACACCGAAGTGCAATTCAAAGTGAAGCATTTGGTTATTTCTACGGTTACAGGAACTTTTAAGGTTTTTAATGGCGAAGTACATTCAAATGGAGATGATTTTGACGGCGCGGAAACGAGCTTTAGCATCGATGCTAAAAGCATTGATACGAACACTCCTGACAGAGACAATCACCTGCGCTCTGATGACTTTTTTTCTACAGACAAATTTCCGACGATCGATTTCAAAAATGGCGTACTGCACAAAGTGTCCGATGATGAATTTACACTGAAAGGTGATCTTATTATCAGAGGCGTTTCCAAAGCCGTAGAACTAAAAGTAGAGTTTGGCGGTGTGGCCAAAGATCCCTGGGGTAATGTAAAGGCTGGGTTTGAAATAACCGGAAAAGTGAATAGAAAAGATTTCCACCTCGTATGGAACGCCGCAACAGAAACCGGAGGCTTTTTGCTCGGCGATGACGTGAGATTGTTTGTGAATGTGCAGCTAGTGGAGGGATAGAGAGAGACTGAATAACTGAATGACTGAATAAACTGAGTGACCGACTGTCGTAATGCGAAATCGACAATAAAACACTCAGTTATTCAATTATTCAGTTATTCAGTTATTAGCCTATACTCCTCCTTTCCCATTATTCCCATCTTATTTTCAGTATATTTTATTGTGTCTGGCCTTATCATCCAGATGTCGCCGCTTACAGCTACCGCGAAGGGATATTTCATGTAATATTTTCGTGTGGCTATTGATAGCAAGCTATTGTTATTATTCGTCAACAGCATGCCTGTAAGCTGCACTCCCACAACGTTTGTGCTTAACAATTTGTCCTGCCGCACTGCGCCTGCAATTAAAGTATTTTTGAGGGCAACATTCATGTGAGTGGTCGCCTGCTTGGACTTAAAGACAATTATGTTTTCCTCGGGGAGATACACATAGTAGCACATTGCCGTGTATGGAACATTATTATCGCAAACGCAAAGTGTGATCACTGTCTGCGATTGTATAAACGTTAGCACTTTTTTGCTGAGAATAGAGCCTGGTGTAATGGTCATGTAGATCGGGTGTTTGTTCGCTTAAATGAACCCGAAAAGTAGGATGGATTAATTTATGAAGGACTGATGTAGAGCAGCAGGAATGTTAACTGTCATCACAAAAAATTAAGAATTAAGAATTAGGAATTAAGAATTCTTCCTGTGTAGCTGGCCTTCTTGAAATGAATTTCAAGAATAATGAAAAGGGTATGATCAAGCTCCGGCTTGGGTCTTCACAATAAAAAAGGGTAAGCCTAAGCCTACCCTTCATTTCAATTAACAATTTATCTCTTCATCAATTTTGAAACTCACCTCAAAGATGATTGTCACATACGAAGAATTCTTAATTCCTAATTCTTAATTCTTAATTACTAAACATTCAAACCACCGCAAACGCTGATCACTTGTCCAGTAACGTAGCTGCTCATTTTGCTGGCAAGGAACAAAGTCACATCAGCAATTTCTTCAGTAGAGCCAAAGCGGTTCAAAGGAATATCTTTCAAATATTGATCAGCACCAGCACCGTCTTTCAGGTAGTGCGTCATGTCTGTTTCTACAAAGCCCGGTGCAATTGCGTTGCAACGGATATTGCGGCTTCCCAGTTCAAGGGCAATTGACTTTGTAAAGCCAATAATACCTGCTTTGCTGGCTGCATAGCTAGACTGTCCGGCGTTTCCGCGAACACCCACAATGGAACTCATATTAATAATGCTGCCGCTTTTTGCCTTCATCATTGGGCGAATAACCTGTTTGGTCATGTTGTAAATGCTTTTCAGGTTTACGTCCATTGTTTCATCCCACTGTTCTTCAGTAAGGCGCAGCAATAGATTGTCTTTTGAAATACCGGCATTGTTAACGCATACGTCTACGGCGCCAAATTCTTTTACTACATCATTAACAAGTGTTTCGCAGTCGTTAAAAATAGCAGCATTGCTTCTGTAGGCTTTAGCTTTTACACCTAAAGCAACAAGTTTTTCTTCGAGGGCCTGGGCTTTGGGGGCGCTTCCTTCACTCACATAGGTAAATGCAATATTTGCTCCGTGTTCTGCAAGTTTTAAAGCGATACCTTCACCAATTCCTCTTGCAGCGCCGGTTACAATAACTACTTTGTTTTCCAACAATTTCATCTCTAAATTTTTACTGTTTTGGTATGATGCAACCAGCGTGTAAAGTCTTGCGTTAATGCAACGTTTCACAACCCTAATTACATCAATTGAATTTTATGTGATGCGCAAATGTAATTCAATTAGACACTAGTGTAGCAATTTGCAATTTGTAACCTTGTTTTTTGTCGCTTTTTGCCCGCTGGAACAAATTTTTATATTATTAAAACATACAAATTTTCTTAACTTAACAAACTATAAACCATATGTCAGAACCTTTACACTTTCACCCTTGTGCCTTTGGCCAGATTAACTTTTGTAACACCCTTGGCTTATAGGCAATAATAATCTACTTTCCTTTAAAAATTCAAATCAATCCCCCAATAACCGTATTACATACCCTAAGGTGAACAACAAATGCGTCCATATTGTATTGATCACAATGCTTTGGTTAATGGGAACCCGGGCAGGCGCCACTGTGCATTATAGCTCGCCTTTCGACTATGATACGGTGCCCAAAAAATCTATTTTTCAAAAAATTAGAGAATATAGGGATTCCATGATGCACCGGCGTTACAGGGATTCGGTGCTGGGTAAAATTGCAAAAGTAGATGCGCCGGAACCGAAAGAAGATAGTACGATGGTGAAGAGTGAACGAAAGTTTTTACCCACTTCCGGCAAAAGAATACAGAATATTTATTTCAAAAGAATTGCTGTATTTGGTCCGCGTGACATTAATGATACCACTTTTTCTACCCGCAATAAACTTATCAGGGTCGCCAACAGCCTGCATTACGATTCGCGCCAGTGGGTCATCCGGCAAACTCTTTTCTTTAAAGAGAATGACACCATAAATGCATTTACGCTGGCCGATAACGAGCGCTATATACGTACGCTGCCGTTTATACAGGATGCCCGTGTGTATGTGATCAACGAAGACGATGACGACAACACCGCGGATGTGCTGATCGTAACCAAGGACGTATTTGAATACGGCATAGACCTTTCCAATTTCAGTCCACCAAACACCATCGCTGCCACGGTTTACAGCAATGACCTTTTTGGTGCCGGACAGGGCCTCCGGGTTGGTTTCCGGTGGGACAATGCATACACGCCACCTTTTAATTCTGAGGTCCGCTATACCAAGTACAACATTGCCCGGTCCTTTGCCAATTTTACTGTTGGTTATACCACGTTAAACAACAACAATCCACTGGACACAGGCGTATACGAAAATTCATATTTTGTAAGCATAACGAGACCGCTTTACCGGCAGTCAGCGCGGTTTATAGGTGGTCTCACCCTGGCAGATAATCATTCCATGAATATTCACGATTATCCGGACACCATGTACAGAAGCTACTCTTACCGATTGCTGGATATATGGGCCGGTTATAATTTTAGAAATTCATTTCGCAAAAACGGATCTCTTACCAATAAACCCAACCTGGCTTTACTGGTGCGGCGATACAGCGCTTATTTTATCGATCGCCCTAAACAACCGGAGTTGGCACTGGACCCAACCTACAACACGCGGCAATATTACCTCGGGCAGTTTGTAATTTTTAAACAGCAGTATTTTAAGGGTAAGTATTACAACGGTTTTGGCAGAACGGAGGATATTCCGCAGGGATATACCATTACGGCCACGATGGGTAGCGAGAAGTGGATCAGCCGCTACAGATGGTACAGCGATGTAAGCGTTCAAAGCTGGCAGAGAACCCATCGCGACGGATTGTTGAACACCGGTATCGGCATTGGATCTTTCTGGCAAAAAACCACTTCGGAAGATGCGGTTATACATGCTTTCGCCAATTATTACAGCAAACTTTTTTACTGGAAAAAGCAACGCATCAGGCAAATGACGTTTTTTGATTACCTCATTTGCCCCAACAATTATTTCTATAAACCGCTGAATATTAACTGGGAACAAGGAATCTGGGGCTTCAAAAGAACCACGCTCAATGGGTACCAGCGACTTAACATGCGTTCGGAAACCGTTTATTACAGCCCATTGAAAATTTATGGCTTCAAGTTTAATTTCTTCGCCAGCGCGCAATTGTCGCTGTTAGCCGGCAATAAAGAATCGATTTTTCAAAGCCCGGTTTACACGGGGCTTGGACTGGGCGCAAGGATCAGGAATGAAAACTTAAGTATCAACACGCTGAAACTGGGAGCATATTACTATCCTGTTCGCCCTGCGGGTGTGGGCACCTTCTTTTTTGAGGCTACAACGGTGTCTGATCTGCGCTTTGACGTGTTCCCGCTTAAGATGCCTACGTTTTTACAATTCAGGTAAAAAAGCTCCAAAATTTAATTATCGTTACAACTTTATACTTAGATAGGGCGTATTTAGTTTTTTCTGTTATCTTGCAGTCCCTTTTTTAAAAATGTGATTATGGAATATAACAGAATCATGGCTATTACCGGATTGCCGGGATTGTTTGAGTTATTAAGCAGTAAAGCAGATGGAGCGATCGTTCGTTCCCTGGAAGATAAAAGCACAAAATTTGTTTCCAGCCGCGTACATAACTTCTCGCACCTGGAAAGCATCGAAGTATATACTATCCGCGAAAACGTAAATCTTGTGGACGTATTTACAGCTATGCAAAGCAACGGTGGCGCTCTTCCTTCTGAAAAAGATGCTAATGCAATAAAGGCATATTTTCAGAAAGTATATCCTGATATGGACTTCGAAAGAGTGTATAGCAGCGATATGAAGAAGATGATCAAATGGTTCTCTGTACTGAAAGAGAACAACATCGAAATAAAACTGACTGAAGCTTCTGCCGAAGAAGCGGAAGAAGTATCTGAAGTAGCAGAACCTGCAAAAGAAGAAAAGAAAGCTAAAGCAAAAGCTGACTCTGCTGAAGAAGCAGCGACAGAAGAAAAGCCTAAAAAAGCTGCTAAAGCAAAGAAATCTGCTGAAGCAGAAAGCGAAGGTGCTGAAGAAAAACCTACTAAGAAAGCTGCAGCGAAAAAAACTGCAGCGAAAGATGATGCAGAAGGTGGCGAGGAAAAGCCTAAAAAAGCTGCTCGCAAAAAGAAGACAGAAGAGGAATAATTTAATGAATTATAAACAAGCTGCAAGCCTGGAGTTTTTTAACTTTAAAGCTTGTAGCTTTTTTATTTTATAATGCCATTGGTTATTGTTTGACCAATCGGTAAAACACATTTTAAGATTATGACCTATAGTGCAGATATAAAAAAAGTGGAACGTCACTTTTTACCAAAAGATTTCGTCGTTACAGATTGGAACAGTCTTGAACCTTACTTTAAAAATTTGCAGGAGAGAGAAATTACTTCTGTAAAAGATCTTGAGCAATGGCTGAAAGACTCCAGCGAACTGGAAGCAATCGTAAGTGAAGATGCATGTTGGAGACAAATTAAAATGACTTGCGATACCGAGAATAAAGCGTTGGAAGAAGCTTTCACTTATTTCGTGATGGAAATTCAACCGAAAATTCAACCGTATGCAGATCAGTTGAATCGCAAACTGATCGCCTCTCCTTTCACTAAAGAACTCGATCAGCAGAAATATTTTACCTACCTGAGAAGCGTTAAGAAAAGCATTGATTTGTTTCGCGAAGCAAATATTCCTTTGCAGGCTGAGCTGGGCGTTATGCAGCAGCAATACGGCGTAATTGCAGGAAAGATGACTGTTACTGTTGACGGAAAAGAATACACTTTACAACAGGCAAACAAATTTCTCGAAAATCACGATCGCAACCTGCGTGAAGAAGTGTATAGAAAAATTCAGGAAAGAAGACTGCAGGATAAAGAGGCATTGAATGACCTGTACACAAAACTCGTTGAGAAAAGACAACAGGTAGCAGAGAATGCAGATTTCAAAAACTACCGGGATTATAAGTTTGTGGAGCTTGGTCGCTTTGATTACAAACCTGAAGATTGTTTTCAGTTTCACGAAGCGGTTAAGCAGCACGTGTTGCCGTTAGTGAATGAAATTTACAGAAGAAAAAAAGCGAAACTTGGCCTGGACACGCTTCGTCCATGGGATGTAGATGCGGAGCCCGAAAATGTAGAGCCATTGCATCCATTCAACTCTGGTGAAGAGTTGCTGGAAAAATCAATTGACTGCTTCAACTCATTGAATCCATTCTTTGCGGAATGTCTTAAAAAGATGAAATCAATGGGACATCTGGATCTCGATAGCCGCAAAGGAAAAGCGCCGGGTGGTTATAACTGTCCGCTTGCAGAAAGTGGTGCGCCGTTTATTTTTATGAACGCTGCCGGCCAAATGCATGATGTAACAACTATGGTGCATGAAGGCGGCCACGCTATTCATTCATTCCTTGCACACCCACTGGAATTAAGTGCTTTCAAGGAATACCCAATGGAAATTGCAGAAGTTGCGAGCATGTCTATGGAGCTTTTCAGCATGGATGAGTGGGAAAGTTTTTTTGACAACAAAGAAGATTTGCAAAGAGCAAAAGAGCATCAGCTGGAAAGAGTGATCACTATATTTCCATGGATTGCCACTATTGATAAATTCCAACATTGGGTTTATCTTAATCCTCAGCATACGCCGGAAGAAAGAGCTGCGAAGTGGTATGAAATTCTAAATGAGTTTTCCAGCAGCGAAATGGATTTTAGTGGTCTTGAAGAGTTCAGGAAATATGCATGGCAAAGACAATTGCATTTGTTTGAAGTTCCTTTCTACTATATCGAGTATGGTATTGCGCAATTAGGTGCCATCGGTTTATGGATGCAGTACAAACAAAATAAAGAAGCTGCTCTTAGCAACTATACAAAGGCGTTAAGATTGGGCGGCACAAAAACTTTACCTGAACTGTATGATGCAGCAGGTCTCGAGTTTAATTTGTCTCCTGCATATATAAAGAAGTTGATGGATTTTGTAAATACCGAGATCAATAAGTTATCAAATTAAAAATACTCGGTTTAGGGTATGCGATAATATTGCGATTGTTGAAAATGTATTTTATATTTGTTGACTCAAATCAACAATATATACTGAATATAAAATAGCTACTAATCAGAGCCTTAACCAAAAGTCCCTGTGTGTCTACACCGGGGCTTTGCTTTTTATACATGTTACGTATTTGTACGTATTGTTCTTTCAAAAATGTCTGCGTGTATATGCGTACAGACGCATAACAATGCTTCTCTGGTGCGACGTCTGAACAATGCGAAGACGCATTATCATGCGTCTCTACGGGAAATAAAAAAACGTCCCACAAATTGCGAGACGTTTTTCTTTATCGATAGATACATTATCATGAACAGACGCATTATCATGCGTCTCTACAATTATTTATTTCTTTTTTCTATTTCTCCGCTCAATGCACCGAAGATATCATCTACAGTTCCTTCTCCTTTTACGTGCACTACTTTGTCAAATTGTTTGTAGTGATCAGCAACTGCAGAAGTTTTTTTATGATATTCAGCAATACGGTTTTTAATTATTCCTTCGTTCACATCATCTGTTCTTCCACTTGTTAATCCGCGATTCAGAAGACGTTTGATCAATTCTTCTTCTGTTACATCAAGTGCCAGCACCACATTGATAGCAGCGCTTTTTTCTGACAATAACTTATCCAAAGCAACAGATTGCTCTTTTGTGCGTGGAAAACCATCAAACAAAAAGCCTTTTGCCTGCGGATTATTTTCCAGTGCAGATCTGATCATGCCAACAACTACTTCATCAGGAACCAATTGACCCTGATCCATTAATTTTTTTGCTTCTAAACCAAGGGCGGTTTGTGCGGCAATTTCGCCACGAAGAATATCACCGGTAGAAAGGTGTTTCAGTCCGAATTTCTCTATAAGCTTTTCAGATTGGGTACCTTTTCCGCTTCCGGGAGGTCCGAATAAAATTAAATTGAACATGTATTGTAATCCTTGATGAGTGAGCAAACCTAGTCAAAAATGACGAATGTGCAAAGTTGAAAGGCTCGGCTTAGATAATTTCTACTAAAAGTCATCCATTTGATTGATTTATTACCAAACAATGTGTTTTTTTAGACATAACGACACTTTTCACTATATGACACTTTATCCAATATGTTAAATCGCGAATACAAGCAATTTGGAGGAAATCTGTCGCAACTTGTATTCCGTAAATTTGTTAAACAAACGAAGAACAACTATGAAATTGCTTAGCATAATTTTAGTAGCGGTTTTAATGCAGCAATGCAGTTTTTCCCAAACAGCAAATAATAAAAACTCAACTATGGATACAACACACAAGAAAAATGAAGTTTACTCGAGAGAGAGTAAAGAAAAGGTGAACCTGAGCGATTCAGAATGGAAAAAGATCCTGCCTTCGGACGTGTATTACATCGCCCGTGAAAAAGGCACCGAAAGACCGTGGACAAGTAAGTATGAGGAATCTAAGGAAGTAGGGACTTACTATTGCGCCGTTTGCGGTAACCCGCTTTTTAAAAGTGATACCAAATTTGAGAGCGGTTGCGGCTGGCCAAGTTTTTATGAACCGATCAGCAAAACGTCCATTATTTATACGCCGGACAATACGCACGGAATGGAAAGAACAGAGGTGCAATGCGGCAGATGTAAATCGCACCTTGGTCACGTGTTCGAAGACGGCCCACCTCCAACAGGCTTACGTTATTGTATAAACGGAGTGGTACTGGATTTTGAAAAAGCGAAGGATGCGGAGAAGAAGTACAATGAGAAAAAGGGCGAATAGGACGCAGATCGTCATGATTGTGATGATTTGATATGATTTTTTCAAATATTAAAAGAATAATCCCCGTAGAGACGCATTGAATGCGTCTCTTTTTGTTTTGCGGATTGTTGCACAAAATGCGGAAGAATCTCGGGTGCCACACCAAGACGCATTCAATGCGTCTCTACAGTTCAATTATTTATGTTAAAAATTGATTTTCAAAAAATCGAAAATCTGCTTTCTGTTTTCTATTTTCGATACATGTTGCTGTACTCCTCCAATATCACCCCGCGCCTTGAATATATTGTAAGCTTTATCAGCAGCGAATTATTACAGGAACCTATACAAATCACAAGCAACAGCAATTTTTTCGCTTCGCAAAAAGTTCCCAAAATCAACTACTCGAATAGTCGGATAAGCAGCGATGAATATCACATTCGGCCGGTTAATCTTTTGTTTGAAAACGATATTTCTGCACAGGAAATTATCGTTGTACAAAACAATCACCATAAGGCTTTTTTCTGGCAGGCAGATAGCGATCATCCTTTTGATGTGTTGGCCGCTTCTTTCTATTTGTTAAGCCGCTACGAAGAATATTTGCCACACACCTTAGATGAGTACGGAAGATTTTCGCATACCAATTCACTGGCTTTTAAAGAAGGTTTTTTGAATCAGCCTTTGGTTAATTATTGGTTGATCGATTTAAAAAAAGCATTGCAGGAAAAATTTTCCGGCATTATATGGAGGCCGCAAAAGTTTAAATACATTCCGACTTACGATATTGACATTGCATGGAAGTATAGGCACAAAGGTTTTGTAAGAACAACCGGCGCCTTGCTTAAATCAATCTTCCGCGGCAATTGGAGCCAATTTCGTGAACGGCTGGCGGTTCTACAACACAAAGAAACGGACCCTTATGATTCTTATGAATGGTTGGATGCGCTGCATCTCTACTGCAAAATAAGACCGTACTATTTTTTCCTTTTGGCAGACAGGCAAACAGGCGTTGATAAAAATATCAATCCATCAAAAAAAGCGTTGCAGAGCCTTATTCAATACCAGTCAAAGAAAGGAACTGTGGGCATACACCCGTCATGGCAGAGCGGGGATCATCATAAACTATTAAAACAGGAAATTGGCTGGCTTGAATTCATTACAGATGACAATGTAAAATATAGTCGTCAACATTATATAAGGTTTACGCTGCCAAATACTTTCAGAAGATTAATTGCAGCGGGTATTGAGAAGGATTTTTCTATGGGTTACGGCAGCATCAATGGTTTCCGGGCCTCTGTTGCTTCTTCTTTTTATTGGTACGACCTGGAAAATGAACAGACAACAACCCTTCAGTTGTTTCCTTTCTGCTACATGGAAGCGAATTGTTTGTATGAAGAAAAACTTTCTCCCACTCAAGCGTTTGAGGAGTTAATGCAATACTACCGTTCGGTAAAAGAAGTAAATGGCTTAATGATCATTATTTGGCACAACACAGCTTTCGGCACAGATCCTTTTTTCAAAGGCTGGAAAGAAGTGCATGAAGTGTTCATGAGAGATGTTGTTTATTGGGAGGTGATGATTGAATAAACTGAATGGGCTGAATAACTGAGTGTTCCATAGTCGAAGTTCAAATCGAATATAAACCATTCAGTTATTCAGTCCATTCAGTTTATTCAGTTATTGCTTAGTGTCTAAAATGTCTCATTCCAGTCATCACCATTGCAAGGTTGTGTTGCTTGCAATATTCAATAGAATCTTTATCGCGAATGGAACCGCCTGGCTGAATGAATGCTTCCATTCCTTCTTCGTGGCTCATTTGCACGCAATCATTGAATGGGAAAAATGCATCGCTTGCCAATACCGCACCTTTCAAATCAAATTTAAATTGTTTCGCTTTTTCAATCGCGTGACGCAATGCGTCTACACGGCTTGTTTGTCCGCAACCTTTACCAATAAGTTGTTTGTTTTTAACCAACGCAATCGCGTTACTCTTAAGGTGTTTACAAACAAGGTTTGCAAATGTCAAATCACTTTTTTCAGCTTCAGAAGATGATCTGCCGCCTACTTCTTCCCATTTCTCAAAATTGCCTTCGTCCGTTTGCTGAACCAATACACCGTTTAGTAAAGATTTGTATTGAGTCTTTACATTCAAAGGCGCTTTGCTTTGCAAAAGAATTCTGTTCTTTTTAGATTTCAATACTTCCAATGCATCGTCATTGAATGAAGGAGCAATCAATACTTCGAAGAAAATTTCATTGATCGCATCTGCAGTTGCTTTATCGATCGTGCCATTGCAAACCAACACGCCACCGAATGCACTTTCAGGGTCACCTGCCAAAGCCGCGTCCCATGCATCTTTTACAGAAGGCCTTTGTGCAATACCGCAAACATTTGTGTGCTTAATGATAGCGAAAGTAGTATCTGTAAATTCCTTGATCAACTGAGCCGCAGCATCAACGTCAACCAGGTTGTTGTAAGAAAGCTCTTTGCCGTTCAGCTGGTTGAAAAGCTCATCCAGTTTACCATAGAAAACACCTTGCTGATGCGGGTTTTCACCATAGCGCATGATCTTTGCTTCAGGCACAGATTCAAAGAAATAGTTACCGTTTGCAGGAGTAAAATATTTAGAGATTGCTACATCGTAGTGTGCACACACTTCAAATGCTTTTGCAGCAAATGCTTTACGCTGATCGATTGTAGTTTCACCTTTTTGATCTGTAATTATTTGATTCAGTAAAGCGTAGTCTTGCTTAGAAGCTACTACGACAACATCGCTGAAATTCTTCGCAGCGCCGCGGATCATGGATGGACCGCCGATATCAATTTTCTCAATGATCAGTTTTTCTTCGCTTGTAGAAGCCACTGTTTCCTCGAACGGATACAAATCAACAATCACAAGATCCAACTCAGGAATTTCATACTGCTTCATTTCCTGTACATCTTGTTCGTTACCTCTTCTTCCCAGAATTCCACCAAATACTTTCGGGTGAAGCGTTTTTACACGGCCGCCCAAAATGGAAGGATAAGAAGTCACATCTTCAACCGGTACGCATTTGATACCCAATTTTTCGATAAACTGTTGTGTTCCGCCGGTGCTGTAGATGGTGACACCAAGATCGGAAAGTGTTTTAACTATGGGTTCCAATCCGTCTTTATAAAAAACGGAGATCAATGCTGATTGAATTTTTTTGTTCATATTAATAGTACTAATTGACGGTTGTAAAGAATGTAACCGGATATGGGAATTTCTATTAAGAGGCGCAAATTTAGCACAAGAAATTTATATGACAGGCGATTATTGATTTACCACATCCAAATACATGGCTATCAACATATTATCCATTTTAACCGCAAAGAGCGCAAAGAAGTAGCTTCGAAACTGACAGCAGCATTCAAAGGCGCAAAGGAAACGAAGGATTGAAAACAATTCCTTGAACATCCTGGTCATTTCACTCATGCGGTACTCGTTCATGTCTTCGTTTCCTTTGCGTCCCCTTTGTGTACTTTGCGGTTAAAAAGTGTGACCAATCTTCATTTCTAGTTGTCCACATTTTCTAAAAAATATCTAACGATTGATCGTTTTAATTGAAAGAATAGTAAATTTAACCGATTGCATTTGTTCACTTTAACCCATATGTAAAAATTTATGTCGACTGAAACGATTGTTGCCGTAAAAGACAATACGGCCAACCCTGCCCCTTTAGGTCTACTCGGATTCGGAATGACCACTGTTTTACTCAATATTCATAACGCCGGCTTTTTTGAATTGAATTCCATGATCATTGGCATGGGCATATTCATGGGCGGATGCGCGCAAATTGTTGCCGGAATCCAGGAATGGAAAAAGAACAACACATTCGGTGCCACAGCCTTTACTTCTTATGGCGTTTTCTGGCTTACACTGGTGAGTCTTTGGCTGATCCCCAATACCTCTTTTGGTGCGTCGTATAAATCAAGCGCAACTGGTGTAGGTTATTACTTGCTGATGTGGGGACTATTTACATTATTTATGTTTATCGGCACTTTAAGACTTAGCCGTGCATTGCAGGTTGTTTTTGCTACGCTTACTGTTCTGTTCTTTTTGCTTGCCATAAGCGATTTTACAGGAAATACAGCAATGAGAACCTTTGCAGGATATGAAGGTATTTTCTGTGGTCTCAGCGCTTTTTATACCGGCGTTGCCCAGGTTTTAAATGAAGTTTACGGCAGAACCGTTCTGCCTCTTGGTTAATAACTCTTTGTCCGACTAATTGCCTATTCTGTCCCCATAGCAATATGGGGATTTTTTTTGTCTGAGGCATACAGATGACACGGATTTACACAGATCTTTCCCAAAAATTAAAAATCCATTATGAAAGCGCCGTTATCTTTTGTTGAGAAGAATTGTTGATTGAGTTGTTTGCATTCTTCTTTCCATTTAGAGATTTTCCAATCCGAGTTTGAGCCGTCGAATACCATTGTTTTGCAGTTAAATGCGCTTGTGATGTCAGAGATTTCCAGTTTGGTGCTATGAGAAATGATTACCACATCGACATTTATTTCTTCTTTTTCTTTTTCATATCCCATTGAATCATTCAAAATGATAATTCGCTTGCCGTTCCATACAATGATATTTTCTGTATTTGCAGTATCAGTTTTTGTTCTTTGCAAAATGCGTGAAGGCTTCAAATGAAAGTTTTGCAGGAAGCCATCTTGTTGTAATTCTTTATCTCCAATGAATAGATAGTTTCGGCCGTGGATTATATCTATTGCTTGTCTTTGCGGAACGTTGTACACGATAAGTCTTTCTTGCTTTGAAGCTTGGTAAAAGGAGTACGAGCGTAAGCATATGAACAACAACAGAGACAGCAAGCTAACATACATATAGTGCTTGTGATTTTTAAACAACCACAATACAACTAACGCAATAAAAATATACAGCACCAAATTCTGCAACATGCTAATCTGTAAGCCTCCCCACATGTTAAATGGGATGGCTTCTATGCGCTCTATAATCGTATTCATCAGCCACAACAGCCAAGTTAGTATTCTTCCAACTAAAACAGCAACCGGTGCTACAAAAGAAACACAACACAATACAATTTCTCCAATCAATATAATCGTTGAAATAGGCACAGCCAATAGATTCGTCATCAAAAAGAAGACAGGGAATTGATGAAAATAATAAATGCTTATCGGCGTGGTTAGTATTTGCGCTGCAAGCGTAACTGCCGCAGCCTGCCATATTTTGTCGAGCAATTTATTTTTAATGTAAATACAATGATAAACAGGCTTCATAAAAACAACAATGCTTAAAAGGGCTGCATAGGATAACTGAAAGCCTACATCCCACAACCAGAAAGGATTATAACACAATAGTAAAAATGCAGACACACTCAAAGTATTGTAGACTGATGATTGTTTGGAAATACTATTCCCTATCACAATGCAAGTAAACATCACCGCAGATCGCAACACAGACGGCGAGGCGCCTGACATAATGCTAAACAACCAAAGAAATACGATGACTATAACCGGCTTCAAAATTCTATTTAGCTTTCTTTTGTCGCTTAGTGGCTTCAATAAAAGTAACAGCAAAAAATAAATAACTCCCAGGTGCAGTCCGGAAATAGCGATAATATGCACCACGCCGGTGTTTGAATATGATTGCACCAGCGTTTTATCGAGATCTTCCTTATATCCAATCAATAATGCTTCAGCCAGCCCAAGCTCTTTTTTGCTCATAATATATTTGTGCAAAATGGTGGTGATCGCATCATTTGCGTTAAAGAGAAATTGCTTTGCGGGGTTTATTTTCTTTTCTTTCAATACCACGTATTCATTTGGCTTTAGGAATACCTGGTAATAAATATGCTGGAAGGCGCAGTACTGTTCATAATCGAAACAGGCAGGGTTACCGGAGTTGCGAATGGCTTGCAAAGGCTTGTCAATAACAATCTGCGAACCATATGTAAGCGCTGGTTTTACGCTGTCTTTTTGCAGGTACACAATGATGTTTCCTGTAACAGATTTGTATATGCTGTCATCTCCCATCAACTCTACAGTGGCCCTTGCTTTGAAAGACTTTTCTTTTTCCGTCAGCGGCTCGTCAAGTGTTACCAGTAATTTTTGCGAAACATAATTGTTCTTAACGCAGCACGAATCATTGGTTCCAGTGTTTTTATAAAACAATATTCCACCTAAGCAAATCATTGCTGCATTTATTGCAATGCCACTTATCCACGATTGACTAAACTTTCGCTTTAGCGGTAGTAATAGAAAAACAACAAACACCAGGATTGCAATCGCGACAATTACCAACCACGTGTTCAAAACAAATGCAAAATGATATTGCAATAGAAGTCCCGCAATAAAAGGAATGACCAAACGTAGAAATGGCGCTTGTTTCCAAAGATGAATTGTATACTGCATGAGGTTGACGATTTGTGCAGTATCTGGAGATAGGGAGCTTCAAAGATAACGTTAAACATCTAACGCCGAACTATAAATGCAGAATCATAAATCTTGCGTTCGGCGTTTAGCATTGAGCATTGAGCCCATCACCACCGCTCCTCTTCATCAATCTCATCATCATTCTTTCTGTACTCTTGTCTTGTTTTTATTTTTTGCAACTCGCGTTCTACAATCAATGTGGCAATGATTTTTCCAGCGTCTTCCTCGTCATGCATTTTCAGCATGTACCGGAGCTTTGGTTCGCTTACGTCTAAACGGTAAAGAATACCCACTAACTTTTGAAAATCCTTTTGTATCAACTCATTTACGGGAACCGCAATCATGGCAATCATTTGATCAAACGAAAACGTTGGTGGAATCGCTACCGCAAATTCGTTTTGTAAATTGTGTATGAGTTGTTCGTTGGTCTCCATTGATGCTTTAATATTTTTCAATTACGCCCAAGCCGAATAATGCGAAATCATATTTCACAGGATCGTTTTTATCCAGCCTGGAAAGATATGCGGTCAATTCAACGGCAGCTTGCCAATCAACCTGTTTTCTTTCCAGCAAATTAAACCGTTTTGCCACACGGGCAACATGTACATCCATGGGACAAATCAATTGCGAAGGTTTGATTTTTTTCCAGATACCAAAATCGACTTTCTTGTTATCGTTTCGCACCATCCAGCGCAAATACATGTTTAGCCTTTTGCAGGCAGACTTCTTAAATGGTGCAGCAATATGTTTTCTCGTGCGTTCAGGAAATTCATCAAAAGCAAAAAAGTAGTGATGAAACCCATTGAGTGCATTTTCTATATTCTCATCATCCGGCTGCATCCATTTTGCGAACGCGGATTCCAATGACGCATTTTCTTTATAGTGATGTTGTAAAAATTTGAGCGAGTGAAAAAGGTCTGTCGCATTGAATGTGCGATGCACAAAATCGACGAAAGGAATCAGATCTGTTTCTTCAAATGATGTCACAAACTGATGAGGAGCATTGTCCATCAGGTTGAACAGCTTTGTGCAGGAGTTGATGATTGTTTTTCTGTTGCCCCAGGCAAGTATGGCGGCGAAAAAGCCTGCAATTTCTATGTCTTGTTTTTTAGAAAATTTATGCGGAATGCTGATGGGGTCATCCGGTATAAACGCAGGAACGTTATATTCTTCCACTTTTCTATTGAAGAAGTCAACCAGCTTTTTGTTGCCGGCTGATAATTGTTCTTTGCTTGATTTCAATTGAAGTTTTTTGAAACAGGCAATTTACAGAAATGGAACTGAATGTTTTTGGATAAAAAAAGGAATGCGAAATTGAATGTTACACCCAGCCGTGTTAGAGGGCGAATGCGATTCGCCCCTACGTGCGGAACTGTTACACAAATTTCTTGTTGCGATTGCCATTTGGCTTGTGCTTGTGAAATTTTCGGTTACCGCCGCCACCACCGTTGCCATTTCTTGTTGAAGGATTATACACAGGTGCTTCTCCTAATGCCGCCGGAACAGGTAATTTATCTACCGTTTTACCAATCAATTTTTCAATACGTGCAAAACGTCCATGTTCTCTCTCGCTGATTAGCGTGATCGCAACGCCTTCCGCTTCTGCTCTTGCCGTTCTTCCTATGCGGTGCACGTAATCTTCACCATCGTGTGGTACATCGTAGTTGATTACAAGATCTATCGTATCAATATCAATACCTCTTGAAAGAATGTCTGTTGCCACCAATACAGGAATTCGTCCACTATTGAATTTCAGCAATACGTCTTCACGGCTTGCCTGCTCAAGATCGCTGTGCATTTCGCCAATAGTAAGACCAGCTTGCCTTAATTCAGCCACCAATTTTTTTACACTTTGTTTGCTGCTGCAAAATACAAGGGCACTTTTGAAATTGGTGCTTTGTAATACAGTTTTCACCAACGGCAGTTTCTGATGCTCAAAAACTGAATACGCCTGCTGTTGTATTTTTTCAGGTGGCTTTGAAATGGATATGTTTACCTCCGAATGATTCTGTAAGATTTGCTTTGCCAGGGTTCTTATTTTCTCTGGCATTGTAGCAGAGAAAAGTAAGGTTTGTCTTTGGGCGGGAAGGAAAGAGGTTATCTTTCTGATGTCTTCCTGAAAACCCATGTCGAGCATGCGATCAGCTTCATCCAAAACCAGGAACTGCAATCCTTTTAGCGGCACATAGCCCATGTTTAAGTGAGCGATCATGCGGCCGGGCGTACATACAACAATGTCCACTCCCATGCGCAGTGCCTGTTTCTCCACAACAAAGTTATTTCCGTCGTTGCCGCCGTAAATAGCGATGGAGCTAATATTGGTGAAATAAGAAAGTCCTTCCAGGTGCTGCCCTATTTGAATGGCGAGTTCCCTTGTGGGCACAAGCACTAAGGCACTTACCTGGTTATCATTTCTGTGCTGTAATAATTTGTTGATTACCGGCAAAAGAAACGCAGCCGTTTTACCGGTTCCCGTTTGAGCAGATGCAATAATGTCTTTACCTGATAAGATAAGCGGGATCACCTGTGCCTGTACAGGTGTAGCATTTTCGTAACCGGAGGCCTGTATGCCTTCGAGCAGATCAGGATGAAGGTTTAATTCGTTAAAATTCAAAACAATTCTTTTTTAGTGTCGATTCCGTTCTTGTGCCAAACGCATTATATAATGTACTATTCCAAATCACAATCCTTCTAACAAACAACTATTGCGGAAGAATGGTTCAAATTTTAAACAGCATTAGCCTTTTAAAAGCTGAGACTTTGAAATGTAGGTTTTATTGGGGTAATAGATAAAAAGACAGCTTCCGTCTTTAATAGAATTAATAACTTCTGCAGATTCATCATCCGGTATAGCGGGACATCCGTAGCTTCTTCCGGAAAATGGGTTTCTGTCGATGAAAGATGATCCTACATATTCTGAGCCATGAACAACAATGTTTCTTTTCAGGGCCTTATCATTAAAACCTCTTTCAACGCCATCTATCTTCAAAGATAAGCCATGAGAACCAGAGTAAGTGGATCTTGTCACATAAAAACCAAGACTACTTTTGTGGCTGTTAGGATTATTAGAGAATGATTTTGCATATTCGCCCCCGGTATTTCTGCCATGGGCAACATATGTATTGATAAGCAACTTCATGCCTACCAGATCAATTACATATAATCTTTTATTTCGTGATGATTGACTAAAGTCGCAGATAGATAAGACGCCGTCTTTGGCTAACATTCCCTTTGCACGCAGTTTTTGGTACCCTTTCCATGCCATTTCGAACGCTTGTTCGCTTAAGCCAGAAGTTGCAAGTTCCAGAGAATCATATATTTGATCCGCCATCGCCATGGTGCTGCTTGAAATAGCCGCATAAGTTACAGGCGCTGCCGCTACTGCAGGTTTGGAATATTTACGGATTTTGCGTGTTTTACCTGAAATCAAAGCAGGAACAGTGAGCATCAATATTAGCCCGGCACACACAGTCAAGTTTTTTTTACTTTTTCGCATATTGATCGGTTTTCCACTAGTGGATTTTTATAACGCGCAAAGTTGCCGATTATTATATTAAGAAAGTGTTTATATAATCATAAAAACCGATCTGTAGTTTAAATGCTTAACTTTTAACCTCTTGAGAATCAACCAAATTGAATTCTATACCATAAATTTTTATCAGTAAAAGGAACATTGAAATGAGCAGCGGGCCGAAAATTAACCCAATAAACCCGAATAATGGCACCCCTATCAGCACCCCAAATACGGTTATGAGCGGGTGAACGTCTCCGATTTTGCGTTGCAGCCAAAACCGGAAAATATTATCCACTGTGCCAATGAACCCAAATCCAAAGATCAGCAGAGCTACTCCGCGCCAGGTTTCCCCATTGGCAAAAAAGATAATCGACAAGGGCACATAGGCGAGCGCTGCACCCAAAACCGGTATCATGGCAGTAAAACAGGTGATTCCGAACCACAGGAACGGTTCTTTTACCCCTAAGATCAAGTAACCGATAAGTGCGACTGAACCTTGTAGCAAGGCTATTAAAGGTATTCCTACGGCATTACTTACCACCATATTATGGATCTCTTTGCGCAGCAATTGAATATTGGCGGCCTTTAACGGAAAAAACTCGTTGATCCATTTCTCCATTTTATCGCCGCTTACCAGCATAAAATAGAGAATGAAATACATCATTATTATAGTGGTAAGTGTGCTAAAGGTAGCGCCCAGCAAAGCCGGAAGTTCTTTCATTATCAGATCGCTTAGCTTTTGGATGTTCTCATCGTTAAGAATTTCATACCCTAACCTTTTCTCAAGTTCATTTATAAATGTTTTTAATGATTGTGTTATTTCATCGGAGTGCTGTATTAAATAAATCACTTTCGACGACAGCATATTTACCATGAAGTAAATAGGCAACATGATAATGAGGAAAGACAATAACATTAATGCAACCGCGGCCAAACCCTTTTTCCAACCATGCCTGGTTAGACGAAACATCCATTTGCGCATAAGCACGTAAAAAGTAAGCGCTCCAAGGAATGCAGGAATAAAACTCTGTAATTCCCTGAAAAGTATCCAGCCCAGCACCACCAACACGCCGATAAAAAAAAACTGTTTTACTTTCTCAGGAGCTAATGTATTCATGTAGGAAGAGTTTTAGGAAAGATAAGAAAGTTTGTGGCAACGCTTATACATGATCGATTTTAGTGCAAGCTTACCACACGCTTTATCAACCATTTGTTATTAGTGTTCTGCCAAAAAATAATAAACTTAGACGGCTCCGACGTGGAGTTTTCAATGCCATTGTGGAATTTATGCAAGCCCATTTCTACCGCGCCGTAATTGTTAATTGAATAAACTTCTATGCTTCCTTTTACCAGTTCACGGCTAACCTTGTTACCGCAAACGTACTTTTTGGTATCGGCAAGAATTTGTGCCTTGTCTGTCATTAAGCCGCCTTTGTCATGGTAAAATTCCATGGTATCGCTATACATGGCTGCCTGCACATCGATATTGCAACTGTTGTACGCATTGAAAAAAACACTGTCCAGATGTGCTATGGTATCAAACAGCGCTTGTGATTGCGGTTTGTATACGTATTTATAATCTGATGATTTTTTTGGCGAGCTGCACGCTACGGCAAAGATTGTCAGTGCGGCGATAATCAAACAAGTTTTAAAGAAGCTCATAGAATTTTGTTTACAATGAAAAGTAATTAAATCTCAAGCTGCGCCAACGCATCCAAGTACTTCTGCACAAACTCCGTTTTTGTTTTGCGTTTGTATTGCATGATGAATCTTGGATGCGGCAGCTTTATTATTTCTTTGAAGAAATGATGTTCGTTGTTCAGTTCGTTGAAAAAAGCAAAGTTCTTTTCGCCAAGGCAAATGCATTTGTTGCGGTTTGTCTGCATCATCTTTATCTGCTTCTGCATATTATCAATTGCAAACGGCTTGATGGCTTCTTTTAGTTCCATATCATCATAATAGTTGAGGTTGATACCATTTTTCACAAAGCCAAGCGGTGAAACCGAGGCTAGAAAAAATTTTTTATAAAATGCTTCGCAACCTCCGTAGGCTTCTATCACTTCATATACAAATTCTGCAGAGAGCTCCGTTTGCATTTTAAACGAATTGGGGATGAGGCAGTTTTCTGTCAACTGCTTTGGCGCGGTGAAATTAATGCCTGTTACTCCAGCACCGAACCTGCCGGGATTAATGCCTATTATAAAATGTCTTTGTCCGTTGTCATTAAAATACCGGGTAAAAAATATTTTAATTATTTTTTTTACCTCGGGTAATTGGTGAGGAAATAGCACGGACACGTTTTCGGGTAGGCCTAACGGTGATGAAAGGTTGAAAAAGTAGTTGGTTATTTTGTTTACTCTACTAACTTGCAAGACTTTGGCTTAATTGTTGCGCCTTAGTGCGCGTGAAAAAAATCAGTATAAATATAGTAAACAAAAAACCGGCTATCATAGACAGCCGGTTATATAGTGATATGCTATTAAAATAAAAAACCCCCGTAGTCTTCATAGGCTTGGGGGGTGTTCCAACAGGATTACTGAAAAGGATTTTTCGGATATGGACCTTGGATTTGGACTTTTAAAGGATAATGGACACGTTTTTCATAATCGTTGGATCTTTGGACTTTTATTATAATTAGGATTTCGAGGTTGAAATTGCTAGTTTATTCTAACTTTTGCAACTCATTCACAAACAAATTCATACGTTTAATTGTATTATTCACACTAATCTAAGGGTAAACTCTTAGATTTTGTGCAATCGATTGAGAATTTTAATTCATATAATTCCCCGTATTGTTGATAAAATTCACCAAAGCGGCGGTATTTTTGAGCCTGAGCTTCTTTAAAATATTGTGCCTATGCACCTCAACTGTTTTTAAAGAAATGTCAAGGGTGTCTGCAATTTCTTTCGAAGAATCTCCTTGTTTAATAAAGTTTATTATTTGAACCTCACGCTCGGTAAGTGAATGGATATTCGGCTCCTCATTTTTTTCATCGAGCATTTGATGAGAAATAATGTTCTTTATTTCATCGCAGATGTATTTGTTGCCTTTATATACTTCGATGATCGCCTTAAACATCTCTTCTCTTGAAGAGTTTTTGGTTACATAACCGGTAGCGCCTACCTGTAACATTTTTTTCGCGTAGGCCGGTTGAGAGTGCATTGATACGCCGATAATTTTAGACGCAGGTGATAATTTTCTGATCTTTTCTGTTGCTTCAAAACCGGTAAACGGCATCATATTGATGTCCATTAAAACGATGTTTGGTCTTTTTAGCTTAGCCATTTCCACAGCACTCAATGCATCGCCACATTCTGCGACCACTTCAAATCGTGTGTCGCTGTTCAGGATATAACTCCAGGTCTCCCTGATCAGTTTGTGGTCGTCTGCAATTAAAATCGTCAGTTTAGTCATAGGGTAGTTAATTGTTTAGAGGTATAGTTACTACAAGGGTACATCCTTCACCGGGTGAAGAATCGATCTGTACGGTTCCGTTAAAAATTTCGGCACGGCTGATAATGTTTGATAAGCCGACACCTTTCTTAATATTTTCTTTGCTGAAACCTTTTCCGTCGTCAGTTATTTGTAATTGAAAATGATTGTCTTCTTTTGAGAAAACGACCGCAAGGTTTTTTGCTTCCGCGTGTCGCAGTATATTGTTTACCTGCTCCTGCACAATGCGGAACAACATCAGCTGTTGGTTTTCCGGTATCTGGGCATCAAGATCTTTTTCTGCGTTAAAAATTGCATTGATCTTGCCTGACATTTTAATATTTGAAACAAGGTCGTTGATAGATTCTGCAAGGCCCAAATCGCCAATACTTGGAGGAACAAGCGACCTGGAAATACTCCTTATTTCATTAATCGCGTGATGAATATGGTCCGCACTTTTTTTAATCAGCATCATTCTCTCCTGTTCATTGACCTTTGCTACTTCAAGGAAAAGTTTGGCCGTGGAAAGTATCTGGTTGATATTGTCGTGCAGCTCTTTTCCAATTTCAGCTCTCTCTTTTTCTTGAGCACCAACCACTGCCTGTGCCACGAGTTTTTGTTTGTCGAGCTCTTCTTTAATAATTTTTTTCTGACGTCTCTTCTGCTCAGTTATATCTTCCATGCTGCCCACCATTCGCATGGCTTTCTTGTTTTCATCAAAAATGATATAACCTTTATCTACTACTGAAACGAATTTGCCATCGCTTCTTTTGAAACGATATTCCTCTCTCCAAAGCTCCTTGGAGCCTAATTCTATAAATGCATCGAGGCTTTGTGTTACTTTATCTTTCTCTGCCGGATGAATATGCGACTCCCAAAAATCAAATCTGCTTTCGATATAACCCTGCGTATAACCGAACTGAGAATAAAAACCATCTCCCCAATACAAAACCTGGGTTTTAAAATCATAGTCCCAAATCGCGCTCTTTGTTGCCTTTGCTGCCAACTTAAAGCGCTGGTTTGATCTTATCAGCTCGGCTTCCTTTTTACGTATTTCTTTTTCGGCAATTTTTATAGCGGTAATATCATTGCTGATAACGATGATCGATTCTATTATTCCATTCTCGTCATATTCTGGTGCAAGAACGGTGAGAAAGTGAAAGGTCTGATCGTCAGTAGGAATTGAGATCGTGATGGTTTCAGTGGTTCCTTCGTTAAAAACCTTATTGGCCGTTTCAAGGAACAAGGGCAGATCTCTGTTGTGTTTGTTAATGTCGATTACATTTTTCCCGATAAGATCGCTAACACTTTTCTTAAGAACTTTTTCAAATGTTCTGTTTATATAGGTGTAGTCCAGATCCCGATTGATGCGCTGAATAATACTGGGTGCATTGTCCGCGAGCGTCCTAAAATCGTATTCTTTTTTTACCTCACGGCTAAGAGTTGTATATCCATCCTTGTCAGCACTCCCCGATTTGATGTCTCTACTGTCTGTAATAGTCATCAACAAACAGACTTTTTCATGAAAGGTGATGTGCGAAACAACAAACGTGACATCTATCAGCAGGCCATTTTTTTTGCGGTGTGTGCGGGTAACCTTTTCGCTTGAATTCGCAGTAAAGATTTTGAACTCCTGGTAAAATGACGCAAAATTGAGATCAATATCGTAAAGGGAACGCTCGAGTAATTCTGTTCTGTTGAATTCGTAGTTGGAGATAGCTGCATTGTTTACCTCAAGAATAGATAAGTCGTCCTTTGCCAATATGAACATAGGCAATGGGTTGCTGATAAACAGCTCATTAAGCATGTTAGCTCCTGATTTAGGCTCTGTTGAGGTCATGTTGGTTGCCAAATCTTCAGGACTTTTTCTTTCACAAAAGATTTGGTTAATGGTTTGAAAACTATTATAACTACAAATATTAAAAAAAAGTGCCTTGAAATCTCAAGGCACACAAATATTTATTTTTATTAAGTGTTTTTACTTATTTATCTGCGGTTGCGTTTTTATACCAAGGCTGTAGTTCCGGGCAGTTTTTGAACTCATCGTCCAGCATTATGTAAAAAGTTGGCAATTTGCTATTGAACCATTTTTCCATAGCATCATCTTTCTTTTCTTCAATTGCCTTATCCGCCATTTTGTTGTAATCGTCTTTCAAATTGGCTCTGTGTGGTTCGGTGCGGCTTTTCAGGTAAATAAGTCTTACAACCTTTTTACCGGTTGGGTCTGTAGTAACGATCGGTTTGGAATATTCACCTGTTTTCAGGTTTTTAAGCTCCACAACAATTCCCTTATCCAGCTGATCGATCGTTAAGAATGTGCTGTTATCCTGGCCCAAATGCATACCTGCGGTGAATTTGGCGTTTTCGTCGTCAGTATACTTATCAACTGCTGCACCAAATCCAATCTTTCCAGCCACAAGCTGCGTACGAACAGAATCCAATACTTTCACTGCATCGTTTAACTCATCGTCAGTGATCTGAGGAATTTTCAGGATGTGGCGAACAACCGCATCATCACCGTTTCTGCTCACCATTTGAATGATATGGTAACCGAATTTTGATTTAAAAACCGGAGAAATCTGACCATCTTTCAAGCGGAAAGCTTGGTTCAGGAAAGAAGGGTCCCAGGTTTTTTCGTTCCTGTTAAGATTTAATGTACCTGCACCAGTGGCTTTGTCATCTGTATAAAGGCTCGCCAAATTCTCAAACTTCCTTTGACCGTTTTCAACTTGTTTCTTGTAGTCGTTCAACTCTTCCATTGCATATTTCTCCAGGTCGCGGTTTGCTTTTGGATATTTTACAATTTCACCTACTTCAACTTCTGTTTCGTAGAATGGAAGCTGGTCCTTTGGAATTTTATCGTAAAACGCTTTTACTTCAACCGGAGTAATCTTTATAGATTCTACGATTTTATCGCGCATTTTTGTAGCTAATGCTTTTTCTTTAAAAGATTGGCGGAAATCATCTTTGATCTGGTAAACAGTTCTGCCGGCGATTTGCTCCAACGCTTCTTTTGAACCGTACTGCGCGATAAACTCACGGATCTGGTTTTCCAATTTTGCATCGATCTCTTCATCAGAAACAACGATAGAGTCTTTTTCTGCCTGCAAAACCATTGCTTTTTGGGCAAGGATCTGCTGCATCAAAATACACTCTGCATTGTCTGGCAATTGCTGCCCTCTTCTTTTGGCGTCCAGTATAGAGTTGGCAACGTCTGATTGTAGTACGATCTTGTCACCCACGATCCCAACGATTTGGTCAGCAACAACTTTGTGGTTTTGTGCCTGCACGAAGCCTAAGCCTCCGATACATGCTAACCCTGTTATAAGAAAAGCTTTTTTCATTTGGTATTTGTTTTACGATATGCCGTGAGGCGATATAGTAACTACTTCAAAAGTATCTATTGAAATATTTCGTAATGCTGTTATTCGCTCTTTTAACAAATGTTTATTGTAAAAGAAAAAGTCAAAATTCAAAAGTCAAACATGTTGCTTTTCAGACAACCGCGGATTTTCTTCCTTTTTGACTTTTAAATTTTGACTTTTGAATGTATAAGATCTTATAACGTACGTTTAACTTCTTCTACTTCTATTGCTACGATAGTATCACCCACCTGGATATCAGCGAAGCCTTTAACTGTAAGACCACACTCGGTATTGTTTGCAACTTCTTTTACGTCGTCTTTGTAACGTTTCAAGCTTCCTAGTTCTGCAAATCCACCTTCCTGTCTTGGGTAGATCAATACACCATCGCGGAACAGACGGATCTTGCTATCACGTTTGATTTTACCATCTGTAACCAAACAACCCGCAACTGTAGCCTTGTCAAATTTGTACACTTCGCGTACTTCAACAGTGGCAACCTCTTTCTCCTGGATCTTCGGTTCAAGCATACCTTCCATCGCGCTCTTAACTTCATCGATGATGTTATAGATGATAGAGTATGTTTTGATTTCCACCCCTTCGTTTTCTGCAAGTCTAGACGCCTGGGTAGATGCACGAACGTTAAATCCTACCACGATCGCATCGGAAGCTGTTGCCAGCAATACATCGCTTTCTGTGATCTGACCTACCGCTTTGTGTACAACTCTCACCGCAACCTCTTCTGTAGAAAGTTTTTGTAATGAATCACTCAACGCCTCTACCGAACCATCCACGTCACCTTTGATGATGAGGTTAAGTTCTTTAAAGTTACCAAGAGCCAAACGACGACCGATTTCATCCAGTGTAATATGTTTCTTGGTTCTGATACCTTGTTCACGTAAGATTTGAGCTCTGCGTGTTGCTACTTCTTTTGCTTCACTTTCATCGTCAAAAACTTTGAATTTTTCACCAGCTTGTGGCGCACCGTTCAATCCTAAGATCAACACAGGTGTTGAAGGCGGAGCAACATCTTCACGTTTGTTACGTTCGTTGAACATCGCTTTTACACGACCATAGTTTTGGCCAGATACTACAAGATCACCTTGTCTTAACGTACCATTGTGTACCAGCACTGTAGCAACATATCCACGGCCTTTATCCAAAGTAGCCTCGATGATCGTACCTGTAGCTTCTCTGTTTGGATTAGCCTTCAATTCAAGCAATTCTGCTTCAAGAAGGATCTTTTCTAACAACTGATCTACATTAAGGCCTTTTTTGGCACTTAGTTCCTGACTTTGATATTTACCACCCCATGATTCTACCAGCAAGTTCATGCCCGCCAGTTGCTCATATATTTTCTGAGTGTTAGCCCCGTCCTTATCGATTTTGTTGATCGCAAAGATCATCGGTACACCTGCAGCCTGTGCGTGGCTGATGGCCTCTTTTGTCTGAGGCATCACCGCATCGTCCGCAGCGATTACGATAACCGCGATATCGGTGGCTTTCGCACCACGGGCACGCATCGCCGTAAACGCTTCGTGACCTGGTGTATCAAGGAAAGTAATTTGTTTACCGTTTGGCAAATCTACCTGGTACGCACCAATGTGCTGTGTGATACCACCGGACTCACCGGCAACCACGTTTGCGCTACGGATGTAGTCAAGCAAAGATGTTTTACCGTGGTCAACGTGACCCATGATGGTAACAATTGGAGAGCGTGGTTGCAGATCCTCCGGAGAGTCTACGTCTTCTTCCTCTTCCATTTCAGCCGCATCGTCGATACCAATAAACTCTACGTCGTATCCGAATTCGCTTGCTACAAGCTCGATAACTTCTGCATCCAGACGCTGGTTGATGGACACCATCATACCAAGTCCCATACATTTTCCAATTACCTCTGCGTAGCTCACATCCATCAAACTTGCCAATTCACTTACGCTGATAAACTCGGTAACCTGCAGCTTGTTATCCTGCATGTTTTCTGCACCGGACATTTCAGCTTGTTCCTGGCGTTTTTCACGACGGTATTTTGCTTTCAGGCTCTTACCACGTCCACTTGAACCGGCAAGTTTTGCCTGGGTCTGACGGATTTTATCCTGAATTTCTTTCTGGTTGATTTCTTTTTCTTCTCTTCTGATTGGTGGTCTGTTTTGACCAGGACCACTTCTTTGTGGGTGCTGACCAGGACCGCCCGGACCTCTTCTGTCGTTTCCACGGAAGCCACCGCCTTGTCCACCTTGCTGACCGCCTTGTCTGTTACCTGGGCCACCTTGTTGTTGGTTAGGTCCGCCAAACTGAGGTCTTGGTCTGTTAAACTGACCCTGTCCTTGTCCACCCTGATGGTGACCGCCACCATGCTGCTGACCTGGATGTCCACCATGTTGTGGAGGTCTTTGCTGTGGCTGATCGCCTTTCTTGTCGATAGGAATACGTTTTCTTTTACGTTTCTCATCGTTGGGTTTGGGACGGGTATTGCTGTCTATTGGTAATTGAATTTTACCTAATACTTTAGGGCCTTCCAATTTATCGGCTTTGATGTTTTCTATTACCGGTCCTGCCTCTGATCCGCCATCATCTTCAACTACCGGTTTTTGTTCTGCCTCCACAGGAGCAGGTGCCGGAGCTTTCTCCTGAACTGGTTCTGTAACCGGTGCAGGCTTTGCTTCTTCTTTAGCAGGTTTTACTTCCGGAGCTTTTTCTTCTATTTTCGGCTCTTCTTTTCGCGCAACTACTTCTGGTTGTTTTACAACTTCCGGTTCTGGTACCTGTGGCTGTGCTTTCGCTACCACTGGTTCAGCTTCTGGCTCTTCCTCTTCTTTCTTTTTAACAACTTTCTTGGGTCTTGTAGAAGAGTCGATTGTGGAGAGATCAATTTTTGCAAGAACCTTAGGTCCTTCAATTTCCGGAGCATTTGCTTTCACTACGTCGGGCTGCTCTTTTTTCTCCGGCTGTTGTTCGGCAACTACAGGTGCAGGTGCCGGCGCGGACGGAGCCGGTTCGTGATGCTCTACCACTACAGGAGCGGAAGGAGCAACCACTGGTTCTATTATTTTCGGCTGCTCAGCAGGAGGCTGTTCGGCAACAGGAGGCTGCGAAACAGGAGTTGCTGGCGCTACTTTCTTAACTTCTTTTTTGAATGCTATTTCTTCTTCTTCTTTCTTCCTCTTTGCATCAGTATTTCCTTTGGGAAGGTCAATCTGATCACTCTTAATTTTGGCAACTTTATCGCCCTGAAACTCCTGCTGGAGCGAACGATACATGTCTTCCGTTAATTTGGAAGTGGGTTTTAAATCATCACGGTCAAATCCTTTTCCAGCCAAAAATTCCACAAGGGTATCTTTACCGATGTTAAACTCTTTAGCCGCCGCCATCAATCTTGGTGTTAATGTTTCTGCCATTCGTATTTTTTATTGTCCATTGCCGCACTTTTTGGCTGACAATTTGTAAAGTTCGTTTTTTTGTTGTAGAATATTGATTAAAATATTTCCCCGGAACTAATGCAGAAGGAATCTAAGAATGCAAAGAAACAGAAGTTTTAATAAATCTTCATATGATTATTCTTTTTCAAATTCTGATTCCAAAACCTTCTTCACTTCTTCAATAGTTTCTCTTTCCAGGTCAGTTCTTCTTTCAAGTTCATCTACTGTGAGATCTAAAACGCTACGTGCGGTATCACAGCCTATGCGTTTCAGCTCGTCAATGATCCAAGTTTCTATTTCATCGGAGAATTCGCTCAGGTCGATATCAAACTCTTCAACTTCACCTTCGTTATCTCTGTACACGTCAATTGACAAACCTGTCAACTCCTGTGCCAGCTTGATGTTCACACCTTTACGTCCGATTGCAAGAGAAACCTGATCGGGTTTTAAATAAACATTCGCCTGATTTTTATCCTGGTCAATTTCCATGTTAGTTATCTTGGCCGGCGTTAAGGAACGCTGTACCAGCAACTGCAGGTTACTTGTCCAGTTGATTACATCTATGTTTTCATTCTTTAATTCTCTTACGATACCGTGAATACGGCTACCTTTCATACCAACGCAGGCTCCTACAGGGTCAATTCTGTCGTCATAGCTTTCTACAGCCACTTTTGCACGCTCGCCTGGCTCGCGTACGATTTTCTTAATAACAATCAGGCCATCAAAAATTTCGGGAACTTCTATTTCCAGCAATTTAGCCAAAAATGATGGGCTGGTGCGGGAAAGTATGATTACCGGAGTGTTATTTTTAAGGTCGACTCTTTTTACTACTGCGCGGATATTTTCGCCTTTTTTGAAATAATCCTGCGGTATTTGTTCGCTTTTTGGAAGGATCAGCTCGCTACCGTCTTCATCCAAAAGCAAGATTTCTTTTTTCCAAACCTGGTAAACTTCAGCGCTGATAATTTCGCCTACTCTGTCATTGTATTTTTTTACCAGGGCGTTTTTCTTAAGATCACCGATACGGCTTGCAAGTGTTTGTTTAGCGGCCAGGATAGCACGACGGCCGAAGTCCAATATTTCCACTTCTTCGTAGAGCTCTTCGCCTACTTCATAGTCAGGAGATATTTTCAAGGCATAACTATGTGAAACTTCTTCGTTAGGATCATTCACATCATCATCTTCCATGATCATCCTGCGGCGTACAATTTCAAGGTCACCCTTGTCAGCGTTTACAATTACGTCAAAGTTCTCATCGCTGCCATATTTTTTACGAAGAAGGGTCTTGAATACATCTTCAACGACTTTCATCATTGTAGGACGATCAATGCTCTCTGCATCTTTAAAATCCTGGAACGCTTCAATTAAATTTATACTTGCCATAGCTTTGAAAATTTAAGTTTCCTAATGGTCAGTCCATTAGCGATTTAAAAAACTACTTGAATTTTTGTTGTTTTAATGTTGTTAAATGCAAGAGCGTGTACTACCTGCTCTTTTTTCTTGTTTTTTCCTTTGGTTTCTTCCAACAGCAGATCGTTCTCATTCACTGCCAGCAATTTACCTTCCAGCTTTGTTCCGTCGTTAAAAGTAACTTCTACCTGTCTGCCAATATTTTTTTGATACTGGCGACGCAATTTCAATGGTTCATCAAGGCCGGGAGAAGATACTTCCAGGGAAAAATCGCCTTCGGGGAAAAGCGCCGCTTCTTCAATGAGTTTGTACAATTTACGATTGAAGAACACACATCTTTCTATTGAAATGCCCGCATCTGCGTCCAAAAACACTTTTATATTATTGGTTGGTTTGATGCGCACCTCCACTAAAAAAACGTTTGGGTCCTCTTGTAACAGTCCTTCCATCATCTGCGTGATGGGATTTAATTTTTCTTCGTTTGCCATACTGTAAAGAAGAAGGGAACGGTGTCCGTTCCCTTCATTTGATTCTTTTTCCGAATGCAAATGTAAGGAGCGAGAGTGTTAATTCCAAATAATTTGCATTTTGTACAGACAAGGCAATGCCTTGTCTGTACCATTGGGCGTTCTAGCCTTTTGGCATTACTTTTACATAATCGTTAACAGGCGAAATTTGAGAGAACCTTACCTTTACACATTATGATTATCGAATTTATATTTTGGGCAATCGGCCTATACATACTATACAAACTGGTTTTTGATTTCATCATTCCTGTAGCGCGTACTACCCAAACTGTACGCAAGCAATTCAGAACAATGCAGGAACAAATGAACGGCCAGGGCGGCGGTTTTAATGAGTATTACAATCAGACGAACTCAAGTCAGGCTTCAGAAAACCATTCCGGATTTTCCGTAAATGAGCGCCATTCCAAACCAAGTGGCAATAAGGAAGATTATATTGATTTTGAGGAGGTGAAGTAGTGTTTTGAGTGGTGCGTATTGAGTTATGAGTTTTTAGATGCTGTGCAATTGTTTTAAATTTCCTACTTAACATTTGTGTATTGCAAACCCTAACATATGTTTTAAGCTAAACGTGGCGGAGCTTTTATCCAAAACGTGTAACTAAAAGCCCGTAACAACCCCAATGCCTACCTGATGAAAAAAACAAGTCTTTTATTGCTTTTCTCATTTATAAGCCTGTTTTGTTTTTCCCAAAATGCTTCAAAAGATACCACTGAATTATCTATCTCTTTTAAAGTTGATCAGACTGATTCCGTAAACAGGGCCATTATTGAAACGCTCAAATTGTTTCTTTCGAGTAAAAACAATTCTCAGCAGGAGAATAAATATTGGCTATCTGCTGACTTCGAAAGATATATTACCCCATATGAAGACATTGCCGGAATTGAAACCTCCAAGTTTGGCAAAAATTATTACAAACCATCTCTGATGGAAATCATTCCAACCGACAATGATTCCAGATGGATCGTTAAACTGGCGTTCATTGGCCATAACAACCAAACATCTGCCAATGTCATCAAGGCTATCTATAATATTGTTGCGACCGATCTAAATGGACGAATCATTTTTAGTAAATACATTGATTACATTACTAAAGATTGGAAAACGTTATCGAAGGGTTCGATTAGTTACAAGATATCACCGTATAAAACGATCAGTGAAAAAGCTATAGAAAAACAGAGAACTGACATTGTAAGGTTTTGCAATTTTTTCAAAACAAAGCCGCTTCTTATAACTTATTACTCGTGTCGAAATCCTAAAGAAGTCTTTGAACTGAAAGGCTTCGACTATCATCCAATGATGTATGCAGATACATCGGGCGGATTCGCAGAAAGTAAGAATATCGTTATTTCCGGCAACAACGCGGAGTATTATACACACGAAATAGCGCACCTGTATTTAGGAAATCTTTTCCCTTCAATTAATATGTTCTTCAATGAAGGCTTTGCTACTTACACTGGCGGTAGCGGAAAGTATGGATATGAATGGCAACGCAAAAAATTGAAAGCGTTTGTAGATAAAAATCCTGATTTCAAATTCGAGGACCATATGGATGTCCATGAATGGCTATACTTTGAACGGGAAACTCCAGTTCCTTACGTTTTTTCAGCGCTGGTTTGTGAGAGGACACTAAGGATTTATGGCAGGGAAAAACTTTTCGAACTTTTCAAAAGTAAAGACGAAAATATTTTTAGCCTTTTACAAAAAGCCGGTCTTACAAAGGAAAATATTGGCGCTGAATTGCGAAAAGAATTACAATTGAATCCTTTGTTGTGGTACAATAGTTTTAAATAATACTGCTGTTATTATAGCAGCTTTTCTTTTCGAGCCAAATCAATAATGGTGTCTGGTGCTGCTAAATGAAATGCATGAATGCCTGCTTGTTTTGCCGCTTCTACATTCGGCAATGTATCGTCTATGAAAACACTTTCTTCCGCAGTAATTCCTGCATCAATAAGAATGTATTCAAACGCTGACACGTTGGGCTTTCTGTGGCCAATGATGTGAGAATAATATGCTTTTTCAAAAAGCGAATCAAATTGATGGGCAAACTCTTTTACAAATGTTTCCTGCAAGGAGTCGTAGTGAATAGCATTTGTATTGCTGAATAAAAATAATCTGTATTTCTTTTTTAGCTCCAGCAGCAATTCAATTCTTTCTTTTGGAAAATCGAGCAACATAGCGTTCCATGCACCGGCAATGGCTTCGTTGGTTACGCGTAACCCTGTGGTGGCCCGGAACTCATCGTAGAAAACCTCACTTGGTACATCGCCCGTTTCTAACGTCTTGAACAACGGATTGGCATGCGTTTGTGTAAAGTAGTCGTTGAAGTTGGTGACGCCCAGGTCCTGGAAGGCTTTTGCTGTTTTGCCAAAATCAAGATTTAATAATACCCCGCCGAGATCGAAGATGATGTTTTTGATCGCCATGCCGTGTTGTTTTGCGGGCAAAGATATGGCACACGGATGACACGGATTTGCACTGATTTTTTTATTGTATAAAACATTAACTAAGCTTCTATATCTTTTATATGTTAACATAGATTGATGTCCTAATATGCAAATAACTGAATGATCGACGCTGATAGGTTTACCAAAACGCAAACCCTCAGTTATTCAGTCATTCAGTTATTCAATTATTAAAAACCCGTGTAAATCAGTCCAATCTGTGTCATCCGTGTGCTCACTCCTACTGCACGAGTTTGAAATCTGCTTCTTTCACGTCGCGGCTATTGGTACCGATAAAGACCTTGAAGTCGCCGGGTTCTGCCACTTTTTTCAAATCTGAGTTGTAAAATTTAAGATCATCGACACTAATGGTGAAATCAACTTTTCTAGATTCACCAGCTTTCAATGTTATCTGTTGATAGCCTTTCAATTCTTTAACCGGTCTTGTTACCGTTCCTACTAAGTCGCGGATGTACAATTGCACAGTTTCTGTGCCGTCAAATTTTCCACTATTGGTTACTGTTACAGATGCTGTTATTTTCTGACCTTGTTTGATTGTTGGCGAACTAACAGCGACATTGCTGTAGGCAAATGAAGTATAGCTCAATCCATATCCAAACGGATACAGCGGATCATTTGATACGTCGAGATAATTCGATCTGAATTTACCTGCACCTACTCCACTGTATGGACGGCCTGTGTTTTTGTGATTGTAGTAAATAGGAATTTGCCCAACGTTTCTTGGGAAACTCATTGTCAATTTACCGGAAGGATTGTAGTTGCCATACAATACATCTGCAATGGCGTTACCGGCTTCAGTTCCGGAGAACCATGCGTCCAAAATACCATCGGCTATTTGATCTTCCCATGTTAATGTCATTGGTCTTCCGTTCAAAAGAACTATTACAATTGGTTTTCCTGTTCTTTTCAATTCATCCAGCAAGGCTTTTTGACTTTTTTGTAAGCCAATATCAGACATACTGGATGACTCGCCGGTCATGTCAGCTGCTTCGCCTAGCACCGCCACAATTACATCTGCTTTGCTGGCGGCCGTTACCGCTTCGTCTATCATTTGCTGTGGGGAGCGGCTATCAATTTCTATTTCTTTTCCAAATGCATTTACTTTTTTGGCAAATGCTGTATCGTCAGAAATATTGCATCCTCTTGCGTAAATAATGTTTGCATCGCTTCCTGCAACATTTCTTAATCCTTGCAAAACAGTTATGCTTTTTTCTGGGTCACCGGAAACACTCCACGTACCGAGCATGTTGCGTTTATTATCTGCCAACGGCCCGACCAATGCAATGGTCCTTCCTTTTTGCAATGGCAAAACGTTGTTGTTGTTTTTCAACAATACCATTGATTTTGATGCAAACTCACGTGCAGCTGCACAGTTGGCGTCTGTAAGGATAGCGTTGTTGAATCTTTGTTCATTGCAATAACGGTATGGATCATCGAACAAGCCGAGCTGATACTTTGCTTCTAATACTCGTTTACATGCTGCGTTGATTTGCGCTACTGTTACTTTCCCTTCCTTTAAAGATTTTTGAAGGGTCGTTAGAAAACCTTCTCCCACCATGTCCATATCGATACCGGCTTTCAAGGCCTCTGCAGATACACGTTGCAAGTCGCCCAAACCGTGATCGATCATTTCGTTGATAGCAGTGTAGTCTGTCACTACAAAACCTTTGAAGCCCCATTGCTTGCGCAACAGATCTGTCATCAACCACTTGTTTGCGGTAGCAGGAACGCCGTCTACTTCGTTGAAAGAAGACATTACACTACCTACGCCAGCATCTACAGCAGCCTTGTAAGGAGGCAAATAATATTCATACATTTTGATGCGGCTCATGTCGGTTGTATTGTAATCACGACCAGCTTCTGCGGCGCCGTACAATGCAAAGTGTTTCACACAAGCCATCACTTTTGTGGGGTCCGAATAGCCGTTGCCCTGGTACCCTTTTACCATTGCTGCGGCAATCTTGCATCCAAGGTAAGTATCTTCACCGGAGCCTTCGGATACGCGGCCCCAGCGCGGATCGCGGGCGATGTCAACCATTGGGGAATACACCCAGCTCAGGCCGTCGGCTGTTGCTTCGGAAGCTGCAATGTTTGCACTTTTCTCAATCATGTCCATGTTCCACGAACAGGACAATCCAAGAGGAATAGGGAAAATGGTTCTGTGACCGTGAATAACATCGAGACCGAAGATGAGCGGGATGTGAAGCCTTGAATTGTTGACCGCTATTTCCTGCGCCTTTCTGATCTTGTCCGGACCGGTAATTCCGAACAGTGAGCCCACCTGCCCGTTTCGGATCTTACTGTCTACGTCTTTACTCACAACGGAACCGGTAACCGTTCCACCCGGCGTTACAAGATTTAGCTGACCAATCTTTTCTTCCACAGTCATCTTTTGCATGAGACTGCTTACGAACGCATTCATCTTTGCATCCTGCGTATTTGTTTTTGTTTGGGCCTGCGAAACGTGCAATGCAATCGAACAGGCACCAATCATCAAAAGTTTCTTCATCTTGTGTGATATTTATTCAACAAAAAATTCTTCTTATTAAAGAGGGTCATCTTGCTCTTTTCTACTCTTTAGCTTTTAGTTTTTCAACACCGGTTGTATTTCTTTTTGCCAAATGGCGTAGCCCTTTGCATTCATGTGCAGCTTATCTTCTATAAAAATGTCGCTCATGATGCTGCCATCTGCATTTAGCATTTTATGGTACACATCAACGAATGCTGTGTTACGTTGCTTTTTCAAAAATTTCTTTATCGCATCATTCACTTCCTGCATTTTCGGCATTAGCTTTTGTCTGCTGGGGCTCGGTTTGATGGAGACATACACAATCGAAGCGTCTGGCAATTGTGTACGAATTATCTGAAACAGATTTTTAAACCTGTTTGCCACTGTTGTAGCAGTAATGGTGTCGGAAGAAGCAAGATCATTGTCGCCGCAGTACACTACCACTTGTTTTGGATGATACGGGAAAACAATATCGTTTACGTAGCCTGACACTTCGGGTAATGTACTGCCGCCAAAGCCGCGATTGATGATTTTATTGTTTGGGAAATAATTTTGCACGTCGTGCCATTTTGTGAATGAAGAACTGCCGATAAACAAAATGGCTTGTTGTGGCTGCGGATTAATACTGTCTTGTTTTTTGAATGACTGTATATCGTTCCAGAAAGCTTTTTGCTGGGCAAACAAACTTGCAGTGCAAAATAATAATGCTGTAATTAGAGCTGCGATTTTTTTCATTGTGCTGTCTTTGGAGATCGCTAAGTTATTGAAATTGATATTTGGGCGGAGCGGATTTACGCTTTGACGTTGAATTGACGTAGGGCAATTGGCACACAGATGACGCTGATTTAGCGGATTTACACCTGTCCTTTGTACCACATCGTAATTACATATAGCACACGGATGACGCGGATTAGACGGATTTACACGGATGTTCTATGTTGTTTCGAGATGATTATTCAAGCTATTTTGAATATTCATCAGGGAGAATTCGATTCGCCCCTACTTATGCCCAGCTTCTTCAATCCTCTTTGTATTTCCGGGCAGCTCATGAACAGGTTCCATAGTAAGCCGGATCTGTAGTTTTCTATCATCACAATTATGGGGCCCTGATCAATAGCGAGGTGCGAAGTTGCATACCAACTTTCGCTTTCGTTAAATGCATCTACAAAACCATACTCGCTCCATATTTTGTCACCAAGATCATAGTAAAAATGCTTTAGTGCCTCCATGGAATATTCCGGTGTGTATGGAAATGCAGAAAGCGCTGCAGTTGGTGCAATGGTACCGTGATCATTTGTTGGCGAGCTTGCATCGTAACCGTTATACGTGTCGCTGGCGGTTAGTCCCCAGCAGTTCGCGCCGTAACCTTTGAAACTATTTGGATTGCGCACGCAATGCTCGCGATTGATCAATGTGTGATTTTTATTTTGCTCCCAGTAGTCTGCGTATTTATCTTTCAATCCGCGAGGATCGAGTCCCACAAATGAATAATGTGAAAAGAACAGCGGTCCGCCGTAATCAAAGCCAAGTGGCAACTTAATGCCGTAAAATTCTTTGCCGTTTTTAAAGAAATCGCTTTGTGCCCATCCACGATCATACACGGCGGATGTTACGGGATAGCGATCCGCAGAGGCAGCCAATACATAAACGACCATGCATTCATTAAAACCACGTAAAGGAAAATTCATCACCCAGCCATTGTTTGGACTCCAGTGCCAATAAAGTACATCTTGCCCATCACGGGTAAACCAATTCCACTCTATCTCGCTCCACATCCAGTTGATGCGGTCGCGGATTTCACGTTCTGTTTGATTGTCTTTATCGAAATATTGTCTTGCGCACAAAAGTCCTTCGAAAAGAAAAGAAGTTTCTACTAAATCGGCTCCGTCATCTTTTCTTCCAAAACGTATTGTCTTACCTGTAGCTCCATCCATCCAGTGCGGGAACACACCGTGATAAGCATCTGCTTTCCACAAAAATTTTACGATCTTGTTCATGCGCTCCGCGGCCTGTTCGCGTGTTATCCATTTGCGATTTGCAGCAACGATGATTGACATAATGCCAAAGCCGCTTCCTCCCGTTGTTACCACTTCATCGCCATAATCATAAGAACGGTTGCTGCGCTCTCTTGCTAGACCACTCACCGGATGCCCGAAATCCCAGAAATAGCGAAAGGTTTGTTTTTGCACCAGGTCAAGCAGTGCTGAGTCTGATAAATTCTTTGGTCTTTTTGTTGGATCGAAAACACCGGATGTATTTTCCTTTTGCTTCTTTTGCGCAAAAGTTGCAGTGCAACTGAATGTGATAAAGAGAAAACCAAGGCAAACAACTTGTTTTATAATATTTTTCTGTTTCATAGTAATGATATGTTGAAGCGCTCCAATTCCTAATTTTTAATTCCTAATTCCTAATTATAAGTGTGGGCTTTGAAAACCCAATGATGTCATTCCTGTTTTAATTTCGGGGCAACTCATGAACAAGTTCCACAACAATCCACTTCTGTAGTTTTCGATCATTACAATTTGAGGACCTTGATCTATTGCCAGGAAAGAGTCTGCAAACCAGGCATCTTCCAAATTAAACGCATCAACAAAGCCGTAGTCTTTCCATAACTTATCGCCGAGTGTGTAATAGAAAAATCTGATCGCGTTCATAGATTGATCGGGCGCATAAGGCAAAGATGAAACCGCCGCCGTTGGCGAAATGGTTCCGTTATCATTTGTGGGGCTGTGCGCAAGATAGCTTTGCCTTCCATCATCACTGGCCGTAAGTCCCCAGCATTCATTGCTGTAACCAAAGTGATTGGAAGTATTTGTAACGCAATAACTATTGTTGATGAGTGTGTGATTGACGTTTTGTGTTTGATAGTTGGCATAAGCATCCGTGAGCCCATTTGGATTGATACCTAAAAATGAATAGTGCGCAAAAAAGAGTGGCCCGCCATAATCAGGACCCAACGGTAACTGGTATCCTAAAAAAGACTTTCCGTTTCTCATATTCCCGTTTTGCGCCCAACCATTGTCATATACGATTTTGGGAACGCTGTGTGTAGGCGAGGATGCAGCGAGCACATAAGTCATTAAGGCTTCGTTCCAGCCGGAAACTCTTTGACCGATGTCCCAATTATAATTTGGGCTCCAGTGCCAGTACAAGACGTTTTCAGGACCATTGCCCACATCTTTTCTGAACCAGCTCCAATCGACTGCCTTCCATAAACTATCAATGTCTTTTCGCAATTGATTTTCTGCAGCTGATGATTGACTAAAATACTGCCGGGCAGTTAGCAAGCCTTCCATTAAAAAAGATGTTTCTACCAAATCTGCTCCATCGTCTTTATCACCAAATGGCTGCACCTTTCCTGTAGCACCGTTGAGCCAGTGCGGAAATGCGCCGTGAAAACGATCAGCGGTTTTAAGAAAGGAAACTATTTTTTGTGTCTGTGAAACACCATCTGCTCTTGAAATAAAACTTCTATTAACTGCAGCAATCATTGCCATTACGCCAAACCCTGTTCCACCGGTGGTCACAACATCTCCGGATGTATTTCTTTCTCTCGCCATTCCACTGATAGGATGTGCAAAATCCCAGAAGTATTTGAAGGTTTGTTTTTGTACAAGATCGAGTAATGCGCTGTCGGAGATTTTTGGAAACTTATCAGTGCTGTCAATGACTGTAAGAATATTGATGTTAACTGTGGTATCGATTTTTGTTCCTTTTTGTGAAAGAAGGTTTGGAGCAACGGTAAGTTGATAGAGCGCTATATTTTGCAACGCATTTTTCACATGTAATTCTACAATGTTGCTGTCAGTTGGCGTTGGGTTATTGTATGTTAATGCAACCGTTGCGTTGTTTTTATCGCGAATATAAATGTTGCTCGCGGCAGAGGTCATATTTACGGGCGCACTGAAAACAAGCATTATAGTGGGTGTTGTTTTCACATTTTTGCATTTAAAGTTATTGCTGGCATGCTGTCCATCTACTGTTACGCTGTTAAGATGAAAAACCTCTGGCTTTGGTGGTTCTGGAGGAGGCGTTGAATCATTGCTTTTTGAGCAACAGAACAAAGTGCACAACATTATAAACAAGCCGGTATAAGCTTTAGCTGACATAATGCGAATAAGGTTTGTTCAGTAAGATAGTTGATAGTTGTTAGCTGCTAGTTGTTAGTGTTTAATTTTGAATAGTTGTTATTAACTCTAACAACTATCAACTATCAATTAATTCTTTATTCCTAACTCCTATACACCCAAAGCCTTCGACATACTGGCGTTTCTGTTTCCGGAAACAACCAATATGTCTTTAGCTCTTTTCTCTCATGTGTGTAAACGAGGGCCGGCTTTGATTTTATACAAAGCAAGATCTTTATTTATTGACCTAATTTCTCAAGTTTGAATAATGCACTTACTTCTTTGGCAGTAAGTGCTCTGTTGTAAATTCTAAATTCATCTAATCCACCATTGAAACTACCTGCCCATGATTGAGAGCCGGTATTGTTAATGTCCGGGTCGTTCGGTTGCCATTGCCATGTGCCCATAACAATAGCTGTTGCATTGTTTCCAATAAAATCAAGTGGCCCGTATGGCGTTGTTGTTCCACCCACATATAAAACAGGTCCACGCACATTCTGCTGGCCACCCACGTTTACAGGCAACTGCTGTGAATTTTGATAAATATTAAAAATGGAAGTCTTGTCATCGTAGGTGATGATCATGCTCGTCCATTTATCTTGCGCGCCAATCACCTTTGTATCGGTGAACTGTCCCTGGCTGGTACCTGCAACCAAGCTTCCCAAATGCACTTTGAAAATAAACGTATCTACCAACGTTGGGTTATCAAGGTAAATATCGAGACTGCCCCAAAAATCATTTTTGTTGTTCAACGAAAATATACCGCGTGCCAAACCTTTTATGGATATTGGTTTCATCCAAAAAGAAACAGTAAACGCATGCAATGATGGTATGGTGCCGGGCTGTTTGTAAGTAGCATAGCTGACATCGGAGCCCTGGTATCCCTGCCCTTTCAAACCAGTATTAAAGGTTACTCCAGAGTTGAGTCCCACCAAATGCTGAATGCTATCGTCAACTGTATTTTCAAAGCTCCATTTTGCAACGAGCGCATCTTTCGCTACATCATTGGATGTATTGTAATCACCAATTGGCGGTGGCGGAGAAGGTTTAAAATCATCGCTGTAATCTGCCTTTGTACAGGCAGCGAAAAATATAACCGCAAGCAACGAAGTTGCTATTGCAGGCGATAAAAATATTTTGATTATGCTTTTCATAATAATTCTTTTTTAAGTGCACGAATAAAACCTGTTAGTTGTAGCCTTGATTTTGCTTCAACTTACCACCACTCAGGTCGATCTGGTTCTGAGGAATCGGGAACACTTCATTTCTGTTTGCCTGGAATCCAAGAGGTCCCAGGAATGTTACTGCACGATTTGTGCGCACAAGGTCAAAGAAGCGGTCCGACTCCATTGCCATTTCCACACGGCGTTCTTTCCAGATGTTATCAATCGTTGCAGACGCCGATGCCAATCCCGCTCTTGTGCGGATTGCATCAAGATCTGCTTGCGCATCTGCTGTATTGCCTATTTGCACAGCGGCTTCGGCATTTATCAGCAATACTTCCGCATAGCGCATCAAGCGTATGTTTTTCGGCTTATCATCTTTATCATTTGGTCCATTGCATGCAAATGTTTCTCTGAATGGACTGTGATATGCTTTGTAATTGTAGCGTGGATTTTGCACTGAGTCCTGTGTTGGTATTCTGAAACCATCCCACAATGTTGTTCCGGCATTTGCACCGCCAGTTGGCTGAACAAAAATGACCGTGCCGTACTTGCGTGTGCTATCAGCGGGTTCGTAAGCATCCACAAGACTTTGGGAAGGGTCATTAAATCCAAATCCCAAGTCACCATTGTAAACGATGCCGTTTTGCTGATTTATCCAACCTTTTGTTGCTCTTGGTCCCTGTCCATTGCTGTACAGTTTGCTAATGGCGTCGCAGGTTGTATTCTTTGTGGTCTGCACTTCAAAAATAGATTCGGTGTTGTTTATACCACCTACGCCATTTACCTGGCCCTCGCGGAATATCTGGCCATAATAAGGGTACGGCACCAAAGAATATTTACCGGAGGTAATAATGTCTTTTGTGAGATCATACGCTTTCTGATAATTTTTCATGTAGAGGTAAACCTTTGCCAGAAAGGCTTCTGCAGCGCCTTTGTTGGCTCTGCCTTCTGTGGCACCTGCTTCCCCGCGAAGTGGAAGATTATCTACAGCAAATTGAAGATCTGCAACGATGGCTGCATATACACTGTCTACGGGCTTCTTAACATACAGGTAATCTGCCGCAGTGTCTTTCACATTTGGCACTTGCAGTATCAAAGGCACTCCACCAAAAAGACGCACGAGATTAAAGTAGTAAAAGCCTCTCAAAAATCTTGTTTCGCCAATTAACCTGTTCTTGGTGGCGTCATCAAATGTGGCATCCTTCAATACATCCAATGCCTGATTGGCAGTGCTGATGGCCTGATAGTGTCCCTTCCAAATATTATCGAAGAAGAAATTGTGCGGATCAATGGTAAAATGATCTATCTGTTTTGCTTCGGGGCTGTCATTATCTGTACTTCCCTTGTCTGCATCGTCAGAAGCAATGTCTACTGTCATTACCCATAACAAACCAACTGTGTTGATATCGAATCCACCATAGTACAATGTGTTGTATGTGCCTAATACAAGATTCGATGCGGCGTTAGGGTCCTTTGCTACTTCTTCAGGCGTTTGCTTTCCTTGCGCAGGAACGTCCAAAAAGTTCTTACTACAGCCAAACAAGACTCCTGCAATAACAATGGCTGCTATTATCGAAAATATAATTGATTTATTTTTTGTAGTCTTCATGATGTCAAATTTTTGACTGTTGAAAAATTAAAAACCCACATTCACGCCAAAGGCCCATGTACGCGGCGTTGGATATGGGTTGATGTCCACTCCAGCATTGGTGATGCCAAGATTCGTTTGATTGGCTGTAGAATTCGGATCAGCTTTCAATGCTGTTAACTGAGTTGACACAGCCGAAAATTCAGGTGTAAAACCAGAGTATTTTGTAAACGTTGCAAGATTTTGAACGGTTACATACACACGTAATTTTGTAACTACTGACTTACCCAATTTTTCCTGAGGGAGTGTGTAACCGATGGTAATGTTGTTGATCCTGAAGAAGCTTCCTGACTCTACAAAATAGGTTGATGCAGGCCACTGACCGATGATTGCACGTGGTTCCGAGTTTGATTTATGATCAACGGTCCAGCGGTTTGTAACAACAGAAGCTTCCATATTGTCAAGCTGGTTGTCCTTTGCTCTTAATGCTTTTTTTGCATTGTATATTTTGCCACCGGCCGTTCCATAAGTACCAAAACTCAGATCAAAGGTTTTGTAAGAAACACCGCCGTTGATGCCATAGATTGTTTTTGGCTGATAAGATCCAACAAGATCTCTGTCGTCAGGAGTGATGGAACCGTCACCGTTTTTATCTCTGTATTTAAAATCTCCCGGCACCGCGTCCGGCTGAATTATCTTGCCGTTTTTGTCCGTGTAATTATTGATTTCATCCTGGTTCTGGAAAACGCCTATTTTATCTAACACATAAAAGCTACCTATTGGCTGGCCGTTTGGAGAAAGTGTTACATAACCTTGTCCGCCAATATTACCATCCAGTAAAGGCTGACCACCAGACAATCCGGTTACCTGGTTGTGGTTAAATGCAATGTTTCCACTTACATTGTAGCTCCAGTCTTTGTCAATTTTATCTGCCCAGTTAAGTGAAAGTTCAATTCCCTTGTTTTCAATATTTGCGGCATTGGTAAGATACTGGCTGTTGAAATCACCAATTTGAGCAGGCAGGTTCACATAAATAAGAGCATTGTTTGTTTTCTTTTGATACAGGTCAATTGTACCGGTTAATCTTTTTTCCAGTACAGAGAAATCAACACCTAAATCAAACTCTTCTGTTTCTTCCCATTTTATATTAGGATCAACCACGTCTCTGAATGCAATACCACTTGAAGAAGTTCCATAAGGCAAATTAGGTGTTGCCAGTTTTAGATATAAAGACGTTGGAATGTTATCGTTACCCACTTTACCCCAGCTTGCTCTTAATTTCAGATAGTCAAATGTTTTTTGATCCTTCATGAACTTTTCATTGGCAATGTTCCAGCCGAAACCCACTGACGGGAAATAACCCCATCTGTTTCCTTCAGGAAATCGGGAACTACCATCTGCCCTGAATGTTGCTGTAACAAGATAGCGGCCGTCATAATCGTAATTAACTCTTGCTATGTAGGAGTTACGGGCCCATTTATCACCAGAGCCATTGTTTTTTGCAGTAGATACATCACCTGCATCAAGATACCACTGGTTCTGTTCTGGCGGAACATTCTGACGATAGCCGTATAAGCGATTGAAGTCGTACTTTTCAGCAGTTGTTCCCACCATTAACTTTAAATCATGCAAACCAAATTTTTTCGCTGCAGTTAATGTATTATCCCAAACCCAGTGGCTTGACTCATTTTTCGTTAAAGCTAACTCACTGATTGGCTGTTGCTGGTTTCCTCCCGGTTCAATAAAAATTGTGCTGTCAGAAAAATACTGGTACGCATATTTTGTATTCTTGTAAAAATCAAGATCCACGCCCATATTGGAATTAAACGTCAGCCATTTCAATGGTTTGTATTCCAGTGTTGCTGCGCCTTGCAAGCGGCTGTCGTTTCCGCGGTTGTAGTTTTTGTTTATATCCAACAGCGGATTACCAACGTTTTGGAAAGCAGAAGTATTACCATACTTTCCGTTAACCATTGAAGGAATAACAGGTGCTGCTTTATAAGCATTGGCATAAGCAGAGTTAAGATCAATGTCGTCTAAAACGCCATTGGCATAAGAAATGAGTGTTGTTACTCTTAGCTTGCTGCTGATCTTATACTCGTTGTTTGAGCGAATGGTAAAGCGTTTGTACTTTGTTCCAAGCACGATGCCCTCATCAATCAGATATCCGGCACTCAGGAAATAATTTATTTTATCACTGCCGCCTGAAATAGAAAGGTTATTGTTTTGTTGCAATGAGCGACGAAGAATAGCATCATACCAATCTGTATTTACGCCACTGTTAAGCATGGTGGTATCAACAAGATCTTCTGTATTGCCATAATATCTGCTGGCCTCATTTATATAACCAACATACTGCTTAGAGCCTGCCATGTTTACTAAGTGCGCTGCTTCCTTTACACCTACTGTTCCGTCGTAGCCTATTTGCATTTTGCCGGTGCGGCCCTTCTTGGTAGTGATGATGATGACACCGTTTGCGGCACGCACACCATAAATAGCAGTTGAGGATGCATCTTTCAATACATCCATTGAAAGAATATCTGCGTTGTTGATGTTAGTGATGTCATCTGTAATAACGCCATCTACTACATAAAGTGGATTGACGCCTCCAAGCATTGTACCTGTACCTCTTATACGAACTGAGGGATTGGAGTTTGGCTGACCGGAGCTGATAATTTGCACACCTGCTGCTTTACCCTGCAATGCCTGGGTGGCTGTTTGCACCGGTTGTTTAGCAAGGTCATCGCCTTTTATATTTGCCACAGATCCGGTAAGGTCACGTCTTCTTGCAGTACCATAACCAACTACCACCACCTGGTCAAGTTCCCTGTTTGACGGTTGTAGCACCACATTCAATGTTGCCTTTCCTGCAACAGGCACTTCCTGTGTTTCAAAACCAACAGAGCTAACCACCAGTACATCTGTTTCCAATACATTATTAAGTGTAAAATTTCCGTTTGCATCGGTAGCCGTTCCGGTTCCTTTTCCTTTAACAGTAACTGAAGCACCTATTATAGGTGAGCCTTGTGAAGAAGTCACCGTACCTGTTACTTTTATGTAAGGAGACGGCACATCTGCTGCCACTTCAGCGCCGGAACCTTCTTTCAATACAATGAGATTGTTATCGAGTATTTTGTAGTCAATATGTGTATTGGCAAATATTTTATGCAGTACAGATTTCACATCTTCGTTCGCGGCCACCACACTTACTACAGGCTGATTTGCCACTATGCTCTCATTGTAGAGAAACCTGAAACTGCTCTTTTTTTCAATGGCGCTAAGCACTTTTTTCAGGGAGACTGACTGCAGGTCGAGGGATACTTTTTCCTGCGAAAAACCTCCTGCAGAAACATGCAGGCAGGCAAATAGCATTATTGCAATCGTTAATTTCATAACACGGGTAATCTTGGAGTAGGCGCAATTTTCCCAAAAAACATTTGGGTGTTGTTTTTTTTTCATTACTTTCCGTTTGAAAGGTTAAGTCAATAGCAATCCGCATCAACGAGGTTTGCTTTTTCGTCGCTGAAATGTCTGAGCCTTTTGGCGGGGAATGCTGCAACATTTCCCGTTTTTTATGTTTATTGTTTTAAGAAGAGTTCTGGAGTGTTTTCATATAGCATGTTTAATTTATGGCGTTATAACAATCGCGTTGTTATCAATAATGGTATAATGAAATGCAGTGGTGATCTTCATCGCATCTAATGCCTGGGTAATAGTTTCATGCGTGAACGTACCGGAGAAACGCATTTTTTTTAAGGGTTCATTTTTTAGCTCAATCGAAATTCCATACCACCTTTGCATTTGCCTTACTATCTCTTCAAAATCCGTGTCGCTGAATACCAGTTTATTGTCAACCCATGATGTTTCCACAATGGTACTATCGTCTTCCAAACGAGTGACGTTTTCTACGGCTACCAGGGGAGTTGTTTTACCAGAGTTATTGTGTTTATGGAGAGTATCCTGATTATTTACAATTAATTTTTCATTAGGTTGTAAAATAATTTTTTCAGACGGTCTGTTACGAATAGAAATTTCAACTTTTCCTTTTATGAGACTGGTTTCGGTTGTTTGTTCTCCCGGGTAGGATTTTACATTAAAAGATGTGCCAAGCACTCTGATATCAATTCTTTCTGTATGAATAATAAAAGGTTTGTCGGCACTTTTCACTACATCAAAGAAAGCCTCGCCGGAAAGATTTACTTCCCTCAACTCTACATCATAATCTTTATTATAAGTGAGTTTACTGCCGGCATTTAACCACACAGTCGTTCCGTCCGGTAAAACCAGCTTTGACTTAGATCCTATTTTGGTAGACACTTCGCTAAGGTTAGACGCTGCTACTGAAGAGATATTTTTATCTGAATTGTGTTTGTGTGGTTTGAAAATCAATACCGCTGCAATGATAAAAGTCGCGGCTATAGCAATCGAGAGCCATAATTTTCTTGTCGAAATGCGTCGTGGAGTTTCAATTTCTTCAGGTAATTCTTCCGTAAAGTTGTCCATTTCGATACCCGCAGCGTTCATCCTCTGCAAATGATTTTCAAATGCGATGTCACTGTTGTATGCTTCCTTCGATTGCAGGTTCCAGATATCCTGCATATTCTGCATGGCATATTGCCATTCTGGATTATTGCGCATGAGCAACTCCAATTCATGTAGCTCATCCTGCGTTGCTTCGCCGGATAATTTCTTTGCAATAAGTTCCCAAAATCTTTCGTGTGACATGAATGGAGGTGTTGCCTTTTTGGAAAGGACAGGAGGTTATGCAATTTACCCCTAAAAGTATTTTTACTTTTTTTTGAGGAACGCCTATTTTCCCAGATATGATGAAACCGATGTATTAATATCGAAGTGAATACTTTGTGCCACTCTGCGGAGAGCAATGGACATCTGCGCCTCTACTGTTTTTAATGAAATACCCAAAAGTTCAGCTACTTCCTTATAACGAAGGCCATCTTCTTTTACAAGTTTGAATATCTGGCGGCATTTTGGCGGCAGGTGGGAAATGGCCATTTGCACGCGGCGCATCATTTCAGCGGTGATCATCAATTGCTCGGGATCAAAATAAATGCTTCTCATTTCCACCAGCATTTCATCTGAAAAGAAAACATTTTCTTTTGACTTTAGAGAAAGATAATTCAACGACTGGTTTTTGACACTTACATATAAGTATAGAACAATGTTGTCAATCTTTAATAAGGATGCTCTTTTGTTCCAGATCTTAATAAAAACATCTGAAGTAATTTCTTCTGCTATTTCGTGTGATTTGATAACGGAGTAGGCAAACTGGCGAAGACGGCTTTGAAACATGCAGAAAAACTGCTTGTATGCCTGCTGATCATTGTGGACGGCAATTCTTTCTACCAATTCTCGTATGTGCAGCCTGTCGTCATTCATAAGCACAACAAAACTAATCAAGTTTTTTCGTCATAAAGCAAAAAAACATAGTGAGTTACGTTAGCTGGCTTGTAATTTCATAAAAAGCAAACTATTTCTTGGATGGGTTGGTTTTTTTTATATTTTTGCCGCTCATTTAGAGCACCGCTCTGAGGGCCTATAGCTCAGTCGGTTAGAGCACCTGACTCATAATCAGGTGGTCCCTGGTTCGAGCCCAGGTGGGCCCACAAAGGTTTCAGGATTAAAAAACTGGAACCTTTTTTAGTTATAGACCTTTTTTTAAACTTTTTAACAAGTAGCGTTAACGCTTTCAAGCGCAAAAAAAAATACATTTGCCTACTTTAATACTAATATGAAAAAATTTGTACTGGCAGCTTTGGCTTTTACCCTTGTAAACATTGCAACTGCGCAAACCGGAACACCATCGACAACCACGACCAAGACTTCCACAAAAAAGGATTGGAGCAAAGTAAATCTTGGCAATCGCGCCAATGACCACTTTATGATGCAATTCGGTTATGATGGATGGGCCGCTGCACCGGATAGTATCCACACAAAAGGGTTTAGCCGCCACTTCAATATGTATTTTATGTATGATATGCCTTTTAAAACCGACCCGCGCTTTAGCATTGGCGCCGGCGTGGGCGTGGGAAGCAGCAATATCTACTTTAATAAACAGGAAGTTTCTATTGCAGGACTTTCACAGCAATTAGCTTTCCCTGATAAATCTCAAACGGACCACTTCAAAAAATATAAACTCTCTACGAACTACGTTGAGGTTCCTTTGGAGTTGCGCTATGTAAGCAATCCGGAGAATACGAACAAAAGCTTTAAAGCTGCCGCGGGTTTCAAAGTTGGTTTCCTTGTAAACGCACATACGAAGGGAAAGAACCTGCAAAACTCTGACGGACAAACGATTAACAACTACATAGAGAAAGAATCTTCAAAAAGATATTTCAACACAACCAAGATTGCCGCTACCGCAAGACTGGGCTACGGTTTCCTTGGTATTCACTTCGATTACCAGATCACAAGCGCAGTGAAAGACGGTATGGGACCAGCTATCAACCCTTACTCAATCGGATTGGTTGTAAGCGGTTTGTAGCCCTTCGACAAGCTCAGGATGACATTCGACAAGTTCAGCCTGACAGCTACAAGCTCTGCCCGACAACTATTAATATTGAATTCTATAATATAATTTGAAAAGCGAACGGCGTATTTGCACCGTTCGCTTTTTATTTTTCTATTTTTGCCCATTAATTTTTTAAAAGAGTGATTGATAAGAAAAACATTGTTCAGCAGGAAGAAAGAGCTGTGCTCGTTGGATTGGTTTACAAAGAACAAACAGAGTTCCAGGTTCAGGAATACCTGGACGAACTGGCTTTTCTGGCTGAAACAGCCGGAGCCATTGCGGTTAAGCGATTTACACAAAAACTGGCGCATCCCGATAGTCGCACTTTCGTGGGCAAGGGAAAACTAGAGGAAATAAAGGATTATATCGCCAGCAGAGGCATCACGCTTGCCATTTTTGATGATGAACTTACCGGTTCTCAGATCACAAATATTGAAAAAGAGCTGAAGGTTAAAACCATTGACCGCTCGGATCTTATTCTTGACATTTTTGCCCGTCGTGCGAAAACCGCCCAGGCGAAAACGCAGGTGGAACTGGCGCAATACCAATACCTGTTGCCACGCTTGAAAGGCATGTGGAGTCACCTTGAGCGTCAGGGCGGTGGTATTGGTACACGTGGTCCGGGGGAAACGGAAATTGAAACGGACCGTCGTATCGTCAAAGATAAAATCACGTTGTTGAAAAAGCGCCTTGCAGAAATTGACAAGCAGTCTTTCACGCAGCGTAAAGAACGCGGAGAATTCATTCGTGTTGCATTGGTGGGTTATACCAACGTAGGTAAGTCTACCATTATGAATCTTATAAGCAAGAGTGAAGTTTTTGCAGAAAATAAATTGTTTGCAACGCTCGACACTACAACGCGGAAAGTGGTTTTTGAAACAACTCCTTTTTTGTTGAGTGATACGGTAGGATTCATTCGCAAGTTGCCGCACCATCTCGTTGAAAGTTTCAAAAGCACATTGGATGAGGTGCGCGAAGCAGATATTTTATTACATGTGGTAGACATTTCGCATGCGCAATATGAAGATCAATTGGCGGTGGTAAATAAAACATTGCAGGAGCTGAAGGCTTACGACAAACCGGTGATTACTGTTTTCAACAAAATGGACCAGTACGAAAAAAATACATTTGATGAATGGCTGGAAGACGATGTAAGAGAGCAACTTTTAGTAGAACTGAAAGAGCGCTGGGAAAATGAAACACAGGGCAATTGTGTGTTTGTGTCTGCCATTGAAAGAAGAAATATTGATGGCCTGCGCAACACGATACTTTCAAAAGTGAAGGAACTCTATCGAATAAGATATCCATATAAGACGGAATATTTGTATTAATCGTTTAGATCGCAGTTTTTTTTAACCACAGAGTGAAGGAGTTTTTTTTCACAGAGAAAATGAGAAGATATGTTGTGGAGCTATCATTCATTTGATGCGGCAACAGTTTCTAGTTTCTTTTATATTTTTCAGGCAGAGAAATAATCATTTTCAATAAAACACCCTCCTTTCCTCTGTGAAAAAACCTCTGTTATCTCCGTGGTTAAATCTCTAGCACAGAAAACTAATGGCAAATTACAAGTGGCATAAAATAGCTGACGCTGTTGAAGAAATACATTTTGGTGAAAATAATATTGCTGTTACTGAGGCCGATGGCAAAACAATATGCGTTGCAAAATATAAAGATGAATTATTTGCTTTTGCGCACAAGTGTCCACATGCGAGTGGCATAATGGCCGACGGCTTTATCGATGCATTAGGAAACGTTGTTTGTCCACTACATCGCTACAAGTTTTGCATTACAAACGGACGTAATGTGAGCGGCGAAGGTTATTACTTAAAACATTGGCCAGTACGCATTGAAGATGAAAAAGTGTACGTTGGCTTTGAGGAAAAAAGCTTTTTAAAGTGGTTGTAAAAAACTTTTAAAAAAATCTTGTCGAATTATTTGTTGGAATGTAGAAATCCCTATTTTTGCAACCCCAACACGGGAAATTCCTCCTTAGCTCAGTTGGTTAGAGCATCTGACTGTTAATCAGAGGGTCGTTGGTTCAAGTCCAACAGGGGGAGCAGAGAAGCCTACAGAATGTATATTTTGTAGGCTTTTTTCATGCAACGAAAAATAGAAAATTTAACTACATAACATCATAGCATGACAGAGCAATTAACTACCCTGATTAAAAACTTAAAAGACAATAAAGTTTCTTTCAAGGAAGTGCTTGAGTTTATAGAAACTTATTACCAGCATCAACCAACTGCTTTTAAAAATGGTGACGCTCATAATGAAGCAACCCAAAATCAAGGCAGCGCGAAAGTGTTTGCGTTTGCGCAATTAAATAATCTTAGCAAAGAAGATACGCTTTACTTATTTGCAGAACACTACCATTCTGTTTTAAACAATTTGAATGGCACCGATCACCAAAACATCAGGCAGTTTATGCTTAATGGCTGGGATGGGGTGAAGTTTGAAGGGGAATGTTTGGTGGCGAAGTAAAAGAGAACAAAGGAGGTTTCGCATCAAAGGATTGCCACTAAGGTACAGTGGGTACAAAGAAGTACGGGCAACAGCATGTAAAAACGCCGCAAATTATAGTTGCGGCGTTTTTACACATATATGGATATTCTTTTAAGCTGTTTCAGGTTCGCTATGTCTGATATCAACTCCTGACAAAACAGATTTGAAACCCTCCAATTGAGTTAACAACTTTCTTTTAGCTGTTACAAAATACGGAGAAGCTGCAAACAGGTCTTCGTAATAAGCAATCCCCTCTTCGAGATTAGTTTTATATGTCTTCCATTTTTTGATCTGTAATTCTGTAACGCTCTTTAATGAAGATGTCGTTTCCTTTTTTAGATTATCGATATACATCTTCAATTCTTTTAAAAACATGTGTGGTCTGTCTCCATCAGGCAAAATATTTTCATTGCCATAAATATGTTTTGTCATCGAGCTCAAAGAAACTTCTTTATCGAAATACGCAAGATTGGGACCAGGACAAATAACAACGCCCTGCTGTTGTCCTTTTACCGGCACGTCATTTTCCAGGTAAGCAGCATTGGCCAGCCCCACACAAAGGCACGCTTTATCTGTAATGGCTGCTTTTCTTTCTCCATATTCCTTTGCAGAAATATCCCCTGCTGTAGCATTCAGCTCTGCTAATTTTATATCCTGGTATTTTTTTGATGCAGTGCAAACGCCTTGCTTGTCGTATTCCTTACTAAGCGCAAGGTGTTTTTTTGGACACGAGCTGCCTGCTATTTGAGCATCTATTCTTACTTGTTTCCAGTGATCATTGCTGGTACCTTTCACCGTGTTAAACGGCACACCAAGCGGAGAAATACTACTGAGGTAAAAATCTTCCTCTTTTGCTTTTGCCAATAACTTCCTGGTTTCTGCATCCACTGTAGTGGCTTCCGGTACCAACAGAAAAGGCGAGCCCCAACCAACAGAATCCAATTGATAATGATCGAGTAAAAAACTGTGTTCTTCTGCTGTGCCCACTCCGCCCTGCGCCGTGACTTTTATGCTTAACGGTGCGGCAGGAACTGCAATATTTTTATCGTTCCATGCTTTTACAACCAGTTCGTGCATGGTTTGTATCAATTGCGATTTCTTCTCTTTGAATTCTTCCAGCACCGGCCCAATTAAAAAGCCATCTGTTGCAAATGCATGTCCACCGCAGTTAAGGCCAGATTCAATGCGAAATTCAGAAACCCAGATTCCTTTTTTTGCTAAAAAGCTACCCTGAACCATTGCCGATCTGTAGTCGCTTACTTTTATGATGATCTTCTTTTTTATCTGTCCGTTTGCATCAGGGTAGAAGTCGGTGAAATTTTCTATGTAACTGTACAAGCGAGGATTCATGCCCGCAGATAGCACTAATGATGAATTGAGTGTGCTGTTGGCGAATCCACGCAGCGCTGCATGCGCATCGTTGTATATGATTGGTAATTGCTCATCTTTTTCGAAGTTGTCCTTGTCGAGCTTGGTCATGATGTTGACATCAATCTTGCCGGGATAAAGATTTTCTTCGATATAGTTTTTTATGCTTTCTGTTCCTTCGTCTATAAAGCGCTGAATGTTCTTTTTAAACTCCGAAGCATTGGGCAGTGTGGAAATATATTTCTCCAACTCTACTTTGCTATTGATGATCTCCGACTTAAATGCATTGAACTTGCTCGTCACGATTTCATCCATCATGTTGAGATACGCGGTAATTCTGCTTGCCCTGTAGTCTCTTATTTTCTTTGTGATCTCGTTGTAAGGGAGCGTGAATTTTTGGCTATAGAAAGCACGCATTTTTTCGATCAGTTCATCATCCACTATAGACACCACAGATGAAATACCAAGGGCAGCCACCTTTATAGGGCTATCAACGGTAAACGCCAAACCCATTACGGGTATGTGAAATGTGTGCATCTGATTTTTATCAGTCATAACTACAAGATTAGAAAGTCGAATATTTAATTATCCGGCAAGCAAATAAGAGCGCGAATTAACGAGTAAGTGGGGAGAAGGAATATGAGCAAGGTCATAAGAAGGAGAGCGGCACATAAAGCTGCGAGATTTTACGCGTCCTTTAACTACTGTTCGGGCAGGACCTGCGATATTGCGAACAGCTTTAACAACTTTAATTTGGCTTGTTCTCAAAGCGTACTCCACGCTGAACGACATGTTAGCGAAGCCGGTGTCGCTAAAGCAGATGAAAAGGATTTCAAATCCTTTTTATCAAGCGTTCGGGATGCCCTGCGGAACATCCCGAACAGCTCTCTAATCTGTTCCTAAAAGCGTATCAGTCGTGAGGTCAGACACAATTAGACCAAGCTGAGCCAAGCTGAGCGACATGTTAGCGAAGCGCATGCCGCTCAAGCAGATGAAAAGGATTTGAAATCCTTTTTTATCAGGCGTTCGGGATGCCCTGCGGAACATCCCAAACAGCTCTCTAATCAGTTCTTAAAAGCGTGTCAGTCGTGAGGTCATACATTATTAATGCGGTGGCTTTACCGGAGTTGTTTTTTACAAATTTTACCGCAGAAGGAAATGAGTCTGCCTTGAATTTATCGTCGGCGATGGGAATCAGTTCCATGGCGGGAGATCCTTCCAATTCTTTAACGCTTATCCATAGCTTTTTGTCTTTTGCGGAAATGATCATCGTTGCGTCGTGCTTCGGATCGCCGTAGTTTCCTGCAAAGCCAGGATACAGATTTTTGTTAAAAGCAACAGGAACTATTGGCTTTCTTTTATTCTGATCTCCGTAGCCATGCTTTTCTCCACATATGGGGCAAAGGGTTGGTTTCAATCCGTTGGCTATGCGATGCTCTACCGGTGTTAATGTTTTTAGCGCGGCCAAAATTGCTTTAAGATCCACGTCGGAAATATTACCAAACTCTCTCCACGGCATTGAATGATGAAGAATGCCGCCTTTTCCTTTTCTCATTATCCGTATAAACGTTTCATCATCCCACGCACCGATACCTGTTACATCCGGAGAAATATTTGCGCTTACAATTACAGAATCGGTATCATCATTAGCAATGACATTTCCACCCCCAAAAAAGCCTGGATTGCGTTTGTACCATGCCGTATGGCAACCTTCGCATTCTCCAATCGTAACGAGGTAGCGGCCCTTCGCGAGCACTGTTGATGTGTCGGGTTGTGGCACTGATTTCACTTTCGTATCGCGTGGTTCATTTTGCAATGCCTTTTCTTCCTGAAGGGACAACAACCGCGGCGGAATTGTATTGTTTATGGCAGGAAGTGAACGCAGATAGACCACAACAGAAGCGAGGTCTTCATCGGACATGTCAGTGTATATCCACCAAGGCATTGCTATGAGTGCACGGCCATCATGCCCAATGCCATTTCTTAAGGCCCTTGCAAACATGTCGTCTGTCCAGTTGCCGGCGCCTGTTTCTTTATCGGGTGAAATGTTGGGTGCATAAAGGTGAGTGCTGTCGGTTTTAAAAAGGAGCCGGCCACTGCCGAGTCTGTCTTCCATTGGCGGCCAGCCGGCTTTTGTTGTATCGGCTTCGGCATGACAATGAAAACATCTTAGTACACCGTTGACAAGGTATTTGCCGCGTTGCAGCCTTTCTGGTGAAACATCGAAATGAACATTGGTTAATGGTCTTGCGTATTTTGAAACGAGTACATGGCTTTCTGTGTGATGTCCGTTTGCCTGCTTGCAGGTAATAAAAATGCACGCCGCAATAACCACTACCAGCAATGCAATAGTTTGCTTAAGCATATAAGGGGTTTTATAGTTGTCGAATTCATGAACAGCATTCATCCACTATTTCAAACACACATTAAATAATCTTTTCGGGAATCAGGAGGAAGTAACGAGGCGCATCGCGCTTTCGTAATAAGCAGTACATCAAAGTAAGCAAATAGATTCGCTTTCGCAAGGTGGTTTAAAGCCATGGCACAGATACGCCACGCGCATAGCTGGGCTGCATATCTGCGCCAGCTCGTTGTGTGGTAATTTTTTGTTGGTCGTGGATTTTGGGGGATGGGGGAAACAAGAAAATAAAAGGTTCAGTATCATATATTGCTTTTTACCCCTAATATTATTAACTGATGAAAGAAAAGTTCTGCCATTTTTTTAATGAACTTACTGTAACTAACAACCGCCTTAAACTGATATTATAAAAAATACTAACTTTCATTACCTAATACCTCATCGCAAACCAATGAAATTCTCTAATTCCCTAAAAAAAGAAGTACGAAAATTTTCTGAAGAAAACTTTCCGGAGATTCACTCCTTAGGAAAAAAACGTGTCACTCTATTGATTAAAAGAATAAACTCAAAAAGAAACTCGTTATTAACCGCTGCGTTAACCTTTTTTATTTTATTATGCTCAGGACTAGTGACAGGACCGTCATTTCTCCAATATAGAATAATATCGAATGATAAGGCTTCTTTAATTATTGATCAACGTATTTCAAATATTGCAACAATATTTAGCATAACTATGGTTGTTGTTGGATGGCTCATCACAAATATTTCGTCAAAAGAAGCTATTTCCTTACAACTCATGTTTAAAAAAACTTACTTCTATCCAATATTTTACTATATCATTGGTTTAGTTGGATCATTAATGATCTTTTCCTTTCTTAGAGAGGTTCACTGGCTAAACTTCGGTAATATATTAATTACTGCGACGGTTCTAATAGTAATCGCTCTTGGCTTTATTACCACGCTATTTGCTAAGCTAGCAAAAGTGGTTGACCATAATTTTCTCTATGATGCTCTCGAAGTTGAGGTTATGACCGAATTATACAACAAATCAAAAAATATAATCATCAGCCGAAAAAGTGCAAACATCTATAAACAAACTTGTGAAAGTTTATTATTGACGGATGGCATAGGTTTCAACACCAATCTCACCAAACATCAAAGCATAAAATTACATACAGAAACTAAATCCAGTCCAAATAATGAAGACATTCTTGACAGTATTCCAGACTGGAAGTATCAAATAGCGGATATTAATTTGGAGAAAATGAGAAAAAAACTAGCATCATTAAATATTCAACATGGCTCTTATTACATTCCTGTCGCCATTGGTTGCCCAATAGCCACAAGCCATTCTCTTTTTTTTCTTTACAATAGTCCGACAATTCCGCAAGAGAAAAGTTCACAAATAGTAGCTTCATTTAAACTCGCTAAGTACAAACCCCAAAAGTCGTCAGAGGCTTCTTATCAACAATATCTTAATGATCGCTTTTTGAAGGATACAAAAGATGGAAAAATTGAGAACGTAAAGAGCGCTCTAGAAATCTACTCTAAAATATTTCAATTTGAAAACAAATTATACTCACAATGCTAAGTATAAAGAAACAACCAATTAATATATACGGAGAAAGTATGCTTACTATCTCCAAGTCATTTTACATGGCGATAGATAATAAAGACAAAGAAGTTTTCAGATTATTAAATAGCTTTCTCTATGAACGAATGAGCAATTGTTTCGAAGCTGATAATATCACCCTATATAAAGAATTTTCAGCACTATTTGTTTATTATTATGAATATGCTTTGCTCAAGCTTAACAGTTCCATTGCTTATAGGGATATTTATGATTACTGTGCAGATAGAGCTGCTAGAGGGATAAAAGAAAAGTTTGGGTGGATACTTAAACCATTTAATGATGAAACAGAAGACCCAATTGATACTAAAAAGCGCTTAAACAACTACTCCAAAATCTTACTTAATAGGTTTGCAGATTTAATAAATGTATGTATTAGAAACAAGGATCTAGGAAATCTGCGGTTCATATTAAATCAGCTTCAACAGTGCGCGGACAGTTATAATCGTCATCTTTCTACGCTAAAATGGGAAATAGCGAATGCAAAAAAGAAGGCCCAAGATGAAAACTCGGCAAAGGAGCTCGCAACACTGGAAGAAAAATACGAAGTCGAACGATTTACTAACTTAAGAGTTCGGCTGCTTTTTAAAGTCACCCTATTTTGGTCATTTTTTTTATACCACAATAATGTTTTATCGAGCGACGAGTTAAAACAAATAATTAAAGAATTTAAGGGTTACCGTAGCTACATAGAAAATGAAATGTTGTCAGACTTGTTATTTTTGAACTCTTTTTCAACAGGACAATTCAGTTGGGAGAATTGGGATTATATGAAAAGACTAGAAGGTGTTGTATATTCTCCTCCCATGGTTCATCATTGGGTTACATTTGGTGCCTGTATTTATTCGCTGCTATATAACGTAAACATTAATCTGGATTTTGAAGAAATTACATCGAAACAAATCAACGACGCAGAAAGTATCATTTCGTCAATGTCTGATTTATCAAAAGAATTAAGGAGATCCGGATTTGAAAGGTGGGGGAGCATTTTTAATAAATCCACCAAAGAAAGTTTCGATTTAATGCTTCAGCTTTTCCAAAACCATTTAAGCGGCATAGAAAAGAAAACAATTATTGCAAAGAGTTCACGTATTGCAGACTCAATAATCGACAAAGAATATTCTGAAAATTTCAAGAACCTTATGTATGAAGGGTGGAAAAATGCAAATATTGTAAATGAATTATTTAGCTATTTTAAGAGCGATACTTTAGTGCTTTCTGAAGGTAAAGACTTCTTGCAGGTAGGAGTAAAAGATCAACTAGCACTTGGATACAAAACAAGTGTAATAAAGGACAATGATTTAAATATTCAGCTTTTCGGGTTAGAAAGAAGAGGCCAGCAACTAGCCGACCTAGAGGAGGCAATATTTGTTAATTCGATTTTACTAAAAGAGAAAAGCGTTAGACCAGAAAATGTTCTACAGGAAATGGATAGAGCAATTGATCATCTAACTAGCAAAGGATTTTCCCCATCTATCATAATGATTGATTTTTTTGCTCTAGAAACTATTTTTAGAAATGACCAGTCAGCAAATTATCAATTTGACTATAGTAAGCAAAATAGATCAGAACTTTCGACTTTTGGAGGCACATACAAAAATATCCCGGTGATAAGACTTCGTAGTGATCTTATGTCCAATCGTATAGTCATTGCGGATTTTAATCAATCGTTTAAGCTTGAAAGGAAAACAAATGACACAGCCTTTCAAGGCGTTTTAAATGTTAACATTGGTGCTATTGACAGATCCGAAGCTGAAGCTATTCTGGAAAAGAATCCTCATTTTAAAGAGCCTGAACAATCCAGCGAAGACGCCGAAATAATGTTAATGAACGCTCTCAAAATTGATTTTTATTTGGAAGAAAAGTTTTCTATCCTAAATGAACTCGCATATGAAGTTTTTAAAATCGAAACCTGACACCTAGGATCTGGCATATTTTCTGCGGCGAACAAAACCCAAAAGGCTTCGACAAGCTCAGCCTGACTATGCAGTCAGCGTGGGTTTATCGAAGCCTTTTTTAAATTTTATCAGACTATTTCCTACCACACATTCTTCGGACAGCTATCATCATACTTGTTGCCTAACAAAAAGCCGATGATGATTTCGTGTGAGCCTTTGCTTACTGTGCTGAGGCCGGATGTGGTGTGGTCATATGAATAACCCACGTTGAAAAAGTTAGAGACATTAATACCTATCATTCCCGCATAGCCATCACCGTTTCTATAGCTGGCGCCGATCCATGCACGATCCTGGTATTGCAGTTTGGCATTTACATCAAATTGTACCGGTGATGGTTTTACATATTTCACCATTACAGACGGGATCAGGTTGAAATCTTCTCCAATAAGGAAACGGTAACCTGCTGTCGCAAAAATATGCGGCACCGATTTACCTGTTTCTTTCCTGATCACATTGTCGGAGAAAGTAAGCTCCTGTGGAATGATCTGCTGTGCAGACAAGCCAACAAAATATTCTCCTGAGTACAAGTACAAACCGGCGCTAAAATCAGGCTTGATGCTGTTGATGTTGCCACCGCTTGCCACTGCAGGATCTACTTGCGTGTTGCCAAAATCAAGCTCTGATGTGTTCAATCTTGTGTTTACCATCCCCGCAGCGAAACCCGCAGCCAGGCTTGTTCTTGGGCTTAGGCCTATGTGATAGGCGTAAGTGGCCATAGCAGAAAAACGATTGATGGGACCCGCTTTGTCATTCACTACCTGCAAGCCAACGCCGTGGTGCGGCTCAGCAGCGGTGTAGTTTTGCCAGTAGGCAGTTCCCCTGGGGTTCTCGCCCGGCACATCGAATGAAGTGGCAGTGGTCCGGTAATCCTTCTTGTTGATAGGCCCCTGTATGGTGAAATAAGTGGTAACAGGCGCACCGTCTACGCCAACCCACTGTCGCCTGTGGCTCAGTTTTACATCGGTATAATTTTCAATTCCCGTCAATGCCGGATTGATGATGTACTGGTTTAGGATGTACTGTGTATACTGAGGTTTTTGCTGGGCAGTTACGTTCAACGCCGTCGCTACGCCAAGTGCACACAATGTCATAAGCTTCTTCATCACTATAGTCTGGTTTAATTTAGAAAGTCTTGTTTTAACTGCCCGCAATTTTTGTTCACCTATTTACCTAAAATTTTAAATTCTGTTCTTCTGTTTTTCGTTCTGCCTTCTTCTGTATCATTTGTATCAACAGGCATTGTATCTGCATAACCTTTGTATTGCAAACGTTTTGCATCGATGCCTTTAGACACTAAATAATCCACCACGTTCTTTGCACGTGCAGTAGAGAGTTTTTGGTTAAGTTCTTTAGATCCTGTGTTGTCTGTATGTCCGCTGATTTCCACTGTTACCGTAGGATTGCTTGCCATCATCGCTGCAAGCTGGTCAAGCGCAGGTTTTGATTCGTCAAGTATCACCGCCTTATTGATAGCATAATACATATTTTCTACGACAACTGGCTCATTTGCCGCAGGAATTTTTACAAGACAAATGGAAGGAGCATTCAACTCATCCAAGTCCTCATCTTGCGGGGCACTTACACTTAATGAATTATTTTGATATCCTTCGCTGTTTGCACTCACTTTTAACGGCTGGTATTCATCCATAGTAAAGCTGTAGCTACCATCTGCACCTGTTGAAAGGTCAGCGATCACTTTGCTGTCGGCTACTACCTGTACTTTTGCACCGGCCAGTGGTGTGTTGCCATCACAAGCAATTACTTTACCGGCGATCTTTTTAGCAGGCGTTTGTTTCTGCAGGCTAAACATGTCAAGGCAGCATTCAGATGCCCTGTCGGAGCTGAATACTACATCAGACAACATGTTTTTAGTGGTGCCTTTGCTGGCAAAATAAATATCGTCTTTTTCTGAGTTTACAGGATAGCCAAGGTTCTTAACCGCTGACCAATTTGTATTGATGCTTCCTTTTGTTTGGTACAAATCAAAACCGCCCATGCCTACTCTGCCATTGCTGGAGAATACAAGTGTTTGAGAAGCTGCGTGGTAGTAAGGTGCTTGTTCGTCTGCTGGTGTATTGATGGCTGTGCCCATGTTTACAGGCTCGCCTACTTTGCCTTCTCCAATTGGTGCATACCAGATGTCAAAGCCACCTTGTCCGCCAGCACGGTCGCTGGAAAATAAAAGATACTGGCCGTCCGCTGTTACAAAT